>Ga0102589_1000016_pt1 | contig 764847 bp, 642 predicted proteins | sample AraplaMF_Col_mLB_FD_76858 | JGI IMG/M metagenome (GOLD analysis project Ga0102589, IMG submission 76858) | Arabidopsis root microbial communities from the University of North Carolina, USA - plate scrape MF_Col_mLB | ecosystem: Host-associated > Plants > Roots > Endosphere | place: USA... | reverse complement strand
AACGAAACGATCAGCGAGGTGGCGATGGTCTTCATGGCAGTTCTCCTAGTCCTAGTCAGTGGGAGCAGACCTTGTCGGGTGATTCCGGGGAGGTCTGTTGCTGTTCCCGATGACTGAATTCTGCGCTCACAGAACCTAGGGATAAACCCGGGATCCGCTAAATGACCTTTCCAAAAAAAGCTGGAATGCTGCTATTACGCTCATAAATGATGGCTATGACCAGGATTTCAATTACAGGGCGCTCGGACACGCGCTGGCGAAAGCGCGCAAGTGGATGGTTTGAAATTCATATACAAATTTCGGACAAAATTGCCACCTTGACGCCTGCGGTTCCAGCAGGGCCCTCTGTCACAGCGTGGTTGCACAAGATAGCGAAATACCTTTGACGGCCTGGTTGGCGGTGAAGGATATGATGGTGCCCACGCGGACTCGGACAACCGCCACAACCACCAGCCAAAGGCCGACCATGGAACCGATCACCGTCGAAGCACTGTTCGGAAAGCTCACCGCGCAATCGTCGCTTATTTCGTCCCTGATACGCGTATTGCCGCTGGATGCGCTGCGGACGCTGGAAGCAGAGTTGATGCGGGAAACGCAGAAAGCCAAGGTCCAGCTGGTCGGCCAGGCGGCCTCCGCGGAAGTACTGGAAAGCCACGACCAGCAGGCCGCGGCGAATCTGGCGCTGGTACGCGAGGCATACACACAGAAGGACTATCAGCGTCCTTCCGATAATGGCGGCGGCTAGCGTTCCCCTACCCTTCTGCACTCGGGATCCGGATTTACCCCTTGCCATCGGACACGCCCGCCGCCGTGGCGGATACATACACGCATCCGCCACGGCAGCGCCAAAACCATCAATCCAACGTCACCCCAGCATCCTTCACCACCTTCGCCCAGCGCACGATCTCGCTGTCGACGAACGCCCCGAACGCCGGTCCGCTCAGGTCCGGTATGTCGGAACCATTGCTGGCCCATTGCTCCTTGATCTTGGGCGTGTTCAAGGCCACCTTCACTTCGCGGATCATGCGATCGATCGCCGGCTGCGGCGTGCCCTTGGGCGCCCATAAGGCATACCAGGTCGAGACCTCGAAGTTCTTCACGCCCGCCTCGGCCGCCGTGGGTATGTCGGGGAAACTGGGCGAACGCTGCGCCGCCGCTACCGCCAAGGCCTTGATGGTGCCCGCGCGTATCTGCTGGGCCGACGACCCCAAGCCGTCGAACGCCATATCAACCTGCCCCCCCATCAAAGCCGACATCATGGGCCCTGCCCCCTGGTAAGGCACATCGACCAGGACGATGCCCGTCTGCATGGCAAACAATTCGCCCGCCAGGTGATGGGTGCTGCCTTTGCCCGCGGTGCCGAAGTTGATCTGCCCTGGCCGCGCCTTGGCGTAGGCAATGAACTCCTGCAGCGTCTTGACGGGTAGCTTGCCGGTGTTGATGACGACCACCTGCGGCGGTTGCGCCAACAAGGCCACCGGCACGAAGTCCTTCTGGATGTCGTAGCTCAGCTGCTTGTACAGCGAAGGCGCCAAGGCATGATGCGCGCCGCCCATGAAGAAGGTATAGCCGTCAGGCTTGGCCTTGGCCGCCACGCCCGCGCCTACCGTACCGCCGGCGCCGCCCTTGTTGTCAATGACCACGGCGTGCCCCAACTGCTGCGTCAACTGCGCCGACAAGGGACGCGCGAAGGTGTCGGTACCCCCGCCCGCGGGGAACGGCACGATGATGGTGACGGGACGTTCCGGCCAGTCGGCCCGCGCCGACGTGGGAACGCTCAATGCCGCGACCGCGGCCGCCATGGCGGCACACGCCACGATGCTGTTTCGAAGCTTCATGTCTCTCCTCCCGATGCTGCGTAGGATGGGCAAAGGCCCATCGGTTGTGACAGCGCCATGCGGGCCGTCGTTTTTACTGTTCTTACGCAAACCACCTTGATGCTGTTTTCTGGTGCATCCTCCTGTTGAATCGACTGAAACCGCCCGGTCAGCGCAAGGCTGCCGGGCAGAAAAATCAAACCAGGTCCAGGCGTAGTGGCATCGCCATCCGCCGGTCAGCCCTGCCCGTACGTATCCCGCAACACATTCTTCTGCACCTTACCCATGGTGTTGCGCGGCAACTGATCCGCGACATGAATCCGCTTGGGCACCTTGAAGTTGGCGATGCGGTTTTTCAATTCCGTCTGCATGGCGGCCGGATCCAGATTGGCCCCCGCGCGCGGCACCACCACCGCCACCACGGCCTCGCCGAAATCCACATGCGGCACACCGATGACAGCGGACTCCGCGACCCCCGGCATTTCATCGATGATGCTTTCGATTTCCTTGGGATAGACATTGAATCCGCCGGAAATGATCAGGTCCTTGCTACGACCGACGATGGAAAGGTAGTCCACCGGGATCGGATGCCCGGATGCCTCGCCCCCCCAGCGGCCGACGTCACCCGTCTTGAACCAGCCATCCTCGGTGAACTCCTCGGCCGTCTTCTCCGGCATGCGCCAGTACCCGGAAAACACATTCGGGCCGCGTACCTGCACATTGCCGATCTCGCCCGGCGGCAAGGCCACGCCTTTGTCGCTGACCACCCGCACGTCCACGCCCGGCAAGGCCGGACCCACGGTGCCGCCCACGCGCGGTCCCAGCACCGCATCGTAGGGATTGGACGTCAGCATCACCGTCTCGCTCATGCCATAGCGTTCCAGGATGGTATGGCCGGTGCGCGTCTGGAATTCGTTGAACGTCTCGGTCAGCAAGGGCGCCGAGCCGCTGATGAACAAGCGCATGCGGGCGCACGCTTCACGCGTGAAGCGTGCATCGGCCAACAGCCGCACATAGTAAGTGGGCACACCCATCATCACCGTGCTTTGGGGCAAGTAATGCAGCGCCTGCTCGATGTCCAGCTTGGGCAGCCAGATCATCTTCGCGCCGGCCAGCAAGGCACCATGCGACGCCACGAACAAGCCGTGCACGTGGAAGATGGGCAGCATGTGCAGCAACACATCATCACTGCGCCAGCCCCAGTACTCGTTGAGCGTGCGTGCATTCGCCGCCAGATTGCCATGCGACAGCATGGCGCCCTTGCTGCGGCCGGTGGTACCCGACGTGTACAGAATGGCGGCCAGGTCCGCGGCATCGCGCTGCACCGTGCGGAAAGTTTGTGGCTGCGTCGCGGCGGCCTGCAACAGCGTGCCGGTGCGATCTTCATCCAGCGTGTAGACATGCGCGGCGCCGGACTTGTCCGCCAGCTTGCGCACCCACGTTTCATTGACACTCGAGCAAACCACCACATCAGGCTCGGCATTGCCAAGAAAATAGTCGATCTCCGCTTCGCGATAGGCGGTATTCAGCGGCAGATAGACCAGTCCGGCACGCAACGTGGCCAGGTACAGCAGCAGCGCTTCGGGAGACTTCTCCACCTGCACGGCCACGCGGGCGCCCTTGGGCAAGTCCAGCGATTTCAGCAGATTGGCCAGGCAGGCGCTGGCGCGGTCGATGTCGTCCCAGGTGTAACGCAGCGTCGGCGTTTCCAGGGCCACTAATCCGCGGTCTTGCGGGAATCCCGCTTCCAGCACGGCATACAGATTGGCATTACTCACCGTCTTCAGTCTCCGGAAAATTTAGGTTCTTCGCCTGCCAGGAAGGCACGCACGCCTTCCCGATGATCATGGCTGTCGGCATAGGTAAAAAAGCCAGGATATTCTTTTTCTTGCAAGGGGTCGCCACGCATCAACCGGCGCAGTGTTCCCTTGTTGATGCGCGCCGCCAGCGGGGCACCGCGCAGGATGCGGGCGGCGCATCGCCGGGTTTCGGCGGCCAGTTCCCCATCGGCCACCACCCGCGTCAACAGCCCCAGTGAGCGCGCCTCGGCCGCATCCAGGATGCGGCCTTCGAGCAGCAACTCCAAGGTCGTGGCGTAGCCGGCCAGCCGCAGCAGGCCCTGCATTTCGTCCGGCGCCATGGAAAACCCAAGGCGATTGATAGGCACGCCGAAGCGCGCCGACGCGGTGGCGATGCGCAGATCGCACTGGCTGGCGATTTCCAGCCCGCCCCCCACGCAAACGCCTTCGATGCTGGCCACCACGGGATGCGGGCAGTCGGCCAGCGCGCGCAAGGCCGGCGCCAGGATGTTGCGGTGATAGTTCTGCACCGTCGCGTGATCGTGCCGCTCTTGAGGAAACTCACGGATATCCGCGCCGGCGGCGAAGTTACCACCAGCCCCCGCGACGATCACACAACGCACTGACAGATCCGCGGACAACTCGGTGAAGATCTGCCCCAACTGCCGCCACATGGCGACCGTAATGGCATTCATCCTGCCGGGATGATCCAGGGTGACGACAGCAAGCGCGCCCTCGCGTTCGTAACGTACGCGCCCGGGGGCAGGCTGGGAAAGAGACTCGGACCCGGATTCAGGCGGCGATGACGCTGCGGACATGCGATCTCCTGGCTCAGGACATGCGCGCGATGGCGCGGCTGATGGCGGGCTTGCCCTCACCCAATCGGGTCAGATTGTCGTCCAAGGCGTCCAATTCGTACAGATAGTTCACCATCATCGCGGAGGACTGCGCCAAGCCCTTGCTCGAACGGTCCGCGCCCCAGTTCAGGCGCTCGATGCGGGCCCCGTTGCCCAGGTGGAAGCGCGCCACCGGATCCACCGGCTGGCCGTTCTTGACGGTCTGCAGGTAATGCGCCGCCAGCTTCTGGCCGGCGCGCCGCACGGTCTCGGACCCCGCGCCCGTACCGGCGCGGCTCAGGCGCGCCACCCAGCGCGCGCCATCGGGCACCCGCTGACGGGAACGTTCGCGGGTCTTGTCGCGCACGATGGCCTCCACCGCGTCGGCATCCAGCTTGCCCAGCCAGTCGTTGAAACCGGGAATGGGCGACAGCGTGGCAAAGGACTTCAGCTTGGGCAGGTCCTCCAGCAGCGCATCGATCACCCGCTTGAGCAGGAAATTACCGAAGCTGATCCCGCGCAGACCCGGCTGCGTGTTGGAGATGGAATAGAAGATCGCCCAGCGCGCCTTGTCCAGGTTCTGCGCCGGCTGGCGCGCGTCCAGCAAGGCCTGCACGTTATCGGCCATCTGCGTGGCGAAGGCTACTTCGACGAAGATCAGCGGGGTGTCCGGCATCTGGGGATGGAAGTAGGCATAGCAACGGCGATCCTCCGCCACACGGCGCTTGAGATCGTCCCAGGACTGGATCTCGTGCACGGCCTCGTAGATGATCAGCTTCTCCAGCAAGGACGCCGGGCTGTCCCAGGTCAGGCGGCGCAGCTCCAGCAGCCCCACGTCGAACCAGGCCGACAGCAGGCCTTCCAGCGTCTTGTCCAAAGCCGGCAGACCGCTGACCTGCTTGCGCCAACGCAGCATGTCGGCGCGCAGGCTGACCAGGAAACGCAGGCCATCGGGCTGGTTGTTGAACCGGCGGAACACGCGGGCCGCCGCTTCACCGTCCGCTTGCTCCGCGGGTTGGCAGGCGGCCAGCATGGTGAGCATGGCGCGCCGGCCCTTGGCGTCGGCCGCGGTGTAGCTTTGGCACCAGGCTGCCGCCAGGCGATTGGCGGCGACATCGGTCGAGCGCGCGGCGAACAGCGGCCGCAGCGCATCGGTGCTGGGAAAACGGTCACGCTCCCACAATCGCACCAGGCGCGCCATCAGGCCAACCTCATGGCCCACCTCCTGGATGTCGCCATCGTTCCGCGCCACGGATGTGGACACGGCGGCGACCGGCACCGTGGCAATCCCACCATGGCGGGCCGGCGTGACGGCGTTGTCAGACGTGCGCGCGGCGCGCACGGGAGCTTGCACTTGCGGATCGTTCATGGTCGGACTCCGGGGTGGCGGGGTACGGGGCGGGAGTGGTAAGGGAAGTCGAGGCAGCGGACGCCAGCGGGGCGGATGTCGATGCCGTGGAAGCCGGCGCGGCTGCCGGGGGCGGTGCCGGAGCCAGACCCGGAGCCAGACCCGGAGCCAACTCAGGAGCCAGACCCGGAGCCAACTCAGGAGCCAAACCGGGAGCCAGGATCGGCCGGGGCTGCTGGGCGTCCAGCACGCGCAACGCATCGAGCTGCCGCAGCAGATGGCCGCGCGCCAAGGCTTCGGCACCTTCGGCGTCGCGGGCAGCGATGGCGGCGTAGATGGCCATGTGCTCGGCACAAGACGCCTGGATACGGCCAGGCAAGGCCAGGCTTTTATGGCGGGACAGGCTGAGCACCTTGCGCAGGTTGCCGATCATGTCGGACAGCCAGCGGTTATCGGCCAAGGCCTGGATTGCTTCGTGGATGACGTAGTTCGCTTGATAGTAGGCGTCGATGTCGCCGGCCGCGGCATGCGCTTGCAGGGTGTCGTGCAGGCCACGCAGCCGCGCCATGTCCTCGGGCTGGGCCTTGCGGGCGGCCTCATGCGCGCAACGGCCTTCCAGCATGGCCATCAGCGGAAAGATCTCGTCCAGATCGCGCAGGGACAGCTCGTTGACGAAGCAGCCACGGCGCGGCTCCAGCCGCACCAGCCCTTCGCTGGCCAGCAGCTTGAGCGCTTCGCGCAGGGGCGTGCGGGATATGCCCAACTGGGCCGCCAGCCGCAATTCGTCCACCCACTCGCCCGTCGCCAGCGCGCGCGACTGGATCATGGCGCGCAAGCGATCGGCGGCTTCCAGATACAGCGCTTGACGGACGATAGGCGCGGTCATGGCGTTCCGTAATTCATAATTATGGAAGCCCTCATGGTAGCCCTATCCATGAACATTGCAAGCGTTGGATGGCTGGCGAAGCATCGGCCAGATGGCGTAGCCGCGGGAGTTCGTCCCAAGATTGCCCCCGTCGGAACCAGATCAAAAGCGCCAGATTGGTTTGCGCTGGGCGGACTACTCATAAATTCCGAAGACGAAGACGCCGCGAAGGAGTCTATTTCCGCATTCCGCCTACGCTGGCCACAGATGAAAGACCAGCCCTTCCGGTCTTACGATATTCGAAACAGAACGGCGCGCTTTCGCTGGCTCGCCAATCTTCCGCCTGAAGAATACGGAAAGTTCATGGCTCAGTTGACCGAGTTGATAGTCAGCCTGCCGATTCATGTACTCGCCTGCGTAATCAACCGGCCTGGTTACAACAAGCGCTACATCGATAGGTATGGTCCCCGCCGCTGGAAACTGTGTCGTACTGCTTTCAATATCGCGGTCGAGCGGGCGGCAAAGCTGGCCATTCATAAGCGTGCGAGACTTCGCGTCTATGCTGAGCGAAGCGACAAGCTGACGGAGGCTCAGTTCAAGGGATATTTTGACGAGATGCGGCAGTTTGGCCTTCCCTTCGACACGAGAAATTCAGAGCGCTATCGCCCTTTGTCAGTTGACCGACTACACGCGACGCTATTTGAATTCCGCATCAAAACCAAGGATTCTGCGTTGATGCAATTCGCTGACTTGGTTTTATGGCCGGTATGTCACGGGGGATACGATAGGACCCACCGTGCTTATGTTGAGCTGTCCAATGCCGGCAAACTACTTGATGTTCTATGCACGGAAGACAACGGCGTGCTCGGCGTCAAATATAGCTGTTTTGACTGACGGCAGAAATACAAAAGCCCGCTTGCGCGGGCTTTTGGCGGCCACCAGTAGAACTGGGGTGACCTCGTAGGCTATGCCTGCACGCACTATTACATCGTTACGAAAGTCTGTCAACACGGATCCTGACCCGAGAGGCGTCCGAGGGCACAATAGCGATAACGCCAAATTTTTATGAATGGCGGCTTTCGGAAATCTGGCGTTATTCAGGAAGCCCTGAAGCTTCCCGCAAGAATTCAGGCCATTGCGCTGCCGTCCGACTCCCCTCAGAACTCGAAAGCGATGTCACATCCAGAAGAACAGCATCGAGAAACGCGCGTGTAGAGCGGCTGATGACCTCGGATTGCCGCAGAAGCTGCTCTTGTATGTGTTGCCAGCGCAGCTCGGTCTCATTGTCGTAGCTTTCGTTTTCGACGTAGCACGCGTCGGCCTCGTAGGAACCCTCATCGTCGGAATCGGGATAATCACAGTAGGAATCCCCACTCCAGCAATCCACGATCTCTTCGCAGATCGAGTCGGAAAGCCCCGTCAGGCGCTCCACGATCGAAGTCGGAGATGCATCCAGGACAGCCGTTGATGAGTAATTCTCCTCGAACAGGCCCCTTACGCTCTCGGCCAGCGCATCAAGAGGCCAGCATTCCCGGTGCTCCCCGCCACAGCACATACACTGGCGCAATCTTCCGCTCGCTGCGATCCGTACAGACACTACGGGGTCTGTAACGCAATCGGCGCAGATGAATAGATTCGCGGCGGGAATGGACATACGCTGTGTCGCAGCATTCAGAGAAGGCTAAGTAACACATTGTATGATTAGTTTCGAACAGTCGGATATTGGGAAAACTACTCGCTAGGGTTTTTCCGCCACAAACGCCCCTAGTACCGGATCACCCCATCCTTGGCATCCCCCACCAGCGACCGCGCCCAGCGCCGGGCAGGCAAGCCGTAGGTGGCCTCGACCACTTCCGCGCGGGCCAGCAGATCCGCGGCAGCAATGGCAATGGGGGGACCGGAAAACGCCAGCACGATGCGGTTGCCGGCGTCGATCTCCGGCAGCAGAGCCAGACGGCCGTTGAACGCCGCGTGCAGGTTGTCGATATTGCGCGGGAAGCTGTCATGTTCGCCGAACAGATTGACGGCCAGGATGCCGGTGTCGCCGAGCACGCGCCGGCAGTCGCGATAGAACTTCACCGAATCGCGCACCGGACCGCGCGCCTGCGCATCGTACAGATCCACCATCAGCACGGGGCAGCTGCCGGCATTCACCGGATTGGCTACCCACACGCCCGCGTCCTCATGTTCGATCGTCAAGCGGGACGAGCCGGGCAAACGGAAGAACATATAACAAGCCCCGGTCACCTTGTGGTTCCATTCCACCACCACCACGGGGCTGCGCGTGCGTTTCAGGCAGAAGCGTGCCAGCGAGCCGGCCCCCAGCCCCAGCAGGCCGATGGCTTCCTCGCGCGGCGGCTCCAGGAACAGCAGCCAGGCCATCATTTGAGCCGTGTATTCCAGCACCAGCTCGGCCGGATCCTGCAGGCGCATGGCGCCCTGGATCCAGTCGGTATTGAAGTGCAGGTAACGCACGCCATCCGATTCGGAAATGGTCGGCTGGTCCAGCTCGGAGGGTTGCGTACTACGGTTTTGGCGCGGACCCGGCATCTTGCTTATCAAAGCCTCTCGAAAATCGCGGCGATGCCCTGCCCACCGCCTATGCACATCGTCACCAGGGCATAACGGCCCTGCACACGCTGCAGTTCATACAGTGCCTTGACGGTGATGATGGCACCCGTCGCCCCCACCGGATGGCCCAGCGAGATGCCGCTGCCATTCGGATTGACACGCGCCGGATCCATGCCCAGCTCGCGGGTCACCGCGCAGGCCTGGGCAGCAAAGGCCTCGTTGGCCTCGATCACATCCATCTGGTCTATCTTCAGGCCGGCCTTCTTGAGCGCGACGGTGGTGGCGGGCACAGGGCCGATGCCCATGTACTTGGGGTCGACACCCGCGTGGCCGTACGCCACCAGGCGCGCCAAGGGACGGACACCACGGCGCTGCGCCACGTCGGCAGTCATCATCACCACGGCGGCGGCACCGTCATTGATGCCCGAAGCGTTGCCCGCCGTGACGGTGCCGTTTTCCTTCTGGAAAACCGGCTTCAAGCCGCCCAGCGATTCCAGCGTGGCATCGCGGCGCACATGCTCATCCTGTTCGAAGCGGACCTCGCCCTTGCGCGTCTTGATGACCACCGGCACGATCTGTTCCTTGAACCGGCCGGCATCGATGGCCGCGGCCGCGCGACGATGCGATTCCAGCGCAAGGGCATCCTGGTCGGCGCGGCTCACCCCATACTTGGCGGCGACATTCTCCGCCGTCACACCCATGTGGATGCGGTCGAAGGGATCGGTCAAGGCGCCGGTCATCATGTCGGTGAAGGTACTGTCGCCCATGCGGGCGCCCCAGCGCAGCGCCGGCGCGATGTAGGGACTGCGGCTCATCGCTTCGGCACCCCCGCCCACCGCGATTTCGGCGTCGCCCAGCATCAGCGTCTGCGCCGCCGACACGATGGCCTGCAGGCCCGAACCGCACAGGCGGTTGACGTTGAACGCCGGCGTGCCGTGGCCCACACCCGCGTTGACCGACGCCACGCGCGCCAGGTACATGTCGCGCGTTTCCGTATTGATGACGTGGCCGATCGCCACATGGCCGACTTCTTCGCCCCCCACACCGGCGCGCTCCAGCGCGGCGCGAATGACGGTGGCGCCCAGGTCGATGGGCGGCACGTCCTTGAGTGCGCCGCCGAAAGTGCCGATCGCGGTGCGCGCACCGGCGGCGATGATGACTTCGTTCATGATTGGTCTCCCCTTGCCGCCGGCCATGGGAAAGCATTGCGGCCGTGGCGGACTGGCGCATGGAAAACACGCGCCGTTAATACGACGGCGCGCCGCACGGTGCGAAGACCGTGACGGCGCGCCGGATCACTATGATAAGCGCAGCGCCATTACCAGCACAGCGCCGTGCCATGGCAAGCGCAACGCAGCGCCCTTCAACGTCCCGTATTCTTCAACGTCCCGTATTTTTCGCGCTGACGCCGTTGGCCATGCCCATGTCGATATTCGGCACGTCCTGCACGATCACCCGCACGTTCTCGCCATCGACGCCCAGGGTGCTGCTGGCGGCCTTGGTCAAGGCGATGAACAGGGCCTGCTTCTGTTCTTCCGTGCGGCCGACGATCATGTGCACGTGGAACACCACCGACTCGCGTCCAACCTCGCCACCCACGACGATATCCTCGCGCGCCACATCATGCAGCATCAGGCGGACGCTACGCAGCGGCGCGCCCAGGCTCTCCACCACGGCTTGCGAGGCCGCCTGCAGCAAAGCGCTCTTCTGTTGGGCCGTCGGGCCGGCGGTGATATGGGCGTGAATAGTAGGCATGTCTGCTCCGGTAGGGCGTATGGGTTTTGGCGTATCGGTTTATAGCGTATCGATGCGGGCCTGCACTGCGTTCAAGCCCGCGGCCAGGGTTCAGGCCTTGGGCGTATACACAGGCTTCACGCCTTGGGCGTGTACATGTAGTCGCGGCGCCAAGGATAGGCCAGGTCGGCCGGCAGATCCAGCTCATCGCTGCGCCCGGTGGCAAGATGCTGGCCGACGATCTGGTGCAAGGCAATCCAGCCGTGTTCGAACGCCATGGCGCAGCCCGCCAGGTAAAGACGATAGGCGCGCAGCGAACGGGCGCCGGATTCGCCGCTGAGCAGCTTGGCGGCTTCGTCCAGGCGCGCTTCCAGCTGATCGCTCCAGGCCCACAAGGTACGGGCATAGTGCGGCCGCAAGTTTTCCACATCCGTCGCTTCCAGGCCGCCCAGGGCCATGGCTTCCTGCACGTGGCTGACGTGCGTCAACTCGCCACCAGGGAAGATGTATTTCTCGATGAACTCGCCCATGCCATTGCCCAGCTCGGCGTTGTGCACGCCCCCCGCCGTGATGCCATGGTTCATCACCAGGCCACCTGGGCGCAACAGGCGGCGCAACTTGGCGAAGTAATCCGGCAATTGGGCGCGGCCCACGTGTTCGAACATGCCCACCGAGGAAATCTTGTCGAAAGGCGTCGTCTCGTCGAGCTTGCGGTAATCCAGCAGCTCCATGCGCACGCGGCCTTGCAGTCCCTTTTCCTGGATCAGGCGGTTGACATAGGCGTGCTGGTTGCGCGACAGCGTGATGCCGGTGGCATCGACCCCGTAGTTCTCGGCCGCCCACAACAGCAGGCCGCCCCAACCCGCGCCCACGTCAAGGAAGCGTTCGCCTTCATGCAGCCGCAGCTTGCGACAGATATGGTCCAGCTTGGCTTCCTGCGCCTGCGCCAGCGTCATCTCCGGCGTACGGTAGTACGCGCAGGAATAGACCCGGCGCGGGTCCAGCCACAAAGCGTAGAAATCATCGGAAAGGTCGTAGTGGAACTCGATCTGCTTGGCATCGCGTTCGACGGAGTGACGCCACACCGACACGACGCGGCGCACCAGCTCGGTCAGCCAACCGCCACGCGCGGCATCGACCGGCGAACCCGGCAGCATCTCGGCCGCCGCGCGCATCACATCATGCATATTCCCCTGGATGTCGACGCGGCCTTCGACATAGTCCTGGCCCAGCACACCCACTTCGCCGGTGGCCAGATGCGCCAAGGCCCCTTTGTCATGGGCCACGAACCGCACGCGCGGATCGGCGGCCCCGACCCTCGTGCCATCCGGCATCTCTAGTTGAACGGGAACGGAAATAGCTTCGAGCTTGCTGCCAATGGCAGACAACAAAGGATTCACGACAATCAACCCCGGTGGAAATGACTGGAGGACTTTATCGGAATTTGTTTCCGTTTTGAACCGCGTTTTTACGTGATACATTTGCCCGCTTGGTGTTGCGGAAAATGTCCCTGCTTGTCAAGTGACTTTCAGAGTCATTTCAGGCAACCTCTGCTTCACAAGGTTGTCTCCCCCCTCCCCGCAGTCCCCCCGCCCATGCCTGCCTCATTACCGACTCGCAGCTTTCCCGGATGGTTGATCCTGATGGGCGCGCTGACGGCGATCGGCCCGTTTTCCATCGACCTCTACCTGCCCGCCTTTCCCGCCATCGCGGCCGGCTTGAATGTCTCCCAAGGAGACGTCGAACGGACCATGGCCGCCTACCTGGTAGGCCTGGCGGGCGCACAGATTTTCTATGGTCCATTGGCGGACCGCTACGGCCGCAAGCCGCCGTTGCTGGTAGGCCTGGCCATCTACGTCATCGCTTCGCTGGGCTGTGCCCTGTCCAGCGACATCGCCAGCCTGACGGCATGGCGCGCGGCGCAAGCGTTGGGGGGCGCCGCCGGCATCGTGATTCCACGGGCGGTGATCCGCGATCACTACGAAACGCAGGAGGCGGCGCGCGCCATGTCCCTGCTGCTGTTGATCATGGGCCTGGCCCCCATCCTGGCGCCGCTGATCGGCGGACAACTGCTGCTGATCACCGGCTGGCGCGGCGTGTTCGGCCTGATGCTGGCCACGGGCGTGATCCTGATGACGGCCATTCTTTTGAACATGCGCGAATCGCTGCCGGCCGAACGCGTCGTGCCGCTGAACTGGCGCACCATCGCCGGCAACTACAACGCGCTGATACGCCACCGCGGTTTCATGGCGCACAGCCTGGCCGGCGGCTTCGGCCAGGCCGGCATGTTCGCGTACATCGTCGGGTCGCCGCGGGTCTTCATCGACATCTATCACGTCGACCCGCAGCACTACGGCCTGCTGTTCGGCTTGAATGCCATGGGCTTGATCCTCGGCTCCCAGGTCAGCGCCCGCCTGCTGCGCCGGCTGACACCGCAAACGCTGCAACGGCGCGCGCTGCGCACGCTGGCCCTGGCCAGCCTGGCGGCGTTGCTGATCACCCTGGCCGGCTGGATGACACTGCCGCTACTCATGGCCTGCCTGATCGGTTATATGAGCAGCCAAGGATTCGTCAATCCGAATTCGGCGGCGCTGGCCCTGTCCGACCAACGCAAGCGTCTGGGGGCCGCCTCGGCGTTGATGGGGACCTTGCAGTTGTCTTGCGGCGCCCTGGCCGGTCTGTTCGTCAGCCTGTGGCAAAGCAATACCCCGCTTCCCCTGACCGCCGTGCTGGCCGTGTGTGCCTGCCTGTCCTGGCTGTCCGGCCAGATCGCACGCAAGGCGACTGCTTGACTGCTCCCATTTTCCCGTATTAGAATCGCGGTCTTATCGAAGTTTTACCCGTGCCTGCTACTATGCTTTGTAGCCGGGCACTCCGACCCCCGCTGGCTGCGGAATACAGCTAGGGGCGATGAAAGCGCAACATCCTTTCATTGTCCGACGGCGCAGGGAATCGGCGGGCACAAGCACTTGGCAATCGAATCCCGACTGGCCTGGCGACATCGCCGGCCGACATGGAAACGATGCCGACATCCCGACGGGATGGCCAGCGCAAAGCTGGCGGCTTGAAGTCCCGTCCATCCCCTCCCGCCCTTGCTGTTCATGCGGCACGCATAGAACCAAAAGGTACGAATCATGGCACGTAAATGCCAAGTTACGGGCAAGGGCCCGATGGTGGGCAACAACGTTTCCCACGCGAACAACAAGACGAAGCGCCGCTTCCTGCCCAACCTGCAATCGCGCCGGTTCTGGGTTGAAAGCGAAAACCGCTGGGTGCGTCTGCGCGTGACGACCCGTGCCCTGCGCACCATCGACAAGAATGGCATCGACGCCGTGCTGGCCGACATGCGCGCCCGCGGCGAACGCGTCTAAGCGCCCGCTACCCGCGTCTGAACCCACTACTTCTTCCAGGAGCGCGACATGGCCAAAGGCATCCGCGAAAAAATCAAGCTCGAGTCGACCGCCGGCACGGGCCACTTCTACACCACCACGAAAAACAAGCGCAACATGCCGGAAAAAATGCTGATCAAGAAATTTGATCCGGTTGCCCGCAAGCACGTGGACTACAAGGAAACCAAGCTCAAGTAATCGAGCCTGGATTTCGCCCGGAACGGGCCGACGCAGATTCTGCGTCGGCCCGTTTTGTTTTGCGCGCGTCCTGGCTGAACGTCCGCGGGTTTTGCGTTCGTGCCGTTTTTACCGGGACGGCGCAACGTCCCCGCCAACGCGATTTTTCCCACAGCCAAATAGCCAAAAACGGCTGGATTTCAAGCAGATCCAGCCGTTTTCTTTTGTTTTCACGCTTTCGATGCGGCAATACCGTTGCCGAGGGGGAACAAGTCGACTTTTCGCACAGACAAAGCTGATCTCGACCGCCAACATGCGCCGGCCCACATAGCCCGCATGACGATTACGGCGCGCGCTTTCTTGACTCCATCATGACCGATCTCTCCTTGCCCTCTCAACCCTTCCAGAGCCGCACCCAGGCTCGGGCCGACCGGGAAGCCGTCAGGCTGTCGCTGCTGCTGGCCGTTCACACCATTATCTGGATCGTGGGCGCCTGGCTCTATCGCACCAACCTCGATACGGCCACCGACATGCTCGAAAACTATGTCTGGGGCATCGAATGGCAACCGGGCTATTACAAGCATCCGCCCGCCTTCGCATGGATGGCCGCCAGCTGGTTCAAGATCTTTCCCCGCACTGATCTCGCGTATTTCGCACTGTCCAGCCTGAACGCCACATTGGGAATCTGTGGCATCGTCGCGCTCGCGCGCCGTTTCCTGCCCTTGCGCGATGCGCTCATCGTCGGGCTGGCGATGGCGGTCACGCCGATCTACACGACGCTGGCCATCAAATTCAATGCCAATACGGTGTTGCTGTTTTTGTGGCCGTGGGCGGCCTACTTCTTCGTGCGCTATGTGCAGACCGGCACCTGGAGATCCGCGCTGGCACTGGGCGCGGCCGCGGCCCTGGCGATGCTGGGCAAGTATTTTTCCATCACGCTGCTGGCCGGGCTGGGCCTGGCCGGTCTGATGCGGCCGGCATGGCGCGCCCAATTGCTGCGGCCACGCACACTGCTGGCCGTGCTGGCCGGCACGGCGGTGCTGGGGCCGCACCTGGTCTGGCTGGTGCAGAACGACTTCCCTACTTTCGCCTACGCGGATGAACGCATCCAGGAGATCAGCGATCCCTTCCACGTGATGTTGCTGGAGAAAGTACCCTACGCCTTGACGCAGCTCGCCTACCTGTTGCCGGCCATGGCTTTCCTGGCGCTGCTGCTGCCGCGCCGTCGCCTGGCAGCGCTTGGAGCGATGCTGCATGCCCTGTTGCGGCCGTCGCTCGATCGCAACCTGTGGTGGCTGTCCATGGGCACCTTCTTCGCGGTGTGCGCCGTTTCCGTGGTGACGCGCACGCATCTGTCCGCCTTGTGGGGCAATACGCAATGGTTCGCGATCATGGCCTTCTGGCTGGTCGTCCTCAAACAGCGCGGATTTGAACTGGATACGCGCGGCATCGTGCGCGGCATGACGGTGTATTGGGTGCTGGTGCTGGCATTGTCGGCCGTGCTCGGCTACGCGGACGCGGCACGCCACCATCGCGGCGCGATCCTGCCGCGCGCGGAACTGGCCCATGCCGCGCGCCAGCTGTGGCAGGAACGCGTCGGACTACCGCTAGCCATCGTCACCGGCAACGACAAGGAAGCCAAGGCCATTGCCTTTTACGGCAAGAACCTGACGCATTATTGGGACATGTATGAACCCGGCAACACGCCCTGGGTGGGCCGCGCCGACGTGATACGCGAAGGCGCCCTGGTCGTCTGCCGAAGCAGCGACGACGACTGCATCAGGATCGCGGCAGCCTTCACGCGGGCACGCCCCACTCCCCTGACCGTGCACAAGCAGGCCTGGGGACTGCGCTTGCCGGACTACCGCTACCAGGTTTTCCTGCTGCCGCCAACGGGTTGGCATGAAGCGACGAGCCGCCCGGCTGCCGGATCGAAGTCCACGTCATAAGGCTATGCGCCGCCCCTGCGCAGCCCCGGACGGTTATAGTAGGCCGCGATCGCGGTGCCTCTGGCTGGCACCGGTACGTTTCACTCCCGGTCCGGTTCATCCATGACGTTTTTCCTTTCGCCACGCCTGCGCTGGCTGGCGACGCTCTGCCTGCTGTCCTCCTCGCTCAGCGCCGTCGCCGCACCAGCCGCTGCGGCCGCGCCCGCTACGCCCGCTCGCGGCAAGCAGGCCAAGGCTGCCCCCATGCCTGTGCCCACCCTGCGCATCGGGGAAATCAACACGTACAAGAAGCAGCCCGATTTCTCCCTGCCCTATCGGCGTGGCTGGGAACTGGCGCTGGCGCAAATCAATGCGGATGGCGGCTTGCTGGGGCAGAAGGTGGAGATCCTGTCACGCGACGACCAGGGCGTGGTCGACGATGCAGTCAAGGCCGCCCAGGCCTTGGTGGACCAGGACAAGGTCACCGCCATCTTCGGCGGTTATTCATCCGAGGTGGGCTTGGGGCTGGCCCATTACGCTGTCGAAAACAAGGTCTTTTATCTGGCGGTGGCGCCTTTGACACAGCGCCTGACCTGGCAGGAAGGCAATCGCTACACCTGGCGCCTGCGCCCTGCCGCCTGGATGCAGGCCGCCGCGGTGGCGCCCAAGGCCTTGGGCCAGCGCAAACCCCGCTGGGCACTGGTGTATCGCGACGACGAATCGGACCGCGCCACGGCCGATGCCTTCAAGTCGCTGATGAAGACCTTCCAGAAAGTGGAATTCGTCTACGACAAGCCGCAAGCCAAGGACAGCTTCGATGCGGAAGCCTTGGCGACGGCGATCGCCCAGGCCAAGCCGGACGCGATCTTCAACATGTTGACGGGCGCTGCCTTGCGGCTATTCGTCGGCGCCGGCAACGCGCAGCAACTGTTTGAACAGCGGCCCGTCGTGTCCTTGTTCACCGGCGATCCGGAGAACCTGCAGGCGCTGGACGGTCTGGCGCCGGCCGACTGGATCGTCACCGGATATCCGCGTGACGCCATCGATACGCCGGCCAACCAGGCGTTCGTCAAGGCATACACCGACAAGTACGGCAGCCCGCCGCAAACGGCTTCGGTGCTGGGCTATTCAGCCCTGATGTCGCTGGCGGCCGGCATCAAGCGCGCCGGCTCGGCCGACGCGGAGAAACTCACCGCCGCCTTTGCCAAACTACAGGTCGCCACGCCTTTCGGCGACATCGAATACCGCGCCATCGACCATCAATCCACGCTGGGGATGTGGCTGGGCTATATTAGCCGCGTCGACGGGGTCGATGGCATGGACCGCTACGTCTACCTTGGCGGCGCACGCTTGCAGCCATTGGACGAACAAATCCGCCGTCTGCGTCCAGATCCCGCGGAACGGACGCCCCGGGATGCCGCGGAAGCGGCGGGCGCCACCACACCGCCTGCTACGACTGCTGCGACGACCGGCACTCCAACCGCTGCTACGACCAATGCGCCGGCAGAGGGCGCCAGCATCCCCGCGCCCGGCAATCACCTGGCGCCGCGCAGGCGGCTTGATACCAACAATGGCACTGACGTCGACCACGGCGAAGAAAGCGATCGACCAGAACCCGCCGCCAGCGGCGGATCGACGCCTGCCGCAACGGGATCCGCGGCACAGTCCGGTACGGCCACCAAACCCATCATGAAATTGGCGCCGGCAACCCTGGTTCCACCGGCTGGAATGGATCGCACGCATGCCCCCCAAGCCCTGCCAACCTGGCCTGGCGGCTTGGCTGACGACCGCTCGCCGCTGCTGCCACGGACACACTGACCGGCACTAGCAAACCCGAGTCGAACCTGACTCATCCGCCCTCACGACTCCAGCAGATGGCTGCGCAGTTCGTTGAGGGTCTTGATCATCTCGCCGGCCTCTTCCAGACTGCATTGCGCGGCCTTGCCTACGCCGACAGGCACCGACCCCGCCTTGCGCTTCAAGGCGCGCCCCGCATCGGTCAAGGACACGATGACCTGCCGTTCGTCGGCCACCGCCCGCACCCGGGCAATGAAGCCGGCCGCTTCCAGCCTTTTCAGCAACGGCGTCAACGTGGCGGAATCCAGGAACAAGCGCTCGCCGATGGCCGACACGGTCACACCGTCCTGCTCCCACAACACCAGCATCACCAGATACTGCGGGTAAGTCAGGCCCATGTCCGCCAGCAGGCGGCGATAGACCTTGCTCATCGCCAACTGCGTCGAGTAGAGGGAAAAACAGAGCTGGTTGTCCAGCAGCAGCGCAGCCGCGCCATCCAGCTTGGGAGAGGAAGAATGTGCCATTCAGCGATAGTAGATCGCGCGCGATACAAGCACCAGCGACACCCTCATCGCCAAGAGCTTTAGAGTTCTTTTCACGCTTAATCCACAACTCCTACGAAATATTCTGCCGTTTTTGGAAAGATGCTTTCTATTCGTACGGGTTTATCCTAGGATCGATCCGGCTCAGAATGCAGGCCATGGATGAGGCGCACAGCGCCCACGCTAACAAGCGCGATCCCGAAACCAAGCCAACAATTCACGGAGAGCCAATCATGAAAACCCGTACCCTGAGCCTCGGCGTTGCCGCCCTATCGTTTGCCTTGCTGGGCGCCGCCCAAGCTGGCCCCGCCGGCTTCGGCGACACCAACAACCAGCCCTTCCAGGGCGTATACGGCGCTACCGAAGGCCACACGCTGAGCCGCGCCGAAGTGGTTCAACAACTGCAACAAGCCAAGGCCGCCGGCTATCAGACCGTCGCCGAACTCAACGCCACCCCCTTCCAGGCCGCGACCGACAGCAACGTCACGCGCGCCCAGGTCGCCCAGCAAGTCGACGCCGCCCCCGGCGCCACGGCCTTCGGCGACACCGACAACCAGCCTTTCCAAGGCGTGTACGCCAGCACCCCGGCGAATACGCAGTCGGCCCAGGCCAACGACGGCACCTACGTTCGTTGAGAAAGGCCACGCAACCGCCCAAAAGGCGGTTGTCCACCAAGATGGTTGTCCACCAAGATATAAGGGCCGTCCGCGACATCCGCGGACGGCCCTTGGTTTTTGCCACGGCTCGCGGTCCTGCGAGATCCGCGCCGCGCCCCGGCATCGACGTCCAGTCCCACGACCCTGTGCTGAGAATCGGGAAACCGGACGCCGCACCGGACAGGCTGCACGACGGCGCTGCCGCTACACCAGGGGTTCCGTGCTGAGAACCCCGGGGAAGACGTCACGCTGAAGCCTGCCCCCTCGTACTTAGACGATGGTCAACGTCACGTCGATATTGCCACGCGTTGCATTCGAGTACGGGCAAACGGTGTGCGCCTTTTCGACCAGCTCACGCGCCTTGGCGGCATCCACGCCCGGCAAGGAAATCTTCAATTCCACTTCGATGCCGAAGCCGCCGGGAATCTGGCCGATACCCACATTACCGGTGATGCTGGCGTCGGCGGGCAACGCGAATTTTTCCTGGCTGGCGACGAACTTCAACGCGCCGATGAAGCAAGCCGAATAACCGGCCGCGAACAATTGCTCGGGATTGGTGCCGTTACCGCCGGCGCCACCCAGTTCACGCGGCGTGGTCAGCTTGACGTCCAGCACGTTATCCGACGAGACAGCACGGCCGTCACGGCCCCCGGTTGCAGTGGCTTGAGCGCGATACAGAACTTTTTCGATCGACATGGAAGACTCCGTTTTCATGTGGGTTGATGATCGCTCCGATCGCGCCGGGCCGGCCTGTCCGTCCCGTGTTCGCTACGATTCGTGCGTCCATGTGTGCATATTAAATAGTGCGCGATTCTTTTGCAAGCGATTTTTTAGCGAAAAAAAAAGCGGCCGCGAGATTGATCCCGCGGCCGCCCCCTGTATCAGGTCAACGCCCCTCCTGTTCGTCCGCTTCTTCCGGTGCGGCGGCGTCTGGCGCACCGGCATTGGCGTTGGCATTGTTGCCGGCCTCACCGGCAGCCTCGGCGTTACGCTCCTTGCTACCCGCATGGCGCTTGGCCGCGGCGGCACGCGCTTCCTGGGAGTTGAATCGGTGAGCCTTGCCCAGGCGGTGCGCGGCGCGCCCCCCTTGGGCAGCGATTTCCCGCTGAAATTCAGGCCCCATTGCGGCAAAACCTCGTGGCTTGCGCGGCGCTTTTTGCTCGGTGTTGTCGGTCATGTCTATGCCCCTGTAGGTGTCTCTCGCCCAGTTGCGGTGACTGCATTGTCCGTACCAGCCCCTTCAGCATGCCCGGTTGGTATGCCGGGGGGCCTCAAGGATCAGCAAGGCTTACGCCGTCATGTAGGGCTTACCGCGGCGCGGCAAACCCCGTGTCAGGATGTTCCCGACGGCACTTTCATCGGCCCGCTTTTAGCCGCGACTTGTCCGCCTCGCCGGTGGGGTACGCAAGCCGCTTGCCTGGGGTCTCATTTCTTATTCGCCATATCCGGCAGGTCTCCGCCGGATATGCAGGGAGGGATTGACACCGCTGGCCTTGAGCAATTATCTTCACGTCAAAATATTTGATATCAAAACAATTTCATTTTGACGCCGCCCCTTTTGACGCCACCCCTTTTGACGCCACCCCATTCATCCCTGCATGGCGCGGCCCTCAGACATCGCACATGACCGCCTCCTCGCTCTCCGCAGACACCTCCGACTTTGTCGACCACATCCTGACGCAATGGGGCGGGGCACGGCCGGACTTGCCTATAGGTCCCATGGCTGTCTTCAGCCGGCTGTTCCGCCTGCAAGCCGTGGCATCGCGCGATATCGACCGCTGCCTGCGGCCACTTGGCGTCAATCCCGGCGAATTCGACGTCATCGCCACATTGACCCGCCATGGCCCGCCCCACGCCCTCAGCCCGCAGCAACTGGCCGAATCCCTGCTGCTGTCATCCGGGGCGATGACCAACCGTCTCGACCGGCTGGAGCAAGCCGGCCTGGTGGCGCGCCAGCCCAATCCCGACGACCGCCGAGGCGTCATCGTGACCCTGACCGACCAGGGACGGCAGACCGCCGACGCGGTGCTACGCGCCTACCTGGACATCCTCGATCAGATGCTGGCCCCCTTGACGCCCGACCGCCGCCAGATCCTGGCGGACCTGCTGCGCGAATTGCTGCTGGCCCATGACCGCCAGGCGCCAGGCGGAATAAAGCCCTGAACGACGCCCCGCCCCGCTTCCAACCATCCGCTCCAAGGTTTCCTCATCCCCCGCCATGCCTCACCAACACACTTCCGCTCCGCCGCTCCTGACGCAGGCCATGGTGCTGCTGATGGCCGTCGCCACCGGCCTGATCATTGCCAGTAATTACTACGCGCAACCCCTGCTGCATGCCATCGGCAACGAATACGGCCTGAGCGAGGCCGGCGCCGCCATCATCGTGACGGTGGCCCAAAGCAGCTATGCCGTCGGCCTGTTGCTGCTGGTACCCCTGGGTGACCGCCTGGAACGCCGCGGCTTGATCACGTCCCTGACACTGATCGCGGCCGCTGGCCAGGCGCTCGTCGCGTATGGCCCAGGCGTGGGCAGCATCCTGGCTGGCACGGCGATCACCGGCGCCACATCGGTGGTCGCCCAGGTCATGGTGCCCTTCGCCGCCACCTTGGCGGCGCCCCAGGAACGGGGCCGCGTCGTCGGCACCATCATGAGCGGCCTGCTGCTGGGCATTCTGCTGGGCCGCACCGTGTCGGGCTTCCTGTCCGACCTGGGCGATTGGCGCACCGTCTACCAAGTAGCCGCCGTGCTGCTGGTCTTCGTCGCGGCGAGCTTGCGATGGGTGCTACCCCGCCACGCCGGCACGTCGACCATGAGCTATTTCGCCTTGCTGCGCTCGGTCGGCACGCTGTTCGTGCAGGAACCGCTGTTTCGGGCGCGCAGCCTGATCGGCGCGCTGACCTTCGCCCAGTTCAGCGTGCTGTGGACCTCGCTGACCTTCCTGCTGGTGAGTCCTCCCTATGGATACTCGAACAGCACCATCGGCCTGTTCGGGCTGGCCGGCGCGGCCGGCGCCGCGGCGGCGCGCCTGTTCGGCCGCATGGCCGACCGCGGCCACGCCAACCGCAGCACCCGCTTCGGCCTGTGGCTGCTGCTCCTGTCCTGGCCCCTGCTGTGGTGGGGCGGCGTCTCCGTCCTGGGACTGTTGCTGGGCATCCTGCTGCTGGATCTTGCCATCCAGGCCGTACACGTGACCAACCAGACCTGCATTTACCGCTTGCAGCCGGAAGCCCGCAGCCGCCTGGCGGCCGGCTACATGACCTCTTACTTCATCGGCGGGGCCGCCGGGTCCCTGGCTTCGGCGGCGGCCTACACCCACGGCGGTTGGCTGGGTGTGTGCATCCTGGGCCTGGGTTTGAGCCTCGTGGTGCTGCTATACGGCAGCCTGGCGCCGAACGCGCGTGCGGCGGAAACGCCCCCGGAAACATCCCCGGAAGCGGCCTCTCGCCCTAAGGCTGCCTAGCAGAACCTATAATCGAGGGTTTTGATCGTCCGCCGCCCGGGCCCGGTCCCCGGCGGCCCCCTTTTTCCGGTCCATGGAACTCATGCAGGAACGCTACCTCCCCAACGCCGTTGAAGCCACCGCCCACCAAGCCTGGCAGGCCCGTGATGCTTACCGCGTCGTCGAACACGCGACCGATGCCGACGGCGTCGAAAAGCCCAAGTTCTATGCCTGCTCGATGCTGCCCTACCCCAGCGGCAAGCTGCATATGGGACACGTGCGCAACTACACCATCAACGACATGATGGCGCGCCAACTGCGCATGCGCGGCTACAACGTGCTGATGCCCATGGGCTGGGACGCCTTCGGCATGCCGGCGGAAAATGCCGCCATCAAGTCCAAGGTGCCGCCGGCCAAATGGACCTACGACAACATCGCCTACATGAAGAAGCAGATGCAGGCGATGGGGCTGGCCATCGACTGGTCGCGCGAAATGTGCGCCTGCGATCCCGCCTACTACAAATGGAACCAGTGGCTGTTCCTGAAGATGCTGGAAAAAGGCATTGCCTACCGCAAGACCCAGGTCGTCAACTGGGACCCGGTGGACAACACCGTGCTGGCCAATGAGCAGGTCATCGATGGCCGCGGCTGGCGTTCGGGCGCCTTGGTGGAAAAGCGCGAGATCCCCGGCTACTACCTGCGCATCACCGACTACGCGGAAGAGTTGCTGGACCAGGTCAAGACCGGCCTGCCCGGCTGGCCCGAGCGTGTGCGCGTCATGCAGGAAAACTGGATCGGCAAGAGCGAAGGCCTGCGCTTCGCCTTCACCCATGACATCCGCGATGCCGACGGCGCCCTGATCCAGGACGGCCGCATGTACGTTTTCACCACGCGCGCCGACACCATCATGGGCGTCACCTTCTGCGCCGTGGCGCCGGAGCACCCCCTGGCGTCGCATGCCGCCGCCGGCAATCCCGCGCTGGCCGCCTTCATCGAACAATGCAAGCTGGGCGGCACCACCGAGGCCGAACTGGCCACGCGTGAAAAAGAAGGCATGAAGACCGGCCTGACGGTCACCCACCCCATCACCGGCGCGCAAGTCGACGTCTGGGTCGGCAACTACGTGCTCATGAGCTATGGCGACGGCGCCGTCATGGGCGTCCCCGCTCACGACGAACGCGACTTCGCCTTCGCCAAGAAATACGGCCTGCCCATCGAACAAGTCGTCGCGGTGGCGGACAAGACCTATTCGACCGACGCCTGGCAGGAATGGTACGGCGACAAGCAAAGCGGCCGCACCGTCAATTCCGGCAAGTACGATGGCCTGGACTACAAGGCCGCCGTCGATGCCATCGCGGCCGACCTGGCCCCGCGCGGCCTGGGCGAAAAGCAGACCACCTGGCGCCTGCGCGACTGGGGCATCTCGCGCCAGCGCTACTGGGGCACGCCCATCCCCATCATCCACTGCCCGGACTGCGGCCCCGTGCCGGTGCCGGAAAAAGACCTGCCGGTCGTGTTGCCGGACGACCTGATCCCGGACGGCAGCGGCAATCCGCTGACCAAGAACGAAGCGTTCCTGTCCTGCTCCTGCCCGACCTGCGGCAAACCCGCGCGGCGCGAAACGGACACCATGGACACCTTCGTCGACTCGTCCTGGTACTTCATGCGCTACACCACGCCCGGCAACGACCAGGCCATGGTGGATGCCCGCAACGACTACTGGATGCCGATGGACCAGTACATCGGCGGCATCGAGCACGCCGTGCTGCACCTGCTCTACGCGCGCTTCTGGACCAAGGTCATGCGCGACCTGGGCATGCTCAAGTTCGACGAACCTTTTACCAAGCTGCTGTGCCAAGGCATGGTGCTGAACCACATTTACTCGCGCAAGACGCCCCAGGGCGGCATCGAGTACTTCTGGCCCGAGGAAGTCGAAAACGTCTATGACGCCAAGGGCGCCATCGTCGGCGCGCGCCGCAAGGCGGATGGCAGCGAGATCACTTACGGCGGCGTGGGCACCATGTCCAAGTCGAAGAACAACGGTGTCGACCCGCAATCGCTGATCGATTCGCTGGGCGCCGATACCGCACGCCTGTTCGTCATGTTCGCCAGCCCGCCCGAGCAGACGCTGGAATGGTCGGATTCGGGCGTTGAAGGGTCGAATCGCTTCCTGCGCCGCTTGTGGTCCTACACCCATTCGCAACGCGACACCGTGGCCAGCGGCCTGGCCGCCCCGGCCGAGATCGATTGGCAGGCGGCGCCCAACGAGGTCAAGGATCTGCGCCGCGAGGTCTACAACCTGCTCAAGCAGGCGGACTACGACTACCAGCGCATCCAGTACAACACCGTCGTATCGGCTTGCATGAAGATGCTCAACGCCATCGAAAGCGCCAACCTGCCGGCCGGTGTGCCGGCGGATGCGGCGCGTGCCGAAGCCATCGGCGTGCTGCTGCGCGTCTTGTACCCGGTGGTGCCGCACATCACCTGGAACCTGTGGAACGAACTCGGTTACGACAAGCGCTACGGCGACCTGCTCGATGCCCCGTGGCCGCAGGTCGACGAAGCCGCGCTGGTGGCCGACGAAATCGATCTGATGCTGCAGGTCAACGGCAAGCTGCGCGGCTCGCTGCGCGTGGCGGCCACCGCTGCCAAGGCCGATATCGAAGCCCAGGCGGCTGCCCATGAAGCAGTGGCCCGCTTCCTGGAAGGCCGTCCGCCAAAACGGGTTATCGTTGTGCCCGGCAAATTGGTCAACGTCGTCGGTTGACGGTGTGGGCCTGGATTTGAGCTTGGGGTCTGATCTTGAGACTCGGGTTCAGATCCTGGCCTTGTTACGCATGAATTATTGGGGTTGCGCATGAATTTGGGCGGGTTATCGGCCAAGGCCGTTTTACGGAAGGTGGCGTCCCTGCGTCGGCCGGCGCAGGTCGCCGGCCTGGGCATGCTGCTGCTGTTGTCCGCGTGTGGTTTCCATATGCGCGGAGAAACGCCGCTGCCATTCGACACTTTCTACATCGGGCTGGGCGCCAACACCCGCTTCGGCGCCGAAGTCAAACGCGCCATCGCGGCTGCCTCGCCGAATACGCGCCTGGTGGACAATCCCAAGGACGCGGAGGCGCAGCTACAGCAAGTCGCCAACGTGCGCGGGCAACGCGAGGTATCGCTGAACTCGCAGGGCCGGGTGGAAGAATACGAGCTGAGCTTGCGCTTCACCTTCCGCGTGATCGATTCCAAGGGCCGTGCCATCATTCCCGACACCACGCTGGAAGCCTTCCGCGAGATGCCGTATGACGACACGGTGGTCCAGGCCAAGGAAGGCCAGGCCGAGCAGTTGTTCCGCAGCATGCAGACCAGCCTGGTCAGCCGGCTGTTGCGCCGCCTGACCGCGGACGACGTGCGCGCCAAGGCCGCCGAGCTGAATCAGACCAAGCCGGGTGACGAGGAAGGGCCGATCTACAGCACCACCCCGCCGCAGCCGCCGGCCAACCAGCCGACGCGCTCGCCGGGACTGATCAACGGTCCGTCGTCGCCCAACGACTACGACTGAGCGCCGCACGCATGGCGCAAACGCTGGACGCCGATCGCTTCCCGGACTACCTGCAACGCGCGGGGGGTCGGCTGGCGCCGTTGTACACCATCAGCGGCGATGAGCCCCTGCTGGTCACCGAGACCATGGACGCCCTGCGTGCCGCGGCGCGCGCGGCCGGGTTCATCGATCGCACCACCATGGTCATGGACGCGCGCAGCGACTGGAGCGCCGTCATGGCCGCCACCCAGAGCGTGTCGCTGTTCGGTGACCGCCGCCTGCTGGAACTGAAAATACCCACCGGCAAACCCGGCAAGACGGGGGCTGACACCCTGGTCAAGCTGGCCGAGCAGGCACAAAGCCAGGCCGATCCGGACACCGTGCTGGTGCTGGGCCTGCCGCGTCTGGACAAAGCCACGCGCGACAGCCGCTGGGCCCTGGCGCTGGCGGCCGCGGGCGTTTCCGTGGACGTCGGCACGGTCGACCGCAATCGCCTGCCCGCCTGGATCGGCGCCCGGCTGGCGCGCCAGAAGCAGCAGACGGACAACGCCACGCTGCAGTGGATGGCCGACAAGGTCGAAGGCAACCTGCTGGCGGCGCACCAGGAGATTCTCAAGCTGGGCCTGTTGTATCCCGAAGGCGCGCTGGCCGCCGAAGATGTCGAGCGTGCCGTGCTCAATGTGGCCCGCTACGACGTGTTCGGCCTGCGCGACGCCATGCTGGCCGGCGATGTTGGCCGCACGGTCCGTATGCTGGATGGCCTGCGCGCCGAAGGCGAGGCCCTGCCGCTGGTGTTGTGGGCCGTGGGCGAGGAAATCCGCATCCTGGCGCGCGTCGCCGAAACCCGTGCCAACGGCGGCGATACCGGGGGTGCGATGCGCCGTCTGCGTATCTTCGGCGCCCACGAGAAGCTGGCCTTGCAGGCATTGGGCCGAGTGCCCGCGCGCGCCTGGCCGGCCGCCGTGCAGCACGCCCATGAGGTCGACCGCATCATCAAGGGCCTGCCCGTGCCGGGCCGCCTGTCTGACCCCTGGGAAGAGATGACCCGGCTGGCCTTGCGCGTCGCCGCCGCCGGCCGCCGCGGCGCTTGAGCCGATACAGATACACTTACGCTTTCCGCAAGTACTTACGGGCGCCACCCGCGCCCCGCCAGCCATGTCGACGCAAACCGTAGAACAAGCCATGCTCACCCTGGGCGAAAACGCCCGCCAGGCCTCGCGCCAACTGATGCGCGCACCGGGTGCGGCCAAGACCCAGGCCTTGCTGGCGATGGCCGACGCCATCGCGGAGCGCCGCCCGGCCTTGCGCGAAGCCAATCGCCAGGATGTCGAGGCGGCGCGCGCCAACGCCCTGGATGCGGCCATGCTGGACCGCCTGACGCTGTCCGAACGCAGCCTGGATCTCATGATCGAGGGCCTGCGCCAGGTCGCCGCGCTACCCGACCCGGTCGGCAGCCTGGGGCCGACGACGGTACGTCCCAACGGCATGCGCGTGGCCCAGATGCGGGTGCCGCTGGGCGTCATCGGCATCATCTATGAGTCGCGCCCCAACGTCACCATCGACGCCGCGGCCCTCTGCCTGAAGTCCGGCAACGCCGCCATCCTGCGTGGCGGCAGTGAAGCGCTGCGATCCAACCTGGCGCTGGCCGAAGTCGTGCGTGACGGCCTGCGTGCCGCCGGTCTGCCGCAACATGCCGTGCAGGTGGTCGAGACCACCGACCGCGCCGCGGTCGGCAAGCTGATCACCATGACCGAGCACATCGACGTCATCGTGCCGCGCGGCGGCAAGGGACTGATCGCGCGCATGGCGGCGGAAGCGCGCGTGCCGCTGATCAAGCATCTGGACGGCAATTGCCACGTCTATATCGACGCGGCCGCGGATCCTGAAAAAGCCCACGCCATCGCTTTCAACGCCAAGACGTATCGCTACGGCGTGTGCGGCTCGATGGAAACCCTGCTGGTCAACGCCGCCGTCGCGGTCTCCATCCTGCCCAAGCTGGCCGCTGCCCTGGTGGCGCATGGCGTGGAGCTGCGCGGCTGTGCCCGCACGCGCGAACTCGTACCGCAGGCCCTGCCCGCCAGCGACGCGGATTGGGCCACTGAATATCTGGGCCCCATCCTGGCCGTGCGGGTGGTCGACACCTTGGACGATGCCATCGCGCACATCGCACGTTGGGGTTCGGGCCACACCGATGCCATCGTCACCGAAGACCTGGGCGCGGCGCAGCGTTTCCAGCGCGAAGTGGATTCGGCGTCGGTGTACGTCAACCTGCCCACGGTTTTCGCGGATGGCTATGAATATGGCCTGGGCTCGGAGATCGGCATTTCCACCAACCGGCTGCATGCCCGCGGTCCGGTGGGACTGGAAGGGTTGACCACGTATAAATGGGTGCTTACCGGCGACGGCCAGTTGCGCGGCTGAAGAGACGGCGGCTGCGCGCGCGGCAGGGGCGGATATCGCCACGCCGTGCGCCGCCGCTACTCCGCGCGTCATCACTACCGGCGTCATCACCAGCAATTCGACCGCTACTGTCACAGCCTCTTTATTTGCCACTGCTAAGGACCCGCCATGCCCTGGATTGTCATGCCCTGGATCAAGACGCTGCACATCGTATTCGTGGCGGCGTGGTTCGCGGGGCTGTTCTACCTGCCGCGCATCTACGTCAATCTGGCCAGCCAGACCGAACCGGCGGTGCAGACCGTGTTGCTGGGCATGGCGCGTCGGCTCTACCGTTTCACCACCATCCTGGCCGCGGTGGCGCTGGCCTGTGGCCTGTTGCTCTACGTCGGCTACCGCATCGGCATGGGACCCGGTAACGGCTGGATGCACGCCAAGCTGTTCTTCGTCCTGCTGATCATCGGCTACCATCACGCCTGTGGCGTCATGCTGCGCAAATTCGAACAGGGCCGCAATACGCGGTCGCACAAGTTCTACCGCTGGTTCAACGAAATCCCGGTCCTGTTCCTGTTCATCGTCGTCGCTCTGGTGGTCGTCAAGCCATTCTGACGTTCGCCTCTTTTATCCTGCATTCCTTCTGCCATGACCGCCGACGATCCGGACCGCCCCCGCAAGACCCTTTCCGTCAAGAAATCCCCCCGTTCCGCTGAAAGCGGCGACGCGGGTGGCCCACCGCGCAAGCGCAGCGGCGCCCGCGCCCGCGCGGCCTCGCTGATCGAAAGATCGCGCGACCAACAGGAACGGCTGTCGGCGGCAGCGGCCGAGCGCGATGCACCGGCGCAAGAGCCTGGTACTGAATGGGATCGAAATCGGGATCAAGGTCGGGATCAAGGTCGCGACAACGCGGCGTACGATCGCCCCGCGCGCGCCCCACGTGACGCACGAGGCGGATCCCGCGATGCGTACAGCAGTTCAGGCCGAAACCGTGATGAAGCGCCTGGACGCCGCCCGGAACGAGCGTACGACGAGTCGTCGCCGCGACGTCCCCAGCGCACACAGGAGCGCCGCGACGATCGCGGCGATCGTCGTAATGCGGAGGCGGCCGTCCCTCATACGGGCCGCATCGGCCGCCATGACGATGGCCGCTACGATCGGGACGACAACCGTGCCGAGAGTCAGCAGCGCGGTTCGCGCCAGACTTATGAAACGTCGGAAGGGACGCGGCACGACACGTCGAACTACGCCGCCGGCCGCTATGATCGCAACGAGCAGTACACGGTTTTCACGCCCTGCCCGCAAGGCATCGAGGAAGCCCTTACCGCGGAGCTGCAGGCATTGGGTTTCGAGGACGCCGAAGCCGGCCGCGCGGGTGCCCGCTTCACCACCGACTGGCACGGCGTCCAGCGCGCCAATCTGTATTCGCGCCTGGCCACCCGAGTGCTGGTGCAGGTCGCATATGGCCAGGTGCAGCACGAGGATGACCTGCTCGACCTGGCCTACGCCACGCCGTGGGAACGCTGGTTCGGCGCGGAGCATACGCTACGGGTCGACACATCGGCGATCAAGAGCCCCATGCGCAGCCTGCAATACTGCAATTTGCGGGTCAAGGACGGCATCTGCGACCGCCTGATGGACCGCGAAGGCGCGCGGCCCGACATCGACACGGTGCGGCCTGATGCACGCGTGTTCTCTTTCCTGACGCAGGACACCGCCACCCTGTACCTGGACACCTCGGGCGAATCGCTGTTCAAGCGCGGCTGGCGCCTGGACAAGGGCGAGGCCCCGCTGCGTGAGAACCTGGCAGCGGGCATGCTGGCCCTGGCGGGCTGGGATCCCTCCGAGCCGCTGCTCGATCCTTTCTGCGGCAGCGGCACCATACTCATCGAGGCGGCTTGGATCGCCTTGGGCGTGCCTCCTGGAATCGCGCGTCCCTTCGGTTTCGAACGCATGCGTGACTTTGATCGTCGGCGCTGGCACGACTTGAAAGACGACGCCCGCGCCCATATCCGGCCGCAGTTGGACACCCCGCTGTACGGCTGCGACCTGAATCCGGAAGCCATCGCCTTCGCGCGCAACAACGCCGAGCGTGCGTGGCTGACGGAGGACACGATTCAGTTCGAAGTGGCGGATGCCCGCACCCTGCAGGCGCCTGCCAAGTCAGGGTGGATCGTCACCAACCCGCCTTATGGCGAACGTTTGGAAGCCGGTGCCGAGGCGGATCTGTGGCGGGACTGGGCGAGCTGCCTGAAAAAGCAGTTCGGTGGCTGGCAGTTGCATGTGATTTCCAGCGACATGACCTTGCCGCAGCAACTGCGCCTGAAGCCGGCGCGCCGCACCCCGCTCTACAACGGTGCGCTCGATTGCCGCCTGTTCAGCTTCGAGCTGGTCGAAGCCGGCTACCGCGACGCCGACCGCGCACACCTGCGGACCCAGGATGCAAAGCCGCGCGCAGGCGACGACCCAGCCAAGGACTGAAAATAAAATAGGCCGGCACGCCCCCTGCGTTAACAAACGCTAATCAAACGGGGGGCTCCGCGACCAGCGATGACATCGGCCGCAGGGGCGATAGCCCAAGAAAGGGGCGATGGGGGATCCCCCCATCATTAAAACCTCTCTATTCTTCGGCGCCAGTCACGCCGTCGCTCTCGGGCGGCGGCGGCGTCATCGCCCCCTTCACCTGCTCCCGCAAAGCCGCCAGCTCAGCCTCGCGCGCAAGGTAAAGCGCCTGCGCTTCAGCCATATCCACGATGGCGAAGCGCAGCGTCGCCCCCGGCAGCGACTGCGCCAACAGCGGCAGATCGACACTGGCGACGTAGGCAATCTTGGGATACCCTCCCGCGCTCTGACGATCCGCCATCAGCACGATGGGGTTGCCATCCGGCGGCACCTGCACCGTCCCGAAAGCAGTAGCTTCCGAAATCATCTCCAGCGGCTGCGTCAATTTCAACACTTCGCCGCGCAGGCGATAACCCATGCGGTCCGACTGCGAATCCACCGTAAACGGCGTGGACACGAAAGCGGTGCGCGCCGCTTCGGTGAACGCCTGCCACTGCGGCCCGCGCATCGCCCGCACCGCTTCCGGCGCTTCCCGCGCCGGCAGGTCGAATACCGCCGCCGACACGAAAGGCGTCCCGCATTGCACCAGCAAACGCCTGGCCCTGGGATAGCCGGCATCCGCCGCGCGCAGCGGCAGGCGGTCGCCCTTCACCAGCGCCCGGCCGGCAAAGCCGCCAAAATTACCCCGCGCAAACGTACTGGTACTGCCCATGACCGGCTCGACGTCGAAACCGCCCCGCACCGCCAGGTACAGGCGCGCACCCCGCCGGCATTCGCCAAACGTCAAGGTCGCGCCACGCCGCAACAGGACGGGTTCGTTCAAGGGCAGTTGCACACCGTCCACGCTCGCCCGCATGTCGGCGCCGCACAAGGCTATCAGGCGTTCATCCTGGAACTGCAGCGTCGGCCCGGTCAACGTGCATTCCAGCGTTGCCAAGGTCTCGTCGTTGCCGACCAGGATATTGGCCACGCGATGCGACCATTCGTCCATGACACCATTGACCGGCACGCCATAGCGCTGATAGCCGTAGCGCCCCAGGTCTTGCAGTTGGGTCAATGCCCCGGGTTTGAGTACTCGTATCATGCGCGCGCCTCGTACAGCCGGTCGAATTCGGCGGGCGTCACCGGCACGAAGCGCAGACGGTCGCCCAATTGCAGGCGCACCGGCGGGTCCTGTTTCAGATCGAACAGATTCCAGGGCGTGCGCCCGATCAGGTTCCAGCCGCCAGGCATGGCCAACTGGTAAATGGTCGATAAACCATTGGCGATGGCCACCGAGCCGGCCGGTACCTGCGTGCGCGGTGTCTGCCGCCGGGGCAACGCCAGCCGTTCATCGAGGCCACCCGCGAACGGATTGCCTGGGGCGAAGTAAAAGGTGTAGACCACCAGCGGCGATTCGCCATGCAGGCGTATCACTTCGTCGGTGCTCAAGTTGCAACGCTGGGCCACTTCTTCCAGGTCGGGTCCGTACTCACCGCCGTAGCAGCACGGAATTTCCACCGTCCGGCCGCCCAATTCGACTTCGGGAACCCCCCGGGCCAGCACCGCCTGCACCTGGCCTGCCAACTGTTCGAACGGCATGGCAGTGGATCCGCTGCCGGCGTAGGCCTCCGGCCGATAATGCAGCGCCACCGTGGTGAAGGCGGGAACCACGTCGACCACGCCCGGCAGGGGATGTTGCAGCAGCCACGCGGTAAACGACAACACGGTGCGGTTGACGTCCGCGTCCACGCGATCGCCAAAGGCAACCAGGAGACACCGGTCACCGACCGGCTCGATGCGCCACGACGAACTGGCGGTAGCGTCTGGACTTGAGTTCATGCCGATGATTCTACGATGCGTCCCCGCTATGCGCGGCAGTAGAGACGCGAGTAAGTCCGGCGAAGGGAGCGGCGCAACATAAACTGTTGTAAATGCGCAGCTTGCAACGTCTAGGGTTAACCCCTATAATCCGGGTTATCCCGTAGTCAAGCACGATTATTGGACAAATAAACAGGGAACCACGTGCTTGGCGGTGCTACTCAGAGATATTATCGTGATTGACCATAACACCATGCTTTTGACCGACGAACTGGAACGTCAACTGATGCGCCAGGCAATCGAAGAACAATTCCGTCCCCGTCCGCTGCGCGCCCTGGGCAAGTTGCTGAGCAAGATGGTTCAAGCCGTCCGCTCGCCGGCCCAACGTCATGGCGGTGAAACCGCCAACGCCTAAACTGGCAAGCTGTCAGAACACCACGGCGTCAGCATCTGTACCGATCCCCTTGGGGGCTGCAAAGCCCCTTTTCTAAGCCCGTCACCTAGTGACGGGTTTTTTTTTGCCGCCCATAATGCGCGGATGTCCAAGACTTTCGCGCCAGCCGCCCCCACGCTCCCCTGCCAGCCCCTGGATGCAACGCCGCCGCGCCTGCGCCGGTTTGCCTGCATGATGTATGAAGCCGTGCTGCTGTTTGGCGTGGTATTCCTGGCGAGCTATCTGTTCGATACCTTGACGCAAAGCCGCAGCGGACTGATGTACCGGCATGGCCGGCAGGCCTGGCTCTTCCTGGCGTTGGGCGTGTACTTCGTCACGTGCTGGCGCCGCAGCGGGCAGACCCTGCCGATGAAGACCTGGAATATCCGGCTGGTAGGCAGCGACGGGCAGCCGCCGTCGATGGCCCGTCTGATCTTGCGCTATTTGTTGGCCTGGGTGCTGCCGCTAGTGGCCGCGGGCCTGATTTTGGGGGCAACCATGTGGAGCGGCTGGCCGACGATGCAGCTTCTTATCGTGGCCGCGCCCTTCGCGATTTTCATCGGCAGCTGGCTGGACCGGGATGGACAATTCCTGCATGACCGGCTCGCTGGTACCCGCTTGGTCAGCACGCCGTCAAACGTCACGAAAAGCGTCAAATCCGCCGCTTCAATGTAACAATTCTTAGGACGCGCTGACCCTCGATTCCTCTCGGAACCCCTTCGATCCCGAGGTCAGTTCATAAGGGAAATCCCTTGTGCGCTATATCCCCATGGAAATAGCGCGGCTCCCGCTGCCCATTCGTGGCACAGCTTCCACTTAACTCACCTTACCTTTGGCGACATATTTGAATTGAGCGTTCAGAAGGGCGTCAGCCGGCCGCTTCGACAATTGCGCCGTGTAAAAGTTCAAGAAAAATTCAGTTCAACAAAAAAGTCGACTATGTACGCCAAACTGCTCGCATCCCTCGTTATCCTCGCCACCTCGCTCGGCTTCGTGCCCAGCGCCAGCGCCCAATCGGAAGCCGCGCAGCGGGAAATCCAGGCCGCCACCGAAGCGGCCTTCCGCGCCGCCCAGGATAGCGGCATCGTCCGCCTGGGAGACCAGGCCACGCTGAAGCTGCCCCCCAACACCATCTTCGTGCCGCGCGCCCAGGCGAACCGGCTGATGGAGGCCTACGGCAACGGCAAGGACGACACGCTGCTGGGGCTGTTCATGCCGCCAGCGGACTCGCCGGACGACTGGCTGGTCACCGCCAATTTCGAGAAAGCGGGCTACATCAAGGACGACGATGCCAAGAACTGGGACGTCAAGGAACTGCTGCAAAGCCTGCGCGATGGCACCGAGGAACAGAACGGTGAGCGCCGCAAGCGCGGCATTCCCGAACTGGAAGTCGTGGGCTGGGTACAGCCGCCGCAATACGACAGCGCGCACCAGCGCCTGGTGTGGTCGGTCGAAGGCCGCGACAAGGGCGGCCCCGCCGATGCCGACGCCACCGTCAACTACAACACGTATGCCCTGGGCCGCGACGGCTACATCAGCCTGGACCTGTTGACCAGCAAGAGCATGGTGGCGGCGCAGAAACCCGCCCTGATCGGCTTGCTGGACAACCTCAACTACAACGACGGCAAGAAGTACGCGGAGTTCAACTCCTCCACCGACAAGATCGCCGAATATGGCCTGGCCGCCCTGGTGGCCGGCGTGGCGGCCAAGAAGCTGGGCCTGCTGGCGATCATCGGCGCTTTCGTGTTGAAGTTCGGCAAGCTCGCCATCCTTGCCCTCGCCGCCGGCGGCGGTGCGATCTTCAAGATCTTCCGCCGTAAAAAGTCCGCGGAGCCGAAGTCCCCCGGCGCGGTGTGATTGTTTCTTGATCCCTTGCCGATCCGGCAATAATCGCAGCGCTACATAAGGGCTTGCGCCAGGCGCAAGCCCTTTTCGTTTGCCATCTTCCAGAGCACGCCGTGAAACTGCTTTTTCTTCTATTCGCGGGCTTCAAATACCTGAAGTTCAGCAAGGTGCTGCTGACGGGCGGCACCATGCTGCTGTCGGTGTTGGGATATGCGCTGGTGTTCGGCTGGCCGTATGCAGTCGGCTTCGTGGCGCTGATTTTCGTGCACGAAATGGGCCACTACATAGCCGCCCAGCAACGCGGGCTCAAGGTGGGCGCCCCCACCTTCATCCCCTTCGTCGGCGCCTGGATCGAACTGAAAGAGATGCCCCACAACGCCGAGACCGAAGCCTACGTGGGGCTTGGCGGCCCCTTCCTGGGCACGGTGGCCGCCCTGTGCTGCTACCTGATCGCGCGCAACGAAGGCAGCCGTCTGCTGCTGGCCCTGTCCTACGCCGGCTTCTTCATCAATCTGTTCAACCTGATCCCGCTGTCGCCCTTCGACGGCGGACGCATCACCGCCGTGCTTTCCCCCCGCATCTGGCTGATCGGCGTGCCCATACTCGGCGCACTATTCTTCTATCGGCCCAGTCCCATGCTGATCCTGGTGGCCGTGCTGGCCATCCCCAAGGTCATCGAGGCCTGGCGCTATGACCCCACCGCCGCGGAAAACCAGGCTTATTACGCCACCAGCACGGCCACCAAGGCGGGCTATGCCGCCGTCTATATCGGCCTGGTGGCGCTGCTGGCGGTCATGACGCACGACGTCCACGAGATGCTCGGCGGCGCCTGAAAAAAATCCGCGATAAATATGACGGCGCCCCAGGGCATGTCATAAAGCGTTCATTCATTTTTAACAGTGCCGTCATCCCCGGATGTTCCCATGCTGACATGGAAGCAGCCTGTGAGGACGCACGCCGTGAACGACATCCGCCCTACCCACTGGCGCACGCTGTGGATCTCCGACATACATCTGGGCACCGCGGGGTGCAAGGCGGAGTTCCTTCTCGACTTCCTCGAACATAACGAAGCCGAGACGCTCTATCTGGTCGGTGACATCGTCGACGGCTGGCAATTACGCAAGCACTGGCACTGGCCGCGTGCGCACAACGATGTGATCCAGCGCATCCTGCGCAAGGCCCGCAATGGCACCCGCGTCGTATTCGTGCCGGGCAATCATGACGAATTCGCGCGCGAGTTCGCCGGCTACGCCTTCGGCGACATCGAAATCCTCGACGAAGACGTCCACGTCACCGCTGACGGCCGCAAGCTGCTGGTCATACATGGCGACCAGTTCGACGGCGTGATCCAGCACAGCAAGTGGCTGGCGCATCTGGGCGACAGCCTGTACCAGATGGCGCTGTGGCTGAACCATCATTTCAATCGCCTGCGCCACCGCATGGGCTTGCATTACTGGTCGCTGTCGCAGTTCCTCAAGCACAAGGTCAAGAACGCCGTCGCCTTCATCAGCGACTTCGAACAGGCGCTGGCCGGCGAAGCGCGCCGGCGCGGCGTGGACGGCGTGGTTTGCGGCCACATCCACAAGCCTGAGTTGCGCGACATCGACGGCGTGCTGTATTGCAACGACGGCGACTGGGTGGAGAGCCTGTCGGCCTTGACCGAAGACCACAACGGCCAGTTGCGCCTGCTGGATTGGGCCGCGGCCATGGCGGAGCGGATCGAGACCACCCCCGCCACGGGCCGGCGCCGCGCCGTCGAATTGCCCGCCCTGCCCTCGGCCTTGCGCCGGCAGGGCAAGTAGAGCCAAGGACGTTGCAGCTTGCCAGGGCGGGACACAAGGCGTGTCAACGACACAAGACGCTGTTGCGGCCCGGCCCGATCGACGCGGCCGCTCCGTGCGCCCGTCCTTTTTGCCAAAATCCCTGCAGGCACTGCCACGACCGCCCGCGGCCTTCTCCGCATATCAGTGGAAACCCTAGCCTGGGGCAACGTGACCCAATTGAAATGAACGGGAATGTTGCAGTTCAACGCCCTCTCAGTCATGCTTGCGCTTGGGGCAATCTGGCCCCAAAAGCACTGCCGACGAGTCTCCCATCGTTGTAACGGGCGGATGGCCGCCTTCCTCTCACGACAGGGCCATGAACGATCAATACCAGGCGCTTTACCAATCCTTCCGCTGGCTCGTGCCCACGCAGTTCAACATCGCGGATGTCTGCTGCCATCGCTGGGCGGCGAATAGCCCCGACGCGCGGCGCATCGCGATTTACTACGAAGACGAGGCCGGCAACCGCGAGGTATGGACGTATGCGCGCCTGGCCGAGGCGGTCAATCAGTTGGCCAACGGCCTGGTGCGCATGGGTGTGGCCAAGGGCGACCGGATTGGTGTTGTATTAGGACAACGGCCGGAAACCGTCGTGGCGCATATGGCGGCCTATACCGTCGGCGCCGTCATCCTGCCCCTTTCCTCCCTGTTCGGACCTGACGCCCTCGAAGCCCGCCTGCGTGACGCCGAGGCCCGCGTGGCCATCGTCGATGCCGCGTCCAGCGGCAATCTGCTGCAGGTGGCGGACCAGTGTCCCACCCTGCACCAGATCATCGGCATCGGCTTCGCCGACGAACGCGTGCTGCCCTGGCGCAGCCTGCTGGCGCGCCAGCCTTCGGAATTCAAGCCGGTGCCGACGCTGGCCACCGATCCCGCCATTCTGCTGTACACCTCCGGCACCACCGGCGCGCCCAAGGGCGCCCTGCTGCCGCATTCGGTGTTGATCGGCAACCTGCCTGGCTTTGTCGCGTCGCAGGACTGGTTCCCCAAGATCGGCGACGTGTTCTGGTCCCCGGCGGACTGGGCCTGGACCGGCGGCATGATGGATGCCCTGCTGCCGACGCTGTATTTCGGCCACCCCATCGTCGCCACCCGCGCCCGCTTCTCGCCCGAACGTGCCTTCGAGCTGATGGAGCGCTATCAGGTCACCAACACCTTCCTCTTCCCCACCGCCTTGAAGGCGATGATGAAGACGGTGCCGGCGCCGCGCGAACGCTACCAACTGGCCTTGCGCGCCATGATGAGCGCCGGCGAAAGCGTGGGCCAGGCCGTGTTCGACTGGTGCCAGACGGCGCTGGGCATCACTCCGAACGAGATGTTCGGCCAGACCGAAATGAATTACCTGGTGGGCAACAGCCAGCGCCGCTGGCCGGCCAAGGCGGGCAGCATGGGCCGGCCCTATCCCGGCCACCAGGTTGCCGTCATCGACGACGCGGGCCAGCCCGTGGCGGCCGGCGAGATCGGCGAAGTGGCGCTGAACCGCCTGGACATCCACGGCTATCCCGACCCCATCCTGTTCCTGGGCTACTGGAACAACCCGGCCGCCACGGCGGCCAAGTACACCGGCGACTGGTGTCGTACCGGCGACCTGGCACGCATCGATGCCGACGGCTACCTCTGGTACGCCGGCCGCTGCGATGACGTGTTCAAGTCCGCCGGCTATCGCATCGGTCCTGGGGAAATCGAGAGCTGCCTGATCAGCCATCCCGCCGTGGCCAACGCCGCCGTCGTGCCCAAGCCCGACACCGAGCGCGGCGCCCTGGTCAAGGCGTATGTGGTGCGGACCCCCGACTATCTCGACCGTGAGCCGCAGGCCTTGATCCAGGAATTGCAGGACTACGTCCGCGAGCGCCTGGCCGCCTATGAATACCCCAAGGAAATCGAATTCCTGGACGAACTGCCGATGACGACCAGCGGCAAGATACAGCGCCGGGTGCTGAGGTTGCGGGAGGAAGAGCGCGCGGCGCAGGCTGTCCAGGCCAACCCGGCCACCTCGCCCACACCGTCCACGCCCCCCACCCCGGCCGCGACCTGACGGAGACTGCGCCGCATGGCGATCTATCAACTCGAAGACCTCATTCCCCGCATCCATCCCGACGCCTGGGTGGCCGACAGCGCGGTCATCATCGGCGACGTGACTCTGGAAGCCGATGTCGGCATCTGGCCGCAGGTGACGATACGGGGCGACAACACGTCCATCGTGATCCAGCGCGGCAGCAATATCCAGGAATCCAGTGTCCTGCATGTGGACGCCGACAAGCCCCTGGTGGTGGGCCCGAATGTCACCGTGGGCCATCAGGCCATGCTGCACGGCTGTACCATCCACGAAGGCGCCCTGGTGGGCATGCAGGCCATCGTGCTGAATAACGCGGTGGTGGGGCGTAATTGCCTGATCGGCGCGGGCGCCATCGTGCCCGAAGGCCGCGTGATTCCTGACAACAGCCTGGTGATCGGCATCGGCAAGATCGTGCGCGAACTGTCGGCCGAGGAAATCGCCACCATGCACAAGAATACGGCTGGGTATGTGCTGCGCGCCGCGCAATACAAGCAGGCATTGAAGCGGATCGGCTAAGGAAAGGGGCGTGCTCTCATGCCCCTGCCGGCCACGCGGACGCCATGCCGGCGCCGCGGCGGATCGGCTAACATTCCCGCATGACTGATTTCCTCAAAAAATACCTGTTCGAAGACCGCACTGTGCGGGTCCAGGCCGTGCGTCTGCACCAGACGTGGCTGGAAGCTCAAACCAATCACCAATACCCTCTCGCCATCAAGCGCCTGTTGGGTGAACTCGTGGCGGCGTCCACCCTGCTGGCCGCCAACCTGAAGTTCGAGGGTTCCCTGCTGCTGCAGTTGCAAGGCGACGGGCCCATCGCGCTGCTGGTGGTGGAATGCCGCGCCGACCTCAGCCTGCGCGCGACCGTCAAGGTGCGCGAGGGCCATGAGGTGCCGGACGACGGCACCTTGCAGAGCCTGATGAATCCCGGCGGCAACGGCCGCTTCATCGTCGTGCTGGATCCGCAGCGCAAAGTGCCGGGCCAGCAGGCCTACCAAGGCATCGTGCCCATCTCGGGTGAGTCGGTGGCCGAAGCCCTGGCGCACTATATGCAGCAGTCCGAACAGCTGGATACGCAGCTGTGGCTGGCGGCCGACGAGCAGCATGCCGCCGGCGTGCTGCTGCAGCGTTTGCCCGACCAGGGCGGCAGCGGCGACGTCAGTGCGCCGGGCAACGCCGCGCTGACCTGGGAGCGTGCCGGCGCGCTGGCCGCCACCATCAAGGGCGAAGAGTTGCTGGAGCTGGACATCGATACGCTTATCCATCGCCTGTTCTGGGAAGAAACGCTGCTGGCCTTCGATCCCATTGAAGTGCGGTGGCAATGCTCCTGCTCGCGCGACCGCGTTGCCGGCATGCTGCGCATGCTGGGCCGCGAAGAGGTCGAAAGCATACTCGCCGACCGAGGCGATGTGGAAGTCGCCTGCGACTTCTGCGGCAAGCCCTATCTGTTCGACGCCGTCGACTGCGCCCGCGTCTTCGCCGGCGCGCAAACCCTGCCGGAACAGGACCCGCCCACGCTGCATTGACGGGGACGTGCCCGTCCGGGGGCTGACGCCTGTCAGGCCTGGATATTGCACGTCATGGCGGTGCGGATGGCTTGTCTACGCAGGGCTATCTACGTAGGGGCGATCCTACGTAGGTCTACGAATGGACGGGGGCGGGCTGGCGGCCGACACTGTGCGGCATGAATGCACCAGCCTGCCTCGCCGACTTCTCTTCCGCGCTTGCCGGCTCGGCAGCCCAGTGCACCCTCCACGGAACTGCCCACGGGGATAGCGAGCGGGGCGGCCAGCGGGGCGCTGCCATGGCTGGCCTGCTGGTTTCGTTGCCGGTGCTGCTGCTGGCAGCGCTGGCCGTCATCGAGACGGCGTACTGGCATATGACGCGGCAAGTCTTGAACGTGGCGCTGATGGAAGCCGCACGCGCGGGTAGCACGGGGCATGGGCACCCGTCCGCGATGCAAGCCGCCTTCGTGAAGGCGCTAGGGCCGCTGCCCACTGGCAAAACCGGATGGCGGCGCATACGCTACGACAGTGGGGTACCTGCCTGGCGTATCGACATACTCTCGCCGCCGCCCGAAGCGTACGCCGACTTCGGCGTGCGCGGACTGCCCATAAAGCAAGGTGCCGCGACGACATCGCGCATGATCGCGATACGCAATGACTACCAGGCCGAGGAGCATGCGCGCCGGCTGCAGGCGGGCTGGCATGAAGGACGCGGGGCCGCGTCCGGAATGACGATTTTCCAGGCGAATGTCCTGCGGCTCCGCCTGAGCTATCAACTGCCGCCCCTGACGTCCATCACGCGCGCCCTGTTACGCGCGCTGGCGCCCGCCGGCGGCCGTGACAACCTGTCAGCCGCGGCGGCGCGGGCCGGCAATGTTCTCATCGTGGACGGTCTGGCGATAGAAATGCAGTCACATCCGGCAGCGTGGTCACGCCGCAAGATAGAACCAGGATGAACGGACAAGATGGGTAGCTGGCTTTGGCAAAGCCAGGCGTTCCTGCCCACGCGGCTTGCTACTGGCGCATCAGCGATCTTGCCAAAAATTCGCCAAAAATTCGCCAAAAATTCTTGGCAACTACAGGCCCAAGACTGGACTCAATGCCGGGCGGCGGGACGTGCAGGCGGAGTGGACGGGCGATTATTCGGGATGGCCCCGGCGGCGGGCGCGGCAGGCGTCGCCACGGAGGCACCACCCGCAGGCGGCGCCGTATTCTGCGGCAGGATCTGCACGAATATCTCGCCTTCGCGCATCATGCCCAACTCGCTGCGGGCACGCTCCTCGATAGCACCGGTACCCGACTGCAGATCGTGCACTTCGGCATCCAGCGCATTATTGCGGGCACGCAGGCCGTCATTGGTTTCGCGCTGCTCCACCAATTGCTTCTGCAGGTCCCAGACCTTGAACCAGCCGCCCTTCCCCACCCACAAGGGATATTGGATCAGGCCGACCAGGGCAAGCAGGACCAGGAACAGCAGACGCATGGGTAAATATCCGTGCAAAAGGCGCGCACCGGCCGGCGCGCGCCCTCAGGCGATCAACGCAGATTGTAGAAAGCTTCGATGCCGGGGTAGGAAGCCACCTCGGCCAGTTCTTCTTCGATACGCAGCAGCTGGTTGTACTTGGCCATGCGATCGGAACGCGACAGCGAGCCGGTCTTGATTTGCATGGCATTGGTGGCCACGGCGATATCGGCGATGGTCGAATCCTCGGTTTCGCCCGAACGGTGGGACACGACGGCGGTGTAGCCGGCGCGCTTGGCCATTTCGATGGCGGCGAAGGTTTCGGTCAAGGTGCCGATCTGATTGATCTTGATCAGGATCGAGTTGGCCACGCCCTTCTGGATGCCTTCACGCAGGATGCGGGTGTTGGTCACGAACAGGTCGTCACCCACCAGTTGCACCTTCTTGCCCAGTTGCTCGGTGAGGATTTTCCAACCGTCCCAATCGTTTTCGGCCATGCCGTCTTCGATCGAGATGATGGGATACTTGTCGCACCAGGTGGCCAACAGGTTGGAGAACTCCTGCGAAGTCAGCGACACGCCGCCTTCGCCGGCCAGGGTGTACTTGCCGTCGCGATAGAACTCGGAGCTGGCGCAATCCAGGCCCAGGGCGATCTGCGTGCCCGGCTCGTAGCCGGCTTCGGTGATGGCCTTGAGGATCATCTGGATGGCCGCTTCGTGGTTGGCCACGTTGGGCGCGAAACCGCCCTCGTCGCCCACCGCGGTGGACATGCCCTGGCTGTTGATCAGCTTCTTCAGCGAGTGGAAGACCTCGGCGCCCCAGCGCATGGCTTCACGGAAGCTGGCCGCGCCCACCGGCAGGATCATGAATTCCTGCATGTCCAGGGTGTTGTTGGCGTGCGCGCCTCCGTTGATGACGTTCATCATCGGCACGGGCATGCTCATGGGACCGCTGCCGCCGAAATAGCGGTACAGCGACAGGCCCGACTCGTCGGCGGCGGCGCGGGCCACGGCCATGCTGGCAGCCAGGATGGCGTTGGCGCCCAGGCGTTCCTTGCTGTCGGTGCCGTCCAGTTCGATCAGGGTGCGGTCGACGAAGGTCTGTTCCTGTGCATCCAGGCCCATGAGTGCTTCGGAAATCTCGGTATTCAGGTTCTCGACGGCGCGCAGCACGCCCTTGCCCAGATAGCGACTCTTGTCGCCATCACGCAGTTCGATGGCTTCGCGCGCACCCGTGGAGGCGCCCGACGGCACGGCGGCCCGGCCCATGGCGCCGGACTCGAGCAACACGTCACATTCGACGGTGGGATTGCCGCGCGAATCGAGAATCTCGCGGCCGATGATATCGACAATTGCACTCATGGTTTTGTCCCTAGAACGTAATGAAAAATCTAACCCTCTCCCGGCCCTATGGTAGCGTAGCGCGCCGCCCACCTGTGCCCGACCGCCACGCGCGCAGCGCGCGGGGTGGAGACACTGGCGCGAGTCTCACGAACCAGGAGCCAGGACTTTGGAGCGGCAACGGACACCGCCCCAAGCCGCATCATGCAGCGTCCTTGTTACGCTTGGACTGATTCGCCAAGGCGGCCTGGATGTAGCTGCTGAACAGCGGATGCCCATCGCGCGGGGTGGAGGTGAATTCGGGGTGGAACTGGACGCCGACGAACCACGGGTGCTTGGGCAGTTCCATCATCTCCGGCAGGTTTTCCGTCGGCGTGCGGGCGCTGATCACCATGCCGGAATCTTCCAGGCGAGGCACGTAGACGTTGTTGACCTCGTAACGATGGCGATGGCGTTCGTTGACTTCCGGGCCATAGATGCGCGAGGCCAGCGTACCGGCCTTGATGGGAACGCGCTGGGCGCCCTTGCGCATGGTGCCGCCCAGGTCGGAATTGGCGTCGCGCTTTTCCACGCTGCCTTCGCGGTCCATCCATTCGCTGATCAAGGCCACCACGGGGTGCGGTGCGGCGGGATCGAACTCGGTGCTGTTGGCGCCACCCAGGCCGGCCACGTGGCGTGCGAACTCGACCACGGCCAGTTGCATGCCCAGGCAGATACCCAGGTAAGGGACGTCATTCTCACGGGCGTAGCGGATGGCGGCAATCTTGCCTTCCGTGCCGCGCTTGCCGAAACCGCCCGGCACCAGGATGGCATCCAGGTGCTTGAGCTGTTCCGGACCACGCGTTTCGATGTCTTCCGAATCGATGTACTCGATCTTGACGCGCGAACGGGTGTGGATGCCGGCATGCACCAGCGCTTCGGTCAGCGACTTGTAGGACTCGGTCAGGTCGACGTACTTGCCGACCATGCCGATGGTGACCTCGTGCTCAGGATGCTCCAGCGCGTCGACCAGGTTGTCCCACATGGACAAGTCGGCCGGCGGCGGCGTCAGGGCCAGCGCCTCGCACACCAGGTTGTCCAGGCCCTGCTTCTGCAGCATGGCCGGGATCTTGTAGATGGAGTCGGCGTCCCACACCGAAATCACGGCGTCCAGCGGCACGTTGGAGAACAGCGAGATCTTGGCGCGCTCATCGTCGGGGATGCGGCGATCGGCGCGGCACAGCAAGGCGTTCGGATAAATACCGATTTCGCGCAGTTTCTGCACCGAGTGCTGGGTCGGCTTGGTCTTCAGCTCACCGGCCGAGGCGATGAAAGGCACCAGGGTCAGGTGGATGAAAGCCGCATTGTTACGGCCCAGGCGCAGGCTCATCTGGCGCGCCGCTTCCAGGAAGGGCAACGACTCGATGTCACCCACCGTACCGCCGATCTCGACGATGGCCACGTCGGTGGCGCCATCGAAGCCGGCTTCCGCGCCGCGCGCGATGAAATCCTGGATTTCATTGGTGATGTGGGGAATGACCTGCACGGTCTTGCCCAGATAGTCGCCACGACGCTCCTTGCGCAGGACCGACTCATAGATCTGCCCGGTGGTGAAGTTGTTCACCTTGCGCATGCGGGTGGAGATGAATCGCTCGTAATGGCCCAGGTCCAGGTCGGTCTCGGCGCCATCTTCGGTCACGAAGACTTCACCGTGCTGGAAGGGGCTCATCGTGCCCGGATCGACGTTGATGTACGGATCCAGCTTGAGCATGGTGACTTGCAGGCCGCGCGATTCAAGAATGGCGGCAAGAGACGCGGCGGCGATGCCTTTCCCCAGGGAAGACACCACGCCACCGGTGACAAAGACGTATTTGGTCATCGTAATGAGCACCCGGTTCGGCCGGGCGCGTGCGGGAAATTTGGATTATAGCTGGGAGCCGGCCGCTGTTTGGGTTTTCCCTGAGCGACCGGGCGTAACAAAGCAACACCTTATGGGTACCGGCACGATGTAACCATCCAACCCCATTTTGATAAGATCGAGCGCCTTCGAGAAGATCCCATCACGATAAGAGAGGAAGCCTGCATGTCCGACCCTGCCCGCGATCACCTTCCCCTGCCCCGCCTGTTGGCACTGACCGCCGTGATCACCGGGTTCGCTCTGTCCGTGGCGTTCCTGGCCCTGCAGCTTTCCTTCGGCGAGCACGCCGCGCAAATGCGCGAAGTCTACTCGAACCGGGGCTACATACTGAGCCTGATGCTGGACTGGTCGGCCAATCTGGTGCTGACCGGCCTGGTGGTCTACGCCTGCACGCGGTCCTGGGAAGAAAACGACGGCGCATTGCCCGTGGCCGCACGCCGCCGGGTGCAAGGACTGCTTGCGCTTGCCGTCGTGGTCGTCACCCTGGCCATGCAGATGCTGTGGGTTGCCCTGTATCCGGTGGTGCTGGCGCCCATCATGCAATGGAGCATGGAGAATTACCGCACTTATGCCGCGCCGCTGATCATGCAGGCCATCGGCTTCGTGCAGACCATCGTCGCCGGCCTGCTGATATCCCTGGCTACGCTGACCTATGCCCGCCGCCTCGCGCCGGCACTGGCCCACGACGACCGGGAGCGCCCAGTGGTCCCCCCCGAGCGTGCCGCCGCCACGGTCTTTGCCTGGACCTGGATGGTGCTGCAACTGCAGTTGGCACGCCCCGTCTTCGGCGTGTTCAGTCCGCAATTCGGTAACGCCACATCGTGGACCATCTTGTTGATCGCCCTGCTGCCGGTGCTGATCGCCTTGCTCGCCAAAGTGGCCGTAGCCAAACCGCTGGCCGATCTTCAGCCCTGGCGGGCCGCGCCCGGCCGAGCCATCCTGGCCGCGTTGTGCGCCTTCATCAGCGCGCAACTGGCCCAGTTCGCCGTGGCGTTTGTCTTGAGCTACTCGCTGAGAATGTCCACGCTGATGCAGGGCGGCCTGCTGGTGCTGATCGCCGGGGCGCTGATCACCTACGTGGCGCTGCTGGTGCCGCTGAGCCGGCTGTTCATCCGCCTCTTCTATCGGCGCGAAGGCAGCAATGCCGCGACCGCCGCGGCGTAGGCCGGCCCTGGCAAGCAGCCAGGGCGCCTGCCCGCGCGGAAGCGGGCGAACGAGCGGGAGCGACGGCTGCCGAGGGAGTGGGGCCGCCCCTGGCGAATCGCGCAGCCCTTTGACCCCTCCGAATTTTTACGCGGTCAGCGTGCGCGGCTCCGTGGCCAGGACCAGCCAGGCCTTGGCCGCGCCGTCCACGTGCGGCAGCAAGCGCGCGCGCACTTCGGCGTGATAGGCATCCAGCCAGGCGGCCTCGTCGGCCGCCAACATCGTGCGGTCGATGCAGCGCGTGTCGATGGGGCATAGCGTCAAGGTTTCGAATTCCAGGAATTCGCCCAGCTCGGTGGTCTGCCATGGCCGGTTCGCGACCAGGTTTTCGATCCGCACGCCCCAGCGTCCCGGCCGGTACAAGCCCGGCTCGTTGGACGTGATCATGCCCGGCTCCATGGCCGTGTGCGGCCCCGCCGGTGCACGATGGGAGATCACCTGCGGACCTTCATGCACATTCATGAAATAGCCGACGCCGTGGCCCGTCCCGTGGCCATATTCGGCGCCGCCCGCCCAGATCGGCGCGCGCGCGATGGCGTCCAGCATGGGCGACAGCACGCCACGCGGGAAGCGCGCGCGCGACAGCGCGATCATGCCCTTGAGCACCAGCGTGTAGTCCCGCTTCTGTTCGGCGCTGGGATTGCCCACCGCCACCACGCGCGTGATGTCGGTCGTGCCGCCGACGTACTGCGCGCCGGAATCGATCAACAGCAGGCCATTGCCGCTGATGGTGGCATGCGACTGGGCGGTGGCGCGGTAATGTGGCATGGCGCCGTTGGCGTTGAAGCCGGCGATGGTGCCGAAGCTCAGTGACACGAAGCCCGGTTTGCGGGCACGCGCCGCTGAGAGGACTTCATCGACGGTCAGTTCGGTCACGGTTTCGCCGCGCGCCAGGGCGGTTTCCAACCAGGCGAAGAATTCGCACAAGGCGGCGCCGTCCTGCTCCATGGCATCGCGCACGTGCGCCAGTTCCGCATCGGTCTTGCGCGACTTGGCCAACGTGCTGGGGTTGATGGACTCGATGCGCCGCAACGACGCCGGCAGCGAAGCCAGCACCCCTACCGTTACGCGGGCAGGGTCGACCAAGATAGCCTGGTCCGCGTCCGCACCTGAGTCCAAGGCTGCCAACGCCTCGGCCAGCTCGGTGTAAGGCCGCACGGTCACGCCATCTTCCCGCAGCACCGCCTGCAACGCTTCGTCGACCTTGCCCGGCGCCACGAACAGCGTGGCCTCGCTTTCACGCAACAAGGCATGCGCGGCGAAGACGGGGTTGTAGTCGACGTCGGCGCCGCGCAGATTGAACAGCCAGGCGATGTCGTCCAGGGAGGAAATCAGATGCGCGTTGGCCTTGCGTACCCGCATGGCTTCGCGCACGGTGCTCAGCTTCTGGGCGCGCGTGACGCAGGCGTACGGAGGCTGGTGCTCATAGACCTTGCCTTGCGGCAAACCGGGACGATCGGACCAGACGGCGTCCAGCACGTCCTGGCCGATGTCCAGTGTGATGCCACGCGGCGTCAGGGCGGATTCCAATGCCTGGTAGGCGCCCAGCGCCAGCACCTGGCCATCCACCGCCACGCGCGACCTGGCCGGCAGATTGGCCGCCAGCCAGTCGATATGGCCCGGTATGCCTACCGCGGCAATCTTCATGAGGTTGACGCAGCTGCCCGCCAGTTGGGTTTCGGCCTGCACCCAATAGCGACTATCGACCCAGACTCCCGCGAAGTCCGCCGTCACCACCAGGGTGCCCACCGATCCGCTGAAGCCCGACAGCCACTGCCGGCCTTGCCAGCGGCCCGGCAGGTATTCGGACAGGTGCGGGTCGGCCGACGGTACCAGACAGGCGGTCAGTCCGCGTGTCGCCATGGCAGCGCGCAGCGCGGCGATGCGGGCATCGGTGGTGTCCGTGGCGGACGGCGTGGACGATAACGTCTGCGGTTGGGTCATGGATTCCTCAAGTTTCGGCGCAAGGTTGCGGCGCGGCAACTTCACCGCGGCTGCTTCACTGCGGCGGATACGACGCAAAGGAGTCAACGCAACGAAGTTAACGAAAAAAGCTTATCGCAACATGAAAGACATGGCGGCCAGGCTGTTGAGCGTGCGGATGGCTGCCTGCATGCTGTCGGTGTTGAACCGCAAGTTGACGCCATCCACCCGCTCCAGCGAGGGCAACATGCAGAACAGGTCGGCCACGGCCGTGGTCTGGGTCTGCAGCTGGCATTCTATAGGCGGCGCGATTTTGAAGGGTTTCAGCGTTTTGATTTTGTCCATGGCAGCTTGGGCTGCCTCGGCAATGGCCGCGCGCGATGCGGCGGGCGACAGGGTGGTGCCACTGCCCTGCCCGCGCGCGATCTTGGTCTGCACCCAGACCGCATCGGGAAACAGCTCACGGGTTTCGCCGATGAAGACGTCGTCGCCAGTGGCCAGCGCCACGGGCACGCCCAGCTCGCCCGCCAGCGCGCCGTACAGGCCCGCCTCGCCCAGCTCCATGCCGTTGATGCGTACTTTTGCAAAAGCAAAACTGTTGATCGTGTGGGCCAGAATGCCGCGGCCCTGCGCGCGGGAGTGGTAGCCGATCATAAAAACGCCATCGCAAGTTTCTTCCAGGCCGCCCATCATGCCCAGGTAGCGCGGCTTGCCCATGACCAGGCGGGCACGCTCGTCGATGCCATCCGGCAGCAGGTTACGGAAGCCGCCGTGGGAGTCGTTGACGAGCACGTCGTCGGCACCGCCGGCGAAGGCGCCGCGCACGGCAGCGTCGGCCTCGCCTGTCATCCAGGCGCGCGCCCGTTCATATTCGCCGTTGCCGGCGGTGATCTGTTGAGAGTGGAAGACGCCGGCGACGCCTTCGATATCGGTGGAGACGAGAATACGCATGACAAGCTCGATGAAATTGGGGGGGCTGTTCTTGGGGCTGCTGGCTGATCTTGAAGCTATAGCTGTTTTTGAAACCAGGGCCAGGTCTTGAGGCTTTATCTTTTCTTGAAACCGGAGGGTTTGATAGAGACGGAAACGCCGTCTCCGGCCGGCGACGTATCGACGGCCGGGGATGTCACCGGCTACGGCGGGCCGTCGGCAAGCCAGGCGGACCATTCGGGAATCGCTTCCGTGATGGCCTGACGGACATGGCCGTCGCGGCCGTGCACCGTGACGGCGTGCCACAGGGCATGGATGATGGCCTGCTCGGTGGCTTCGGCGGCTGCCTCGAACAGGGGATCGATACGGGTTTCGTGCAGCAGTTGCGGCGCGGGCATGCCGCGTTCGGCCAGATGCGGCACGGTATAGCCGGTGGAAAATGCCAGCGCGATGTCACCGCTGCCATGGCCGTAGACGGAACCGGTCCGCGCCAGGCCAGCGCCCGCGCGCACGGCCAGGCGACGCAGTTGCCGCGCGTCCAGCGGCGCGTCCGTGGCCAGCAGAAGAATGATGGAGCCCTTCTCCGGGCCGCTATCCAGTGCGTCCTCTATTTCCCGCAGCCAGCGCCCGAAGGGGCGGCCCGCCACGGTCAGGTTCGGCTTGCGGCCGTAATTGGCCAGCACCAGCGCGCCAACGGTATAGCCGCCCGCCAGGCGCGAGGCCGACCCGATGCCGCCTTTGAAGGAAAAGCAGGACATACCCCGTCCCGCGCCCACCGCGCCCTGGTCAAAGACCCGGTCCGCGGCGGCCAGCGCCTGGCCGTAATGCGCTTCGGTCACGGCCAGGGCCTGGATATCGTTCAGATACCCGTCATTGCATTCGAAGACCAGCGGATTGACGGTGGCCCACTCGCGGCCGATGCGCGGATTGGCGCGTACGGCGTCGCGGATCTGGGCATTGGCGACCGTGCCGACACCGAAGGTATTGGTCAACGCGATGGGCGTTTCCAGCAGGCCAAGTTCCTCGACCTGGACCAGGCCTATGCTTTTGCCGAAGCCGTTGATCACCGCCGCCGCGGCGGGCACCTTGTCGCGATAGGGATCGCCGGCGTGCGGACGAATGACGGTCACGCCCGTTTGCAGCGCGCCCGCGTCCAGCGTTGCATGGCCGACGGTGACGCCGGGCACGTCGCAAATGGTGTCCAACGCCCCTGGAGACAGTTCCCCTATGCGTGGCGCGTTCTTGCCGTTCATGGTGCTCACTCCTGAAGCCCTGCCGCGGCCCGCTCACGGGCGACGGTTTTATCTAAACGTTTTTAAAAAAACGATTCATGAAAAATGTTTTATCGAGACTTCCTGGAAAACGCCCTGTCGAATGCGTCGCATCGAATACGCTTTATCAAGAACGTTCCATCGAGAACGTCTCATCGAAAAACAACGTCTTCACGACGTCCCGGCAAAAATCGACATTGCTTATCAACGCCGGCTGATGAACAACGGCCCATTCCGGGCCGTTGTCATCGTTCTTACTTGCGGTCGATCTTGGGATCCAGCGCGTCGCGCAGTCCGTCACCCAGCAGGTTGAAGGCCAGTACCGTCAGGAAGATGGCCAGCGCCGGGAAGATGGCGATGTGCGGCGACGTCACCATGTCGGCGCGCGCCTCGCTCAGCATGGCGCCCCACTCCGGCGTGGGCGGCTGCGCGCCCATGCCCAGGAAAGAGAGACTGGCGGCCGTGATGATGGACGTACCCACACGCATGGTGCCGTACACCACGATGGGCGAAATCGTGCCCGGCAGGATGTGGCGCATGATGATGGTCCAGTCCGACGCGCCCACGCTCTTGACCGCCTCCACGTAGGTCATGTGCTTGATGGCCAGCGTATTGCCGCGCACCAGGCGCGCGAACGCCGGCACGCTGAACACGGCCACGGCCACCACCACGTTGATCATGCTGGAACCAAGAATGGCCACCACGCCGATGGCCAGCAGCATGCCGGGGAAGGCCAGCAGCACATCCGACACCCGCATCGTGATGCGTTCCCACCAGCCTTCGTAATAGCCCGCCATCAAACCCATGGCGGTACCGACGATGGCACCCAGCGCCACCGACACGAAGCCGGCGATCAGCGAGATGCGCGAGCCCATCAGGATGCGGCTGAAGATGTCGCGGCCCAGCGAATCCACGCCCAGCCAGTGGGTCAGCGACGGCCCCGCGTTGAGCTGGTCGTAGTCGAAGAAATTCTCGGCATCGAAAGGCACCAGCCACGGCGCGAACACCGCCGCCAGCACCAGCAACAGCACGAAGAAAGCCGCGGCCACCGCCAGGTGCTGCTTCTTGAACTTGCGCCAGAACTCGCTGAACGGGGTGCGGACGTCGGTCGGCGCCGCCGGCGCGGTGACCGGGGCGGACGTGGGGGTAACAGTATTCATATTGCTCATGGCCGCCTCACTTGTAGCGGATGCTGGGATTGATGACGCCGTAAAGCACGTCCACGGCCAGGTTGATCACGATGAATTCAAAGGAGAACAGCAGCACCAGTCCCTGGATCACGGGATAGTCGCGCTGGGTCACCGCGTTGACCAGCAGATTGCCCAGGCCGGGCCAGCTGAACACTGTTTCCACCACGATGGAGCCGCCCAGCAGGAAGCCGAACTGCAGGCCCATCATGGTGATCACGGGAATCATGGCGTTGCGCAGCGTGTGCTTGACCACCACCACGCGTTCGGACAAGCCCTTGGCGCGCGCCGTGCGCACGAAATCTTCCTGGATCACTTCGACGAAGGACGCCCGGGTGAAGCGCGCCATCACGGCGGCCACGGCGGCACCCAGGGTGATCGAAGGCAGGATGTAGTGTTTCCAGCTGGACGCACCGACGGTCGGCAACCAGCCCAGGCCGACCGAGAACACCTGCATCAGCATCATGCCCAGGGCAAAAGCGGGGAAAGAGATGCCGGAAACGGCCAGTGTCATACCCAGGCGATCGGGCCATTTGTTGCGCCACACCGCGGATACGATGCCGATCACCATGCCGAACACGGTGGCCCAGACCATGCTGGTCAGGGTCAGCAGCAGCGTCGGGTTGAAACGTTCGGCGATTTCCGTCGTCACCGGACGCTTGCTGCGCAGCGAAGTACCCAGGTCGCCCTGCAGCATGTGCTGGAAATAGCGCACGAATTGCTGCGGCATCGGCAGATCCAGGCCCAGCTCCTTGCGCATCAGTTCGACGGTTTGCTGATCGGCATCCTGGCCCGCGGCCAGCCGCGCCGGATCACCCGGCAACATATGCACGAACAGGAACACCACCACCGAAACCAGCAGCAGCGTGGGGATCATGCCCAAAAGGCGTTTGACGATATAGGAGAACATTTAGATCATTCCAGCGCGCGGCGCCCCGCATCGGATCGACCGCGAGGCGCCGCGTGAACTTGCGGCAAAACGCCGCGCGCCGCCCCCGCCATGCGGGGCGCGGCGCGCGGATCGTCGCGGTTTACTGCTTGAGGTCGATGTCGCCGAACCAGAAGTTGGTGTCAGGCTGCACGTACACGCCAGTCAGGTTCTTGGATTTCGCATACACGTTGTTCTGCGTCACCAGGAAGGCCCAGGGCGCATCTTTCCAGATGGTTTCCTGTGCGTCCTTGTACAGGGCGGTCTTCTCTTCGCGGTTGGACGTGCTCAGGGCCTTGGTCAGGTCCTCGTCCACCTTCGGGTTCGAGTAGTAGGCCACGTTGTTCAGCACCGGCGGGAAGGCCGTGCTGGCCAGCAGCGGACGCAGGCCCCAATCGGCTTCACCCGTCGACGACGACCAACCCGCGTAGTACAGGCGAACCTGCGCGTCTTCGGGCTTCTGCACCTGCTGCACGCGCTGCACACGCTGGCCGGATTCCAGCACTTCCACCGACACCTTGATGCCGACTTGCGCCAGTTGCTGCTGCAGGAACTGCACCACCTTGACCGACGTGCCGTCGTTATAGGCCGACCACAGCGTGCTTTCGAAACCGTTGGGATAACCGGCTTCCTTCAGCAGCTCGCGCGCCTTGGCGGGATCGTAGGCGTATTGGCCGATATTGGCCGCGTAGTCCACGCCTTGCGGCACCACGCCCGACACCGGGTTGGCGTAGCCGGCGAAGGCCACCTTGGCCAGCGCCTGCTTGTTGATGGCGTAGTTGATGGCCTGACGCACCTTGACGTTGTCGAAGGGCTTCTTCATCGTGTTCATGGACAGGTAGCGCGCCATGATCGAATTCTTGTCATCGATCAGGTCCAGCTTGTCGCTCTTGGCCAGCACCGCGGCCTGCTCGAACGGCACCGGGAAGGCGAACTGCGCCTCGCCCGTCTGCACCACGGCGGCACGGGTGTTGTTGTCGGTGACGGTGCGGAAAGTCAGGGTATCGACCTTCGGATAGCCCTTCTTCCAGTAGCCGTCGAACTTCTTGACCTTCAGGTATTCAGCCGGCTTCCAGTCGACGAACTCGAAGGGGCCGGTGCCGACCGGGTGAAAGGCGATGTCCTTGCCCCACTTCTTCAGCGCCGTCGGCGAAATCATCATGGCCGACGAGTGCGCCAAGGCGTTGATGAAGGCCGAGAACGGCTTCTTCAGCGTGATGCGCACGGTGTAGGGGTCCACCACCTCGGTCTTCTCGACCTGGTTGAACTGCGTGTAGCGGCTCAGGCGGTTTTCCGGATTGGAGACGCGGTCGTAGTTGACCTTGACGGCGTCCGCATTGAAATCGGTGCCATCCTGGAACTTGACGCCCTGGCGCAGCTTGATCGTGTAGACCAGGCCGTCGGGACTCACTTCGTAGCCGGTGGCCAGCAGGGGCTGGATCTTCAGGTCCTTGTCGAACTCGAACAGGCCTTCATAGTAGGCCTTGCCGACAGCCTGGTTCAGCGTGCTGATGGTGTTGTACGGGTCCAGCGTTTCCAGCGCGATGGCGACGGCGAACGTCACGTCCTTGCTGGCGTGGGCCAGCGGGGACGCGAGCACACCGAAGGCCAGCGCGGCGGCAGCCATCATGCGGGTCGGGCGCAGTAGTTTCATGATGAAGCACTCCTGAGTTCGAGTAAGGAGGTTTTGGTGGTGGAAAACAAGGTTCAACGCAAAGTTCAATACGCACCGCCCAGCGCATGCCGGGCAACGTAATGATCGGGACCGACATTGACCAGCGGCTGGACCAGGGGCTCGTCGCCCGGCTTGCGCACCGGGCTGGGAATCTCTTCGGTCAGCAGTTGGCGCTTCAGGTGCCGGCGCGCCGGATCGGCGATGGGCACGGCCGCCATCAGCTTCTTGGTATACGGGTGCTGCGGATTCTCGAAAATGGCGCGGCGCGGGCCGATCTCGACGATCTGGCCCAGATACATCACCGCTACCCGGTGGCTGATACGCTCGACCACCGCCATGTCATGCGAGATGAACAGGAAGGACACGCCCAGGTCGCGCTGCAGGTCGATCATCAGGTTGACGATCTGCGCCTGGATCGATACGTCCAGCGCGGACACCGATTCATCGGCGATCACCACCTTGGGATTCAGCGCCAGGGCCCGCGCGATGCAGATGCGCTGACGCTGGCCGCCGGAAAATTCGTGCGGATAGCGCTGCGCCATTTCCGGCGGCATGCCCACTCGTTCCAGCAGCTCGGCGACGCGTTGCTCGGCCTGCTTGCCGCTGGCCACGCCGTGCACTAGCAGCGGCTCCATGATGGAGAAACCCACGGTCACGCGCGGATCGAGCGAGGCGAAGGGATCCTGGAAGACGAACTGCATGTCGCGGCGCAGCGTCTGCATCTCGGCGCCCTTGAGCTTGCCGATGTCGCGCCCTTCCAGCAGGATGGTGCCGGACTGGCTTTCGGTCAGGCGCAGCAGGGAACGGCCGGTGGTCGATTTGCCGCAGCCGGACTCGCCGACCAGGGCCAGGGTTTCGCCGGGATAGAGATCGAAGCTGACTTTTTCGACGGCATGCACGCGGCCGCGCACCCGGCCCAGGATGCCGCCCCGCAGATCGAAGCGCGTCACCAGGTCGCGCACGCGCAGGATGGGTTCGCGGCCCGCGCTCGGGGACGCGGGCGAAGCGGTCGTGGCCTGGCTTTCAGCAGAGGCTCCGATCGAGGTTCCGGCCGGGATTTCGCCCGGGTGATTGGCGGCGGCCGCGATGGCGGCGCCGTCCACCTTGGCCGCCTTGTCCACCTGGACCAGTTCGAAACGGGCCGGCAGATCGGTCCCCTTCATCGAACCCAGGCGCGGCACGGCCGACAGCAGAGCCTTGGTGTAGGCATGCACCGGCGCGGAGAAGATCTGTTCGGACGGGCCTTCCTCGACCTTGTCGCCGCGATACATCACCAGCACGCGGTCGGCCACTTCCGCCACCACACCCATGTCATGGGTGATGAACACCACCCCCATGTGCATTTCTTCCTGCAGCGCGCGAATCAGTTGCAGGATCTGCGCCTGGATGGTCACGTCCAACGCGGTGGTCGGCTCGTCGGCGATCAGCAGGGCCGGCTTGCAGGCCAGCGCCATGGCGATCATGACGCGCTGGCGCATGCCGCCCGACAACTGGTGCGGAAAGCGATTCATGATGGAGCGCGCTTCCGGGATGCGCACCAGCTCCAGCATGCGCAGGGCTTCGGCGCGCGCGGCGGCGCTGTCCTTGCCCTGGTGCAGGCGGATCGACTCGGCGATCTGGTCGCCGGCCGTGAACACGGGGTTCAGCGAGGTCATCGGCTCCTGGAAGATCATCGCCATGTCGGCGCCGCGTACGCCCCGCATGGTGCGCTGGCTGGCACCGGCCAGTTCCAGCACGGCGCCACTACGGCGGCGCAGCTGCATGCTGCCCTGGGCGATGCGGCCACCGCCGTGCTCGACCAGGCGCATCAGCGCCAGCGAGGTCACGGACTTGCCGGAGCCCGACTCGCCCACGATGGCCAGGGTTTCGCCCCGGTCGACGTGGAAATTGAGATTGCGCACTGCCTCCACGGTACGCTCCGCGCCCACAAAGCGCACGGTCAGGTCACTGACCTGCACAACCCGGTTATCCGGCATCGCCAGGCGTTGGGCTCCATCGGCCATCGTTCTATATCCTTGCTTGCACAATACGAGAGGCTGGCGTGCCAACCTGCTGAAGTATTGGTAAATGCTTAGCGGTAAATGCTTATCGGTAAATCGAAGCCACCGGGGCTTCGCCCACGCGGGCATAGCCGCGGTACATGCCCTCGGTGTTGAACGGCAGGGCCACATTGCCCTGCGCGTCCACCGCGATCAGGCCACCCTTGCCCTGGATGCGCGGCAGTTTTTCGTGGACCACGTTGTCGGCTGCCTGTTCCAGCGACACGCCGCGATATTCCATCTGGGCGGCCACGTCATACGCGGCCACCATGCGGATGAACATCTCGCCGGTGCCGGTGGTGGACACGGCGCAGGTGGCGTTGGCGGCATAGCAGCCCGCGCCGATCAGCGGGGCGTCGCCGACGCGGCCGACCTGCTTGTTGGTGATGCCGCCAGTGGAGGTCGCCGCGGCCACATTGCCCTGCGCGTCCACGGCCACCGCGCCCACCGTGCCGAACTTGCGGTCGGCGTCGATGGGTTCGGCGACGGGCTGGGCGCGCGCCACCATGGCCTGGCCGTCATGGTCCAGCACCGCCGCGTCCGGCTGTTCGCGCTGCACGCGCAACAGCTGCTCGCGCCGGGCCTCGGTGGAGAAATACGAGGGATCGACGATTTCCAGGCCCTGTTCGCGGGCGTAGTCCTGCGCGCCTTCGCCCACGAAGAACACGTGCTTGCTGTTCTCCATGACCTTGCGGGCGGCCAGCACCGGGTTGCGCACACAGTTCACATTGGCGATGGCGCCCGAACGCAGCGTGGCGCCGTCCATGATGGACGCGTCCAGTTCATGCGTGCCGGCGCTGGTGAACACCGCGCCATGGCCGGCGTTGAACAGCGGACAGTCTTCCAGCAGGCGCACCGCTTCGGTGACCGCGTCCAGGGCCGATCCGCCCTGGGCCAGCACGGCCTGGCCGGCGCGCAGGATGTCTTCCAGCGCGGCGGTGTACTTGCCTTCCAGCTCGGCGGACATGGCCGCGCGCGACATGGCGCCGGCGCCGCCGTGGATGGCGATAATGGGTTGCTGCTTCATCTCTTGCGATCTCCTGCGCCGTGGATCAGCCACGGCATGACGGACCGGGTCACACCCACGGCCGCCTGTATGGAATCCTTGGCCTTGTAGGCCACTGCCGCGCTCAGCGCTTCGATCAGGCACAGGGCGGCGGCTTCGGAATTGGACGAGTACTGTCTTTCACTATGGGCGTACAGCGCCCCGACGGTGGTGGTGGGCGCCAGCGGCGAAGTCGGCTTGTCCGTCATCGCCAGCACCTGGACACCGGCGACCTTGGCGGCCGTGGCCAGTGTCACGGTGTCGTTCAGATAGCGCGGAAAGGAAATGGGGATCAGCAGGTCTTTCGGCGTCAGGCGATAGATCTGCCGTGCCGCCCACGATACACCCGCCGGCGTCGCCAGCGAGTCCACCGAGCCGCAGTAGACGAACAGCGCGCGCTGCAGCAAGCCGGCCAGGTAGCCGCTGGCGCCGAAACCGACGATGGCGATGCGGTCGGCGGCCAGGATGGCATCGACGGCGCGCTCGATCACGCGCGCATCCATGGCCTGCAGGGTGCGCTCGATATTGCGCGCGTCCTCGCGCAGGGAATTGGCGAACACATCGGCGGCGCTGGCCGGCTGTGCCAATTGGGTGCGCAGGCGTTCCACCGGGGCCAGTGCCGACTCGAATCCACGGGCCAGTTCGGCGCGGAACTGCGCGTAACCGGGCAGGCCCAGGGTGCGCGCGAAGCGATTGGCCGTGGCGATGGACACCCCATTGGCCGCCGCGAACTCGTCGATGGTCATGGTGGCCGCCCGGAACTGGTGCTCCAGCACGTACTCCGCCAGCTTGTGCTGGGAGCGGCTCATCGTGTCCTGAACGCTGGCAATGCGTTCGGCGATCGAGAAAGCGGTGGCGTCTTGCATGAGGACGGGGGGCGGGTGCGGCTGAGGCGGAACGGAAAAATCAGAGCGGCGGCGGCTTGGGATGGAACCAACTCGAGTCGGCTCCCACCAACCCCGCCAAGGAACATCTGGAAATCAATAAGCAGAACCAGATGTAAATTTAATTACGGCGTAATTTTAATTAAGAAAATAAATTTTCAAAGTCGGGGTAAACCCGCAAAAAGCAAAAGTCCCCTTTCGGGGACTTTTTATGGCGGCGCATCCCATTTCAGGGGGAGTTCCCCTTCCGGGATGGGAGATCCTCCTTCGGGTAGATCTCCCAAGAGGACGCCTGCCGGCGGCCTGCGTGCGGCCAGGGCTCAAGGCCGCACGGCCTCCCGCATTCGTGCGTCGGACCGCTTGGAATCGGCTCCGGCGCCCTTGCCATTCTCCTGGCCGTTCCCGTCCTGCCTGGCCTCGGCCTCGTCTTCCTCCGCCAGCTTGGGAAAACGGGCTTCCAGGATGAAATACAGGACCGCCGCCACGGCGAACGGCGCCAGGTAGTACACCGCGCGATAGGCCAACAAGGTTCCGATGATCTCGTAATGGGGCACCTGCCCGCCCAGCATGGCGACGAACACGGCTTCGACCACGCCCAGCCCGCCAGGGATATGCGTCACGGCCCCGGCGATGCCGCTCAGCAGCAAAACCCCCAGGATCAGCGCGAACGACACGTCGTGGCGCATCAGCGACCACACGACCAGCCCGATGGACAGCCAGCAGGCGCTGCCCAGCACACTCTGCGCCAGGGCGATCTTGAACGACGGCAGTTCGATTTCGTGGCCCCGTATCGACCAGGCCCGCTTGTGCGCCAGCCCGCAAGCCGCCACATAGGCCACGGCGGCCAGCAGCATACCGGCACCGATGCCGCGCAAGGCATAGTTGCTGATGCTCCAGTCATCCGGAATCGGCAGCACGCCCCACACGAACAGACCGCCGGCCACCCACAAATACCCCAGCCAATTGGTCGTGAGGCTCAGGCCGATGATGCGGGTGATATCCGCCGTCGCCAGTCCCAGACGTAAATACAGGCGCAGACGAAATCCCACGCTGCCCACCAGCGATCCCATGTTCAGGTTGAAAGCGTAGGCGACGATGCCCACGGCCATCACCCGTGCCGGGGGAATCATGTGCCCCAGATAAGGGATGGCCAGCAGGTCGAAGCAGCTGTAGATCAGATAGCTCAGCGCCGCCAGCCCGGCCGCCCGCAACAGCACCGGCCAGGTATACGCCTGCACCGCCTCCAATACCTTGTCCCATTCGACGTTGCGGGCCTGGTCCACCAGCAGGCCGATGACCAGCAAGGCGAACGCGATGAAGAAGACCTTCTTCAGCAGCGGCCAATGGCGCCGCCAGCCCGTCGCGGGCTTACGCGGTTTTTCTTGCATCACGCACCTCTGCATCATGCGGCATGTCATCCTGTTCCAGCCCGCGCCGCGACGCTGCTTCCGACGACGACGCCGGCCGCGACACCGCGGGTTCCAAACCTTCGGACTTCAGATTCGCCTCGATCTCGTCCCCTCTTTCCTGCGCCCCTGCCTGCCCAATTTCTTCCTCCCCTTCCACCTTTCCCGAAGATTCAGAATCAGTGGCGATGACATTCGCCTTTGGCCGCCAGGCTTGCAGCCGTGGCTGATGCGCGGGCAGCCAGCCGACCCAGGAAGGATAGAGACGCAGGAAGTGATAGACGAAGACCCCGAAGAACAGCCGGCGCAGCTTGCGGCTGCCCGGCGGCGCGGGTTCGGGTTGGCGGCAATGGTTTTCGATCAGCCATTCCAGTCTTTCGTTGAGCACGCCAGCGAAGGCGCGATCACGGATCATCACATTGGCTTCGAGATTCAAGGCCAGGCTCAGCGGATCCAGGTTGCTGGAGCCCACCGTGGCCCACGTGTCGTCCACGCTGGCGACCTTGCCGTGCAGCGGCCGTTCGCAATACTCGTAGATCTGCACACCGGCCGCCGTCAAATAGTCATACAGCATGCGCGCGGCCACCGGCACGATGGGCATGTCGGCTTCGCCCTGCAGGATCAGGCGCACGCGTACTCCCCGCTTCGCGGCATTGCGCATTTCGCGCAGCAAGCGGTAGCCGGGGAAGAAATAGGCATTGGCAACGATGACGTCGTGCCGCGCCAACCGGATGGCGGCACGGTAATGCCGCTCGATATCCGTATGGTGCCGGTGGTTGTCGCGCACCACGAACATGCCTTCGGCTGCACCCGCCTTGGGCGGATTGGTGGCCGCGTGCGAACGCCGGCCCCACCAGCGGCGCCGTCTGGGCGGCTCCAGCGCGCGCAAGGCAAAACGATGGATTTCACCGACGATGGGGCCATGCACTTCCACCGCATAGTCCTGCTTGGCTTGCGGCCCGAAGTCCCCCAGGTGATCGGCGGAATAATTGATGCCGCCCACGAAGGCGATTTCGCCATCGATCACCACGATCTTGCGATGCATCCGGCGAAACACGTTGATCCGCTTACCGAACACGCGGGCGCGCGGATCGAAGGCCTGGACGACGACGCCGGCGTCCGTCATGCCACCGATGAACTCGTCGGACAAGCCCTCCGACCCATAACCGTCCACCATCAGATTGACATGCACGCCGCGCTTGGCCGCGGCGATCAAGGCCTCGCGCAAGCCCTGCCCGACCTTGTCGTCGAACAGGATGAAGGTTTCGACCAGCACCTCCGTGCGCGCCTGGCCGATGGCTTCGAATACGCGCGGAAAGAAAGCCTCGCCATTTTCCAGAAGCTTGAAGTCATTGCCGGGTATCCAATGCACGCTCATAGCTCCACCTCCGCGGCCAGGGGCGCATGATCGGACAGATGCGTCCATGGCCGCGTCGCCAGCGCCAGCGGCCGGAACCGTCCGGTATTGCGCACGTAGATGCGGTCCAGGCGCAGCAGGGGCCAGCGCGCGGGGAACGTGCGCGCGGCAACACCCTGCGTGCTGACGAACACTTCTTCCAGGCCGGCGCAATCGCTCAGCCTGGAGTGCGCGCGCAGACGCCAGTCATTGAAGTCGCCGGCGATCAGCACCGGATCTCCATGCGGGATCTCCCGCTCGATGCGGGCACACAGCAGATTGATCTGGCGTTGCCGGTGCGATTCCTGCAAGCCCAGGTGCACGCAGATGGCATGTACCTGCGCGCGGCCCGGCGGCGCGATGACGCAATGAAGCATGCCGCGTTTTTCGTGGCCGTCCACGGACACGTCCAGATTTTCGTAGTGCACGATGGGAAACTTGGACAGCACCGCGTTGCCGTGATCCCCCTGGGGATAGACCGCGTTACGGCCGTAAGCGAAGTCGGCCCAGATGCTGTCGGCCAGGAATTCGTATTGCGACGTCGCCGGCCAGCCTGCGAACCGGGCGGCATGGCCCTCGTGCGCGCCCAGCACTTCCTGCAGGAACACCAGATCCGGCCCCACGGCCCGGACCGCGTCGCGCAATTCCGGCAGGATGAACTTGCGGTTGAAGAAGGTGAAACCCTTATGGGCATTCACCGTCAGGAGTTTGAGAGACAGTGGAGCGTCCCCGTTCGAAACGGACATGGGTTCCCGCGATCGTTATTGGATCGCCGGATCGAGCAAGCCGCGTGCCTAGCTGCGGTGCAGCATAAAAACGGCGGCTATGGCCGCTGGCCAGCCGCGCGCATGAACCGCTCGCCGCCATGCGCCACGCGCGGCAGCACCGGAAAATCCCGGGCATGAAAAAAGGCGGCCAGTCACACTGGCCGCCTTTTTTATCCTGCTACGCCCGGGATCAGGCCGCGATCGCGCCGGTATCCAGCGGAGCGCCGGTCTTGGCCTTGATTTCCTCGACCGTCACGCCCGGGGCCAGTTCAACCAGCTTCAGGCCGGCGTCGGTGACTTCGATTACGCCCAGGTCGGTGATGATCAGATTGACCACGCCCACGCCGGTCAGCGGCAGATTGCATTCGGGCAGCAGCTTGATGTCTTCGGTGCCGTCCTTCTTGCGCGCCACGTGCTCCATCAGCACGACCACGCGGCCGACGCCGGCCACCAGGTCCATCGCGCCGCCCATGCCCTTGACCATCTTGCCGGGAATCATCCAGTTGGCCAGGTCGCCCTTGGCCGACACCTGCATCGCGCCCAGGATGGCCAGGTTGATCTTGCCGCCGCGGATCATGCCGAAGGAATCGGCCGACGAGAAGATCGACGAACCGGGCAAGGTCGTCACGGTCTGCTTGCCGGCGTTGATCAGGTCGGCATCCACTTCAGCGTCGGTGGGGAAAGGACCGATACCCAGCAGGCCGTTTTCCGATTGCAGCCACACCTCGATGCCGGCCGGCACGTGGTTGGCGACCAGGGTGGGCAAGCCTATGCCCAGATTCACGTAGAAACCGTCTTGCAGCTCACGCGCGGCGCGCGCGGCCATTTCGTCACGGGACCATGCCATGATTGTGTTCTCCTTACGCGGCGGGGCGGATGGTGCGTTGTTCGATGCGTTTTTCCGGATTCGCGTTGACCACGATCCGGTGCACGAAGATACCCGGCAGATGAATCTGGTCCGGATCCAGGTCGCCCGTGTTCACCACCTTCTCCACTTCCACGATGGTGATCTTGCCGGCCTGCGCCACGTTGGGATTGAAGTTGCGCGCGGTCTTGCGGAACACCAGGTTGCCGCTGCGGTCGGCGATATGCGCCTTGACCAGCGACACGTCCGGCAGCAGCGAACGCTCCATCACGTATTGCTGGCCGTCGAATTCGCGGATTTCCTTGCCCTCGGCCACCAGCGTACCCACGCCGGTGCGGGTGAAGAATGCCGGGATGCCGGCGCCGCCGGCGCGCAGCTTTTCCGCCAGCGTGCCCTGCGGCGTGAATTCCAGCTCCAGTTCGCCGGACAGGAACTGGCGTTCGAATTCCTTGTTCTCGCCCACGTAGGACGCGATCATCTTGCGGATCTGCCGGGTGGCCAACAGTTGGCCCAGGCCGAAACCGTCGACGCCCGCGTTGTTGCTGATGCAGGTCAGCCCCTTGACGCCCGAATCGCGCAAGGCGGCGATCAGCGCTTCCGGGATGCCGCACAGCCCGAAGCCTCCCACGGCAATCATTTGGCCGTCCTTCACGACGCCGGCCAACGCCTCGGCGGCGCTCGCATAAACCTTGTCCATCGCTCCAACTCCAGTAAGGTCAATAAACGGCCTGTCCCGTATTCCGCCGCGTCCCCGCAGGGCCCGGCGCGGGTGGCCGGATTTGGTGTTATTGGTCCAGCAAGACTACGCAATCGGCCGCTGCTCGTATCACTGCATGTATCAGTGCTCGTATATGCGTGCGGCCGATGGGCGCGGTCGATTTTACGGGTGAATGCCGCAACGCGGAAACGTCCGTGGGGCGGACACTTACGGATCATCCTCGGATTAACCACAGATCGCCCGTTGGCCGCGTATTGGCCGACCATCGTTCGTCCATAGGGCGGCCTGCGGGGCATGTCACCCCCGCCGCTCATCACCCTGGGCTGTCACCCCCGCTCAGGCCGCCAGCGGCGTCAGGACCCGCGCCAGCGCTGCCAGCGTGGCGGGCGGCCAGGGGGCGGACCGGTTGGCGACGTAGTCCATCCAGACCAGGACATTACGCCCGCGGGCATAGGGACCGCCGCCCTCCTCGCCCACCTTGTCGAGGACCAGCTCGAATTCCATGCTGGAACGGCCGATACGGGTCAGGGTGTGCGTCACGCGCACCGTGGCGGGGTACGTGAGCGGGCGCAGGAAGTCGCAGGACGCATGGGCCAGGATAGGCCCGTCGTCGGCCGGCAGACGCAGGTCGGCGCCGTACAGGATCTGCATGCGCGCCTCTTCCATCAGGCGGAAGTACAGCGTGTTGTTCAAATGATTGAGGGCGTCGGAATCGCCCCAGCGCAGGGGCAGTTCAAAGACGTGTGTAGCGCCTGGTGCAAGCGCGGTATCCGAGGCCGTGGCCGCTCCGTAAGCGGAAACTGATGTCGAGTGGGACATGGAAAACCTGGTGGTGGATGGCAGCGGGCAGTGAGTCTCGGCGCCCTTGCGCCGCGCCGCCCGCGCGAACTTTGTTCGCGGCTGCAATACAATCGCGGGTTGAGTCTGGATCATACTTCCAGCCGACGCCGTCACAAGGCGGCATTCATGGCCAGGGACAAAGAGGGGCAAGAGCGCATGTCAGAACGCGAAAGCATGGAATACGACGTCGTCGTGGTGGGTGGAGGGCCTGGTGGCCTGGCCGCCGCGATCCGCCTGAAGCAGTTGGCGGCCGAGAAGAACCACGAGATCAGCGTCTGTGTCCTGGAGAAAGGCGCCGAGCTGGGCGCGCACATCCTGTCCGGCGCGGTCATGGACCCGGGCGCGCTGACCGAACTGATTCCCGACTGGAAAGAAAAGGGCGCGCCGCTGAAAGTGGCCGTCACCGAGGACAAATTCCTGTTCCTCAGCGCCAACGGCGCGCGCCAGACGCCCGACTGGATGTTGCCCGAATGCTTCCATAACAAGGGCAACTACATCGTCCGCCTGGGCGACGTGGTGCGCTGGCTGGGCGAGCAGGCCGAAGCGCTGGGCGTGGACATCTTCCCCGGCTTCGCCGCCGCCGGCGTGCTGTATGACGAACAGGGCGCGGTGCGCGGCGTCGTCACCGGCGACATGGGCGTGGCGCGCGACGGCAGCCACACCGACCAGTACCAGCCGGGCATGGAATTGCTGGGCCGCTACACCATCTTCGCCGAGGGTTCGCGCGGCCAGCTGGGCCGCGAACTGATCGCCCGCTACAAGCTGGACCAGAACGTCGACCCGCAAGCCTACGGCATCGGCTTGAAGGAATTGTGGGAAGTCGACCCAGCGCAGGCGCGTCCCGGCCTGGTGGTGCACACGGCCGGCTGGCCACTGGACGCCGACACCTATGGCGGCTCCTTCCTCTATCACCTGGACAACAACCTGGTGGCGGTGGGCATGGTGGTGGGCCTGGATTACGCCAATCCCTGGCTGTCGCCCTTCGAGGAATTCCAGCGCTACAAGACGCATCCGGCCATCCGCCCCACGTTCGAGGGCGGCAAGCGCATCGCCTATGGCGCGCGCGCCATCACCGCCGGCGGCCTGCTGGCCCTGCCCAAGCTGGTGTTCCCGGGCGGCGCCCTGGTGGGCTGCGAAGCCGGCTTCCTCAATGCCTCGCGCATCAAGGGCAGCCACGCCGCCATCAAGACCGGCGCCATGGCCGCCGAAGCCGCGTTCGACGCGCTGGTGGCCGACCGCCGCCAGGATGAACTGGCCGCCTACCCCACCGCCTTCCAGAATTCCTGGCTGCACGCGGAATTGAACAAGGCGCGCAATTTCAAGCAGTGGTTCAAGAAGGGGCGCACCATTGCCACCCTGATGACCGGCATCGAACAGTGGCTGCTCAAGGGCAAGATGCCCTGGACCATTCATAAGACCAAGCCCGACTACGCCTGTCTGCAGCCAGCCTCGGAATGCGCGCGCATCGACTATCCCAAGCCGGACGGCAAGCTCACCTTCGACCGCCTGAGTTCGGTGTTCATCTCGAACACCAACCATGAGGAGAACGAACCCGTCCACCTGACGCTCAAGGATCCCAGCGTGCCGGTGGCCGTCAACCTGGCCAAATACGGCGGCCCGGAGGCGCGCTACTGTCCGGCCGGCGTGTACGAATTCGTCAAGGACGACCACGGCGCCGACCGCCTGCAGATCAATGCGCAGAACTGCGTGCACTGCAAGACCTGCGACATCAAGGATCCCACGCAGAACATCGTGTGGGTAGCGCCACAAGGTGGCGAAGGTCCCGTCTACAGCGGCATGTAGGCTGGAGCAGGCCTTGCGATGACCGTCACCCCATGACCGCCGCTTCCGCCGGGGCGTTTGCCCCAGACTCTGCCGCCGAACGCGTGCTGCTGGTCGGGGGAGGTGATCTTGGCATGCGCGTGGCGGCGCGGCTGCTTGGGGCGGATGCCATGCAATCCCGGGAGGGAATGCAGGTAACGCCGGTATCAACGGCGATGGCCGCCCCAGACACGCTACCCGCGGTCTGGGTGCTACGCCGTCACCCGCCCGCCATCAACGGCAGCAGTAGTAGCAGCAGCGGCAAAGCCCCGCTGCGATGGCTGGCCGGCGATGTCAGCCGCCCGGGTTCCCTGACCACCCTGCCGCGCGGCATTACCCGCGTGGTCTATGTCCTGGCGCCGGACTCGCGCGATCCCCAGGCTTACCGGGACGTCTTCATCGACGGACCACGCAACCTGCTGGCCGCCCTAGACACCAGCGCCCTGCGCCGCCTGGTGTTCGTGTCCTCTTCCGCGGTCTACGGCGACCATGACGGCGGCTGGATAGACGAAGACACCCCACCCGCCCCACAAGGCAAGAACGGCGAAATCCTGCTGCAGGCCGAGCGATGGCTGGCCGACCAGCGCCTGCCTGTCACGGCCCTGCGCCTGGCTGGCCTCTATGGCCCCGGCCGTGTGCAACTGCTGCAACGCCTGCGCCTGGGCCAGGCGCGCGTCCCGCGCGCGGTTCCCCACTGGGCCAACCGCATGCACGCGGACGATGCCGCGGCGGCGATCGCCCATTTGGTCCATCTGGCGGACGCCCTGCCCGTCTATCTGGGCGCGGATGACACACCGCTGCCATTGGACGTCCTCTACGATCACCTCGCCCGCCTGCTGGGCGCCCCCCTGCCCGCCGACGGCCCGGCACCGGCCGGCATCGGCAGCAAACGCATGCGCAATACCCGTCTGCGCGCGAGCGGGCTGCACCTTGCCTGGCCGGATGCCCGCCAGGGCTATGCACGGCTGATCGAATCGCTGTAAAGTGCGCGGGTCCGAGTGACGGGTCCAAGGATGTGCCGGATCGACACAGGCCTACCAGGCCTGTTGCCAGGCGACTTTGCAGGGTCATGACACCATCTGTCTGTTACCTAAACTTTGTCGCTACATAGACACAAATAGCGTATGCTGCCGTCACACGGGGTGCCCAACCATGGGCCCACGTGCCGTTCCACGTAGACGGGAGCCGCTTATGCTAGACCATGTCCAAGCGTTTCGCCCAACCGCCTTACAAGTCGATCTGGCGCGCCGTATCGCCCGCGAAATCCTGGCCGGCGCCCATGTGACGGGGACTCACCTGTCCGAAGAATTACTGGCACGGCAATATCAGGTCTCGCGTACGCCCGTGCGCGCCGCGCTCAAGCTGCTCGCCATGCAGGACATGATTGCCTACAAGCAGAACAGCGGCTATTTCGTCCAGGAACTGGCCGACGGCGCGCAGACGCCCGAATGGCAGTCGCAGGGGCTGACCAGCGACGAACTCTATCGCATCCTGATCGAAGACCGCGCCAGCCGCCTGCTGCCGGACACCTTCACCGACCGCGACCTGCTGCTGCGCTACGCCGTGACACGCAGCGTGCTGGCCAAGACCCTGGTGCGCCTGAGCGCCGAAGCGCTGATCGAAAAGCGCAAGGGCCACGGCTGGCGTTTTCCCAATTCACTGGAAGATGCGCAAGCGCGCGCGGAGAGCTTCCGCTTCCGTTCCGCAGTGGAATGCGCCGGGCTGCTGGAGCCGGAGTTCCGCGCGGACACGACCACGCTGCTGCGCATGCAAGCCAGCCATCTGACGCTGGCCGAGGAAACCGACCCGGATATCATGGCGCGGGAATTTTTCACGCTGAATGCGGAATTCCATGAAATGCTGGCGCGTTTTTCCGGCAACCGCTTCGTCCTGCAGACGGTGCAGCAGCAGAACCAGCTGCGCCGCCTGGCCAGCCGCACCGCGCTGTTCCAGCTGCCCCGCTATGCCGCATCCATCCGGGAGCATCTGCAGATCATCCAGGCGGTGGCCGACAAGGAACTGGAATTCGCGTCGGCACTGATGCGCCAGCACCTGCGGCTGGACTACCGCGCCACCGGCACGTAGGCGATCACGCTGCCCGCACGCTGGACCGGAACACGCGACTGCGGTGCAGGCGTGTGAGCAATGGCCCACGCGACACGGACGCGAGACCATGGCTCACACGACTACCTGGCGAAATAGGACTTGAAGATCGCAATGGTGCGATCGATGTCCGCTTCCGACACATCCAGGTGCGTGACCAGCCGCATGGCGGCGCCATAGACCGGCTTGATCATCAGCCCCTGCTCTTTGGCGTAAGCGCCCAGCGGCTCGCTGTGCTCCGGCGCCACCGAGACGAACACCATATTGGTGGCCTGGCCGCTCACGGTCACGCCGTCGATCGCCGCCAGGCCCTGCGCCAGGCGCTCGGCGTTGGCGTGGTCCCGCGCCAGGCGCTCGACGTTGTTCTCCAGTGCATACAGGGCGCCCGCCGCCAGCACGCCGGACTGGCGCATGCCGCCGCCCAGCACCTTGCGCCAACGGCGCGCCCCGTCGATCAGCGCGCGGCTGCCGACCAGCACCGATCCTACAGGCGCGCCCAGGCCTTTGGAAAAGCAGATCGACACGGAGTCGAATGGCGCACACATTTCGGCGATGGACTTGCCGCTGGCCACCGCGGCGTTGCACACGCGCGCGCCATCCAGATGGACGCCCAATTCGTGCTTGCGCGCGAAAGCCGCCGCTTCGACGATATAGTCCTGCGGAATCACCCGGCCGTGGAAGGTATTCTCCAGCGCCAGCAGCCGCGTCCGCGCGTAATGCGGGTCGCCCAGCGGCTTGATGGCCGCCGCCAGCTTGGCGATGGGCAGCGAGCCGTCTTCCGCATGCTCGATGGGCTGCGGCTGGACGCTGCCCAGCACCGCCGCGCCGCCACCCTCGTATTTATAGGTATGGGCCAGCTGGCCCACCAGATACTCATCGCCACGGCCGCAATGGGCCATGATGCCGGCCAGGTTGCTCTGGGTGCCGGTGGGGAAGAACAGGCCGGCTTCCTTGCCGGCGCGCTCCGCCGTCCGCGCCTGCAGATGCTGGACGGTGGGGTCGTCGCCCATGACGTCGTCGCCCACTTCGGCGGCGGCCATGGCCGCGCGCATGGCGGCGCTGGGCCGGGTAACGGTATCGCTGCGTAAATCGATCATGCTGGTTCCCTTGCTACGGTTCTATCGCTGATGTTCTACCGCTGACCTGCGCCGGCTAGACCGCGTTGCGCGGGCTAGCCGGAACAGGCCATAGAGTATCAGGACCAGGCCGCCACATTCGACCGATTACGCCGCTCCTCCATCAATACCCAGGGGTGCGAAGGCGGCTTGCGCCCCATCCGCCTACGAACCCACCCCCGTTTTAACGGCCGCCGCGAACCCGGCCCCTCCATCGCGTGCCGTATAACGCACCGTCACGATGATGTCATCCAGGCTGCTCAGCACTATCGCCTGGTCGTCGGCGGTGGGATTGGGGAAGGTCAACGTCCAATGCGATGCGGCCCCGCTGCCCTCGAAGGGCAGGTAGCGCTCGTCACCGAAGCTCAAGGTGAACAGACCGCTGTCGTCGACGCCGCTGGACAAGGCCACCTGCTGGTTGGAGTTCAGGTTGCGGATGACGTTGCTGCTGTTGTAAGTGGAGTCCTTCACCAACCCAGCCATGTCTGTCGCGTCCGCGGCGCAGACAAACGTACTACCGGTCTGCAACAGCGTGGCACGGACATTCTGCAGCGGTCCTATCGCGGCCGGCAGCGTGATGGAGACGCTGGCGATGCGCCGCAAATAGTGGCTGGGATAATCGCCGTAGAAATCCTTTTCCTCGAACTTGAAGTTGAAGACACCGGACTTGGCCGTCGTGGCCCAATCCGAGACCTGCGATTTCACGGAGAAAGTACGGGTGATTTCCAGCATGCGCGTGTTGCGGCTGGAGTACCACGCCGCTTCCATCTGCATCATCGCAAGCTGCAGCGTCTCGCCCGCCAGCATGCCTTGGTGTTGGCTGTTCCACGCACTCCCGCCGATGTACCAGGTGTTGAAATCCCCCAATTCATACTGCCAGCATTTCTGCGCCAGCAGGCACAGGCCCATGGTCGCGTCGTAGGCCTGGTGGTACAGCGCCGCCATCTGCCCCGCCAGCCACTGATAAAGCGCCTCGTTGGTATAGCGCCGGTTCAGGAACGCCAGCATGTCCAGCATCTGCACATGTTGCGCCTCGGACTGCGCCTTGGCGTTGCGCGCGGCGGCGATCTGGATGTTCTGCGTCTTTATCTGCTGCCGCAGATTTTCCACGTCGCGCTTGGACTGATCCAGCGTTTGCTCCCATTCCTGCTGGCGCCGTGCATAGGATGCCATGATCCCCGTCTGCGACCCGCGGAAGGACGCGACCTGGCTTTCGATACTGGTTGCCGTGGCGATGCCCCGCAGCGGGCCCCCATAATGCCAGCCGCCGCTGGCAAGACCGAAAACGTTCGGCGCCGCGTCTAAAGCCCCCGCCGTGATATTCATGGCCGTCGTGGCCAATGATTGCGACTGCGCCTTCTGTGCCTGCGACATCGCGGACTGCTCGCCGTCGGACAGTCCGACATCCACCAGTTCCTGGTAATAGTCCTGCCGTTCGATTGCCGCGGCCAGGCTCAGTTTCATCGAGTCCAGCGTACCCTGCGCGATATCGATCGCCTGCTGATTCGCCGTCTTGGTGAAGGACCACAGACCGAGCAACTGGGTTTGCTGCAGCATTTCCTGTTGCCGGCCGTCGATCGAGCCACGATAGCCGAGCAACTGCTGGCCGAATCCGCACAAGGTGCCTATCGCTTTCTGCGCCAGGCCCGACAGCACGTTATAGCGATACGGCGGATAGATGCGCGTCACACCCACCACGCTGCCGCCCAAGGTGCCGTTGCGCGCGTCGCGGCGCAGCAGCAACTCCGGATCGAGCGGCGCCGCATAGGGGCCGATATCGACAGGATTGCCGTTGATGTCCAGGTTGTGACGCAGGTTGTAGCGGCGGGCGTCGATGGTGTCCCACAGACCGTACAACTTGCGATTGATGGGCGGATGGAAGAAGGTGGAGAAATTATGGCCAAGCTGCACCAGGCCACCCACATGAGGCGACAGGGACCAGCTCGCGGCGCTGGTTATCTTGGCCTCGAAATCCTCCAGGGGTTCAGCGTAAGCGCCCGAGACGGCAGTGGCGCCGGCACCGAACACGGATAATCTCTGCGAGCCGGTCCACCGCAGCGACTCCCTCAGATACGGACGCACGCCAAGCACGGCATGGGCATAGGTGTAGTACTGCATCGCCTGATTCAGGCTGTCAGGGGTAAGCATGCGGTAATACTGGTCGCCGATGTCCAGCAGCAGCGAGATATAGTCCATGTACGCGCCCGCCCGGAAATGCACCGGATCGATATAGCTGACCGCATACGGATCGGTGAACATGGCCAGGCTCTTGTGGAAAGGCTTGACGGACGATGCCGATCCCGGCGCGATAGGCACGACTTTCCAGTAATTGGGTTCGGGAGTTCCATCCTCCTCGTCTTCCACCGTCAGCGCCTGCGCTCTGGGATCGAAGATGCGGCTCTGCCAGCGCAATGCTTCCCTGAATTGCGACTGGCTGCGCAGCGTGTAGGCCGTCATCGCGGGCGTGTGATAGAAAAGCTCCCAGAAATACAGGCTGTTGGAGCCGTGAAAATCCATCGGCTGTGCGTCGCCATCAACCGTGTCAACGCTAGGCTCAGGCGTATGCTGAGCTTTCCAATCGTACAGTTCCGCCAATCCCAGGTTTGCGTCGTGAATCAAGGTCGACGTAAAGAGTGTGTTCAGGCGAACATTGGGATAGGGGACGGTCGCGTCGGCGTCGATACCGGCGACCGGGACGTCACCGGTATCCACCACGGCGCTCACCCCATCCTTCTTGACGAGGCGTTTGATGCCTAGAAGGTTCAGTAACTGCGCTTCGCCCTCCGCCGGATCCCCATCAGTCACCGTCGTGTGGTCAATGACGGGGGTCACCATCTCTGTCAGCGGCCAAGCGTGATACGCCGTCCAGAAGGCGCGACGTGCCGAGATATGTGTGGTCGCGTGGCTGGCGCTGTCGAACGACCGAAAAGCGATATACGTATAAAGGTATTGCGGATCGAGCCGCTTATCCAGATTGATGGATTTCTGCGTGTACTGGACCGAGCTGTACGAACCGAGCGCGACGTACGGGGCCGTCGTCGCAGTTGGCGTCACAGTCGCCAGATCTACCGGTTTGTCATCCGGGGCCAGATAGAGATTCACAGTAAAGGAGCCGGAGTCCGCCATCTCTCTCGTGAGGTCAAAGGGACCTAGGTGTTCATCATTGCCAAGAGGGCAATTACCATTGTCATATTTCGGCGTTGCGAACTGTTTGATGGTCCCGTCCGTCACGCGCAACCAGATGGAAAACTGCGAATAATCGAACGTCGTACCGTCATATCGCAAGTCCCGAGGAGGAGTGTTCGCGACATGGCCATTAACTTGTAGAAAAGGCCCGAATTTGAAATGGATTTCTTTATCCGAGTCCACCGGCAAGGCCGAACGAAAATTGAAATGGGGTCCGTAATACTTAAGGCCTTGAATGGCCCCCCCATTGCAATAGAACGCGGGGAACCGCGTAGCGTCATATGTATTTGTTTGATTCGGTAGAGGCATGAACTGATAGGCGGCATCGTCACTCTTGCACCGCATATAGACCTCCCCATCCCAGCTATCCAGGTCCAGGTAATAATGGCCCTCAACATAATCGTCGGAAAAATAGTAGGCGACGACATGATCCGAACTGGCTACTGCCCGCACGTTGGGCGAGAACTCTATAAAGGCCTGCGCGTTCGACGCGTCCAGGACCACGGTGTTGGGGCGGTAGCCCGCCTTCACGTGATCGACGCCCACGGTGGCGGCATCCATGAACGGCAGGGGCTTGTTCAGCCGCAGCGTCTCCGCATCCGGTACCGTTACCTCTGTCCGGTTGAACATCGCGGCACGCGACGTCTTGGGGGTGATATCCACCGTAATGGCGACCTGCACCCTGTCCTGGCAGGTGAGATCTTGCGCCAGTAGCGTACCGACATCGGCGTAGTTGCTGCCCTGCTGGACGGCGTTGGGGGTGGTATCGCCGCCGTTGTACTTTCCGAATGCAGGTTGTATCGGCGTGAACAAGGCAGCGGTAACGGCAGAAGCTTCGGTGCCTAGCTGCGGTGCAGACGTCTGAATATCCTTCATCCAGGGATCGATGCGGCATATCAATCTTGCGGTAAAAGGGACGCCGGCGGCCCTGACGGATGTCGCCTCGCCGTCGAGGAACAAGCCCACGTACAGGCACTGCCCGCCCGCGCCCTCGAAGTACTGAAAGGCCATCGTGGAGCATGGCGGGAAGTTGTCCGGGTTGGTCGTGTCGTACGCAAACAAGGAAGTCTTGTTGGACGACATATCAAGACCCTCTTTGCTGCATACGGTGAGGGTCTGCGGCGCGCTCCAGGTGCCGTCGAATTTTTCATACGCGCACAAGGCCTTGATGGTGATCGTCGGAATGCCTTTCTGCTCCGCGGCGACGTCGGTCTGGTCCCAGGTCACCATCCGCTCGAACCACGTCAGGAACATCCGCTGATTGAATCGCGCGATGCGCGGACGCCCCATCAGCGCGCCGCCGTCGACCGGAACATCGATCTTGCGCCATGGCGTCCAGGCATTGGGCGCGGGGTAGCCATGGTCGTCGCAAAAAAAGTAGTCGCACTGACGCCAGTAGTAGGACTGCGGATCCCTGTCATCACGGCCAAGGAACAGCATCTTGCCCAACTCGACCAGATCGCCGTCCAGGTAGCCGCTGATCACCGACAGGTTGGCCACCTCCTCGAAGCCATTCAAATACTGCTGAATGGCGTTCAAGGTGTTTACGTCGTTGATCTGCCCTTGATTGATGTTGGTAACCAGGCCGTCGAACTGCTCGGTGCGGTCGTCTCGCAAGGGCGGAACCAGATAGTTTTCCGGATAGGTTTGCAGCATGACCTGCGCCGCCCACGTATCGTATTGGCCCATATAGTCTTGCCAGTACGTCACTTCGGGCAGCAAGCCGTTATCCCACCCCACTCCCACATAGCCTGGCTCCACGCCGGCCAGAATGCCCGAAATATACTGCTGCAAGGACGCGATGGCCTGCGCTACGCGGGTAGTCGTGGGTTGCCACGACACTTCCAGGTCCATCAGCAGCGCCTGATTGGCCAAGTCCGATGTAAGTCTGTCCGTCACGCCATCCGAGATCTGGGCGGGCATCAGGTCGGCGGCTCGGCCGCGAAAAACGGCAGCCAGGGCATCCCTCTCCCGCTCGGCCAATTCCCCGATGATTTGATCGATATTCACTGACATAGCCGTATTTCCTTTGGGGTGTTCGTCGCAATGGACCAGTTAGGCAGCGCCGGCATTACGCCTCGATGCCTTCGTTCAACGGGGTGTAGTTCAAGGTGGCCATGAGATCCGCTGCCACGGCCTGCCACGCGACGAACTCTTTATCCACGGTGGTGTCTTTGACGTCGGCGACACTTTGAACGGGCTTGAGGGCGGTCAGGGCCTGGATCTGGTTCAATGCCAGGCCGGACTGCTCTGCCAACCCCATCAGGGCCAGCACGCGCCCCATTTGCGTGGTGTCTTTCAAGACACCGTGGGTGTTCGCGGCTGGCTGCGTGACCCAGTCGATGTAGGCTTGCATCGTCGTCGTGTCCAGGTTCAGCTGTCGAGCCAGTTCAGTGCACGCCTTGCCCACGTCCGGGCTGTCCACGTTGTAGTTCTGCAGATATTGCAGGACATCGTCTTCATTGCCCGCCCGCTGGCACCACAAGATGTAGCCGTTAAGCGCGTAAAGGCACGTCAATGAATGCATCCACCAGCTCGTCCCGTTCTTGCCGGCGGTCAGGCCAAACCAGGCGACATTCGCCAGCCCCGCCAAACTGGCGGGCGTCAGCGCGTAATGCTTCACCAGCATGGCGTTATGCGTGTATCGACTCAACAACGGCATCAGGGACGGAGTGATGTCGGCCACGCCGGGGGACGGCGCGCCTCTCAACACGGCCTGGCAAGTTTTCAGAAAGCCATAACTGCCGTTGCTGACGAACGCCAGCAACATATTGTGCACGGTGGCCATATCCAGTCCCAGCGCCTCTCCCAGCACGCCGTCCGTTACGCCATATTGGCGCTGCTGCGCAGCCGTGAAGCTATCGAGCAGGGCCTGGTACTTCAATGCACCCTGAGCGTCCTTGTCCAAGGTGTACGACGCCAGTTGATCTTGGATCGCCTTTTGCCGCGCATCTTCCGTTTCCACGGCGATCAGGCCTGCCGTATCGGTTCCAGTTAATCCAACGACATTACTGCTCTTGACGATCGCGACCCAATCGATAGCCTTGGGAGAGCTGGAATCGTCCTCGGCAGGCAGTCCCAGCGTCCCGACCGTACTCAGCTCGAACAAGCTATTGGGCAACAGTGTCGCAACGTTATTGAGCACGGCCAGATGCGCGGGTGTCGCCGCAGGCACCGGGAAACCCAACGCCAGCTTCTGTGGCACCAGGCTCGCAAGTCCCGCCGGTGTCAGCCCTTGCGCGCGCACGAAGCCGACGAACTCGGCCATGTCAATTAGATCCTCCATGTCGTCGAAAGTTTTGGGCATGTCGGTGGACGCGTCCCACGCCATCGTCGGCTGAGCGTCTGCCATCGTCACCCCCGCGTAGCCGTCGGCCATGCGTGCTTCGAAGATGAACAAGTCGGCAACTGAAAGCTTCAGGCAAGCGGCCACTCGCGCAATCCGATATAGCGCGGACAGCACGGGCAGCGTGCGATTGAGAATTCCATAACCATCACTACTAAGAGACGGCTGCCCCCCTTCGGTGACCATCCTCCCCATTTGGTCGAGTTCGGTCTCGGTGCATTTCAACGCCGCGCACAAACTTCCCACGATGCCACCGTCGCTACCATCGAGGTAGTTGAACTTGCTGGCAGCGCTTCCTATCCGAATCGGCATCTGGCCAGGGAGGGCGTTGAACACACGATCAAATTTGGATACGCCGTCCCCCACGGCATAAGGCGACAGCGGCGCGAATAAAGCCGCAGCATCTTCGGCATCAATACCGTAAGCGGCCGACCACCACTGATAAAAGCCCAGAATTCTGTGGGTATTGCCGTCCATTACCCAGGTGCTCGCCCTTTCTGCCTTCATAGGGGCAGCCAGCAGCAGGTCCAGCACATCTGGCGCCAAGCCGGTCCATTGGCGTAAACGGGACACCTGATTGAGACGGAAGAAAAAATTGTCATCGGGCGTGTTGCCATCGCTGGTCACCAGCTTGTCGCCAACGGAAACTGTCTTGCCGGTGCCCGACTTCACTGTCTCCGGCGCCAGCGTAAGAAAAACCGACTTGCCGCCGCAGATGAAGGTCGCGCCGTAGTGCGCGGGATCAGGCACCAAGCCCGTCACGTCGGAATCGATGTTCTTTGTCAGCGTGACCGTACTTCCCTTTGCGCCGTAGCCCTCGACGCAAAGCAGTCGCCTTACATCCGCGGGCGTTTGGCTGGTCTGATCCGCGAACGTGGCGACATTGTTCAGGTCCTCCTCCGGATCATCTGGAAAGGTTTCAGGCAAATCCACGCCATAGTTTGTCTGATACCAGTCTTCCCTTTTGTCCAAAGTAGAAAAGTCAGCCGCCTGAGTGAGCAGCAAAGCCCGGTCAGGAGACAGGCCGGAGGAGAATCGAAGGGCGTTCACGGAACTCCTTCTAGGTTTACCGGACCCAACTATCCAGAGAGGTATCGATGGATCGACGACACGCAAAATTTCCCCCAGCCCGACTTTGCGCGCGGTCAAGGCGCTCATTACCTGATCGTATGGCTTGTGATACGGCAAAGCCGGGCCGGGATAGTAGATGCGGGTCAGCAGCGTGTCGTTGTCCAAGGACGTGGACGCGCCATTCGTATAGCCGTCCAGCAGCTCGGCTTTCGTCGTGGACAGATAGGACTGCAGCGCCTCGTTGACCAGCGACAGCTTGCTGACCACCTGATTCACCGACGTGTCGTTGATCTGCAATTGCGCCAGGTCGGGCCGGCGCCCCCCCAGCAGCGCGCGCTCGTTGGCGTTTTTTCCACCGATGGTTTCTATCTGCGTGGCCACCCAATACAGGTTGGCGAGATAAGCCGCCGGCGAATTCGAATTGCAGATATCGTCCGGTTCCGCGAAGGGGTGGAGCATGGGAAACTGCTCCACCCAGTTGGGGCGATTGCCCACCGGGGTGTCGGTATAGGGATAGTTCTTGCCCGAATCATTGGCGAGGTCCGCCAGACCGAATCGGTCCGCCTTGTAGAGGCGCAGCAGCCTTTCTTGCGCCGACAGCGCCAAGCGGTAGACCTGTCCCGCGGATTTCTCCGACCCCAGGCGTTCGGCGTATTCGCGCAAGAACGCTTCTTCATCCTGGGCAAGAACGCTTTGCACGGAAACCAGCCCCAGATCCTCCAGCGTTCCCTCGCGCAGACCACAACTGCGCTCCACGGCGCGAATCGCGTACGTCGCTTTCTCTTTCGCCTTAGCCATCAGCTCTCCCCCTTTGCGTCAATACTCTCGTGGCCCACGCCGCGAGTAGCGTCCATACGGATCAAACCGCATGAACTCATCGTGGAGGCAAAGCTAAAGGTTTACCGGCATAGCTGCTTAACTTTGGTTTCGCATTCGTTTTGAAATCCAGCACTGTTACAGCTTGGATTTTCAATGCAGCGATCGTGCAGTGTCAGATTTGGCGATCGATGCAACGACGAGCGGCATCGCTCCCGCGGTATTGCGACGACGCATGATTTCAAAACGATGCAGCGCATTCGCAATACCTCCACGTGCAAGCACACCCATACACTCAGCCTCACCTGAATAACGAGCGCGCATCCCATCAGCCATGGCGCGGAGGGACCGAAGATGCCGGAAAACCGCGTGAAGCCCCGAATGTCTTCACAACGCCCCACGCAGGAGCCGCGATGAGCAGCGCAACCTTCGACCTGTATTTCACGGTAGGCCACTTCCTGGACAACGGCTTCAGCGTCGTGATCCTGCCGCCCAAGGGCTACGCCCCGAACAGCGTCAATATGTCCGGCGACTGGAGTGTCCCCGGCACACCAACCAGCATCTCGCCGATCGGACCCACCGTTTGGCAGGGGCAAGTCAGCACCAAGGATGGAGATGCGTACAACACCTGGCAATTCGAAATCCGCAGGACGCTCAACGTTCTGGGGACGGGTAGTTTCCGCCTGACCTGGAACGGCAGTTATGTTTCGATCTCATGCAACAGTCCCCGGGTGCTATCCGCCACATTGGGCGACGACAACATCCTGAACCAACTGTCGAAGTCGGCTAGATTCGAGCGCCAGACGGTCCACCGTGCTGTCCACCGGCATCGGCGACAGCGGCGTGCTGAGCGGAGACGATGGGCGCTATCTGCCGTTCGAAACCACCGGCGCGGTATCGAGCTGGGTCATCACCTTCCCCTACTCGAACACGCAGAAGACGGGCGCCGACAGACCGCAAAGCGACCTGGACCAGGATGTCGTGCTGGCCAGCCTCGACGACATCATCGTGACCTTGACCTATACGGCAACGGACTCTGGCCGGGCGACCGATGTGGGCACCTATTGGAAGACGCGCCTATGATCCGCCGCCGCACAAACCACCACGCTGGAGCAAACGAAAATGGGTAGACCCTTAACCGCGCCGGCCGTCACCCCCGCCCCGCCCACGCTGCCGCAGCCTGGCCCGGGCGGCCTGCAAATCCCCTCGGTCGAGGCCTCGCCCGTCGGCAGTGGAGCGAGCACCGGATTCTCGATCGAGTTGCCCATTTCTCCCGGACGCGGTTATGCGCCGCAACTGGCGCTGAGCAGCGGCGGCGGCAACGGTGTGTTCGGCTGGGGCTGGGATGCCGGCGTACCGTCGATACAGCGACGCTACGATCATGGCATGCCCAGTTATAGCTACGACGTGGATACCACCACACAATTTGTCGCCCCTAACGGCGAGGTGATCATTATCTACAGTAGAGAAGACTCTGCGTGGCCTCCTGCCAACTACACGCTATACGGATTTCTCCCGCGCAAGGAAGGAGAGTTCGCACGCATTATTTACATGCAGCCACCCAACGAGCAGGCGGGGGAATTCTGGCAGGTCTCGACGCCCGACGGCGAAACACAATGGTTCGGCAAGACAGCGGCGGGGCGGATTTGCGACCCCACGGATCCCACTCGCACGGCAGTATGGCTGCTGCAGGAATCCGTGACGCCTGACGGTCAGCATATCTATTATGAATACAGCGCCGGCCCGGACGGCAATCAAGCCAGCCGCTATCTCACTGCCATTCACTATGGCAATACAACGAGCGAACAGGCGCCTTTCCTCTATCTCGCGGACACCGACGCAAGCAAGGCTCCAGACAATCAACAATGGCTGTTCACGCTGTTGTTCGACTACAGCAAGCCCTGCGATCCCTGGCAGGCGCCCGCCGCCTATGACACCCTCAAGGGGCAAACCTGGGTCAAGCGCGTTGATCCCCATGTCAGCTATGGCTACGGCTTCCCGGTGCGCGCGGATTACCTGTGCCGCCAGGTGCTCATGTACCACCGCCTCGACAGCAACAAGCAACTGAGCGGCAGCGGCACCCCCACGCTGATTTCCCGCTTATGGCTGGACTATGAGGAAACGCCGGCCGCCTCTCGCTTGATGGGCACCCAGCGCATGGCCTATGACGCCGCCGGCAACTGGCAATTCCTTCCCATCATCGATATCGAGTGGAGCGCGGACTTCGCCGTCCCGGCGGATGCAAGCTGCTGGGTGCCGCTGGATCAACCCATGGTCCTGCCCCTGACGGGCGCCACCCCGGAACATGACCCCATTCTTTATTCGGAATCGGACATCTACAGCGAGGGCATGGCCGGCCTGCTGCATCGGGTGGGCAATTGCTGGTACTACCGCCGCCCAGTGCGCGACAAGCGCACGGGCGCTGCAGCGCGCGCGATCACCCAGGGACCGCGCAAACTGCTGCCCAGTGTTCCCTTGCTGAGCGGCGCCGCGGACACCTTGCTGATGGACATCAACGGCGATGGCTGCCTGGAAAGCGTGAAGGCCGGCGCAGGCGGGCCGCGTGGTTATCACACCATGCAAGCCGACCAGACCTGGTCCTCCTTCATTCCAGTCCAATCGTTACCCACCGAGATCGGCGCGCCGTACGCCGTGTTCGGCAATATGCACGGCTCCGGCTTGCCCGACCTGTTCATCCTGTCGCCCACCTCGGTGCGCTATTACACCAATTTGTCCGACGACACCCAGGTCTCTTTTTCCCCGCCTCAGGACGTGGCACAGGCAGCGGGTATCGTCCTGCCCATACCTGGGCGCAACCCCCGCGAATGGGTCAATTTCGCCGACGTTCTGGGATCGGGACAGCCCCATCTGGTGCGCCTGCGCCACGACTCCCTGACGTATTGGCCGTGGTTGGGCGATGGCCGCTTCGGCGCAGCGGTGACGATGACCACGTCCTTGCCCTTCGATTTGAACACCTTCGATCCCGCGCGGGTGTCCTTCCTTTCCCTGTTCGGACCGCAGGCGCCGGACCTGGTTTACACCGACGTCGATGACATAAAGATTTTCCAGAACCGTTGCGGCAACGGTTACGAAACCACGCCTGTCAAGATTCCCTATCCCGCCGGATATCACAAAGGCAATCTGGCGGACATCCGCTTTTCCGACATGGCGGGGACGGGCGGTACCAGCATCGTCCTGGTGCAACCCTACGGCAACGTCACCGCGCCCTATGGCTATACGGGTTTTGGCGCTACGCGCTACTGGCGCGTAGACCTCAACACCACGGTGCCTTACGAATTGACGGCCCTGGACAACAATATGGGCGCCCGCAGCGAGGTGAGCTGGCGCAATTCGATCCAGGACTGGGTCGACGAAAAAATCGAAACCAACGATCGCACCCCGACCAATCGTCCAGGCGCGCGCATGGTGGTGGACGAAATCGCCAAGGTCGACTACGTGGCCAACTTGCGCCGCGTTTCCACCAGCAAATACCGTGATGGCGTCTGGGACGGCAAGGAACGCGAAGCGCGCGGTTATCGATATGTTGAAATCGGCCAACAGACCTATTCCGGGGCGACCGCACCCTTTACCGCGGTGCCAGCGCTAGGCCCGTCCGTGACCAAGACCTGGTTCCATGCAGGCAGGCACACAGACGACCAGCTGACAGCGGCTACAGGCACGCCTTACTTCTACGGCTCACCCTATGTGGACCCGGCCGCCTACACGGACTTGCCAGGGAGGTACACTGCTTACCAGGACGCACCCACGGATCAAACCCCTTGGCACGACAGGGTATTCCCCACCACTAATCCCACCATGTGCTATTGGCTGGACCGCAGTCTCGCCGGCAGCGCACTGCGTATTGAAAATTACGGCGTCAGCCGCGTGCCGCTAAGTGTCCAGCACCAGCGCTGGCAAGTCCGCCTGATCCCCGGAACAGTGCCAGTTACCGCACTACCCATGCAACTGGAATCGATCACCTACAACTACGAAGGATACGCCAGCGACCCCCTGATTTCCCAAACCATCGTCATGGACAACGATGAGTACGGCTATACCACCTGGAGCCTGGATATCGCTTATCCAAGACGACTCAAGGACAGCGCTACCAATCCATATACCGATAGCCAGTTGGACGAAGCGCTGCGCATCCCTTTCCCCGAGGCCGGCAATGGGGGCGCTGCCGTCGACGGCTTGAGCTGGAAATCCACCTTCGACGGACAGCAAACGACGCTGCGCATCACTGAATCGCGCTTCCAGGCGCAGCATGTGGACGACGAGAACTACCGCACGGGGATCCTGCAGATCGAGCGCCAGAATATCCTCACCTACGACGATTATCCGGCGGTGCATCCCGGCGCCGCCGGCCTGCACTTCGAAACGTTCGCGAATATGGGTGATCCCACCAACCTGCTGGCGCCAGGGCAGACGCGGCACTTACTGGCGCAGTCCAGCTATGACTACCAGGCCAACCTGCCTGCACCCCTGTTCCTGCTGGCCGCCACGCATAAAGCGCTGATGACCAAAACGGACTACGACACCGTCATCGCCAACGGCATGAGCGCCAGCGACGTCGCCGCGGCGGGTTATGAAGCCAGTCCATTGCTGCTTACCGTGCCGGGCGGCGCGCCTGAAACCGACAGCGTCTACACCGGCAAGTTCGCGATCAACGTTTACAACGACCAAAGCAAATTCTGGACGCTGGCCAGTCAGCAGGCTTCCACGCTGGCTTCGCCCAATCCCAATCCGGACGCCTTCCCGGGGATCACGAATTTCTATCCCATCACCACGTTCACCTGGGACGCGAATTACGTTCTTACGACTTCGGCCACGGATCCTTACGGCAGCGTCATCAGCGCCCACACCATTGATTACCGCTTCCTGGTGCCGACCACCATCCTCGATCCGAACATGAACAAGCAGCAGGTGCAGCTCGATGCCCTGGGGCGTGTCATCGCCACGAGTTTCTCCGGAACGCAGCTCAAGGAAAGTGGCAACGGCGTAGTCGTCGAACAAGTCGGATTCGATGACCTGGATGCGCATCCCTATGATGGAAGCTTCGATCGCAGTGGGCCGCAAAACCAGGCGACGCGCGCTGACTATCAGGGGAACGCACTGATGGGTCTGGTCTTTCCCGATAAGGACGGTTCGGGGAACACCCCCAACACCAACAAGTTGGTCGACGCGCATTATGCGTTTCTTATGGGTCCGGCGGCCGCCCAGGGAACGCGCGGACTCTTGCGTTCACGCGGCCGGGCGTGGCTGGCGACCAACCCCACCTCCAGCGATTCGGACGAAAAGAGCTTTATTCAGAACCTGCAGCTATTCCAAGCCCTTACACAGCCCGTCTTCTATGCGATCCAGGCGGCGGACACATTTTCCACGACCGCGTCGCCCCTGTCCCCCGGTCAACAGCAGTTGCCACTGACGACCACCTACGTCGATGGATTGAACCGCACACTGAGCAATTTGCTGCGGGTACCGAAGAACGCCCAAACCTGGCTCGTCGCCGACGACGGCACCATGAAAGCGCCCGGCTCGCATGTTTCAACCTACTGCACCTACGCTGCCCGCGATTACACCCTGTTCGCACCTGACGGCGCGGTGCTGACAAAATGGCCAGCATTTTTCATCCAATGCGACGGCGATAGCAACCGTTATGTTTTTGTACCCAACTCCAGAGCCTCGACACTCCCGAAATATCAGTTCCAATTCGACGCCCTGCCGCCCGACCAATATCTCTACGACGCCCTCGCCCGCGAAATCCAGGTCATCACCGGCCGCATCAGCGATCGTACGGGCCAGCCGTATGAACGCCGGACGTACTACGCCCCGTGGTTCACGCTGGCGCAGGACGAAAACGACATCGACGATGAAAGGCCAGCCGGCAGTCCGGCCCAGGCGGAAGGCTTCATTGCCAGCATGGCGCGTCTGAGCAGGCGTAACCGCGCATCGAAAAAGCGGCGTTCGCCCGGACGGCGTTGAGCGCGCGCCGCGGAGAAGGCGCTCGCCTGGACGGCGTCGACCGCGCACCGCGGAGACGGCGCTCGCCCGGACGGCGCCGGCCGCGGCTCCGCGTGCGCTTGCACGCGGCGGCCGCGATCGTCCCCGCGCGCCGTTAGCTCAACGATCCTTCGTAATCGACAGCGCTGAAAACGACTGCGCCACCGGCATGACTTCCAGGCTGTTGATGTTCACATGCGCCGGCAGGTTGCTGACCCAGGCCACGGCTTCCGCGATGTCGCCCGCATTGAGCGCCGTCACGCCCTCATAGCGGCTGGCCGCCTTGGCCGTGTCGCCCTTGAAGCGCACATCGCTGAATTCGGTGCCGCCCACCAGGCCCGGTTCGATATTGGTCACGCGCAGGGCCGTGCCGGTCAGGTCGGCACGCAGGTTCATGCTGAACTGCCGCACGAAGGCCTTGCTGGCGCCATACACATTGCCGCCGGAGTATGGATAGTTGCCGGCCACCGACCCGATATTGATGACGTGGCCACGATTGCGCTTCACCATGCCGGGCAACAAGGCATGCGTGACGCGCGCCAGGCCGGTGACGTTGGTGTCTATCATGCCGATCCAGTCGTCCAGGTCGGCGCGCTGTGCAGGCTCCAGTCCCAGGGCCAGACCGGCGTTGTTGACCAGCACGTCGATCTCGGCGAAGTCGGCGGGCAGGGAATCCGCCAAAGCCGCCACGGCCGCCGCATCACGCACGTCCAGTTGCAGCGGCAGCAGGCGCTCGCCCAGCTGGTCACGCAAGGCCTGCAATTTCTCCTGGCGGCGGCCGGTGGCGATGACCTTGTGGCCATCGCGAATGAAACGTTCGGCGATAGCGGCGCCAAAGCCCGCCGTCGCGCCGGTGACGAATACGATCATGGGAATATCCATCCGTAAAAAGGCCGCCGGGAACGCCGGCGGCGCAACACAAAAAAATGGGGCGCCGCCTTGCGGTGCCCCATTTCAACGATCAAACCGACTTCGACAACTGGTCCAGGATCTGCGGATTTTCCAGCGTCGACACATCCTGCGTCACTTCCTCGCCCTTGGCGACCACGCGCAGCAGACGCCGCATGATCTTGCCCGACCGCGTCTTCGGCAGATTCTCGCCGAAGCGGATGTCCTTGGGCTTGGCGATGGGACCGATCTCCTTGGCCACCCAGTCGCGCAACTGCTTGGCCACCGCGACGGCCTCGTCGCCTTCCGGCCGCGCGCCCTTGAGCACCACGAAAGCCACCACCGCTTCGCCGGTGGTGTCGTCCGGGCGTCCCACCACGGCCGCCTCGGCCACCAGCGGATGCGCCACCAGGGCCGACTCCACTTCCATGGTGCCCAGGCGGTGGCCCGAGACGTTCAGCACGTCATCGATGCGGCCCATGATCCAGAAGTAGCCGTCGGCGTCGCGTTGCGCGCCATCGCCCGCCAGGTAGTAGCCACGCAGCTCAGCGGGGAAATAGCTCTTCTTGAAACGTTCCGGGTCGCCCCAGATATTGCGGATCATCGCCGGCCAGGGCTTCTTGATCACCAGGAAGCCGCCGTTGCCCTGGTCCACATCGGCGCCCGTCTCATCGACGATGGCCGCGGCGATGCCCGGCAGGGGCAGCGTGCAGGAACCCGGCTTGGTGGGCGTGGCGCCCGGCAGCGGGGTGATCATGTGGCCCCCGGTCTCCGTCTGCCACCACGTGTCGACGATGGGGCAGCGCTCGCCGCCCACCTTCTTGTGGTACCACATCCAGGCTTCCGGGTTGATAGGCTCGCCCACCGAACCCAGGATGCGCAGGCTGCTCAGGTCGTAGCGTTCGGGGTCCGTATCGGGCGCCGCCGCGGAAGCCTTGATCAGCGAGCGAATGGCGGTGGGCGCCGTATAGAACGTCGTCACCTTGTGGCGCGCGATCATGTCCCAGAAGCGGCCCGCGTTGGGATAGGTGGGCACGCCTTCGAATACCACCTGCGTCAGGCCGGCCGCCAGCGGGCCATAGGCGATGTAGGAGTGGCCGGTGATCCAGCCCACGTCGGCCGTGCACCAGTACACATCTTCCGCACGCGCGTCGAACGTCCACTTGACCGTCAGCAGCGACCACAGCAGGTAGCCGGCGGACGCATGCTGCACGCCCTTGGGCTTGCCGGTCGAACCGGACGTGTAGAGGATGAACAGGGGATGCTCGGCTTCCACCGGCACCGGTTCGCATTGTTCGGATTGCCCGGCCACCACGTCATGCAGCCACAGATCGCGGCCTTCCACCCAGGCGGTCTTGCCGCCGGTGCGGCGGTAGACGATGACCTGGCGCACGGCGTCGCAGCCGCCCATGGCGAAAGCTTCATCGACGGCCGGCTTCAGCGGGATGGTCTTGCCGCCGCGCACCTGTTCATCCGCGGTGATGACCAGCGTGGCGCCGACGTCGGCGATACGTTCCTGCAGGCTCTTCGAGGAGAAGCCGCCGAACACCACCGAATGGGTGATGCCCAGGCGCACGCAGGCCTGCATCACCACCACGGCCTCGATGGACATGGGCATGTAGATGATGGCGCGCTCGCCCTTCTTGTATCCCAGCTTCTTCAGGCCGTTGGCCAGCTGGCAGACACGGCCCAGCAGTTCGCGATAGCTGATCTTGTCGACCTTGCCGTCGTCCGCCTCGAAGATGATGGCGGTCTTGTCGGCGTTGCCGTTCTGCAGATGCTTGTCCAGGCAGTTTTCCGAGACGTTCAGCTCGCCGTCGCCAAACCAGCGGAAAAACGGCGCATTGCTGTCGTCCAGCACCTGGGTGAAGGGCTTGCTCCACACCAGGTTCTCGTTCGCCTGGCGGCGCCAGAAACCGTCGAAATCCTGCTCGGCTTCCAGGCACAGCTTTTTGTAGGCATCCATGCTGTCGATGGCGGCGCCGTTTGAAGCGGCGGGTGGCGGCGGAAATACACGGGTTTCCACCAGCACGGATTCGATGGCATTGGGCATGACGGTCTCCTTCAGAGATTTGAAGCTGCTGTTTTTGTTTGCAGATCGATTTTGTATGTCTCGGGCAGTCCGATTCTAGCCGGCTTGGCGGTCTGTCACCGATTCGGGATGGGACGGGCCGCGCGGCGGGTCAGCGGTTGAAATCGAGCATTTCGCTGGCGTGGATCAGCGAAGTGGCGATATCCACCGTCGAAACCCGCTTGGCCATGGCCTGGTTGCGGATCAGTTCGTAAGCCTGGGTTTCGGGGATGCCTTTGCTGCGCATAAGGATAGCAGCCGCCTTGGCGATCTGGCGCTGGCCTTCCAGACGGGTTTCCAGTTTGCGCAGCGTGCGTTGTAGATGGCGCGTCTCGCCATTGATCTGGCGCGCCAGCACCAGGATGGACAGCAGGCCGAAGGACCGCACGGGCGCCGGCAACACGGCGCGGGCGCCCAGGCGCAGGACGGCCTCGACGATGGTGGGGTTTTCATAGTTCACCACGGCGATCACCGTGGGCGCCTGCTCGCCCTTGGCCCAGGGATAGTCCTGATGCACCAGATCCGGGCGCACGGCCAGGAACACCACGTCCGTGCCCTCGGCCGGCTGGGGCGGCGGCGGCCAATGGACCTGGGTGCGGCAGCCGATGCGGTCCAGTTGCTGCACCAGGCTTTGGCCGTCGGCATCGTCGGGATGGAAGACGGCCACGCGCAGGCTGCGCAGATCGCGCAAGTAGGCAGGCATGGCGGGACTGGCGCGGCGCCCTGGGCTTTCCATTCAGGGCTCCAGCTCGGTCATCCTGACCGTCCAGTCGCCCAGGATGTGATTGACCAGATAGGGGTCCGGCGCCACCGGGGCCGCCGAGGCGCGCACCACGGCAAATTCGCCGTCGCCCCGTTGGCGGCCGATGCGGGGATGCAGCCACGTGTGGTGATTGCCCGGATCGATGCGTACCGTGCCTTGCGGCGCCTCGAAGCTGCTGCCCAGCAGGGCCGGCAACAGCGCGTCGATCTGGTCGCTGCCGGCGCGGCGCAGGGCCTGGGCGTACATATGGACCTGGAAATAGGCGGCCTCCCAGCAGAGATTGGCCGTCACGTCCGCGCCATGATGGCGCCGCAGGCTGGCCAGGGCGCGCTGGTTGGCCGGCGTGTCCAGCGACTGGAAATACGGCGCTGCCGTATAGTGCCCACGCGCGACATCCGCGCCCATCTGGCGGGCTTCCGCCTCGGACGTGGTCAGGCTGGCAATGGGCATGCGGACGGGGTCGAAGCCGGCCTCGGCGTAGGCGCGGTAGAACGCCGCGGTGGCGTCGCCCACGACCGTGGAGAAAATGAAATCGGGCTGCGCTGCGCGGATCTCGTCGATGACCACGCGGAAATCCGCCTGCGTGGCCCCCAGGCGCACGTAGCGTTCGCCCACCCGGGCGCCGCCCGGACGCTGCAGCACCAGGTCGGCCATGATGCGATTGGATTCGTAGGGGTAGATGTAGTCGGAACCGACCAGGTACACGCGCGCGCCGTAATGCGTGGTCATGTAGTCAGCCAGCTGCATGCTGTTCTGGTTGGGCGCCGCGCCGGTGTAGATGACGTTGCGGGAGTATTCGAAGCCTTCGTACAGCGTGGGATAGAACAGCAGGCGGTTCCAGCGCTCCACCACGGGGATGACCGCGATGCGGCTGCTGGACATATAGCAGCCGAAGATGACGTTGACGCCATCCTGGGCGACCAGTTGTTCGGCCAGCTGGGCGTAGCGCGCCGGGTTGGACCGGGGGTCGTGGCTGACAGCCACCAGTTCGCGGCCGTCTATGCCGCCGCCCTCGTTGATTTCGGCGATGGCCAGCTCGGTGCCCAGCCTCTGCGACGCACCGATGGCGCCGGTCACGCCGCTGGTTGAAAACAGCACACCCACCTTGACGGGATCGAACTGGCTCACGCCCTGCTCTCCATGGCTGGAATTGACGAAAAGAATACGCTCTGCGCAAGATCGTAGCGGGCGACGGCTGTTGCAACAAGGCGGGGTAAGCGCGGACAAGCCTGGCGGTTGCGCGGATCGGCAGGCGGCCAAAGGCATGGGTCGAAGTCGCTCATCTCAGCAGGCGGCCGAAAGCGTGGGCCAGGCGCGTAGGTAGCGCGGCGTGGTCCGCGACGATGTCGAAGCCGCGCGCGCCGAACATGCGGCGAACATCGTCAGCCGACTGGCCGTCCACCGCCAGACAGTGGCAGCGTATGCCCATGCGGCGCGCTGCGGCGATGGCCGCGTGGGTGTCCTCGACCAGATGGCGAGGATCGTGCACGTCGATATCCGAGGGGGCGCCGTCGGTGACGACGAGGATGGCGCGCCGGGCCGCAGGTTCCATACGCAGGCGGCCCGCGGCGTGGCGCAAGGCCGTCCCCAGACGGGTCGAACACATCGCTCCCTGCCCTTCGATGCGGGCGCGTGCCGGGGCGTCCAGCGACTGGCCGAATTCGAGCAGACGGACGTAGCGCACGGCATGGCGGGTGTTGGAATGGAAACCGTGCACCGCCACGCGATGGCCCGCCGCGCCGGCGGCCGCGGCAAGCATCATCGCGGCTTCGCGTTCCCGCTCCAGCAGGCTGAGGCCATCATGGCCCAGGTCGTTGGCGGACTGGGACAGGTCGAGCAAGACCAGCACACTGACCTGCCGCGCCCGCCTGCCCGGCGTGATGAACAGGCGCGGATCGGGCATGATCCCCCCGCGCCGCGCCACCGCCGCGTCTATAGCCGCATTGATGTCCAGGGTCTCGCCTTCCCACTGGCGCCTAAGCCGATGCGCCCGGTCCAGGTCCTGCCCACGGGGCAGACGCAACACCCTGCGCGGACGCCGCGACGGGCATTGCGGCGATGAGGACGGCTGTGCCGCTGGTGATGCTGCCCATGGCGGTATCGACGCCGGACCGATCTCCTCCAGGCTGCACCAGTTCTCCCGCAGCAGCCCCGCGCGGTGATGCCACTCTGGATAATGAAATGACTTCCCGGCCGGCGCCGCCGTATCGGCTGCATCGCCTGCATCGCCCGCATGACGAACGTAGCCGCTATCGCGCGCGCCAAGGGTCACGGCGTCGCTGGTTACAGGGTCGCCTGGTGCCGAAGGATCACGCTGCCCGGGCGCATGGGTTCCCGCATCCTGCGACTGCAGCGCCAGCGCGGCGTCTTGTGCGGTAGCCGGGTAATCCCACAGGAAGCTATCGCCATCGCGATGGCGTGGCCGGGCATACTGGTCCGGGTCCATGCGCACCCGCATCTGGCCAAGGTCGTTGGCAAGCATCTGTCCAAGCACGGTGTAGTCCTCGCGTTGGCATGCACCTGACTGCCAGATGCGCTCGAAGCCCGCACGCCCTTTTTCCACCCAATAATTGCCATCCCCATGCGCCGGGCGCGCAATGGCCCGCGCCAGCCTCAAGGCCAGCGCGGAAAAATCCAGCCCCAGCTCGGCGTCACCCGTGAACAAGGCCTGCTCCAGGCATCTTCCCAGGCCAGGGAACTCCGCCGCCAGCAAGCGCTCGACACGCGCGTCTTCCAGCAAGGACAGCACCGCCACGGTCATCGCCTTCATCCCCGCCGCGGGCGCGGCCGGCGGCGAATGACGCAAGTGCGCCAACGCATGCGCCACCGCCGGCCTATGCAGGGCATCGTCCAGCAGCACGTCCCGCGGCAGCATCAATCCTGGCGGGGCCAGCACCACACACGGCGATGACGCGGCCAACGCCGCGACCCGGACATCCCCGTGCCCGAACGCCCGCAATGCCATGTCCAGCCGCGCACACGCCCGCGCCGTCGCGTCATCCCCATCCACGTTCACCGTGAAGCGCGTCATTCCTCACCCACCATGCCGTCATCATCCAAACGTCGCATCGATGCAATCGCTCAACACCCGCAGCACATCCGGATCGTCCGTCAACGATCCCATCAGCGTCATTTCGCAACTGGCCCGTGGGTCCAGGCCATCGCGCATCAAGCCCCCTGCGTAAATCAACAAGCGCGTGGATGCCCCCTCCTCCAGGCCATGGCCCCGCAAGGCGCGCGTGCGGCCGGCGATGGCCACGAGCTGTTCGGCGCGCGCCAGGGCGATGCCTGCTTCATGCGCCACCACCTCGGCCTCCGCCGCCGGCGCCGGATAATCAAACGCCATGGCAGCGAAGCGCTGCCGCGTCGACGGCTTCAGATCCTTGGCCGCGCTCTGATACCCCGGGTTGTACGACACCACCAGCTGAAAATCCGGATGCGCCGCCAATTGCTCGCCCTTCTTGTCCAACGGCAACAGGCGCCTGCCATCGGTCAGGGGATGAATCACCACCGTAGTGTCCTGGCGCGCTTCCACCACCTCGTCCAGATAGCAGATCGCGCCGTGGCGCACCGCCAGCGTCAGCGGCCCGTCATGCCACACCGTGCCGTCCGCATCCAGCAGATGGCGTCCCACCAGGTCCGACGCGGTCATGTCCTCGTTGCAAGCCACGGTGATCAGCGGCACACCCAGCCGCCACGCCATATGCTCGACGAAGCGCGTCTTGCCGCAACCGGTGGGGCCGCTCAGCAGCAGCGGCAGCCGCCGGGCATGCGCCACCTGATAACGCTGGACCTCGTCGCCTACCGGCCGGTAATAAGGCTCGGCGGCGACACGCCACGCGGCGAGCGGATCATGGACCGCGGGGGCTGCGCGGGCCGCAGAGGCCGCAAAAGCCTCAAGCGTCACATGAGTCTCAGGGGTCTCAGGGGTTGCAGGAGGCCGTGTGGCTGCGGGGACCGCGGAATTTGCCGCCATGGCTCAACGATGTCCCGTGGGGGCGTTGGGAATCCCTTCGATGGGGCATTCATCCGTACCCACCGTGCCGCGCGTAATGGCCTCCACCTGCTTGCGCGTGCCCTCGGGATCATTGATCCAGCGGGTATAGAAGTTGTAGGGGCAGGCCGCCACGCCCTGCGGATCCTCACCCGAATTGATCTTGCCCGTGTAGCCCCGATGCAGCAGCTTGAACAGATGGTTCTGCGACTGCATATTGCGGCGCGCATCGCGGATCAGCGACGTGGAGAGTTCGGCGTACTGGATGCCCATGCTCTCCTCGCCGCACTCGCCCAAGGTGCGGCCGTCGAAGCCGACGATGGCCGAATGGCCGAAATAGGAATACACGCCGTCGAAGCCCGCGGCATTGGCCACCGCCACGTAGACGTTGTTCATCCACGCCATCGCCTTGGCCACCAGCACCTGTTGATCCTTGGCGGGATACATATACCCCTGGCAACGCACGATCAGCTCGGCGCCCTGCATGGCGCAGTCGCGCCAGATCTCCGGATAGTTGCCGTCGTCGCAGATGATGAGGCTGATCTTCATGCCCTTGGGGCCTTCGGACACATAGGTGCAATCGCCCGGGTACCACCCTTCGACCGGCACCCAGGGCATGATCTTGCGATACTTCTGCACGATTTCGCCCTGGTCGTTCATCAGGATCAGCGTGTTGTAGGGCGCCTTGTTGGGGTGTTCCTCGTGGCGCTCGCCGGTCAGCGAGAACACGCCCCAAACCTTGGCCTGGCGGCAGGCGGCGGCGAAAATTTCCGTTTCCTCGCCCGGTATGGCGGCGGCGGTCTCGTACATTTCCTTGGCGTCGTACATGATGCCGTGTGTGGAATATTCCGGAAAGATCACCAGATCCATGCCCGGCAACCCCCGCTTCATGCCGACCACCATGTCGGCGATCTTGCGCGCGTTCTCCAGCACCTCGGCCTTGGTGTGCAAGCGCGGCATGTGATAGTTGACCACCGCGACGCCGACGCAGTCCTTGCTGCTGGATATATCTCCGTGTCTCATGAAGCACCCCTTGGAAAGTGTTGTGGACGTGACGCCGCGCCGGCGCACGGGTATGCGTTGCCGGTTCGAGCCACTCAGGCAAAAGCGAACAAAGAAAGAACGAAAAAACGAACGAAAAAACAAACGAAAAAAGCCCTCTCCCGGGGATGACTCCCGGGAGAGGGCTTTTTTGCCCAGCGCTGGGTCGGCAACACTGGCGACCGGCGCTGAAATGAATGCGGCTACAACTGAGTACCGCTACTCTAGCAGCCGCATCCGCGCGGCGGACATCGGGGCTAACCCGGATATCGGGGCTAAAGCACTGTGCGACCAGGCGCAACGCAGTCTGGATCTGCACACCTAAGGGACCTTAATCACCCTCAGGCGTCATGATCCCGGATCGCTATTTTCCGGCTGTCGCCGTCTCGGCCAGGATCTGGCGGATCGCCTGTTCAAAGGCTTCGGGGGCCTGCCCACCGCTCAACAGATACTGTTCGTTGAAAATGATGCTGGGCACGGACTGGATACCCATGTCGACGTATTCGCGTTCTTCCGCGCGCACCTCGTCGGTGTATTGGCCGCTTTCCAGGACCCGGCGCGCGGCACCGGCATCCAGTCCGACCGACGCCGCGATATCCACCAGCACGTCGTGATTGCTGGGGTCCTTGCCGTCCCCATGGTAAGCCTGCAGCAGCGCGGCCTTGAGCGGGAACTGCTTGCCTTCGATACCGGCCCAATGCAGCAGGCGGTGGGCATCGAAGGTGTTGTAGACGTGAGTGCGCGGTCCGAATGCAAAGCCCACGCTGGCTCCGCGCGCGCGGATCATGGCCTGCGATTCGGCGATCTGTTCGGGCGTGCGGCCATACTTCCTGCCCAGATAGTCGACGATGGCCTCGCCTTCAGGCCGCATTTGCGGATTCAATTCGAAGGGATGGAAGACGATGCGGGCATCGACCGCGTCTCCCAGCTTGGCCAGTGCCTGTTGCAGGGACCATAATCCCACCGCGCACCAGGGGCAGGCGATGTCCGAAACGTAGTCGATGCGTAGCGATTGAGTCATGTTTTACAGCCTTTGCACATACGTGCGATCAACGGCGCCCGTCCCCGGCGCGATCCATCCTTTATAGACGTTCGCGCATACCCTGAGCCAGATCGACCCGCCGCAACAGCACCAGGCCGCCCACGAAGAAAAGCCCGGTGATGAGTATGGCCAGCCGATGATTGCCATGCGTCAGCCAGGTGATCAGGCCGTAGGTCAAGGGACCGATCACCGCGGCCAGCTGCACCGAGAACGTCCACAGGGCGAAGAATTCCGCCTGGCGTCCAGCGGGCGCCAGGGAACCCACCATGGCGCGGCCGGCGCTCTGGCTGGTGCCCATGCACAGCCCGGCCAGGAACGCCGCCACCCAGAACACCGGCACGGTCACGGCGAAATACGCCACCAGCACCATGGTGATCCAGCCGCACAGTGTAAGGGTCAGCGCCCGCTTGTGGCCGATGCGGTCCTGCATGTAGCCGAACAGGAAAGCCCCGGCCGCCGCGGCGATGTTCACCACGAACACCAGCAGCATGGTCTGTTCGGTACGGAAGCCCATGGCCTGCTCCGCATACACCGCCGCCAGCGTGATGACCACCGCCACGCCGGCCTGATAGCAGGCAACGCACATCAACAGGCGGCGAAACTGGACGAAATGGGTGCGCGTCTCGCGCCAGGCCCGCGCCAGTTGGCCCAGCATGTCGGGCGTCGCGCGGCGGGCGCCACCGGCGGGCTCCGGCACCGCGCGTTCGCGCAGGAACAGGAAAGACGGCAAGGCCGACAAGGCGAAGACGGCGCAAGTCACCAGGATGACCCAGGGCACGAATTGCTCGGCGCCCAGCCCGCGTCCCTGCGCCAGCGTCACCACCACCAGCGACAGGCCCAGGCTCAGCAGGCCACCGCAATAGCCGAAGCTCCAGCCCCAGCCGGACACGCGTCCCAGCGCTTGCGGCCGCGCCAACTCGGGCAGGAAGGCCGCCACCACCGACTCGCCGATGCAATAGAAATAATTGGACAGGGCGATGCCGATCAAGGCCGGCCAGACATCGCCCCGGCCGGCTTGCGTCAGCGTCAAGGTGGCCAGGATGCAGCCCACGGTGCTGGCGAACAGCAGCCGCCGCTTGGCCGCGCGGGCGTCGGCGCGCGCGCCCAGCGTGGGCATGGTCAGCATGATGGCCAGGTAGGACACCGACAAGGCACCGGTCCAGGCCAGCGTGGCCCAGTGCTCGCCCTGCCCGACCACGCCGACGAAGTACGCGCTGAACACCGTGGTCAGGATGACCGTGGTGTAGCCCGAGTTGGCGAAATCGTACATGGCCCAGGCCCAGACCTCGCGCCGGGCCACGCCCGGATTGAGGCTGGATGCAGCCAGCGCCGAAGCGGCATGGTCGGCGCTGGCCGAAGCCGCAGCCGCGTCAGCCTGGCCCTGCGGCGGCCGCGGGGAATTCACAGGCCCAGGGCCGCGATGCCGGCTTTGGCGGTAGCGGCGTCATCAGCCGCCTGCACACCGGACACGCCCACGGCGCCGACCACCACGCCTTGCGCGATGATGGGCACGCCCCCTTCCAGCATGCCCGTCATGGGCGCCGACAGGAAAGCGTTGCGGCCGTTATTGATGGAGTCCTCGTAGACCTTGGATTCACGCCGCCCCACCGCGGCAGTCTGCGCCTTGGCCGGCGCGATCTGCGCCGAGATGGGCGCGGCGCCGTCCAGGCGCAGCATCCCCAACAGATGGCCGCCGTCATCGGCCACGGCGATCGACACCGCCCACTTGTTGGACTGCGCATGCGCTTCAGCGGCCGCCAGGATCTTCTTGACGTCTTCGGCGGTAAGGACAGGCTTGCTATTCATCTCAGCGATTCCTTGATCAGTTCCAATGCGTTGGGGTCCTCGATCGTTGCCAGGTCGCCAGGGTCACGTCCTTCGCACACCGCCACGATGGCCCGCCGCAGCACCTTGCCGGAACGCGTCTTGGGCAAGGCCGCGACGAACAGGATGCACGCCGGCCGCGCTACCGGGCCCAGCTGCTGATCGACCACGCGCATCATATCCCCTTCCAGCGCACGCATGGCGGCGTCGCCCTCGGCGTCCGCGGGATCCTTCAGCACCACGAAGGCCCTGGCCACTTGCCCCTTCAGCGCATCGGCCACACCCACCACGGCGCATTCGGCCACCTTGGCGTGGCTGCTCAGGGACTCCTCGATTTCGCGCGTCCCCAGCCGGTGGCCGGCAACGTTGATCACGTCGTCGGTGCGCCCCAGGATGAACCAGTAGCCGTCTTCATCCATCAGCCCCCAGTCGAAAGTCGAGTAGACCTGGCGGCCCGGGATGGATTCGAAATACGTACGGACGAACCGTTCGTCGTCGCCCCAGATGGTGCTCATGGCGCCCGGTGGCAGCGGCGGCACGATGGCCACCACGCCCTTGCGGCCCGGCTCCAGGTCCTGGCCGGTACTTTCGTCGACCACCCGCACGTCATAGCCATAGGTAGGAAAGGACGGACTGCCCAGGCGCGGGGGCGTACGCTCGACGCCAGGTTGCGCCGACAGGATGGGCCAGCCGCTTTCAGTCTGCCAATAGTTGTCGATGATGGGTTTGCCCACCGCCTCGCCTATCCAGCGCGCGGTCGGCTCGTCCAGCGGTTCGCCGGCCAGATAGATGGCGCGCAGGGAAGAAAGGTCGTACTGCCGCAGCAGCGCCGGATCCTGGCGCTTGAGCACGCGCACCGCGGTGGGCGCCGAAAACAGCGTGTTGACCTTGTAGCGCTCGACCAGCCGCCACAGGATGCCGCCGTCCGGCCGTACCGGCGTGCCCTCATAAAGAATAGTGGTCTGGCCGCCGATCAAGGGGCCATAGACGATATAGGAGTGGCCCACCACCCAGCCGATGTCGCTGGTGCAGAAAAAGGTCTCACCCGGCTTGCCATCGAAGATGTACTCCATCGACGCGGCCAGCGCCACGGTATAGCCGCCCGTGTCGCGCTGCACGCCCTTGGGCTTGCCGGTAGTGCCCGAGGTATAGAGGATGTAGCTGGGCTCGGACGATTCCAGCCACGTCACGGGCACGCGCGCGCCGTCGTGACGGGCGCGCAGCTGCGCGTAGTCCCATTCGCCTTCGGCCAGCGGCGCCGGCGCCAGGCCGCGATCCAGCACGATGACGGCGGCGGGACGCGACTGGCACAGCGTCAGCGCCTGATCCAGCAACGGCTTGTACGGGGTGACCTTGCCGCCGCGTGAGCCGGCGTCGGCGGACACGATGACCTTGGGCTGCGCGTCGTCGATGCGCTGCGCCAGGTTGTGCGCGGCGAAACCACCGAACACCACGGAATGGATGGCTCCCAGGCGCGCGCAGGCCAGCATGGTGAACACGGCTTCGGGCACCATGGGCATATAGATCAGCACCCGGTCGCCCTGCTCCACCCCTTGCTCGCGCAGCATGGCGGCCACCGCATTGACCTCGTCATGCAGCTGCGCCTGCGTATATATGCGTTCTTGATCGACCTCGGTAGAGACCCAGATCAGCGCCTGTCTATCAGCCTGAAGGGGGAGCCAACGGTCCACCGCGTTGTAACAGAGATTGGTCTTGCCGCCGACGTACCAGCGCGCGAAGGGCAAGCGGCTGTCATCCAAAGTCTGTTCCGGCGGGGTATCCCAGTGAATCCGGGCACCCTCCCGGCGCCAGAATTCTTCTCGCTGATTGACGGATACATAGTGGAAATCCCGGATTTTTTGCACGCTTGTCTCCTGTTATGGTGCGACTGTTTCAGATTCTTGTCGATCATTACCAGTCATTTAGTCCGTTCGGCGGAGAAGTACAGCTCGCCGCGGACATCGCTGAGCTTTCTTGGGCAGCGAGGAATCCGCGAATCGCGGAGTCGACGCGGGCCGTTCGCCCTGTAGCGCTCTTTTTGTAGCTCGCTAGATTCTAGCCACATCAGTGCTGCATAACTCATGCAAATCGTTACATATTGACTATACGCAGAGTCATACAAAACTGTACGCAACATTGATAGAATCACGCGAGTTATTACTGAACAGTTGAGTTTCTATACGGCTTTTTGTCAGGGACTGTTCCTGTCAGATATTCCTTTCAACTCTTACGGCGGTCGTCCGTCGTCTTCCAGGCGTTTCCAGCGCCTTCAAGCGAACAATGAACCGATACGGCCACCGTCTCTCACGATTCCTATCCCCCCTCCTCCTAAACACGCGCCTGGCGCGCCTCGGTAGCGTCACGCTTGGTGTCGCCATCCTGGCGGGTTGCGCCAACACCGGCACTTCGCAACGCTACGACTACGCATCCACCGATCTCGAAGGCTACGAGGCCGAATGGGCCAGCAATGCCGACGATCCCATCGGCATGCTGTTGGCGGAGAAGCTGCGCCGCCCTTCGCGCGGCACGGGTCTGGCGTACAAGCAGGGCAACGGCACCGACAATGTGCTGATGGCGGGCGAGGCATTGAATTATCTGGGCATCCGCTATCGCTTCGGCGGCTCGTCGCCGTCGACCGGCTTTGATTGCAGCGGCCTGGTTTCCTACGTCGCCCAACAATCGCTGGGCCTGAAGCTGCCGCGCAACGCCGCTGATATCTATCAGAAGGTGGGCGTGTCGGTAGCGCGCAATGACTTGCAGGTGGGCGACCTGGTGTTCTTCAACACCATGGGGCGCCGCTATTCGCATATCGGCATCTACCTGGGCGACGACCGCTTCGTCCACTCGCCCAGCGCCGGCGGCAAGGTGCGCATCGAGAGCATGGAGCTGGCGTATTGGAGCAAGCGCTATAACGGCGCTCGCCGCATCGACAGCACGCTGATCGCACAGGCGCGCGCCGGCAACTGATTCATCGGGCCTGTGCGCCGCCGTACATCGGCTTGCCGGGCACATCCAGTTGGGCGGTCAGGATCGTCCCGCTTTCCGACTCGGTGATATACAGCGTCCGCTGATCCGGCCCACCGTAGGCCACGTTGGTGGTGTGCAGCCCCACATCGGAACGTATGCGCCAGACAGGCTCGCCTGACGCACTCATCACCCAGACCGCCCCCATGCCCACATGGGCAATGACCAGGCGGCCCTGCGCATCGAGTGCCAGGCCGTCGGGTCCGCCGCCGCCGGAAAGCTGGATATAAGTGCCGACCTTGCCCACCGTGCCGTTGCGCAGCAGCGGCACCTTCCACACTGCGTTGGCGCGGGTGACGGCGACATAGAGCGCGGTCTCATTGCGGTCCATCACCAGGCCATTGGGGCTGGGCAGGTTATCCAGCAGGCAGTTGACCTCGCCATCGGGACGCACACGGAACAGGCGGCCGGTGGGATCCTGCCACCCTGTCAGCCCCTGGTCGGTAAAGTACATATCGCCATTGGCCGCGAAGAACAGATCGTTGACGCCCTTGAAGCGCTCCAGATTGAAGCGCACGACGAAAGGCGTGACGCGGCCGCTGCGGGCATCGAACTCCATGATGCCGTTCTTGTAGTCGGCGATGAAGATGCGGCCGTCCCGATGGAATTTCAGCCCATTGGGCCAGCCGTCGTATTCCGCCAGCACTTCGAATTCACCGCTTGCGGAAACCCGCAGAATGCGGCCGTTCACCACGTCCACGCAATACAGCAGTCCATCGGGACCGAAGGACGGACCTTCCAGCAGCGACTTCGCCGGACTGCCATGCGGCTGCCCCCTGACCCATTCGTTGTCATCACGGGCGGACTGCAATGCTTCAGGCAAGCGGGCGAAAACCGTGGTCTCTAAAACCGGGGGCGGTGCGAACAGCATGTGCAAGTCTCCATTTCAAAAGCAGGCCGAGGGAAAGTCCTAGTAAAAAATTCAGCGATAAAACACTATCTTAGAAACCGGTTTCTTAAATTCCTATCGTGTAGCCCAACCACAATAACGCTAGCAAGCACGAGAGCGGCTTCAAAAAGTGGCGCAAACATCGGAACATTACTCGCATTCGCTAGTTGCACCTATACGCCTTAGTCCTCCATCTCATGGATTATCTAGGAGCATATGAATGTTTGAAGTAAGCGGTTACCCGTAGCCTGGCTTTGAATTTCTCAAAACAACAGCGGTATTCAAAGTTCGACACCAAAGGAAAGTCTTGATGAAAACGTCTCTCGCCCAGCGTCTGCGGCCAGGAGAGCGCGAGCGCTTCATGCTGCTGCTCGTGGCGCCCGCGGTGCTGGTGTTATTGCTGTTCCAGATCGTGCCTATCGCCATCGGTGCGAACGCCAGCTTTCGCGACTGGATGCTGAACAATCCGAAGAAAACCTGGATAGGCCTGTCGCACTACATCAGCGTCCTGACCGATCCGGCCTTCATCAAGATCGTGTTGCCCAACACCTTCATGTTCATGTTTTCCAGTGTGGCGATTTCGCTGGCGCTGGGCCTGGGCCTGGCGATCGCGTTGAACCGGCCGTTCCGCGGGCAAAGCCTGGTGCAGACGATGTTGCTGCTGCCCTTGATGATCGCGCCGGTGATCGCCGCCATCATGGTGCGGTGGATGTTCAACGACCAGTTCGGCATCGTCAACGTGGTGTTCGAGGCGATCGGCCTGGAACCCAGGGCCTGGCTGGCGGAGCGCTGGACAGCCTTCGGCATCATCCTGCTGACCGACGTGTGGTTGTGGACGCCGTGGTTCACGCTACTGCTGCTGGCCGGCTTGCAGAGCCTGCCCAAGGAACCCTTCGAAGCGGCCGCCATCGACGGCACCACGCGCTGGCGTGTGTTCCGCTATCTGACGGTGCCCATGCTGCATCCGGTGATCCTGGTGTGCGTGGTCATTCGCGCCATCGACGCTTTCCGCGTGTTCGACATCGTATGGACGCTGACTGGCGGCGGCCCGGCACGGCAAACCGAAATGTTCAGCCAATACGCCTACCAGAGCGCCTTCGTGTACCTGAATTTCGGCCGGGGATCCGCCGCCGCCATCATCGGCGGGGCAATCATCCTGGTGGTGGGCATGATCCTGTACAAATTTCTTGACCGCGTGTCGAAGGCGTCAGCATGACTACGATCTGGCAATCCCTATCCAATCTGGGACCGACTTCGCGCAAGGTGGGATTCGGTCTCGGCATCGCCCTGGTGTGCTTTCTGTTCGCGTTTCCGGTGCTGTGGCTGGTGCTGACGTCCCTGCGTCCGCAGTCCGGCGTGTTCTATGTGCATCAGGGCACGGAGTTCACGGTCGACAGCTATGTGCAGGTGCTGGGCGATCCGCGCATCGTGGCGGCATTCGTCAACACCGCGGTCATCGCCACGCTGGCCACGGTGTTCTCCATCCTGATCACCGTGACCAGCGGCTATATGCTTTCGCGCTTCACCGGACCCATCTCGCGCAGCTGGTTCGGCACCATCTACGTGTTCCGTTGCATCCCCTACATCTCCTGGGTGCTGCCGCTGTACTTCGTCACGCAGAGCATAGGTGCCTATGACACCTACCTGGGCCTGTTGCTGCCGCACATCGCCGTGCACATCTGCTTTTTTTCCTGGCTGATGAAGGGCTTCTTCGACGGCATCGATCCCTCGATGGAATACGCCGCCTTGATCGACGGTTGCTCCCGCTGGGGCGCGTTCTACCGGGTGGCCTTGCCGTCGGCCATTCCGGCGATCTCCGCATTGGCGGTGCTGTGCTGGCTGTTCACGTGGAACGAATTTCTGTTCGCCCTGATCCTGACCGGGCAGAACACGCCGGTGCTGACCGTGGTCATCGCCCAGTTCGTGCATGAGATGGGCACCGAGTGGCATCTGATGAGCGCCACCGCGGTATTGGGATTGGTCCCGGCGTTCTTCCTGACGCTGTTTGGCCAGAAGTACGTCATCCGGGGCTTGAAGATCTGACACGGCCAACACGATGGCAGCTTAAACGCAGGACGCGGCACACAGCAGTTGGGACAGTAGAAAAAAAATGAAGCACTCCACATTGAGAGGACGAGACAATGAATGCATTCAAGAAAGGCGCGGCGCTTGCCGCGGCGGCGTTTGCGCTCTGGACCGGTGGGACCGGCGGGGCGGCGCACGCCCAGGAGAAAGAGCTGCGCATCGGCTTCCAGCCTAACCCCATCCAGAACGCCGCGGTCGACCTGCTGGAAAAATGGGGCAAGGCCAATGGCGTGAAGATCATCAGGGTTCCCAATTCGTATGGGGTATACCTGGAAAAGATGACTTCCGCCCTGACCTCCGGCTCGGATCAGTTCGACGTGATCTGGCATAACGACGACTGGGGCCAGTTGTGGGCCCACATGCTGGAGCCGGTGAATGATGTCAAGGGCATCGAAAACGTGGATCCCTTTGCCTCGGCCGGCATCATCTTCGACAACGCCGACGGCAAGACGACCTTCGTGCCGATGGCGCATACCTTCGGCGTGTTCTTCTACCGCACCGACCTGGTCAAGCCCAATGAAGTTCCCACTACCTGGGACGAGCTGGTCACCGTGAGCAAGCGCCTGCAGGCGGAGAACAAGGTCAAGTATGGCTTTGTCGGCAGCATGTCGATGAACAATTCCTGGAACACCTGGTTCTGGTCGATGTGGGCCAATAACTGCGACGTGCTGGCCCCCACCTATGAACGGTCCAACGCCGTCCTCAAGCAGAACGGCTGGAAGTCCAAGATGACGGACCAGTGCATGCGCGAGGTGGCCGAGTTCTGGTGGGACAACATCAACACCCACAAGATCAGCCCCAAGGGCATGCCGGCCTATGACCGCAACGAGGCCAATGCCATCTTCACCTCGGGCAATGCGGCATTCACCGTATCGGATTCCTCGAACTGGGGCAGCTTCGATGACCCGGCGAAATCGAAAGTGGCGGGCAAGGTGGGCATAGGCTTCCTGCCCAAGGGTCCCAGCCGCAAGGAATACATCGCCTGGAACGATGCCTGGGGCTGGGCCATTCCGAAGTCGGCCTCGCCGGAGCGCAAGGCCTTGGCCAAGCAGATGCTGTCCGGCATGTTGATGGACGAACAAGGGCAGATCGAACTGTTCGCCAAGACCGGCGCGCCGCCACCCAATAAGAAATTGTGGGACAAGATCGCCGAGGTCAATCCCAAGATGGTCGAACTGAAGGAACACAGCCTGGATGTTCCCACCCAGATACACGGGGGCTATTACTTCGAAGCCTGGCCGGCGGTGCACAAGGCCTTTTCCGATGCGGCGATCAAGGCGGTGGTGGGCAAGCGCGAAGACATTCCCAAGGCATTGGCGGACGGCGCCCCCTTGGTGACGCAAGCCGCCAACCCATAACGCGACCCTGCTCGGCCTGAGCGGCCGCGGTCTTGCCAAGGGATAAGGCAAAGGGATAAGCCTTCAAGCAAGACCGCGCGCTCGGAGACGGTCCCCATATCCGGACCCAAATGTTCTACATCGGAAAACAGGCAGATGGCTGAAATCGTACTTACCCAGTTGAACAAGCATTACGGCTCGGCGCATCACGCCGTAAAGGATGTCAACCTGACCATCGCGGACAAGGAGTTCGTCGTGCTGGTCGGCCCGTCGGGTTGCGGCAAATCCACGACCTTGCGCATGATTGCCGGTCTGGAAGACATCAGTACCGGAGAAATCCGTATCGGTTCGCAGGTGGTGAACCGTTTGCCGCCCAAGGACAGGGACGTGGCGATGGTGTTCCAGAACTATGCGCTTTATCAGCACATGACCGTCTACGACAACCTGGCATTCGGGCTGCGCAACAAGAAGATCGACGAGGCCAGGATCAAGGCCGAGATCGACCGGGCGGCGGAAATATTGGGCCTCAACGAACTGATGAAGCGCAAGCCCAAACAGTTGTCGGGCGGCCAGCAGCAACGCGTGGCCCTGGGCCGTTGCATCGTCAGAAAGCCCAAGGTCTTTCTGTTCGATGAGCCGCTTTCCAATCTGGACGCCAAGCTGCGCACGCTGATGCGGCTGGAGATCAAGCGCCTGCGCACACGCATACCCACGACTTCCGTGTTCGTGACGCACGATCAGGTCGAAGCCATGACGCTGGGCGACCGCGTGGTGGTGATGAAGGACGGCAATATCCAGCAAGTGGGCACACCATTGGAGGTGTATAGCCGCCCCGCCAACAAATTCGTCGCCAGCTTCATCGGCGCGCCATCCATGAACTTCATCCGGGTGACGCTGCGTTCCGAGGGAGACGCCTTGTTTGCCTCGGCCCCAGGACTGGAGGTGCGCATTCCCCCGGCACGCGCCGCGGCGCTGGCGGCGTGGCAAGGCCGGGAGCTGACGCTGGGCTTGCGGCCGGAACATTTGTCGGTGGCCGGGGCCAACGGGGCGTCAGGCGGCGCGGGTAATGACCAGCAGGTGATCGGCAACGCCACGGTCGACGTGGTGGAACAGCTGGGTGTGGAAATCGTGCTGGAAACCCGGCTCGGCGCCCTGCCCGTGACCGTGTCGCGGGTGGACGCGAATTCCGCCATCAAGTCGGGCGACAGCATTCGGGTCGCGACCTCCGGCGAACACTTGCACTTCTTCGATACCGACACTGAACTTTCCATCCGATAGCGGAGGCAGCATGGGCAAGGACCAACCCCGGGAAGGGGCATTGCGGCGCATCCTGATTACCGGCGCGGCCGGCACCATAGGACGCGTGCTGCGCCAGCATTTGCGCGGGCATTACGATCTTCTGCGGCTGGCCGACATCGCCCCGCAAGAGCCGGCAGGCCCTGGGGAAGAAATATGTGATCTGGACATCCGCGACCCGCAATCCGTCCAACGCTGCATGCAGGACATCGATTGCGTGCTGCATTTCGCCGGCGTACCGGAAGAAGCACCGTGGCCGCAAATACTGTCATTGAACATAGACGGCGTGTACAACGTCTTCGAGGCCGCCAGAATCCAGGGCGTCAAGCGGGTCATCTTCGCCAGTTCCAACCACGCGGTGGGCTTCCATCGGCGCGAACGTTTCCTGGACAATGACGTGCAACCCAGGCCCGACACGCGCTATGGCGCCTCCAAGGTATTCGGCGAGGCCCTGGGCCGTCTGTACGCGGACAAGCATGGATTGTCCGTGGCTTGCTTGCGCATCGGCACCTTTCGTACACCTGACCGGCCCAGTGAACCGCGCCAGTTGCTAAGCTGGCTCAGCCACGGCGACATGGTGCGGCTGGCGCGCCGCTGCATCGATCATCCCGAATACCATTTCCTGGTGGCTTATGGGGTATCGAAGAATCTGCGCAGCCGGTGGGATAATTCGAATGTGAAATTCCTGGGCTACGAGCCGCAGGATGATTCCGAGGCGTTCGCGGCCGATATCTTCGCCAAGTCCGGCACTGAAGATCCGATCGCGGCGCAATTCCATGGCGGCTTTTTCTGCCCGATGGAATTTTCGGGCGATACCAAGGCCATCGATTGATGGCTGGCCTCCTGTAAAAGCACTGCTAAACGAAGGAAAACAGCTATGACCCGCGGCGATGGAGGCACTGTCAAGAGCCGCGCGTCTCGCCCCCGATCCAACGCCGTGACGGCGCGAGACGTGGCACGCGAAGCCGGCGTGTCGGTGGCCACGGTGTCACGTGTATTGAACGGCAATAGCAAGGTGGCCGATGCCTTGCGCCAGGAAGTTTCAGCCGTGGCGCAACGCCTGGGCTATACGCCCAATGCGGGCGCGCGTGCCCTGGCCTCGCAGCGTTCGCACAGTATCGGCGCCATCATTCCCACGATCGAGAACGTCAACTTCTCCGCCGGCTTGGCGGCCTTGCAGCGGCGCGTGAACGAAGCCGGCTATACCTTGCTGTTGGCCAGCTCCAATTACGATCATGGGGAAGAGCTGCGGCAGGTGCGGGCCTTGTCCGCCTACGGCCTGGCGGGATTGATGCTGGTCGGGGCGCAGCGCCTGCCCCAGGTGTACGAGCTGCTGGAGGCCAAGCGCATTCCCTACGTCAACGGCTGGGTGCTGGACGAGGCGCATCCCTGCGTCGGCTTCGACAATATCGCCGTCGGCCGCACGCTGGCCAATTACCTGCTGGATCTGGGGCACAAGGATTTCGGCATCATCGCGCAACCGTCCGGGATCAGCGATCGCTCGGCGGGACGTATCGCGGGCGTGCGCGAGGCCTTGGGCAGCCGGGGCCTGGCGCTGCCGCAAGAACGCCTGATCGAGCGCACCTTGAATCTGATCGACGGGCAACTGGCGCTGCGTACGTTGATGAGTTCGCGCAATCCGCCCACGGCCATAATCTGCGGCAGCGATACCATCGCGTTCGGCGCGCTGGTCGAGGCCAGGAAGATCGGTATCCGCGTGCCGGAGGATTTGTCGATAACGGGCATCAATGACAACGAGTTCGCCGCGCATCTGAGTCCGCCGCTGACGACGATACATCTGCCTTCGGATGAAATCGGCGAGCGTAGCGCGGACTATCTGCTGAGCAGGATCAGCGGGCAGCCCGTGGCGGCCAGCACCCCGGTGCAGTTCAGCCTGATCGTGCGCGGCAGCACCGCGCCGCCGCCGCGCAAGCGCAAGACGGCGGCTTAGGAAGCTTGCGGGGCACTGGCCGTTTAGCCGTTTAGCCGTCTAGCCATTGTTCATGCCCCGGCTCGTGGCGGCGTCCCCGCGGCCTATGCCTTCAGGACTTGCCCACCATGGACCGCAGTACCCCATCGCGGCGGATCAGCCCGTGGTACAACGCCGCGGCGAAATGGGCGACGAACGTCAGGAAGAACAGATACGCCAGCCAGCGATGCGCCAGCCGCAGCCATGCGAATACCGCGGGATCGGCCGGCGCAATGGGCGGCAAGGTCACGCCCGCCCACAGCGTCACCGGATACCCGCCCGCCGACACCATCGCCCAGCCGATCAGCGGCATGGCGATCATCAGCCCGTACATCGCCAGATGCGAGCCATGCGCCGCAAGCTTCTGCCACGCCGGCAGGTCCGCGGGCAGAGGCGGCTGCCGCGAGGCCAGCCGCACGATCAGCCGCAAACAGGCCAGCACCAGCACCGCCGCGCCCAGCGGCCGGTGGATCGACAGCAGCACGTCGTGCCAGGTGGAGACGGTGGCCGTCATGCCCACACCGATGAACAGCATGGTGAGGATCATCACCGCCATGAGCCAGTGCAGCAGGCGCGCGGGCCAGACAAATACGGTTTTCATCATTTTTTCTCCGAAGACAGGGGAGCCGCGCCGGGAACGCCGGCCTCTTCACTGGTGCGTCGCAGATAGGAATCCGCATAGGCCGCCGAACGGGCCGCCAGCAGCGGATCGCCGGAGACCTCGATGCCCTTGGGCAATATCGTGGGGTCGTAATTGACGTCCCGACAGGCGCCGCTGTCCTGCGGCGTCACGTCATTCAGTACCAGGGTGCCGGCGTCTATGGTCTTGCGGTCGGCGGGCCAGGCTTTGGTGGCGTCATCGACGGGATCGCCAGGGGCCGCAAGCGTCAACTCCAGTTTCCAGCTTTGCGCACCAGCCGCAATCCGGCGGGGCAGATCCTCGCGCAGGATGTCCGGTTCGCCGGCTGCCGCCACTTGACCGGCGCCATCTGTCTGTTGCGGGACCATGCGCCAGCGTACCGCCTGCCGGGTGCCGTCCTGGTTCACCAGATAGAAAGCATTCAACGAGTAATACGTTTCGGTGGCGAAGCTGGCGCTGGGCTTGGCCCCCTTCACCCAGGCCAGGAACTCGGCCATTTCGGGATGCGCGCCGACGAACGCCTTGACCTTGGCCGGGTCGGGCTTGCCGGTCTTCGGATCAGGCGCGCTGGCTCTCAGCTGTTCGTAGAACGCCTGCGGGGTCGCCAAGGGAAATACCGGCATGCTGTTCATGCCGGTGCGCCACTGCTGGCCGTCCGGCGCCGTCAATCTCAATGCCATGCTGCGGATCGGCACACTGCTGTCCGGGGCGTAGGGATTGCCGCCCGGTAGCGCGAAGCGGCCCACCACGGGGCTTTTGCGCGCTTCGAAAAAGGACGCGGTCGAATAGGCGCTGGCCGCACCATTGCCTTCGAAGTAGCCGCTCACACAAATGCCTTTCGCGTGATTGCGGCGATAGCCCGCATGCTCGCCGCCATTGGCTTGCAAGGCATCGACGACCTTTTTCGGGGTCAGCCGCGCGGGCGCCAGCCAGCCACCGGCATAACCGAAGGCAAGCACCACCACCGCGACCGCGCCGCCGATGGCCACCCAACGCAGCGGCCGGTTGCCCGGATCGCGGCTCGATGAACTCTGTCCCATGAAAATCACTCCCGACCGATGAGGTCATGTGCTGAACCGCTGTAAGACGCCGCAGCCGGCGGTTTATTCCTTTAAACTTTTTTTGTTTTTGATGGAATAGGACGCTGGGTCGTACGTCTTACGATGGCGACTGGCGTTTTTCCCCCGTGAGCATCGGGGGCGGGCTTCAATCGCGGCTTGTCGAGCGCGCTATCGTGCGCTTTGCTGTGGCGTCTTGTTGCGCTGATTCCCGCCACTTCTGTCCGCGCAACCAGGAAAGCCGGTCCGCTTATGTCTTCGACTGAACTAGACGCGCAATTGCGTGAACTGATCCCGCGGCTGCGGCGCTTCGCGCTGTGGCTGACCCGTGATGTCCACGCGGCTGACGACTTGGTGCAGTCCACCATGGAGCGGGCCCTGTCGCGCTGGTCCAGCCGACGAGGCGACGACAGCTTGCGCAGCTGGTTGTTCACGATCCTGCACCGGCGCTTCCTGGACGGCCAGCGCAGCGCCAAGCGCCATACGCGGCTGCTTGGCAGCCTGCAGGAACCCGACGAGCCGCACTGGCCATCGGCCGAGCACATGGCCAGCACCCGCGCGACGCTCAATGCCTTCAGTGAGCTGTCGGCCGAGCAACGCGGCCTGCTGCTGCTGATCGCGGTGGAGGGTTTCAGTTACCAGGAGGCCGCCGACCTTCTGGACGTGCCGATCGGCACGGTGATGTCACGGCTTTCCCGCGCACGGCAGGCCTTGCGCCAGTTGAGCGAGGGCAAGCGCCCGGCGCCTTTATTGCGAGTCATGAAATGAGTATTCCCCCAGACGAAGACGATGTCCGTGCGCAGGCGAAGGGCCGCCTCGGCCAGGCAGATCGCCGTGTTCGCGCTTATGACGGTCCCGATCCAGACGATCCACCTGCTTACGCCGATGGCCGGCCGAGCGACGATGACCTCAATGCTTACGCCGATGGTCGGCTTGACCGCGATGCGCTTGAGGCCATGGAGAAGCGTTTCGCCCGGCATCCTGACCAGGGTGCACGGGCGCATGCCTGGGCGCAGGACGCGCGCAGCCTGCGGGAGGAACTGGATGACGTGCCGCTGCCAGCTTTCAATCCCGGGCTGGACCCCGCCGCCATCCGCGCCGGCCAGGCCGCGCGCTGGAGAAGCCGGCTGGCCATCGCGGCGTCGCTGGTGCTTTGCCTGGGGCTGGGTACGGTGGGCGGCTGGCAGGCCCGCGACTGGCGCGCTGCCGACACGTCCTTGCGGGCCTTGCCGATGAGCGATGCGATCGCGGCCTACAAGTTGATGGTGGTCGACCGCAGTGCCCCGGTCGACTTCGCCGGCTCGAATGCCGAGGACATGCAGGCGTGGCTGGTGCGCAATGTCGGGCCGGGCGCGAAATTACCGGATCTGGCCGCGGCGGGTTTCCAGCCGCGCGGAGGACGCCTGTTCGCCACCGAGCGGGGCGCCGCGGCCATGGTGCTTTACCAGGACGCTGAAGGACATACGCTCAGTTTCTATGTGCGGCCGCCGGAATCGCCGCAGCGCCTGCTGCCGGCCGGCCAGCGGGCCGACGGCGGGCTGGTCGCGCGCTACGGTACGCGGCAAGGCCTGCTATTCGCCGTGGTCGGGCCGGAGGGCAGCCTGGACCAGAATGCCGTGTCCCGGGCGCTGGATGAACAGACTTGAGGCGGTGCCGGTGTCGCCGCCTCACAGGCTCGGCGACGACTGCCGGCGACCAATGGCTGACCATCGCTAGTCATGCCGCAAGACGCGCTCGCGCAAGGCGCGGAAAAAGGCCGTCGTGTGGGTTGATTTGCAAGATCAGCCCACACGACGGCCTTTGAAGCATCCAGCTACTGCCGAACCCCGTCGCTCAGTGAACCTTGGCGGCGTTGTTAGGATTGTTCGGACACAAGCCGCACTGGCTCAGCGCCTGCTGCATGCTGCATACCGAACGGCGGCAAGCCACCACCTTGATACCGGCGCGCTGGGCCGAATGGCGGAACGTCTTCATGACGTTATGGCCAAGGAAATCGGTCAGCAGAATCACCAGCTGTGTGCCCGTGGGCAACGCCAGACCTCGTTTCTGATGCGAAGGATCACGGCCACTGATGTGGTGCGTAATCGAAATATTGTGTCCCTTCAGCAAGTCCGGAATATTGCCTAGCCGGTCCGCCCCCACCACCACTGCGCTTAGTCCCGCCATGAGAATTCCCTCGTTGCGTCGTTGAAGTGGAATTAATGATAATGATTCTTGTTTGTTTGAGCAAGTAAATGAGAAGACTTCTTATTTATATTTTTTATTGCCGGACGTAAAGACATAGGGGTTTAAGGGGGGCCCGCCGGGCTGGCCGGCGGGACCTCCCGGGGAGGAAGGGGGCTCCGCCCCCATCAGCCCCCGACCCTGCCCCGGTTCTGCCTCTACCCCGGCCCTGGCCTCTCTGCTGCCTCTATCCGTCCGCCTCTCATTCAGGCGCCTGAGCGCCGTGCGTTTCGACGGACGCATGCCGACGATCTCATGAGGAACCGCTGCGCAGCTTGAGGCGAAATCAACCTCAACTGCTTCCAACGCACAAAAACAAAACGGGCTCCGCCGTTGCTGGCGGAGCCCGTCGCGGGCGCGCTACGTCCGGGCACAGGACCCGGCAGACGCTCAGTCGCCCTGTTGCCCCTGCACAGCCTTGGCAACGACGTTGCGCGTGAGTGCCGGCGCCATCATCTCGATGAAGGTGTAGACGTAGTCGCGCAGGAACACGCCCGCCTTCACCCCCACCCGCGTCGTGTGGGTGCCGAACAGATGCCCCACCGGCAGGCCGATCAAGCCGCTATCTCGGCGCGGATCGTAGGCCACGCCGGCGATGATGCCGATACCCAGGCCGACGTCGACATACGTCTTGATCACGTCCGCGTCGATGGCTTCCAGCACGATGTCCGGATGGATGCTCTGGCTGGCGAAGACTTCATCTATCGTCGAACGGCCGGTGAAGGCGCGGTCGTAGGTGACGATGGGATAGGCCGCCAATTGCTCAAGGGTCAAGCGCTTGGCTTCGCTGGACTTCAGCTCGGCCAGTTCGTGATCGGGCCGCACCACCACGGTGTGTTCCCACGTGTAGCAAGGCAGCGTCGCCAGGCCTGGTGTCAAGGCCAGGGATTCCGTGGCAATCGCCAGATCAGCCTGCTCGTGCAGCACCATTTCCGCCAGTTGCGACGGGCTGCCTTCGGCCAGGGACAGGTGCACCTTGGGGAATTGTTTGCGGAAGGCGGGAATCACGCGCGGCAACAGATAGCGCGCCTGCGTATGGGTACATGCAATCACCAGGCCGCCTTCATCGCGGCGGGCGAATTCATCGCTGACCTTCTTCAGGTTATCGACTTCGCGCATGATGCGGTCGATCACCTGCGAAACCGCCAGGCCGGGCTTGGTCAAGCCCTTGATGCGCTTGCCATGGCGTTCGAAGATCTTGACGCCCAATTCATCCTCGAATTCGATGATGGCCTTGGACACGCCAGGTTGGGACGTATAAAGCATGCGCGCGGCTTCGGTAAGGTTGAAGTCGCGACGGATGGTCTCTCTGACGAAGCGGAATTGTTGCAAGTTCATAAGGAATCCCTGATCTGGACCCCAATTATAGGTAATAAAGAAATGATTCAAAATTCCAAATTCATATAAGCTTAGCCGCGTGAGCGCTTGCTGATCGGTCAACTCATGCCGTACTCGTTGGGACAGGGGCCCAAATCCGTCAAGTTGAAACATCCATAGACCATCCAAGTAGATGGCTTTAGGATGCCGTCATGCCTCCTCGTCCTCCCACCCTCGCAGCCGCCGCAAAACCCCCCGACGAAAAGATCACGATCAACCTGGGTTACGTCGACCTTGGCCAGATCGACCTCCTGGTTCAGGAAGGGTTCTACGCGAACCGCACCGATCTCATCCGGACTGCCATCCGTAATCAGCTCGCTACCCATGGCGACGCCGTACGGCAGGCAGTCACTCGGAAGACGCTGGTTCTGGGCATCCAACACTATTCCGCCGACGATTTGCGCGCGGTACAGGCCGCGGGCGAAATGCTGCAGATCCGGGTGCTGGGATTGGCAACGATCGCGCCCGATGTCACACCCGAGCTCGCGCTCGCCACCATCGAATCCTTGACGGTCCTGGGCGCTCTGCATGCCAGCTCCGCCGTCAAGACGGCCTTGCGTCAGCGCATTCGCTGACCGTCCTCCATCAGCCTCAAGGTATATGCGATGCACCCCGACTTTCAGCAACTTATGCAGCAGGCGACCCGGCTGACGCGGTCCGGCGACCTCGCCGCCGCGACTGCCGCCATCCAGGCCGCGTTAGGCAGCGGCGCATCGAACGCCGGTACGCCGCAAGACGACTTCGACATCATCGATGTCGAAGCCCGCGAGATTGCCGCATCCACTCTATTGCCCGCGACGGCTTCAGCGCGGCCTCATGGGTACGTCGCGCCCACCCCGACGGCGTCAACGACGCCAGAAGGAACCGTCACGCCCACCGGCGAACCAGCCACGATCGGCGAAACGTTCTTGGCGGGATCGTTCCGCAATTCAGCCGGGCAGCGCAGCTACAAACTCTATGTGCCGCCGGGTGCGGGTGCGCGGCCGATGGCCCTGATAGTCATGTTGCATGGCTGCACCCAGGACGCCGACGATTTTGCCGCCGGCACCGCCATGAACGAGGCGGCCCGCACGCAGGGTTTCTACGTGCTGTATCCCGTCCAGCCACGCGAGGCGAATCCGCAGAAATGCTGGAGCTGGTTCAAGCACAATCATCAACAGCAGGGGCGAGGCGAACCCGCCATCCTGGAGGGCATGACGCGCTCGGTCATGGAGAAACACGCGATCGATCCCCGGCGCGTCTATGTGGCCGGGCTGTCGGCTGGCGGTGCGATGGCCGCGATACTGGCCAACGCCTATCCCGGTCTATATGCGGCGGCTGGCGTGCATTCCGGGCTGGCGCCGGGCGTGGCGTCGGACCTGCCGTCCGCGCTCGCCGCGATGAAGGGCGCCGGCCGCCCCGGACCCATTCAGGCGAGCAGCGGCGTGCCCACGATCGTGTTCCATGGGGATCGCGACGGGACGGTGCATCCGGCCAATGCGCAAGCGGTGGTTGCCGCCTGCGCGGGTGCTTCGGCCCAGGTCGACACCCGCCGCGTGCAGGGCATCGGCAACAAGCGCGACAGCACCAGGCATCTGTACCGCAATCCGGCGGGTGACATCATCGCCGAACGTTGGGAGATCCACGGCGCGGGGCACGCCTGGGCCGGTGGCACGGCAAGCGGCTCCTACACCGATCAGGCCGGGCCCGATGCCAGTGCCGAGATGCTGCGATTCTTTTTCGAGCATCCCTTGATCAGCGCGAAATGAGCCGACGACAAAATTCAGGGCGAGACCGGCTTACCTCCTACTTCCACAGCGGCGAAGCTATCCGCAGCCGCAGCGTCGGGGCCACCGTGTTGTCCGGCCTGGTCGACGCTCCCGCGCCGCCCGCACGGCTGCTGGCCGATTGGGACAGGGAAATCTCGTCGCGCATGGTCCTGGAGGCAGGTGACGTCGAACCCATGCCCCTTGCCCGCGCGCGAGTTCGCTGGCCGGATTACGGCCTTTGCGTTCAGGCAGCCGATGCATGGACAAGCGCCCACGGCCTGCCCGGTATCCTCGCCGCCAGCGATGTGGCGCTGATGGCCTGCCGGGGCGCACGCTACCACCATGACGGCCTGCAGTATGGCAGCGCGGCCTTCTGCAATCTTTTCCTAAGTGAAGACGTGGGCCTGGATGTACATTTCCCGGCGACTGGTGATCGCATTCCTTTACGCCGAGGAACCGTGCTGATCTTCGACACCTGCCAACCACATGGCGTCATCAGCCGCGATCGCGACAGTTTCAATGAGGCCGACTTTACGCCCGAGCAAAACAATGCCCAGATTTTCCTGACCTGGGAACTCCCCATCGAAAGCCCCGCCGTGGCACGCGCACTCCAGATCGAGTTCGACATCATCTCGCCGACCGTGTTACCCCACCACGAGGAACAAGTCTTCCTGGACAACGCCCCCGCCACCGTTGATCCAGATTCGGGACATTGGCACCGATCGCGTTAACTCCAGCACGACACCGGCGGCGCTAACCATCCCTATATGGGGTCAACCTGGCGGCTACGGCGATCCCGTGCGGTATCGCTCACTCCAACCAGTTCTCCAAGGCAAGGCCGCGGATGCGCTCGAACTCCCGGATGTTGCCCGTCACGAGCGTCAGACGGAGAGCATGAGCGTGGGCGCCGATCAATAGATCGTTAGCGCCTATCGATTCTCCTGCAGCTTCCAGCTCGGCACGAATGCCACCATATTCCGCGTCGGCTGGAATATCCAGAGGCAAGACCGGAATCGTGTCCAGCAAGCTTTCTACTTTGGCCGACAGCTTGGCAGACCCCTTCTTGGCGCAGCCATAGCGCAGCTCGGCCGCGACAATGATGCTGGTGCATATCTGCCGATGACCGACCCGCTCGATATTCCGCGCAGCCGGACCAGCCGGATCACGAATAAGCGAACTGATGATATTCGTGTCAAGCAGATAGCCCCTCACAGGAGATCCTCCGGATGAGTAGGCAAGTCGGAGATATCGGGGAATTGGTCGTCCGCCCCGAGCGGCTCTTCCGTTTTCCATAACGCCAGCAATTCTATGATGTTGCTTGGCTTGGTCACGGGTTCGATGATGAGTTTGGCACCCTCACGGTGGATCAACACACGATCTCCCGGCAACTCGAATTCCGCGGGAATGCGCACTGCCTGGCTACGGTTATTGCGAAAAAGCTTAGCCTCCCGAGGCCGGGATGGAACAGCAGGAATAGACATGGCACCTCCAGGAAATGCATATGCCGTATTGTATATGCCAATCTTGAAGCCGAAAAGCGTCTGGGACCGCCCTTGCTTGATGCTCACGCCAGATTCGTCTCACGGCGTCCGAAAGGCCTGGCTACTTTCGTCGCGAGGAGTAAGCTCGCTACTACCCAAGGAAGCACACAGTATCTGTCTATCGAGGTACTCATCATGTCGCTTCAATTCACACGTCGTTCGTTTCATCGTCTGACGGTTTACGGTGCGGCGCTCATTGGTGGCCATACGGCGTTGCGTCTGGCCCGCGCCGACGAGACTGCCGACGTTCCTTGGGTGGCTGATGATCCACACCTCAGCGGCAACTTCCTGCCCGTGCGGCGCGAGGTCGATGCTGCTGACCTACGGGTAATTTCCGGCCGGATTCCCACGGACTTGCGCGGGGTCTACATGCGCAACGGGCCCAATCCAGAGTTCAAGCCCATCGCCTATACCTATCCGCTCGATGGCGATGGCATGATACATGCCGTCTACATCGAAGACGGCAAGGCGCGCTATCGCAACCGCTTCGTGAAAACGCAAGGCCTGGAGGTGGAGCGCCGCGCCGGCCATGCGGTCTTCGGCAGCTTCGCGCATCCGGTGCCCGTCGATCCCCACGTATTCCTTCCTGGCGAAGTTCCCTTGCCGCTCAAGAACGGCGCCTTCGTCAACATCATCAGCCATGGTGGCCGATACATCGCACTGAACGAGGCGACCACCAGCTACGAAATGAGCGCGGAACTGGACACGCTTGGCCAATGGACCGCGGGCGGCGCCGATCCTTTACGCCTCGGCGCCCACAACCGGCGCCATCCACTCACAGGCGATCTCTATGCGCTCGAATACAGCTGGCGCACTCCCACCGTGAAGTTTCACCGCATCGACAGTTCCGGCGTATTGGTGAACACGCGGTCAGTGGACTTGCCGATGCCCACCATGATTCACGACTTCATCCTGACAGAGCACTATGTGGTCCTCATTGCCGGGCCGGCGGTGTTCGATATCCAGGCAGCGAAGGCCGGCAAGTCGATGCTGCAATGGCGTCCCGATCTGGGCATGCGCATCGCGTTGCTGCCGCTGGACGGAGGGCCGCCCACGTGGATCGAAGGGGATCCTTTTTTCGTATTCCACTTCGCCAACGGCTTCGAGCGGGGCGGCCAGATCATCGTGGACTACGTACAGCACGATAAATTCGCCTTGGCGAAGGGACCCACTCCCACGTTCAAGCGCATGACCATCGACCCAGCACGCCGCAGCTTCGACGTGGCCAGCTACGGGGACGAGATCACCGAATTTCCGCGCATTAACCACCTGCGCGAAGCACTGCCCACCCGTTTCGTCTATATGCCCACATTGACCTCCACGCTGGAGGAAGCCGATCCGCCTTCAGCGGTGTTCAACACCTTGCTCAAGCTGGATACCGAAACCGGCCAATACACGCGCCACGATCTGGGCAAGCAAATCGTCGGCGAGGCCGCCTTCGTCCCCAAGCCGGGCGGTCGTGCGGAAGACGAAGGCTACCTGGCAGCCTTCACCTACGACCCGGCGCGCCAGTCCAGCAATCTGTTGCTACTCGATGCGCACCGTCTCGATGAGCCTCCCGTTGCCGTCATCGAGATGCCCCAGCGCGTGCCCCAGGGCTTACATGGCAACTGGATTGCCGGCGCCTGATCGGTACGGAACGCCCACCCTATGGTGGATGCTTCGACTCCCCCCGTCGACGAGCGCATCACGCAACAAACAGTGCCTGGTTTTCCTCGAAGATCTGGACCACTGCGTCTACCGCCGTGCGCACGGCGATGTTCTTGCGGTCGAGGCGCCGGGTGAGGAGCCAGATTTCGCGCGATGGGGGCGTGGCCGGCATGGGGCAATGGCGTAAGGCCGGGTCCTGGCGGCCGATGTAGTGCGGTAGCAGCGCCAAACCCACGCCCGTGCGGGCCGCTATCCCCTGCCCTACCTGGTTGTTGGCGCGGAACGCGACGCGCGCTTGCGGATACTGGCGCGCCAGCCACGCGGCTTCGGGCAAGTCGGCGTTGATTTCGTCGAAACCCACGAACACAGGCGACCCGCCCTCCTCGACCCGGCGGCACGCTTCGGGCGTGCCGTAAAACCCATAGGCCATGCTGCCCAAGGGCTTGGCGATCACGTCGCCATCACTGGGCCGCCCCAGCCGGATGGCGATGTCAGCCACGTGGCGGTCCAGGCTGATTGCCCGCACATCGGCAGCCAGGTCGATATCCAGGCCCGGAAAGCGCGCCGGCACCGACGCCAGCCGCTCGATCAGAAAGCCCAACGCCAAACCCGGCGGGGCATTGACGCGCACCAGCCCGCGCGGCGTGCCGTCCTGCCCGCCCCGGCCCAGAGTCTGGATTGCGCTTTCCATATCGCCAGCCGCCGCCAGCATGCGGTGACCCGCCGGCGTCAGCACATAACCCGATGGGCGCCGCTCCACCAGCTTTTCCCCATAGGTCGCCTCCAGGGACCGCAGCCGGCGCGCGATGGTCGCGTGGTTGACCGCCAGCAGCCGCGCCGCCGCCGAAAGACTGCCATGACGACCCAACGCCAGGAAGACGCGGATGTCCTGCCAATCCAGCTCTGTGCGTTTTTTCTCAGTCATTGATAAAGGATAGCGAATTCCGCACAGGGCCGCACGCGCCTATCTTTCCATTCACGCAACTTCCCAACCTCGCCCAGCCGGCAACATCCCGCCGGCCTTGCACAAGGAACACACCATGAACACCACTACCAACACCACCAAGGTCGCCATCGTCACCGGTGCCTCGCAAGGCCTCGGCGCCGGCATCGTGCAGGCCTACCGCAAGCTCGGCTATGCCGTCGTCGCCAACTCCCGCAACATCACCCCGTCCAGCGACGACACGCTGATCACCGTCGCCGGCGACATCGGCGACCGCGCCACCGCACGCAAGATCGTCGATACCGCCATCGAACGCTTCGGCCGCATCGATACGCTGGTCAACAACGCCGGCATCTTCATCAGCAAGCCCTTCACCGACTACACGGTCGAGGACTACACGCAGGCCCTGCACGTCAACCTGGACGGTTTCTTCCATATCACGCAAGCCGTGCTGCCCCATATGCTGCGGCAAGAACGCGGCCATATCGTGCAGATCACCACAACGCTGGTCAATCAGGCCATCGCCGGCGTGTCAGCGGGACTGGCCTCGCTGACCAAGGGCGGACTGGACGCCGCCACCCGCGGCCTGGCCATCGAATACGCCAAGCAAGGCATACGGGTGAATGCCGTCGCGCCGGGCATCATCAAGACGCCCATGCATGCGCCGGAAACGCACGATTTCCTGGCCCAGCTGCATCCCATGGGCCGGATGGGCGAGATCGAGGACATCGTCGAGGCGGTGCTGTATCTTGAACGCGCCGGTTTCGTCACCGGGGAAACGTTGAACGTCGACGGCGGACAACACGCCGGCCGTTGGTAATCACACGCTGCTGGTCAGCCGTTGATGCCATCCGTTTTCCAGCACTTTGCTATCCGCCCCGTTGCTGATCATCCTGGAGCCCACCATGCCCTACGTCAACATCAAAGTCACCCGCGAAGGCACCGCGCCCGGCGCCACCGCCACCACCGCGGAGCAAAAGAAAGCCCTCATCAAGGGTGTCAGCGACCTGCTCTTCGAAGTCCTGGGCAAGCCGCAAGCCTCGACCTTCGTCGTCATCGATGAGGTGGAAATGGAAAACTGGGGCGTAGGCGGCGTCACGGTGCCGGAATACCGGAAGCAGCAGAAATAGACCTGCGCACTGCGCAGGCCTGAAGATCGAGGGCACGGCGGCACCGGCTTTGCCGGTCCGCCTGTGCCGCCCCCTGGGGGCCACGCGCAGCGTGGTACGGGGGGACGCTATTTCATCGAAATCGTCGAATTCACCGTGCGCCCATGCCCCGACCACCGTGCGGTAATGGTCTTGGTCTGCGTCCAGAACTGCACCGCCTGCTTGCCGTTGGGTCCCAGATCACCCAGCTTGGATCCGCGTGAGCCGGTGAAGCTGAACCAGGCCACCGGCACCGGAATGGGAATGTTGATCCCGATCTGGCCGACGTCGATGCTGTTCTGGAAATAGCGCGCCGCCGCCCCGTCCTGCGTGAACAGCGCCACGCCGTTGCCATTGGGATTGCCGTTGATGAAGGCCACCGCATCTTCCAGCGTCTCCACCTCGACCACGCACAACACCGGCCCGAAGATCTCCTCGGTATAGATCTTCATCTCGCCCTTGACCCCCGAAAACACCGTGGGCCCGACGAAATTACCCTTCTCGAAACCGCTGATCTTGACGTCACGGCCATCGAGCAGCAGTTGCGCGCCCTCGTCCACCCCTTGCTGGATCAGGCTTTCCACACGCTTGCGCGCCGCCGGGGACACCAGGGGGCCGAGATCCGCCTGTCGATCGGTTCCGCTATTGACCTTCAGCTTGCGTGCACGCTCGACAAATTCCGGCAGCCATTCGCGCGACTGCCCGACGAACACCGCGACCGACGTCGCCATGCAGCGCTGGCCGGCCGCGCCGAAGGCGGCGCCCAGCAACTGATTCAGCACCACTTCGGGATCCGCGTCGGGCAGCACCACGCAGTGATTCTTCGCGCCCATCATCGCCTGGCAGCGCTTGCCGGCCTCCGAGGCGCGGTGATAGATCTCCGTACCCACGCGGGTCGAGCCGATGAAGGACACCGCCTTGATGTCCGGATGATCGCATATGCCCATGGCTATATCCGGCCCGCCATGCACCACGTTCAACACGCCCGGCGGCAGGCCCGCTTCCAGCGCCAGTTGCGCCAGGTACAGCGATGCCGTGGGATCCTGCTCGGAAGGCTTGAGGATGAAGGTATTGCCGCAAGACACGGCAATGGGGAACATGAAGCAAGGCAGCATCACCGGGAAGTTGAAAGCCGTGATGCCGGCGCAGACGCCCAAGGGCTGGATCAGCGTATAGACGTCGATGCCGGACGCCGCGTTCTCCGCGTATTCGCCCAGCTGCAAGCTGGCGATGGAGCAAGCGTGTTCGACCACTTCCAGGCCGCGGCCGACCTCGCCTTCCGCGTCAGGCAGGGTCTTGCCGTGTTCGCGCGTGATCATCTCGGCCAGCTTGCCGGTGTTGTCACGCAGCAATTGCTGGAACTTCAGCATCACGCGCATGCGCGTGCCCTGGCCCGCGTTGCGCCAGGTCTGGTAGGCCTCCTTGGCATTGGCGACGGCGCGGTTCAGTTCCTCCGGCGTGGCGAAAGGCACTTGCGCCACAACTTCCTGGGTTGCGGGGTTGATGACGTCGCGCCACTGCGTGGTTTGCGATTGCACCAGTTCGCCGCCGATCAACAGGGGCAGGCGGGGGATGTCGGTCATGATGGTCTCCTCGTAATCAGTTTTATTGGCGCGCGGTCTGCTGCACCAGGGGGCAGGTGGAATCGGCCAGCGGCTGGAAAGCATCGGCGGCGGGAATCACCGATACCAGGCGCGAGTAGTCCCATTCGCCATGCGAATCGGACGGCGTCTTCACCTGGTACAGATACATATCGTGGATCACGCGGCCATCGGGACGGATGGAGGCGTTGCGCATGATGGGATCGTCGATGGGCATGCGACGCATCTGCGCTGCCACCTTGTCGGCGTCCGTCGTGCCGGCCGCCGCGACGGCGCGCAGGTAATGCAGCACGCTGGAATAGACGCCAGCCTGGGTCATCGTCGGCTTCAGGCCGCGGAAGGCTTTCTCATAACGCGCCGACCACTTGCGGGAAGCGTCGTCATAGTCCCAATAGAAGCCGTCCACATAAGAGAGGCCTTGGGCATTCTGCAGTCCCAGCGCGCGCAGATCGGACAGGAAAACCAGCAGCGACACCAGGCGCTGCCCGCCCGACACGATGCCGAACTCACGTGCCTGCTTGACCGCATTGACGGTGTCCTGGCCGCCGTTGGCCAGGGCCACCACTTGCGCCTTGGAGGACTGCGCCTGCAACAGATAGGACGCGAAGTCCGGCGCGTTCAGGGGATGGCGCACACTGCCCAGCGTGGTGCCGCCCAGCGCTTTGACGGCTTTGGCGGTATCGGCTTCCAGCGCATGGCCGAAGGCGTAGTCGACGGTGATGAAATACCAGGACTTGCCGCCGTTGGCCACGGTCGCCTTGGCCGCCGCCACCGATTGCGAATACGTGTCGAACATCCAGTGGAAACCGGTGGGCGAGCACTCCTTGTTGGTCAGCGCCGTGGTAGCCGGCCCGGAAAACAGCGCGATGCGGTGTTTTTCACGGGCGATGCCCTGCACGGCCAGCGCTACCGCGGAATTGGTCAGGTCGGCGATGGCGTTCACATTGTCCTGGTCGAACCACTCACGCGCGCGTGCCGCACCGACGTCGGCCTTGTTCTGATTGTCGGCCGATACCAGCGTGATCTTCATACCCTTGCATTGGGAGGCAAGGCAATCGTCGATGGCCATCTGCGCTGCCGCCACCGATCCGGCGCCGCCCATGGCGGCATAGTTGCCGGACATATCCGTCAAGACACCGATCTTCACGGTGGGCTGGGCAGCTTGCGCGGCATGCGGTAGCGCCAGGACGCCCGTTACGCCTATTGCGCCTATTGCGCCTGCCGCGCCCAAGGACAGTTTGGGCAGGATGCGGCGAATGCGGCCGAAGGTGGATAAGGCGAAAGGAAGTTGCGCGCGAGCGCGCTTCACGGCGCCCAGCTGTGCTGGCGCGGCATTGCGGATGGTCATGGCCTGTCTCCTGGTTCTTCGCTGCCGGCCGTGTGTGGTCTGACGCCACCTGCGGCCCGGGCGGTCTCTAACGGACCGTGGCCCAGTGTAGATGTGTAAAAATTCCCAAGCAATTGGACAAAATGCACAAACCTTGTTCAAAATTGCACAATACGTGGCAGGGATGATTTTTTATGGGGGGAGCCCCCATCGCCCCGCTTTCGGACAGCGTCACGTCATTTCGGATAAGGGGCGATAGTCAAAGGCCTTCCCACTAAAGGAAACGTCACGCCAGCTCGGATGGGGCGGCGGGGACCCCATCAGTAAATAATCTCTTCCAAGCCCGTTGGGCTGACCTGCCGAATTCTCGCCGTTCTCGGCCGAGGGGCGGTAGCCCAAGAAAAGGGGCGATGGGGTCTCCCCCATCGAATAAATCTCTTCGCGATAAGAAAACCGGAGACAAGATGCTGGACTGGGACAGCCTGCGCTATTTCCTGGCGGTGGCGCGCACACAGCGCGTCAGCGCCGCCGCCCGCCTGCTGGGCGTGGAGCACACCACCGTCGCGCGCCGCGTGCGTGCGCTGGAAGCCGAGATGGACATCCTGCTGTTCGAGAAGTCCCGCAGCGCGGGCTTCATGCTGACGGAGGACGGCCAGCGGCTGTTCGTCCACGCGGAGCAGATGGAAACCTGCGTGCACAATGCGCGCGAAAACCTGTCCGGCGTCGGCCAGGCGCTCTCCGGCCACATGCGCATCGGCGCCACGGAAGGATTCGGCAGCTATGTACTGACACCCCTGGCCGCCGACTTCCAGAGGCGCTATCCGCACATCACCCTGGACATCCTGCCCGTGCCACGCTTCGTCAGCCTGTCCAAGCGCGAGGCCGACCTTGCCATCACCATCGAGCGCCCGCAACGCGGCCCCTATGTGTGCAGCAAGCTGTGCGACTACGCCCTGAAACTCTACGGCACCCCGGAATACCTGGCGCGGCATCCCCCTATCCGCCATCGCGATGACCTGGCCGATCACACCTTCATAGGCTATGTGGACGAGCTGCTGTTCAGCGAACGCCTGCGCTATCTGGAAGACCTGCTGCCCGCCAGCCGCGTCGTCCTGCGCAGCACCAGCGTGATCGCGCAATACCATGCGGCGCTGCAGGGGCAATCCCTGGCCATCCTGCCCTGCTTCATCGCGGCGCAGGATACCCGGCTGGTCCCTATCCTGGAACGTGAAATATCCATCAGCCGCAGCTTCTGGATGTATTGCCACGAGGATCTGCGCAAGCTCAAGCGCGTCACCCTGCTGTGGGATTTCATGCGCAAGTCGGTGCTGCGCAATGCGCCCCTGCTGGCGGGCCGTGCCGGGGCGCTACGCTATCTGGCCTGACTGCCGTCAAGCAGCGGCCGGACTCGGCGGCTTGCCGTTACCGCCCCTGTCGCGTGGCGCTTTCACCCGCAATCGGCGGTGGAACATATACAGGCCAAAGAGCAGCACCACCGCATGAATGGCCCAGGAACCCACGCTGAAAGGAACGCGGCCATCGCTGATCCAGGCGCGCACCAGGTTGATCAGGTTCATGTACAACAAGGCCACCAGCCCGGAGATCAGCAGATCGCCGGAACGGCCCAGACGCGGATTGACCGCGCCCAGCGGAATCGCCAGCAACGCCAGGTTCAGCGCGGCCAAGGGCATGGACACCCGCCACATGACCTGCGACCAAGAACTGGTCGTGTTGTCTTCGACCAGTTGCATCGTCGAGCGGGCCTTGCTGGAACGCTCGGCGGCAGCGCGCGCGGCTTCGACCGGATCGGTGCCGGTCTTGCTTTCCAGCCGCACACCGTAATGATCGAAGGACACCATGCGGAACTCGGCCGACCCCGGCTTCAAGTCATAGCGATGGCCCGAACCCAGCACCAGGAACCGGTCGCCGTTAGGCTGGACTTCGGTATGGGCGCTATCCGCGGTCAACACGCTGAGCCATTCCGGATCGATGGCGCGCACGAACACGTGGCCCAGCTCATCATGGGGATTGGTGGGACTCTCCGCGAAGAACACACGGTCGCCGCTGCTGGACTCGCCGAACTGCCCGGCGGTGACCTTGGACAGATCCGAACGCTGTTCAAAGCGCTGGCGATACTCGCCGATCTGCCGATAGGCCCAGGGGGACGCTTCCAGCGTCAAAACCGCCACGATAAAAGCGACGGGAATCGCCACGCGCATGACAGGTCGCAGCCAGTCGGCCAGCGACAGGCCGCTGGCGAACCACACGACCATTTCGGATTCACGGTAATTGCGGGTGACAGTGGTCAGCACCGCGATGAACAGCGCCACCGTCATGATGGTCGGCAAGGCCGTGATGGTGGAGAACGTCGCCAGGCCCAGCACAACGTCCGCACCGATGGTTCCGCCCGCGGCTTCGCCCAGCAGACGCACCAAGAGAACACTGAGCCAAACTACCACCAGCGTGGAAAACACAACGCCTGCGTGACTCGTGATCTCGCTGACGACAGACCGTTTGAATAGGGACATGGGAAAATATGCGGGATAATCGTCCGCACTGAACGACACTCGGGAAAAAGCCCTCATGGAATTTAGCACACACAGCACTGCCTCCTTGCATCAGATCAAGACCGCCGCGCTGGCGTTGGGCGTTTACGCCGACGGCATTCTGTCGCCCGCCGCCGAACTGATCGACCGCGCCGCCAACGGCGCCGTGCGTGACGTGGTGAAAAGTGAATTTCGCGGGCGTACCGGCAGCACGCTCGTATTGCGCGCCCTGCCCGGCGTGACGGCTCAGCGCGTCGTGCTGGTCGGCCTGGGCAAGCAGGCCGAATACGCCGCGCGTGCCCACGCTTCCGCCGAACAGGGCTTTGCCGCCTACCTGGTGTCGGCCCAACTGGCTGAAGGCGTCTCCACGCTGACCGGCAACGTCTACGCCGATTCCACCGTGCGCGCCCGCAGCCGCGCCGCGGCCATCGCCGCCGGCAGCGCCTCGTATCACTACGACGCCACCTTCGGCAAAGCCGACCGCGACGCCCGCCCCAAGCTGAAGAAGATCACCCATGTGGTGGAACGTAGCGACGCCAGCCAGGCGCAGGCCGGCTTGCGTGAGGGCGGCGCCATCGCCAACGGCATGGAATTGGCGCGTACGCTGGGCAACCTGCCCGGCAATGTCTGCACGCCGACCTACCTGGGCGAGACGGCCAAGAAACTGGGCCGCGAATTCAAATCGCTAAAGGTCGAGGTCCTGGAGCGCAAGCAGATCGAAGCCCTGGGCATGGGTTCTTTCCTGTCCGTGGCGCGCGGTTCCGACGAGCCGCCGCGCTTCATCGTGCTGCGCCACACGCCGCCCAAGCCCGCCGGCTCGCGCAAGCCCGCCGCCGGCAAGGAAGCCGGCGGTCCGGTGGTGCTGGTCGGCAAGGGCATCACCTTCGACTCGGGCGGCATCTCGATCAAGCCGGCCGCCACCATGGACGAGATGAAGTTCGACATGTGCGGCGCCGCCAGCGTGCTGGGCACCTTCCGCGCCCTGGCTGAACTGGAATTGCCTTTCGAGGTCGTCGGCCTGGTCGCCAGCTGCGAAAACATGCCCAGCGGCAAGGCCAACAAGCCGGGCGACGTGGTCACCACCATGTCGGGCCAGACTGTCGAGATCCTCAATACGGATGCCGAAGGCCGCCTGGTCCTGTGCGACGCGTTGACCTATGCGGAACGCTTCAAGCCCTCGGCCGTGATCGACATCGCCACGCTCACCGGCGCCTGCGTGGTGGCCTTGGGCGCCGTCAACAGCGGCCTGTTCTCCAAGAACGACGCGCTGGCCGACGCCCTGCTGCAAGCCGGCCGTGAGTCGCTCGACACCGCCTGGCGCATGCCGCTGGACGACGCCTATCAGGATCAGCTGAAGTCGAACTTCGCCGACATCGCCAATATCGGCGGCCCGCCGGCCGGCGCGGTGACGGCGGCCTGCTTCCTGTCGCGCTTCACCAAAGCCTACCCGTGGGCTCACCTGGACATCGCCGGCACCGCCTGGCGCGGCGGCAAGGACAAGGGCTCGACGGGCCGGCCGGTGCCCCTGCTCATGCAATACCTGTTGAACCAGGCATAAGCGGCGCCGCTTGGACAGACAGGAATTGGATAAGCAGGAAAAGAACGAGCCGAAACGGGATGAGCCGAAAAAGGATGAGCCTAAACCCATGCCGCGGATAGACTTCGCCTTCGGCGCATCCGACCGTCTGCGCACGGCCTGCCAGGTAGCGCGCAAGCAATACCTGGCAGGCCAGCGGCTGGTGGTGTATTGCACCGACGCCAGCCGGCTGGCCGCTTTCGACCGTCTGCTGTGGGCCTTGGACGATATCTCCTTCGTGCCGCACGTGCTGGCCACCGATGCATTGGCCAGTGTCACGCCGGTGCTGCTGACCGCGGCGGATCCGGCACGCGCAGCCACCGCCGCCGGCACCGAAGGCACGCCGCCCTGGCTGCTCAATTTGGACGATGGCTGCCCCCCCGGCTACGATGGCTATGCGCGCGTCCTGGAAATCGTCTCTCAGGATGACGACGACCGGCAGGCCGCGCGCAACCGCTGGCGCGAATATGTGGCGGCCGGCCATGAACCACAGAGCCATGCCATCGGTGGCGGGCAACGCAGCCAGGAAGGATAAGTTTCTACCCATGGGTTTTACGCATGTCTGACACCCGGGACCAGGATCCCGCCATCCCCACCCTGACGGTTCAGGCTGATCCGGAAGCCCCGGCGGCCATGCACGCGCCCTCGGCGGCGGACCTGCCGCCCCTGCTCACCGACGTCGTGGCACGGGGCGCCTCGCAGTTGCCGCCTGACCCAGTGCTGCGCGCCGCCCTGCAGGCTGAACTCGAACATATGTTGGCGCAGGCGCTCGAACGCGCCATGGCCCATGTGCGGGAAGAAATGGAAGCCGAACTGCCCGCGGCCGTGACGCGAGTGCTATCGCGCTTGCGACCGGGCTGAAATCCTCCCTTGCGATGAGGGCATATGCCCTAATATCTGCTGTGGCCCTGCTGATAAAATCTCGAACTTAAGGGAACTGTCAGGTATCCTTCGCGTCAAAGTACCGTGTGGCCATCAATAAAGGCCCTTACAGGAGTCAAAACTCATGAACGATTATCGTCCGTCCCCATTTAACCGCGTGGGCACCACCAGCGCGCCGGGCGAAGTGGTCCGCAACCGTGTCTTGCGCAACACCTATTGGTTGCTGGCCGTGTCGCTCATTCCGACCGTGCTGGGTTCCGCGGTGGGTCTCTACACCGGTATCAACCAGGTCATGGCCGCCAGCCCGGGCATGTCCGCCATTATTTTCCTGTTGGGTGCTTTCGGCCTGATGTACGCCATCGAGCGCAACAAGAACAACGGCATGGGCGTCGCCCTGCTGCTGGGCTTCACGTTCTTCATGGGCGTCATGCTGTCGCGCCTGCTCGGCTTCGTGCTGGGGATGCAGAACGGTTCGCAGTTGATCATGATGGCTTTCGGCGGCACGGCCGTGGTGTTCGGCGCCATGGCCACCCTGTCGTCGACCATCAAGCGTGACCTGTCCGGCATGCAGAAATGGCTGTTCGCGGGCGCCATCGTCATCCTGGTGGCGGCACTGGCCAATATCTTCCTGCAACTGCCCGCCATGATGCTGGCCATCTCGACGCTGGCCGTGGTGATCTTCTCCGCGTTCATGCTGGTCGACCTGCAGCGCGTGGTCAACGGCGGCGAAACCAACTACGTCAGCGCCACCCTGGCCATCTACCTGGACGTGTACAACGTGTTCAGCAACCTGCTGGTCCTGCTGAGCGCGTTCAGCGGCGGTAACCGCAACTGATAGTGCCTGATACCGGCCGGCCGTGGCAACGCGGCCGGCCGGTTTACCTTGGGTTTGCCTTGGGTTTGCCTTTGAACCCAACGTCCTGCGGCACGCAGCCTCATTCCCAGTTGCCGTAACTCCGCTGCATCCACGCTCTGTATCCACGCTTCACCCCCCGCATCATTCACGCTTCACCCCCGCTTCATCCCCGACTTCCCGCGCGGCAAGTCTCCCGCGCCATCAAGGGAGATACGCCATGCCCAGTCGTCGTCGCCTCCTCCAAGCCGCCTGCGCTGTCCTGCCCGCCGGCTTGCTCTCCGCCGCCGTCCGCGCCGCGGATAATCCTGTGAACCACCGCCCCATACCGTCCACCGGGGAAATGCTGCCCACGGTAGGCATGGGCACGGCGGATACCTTCGATGTCAATCCGCAAGGCGCGGAGATGGCCACGCTGGAAGACGTGCTCAAGCGGCTGATCGCCGGCGCGGGCAAGAACGCCGTGGTCGACACCGCCCCCAGCTACGGCCAGGCCGAAGCCGTGACCGGCGTACTGCTCGCGCGGCTGCGGGCGCGAGACGGCCTCTTCCTGGCGACCAAGATCAGCACCACCGGGCGCGACGCGGCACTGCGCCAGGTGCACAACTCGCAGGCGATGTTGCAATCGCAGCGGCTCGACCTCATTCAGGTGCACAACCTGATCGACACCGTCAATCAACTGGCCTTCCTGCGCGAACTCAAGCAGCAGGGGGTGACCCGCTATGTGGGCATCACCCACTACACGGAGTCGGCGCAGGACGAGCTGACGCGCCTGGTCGAGCAGCAGAAACCCGACTTCGTACAAATCAACCTGTCGGTCACCGACCGCGGCGCGGAACAGCGCCTGTTGCCCGCCTGCCAGGCGCACGGCGTGGCGGTGTTGATCAACCGGCCTTTCCGCGACGGTGCGCTGTTTCGCCAGGTGCGTGACAAGACGCTGCCGAGCTGGGCGGCGGAGATCGACTGCACCAGTTGGGCGCAGTTGTTCCTGAAATTCATCGTCGGCCATCCGGCCGTGACGTGCGTGATTCCGGCGACGTCCAAGCCGGCCAATATGGCCGACAATCTGCTGGCAGGTAGAGGCCGCCTGCCCGACGCGGCCATGCGCAAGCGGATCGCGGATCTCTTCGTCTGATTTATCGTCTGATTTATCGTCTGATTTATCGTCTGATTTATCGTCTGATTTATCGCCTGATCCAGACGCCTGCCCCGGGCGCCTGGCCGCTACCTCCGATCAACCCATTTGCCCCCCAAGGCCAGGCCAATGACCAGCCCGATCATCGCCCGAATCGCGATTGCCGGCCGAGCCGTCGGGGTCATGCCCGGCGAGGGGCGCGCGGCGCTATGCGGCTTCGGGTTCTTCTTCTGCCTGTTCACCGGCTATTTCATGCTGCGTCCCATCCGCGAGACCTTGGGCATCGCGGCCGGTGTCGACAAGCTGCAATGGCTGTTCACAGCCACGTTCGTGGTCATGCTGGCCGCCGTGCCCTGCTTCGGCTGGCTGGCTCGCCACACGCCGCGTACGCGATTCGTGAACTGGACCTATGGCTTCTTCGCCCTCAGCCTGGTGGCTTTCGCCGCGATGTTCCGGGCCGCGCCCGATAACCTCTGGGCGGCGCGGGCGTTCTACGTCTGGATCTCGGTCTTCAATCTGTTTGTGGTGTCGGTCGCATGGAGCCTGATGGCCGACGTCTTCCGTACCAGCCAGGCCAAACGGCTGTTCGCGTTCATCTCGGCCGGGGCCAGTACCGGCGGCTTGCTCGGCCCCGTCCTGGGCGGTGTACTGGCCGTTCCCCTGGGCCCAGCCGGGCTGGTGCTGCTGTCGGCGGCGCTGCTGGCCGCCACGCTGCCGCTGAAATCCTGGCTCATGGACTGGCGGGCAAGAGCCGGCGCGGGCCGACCTGAAACAGCGACGGCGGTCATAGCGGCTGAATCAGCAGCAGCAGCAGCAGCAGCAGCAGCAGCAGCAGCAGCAAACGCAAACGCAGCAGACGCACTGAACACACGTGAGGCATCGCACACACCGGAGGCATCGGACGTTCGGGACACGCGTGCGGCCCAGGCTGCGTCCACCGCCTCTGCCGGCCGGGCGGCGCGCCCGGTCGACGACCCGTCGCGGCCTATCGGGGGCGGCATCATTGCCGGTGCCACGCGTACCTTCACGTCGCCGCTGCTATTGGGGATTTCCGCCTTCGTCATCCTGCTGGCCACGGCCAGCACCTTTCTCTATATGGAGCAGGCGCGCCTGGTGGCGCATGCCTTCGCCACACCGACACAACGCATCCAGGTTTTCAGCGCGCTGGATTTCACCGTGCAATTGCTGTCCCTGCTGGCCCAGCTTTTCCTCACGGGGCGGCTGGCACGCAAACTGGGGGTGACGTTCCTGCTGACCATCGTGCCGCTGGCGATTTGCCTGGGCTTCGCCGCGCTGGCGATCTGGCCTGTCTTCGGCGTCCTGGCCGTGGTCATGGTGATGCGCCGCGTGGGCGAGTACGCGCTGGTCAGGCCCGGCCGCGAAATGATCTTCACCACGGTACCCGCCGAGGACAAGTACAAAGCCAAGAATTTCATCGACACCGTGGTCTATCGCGCCGGCGATGCCGCCAGTGCCTGGGTCAAGACAGCCGTCGACGCCATGGGCCACGGCGTGGCGGTCGTCGCCGTCGTCGGCGCGCTAGGGGCAGCCTTGTGGGCAATGTGCGGCTACCTGCTGGGCCGTGCCACGGACGCGCGGCAAAGGGCCGCGGCAGAGCCGGAGCCGCAGCGCTCAGCCCAGCCGCTGTAGATCCAGCAACACCCGGCGCGTGGCCAGTTCACGACCGGCCAGGTTTTGCGCCAGGCGTTCGCGCAAGTCGCGCCGCAACGCAGGTTCCACTGCCGGATCCTCGAAGTCGGGCATCGCCGCATCCACGCCATAACCGGTTTCGGCCAGCAGCGTCCATTCGAAACGGCGCAGGGCCGCCGCGGCGCGGCTACCGGCCGCCAGTTGCGTCAGCGCGGTCTGGTAGGCGTCGAACAGGACAGGATGGGCGTCCTCGCGCGGCATCAAACGCAGCAACAGCTCGTTCATATACCAGGCCGACATCAATGCGCTGCCGGCCAGCGGCAACACCCCGGCGATCTCCGCCCGCGTCAGCGTCTTGACCTCGCCCGCGCCGGTCCACGACAGGCTCAGCGGCTGGAACGCCGACAATACCGGCCGCAGCATCGAATAAGGCCGCTTGGCCCCCTTGGCCACCATGGCCACACAGCCGAAGTCGCGTGAAAAAGCCTGGATCACCAGGGATGTCTCGCGCCAGGCGGTCGCGTGCAACATGTATGCACGGCTGTCCTGCACCCGGGGGGAACGCCGGCTCATGGAAGACTTACTCGTAACCCAGATCGCGCAGAGCGCCTTCGCGGTCCGACCAGCCCTTGCGCACCTTGATGTACACCTCCAGATGCACCGGCTTGTCCAGCATCTTGGTGATGTCCTGGCGCGCTTCGGACGCGATGCGCTTCATGTGCATGCCGCCGGTACCCAGCAGAATCGGCTTGTAGCTGTCGCGCTCGACCAGAATGCACGCGGCCACGCGGGCGCCCTTCTCGCTTTCTTCCCATTCCTCGATGACGACCGTACAGCCATAAGGCAGCTCGTCGCCGACCAGGCGGAAAATCTTTTCGCGAATCAGCTCGGCGGCGATGAAGCGCATGGGCCGGTCGGTCAGCGTGTCCGCCTCGAACATGGGTTCGTTCTCAGGCAGGCGCTTGGCGATCTCGTCCAACAGCACGTCGAGCTGGCGATCCTTGGCGGCGCTGACGGGAATCACCGCGCCATAGTCGTGCAGGGCGCTGAGCTTGGCCACATAAGGGAACAGTTCGTCGCGGCTCTTCAAGGCATCGATCTTGTTGACCGCCAGGATGCAGCGCTCACCCTTGGGCAGCAGCGGCAACAGCTTGGCATCGCCTTCGGACCACTTGCCGGCCTCGACCACATGGACCACCACGTCGACGTCGTTCAGGGCCTGCGTGACCACACGATTCATCATGCGGTTCATGGTGCCGCCGTGGCGGGTCTGGAAGCCCGGCGTATCGACGAACACGAACTGCTCATGCTCGCGCGTCAACACCCCGTGGATGCGATGACGCGTCGTCTGCGCCTTGCGCGAGACGATAGAGATCTTGCTGCCGATGAGGGCATTGTTGAGTGTGGACTTGCCGACATTCGGCCGACCGACGATGGCGATGAAGCCGCAACGGAATGATTGTTCGCTCATTTCACTTCTTGGGCGACCGCCACAGGCAGGGATAGCTGTGCGGTCTTGCGCGCGCGGGGCGCGCGCTTGGGGTTCTTGGCGGGACTGGCGGCTTGCGCCGCCTCCAGCGCGGATTTGGCGGCGGCCTGCTCGGCCGCGCGGCGGCTGGCGCCGGCGCCTACCACTTTGATTTCCCACGCGGGGATGGCGCACTCGACTTCGAATTGCTGGCTGTGCGCGGCGCCATGTGTGGCGATCACGGTATACACGGGCAGCGCCAGCTTGCGGCCCTGCAGGAATTCCTGCAGCAGCGTCTTAGCGTCCTTGCCCAGGGTCTTGGGATCGACGGTGGCCAGAATAGGCTGGTACTGACGGGCGATGACACGGCGCGCGGCTTCGAAGCCGCCATCCAGGAACACGGCACCGAAGATGGCTTCCAGCGTATCGGCCAGAATGGAGGGACGGCGGAAACCACCGCTCTTCAGCTCGCCTTCGCCCAGACGCAAGTCATGGGACAGTTCCAGCTTCTGCGCGATGTCCGCCAGCGAAGCCTGCTTCACCAGATTGGCGCGCAAACGCGACAAGTCGCCCTCGTCGATCTTGCTGTAGCGATCGAACAGCATGGACGCGACCACGAAGTTCAGGACGGAGTCGCCCAGGAATTCGAGTCTCTCGTTGTGGCGCGCACCATGGCTGCGATGAGTCAGCGCCTGCTCCAGCAGGGCCTCGTCACCGAAGCGGTGATCCAGACGAGATTGCAGTGCGGCTAGGGACATTGTTAATTGAATCGGCCGATCCGGCTCAGATCGGAGAAATTCATCCAGATGAAGAACGCCTTGCCCACGATATTACCGTCCGGAACGAATCCCCAGTAGCGGCTGTCCGCACTATTGTCCCGGTTGTCCCCCATGGCGAAATACTGCCCCTCGGGAACCTTGCAGCGCACACCGGCCCGGTTGTACTGGCAATTCTGCGAGTTCGGGAACGGCCAAATGGGTTCATATTGCTGGTATTTTCCTTCTTCCAGCAAGATATCGTGCTCAACGTCGCCCAATTTCTCTTTGTATTTGGAGACATAGGCAACCCGGTCCGGCTCGAAGTAATTGCCGTCCCGGGTGTGGGTGACTTCCTGCCCGTTTACATACAGTTTCTTGTCCAGGTAAGCGATTTCGTCGCCCGGCAGCCCCACCACGCGCTTGATGTAGTCCACGCTGGGATCCACCGGGTAGCGGAACACGATCACGTCGCCCCGCTCCAGCTTGCCGGTATTGATGATCTTGGTGTCCAGAATGGGCAGACGTATGCCGCGGCTGAATTTGTTCACCAGGATCAGATCGCCCGACTGCAAGGTGGGCAGCATCGAGCCGGACGGAATGCGGAACGGTTCGACGACGAAGGATCGCAACACGAAGACGAACAGGATCACCGGGAAAAAGCTGACGGCGTATTCCACCCACCAGGGCGCGCGGGTCGCGGCTTCCACCGCCGCACGGCGCTGGCGTTCCGTTTCGGCGGGGTCGCCATGACCGGCATCCCCCGACGTAGCCTGATCGAACTGCGCCAAGGCCGCTTCGCCTTTGCGCTTGCGCGTCTTGCGCAACACCGTGATGTCCAGCAACCAGACGATGCCGGTAATCACCAGCAAGATGAACAAGATCAGCGCGAAATTCCAGCTCATGTGTGTAATGCCTTATCTCAACCTATTTGTCTTCCACTTGCAGGATGGCCAGGAAAGCCTCTTGCGGGATTTCCACGCTGCCCACCTGCTTCATCCGCTTCTTGCCTGCTTTCTGCTTTTCCAGCAGCTTCTTCTTGCGGCTGATGTCACCGCCGTAGCACTTCGCCAGCACGTTCTTGCGCAGGGCCTTGACGTTCTCGCGCGCGATGACCTCGGCGCCGATGGCCGCTTGAATGGCCACGTCGAACATCTGGCGCGGGATCAGCTCACGCATCTTCGACACCACCTCGCGTGCGCGATAGCGGGCGTTGCTGCGGTGAACGATCATGGACAAGGCGTCGACCTTGTCGCTGTTGATCAGAAGATCGACGCGCACCACGTCGGCCGCGCGATATTCCAGGAACTCGTAGTCCATCGACGCGTAGCCGCGCGACACCGACTTCAGCTTGTCGAAGAAGTCCAGCACGATCTCGCCGAGCGGGATCTCGTACGTCAGGTGCACCTGGCGGCCGTGATAGCTCATATTGATCTGTGCACCGCGCTTGTTGTTGCACAGGGTCATGACAGGACCGACATATTCCTGCGGCATGAACAGCGTCACTTTGACGATGGGCTCGCGGATCTCGGCGATCTTGCCGATCTCCGGCAGGCGTGACGGGCTTTCGATGGAAATCACCGTGCCGTCGCGCTGTTCGACCTCGTACACCACCGACGGCGCGGTGGTGATGATGTCCATGTCGAATTCGCGTTCCAGGCGTTCCTGCACGATTTCCATGTGCAGCAGGCCCAGGAAGCCGCAGCGGAAGCCGAAGCCCAGCGCCTGCGACACTTCCGGCTCGAACATCAGCGCGGCATCGTTGAGCTTGAGTTTTTCCAGCGAATCGCGCAGCTGGTCGAATTCACTGCTTTCCACCGGATAGAGGCCGGCGAACACCTGCGGCTGCACTTCCTTGAAACCGGGCAGCGCCTGGGGCGCGGCCTTGCCGGCGATGGTGATGGTATCGCCCACCTTGGCATTGGCCAGTTCCTTGATGCCGGCGATGACGAAACCCACTTCGCCGGCCGACAACAGCGTGCGCTGCACCGATTTCGGCGTGAACACGCCCACCTGTTCGCACAGGTGCGTGGCGCCCGAGGCCATCAGCAGAATCTTGTCCTTGGGCCGCAGCACGCCATTGACGATGCGCACCAGCATGACCACGCCGACGTAATTGTCGAACCAGGAATCGATGATCAAGGCCTGCAGCGGCGCATCGACTTCGCCCTTGGGCGGCGGCACGCGCGCGACCACGGTTTCGAGAATCTCGTCGATGCCCATGCCGGTCTTGGCACTGGCCAGCACGGCGTCCGACGCATCGATGCCGATCACGTCTTCCACTTCCTGGCGCGCGCCATCCGGATCGGCCTGCGGCAAATCCATCTTGTTGAGAACCGGCAGCACTTCCACACCCAGCTCGATGGCGGTGTAGCAGTTGGCCACGGTCTGCGCTTCCACGCCTTGCGAGGCGTCGACCACCAGCAACGCGCCTTCGCAAGCGGACAGCGAGCGGCTGACTTCATAGGAGAAGTCGACGTGCCCCGGAGTGTCGATCAGGTTCAGGTTGTAGACCTTGCCATCCTGCGCCTTGTACGACAACGCGGCTGTCTGGGCCTTGATGGTAATGCCACGCTCACGCTCGATGTCCATGGAGTCGAGCACCTGGGCCGACATCTCGCGATCCGCCAAGCCGCCGCAGCGCTGGATCAGACGGTCGGCCAGGGTCGACTTGCCGTGATCGATGTGGGCGATGATGGAAAAGTTGCGAATATGCTGCATAGACAGAGTAAGTGGAAAAAAGGAACGACCAAAAACAAGGGGGCGCCTTGCGCCCCCTTGTTGCGGCAACCAGCGATTTTAGCCGGTTTGCCTTTATTTAGCCGGCTGGACCGCGACCCACTGGGTCTGGTCGCCCCGACGCACCAGCACGCCGATCGCCTTGGTCTTGTCAACCTTGCCGGCGGTCTTGACGAACTGGTCAGGCGAAGTGATATCAGTGTCGTTTATTGCCAACACAATATCACCTTCCATGATGCCCGCCCGGGCGGCGACGCCCTCAGCCTGGCGCACCAGCACACCGCCAGTGATCTTCATCTTGCGCTGCGTCTCGGCCGGCACGGGAACCACCGTCAAGCCCATGGCGCTGGAGGATTCAGGCTCCGTCTTGGGGTTGGTCTTTTCCTTGGCGGCGTTCTTGGGCGGCTGGATTTCCGCGACCTTGACCGTCAGCGTCTGCGACTTGCCCTTGCGCCAGACCTGCAACGGCGCCACGGTGCCGGGCTTGGTTTCGCCGACCATGCGGGGCAGATCGGACCAACGCGCGATGTTACGGTCGTTGAACTTGAGGATGACGTCACCGGGCTGCACGCCGGCGGCTTCAGCGGGGCTGTCGCCTTCGACGCTGCTGACCAGGGCACCTTCCGCCTTGCTCAGGCCGATGGCCGTGGCCACCTCGTTGGTCACTTCACCGATTTGCACGCCGATGCGGCCGCGCGTCACCTTGCCGTTGGAACGCAACTGATCGACCACGCGCATGACTTCGTCGATGGGGATGGCCAGGGAGATGCCCATGAAGCCGCCGCTGCGCGAAATGATCTGCGAGTTGATACCGACGACCTCACCCGCCAGGTTCAGCAGCGGGCCGCCCGAGTTGCCGGGATTGACGGCCACATCGGTCTGGATGAAGGGCAGATAGTCACCCGTATCGCGGTTGATGGCGCTGATGATGCCGGCGGTGACGGTGGAATCCAGGCCGAAGGGCGAGCCGATGGCCAGCACCCACTGTCCCTTCTTCAGCTTGGAGTCGTCGCCGATCGGCAGCGGCGTCAGGCCCTTGGCGTCGATCTTGAGCAGGGCAACGTCGGTACGGTCGTCAGTACCGATGACCTTGGCCTTGAACTCGCGGCCGTCGGTGGTGGTGACGTAAATGTCGGTGGCGTCGGCGACCACGTGGTTATTGGTCAGCACATAGCCGTCGGCCGAAATGAAGAAGCCGGAGCCCACGCCGCGCGGTACGGTGCGCTCTTCGGGGTCCTTTTGCTCCTTGTTATTGTCCTTGGGCGCCTTCTCGCGCGGGGCGCGCTGGCCCGGCATGCCGGGCGGCTGGAAGTCAGGGCCGAAGAAGAAGCGGAACAGATCGTAGGGATCCTGGCCGTCCGCGCCGGGACGGCGCACGGGAACGGTGGCCGTGGTGCGGATATTGACCACCGCCGGATCGGCCTTTTCCACGATGCCGCTGAAATCGGGCATCGTGACCGTGGGCATGGGGGTCTGGGCTTGGGTTTGGGCTTGCGCCGGCGCCAGGGCCGCGCCAGCCAGCGCCGTCGCCGCGCCCACCATAATCAGAAAGCGCCGCAGGAACATTTGCGTCTTCTCATAGGAAAAGTTCATGTAAAACTCCGCATGGATATACGGGTCTTTCTACCATGGATTCACGGAGAAAATCCCCACCAGTCCGCCGCGAGATGGCGCGTAAAGTGCGATTTCTTGAAAAAATGTTTATTTCGGCGCCAATGCCGGTGGCGTTGCCGCCGGCGGAACATATTCGGTCGACTTCGCCAGATGCTCCAGCGTGGCGGAAGGCACCTCGCCCAACGCGGTCAACCAGAAATCGCCAATGCGCGTGCCATAGACACTGACGGCGCCGCGCCGGTACGCCCCATGGGGCTGGCGGCTGTTGCGCTTCTTGTCGAATGGTTCGATGAATACAGAAATGGCGGCCAGGCCATCGGACAAAACCAATTGGCTGACCGAGTCGCTATGCCCCAAGAGGCGTCCCACCTGCGACACCTGCACGAAACCGGGCGGCACGGGGATGCGCCAGCCCTGCGCGGCCAGGTCGATCGGCTGCAGCGTCGCCTGCTGCACCTTCCAATCCTTGTAGGGCCAGTGCGATTCCAGCAGCTTGCCGTCGACATCCTTGCCCAGCCGCAGCGTGGTGAATGTCACCTGTTCGACCACGCTATTGACGCCGGACAGCGTCTGCGCCTTCAGCAGCAGGTCGTTCTGCTGATCGGCGCACAAACGGTAACCATAGCGCGCCTTGTCCAGCGGCTCGATGGTGATCATGCGGCATTCGCGTCCAGCTACGCGGCGCGGCGCGGCCTCGCTGTAGACCTGGTAGAAACGCGTGACCGCGGCCGGTGAACCCAGCAGCAGGCCAGGAAAGCGGTCAGCGCGGCGCTGTTGCACCAGCACGGTCTTGCGTTCGGGCACCAGGCACTGCACGTCATCGTTGTGGCGCAGGTATTCGCGCGGCTGGCCGTCCAGCACTTCGAGCCGTTCACGCTCGCCGCTGCCGTCGACCATGTGTATCAGACGCGAGGATTGAATCAACTCGCCTTGCTGATAGGTGAAGATGCCGGAATAGTCCAGCTTGCGCGCGGCTTCCTGGATGCGCGACAGCAACGCCTGCGCTTCCTCCGCCGCCAGCGGCATGCGTGCAGCGGCCGCCGGGTTGACCTGCGCCTGCGCCAGGCCGCTACCAAGGCAGCCCAGCAAGGCCACGAATGACAGGCTCATCGCCCGGGAGACCCCGCGCAGACTAGGCATCCCCAACGTCGCGATCATCAGCGCCCTGCCCCCAGATCGAAGGAAACCTGGCGAATGGCGCTGGGGCCGGCCATTTGCATGTGCGCTTCCAGATAATCGCTGAGCACGGGCTCCTCGGCCGACGAACCCACGGGCGTGGCATCGGCAATGACACGGGTTTCCTGCAGCGGGGCGTTGCCGCCGAACAGCGAGGGCTGCGCCACCCATACCACCGAAGCCACCGCGGCGGCCACGGCCGCGCTGGACAGGCCCAGCCGCCAGGCCGGGCGCGTGAAACGGCGCTTCCGCGGCGCCGCCACGATGGTCAATTCGTTATCCAGCGCCGCCGCCAGGCGAGCGCGAAACGCGGGCGAAGGCGTGATCGACAGTTCGGGATTGCGCAGGACGTCGCCTATCAGGTGGTAGGCGTCCCAGGTTTCACGGCCTTCGGCGACTTCCAGGCCGTCGAGCCATTCCTCGGAACCCTCGCCATCCATCCAGGCCGACACCGACGCTTCCCAGGACGCTTCTTCCTCGGACAGGGCGGACGGTTCTGTGTGTTGCATGATGACTTGCTCCTTACCAGCGACGATCGGCATCGTTGCCGAGCATGGGCCGCAAACGGGCGGCGACGGCCTCGCGCGCACGAAAAATCCGTGAACGCACAGTGCCGATGGGACATCCCATGCTCTGGGCGATGTCTTCGTAACTCATTCCTTCAATTTCCCGCAGGACGATCGCCGTACGCAACTCTTCCGGCAACGCCTCGATGGCGGCGTTGACCGTCTCGGCAATCTCGCGGCTGGCGACCATGGATTCCGGGGTGCTTATATCGCTTAGGTTGTCCGCTTCGTTAAAAGTTTCACCATCTTCGTTTTCCAGCGCGGTCGGGGCGCTGGGACGGCGCCCGCTGGAAGCCAGCCAGTTACGCGCGGTGTTGATGGCGATACGGTACAGCCAGGTATAAAAAGCACTTTCGCCGCGGAACTGCGGCAAGGCTCGGTAGGCCTTGATGAAAGCTTCCTGGGCGACATCCTCGATTTCAGACGGGTCGCGGATCATGCGCGAGAGCAAGCGCATGATCTTGCGCTGATACTTCATGACCAGCAGATCGAAAGCTTTCTTGTCGCCCCGTTGGACACGAGCGACCAGCTCGGCGTCGATGTCACGCTCGCTCATGCGGTCCCCGTCTCTGCGTCTGCCGTTACGGGCACTGCTGCCCGCCGGCCGCGTACCGGCCCGGGCACGCGGCGCAGGCGGCGCTGGCAAGCCAGGTTCAACCGGCGCCAGGCCGGCGCCGGCAGCGCATCCTGCCAGATGGTGAAAGAGACCCGGCGCGGTGATGGACGGCGACTCAGCGGCGCGGGCAGATCGCCCTGCAGAGCCAGGCAACGCCAGCCGCGCGTGGCCGCGCGCAGGGACAACGGGCGCCAGCCTTGGCGTGCGCGTATATAAAGGGCCTGATCCGCGGTGAACAGCAAGGCGCGCACGGCGCAGGCCTGCTGCGTAGGGAACGCCTGCCGGGCGGGGAACGCTTGCCGAATAAAGGCCGGTATGGTGGTCGATATAGCGGCCGGTATCGTGGCCGGCATGCCGAGCACGATAGCCGCCAGCGCCAAGGGCCAGGCCAGCCCCGCGGGCAGGCCCAGCCATATCAGCGCACAAGCGGCGGCCGCGCCACCGAGCCAGCGCAGCGCCGGCTCGGCCAGGGTGACCCAACGCGGCTGCACCACCGGCACGCGCAAGGTCCAGCCACTAAGCTGTCCGGGGCCCAAATCAGACCTTGCGAACAGCCATCGACCCGTTCGTTCCGCCAAACCCGAAGGAATTGGACAACGCAACGTTGATCTTCATCTGCCGCGCCTCGTTGGCGCAGTAATCCAGGTCGCACTCGGGGTCCTGGTTGAAGATGTTGATCGTGGGCGGAGACACTTGGTTGTAAACGGCCAAGGTCGTGAACACGGCCTCGATGCCGCCGGCGGCACCCAACAGGTGGCCAGTCATCGACTTGGTCGAGTTGACCACCAGCTTGCGGGCGTGGTCGCCGAAAGCCAGCTTCAAGGCCTCGGTTTCGTTCTTGTCACCCAGCGGCGTCGACGTGCCGTGGGCGTTGACGTAATCCACATCCTGCGGATTCAGGCCGCCATCGCGCAAGGCGTTGACCACGCCGCGGCGCGGGCCGTCCTTGTCCGGTGCAGTGATGTGATAAGCGTCGGAACTCATGCCGTAGCCGACGAATTCGCCGTAGATACGCGCGCCGCGCTTCTTGGCATGTTCATATTCTTCCAGCACCACCACGCCGGCGCCTTCGCCCAGCACGAAGCCATCACGGTCGGTGTCCCAAGGACGCGACGCCGTGGCGGGATCATCGTTACGGGTGGACAGCGCGCGCATGGCGGCGAAACCGCCGATACCCAGCGGCGACACGGTGGACTCGGCACCGCCGGCGACCATGACGTCGGCATCGCCATAGGCGATCAGGCGAGCGGAATCACCGATGCTGTGCAGACCCGTCGTGCAGGCGGAAACCACCGCGTAGCTGGGGCCTTTCATGCCGTACTTGATCGACAGTTGGCCGGAGATCAGGTTGATCAGCGACCCCGGAACGAAGAACGGTGAAATACGGCGAGGACCGCGATCGAGATAATCGGTCTGGGTCTCTTCGATGCGGGGCAAGCCGCCGATACCCGAGCCGATGATGACACCGATACGTTCGGCATTTTCCTCGGTCACTTCCAGACCGCAGTCTTGCCAGGCTTGCACGCCAGCCGCCACGCCGTAATGGATGAAGGTATCCATCTGACGCGCTTCCTTCACAGGCATGATTTGCGTGATGTCGAAGTTCTTCACTTCGCCGGCAATATGCGTGGTCAAGGCGCTGGGATCGAAACGGGTGATGCGGCTGATGCCAGAACGTCCGTTGACGATATTGTCCCAGGCGGTGGCAATGTCGTTCCCAACGGGGCAGACAATACCCAGTCCGGTGATGACGACGCGTCGTTTCACGGATGACTCCTCAAACAGACAAAACAAAGGCGGTTTGGAACATGCCGCCTGCGCGGCACGCGAAAACACGGGATCCGCCGGAGAAACGCAAGCTCCAAGAGCCGCGCTCAGGCATGGACTGAATAGCCCCGACCCCGCGCGATCGCGCGGTATGTTCGAAAACCGCCCTGGTTCCCGCCTGCGGGACCAAGTCCCACCGCGGGGAAGGAAAGGCTAGCTTACTGCTTACCGTGCGAATTGATGTAATCGATCGCTTGTTGCACGTTCGTGATCTTTTCAGCTTCTTCGTCGGGGATCTCGGTCTCGAATTCGTCTTCGAGGGCCATGACCAGCTCAACCATGTCGAGCGAATCGGCACCGAGGTCGTCAAGAAAGGAAGATTCGTTCTTGATCTCGGCTTCATTGACGCCAAGTTGTTCAGCGACGATCTTCTTGACGCGCTGTTCGATGCTTTCCATGCAGATCTCCAATTGGGAAAAATCCCGCGAATTATAGCCAAGCGCAGAGGAATGCAAACGCCGGACCGTGAGAAAAAACTTATCCCTGATACGTATTGAACCGGGATACGCGAACGCCGGATTTGGCGTTCTTTGCGACGAACCTCGTGCAACGTCGGTTTACCCACTTCGATTTTTCGGGTGAACCGCGATGAACCAGGTCCGTAGAAAATTACATATACATCCCGCCGTTCACGTGCAAAGTCGTGCCGGTAATGTAACCGGCATGCGAACTGGCCAAAAAAGCCACCGCATGCGCGATATCCGACGGCGAACCAAGACGGCCCAACGGAATCTGTTGCAGCAACGCGGCGGTCTGGGTTTCACCCAGGACACGGGTCATGTCCGTATCGACAAAACCCGGTGCCACGCAATTGACGGTAATACCACGACTGCCCAACTCACGCGCCAGGGCGCGTGACATGCCGGCCACGCCTGCCTTGGCGGCCGCGTAGTTGGCTTGCCCGGCATTGCCCGAAGAACCCACCACCGACGTGACGTTGATGATACGGCCCCAACGCGCCTTCATCATCACCCGCATGACGCCGCGCGACAGACGGAAGACGGCAGCCAGGTTGGTGTCGATCACCGCGTCCCAATCGTCGTCCTTCATGCGCATGGCCAGCGTGTCGCGTGTGATCCCGGCATTATTGACCAGGATGTGCGGACCGCCCTCTTTGGCCAGCGTTTCGAGAAGGCTGTCGCAAGCCTGGGCATCGGTGACGTTCAGCACCACGCCGCGGCCACCGTGCGGCGCCAGGGCTTCGCTGATCGCCTGCGCACCGGACTCGGACGTGGCCGTACCGACCACGGTGGCGCCGCGCGCGGCCAGTTCTTGCGCGATCGCCTTGCCGATGCCACGGGTGGCGCCGGTCACCAGCGCCAATTTGCCTTGCAGGTCCATTGCATTATCCATATCAGTTGCCGCCAAGCTGCGTCAGCGCGGCGTCCAGGGAGGCCGGATCCGTGATGGCCAGACCGGTCAGTTCGCCATCGATACGCTTGATCAGGCCCGCCAGTACTTTACCGGGACCGCATTCGACGACGTGAGTCACGCCCTGCTCTTTGAAGGCGCGGATGGTTTCCACCCAGCGCACGGGGTGCCATGCCTGGCGCACCAAGGCGTCGCGGATGGACGCGGCATCGCCGGGCGACAGCACGTCCACGTTGTTGATCACGGGAATCGTCGGCGCACTGACGACCACTTCGCCCAAGGCCTTGGACAGAACAGCGGCGGCCGGCTGCAGCAGACTGGAGTGGAACGGCGCCGACACCGGCAGCATGACGGCGCGCTTGGCACCCGCCGCCTTGGCGGCCTCGCACGCGCGCTCGACGGCGGCTTTGTGGCCGGCGATCACGACTTGCGCGGGCGCATTGAAGTTGACGGCTTCCACGACCTCACCCTGCGCGCCCTGGACACAGGCGGCGCGGACGGCATCGTCGTCCAGACCCAGAATGGCGGCCATGGCGCCGGTGCCCACGGGCACGGCGGCCTGCATCGCATCGGCGCGGATACGCACCAGGCGTACGGCATCTTCCAATTGCAAGGCACCGGCGGCGGTCAGCGCGGCGTATTCGCCCAGGCTGTGCCCGGCGACCACTTCCGGCAGCGGACCACCCGCGGCGCGCCAGGCAGCGAAGAACGCCACACCGGCCGTCAGCATGGCGGGCTGGGTATTGGTCGTCAGATTGAGCTGCTCGGCGGGGCCCTGGCCTATCAGCGCGGACAAGTCCTGACCCAGGGCCGCGCTGGCGCGCGCCACCGTGTCGGCGACGGCCGCGTTACCAGCCCAGGCGTCGAGCATGCCGACCGATTGAGAACCCTGCCCGGGGAATACGAAAGCGATCTTCATTTTTTAGCGGGATTAGCGTTTTGTGGCTGTCATTCTGGCAAGGACCGAACCCCAGGTAAAGCCACCGCCCACGCCTTGCATGAGCACGGTGCTACCGGCGGGGACACGGCCTTCGCGACGCGCGGCATCCAAGGCCAGCGGCACGCTGGCGGCCGAGGTATTCGCATGGCGGTCCACGGTGACGACCAGTTTTTCCGCGGGCAGGTTCAGCTTGCGCGCAAGGAAATTCAGGATACGCACATTGGCCTGGTGCGGAATCAGCAGATCGATGTCGTCCAGCGTCAAACCGGCCTCGTCGCAGACATCGCGCGCGGAGCGGTCGAGCACGGTAACAGCCTGCTTGAACACGGCCTGGCCATCCATGCGCAGGAAGGGGTCGCCCACCACTTCGCCGTAGGCGACGTTGCCGGCCGCGCAAAGAATCTTGGTCTGGCTGCCGTCGGCGCGCAGTTGCGCGGCAAGAATGCCCGGCTCGTCCGATGCGCTCAACACCACGGCGCCGGCGCCATCGCCGAACAGCACGCACGTGGAACGGTCGTTCCAGTCAAGGATTCGGGAAAAGACTTCGGCACCGATGACCAGCGCGTGACGCGACCGGCCCGCCCGCACGAAGCTGTCAGCGGTGGTCAGGGCATACACGAAGCCACTGCACACGGCCTGCACGTCGAACGCCGCGCCGCCCTTGATGCCCAACTTGTCCTGCACCAGGCAGGCCGTGCTGGGGAAAACGAAATCGGGGGTCGACGTGGCAACCACGATCAGGTCGATATCGCCGGGCTGCAAGCCGGCATCCTCGATAGCACGACGGGCGGCTTCGGTAGCCAGCATGCTGGTGGTGACACCGCGCTCGGCGATGTGACGCTGGCGTATCCCCGTGCGTTCGACGATCCACTCGTCGGACGTGACGATATCGCGTTGGGCCAGCTCAGCCGCCAACTCGTCATTGGAAACGACGCGCGCGGGCAGATAGCTGCCCGTGCCGGCGATGGTCGAATACTGCATGGAATTCTGTTTCAAGCGGAGTCTCCCGCCGCGCGCGGCAATGCCGTCGCCACATTGTTGGTATGCACGCTCTGGTGTATCTGCGCCACGCTTTGCATGATGCGCTCCAACAGCCGGCTGGCCACCGCCTCGCGCGCGCGCTGCAAGGCGAAACCAAAGGCATAGACGTCAGCCGAACCGTGGCTCTTGATGACCACCCCACGCAGCCCCAGCAGGGCCGCGCCGTTGTAGCGCCGGTTATCGACCCGGCGCCGCAAGCGGTTGAGAACGGGCGACGCAATGGCGCCCGCCAACAGCGTGATCAGATTGCGCTTGAATTCTTCGCGGATGATGCTGCTCATCATCTTGGCCAGGCCTTCGACGGACTTCAGCACCACATTGCCGACGAAGCCGTCACAGACGACGACATCGACCGTGCCCTTGAAAATATCATTGCCTTCCACGTTGCCGTGGAAATTCAAGGGGCTGGCGCGCAACAGCTCGGCGGCTTCCTTGACGACCTCGTTGCCCTTGATCACTTCCTCGCCGATGTTCAGCAGGCCGACCTTGGGCCGCTCGCAATGATCCAGGGCCTGCGCAAGCGCGGTACCCATGATGGCGAACTGCAACAGATGTTCGGCACTGCAATCGACGTTCGCGCCCAGGTCGAGCACCGTGGTGGCTCGGCCTTCCTGGTTGGGAATGGACGTGGCAATGGCTGGCCGGTCGATGCCATCCATGGTCTTGAGCACGTACCGCGAGATTGCCATCCATGCACCGGTATTACCGGCAGACACGCAGGCGTCGGCACGACCGTCCTTGACAGCCTGGGCAGCCAGGCGCATGGACGAATCTTTTTTGCGGCGCAGCGCGACTTCCACCGAATCATCCATCAAGACGACCTCGGAGGCCGGCACGATCTCGATCCGGTCACGCGGCACATCCCGCGACGCAGCCAATGCCTTTTCGATGGCATCGGGCACGCCGACCAGCAGCAGCTGGATGTCGGGAAATTGCCGAGCGAACGCGATGGACGCGGGTATGGTCGTGGGCAGGCCTATATCGCCGCCCATGCAGTCAATGGCGATGCGTATCACGGGGGCCAAGTATCAGCGCCAGCCTAACGAAGGGAACCGGTCACGCGTTACGCGGTGACTTATTCGTCGTTCTTGGTCTTGATGACCTTGCGGCCACGGTAGAAACCGTTCGGGCTGATGTGGTGACGCAGATGCGTTTCACCCGTGTTCGGCTCGATCGCGGTCGACGGACCGGTCAGGAAATCGTGCGAGCGGTGCATACCGCGCTTCGAGGGGGACTTCTTGTTTTGTTGAACAGCCATGATGACTCCTAGAATCGGGGCGCATTGTACGCGATGCAGCCCGAATGTTGATCTCAATCTTTGTGCTTCAGTTTTTCCAGCACCGCGAACGGTGATGGACGCTTGACAGGTTCGGGCTTTTCCTCGCCTGTCTTTCCCTCCGTACCAGGACAGACTTCATGCCTGGGTACGTAGGGGATATTCAAAATCAGTTCATCTTCAACCTGGGACAGCACGTCGAAACGATGCGATCCCACCACTTTTTCCGGGGCCGCCGTGCCGGAGCGCGGCTCGCCGTCCTCATCGATATCCTCGTCGCCGTCATCGTCCTCGTCACCGAAAACGTTGTCTTCGTCCAAGTCGGCTTCGCTGCGCACCAAGTGCAGCGTCACCTCGGCATCGACGGGAAACGCAAAGGGCTCCAGGCAGCGTTGGCAGATCAGCAGTGGGCTGGCCTGCACCCGCAGCTTCAGCAAGTACTCTCCCGTGCCACCCTGCGCGCCCTGCACCTGCCAGTGCAACTCACCACGCTCGCCGTCAAGCTGCTGCGGCAGGCCTTCAACGGCGCGCAACATCCGCGCCAGCGGCACACTACCCTCAGCCTGCTTGCCCTGGCGGACAAACGCAAAAGCGTCGATAAAGAAGCCGGTCGATTCCTTCGAAGCAACCGCGGTCGGCGCAGCGGAAGCAACGCCCTTGCCGGACTTGGCCATGGCTTACCTCACTACACTAGCCGTCGTGAATCAAAGCAGAAACTGGATCAATACGGATCAACTTCGTCCAACCAGTTCCTCAGATCGAGAGATCCAGCCCAAGAGCGATTCCCATACTGGGTAATCGCGGCCTGGGGTAAGCACCTGGCAGCTTCCCGAGTCGCGCTTCGGCCACTTAGAAACTGCAAGGAAAATCCCGCGAAACGTTAGATAATACTGCGACTTACGCCATAACGTCAAACCAAGCATGACTATTTCCCCACGCCGCCTGATTCTTGCCTCGACCTCAATCTACCGTCGAGAACTGCTGTCGCGCCTGCGACTGCCCTTCGACGTGGCGCCGCCCATGGTCGATGAAACACCGGAGCCCGGCGAAAGCCCGGCCAACCTGGCGGTACGCCTGGCACTGGCCAAGGCCGAAGCCGTGGCGCGACAGCACCCGGGCGCGGTCGTGATCGGTTCGGACCAGGTGGCAACGGTCGATGGTACCCCGATCGGCAAACCGGGGGACTTCGCCCGCGCCCAGCGTCAATTGCGCAGCCTGTCCGGACGCGAGGTCGAGTTTCATACCGCGCTGGCCGTCACCAACGGGCAGCGCGTCGCCCACGCGGACATCATCACCCGCTGCCGTTTCCGTGAGCTTTCCGATGCCGCCATCGAAGCTTACCTGCTGGCGGAATCGCCCTATGACACCGCCGGCAGCGCCAAGGCCGAAGGCCTGGGCATCGCGCTGATGGAGAGCATCCAGAGCGACGACCCCACCGCGATCATCGGCCTGCCCCTGATTGCCCTGACCAGCATGCTGACCTTGTTCGGCCTGGATCCGCTGATGGCTGGCAACGCCCGGGCGGCGCAATGAGCGACACCGGACATGGCAGCACCGGGCATGGCAGCACCGGACACAGCGACAGCGCCCCCGCGACGAAGCCGGCGGCACCCGCCACACCGGAGCGCGGCAAGGGGCCGGGGACCCTGCATTTGATTCCCGTCGGCCTGGGCGATGCGCCAGCCGAACGCTGGCTGCCCGCCGAGGCGCGCAGCCTGGCGGCTGGCCTGGACTGCTATATCGCCGAGAACGCCAAGACGGCGCGCGCCTTTCTCAAGCAGATAGGTACGCTGCGCCCCTTGCAGGAAATCACCATCCACACCCTGGGCGAAAAGACCAAGGCAGACGAAATCGACGGCTGGCTGCGGCCCTTGCGCCAGGGCGGTGAAATCGGCCTGGTATCCGAGGCAGGCTGCCCCGCCGTCGCCGATCCGGGCGCGCGCGTGGCCGATGCAGCGCATCGCATGGGGTTGCAGGTGCGGCCCTGGGTGGGGCCGTCCTCCATCCTGCTGGGCTTGATGGCCAGCGGACTGGATGGCCAACGCTTCGCCTTCCACGGCTACGCGCCGGTCGAGCCAGGTGAACGGGCGCGCCAACTCCGGGCCTGGGAACAGTTGTCAGCGCGCAACAACCAGACGCAGATGCTGATCGAGACGCCCTATCGCAACGCCGCCATGTTCTCGACCTTGCTGGCCAGCCTGCGCGGCGACACCAAGCTGTGCGTGGCCCGGTCGCTGACCACGGCCGACGAATGGATCCGCACGACGACGATCGCCGATTGGAAGTCTCGTCCGGCACCGGACCTGGACAAGAAGCCGACGCTGTTCCTCTATCTCGCCCGGTGACGCGAAAGAGGATGACGGCAGCGAGCGGGCAAAGTGGCCGCGCGCCCAATGCGCCCGATGCGACCACGGCAGCCACTGCGGCCACCGCAACCGCTGCCGGCGGGACAGCGTTAAACCGCTGACTGGGCGCGCCTGGCCCGCGCCCACAGCACGATGCGCCAGCCCAGCAAGACGGCCAATACGGTCCCGTACCACAGCGGCTGGGTGAAATCGTGCTTGCCGGCCTTGTGCCACCACAAATGCAGCAAGGCCAGCAAGCCGATGACGTACACGGCCCGATGCAGGCGCCCCCAGTTGCGGCCCAGGAGCCGCATGGCCGCCTGGAAAGAGGTCAAGGCCAAGGCCAGCAGCAGGACGAAAGCCAGGAAACCGACCAGGATGAAAGGCCGCTGACCCACGTCCTCGACCATGGATGCCGGATCGAAACCGCGATCCCAACCCGCCCATGACAGGAAATGCAGCAGACCGTAGAAGAACGTGAACAGGCCGCACATCCGCCGCACGCGCAGCAGCGCCGGCTGCTTGATCAAGCGCCGCAGCGGGGTAATGGACAGCGTCACCAACAGGCACACGAAAGTCCAGGTGCCGGCAGAACGCGTCAGGAATTCGACCGGATTGGCCGTCAGGCCGTCGTTCATGCCCAGCCAGACCCAGCGCAGCACCGGCACCAGACCCAAGATAAAGAGCAGCGGCTTGAAGCGCGCCACCTGGCGCGCGGTCCACTGGCGCCGGGTGGCGCCGGATGGAAGAGAGGAAGTACTCATTACGGCAACACGGTCGTCACGACATCAATACCGGGGCATCAATAATTGGCCCGCAGGTCCATGCCCTGATACAGCGACGCCACCTGCTCATAACCGTTGAACATCAAGGTCTTGCGCTTGGGACTGAACAAGCCGTCGCCGATCCGCCGCTCGGTTGCCTGGCTCCAGCGCGGGTGCGGGACATCGGGATTGACGTTTGCATAGAAGCCATACTCATTGGACGCCGCATCCATCCAGGAACTGACAGGCATTTTCTCGACCAGCCGGATCGCCACCAGCGACTTGGCCGACTTGAAACCGTATTTCCACGGCAGGATCACCCGCACGGGGGCGCCGTTCTGATTCGGCAGCACTTTGCCGTAGAGGCCGAAAGTGAGCAGCGCCAGGGGATGCATGGCCTCGTCCAGCCGCAGCCCTTCCGTATAGGGCCAGTTCAGCACCCCACTGCGCAGGCCGGGCATGGTGTCGCGCTGCGCGGCCGTGACGAACTGCACGAACTTCGCATTACCCGAGGGTTCGACCTGCTTCAATAGCGCGGACAAGGAATACCCGATCCAGGGAATCACCATGGACCAGCCCTCGACACAGCGCAAGCGGTAGACGCGCTCTTCCTGGGGCGCCAGCTTGAGAAGCTCGTCGATATCGAAGGTGCGGGGCTTGTTGACCTCGCCTTCGATGCTGATGGTCCACGGGCGCACCTTCAGGGCCTTGGCGTATTTGGCCGGATCGCCCTTGTTCAGGCCGAATTCGTAGTAGTTGTTGTAGGACGTGACGTCGTCATAGGACGTCTGCTTGTCCATCACCGTGTATTGGCTGTTAGGCGCGGACGGCAGCGCCGGCAGACCGTCGCCCTGAGCCCGCGCAGGCAGGGCCAAACCCGCCGTGCCCAGCGCGGCCAGGCCGGCGCCGGCCTTGCCCAACCAGGCCCGCCGTTCGCGCCAGATGGGTTCCGGGGTGATTTCCGAAGGTAGAACGTCCGAGGGTTTGCGTATGAGCATGTCTGCCGGCTCCAAAGTGGGCGCGTCATCGTGAATCGCGCGTCGCACATCGCGCGGCGCAATGGAATATCCCATTCAGACCGGGCAGTCAGCGCGAATGTTCCCCGGCGTGGGCAGCGCCCATGAATCAGTTGCAGGGATTATTTCACGCTCTGCGCCGCCAGCCACGCGCTCAGTTCCGCCACGTTCTCGACGATCACCTGGGGCGCGCACCCTTCCAGCTCCTTGCGGGTATGCGCGCCATAGGTGACGCCCACGCCGTGCACAGAGGCATTGGCCGCCATATTCAAGTCATGCGACGTGTCGCCGATCATCACCACATGCTCCGGCAATATGTTCAGCTCGTCCATGATTTCGTGAAGCATGGCGGGGTTCGGCTTGCTGAAAGTCTCGTCCGCCGTGCGCGTCGCCTGAAATACCTCGGTCAGCCCACTGGCCGCCAGCGCGCGATTCAGCCCGACCCGGCTCTTTCCGGTGGCCACCGCCAGCTGGACATTGCGCTGCGCCAGATCGGCCAGCAGCTCACGCACGCCATCGAACAGCTTCAATTCCGGATCGCGCAACAGGTAATTGACGCGATAACGCTCCAAAAAGCGCGGGGTCAGCGCCTTCGTCAGCTCAGGCACGGCATGGCGCAGCGCGCTTTCCAGCGACAGCCCGATCACCCAGCTGGCCTGGGACGCCGACGGCACGGGCAGGTCCAGATCCCGGCAAGCGCCCTGAATGGCGGCCACGATGCTGTGGGTGGAATCCATCAAGGTGCCATCCCAGTCGAACACCACCAACGAATAAGACATGGTCAAACACTCTCCAGCGTATTAAGTAGTTGCTCGCAGGCGGGCGGCAGCGGCGCGCGCAGCTCCAGCGTCTCGCCTGTCAGCGGATGCGGAATGGTCAATTGATGCGCATGCAGGAACATCCGGTTGAAGCCCTGCCGAGCGAACCTGGCCCGGGTCTCATCGTCCCCATATTTGTCGTCGCCGACAATCGGGAAACCACTGGACGCCAGATGCACGCGGATCTGGTGGGTCCGCCCCGTCCGCAGCTCGGCCTCCACCAGGCTATACGCGCCGAAGCGTTTCTTCAGGGTCACGATGGTGTGGGCCGTCTGCCCCTCGCCGTCGACTCGCACGCGCCGTTCACCCGACGCTGTCGTCCATTTGAGCAGCGGCAGCTTGATGTGCTGACGGTCATTGACCCAGTCGCCCTGGACCAGCGCAAAGTAACGTTTGCTGCCCAGCCCCTCGCGCAGCATGTGATGCAGGCCCAACAGGGCCTTGCGCTTCTTGGCGATCATCAGCAGGCCGGAGGTTTCCCGGTCCAGGCGATGCGCCAGTTCCAGCATGGGCGCCTGGGGACGGGCAGCGCGCAGGCGCTCGATGACACCAAAAGCGACCCCGCTGCCCCCATGCACCGCGATACCGGCCGGCTTGTCCACCACCAGCATGCCTTCGTCCTCATAGACCACCGGGAACTTCGCCGGCGGCACCGCGCGCGGCTCGTCGGCGGCGGGCAGGCGGAACGGCGGCACCCGCACGACATCCCCAACTTCCAGCCGATGATCGGCCTGGATACGTCCCTTGTTCACCCGGACATTGCCGTCGCGGATGGCTTTGTAGACGTGGCTTTTGGGGACGCCCTTGCAAATACGGAACAGGAAATTGTCGACCCGCTGGCCTTCGTGTTCGTCGGTAACTTCGACCAAACGGACGGCAACAGGCGGGTTGGGGGAAGCACCAGGGGATGATTCTTTGCGCATTGCGAAAAGCGGCATATAATCGGGACAGCCTTAAGGGGCTGAAATGGGGGGCTTTGGCTGAATGGCCGCTTGGCGTAGAGATGCTGTTTGCAACTCCGTCGGGTACGCTTTTTTGGCAACGCCGTCCGGTGCGCAGGACGCTATTGTACCGCCTGCTCGATTTCAGCTCCGGGGTCATTCGGTCGCCGGCGCAACCGAGCCCAGCAGGAAGTGGTGTGGCACATTTTGCCCGCTTTCATGACAGGACCGTTGCAAGCCGCGCGCGGCTCTGAAGCATTCGCAAGCATCGTCGCATTTAAAGCACCAGGCGCGCGCCATTTCTATTAATTAGTCGCCGCGTCTGAGTTCCCGCAGCAATCTTTTATTCGTCAACCGCATCCGTGCTCCTGACTCTCCTGCTGACAGAACCCCGTGCCTATCGGCACGCAGTGCCCGCCTGACTGGCGCGGATACGCCTGGGCGCTGCCCGGGTACGGTCCGCAAGCCGCTTGCCCTTGCCGCAGTCCGCAGACCGTGTGATCCGAGGTCACGCGCCGATATCGGCGTGTCATGACTACGGAGAACCTTCTCATGAAGCGAATGTTGTTCAACGCGACGCACCAGGAAGAACTGCGCGTCGCCATCGTCGATGGGCAAAAACTCATCGACTTGGACATTGAGACTGCCGGCCGCGAACAGCGCAAAGGCAATATCTATAAGGGCATCATTACCCGCATCGAACCCGGCCTCGAAGCCTGCTTCGTCAATTACGGTGAAGATCGCCACGGCTTCCTGCCTTTCAAGGAAATCGCACGCAGCTACTTCAAGGAAGGCGTCGATGTGCGTACCGCGCGCATTCAGGACGCCTTGCGTGAAGGCCAGGAGCTGATCGTCCAGGTCGAAAAAGAGGAGCGTGGCAACAAAGGCGCCGCGCTGACCACCTTTATTTCGCTGGCCGGCCGTTACCTGGTGCTGATGCCCAACAACCCCCGCGGCGGCGGTGTTTCGCGCCGCGTGGAGGGCGAAGATCGCCAGGAACTGCGCGATACGATGGACCAGTTGCAACTGCCCCAGGGCATGAGCATCATCGCCCGTACCGCCGGCATCGGTCGCAACGTCGAAGAGCTGCAATGGGACTTGTCCTATCTGATGCAGCTCTGGACCGCCATCGACGGCGCGGCGCGCGACAATTCCGCGCCCATCCTCATCTATCTGGAATCGAGCCTGGTCATCCGGGCCATTCGCGATTATTTCTCGCCTGAAATCGGCGAGATCCTGATTGATACCGACGAGATCGCCGATCAAGCCACCGCTTTCATGAGCGTGGTGATGCCGGACAACGTCCACCGCGTCAAGCGTTACCGCGACGACGTGCCGTTGTTCTCGCGTTTCCAGATCGAACACCAGATCGAGACGGCGTACTCGCGTACGGTCACCCTGCCCTCCGGCGGCTCGGTGGTGATCGACCACACCGAAGCACTGGTGGCGGTGGACGTCAACTCCGCCCGCTCCACGCGCGGTGCCGACATCGAGGAAACCGCCCTGCGCACCAATCAGGAAGCGGCCGACGAAGTGGCCCGCCAACTGCGCCTGCGCGACCTGGGTGGCCTGATCGTCATCGACTTCATCGACATGGAGGACAGCAAGAACCAGCGCGCCGTCGAACAGCGCCTGCGCGATGCCCTGCATTTCGACCGTGCCCGTGTGCAAATGGGCAAGATCTCGCGCTTCGGCCTGATGGAACTGTCGCGCCAGCGCCTGCGTCCAGCCTTGAACGAGGGTTCGCACATCACCTGCCCGCGCTGCAACGGCACCGGCGTGATCCGCGATGCGGAATCGAGCGCCCTGCACGTGCTGCGCCTGCTGCAGGAAGAGGCCATGAAGGAAAACACCGCCGCCGTGCACGCGCAAGTGCCGGTGGACGTGGCAACCTTCCTGTTGAACGAAAAGCGCGCCGACATCGCCAAGATGGAAGCCCGCCTGAAGGTCAACCTGGTGCTGATCCCCAACAAGCACCTGGAAACCCCGCATCACCACATCGAACGCCTGCGCCACGACGATCCGCGCCTGGAAGAGACCCGCGTCAGCTTCGAGCTGGCCGAGGCTCCCGCCACGGACGTCGCTTTCGCGCCCAAGGAAACCGAAGTGAAGGCGCGTCCGGAAGCGCTGGTCAAGGGCATCACGCCCTCGCAGCCTGCTCCCGTAGCGCCGACGCCGGCCCCGGTCGCGCCCGCCGCGCCGGCAGCCGCCGGCCTGGGTGGCTTGTTCAAGCGCCTGGTCGGTTGGTTGTCCGGTGGCGAGAAAGCTGCCGCCCCCGCCGCCGCCCCGGTGCAGTCCGACGAAGCCAAGCGCGCCAGCAATCGTCCCAAGTCCCGCACGCATGACGGCCAGGATCGTCGTGGCGAGCGCCATGGTTCCGACCGTGGCCGCGGAGGCCGTCGTGGCGAAGGCCGCGCTGCCGAGACCACGGAAGCCACGACTGAAGCCAATAGCCGCCACCACGTGCGCGGCGGCCGTCGCGGCGATGGTGAAAGGTCTGCCCGTGGTGACCGTGCGGAGCGCGGTGAGCGTGGTGATCGCGCCGAGCGTGGTGATCGTGCCGAGCGTGGTGATCGTGCCGAGCGCGGTGACCGCGGCCAACGCGACGCCGCGCTGGCCGCCAACCAGGCGTTGAGCCAGGCTGATCAGGCCGAACGCAATCTGCCGCAGGCCGATACGCTCGAGGACGGCACTCCCGCCCGCCAAGGCCGTAACCGCCGTGGCCGTGGTGGCCGCAACCGCCGCGAGGAATCGGGTAGCGATGGCGTGATGAGCGAGCAGGAAAGCATGGTCGCGGCGCTGGCCGAGACCGTGGCTGCCGCGCTGCCGCCGGATGGCGCCAGCGAAGCCGTGACGCGCGATGCCGCTGCGACCGAAGGCGAGACCGACGAGTTCGGTAATCCGCTGGCCGCGGACGGTTCGGGTACGGATCCGGAACGCAAGCGTCGCCGCCGCCGTAGCCGCCGTGGCCGTCGCAGCCAGGAAGACGGAGTGAGTTCGGATGTGGACGGCCAGGAAGACGGCTTGGACGCGTCGGAGCAATCCGAGGATGATCGTCTGGCCGCTGATGCGCAAGCCGCGCTGTCCGAAGTTGCGACGCCCGTGGAGGCCCGCAAGCCGGTAGCGCCTGCCGCCGACACGCATGTGGCGGCGCCCTTCGCCGAGGTGTCGGAATCGACGCCTGCTCCCGCTGCCGCCGAACCGGTGACCACGGCGCCTGTCGCCGTGACCGCGCCGGTGCAGGTTGCCACGCCGGCCGAGATCGCCGCTGAGACGCAGGCTGTGGCTACGCCGGCTCCGGTTGCTGGCTCGGCTCCGGTTCAGGTTGCTGCTACGGCTCCGGCTGCTGAGCCGGTTCAGACCGCTGCTTCGGCTCCGGCTGCTGCCCCGGTCCAGGCCGCTGCTTCGGCTCCGGCTGCTGCCCCGGTCCAGGCTGCTGCTTCGGCTCCGGCTGCTGCCCCGGTCCAGGCCGCGGCTTCGGCTCCGGCTGTTGCTCCGGTCCAGGCCGCTGCTTCGGCGCCGGCTGCGGCTCCGGTCCAGGCCGCTGCTTCGGCGCCGGCTGTTGCTCCGGTCCAGGCCGCGGCTTCGGCTCCGGCTGCTGCCCCGGTTCAAACCGCTGCTTCGGCTGCTGCTCCCATCCAAGCCGCCGCACCGGTTCAGGCCGCTGTTTCGACGGCGGGGACAAGCGGCGCGCCGAGCAAGCAGTCGCTGCACAACGTAGTCAACGCTGCCGGCCTAAGCTGGGTCGAGACCGACCCTGAGCGTTTCGCTCAGACGCAGCAGCGCATTGCTGCCAGCCAGGTGCCGCTGCGCCTGGGTCGCGAGCGCAAGCCCGTGACGCAGGTTTCCAGTGAACCGTTGCAGCAGGTCGAGACTCGCCACTGATCGAATAGACCAGGCTAGTCAGCCCTTGAAACCCGAGACCCGGACTACCCGTCCGGCCTCGGGTTTTTTCATGTCCGCGCGGGCATCCAAAGCGATCACGGGCGCGTCAACGCCAGCGTCCAGAAAAGATCATTAAAGAAGGGGGATAGCTATCCCCCTTCCCGCCCCCTGCTTCCCCATCATCTAAAAATTTCTTAGTCAGAAGCCAACTACCGGCGCAGCTCGCGAACCCGCGATGGAAATCCGACCAATTTCACGACAGCTCCAGCCACAGGGGCGATAGCCCAAGAAAGGGGCGATGGGGGTACCCCCCATCATCCAAAAACCCCTCATTTAGAAACGGAACACCGGCACAGCCCGCCAAGCCCGCAAACAAACCCTTTCGCTCAATTCCACACCGCCAATAAAAAACCCTGGCACCAGGCCAGGGTTTCATATCCACCGCGGTAGCAGCGATCAGAACAAGTACGTGTACGTCAGGTTCGTCACATCCAACCCCGGGTTCGGGCGCTTGATGCTGGCATTCGAGAAGTGCGAATAACGCAGGCTGATCCGGCTGTGTTGATCGATCTGGAACCCCAGCCCGATATGGTCGCCGAACTGGAAAGCCGTGCTGATGTTCTCGCCAGCGAACTTGGTGCTCGTGAACACCGTCGGGCCGACACCGCCTTCAAAGAAGAAACGGTCGCTGACCCACCAACGGAACATCGGAATGGCATTGAATTGCCAGACGGACGAAGGATGCCCGCCACCGCTATGCGCCCACCAGTAAGCAGCACCGAGTTCGCCGGTCAAATCCAGGCGGCCAAGGCTGCCGCTGGTCTGCCACACAGGCGCCGTTTCGTAATTGATCGCGCCGCGGTTGTACTTGTCACCGAAACCGCCCTGCACACTGATACCGCCCTTGTCCTGGGCCTGGGCCGCCGGGATGGCGCATGCCATCGCCAAGGCTGCCAACGCGCCTGCTACGAGGCTCTTTTTATAACCACTCTGCATGGGGAAAACTCCAAGCTACATTTTCGAGGTAAAGACGCGCTGTAAATTATCAGAAAAAACCGACAGCGACCATGAGACCAAAGTACATGGGCAAGAAAGCCACGAAACACTGTTTTCGAAAATCAGCACCAATCGAACCGCGCAGCCTTGGCTTTCCTCGCGCCGCGCGCCAATAGCACGCGGCGTGCCCGGGGTCAGGCGCTCAATACTTCAGCGGGCTGCCGCGTCAGCAGCGCCAGCAAACGGGCAATTTCATCGCGCAGCTGGCGACGGTCCACCACCATGTCGATAGCCCCCTTGTGCAAGAGGAATTCGGCACGCTGGAAGCCTTCCGGCAATTTCTCGCGCACAGTCTGCTCGATCACGCGCGGGCCGGCAAAGCCGATCAGAGCCTTGGGTTCCGCGATCACCACATCACCCATGAAGGCAAAGCTGGCCGACACACCGCCCATGGTCGGATCGGTCAGCACGCTGATGAACGGCAGTTGTTCCTTGGCCAGGCGCGTCAGCATGGCATTGGTCTTGGCCATCTGCATCAGCGACAGCAGGCTTTCCTGCATGCGCGCGCCGCCCGATGCGGCAACGCAGATGAACGGCGTCTTCTGGTCCAGGGCCGCCTGGGCGCCGCGCGCGAAGCGCTCGCCGACCACCGATCCCATGGAACCGCCCATGAACTCGAATTCGAAGCATGCCAATACCGCCGGCACACCCTTGATCGAACCGCTGACGACCACCATGGCGTCGGTTTCGCCGGTCTGCTTGACGGCTTCCGCCAGGCGCTCCGGGTACTTGCGCGAATCCTTGAACTTCAGCGTATCGACCGAGCGGATCGACTGGCCCAGTTCGACACGCCCTTCCAGATCCAGCAGCGAATCGACGCGGGCACGCGAGCCGATGCGCATATGGTGATCGCACTTCGGGCAGACGTGCAGATTGGCGGCAAGGTCCTCGTTATAGAGCACCGATTCGCAGGATGGGCATTTGACCCAGAGACCTTCCGGCACGCGCCGCGCCGTAGGCTCGGACGTCTTGTTGATGCGCGGCGGCAGAAGCTTTTCAATCCAGCTCATTGTGAGTTCTATCCTGGTGGGGAACGACGGCCGCTCAGGCCGCCGCGGGGTCCCGTTTTACGTTGTCCAGCGCCTGGCGGATGGTGCCCAGCCAGTTGCCGGCGGCGGTCGCGGCAGCATCGGTCTGACCGGCCGCGGGCACGCCTTCGATGGCTTTTTCCATGGTCTCGATCAGCTTGCTGCCGATCACCACGGCGTCGGCCACGCGCGCCACGCGCTGGGCGCTGTCGGCGTCGCGGATGCCGAAGCCCACGCCCACCGGAATGTGGACATGGCGGCGGATGGCGGCCAGCTTGGTCGCGACATCGTCGGTATCGATATGGCCGGCCCCCGTCACGCCCTTGAGCGAGACGTAATAGGCATACCCACGCGCCACCTTGCCGACCGCCTCGATGCGCGCCTCGGTACTGGTGGGCGCCAGCAGGAAGATGGGCGCCATGCCCTTGGCATCCAGCAGGTCGGCGAACTCGCGCACTTCCTCGGGCGGGTAGTCGACCACCAGCACGCCATCGACGCCCGCAGCCGCGGCCTGCTCGACGAAAGCGGCCTGGCCCATGGCTTCGATGGGATTGGCATAACCCATCAGCACCACGGGAGTATCGGCGTCCTGGCGGCGGAAATCCGCCACCGCTTCCAGCACCTTGCGCAGGCTCATGCCCTGCGCAATGGCACGTTCGGTGGCGCGCTGGATGACGGGGCCGTCAGCCATGGGGTCGGAAAACGGCACCCCCAGCTCGATGACGTCGGCGCCGGCACGGACCAGCGCATGCATCAGCGGCACGCAGGACGCCGGCGACGGATCGCCGGCGGCAATATAAGGAATCAGGGCGGCGCGGCCGGCCGCCTGGGTGCGGGCAAAGGCAGCGCCGATGCGGTCTTTTTGTACGGTCATGCTGTTCAGGTCACCGGTGGATTACAGCTGCAGGCCGGCGCGCTCGGCGACGGTGTGCATGTCCTTGTCGCCGCGGCCCGACAGGTTGACCAGAATGATCTTGTCCTTGGGCAGGGTCGGCGCCAGACGCGTGGCGTAGGCGATGGCATGCGACGATTCCAGCGCCGGCATGATGCCTTCGATGCGGCAGCAATCGTGGAAGGCGCGCAAGGCTTCGTCGTCCGTCACGCCTACATAGCTGGCGCGGCCGCTGTCCTTGAGCCAGGCATGCTCGGGACCGACGCCCGGATAGTCCAGGCCCGCCGACACAGAATGCGTTTCCTGTACCTGGCCGTTCTCGTCCTGCATCACATAGGTACGGTTGCCATGCAGCACGCCCACCTGGCCGGCAGCGATCGACGCCGCGTGGCGGCCGCTGTCCATGCCTTCGCCGGCGGCTTCGACGCCGACCAACTGGACGTTTTCATGCGGGATGTAGGGATGGAAAATCCCCATGGCATTGGAACCGCCACCCACGGCCGCGATGACGTAGTCCGGCTGCTGGCCGGTCTCTTGCGGCATCTGCGTCAGGCACTCGTTGCCGATCACGGTCTGGAAATCGCGCACCATGCGCGGATAGGGGTCGGGCCCCGCCACCGTGCCGATGATGTAGAAGGTGTTGGCGACATTGGTGACCCAGTCGCGCATGGCTTCGTTCAGCGCGTCCTTGAGGGTGCGCGAACCCGATTCCACCGGCACCACCGTGGCGCCCAGCAGCTTCATGCGGTAGACATTCGAGGCCTGACGGCGCACGTCTTCGCTGCCCATGTACACCACGCATTCCATGCCGTAGCGTGCCGCCACGGTGGCGGTGGCCACGCCATGCTGGCCGGCACCGGTTTCGGCGATGACACGCGGCTTGCCCATGCGGCGGGCCAACAGGGCCTGGCCGATGCAGTTGTTGACCTTGTGCGCGCCGGTATGGTTCAGGTCTTCGCGCTTGAACCAGATCTGGGCGCCGCCCAGCTCCTGCGACCAGCGCCGCGCGTGGTACACGGGCGTGGGGCGCCCCACATAGTGCTTGAGTTCGTAGGCGAACTCTTCCTGAAAAAGCGGATCGGCGCGGAAATGGTCATAAGCCGCGCGCAATTCATCCAGGGCGTGCATCAGCGTTTCCGCCACGAACACGCCACCGTAGGGTCCGAAATGCCCTTGGGCATCGGGAAGGTCGTAAGGTTTCACCAGGCTTCTCCCGCCACGATGCGACGCCATCGGCCGCATCGCCAGCTTGGCGGCCCACCCTGGATCGGGCAGTGCCACCGACTTAGCAACCGGCTATTTTACCCGAGTGGGGCCGGACGGCCCACCCAGCCCTGCATGGCAGCTTTACAACGACTGCCCGAGCCGGCGCAGGAAGGCGACGCAATCGGCCAGCTGATCCAGCGCCACGTATTCGTCCGGCTTGTGGGCCTGCACGATATGGCCCGGGCCGCACACCACCGTGGGGATGCCTATCCCCTGGAACAAGCCGGCCTCGGTGGCATAGGCCACTTTGCGCGTGGCGGTGTCGCGGGTCAGCGCGCGCACCAGCTCGGTGATGGCGGCCTGTTCCGACGCTTCCAGCCCGGGCGCGGCAGGCCCTTTTTCGATATCCACCCGCGCCGCGGGAAACTCGGCGTGCATGCGCGGCAGCAAGGTTTCGCTGACGTAGCGCTCGATATCCGCCTGGATATCGCCAGGGGACATGCCGGGCAGGTTGCGGAATTCGTAGGTGAATTCGCAGGCGTCGGGAATGGTATTGACCGCGATGCCGCCACGGATCTGATTGGTGGTCAGCGTGCTGAAGGGCACATCGTAGAAATTGTCGTACGGTCCTTTGGCGCGGTAGGCGTCGGCCAGGTCGCGGATATGGCAGATCAGGCGGGCCGCGTGCTCGATGGCATTGCAGCCTTGCGATGTCAGCGAAGAATGCGCGGCCTTGCCGTGGACCCGGCAGTGGAAGACATTGATGCCTTTGTGCGCCACCACCACTTGCATGCCGGTGGGCTCGCCCACCACGCAGCCTTCCGGCTGGATGCCGCGCTCGCGCAGATCGGCCAGCAGGTACGGCGCGCCGGCGCAGCCCACTTCCTCGTCGTAGGAGAAGGCCAGATGCAGCGGCTTCTTGCGCGGCATGGCGAGGAACTCGGGCACCAGCGCCAGGGACGCGGCGATGTAGCCTTTCATGTCACACGAGCCTCGGCCGTAAAGCCTCCCATCCCTTTCCTGCAGGGTGAAGGGATCGGAAGACCAATCCTGCCCATCCACCGGCACCACATCGGTATGGCCCGACAACACGATGCCGCCCTGCGTGCCGCCGTCCTGGGCCGGCAGCGTGGCGAACAGGTTGGCCTTGTTGCGTTCGGCGTTATGCACCAGCACGGCGTCGACACCCTGCCCTTTTAGCGCATCGCGCACGGTTTCGATGAGCGCCAGGTTCGAATTGCGGCTGGTGGTGTCGAAGGCGACCAGTTTTTCCAGCCAGGCGCGGGTTGCGGTATTGGCATCCTGCGCGGTTTGCGTGGGGGTATCCATGATGACAGCGGCCCTGCGTGAAGGAAACAGGCAGTTTAGGGCGGCCCGGCATGGCCGTCCATGTGCCGCGTGCTATTTGCGCGCGGCCCCCGTCACGCCGGCGACTTCCGTCAGCGCCGCCAGCGCCCGGCTCAAGGCCTCGCCGTCCGGCACCTCCACCGTGAACACCATGTGCGCCAGCGAGCTGCGGCTTTGCGTGTTGACGCCGATGACGTTGAGCCGCAGCTTGGCGAACACTTCGGATAGATCACGCAACAGGCCGGAGCGGTCGTGCGCCCGGATGCTGACATCGACCGGGTAAAGCGTCCCGCCCGTCTTGCCCCAGGTGACTTCGATGCTGCGTTCCGGTTCGCGGCTGGCCAGCGCGGCGTAGCTGTGGCAATCCGTGCGGTGGATGGAGACGCCGCGGCCGCGCGTGACGAACCCGACGATCTCATCGGGTGGGGCCGGGCGGCAGCAGCGCGCCAGTTGCGTCATCAAGGAGCCCACGCCGACCACCAGCACGCCGCTCTTGCCGCTTTTCTCCGTGCTTTCCGCGCGGCTGGCATGGGTGACGACCTGCGGGGCGGTCGACTCCGCGGACGCGGGCTGCTGGAAGGCGCTGTCGATCTGGCGCAGGCTGAATTCTTCCTTGGCGGCCGCGACGTAGAGGTCGTCCGCACGGGCAAAACCCAGCTGTTGCGCCAATTGCTCCAGATTCACCGCCGTCTTGCCCAGGCGCTGCAACTCTTTTTCAATCAGGGCCTGGCCCTGGGTGATGCGCTGTTGCAGCTCGATGGCGTTGAACCAGGCGCGCACCTTGGAACGCGCCCGCGGGCTGGCCAGGAAACCCAGTTGGGGATTGAGCCAGTCACGCGATGGGCCGCCGGACTTGGCGGAGACGATCTCCACGGTCTGGCCGGTAGCCAGATGGGTCTGCAGCGGCACCAACTGGCCGTCCACGCGCGCACCCCTGCAGCGATGGCCCAGGTCGGTATGCAAGTGGTAGGCGAAGTCCACCGGCGTCGAACCGGCCGGCAACTCGATTACGCGTGCCTGCGGCGTCAGGACGTAGATGTGCTGGCCGGTATCGGCCCCCGCTATCGCGCCACCTCTGCGCGCGTTGCGGGACGATCCCGCTTGGGGGACGGGCCTGGACGCGTTGGTGGGCGGCGCCAGGGTGGCGCCTATTTCCGTGCTCAGGCCCGTATCAACCGCGCCGGTAGCAGCGGGATCCGCAGGGGTGCCGGCGGCCGCAGCGCCGGTCCCACTGCTGACAGCCCCACTGCCGGCGGACTCAGCCGGCGCCGAATCGACGTCCGCGCTCCACGCCAGCAACTGGCGCATCCAGGATAACTGGCGGTCATAATCGCTGGACGCCGACACCTGGCCGCCACGGGGACCTGCTTCCTTGTAGCGCCAGTGGGCCGCCATGCCGTATTCGGCGAACTGGTGCATTTCACGCGTGCGTATCTGCACCTCGAACGGCTTGCCGTCGCCGTCCGCCACCACGGTGTGCAGCGAACGATAGCCATTGGGCTTGGGCCGCGAAATGTAGTCGTCGAACTCCTGTCCCACCGGCGTCCACATGGCATGCACCATGGCCAGCGCGGCATAGCAATCGCGCACGTCGCCGACGATGATGCGCAGCGCGCGCAGGTCGTACAGATGCGCGAAGTCCAGCTTCTTGGCCCGCATCTTGTTCCAGATGCTGTAGATATGCTTGGGCCGGCCGCTGACTTCGGCGGCGATACCGGCCTTGGCCAGGGCATCTCCCATGCGCGCCACGGCATCGCGGATGAAGGCTTCGCGCTCGACGCGTTTTTCCTCCAGCAGCTTGGCGATCTGCTTGTAGCGGTCGGGATCGGTGAAGCGGAAGGCCAGGTCTTCCATCTCCCACTTGATCTGCCAGATGCCCAGGCGGTTGGCCAGGGGCGCATACAAGTCCAAGGTTTCACGCGCCAACTGCGGATCGCACGGGACCTTGGTCGCGGCATGCCAGCGCAGGCTTTGCAGCCGCGACGCCAGGCGCATCAGCACGATGCGCAGGTCGGCCGCCATCGCCAGCAGCATCTTGCGCTGCATTTCCTTCTGCGTGCCGCTACCGGCGGCACTGTCGCTGGCGTGGCGCGCCATCACGCCCAGGCGCAGCAGCGCATGCGCGCCCTGCACCAGCCGCGCCACGTCGTCGCCGAAGTCGGCCGTCAAGGGATCGATGCGCAGGCTCTGCGGCGGCGCCTGCAGGTCGGTGGGCAAGGCAGCCAGCACCGCCGCGACACGGGTGGCGGCGTCGGTATGCAGGCTGGCCAGGATGCGCCCGACACCCGCGGCGTGGACGATCAGGGGTTCGCCGGTGATGGATTGCTGCCCGGCAAAGCGGTCCGCGACCGAAGCCGCCGCGCGCGCCAATTGCGCCCGGCCAGCCGCGTCCAGGCCGGCGGCGGCGGCATCGAGCCACGCGGCATCGAGGCCGACACCGGAATCTGCGGCATCGGCAGGCTGCGGAGATTCAGGAGCGGAAGGCGGGGACATCGACGACGAAAACGACTGGAACCGGTTGAGAGTTTGACACTCTACACTAAGGCGGTGATGGCTTCGGCCCGTCGGCGTCAGGGTTTGCGTCAGGTCATAGTACGGTCGCCAGACGAAGCGCGGCGGTGTCGAAACGCCCGGACGCCGGGGGCCGGCGCGGAGGGCCGAGGCGCTTCAGGCGCCGGCGCCACGCGGGCCGACATGGATGGTGCGCGACGCGGGTCTTCGCTTAAGACGAAAAAAGCATAAAACGGGGGGTTCAACTTATGTTTCGATGGCTCAGGGGGCGCGGGGCGCGCGATGCTCAGGTCGATGAGGTGCGCGGGCGCATTCCGGCGGAATTGTGGGAACAGGTGCTGGATGCCTTCCCTTTCCTGTATCCCCTCACGCAGGAAGAGCAGGCGGCGTTGCTGGATCGCGCGGCCTGGGTGCTGGCCAGCAAGACCATGAACGGCGCGGGCGGGCTGGAACTGACCGATTTCATGCGCCTGTGCATCGCCGCTCAGGCCGCCCTGCCCATCCTGAATCTGGAGCCGGCCCTCTACGAGGGTTGGGACGAAATCATTGTCTATCCCGGCGGCTTCGTCATTCCGCGCCGGCGCGAAGATGAGGACGGCGTGGTGCATGAGTACGAGGAAGACGCGGCCGGTGAGGCCTGGGATGGCGGCCCGGTGCTGATTTCCTGGGAAGATGCACGCCTGGCGGCGGGTGGCTACAACGTGGTGATCCACGAATTTGCCCACAAGCTTGACCTGTTGACGGGCGTCGCTGACGGCGTGCCCAATCTGGCGGGCCGGCGCGATGTCGACGGCCGCGCCTGGCACGGTGTGCTGGAACGCAGCCTGGACCAATTCAGCGCGGCACTGGAGGCAGTCGAAGCCGCCATCCCGCCAGATGTGGATCCGGAAGGACCGGACGCGGACCAATGGTATGGCCAGTTGCCGCTGGATCCCTACGCGGCCACGGATGAAGCGGAGTTCTTCGCGGTCAGTTCGGAGAGCTTCTTCGCCGATCCCGCGCCGTTGGCCGACGCCATGCCGGATTGGTACGCCCTGCTGCGCGCCTACTACCGCCAGGATCCGCTGGCGCGGCTGCAGCGATACGAGGATCAGGAATCCGAGGACCAGGCCCCCAAGGACCAGCAATCCGGGGCCCGGTAATCGCCATGACCCAAGCGTCTCCTCGCCTGCTTATCGTGTGGCACAGCCGTAGCGGCGCGGCCCAGGCCATGGCGCAAGCCGCCGCCGAAGGTGCCCACGACGTGGCCGCCTGGGCATCGGCGGATGCGGCAGACGCTGACGCACCCGACCATGGCAATGCAAACCCGGACGACGATACGAGCCCTGACGTTTTGGACTGCGCTGCGATAGACGATGACGCGGCAAGCGGGGCCAAGGCGGCGCCGGCTTTAAGCGTCATTGTGCTGCCCGCGGCCAAGGTCGAGGCGAAGGACCTGCTGCAAAGCGACGGCTATCTTTTTTGCGCGCCGGAGAATCTGGGTACGCTGAGCGGCGCCATGAAGGAATTCTTCGATCGTTGTTATTACGGCGTCCTCGATGCGGACGGCGTCAGCCCGATCAGCGGGCGGCCCTACGGCCTGATGATCAGCGCCGGCACGGATGGCAGCGGCGCGGCCCGGCAGGCAGAGCGTATCTGCACGGGATGGCGGCTGCGCCTGGCAGCGGCGCCACTGATCGCGCGCAACGGCGCGCAATCGCCAGCCCAGATCCTGGCGCCCAAGACCGTGGCGCCCGATGTCTTGCATGACTGCAGGGAATTGGGGGGCTTGCTGGCGGGTCTGCTGTTGCTAGGCAGCTAGAACCGCTGGAATGAATCAGGCCGCCATGCGAGCGGCCTGTACCCGCGCGGGCGCGGTCCGGCTTAGCCTACCGCGGCAGTGACGACGATCTCGACCTTGTAGTCGGGATTGGCGAGACGGGATTCGACGGTGGCGCGGGGAGGCGCGTTGCCATCGGCAACCCAGGCGTCCCAGGCTTTGTTCATGCCGTCGAATTCCTTCATGTTGGTGATGAAGATCTGGGCCATCAGGATGCGCGATTTGTCGGTGCCCGCTTCGGCCAACAGCTTGTCGATGGTCGCCAGGACCTGAGCGGTCTGGCCGGTGATATCCAGCTTGGCGTCGTCCGGCACCTGGCCGGCCAGGTAGGCCACGCCGTTATAGACGGCCATATCCGAGAGACGCTTGGCGACATTGACGCGTTTGATGCTGCTCATGGGGTGATCCCTCCTGTTGGAAACCGTCGATTATCGCCGTCTTCCGCCCACGAAGGAAACCATGTTTGCAATCGCGCCGCGCGGCCGGTTTACGCATCCCGCCCCTCAACCTTGCGCACGGCCGTCGCGCTATTTCCCGGCCGGCAGCGGCGGCAGCTCGAACACCTGGCGCAGGTACGCCAGATACGCCGGATCGTCGCACATGGTTTTTTCCGGCGCGTCGGACACCTTGGCCACGGGCTGGCCATTGCAGCGGACCATCTTCATGACGATCTGCAGGGGCTCATGCCCCAGATCATTGGTCAGATTGGTGCCTATGCCGAACGACACGCGGCAGCGCCCCGCGAAGCGGTGTGCCAGTTCCACGGCCCGGGGAAAGGTCAGGGAGTCGGAAAACACCAGCGTCTTGGTGCGCGGGTCGACGCGGTTGGCGCGATAGTGTTCGATCATGCGCTCGCCCCAGATGAAGGGATCGCCCGAATCGTGGCGCGCGCCGTCGAACAGTTTGCAGAAATACATATCGAAATCGCGCAGGAAAGCATTGGTACCGTAGACATCGGACAGCGCGATGCCCAGGTCGCCGCGATATTCCTTGGCCCAGACTTCCAGCGCGAAAACCTGGGAATCGCGCAAGCGCGGACCCAAAGCCTGGCAGGCCTGCAGGTATTCATGCCCCATGGTGCCCAAGGGCAATACGCCATGCTCGCGCGCCAGGGCGACATTGCTGGTGCCGGCGAACATCTTGCCCATCGTGCCTTTCATGGTGGCCACCACTTCCTGGTGCCAGGCCTTGGAGAAACGCCGGCGCGTCCCATATTCGGCCACCCGGAAATCCGCCAGGGACGGATCCTGCACCACCAGGCTCACCTTGGATTGCAGGCGCGCGCGGCCCTCGGCCAGGTCGGGATGCTGCTTGGTATTACGGAAATAGACCTCGTTGACGATGGCCAGCACGGGGATCTCGAACAGTATCGTATGCAGCCACGGCCCTGCCACCTTGATCGAGATCTCGCCGTCTTCCTTGCCCTCGCTGACATCGATGCAGCGCTCGGGTAGATGAAACAGTTCAAGAAAATCGATGAAATCGCTCTTGATGAAGCGCAGGCTACCCAGATACTCCAGTTCGTCGGGAGTGAAACGCAACTGGCACAAGCCGTGGATTTCCGCGCGTATCTCTTCGATATATGGCCGCAGATTGACGCCGGGGTTACGGCATTTGTACTGGTATTCGACCTGGGCGGCGGGGAAATGGTGCAGCACCACCTGCATCATGCTGAACTTGTAGAGATCGGTGTCGAGCAGCGAAGTAATGATCATAGAGGCCCCCCGTACCGCGCGGCGCGCGGCCCCCCAGGGGGCGACACTGATGGACCGGAGGACCCGGCTCCGCGGTGTCCCCGAGCGGGCTCAGGTTCTTAAGCGTGATTGTCTCGGATTTGCGTGAACGTAGCGATGGGGGCAACCTTAGCACAGCGCCCACGCGCTTGCCGGCAGCGACTATGCCCCGGTCAGGGTTATCCCAGGAGGTTTTTGCACGGTTTGGGTAAAATCGATCTTTTCGCGGATAAATAAACCCCCGGAGTTCCACCGCATGACCCACGTCGTTACCGAAAACTGTATCAAATGCAAGTACACCGACTGCGTGGATGTGTGCCCCGTCGATTGCTTCCGCGCGGGTCCCAACTTCCTGGTAATCGATCCCGACGAGTGCATAGACTGTGCGGTGTGCATCCCCGAGTGTCCGGCCAACGCCATTTACGCGGAAGAAGATGTGCCGCAGGACCAATTGCAGTTCATCGCGCTGAACGCCGAACTGTCGCCTGAGTTCCAGAGCATCAGCCGCGCCACCAAGCCGCTGCCCGATGCCGACGAATGGAACGGCAAGCCGGACAAACTGCAATACCTGGAAAAATAATCGGTCCGCGCGCGTTCGATTGCGCTCGAAGTGCGCTCGGATGTGCGCGAACCGCCTTCGAACTGCCAATGACCGACGTATCCAAATACACGCGCCAAACCGTCACTGAAGTCCGCAGTTGGGTCCCCGGCAAGCTGTTTTCGCTGCGGGTGACCCGCGACCCCGCTTTTGTTTTCAAGGCCGGGCAGTTCGCCCGCGTCGGACTGCCCGGCACTGCCCTGCCTGGCGCCGCCGCTGGCAATCCTGCAGCCTCCGACGCCACTGCTGCCCCTGACGCCCCTGGCACCAGCGCAGCCAGCCCCACTGGTGCCGCTAGTGCCACAGCCGATGCGGCGCCGACCTTGTGGCGTGCCTACTCCATGGTGTCCGGCCCGCTGGAAGATGCCCTGGAGTTCTTTTCCATCGTCGTTCCCGAAGGCGAGTTCAGTCCGCGCCTGGCGCGACTGCGCGAGGGAGACAGCCTTTACATCGAGAAGAATCCCTACGGTTTTCTGACCATAGACCGCTTCTTCCCGACACAAGCCGCGCCGGCCGGGCAGGACATCGATGCGACGGGCGCGGCGCCGACGGCATCGGAGGCCACGCCATCGGGCGGCACGACACCCGCGATGAGCGCTATGCTGGCCGCGCCGGACCTGACCCGCACACAGCCGGATCTGTGGCTGCTTGCCACGGGCACGGGACTGTCGGCCTACCTGTCCATCCTGCGTGACCCGGCCACCTGGACCTCGTTCCGCCGGATCATCGTCGTGCATGGGGTGCGCCATGCCGAAGAGCTGGCCTACCGGGAAGAAATCGAGAGCTGGTCCAGCCTGCCCGAATTCGCCGCCATTCACCGCGCCGACCCGCGCAAATTGATCTATCTGGCCATCGCCACGCGCGAGGCCTTGCCCGGCATGCCCAGCGAACGCCTGACCACGCTGATCGCCGACGGCCGCCTGGAACAGCTTGCGGGCGAGCGGCTCGACCCCAAGCTGGCCAAAGTCATGCTCTGCGGCAACCCCGCGATGCTGTCGGCGGCACGCAAACTGCTTGGCGAAATGGGTTTCGCACCGGGACGTCGCGGCATTCCCGGTAACTTGGCCGTCGAAAACTACTGGTAGGCAATAAAACGCGCGCAATTCGCAATAAATCGTGCGTTTTAAGGCGTGAAAAAGGAATTCGAGTAGGAATTCCCGTTTTCGCAACAAAAACGGCCATCCTGCGGACTGCTGTTCTGTACTTTTCGCTATAAACAGCTGTCGCAGCGCAATAATGCGGGCGTGTACACACGGTGCATCAGAGTCGGAACAAACCTGGTGCGCCACTTTTCCAGGCGAACCGCCGCGACGGCTACCTGGTCAGAACGTAAGGATTTTCATCTTATGCTGTATGAATTGCATGAGTTGCAGCGCGCCTTTCTGACGCCCTTTGCCGCTTTCACCGAAGCGAGTTCGCAGCTATTTTCCAATCCCTATAGCCCCTGGGCGTATATGCCCGTTTCCCGCCAGATGGCGGCGGGCTATGAGCTGATGCACCGCATCGGCAAGGAATACGAGAAACCGACGTGGGATCTGCCCACCACGGAAATTGACGGCGAGACCGTCAAGATCATCGAAAAAGTGGCGGTCGACAAACCGTTCTGCCGTCTGATCCACTTCCAGCGGGAAGGCCGCAGTCAAAGCAAGCGCAAGGATCCCACCGTCCTGCTGGTGGCGCCGATGTCCGGCCACCATGCCACCTTGCTGCGCGACACGGTACGTGCGCTGCTGCCCAATCACGACGTGTATGTGACCGATTGGACCGACGCCCGCATGGTGCCCGTCTCCGAAGGTCCCTTCCATCTGGACGACTACGTCTATTACGTACAGGACTTCCTGCACTTCCTGGGCGCCGACACGCATGTGATCTCGGTGTGCCAGCCGACTGTGCCGGTGCTGGCGGCCATCTCGCTGATGGCCAGCGCCAACGACCCCTGTCAGCCGCGCAGCATGACCATGATGGGCGGCCCCATCGATCCGCGCCAAAGTCCGACCCAGGTCAACAACCTGGCGATGACCAAGCCGTATTCCTGGTTCGAAACCCAGTTGATCCATCGCGTGCCGCCGCGCTATCCGGGCGCCGGCCGCCTGGTCTACCCCGGCTTCCTGCAGCACGCCGGCTTCGTGGCCATGAATCCGGACCGCCATATGAAGTCGCACTATGACTTCTATCTGGACTTGTTGCGCGGTGACGATGGCGACGCGGAAGCGCATCGCCGTTTCTACGACGAATACAACGCGGTGCTGGACATGTCGGCGGAGTTCTATCTGGACACCATCCGTATCGTGTTCCAGGAATTCCAACTGCCGCGCGGCACGTGGAAGGTGGGCGGCAAACTGGTGAAGCCGGCCGATATCAAGAAGACGGCGCTGCTGACCATCGAAGGCGAGCTGGACGATATCTCCGGGCAAGGCCAGACGCGCGCGGCGCAGGACTTGTGCAGCGGCATCGCCGCCGCCAACAAGGCGCACTACACCGCGGAAGGCGCCGGCCACTATGGCATTTTCTCCGGCCGCCGCTGGCGCCAGACGATCTGTCCTAAAATCGGCGAATTCATTCGGCAACACGCCTGAGCCGGCGGCCCGAACAGGGTTGTGGAAAAAAAAGGGGCCTGCGGCCCCTTTTTCATTGCTCGCAGGACGGGCCGCAGCGCTTGAGCCAAAAGGCTTGAGCGAAGACCCGTGCGTGGGCGCAGGCTTGAGCTTGCGCGGTGCCGGCGCAGCTGGGAGGGGTGGACCATCCTGCCTGGCTGATGCATTCAGAACCGAGTTTCCTTCAAGAGCACCCTGCTTTTTCTTATGTCCGATTCATCCCTGGTCGATCGCATCGACGCCCTGCTGCCCCAGACCCAATGCACCAAGTGCGGCTATGACGGCTGTCGGCCTTATGCCGCGGCGATCGCCGACGGCACGGTGCCGATCAATCGATGTCCGCCGGGTGGCGATGAAGGCATCCAGGCTTTGGCCGGACTGCTGCATACGCCGCCCCTGCCCCTGGACACCACGCGCGGCCAACACGGTCCGCTGTTGCTGGCCGTGATCGACGAACAACACTGCATCGGCTGTACGCTGTGCATCAGCGCCTGTCCGGTCGATGCCATCGTCGGTGCCAACAAGCGCATGCACACGGTGCTGGATGACCTTTGCACGGGTTGCGATTTGTGCGTGGCGCCCTGTCCGGTCGATTGCATAGACATGGTGCCGGCCGCAAGGCAATGGACACAGGCCGACGCGGATGGGGCGCGCCAACGCCATGACCAGCGCCTGGCGCGCCTGGAAGCGCCGCCACGGGACCAGGCACGCGCCAATCCCGTGCGGGCACGCGGCACCCTGGGCGCCCCGCCGGCGCCGGCGGGCAGCCACGCGACGGCAGCCGACGAACGCGCCAACGCGGCGCGGGAACAGGCCACGCCGGATCGCACGACCAGCGCGACCAGCACGACTGAAGTCGCCGATGCGGACGCCCGCAAGAGCGACGCGATCGCCAGCGCGTTGGAGCGCGCCCGTGCCCGCCGCGCCGCCCGTGGTCCGGTATGACGGTCCGCATCCGCAAGCACACCCTACCCTCGCCCACCCCTTTCAACGTTCGATGAACCCCGCCAAACGCCGCGAGATTTTCGCCCGCCTGCAAGCCGCCAATCCAACGCCCGAAACGGAGCTGGAATATTCCACGCCATTCCAACTGCTGATCGCGGTACTGCTGTCCGCGCAGGCGACGGACAAATCGGTGAACATCGCCACGCGTAAATTCTTCCCTCATCACGGCACGCCGCAAGGCCTGGTGGACCTGGGCGAGGAAGGCGTGGCGCAATACATCAAGACCATAGGCCTTTATCGCAACAAGGCCAAGAACGCCGTGGCCACGGCACGCATCATTCTCGAACAGCACGGGGGCGTTGTCCCCGACACGCGCGAGGCGCTGGAAGCGCTGCCCGGCGTTGGCCGCAAGACCGCCAACGTGGTCTTGAACACGGCCTTCCGCCAGGTCGCCATGGCCGTCGACACACACATCTTCCGCGTTGCCAATCGCACCAATCTGGCACCGGGCAAGGACGTGCTGGCCGTCGAGCTGAAATTGATGAAGGTGGTGCCCGAGGAATATCTGCTCGATGCGCATCACTGGCTGATCCTGCACGGCCGCTATGTCTGTGTCGCGCGCAAACCCAAATGCCCCCAATGCGGCATCGCCGACTTGTGCGAGTTCAAGCAGAAGACGCCGGCCTGAGCCACGCGCCGCCACAGCCAGCCTTGCGCCGCAACAGCATCAGCCCGTCACCGGCATGAATAGCCGCATTGCGCCGCGGCGCGCCGCACCATCACGGCGCCGATTTGGCCGACTTAAACCTATGTAAAACCCCCATAGAATTTTGTTTCGCCCATCCGCATACTCGCCGGCAACAAATATAGATTTGGTGCTACTACATGGACGACACCATCCTGGAGACACAAGGCCTTACCAAGGAGTTTCGTGGCTTCGTCGCTGTGAAAGGCGTGAATCTGCGGGTACGACGCGGGCATATTCACGCCCTCATCGGCCCCAACGGCGCCGGCAAGACCACGTGCTTCAATTTGTTGACCAAGTTCCTGGCGCCCAGCGCCGGCAAGATCTTGTTCAACGGCCAGGACATCAGCAGCGAACGCCCGGCGCAGATCGCGCGGCGGGGCATCATCCGTTCATTCCAGATCTCGGCGGTGTTTCCCCACCTCAGCGTTTTGGAAAATGTGCGTATCGGCCTGCAGCGCAAGACCGGCCTGTCCTATCACTTCTGGCGCAGCGAGAAAAAACTGCATGCGCTCGATGAGCCGGCCCGCGCGCTGCTGGAACAGGTCGACCTGACGGCTTTCGCCGATGAAACCACCGTCAATCTGCCCTATGGCCGCAAGCGCGCGCTGGAAATCGCCACCACGTTGGCGATGGAGCCGGAGCTGATGCTGCTGGACGAACCCACGCAGGGCATGGGCCACGAGGACGTGGACCGTGTGACGCGCTTGATCAAGCGCGTCAGCGTGGGCCGCACCGTGCTCATGGTGGAACACAATATGAACGTGGTCTCCTCCATTGCCGACCGCATCACGGTGCTGGCGCGCGGGGCCGTGCTGGCCGAAGGCAACTACGCTGAAGTAGCCCGCAACCCGGCGGTCATGGAAGCCTATATGGGCAGCACCGAAGGTCAACTGCAAGGAGCGCACGGATGAACGCGCCGGCGTTGGAAATCACCGATCTGCACGCCTGGTACGGCGAATCGCACATCCTGCATGGCGTGAACATGGACGTGCGCCAAGGCGAAGTGGTGACGCTGCTGGGCCGTAACGGCGCCGGCCGCACCACCACCTTGCGCGCGATCCTGGGCCTGACCGGCAGCCGCAAAGGCTCGGTGCGCATCAACGGCACCGAATCGGCCGGCATGCCCACCTTCCGTATCGCGCATCTGGGCGTCGGCTATTGCCCCGAGGAACGCGGCATCTTCGCCAGCCTCAGCTGCGAAGAGAACCTGCTGCTGCCGCCCTTCGTCGGCGGCGCCTTGGGCGGCGGCATGTCGCTGGCGGAAATCTACGAGATGTTCCCCAATCTGCAGGAACGCCGCCACTCGCCGGGCACGCGCCTGTCGGGCGGCGAACAGCAGATGCTGGCCGTCGCGCGCATCCTGCGCACCGGGGCCAACCTGCTGTTGCTGGACGAGATTTCCGAAGGCCTGGCGCCCGTCATCGTGCAGGCGCTGGGGCGTATGATCACGGCGCTGAAGCAAAGGGGCTATACCATCGTCATGGTGGAGCAGAACTTCCGCTTTGCCGCGCCGCTGGCCGACCGCTTCTACGTCATGGAGCATGGCCAGATCATCGAGCACTTCGATGCCGCGCAACTCAATGAAAAACAGGAAACACTCAACGAACTGTTGGGCGTATAAGGTCTCCGACCACAACCTGCCACCCGCCGGCACGACCGGCACCCCCTACAAGAGGGAGAGGAGTCACCATGAAGCTGCATACCCTAACGGCTGCACTGGCCCTGGCCGGCATCGGCGCAATCAGCTTGCCCGCGCAAGCCGCCGGAATATCCGATGACGTGATCCGCATCGGTTTCGTCAGCGACCTGTCCGGCGTCTATTCGGACATCGACGGCAAGGGCGGGATCGAAGCGATCAAGATGGCGATCGAGGATGCCGGCGGCAACATCAACGGCAAGAAGATCGAACTGGTCACGGCCGACCACCAGAACAAGGCGGACATCGCGTCGGCGCGTGCCCGCGAATGGTTCGACCAACAGAAGGTGGACGTCCTGATCGGCGGCACCAACTCCTCCACCAGCCTGGCCATGGCCCAGGTCGCGGCGGAAAAGAAAAAACCTTTCCTGGCCATCGGCGCGGGCGCGTCCGACCTGACCAACGCCCAATGTTCACCCTACACCGTCCATTACGCCTACGACACGGTGGCACTGGCCCGCGGCACCGGTTCGGCGGTGGTGAAGGACGGCGGCAAGAGCTGGTTCTTCCTGACCGCCGATTACGCCTTCGGCCACGCCCTGGAACGCGACACCGTCAACGTGGTGAAGGCCTCCGGCGGCGAGGTCAAGGGCACGGTGCGGGCACCGCTGGGCGCGTCGGACTTCTCGTCCTTCCTGCTGCAGGCGCAATCGTCCAAGGCGCAGATCCTGGGTCTGGCCAATGCCGGCGGCGACACCATCAACGCGATCAAGGCCGCCAATGAATTCGGCATCACCCAGACCATGAAGATGGCGGGCCTGCTGGTGTTCATCAACGACATCGACTCGCTTGGCCTGCAAGCCACGCAGAACATGTACCTGACCGACAGCTGGTACTGGGACCAGTCGGATGAGGCGCGCGCCTGGTCCAAGAAGTTCGAAGCCAAGATCAACCGCAAGCCATCCAGCCTGCAAGCCGGTGACTACTCGGCGGTGTCGAACTATCTGAAGGCCGTGAAAGAGACCGGTACGGACGACGCCGACACCATCATGAAGTGGTTCAAGTCGAACAAGCTCAACGACATGTACGTGAAAAACGGCTACACCCGCGAGGACGGCCGCATGGTGCACGACATGTTCCTGATGCAGGTGAAGACGCCCAAGGAATCGAAGGGCCGTTGGGACTACTACAAGGTGGTCGCCACACTGCCCGGCGACGAGGTCTACACCAAGCTTTCCGAATCCACCTGCAAGCTGGTCAAGAAGTAATCCGCGCCACTGCGCGCCGCCGCGTCCATCCAACGCGGCGGCGCGTCTACGCTTGTTCAACCGCCCGCCATCCACGCGGGCGCGCAGGAAACGCACACGATGACGGAAATCTTCGGCATCCCCTTGCAGGCGCTGTTGGGCCAATTGCTACTGGGGTTGGTCAACGGCTCTTTCTACGCCATGCTATCGCTGGGCCTGGCGGTCATTTTCGGCTTGCTGAACGTGATCAACTTCGCCCACGGCGCGCTCTACATGATGGGCGCCTTCGCCGCCTGGGCGGGCATGAATTACCTGGGCCTGAACTATTGGGTCATGCTCATCCTGGGCCCGATCGTGGTGGGCATCTTCGGCATCATCATCGAGCGGCTGCTGCTGCGGCACCTCTATCGCCTCGACCATCTGTATGGGCTGCTGCTGACCTTCGGCCTGACCCTGCTGATCGAAGGCCTGTTCCGCAGCGTCTACGGCGTCTCCGGCCAACCCTATCCTCCGCCTGACGCCCTGCGCGGCGCCACCAACCTGGGCTTCATGATCCTGCCCAACTACCGCGCCTGGGTGGTGGTGGCATCGCTGGTGGTCTGCCTGGGCACCTGGTTCGTCATCGAACGTACACGCCTGGGCGCGCTGCTGCGCGCCGGTACCGAGAACCCGCGCCTGGTCGAGGCCTTCGGGGTCAACGTCCCGCGCATGATCATGCTGACCTATGGCTTCGGCGTGGGCCTGGCCGGATTCGCCGGCGTGCTGGCCGCGCCGGTGCTGCAGATTTCCCCGCTGATGGGTTCGAACCTGATCATCGTGGTGTTCGCGGTGGTGGTGATCGGGGGCATGGGTTCCATCCTCGGATCCATCCTGACCGGTCTGGGGCTGGGTGTGGTCGAAGGGCTGACCAAGGTCTTCTGGCCCGAAGCCTCCAGCACCGTGGTGTTCATCATCATGGCCATCGTCTTGCTGCTGCGTCCCGCCGGCCTGTTCGGGAAAGAAAAATGAATCGACAAATTGCTGCCTATGTCGTCCTGGCCGTCCTGTTGGCCTTGCTGCCTTTCATGGGGGTGTATCCCATCTTCGCCATGAAGGTGATGTGCTACGCCCTGTTCGCCTGCGCCTTCAACCTGCTGCTGGGTTTCACCGGCCTGCTGTCCTTCGGCCACGCGGCCTTCCTGGGCGCCGCCGCCTACGCCACCGGCCATGCGCTGAAGGTGTGGGGCCTGCCCACCGAAGCAGGGTTGCTGTTCGGCGTCGGGGTAGCGGCCCTGCTGGGCCTGGCGGTAGGCGCGCTGGCCATCCGCCGCAGCGGCATCTATTTCGCCATGATCACGCTGGCCATGTCGCAGATGGTGTTCTTCTTCTTTCTGCAGGCGCATTTCACCGGCGGCGAGGACGGCTTGCAGAACGTGCCGCGCGGCCACCTGTTCGGCTTCATCGACCTGCGCCAGGACATCAATCTGTACTACCTGGTGTTCGGCCTGTTCGTGATCGGCTTCGCCATCATCTGGCGCGCCATCAATTCGCCGTTCGGCCAGGTGCTCAAGGCCTTGCGGGAAAACGAACCGCGCGCGATTTCGCTGGGCTATGACGTCGACCGCTTCAAGCTGCTGGCCTTCGTGCTGTCGGCCGCGCTGGCCGGCCTGGCCGGATCGGCCAAGACCCTGGTATTCGTGTCGGCGACCTTGTCCGATGCCACCTGGCAGATGTCGGGGCTGGTGATCCTGATGACGCTGATCGGCGGCATGGGAACGTTCCTGGGGCCGGTCATCGGCGCCTTCATCGTGGTGTTGCTGGAAAACAAGGTTGGCGACTTCGGCCAGGCCATGGCGAGCTGGACCGGCGTGGACTGGTTCCGCCAGTTGGGGGAATCGGTCACCATCGTGATCGGCCTGATCTTCGTGATCTGCGTGATGGCCTTCCGCCGCGGCATCGCCGGCGAACTGCAGGCACTGGTGCAGAAACGCCGTACCCCGCGCGGCACGACGCCAGCGTAACCTCGCCAACATAGCTGCACTATCCCTGGGCGTAATCGCACGTCCTCCTCGGGTTGCAGTCCGATACCTTTCATGTACACCTCCGTGTGGCAGGTTCACCCTGCCACGCGGCTTTTGCGCGTTAGGATGGCGGCGATTGTCAGACCTGATACCGGAGCACCCATGTACAAGCGTATCGTTTCCCAACTACTGGCCCTGACGTGTGCGATCGGGCTGGCCAGCGCGCCCGCCGCGGCGCAGACCACCGACTCGACCGCGACCGAGGCCAGCCTTGTCAGCGGTGCGCAGCAATCGCGCGACCAATGGGGCGCCCACATCGTGGGGCTGACCCGGACGCTGTTCGACGGCAAGGTCGTGGCGAAGGCCAACTGCGCGAACGAGCCTGCGTACACCTGCACCGGTCTCATGTTGTCGGCCTTCGAAGCGCAAGATATCGATTACTGGTTCTCGCCCAATCCGGCCGGCGGCAAACTGTCGATGAGCTATGTGATCAAGGCCACGTCCAGAGGATCCAACCGGGTCATGTTCGGTGGCTCCGGCTATATCCTGTGGCCCAGCAGCACGCTGGCGACAGAGTTGGCTCAGCGTGGACTGGCAAACAATGCCTTCCCCACCAAGTACCGTTGCGGTTTCCCCCAGGATGCCTATACCGACCAAAGAGCGGATAACGGCTGCGGCAAGATCGCACTCAACGACCCTGCGTTCGACAACACAGGCCCCTGCCAGGCGCAGGGCATCACAACAGCATCACAGTGGCTGGCTGCCTTTGGAAACGACAACTTGTTGTTTCAGCAATGCGGCTTCACCCTGCAAATATCGCCGGCCGCCGACAAACAGGCCTTTGACGTCGTGGAGCAAATCCAGAACACGCTGCTGGACACCAACAACACCAACGCCCTCGGTTCCTATAACGAAATCGTCCTGCAAGCCTGGCCCGAACTCGAGCCGTCCCGGGTGCCCTTGCTCGCCTTCTTCTACGTCGAGCCGGATAGCCAGCAGAGGCTGGTCCCCGCGGTTTCCGCGCAAGCCAAGGAAGGCATGAAAGGCATGAAAAGCAGGCAGGTTCTTCTCAACCCGGCGGGCGACCTCGATCAGGCGCGGCAGGAACAGGCCAATTACTACCAAAAGGCGAAGATCTTCGCGCCCATCATCCGGCTGTCCGGAAATTCCTGGGATCAATTGCGGCTGAACTACGTCAATACGGACCAGGCGGCGGCGATTCCGGCGACGGTCAATGTCCTGCCGCGGTAACAGACGATAAAAAATGGCCTCCCCACCGGGGAGGCCAAAGACGTAGTGGTCACGTTACTGCACTACATCACTGCCCTGTCAGGCACAGCAAACCCCAAGGTATCAGGGAAATGTTGTGCGAATCTTTGATTTCAGCGGGCAGTCATCCAGCACTCCGCAGGCGACGCGTGTCATGATCTCCGGCTAAGATCGGCAGGCGCATCCAGTCCCGCGAAAACTACCCAGGCAAGGCACTTGCAGGCGCCGCGACAATGGCAGCGTCCCGCCGGCATCAACCAGGCGAGGCGCGCCGCTAAATTCGCGTGTTTGCAAAAATAGGCGCAGAATAGGGTCTCGATCAGTCTTATATAAGACATAAGACCAGGAATGACCCAGGGGCGTTGTAATCCCCCGGTAATTCCCTGTTTTTTCAGGGATGATCCCTTGACCTATGCGCCGCCAGCGGGCTGTCGTCCCATCCGGATGACAAGCCCGCCGAAACGCCTGAAAATGGCAGCTTTTGCGGACAACAACCACGGAGTCCATCATGCCGCACAACACGTTCGACACTCTCAAGACATTCAAAATCGGTGGCAAGTCCTGTCAGTACTATTCCCTTCCGGCGCTGGGCAAGGCCCTGGGCGTGGATGTCCAGCGACTGCCCGTCTCGATGCGCGTGGTGCTGGAATCCGTGCTGCGCAACTGCGACGGCCAGAAAGTGACCGAGGAACATGTCAAGCAGCTGGCGAACTGGCAGCCCACCGCCAAGCGCGAGGAGGAAATTCCCTTCGTCGTCGCGCGCGTGGTGCTGCAGGATTTCACCGGCGTGCCGCTGCTGGCCGACATCGCCGCCATGCGTTCCGTGGCGGCTTCCATGGGCAAGGATCCCAAGGCCATCGAGCCGCTGGTACCGGTGGACCTGGTGGTCGATCACTCCGTGATGATCGATTACTTCGGCACCCAGAAGGCGCTGGATCTGAACATGAAACTGGAGTTCCAGCGCAACCAGGAACGCTATCAGTTCATGAAGTGGGGCATGCAGGCCTTCGACACCTTCGGCGTGGTGCCCCCGGGCTTCGGCATCGTCCACCAGGTCAACCTCGAATACCTGGCGCGCGGCGTGCACAAGGCCAATAACATCTACTACCCCGATTCGCTGGTGGGCACCGACAGCCACACCACCATGATCAACGGCATCGGCGTGGTCGGCTGGGGCGTGGGCGGCATCGAAGCGGAAGCCGGCATGCTGGGCCAGCCCGTGTACTTCCTCACCCCCGACGTCGTCGGCGTGGAACTCAAGGGCAAGCTGCGCGGCGGCGTCACCGCCACCGATCTGGTGCTGACCATCACCGAAATGCTGCGCCGGGAAAAAGTGGTCGGCAAATTCGTCGAATTCTGTGGCGAAGGCACCGCCAGCCTGTCGGTGACCGATCGCGCCACCATCGGCAACATGGCACCGGAATATGGCGCGACCATGGGTTTCTTCCCGGTCGATGAGCGCACCATCGAGTACTTCAAGGGTACCGGCCGCACGGATGAAGAAATTGCCGCCTTCGAAGCCTATTTCAAGGCCCAGAAGATGTTCGGTGTGCCCAAGGCCAAGGATCTCGATTTTTCCAAGCTGCTGACGCTGGACCTGTCCACCGTGGCGCCCTCGCTGGCAGGCCCCAAGCGGCCGCAGGACCGTATCGAGATCGGCAACGTCAAGAACACCTTCATCGACCTGTTCTCCAAGCCGGTCGCCGAAAACGGCTTCAACCAGCCCGCCGAAAAGCTGGGCCAGGTATACACCACCAGCGCCAAGACCAAGGTCAAGAACGGCGACATCCTGATTGCCGCCATCACCTCCTGCACCAACACGTCCAACCCCAGCGTGATGCTGGCGGCGGGCCTGCTGGCCAAGAAGGCGGTGGAAGCGGGCCTGAAGATACCCGGTCACATCAAGACCTCGCTGGCCCCGGGATCGCGCGTGGTCACCGAGTACCTGACCAAGACCGGCCTGCTGCCTTATCTGGAAAAACTGGGATTCAACGTCGCCGCCTACGGTTGCACGACATGTATCGGCAACGCCGGCGACCTGACGCAAGACCTGAACGAGGCCATCGTGTCGGAAAACCTGGTGTGCGCGGCAGTGCTGTCGGGCAACCGCAACTTCGAAGCGCGCATCCACCCGAACATCAAGGCCAACTTCCTGGCGTCGCCGCCGCTGGTCGTGGCGTACGCCCTGGCCGGCACCGTCACACGCGACCTGATGACCGAACCGGTCGGCAAGGGCAAGAACGGTGACGTCTGGCTGGGCGATATCTGGCCGTCGACCGAGGAAGTGAATCACCTGCTGCAATTCGCCTTGGATCCGGCCGGCTTCCAGGCCAACTACAGCCAGGTCAAATCCAATCCCGGCAAGCTGTGGGAGAAGATCAAGGGCGTCAGCGGTGAGACCTATAACTGGCCTTCCTCGACCTATATTGCCGAACCGCCCTTCTTCGAGGGCTTCGGCATGGAACCCGGTGCGATCCCCGTCATCAAGGGTGCGCATGCCCTGGGTATCTTCGGCGACTCGGTGACCACCGATCACATCTCGCCGGCCGGCTCCATCAAGGAAAGCTCGCCCGCGGGCAAGTGGCTGAAGGAACACGGCGTATCGAAGACCGACTTCAACAGCTACGGCTCGCGCCGGGGCAATCACGAGATCATGATGCGTGGCACTTTCGCCAACGTGCGTATCAAGAACCTGATGATTCCGCCGCTGGCCGACGGCAGCCGCTTCGAAGGGGGCGAAACGCTGTATCAGCCGACCGGCGAACAGATTTCGATCTATGACGCCGCCATGCAGTACATTGCGGCCGGCACCCCGACAGTGGTGTTCGGTGGCGAAGAGTACGGCACGGGTTCGTCGCGCGACTGGGCCGCCAAGGGCACTCAGCTGCTGGGCGTCAAGGCCGTGGTGGCGCGCAGCTTCGAGCGCATCCACCGCAGCAACCTGGTCGGCATGGGCGTGCTGCCCTTGCAGTTCAAGGGTGACGACAGCGCGCAGTCGCTGGGCCTGACCGGCGAGGAAACCTTCGACATCAGCGGCCTGGAAGCGGGCATCCGTCCGCAGCAGGACGTCACCTTGACCATCCATGGCAAGGACGGCTCGAAGCGCGACGTGCAGGTGCTGCTGCGCATCGACACGCCGATCGAGGTGGACTATTACCAGCACGGCGGCATCCTGCCGTTCGTGTTGCGCCAACTGCTGGCGAATGAGCCGGCGGCGGCCGCCGCGGCCTGATTGGAAGACTGATCGGAAGGCTGATTGGAAGCCGGATCGGAAGCCCGATCAGTTGCAGGTTGGTACCAAAAGCTGGGCGCTGCGAGCGCCCAGCTTTTTTTCGCTTCAAAGAAGACAGGACGATGCAGCGTGAGCAGGCAGGGCGACGCAGCGTGCTGGCTGCGCTGCCGCGGCATGCCGGCGCAATCGATTTTTACGTCTTTCAAATGCCCGGCACGAAGCGCTTTTTCCTATGAAATCAAAGGAAACGCCGGCTGCGCTTGCCGGCAATGCCTACGTGATCCGAGCAAGCACGCCCGCGGCGCACAGGAACGCGCCCGCATGACGCGCCACGAACGGGGATTCCAAGCGAGACAACGCAGCAACGTCTCGTCTCTTCCATCCCTGAAGCGAACTCGCAATGCCAAATCTGATCGCCGCATCCCGGACAATCTCCCAACCCCTGTACGACTTCCCCCCGGAAGACGATGTCGATGCAGTCTCGTCGCAATGGGGAGACTCCACCGACAGTGGCATGCGTTCCGCCGGTTCCCTTGAATCCGTCAAGGTCAGGACAACGGCATCTTCCGAGCCGCGCCACCCGCCGATGCCGAAGCAACGCGTCAGCATCAACGGGCCCATCCCCTTCGCGGCGCCGGCCGGTCCAGGATCCGCGGACTACCAGCGAGCCATGAGGCACGACAAGGTGCATCTCACGACGTTTCTTGGTCCATTGAATCCCGCGCCGGTCCCTGAGAGGAGTCCTGCGTCATACCCGCCGAAGAACAATCCCTTTGCGATCAAGGGTAATAATCCCTTCGACGGCGAGGACGACGAATTCCCGATGGGGATGGCGCCCCCGCCGCAGCGCGCCGATCGAACACCAACGCCGGCATCTGTGCCTGCCAGCGCCATCAGCAGCGCCGATTCAAGCTCGGAAGCGCCGTCGGCCACCTTGAAAATGCTGCAGCAGTTACGCACACAGGGAAGTCAAAAAGTGCGTGAATCCCGGCGCGCAGCCGAGACATCCATTGGAAGTATCACTGCTGCTGTCTCCGGCAAAGCGTCCCTTCGCGATCCCCTGGACGGCATGCGCGATAAATGGACAAAGCTGCATGGCGCATTGAACAAGAACCAGCCGCCTGGCGTGCCACAAGATGACACGACGAGCGCCATGGATACGCCCATCGCGCGCCATTGCAGCGCCTTTTATGACAGCCTGATGCGCCATGCCCAACAGGGTTCGGCACTATCTTTCCATCAAGTGGCCAAAGCGCTGCGAGTCTTGACCCTCGACGCGGGCGCCGTCGATCACACGCAATTCCGTGACACGCTGCGCTACACCACGCTGCAACCGCACCTTGGGTCCGCGCGGATCGAACATCTGTTCCGACTGGCGCGTCTGCGCAATCCCCGGGATCGATCGCGTGCCGAGATGATCTCGACGGCAGGCAGGCTGTTGACCGCCTCTCTTGCAAAAAACAAGGTTGCCGCCAAAGCCGCCGTTCCCCTTGCAGACGCGCTACTCGATGCCGTGGGGACTGAATGCCACCGTGCTATCCAGCAGCGGTGGATCAACAATGTCGAACTGGCTATTGCCGCCAATAAGGCGCTGAAGGCCGCTCCCCTGGACAATCGGGAACGCGAAACCGCGCGTTTGGTCGAGGCCCTGCGCGAACTGGCGATCATCGGCCAACAGGTGGACTTCGATATGTCATCGCGGCAACGGCTGAGGGATCTGCATACCGGCCTGTCCAAAAGCCAGGCCAAGGAATTGGACGACATGCTTGGCATCGGCCAAGACAAATTCGGGCACGCCGACGCCAAGCACTTCCACCGATTCCTGAATGGGACTCTGCCCGGGTATGAAACCGATGCCGGCATGCAAGCGCGCATGGCCACGTTCATCGAACAATGGCGCGATGCGCGCGAAGAAAATCCGATGCCAGGCCGCCGCGAGCTGGACTACTCGACCATGCGTAAGAGTGTCTATCACCGGTCGTGGGCGCCGGTCCGCTTTTTTTCCAGGCTGCGGCAGATATTGACAGGCAAAGCCAAGGAAGAGCCGATCAGGACCAGGAACGAAATCAAGGACCTGGTCGCGGCCCTGACGACGGGCAAGCCCTTGCGTCGTGAGCTGAAAGGCATCGACCACCTCGACCGCATTTTCCAGGCTACGCCGCCCGATGCGCCGCCCGAACTGGCCGCGGAAAAAGCCGAGTTCAAGAAGTATCTTCAGCACACGTTGCGCAAGTTGGAGCCGCAAGAGGCGCGGGCCCTGCACGCATCCCTGGTACAAGCGCGCCAGGACTTGCAGTCCATGGGGTCGTCCGAGCTGCGGGCGCTGGGATGGACAGAGGCCTTATATCCCGAACTGGAGCGAGCCCTGGAACGGGAATTTCATGTACGCGAACTGGTTAAGTGCGTCACGGACGCCAACTCGGCATTGCAAATGAGCCGGCGCAACGCGGCACGGCAGCACAACCGTGGAGAGGCACTGATCGCCGCCATGGACAAGCTGGCAAAAACCATGGCCACGGCGCCCGAAGCCGCGCAGAAAATCGCACAGGAAAGTGCGTGCAACGGCGAGCAGGAAGAAGGCGCCCAAGAGAACGCCTTCGACCTGCTCACGGAAGCGGTGGCCCGCACCGTCGACTTCGATGGTGTCCGCAGCAACGACAGGCGCGTTGTCGGACAGGCCGTCGAGGACATGGACGCCGTGCTCGGATACAAGTGCCCGCAATGGGGACAAGCGCGCACCGGTACGCTGCATGCGCTGGCTCACGCCGGCTATCTGGCGACGAGGTAAACGCCGCCCTGACGGCTGCGATGGCAGCCGTCAGGTGCGCCTACCGGCGCGGCGCGGATCAATCCAGGCGGATATTGCCCTTCTCCACCACTTCCGCCCACCGCTTGCGCTCGGACAACAGGAACGGATTCAGCTGGTCGGGCGGCATGATGGCGACTTCGGCGCCCTGGTCGTTGAGCTTGGACTTGATCTCGGGCAGGCTCATGATGCGCGCCATTTCCTTGGACAACCGCGCCACCGCGTCATCCGGCATGTTCAAGGGCGCGACGACGCCCTGCCAGGTACCCGACTCGAAATCCTTCACGCCCTGCTCGGCGATGGTAGGCACGTTGGGGATCTGCGGCATGCGGCTGCGCTTGGACACCGCGATGGCCTTGAGCTTGCCGCTCTGGACATAGGGCAAGGTGGCCAGCATGCCGTTCATGATGATCTGCGTCTGGCCGCCTATGGTATCGGTGACGGCTTGCGAACCGCCCTTGTAGGGCACGTATTCCCATTTCGCGCCGGTGGCTTGCTCCACGGCCACGCCGGCCACGTGGGGAGCGCTGCCCATGGCGGTCACGGCGAAGTTCAAGCGCTCCTTCTTCGACAAGGCAACCAGTTCCGGCAGGGTATTGGCCGGCACCGACGGATGCACCGCCAGGATGTGCGGCGAGTACGCCAGCATGCTGACACCGCGCAGGTCCTTGTTGGGATCGAAGTTCAGCTTGGTGTAGACGGACGGGCTGATCACCAAGGCACCCAGGTCGCACAGCAGCAAGGTGTGCTTGTCATCGGATTGCACCACCATGGCCGCGCCCAGGTTGCCATTGGCGCCCGGCCGGTTGTCGACGATGACGCTCTGCTTCAGCGCTTCGCCAAGCGGCTGGCTGATCAGGCGCGCGATGATGTCGGACGAGCCACCCGCCGTATACGGCACCAGCAGGCGGACGTTGCGATTGGGCCATGCGGCCTGGGCACGCAAGGACGGGGCGGCGACGCCGAGCGCGGCTGCGCCGGCGGCCGTCAGGAAGTGACGACGGTTGATAGACATTTAACTCCTCCACGCATGGGTTCGATGCGCTTTCTTCTTATAGGATGTCGGATGACGTGGAAGATTCTGCCTTTCAACTTTGACAGCGTCAACTAGGCAATTGTTAGGGATTTCCTGACGGTAAACGGGGGGCAGGACCGTCCGTAGACGGCCCCACTCGTACGACAAGTGGACGGAGCGCCTGGACTTTACGGGTCACGCGCCGCAGGCTGCGGCAAGGACCACCTGCGCCGGCGCGCCGGGGACCAGCGCCGCGACTTCCGTGTCGCCAAATTGATAGGCATCCATGGCCAGCGCTCCATAAGCGATTTCGTCGACCAGGCGCACACCGGAGCCTTCGCCCGCGCCCCAGGCCACATAGAACGGCATCAAGTGGTCGTCGCTGGGATGAGCCTGGGCAGCGCCCGGGGCCTGCATCTCCCAATCCAGCAGCGCAGCGGTATCGCCAGCCGCGATGTGCTGCGCGAACCACGACTGGAAGGGTTCCACGTAGGGCAAAGGGGCCGCGTCATGGCCGCGCTGCACGTGGCGCAGATTATGGGTGAGTGAGCCCGATCCTATGATCAGCACGTTTTCATCACGCAAGGGGCGCAGCAATTGGCCCAACTTGTATTGCGCGCTGGCATCGCGACCGGCATCCAGCGCCAGTTGCACGACCGGAACATCGACGTCGGGATACAGGTACCGCAACGGCACCCAGGCGCCATGGTCCAGGGGCCGCTCGGGATCGTCGTGGACGGTCAGCCCGGCATCGCCCAGCAAGCCGGCCACGCGGCGTGCCAGCCCGGGAGAGCCGGGGGCGGCGTATTCGAGGCGATAAAGCGCCTGTGGGAAGCCACCGAAGTCATGCCAGGCTTGCTGGCGATCGCGCGTGCTGACGGCCAGGCCGTGGCCCATCCAATGCGGCGACACCACCAGGATGGCTGCCGGCTTGGGCAATGGCCGCGCCCACTCGGTCAGCGCGGGACCGGTGCGGCCGGGATCCACCGCCAGCATCGGAGAGCCATGGGAAACGAAAAGCGTGGGCCAACGCATGGTGGCCTCCTTGAGCATAGGGGAATGCCGCCAGTATGATTGTTTTCGTATGCGCAATAAATTACGAACAGCGCTATTTAAAATTCCGGGTTCGGCAACAATCATAAGATCAGCCTCCCGGCACGGATCCCCCCGATGCACTAACCGCCAGGGCCGCCCTGCCCAGGGCGGATGGACGCCCTTCCCTTACACTACGGGCTACGCTTTATTCAGGACACCAATACCCTCATGCCCCGCGCTCGCAGCAATACTCCTTCTCGCCTGACACGTGATGCCTCTCGACTGGTGTCGCTGGCGCTCGCGCTCAATAGCTCCGGCAGCCGCGTCGAAGACGTATTCTGGGAAGAGCAGCTGAACGTGGCCATTCCCAAGCTGCTGCGCGCCGGCAACGACGCGCCGCTGGATGCGGCATTGGACCATCTGGCGCAAACCCAGCCCGGTGCCTATGAAATCCTGGTGGAGCAGGCGGAAACGCTGACCGAGTCCACCATCATCGAGAAAAACGGCGTCAACCACGACGTGCTGCTGTTCGTCGTTCCCGTGGTCGCCTGGACCCGCTATGCCATTCCCACGGGGCCGGTACCGGCCTCGGCGCTGCAGGCATTGACCGCGCAACTGCACGGCCATGTGCTGGCCCAGGACGTAAGGATGAGCCTGCTGCCGCAACTGGTCAGCATCGACCAGATGCCACGCACTTTCTCCGAGACCTGGCATTGGCTGCAAAGGCTGGGTTCGCAGGCATTGGGGGCCGAGACGATGAAGCCCACGCTGAACGCCGAAGCGGAAACCGCCAATATGCTGGCCGACACCCGCTATATCGTCGGGGCTGCCGCCGTGCCTCACGGCTCGCCTTTGTTCCGTTGGCAGGAACAGCCCGGCGAAGCCGGCGCCACGCGGGAAAGCTGTCTGGCGCAATGGATAGAACAGGCCCAGCCGACGCTGGCCACACTGTTGCCCGGTTGCGGCATCGAGTGCCTGTTGCCCGATGCGTATTACGTCAACAATCGCGAGGCCGACCGCCGCGTACGGCCACTGGCCCTGCGTGCCGCCGTCAATTGGCTGGAAGCATCCGTCAACCTGCAGCCCGCGCAATTGCGGGCGGTGATCGCGGGTTGCGGCGAGACCCGCATCGACGAATACCGGGTTTCCTTCACCGCGCGCAGCAGCAATGACGTCATGTATGGCTGCGTGTGGCCGCTGTATGGGCGCGAAGACGACGACGCGGAGCACGAGGGCGTCAATCCTGTCGAAGAAATCGCCGCCTTGCTCAAGGACCTGGGCGTCACCGAAGTGCGCCGTATCCCGGGCGTACTGCCCATGGATTTCTGCGAGGACTGCGGAGCGCCTTACTTCCCCAATCCTTTGGGCGAGATGGTGCACGCCGAACTGCCCGACGACGCGCAGGCCGGGCCGGCGCATTTCCACTGATTCGAGCCGGGGCCTGGCCATGCGGTGCGCGACAACGTCGGTGGGCTTCCCGTGAGCAAGGAACGGCAGGCCAGCCGCCCCGCCACGCTCGCGGACATCTTCTGCAAGCGCGTGGATAACTACGGCGATGTCGGCGTCTGTTGGCGCCTGGCGCGCCAGCTGACGGTGGAGCATGGCTGGCGTGTGCGCTTGTGGGTGGATGATTTGCCCGCACTGTGCCGGCTGGTGCCGCAGGCCGCCCCCAAAGCCGCCACGCAGACGGTCGACGGGGTCCAGTTGATCGCCTGGCATGACACGATGGCCGCGCTGCCCACGCCGGGCGATGTCGTCATCGAGGCCTTCGCGTGTGATCCGCCGCCGGCATTCCGCAAGGCCATGCACGCGAGCCGGCCGCTGTGGCTGAACCTCGAATACCTGAGCGCCGAGGACTGGGTGGCTTCCTGCCATGGCCTGCCCTCGCTGCAAGCGGATGAGGGCGGCCGAGCCGGCCTGTCCAAATATTTTTTCTTCCCCGGTTTCACGCCCGATACGGGCGGCCTGCCGCGCGAAAAAGGCCTGAGCGCGCAACGCGATGCCTTGCAACAGCAGCGCGGCGCGCAACGTGATTTCCTGGCCGGCCTGGGTTTGCCCGCCGCGGTCCTTGCCCAATGGGAAACAGGGGCGCTGCTGACCACCCTGTTCTGCTATCCCGATGCGCCCGCCGCGGCGCTGCCGGCGGGCCTCTTCGCGCCGGCGCGCGCGCCCCTGCCCGGGGTGTGGTCCGACGCTGGGCGGCCCGCGCTGATCCTGGTGCCTGAAGGCGTGGCGCCCGGGCTGGATGCCGCCGCGATCGCGCCGCATTACGGCGTCACGCTGGCACGCATTCCCTTCCTGAGCCAGGACGACTATGACCGCTTGCTGTGGTGCGGCGACCTCAATTTCGTGCGCGGCGAAGATTCTTTCCTGCGCGCCGCCTGGGCCGCGCGGCCGCTGGTCTGGCAGATATACGTCCAGGAAGAGCAGGCGCACCTGGTGAAACTGCAAGCGTGGCTGGCGCGCTACAACCCGCCAGCGGCGGCGCGCAAGCTGATCGAGGCCTGGAACGGGTCGTTCGATGCCGGCGCAGGCTCGGGTACAGGTACAGGCACAGTCTCTGGCTCTGGCTCTGGCTCTGGCTCAGGTTCGGGCACAAACCCGGCCCCCGGCGGTGATGCCGTGGCAGGCGCACTGGCTGGCGCATTGGCGCCGGCCGCATGGGAAGCATGGCGCACCCGCGCCAAAGCGTGGGACGCCGACTATGCCCAGCAGTCCAGCCTGGCTGACCGCCTGGTCGCATTTTGCGCAAAACACCGGGAAAAAGGTTAGAATCATGGGCTTTGCGGCTATTTACTTCCCGATTTTCCCCGCCCCCGCTCATCAGTGGATGGCACGCCAGTAGTAGCGATACGAAGACGGCGGCCCCCTGAAGGCAGCGCGCGGCACGGTGCACGGGAAGGTATGGCCAGGCGGAAGTGGCAATGGTGCCAGCGACGCCAGAGTTTGGCGTCCAACCCGCAGGGCTGGGCCAACCCCACAAGATACCCGGAGTTTTATCGATGAAAACCGCTCAGGAATTGCGCGTCGGCAACGTGATCATGGTCGGCAAGGATCCGTTGGTGGTCCAGAAGGCCGAATACAACAAGTCCGGCCGTAACGCGGCCGTGGTCAAGCTGAAGTTCAAGAATCTGCTGACCGGCTCGGGCAGCGAATCGGTCTACAAGGCCGACGAAAAGTTCGACATCGTCGTGCTGGATCGCAAGGAGTGCACCTACTCCTACTTCGGCGACCCGATGTACGTCTTCATGGACGAAGAGTACAACCAGTATGAAATCGAAGCCGAAAGCATGGGCGACGCGCTGAACTACCTGGAAGAAGGCATGCCCGTCGAAGTGGTCTTCTACGACGGCCGCGCCATCTCGGTCGAACTGCCGACCAGCCTGGTGCGTGAAATCACCTACACCGAGCCGGCCGTGCGTGGCGATACCTCGGGCAAGGTGCTCAAGCCCGCCAAGATCAACACCGGCTACGACATCAACGTGCCGCTGTTCTGCGCCATCGGCGACAAGATCGAAATCGACACCCGCACTGGCGAATACCGCAGCCGCGTGAACTGATCCTCGCGGCCAGCCCGCGGGCTGGTTTGCCATGGAGAAGGTTCGATGACAAAGCCCCTTTACAGGGGCTTTGTTTTTTGCTGATTGAGGGGCGCCGGCGTCTTAGGCATTGCGCCGCTGTCCTTGCAGCCCGCTATTGCAACCGCTCGTCGTCGAATATGTCGGGCAGGCCCAGCACGTCGATACCCTCTTCGGCCAGCTCGGCGCGTTCCTCGGGCGTCGACGTACCGCGTATGGCGCGGTCTTCGGCTTCACCCTGATGGATGCGGCGCGCTTCCTCGGCGAAGCGGGGGCCGACGTTGTCAGCCTTGCGCACCATCTCGCGTACCTGCTTGAAGATGGCGGCCTGCAAGCGCGCCATCTGCATGGCTTCGGAAGCCGGCGCGGCGGAGGGCGCTACCGCCGCCCCGGCGCCTTCGGCGGGCCGCTCGACCGCCTCATGATCGCGAAAATGGCCCACGTTCAAGCGCGGCGCCGACAGGCGCTTGATCACCCTGTCGCTGCCGCACACCGGGCAGGACACGAGGCCACGCGTCTGCTGGCTGTCGTAATCGTCGTGCGACGCGAACCAGCCTTCGAAAATGTGGCCCAGTTCTTCGCACTGCAGGTCAAATACTTTCATTTCGGTCAGGATCTAAGAGCGGCCCGCAGCGGGCTGGTCGCGCGGACGAGCGCGCCGGGCACGCAATATGTGGCAAGGATACCGCACTCCGCCGCCGCCGTTGCCCTGAATCCAACGCTGTGTCCGGCCACGTGCCGACGTCATTCAGCAACGAACCGTTCAGCCCTTCCTATTTATGGCTAGCCGACTTGCGTTTGGCGCGCGGGGCGGCTTGCGTGCTGACGTCGGCTTGCTGCGCTTGCAGCGCATTGATCTGGCGCTGCAAGTCACGCAACTGTTGGCGCACGTCCTGCTGCTGCTCGTTCAGGGCCTGGGCGTCCTGGCGTGCCTGCTCCTGGCGGGCGGCAACCTGGCTTTCCTGGTCCTTGCGTAGCGCGGCGTCGGCCTGCAGCGTGCTCAGTTCGGCGTTGCGCTTGGCCAGCAGGCGCTCGTTGCGCGCGTTTTCCGCCTGCAGCTTGATGCGCTGGATGTCCGCCGACGCCAGGTCGGCCGACTGTCCGGCAAATGCCCGGTAGGTAGCCTCGGCCTGGTTTTCGGAAGTTGTTTTCAGCACCCGCCAGAAATTCTTCTGCTGGAACAAGGCGACGTAATAAGTCAGGTCCTCGCTCTTGAACAAGAGGCTGGCGCCATAGTTGCCGTTGTAAGTGGTGCGCAACTCGGTCACCTGGCGCGACTGGATCAGCTGCTGCAGTTCGGACACGGTGCTCGCCGGCGCGGCGGGGGCAGCGGGGGTGGGCAATGGCGCGGCCGCTGTCGCGGGCGGCGTCACCGCCGCGGCGGGATCCTTGCTGTCCTTCTCCACCTGAACCACGGCGGGACGCTGGTCCTGCGTCTGCGCGCTGGCGCAGGCCATCAGGCTCGACAAGACACCAGCCAATAGCAATATCCGACCTACGGGACGCAGCGGTGCACGCTTCATGTAATCCTCTTTCTCTTACCCTTAAGGGATATTCTTTGTAAGCCGGCGGTTACTCATTGCAGCCGGCCGGCAATGATAATCGGAAATAAACATTTCCGACGTATTCCAGACGCATTCCTTTTCGGGACGACGACGATATCGTCTGCCCTTTCCCGCTGCTTCGAAAGAAGGGAGAAATCTGGAGCTAGATGCGCCCGCTCCAGACGAGACGAGACAAAAACACCCCGCGCCAGGACGGCTGACGGCCCGCCGTTGTCAAAGCCGCGGCGAGACACGCTGCGTTGTCCGATGCGACTTTCCATCAAGGTGCCTCGACCACGCCGTCCGCGAATTCCCCTTGCCCTTCGGCCAACTGGAATTTGCGCATCTTCTCCCACAACACCTTGCGGCTGATGCCCAGCATATTGGCGGTGTCCTGGCGCCGCCAGCCATTGGCTTCCAGCGCCGCCACCACGCGGGCGCGCTCGGCCTGTTCGGCTGGCGTGAAAGGAGCGCGCGCCGCCGCAGGCTCGGCCTCCCGGCCCCCGCCCCCGCTGGCCCCCGCGCCACCACTCCCACCGTTAGCCGCCACCGGCCCCTGGCCCAAGCGATCGAACACGCGCTCGATCCGCTCCCTGTCCCATGCGCGGAACTGGCGGCGAATGATCCCCACCCGTTCCACCAGATTGGACAGTTCCCGGACATTGCCGGGATAGCGCGTCCGCGCCACACGGTCCAATAGCCAGTCCGGCACGTCGACCGCATCGCCCGGCAGATACCGTTCCAGCAGCGCCTTGAAAATGGCGGCTTTTTCGGCCGCGCCACGTGCTTCCAGATTCGGCACGTATAGTTCGACCACGGCCAGGCGGTAATACAGGTCGGCACGAAAGGCCGCCTCCGCCACCAGGTTGCGCAGATTCTTGTTGGTTGCCGCCACCAGCCGGAAATCGACATTGACCTCCGCGGTCGATCCCAAACGCGTGACCGTATTCTGTTCCAGCACCCGCAGCAGCTTGACCTGCTGGTACAAGGGCAAGTCGCCGATCTCGTCGAGGAATAGCGTGCCGCCATTGGCCTGCTCGAAATAGCCTTTGTGCGCGCCGATCGCGCCGGTGAACGCCCCTTTGGCATGACCGAAGAAGTGGGCCTCGAACAAACCCTCCGGAATGGCCCCGCAATTGACCGCGACGAAAGGTCCCGCGGACCACGACGCATGGTCGTGCAGCAGCCGCGCCACACGCTCCTTGCCCACTCCGGTTTCACCATGGATCAGGACGCTGGCGCGGCAGTCGGCGAAGGTCTGCGCTTCCGCCAGCAACGCGCGCATGGTATCGGACACCGCCACCAGCGGTCGCGGTGCCCGCGCCGCCGCCCGATCGGCGGCATGGGCGATACCGGCCAGACGGAACAACAGCGCACGCAAGGCCGCACCGGTAAAGGACAAGGGCAAGGTGTAGGAATACGCGGGCGGGTAGTAGCGCGGATCGCGATCGCGTTCCTCGGAAGCCACCCAGATGGCGGGGATCCCCTGCGTCGCCAGCCAGTCATAACCGGAGAAGCGCGCATCGTTCATCACGGTCACGGATACCAGGGCCACGGCGGGCCGCCCGGCTTCACGCGACGGCGGCAAGGCCAGGCCGGCATCGACACGGATCACGCTGACGTCGTAGCCGGACAGGCAGCGTTCGGCGCGCGCGGCGATATCCGACGTGCCTTCCCACACGTAGAGATCGATTTCCTCGTGGATGGCGAGGTCGTTGACGGGCTCAGAAGACAAGCTGGACTCCTTTGCCGTTGCATTGCAGGGACATGAGCTTCACGTCGACGCTATTCAGATTCAAGCCTATGGTGTTGTTGATGAGGCCCAGGATGGCGTCGCCGACGCCGTTGAGCACGGGCTGCAGCATATTGAACAAGGGTCCCAGGATGCCCAGCAGCACGTTGGAAAGGCTGGTGCCCGCGTTGGGCGTATTGGCGTACGACTTGGCGATTTCGCCGATGCAGCCGGATTCGCTACCGCCGTAGCCGCCCAGCAGGCTGGCGGTAGCGCAATTGTTGGTGGGCAGCAGCGCGCCGACGATGCCACCGAGAATGCTGCCCAGCGTATTGACCAGGCCATTGAGCAGATTGCCGACGCCCGTCAGCAGGCCTGCGTTGGGTTGGCCGTTGATGTAGCCGCCCAGACTATTCGAGGCGTTCTGCGACAGCTTCACGGCCGCCTGCCACAAGGCGTTGCGGCAGTTGTAGCCATCCGCGCCGCTGGCATTGGGATTGCAGGTGTTGGCCTGCCGGGCCTTGTTCCACAGATCGGTGGCCAGGGCGGTGCCCACGGCGGCCGGTTGGGTGCCCGCCCCCGCCTGGGCCGTGCCGCCCAGCAAAGCAGTCAGAACTGCATTCGAGACATTGCTCACCGCCGTTCCCAAGGGCAAGGACGTCATCGCGACCGTCGCCTTCTGCCCCGCGTACAGCGTGGTCGAAGCAGGACCGTTGACCAGCGGATCCAGCGTGATCTTGTTGTTGACGCCCATGTCGATGCCGGCCACTTTCAGCGTCAGCAACTGCTTGTTGCGCAGCCCCACGCTACAGCGCTGTGAGGACGAAAAGGCGCTGGCCTGCGTCAGGTCGCCGATGCAGGTATCCAATATCGAGGTCGTCACCGCGATGGTGGCCAGATCGCGTCCCGCACTGTCTTGCGTGGTGCACAGATCGGTGAGCGTCCCCTGCCCCGTCACCAGGTCCATGACGATGGGCAGGTCGACGCCGAATGCCAGGACGCCGCCGAGCAGTTTGATGGTGGGAATGGTGACCCGCAGGAAGACCCGCAACTGCCCGGTATAAGCGGTGGCGCCGACGCCGCCGATGGCGATCTGGGCCGGCTCGATGACACTGAAGGCAGGCGTGATGGTGACCAGGCCGGCGATGCTGACGGGGGCACCGCCTTGCACGGCGTGGCCGCCGGTGGCTACGCCCACGGCGGCGGCGATGAGGTCCAGCGCATTGATCTGGGTGGCCAGCGCCGCCGCGCCATCGGGCGCGGTGATCTGGGCGAACAGGCTGGAAGCGCGGCCGGCGGCGTTGGACCCCAGCGTCACGTTCAGCGAACTCAAGCCCAGTTGCGTCTTGATGGTATTGACCAGCGTGACGTTGGCGGCCAGCAGGCCGCTCTGTCCACCGACGACGGCGACGGCATCCAGCAGATTGTTCAGCGACACGGTATTCGCGGCCAGCAGGCTGTTCAACTGGCCCACGGTGACATCCGTGGAAACATCGATGCCCAGTTGCTTGAGCAGGCCGGCCGGTGTGATCCGCACGTTCGCCAGGCCGGCGTCATAGCCCACCAGCGCGGTCGGGTTGACGTTCAGTCCCACGGCGGACAGCAGGTTGACCAGGGTGCCGGGCTGCTGCCGTGTAGTGATCAACGTCGATCCCACGGAAAACGCCGCGACAGGCGCTCCCGGCCGCGCCGCCACCGATTGCACATTGATGGCCTTGCTGCCCATGAAGGGAATCAGCGATGCGACGTTGCGGCTCATCGTCACCATGATCGCGTTGTAGCGCTGGTTGCCTTGCAAGGCCGCGAGATGGCGCGGATCGGTGGTGTTCCTGACCGGATCCCAATGCCAGCAGGTGGCCGTGATGTCGGCGGCGGCCAGACCGGAGAAATTCGCCTGCCCTGCTTGCACGGCGGCAGTCGTGGCGGTGGAGCAGTTCAGCGCCGTGCCGCTGCTCAGCACCTGCGCGCCGGTCAGCGCGGACAGGTCCGCGGCCTTCTGCAATTCACGCAAGGTGTAGAACAGATATCCAAGCTGAGCGCCGCCCAGCAGGATGACCATCACCAACAGTCCGACCGCCGCCGGCACGAGTATGGATCCTCGTTGGCGGTGACGGCTCAAGCGTGGATGACGGGCACGAGACATGGCGGCCATCCGGTTACTGCGATTCGTCGGTCTTCACGCGTTGCTGGAACCACTGCGGAATCGGCAGTTTGAAGCTGTCCAGATAGCGGTCGAAAGCGGCGGTCGCGACCACGCCCAGGGTCGGCTGCGCGGGCGCGGCGCGGCGGCCGTCAGCCTGCGCGGTCAGCAGGGCGCGCGTGATGCCGCCAGTCCCTGCCGGACCTTCGTCGACCGGTGCGGGTGCCGCGGCGGAGGGACGCGGCGCGGCGAAGGCCGGACCTTGCGGTGGCGCGGCGGTGTCGGCGCCGGACACCGGCATCGGCGTGCTGACCTGCCGCACGACGGGGCGCGCGGCAAGGCCGCTGTCGACGGCGGCAGGAGCGGGCACGGTGGCGGTAGCGGCCGACGGCACGCCGGGGCTGCCCCCGGGGCTGCCCGTGAGCGGCGCGTTGGTCTGCGCCAGCGCGGCGCCGGAGACCAGCGTCAATGCCGCCAGCAGGCCGGCATGCCTGGCCACGGAAGGGATGGAAAAACAAGGGATGGAAAATGCGCGCAGCGTCATGGGGAACTCCAGATCAAGGCTGACCCGTCGGCGCCTGCGCGCCGAACCGGTCCATCAAAGGTTGCAGGCCGAACAAAGGGCCGGCGGCCGTCGACGCATCCGTATTGGAGGCAGGTGGCGCCAGCGCCACCGCCGAGACCGCGCTCGCCGCGTAAGCGTCCGGCACGGTGGAATTTGCCGCCGGCGGAGCTGCCTCCAGGTTGCGCACCACTGCCCGCGCGGTCTGCGTATCCGATGACGCAGCGGAGGACGCGGACGGGGCGGGCATCGGCACTGTCGCGGCCGCCGTTCGAGGCCGCGACGCCGACACCCGCATTTCGGCCGCCAACTCCTGCACACGGGCGCGTGCGTCCGGGCTGAGCGCGGCCTGCTCCATCACCCGATTCGCCCCGGCCACATCACCCTCGCGCAATAGCAGAAGCGCCAGGTTGCCCAGTACCTTGGCGTTGCCGGGCTCCAGCTCGGCAGCCTGGCCCAAGGGCACGCGCGCCCCCGCGGCGTCACCGGCACGCAGGCGCGCATAGCCCAGGTCGCTCAGAACCAGGGCATCCGTGGGATACGCGGCCGCGGCCTTGCCCAGGTTCTCCGCCGCGCGGGCGAAATCCCCCTGCCCGCCCGCCAACAATCCCAGCCCGCGCCAGCCTGCCCCCGCCTGCGGCCCGTTCAGCAAGGCGCGATAAGCCTGCTCGGCCGCCTCGGGCTGGGCAGTCATGCGCAAGGCATCAGCGCGCACGCGCGTCAGATCGACCGACTCGCCGAACTGCTGGCGGTAAGCATCGATATAGGCCAGCGACGCAAACCAGCGGCCCTGGTCCTGCGACTGCCTGATCATGGACATGACCAGTTCCGGCTTGGTGGGCCGGTTGGCCCGATCGACTTCATCCTGCTTCTGCTGGATCATCGCCTGCTGTTCCTGCTGCTCGCGATACAACTCCAACGCGCTGCCGCTCTGCGTCGCCGCGCAACCGGCCAGCAGCACCACCGCCGCCAGTCCGCCCCAGCACGCCATGCGCGGCCACCATGCGGATCGATGTCCCATCCCCATTACGATTGCCATCTCCCTATCCTCCCGCCACTCTGCTCAAGCCACGCACCACGGCCAACAAACCGGCGCCGCCGGTCACGATGATCAACGCCGGCAAAAGCGTGATCACCATGACGCCCGTCATCTTCACCGTCGTGCGGGCCACGCTTTCCCGCAAGTCCAGGCGGCGCCGTTCGCGCACCCGCTCGCTGAAGCGCGTCAAAGGCTCCTGCACCGCGCCGCCATGCCGATCAACCTGGACCATCAAACGGCAAATGGCGTTGAGGTCATCGTTGTCGAATCCATTCATCAGCCGGCCCAGCGACTGCTCGCGCGAACGTCCGCGGGCGTACTGTTCATTGGCCAGACGCAGCTCATGGCCCAGCACCGGCATCACGCGCTGGAAATCCGTCACCACGATATGCAGGCATTGGTCGATGGACAGCCCTACGCCCTGCAGCAGACGCAGCAGGTCGATCAATAGCGGCAACTCGGCGACGGCCTCGCGCCTGCGCCGGCTGGCGCGGCGCATCATCAGCCATTTGGGCAGCATCCAGCCCGCGCCGAAACCCAGGAACACAACCACGGCCCTGGTCAGGGTTTCATTGAACAGCCATGCCCGGTTTCCCACGAGAATCCAGGCCGCGACCGGCAGCAAGACCGCCAGCAGCGCCCGCATCAAGACGAACACGGCGCGGGCGCGGCCAAGGTTGACGTAGCCGCACATGTCGATCAGCTTGCGGTCTTCATCAGCCAGCAGGGACTCTCCCAATCGGCCTTCTTCCAGGCGCCCCCCCATGGACTGCGCCATGGCCTTCAACGACTCCATGCGCGCACGCGCATCCGGCATGTCCGCGGCCGCCTCGGCACGGCGTCCTTCGCGCGCCGCCAATGCCCTGTCCACCACGCGGCGGCTGCGGCTCTGGCGAGCGGCACGCAAGGTGACACCCACCGCCAGCGTCAGCAGGGCCAGCGCGAGAAACGCCACCGCACCCGCGAAATACAGATTCCCCCGCAGCCCCTGCATCATCGCTTCCATGTGATCTCCTAGACGCTGCGCGCCATGCGGTAGAGCCAGAAGCAGCCACTGGCCTGGAGAACGACCGCCACGATCAGCATGTTTATGCCCACGGGGTCGTTCCACATGGACATGAACAATGCGTTGTTGAACATGATGATGAAGGCCGTCAAGCCGAGCGGAAGCAGGGCCAGGATCCATGCGGACATGCGCACTTCCGCCGACAGCGCCGACAGCTCGTCGCGCGCCTGCTCGATGTCACGCATGAATGCAGCCATGCGATCGAGGATCTGATCCGTGCGGCCGCCGAAGCGCATGGCTACCGCGATGACGGAAGACAGCAGGAACAGCTGGCGCAAGCCATATTGTTCGGATACCTGGCGCAGCGCGTCGTCCAGATCCTTGCCGGAGCGCGTCAGGCTTTCGGCGCGCGCCAGGACTTCCCGCAAGGGCTCGTTGACATTGCCCGCCGCGGTCTGGAAGGCGGCCCCGAGGCTGCTGCCGATGGTCAGCAGCCGCACCATGCTTTCCAGGAAACCAGGCAGTTGCGCCAGCATGCGCCGTTGCCGGCGATCGATCTTCAGCCAGATGCGGAATGCGGACACGCCCGCCAGCACAACCAGTGCGCCGAACGCGGCGAAGGGGCCGATGACGGCCAGCAAGGCGATGGGAATGACGACGGCCGGCGCGAACATGCCAAGGTAAAACCCCACGCTGGACCGCACACCGGCGCGCGCCATCAGCTTGTCCCACCAGGGATAGCCGCTGCGGCCCGCCGCGGACGCAGCCACCGCGACGGGGTCGCTGCCCGCTGGCCCATCGCGCTGGCGGCCCAGTTGCTGTTCGAGAAAAGCCGAGGAAGCGGCACGCCGTTCACCGGAATCGGCATGCCGCCAAAGCATCACGCCCAGCATCAGCAGCAATAACGCCGCCGCGCCGATCGCCAGTATCAACGGCCACATCACCATCAGCGTCTCCGGCTCCAGAAGCCGCCGCCAGCGCCATTGCCGTCATCAGGCGGCACGCCGGCCGGCGTGCCGCGCAGTTCGTCACGCACCTTGGCGAGCTTGGGTGAATGGGGATGGATGCCCAGGCCTACCCAACGGTCGCTCTCCATGCCATCGGGGCCGACGAAGGCCTCATGCCGAAAGAGTTCCTGCGTCGCGATGACGTTGTCGCTCATGCCGGTGACCTCGGTGATCGACAGCACGCGGCGCTTGCCGTTGGACAGGCGGCCGATCTGCACGATGAAGTCCAGCGCACTGGCGATCTGGCGCCGCAGGCTGTCCTCGCTACCTTGAAAGCCGGCAAAGCCCGCCAGCATCTCGATCCGGTACAGGCATTCACGCGGCGAATTGGCATGGATGGTACCCATCGAGCCGTCATGGCCGGTGTTCATCGCCTGCAGCATGTCCATCACTTCGGCACCGCGTACTTCGCCCACGATGACGCGGTCGGGCCGCATCCGCAGGCTGTTGCGGATGAGATCCCTGATGGTCACCAGGCCGGCGCCGTCGAAGCCCCCTTGCCGGGACTCCAGGCGCACGACGTGCGGGTGATTGAGCGACAGTTCGGCGGTGTCCTCCACGGTCACCACGCGCTCGGTCTCCGGCACGAAGAAGGCCAGCGCATTGAGCAGCGAGGTCTTGCCCGAACTGGTGCCGCCGGACACCAGGATATTGCAGCGATGCTTCACCGCCAGGTTCAGCAAGCGGTGGATGTCTTCGTCGAAGGTGCCCAGCGTCAGCAGATCGGCCGGCTTGAGCGGGTCCTGGCGGAATTTCCGGATCGACACCATGGGGCCATCGACCGCCAGCGGCTCGATGACCACATTCAGGCGCCCGCCGTCCGGCAGGCGTGCGTCGACCATGGGGCTGGATTCATCCAGACGCCGGCCGATAGGCGCCAGGATGCGGCGCACGATGCGCATGACGTGCTGGTTGTCGGAGAAACGCACATTCTCGCGCCCCAACACGCCCCGGCGCGATACGAATACCTTGTCGTAGCCGTTGATCAGGATGTCCTCGACGGCGGGATCGGCCAGCAAGTCTTCCAGCGGCCCCAGGCCGGCCAGCTCCTTGGTCAGCGCCGCCGCGACCTGGCGCACCTCGGTTTCATTGATCGCCAGCCGGCGCAGCCGCACGAAGCTGGCGACTTCGATATCGACGAATTCCTGGATGGCCTGGCGCGTCCAGCGGCCGAACTCGGCGCCCAGCTCCTCGATACGCGAAAGCAGATGTTCATAGGCGGAATTCTTGATCTCCTGGAAGCGCTGCGACACACCGAACGCGCCGCCCTCCTCGCCGAACTCCACCGTGGCTGTCATGATCATGGTATTCCCCCCTCCCGGCCGCGCGGCGCCGCCCCGTTCATCAATCACCCATCAGCGACATGCGCCGCTGCACGCCGGGCAGCCACGTCGACAACCAGCCGCTGCGTGAACCTGGCGCCACATACTCGGCGGTCAAGCGGTCGGCCAGATGCTGCACGGCCCGTACATAGACATCGCGCTCGGCGTCTTCGTGCAGCAGGTGGCCTTGATTGGTGCAGACCATCAGCGGCAGGGTGCGGTCGGGAACGGTCCCCGCCAATTCCACGTTGAAACGCTCGGCGATCTGCGCGGCGGTCATGCCGTAGCGCTCGTCATAGCGGTTGACCACCAGGCGCAAGTGGCCGCGGTCGACATGCTGCTGGTCCAGTTCGCGCAGCAGGCCGGCCAGCGACACCAGGGCGCCGACGCTCTGATCGGTCACCAGCCAGGTTTCCTGGGCCGCGCGCGCCAGTCCCGCGACGAACTCGGCATTGGAGAAGCCGCCGGCATCAGCCAGCAAAAGCCCGTAATGCTGGCGCAGGCGCTCGAACAGCAGCAGCGAATCAGACAGGGAAATACCGCGCATCTGCTCCACGTCGCGCGGCATGGACAAAACCCCGACGCCGCTGCGGGTGTGCGCCATGGCCGAGCCCAGCAGCGTGGGATCGAGCCGGCGCAAATTGCGCACGGCCTCGGCGAAATCGAAATCGCTTTCGAGGTTGAGATAAAGCAGGCAATCGCCCACGGGCCAGCCGAGGTCGAGCAGCCCCACCCGCTCCGACAAAGGCAGCCCGCTGCCGTCCTGCTGCCCCTTGCCTGGCTTGGGTGCGCCCGGCCGGCCGGCGTTGATCTGCGCCATGCGATCCTGCATGAGTCCCGCCAGATGAACCGCCAGGGTACTGGTTCCCACACCGGGGCGGGCACCCAACAGGGCCACGCTGCGGCGCGCGCCCCGGCCGACCGCCGCGCTCATGCCGCCGTCCATATGCATCACACGCCGCACCACGTCGCGCACTTCATCGGGCGCGACGCTGGGATCGACGAAATCGCTGACGCCGGCCCGCAAGGCCGCGATCGCCCCTTCGGGATGGGCAACATAGCCGACCGCCACGCGCGGCACGGCCGGCGCCACGCGCGCCAGCATGCGCGCCAGGTCCGCTGCCTGCAGCAGCTTGCCCGGCTCGCTCTCGCTGCGCGTGAAGTCCAGGAAGACGACGCGCGGATCCAGTTCGGCCAGGCGCCTGGCCATGTGCTCGATGCTGGGCACCTCTTGCATCAACAGGCCCATGTCACCGATGGCATTGCTCAACTGGGTGGCCACCTGCGCGTCATTCGAGCAGAAAAGAAACGAGCCCGCCTGCTGGGCGGCAATCCATTCCTTGGAGTGTGTTTTCATGTTGCTCACCTTGAAAATCCCGGCATCTGCTGGCCACCCGCCGGCCCCATCAGGTAATAGCCCCACGCCGTCGTCGGGGTATTACCCACCTCTTCGCGCGCTCCGGGCATGGGCAGGCTCACGCCCCGCGCAATCGGCCGCACCAGGCGCGGCGTCACGACGATGACCAGTTCGCGATCGTTCTGCGAATAGCTCACTCCACGGAAGAAGGCACCGATGATGGGCAGGTCGCCCAGAAAAGGCACTTTATTGACGGCGGCCTTGGTCTGCCTTGAAACCAGGCCGCTGATGATGAAGGTTTCGCCATCGCCAAGCTCCACCGTGGTATCGGCCTTGCGTGTGCTCAGCGCCGGTATGGTGGTAGTCGAGGTGGCCGAGCCGGTACTGCCGGTGGAGATGGTGATGCCATTGGTGGGATCCAGCTCGCTGGCTTCCGGCGCCACCTTCAGCGCGATGCGGCTGGGGGAGATGACGGTAGGCGTCACGCTCAGGCCGATGCCGAAGGGTTTGAATTCCACGTTCTGCGTGCCCAGGCCGCCGGCGACCGGAATGGGAATCTCACCGCCGGCCAGAAAGCTGGCGCTCTGGCCCGATTGCGCCAACAGCGTCGGCTCGGCCAATACACGCGCCAGGCCGTTTTGTTCGAGCAGGGCCAACTGCGCATTGAAGTGATTGGAGGCATATCCGAATGCGAAGCCATTGGTGCTCGATAGCAGGTCGCCGGGTATCAGTCCGGATGCGATGGACCAGGGCCCCTTGCCGAAACTGGATGTGATGCCCACGTCCTTGATGGTGGACCGTTGCACTTCCACCATCTTGACCTCGACCTGGACCACCGATCCCACGTTGATCGTGGCAACGTCCACCACCTTGTCCTTGGCGGCCGCCGTGCGCGCGGCCTCGACAGCGCTGCGATGATCGAGCGCGTTCGCGGCCTGTCCGCTCACCACGGCGGCGTCGCCGGCCACATCGACCTGCGCGGTGCCGGCCTTGCCGCGCGCCGCCAGCGCCGCCTGGACATCGCCCAGTACCCGCACGGTCCAGACTTGCGGCGTGCGGCTGGCACCGCTCCATACCTGCAACTGCGTGGTGCCGGCCTTCTTGCCCAGCACCAGCACCTGGCCGGCGCGGTTCAGGCCCGGTGGCAGAACCTTGACGTCGGCCACATCAGGATCGCCCACGGCGATACGCGCGGGCGATGCGGACAGCGGCAAGGCATATTGGCCGCGCACGGGCACGGCCAGTTCTTCAGCCGCGGCGGTGGCAACGGATGCAGGATTCGCGCCGCTGATGTTGCCTGCGCCGCTAACGTTGCCTGCGCCACTGCGTCCGCCCGCCGCGCCAGGCGCTTGCGCCGACGCGCGCCCGCGGTCCGCCTGTTGCGCATGCGCGGACGGCATCGTCATGGGCAGAGCCGCGCCGGCCAGGGCCAGCGCCAGGGCCACGCGCGCGGCGCGCGCCCCGCGCGGGCGACGCCATTCATTGTCCGCGTCCAGCCTGCATTCCCCCTGGCGCCCGGTCTGATGACGCCATTCATCCTTATCGGTTCTTATGGTTTGCATGCAACATCCAATCTTTCTCAGTAGGAAACCAGTTCACTTGTCCCGCCCCGCACCACCTCCACCGAACGCCCGCCCCCCGTGCGCGCGACACGCGGCGCCGCCGGTGCCGGCATGCGCGTTTCCACTTGCGGCGCCGGTCCCGACAACTGCGGCAGGCTGTCCCCCGCATAAGCGCGATTGACCGCATCGGCGGCTTCCGACTTCTGGCTGGCGTTCAGATCGGCACGGGCGGCCAGCACCGGCACGCGGCCAGGAAACAGCGCCGTGTCCGGAACGGCGGCATCGTCCGGCGCACGCAGCGCCAGTTGCAAACGCCCGGCGCGCGCGGCCAGCAGCAATTCATTGACCTGGGCCACCGGCACCGCCAGCATGGCGTTGCGCGGCACCGGCGGCGGCGCGCCGGCATTGGACTGCTGAGCGGACTTCTCGCCGGCATCCGGGCCATCCAGCGACTGTGCGCCATAAGCCAGCACGCGCACGCGCGATTGCAGAAGACGGGACTGCGTGCCGCCGACTTCCTGCCCGCGCTCCAGCGTAATGAAGACATCGACCGAATCGCCGGGCCGAATGCGGTTGCTGGCCCCGATGATTTCGTCGACGGCAATCGCCACGGCACGTTCGCCGGACTGCAGATACGAAGCCAATCCTCGCGCCAACTGGAATTTCGTCACCGGCTCGCCGGCCTGGATCGCGACCCGGGCCACGGCATCGGCCAGCGCGGCCGGCGCGTCATACGACGCCGCCGGCTTGACGGGCCATTGTGCGACCGTCAGGGCAGCGGGATCGATGCGCGTGCCCGCTTCGATGGCACGCGCCGCCACCACCACGGGGAAAGTCGGCGCGGCTTCCTGCTGGCTGCGCACGACCGCCGGCGCCGTGGCAGGCAACGACGGCGGCTGGGCGATCATGCGAAAAGCCATGTAGCCCAGGCCCACCGCGGCCAACAGCAACAGCAACGCGAAGAGTTTGATTCCCTTGCTCATGAAGACCCCTGGATCTGGACAACGGCATTAGCGCGCAAAACGGCGGGAATCCACGTCGTGCCCCACAAAGAACTCGATAAGGTATTGACCGATGCCAGCAACGGCCAACCGGCCGTGCTGTATTGAAGGGAAACGGCAACGCACAGCGCCGGGCCGGCGGCACCGGAGGACCAGGCGCAGGCCTTGGTAGTGGCCGCGCACGTGACCTGCATCCAGCTCACCGCCTGGTTCGCCACGCGGCACCCTTCCGCGGTCTTGACGGCGCCTGCCTGGCCGCTATCCAGCACGGCGCGCGCGCCCTCGGCAGCAGCGCCGGTCAGGATCTGCTGCGCCCACATCACGCCACCCAGGCCCACGGTGCCCATGAACACCAGCAGGAAGACCGACAGGATCAGGGCGAACTCCAGCGCCGCCACGCCGCGCTGCCGGGCAGCGCCCGCGCCAGCCGCCAGCCCGCGCAGGCGATAGGACAGGCGGCAAGCCAAACGCATTTGAAAATGGGCTGACGAGCGAGCACGCATATCAGCTGCTCCCCGTTGAGGTACTCATGCCATTGCCCAGCTTCGCCGTGGCGCGCGACGACAGCAAGGACGGCACGGCCAATCCCATGCCGGGAAAGGTGGGGATGAGAGGATGGGCGCCGTAGGCGTAGCTGACGACGACTTCGAATTGATCGGGGTCCAGCAGGGTGCCACTGCACGCGCCGCCGCCGGCCGTACTCAAGGCCCCGGCACTCGTGCAGACCGCCACGGCGGGCGCGGTCGCCCCCATGGAACTCAGCCAGCTGACACGGTCATTGGCCACCGCCAGCGCGGCCGCCGCGCGCGCCTGCATGGCACCCTGCCCCTGTTGCCAGCGTAGCGCCATCCGGGCCGCATCACTGGCGGCCAGGTTGAGGGTTTGCTGCGCGGTAAAGATGAAGCCGTAGGTCACGGCCCCGTAAAACAGCACGAAGAACACCACGAACACCAGGGCGAACTCGACGGCATAAGCGCCACGCTGAGCACCGCCAACGCGATGTAGGCGGCATAGGGCACGCCGCGCGTCGACCGCCCCGCTGGTCCGCGGCGAATCATGCGAAAAACCTGGTAGAGCGCATGCACCCCGCCGGGCACGCTGGCCCAGAGCACGGCAGTACCCAGTATCCAGGGACCGGTGCACAGTCCCAATACCGCCATGTACTTGACGTCCCCCGCGCCCATCATCCGCAGGCGCCAGAACAGAATGAAAACCAGGCCCAGCAGAAAGCCCACCGCTGCCTGCCCCCACCCGCGCGCGCCAGGGAGTGTCCCGGCGACCAGCCCTGTCGACACTGCCACGAGCGCCAACACCTGCAATGCCATCGCGGCAAGCAGCAGCGTGTTGGGCACACGGCGCCAACGCAGGTCGTGGATCACGACGCATACATTGAATGCGACAAAAACCAGCCACCAGGTCTGCTCCATTCTGGTTTACGTGTCAGGCGTCAGGACGGGCATCGACGCTATCAAGGATCAACCTGCCGCAGGAGCGCTGGTGGTTCCATTCTTGGCGTCGTCGACCTTCTTGCTCACGCTCTCGAAGAGGTTGCTCAACGAGGGACCCAGCACCGACAGCCCACCGATGATCACCACCGCCACCAGACCCGCGATCAGCCCATACTCAATGGCCGTCGCGCCCTCTTCGTCTTTCCAGAAGTGCTTTAGCTGTTGCATTTGCATGATCAATTCCCCCCAGTAAAAGGGTTGCTTCGACGAAAACACACCGGCTACCCACCTCCGGTGCAACCATCACGGCGCCACTTCATCGGATGACGAAGCGACTCCATGAATGCCAATCAGGAGGACCCCGGCGGACGCGCCAGCGGGCTCCCGGAAGAATCCGTACTATCGATCAAAGCGTCGACGCGGGCCGCGAGATGCGCCCGGTACAACGCTGACGTGCGGTGCAACTGCCAGCGGATGGCCAGCAAAGCCAAGGCCGACAGCAGGAATACGACGTAAGGCAGGGACATCCCGCCGATGGTCCAACCCGCGTTCTCGCGCGGGGACGTGCACACCACCACGCCACCGGCCACCGCGGTGTAGTGCATTCCACACACCGCCACCGCCATCACCACGGCGGCAACGGGACGCTGCCATTCGCTCTGGATGTTGAAGGCCAGCCACAAGGCCGCCGTTGCCGCGGCAATCGCGATCACGATCGAGGCGGCCACCATGCCGGGTTGATAAAAAACATCCGCCGGCATGCGCATCGCGGCCATGCCCAGGTAATGCATCGCCGCCACGCCCACGCCGGCCAGCACACCGCCGGCGACACAGCGGCCCAGGGTGAAAGCAGCGCGGCCCACGTACCAGAACGCCGCGCCCGACAGCAGTACGGCCACCACCAGACTGAGCACGGTCCAGCCGACCTGGTAGCCCACGATGAAGGGCAGGCGCTGCGACTGCATGCCGATGAAGTGCATGCTCCAGATCCCCACGCCCCCCATGGCGAACGCAGCCACGGCCACGTAGCCCAGGTGCACACCGTCATGGCGGCCACCGCGTATGCGCGTGGCGGCCAGCAGGGCGACATAGGAGCCCAGGACAGCCACGACGAAAGAGAGCACGACCACGCCCTCTTGGAATGCGAGCGGAACGATGTCGCCGGGATTCATTCGATCTACTCCGAAAGGTGGAAGGGATGGCTGCCGGCCGCAAGCCGAAGCCCCTGCCCTTCCCCTGTTACGACTTGCCCCGCGTGGGTGTATGGCCTCATTACAGTCCCCTTAAATCTCGCTGTACTCCAATGAAATCTTATGAAGCAATACACGGAACAGTCTTAACTATTAACAATCTTTAAACAGTAGGGGGAAACCCTCGTCGTGTTGTATTTCTAGCGATGTTTTAGGACACCATACCCTAAATTCGGCCTATTTCGCGGATGATTAGACGGAAATTGCGAATGGTTTGGTTTTATTTATGCAAATTAGTATTTTGTCGACAGGATACCAATTGCGAAAATGACGTTACAGCAACGACAAACTGGAGTAATTTTTGCGACCATTTTTGATCGCAATTGATATTTATTGCTAGATTTCAGACAGAAACAATGCTTGAACCAGGACAGGTTTTCACGCGGAAAGACGTAACAAGACAGGTGGATGGCGGTCTTTTCCCGGCAAAACGCGGGGGATACTGATCTAGTCCAAACGTATGAGATTGGGCCGCTCGACAAACGACAAAACGGCCTGCGCATGCGGTGCGGAGACAGGGTCGGACGGACACGACAGGTTTCGGGACGCGGCATGTCCCGCGCAACAGATGAGGGGAAGGGATAGTGAAGAGCACGAGGACGAAACATGCCTGGCCGGCGCGGCACCTGCGCCCGCGCCCATGCGCGGTAGTGTTCATGAGCAGCATGCTTCTGGCCATTCCGTGTGCCCACGCCGATGGACCCTTGCGCGGCAATCCGGTGGACTCATTGCCGCCGATGGAGAAGCCGGCGCCCCCCGCGCCGCCGCCCTTGCAAGCGCCCACACCGGAACAGCAGGCGCTCGCCGCCCGCATGGCCCAGCACATCGTGCCGCGCCATTTCGATGTCGCCGGCGCGCATGTCATACCCTTCGAAGAGATCAGCGCGATCCTGGCGCCACTGGCCAACAAGGATGTCACGCTGGGGCAATTGGTACAGCAGGTCGACCGTATCACCACGCTCTATCGCGAACGCGGTTATCCGCTGTCCTTCGCCGTGGTGCAGAACCAGACTTTCGCCGAGGGCACGGTGGTGGTGACGGTGGTCGAGGGCCATATCGGCGACATGCGCATCGAGGGCGATATCGGCAATTCCGCGGACCGCTTGCGCACTTTGGCGCAACCGATGATCGATGAGAAACCCCTGACGCAGGCCACCCTGGAGCGCCAGTTGAACCTGATGCGCATGGTGCCGGGCGTCACCTTCGTTCCTTCCCTGGACCTGCCGCGCCGCGCCGATGGCGCCAGCGAGCTGCTGCTCAAGGCCACGCACCGGTCGTTGAACGCCACCGCCGGCGTGGTGGATTTGGGCACGGGCATGCAGCCGCTGGTAAGCGCCAGCGCCAACAGCCTGACACCGCTGGGCGAACAGACGCGCTTGACCGCCGCCGTGCCCCTCGGCACCGACGATGTGCGCTATTACGCCGGCGACGTGACAGTGCCGATCGGGTCCAGCGGGTTGGCTGTCAAGCTGGAAGGCTATCACTACGAAGCCAAGCCGCAGGACGACACGATCGAGATGCTGGGCTACAAGCGCACCGTGAAAAACGATCGCATCGGCGTGGGCCTCAGCTATCCCTTGCTGTTGAACAACCAGAGCTCGCTCACCGGCACCCTGGGCATGTATGCGGTCAATGCCCAGGATATCTACGATCAGCACGACACCGACTTGTGGCTGCGCCAGAAGACCCGTGTGCGCGCCGCCACCGCGGAATTGCGCTACATCACGGTCGGCCCGGCGCGCAGCACGGATGTCACGCTGAGCGTTGCCAAAGGCATGACCGGACTGGGCGCGCAGAAGACCATCGATTCGAACTACGGCTACTCGGCCACGCCGGACATCGACCTGGATTTCACCCGCTTCAATATCAATGCGAAGCAGAGCTTCACGCTGCCGGCGCAGTTCGGCCTAGTGCTGTCCGGCGCCGGGCAGTTCAGCGACGACGTGCTGCCCAGTTCGGAACAGATGTCCTTCGGCAGCTGGCGTTTCGGCATGGGCTATCCGCAAGGGGAAACCAGCGGCGACAAGGGGCTGGGCGCGGCGCTGGAACTGAACCGCAAATTCGCGACTGGCTGGCAGTATCTGGCGGCCGTGCAGCCTTACGCCTTGGTCGACTATGCGCGCACCTGGTACAACGCCGCGGCGCTCAAGCCCTATAACAATCGGCATCTGTCTTCGATTGCCTTGGGGGTACGGCTGACGGACGACAAGTTCTATCTATTCGATTTCAACGTCGCCAAGCCGGTGGGATCGGCCACGTTGAACAATGACAGCCGGGGGTGGCGCTTCAACGCCAACTATCAGGTGTTTTATTGAGCAAGTGGCGTAGCGCCGGGGCCGCGGCGCGCTGCCCATGAATACCAACCCGCCGAACGACTTTCGTGGAGACGCGAAAGTCGTTTTTTTTCGATCGACGTTACGGGCCGACGTTACGTTACGTGCGGCCTTGTTCCCGTAACGCCGGGGCGTTTATCGAGGGTTTGCCCGTGTTATTTTTCGTCGGAATAGCGGAAGAGCATCGTCAAAGGAACAAATCCAATACATTCATAAGCAATTGATTTATATATGAATAATTGAAATCGACCAGGATCGAAAAAGATCCACTCTGCAAGAAAACGCAAAGTTGGCATGGATTTCGCATTAGCTCTGTCATCGGGCCTCATCGAGCCCGTCATACCAAAGACAGAGACTGGAGCGTGCCATGCAAACGACCGCGAAATTTCAAGATATCAAGCGTACTGTGAGCCTCACTGTGTTGACCGCCGCGCTGATGGGCGCGCTGGCCGGCTGCGGTGGAGGAGGCCATCACCATAACAACAGCGTGGCTGACAACGGCGGCACGCCCACCATGCCCGGCGGCGGTGGTGATGGAGGCGGCGGTGGCGGTAATGGCGGCGGGGGCGGCGGCAATGGCAGCAACCCGCCTGGAGGCGGAGGCACGAATCCTCCGGGGGGCGGAGGCACGAACCCTCCGGGAGGTGGCACGAACCCTCCGGGAGGCGGCACGACCACCACGCCCGGCCTGCTGCAAACGACTTTGGGCAACACCGGCGGCGTCGTGGACAACGTCGCGCCCGTGGGTGCCGGCTCGCTGCTAGGCGACGTAGGCAAGGCGCTGGACCCCACGGTCGCGCCGGTCGCCAACACCGTGACCGCGCTCACTCAGCAAGCGGGTGCGGCCACCGGGCTGGGTGCCCCCGTCGACAACCTGCTGGGCCAAGTGGGCGGCACCGTAAGCAACCTGGGGGACTCGGTATCGTCGACGGCCCTGCCCGGCAATCTCAACACCGCCGTGGGCGGGCTGGTAAGCGGCCTTGGTGACACCGTCGCCAGCGCCGGCGGCTTGCTCAATGCCTCGGCCAGTAATCCCCAACCGCTGACCACGGTGCTGGGCAACGCCACCAATGCACTGGGAACCGCCACCGGCGCGTTGACCGGCAACGGCGGCCTGCTGCAACCGGTCAACAGCCTGTTGGGCCAGGTCACCGGCGGCGCGCTGTCGGGCACTCAAACGGCCATCCTGCAGCCGACGCTGGGCAATACCGGCACGGCCGTCGACAACGTGGTGCCGCTGGGCTTGACGCAACCGTTGGCCGGCGTCGGCGCCGCATTGGACAAGACGGTGTCGCCGCTGGTCGGCAAGGTGGCCGGTGCAACGCAGAACATCGGCGACACCACCGGCCTGGGTGCGCCCGTCAGCGGCCTGCTCACCAATATCGGCGGCACCCTCGCGGGTTCCGGCAGCACCCTGGGCGGCACGCAACTGGCCGGGGTCAATGGCCTGCTTACCGGTGTCGGCAATGCCGTCAGCGCGGCTGGCGGACTGGTCAGCAGCAGCAACCCCGCCGCGGCCAATCCCCTTGGGGCCGTGCTTGGCAACACGACGGCGGGCGTGGCTTCGCTCACCAGCACGGTGGGCGGCGTGACCGGTGGGCTGACGGGCGGCCTGGCGCACGCCGGCGGTGGACTGGGCGGCACGGGCGGCCTGCTGCAACCGATCAACGGTCTGCTGGGCGGTGTCGGCGGCTTGCCCGCCGGCGGGGGCAACAATGCCGGCCTGCTTGCCCCGGTCACGGGCCTGGTGGCTTCGGTCACCGGCAATCTGGCCGCCACCGGCAACAACAACGGCGGCTTGCTCAGTGGCTTGATCAACGGCGTGACCAATGTGGCCGGCACGCCCGCCGCCACGACGCCCGCGACCTCGGCAACGGGCGGCGCGGCGACCGGCGGCAGCACCGGCGTGGCGGTCTCCACCGGTAATGGCGGTCTGCTCGGCGGTCTGTTGGGCGGCACCACCGTGGCGGCCAACACCTCGGGCGGCGCCGGCGCGGCGGGCAGCACCACGACGACCACCACCACGTCCTCGGGCGGCGCTACCAACAACGGCGGCCTGCTCGGCGGCCTCGTCGGCGGATTGCTCGGCCGCCGTTGATGTCATCCGCAGTACCCGCTGCGCCAGGACCAGGACAAGCGGCCCGGGCGCAGCGGCAGATAGTGCGGCGGCGAAATACCTCGAATTGAGTCCTCTGGATTGAACGACCCGAAGTTATCCCCCGTACAGAACGACCCGAAAAGAATGATCCGAATTTAACGACCTGAAGTGAAAGACCAAATACAACCAGGACTGGGAGTCCCGACCATGTTCGAAATCGAACCTTGCAATCACACCGACCGCGCCGCTGAAATCGTCATGCCACGCGGTGGCAGCGGAGAGCCGCAGCAGCATCTGCTGGAAGATATGGCCCTGATGCTGGGACGCCAATTCAGCGTGTACACCGCCGTCTGCCAGGCCACGTTGGCCGAACAACTGGACATGCCCCTGTCCGACCTGCGGGCCTTGGAAATGGTGATCGAGTTCGACGCCCTGCCCACCGGCCAGCTGGCGCAATTGCTGGGCGTCAGTTCCGGCGGCGCCACTGCCCTGATCAACCGCTTGGAGGAATCCGGCTACGTGCAACGGGACCGCCACCCCCTGGATCGCCGCATCATCGTCATCCGCCCGGTAGCCGCCCGCTGCGCGGCGCTGACGCAGCAACGCCGCCTGGTGGCCGATGAAGTCCTGCTGCAGGCACGGCGCCACGACCACGATCAGGTGCAAGCCATGCACGGCTTTCTCGCGCAGTGCATCCGCGCCCTGCGGCACGAAACCTTGTCCTGGCTGGAAACGCGGCACAACCCTGCGCTGGACGATTGATGCCGTGCAGCTGGGCGACTGACTTTGTGGCGCTGAATGATCGATCCCCGCGAAGCCGGACGATCCCTGTCAAGAACGAAGAATAGATTTCGATCACCGCGCCAACGCAGGCGTGCAACGCAGATGGCTCAGCTCTCTCCTCTGTGACGGCGGGAAGGCAGGCCGATCGGCAACGCTGCCACGCAAGGGCGTGGTGATCGAACCGCCTTCCTGGCGGCCACGCGGACCCTGGGCCACCAGGAGGCACGCAGCAGTACCTTGGATCCGCAACGGCGCGGATCTTTTTTTTGCCCTACGTGCCGAAGGACAGCCGCGGCACCGCCGCCAGCAGGCGCTGCGTCATCTCGTGCGCGGGTTCATGCAAGACCCGGTCCGTCTCGCCGTCCTCCACGATGCGGCCGCCGTACATCACGGCGATGCGATCGGCCAGATATTCCACCACGCCGAAGTTATGCGTGATGAACAGATAGGCGATGCCCAGTTCCGCCTGCAACTCGCGTAGCAGGTCGAGGATCTGCGCCTGCACGGAAACATCCAGTGCCGAGGTCGGCTCGTCGCAGATCAGCACCTTGGGCTCCACCGCCAGGGCGCGCGCGATGGCGATGCGTTGGCGCTGCCCGCCGGAGAACTCGTGCGGGTAACGCGTGGCGGTGTCCGCGGGCAGGCCCACCCGTTGCAGCAACCGCTCGACGCGCTTTTCGCAGGCCGCACGCGGCATGTCCGCTCGCAGGGAAAGTACACCCTCGAGCAGGATGTCGCCGATGCGCATGCGCGGATTGAGCGACGCGAAGGGATCCTGGAACACGATCTGGATGTCCTGCCGCAAACGGGCCATCTCGCGGCGGTTGGCGCCGAAGATGTCGCGGCCATTCAACAAGGCCTGGCCGCTGATGGACGCGCCGCTGATCAAGCGCAACAAGGCCTTGCCGGTCGTCGTCTTGCCGCAGCCGGACTCACCCAGCAAGGCCAGGGTTTCACCGGCACGCAACGAGAAACTGACCCCGTCCACGGCCTTGACCCAGCCGCGGATGCGCTTGAGCGGCCCCTTGCGCACGGGATAATGCACCTTCAGGTCGCGCACTTCCAGGACCAGCTCGCCCGCACGCACCGCGGCCGTGGGCGCTGCCGTACGTGATTCGCACGACAAGGGCCGGCCGCGCTTCTCGAACGCCGGTATGGCGTCGAACAACTGGCGCGCGTACGGATGCCGCGGCGCTTCGAAGAACTGCCGCGCCGGCGCGCTTTCGACGATCTCCCCCGCCCGCATCAAGGCCACGTGCTGGGCGACGTTGCGCACCACGGCCAGGTCATGCGTGATCAGCAGAATCGCCATGCCCATGTCGCGCTGGATATCGGCCAGCAGATCCAGCACCTGCGCCTGCACGGTGACATCCAGCGCCGTCGTCGGTTCGTCCGCGATCAAGAGCCGCGGCTCGGCGGCCAGCGCGATGGCGATCATCACGCGCTGCTTCTGCCCGCCCGAAAACTGCATGGGATAGTCGTCGATGCGCCGCTCCGGCTCCGGGATACCCACCCGCCGCAGCCAGTCTATGGCACGCGCACGGGCGTCCGCACCACGCAGCGATGTGTGCGTGCGCAAGGTCTCGATGATCTGCTCGCCCACTCGCATGACCGGATTCAGGCTGGTCGACGGCTCCTGGAAAATGATGCCGATACGCCCACCGCGCACCGCCCGCATGTCTCTTTCGGGCAGTTGATTGAGGTCCTCGCCGTCCAGGTCGACCTGGCCGCCCACCACTCGCGCCGCATCCGGCAACAGGCGCAGCAGCGCCAGCGCGGTGATGCTCTTGCCGCAGCCCGACTCTCCCACCAGGGCAAAGGTCTCGCCGCGCTCGATGGCCAGGCTCAGGCGCTTGACCGCCTGCGTGACCTGATGCTCGCCCGCGATGTCCACGCGCAGGCCATCCACGCGCAACACACTGGCAGTCCCCACTTCAGCCAACTTCTGATTCATGGCGGCGTCCTTGTTATTTCGGCTCGTCACGCAGCGCCACCAGCGGCCGGCGGCGTGGACGGAAGCGCCGCGTGCGCGGGTCGAAGGCGGCCCGCACGGCATCGGCGAACAGATTGGCGGCCAGCACCAGCGCCAGCATGAAGGCGAAGGCGGCGCCCAGGTTCCAATAGATCATCGGATCCATGGACATTTCCAGGCGCGCGCCATTGATCATCGAACCAAAGGAGTTCATCGAGGGATCGACGCCTATGCCCAGATAGGACAGTACCGCCTCGTACAGCACCAAGCCGGAAAATTCCAGCACCACCGTGATCAGCACGATGTGCATGACATTGGGCAGCAGATGGCGGCGCATGATGGACCAGTCCGACACGCCAAAGGCCCGCGCGGCCTGCACGAACTCGAGTTCGCGCAGCTTCAGCGCCTCGGCCCGCAGCAGGCGGCACAATCCGGCCCACCCTGTCAGCCCCAGGATCATGCACAGCATGAAAAGCCGCAGGTCGGCGCGCGCGGCCGAGGTGTCGAACAAGGTGGGATTGTTGTCGATGTAGACCTGCATCATCAGCACGCAGGCGGCCACCAGCAGCACGCCCGGAATGGATGTGAGCGTGGTGTAGAGGTACTGGATGGCGTCGTCCACCTTGCCCTTGAAATAACCGGCGGCGATGCCGAATACGATGGCCGGCGGCAACATGGCCAGCGTGGTCAGGCTGCCGATGACCAGCGCCGTGCGGACGCTTTTCAGGGCCTGCCACAACACGTCGTTGCCGGTGCGGTCCGTACCCAGCGCGTGATAGCCCGTGGCCCAGCCGCCCAGCACGCCGGTAACCAGCGCCAGGCCCGCGAAGGTGATCCACATGGCGCGCCAGCGCACGTCGGTGTGGCCTTGCAGGACATCGTGCGCGGCCTGGCGCCAGCCGCCATGGGTACGCGCCAGCGCCGCCGCCAGCAACAGGCCGCCGGCCAGCGCCACCGCCGCGCCCGCCAACAGGCCCAGGCCTCCCCGCCGCAGCACGTCGGGCACCAGTTCCTTGGCGGGATCCTGCAGATGGGCGCCGCCCGCGCGCAAGCGGGGGAAGTCACGCACCGGCTTGCCGTCCACCAGCAAGGTTTCCTTGGTGAACTGGTATGCCCGCAGCGGTGCCGAATAGGTCTTTTCGGGGCGGGTCAGGACGGTACCCCGCAGCAGGCTATCCAGCAGCGATTGCGCCGCGGGGGCATACGCCGGTGGCGCGTCGATGGCCACGCCCGGCAGCGGCGGCAGGCGCGGGCGGAAATGCACCGAGTCCAGCAAACCGATGACGGCGAATACGGCCAGGATGACCGCTGCGCACATGGCCGGCCCGTCGTGCGACACGCGCGTCCAGGTCGCGCGCAAGGTCGGCGTGCGGCGCACATGCCAGACATAGGCCAGCACCGCCAGCACGATCAGGAACAGCGCGGCGTCGGTCCAGAGCAGAACAAATTTCGGCATGGTGCTTACTCGAATCGGACGCGAGGGTCGGCCAAGGTGTAGGAAATATCAGCCAGGATGAGGCCGATGATGTACAGCACCGAGCCCAGGAACACCATGGCGCGCACGATGGAGAAGTCCTGCGCATTGATGGCATCGATGGTGTAGCTGCCCAGGCCCGGAATGCCGAAGAAGGACTCGGCGATCAGGCTGCCCATGAACAACAGGGGAAGCGCGGATACCGTGCCGGTCAGGATGGGCAGCATGGCATTGCGCAGCACATGGCGGAACAACACGACGTTTTCAGTCAGGCCCTTGGCGCGCGCGGTGCGCACATAGTCCTTGCTGATTTCCTCCAGGAACAGCGTCCGGTAGAAACGCGCTTCCGGCCCCAGGCGCGCTATCACGGCTACCAGCACCGGCAGCGCCAGGAACTTGATCATGTCCAGCCCGCCTGCGTAGCCGGAATACGGTACCAGCCGCAGCTGTTTGGAAAACATCCACTGCCCCGCGATGATGTAGAACAGCCCGGAAATCGACAGCAGCACCACGCACAGCACCACGCCCCAGAAATCCAGGCGGGTGGCGCGGAAGAACACCAGCATCAAGGCGAAGGCGATGCTGGCGTACAGCCCCAGGATAAACGTAGGCAGCGCCAGCGCCAGGCTGGGCCACATGCGTGTGCTGATCTCCCGGCCGATGTCGCGGCCGTTATCGGACAAGCCGAAGTCCAGCGTCAGCAAGGGTACCGACCGCTGGTAGAAGATGGTGTCGGTCACCTTCTGCGCGCCCGCTGCCGCGGGGTTGTAGAACAGCGGCTTGTCGTAGCCGCGTTCCACCTTCCATTTTTCGATGGCGTCCTGGCTGATGCGCTGGCCGCCGATCGACAGGCGCGCCATGTCGTCGGGCGTGTTGACGGCGAAGAACAGGACGAAGGTGAAGATATTGACGCCGATCAGGATCAGCACGCCGTACAACAGGCGACGGATGATGTAGGCGATCATGGCGCATTCCCTTTCTGGTGTTCTGCCGGGGCCGGGTCCTGGGCTGAACTCTGGGCCGGATTCCGAGCCGGATTCTGGTCCGACCCGTGGACACGGTTCCGGGTCGGCGTAAAGGCCGTCTGCGTTTCACGGCGCCGCACGGCCACCCAGGACGGCCACACCACCAGCACCGCCAGCGCCAGCAGCACCCACAAGGGCCACCAGCGCGGCTGGTTCCATTCGTCGATCTTGCGTTCGCGCACGGCAGGATCCAGCTTCATGTACTGCAGGGTATTACGCACCATCTGCGTCGGCTTGGCATTGCCCACCCACTGCTGGTACGCCCCGCCCGATTTGGGGAAATAGCCGAACATCCAGGGCGCGTCGCGTTGGACGATGGCCACCATGCGATCGATCAAGTGTTCCTTCTCCGGCCCATCGTCCAGGTATTTCATCTGTTCGAACAGTTTGTCGAACTCGGGGTTTTCGTAGTTGGCCGCGTTCTCGCCCCCCGACGCCGCCTTGGCATTGGGTCCATACAGCAGGAACAGGAAGTTCTCCGCGTCCGGGTAATCGGCATTCCATCCCCACAGGAACATCTGCGCCGTGCCGCGCCGCATCTTGTCCTGGAAGCGGTTGTAGTCGGTCGACCGAACGTCCAGTTGGATCCCCAGCTTGTCCAGCTGACGCCGCATCCAGTCGAACATGGGGTTGGCGCCCATGCCCGTCATGGCGTCGTAGTGCAGCACCAGCGGGGCGCCCGTCTTGGCGTCGCGGCCATCCGGGAAACCGGCCTCGGCCAATAACTTGCGCGCGGTTTCCAGGGACTTGCGCACCGGTTTGCCGTCGACCAGGTCATAGACTTCGGGGTTGATGCCGCCTGGCGTGCCGGGTTCGTGATAGCCCAGCACCCCCGGCGGCACGGGTCCGTAAGCCACGGCCGCCTGGCTGTTCTCGAAGATGGCGATGTACTCTTCCCAGTCGAAGGCGATGCTGATGGCCTGGCGCAACTTGCGGTTGCGTTCCTGCTGCTCGGGCGTCGTGCCCTTGCCCACCACGGGGTCGTTCCAGTTGAAGCCCATGTACCAGTTCTGCGTTTCCACCGCGGTGGGCAACTGGATGCCGTGCTCGCGGTAGCGCTCCGCCTTCTCCGCCGAATCGCCGGCCGCCACCAGCATGGCCACGCCGTACTCGCCGCGCTCGACCTGGGGAATGTCGTAATAACCCTGGATGAACTTACCCGATAAGGGGATGGATTCCTTTTCGATGCTGAAGACCACGCGATCGATGAAGGGCGTGGGCTTGCCGCAATCCGCCAGCCTGCCCGCTGCGCGGTCCTCGGCTTCGCCGACGCAAGGATAGGGTTCGCCATGGAAATTGGGATTGCGCGCCAGCACGTGACGGCGATTCTGCAGGGACTCCACCATCATGTAGGGTCCGGTTCCCACGGGCCAGGTATTGAGCGACAGGTTGCGGGTAGCCATGCCGGGCTGGTTGTAGAAGCGCTCCGCTTCCCAGGGCACCGGCGCGGTAAATGTCATGGCCAGCCAATACTTGAACTGGGGATATTTGCCCTTGACGCGGATGCGTAGCGTATGCGGATCCACCGCCTGCACCCCGTCGAAGCCATCGCCGCGCAGATCCATCCAGGGCAACTCCCGCTGGCCCGCCGGCAAGTCGCGCCGCTGAGCCTGGTCGGCCTGGCGCAAGTGGTCGCCATATTCCTTCATGCCCACCACATAGTCGGCCATCAACGAATAGATGGGCGAGACGATGCGCGGATTGGCCAGGCGGCGGAAGGCATAGACATAGTCGTCGGCGGTCAGCTCGCGCGAGCCCGTCTTGGGAAAATCCGTGACGCTGGACTTGCCGTCCAGTTCCCCCGGTTTGAGCGGATAGTAGGTGTAGCTGCCGTCGGCTTCCCGGGCAAACGCCGGATGGGGCTGGAACTGGATGCCGGGCCGGATATGGATGTCATACACGCTTTCGGCGATGCTCTCGCCGGGCGCGTCGGCCGGCAAGGGTTGGCCCTGGGCGTCCAGATAGGACGGCGGATCAATGCTGGCGGCGGCCCGCGGCACCAGCTTGTAAGGCCGCTCCAGATAACCGTAGCCGTACAACGGCTCGTAGATGTTGTAGGTAAAGGGCGTTTCGTCGACCGAATACGAGCTGGCCGGGTCCAGGTACTTGGGGGAATTACGGGTGAAGGCGGTGTACAGCGTGTTCTGCTGCTCCGCGCCCGCGGGATAGGGACTGTTGATGACGCTTTCGCGCCCGCAAGCAGCCAGGCTGGCCAACAACCCCAATAATCCCAGCAGTGCCAGCGGCCGGGCCGCCCAGGCCCATGGGCCGGCGCCGGCCACCCGTGCCCTCGATCGCATACCAGCCATCCGGTTTTCCCACTGTGTAAGTCCATGTAATGCGGGAAGGATAACAAACAGCGATAAATGCGCACTCGGAGAAAGAAGTGGGGGCGCGGAGCTGGGCTGCGATGCCTGATACCTCCTAGGGCTGCCCTAGGGTTTACGCGCGGTCGTTCCTACTCGATCACTCCTGCTTTCCACTCAGTCATTCCTAATAAGTCGACCATGCAATGGGGGCCGACTCGTGCGTCGCCAGGTAGCCAAGCCGCCTCACCTTGAAAGCCACCCATTCCCACAGTTCCATGCGCGAGCGAAGCCGCCGGTCGATTACCGGGTGGCTGGGCCAGTGCTTGAGCACCTGGAGCCTGTGGTCGAAACAGGTACGACCGTAGCAGTCCAGGACGAGCTTGACCGGTGGCAGCACCTTCTTGCCCGGCGCTTGCATGTAGGACTCGTAAAGGGCCGGCAGCTGGACATCAGCCCGCTCGCACTCCTTGATCAGCCGGTTCAGTTGCGCGGGCCATCGATGCTCGATGTGGCTCGCATACGCGGCCAGTCCCAAGCCCATCTGGTTGCGCAGCGTTCGATGGGTAGCCTCCTCGGTGACCCATGAATCAGGGATTTCATGCAAGCAGACATCCGGCAGCGTCTTGGTGATGACGTGCCTCAAGGCGCCCTCAGGTGGTGTGGTGGGCGCCTGTGCCTGGGCTTCGCTCCAAGCGCGCAGATCCTTCAGAATCACGGGTTGCGCTTCCCAGTGAGCGGCATTGGTCCATTCCAGGCGCTGCAAAGGGTTCACGAAACCCTCGACTTTCCAGGCCAGCTCTTCGTAGACGAACAGCGTAAAGACCGGGCCCTCCGGCTTTTCCGTCCACCGTCCGTATTGCACCGGCTGCCCGACGATCAGGCCCAGCTTGTCCATGCGCGCCAGGATATCCACCGCGAGCGAGGCGGCATCCTGCTTGACGCGATATTCCGTGTCCTCGAAGTCGATCAGGCCGTAAAGACTGAGCGACTCGTCCGCCGGAAAACCAAAACGCTCGCTGGTGGCGCGCGCCACATCGCCAAGGAGCCTGAGGGCCTTCGCATCGAGCTGGCCTTTCAGATGCATGCCAGCCTGCTGGAGGTCCGCCTGATAGCTGGTCAGCATTTCCTCGGCAAGGGTCATGGCGATGACGCTGGGCTTCAGGCTGTCGCGGATCGAGTCCAGCCAGTCCGACTTGAACTCTTCCGGTACCTGTCCGCCGGCAAAGGGCATGCTCACGCGCAGCGGGTCTTTCTCTTTCCTTTCGGGCAAGCCCAGACGGTCCGCCATCCAGTCCCAGATTTCATCGACGAAATGGATTTCGTTGTTGCGGTAAAACGCCTGTAGCTCGCTTTCTCGATCGCCCGAAAGCATGTGCTGGTCGCGCTGATGGCGCACATGGTCCTGGTACCAGCGGCTCAGGTGCCCCTGCAGCAACTGCTCGACCATCTGTTCCTTGGCTTGCCATATTTTTTTGCGCAAGCCACCCGCGCCCAGGGCCAGGTCACGCGCGGCGCCCGCCAGATTGGCCGTCACGCCCGGCGCGCACACCGTCACCCCATCCGCGAGCTGCATGATGGCCCTGGCCTTGTCGTCCGGCCCGATGGTGGCGCTATCGCCGCTCACCATGAGCGCGGCTTCATGCAGCGCCGGCAGGCCGTGGCGATAGATCGTGTCGACCAGGTCGCCGAAAGCACCGGCATCCAGGTTTTCGAAAAAGGTATTGAACTGATTGTTCACGTGGTCGGCGCGGGTGGGCTCATGCGTGCCGATGAAGCCGACCAGCGCGGCGACATCCGCGCGCATCTGCGCGTTGACCGATGGGAAGTCCTCGGACGAGCGGAATGCCTCGAAGGTGCCGTGCCGCTCAGGTGAATAGTGCATGGTTTCCGCCGGCGCTGCCGAATCAGCGGATGCCGTAACGGTGACCCGCATGGGCTGGGCGGCGGCAGAAAAGAATTGCGGTTGAAAGCCGGAGGAGGAAGCGATGGAAGTCGATTGCATGGGATGGCCGTCAGTCCAGAGAAGTGGACTGAGTGGACAAAGCGCACGAATCGTTTCCTGGCTTTTGCGCGCGGCACCATCAAACAAACGTGAAGCTTGGAGCCAGGGCGTGGCTGTGGCGCCAGGTGTGGGGGCTTTCCTTCCTGTTCCCCCTTGCGCCAACATCAAACAAACGTGAATGCCGAATCCAAGATCGAACGCCCGAACTCAAGGGTGAGTACAACCTGAAGATGAATGCCGAATCTAAGGCGTGGCTGTGGCGCCGTTGCTTGGGCACTTGCCGTGGTTCCAGCATTGATAGCGCCATTCCCAGGGCGCGACGGCGCCCGCTTGCGCCCACAGGCCCTTGCGCTGATCGCGCGCCTTGCTCTCCACTTCGGGCAAGGACGCGTCGCGCAAGTATTCGCCGTGGCGCGCCATATTGGCCCACGCATAGCCGGCGTCCACCTGCTGCCAGTTCACCGTGTGGCCTCCCTCGCCCGGCAGGTCGCAGACGTCGCGGGCGTATTGATCCTTTTCGTAGCACCGCGCCGTCAGTGTCTTGCCAGCCACCATGGCCTCCAGGCTCTTGCGCGCCACCTGGCCAAAGGGCTGGCCAGGTTTGACTTCCCCATGCCCGACTTCCGGCGCATCGATACTGGCCAGGCGGATGCGCCGCTGCCCACCATCCGTCTGCAACGTGACCGTGTCGCCATCCGCGACATTGACCACCCGGCCGCGCAACTCGTACGTAGCGCCGTTGGCACCAGTGGTGGCACCATCGCTGCGCGGACCATGGGAGGCGGACAGGTAGGCGACGCCGGCACCGGCCAGTGCGCAGGCCAGCGCGGCAACCGGGCGGGCCAGGCCGATGCGCCCCAGGAACTTGCCCAAAGGGGAGCGTAACGCGCCGGACGCACGTGTAGGGGGTAGAGGGGAACGGAGGATGATGCGGTCTCCTGGGCCTTGCGGGATGTCGGACCCTTGGTCTGATGGAGCGCATATTACCTGGGCTACGCGTCCCATGGATGGGACGCGTGGCCCTTATGTCACGGTGGCGTAACCCTTATGCCACGGTCACAGCCATCCCGCGCGGCGGAAACGCCAATACAGCAGGCCGCACGCGACCGCGATGCCGCCCAGCGTTACCGGATAACCGTAGATCCATTTCAATTCCGGCATATGGTCGAAATTCATGCCGTAGATGCCAGCTACCGCGGTGGGCACCGCCAGAATGGCGGCCCAGGAAGCCAGGCGGCGAGTCGTGTCGTTCTGCTGCGACTGGCCGATCATCAGGCTGGCCTCGAAGGCAAAGGCCAGCGCCTCGCGCAAGGCCGCCACCAGTTCATCGATGCGCACCACGCGGTCGGCGACCTCGCCGAAGTAAGGCCGCGCGTGGTCGTCGATAGCCGTCATTTCCACGCGGGAAAGGCGGCGGCAGATTTCGGCCAGGGGGGCGATGGCATTGTGAATACGCAGCAGATCGCGGCGCTGGCGGTACAGCTTGCGGATATCGGAATCCTTCGCGCCGCGTATCAGAAGTTTCTGCTCGGCGTGTTCCACCACGCTTTCCAGGCGCGTGGCGGCCTGTACATAGCGGTCGACCAGCAAGTCCAGCAACTCCGACGCGACGTAGTCGCTGCCGCGCGCCAACAGGTCCGGCGCGGCCTCCAGCCGCTCACGGACGACGCTGTGGCTGGCGGTCGCCCCGCGCCGCACGGTCAGCAGGAAACCCTTGCCGATGATCAACTGGGTTTCACCGAACATGGGACGGTCGCCTTCGACCTCCACGGTGATCGCCACCACCAGCACGATGTGGCCGTAGTCGATGATCTTGGGCCGCCGGTGCGGCTCGCGGATCTCTTCGAGCGCCTTGGGTCCCAGTTGCAAAGCGTCGCTGACCTCGCCCAATAATTCCGGATGAGGATTCTTCAAGCCGATCCAGAGCAGGCTGTTTTCCTTGCCGATATGCGCGGCGATCCCTTCGATGGGAATCCGCTGCGGCTGCCGGCCCTGCGTGTAGCCGACGGATGCCACCACTTCGCCGTGATGATCGTCGAAATCGCGATTGAGCGGCGCCGCCACGACGGGCGGGGGCTGGAGTTCGGGGTACAGGGGGACCTGGTCTTCTTGCTTCATGGTCGAAGATAGTACCGCCCTTCGATGGATTATTGGGTAAGGGCAGCCGGGAATGGGGGTTGCAGCGGAGCAGGCTCGCTACGAGCCCTGCAACGGGGCTTGCCGCGGGCCTTGCGGCAGGGCTTGAAACGGGCCTTGCGGCGGGCCTTGCAACAGGCCTTCCATCGCCTGACTGCGGGCTTACGTGACAACGGAGATCCCATGGCTGCGTCCCATCGAACCGCTTTACGTATCGGCATTTCCGGCTGGCGCTACGCCCCATGGCGCGGGCGTTTCTATCCGCCGGGCCTGCCGCAGGCGCAGGAGCTTGCCTATGCGGCGCACCAGTTCTGCACCGTGGAGATCAACGGTACGTTTTATTCCTTGCAGCACCCCTCCAGTTTCACCGCCTGGCGCGATGCGACCCCAGGCGGCTTTGTCTTCAGCGTCAAGGGACCGCGCTACATCACGCACACGCGCCGCTTGCGTGATGTAGCAGAACCGTTGGCGAATTTCCTGGCGTCGGGCGTGCTGGACCTGGGCGCGAAACTGGGACCCATACTCTGGCAATTTCCACCCACGATGCGCTGGGATCGCGATGGGGCGCGTTTCGAACCCTTCTTCCGGTTGCTGCCGCGTGACATGCGGTCGGCGGCCCGGCTGGCGCGGCGGCATGGGCCGCAAGTGAAGCAGGTGGATATTCCGCATGAATCGGCGAACCATCCGTTGCGGCATGCCGTGGAAATTCGCCACGATAGTTTTGCGGCGCCCGAATTCATCGCCCTGCTGCGCGCGCACAATGTTGCCCTGGTCACGGCGGATACGGCCGGCAAATGGCCGTGGCTGGAAGACGCCACCGCCGATTTCGCCTACGTCAGGCTGCATGGCGACGAGGCCTTGTATAGCAGCGGTTATGGCGATCGGGCCATAGCGGAATGGGCCCGGCGCCTGCGCGCATGGGCCGACGGCCGGCCTGGCCCCCATCCGCGGCTGGCAGCGCCGGCGGGATCTGGATCTGGAGGCGGAGGCGGCCCCAAGTCCAGATCCGGGAAAGCCGGGCGCCAGGCCGCGAAGCCCCGGGATATCTATTGCTACTTCGACAACGACATCAAGGTGATGGCGCCGCGCGACGCCCGGGCCTTGATGAAGACCCTGCGGCTGCCCATGGCGCCGGAGCCTCCATCCTAGCCGCAAGCCCCCCGGCCTCGCCCACTCCCCGGAACTTCGCCCCAGGCCGACCCGCCCTGACCCGGGTATTCAGCCGGTTTTCAAGGGCGGCATGGGGATTGCTCTACCCGGCTACCCCACAGACCCAAAAGCACAGGAGATAACCATGACCGACAAATCATCCAAGAACCAGGAGTCCGAAGCCAAGAAGCAGCGTCACGAAGGCACCGCCAAACGGCCTGAAGACAAGGTCCCTACCTACCAGGAGGCCCTCGATGACGCCGTGGAAGATTCGTTCCCGGCCAGCGACCCCATCTCACCGGGGGTAGCGGAAAAAGCAGACCGTGAGGTTTCCACGTCCAAGGACGATAAAGACTGGAAACTCAAGCCCGGCAGCGAGACCAAGAAGTCCTGAGCGCGGGGGACCATCGCAACAGTGCAAGGCGCCGCTGCCCCCGATGGGACGGCGCCCCCGCAACGTGGCGTCGCGGCATTTGCCCCAACGCGCCGGCCTTGAAGCGCCACCTTGAAGCGCCGACCCTCGAAGCGCCGGCACTTGAACCAAATTCCCCTTAGAACAATTTCCTCAAGCGCGCGCCCACGTCGACTTTCGCCACGGGCGCGCTGTCTTTATTACGCAAGGGCGGCAGCGGCGGTGCCTTGGGCATGGCTTCGAACAGCGGCGCCATCGACTCCGGAATGAAGCGCGTGCGTGAACCGTAGACGTGGCGGTCGCCCATGCCCGTCTGCTGATGCACATAGAAGCGCTGCGGCACGATCAATTGCAGGTTTTCCTTTGCCCGCGTCATGGCCACATAAAGCAGACGCCGCTCTTCCTCGATTTCCTCGGCCGTACCCGTGCTCATGTCCGATGGGATGCAGCCATCCACCACATTCAACACGTAAACCGATTTCCATTCCTGCCCCTTGGCGGAATGGATGGTGGACAAAATCATGTAGTCCTCGTCGCGCAGCGGCACGCCGGACTCGTCGCTGGTCGCATCCGGAGGATCCAGCGTCAGCTCCGTCAGGAAGCGTTCACGGCTGCCATATCCCGCCGCGATACGCGCCAGCTGATCGAGATCGGCCTTGCGCACGCGGGCGTCCTCGTAGAGGCGTTCCAGTTGGGGCGCATACCAGCGCAAGGCGATGTCCAGGTCGGCGGGCCAGCGCAGGCCGGGCGCGCTGAGGTCCCGATATGCCTGGACCAGACCGCCCCATTCCTCGCGCGCCGCCGCGCCAGGCTTGAAGTCCGCCAGCGCCGCCAGTGGATCGGCGGCCTGCCCCATGTCATCCAGCAGCCGCGCTGCCGTCGCCGGCCCGACGCCGGGCAGCAATTGCGCCACGCGAAAACCCGCCAGGCGGCCGCGCGGGTTTTGCGCCCACCGCAGCAAGCCCAGCAAGTCCTTGATATGCGCCGCTTCCAGGAAGCGCAGTCCACCAAACTTGACGAAGGGAATATTGCGCCGCGTGAGTTCCAATTCGACGTTGGCGCTATGCCCGGAGGCACGAAACAATACCGCTTGCGACTTCAGGGTAGCGCCCGCCTCGCGCTGCGCCAGCACCTGGTCGGCCACCCAGCGGGCCTGGCCCACCTCGTCGCTGACACTCACCAATTGCGGTTTGTTCGCCGAGGCGCGGTCCGTCCACAGATTCTTGGCATAGCGTTCGCGCGCCATCCCGATGACGGCATTGGAAGCATCCAGGATGGGCTGGGTCGAGCGATAGTTGCGGTCCAGCGTGATGACTTGCGCGGGCTCGGCGAACTGGCCGGGAAAGTCCAGGATATTGCGCACCGTGGCGGCGCGGAACGAATAGATGGCCTGCGCGTCGTCACCGACCACCACCAGGCCCTGGCCGGTCGGCTTCATCGCCAGCAGGATGGCGGACTGCAGGCGGTTGGTGTCCTGGTATTCATCGACCAGTATGTGATCGAAGCGCGCGCCGACATCGCTGGCGATGGCCTCGTGGCCCAGCATTTCCGCCCAATACAGCAGCAGGTCGTCGTAATCCAGGACCTGCTGGTCCTGTTTGGCCTCGACATAGGCACGGAACAGGCGCTTGAGCGCATCCTCCCACTGTGCGCACCAGGGAAAGGCCTGCTGCAGCACTTCGCCCACCGGCGCCTGGCTGTTGACCACACGCGAATAAATGGACAGGCAGGTGCCCTTGAGCGGGAAGCGCGACTCGGTGGCGCTGTAGCCCAGCTCATGGCGCAGGATGCCCATCATGTCCTCGGAATCGCCGCGGTCATGGATGGTGAAGTTCTCCGACAGGCCGATGCGCCCGGCGCAGTCCCGCAGCAGGCGCGCCCCGATGCCGTGAAAGGTGCCGGCCCAGGGCAAGGAGGGCGGCGTCTGCCCCGCTCGCATATTCATGACCTTGCGCAACACCGAACCGACCCGCCGGTCCATCTCGATGGCGGCGCGGCGCGAAAACGTCAGCATCAATATGCGCTGGGGGTCGGCGCCGTGCAGGATGAGATTGGCCACCCGATGCGCCAACGTGCTGGTCTTGCCGGAACCGGCGCCGGCGATGACCAACAGCGGGCCGGCGGGCTCGGCCCCCGCGCCGTACTCGGCCGCCGCGCGCTGCTGCGGGTTGAGCCCGTCCAGGGGATGAGGCGGGGTGGCGGCGGCGGGCGAAGAGGAGTCGGACATGCGGATAGGGAGCGCGGGCCACGGCCTTTGCGGCACGGCGGCAATGGGAGGAAAACAGCAGGCATAATACTGGATATCCATCCAGACGACCGTAACAGAGGCAGGTATGCGAATTGCAGCCGACACAGGACATGCTCTGCGCTGCATGACGTGCACGGCTGTCAGCGGTGACGTCCAGCTGCGTTCGCGTGTGGCTTGTGCTGCCCGTGGTGCCGGACCCCACAGAATCCCGAGAAAGGAGACTTCCATGGCCGACCGTATCGTCAAACTGCTCAATGATCTCGTAGAAACGTCCAAGGACGGCGAGAAAGGCTTTCTGGCCGCCGCCGAGGATACTCAGGACAGCGACCTGCGCGATCTGTTCCGCGAACGCGCCACGGATTGCGGCAAAAGCGCGCAGGAGCTGCAGGCCGTGGTCACCCGGCTGGGCGGCACGCCTGAAACCGGCGGCCACGTGACCGCCGCCGTGCATCGCGGCTGGGTTCATCTGAAAGCGGCGCTTGCCTCGCGTAGCGAAGCCGCCATCCTGGAAGAATGCGAACGCGGGGAAGACATTGCCAAGCGCCACTACGCCGACGCCCTGCGCGAGCCGCTGCCGGAGGACATCCGCGCGATGGTCGAACGCCAGTACAGCGGCGTGATGCGTCATCACGACCAGATCCGCGACCTGCACGACCGGTATCGCGAAAACGCTTGAGGAGCCGGGATCCAGGGCCGGGAGCAGGATTGAAACCCGGACAGCCAACCGGGCCGGACACCGGGTTGAAATCCGCACCGCGGCCTGGGTAGAACTGCATCAGCAAATGACCATTCGAGTAGGCACCGCGTCCTGGACCGACAAGACCTTATTGGCTTGTGGCCGCTTCTATCCGGCGGCCGTGCGAGATGACGCCGCCGGCCGCCTGCGCTATTACGCTTCGCACTTTCCTCTCGCGGAAATCGATTCGTCCTATTACGCCCTGCCCGACCCGTACGTGGCGCAGTCCTGGGTCGAGCGCACACCGCCCGGTTTCGTCTTCAACATCAAGTCGTTTCGGCTGTTCACCGGGCATCAGACTCCGCTGAGCGCCCTCGATGCGGACCTGAGGCGGGAGCTGCCGCGCACGGATCCTGCAACGATCGTGTATGCGGATCAGCTACCGGAGGACATACGCGAAGAAGCCTGGCGCCGTTTCCTCATGGCATTGGAGCCCTTGCGCATGAGCGGCAAACTGGGCGCCGTGCACTTTCAGTTTCCGCCATGGGTGCGTCCGGACCGGCGCGGCCTGATGCGCGTGAGTGACTGCGTCCAGCATCTGGAAGAAGATCTGGTGGCCGCGGTGGAGCTGCGCCATGCCAGCTGGTATGACGGCGCCGCCAGGCAGGCGGCGACGCTGGACTTCCTGCGTGAGTTGGGAGCGGCGCATACCGTGGTCGACGCGCCGCAAGGTTACGACAACACAGTCCCCGCGCTATGGCGGGCTACGCGCGACGACCTTGCCGTGGTGCGCTTGCATGGACGCAATACGGCCGCCTGGAACAGCCGTGGCGCGGCCTCGTCAAGCCGCTTCCAGTATGAATACAGCCCGGAGGAGCTGGCCGAATTGGCGCGGCAAGTGCGCGAACTGGCGCGCCGCGTTCGTGAAACGCACGTGGTGTTGAACACGAATTTCGAAGACCAGGGTATGCGCAACGCACAAGGCTTGATCAGCGCCTTGAACCAGACGATGGCGTAAGAGACATACCGGATCAGCGCGCCACGGGGGCGTCGCCCAGCTCGCTTTGCGCGGCGGGGGCGATGGCCGTGTCTTCGTGGCCCAGGGCGCGGGCATACGCCTGCTCGGTAAGCTGCACGAAGCGTTCGACGCGGAAGGACTGCACGCACTTGCGGCGCGCGGCGGCGCCGGCTTCGGGCAACAGGCTGGGACGAGGCAACAGGTGTTCCAGCAATAGCGTCAGGCGGCCAACGTCTCGCTCCGGCACCACCCAGCCATCCACATAAGGCGTGATGTTCTCCGGCAGGCCGCCGTGGGAAGAAACCACCACGGGCTTGCCCATGGACATCATTTCGCGGCAGGCAAAGGAGATGGTTTCGACGCTGTAGGACAGCACGAAACCCAGGTCCAGCGCTCCGATGAAGGCACGCACGTCTTCCAGCCGGCCGACCCAGGTGACGTGGTCGCGCATCCCCAGTTCATCGATGCGAGCGCGCTGGCTGTCGGACAAAGGCGCGCCGGCCAAGGCGATCTGCACCTGTGCGCGCAGACCTTGCGGCAGGCGCGACACGGCATCGACCATATCCAGCCAGCCCTTGTAGTCGTCTGTGCCGGCATTGCTGCCCAGCAAAATGCGCCGGTCCGGATGCTTCAGCAGGCGCGCGCGCAAGGCCTGCGCGTCGCTGCCCGGGGCATCGGGCGTGAAGTAACGAGTGTCAACGCCATTGCCGATGGTGCTCAGCGAGCAGGAACGGTAGGGGCTGTCGGCCAGCATGCGGCGCGCGAATTCGCACACGCCGATGGCGTGGTCCGTGCCGAAGTTGGCGCGCAGCCAGCCACTGAGGCGGGCAATGGGCCGGTCATTGTGCTTGGTGAAAACGATACGGGGGCGGCGCGCGCCCATGCCCAGGGTCGCCAGCATCGCCAGGCGATGATCCGCCGACCCATTCACGTGCACCAGCTCAACGTTTTCCCGCGAGATCAGGTCGCGCAGACGCCGCGCGGCATGGAACACCTGATGGATACGGTTGGGGAAGGATTGTGCATACACCTTGACCCCCGGTACCTCGGCCGCCCGCCGATGCAGCGCGCTGCCTTGCGGCGCGGCCACCAGCACCTCATGGCGGCGCGACAGGACACGCGCCAGGCTCAGCACATAACTGGTGTGCCCTCCGGTCCCCGTACTGGTGTGGAAATTGGTGTACAAGACCTTCATCAGCGCCCCCCGCTTCTTACCGCTACCGCCCGACGGGCGGCTCCTTGCAATGCAAGCATCATGACAGCTGAAGGCTGCCGCCAGATGGCAGGGACGTGACAAAAGACTGCGGAGTCGCATTCGGTGCAACGATCCGGCAGAGCATGCAGCCACCGTCCCCTGAGACGAAAAAAAGGGGACGGCGCCACAAGCTTTACCGATAATTACAAACTACTGACGCCTGAAAGGCTCATCGCAGGAACCCGATGGACAGCCAGGGTACGGCCGCGACGATGATCAGCCCGATCGCGATGGATACCAGATAGCCGACGATGGCACGCATGCCCCGGTCGGGCGACACCCGGCCGATCGCGCAGGCCGCGTAATAGCCCACCCCGAACGGCGGCGCGAAGAGGCCGATGCCCATGGCCAGAATCACCACCATGGCGTAATGCACTTCGTGGATGCCCATCTGGTGCGCGATGGGAAACAGCAAGGGACCGAACAGCACGATGGCCGGGATCCCTTCGAGCACGCTGCCCAGGATGATGAAGGCAACGATGGATACCGCCATGAACGTGACCGCGCCGCCCGGCAAACCGCCCATCAGATGGGCCAGCTGGCTGGAGAAGCCGGACTGGGTCAGGGCCCAGGCCATGCTCGTTGCCGCGCCTATGATCAACAGGATGGCGCCCGACAGGCACGCGGTATCGACCAGCATCGGCCACAAACGCTTCCAATCGAAACGCCGATAGACCAGCAGGCCGATCAGGACGGAATACACGATGCCGATGGTAGAGACCTCGGTGGCGGTAGCCACGCCCTCCACCACCGCCGCGCGGATGACGAAAGGCAACGCCAGCGCCGGCAAGGCGATGACCAGGGTGCGCAGGATTTCAGCGCCGCTGGCACGCCCTTCGGGCGCCCGTTGCTGGCGCCGGCTGCGCATTCCCACCACCAGGCACAGCATCAGGCCCAAGACCAGGCCGGGCAGCAAGCCGCCGGTGAACAAGGCTGTGATCGACACGCCGGTGACCGACCCGATGGTGATCAACACCAGGCTGGGCGGAATGGTTTCGGTCTGCGCACCCGTGGCCGACAGCAATGCCACCAGGTCGCCATCCTCCGCGCCGCGCTTGCGCATCTCCGGAAACAGGACCGGGGCCACCGCCGCCATGTCGGCCGCCTTCGCGCCCGAAATTCCGGACACAAGATACATGGCGCCGATCAAGACATAGGACAAGCCACCGCGCACGTGACCCAGCAGGCTGGCCAGGAAAGCCACCATGCGCTGGGCCATGCCGGTCATCTCGATCAACACACCCAGGAAGACGAACAGCGGCACGGCCAGCAGGATCAAATGCGACATGCCCTCGTCCATGCGTCCCACCACCACCATCATGGGCGTGCCGGTGGTCAGGGCCAGATAGCCGAACGTGGCCAGGCCGAAGCAGAAGGCAATGGGCACACCGGCGAAAACGCAGGCCGCCACGACGCCGACGAAGAAGATCAGCAGGTTGTAGTTGCCCAGGCCTTGCAGAACGGGTTGCAGCAGATAGAGCACACCGACCGCCAGCGCCACCACCACGATGGCTTTCAGCGCGCTTTGCCAGTCGGCCCGTTCGAGCAGGCGCAACAGCGCCACCGCGATCATCAGCAGCGTTCCCACCGGCAAGGCCGCCGCGCGCCAGATATTGGGAATTTCCAGGGCGGGCGTGGTGACGTACTGTTCCTCATAGGCGTATTCATAGCCCGGCCCGACGATCATCAGCAGGAAGGCCAGCGCGGCCGCAATCGCCAACATGTCGAGAAAGGCCCGCCGGGCCGGCGACGCGCGATTGACGAAGGCGGTCATGCGCATGTGCTCGCCGCGCCGGAACGCCACCACCGATCCCAACATGGCCAGCCACAGGAACAGGATGGAAGCCAGTTCGTCGGACCACACCAGGGGCGTGTGCAATACATAGCGCGCGACGATGCCGGCGAACAGGATGACGATCTCGGCCACGACCAGGATCGCGGCCGGGACTTCCACCAGCCAGCCGATGGCGTTATCCAGCCCCGCCGCCCACGGCCGCCGCGCCACGGCGGGCGCGGTGGTGGCGCCGGCCAGGCCGGCAGCCGGCTGCATGGAAGGCGCGCTCATGAAAGCTTGCCGACCGACTGCTCGAGCAGGCCCCAGGCCTGGTCACCGTACTTGGCTTTCCATTCGGCATAGAAGCCAGCCTGGCGCAAGGCATCGCGGATGGGACCGGGTTCCGGCTTGTTGAACGTCAGGCCTTGCTGCGCCAGTTGCGTTTGCAGTTCGTTGTTCAAGGCCAGCACGTCGGCGCGCACGCCCATGGCGGCGGCGTTGATGTGCTTGGCGACCACTGCCTGCATGTCCTTGGGCAGCTTTTCCCAGGCGCGGCGATTGGACAGGAACCAGAAGCCGTCCCACATATGGTTGGTCAAGGAGCAATATTTCTGCACCTCGTACAGCTTGGCGGTCTGGATGATGGCCAGCGGGTTTTCCTGGCCATCGACCACCTTGGTCTGCAGCGCCGAGTAGGTTTCGTTGAAGTTGATGCTGGCCGGGGCGGCGCCCAGGGCCTTGAACATGGAAGTCCACAGCGGGCTCACCGGCACGCGCAGCTTCAGGTCCTTGAAATCGCCGGGGCCGTTGATGGGCCGGTTGCTGGTGGTGACCTGGCGGAAACCGCTGTCCCAGATCTTGTCCATCACCACCAGGCCCTTGCCCTCGATTTCCTTGCGGATATAGGCACCCAGCTGGCCGTCCATGGCCTGCCACACGGCATCGTAATTGGGAAAGGCGAAGCCGATGCCGCTGATCGACGAAGCCGGCACCAGCGTGGAAAGGATCAGGCCGGACAGGGTGAAGAATTCGACCGCGCCGGAGCGCAGCTGGCTCAAGGTATCGGTATCCGAACCCAACTGGCTGCTGGGGAAGATGGCCAGTTCGAAACGGCCGTTGGTATCGCGCAGGATATTCGCCGCGGCTTCGCGCGCACGCACATTCATGGGATGCGTGGGCGGCAGATTGTTGGCGTATTTGTAGCGGAACTCCGGAGCCGCGAACGCGCGGCCCACCGGCGCCAGCGCCAGGGCGGCACCCCCGCCCGCGACCGCACCCATCAATTTGCGTCGGGTCAAATCCATGCTGTCTCCTCTCTCGTTGTCTCCCCGTCCGTTTCATCGAAGTGGAAACGGTACGGAGCCGGCGTACATGGGCGCCGATATCTTTCTTGTCTATCTGTCTTTCTTGTCTATCATGGCGTACCGCCCGGGAGGCGGTACGCCAAGGTGCCATAGCGTACACAGCGATACAAGGAGGAGACAAGACATGGATTACACCGATGGAGTGGTGCTGGTCACGGGCGGTGCATCGGGCATCGGCCTGGCCGTGGCGCGCGGGTTGGTGGATGAAGGATGGAAGGTGCTGGTGGCCGATCGGTCGCCGGAAGCCCTGGAGGCGGCCGGCGCCGCTTTGCCCGGTGACCGCGCCCGCCGCATCCGGCTTGACGTGACCAGCGACGACGAGGTGGCGGCGGCCCTGGATGATTGCGAACGGACCTTCGGCCCTTTGACGGGGCTGGTCAACTCCGCCGGCATCGGCCGCGACATGCCCTTTCTGGAAACCGACACGGCGCTGTTGCGCCAGATCCTGGAAGTGAACCTGGTGGGGACGTTCGTCGCCGGACGGCATGCCGCCTTGCGCATGCGGGAACGCCATCATGGCGCCATCGTCAATATCGCTTCGGTATCGGGGCTGCGCGGCAACCTGGGGCGCGCGGCCTATGGCGCCTCCAAGGGCGGCGTGGTCACTCTGACCCAGGTCATGGCGGTGGAATTGGCCGCCCTGGGCATACGGGTCAACGCCGTGGCGCCTGGTCCCATCGAAACGCCGCTGGTCAGCCGCATGCATACCGATGAAGCGCGCGGCCGCTGGATCGCGGCGGTACCGCAGAAGCGCTATGCGGCACCGGAGGAATTGTGCGGAACGGTGGCCTGGCTGCTCGATGGCGACCGGTCGGGGTTCGTGACGGGGCAGACCATCGCGGTGGACGGCGGGTTCATGGCGGGTGGGTTGATCGAGCAGTGATCCGGCTGTAGTCCGACTCGAGGCGGCCCGGGGCCGCCTCGGACCGCCTGACGGCCGTCAGAATTCACTTTCCGACGTTCTTATCGACAACCGACTTATCCCCAGTTTTTGTGGACAACCCTTGGGATAGCCGTCCAACAAGGCAGGCAATTTCCTTCTACATCAAGGACTTGCGCCTGACGGGCACGCAGGATCCAGAAGACTGGCCGGCGCGGCGTCCGGACGCCGCCGTCATACAGCAGAGGATGACTTCGTGCTAGATTCCGGTTCGCCCAAGCCGAGAGACCCATGATTCGAACGTTCACCCGTGACGAAATCCGACGCGTGGCCACCATTCTGGCCGAAGCAGCGGACGCTGAAGTGCTGCCTCGCTTCCGCAATCTGGCCGCCGATGCGGTGCGCGTCAAGAGTTCGCCGCATGACCTCGTCACCGACGCCGACGAAGCCGCCGAACGGTTCATCGGCGAGCGCCTGAGCCGCCTGTACCCCAGCGCGGTGATCGTGGGCGAAGAGGCCTGTTCGCGCAATCCCACCCTGCTCAATGTGTGGATAGATGCGGAACTGGCATTCGTCATCGATCCGATAGACGGCACCCGTAACTATGTAGCGGGCCTGCCGTTGTTCGGCGTGATGGTGGGCGTGGTCAGCCGTGGCGAAATCGTGGCCGGCGTGATCTACGACCCCATGGGCCGCGACTGGGCCATGGCCGTGCGTGGCGAAGGCGCCTGGCTGGAAAACGCCCAGGGTCAGCAGACCCTGATGAAGGTTGCGGCGCCGGTGCCATTCGAGGCAATGGTCGGGCTGATCTCCACGCAGCATCTGGAGTTGCCGCTGCGCGGCATCGTCCACCGCAATATGGCGCACCTGGCCGTGGCGAATACGCTGCATTGCTCCGCCCACGAATACCGCCTGATCGCCGGCGGCCATGCGCACATCCTGCTGTATGGCCAGCTCATGCCTTGGGACCATGTAGCCGGGTGGCTGCTGCACCACGAAGCAGGCGGCTATTGCGCCCATTTCGACGGTTCGCCGTACAAGCCTACGCACCGCTCGGGCGGCCTGCTGTACGCGCCGGATGCCGGCAGTTGGAAGGTGGCCCGGCAGGCGCTGCTGGAAGAGCCGGGGTCCGAGGGCTGACGGCCATCGCGGGCTAAGGCCCGCGGCGGCTGGCCGGCACCGCGGCTTCGGCCACGGCGCCCTGCCCTGCGCGCCTGGCCCCTGCCTCCTTTCCGCTGTCACCCTGCGCCTTGCACGGTCATTGCCTGCAAAGCGCCTGGGAACGGGTTACAACAACGGGAATATCGATTACGAGTTTCAAGCGCCGCCATGAATGCCCCCATGAATCCCAAGGCCATCACCTGGAACCTGGGCGACATCGTCGCCGAACTGCGCACCGTGCGCACCGAGTGGCGCGAGCCGCTGGGCCGCCTGCGCCGCGATCATAGCGGCGGCCGCGAATTCCCCTCGCAGGAAAGCCTGCGCGAGATCATCAAGAACCTCTGTGGTGCCTTGTTTCCCATGCGTCTTGGTCCCATCGACCTGCGCGAGGAAACCGAGGATTTCTACGTCGGCCACACCATAGGCGCGGCGCTGGATGCCTTGATGCATCAGGTGCGCCTCGAACTGAATTACATGGAGCGCCAGCGCCATCCCGAGCAGGAGGAGATCGAGCAGCGCGCCAGCGACATCGTGCGTGCCTTCGGCGCGGGCTTGCCGGCCGTGCGCCGCATGCTGGACGCCGACGTCATTGCCGCCTTTCAAGGCGACCCGGCCGCGCGCAGCGTCGATGAAGTGCTGCTGTGCTATCCCGGCGTGATCGCCATGATTCATCATCGCCTGGCCCACGTACTGCACCAGTTGGGCGTGCCCTTGCTGGCGCGCATCGTCGCCGAGATCGCGCATGCCGACACGGGCATCGACATACACCCGGGCGCCACCATCGGCCGCAGCTTCTTCATCGACCACGGCACTGGCGTGGTGATCGGCGAAACCGCCATCATTGGCGATCGCGTGCGCCTCTATCAGATGGTGACGCTGGGCGCCAAGCGCTTCCCGCCGGGTGAGAACGGCGAGCTGAAGAAGGGTTTGCCGCGCCACCCGATATTGGAAGACGACGTCGTCGTGTATGCCGGCGCCACCATCCTGGGCCGCACCACCATCGGCCGCGGCTCGGTCATCGGCGGCAATGTCTGGATCACGCGCGACGTGCCGCCGGGCAGCAACGTTACCCAGGCAGGCGCCCTGAACGCCGCACCCGATGCCGGCTGCGGCGGTTGAGCGCGATGGCGGACAACGTACCGGCCTTGCGCGATTTCGTGCTGGCGCATCCGCGCTTGTTCGTGCTCACGGGCGCGGGCTGCAGCACCGGCTCGGGCATCCCCGATTACCGTGATGATGAAGGCGCATGGAAACGGCGCCCGCCTATCCAGTACCGCACCTTCATGGACGACACCGTGGCGCGGGCGCGCTACTGGGCGCGCGGCATGATAGGTTGGCGCATGTTCGGCAGCGTCGCGCCCAACTCAGCGCATCGGGCCCTGGCGACGCTGGAGCAGCAGGGACGCTTCGCACTGCTGGTCACGCAGAATGTCGATGGCTTGCATGAAGCCGCCGGTACGCGCGACGTCGTGGATCTGCATGGCCGCATGGACCGGGTGATCTGCACGCAATGCGGGCATCTGCTGCCACGGCAGGAAATGCAGCAATGGCTGGAAGAAGCCAATCCCGATTGGCTGCATCTGCATGCGGCGGATGCGCCCGACGGCGACGCGGATCTGGAAGGCGAGGATTTTTCCCAGTTCCGCGTCCCGCCCTGTCCGGTGTGCGGCGGCCTGTTGAAACCCGACGTCGTGTTTTTCGGCGAGACCGTGCCACGCGATCGCGTCGACCGCGCCAATGCCGCGCTGGAACGATGTGGCGCGGTGCTGGTGGTGGGATCGTCGTTGATGGTCTATTCCGGCTACCGCTTCGTGGCCGCCGCGTCACGCGCAGGTCTACCCATCGCGGCGCTGAACCTGGGCAAGACCCGCGCCGATGCCATGCTCACCTTGAAGGTCGAGCAATCCTGCGGCGAGGCGCTGGCCGAGTTGGTCGGGCTGCTGGGCTAGCAGCCCAGAGCACGCGCGGGCATATGGGCTACTGAAATCCATAACACGCCCTTCGCTGTAGTGCCAGACGGGCTGGCCGGCGATATCGGTACAAGCCTTGGTCGTGCCGGCGTCCACGCTTACCGACTTCAGCACCTGGCCAGACAAAGCCGGCGTGTACTGGAAATTCAGTGTCGCACCACCGAAGAATCGGGGGTCCTGGGATGCGGCCGGCTGGCCCAGAACGTTATGGGCTTGCGCATCGACGCACTGCGTCGCGATGATTCCAGCAGCGTTCCGGTTATAGCGCAGCGTGCGCACGTCCAACCCGCGATTATCACGAACGGTGAGCGTCGGTGTACCGGCGCAAAGGGTTGCCATCGTGTTGATTCCCGGAAGCGGCTTAGTGGGACATCCTGTATAACGCGCCCACCGCGATCCCGCATTCGCGAAACGTCTCCTTCCTTTTGAAATCCGGCACCCGATTTTGGCTTTCCGCATCCGATATCGGATCGGCACGGAGGTATCCGCAGCGATAGAAAATTCACGATGGCATGCCTCTTGACCGGGGCAAATCTCCAGGCACGCGGATTGCGATGACGCGGCGCGGCAATATGGCCGTGCTTCGAGATACGCACATGCCAACTGCTATTCCTGGCCCTCGCCTGGCCGCGCTTTGCCACTACCTGTTTCCGCGGAGGGACGCATGACTGCCCGCCGGCCTACTAGAACGCCGGCTGCGCGCCTGCCAGCCGTCGCCGCAACGGCAATGGCGGCTGGCGGCGGTACGTTGCCCATCGATCCCATGCCCTCTGCCGGATCTGCCAGCACCGGTGCAAAGGATACGTCGACCGCCCCCGCCGTCCCTGCCACGCCGGTTACCCCCCCTTCCCCGTCCGCCGCTACCACACCGGCCGGCTCGCCTGCCTCATCCGTCGCCCCTCCAGCTGGATCGCCATCCCCTGCCACCGCTGCCATTCCAGCCGGATCCGCCGCTGCTGTTCCCGCGGAATCCGCCGCCCCCTCAGCCACGCCTGCCGCGGCACATGCGTCCGCCCCGCCCCCCGCGTCGCGCCGAATTGCCGACCGGCGTTACGCCGCGGTGATCGTCATCGCCACGCTGGCCGTGCTGTTCGCCATGCGGGAAGCCCGTGAGTTTCTGATTCCCCTGGTCCTGTCCATCCTGCTGGCCTACGCCCTGGAGCCTCTGGTCTACACACTGGTCCGCCGTGCCCGGGTGCCGCGACCGATCAGCGCGACCTTGGTCATGGTCGCCTTGGTCGCGGCCCTGGTGTTTGGCACCTTCTCCCTGCAGAACCAGGTCGGCGCCATCGTCGACAGCCTGCCGCAAACCGTGCAGAAGGTAACCCGTACCGTGCACGGATTCGCCGCCGACAAGGGATCATTCCTGGACAGGCTGCGCGCGGCCGGGGCGGCGCTGGACAAGGGTGGATCGCAGGGGCGGCCTGGTAATCAGGCCCCGGCAATCGAGCGGCCGTCCGAAAAACTGGAAAGCATGCTGCTAGCCGGCTCCATGGGCGCCGCCTCGGGATTGGGACAGGGCGTGATGGTGCTCTTCCTGGTCTTCTTCCTGCTGTGCTCCGGCGACATCTTCAAACGAAAATTCATCAAGGTCTGCGGCCACACAATTTCCGAGAAGAAGATCAACGTACACATGATCGATGAGATCAACCGGTCCATCCGCATGTATATGGCAATGATGGTGGTCACCAACATCCTTCTTGCCCTGTGCAGTTGGCTGGCGTTCCGCCTGATCGGCCTGGATAACGCCGGCACCTGGGCCGTGGTGGCCGGCGCGCTGCATATCGTGCCGTATTTCGGGCCGCTGCTGGTCGCGGTATTCACCGGCATCGCCGCTGTCGTGCAGTTCGGCGAATTGGGCCCGGCCCTGGCGGTGGCCGGCGTATCGCTGCTGATCGCATCCCTGATCGGCATGGTGGTACAGACGTGGATGACCGGCCGCATCGCGCGCATGAACCCGGTGGCCGTGTTCATCATGCTGCTGCTCTTCACCTGGGTTTGGGGCATATGGGGCACCTTGCTGTCCGTGCCCATCGCGGTGATCGTGAAGGTCGTGGCGGACCACGTGGAAGGCCTGCATGGCGTCGCCGAGTTCCTGGGGGAATAAAACGTTCCCCACGAATGCGCCGGCCCCGGCGGTCCCCCACTGAACGTCCCCACTGAACGTCCCCACTGAACGTCCCCACTGAACGTCCCCACTGAACGCCACCACTGAGCGATGCCAACGACGGCTCGCCCGGGCCACGCTGCCCTAGGACACAACCATCCCATACCCCCCAGGGTTGCGCTGCTGCCAGCGCCACCCATCCTGGCACATGTTCTCCACGCCCAAGGTGGTCCGCCACCGCAGCAGGTTCTGCGCAAGACTGGCATCCGCCCAGACCTTGTCGACATCACCCGCCCGCCGCGGCTCGATGCGCAACGGTATCGCCTGCCCGCTCACCCGCTCGAAGGTCTGCACCAGCTCCATCACGCTGGTCCCCTTCCCCGTGCCCAGGTTGATGGCGACGAAACCCGGATGCGCGCCCGCATAATCCACCGCCCGCACATGCCCCACCGCCAGATCCATGACATGCAGGTAATCGCGCACGCCCGTGCCGTCTTCAGTCGGATAATCCGCGCCGAACACCTTCAGGAAAGGCTGCTTGCCCACCGCCACCTGCGTGATGTAAGGAAAAAGATTATTCGGCGTATCGCGCGGATTCTCCCCTATCATGCCGCTGGGATGCGCCCCGATGGGATTGAAATACCGCAGCGTCACCGCGCTGAAATCAGGATCGGCTACGCAGACATCCTGCAGCATCTGCTCGACAAACAGCTTGGTGCGCCCATAAGGATTGGTGGGCGCCAGCGGATGCGCCTCCGTGAACGGCAGAAAGCGCGGCACGCCGTAAACGGTCGCGGATGAACTGAACACGAGGCGCTTCACGTCGTGCGCCCGCATGGCCATCAACAAGGCCACCGTGCCCGACACGTTGTTGTCGAAGTACTTCAAGGGATCGCTGACCGATTCCCCCACTGCCTTGACGCCTGCCAGATGCAGCACGCATTCGATCGGCCGCCCATCGCGCCGATGTATCGCCATCACCGTTTCCACCAGCCCCGGCGTACGGATATCCCCCTGGATCAAGGGAATCGTCGTTTCGGTGATTTTCTCCACACGCCGCACCGCATCGCGGCTGCCGTTGCTCAGATTGTCCAGCACCACCGGCTGGTAGCCGGCCGCGATCAGTTCCACCAAGGTATGGCTGCCGATATAGCCGGCGCCGCCCGTGACCAACAGATATCCCGACATCACCGCTCCCACCGCGCGGCACGGCCATCTTGGCCATGCCGCGCAAAGTCCTGCGAAGTCCACCAACGGCCGCCTAGAACGGCAGCCTCAGGTCCGGCGCCACGCTAAGCAACTGGCGCCGGAAGTCTTCCTGGATGCGCGACAGCGCCGTGCCGCTGTCTCCCTCGAAGCGCAGCAGCACCGCGTTGCCATCGCATAAAGGGCGCACCAGGCCAAACCCTTCGTCGTACTCGACCCGCACGCCTTCCAGATCGATGATCTCGCGCGCGTTCATGAAGCGCCCCCTGGCCAGCAGCTCACCGATCAGCCCCGCCGCATCGATGCCCACCAGGTCCAGCCTCAGCGCCGGCGTCATGCAGGCAAGCGGCAAGCTGTCCAGCAGATTCGATGGCGACTCATGCAGCGCCACGATCTCCAACAGACGCGCCGCCGCATACATCGCATCGTCGTGGCCATGCCAGCGATCACGAAAGCGGAACTGGCCATTGGTTTCGCCAGCCAGCACCGCCCCGCATTCGCGCATCTTGCCGGCGATGTGGGCCGCGCCGCCCCGTCCCATCACCGGGCGTCCGCCCAGGTTGCGCACTTCCCGCGCGAGATTGCGCGAGCATTCGACGTCGTAGACCACCGGTGCGCCGGGATGACGCGCCAACACGTCGCGCGCGAACAGAATCAGCAGGCGGTCCGCCGCGATGACCGCACCAGACCGTGTCACCACCGCCAGCCGGTCGCCGTCGCCATCCACCAGCAAGCCAAGCTCGTTGTCCGAATAACGCAGGTTGTTGGCCAGGTTGGCCAGACGGCGCGGATCGGACGGCGCCATGCGCGGCCTCGTGTAGGCCTCGGCGCTGTCGCTGGACAACTCGGTCACCTCGCAACCCAAGGCCTCCAACAAGGACGGCGCCAGCGTGGTCGCCGCGTCGTAATTGCAATCGAGCGCCACCTTCACGGTGCGCGCCAGGCGCACATCGCTGGCTACCCGCGCCACATAGCATGGCGACGCCGCGATATGCATGCGCGCCCCCGGCACCTCGATCACGCGGGCGCGGGGATCGGCTTGCCGCCCCACCCTGACCTCCTCCTGCAAATCGCGCAGATCGTCGCCGACCAGCGGCTCGCCGGCCATCATGATCTTGAAGCCGTTACGGTCGTCCTCGTCATGCCCGCCGGTGACCACCACGCCAGCCCCGGTTTCCGTCAGCCGGGTGGCGAAGTACACCAGGGGCGTGGCCGCCATGCCGATATCGATGACGTGCGTGCCGCTGGCACGTATACCGGCTTGCAAAGCCGCCGCCAGTTCGACGCTGGCGAGCCGCGTGTCCTTGCCCACCACGATGGCCCGCACGCCCCGGCGCCGCGCGCGGGCGCCCAACACGGCCCCCAGGCCGTGCGCATACACGGAATCGATGTCTTGCGGCACCCTCCCGCGGATCGCGTCCGGCTCGCAAGGCGCGGGCGGCAGCGCCGGCACGCGTGCAGGGGCCAGTTGCCCACCCCCCACGCCACCAGCTTGCCCCATGGCAGCCTGCCCGATACCCGCATCCCCGATGCCGGCATGCCCACCGCCGGGACGTCCGCCGGCGGCCCCACCGGGATTCCCTATCGATTGCATAGATTCCCCCGTCGTGGGCTCAGGGTTGCTTGTCGCCGTAGTAGGCCGCCCGCGCATAGCGGTAGCGTCCATACTTCGAGCGCGAGCCCAGACCCTCGGACTCCAGCTTCAGTCCGTTGAGCACCACCCCCGCCACCGGCGCACCGGCTGCCACCAGGCGCTTGGCGGTTTCGCGGATCTCGCCCACCGTATTCATGCCGGCACGCACCACCAGCATGACGGCCGCGGCATGCGCGCCCACCACCGCCGCATCCGACGACGACAGCACGGGCGCGGTATCGACGATCACGATGTCGTAGTCGGCCGCCAGGGCACGCAGGCAGTCGCCGAAGGCTTCGGATGCCAGCAGTTCGGAGGGGTCGAAGGTCACCTTGCCGGTGGAAATGAAATCCACGCCGTTCATGATGTTCCGCTTGGTGACCGCCTCCAGCGGCACCGTGCCCGCCAGCACTTCGAACAGGCCATTGTCCGAGGGCGTGGCGAAGTAGCGGTTCAGATGGCCGCGGCGGAAATCGGCGTCGATCAGCAGAATGCGCTTGCCCACGGCCGCCTGGATGAAAGCGAAGTTGGCCGACAGGAAGGACTTGCCCACGCCGGCGACCGGCCCGGTGAACACCACCACATTGTTGGCCGTGTCGCGCATCGCCACCTGCAGCACCGTGCGGAAACTGCGCAGGCTCTCGATGGGCGGCGTACTGCCGTTACTTTGTGCCAGCAGCGCGGGCAGGCGCGAATTCTTGCGCTTGCTACGCCGCCACAAACGGCTCTGCAGCTCGCTGTAGGGGATGGTGGCGAGCACCGGCAGGCCGGTGAAGCGCTCGATCTCGTCCGGATCGCTCAGGCCGCCGAACAAGGCATTACGCAGGAAGGCCACGATCAAACCCAGCACCAGGCCGATGGCCGCGGCCGCGCCCACCACGATGGGCGCCTTGGGACGCAAGGGCTTCTCCGCCGGCAAGGCTGTGTCCACCACCCGTACCGTGCCGACCTTGCCGGCGCGGATCAGGCGCAGTTGCTGCGCGTTGTTCAACAGCGCGGTGTAGAGGTCGGTATTGACCTTGACGTCACGCACCAGCCGCACCACGTCCTGCTCCAGGTCCGGCAAACCCTTGATCTTGGTATTGAGCTGATTGGCGTCATTGGTCAGCGCGGCGATCTGCCGATCGATGGCCTCGATGCTGGGATGGGAGGACGCGAAGCGCGTGGTCAATTCCTGGCGCTTGGTCTTCAATTCCAGGATCTTGTTCTGCGTCGCCACCGACTGCCCCAACACCAGCTTGGCCTCTTCGCCCAGGTCGATGGTGCCGCGCGCATTCCGCAAGGCGTTGTAGCGAGTCTCCGAGGCGTCCAGTTCCTTCTTCAGCGCGGGCAACTGCTGGTCCAGGAAGGACAGCGATTTCTCCGCCTGCGCCGACTTGCGGTTGACGTTCTGGCGCACGTACTCCTGGCCGATCTCGTTGAGCACCGCGGCGGTCAGCACGGGATCGCTACCCTGCAGGGTGACGCCGATCACGCCCGACTGGCGGCCACGCTCGAAGATGCCCAGGCGCCCCTGCACCGCTTCGGTGGCTTCCAGCCGGGAATTGCGGATCACCGTGAAGCGCGTCTCCGGCGCGCCTTCCAGCGCATCGATCTGCACGTCTATCGTGCCGCCGGGCACCTGGAAGCGTTCCAGTTGGCCCACGCGTCCTTCGAAGCGGCGGCCGTTGACGGGTTCGATCAGCTCGTAGGCGCCGCCCCCCAGCGCGACCACTTCCAGCTTCTTGCCGATCAGCTCGTTCGGCACGTCGATGCGATTGATGCGGATGCTTTCACCGCCCCATGCATAGCCCCCCGGAATGGCATTGGTGATGGCCGACGGCAGTGAGAATTTTTCGTGATTCTCGGCCAGCCAGCGGCCCACCAGCGGGAAGTACTTGGGTTCCGCCTTCAAGTACAGCTGGTAGTAGTCGACGGCATGTCCCACCACCATGCGCGATCGGAGAATTTCCATTTCGCCCGACGTCGCCTGCTTGATGTCGAAGATGGAAGACACGTCTCCCAACATGCTCTTGGTGGCGGTCGGCGCTTCTTCCTCGACCTGCACCGCGATGTCGGACTGATAAACCGGCGTGGCGAGCATGAAGTAGGCAATCCCCAACAGGGTAGCCACCACGGTGATCAGGATGATGATGCCGCGGTTTGCCATCAACACGTCCATGTAGGACGTCATGGGTGTTTCAGGCTGTCGGGCGGATGCGTACTCTAGCTGAAGAGGGGGCTGCATGGTGTCGACTCGCTAAGAGATGAGGGACTAACACGAGGGGGGGCCGGCGCGAGCCGGCCCTTTACTACCCGTTTACGCGTTCGCCTTAGTTGTGCTGAACCGCGGTAACGGTCTGCACGGTTTGGGCGCTGGGGAACAACAAGGAAATGAAGCGGTTCCAACGCACCAGGTTGCCGGCGTCGACGAAGACTATGTCCTTCGCCTGCAACGGGAACTTGCCTGCAACTGCCAACGCCTGCGGTGAACTGGCATCCAGGTGATAGATCTCCGGCGTCGCGTTCGGCAAGGAACGCACCACGAAGATCTCGGAAGGATCGCTGGTCGTCTGGCTGGGGCCACCCACTTCACCCAGCGCTTCCGCCAGCGACATCTCTCCGTCATGCATCAACACACCCTGCGGCAACGTGACCTCACCCATCAGGTAGATCTTGTTGTCGCTCCGCGCCGCCACTCGCACGATGTCACCCGGCTGCAGCAGGATGGACGTCGGATCGATATTGGCGGCGGTCAACTTGTTCATATCGACACGCACCGTCTGCCCACCGCGCGTCACGAAGACGCGGCTGCGATCAGCCGTTGGCAACGCACCGCCGGAGCGGTTTATCGCCTCCGGCAGGGTCATGGCAACATCGGTGATGGGCATCGGTCCGGGCGTCTTCACTTCGCCTTCCACGTATACGCGTTTGCTGCGATAACCTAGCACGCGCACCGTGATTTGAGGATCCTGAATAAAGTTACGCGACCCCCGGATTAGTGAGTTGCGCACCTGGGCCTCAGTCATCCCGGCTACCTTCACAAGGCCTACGTAGGGGAACTGAACGTAGCCATCCGAAGAGACCGGATAGCCCGGAATGCCGGCACCCGTATCCCCAAAGGTAAGTTCAGTCGGCCCCGTCCCGATGCTGTAGGTCTGCGTCGGAAGGACTAGTTCAGGATGATCCCAGACCACGATAGAAAGAATGTCCCCGGGTCCGATCACATAGGGGGTGGCCTTGCCAACAAGATTTCGAACGTTTTCAGGAAGGGGACTGTTGGCCGCTTCCATCTGCTCGCGCGCGAGCGTCGGCGTGATCTCCTTGACCGTCACGACGCTATTGGGATCATTGGGGTCGACTTGGAAATTCGACTTGTAGCGCATGCCGGGCGCGAACGCGCACGCGGCCAGCGAAGATACCAGCGCGGCCATGGCGGCGGCGCGGACGAACGTACGAAATATAGGGTTCATGGACGTTCCACTGAAAGGTAGGGCTAGTGTTCCGCGGTAAGCCTGTCGCGGTGCGTTGCGGGTCGCGTTGCGGTGCCGCGTTGCGGGGTCGCCGTATGTGTGGCGCGGTAAGTGTGTCGCGGTAATACCGTCGAGTAACGGGTTGCGACATTCCACGCGAATTCGCCGTCGAGGCACATTAGGCTGATGGCCTAATACTTCACTTACGCCCTTTGGACGTTTCGATGCCGGCGCCCCGCACCTATGATTTTTGCGGGGTCTACAGCATGACGCGGCGCCGCAATGCGCTGCGAGCCAGCCACACGCCTAGGAGCGTTCTATGGATGCGTCAACGTTCGACGTGCCGGGCAAATTGCCCGGCACGAGCTCCCTGTTTCGCGCCGCCGATGCGGCGCTTATCGCCGCAACGGGTCTGGCCGCGATCGAGTGGCAGGGCATCCGCACAGGCGTCGACGTTTCTCCCATCCACAGCCTGCTCGTGTACTTCTGCGCGTTGGCCACTTTGGTGGTGTTCCCTGCTTTCCGCCTGTACGGCTCGTGGCGCGGCCGCCCGCTCTATGACCTGGTGATACGCAGCCTGGCTGCATGGACCGGCGTGTTCGCGATGGGCTTGCTGGTTGGCTTCCTCACGCATCAGGTTGCTTACGTCTCGCGCCTGTGGGCCGCGGTATGGTTCGCTGCCGGCGCCGTGAGTGTGACGGGTCTGAGACTTATCGTCTATGCCGCCCTGAGCAAGGCGCGCGATCGCGGCTTGAACCACAAGCGTGTGCTGTTGATCGGATTCGGCACGCTGGGCCACGATATGTGGGCGCGCGTGGCCGCCACGCGCAGCGCCGGTTATGAAGTCATGGGCATCTACACCGAAGGCAAGGAACAGTTGCCGCCGGGTGTGCGCCGCCTCGACAAATTGAGCGCCATCTCGGCGTTCGTGCGCCAGCATGAAATTCGCGAAGTCTGGTTGGCGATGCCCATGGAAGCGGGCCAGGCCGTGCGCGAGGTGATGTTCTTCCTGCGCCACGACCTCATCGACATCCGCTGGATTCCCGACGTGTTGTCCGTGCGCTTGCTGGGAAGCCGTGTGGAGGAATTCCTGGGCGTGCCCGCGATCGAGCTGAATAGCTTGCCGGCGGCAGGCATACGCGGCATGACCAAGGCCATTTTCGACCGGGCCTTCAGTGCCCTGGTGCTGCTGGGCCTGTCTCCGGTCCTGCTGGTCATCGCCGCCTGGATCAAGCTGGACTCGCGTGGCCCGGTGTTCTTCACGCAGCCACGCCTGGGCGTGGACGGCGAAGTGTTCCGCGTCTACAAGTTCCGCAGCATGACGGTGCATGCGGAGCAGCACGGGGTGGTGACGCAGGCTACGCGAGACGATCGCCGCGTCACGCGTATCGGCGCCTTTCTGCGCAAGACCAGCCTGGACGAACTGCCGCAATTCATCAATGTGTTGCGCGGCGAGATGTCGGTGGTGGGCCCCCGCCCGCACGCACTGGAGCACAACGAACAATACAAGGACCTGGTGGCGCGCTACATGATGCGCCACCGCGTCAAGCCCGGCATCACCGGCTGGGCCCAGATCAACGGCCTGCGTGGCCAGACGGAAACCGTGCACAAGATGCGCGACCGCGTGGAGTTCGATCTGTACTACATCCAGAACTGGTCTTTCCTGATGGACCTGCAGATCATCGCCCGCACGGCGGTTTCAGGATGGACCGGCAAAAATGTCTATTGATTTCGCTGTTGCAAGTCCGTCGATTGCAAGTCCGATTGCAAGTCCGTCGGTCGCAAGCCTCAGCCAGGCCGATTTCCGCCTGGGCGTCGAACTGCTGCCGCTGGTCTCCATCGACCTGCTGCTGCGCGATGCCGGCGGACGCTATCTGCTGGGTCTGCGCGGCAATCCTCCCGCGCGGGGCAGCTGGTTCGTGCCCGGCGGCCGCATCCGCAAGGGTGAGCCCATGGACGCCGCCCTGCGGCGCCTGTGCGACAACGAACTGGGCCTGGCCCTGCATCGCAACGAATGGCGCCTGCACGGCGTTTACGAACATTTCTACGACGACAACTTCGCGGGCGAGCAAGGCCGCAGCACCCACTACGTGGTGCTGGCCTTTATCGCCCAACTGCCGGCCCATCTCAGTGATCTTCAAATCGAAGACCGGCTGAGCCGACTGCCGGCCGAACAGCACAGCGGCTACCGCTGGGCCCATCCCCGCGCCATGGCGCAGGACGACACCGTCCATCCCAACACCAGAGCCTACTTCCCGGAGTACATGCGATGACCTCCCCTTATCCTGAATTCCGCCCCGTCATTCTGTGCGGCGGTTCCGGCTCACGCCTGTGGCCCTTGTCGCGCGAGTTGCTGCCCAAGCAGTTCATCCGGCTCACCGGCGAACGCAGCCTGCTGCAGAATACGGTCGCCCGCACGCTGCGCCACACCGGCGCGACACGCCCCATGCTGATCTGCAATGCCGCGCACCGCTTCATCGCCGCGGAACAGATGCAGGAACTGGATGGGGCGGGTGGCGGTGGCTACGATGTCGAACTGCTGCTGGAGCCCTGCCCCCGCAACACCGCGCCGGCCATTGCCGCGGCCGCCCTGCGGGCGACCCGCGACGGCGACGACCCCATCATGCTGGTGATGCCGTCGGACCACGTCATCGAGGAAGGGCCAGCCCTGACCGAGGCATTCGCGCTGGCCCACCAGGCCGCCAGCGAAGGCGCCCTGGCACTGTTCGGTGTGCGCCCCAGCGCTCCCCTGACGGGTTACGGCTATCTGCGCACCCAGGCGGGCGAGCGGCCCTGGCAGACGGTGGAAGCCTTTGTCGAGAAGCCGGACGCCGAACGGGCCGCCGCCTTCCTGCGCGAAGGCGGTTATTACTGGAACAGCGGCATGTTCGCGTTCCGCGCCTCGATCTTCCTGCACGAACTGGAACGGCTGGCGCCGGACATGATGGCCAGCGTGCGCGAGGCGGTGGCCAAGGGCAGCGGCGACGACGCCGTCTTCACCCTGGACCCCCGCGCTTTCGGTGCGTGCCGTGCCGACTCCATCGACTATGCCGTGATGGAGCGCACCGACAGCGCCGTCTCCGTCCCGCTGGATGCGGGCTGGAGCGACGTCGGCGCCTGGGATGCGGTGTGGGACATCGCCGCCAAGTGCCCGCAGGGCAACTCCAGCAGCGGCGACGTGATGATCGACGATTCACGCAACTGCCTGGTCCATTCCTCGCACCGCCTGGTGGCCACCCTGGGCCTGGACGATATCGTCGTCATCGAGACGGCCGATGCAGTGCTGGTCGCGCACAAGAGCCGCACCCAGGACGTCAAGCGCATCGTCGAGACTTTCCGCGGCCAGCACCGCGAGGAAATGGCCCATCACCGGGAAGTGCGGCGCCCGTGGGGGTCCTATGACTCGATCGGCCAGGGCCCGCGCTACCAGATCAAGCGCATCACCGTGAAGCCGGGCGCGCGCCTGTCTTCGCAGATGCATCACCATCGCGCCGAGCACTGGGTGGTGGTGTCCGGGACCGCCCGCATCCACAACGGCGACAAGGACTTCCTTTTGACGGAGAACCAATCGACCTACATCCCTTTGGGCGAGGTCCATTGCCTGGAGAACCCCGGCAAGATTCCGCTCGAATTGATCGAGGTGCAGTCCGGCGCCTACCTGGGCGAGGACGACATCGTGCGCTTCGAGGACATGTACGGCCGCGTCTAGCCGTGCAGCCCCCCTTCCATAACCCCGCGTAGACCCAACACGACGACGCCCCATGGATAGCACGCGACGGCCAGAAGGATTAGGCCTTCCATGCGTCTTAGGACCTCCGGCCGATACCCCGGCCGGAACCGCATCTGTAGTCTTCACCAGACACTCAGCCTAAAGGATACAACCATGCCAAAACGGGCATTGATCACCGGCATCACGGGACAAGACGGCGCTTACCTGGCCGAATTCCTGCTGGAAAAAGGGTATGAAGTGCACGGCATCAAGCGCCGCGCATCGATGTTCAATACCGCGCGTATCGACCACCTGTATCAGGACCCGCACGAGAAGCAGCGCAACTTTTTCCTGCATCACGGCGACATGACCGACGCGTGCAGCCTGATCCGTATCGTGCAGGCGGTGCAGCCGGACGAGATCTACAACCTGGCGGCGCAAAGCCATGTGGGCGTGTCCTTCGAAGAACCGGAGTACACCGCCAATGCCGACGGCCTGGGCACCCTGCGTCTGCTCGAAGCCATGCGCATCCTGAAGATGGAAGACCGCACGCGCTTCTACCAGGCCTCGACGTCGGAACTGTATGGCCTGGTGCGCGAAGTGCCGCAGCGCGAGAGCACGCCCTTCTATCCGCGCAGCCCCTACGCGGTAGCCAAGTTGTACGCCTATTGGATCTGCGTCAACTACCGCGAGGCGTACGGCATGTATGCCTGCAACGGCATCCTGTTCAATCATGAATCACCCCGCCGGGGCGAGACCTTCGTCACGCGCAAGATCACCCGTGCCCTGGCCCGCATCGCGCTGGGGCTGGAGAAGTGCCTGTACCTGGGCAACCTGTCCGCGCTGCGCGACTGGGGTCATGCGCGCGACTACGTCGAAATGCAATGGCTGATGCTGCAACAGGAGCAGGCCAGCGATTTCGTCATCGCCACGGGCATGCAGTACAGCGTGCGCGACTTCATCAATATTGCGGCGCGCGAACTGGGCATCCTGCTGCAGTGGGAAGGCGAAGGGCTGACGGAGACCGCCACGGTGCTGCTGAGCCCCGCCTATGAGCGCGTCAAGCCCGGCCAGGTCATCGTGCGGGTGGACCCGCGCTACTTCCGCCCCACCGAAGTCGAAACGCTGCTGGGCGATCCGACCAAGGCGCGCGAGAAGCTGGGCTGGACGCCGCGCACCTCCTTCGCGGAACTGGTGGGCGAGATGATCGCAAGCGACCTGAAGGAGGCCCAGCGCGACGATCTCGTCGAGCAGAACGGCTACGAAGTCTATGCCTATAAGGAGTGAACGCATCATGGCCGATCTGGAACAGCGGATTTATGTGGCTGGCCATCGCGGGATGGTCGGGTCGGCCATCGTGCGCGAACTGCACCGGCAGGGCTATCGCCACATCATCACCCGCGATCGCGACGAACTGGACCTGGAGAACCAGAACCAGGTCAACCGCTTCTTCTGCACGCAGAAAGTGGATGTGGTGTATCTGGCGGCGGCGAAAGTCGGCGGCATTCTTGCCAACGACACCTACCCGGTCGACTTCCTTTACCGCAACCTGATGATCCAGAACAACGTCATTCACGCCGCCTACGCCGCCGGCGTCAGGCGGCTGTTGTTCCTTGGATCGTCCTGCATCTATCCGAAGCTGGCGCCTCAGCCCATCCACGAGGACGCCTTGCTGACAGGGCCGCTGGAGCCCACCAACGAGGCCTATGCGATCGCCAAGATCGCCGGGCTCAAGCTGTGCGAAGCCTACAACCGCCAGTACGGCACGCAGTACGTTTGCGCCATGCCGACCAATCTCTATGGCGAGAACGACAACTACGACCTGCGCACCAGCCACGTGCTGCCGGCGCTGATCCGCAAGTTCCATGAAGCGCGCGAGGCAGGCGCGCCCTACGTCACGCTGTGGGGCAGTGGCCAGCCGCGCCGCGAATTTCTCTACGTCGACGACCTGGCGCGCGCCTGCGCCAGGTTGATGCAGGTCGAGGGCGCCCAGGGACTTTACAACGTCGGCGTCGGCGAGGACCTGACCATTGCCGAACTGGCGGCGCTGGTCGCTCAAGTGGTGGGCTATGACGGGGAACTGGCCTACGACAGCAGCAAACCGGACGGCACGCCGCGCAAGCTGCTCGATGTCAGCCGCATCCAGGCGCTGGGCTGGCGCGCCGAGATCAGTCTGCGGCAGGGGATCCAGATGACCTATCACCATTACCTGCGGCAGGTCGTCGACCAGCCGCTGCCGCTGGCCTGACAGGGGCTGGGCCGAAACCGGGGGAGTTGCGCGCATGCGTGGGCTGATCAAGAAGTACATCGGCTCCAACGCCTCATTCTGGGGGCTGATGGAGTATGGCCTGGGGCCGTTGGTGGCGTTGGCGGCAACGCCGGTGCTGTTGCGCCAGTTGGGTACGGTCGGCTTCGGCCAGTTCGCCATGATCATGGCGCTGGCCGGCTTCGGCAACGTCGCCAACCTGGGCGCCGCGGTGACCGGCACCAAACTGGTGTCCGAACGCCTGCACGAGCCTGACGGCGCTTACCGCGGCGCCGCCGTGGCCTTCGCCCTGGTGGCCTGCGCCCTGGCGGGCGTCACCGCCATCGGCCTGGCCGGTTGGGGCCTGGTAGCGTGGGTCTGGCCGCATGCCACTTTCGGCGGCATCGCCGTCACCACCCTGGCCCTGCCCGCCCTGCTGGTTTACCTCAGCCAGCAATTCGACCAATTGTTCACCGGCTGCCTGAAAGGCCGCGAGGCCTTTGCCCGCACCGCCATCTGCGAAGTAAGCGGGCGCCTGACCGCCTATACCGTGACGTGCGTGGTGGCAGCCCTGACCGCTTCGCCCACCATCGCCGCCCTGACCCAGGCCGGCGGCCTGCTGGTGACCGGCCTGGCCAAGATGCACCTGTTTGCCCGCGCCAGCGACCGCTGGGCGGTACGCCCCTTGATGGACCGCAAGGCCATGGGGGCGGCCTTCCGGTTTTCGCGCTGGTCCTGGCTCAACAGCCTGAGCGCGGTGGCCTTCGGTTCGGTCGACCGGATCCTGGTGGGCTCGCTGCTGGGGCCGGCGACGCTGGCGATCTACACCATCGGCGCACAGGTTGGCCAGATCATCCACACGGCGTCGGTCGCCGTCTTCCAGAAGACCATGCCGCTGATCAGCCGCCTGGCCTCGGCCCCCGATGGCGGCACGGCCGTGGCGCGCGAGGTGCGGCGCCTGATGACCATCAACATCAGCCTGTCGGTGGCGGGCAGCATCGTGGCCCTGGCCCTCAGCGCCCCGCTGCTGGGGCTGATGGTGGGCAGCCACGGCTACAGCGACGCGCACCTGGCCACCTTCCGCCTGCTGATCGTCGCCGCCGCCCTGCTGTCCTTGAACGTGGTCGCCCATTTTTCCCTGCTGGGCATGGGCAATGGCCGCGCGGTGGCGGTGCTCAACGGCGCCGCCGGCGGCGTCATGGTGTGCCTGCTCTTTCTGCTGGTCGGCCCCTTGGGCGAGGCCGCCGCCGGCTGGGCGCGTATCGGCTATTCGCTGACGACGCTGGCCGGCATCTACCTGGCGCTGCGGCAATCCCAGACGCAGCGCTATATACCGGCGGCCGTGGTCCGCTGACCGCAAGTCCTATCCCGCTTCATCCAGCCCTAGATTCAGTCCGATTCCCATGCTGAGGTTTTTCATGCGTAAGCGTTACCAGAAAGCCACCCAAGAGCTCAGGGACTTCGTTTCCCGCCTGCAGCCGGCCACGGCCATGCCATTGAGCGCACAGGAAGCGGCGGCCTTGCCGAAGATCTCCATCATCACGCCTTCGTACAACCAGGCGCGCTTCCTTGAGCGCACCATGCTGTCCGTGCTCAACCAGGGCTATCCCAACCTGGAGTACATCATCATCGACGGCGGCTCCACCGACGGCAGCGTGGACATCATTCGCAAGTATGAAAAGCACTTGACGTATTGGGAAAGCGAGCCGGACCGCGGCCAGTCGCATGCCATCAACAAGGGCTTCGCCATGGCCACCGGGGACTACGTCGGCTGGCAGAACTCCGACGACCTGTATTTCCCTGGTGCGTTGCTGAAACTGGGCCGCGCGGCCGCGCGGCGCCGGCCCCCCATCGTCAACGGCCATCTGTTCATCGCCAATGCCGACAACCGCATCTCCCGCCAGGTCTATTACACCCCCATGGACCGACGCAAACTGACGGTGGTCAAGGCCTCCATCCCCAATCAGGTGGCCTTGTTCCGGCGTGACGTGCTGCAGAAGCATGGCTTCCTGAAGGAAGAGATGCGCTATTGCATGGACCTGGAGTTATGGAGCCGCCTGCTGCACGAAGGCCCCAACCTGATCGTGCCGTCGGCAATGGGTGTCTATACCGCGCACGACGAAACCAAGACCGCGTTGATGCACGACGTGCACGTCAGCGAGCGCGCCCAGATCGTCGACCACATCCGCGCCGACAGCCATATCGGCCCCCTGTTCGGCCTGTCCTGCCGCGCCGCCAAGGTGGCCGCGCACGCACGCCAGGGCGACATCGACTACCTGGTCGAGAAGATCCTGCACAAGATGGCGGGCCGCGACGATTGGCACGCCAACTAGGAAGACGCATCATGTTCCGCAAAGCCTCCGCCGCCAAGACCCAACGCCTGTCGACCGTGCCCCTGCTGTGCGGCATCCTGTTCACGTCGCTGGCGATGAACAATGACGCGCTCTTCATCGGCGCGGGGGGCTTCAAGCTATCGCCCTTCGATTTCATGTTCGTGGGCATGCTTTTGTTCAAGCTCCTGCGCCTGGCGGATCCTAACGCCTATACGCTGCCGCCGCCGCGCATCACGGTGCTGCTGTTCATCAATCTGCTGGCAGTCACCTATCTTATGGTGATGGCGGGCCGCCAGCAGGGCATCGACCCGTCCGACGTCGCCCGCGACATGCGCATCGTGCTGTACTTCGTCGTCACCCCCTATCTCTGTTACAAGGACATCGACAGCGCCGACGCCTACCGCAAGCTGCAGTGGGCGCTGGTGATCACCGGGATGGCCGTGTCGGTCATCATGCTGGCCCAGCAGGTGGTGGGATTCAATACGGCGGAACCGTTGCGCGATCTCAGCCTGGGCGTGTGGGTGCTGCCGCTTTCCATCGTCTCGCTGCTGTACTTCCGCAAGCACCTGGGACTGAAGCCGCGCACCGCCTACCTGATGACGGTCTTCATGTTCATGGGACTGGTGTTCTCACTGAACCGCAGCCAATACCTGCAACTGGGCCTGTCAGTGGGTATCGCCGTGCTGCTGGGCAGCCGCGTCGGCGCTTTCCGCAGCGCCGTGAAGATTTTCGTACCGGCCCTGATCGCCGGCGTCCTGCTGTTCGCATCCATAGGCTATATGGACGTCCTCGAAACGCGCCTGCTGTCGGTGGAAGCGCTGGACGAGGACTCCAGCTACGGCGCGCGGGTGCAGGAGTACGAAGGGCAGATGGAGTTGTTCCGCGAATCGCCCATGTTCGGCCACGGCGCGGGCTACCGCAGCTGGGTGATGGGCGAGTTCGGCTTCGAGCTGAGCACCTTCGCGCATAATTCCTGGGCCTTCTACCTGATGAAGTTCGGCATCATCGGCACCATCATCATCATGGCGCCCTGCCTGATCCTGCTGGTGGCCAGCCTGTGCCGGCGCTACAACGATCCGGAGCTGGAACTGCATCGACGCTATCTGCTCGCCACGGCGCCGGTCTACATTTTCATCGACTCCATGTCGGGCGGACTGGCCTATGCCCCCAAGACCGCCTTCACCGGCTTCCTGCTGACGTACTGCCTGTCCCTGCTGCGCAACGACGTGCGCACCCCTGTTTCCGCGCCCCAGCAGGGACCTCAGGTAGTCGTGTATCCCATCCGTCCTCCGGTCTCGGTGCCGCCCATGCGCGCCGCGTGGCCGGCCCGTTCCGACCCACGTTCCATCGCACCGGCCCGGCCGGCTCCTCCCACCCTTCCTCGGCTGCCGAATCATGGTTGATATCCTCTTTGTCGTACCCGACCTGCACCGTGGAGGCGTAGGACGCTGCGTCTACTCGATGGTCGAGGAATTGCCTGGGCACAATGTCACGACCTCGGTGTTCTGCCTGCGTGAAATCGAACACGAGTTCACCCCCAGCCGCGCCAGCGTCACACGCGCCTATGCCAGCAGGTTGAGCAATCGGGCCATGCAGGTACGGGCGCCCATCGCGTGGTTCAAGCTGTTGATGGCGATCCGGCGTGAACGGCCCGCGGTGGTCTGCTCGCACGGGTTGCTGTGCAACCTGATGGTGGCGGCGGCGCGGCGCCTGATGCCGGGCAATTTCCGCAGCGTCGCCTTCGAGCACAACAGCCCTTCGGCGCATTACCGCAGCACGGAAAAAAGCCTGCTCAAGCGCCTGCTGCTGCGCATCGGCTATGGCGCCCACGACACCGTGGTCGGCGTATCGCAAGGCGTCGTACGCGATCTCGTCGCGATGGTACCCACCCTGCGCGAAAAGTGCCGCCACGTGTACAACGGCGTGCCGCTCGATCACGTCAGGCAACAGGCCAAGGCCGGCGTTTCCGCCCTGCCGGACGACGGCACGCTGCATGTCGTTTCGATAGGCCGGCTGGTGAACAACAAAGGCTATCAGACACTCATCGATGCCGCGGTGCTGCTGGACGACCCGACCATCTCGTTCACCGTCATCGGCGAGGGGCCGCAGCGCGCCGAGCTGGAGCAGCAGATCCAGGGCTTGCGCACGCACAGCCGCATCCGCCTGACCGGCCATGTCGACAATCCCTTCCCCACGCTGGCGGCCGCCGACATCTTCCTGTCGGTATCCGAGCGCGAAAGTTTCGGGCTGTCCCTGGTGGAGGCGCTGTGCCTGGGCATTCCCATCATCGCGACCGACTGTCCATCGGGACCAGCGGAAATTCTCGATGACGGCCGTTTCGGCGAACTGGTCCCGGTGGGCGACGCCGCCGCGGTGGCGCGCGCCATCCGCCAGCTCGCGGCCGACCGCGGGCGGCGCCAACACTTGTCCGATCTGGGTCCGCGCCGCGCGCAGGACTTTTCCCTGGAACAACACTGCCACAACGTGGTGGATCTCTTCCAACCCCTGATGCAACGGTAAACGCGACATCGCGTGGGAGTTATGTATGAACCGTATTCCCGTATCTGTCGTCGTCATGACGAAGAACGAAGAACGCAACATCGAGAAATGCCTGCGCGCCCTGGCCGACTTCGATGAAGTCTTCGTCATCGATTCAAACAGTACCGACCGCACCGCCGAACTCGCCCGCGACCTTGGCGCCATCGTCGTTCCCTTCACCTGGGACCAGAAGTATCCGAAAAAGAAGCAATGGTGCCTGGAGAACCTGCCCTTTTCCCATGACGTCGTGCTGTACGTCGATGCCGACGAGGAAATGACGCCGGCGCTGGCGCGCGAGATCGCGGCCACGCTTCCACGCTTCGACAAGGGCATGGGCGGGGCCTTCGTCGGCTTCGATTACGTCTTCTGCGGCAAGCCCCTGCGCCACGGCCATCGCGTCTACAAACTGGTGCTGCTGCACCGCCAGCGCGCGCGCTTCCTGGACTACAACGACCTGGACGTGGCGCATATGTGGGAGGTCGAAGGCCATTACCAGCCCGAGGTCCAGGGGGGTACCTTCGTCATGAAGGGGCGTATGGGCCACAACGACCATGATGGCCTGTTCCACTATTTCGACAAGCACAACCGCTATTCGGACTGGGAAGCGAACCTGCGTGTGAAGGGCCTGATGAACGATCCGCGCGAGGCCAATATGGGCATGCGCTCGCTGCTCAAGCGCGTCTTCCAGGCGCTGCCGTTCAAGGGGCTCACGGTCTTTCTCCATACCTACGTGTTTCACCTGGGCTTTCTCGACGGCAAGGTGGGCCTGGACTATGCCGTGGCGCGGGCCATGTACTACTGGCAGATCGGCCTGAAGTCGCAAGAAGTGCGGGCGCGGCACGCCGCCAGCCAGGCGGCCCGCGCCGATGCCGTTACCCAATCGGTTTCCCAATCCGCGCGCTGAAGCGCGCGAGTCCTGACCACGCGTAAAGGAATCCGCCATGGATACCGTCCCCTCCCGCCAACCAGCCCTGGATACTTTCCAGCGCCTGAACCTCTTCCGGTTGCCCGCCGGTTTCCGCGGGCGTAACGCCGTCTATGTGCAGCTATGGTGGATGGTGCATGCCACCCTGTTCCGCTACTCGCCGCAATTCGCCTATGGCTTCCGGCGCTGGCTGCTGCGGCTGTTCGGCGCCGAAGTGGGCCACAAGGTGCTGGTGCGCGCCAGCGCCCGCGTGACCTATCCCTGGAAAGTGCGGATCGGCGACTATTCGTGGATAGGCGACGACGTGGTGCTCTACAGCCTGGGCCGTATCGACATCGGCAGCCATGCGGTGGTGTCGCAGCGCAGCTATCTGTGCGCCGGCGACCATGACGCGGCCATGCCCGATTTCCCCATCCGCGGCCTGCCGGTAATCATCGAGGACGGCGCGTGGATCGCCACCGATGTCTTCGTCGGGCCCGGCGTGACCGTACACAAGGATGCCGTGGTAGGCGCGCGCAGCTCGGTGTTCAAGGACATCCCCGGCGGCATGATCTGCCATGGCACGCCCTGCCGCCCCATCCGCCCCCGCACCTCGACGGTACGCTCATGAAAATCCTGATCCTGGGCATCAACTTCGCGCCGGAGCTGACCGGCACCGGCAAATATACCGGCGAGATGGCGGCCTGGCTGGCGGCCCGCGGCCATGAGGTCAGTGTCATCACGGCACCGCCCTACTATCCGCAGTACCAGGTTCATGAAGGCTATCGCGCCACGCGCTACGCCAGCGAAACCTGGCGTGGCGTGCACGTCATGCGCGCGCCCCTCTGGGTGCCGCGCGTGCCCGGCGGCCTGAAGCGCGTGCTGCATCTGGCCTCCTTCACCCTGAGCAGCCTGCCCCTGCTGCTGCGCGCCGCCGTCCGCCGTCCGGACGTGGTACTGGTGGTCGAACCCCCCTTGTTCTGCGCCCCCGCCGCGCTGCTAGCGGCGCGCTTGTGCGGCGCGCGCGCCTGGCTGCACATCCAGGACTATGAGGTCGATGCGGCCTTCGAGCTGGGGCTGCTCAAGGGTAAACGCCTGCGCCAGGTGGTCGGCAGCGTGGAGCGCTGGCTGATGCGCCGCTTCGACCGGGTATCGACCATTTCGCAACGCATGCTGGCGTTGGCGCGTGACAAGGGCGTGCAAGAGCAACGCCTGATGCTGCTACCGAACTGGATCGATGTCGGCGCCGCGCGTGCCAGCGCGGCGGCGTCCGACCGCGCCGGCCGGGGCGCCGCCGATTATCGCCGGACTCTGGGCATCCCGGATGACGCACTGGTGGCCATGTACGCCGGCAATATGGGCGGCAAGCAGGGCCTGGAGACGTTGGCGCAAGTCGCGCGAGTGCTGCGGCGCGAGCCGCGCCTGCACTTCGTCTTCGGCGGTGCCGGGCCGCAGCGCGAAGTCCTGCGGCAGGCCTGCGCCGCGTTGCCACGCGTGCATTTCCTGCCCCTGCAACCCGCCGAGCAATTGCCCGCCCTGCTGGCCTGCGCCGATGTGCACCTGCTGCCGCAACGCGCCGGCGCCGCCGACCTGGTGATGCCGTCCAAGCTGACCGGCATGCTGGCCAGTGGACGCCCCGTGATCTGCGCCGCCGCGGCCGGCACGGAGCTGGCCAACGTCGTGGCCGGCTGCGGCCTGGTGGTACCGCCGGAACATCCGCGCGCAATGGCACGCGGATTATTGACTCTGCTACGCGACCCCGAGCTGCGGCGGCGTCTGGGCGATGCGGCCGCGCGCCACGCGCAGGTCCACTTCCACACGGATACGGTAATGGGCAGGCTGGAGGAAGCCCTGGCCCTGTTCGACCGCCGCCGCCCTTCGATCCGGGAACAGGTGCGCTGACGCCAGGGTCCCGTAGTAAACAAAGCCGCAACGCGTCATGCGCGTTGCGGCTTTACGTTGGGGCTTTGCGTTGGGGCTTTGCTTTTCCCGGGCCGGTGCCCCCCCGGGCCCCGGCGATCATTGCGGCGGATCGGCTTCGTCTTCCGGCTCACCCAGCAAGCCCTGTTGCACGGCGATGAACGCGGCCTCGGCCTGATTGCGCGCATTCAGTTTCCAGTACAGCGTGCGCGCGTGGCTCTTCACCGTGGCGACCGATATGCCGATCTCCTTGCTGATTTCGCGCATCGTGTGGCCCCTGGCAAGCATGCGCAGTATTTCTTCCTGCCGCGGCGTCAGCATGCGCATGGGGCTATGTGGCCGTTGCTGCGCCACATAGGGCGAATTCTGCGAGGCCTCGACGATGATCCGCGGAAAGCATTGCCCGCCCGCCAGCACGAGATGCACGGCCGCCGTGATGGCTTCCGGTGTAGAGGACTTGGCGATGAAGCCGCACACGCCCTGGCGTGCCGCTTCCACCATCACGCGGGTGTCCAGCGAGTCGTAAAGAATCAAGGAATAGCGTGGCGTCAGCTGCATCTGCACGCTGGCCAACATATGCAGGTCGACATCGGCGGCACCGGTGATGCCCAATACGAGCAACTCCACCGGGCGCACCAGCGACATCGACACTTCATTGAGTTTTTGCGGCGTCATTGACATGACGCTCTCAGGACTGCGCGCCGATTCCAGAATATGCTGGATGGCGATGCGCAGGATGGCGTATTCCTCAATCAGTACAGTAGTCATCGTCGGGGAACCTCGTCACGGCGTGCGCGGCGTTCCCCGGGAAGCGCGAATCACATCGTGTAATTCGCGCGCGGGAACAACCTGCACCATCCTATCAGTGACGTGTCCCCATGCCTCTCCGTCTTGCGGATGACGGCTGCGGAGCATGCTTGCACACCGCTCGCCGCCATCCCGACGGAAGCATCCGTCACCTACTGCGGCCTGCCGCGTTCATACGCCATGCCGCCTTGGCTGCCCGTTTCCCAATCCAGCGTCGCACCGCGTTGCAAGGCGGTATATACAGCTTCGCCCTTGTTTTTCACTTGCAGCCTTTGATACAGCGTGCACGCATGGGTCTTCGCGGTAGCCACCGAGATGTTCAACATACGGCTGACCGTCTTGATGGGGTAACCGCGCGAAAGCAGCACCAGCACCTCATATTGACGCGGCGTGATCTTGAGCAACTGGGCGCCTGCCGTGACCGGCATGGCCATCTTGGCCACCGTGACGCCGTCCATATCGTTCAAAGGCATGGGTACCGTCGAACCAGCCATCCCGCCCATGCTCATGGCAGGAGCGTCATGCGTCACATGGTTCATCTGGCCGCTAGGAAAGCACTGGCCACCTGCCATCACCAGGCGAATGGCGGCTTCCAGGACTTCAATGGAAGCGGTCTTCATCAGGCAGCCATGAATACTGCCTTCCGGCATGCGCGACAACGCTTGCACTGGCATGCTGTCCACCAGCAACAGGATGCGCTTGGGCGCCAACACACGACGCACTTCCGCCAGGGCGTGCCAGCCGGCTTCGGTTTCTATGGGCATGCCAAATATCAGCAGCTCCGCCGACCGATTCTGTTCCGCGGCTTCGCCAAGATTGGCGAGGTCCAGCCCCACTATTTCCCAAACACCTTCAACCTTGCCAAGAATCTGACGCAAACCCAACCTCAGCAGCGGGTGGGCTTCAACCAAGACCATTTTCGACATAGCTTTCCCCAGAGAACTTCATTCGTTGCAGACAAGAATGCAGCAGTGAATAGGCGGTTGCAGCGCGGACACACGACATATTTTCTAGTTTGAATAGCTAGCCACCCTGTGGTTGAGCATCAGGCGGCCTACCGAAATTTTGGGTAGCCATCTGTAAGGATGACGCGAACCATGTTATGGGTTGACATCACCAAAAGCAAGCTTTGAAAAACGACATAAACGGATATACACCGCAGTCAACCGTTAGCTTCATTCAAAACAACTAATCCCGTCTTGCCGTTTTTTTCCTTGCCAGAGCGCCTGTCAAAACGCCGAAAGATAACCATATAGACATGTACATAAAACATTCGGCGTGTAAGGCAATGCAAGCACAACAGGGCGCAATAATCCTCCTCATCAGTTGAAAAGCGAGCATTGATGCGGGTCTCGGGAGAGTCACCCGATCTCGGGCCGGAGCGGTCCGGTTAACCCACCATATTTTGTCGCGGGTCAGGACATATTAAGCACAGTTATTCCGTGCGATATACATCCTGATTCTCGCGTACTTGTTATTCCATAAATGCAAAGTCGAATACCGTATGGCCGCCTTGGTGATGCCAGTGATGCATTGAAGCGAAGGGCTTACGCAAGAAACTGGGGTAATGCACCGGCCCCTCCGCTTCGCTATACCTTGACGGTGACAGTTCCTCGATGCGATTCAGCGAAACGCCCTTGCCGTAGTGCAGGAAGCCCTGGGTCTGGGCGCAGCGGATGATTCCGCCATCGCCACCGACCACGATCCCGGCGTTGCGCGCCTTGATAGGCGAGCGAATGATGGGATTCAATGCGTGGGGTGTCCACGTCGTGGCATCCGGTCGATCGGCATAAAACGCGAACAACTCGTCACAGTGGCAGGTACCGTCGGCACGGTCGATATTGGTGAGCAACCACCAGTATTCGCCGAACGGAAAGACAATCGTATCCACCGCCGAAACGTCGCGTATGAGTACTTTGTGAATTTCCCATTTCAGCGGAAATTCAGTGCATTTCCATAATTCAATGGTTCGATTACCACATGTCTCCGGCACCATGTAAGTGGCGCCATCGTGCTGAAAAATGAATGGAAAAGACAGGTGGTAAGGCAAGTCCAGCACCACGCCAAGGAAGTGGAACGCCCCATCGGCATAGGTGGCAACCGAGATCTTGCCCTTGCGCTCGCGGAAATAATAATCCTCAAAAAATACATATGGTTGACCTTCATGCGTATGGACGAAGGGATCCGCGAAAAATCGTCCTTTTGGCGGTTCCAGGATGGCTGCCGCGGACGTCACCATCTGCTCGCGCTCGGTCGGGCACATGGCAATACGCCACGTGACGTTGCGCTTCATGGCGCGTCGCAGTACCAGGCCGGAAATCATCCACGCCTGGCGCGCCAGGTAGGCGGCACCGTCCCATTGGGCCGGCATCGGGCGCGCCATGGCGGTATGGATCTGCAGGTCTCCCGCCACCGCCGGCGGCGCGGGAGGCTCGCGCTTGGCACGCAAGGTGTCGAACAGCATGAAGTTGCCCAGGCTAAGCGCACGCGCCCGGTTCTTCAGCCAGAACGGTTCAGTGTTGAAACTGCGCGAGTCCAACAGCACGTCGTCCCGTTCGGTCGCGCCCAGGCGCCACAGCTTGACGGTCGTATGGTCCGCACGCTGATAGACCTCCCAGAAGCCGGCATGGGTCACGTCCGCCTTGCCTTCCAGTTCCGAATGCGCCAGCAGCCAGGCGCCGCGCCGGGCAACGTTGGCCAGCAGCCCGCGCACGGCCGGCACGCCAAGCACCAGGATGACGTCCAGGTCCAATGCCCGCGCGGCGGCAAGCGCCTCGTTCTCGAACAGTGTCAGTGCGCCGGCCTCGTCGCGCTGCAGCGTCAAACGTATGAGCGGCGTGCCGGCGGGCACGGATTCAGTCAGCTCTCGGCTCGCCAGCTGTTGCCGGTGGCGCGTGTTCAAGATGCGGCTTTCCAGGCGTGCGACCGATCCGAGTCCCACGCTGGACCAGGGCAATGCCTGGCCACGCCGAGCCCCCGTGGCCTCGGCGACCAGCACCGCGGAGATTTCGTATTCTTTCTCTCGTTTCAACCAATCGGCGACTTCATGTATCCACCCCGGCTGGCTGGTCGCGCTGACGAGCAGGGCTACCTTCGCTTTGTCCATTGTTGTATCCAAAGTTGAGTGTTCATGCTCGGACTTGGCACAGATAGTGCGCGCTCTAATGCAAGCGCTCCAGAATGCGTTCACCCTAGACCGGACGAGCGACGGACTGGCGTCCCTCCGTAAGACGTAAGGAGGAGCCCTGTAACGCGCGCCTGTGAAGCGGGCGCGTTCTTCAACCTTGGGGATTAAGACAAGTGGCTCTGCAATGCGGGCAAGACGACGCCACGACTCTTCAGTACAGCCTTGCGGGAGTAGCCCTCATGCTTGTTGTGTCCACCGCTGCCGGATCGACCGGCAAGCCAAATATGAAAACGGCGCCTACACCCTCTTGTGGAGCAAGGACGATATCGTTGCCATGCAATTGCAGGATGCGGCGTACGGTCAGCAAGCCCAGGCCGCCGCGCTCGCCGCTCCTGGAATCGGCACCGGCATTGCTCCACACCGAAGCACGTGTGAACAGCGTGTCGCGCAGCCCCTGGGCCACGCCGGGGCCCTGGTCCGAGACGCGCACTTCCAGACGCATGCCATTGCGGCGCACCGCCACTTCCACCGTGCCGTCAGCCGGACTGTGGCGGATGGCGTTGTCCAGCAGATTGGTCAGGACCCGTTCGATCATGCCCAGGTCGGCCCGCACTTGCGGCAGATCGTGGTCAAGCAAAGCCCCCAAGCGCACGCGGCGCGCTTCGGCCTGCAGCTCGAACTTCTGGAAGACGTCCTGGATCAACTCCGGTAGAGAGAAGGCTTCGGTATCGGGCTGGATCAGGCCGGACTCCAGCCGGGCCAGTTCAAACAGTGCCTGGGCCAGGCGGCCGACTTTGCGGCTCTGGTCCAGCGCTACCTCCAGGTAGCGGCGGCGATCTTCCGGACTCAGCGTCTTTTCCTTGAGCAGCAGGGTTTCCAGATAGCCATGCAAGGAGGTCAGCGGCGTGCGCAGGTCGTGAGAGATGTTGGCCACCAACTCGCGGCGTTGCTGGTCCTGGCGCGTCAGCTCGCGCCACTGTTCGGCCATGCGCGCCGCCATCTGATGGAAGGTCTGCTCCAGGATGGCGATCTCGTCGCGGGTGTAAGGGGCAAGCCCGGCAGCAGCACCCTGCGCCCCGGGACGCGCCAGGGCCGTGGCCGCGGCGGCGTCATTGCCATCGAAATCGCGCAGGGTAGCGGTGAGGCGGCGCAGGGGGCGCGTGATCAGGTTGAAGGCGGCCAGGCCCGCCAGCAGGCACAGCAGCGCCACCAGGGCCATGGACCACAGCGTGGTGCCCAGTACCGAACTGACGGCGACATCGGCCGCCAGCATGTCGCGCGCTTCGCTCTGCAGCACGACATAGACATAGCCATGCGGCTGGCCATCGACGTACAACTGCGCGGCATTGAAGACTTTATGCCCGCTCAGGCTGCGAGGATCGTCACCGTAGATGGGCAGGGGATCGCCTGCCAGCAGGCGCCGCAGCGGCGCGATGTCGATGCGATCGCGCAGCATGTGGCCACGCGGCGTGGCATCGCCGACGATGCGGCCGTCGGGGGCCACCAGATAAACCTCGACATTGGGATTGACCGCCATCAGCTTGTCGAACAGCTCGCGCACGGCGTCGCGGCGCAGGCCGCCGGCGTCCATCAATTGCGAAGTGTCGGCGATATGCTGGGCCAGGCCCATGGACAGGCGCTGGGCGGTTTGCGCATCGTGCTGGGTATTGGCACGCACCTGCAGCCAGGCCGAGGCACCGCTACAGGCCAGCAGCAATACCGCGAAGACGGCGGCCAGGCGCTGCGTCAGGGTCAGGCGGCGCCAGAATGGCGGACGGGTCATGGCCTGGGTCAACGCTCCTCTCCCGCAGTGGCGAACTTGTAGCCCTTGCCCCAGACAGTGAGGATGCGGCGCGGCTCGGCCGGATCCTGTTCCACTTTCAGGCGCAAGCGGTTGATATGGGTATTGACGGTGTGCTCATAGCCATCATGCTGGTAGCCCCAGACCTGATTGAGCAGATCCAGGCGGGAAAATACCTGGCCCGGGTGGCGTGCGAAGAAATACAGCAGATCGAACTCGCGCGGCGTCAGTTCCACGACACGGCCATCGACGCGGACTTCGCGCGCCAGCGCGTCGATATGCAGGCCGCCGGCGTCCAGGCCGGCGCCTTCCAGGCGAGCATTGCGGGCCATGGCGTCGCTGCGGCGCAGCAGTGCCTTGACCCGCGCCACCAGCTCCAGCATGGAAAACGGCTTGGCCAGATAGTCATCCGCGCCCAGCTCCAGGCCGACGATGCGGTGCAGCTCGCTGGAACGTGCACTGGTGATGATGATGGGCGTATAACGAGTCATGGCGCGCGCACGACGGCAGATCTCCAGGCCGTCCACGCCCGGCAGCATGAGGTCCAGCACCAGGGCATCCCACCCGCCCGACTCCAACAGGCGCAAGCCGGTGTCCCCGTCCGCGGCATGCTCCACGGCGTAGCCTTCGTCGCGCAGGTGCAGGCGCAGCAGGTCGGCGATGTGGGCGTCATCCTCGACGATGAGTACTCGTTTGGGGGCGGTCATGGCTGATGGGATTGAAGGGAACGAGGTTGAAGGGGATGGGCGCAGGGATGGAGCTGGGTAACCAGGAACCAGGAACCAGGCTCAGCCCGCGCACCATGCCTGCCGGTGACGGGCACTCGCCGGTCACCGATTGTCGCCCCGGCAAGGGCGGGGAAGTATCACATTTAATTTAAGTTTGCGTGAGGACTTGGGGAGGGCCGCGGAGGAACAATGCGGTCATCGTCCCGGTGCTTGTGGCTACGGACCGGGCTACTGACAGGAGCAAAGGCTATGAGCATTGAACGTCGACATTTCCTGCGTAATGCCGGGTTGGGCGCGCTGGGGGTGGGGTTGGCGGGGTGGCAGATTTTCAAGCCCGCGGTTTCGGCTTCGTCCGGTGCCGCGGCTGCGGCATCAGCCACTTCAGCCACTTCAGCCGCCGGGCCGCTGGCGGTGACCCATACGGACGCCGAATGGCGCGCCATGTTATCCGCGCAGCAATACGCGGTGCTGCGGCAGGAAGGCACCGAAAGACCGTATAGCAGCCCTTTGAACGACGAGCATCGAGAGGGGGTGTTTTCCTGCGCGGGCTGTCAGCTGGCGCTGTTTTCCTCCAAGACGAAGTTCGACAGCGGAACGGGATGGCCCAGCTTCTGGCAACCGCTGGAGAACGCGGTACATACGCACGACGACCGCTCCTTCGGGATGCTCCGCTCGGCAGTCAGCTGCCGCAGCTGCGGGGGGCATCTGGGGCATGTATTCAACGATGGGCCGCGGCCCACGGGTTTACGCTACTGCATGAATGGAGTAGCTATGAGTTTCAAGGAGCAGGCGGCTTAAGGCCGGGATCCGGGCCCTGTTTGACAAAATTTCCGTAATTTTTTCGAGGCAATCATGATGAATTCTCGCTCGTCTTCCCGCTTCTCCCTGAGCAAGCTGCCGACTCTCCTCGCCGGCGCCGGCCTGGGACTGGCCGTGGTCCTGCTAGCCCCCCAACTCACCGCCCGCGCCGCCGAACGAGCAGTCTCCATCGCGGCACCCGCTGTCGATGAACCTGCCACCAACGCCACCACCGAAACGGCTGTGTTCGCCGGAGGATGCTTCTGGGGCGTGCAAGGAGTGTTCCAACACGTCAAGGGCGTCACGCGCGCGGTCTCAGGTTACGCCGGAGGAGCAGCCAACACCGCTCACTACGAAATCGTCGGCGAGGGCCGCAGTGGGCACGCGGAATCGGTACAGGTGACCTACGATCCCCAACAGATCTCCTACGGCAAACTGCTGCAGATCTACTTCTCCGTGGCCCACGACCCCACGCAACTGAACCGCCAGGGGCCGGACTCCGGAACGCAATACCGATCGACGATCTTCCCCGCTTCCGCCATGCAGCGGAAGGTGGCCGAGGCGTACATCGCTCAGCTGAATCAGTCCGGGGCCTATGGGAAACCTATCGTCACCACGCTCGAGGACGGCAAGACGTTCTACCCCGCTGAGGGGTATCACCAGGACTTCCTCGCCCATAACCCCAACTACCCCTACATCGTCTACAACGATCTGCCCAAGATCAAGAATCTGCAGGGGATGTTTGGGGATTTGTATCGGGATCAGCCGGTGTTGGTTGCTGCTCAGGGAAAGTGATTTTTGTTTTTCAGGGTCGGTTCCCTGTCGGGAACCGACCCTGATTGAGGAGGGTTGATTGGGAGCGCTTGCTGTTCTTGAGGCGTCTGTTTTCTCGGTTCTAGCTGAGTCTGTTTTCTTAGTTCTCGCTGAGTCTGTTTTCTTAGTTTTAGCGGAATCTGTACCCGAGGTTCTCGCGTACGTCCCGGCCAGGGGGCAGTCCGCGGGCGGCAGGTCCGCGGTTTGGCGCTACGCGCCAAACTACCCTCGGCCACACCCATGCGCCACGTAAGCCCATCTCTCTCGGCGCTTCCAACAGCCGCCCGCGGACTGCCCCCTGACCGGGACTGAAGTTTCTTGAATTCGGAACGCTGCCTTATTTCTTCAAGTTGGCGATCTTGAATTCGGAACGTTGCCCTATTTCTTCAAGTTGGCGGTCTTGGATTCGGGACGCCGCCTGTCTTCTTACTCCATCTGCAATCCCGATTGGCGGATGGCGGCGCCCAGGCGGTCTTTTTCGCGTTGGATGTGGGCCGCGAACTGGGCGGGTGTGCCGCCGGCCGGCTCGGCGCCATCGCTGGCCAGGCTTTCGCGGATCTTGGGATCCTGCAAGGCCTGGTTCAAGGCGGTGCTGAGTTTCATCACGACACCCTGCGGGGTGCCGGCAGGCGCCAGGATGCCATACCAGGAACTGGTCTCGTAACCCGGCAAGCCCTGCGAAGCTATGGTGGGAACGCCAGGCAAGGACGCAAGCTCATGCGTGCCGGTCACGCCCAAAGGCACCAGGCTGCCATCCTTGATGTGAGGCAGAATCGCAACCACGCTGCTGAACATCAAGGGAACCTGGCCACTCAGCAGATCCGTCAACGCAGGCGCCAAACCCTTGTACGGGACATGCGTCAGGCTTACTTTCGCCTCGGTGGCGAACATCACAGCCGCCAAATGCGAGGATGAACCATTGCCATTGGACGCATAGTCCAACTTGCCCGGCTCCTTGCGCGCCAAGGCGATCAGCTCGGCAACCGTGTGAATGTGCAGGCTGGGCTGCGCCACCAGAACCATGGGCGCCTGCGCCAACAAGGTGATGGGCGCAAAATCCTTGATGGCGTCATACGGCAAGTTCTTCCGTAGATTCGGATTGATCGCATGGCTGCCTACACCCCCCAGGAACAAGGTGTACCCATCCGCCGGCGCCCGCGCCACGGTCTCGGCACCCACGGTGCCCCCCGCCCCCGCCCGGTTCTCCACGACGATAGGCTGGCCCAGGATCTCACCCAGGCGTCGCCCTACTGTCCGCGCCACGTTGTCATTGCCCCCTCCCGGGGAAAACGGCACGATGAGACGGATAGGATGGTCTGGAAAGTTTCCCGCCGATGGTGCCGCCGTCGATTCAGCTGCCGTCGGTTGGGCTGCCTTCGATTCGGCCGCCTTGGACTGCGCCGCCGCCGGCAAGGTCCATCCCGCCAGGCTCGCGCCGCCCGCCAACGCCAACGCCAGTGCCCACGTCCTTCGCTTCATGTTGTTCTTCCTTGCGCTTATCAAGTTTGCAGCCCTAAGCCAGTGCGGCGCGGGCGGCGCCCGTGCCGGCGATGCGGCCGAAGACGGCGCCGGAAACCAGGCCGGTGCCACTGGGATAGTTGAAATAGAAAAGGCCGCCCACCATTTCTCCCGCGCAGTACAAGCCCGGCATGGGGTTCAGGTGCACATCAAGAACCTGGCCGTCTTGCGGCCGGATGCGCAGACCGCCAAAGGTGAACGTGATGCCGCAGGTAGTGGCATAGGCGTGGTAGGGCCCAGTGTCCAGTTTCTGCGCCCAATTGCTCTTGGGCGGATCGATGCCGCGCGTACCCAAGCCATCCTTGATGGTGGGATCGAACGCCACACCCGCTACGACGGCGTCGTTATAGGCCCGCACGGTTTCCAGGAAGCCGGCAGAATCCACCCCCTCCAACTTGTCCGCCAGCTCCTCCAGGGTGTCGGCGGTGACTTTGGTCATCATCTTGATGCGGTACTCGGACCGCAGTAGATCATTGACCTTGGAATCGAATACCTGCCATGCGAATTGGCCCGGCTGCTTCAGCAACTCGCCGCCATATTTGGCATAGGTGAAGGAATGGAAGTCATAGCCTTCATCAACGAAACGGCGGCCATGAGCGTTGATCAGCAAGCCGAAGATGTAGCTGTGCTTCTGATACTGGTCCCCGATGTTGACATCGCCGAACTCAGGCGCATGCAATTCCCAACCGGTTGCGTGACACCCAGACCAATTGCCATACGGCGCCGCGCCTATATCCAGGGCCATGCGCAAGCCGTCACCCTGGTTGTAGCGGCTGCCCCGCACTTTGGCCAACTCCCAGCCCGGCCCCAGGTAGCGCGTGCGCATTTCGGGATTGGCCTCGAAGCCGCCGCACGCCAACACCACCGCCCCCGCGCGGAAATCAACCGGCTCGCCCTGCCGCATGGCATGCACGCCGCACACGTGCTCGCGCTCGTCCAACAGCAAGTGCTTGGCGCGAGTGCTGTAATGCACGTCGATACCGGCCTGTTGCGCGGCTTTGTCGAGAAACTGCACCAAGCCCGCCCCGCCCCCGGACACTTCGATAGGCAAGCGTCCAAAGAACTTGCGGCGGCCATCCACCAAGCGCGACTGGCGGCCGTAGTTCGGAACGAAGCGAGTGCCCTTGGAACGCAACCACACCATGGTCTCCAAGCTCTGCGTCACCAGGATCTCCGACAGCTCGGGATCGGTGCGGTAGCTGGTCAGGCGAAACAGGTCGTCGAAGAATTCATCAGTGGTATTGGTGAAGAAATCACTGGTGGCGACCTCTTCGTCCGTCAGGTCGGTCACACGCTTGAGGTCCTCCACCGACTCGTAGGCGAAGCGCATCACGCCGCCGGCAAAGCGGCTGTTGCCACCGGACTCCTCCTGCGAAGCCGCCTCGATAATGGCCACTTTGGCCCCCTGGTCGCGCGCGGCCAGCGCGGCACACAGGGCGGCATTGCCCTTGCCCACCACGATCACGTCATAGTCCTGCCTGGCCTTGTCTTTCGTGACGTCTCGGCTATTGTCTCTGGTGTTCTGTCCGGTGTCTTGCACTTCAGTCTCCTCCAAGAGCGGCTTGTTCAATACGGCGGGTCAGCGCGGCGATACGCGGCAGTTCATCAATGGCGGCAAGGTCGTCGGCGATAGCGCCCAAGGCGTCCTCGCGCAAAACCATGCCGGCACACTGCAGGAATTTGTGCCGGAGCAGATCCATCGGTAAAGGATGAGCGGACGTACGCCCCAAAGGCTGGTCGACACCGGCACGCAACACGCGGCCATCGCGCAAGGTCAGCGCAACGTGCCCGGCGAAATGGTTGGCGCACTTGGGGGCGGCGCCCCCCTGGTCGACAAGATGGGGCGCCGACGCCATCGCCGTGACGTTGGCAGCGCCAGCGATAGATCCATGGTCAGCGCCGCCGATGGCCCCATCGGCGAATGCGCGCCGGCCATCCACGCCGCTGAAGCCGAAGCGCTGCGCATGTGCGCCCGCTTCGTCGTAGGCAACCGCGCGTACGCGTGGAAGGACTGCCGCGATACGAGGCTCACGCCAGGCGGGATCCTCGAAATCGTTGGGCGCCACCCGGCCGTCGAGCAGCGCGCGGGCCAGGACATATTGCAGGCTGAACTTGGCATCCAGCGCGCTGCGCGGTTGCGGCCGATTGGTATGGTTCAAGCGGCGGCTGTGTATGGCCACGTCGATGGTCTCGACATCCTCGGCGGCGGGCCGATGCTCGCGCACCAAGGCCAGCATCGCGTCGATGGCAGGATGCGTGCTGCCGCAACAGGCGTATTGCTTGACGGCAATGCCTGGCTCGACCAGATCGTAAGGCGCCGCCCAAGCGGCCATGGCCTTGGCGATGTCATACGTGCCGGGGCCATTGAAGACGTCCAGAAATCCCTGCTGGTGTTCAAAGACAGCCGTGGCGTTGGCGGTGTAGCCAAGCTGAGCCAGACGCGCGGCGTATAGGCCATTGCGCGCGCAATGACCCACATGCAAGGGTTTGGCCATGGTGCCGAAGTTGGCCTTGATACCTGATGCGAACGATGCCGCCAGTGCCAGCGCGGTGGCGGTGGCGGCGCCATCCAGGCCCATCAAACGCGCACAGGCGGCGGCAGCGCCGAAGACTCCCAAGGTGGCCGTCGGATGCCAGCCCTTGCGGTAGTGATGCAGATTGACGGCCATGCCCAGCTTGGTCTCGGTCTCGAAACCGGCGGCATAAGCCGTGATGAAATCGCGCCCCGAACTGCCCAATTGCTCCGCCAAGGGCAACAAGGCCGCCACCAAAGGCGCCGAGGGATGTCCCCCCATGGTGTTGCTGCTGTCGTCGAAGTCCAGCGCATGCGCGGCAGCGCCATTGACCAAGGCGGCATCCAGCACGCCCAGCCGCTGTCGGGTACCTAAGCGCAAGGCAGGCCCGGAGCCGCCATCCAGGGCCTGGCAAGCCAGCACGGCCGCGGCCTGGCCACTGCCCCCCAACGTCACGCCCACGGTGTCGAGGATGCCCACGCGGGCCCAATGCAAGGCTTGCGCGGGCAGGTCTTCATAACGGAACGCCGCCACGCGCGCGCCCAGCCGTTGCGCCAGGCCTGGCGCGGCAGCCGGCGGGGCGCCGAGCCCCGTGTCTGTCTCCATCTCCATCGCTCCTGTCCATGGCCTTGCGGCAGCTTCGCGCCCATCAATGCCACATCCGACGCCGTCTTCCATGCTGCTTTCAGTGCCGGTTTCAGTGCCGGTCTCAGTGCTGTTTCCCATGCCACTTTCAAAATAGAGTACCACGGTATACTATTTTTAAAACAGTTCGGATTTCCATCTTTCACCCTACAAAACAGGCATCCTCCATGTCGACGACCGCCCTTTCGGACAATCGCTATACCCGTGGCATCGCCCGCTTCGTCTCTGAACTGCAGTACGAAGCGATCCCGCCGGAAGTGCTGACCCGCATCAAGCTGCTGATGCTGGATTCAATCGGTTGTGCGATCTACGGCGCCGACCTGGAATGGACGCGCATCCTGCAGAAGACCTTGACAGGGCTGGACACGACGCAGGCCTGCGCGGTCTGGGGTACGCCATACAAGCTGTCGGCGCCGCATGCCGCCCTGGTCAACGGCACGCAGGTACAGGGCTTCGAATTGGATGACGTGCATCGCCAAGGCGTGCTGCACGTCGGCGCGGTGGTGCTGCCAGCCCTGGCCTCGATCGCGGAAACGCGCCCCGGCATGAATGGGCGAGATTTTCTTACCGCCGCCGTGGCGGGTTATGAGGTCGGACCGCGCGTGGGCATCTGCATGGGGCCCGAGCACATCGCGCAGGGCTGGCATTCGGGCGCCACGCTGGGGGTGTTCTCGGCCGCGGCGGGCGCGGCGCGCGGCCTGGGCCTGGATGTCGATCGTACGGTCCACGCGCTGGGCATTGCCGGCACGCAGTCGGCAGGCCTGATGGCGGCGCAATACGGCGCCATGGTCAAGCGTATGCATGCGGGCCGCGCCTCGCAAAGCGGTCTGTACGGTGCGCTGTTCGCCGAACAGGGTTTCACCGGAATCCTGAACGTGCTGGAAAGCGAATACGGCGGCTTCTGCACCACCTTCTCCCGCTCGCAAGACCGCTTCCAGTTGGACGCGCTTACCGCCGACCTGGGCCAGGTGTGGCAAACGATGGGCGTGGCGCTCAAGTTCTACTCCTGCGTCGGCAGCAATCACAGCACGCTGGATGCGATACGCGCCATGCAGGCAGACCACGCCTTCGGCGCCGAAGACGTCGAGAAAATACTCGTGCACGGTTCGCAGGTCACCATGGACCACGTCGGCTGGAAGTACGAACCGCAGGGACTGACTTCGGCACAGCTCAACCTGCCCTATTGCGTGGCCACCTGGTTGCTCGATGGCGATTGCTTCGTCGACCAGTTCACCGAGGACAAGGTGGCCGATCCCGACCGCATGCGCATCGCCGAAAAAGTGCATGTGGCGCACGACCCGGAAATCACCGCCAAGGGTTCCAAGTTCCGCCACAAGGTACGCGTGGAAGTCACTCTGCGTGACGGCACGCACATGGAACGCACGGTGGAAGCGGGCCGCGGCAACGAGAAGAACTTCGCCAGCGAAAGCGACATCGTCGAGAAATTCGAAAAGCTGGCCACCCATGTGCTGCCGCGCGCGCACGTCGAGGAAATCCGCGACTGCGTGCTGGGCCTGGACAAGCTGGCGGATGGCGGTGCCCTGCCGCGCCTGCTGGCAGCGCGAGGTTGAGGGCCGTGATCGCGGGCAACGAGGCCAGCGCCGGCCGCCAATTGGCCGCGTTCGCGGCACGCCTGCGCTACGAGGAGATTCCGGCGGCCGTGCTTGAACGCGCGCGCGCCTGCATCATCGATACCCTGGCGTGCTGCGTGCATGGCGCCACCTTGCCATGGAGCGCCGCCACCGCGGCCTACGCACGGCGGTATGGCGGCAACGGGCCTTGCACGCTATTTGGCGTGCCGGCGGCGGGCGGTGTCCAGTACGGGGATCCCGCGCCTGCAATGGCAGCTTCCGGCGCGCCACCTCTTGCCAACGCCGCGGCCCGCGTCGGTGCGCCGGCCGCGGCCTTGGCCAATGGCGCGGCGGCGCATGCCTTTGAACAGGACTGCCTGCGCTTTCCCGGCGCCGGCGTGCATCCCGGCGCCACGCTGGTGCCGGCCTTGGTAGCCGCCTGCCAGGAAACCGGCGCCAGCGGCCGCCAGGCCTTGACCGCCTTCGTAGCCGCGTGCGAAGTGCTCTTTCGCATCGGCGCGGCCACGCACCACAGCAGCGAAAAACTGGGCTTTCATGCACCGGGCCTGACGGGCCCCTATGGGGCGGCCATCGCGGCTGGCCTGATCCACGGGCTGGATGCCGACCGCCTGACGCAGGCGCTGGGCATCGCCGGCTCGCTGTCCGCCGGACTGCTGGCGTTCACCAAGGCGGGCAATGGCGCCATGGTGAAGCGCCTGCATCTGGGACGGGCGGCGGAAGCCGGCGTCGTGGCGGCCGCCCTGGCGGGCGAAGGCTACGAAGGTCCGGACACGATCCTCGAAGGCCGCTACGGTTTCCTGGAAACGTATTGCCGCGACGGCGAACCCGGCTTGTTGACGCACGGCCTGGGCGACGCGTGGGAAACGCTGAAGATCTGCTTCAAGCGTTACCCCTGCCACGTCACTGCCCAAGCCCCTATGCAGGCGTTACGGGGACTCATGGCGCAACATGGTTTCGATGGCGTGGACATCGAAACCATCGCGCTAGGATGCAGCGAAAAGATCGTCAGCCACCATGACATCCGCGCTCCGGCCGACATCATGGCGGCGCAGTACAGCGTGCCTTTCTGTGTGGCGCTGGCGCAGTTCCGCGACCCGGAAGATCCGGCTGCATTCGATGCGGACGCTGTGCGGGACCCGGCCATCCGGCAGGCCTGCGAACGCATCACGCTGACGGTGCAAACGGGCCTGCCCTCCGCCTGGAGCGCCAGCCTGGGGGTGCGGCTGCGAGATGGGCGGGCACTGGCAACGCTAGCCGACGGTTTTCTTGGATTGCCATCCCAGCCGCTGTCGGCCGAAGACCAGCGCCGCAGGTTCCTGCTGCGCACCAGCGGCAGCATCGATGCCGGCACGGCCGGCGGCTGGTACGAGCGCCTGCAAGACCTGGAAAATCAGCCGGCTTTCCCTGTAGCCTGATCACTGGCAAGACCGCCGGCCTGGATCAAACACTGGTCCGCCAAGGCTTTTTGCGCCGCCGGGCACGCCTGCCGGTAGCAAAAGGGCAAGGCCCCGGGGCCTTGCCCTTGCGTGTTTCCCGGCCATGTTTTTCAGCCCTGTCTCACAGCCGGTTATGCAGCGCGTCCACTTATTACCCGTGCGGCCCTTCCCCACCGCCGCGCTTGATGTGCTTGGACAGCAGGCCGGGACCGCCACGCTGGCGGATCTCGCTGAGCAGCTCGCTGTGCTGCAGCTGCACGCGCACCTTCAAGGCATTGCGCACATGGCGGCCCATCGCGGCCCGTGCGCCTTCGGCATCGCGCCGTGAGATGGCCTCGCAGATTTCCGCGTGCTCATCCAGCACCTGCCGCCGTCTTTCCTCGATCACCAACGTGGACACATTGCGATAGGCGGACAGCGTGTCCGACGTGATCAGCAGGAACTTGAGCAGGAATTTATTGTGCGCGGCACGATAGATGGCCTCATGGAACACGCGATTGTGTTCGTTCATGCGGTCGGGTTCGTCCGTGATTTCCTTCTCGGCCTGCACCAGATGGCGCAAGGTGGCGATCTCGGCCTCGGTGGCATGCTCGGCCGCCGACGCGGCGGCGGCGCCTTCCAGCAGCTCGCGCACCGTGTACAGCTGCTGCATGGCAGCGTCGTCGATGGACGCGACGACCAGGCCCCGGCGCGGATGCGGCGTCAGCAGGCCCTCATTTTCCAGGCGGCGCAGGCCTTCGCGTACCGGCGTGCGGCTGATACCCAGCCATTCGGCCACTTTGTATTCAGAGACACGATCGCCAGGCTTGATGTCGTTGGCCAGGATGGCGTCCCGCACAGCGTCGTAGGCGATGTCGCCCAGCAGAGCCTGGGAATCGGCAATTGTCTTCTTCATCAGGGATGATCTCGTTTCCCACGTTTACCAGGCCGCAGCATAACGCAGCAAGGCCATCCTTGCCTTGGCCAGGGCCGTGCACGGTTCCCCTGGCCCGGCCCAGGAAAATCCATCCACCCAGGCGGCCTTCCTGCTCGAAGACATCGCCCAGCCATGTCGATCCGAATCAAATTCATTTGTCGAGGGTTGCCCAGGCTCGTAGAGTAGCGGATATGCCACGTCCCCCTGGGGCCGGCCCCTTTTTCACCTCGCCACCCGCCGCAGACGATGACCTCCACGCAAAACACCCTGCTATCCCCGCCCGCCGTGGATGCCCCGACGCTCAAGCGCTGGCTGCACGACGGCGCCGAAATCGCCCTCCTGGATGTACGCGAACACGGCCAATACGGCGAGGCGCATCCTTTCTACGCTACGACGCTGCCCTATAGCCGCCTGGAAATCGAAGTCCCACGCCTGGTGCCCCAGCGCGCCACCCGCATCGTGCTGCTGGACGCAGGCGACGGCGTATCGCAACGCGCCGCGCGGGCGCTGCAAGCCTTGGGCTACAGCGATGCCCGCCCGCTGGAAGGCGGCATGCCGGGCTGGCGCGCGGCGGGGCTGGGCGTCTTTGCCGGCGTCAATCTGCCCAGCAAGACTTTCGGCGAACTGGCCGAACATCGCTTGCACACGCCACGTATCAGCGCGACGGACCTGGCCAAACGCCAGCAGCGCGGTGACGACCTGATCGTGCTGGACGGCCGTCCCTATGCGGAATATCAGAAGATGAACATCCCGGGCGCCATTTGCTGCCCGAACGGCGAGTTGGCCCTGCGCGCGCTGCAGCTGGCTCCTGATCCCGCCACGACCATCGTCATCAATTGTGCCGGACGCACGCGCAGCATCATCGGCGCGCAGACGCTCATCGACCTGGGCGTGCCCAATCCCGTGCTGGCGCTGGAGAACGGCACGCAGGGTTGGTATCTGGCCGATCTGCAACTGGAACATGGCTCAAGCCGCACATATCCGGATGCCGTCGATACCGCGCAATTGCCGGTGCTGCGTGAACGCGCCCAGCGGCTGGCCCGGCATTTGTCGGTGTCTGTCGTCGACGCAGGCCAGGTGCGCGCCTGGCTGGCCGAGCCCGGCCGCAATACCTTTCTTTGCGATGTCCGCACGCCGGAGGAATACGCCGCCGGCACACTGCCCGACGCGCAGCACACGCCCGGCGGCCAATTGATCCAGGCCACGGACCAATATGTCGGGGTGCGCGGCGCGCGCATCGTGCTGTTCGACGATGAAGGCGTGCGTGCCCTGGTGGTGGCCGGTTGGCTTACTCGCCTGGGCTGGGACGTTCATGTGCTGCCGGCGGGATCGAGCGCCCAGGAGTTGCAGACAGGCGCGCGTATCGCCGCGGGACCGACGGGGGCTTCCCAGCCGGAGGATTCCCTATCGTTGGGTTCCCTATCGTTGGACTCCCAATCGCTTGGCTCCCGCTCGGCCGCTTCGCAATTCGCCACGCTCGAAGCCATCGCGGCCACCGATCTAGCCGCCGCCATGAAGGAAGGCGCGACATTGATCGACGTGCGCCCCAGCATGAGCTACCGCAAGGCACACGTGCGGGGCGCGCGCTGGTCTATCCGCCCACGCCTGCACACGCTGGCACTGCCGCCCCAAGCCGACGTGGTACTGCTGGCCGACGATGCCGGCGTCGCTGCCCTGGCCGCGCGCGAGCTGGCCGACCTGGGCATCACGCGCGTGCGCGTCAACGTGGACATGCCGGCGGCCTGGAGTGATGCAGGCCTGCCGGTCGACGCCAGCCCCGACCTGCCCGCCGATGCCGACTGCATCGATTACCTGTTCTTCGTCCATGACCGCCACGACGGCAACAAGGAGGCCGCGCGACAGTATCTCGCCTGGGAAACCAATCTGCTGAATCAGGTCGACTCGCAGGAACTCGCGGGGTTCCGGCTGCCCCGGAACAAGGCCGACCGTCCGGATAGTCCAGGCTGATAGGCCACGTTGAAGGCGGTCCGGCGTAAGGGCCAAGGATGATTCGCCACGCACAAAAAGATCGATGATCCAGGGAAGCGAATCATCCGCAAGACGTAAGAATTTTCCAATGAACAATAAGACTTTCGAGTAATAGTCTCCGTCTATAAGGTCCATTACAACAATGACCTTTAAGATTTTGTCAGCTGGCGTATAGTCGATTCCGCCATACCCCGACGGGGCGACGCCGAGCGCCCCGCTGACAAGACGAGCCCGCTATTGCGCACTCACTCGGCCGGCCCGGCGGACTTTCCGGGCAGACACCGCAGTGAATCATGCGCTGGGCTCATTCACCCAACGGAGAGAACATGACTAACGAAGCGAAGTGTCCATTCAATCATGCCGCCGGCACCGGCACGACCAATCGGGATTGGTGGCCCAAGCAGTTACGGCTGGACTTGCTCAATCAGCACTCCAGCAAATCCAATCCGCTGGACCAGGACTTCAATTACGCCGAAGCTTTCAAGAGCCTGGACCTGGCTGCCGTGAAGAAAGATCTCGCTGCCTTGATGACCGACTCGCAGGACTGGTGGCCGGCCGATTTCGGCCACTATGGCGGCCTGTTCGTGCGCATGGCCTGGCACAGTGCCGGCACCTATCGTATCGGTGACGGCCGTGGCGGCGCCGGACGCGGCCAGCAGCGCTTCGCGCCGCTCAACAGCTGGCCGGACAATGTCAGCCTGGACAAGGCGCGCCGCCTGCTGTGGCCCATCAAGCAAAAATACGGCCAGAAGATTTCCTGGGCCGACCTGTTGATCCTGACGGGCAACGTGGCGCTGGAAACCATGGGCTTCAAGACCTTCGGCTATGCCGGCGGCCGCGAAGACACCTGGGAACCGGACCTGGACGTGTATTGGGGCAATGAGAAGACCTGGCTGGGCGGCGATGTCCGCTACGGCAAAGGCGCGGCGGGCCGCGATGCCAGCGACGAAGGCGTGCTGGTGGCCGACGCGGAAATGCACGGCCAGGAGCAAAGCCGCAACGAGGACCGCCGGCTGGAAAACCCGCTGGCCGCCGTGCAGATGGGCTTGATCTACGTCAACCCCGAAGGCCCGGACGGCAACCCGGATCCAGTCGCCGCGGCCCATGACATCCGCGAGACCTTCGCCCGCATGGCGATGAACGACGAAGAGACCGTGGCGCTGATCGCCGGCGGCCATACCTTCGGCAAGACGCACGGCGCGGGACCGGCCGACAACGTCGGCGCCGAACCCGAAGCCGCCGACCTGGAACTCCAGGGCCTGGGCTGGCGCAACGAGTTCGGTACCGGCAAGGGAGCCGACACCATCACCAGCGGCCTGGAAGTGACCTGGACGTCGACGCCTACCCAGTGGGGCATGGGCTTTTTCGCCAACCTGTTCGGCCATGAATGGGAACTGACGAAGAGCCCGGCCGGCGCGAATCAATGGGTCGCCAAGAACGCCACGGCCGACATCCCGCATGCGCATGACCCGTCGAAGAAGCTGCTGCCGACGATGCTGACCACGGATCTGTCGCTGCGCCTGGACCCGGCCTACGAGAAGATCTCGCGCCGCTTCATGGAACATCCCGACGAATTCGCCGACGCCTTCGCCCGCGCCTGGTTCAAGCTGACCCATCGTGACATGGGTCCGCGCGCCCGCTATCTGGGTCCGGAAGTACCGGCCGAGGAGATGGTGTGGCAGGACCCCATCCCCGCTGTCGATCATCCTTTGGTCGACGACAAGGACATCGCCGCGCTGAAGCAGAAGATCACCGCCACCAAGCTGTCGGTAGCGGAACTGGTGGGGACGGCCTGGGCGTCTGCTTCCACCTTCCGTGGTTCGGACAAGCGGGGCGGCGCCAATGGCGCGCGTATCCGCCTGACCCCGCAAAAGGACTGGGAAGTGAACCAGCCCGCGCAATTGGCCAAGGTGCTGGCGGCGCTGGAAGGCGTGCAGAAGGATTTCAATGGTGCGCAATCGGGCGGCAAGAAAATCTCCATGGCCGACCTGATCGTCCTGGCGGGCTGTACGGGCGTCGAGCAGGCGGCCGAGAAGGCCGGCCATCGCGTGGCCGTGCCCTTCACCCCTGGCCGCGGCGATGCCTCGCAAGATCAGACCGACGTCGAGTCGATCGATGCGATGCGGCCGGTGGCTGATGGTTTCCGCAACTACGTCCATCCGCGTGTCGGCGTTCCGGCGGAGCATCTGCTGATCGACCGTGCGCAACTGCTGACGCTGACGGCGCCCGAGTTGGCCGTTCTCGTGGGCGGCCTGCGTGTATTGGACGTGCGCACGGGCACGGAAACGCACGGGGTGTTCACCGATCGTCCGGGGGCGCTGTCGAACGACTTCTTCCGCAACCTGCTGGACATGGGCACCGCATGGAAGCCCAAGTCGCAGGCGCGCGACGTCTTCGAAGGCCAGGACCGCAAGACGGGCAAGACCAAGTGGACAGGCACCCGCGTTGACCTGATCTTCGGCGCCGACTCCCGCCTGCGTGCTTTGTGCGAGGTGTATGCCAGTGCCGACGCGGAGAAGAAGTTCGTCGACGACTTCGTGAAGGCATGGGACAAGGTGATGAACCTGGACAGGTTCGATCTGGCTTGATCAGCCAGGTCAGGCGGAATGGCGCGGTTCGCGCTGTTCCCGCCTGAATGCGAGAAGGCCCGGTTTGGACGGTAGTCCGGCCGGGCTTTTCTTCATCAGATTTGCGCACTGCAAAAGATGCTGAGATTAAGCAGTGCGGTACCCTTATCGACCGCCGCAAAAATCGCGATTGAGTGGTAGCCCTCTGTCGGACCCGTCACGACGCCGGCGAAGGTCAGGCATCCCCAGTAGCTATTCCCCGGTGCAGTGTAATTAACCGGGTAACCGACGTTCCAGCCTCCCGCATCGAGTTGCGCACCAACCGTGACTGTGGCCGGTGCCCCAGTGAGATACCCTGATCCTGTCACTTGGGTATCGGTAATCGAGTCCGACCACAGCACCATGCCTATCGTATTGCTGATTTGTTGTGCGCTGGCGTTGCTCACTCCATTGGAGATGCTGGTATATCCGACCACCTTGCGGCGGTTGAACCAGGACGCAATCAGTCTGGCCTGATTTGTCCATTCGAACTGGCCCACGGTGTTAGGGATGAGTCGGCCCACTAACGTTCGCGTCGGATCGCCGCTTTTGATCTCGACGCCGTCGGTATGCCTTGCGTGGGTGATGCCGTCCGCGACGCGGCCTGCCTCCAAGGCAATGCCGCCACTGCCGTTATCCTTGGCGAAAATAAGATACGAGGTGGAGGCTGTCATCGCCGCATTGGTGATCGCGACGCCAGCCGCGGGCACGCGATATTGCCGCCCATTGATCACCAGGCCATTCCCATTGCAGGGGAACAACCGGCATTCCGTCGGCGATACGTAGAGGAACTGGCATTGGCCATGTTCACGCGCCAGGATTTCATAGCGCGCCGTCGTGGCGTTCCACGTCATCAACCCCACGCCGGTCACTTCGATATCGGATCCGACATTCGCCGTGGGGATACTCGCCGCCGGGAAGATGGGTATGGTCTGCCCTTCCGAATAAACCCCCAGCGCCGCCCGCGCCGATTCGGCGTTTTCGGTCAGGGCAGTGATGACGCGCGGTTGCGTGAAGTAGAGATGGGCTGCCCCTTCCGGTACCACGTCGGTATCGTGCGGGTAGGGACTCAACTCGACATACACCGCGCCCGACCAGCGGTAGATCCGGTTGTCATCCTGCGCGACATAGATCTTGCCCGGCTCGCCAACCGCGGGAAACGCCGCAAGGCCGCTGAACTCCAGCACGTCGTCGACGTAGCTGGGCAGATAGGCGGCGGGAATCTTGCTGTCGCTGCCCAAAGGCGCGACACCGTCGGCAGCGCCTTTTTGCGCCAGCGGCACAGCGGCACTTCCTGTCGCTTGCGCCGCGTCCGCGGCGGCCTGCGCGGCAGTCGTCCGCGTACTTAATTCATCGATGTTTGCATTGGTCTTGCCGAAGGCCGTGCGTACCGGATCGCCGGTGCCGTCATTGGGATTCTGGCCGAGATTGATGGTTTGTAGCGTCATGTCGCGTATTCACTTGGGGAATAAAAAATCCGCCGGTCGGCGGATGGCTGTGTGACGCTGCATGGCCCATGAAAAAGGCCTCCAGCGGAAATGGCTGGAGGCCTGGATCAAATGGAATTGCAAGCGCGGGCACGCGGTCGCAGTGATGCAGCGTATGGGGAATACTCTACGTGCATCCAGACACTGATGCCAGATGTCTGGACATCGTCCAGACATCGCCGGGGCCTGGCAACGCTGACAGGAGCCGCATCGAACGCTACGGCGTCAGAACAATTTCTTCGCTCGAAGCGTGATGTTGAACACGTTGTCCGGGTCCTTGTATTGCGATGCGCTCTGGTCACCGATATCGATGCGCTCTTCCTGATCGTAGGCGTAGGACTTGCGCGAAAAGTAGCGCACCATGCCGCCCTTGCCCAGAAGATCATCCTTGAACAGCGCCGGGCTGAAATCCGTCTTGTGGCGATAGAAGTTGGCGCTGACGGCTACCAATGTCCAATGGCAGACCCCCTGGCCGTAGTAGTCCTCGTCCTTGAGCAGGTCGAAGGTAAGCTTGCCGCGATAGGTATTCGGCGCGACCTGCTGCAACTCGATTGGCGCGCGATATTCAGGCGCGATGGTCGCTCCCGTGAAGCGGGTCAGCGGCACGCAATTGGGCGTGTCGACCACATAATCGGCAAAGCCCTTGACGGGTTCGAAGGACAGCTGCGGATCGCTCACCGTGGCCGTGATTTCATACATCATCCGGGCATCCGGATTCAGCTTGATATCAGGTTTCTTGTTGGCGGCGAACGCGGGCAAGGACGCCATGCAGGCAAGACTCACCACGACCGGGACATAGCGCAAGGACAAGGCCATTACCACCTCCTGTTCATCAGAGGAGGGCATACTACCCACGAACGCGGCCCGCGATGCATTGCTGAGACAAGTGCTTGCAATATGGCTAGCGGACATCGGCTAATTTCGGTTTTCATCCCAAATCACCTAGCGCCCCTTTGGAGTATTCGTTCCATGCGTTCAACCGTGCAAGTCGTCACGATGCTTTTGGCCGCGGCCAGCCTGTCGCCTGCTCTCGCCGATGCCGCCCAAGGCGCGGGCCTGGCGCAGCTCGAAGGCAAGTGGAGCTATGCCAGCGATTGCAATTTCGGCCACTACGCGGAAATGGAAGTGAAGCCAGGCGCCAATGCCAATGCAGCGGTCGGCACTTGGTCGGATGGCACCCGTAACGGCGGTGAAGCGGGAAATCTGAGCGGACGACTCGAAGGCGACAAGCTGTACGTGCTGCTTTGCACGGAAGACGACCTGCGTGATGGCGGCAAATGCGCCATCGGCGATCGAAAAGATGCCGGCGCGTATTTGAAGCTGGAAGGCAAGAAGCTGAGCTGGTACCGCTACATCGGCCAAGGCGCCGACGGCAAGTACGAGAAATACGTGGAACTCCAACGCGGCAAGATGAAACCCGCGCCCGAGAGCACCTGCCCGGCGGAAAACAACTGAACGCTCGAATGCACCCTGCTACTGCGTGATCCACCCGCATGAATCGCGCGGGGCAGTGAACGGTGGGGTGGTCCCCAGCGGGGAGCGCAGAGCCGGAAAGCGCAGACCAAAACGAAAAGCGGTTTGAAGGATAAACCTTCAAACCGCTTTGAATTGGCGCGCCCGGCAGGATTCGAACCCACGACCCCTTGGTTCGTAGCCAAGTACTCTATCCAACTGAGCTACGGGCGCTTTGGTACAGAAGCGAGATTTTAGCACAACTTTTTTGCGCATTGCATGTGCATTTCACACATGCCGCAAACCGCTGCACCGCTTTCCTGCTCTTACCGCCTTGCTCGAACACTGCTGCGTACTCGGCGTTGCATCCGTGTCCGCGTTCAAGCAAGAAAGCGACTATAGCAGAGTTTTAAAAGCACGCGCAAGTCCCTCGTAGCGATTTTTGCCGGCACAGCGTAAGAATCGTCTGTCCCGTGGCAAGGATTTCCGGCGCGCAACAGAAAACACCGCTGGAAACACCCCGCCTGCCCTGCCTGCTCATCCGTCCCCTATCATTGGTCACCCTGCAACTTCCGGGATGACCATGCAAGACCGCACTTCGCCCACGCCGACGACGCCCCATGATCAACGGCGGATCTTCCACATCCGCCTGCTGACCGCCGCTATCCAGGCGGCCCTGCTCTATATCCTGCTGCGAACCGGCAGCAGCGAGGACGCGATCAAGAACGCGTGGCAAAGCCTGCATCCAGAACTCCATATCCCCTTGCTGCTGGCCGCGGTCTACGCGCCCATCGCCATCCTGCTAGGCGCCGGCCAAATGCGCAGGCGGCCGTTGATCATGTGGACAGTGCTGGTGGTCCTGGCCAGCGCGGGCCTCGGTTATCACGATGCCATGCGCAGCGACGTGGAACCGTATGAGCTCGTCAGCGGCCTGCGGGTGCCGTCGTTCCGCCTCTGGCTGATGCTGGCCGCGGCCGGCTTCGTCGGCCACGTGCTGATGACCGACCGGTTTGGCGTCAACATCGACGCAACGACGGATTCGCATGCCACCTCCAACATCGCCCCCAACATCGCTTCGACTCCCGCTGCGAATCCCACCGCATACGTCCGCCACTTCAATACCGCCTGGCGCATAGGCCTGCAGATCGCCCTCGCGTTCATCTTCCTGGGCGTCTTCTGGCTGGTGCTGCAACTAGGCGCCACCCTGTTCCGTACCATCGGCCTGCCCGCACCCGCCCGCATCATAAAAACGCTGGGCTTCGCGCTGCCCGCCTGCACCCTGGCCATCGCCACCGCGATCCACGTCACGTCCATCCAGTCCTCGCTGATCCGCGGCATACGCCTGCTGGTGTTGACCTTGTTCTCGTGGCTGCTGCCCTTGATGGCGGCCATCGTCGCCGCGTTCCTGGTGAGTCTGATATTCCAGTCCGTGCAGCCGCTGTGGAGCACGCGCTACGCCGCTTCGCTGCTACTTAGCTCAACCGCCCTGATGGTGTTCCTGATCAATGCCTGCTACCAGGACGGCTCGCCTGGCCTGGAAGGCCAACGCTTGCGGCGTTGGGCCGCGATGCTGGGCGCCGTCGAATTGTTGCCGCTGGTGGGCCTGGCCATCTGGGCGCTGCAATTGCGCGTGCGCCAATATGGCTGGACCGTGGACCGTATCGTGGCCGCCGCGGTCTGCGTGATGGCGGCATGGTATGCGGTGGGCTATGCAACGTCGCTTATCCGTGCCCGTGGCTGGATGAAGCGGCTGGAAGCGACCAACGTCAGCGCGGCCTATCTGTTCCTCATCCTGGTGGTAGCACTATTCACCCCCGTGGCCGATCCGGCGCGCCTGATGGTCGCGGACCAGATCTCACGCTTGAAAACCGGCGTCACCGATCCCGAAAAATTCGACTACAGCGTGCTCTATCTTGAAGGTGGACGGTGGGGACGGGACGCGTTGCAGAATCTGGCCGCTGACCCAGGCAATACCGGCAATACGGGCGCTACAAGCGAGGCAAACAGCAATACGAGCGGCGCTACCGGCCTGCCCGGCCCCGCCGCGGCGATCATCAAGGCACGAGCGCAAGAGGCGCTGGACGCCCGCGCCCGCAGCCGCGACTATGTCTATCGCGAACCCGACGCGGCGCTGTTGGCCAAGAACGTCGACGTCCTGCCCGCCGGCCGCGCATTGCCCGACGTGTTCCTGAAAAAGGACATCTGGAGCAAGAATACCTGGGGCCTGCCCACCTGCAGCTATGGCGCACAAAACCGCTGCACGGCGCGTTTCATCAACCTCGCACCGGGCGCCCCCGAGGCCCTGCTCTTCATCGACGACTCCGCACGCTATCTGTTCCAGCCCGATGCCCAGGGCAACTGGCAATTCCTCGGCGACCTGGACGGCGGATCCAACTGCGGCCGCGTCGAGGACAAGATCGAGAGCGCCGACATCCAGGCGGTGCCGGCAGCCCTGCCCGACATCATGGTCGGCGAGCAACGCTTGCGCATCATCCCACGCAAAAACACCTGCCACAGCACCACGGCGCGCGACGCGCAATAAACTGTGCGCTTCGCCCCGAGAACAACAGGAGACTGCTCCATGTCCATCCCCCGCAACGGCGCCGCGGCGTTGGCGTCCACGCTGGCCGCGGCCGGTGTCAAACGTCTGTTCACGCTGTCCGGCAACCACATCATGCCGGTCTTCGATGCCTGCCTGGATGCCGGCATCGAGCTACTGCACACACGCCATGAAGCCGCGGCCGTCCACATGGCCGATGCCTGGGCCCGGCTGACGGGTGAACCCGGCGTGGCGCTGGTGACCGGCGGCCCGGGACACGCCAACGCGGTGTCGGCGCTCTATACCGCCAGCATGGCCGAATCGCCCGTCCTGCTGTTATCCGGCCACGCGCCGCACTCGCAATTGGGGATGGGCGCCTTCCAGGAAATGCGCCAGACCGATATCGCCGCGCCCTTGACCAAGGCGGCCACGCTGGCGGCCAGCGCCGACAGCATGGCGCAGGACCTGGTGCAGGCGCTGCGTCTGGCACGTTCCGGCCGCCCCGGTCCGGTGCACCTGAGCCTGCCGACGGACGCCTTGGAATCCGCCTGCACCCAGGCCCTGCCCGACGCCGTCGACATCACACCGGTCGCGCAGCCGCTCTCCGCCGAATCGGCACGCGCCTGCCTGGACGCTTTGGCGCAAGCCCAACGCCCCTTGATCCTGACCGGCCCCGCGGCCATGCGCGGCGCGGACCTGGAGGCAGCGACGGCCCTGGAGCAGGCTTGCGGCATACCTGTCATCGGCATGCAAAGCCCCCGTGGCGTCGCCGACCCCGCCTTGGGCGCCTTCGCCGAAATGCTGGCGCAAGCCGATTGCATCCTGCTGCTGGGCAAGCGCCTGGACTTCACGCTGAAATTCGGTACGGCACCCGCGCTTGCGGCCGACTGCGCATTCCTGCAGATCGATGCGGACAGCATCGAATTCGAGCGCAGCCGCCGCGCGGTGGACGCCCGCCTGACGCTGACGGCACAGGCGGATCATGGCAGCGCGCTGGCCGCGCTGCGCGACGCTTGCGCCGGATACGCGCCCCGCCATGCCGCCTGGACCGCCGACGTGCGTGCGGCATTGGCCTATCGGCCCGCGGCATGGACGACGGCGAACGCCCGGCAACATGGCCGCCTGCATCCTTACCAAGCGCTGGCCCCGGTCCAGGCCCTGCTCGATCGCCATCCAGAAGCCGTACTGGTGGCCGACGGCGGCGAGATCGGGCAATGGGCGCAGGCCATCCTGCACGCGCCGGACCGTGTTCTCAACGGCGTCGCCGGCTCGATCGGCGCGGCGCTGCCCTTCGCGGTGGCGGCCAGCCTGGCGCGGCCGGGCGCGCCTGTCGTCGCGGTATTGGGCGATGGCACCTTCGGGTTCCACGCCGCCGAGATCGATACCGCCGTGCGCTATCGCCTGCCCTTCGTCGTGGTCGTCGGCAACGATGCGCGGTGGAACGCGGAGTACCAGATCCAGGTACGCGACTACGGCCCGGAGCGCACCGTGGGCTGCGAACTGCTGCCCACGCGCTACGACCTGGTCACGCAAGCCTTCGGCGGCCATGGCAGCCTGGTGACAATGGCGGAGGCCGTCACGCCGGCACTGGCGCAGGCGCGCGGCTGCGGCCTGCCGGCCTGCGTCAACATCATGATCGAAGGCCTGCCGGCGCCGGTGGTGAAGCGCCAGGGATGAAGCGTTACGCATCAGCCCCCTAGCTGATGCGCCAGCGCCACGATGATGGGGCCCAGCACCGGCAGCAGGACATTCGCCACCGCGTAGGTCACCGTGTAACCCAACAGCGGCACGGCACTGCCGCTGGCCGCCATGATGGCGCTGATGGAAGGTGTGCTGACGTGCTGGCCGGCAATTGCCCCCACCAGCAGCGGCCCTGGAATCTTCAGCAACTTGTGGCCCACCCACAGCGACAGGCTGGCGGGTCCCAGCGACACCAGCAGGCCGATCAAGGGCAAGGCCAGGCCATGTTCGCGCACCAGCGCGATGGCCTGCGGCCCGGCGGACAAGCCGACGCAGGCCACGAAAATCGCCAGCCCAAGATCCTTGAGCAATTGCACTGCCGCGCCAGGCAGGTGGCCGATATTCGGCCGCCGTGCATTCAGCCATCCGCACACCAGGCCGCTGACCAATGCCCCGCCGCCGCCGCCCAGCGACACCGGAATGCCGCCGATGCGCGCGCCCAACGTGCCGATGGCCAGGCCGGCCACGATGCCGGCGCACAGGAATACCAGATCGCTGCTGTCCGATGTGCGCAGCTCATCGCCTATGCGCACCGCGGCCGCGGCCACGCGCACCTCCGGGCCGACCAGCGTCACCAGGTCGCCATATTGCAGCACGGTCGACGGGCCCACCGGCAGCGCATGGCCCGTACGCACGATGGATTGCACGAACACGCCGTGCGCCGCCCTGGCCGACGCCCGCTGCGCCAACTGGCGCAGGGTGCGGCCATTGACGCCCTTGCGGCCGACCACGACCGTACGCGTGGCCAGGCGCAGATCATCGGCCTGGGCCTGGTCTTCCGCCAGCTGGATTTCCGGACCGATCACCGCCGCCCCGCGCACGGCATTACCGCGCACCGCCAGCACCACCACGATATCCCCTGCCTGCAACTGCGCTGTCGGGTCCAGCGAGATGGCCGTATCGCCACGCAGCACCTTGCTGATGGCGGAGCGGCCGCCCAGGGCCTGCTCCACCGCGGCGATCGTCTGCCCCGCTGCCTCTTGTACGCGATGTGCCCGGCCCACCAGGCGCGGCATGATGGGCTGATCGGACTGATCCGCCGCGGTATTCACGTCCAGCTCTTCTTCCAGCTTGCGCGCGGCCTCGCGCAGATCGATGCCCAGCAAGGCCGGTGCCACCGCGCTGGTGAAGAACACGATGCTGATCAAGCCGATCAGATAGGTCAGCGTGTAGGCCGTGGCGATATTCGACTGCATGCGCAGTTGATCCGCGTCGGACAGGTTCAGATGCCGCAGCGCCTCGGCGGCCGTGCCCACCACCGCCGATTCGGTAGCCGCGCCGGCGGCCAACCCGGCCGCGGTGCCCGCGTCCAGGTGCAGCAGTCGCGTCGCCACCAGCACGATGGCCAGCACCAGCACAGCCTCGATCAGCGGCAGCGCGATATAACGCAGGCTGGAGCGGTTCAGGTTGGCAAAGAACTGCGGCCCGCCTGAATATCCCATGGCGAAGATGAACAGGGCAAAGGCGACGTCCTTGGTATCGCCTCCGACGCTGCACCCGGTCTGGCCCAGTACCAAGGCGACGATCAGCGTCCCGCACACGCCGCCCAGCTGGATAGGCCCCACCCGCAAGCGGCCAGCGAGAAAGCCCAGGCCCACTGTGACGAACAATAGAGCGATCGGAACATCGCTGAAAAAACCGACCGAACACGTCATAGCGTCCTCTGGCGCGTTACGCGCCCCTTTTACTCGCCCTAGGCCCTGCGACCAACCGCCTGGTTTACCGCGAGCGGCGCGCGGGCGAAAGAGAGCGTTTTTCAGATGATGGGGGAAGTCCCCCATCGTTCCCTCTTTGGCTTACCGCTTACCTGCCTGCTTGCCTTGCGGATTAACGGGCCGCCTTCTTTCCTGCCTTCTTTCCCGCGCCTCTGGATGTCGTCCTGGAAGATGTCTTGGAAAACGCCTTGGCAAGCGTCTTGGTGGCTTTCTTCGTGGCCTTCTTTGCCGCTTTCTTGGCCGCTTTCTTGCCCGGCACGTCGGCGGCTTTCTTCACCGCTTTCTTCGCTGCCTTCTTGACTGCTTTCTTCGCCGCTTTCTTGGCCGCTTTCTTCGCCGGCACCGGCACATCCGCCTCCGCCACCCTCACTTCGGCAGCCCATACCGCGGCGGCGCGTGCTGATTTCTTGCGCTTGCCCGCCGGCGCGGCGACAGGTTCGGGCGGGGCGATGTTCGATGCCACCTTGCGATCGGCCGGCGCCGGCTGCGCGCCCACGCCCAGTTGCGGCACCACACCACGCGGACCCGAATGCACCTTCGCGCCGGCCTGCCAGGCGTCCACGTATTCCTTGGCGGCTTCCACCATGGCCTGGCCGATACTGGCGTAGTCCGCCTCGTTCAGATTGGCCAAGGACACCCGGATCGACCACGGCGGTCCGCCGAAGCCGCCACCGTCCATCAACACCACGCCGGACTTCTCCGCCAGGCGGAACAGGAAGTCGACCGGTTCATAGTTCTTGCGCATGTAATCGCAGAACTTGTCGCCGTAGGCATTCTGCGCCCACACCATGAAATCCAGCTCGACGTAATACCAGGCGCGCTGCTTGTCCTCGGGCGGCAATGGAATACCCAGGCCGCGCCACAACGCGTCGCGGCGATCCTGCACGATCTTCATCGTCAGGTGCTTGTAGCTGTCCTTCAGATCCAGCAAATGGGACAAGGCGAAAAACGCCATCTGCACCTGCTGCGGCAGCGACAGCCCCGCTGTGTGATTCAAGGCCACGTCGCGGCTGTCGGCCACCATGCGGTCGATCAGCTTGAGTTTTTCCGGCTCCAGGGTCAGGGCGCCGTAACGTTGATGCAAGCGCTTGCGCTCCTTGCCCGGCAGATTGGCAATGCGCTGGTCCATGCGGTTCTGCTCGTGGATGGCGATCACGCCCAGGCGCCAGCCGGTGCAACCGAAATTCTTCGAGAACGAATACACGCAGATGGTGTTGGCCGGCACCTCCGCCATGAGCGAGCGAAAATTCGGCACGAAGGTGCCGTAGACATCGTCGGTGACCAGGATCAGATCGGGATTCTTCTTGATGATATCGACGATCTGCGTCATCTCCATCGGGTTGAAAGCCACCGACGGCGGATTGCTGGGGTTCACCGTCACCGCCAGCTTGATCTTGGGATCCGCCAGCTTGGCGATCTCCTCAGGCGGGTAATGCCAGTCATGGGTACCATCCGCGCGCAGGCTGCTGGCATTGATCGGCACGATCTTGAACTGGAAGCGCTCCAGATGCGAGATCTCGATGTAAGGCGTGAACGTGGGCAGGAACAGCGCGATCTTGTCGCCCTGTTTCAGCAGCCCATTCTGCTGCAGGGTGTCGAAGATATAGCACATGGCTGCCGTGCCGCCCTCGACGGCGAACAGGTCGAACTTCCCTTCGGGCGGGCGGCCGTCGCACATCTCCTTCATCAGGTAATCGTGGACGATCTGCTCGGTATGAACCAGCATGCGATCGGGCACCGGATAGTTGTCGCCAATGATGGAGTCGACCAGTTCGTGGATCCACGCGTCGGCGTCGAATCCCTTTTTCTTGACACCGTATTGATGCACACCGCCGAGAAAATCCGCGCCCGGCGCATTCTTGTTCTCCAGCAGGAATTCGCGCAGCCGCAGGGCGATGCCCGTCTTCTCCGGCATGCCGGCCATGATGCCGTGGTCATAGACGCGGCGCGCTTCCGCCATGGCGAAGTGGCCCAGCAGGAAGAAGGCCTCGCGCGGCTCGGTGGCGATCCAGTTAGGGTTGCCACGCCCCGCATTCAGCATGGTGGCGGTGGAAACTTTCTGGCGATCGCGCGCCAGGTTGATCAGGAAGTCCTTGAGCTCGAAAGGCGATAGCTGCTCCATCTCCTTCTGGCGTGAACGCGTGGTCTTGAGTGCCGAGGCCAGGTCGGTGCGGACAGGCTTAGAGAGAGTATTCGCGTGCGCGGTCATGACGTCTCCAAAAAATCAAGGCGTGAAAATAGGGGCGAGGCGGCGATTTACCGTGTCTTGGGGCCGCTTGGGCCCCAAAGGCTGCAAGGATGCTTGCCGGGCCTAAGCCATCAGCAGAACGATGACGATGCCCCAGATGATCAGCAAGGTGTTGCCGATCGCATAGGGGATGGTGTAGCCCAGGGCCGGCACCTGGCTCTTGGCGGTCTCCGTGATCTGGCCGATGGCCGCGGTGGTGGTCCGCGCACCGGCGCACACTCCCAGCGCGATGGCCGGATGGAATTTGAAGACATAGCGCGCCAACGGCACCCCTATCAGCATGGGCACTGACGTGGCGACGATACCCGCCAGGAACAGCTTGAAACCCAATTGCCGGAAGCCTTCGACGAAGCCCGGCCCCGAGGAAATGCCGACGACGGCAACGAAGGTGGTCAGGCCGACCGAGGTCAGGAACCAGTGCACCGGCTCGGGCACCCGGCCGAAAGTGGGATGCACGGAACGCAGGTAGCCAAACACCAGCCCCGCGATCAAGGAGCCGCCTGAGGTCGACAGCGTGACAGGGATGCCTGCCACGGTCAGCACCAGCGAACCCAGCAAGCCCCCGATTACGATGCCGAAGCCAACGAAGACCATGTCGGTCTGATCGGTCTGGCGGTCCGCGTAGCCCAGCTTGTCGACCACTCGTTCGACGTCACGCTTGGCGCCGACGATGAACAGGTGATCGCCGCGATCCAGTTTCAGGCCCCAGTTGACGGGCATCTCGTGGCCGCCCCGCACCACCTTGCGCAGGAATACTCCGCGCCCCAGCGACGCTTCGGGCATGGCCGATATCTCACGCAGGGTCTTGCCGGCAAGCTTCTTGTTGGTCAGCACCACTTCGATCAACTCGGCGGGCAGGTTGATCAGTTCGTGATCCTCGACTTCCGCGCCAATCTTGCCGGCGGCCTGCAATACAAGCACGTCATGGCGGCCCGCCACGCCCAGCACATCGCCAGCCTGCAGCACGGTAGTGGGCACGGCATCGACGACACCGCCGTCGCGGCGGATGCGCTCGACGAATACGCGGTCATCGCCGAAACGCGCTTCCAGGTCGGCCACGGTCTTGCCGACCAGATCGGCCTGATCCAGGCGGTAGACCCGGGCGATGAACTTGCGATAGCCGGACAGCTCCAGGGAGTCCTGGCCCCCGGACATCTGTGCTTCATATTCCTTGCACACCTTGACCAGGTCCACCCGCATCAGCTTGGGACCCACGCTGGCCAGCAGCCAGGCGCTGCCGATGGTGCCGAAGATATAGCAAACGGCATAAGCGACGGGAATGCTGTCTATCCAGTGCTTGCGCGTGGCCTCATCGATCTTGGTCAGGCCGTTGATCGTGTCGGTAGCCACGCCCATCACCGCCGATATCGTTTGCGCGCCCGCGAGCAGACCGGCACCCGTACCGGCATCGAAGCCGAAAGCGACCGCCGTGCCCCAGCTTGCCAACAGGCAGATCACGCACAGCACCACCGCGAACAGGACCTGCGGCAGGCCGTCGCTTTTCATGCCGCGGAAAAATTGCGGGCCGACGCCATAGCCCAGGCCGAAAAGGAAAAGCAGGAAGAAGACTTGTTTGACGACAGGCGCGATCTGGATATTGAGTTGGCCAACCAGCACCCCGACCAGCAAGGTACCGGTCACGGCACCCAAACTGAATCCCCCGAGTTTCTTGGCGCCTATCCAGTAGCCCACCCCAAGTGTGAGAAAGATCGCGAGTTCCGGATACTTGCGCAACGTGTCAAACAGCCATTCCATTCCATATCTCCAAAAAGAAGCTGGGGGAAAGCAGTCAGATGCCTCGCGCACACGGTTATGCGCTGGTACACCCGTGGCTCAGTGCGATATGTTCTGTCGCTCAAAGCCGCTTGCGTGAATCAAGTGCAAACTTAAATCGCAAACACTAAACATCGGATGACACAAAGTTGCGGCAATCTTGACATAATCAGCTGTTTGCAAGCCTAAGTGCGTCTCCCTTTATTTCGTAACTTTTTATGACTTATTGGGTCGGGCTTGCGAGCGTTTCGATATAGAACCGCGCGGCTCATCGCGCGTGCAGCTTTCATCGCCGCGCGGCTGTCTGGCAGTGTCTATCCGCCGTTCCCAAACCAGGAGAACTCAATGCGCATTTCCCGTGTCCTTCCTTCGCTCGTGCTCGCGCTTGCCTGCGGGCAAGCTGCCCACGCCGCGGGCGTAGGCTTCATGAACAACACCATCGTCGCCCATATCCCCAAACAGGAGTGGCCGCAGTTCGAGAAAGCGGTAGGACAAGTGTTGAACGACTCGCCCGATGGGACCACCACGACGTGGACCAGTCAAACGAAGCGCATGAAGGGTGGCCCGGTCACCGTGGTCTTGACGCCGAAGAACACAAGCAATGAAGGCACATGCCGCCTGATGTCCGCCGAGGTTGCGCAACAATCCAAAAAGGAACATTGGCAGTTCCTGTTCTGCAAGAACGCGCAGGGTGCCTGGCGCGCCAGCAGCGATTGAGATAGCAATGGACACCCGCGGCGGCCCCAGGCTTCGATGCGGGGCGGACCGCGGGCATATCGTGAGAACATAGGCCAGGAAAAAACCTCTTGAGCCAGTAGAAGGAAAGCGAGTCATGGAAGCAATCGGGATCACCCTGGCGATGTTTGCCGCCGTGTTGGTCAGCGGCATGGTGGTCCGGGTCTTACCAGTCGCGGTGCCATTACCGCTGGTGCAGATCGCCCTGGGTGCGCTGATCTCCAGCTTTTCCAGTCACGGCGTGCAGCTCGATCCGGAAGTCTTTTTCCTGCTGTTCTTGCCCCCCTTGCTGTTTCTCGACGGCTGGCGCATTCCGAAGGAAGGCGTGCTGCGGGATAAATACTCCATCCTTGAACTGGCCTTCGGCCTGGTGTTCATCACCGTGCTGGGTGTCGGCTACTTCATACATTGGATGATTCCGGCCATGCCCTTGCCCGTCGCGTTCGCCCTGGCGGCCATCGTCTCGCCGACGGATCCGGTGGCCGTGTCGGCCATCACGCAGCGGGTCGCCATTCCCAAGCGCATCATGCACATCCTCGAAGGCGAGTCGCTGCTCAACGATGCCAGCGGCCTGGTCGCCTTCCGCTTCGCCGTGGTGGCGGCGGTATCGGGGAGCTTCTCGCTGGGTTCGGCAGCCTTGTCTTTTTTGTGGGTAGCGGTGGGCGGCCTGGCCGCGGGCGCCGTCTTCACTTTGCTGGTGACCGCCGCCAAGAATCTGTTCACCCGTAATTTCGGTGAGGAGCCAGGCTCCGAGATCCTGCTCAGCCTGATCATTCCCTTCGGCGCCTATGAACTGGCCGAACATATCGGCGCCTCCGGCATCCTGGCCGCCGTCGCCGCCGGCGTGGCGATGAGCTATGTGGAGCTGTCCGGCAAGTCCATGGCCATTACCCGCATACAACGTAATGCCGTATGGAATATGCTGCAATTCACCTTGAACGGCATCATGTTCGTGCTGCTGGGTGAACAACTGCCCGCCATCTTCCAGGGCGCGGTCAGCGTGGTGATGGATACGGGGCATTTGAACCCCTGGTGGTTGCTGGTCTACGCGGTGGCCATCAACGTCGCGCTGGCCTTGCTGCGTTTCAGTTGGGTATGGTTGTCACTGGCCATCGGCCGCCGCATCGCCGCGCGCCGCGGCACGCCGATGCCGGAGCCCAGCATACGGCTGATGCTGGCGGTGTCCCTGGCCGGTGTGCGGGGCGCCATTACGCTGGCGGGTGTGCTGACACTGCCTTTCGTGGTGGACAGCGGGGAACCCTTTCCGGCGCGCGATCTCGCCATCTTTCTGGCCGCCACGGTGATCATCGTTTCCCTGGTCACCGCCAGCATCGGCTTGCCGCGCCTGCTGCGCGGCCTGGATGTGCCGGAAGAAGGCGAGCATCACCGCCAGGAAGACCAGGCCAACGCGGCCGCGCGGGAGGCGGCGCTGAAAAGCATCGAAGCCACGGCGCACGACATGGCGGTCAAGAACCCCCACGCTGATCCCACCGTTTATACGGAAATCGCCAACCGCCTCATGACCACCCTGCAGCAGCGCGCCACCGGCGGCCTGGACCAGGACGTCGAGCCGGAGATCATCAAGCAACACCAGGAAATCGAGCGGCAGATGCGGCTCGCCGCCTTGGCGGCTTCCCGCAGCGAGCTTTATCGCATGGCACGCCAGGGCAGGCTCTCGGACGAGATGGCACGCCATATGGTCAAGGGGATAGATTTGCAGGAAGCGCGTCTGCGAGTGTGATGAGGGCTGCCATGGCGGCCGCCGCTGCCGTCACGGCGGCGAACCGCGGCAAAACCCAAGTCCCGTTCAGGCGGTGCCCGGCCGCCTGGCGTGCCTGGCAAAGAAGCGATCCAGCTGTCCGGCAAAGGCCCGGCTGTCTTGCTGCGAATAAGAAGAAGGCCCACCCGTCTCGACGCCCGCGCTCCGCAACTGGTCCATCACGTCGCGCATGGTCAGGCGCTCCTGGATGTTCTCGCGCGTGAACCAGTTGCCGCGCGGGTCGAGCACGTGAGCGCCTTTGTCCAGGGCAGCGGCGGCCAGCGGGATATCCGCGGTGATGATGAGGTCGCCCGCCTCTGCCATCTCGACGATGCGGGCGTCGGCCACGTCGAAGCCCGCTGGTACCTGTACGGATTTGATGAAGGGCGAAGGGGGCGTACGCAGATACTGGTTGGCCACCAGCGTCACGCATACCTCGACACGCCGCGCGGCTCGAAACAACATTTCCTTGACCACGCCCGGACATGCGTCCGCGTCAACCAGCACTTGCATCACGCCATTCCGTTGATAGAAAGAGCAGCCATAGTACCGCCCCCGGCGCGGCACCCCGGATTTGCGCCGCTCCCCACGCCCCGCGCCTAGCCCTGTCGCCTGAGCGTCTTGAAGAACTGCCACATCAGCAAGGACGCGTTGGGACCCTGCCTGGCGTGGAAACGCACACGGCCATCGCCGCCGCTCCAGGCATGACCCAGGCCGGGCACCTGGCACAGGCTGATGAGAGCCCCACGGCGTGACGGGGCATCCAGACGAACGTACTGGCGGCTGCTGCCGACCGCCAGATCCTGTGCCGCGAACGAACCATCCGCGCCGAGGTCGATGCCATTGATCCAGGCGAATTGCTCGAACAACTGACGACCGTTGCGTTTGTCCACGATGTAATCCTCGTCGCCTTGCACGATGATGGCGGGCATGCCGGCAAATGCCGCACGGTCTCCCACCAGCGCTTTCAAGGCCTGGTCCGGCGCCGTCGACACGCCATGCCGCATCACGCGCAGACCTTGGCTCGCGTTATGCGCCGCGCTCAGTGCCGCGCCGGAATGCATACCCAGGGCCGCGAACCGGCCAGGATGCAGCAAGGCCGTCAGCGCCGCCATATCGGCACCGGCGGACAGCCCGGCGATGTAGACGCGGGCAGGATCGGCGTCATGATCCGCCGCGGCGGTCGCCGCGATGCCCGCAATGGCATCGGCTTCGGCGTAGCCATGCGCGGAGTCCGGCTGGTACCAATGCCAGCAGCGATTCTGCTGCGCGCGCCGTGATTGCTGCGGATAGACCAACAACAATCCTTCGCGATCCGCCAGCCTATGCATGCGCGACCCCACCGCGAAGTCCCTGGCATTCTGCTCGCACCCATGCAGCATGACGAGCATGGGGCAGCCAGCGCGCAAACGCGCCGGAACATAAACGAAGTAGGACAGGCGTACCGGCCATACCCCGGGCGTGGCCGGCGTGCTGTACACCCGTGCTTTCCACGTTCCGGAGAATTTGGCGGGATCGAAGTCTGGCCCGTGCTCCGCCGACACCTTGCTGACCGAGGGGCGGTTTCTGCCGACCTTTACAGCCGTCTTGCGTGCGGCCTTGGCGGCGGGCTTGCGAGCGGCAGGCTTGGCCATCATCTCGGTGAACAAGGCGTGAGGGGCCAACCCCCACGCCGTCCGCTGCAGACGCGCCATCTTGCGTACAGCGGAAAAAAACAATGCAGTCGATTTGTTTCGCGTCACGGTGAACCCGGTGATGGCGTACTTGATGCAATCCATTAAACCGGGTTTGCTGCAACGCAGCAACCGTAACTCGTAACGGTTACCTTTGGGGAATGCCGTCGTTCAAGTCAGCGCCTGGCGACCCAAGGCGGCGCGCAAAACGGCGCTCAGGTCATTCGCGCGATAAGGCTTGGCCAACACTGGAATGCCCTCGCTCTCGGCCAACCTGGCCTCCTGCCCCATATATCCCGTCGTCAACACGATGGGCAATGCGCGGCGGCGCACGCGCAGCTCGCGCGCCAGTGCCAGGCCACTCATGCCGCCGGGCATCATGATGTCCGAAAAGACCATGTCGATACGCCGGCCGTCGGCCAGTGCGCCCAAGGCCGCGGCGGGACTGGCGACACGGGTGGTTTCAAAACCCAGCTGCGCCATCATTTCGCCCACCAGCGCGGCGACCTCGTCGTCATCTTCCACCAGCAACACGTGCGCGGCCACGCCGGACGCAGCAACCGGAACATGGTCCAGCAGTACGGAGACCGGCAGCGGCTTCAGGCAGCGCGGCAGCATGAGCCGCACTTCGGTGCCCCGTCCCAATTCGCTGAAGATCCGCACATTGCCGCCAGACTGGCGCGCAAAGCCATAGGCCTGTGCCAGTCCCAGGCCCGACCCCTTACCCACGTCCTTGGTGGTGAAGAAGGGCTCGAACACACGCGCCTTGACCTCGTCGCTCATGCCCGTGCCCGAGTCCACCACCGACAGGCTGACAAAGTCCCCCTTCAAATCGCCTTCTTCGAAGGCCGGCACATTTTCGCCGCGAATCTCGATGGTGCCACCGCCGGGCATGGCGTCGCGCGCATTGACGGCCAGATTGAGGAGTACCAGCTCAAGCTCCCCCGGATCCACCTCGACCAACCACAGCGCGTCGGGAAAGCGCAAGCTGACCTTGATGTCACCGCTGAGACTGCGATCCAGCATATCCCGCATGCCATTGACCTGGCGCACCAGGTCAACAGGCTGCGCCTGCAAGGATTGATGACGCGAGAAAGCCAGCAACTGGCGGGTCAACCCCGCGCCCCGCTCCACGGCCTGACGCATGGCACGCAGCAAGCGCTCGCGGCGGTCCGGATCGGCTACACGATCGAACATCTGCAAGCCGCCCGAAATCACCATCAACAGATTGTTGAAATCATGCGCAACGCCGCCGGTGAGTTGGCCCAGGGCTTCCATCTTCTGTGCATGGCGCAGGGAGTCCTCCACCAGCGCCCTCTCCTCCATCTGCTTGCGCAAAGCCTCGTTGGCCGTTTCCAGTTCCTTCGTGCGGGCGCGCACCGTGTCTTCCAACACCGCCGCGGCGCTTTCCCGCGCGTAAAGCAAAGCGCGCATTTCATACTGGCGCGCACGGGCACGGACGGCGGCCAGGACGGTACTGGACAGCGTGATACTGTGCACCGGCCTTTCCAACAGAGACACATTGCGCAGACAGGCCAACATCTTCTTGCGCCAGACTTCCACCGCCGGCTGGCGCAAGTGACTGGTCAACACGACGAAAGGCACATCGGACCAGGCCGGCTGGCGATCGATCCAGGCGGCCATCGCCACCAGATTCTTGCCGAACAGCGCTTCCTCGGTCACACATAGTGTCGATACCCCCAGGTCCGCCTGTATCAACACGTCATCCAGACTATTGCACACCTCCACTTCCAGACCCGCCCGGCGCAGCACACTGGCCGATGCCGGGCCGTCCCGGCCTATGGGGGCATAGACCAGGACGCGCGCTTCGCGCGCGTCAAGCGGCATCATGATCTTCGTCCGATACCGCGGGAAGTGTCTTGCCGATGTACTGTGGTGTACCGGAGAACACACCGCTGAATTCAGTCAGCGGGGGGCCCACGACAACGCCCCTGCGCGACAACTCGAATTCGCGGATGGTCTGCTCATGGGCTCCACTGCGTTTCTTGACGACCGAAAGCGCGCGACGAACCGTCCCGGCGTACTCGAAATAACGCAGCATGATGACAGAATCACTCAGATAACTGATGTCCAGCGGCGTATCCATCGGTCCCGCCAAGCCCTGCTGCGCCATGACTAGAATAGCGTTGACACCCTGCTGTCCCAGATACGTCAGCAACTCGTGCATCTGCAAGATGAGGAAACGCCCGTCTGGCATCGCGTTCAAATAACCGTTCAAGCTGTCGATGACAATGACACGGGCGCCATCGACATCGACGCTGTGCCGGACAATGGAAGCGAACTCGCCGGGCGACAGCTCGGCGGGATCGATCTGCTGGACGCGTAGGCGCCCACTTTCAAGCGCGGGCTTGATGGGCATGCCCAAGCTGGTGCTGCGCATCTCCAGTGTCTGCAGGCCTTCGTCGAAGGCAAAGACCACCGCATGTTCGCCCCGCAGCGCCGCGGAAATGGCAAAGGACAAGGCGATGGAGGACTTGCCGACGCCGGCGGAGCCTATCAGCAACGCATTGGTGCCGCGTTCCAGACCGCCACCCAGCAGTTTGTCGATGCCCGGATTGCCACTGGTGGTGACATCGCGCGGGAAAGCGCTGCGGTGTTCCGCGGCCACCAGGCGGGGATAGATGGCAAGCCCCCCTTTCTTGATGGTGAAATCGTGATAGCCGCCACGGAAATCAATCCCCCGCATCTTCACCACGCGCAAACGCCGGCGCTGGGCACCGTAGTCGATGGCCAGTTGCTCCAGCGCCAACACGCCGTGCGAGATCGAATGGAGTTGCAGGTCGACGGAATCCGACGACAAGTCGTCGAGAAGAATGACCGTGCAATTCCGGCTGGCGAAAAAGTGCTTCAGCGCCAGCACCTGGCGGCGGTAACGCAAGGGCGTCTGCGCCAGCATGCGCAATTCGGAAAGGCTGTCCAGGACGACGCGGCTGGGATTGACGGACTCGACCCTGTCCAGAATGAGCTTGGTGGTTTCATTGAGCTCGACCTCGGCGGGATAGAGCACCGTCAGCTCCCGTTCAGGGTCCAGGGTGGTTTCCGGCGGTACCAGCTCGAAAATATCGATGCCGTCCAGAGACCATCCATGGCGTTGGGCTACCAAGGCAAGCTCATGGCGGGTTTCGGACAGCGCGATATAAAGCACCGCCTCGTTTTGGCGCACGCCTTCCAGCAGGAATTGCATGGCGATGGTTGTCTTGCCGGTGCCCGGGTTACCCTCATACAGATACATGCGGTCCCGGTCGAGGCCACCGGCGAGAATATCGTCCAGGCCTTCGCTGCCGGTGGAAATGCGCGGGGGATCAACGTCCTTCGACGTGTGCTGTTCAAATTTTTTGTTCATGGTTTTCCCTCCGCTTCAAAAGGTTAACTCAGGGTATCTTAAGTCGCCGACGGTCATCAGCGCCCCTTGCATCCTCCTGCCCTCTCTCTTGATACCATTGCAGAGCAAGCCACATGCCCGCCGCCGGCCCCGCGCACGATAGCGATGCCCGTGTTGAAAAAGTTGTCGGACCCTATCGGATTATTTCCAATCCAAGCACAATGTCCAAGCCTGCTCTTGCCCTGACCGCGCGCATGCTGCCGTGGGCCGCCTTGCTCCTTCCGCCCCTGTTCTGGGCGGGCAATTTCATCGCTGGCCGGGCAATGCGGGACGCCATGACGCCAATGACGCTGGCATTGGGCCGCTGGTTGATCGCGCTGGTCTGCCTGCTGCCCTTCGCCTGGCGCGGCATGCGCCGGGACGCGCGGCGCTATCTGGCGCATCGCTGGTTGATCCTGGGAACGGCGGTGACCGGCGTGGCGGCGTTCAGTTCGCTGGTGTACGTCGGACTGCACACGACCAGCGCCAGCAATGGCTTGCTGCTGAACTCCTTGATTCCGCTGCTGATCGTCCTGGCCGGCGCGGTGTTCTACCGGCAAAGGCTCACGGCGGGACAGGGTGTGGGACTGGCGTTGTCCTGCGCCGGCGTGCTGACTCTGGTACTGCAGGGACAATGGACGCAATGGCGGCAGGTGACGCTGGTTCCCGGCGATGCCATCCTGCTGGTAGCGATGGTCTGCTTCTCTTTCTACACTCTATGGCTGCGGCAATTGCCGCAGGATCTGGACCGCATCGGCTTGACAGCCATGCAGATCGTTATCGCCATCGTGGTGCTGCTGCCGTTCTGGATGGCCGAGCATGCCGGCATTGCCAGGACCGACTGGACCCTGACCAGTGCGGCGGCGCTGCTCTACGTCGGCTTGTTCCCGTCGGTGGGGGCCTATCTACTCTACACGCGGGCCGTGCAGCACTTCGGCCCCGCGCGCGCCGGGCTGAGCATACATCTGATTCCCGTCTTCGGCGTGGTGTTGTCCGCGCTGGTGCTCCATGAACAGCTGCATACGTTTCATGCTGTCGGCATCGCCGCCATTGCCGCCGGGCTGGTCTGCTCGAACCTGAGACCGGCCGGGCGCGCAGCGCGTCGCGGACAGCGCCATCGAGCGCCCGGGAATACCTAGTGCTACCTGACGGCATGATGACAACCCACTCTGGTCAACCAGTTCGGCCTCAAGGAAATTCCATGACATCCTCTTCTGCCCCCGCCGATCGCCAAGCCGCCATCGCCCGCGCCCTGGGCGTCACCGCATCCTTCGACGCCGCCGCCGAAATAGAGCGCCGGGTCGCGTTCCTGGCGGACTACCTGCGCGCCACGGGCAAGGCCAGCTATGTGCTCGGCATCAGCGGCGGCGTCGACTCCCTGGTCGCGGGCCGCCTGGCGCAGCTGGCGGTGGAACGCCTGCGGGCTGCCGGGCATGCCTGCACCTTTATCGCCGTGCGCTTGCCCTACGGCAGCCAGAAGGACGAGCATGATGCCAGCCGCGCCATGGATTTCGTGGCCGCCGACCGGCGCATGACCGTGGACATCAAACCCGCCGTGGACGCTCAGCGCGGCTCACTGAGCGCCGCCGGGCTGGCCCATGTCGACGAAGCGGCCGAGGATTTCATCAGCGGCAACATCAAGGCGCGCCAGCGCATGATCGCGCAGTACGCCATCGCCGGTGCCACGAATGGCCTGGTCATCGGCACCGATCACGCCGCTGAAGCGCTGATGGGCTTCTTCACCAAACATGGCGACGGCGCCGCCGATGTCGTGCCATTGACCGGCCTGAGCAAACGCCGCGTGCGCGCGGTAGGCACCGCGCTGGGCGCGCCCGCCGATCTCGTCATGAAAGTCCCGACGGCCGATCTGGAAATGCTGCGCCCCTTGCGCCCCGACGAAGACGCCTTCGGCGTCACCTACGCGCAGATCGACGACTTCCTGGAAGGTAAACCCGTCCCGCCTGAAATCGCCAGCGTCGTCCTGCGCCAATACGATGCCACCGAACACAAGCGCAACGCGGCCGTCGCGCCCGCGGCAGACAGATAGCACGCGGATCAACGGCCTTGCCGAGGCGATGTCCGGGTTTAACTCCAGGTTCAGCCCAAGCGGCGGAACATCAGCGCCGCTCGTACCATGCTTGCGCCACCCGAATCTAAGCCGCCATCAAGCGGACGATCGCCGCGGCATCGGGTAAAGCCGGCAAGCCGTGGATCGCCTTGAACAGGGCGGCGACATTGTCACTGGGCAAAGCGGCACCCGCGCAGTCCTGGAATTTTTCCCATAGCTCATCATCGGTCATGGGATAGTTGCCGTCACGGCAGGGCAGATCTTCCAGCCTGCGCGACAGCACCTCGCCGGACGCAAGCTGAACGATGACCTCGGCGCCCCAGAGATGCTCTCCCGCCAACGGCATATCGGGGTGGGGACTGGCTTCGATCTTTTGCAGCAGGCGCTGGATCTCCGGCTCCTGTATGGCTTCCTCGACAAAGTGTTCCAGCCGAACAGCACCGCTCAGCAGCGCGCGCGCCACTACATACTGGACACTGAATTTCCCCTCCAGGGCCGTGCGCGGGCGCGGCTTGTTCGTGTGAGCCAGGCGATTGCCGTTGGGAAGAATCCGGATACTCCTTATCTGCGCTTCGCGCAGCGGTGTCTGGCCCCGCGCTTGCAGCGCCGCCGTGACAGCGGCATGCGTGCTGCCGCAGCAGGGGAATTGCTTGATGCCGACAGAGCTGCCTTCGATCTCGAGACGGCCATCGTGCCCTTCGAAAACGCGTTCGAGCAGGTATTTGCCGGCGCCGTTGTAGACCTCGAAGAAGCCCTGCTTGTCCTCGAAGACATGTTCGCCCGCGTCGTAACCCGCCTGCGCCAGCCGCGCGGCCAATAATCCGGACCGCGCGCACAAGCCGACGTGCAAGGGCTTGACCATGCTGCCGAAATTGGCCTTGATGCCCGCGGACATCGACGCGGCGATCGACAGCGCCGTCGCCAGCCTGGCCTCGTCCAGCGCCAGCAGGCAGCCCAATGCGGCCGTCACGCCAAAGACACCCACCGTGGAAGTCGGATGCCAACCCTTCGCATAGTGCTCCGGGTTGAGCGCGCGCGACAGGCGCACTGTGATTTCGACTCCGGTGATATAAGCCCTCAAGACCTGGTCGCCGGTGCATTCATGCTCCTGGGCGACAGCCAGGAGCGGCGCCACCAGCGGCGCGGAGTGGTGGCCGCCGAAGACCGCACAGATATCGTCGTAGTCCAGCGCATGCGATGCCGTTGCATTCAACAGCGCGGCGTCCAGGGCGCTGGTCTTTCTCGAAGTGCCCCAGACCAGGCTGCTACCGGCCGCGGCGCACACGCCAGGCGCATCCGCCAGCAGCGTCACACACGGTTCGTGTGCCCCTGCCAGCGCGACGGCGATCGTGTCTGCCATGCAATTGATGGCATTGCGCGCCGCCAGATCCGAATAGGGTCCGCGATAAGTACTCAGAGCGAGCTCCGCCACCTTGGCGGCAAAACCTTGAGATTCGATAGGGGTCACGCTGCGTCCTCCCTGAACGGAAGCATGGTTGCCGCCAAGGCCCGCCATCCGCCGGTGCGCGACGAGGCGAGGCGACGCGAATCCGGAATCGGCAGGCCCTGGCGATTGGCCTACTTTTCATCCTTGTCCGACTTTTTCATGGTCTGGTAGTAGTCCAGCATCGCGACGATGTCCTGCCCCTTGCGTCCGCCCGCCATCCCCACCGCGATCATCTCCCTGACCACGGATGCCGCGGGCGTCGGCTGCGCGAGTCGGCGCCCAAGTTCGATACCCAGCGCCACGTCCTTCTCTCCGAGCTCGATCTTGAACCCCGGCGCATAGTCGCCTTCGATGGCCTTGGGGAAGCGCTTGAGGAAATGATGCGAGCGGCCGCCGCTTTGCGACAGCACATCGAACAGCGTCCGAGGCTCCACGCCCGCGGCCGTGCCCAGGGCGAACGCCTCGGCGGCCACGACGATATTTCCCATCGACATCATGTTATTGACCAGCTTGACGGTCTTGCCCGTGCCCACATCGCCGGTCAGATGCCGCGAACTCGACAGGCAATCCAGGATGTCGCCCACCGCCTCGATATCTTCCGGCTTGCCGCCCGTCATGAGCACCAGCTGGCCGGCGGCGGCTTCCAACGGACCGCCGCTGACAGGCGCGTCCACCATGCGCACGCCCTGCTTGGCCGCCTCCGCCGCAATCGCGCACATGGTCTCCGGGTCGATCGAACTCAGCTCTATGCCGATGGAGCCTTTCGCCATATGGGCGAGAATGCCGCCCTCGCCCAACCAGGCGTCCAGCGCGATGGCTGGATTGGGCAGGCTCGTCAGCACGACCTCGGCGCCGTTGAGGGCATCCTTCAGGCTGGCGGCGACCTTGACGCCATCCTTCGCCGCAAGATCGCGGCTACGTTCGCTGGGGTCATACCCCGTCAGCGCATAACCGGCACGCGTAAGATGCGCCGCCATGCCGCCGCCCATTTGGCCAATTCCAACAAATGCCAGTGTCTTCTTCATGATGCATTCTTCTCCGTGGTTATTCATACGGGGCTGGCCGCGGGTGTTTGACCCCGCCGAGCCAGCGCATCCGCTCATTCCTCGACCTTGATCTTCACCTTGTCGACCAAAGCCTGATAGCCCTTGGCCTGCGCTATTTCAAAAGCGGTCGCCTGCTCCGGACTCGATCCTTCGGGCTGATATGCCGAAGCCTCCAGCCTTTCCTTGAACATCTGGCTGTGCACGGCGGCATTCACCGCATCGGCGACCTTCTTCTGAATTGCCACGGGCGTACCCTTGGGCGCCCAAACCGCGTACCAGCTATTCATCTCGAAGCCCGGCAAGCCACTTTCCGCCACGGTCGGTACGTCCGGCAGTTGCGGGACACGCTGCGCCGAAGTCACCGCGATGACCCGGATTTTGCCGCTGGGCACATGGGGCAGCACGGACGTCAACGGTTCAACCATGGCCGTCACCTGGCCGCCCATGACCGCCGTCAGCGCGGGCGCGCCGCCGTTGTAGTTGATGAGCGTCGTATCCGCCCCGCTGCGGCTACGCAGCAACTCGGTGCCCAGATGCCCCGCCGTGCCCGTCGAACTGTTGGCCCAGGCAATCTCGCCCGGATGGGCCTTGGCGGCCGCGAACAGCTCGCCGATGGACTTGTAGGGCGCCTTGCTGGAAACCACGACACCCAGAGGCACCCGGCCGACGATGCTTATCGCATCGAAGTCCTTGATGGCGTCGTAGCCGGCCGAGGGCCGTATCATCGGATTGACGATCTGATGGTTGGCATTCAACAGCAAGGTGTAGCCATCGGGTTTCGCCTGCTTCACATAGCGCGCCCCGACCACACCCCCCGCGCCAGTCTTGTTCTCGATGATCACCGACACCTTCAGCTGCAAGGACAACTGCTGCGCCAGCACCCTGCCGACCGTGTCCACCCCGCCGCCGGGCGGCGCCGGCACCACCAGCGTGATCGGCCTGTCGGGATAATCCGCTTGCGCGCAGGCATTGGATGCGGCCACGACGCCGGCCAGCGTGGCCGCGGCAAGCAATAGGGTTTTGTTGTTCATGATCTGGTCTCCTTCCTCGTCCCTTTGGTGGGACGGAAGCTTCAAGTCTTGGCGGCGAACGGATCGCGGTCCTCTCCCGAGAAATCCACCATCACATTTTTCAGGACGCTGAATTCGAGCAGGCCTTCATCGCCGCGCTCCTTGCCGTAGCCGCTCTCCTTGCGCCCGCCGAATGGCGCCTGCGCCGATACCATCCGATAGGTGTTCACCCACACCACCCCCGCATCCATGGCGCGGATCATCCGCATTGCCCTGGAAATGTTCTGGGTCCAGACGCCCGACGCCAGGCCCAGCTTGGTGCCATTGGCGATGGCGATCGCTTCGTCCTCGGATTCGAAAGGGATGATCGACAATACGGGACCAAAAATCTCGTGGTGAGCCACGCTCATATCCTGATGGACGTCACGAAAGATGGTCGGCTTGATGAACAAGCCGTCCTTCAGCGCCGGATCCGTGGCGCCGCCCCCACCCGCCGCCACCTTCGCGCCCTGTGACTTGGCGGACTCGATGGCGGCCAGAATGCGTTCGAACTGCGGACGATTCGCCGCGGTACCCATCTCCGTCGCGGGGTCCAGCGGATTGCCCATGACGATCTTGTTGGCCCGCTCCACCAGTTTCTCGATCACGGTTTCGTAGACGGGGCGTTGCACCAGCAGGCGGGATCCCGCGATGCATGTCTGCCCCGTCGCCGCGAAAATCCCCGCCAGCGCACCGACGATCGCCTTGGGTAGATCGGCATCGTCGAAGATGATGTTGGGAGACTTGCCCCCGAGCTCCAGGGTCACGGGCACCAGCCGCTGCGCGGCGGCCGCCGCTACCCTCCGTCCTACCCCGGGACTTCCCGTGAAACTGATCTTGTCGATGCCGTCCAATTCAGTCAGCGCGCTACCCACCGCGGCATCGCCCGTCACCACGTTGATGACGCCGGGCGGAAAACCCGCCTCCTCGACGAACTTGCAGAACTCCAGGGTGCTGGCGGAAGCGTGTTCCGACGGCTTGATCACCGCGCAATTGCCGGCGGCCAGGGCGGCGGGCAATTTGTTGGCGAGCAAGGCAATGGGCGAATTCCAGGCGGTGATCAGGGCCACCACGCCGTACGGTTCACGCACGGTGAAGTCGAAGATATCGGGATGATCCAGAGGAATCGTGCTGCCGCGCATCTTGTCGGTCAGGCCCGCGAAGTACCTGAAGACCCGCGCCGCATAGATCATCTGCGCGCTGGTCTCGCGGATGACCTTGCCGTTGTCGGTGGACTCGATGACAGCCATGGGCCTGGCTTCGCGTTCGAGGATTTCCGCCAGGCGCACCATCAGCGCGGCGCGCTTCAGGCCGGGCATGCGCCGCCACCCATTGTCGAATGCGTTGCGTGCGGCCGTGATGGCGGCGCGGACGTCTTCCTTGGAAGCCTGGGGAATGGTGGCCCAGGGTTGCTGGGTGTAGGGATTCAGCGTTTCGAATCGCTGTTTGTCGGAACCTGGCGTCCAGGTGCCATCGATGAACATCTCATAGGATTTCATGCTGAAAGAGTCTCCAGTTTTTCCCGCATGCTCGGCCGGCATGCGTGGTTTCGAAACCAAGGTGCGCGGTGCTGGTGCGCGGTGCTGGTGCGCGGTACTGGTGCGCGGCGCCCGTCAACCGATCGGCACGAGCGACGTCAATCGATAGGTCGCCGCCGCCGTGCCATGGAACAGCGCCGCGCGCTCGTCCGGCGTAGCCGCTTCGGTGATGCGCTTGAATGCGTTCCACAGCACCACGTACTCGGCCACCCGTCGATCCACGGGAAAGTTGCTTTCGAACATGCAGCGCTCGGCCCCGAATAATTCCAGGCAGGGTTCGAAGTAAGGACGCCAGGCAGCGGCAAGCGCTTCCGAAGTCGGCGGCCAGTCCGATTCGGCGAAATCGAAGCCGAACGTGGCGGTACCCAAACCACCCAGCTTGATCCGTACGTTCTGGCACCTGGCAAGTCGCTGCAAATCCGGCAGCCACTCTTCGAGCGCGCGTGCGCGATCGTTCTCATATGGCCCCACGCCAAGCACGCCGCCGACGTGGTTCAGGATCAAGGGAATTTCAGGGAAGGCCTGGGCCAGCGAGATGACTTCATCGATTTGCGGGTGATAGATCCACGCATCAAAGGAAAGGCCGTGCCTGGCCAGCGTTGCATACCCTCGCCGAAAGGCCGGGTCGCCATATAAACCCTTGGGCGGACGGGGCAGCACGCCATGCTTGAATGTTTCATGCCGCGCACCGGATTGCCTGATGCCCTTGAAGCGGCCTTTACCCGCCTCGATGTGGGCTGCAAGCACCTCTTCCACCTGTTCTCCCAGGCGCAGATCCGCATACCCGACGATGCCCGCGGCGATGCCGCCGCTCCCGCTCGTCGCCTTGCCCGTGGCTTTGTCGGCCGCCGCGGTTTCCGCGATGACATATTCCGTTTCCCCTACCGGCTTCAAATGTTCAGGGCCGGTGGTCCGGTACGCATGGCCGCATTGGATATAGACGGTCGCCGCCACCGCATGGCCAGCCGTCATATCCCTTTTCAGATCGCTGACGAGATAGCCTCCCCAGTGCTCGGAAAAATGGTGGTGCGGGTCGATGATGGGCAGATCCGGATCCAGCGCGGTCTCCATGGCGGCGTCCACATGCCGCGCGACAGGCCGGTGCGCGATGACGGGCAGGCCATCTTCCTGAGGTTCGGACATGATCGCTCCCTAGACCGGTTTGGTGCCGCGTACTTGCACGCGGTGCATCAGGCGCCGATGGCCTTGATAATCATCGAGCGCCAGATGCTGCAGGCAACGGTTATCCCAGAAGGCAACGGAACCGGGTGCCCAGCGAAAACGGCAGGTGAACTCCGGCCGGGTGGAGTGCTCATACAGATAGCGCAGCAAGGGAGCGCTTTCGGCCACCGTCATGCCGTCGAAGCGCTCCGTATGCATCTCGTTGACGAAAAGCGCCTTGCGGCCTGTCTCCGGATGCGTGCGCACGACCGGGTGTACTGCGGAAATGGTCGTCTTGTTGCTTCCTACACCTTGGCCGGGCGCCAGCACATCATCCACTTCGAGAGACGAAAGGATGCGCCCATTGGAATGCACCGCCTTGAGTCCGGCGAGCATGTGCTTCATCCCGTCCGATAGCGTTTCATAGGCCAGGTACTGACTGGCGAACAGGGTGTCGCCCCCCACCGGGGGCAATAGTTTCGCCGCCAGCACCGATCCCAGCGGCGGGATCTCCAGGTGAGTCGTGTCCGAGTGCCATTCCCAACCGAATACGAGTTTGGTCTCGGGCTTCTTGTCGATCACCAGCAGCTCGGGCAGGGATCCCGGATGTTGCCGGTGAGGAGGCAGGACAGCCAGGTCGCCGAAGTACCTGGCAAAGCGCGCCAGATCCAGATCCGATACCTCCTGGTCGCGGAAGAAGATCACACCGAATTGGTGGTATGCGCGCTTGACCTCCTCAAGCACATCCCGCGGGATTTCGTCGGACAGATCGACGCCAAATACTTCGGCGCCCAGCGCGCCCGCCATGGGCAAGACCTGGATGGTCTTGAAACCCGATGCATCGCCGACGGTCCTATGCAGCGTTTGTCTCTTTATATCGTTCATATATGTGTACGCTCCGTTCAACCTGTAGAACGACTCTACGCCGCTTCCTGTGTGGGCGCAACCCTCCTTTCGCATAGAATGCGGAGGTCATCGATAGCCTGCCTTGAGGAAAATGTGAGTTCAGACGTGAAGAGCGCGGTGCGTGTGCTACAGATTTTTCAGCTGTTCGCGGAACTCAAGACGCCGGCTTCACTGGCAACCGTCAGCCAACGATTGGAGATGCCGAAGTCCAGCTGCCAGGCGCTGTTACGCACGCTGGAAGCGCACGGCTATCTGGCCAATCGCGATGAAACCAAGGACTACTATCCGACCCGCAAGCTGTTCGAGGAGATGCGGGTGATCGTCGAGCAGGATCCTTTGCTGAAGGATCTGATGCCTTTGCTGCAGGCGCTCAGCGATGAAACGGGCGAAACCGTTTTCCTGGCTCGCCGCCAGGGCGTATTGGTGCATTACATGGAAGTCGTGCAAGGCCGCCAGGCCTTGCGCTTCGCCGGTTTGGCGGGAGACCGCCGGCCGCTGTATATCGGCGCCGCCGGGCAAAGCCTGCTGGGTGGCATGCCCAAGGCTGAACGCGTGGCGTTGGTGAATCAACTCGAATTCGAACGCTATTCACCCAACACCATCGTCAGCGCCGCCGCTTTGCTCAAGCAGATCGACGAGGGCCTGAAGAAAGGCTGGTTCATGTCGATCGGCGGGTTCCAGCTGGAAGTCTCATCCATCGGCAATTTCGTCTGGCTGAATGACAGCCTGTACGCCATCGTCATTGCCGCACCCACGCAACGCATAGAGCGCAATCAAAAGAGCATCAGCCGGCACATCGTCGACCTGTGCGCGCGCGTGACGCAGCGGTGAGTTAGCGCGGCGCGGGGCTCGGCGTCCAGCCTGGGTCCGGATTCACCCAGGGACTTGCCAACAGACTCGTGCCCAAACTCGGCGCCGGGTCATGTGCAGCACCTTCGCGCTCAGCTACAGCGCAAGGCAGGCTATCTCTTCCGTTCCCATTCTCCGCCCGCGCCTCCGCCAAGGGTAATCACCAATGCAACGACGCAGCAGCGTGGTTAGTATTTGCACATATTGTTTTGCGATATAGCTTATTACATAGCAATAAAGGTGATCCCATCATGACTCAGTTCATCCTCACCGGCATCCAGGACAAGGTTGCTGTCATCACGCTCAATCGTCCGGAAAAGCTCAATGCCTGGAATACGGCAATGCGCAATGAAATCATGGGGGCGCTGCGCACCTATGACCAGGACGCGTCCGTCGCGGCGATCATCATCACGGGCGCCGGCGACCGCGCTTTCTGCGCTGGCCAGGATCTGGAAGAGGCTAAACACTTCGACGTCGCCCGTTCGGAGGAGTGGATGCGGGAATGGGAGACCTACTACGATTTGCTGCGTAGCCTGTCCAAGCCCTTGATCATGGCCCTCAACGGTGTCGCGGCAGGCTCCGCCTTCCAGGTGGCGCTGCTGGGTGACATCCGGGTCGGCCACCCGGGCGTGCGCATGGGACAGCCGGAGATCAATTCCGGCGTTGCCAGCGTCACCGGACCGTGGATCATGCGGGAGATGCTGGGCATGTCACGCACGATCGAGCTGACGTTGACGGGCCGCCTGATGGATGCTGAAGAGTGCCATCACATCGGCCTGCTGCACCACGTCGTGCCGGCCGATCAGGTATTGGCCAAGGCCATGGAGATCGGGCGCGACCTGGCCACCAAGCCGCCGGTGGCCTTGCGTCTGGACAAGCAACGCTTCAAGGAAATGACCGAGGCAGGCTTTCGCGATGCCATCCAGGCCGGCATACGGATACAGGCGGAGTCGTACGCCTCCGGTGAGCCCGCGCGCGTGATGGAAGAGTTCTTCCGCAAGCGCGCCAAGCCCTGACAGGAATCGGCTCCCAGCCTGCCGCGCAGCCTTGGCCGGCGGCGGCTGGGTTCCACCGCGCCCTGGGGCTATCCCGGTGCGCACCCGCCACGCCGTGGCGGCGCGGCAAGCACATCAACTCGTCGGCAACACGATCTCGGGGAGTACATCATGATGGACCGCATTCAATCCAAACGCCGCAGCCTGGTCAAAGCCATGGGCGGCGGCCTGGCCGCCGTGGCCCTGCCCTTGCCCAGCCTGGCTGCCTCCAAGCAGATCGTGGTGTCGGACCCGGGGGGGCCTTACACCGTCGCGTACCGCAAGGCCTTCTACGACCCCTTCGAAAAGCAGACCGGCATCAAGGTGGTCAGCGTGGCGCGCGAATCGCAACCGGTGGCGCAGTTCGCCGCCATGGTGCAGACGCGCAACTACATCTGGGACGTGACCACGCTGACGCTGTCCGCGGACATCCCATTTCTTGAGGAACGCGGCCTGCTGGAGCCGCTGAATCTGAAAGCCGCCGACTTCCCGGGACTCATGCCGGAAGCGCTGACCGCCAACTGGTTGGGCGTGGACGTGTATTCCACCGTGCTGGCCTACCGTACCGACAAGATGCCCAAGGAGCATCCGAGCAACTGGGCGGAATTCTGGGACGTGAAACGCTTTCCGGGTCCCCGTTCCCTGCGCCGCAATCCGCTGGACACGCTGGAGCAGGCCTTGATGGCCGACGGTGTGTCCATCGATCAGCTGTATCCACTGGACGTCGACCGCGCATTCCGCAGCCTGGACAAGATACGCAAGTCGATTTCGGTCTGGTGGACCGGCGGCGCGCAATCCACGCAGCTGCTGCAATCAGGCGAAGTGGACATGCTGTCCCTGTGGAACGCCCGCGCCCAGGCGGCGATCGATGGCAAGGCCCCCGTGAGCATCGTTTGGAACCAGGGCCTGTATTCCATCGAGGGCTGGGGGGTGCCCAAGGGCACGCCGCGCGCCGCCGAAGCCAAGGAGTTCGTGATCTTTTGCGGCGACGCCAAGCGCCAGGCCGCCTTCACCGACGATCTGGCCTACGGTCCCACCAATCTCAAGGCCTACGACTTCATCAAGCCGGAACGCGCCGCGCTGCTGCCCACGGCCAAGGACAACCTCAAGGGCATGCGTCTGCCTGACCCGGCCTGGTGGCAGAAGAATCGCCAGGCGGTCACGGAACGCTTCAATGCCTGGATCATCGCTTGAGGAAAGACGGCCATCACTAACCCCATCATGTCCCCCAAGCTACAGACTCAAGGCTTGTGCAAGCGCTATGGCGAGACCCTGGCGCTGGCCCCCACTGACTTGCGCGTCGAGAGCGGCGAATTCCTGACCTTGCTGGGACCCTCCGGCTCGGGCAAGACGACGCTGCTGCAGATGATCGCCGGCCTGGTCGCGCCGACGGAAGGCAGTCTGCACATCGATGGCAAGGACGCCACGCGCATGCCGGCCAGCGAGCGCGGCATCGGCCTCGTCTTCCAGAGCTATGCCTTGTTTCCCCACCTGACCGTGCAGGAGAACATCGCGTATCCCCTGCGCATGCGCAAGGTCGCCGCCGCCCGCCTGGCCGCTGACGTGGCCGAGGTGCTGGAGATGGTGCGGATGGGGGAATACGCCAACCGCTATCCGCACGAGCTGTCGGGTGGGCAGCAGCAACGCGTCGCCCTGGCGCGTTGCTTCGTCTACCGGCCGTCGGTGGTCCTGCTGGATGAACCGCTGGGTGCCCTGGATAAAAAGCTGCGCGAACACATGCAGCTGGAGATCCGCCGTCTGCACAAGGTGCTGAAAGCGACTTTCATCTATGTCACGCACGATCAGGAAGAAGCCCTGACCATGTCCGACCGCATCTGCCTGATGAACCGCGCCAGGATCGAGCAACTGGGCACGCCGCTGGAACTCTATGACCGTCCGGTGTCGCGCTTCGCGGCGAACTTCCTGGGCAATTCGAATATCCTCGAAGGGCGCCTGGGTGATGGCGGCCTGGCATGGCAGGACCGCACCCTGCCTTTGCCGCCAGCCAATGGCAGCATGCATGGAGACAGCAGCGACGGCACGGCCGCATTGCTCGTGCGTCCGGAAACCGCCCGTCTGTGCACGCCGGAGCAAGCGCTGGTGCAAGGGACGGTATCGCAGGTCGTGTTCACCGGTGCGGATGTCCGCGTGCACATCGATCCAGGCTGCGACTTCGAATTCCTGGTCCGCAGCACCCGCGATCGGGCGCCCGTGCCAGGCGATCCGGTCGGCGTCACCTGGAATCCAGGCGAAGCCGTGCTGCTGCAGCGCTGACCGGCGGATACAGCCATGGCCGCGATCCCGTCTTCCACCGTCGTCCGCACGCCCTTGCGCGCGCGCCTGGCCGGCTTGAGCGGCGCCCTGCCCGCGCTGCTGTTCCTGGCGCTGTTCTTCTGCATTCCCGTCGGCGAAATCCTGGTCAATGCCGCTGTCGGCCAGGACGGCCAGGTGGGCACCGCCCAGTTCGAGCGCCTGGCCGGCAATGCCGTCTATCTGCGCGTGCTGGGCAACACCTTCCTGATCTCATTGCTCACCGCGGTTGGCTGCATACTCATCGGTTATCCCATCGCCTATTTTCTCAGCCGCCTTCCGGACCGCGGCCGCGCGCGATGGCTGGTGTGGCTGCTGATCCCCTTCTGGACCAGTTGGCTGGTCAAGACCTTCGCCTGGATACTGCTGCTGTCCCGCACGGGTGTGTTCGGCACTTTCCTGACATGGACGGGCATCAGCGCCAGCCCGCCCGCCCTGGCCCCGTCGATGGGTGGCGTGCTGGCCGGGATGATCCACGGCATGCTGCCCCTGGCCATCATGACCATGTTGCCCATCATGCAGGGCATAGGGGACAGGCTGACGCTGGCGGCGCAAACCCTGGGTGCATCCCGTATCGAGGCCTTCTTCACCGTTTACCTGCCGCTGTCGATGCCGGGCGTGGCCGCCGCGGCGCTGCTGGTCTTCATCACCAGCCTGGGGTTCTTCATCGTGCCGGCGTTGCTGGGAACGCCGGCCCAAACCATGGTCGCGCAGTTGGTGATATCGAGCATCCTGGAGCTGTTCGACATGCACTTCGCGGGGGCCTTGTCGTTGGTCCTGCTGATCTGCGCGCTGATCGTCTTTCTGCTTTACGACAAGCTCGTGGGCCTGTCCACGCTGGGCGGCGGCGACACGGCGCGCCCGCCCGGCAGCGCGCGCATCATCCGCTTGCTGGTCGTCGTCGGGCAAAGCGTCGACTGTGCCGCCCGGGGGCTGGGGCGCGTGGCCGGACCATGGCGCGGCGCGGCTGTGGATCAACGAAGCGTCGCGGGAACCGGGATGGATGCCGGGATGGATGCGGAGCAGCGAACCAGGCCGCGAGTGGCCGCGGATGCCGACAAGCCCCGCCTGCTCGGCCTGCGTGTGTACGCGTGGGTCGTCATGCTGGTGCTGCTGCTGCCTGTCGCCATCATCCTGCCCATCGCCTTCACCGATGCCTCATTCCTGTCCTTTCCGCCGCGCGGGTTCAGCCTGCGCTGGCTGGAAGGCTTCTTCACCTCGCCCATCTGGCAAGCCGCCATGTTCCGCTCGCTGGGCGTGGCGCTGGTTACCGCCATCGGCTCGCTGGTGCTGGGTTTCGGCGGCGCGCTGGCACTGTTGCGGCTGTCGCCGGCCGCGGCCAAGGCCACCTTCGCCTTCCTGATCGCGCCTCTGATCGTGCCGCGCATCGTCACCGCGGTGGGACTGTTCTACCTGTTCTCGCGCCTCGGCTTGGCGGGCACCAATGCCGGCCTGGTCATCGGCCACATGGTGCTGGCCATTCCCTATGTCGTGATCACCATGGCGGCCGCGCTGAAGAACTTCGACTGGCGGCTGGTGGACGCCGCTTACACGCTGGGCGCGTCGCCGGCGAAGCGGCTGACCACCGTCATGCTGCCGCTGCTCAAGCCCGCGCTGATCGCGTCTTTCCTGTTCGCCTTCCTGGTTTCCTTCGACGAACTGACCATCGCCATCTTCGTCAGCGGCGGCTTGAAGACGACGCTGCCCAAGCAGATGTGGGACGACATGCTGCTGTCCGCCAATCCCACGCTGGCCGCTGTCTCCTTCGTCCTGGTGATGGCCATCGCCGTCGCCGTGCTGCTGCTTTCCCTGACCCGGCGCGACCGCGCTACCTAATCGCATGCATCCCTATACCCGGTACTTCCCCGCCCGCCACGACGATGATGCCCTGGATGTCGTTGCCATCCTGCGCCATGGCTTGAGCGCGGACCCTGCGCGTCCCTTGTTCTCCTTCGATGGCGACGGGTGGGACGCCGGACGCGTCCGGGCGCAGGTCGCGCGCACGCAAGCGGCATTGCGCAGGCTGGGCATCGGGGCGGGCGACCGCGTTGCGGTCATGCTGGACAACAGCCCTGAGCACATGGCGCTGATCTATGCCTTGATGCTGATGGGCGCGGTGTGGGTGCCGGTCAATACGAAGCTGAAAACGGCAGGCATTGAATATTTATTGCAGCATTGCGCGCCCGCGCTGTTGGTCGTGGGACAGGGTTACCAGGAATATGCGCGCGCTGCGCATCAAGGGACGGCGGCGACACGATTGGTGCCTGAAGATAGCCTGTGGGCGGACATGGCGGGCGCCCACGAATTGTTGATCGCCCCCGTCGAGCCGGAAGACCTGCTCTGCATCATCTATACCTCCGGCACCACTGGCGCGCCCAAGGGCGTGCTGTTCACGCACCGCATGATGCGCATCGCCAGCGAATCCGCGCTGATCGTGGCCGACGTGCGCGACGGCGACCGTTTGTTCCTGTGGGAACCGCTATGCCACATCGGCGGCGCGCAGATGCTGCTGGCGCCCTTCCTCGCGCAAACGGTGCTGTCCGCGGTACCGCGCTTCTCGGCCACGCGGTTCTGGAACCAGGTCGCCCAGGAACGCTGCACCCAGCTCCATTACCTGGGCGGCAGCCTGGACATTCTCATGCGCCAATTGGGTGATGCGTCGCCGCCCGCGCACACCTTGCGGGTAGGTTGGGGCGCGGGCGTATCGCGGCAGAACTGGAAGGCCGTGCGCGAACGCCTGGGCATCGCCTTGCGCGAGTGCTACGGCATGACGGAGGGATCCAGTTTCGCGACGGTGAATACCGACGATATCCCCGGCTCCATCGGCAAGGCGCTGCCCTGGCTTGCCATCGAGCTGCTGGACGACAACGATCGTCCTGTGCCGACCGGGGAACTGGGACAGATCGTCGTGTCCTCGGCGATTCCAGGCACTTTCTTTTCCGGCTATCTGGACAATCCGACGGCAACGGCGCAGTCCTTGCGCGACGGCAAGTTGTACACCGGCGATATCGCGCGCGCCGATGACGACGGCCATCTGTACTTCGTGGGCCGGCGCACCGACAGCATGCGCATTCGGGGCGAAAATGTGTCCGCGTGGGAGGTCGAGCGGGTGGTCCTGAGCCACCCGGACATTGCCGCGGCAGCGGCGCTAGGCGTGGCGTCGGACATCGGCGAGCAGGAGATCCTGCTGTACGTACAGTGGCGCGAGCAGCACGGCGGCGCGTTCGAGCAGCTATCGCATTGGCTGGGCGAACGCCTGGCGTCCTATCAGTGGCCGCGCTATTACGTGGCGGTAACGCAATTCGAGCTGACGCCCAGCGAGCGCATACGCAAGCATCAACTGCCCCGTGCGGTGGATCAGGCCTGGGACCGCCAGCGGATGGAGTAAGGGCAACGCGGCGCGTCCCGCGCCATGCTTTTCAGAACTGGCCGGAGATCGCGCCGGCCGCGGCGATCACCAGATTGGAGATGCGCTGCTCGTCCTTCACGCCGCGCCAGCGTGCGCGCGACACCGCCACATTGACGGCGGCGATGGGATGGCCGCGCGCATCCAGGATGGGCGCCGCCGTGGAAATATCGCCGATGTAGAACTCGCCCTTGGTATGCGAATAGCCCTGCCGGCGGAAAGTTTCCAGGCGCTTCATGATGGCGGGACGGCCGGCCACGGTATGGGGCGTATGCGCGATCAAGTCCGAGCGGTCCAGGACATTGCTCACTTGCTCGTCCGGCAGCCGCGAAAGAATCGCCAGCCCGGGGGCCGTACAGTAAGCCGGCAGGCGGCTGCCGGTGATGACATGGGGGTTGAGCACGTGCTGGCTGACGATACGCAGGGTGAAGACGATGTCCGTGCCTTCCAGCACCGTGATGTTCGCGGTCTCTTCCGTTTCGCGGCTCAACTGGTTCAGATAAGGCGCGGCGCGGCGCACCAGCTCGTTGGATGCCAGGTAATGGAAGGCAAAGTCCAGCAGCCGGGGCGACAGGCTATAGGTCTTGGTGAAAGGATCCTTGACCAGATAGCGCAGCGTGGTCAACGTGAACGTGAAGCGTTGCGCCGCGCTCATGTCCAGGTCCGCCAGGCTGGCGATCTGTGACAGTGACAGGCGCGAATGCTTGTCATCAAACACCGTCAGCACCCGCATGGCCTTTTCCACGGAGTTCACGAACAAGGTGGAAGAGGCGCCGGGCAGATCGGAGTCGTCTTGCTTGGTACGCGTGCGAGGTTCCACGTCGGGGCAGGCCTGTGATGTTTTATTGCATATAAACAAGGTTTATTTTATAGCAATACCATGGGCTTTGGCCTTGAGGCTTCGAGCCGACGGTCAGCACGGCAGGCAGCCTGCCCTTTTCGGCTATCGCGCAGCTCAGCATCTGAGTGCCGCGGCTCATGGCCTTCATGCCGCGGCTCGCTGGCCTGGCGCGCTTGCGCGCCGAGCGGATCGCCAACTGCTATGCTCCTTGCTACTCCGGATCGAAATCCGTCATCCGGAACCGAGGATGCGATGCTATCGACATTGATCTACCGCAGCCGCATGCAGGAAGGGCTGGCGGCGCACGAGATTGAAGCAATCACCAGTGCGGCCCGCGCTCGCAATGACGCGCTGCAGGTCACGGGCATCCTGTTGTTTGACGGATTGCATTTTATCCAGGTGCTCGAAGGTCCGGATGTCGCGGTGGATGGACTTTTCGAATCCATTTCGAGGGACCAGCGGCATTGCCATGTCGTGCGGCTTCTGCGCGATTACGCGCCGTCACGCCGGTTTGCCAGCATGGGAATGGAACTGCTGGACCTCAGGCACTATCACGCCGGTGGCGGCCTCGACGCCCTGCTTGCCAGGGTGACCGCGACAGGCAGCCAGACATACGAAGACCGCGTCCTCAAGATACTGCGGCCGTACGCCGAAGGGGGATGGAAGGATCATTTCGTCGAAGGCACTGACGCGGCACAATGGATCTTCCCGCCGGTCGACGATGCGCTGCCTTTGCAAGCGCGGAGATTACGCGATGGCCAGCCTTGCCAGTTCGCCCTTCAACCCATAGTCGAACCCTTGAGCCGGACGATCAGCTCTTACGAGGCGTTATTGCGCAGCGCGTCGGGGGGTCCGCCAGATGAATATTTCTCTTCGCTGCCGAAGGAGAAGTTGTACGAAGCAGACCTGCGATCGAAAGTCCATGCCTTTGAGTTGATCAACGAACTGGGCATACGTGATTGCAAGCTGTCTATCAATCTCTTCCCCATGTCGCTGGTGGCCCTCCCGGATGCGGTGGATATCCTGCTCAGGCAGATTTCGGATGCAACGCTGACCCCTCAGCAGGTCATTGTGGAAGTCACCGAACAGGAAGCCATCTCGGACCTGAAGACATTCGCCTCGGCTATCGCCGAGTTGCGCCGAGCCGGCATAGGCGTGGCCATTGACGACTTCGGCGCCGGCTTCGCGGGGCTGTCGCTACTGGCGGAATTCCAGCCTGACAAGTTGAAGATAGACAGGACCATCATCAACGCCATCCATACCGATGGCGCCAGGCAAGCCATCGTTCGCTCGATGTTGCAGGCGTGCGCCGCGATGGGAATAACGCCGGTGGCGGAAGGGGTCGAAACCGTGGAGGAGTGGTGCTGGCTGCAGGCGGCAGGGGTAGAACGGTTCCAGGGCTACCTCTTTGCCAAACCGGCCCTGAACAGCGCTCCCCCTGTCCGCTGGCCCGAGGCCGCACGCTGATCGTCCGGCGCTTGACCATGACCCTGAAGCAACTCGAAGCGTTCTATTGGGCGGCCAAGCTGGGAAGCTTCGCCATTGCCGCGGATCGATTGCACGTGACGCAATCGTCGCTTTCCAAACGGATCGCCGAGTTGGAAACCTCGCTTGGCGCCCCGCTCTTCGACAGATCCAGCCAGCGTGCCGTCCTGACCGACGTCGGGCAGCGAACCGTTCCGCTTGCCCATCAGATGCTGTCCCTGAGCGATTCGGTCAAGGCCCTGGTCTCGGCACCCGAGGGCCTGCACGGCGTCTGCAAATTCGGCATCAGCGAACTGGGATCCGTAACGTGGCTGCCGCGATTTGTCGCCACCGTGCGTGATGCGCATCCCGATCTGGTGCTGCGGCCTTACGTCGATCTGGCGCGTCAGTTGGAACGGCGGGTCGCGCGCGGCGAGCTGGACTTCGCCGTTTCCCCCAGCCCGTCGCCCGACAGCGACCTTCAAGCCGAAGTCATGAGCGAAGTCCATTTTTCCTGGATGGGGTCGCCGGCCAGAATGGGTAGGCGCCGAACGTTGCGAGCGGAAGACTTTGAGCGCCACCCCGTCATCACCATGACCGAGGACTCGGGCCTGACCCGCGCATTCGATGCCTGGGCCGCCGCACAGAAACTGCAAGTGCAACGTATCCTGGCCTGCAACAGCTTGATGGCGATCACAGGGCTGACCGTCGCCGGTGTCGGGATCAGTTTTCTGCCCACCGATTACATGGGCGGCTGGGTCACGCAAGGATCCTTGGTCGAATTGGCCAGCAACCCGCCCCTGCCCACGCTGAATTACTGCTTTCTGTCGCGTCGCGATGACACGCGACGCATGCTGCTGACGCTACGGGACTTCGTCAGGGATTCGGTCGATTTTTCCAGCGGCCTCCCCCCGCCGCCGCAACGTCGGCAAGGATAAGCATCGCCGATTGTTTCCTTTTTTGAATGATCGGTAAGTCGTTTAAATCGCTTCCCAGCGCACTGCGAAGTGCCACATGATTGCGCTTACCAAATCAATAATATTCCGGAGACTCATGATGCAAATCCTGCCAGCGCCCTTGCGCACCCTGTCAGTCGCCCTGTTGCTCATCGGCACCGCGCCGATGGCTCACGCCGCCTGGCCTGATGACCAACCGATAGAGATCGTCGTCGGATTCTCCGCGGGAGGCGGCACCGACCTGATGGCGCGCGCCCTGGCGCCTTTCATCGAGAAGCGGCTGGGCGGCCATGCGCGCGTCGTCGTCCTGAACAAGCCCGGCGCCTCGGGTGAGATTGCGAACGCCTATGTCGCGCGCGCCAAGCCCGATGGCTACACCGTGGCAGTGGTCAATGTGCCCAGCTTCAATTTCCTGCCGATGTACAAGAAGACGCAGTATCGCGCTGAAGACTTCGCGTTGGTGGCCCGGGTGGTGAACGACCCCACCGTCCTGATCGCCAAGCGCGACGTCAAGGCCAACAGTATGGCGGCGATTGTCGACGCGCTGAAGAAGAGCCCGAAATCGCTATCGTTCGGCTACAACGGCGTGGGTACCAACGGGCATCTGGCCTTGAAGCAATTGCAGAACGTATCTGGCGCCGATCCCAACGATGTACCCTTCAAGGGCACGTCTGAATCCAAGACCGCCGTTCTCGGCAGCCATCTGGACTATGCCTTCGTGAGCGCCGGCGAGATGCCTGAACTTCGATCGGGTTCATCGGACTTGCGGGCCATCGCGCAGTTCGGCACACAGCGCTCTCCGGCGCTGCCTGATGTACCGACCGCGGCCGAGCAAGGTTATGCGGTGACCATGACGTCCGAACGGGGATTCGCGGCGCCCAAGGGCACGCCGGCCGACATCGTCGCCAGGCTGCAGAAGGCTGTCGCGGACAGCGTCGCGGATCCGGCTTTCATCAAGGCCGCCAGCAACGATGCGCCCGTCCTGGCTTATCTGCCGGGTGCCGAATGGCAGGCATCCCTGGATAAACAGGCGCCGGCGTTACGCGCCATCGCGGACAAGATTCCCAAGGAATGATCGCCTTAACGGCATGATTCAAGGCATTGAAGCATGGACCGCAAAGACACACCGCGGAAGCCGCCGCGGTGAAGGCCCATGTTCGTAGAGAAAACCATGACTGCAGAAACCATCGTAATCACAGAAGAAAAGATCCACCCGGACGCCGCGGCACTGCTCAAAGGCTATCGCCTTTGCTACACGGGCGCGCGTTTTTCCCAGGACGACCTTGTCGCGCTGGTCGAGCGCGAACAGCCCGTCGCCATCCTGGCCCGCTATGGCAAGATCGACGAGCAGGTACTGTCGGCGTCACGCAAGCTGAAGGTCATCGGACGCCATGGCGTGGGCATGGATTCGATCGATCTGGCGGCCTCGAAACGGCTCGGCATCAAGGCCTTGGCCGCCACCGGATCGAACAGCCAGGCGGTGGCGGAGCTGGCGCTAGGGCTCATCCTTGCCTGCGCGCGGCGCATCAGCTGGCTGGACTCGCGCATGCATGAAGGGCAGTGGGACAAACAGAGCTATATGGGCTTCGAGCTGTCCGGCGCCACCCTGGGCGTGGTGGGCTGCGGTTCCATAGGCGCGCGCGTGGCGCGTTTCGCGCAGGCGATCGGCATGCGCGTCGTCGTCAACGATCCGTATCTGCAGGCGCATCAATTGCCTGAAGGGACGAGCAAGGTCGAGCTGGAAGAACTGTTGAAGGCCAGCGATGTCGTATCGCTGCATTGCCCGCTGGACGACTCGACGCGCAATCTGCTGGACGCCACCCGGCTCGGCCTGCTGCGCAAAGGCGCCATCGTGGTCAACACAGCCCGCGCCGGCCTGCTTGACGAGGAAGCCATCCGCGCGAAGCTGCATGCGGGCGATCTGCACCTGGGCCTGGACTGCTTTGTCGACGAACCCATCAACCCCGGCTCCCCTTGGGTAGACACGCCCAACGCCGTGCTGACCCCGCATATAGGCGGCACCACCAACGGCGGCCTGCGCGGAATGGCCGTAGGCGCCGCGAAGAATATCCTGTCGGTGCTGGAGACGTAGGACCGCATGCCTGGCACCCAGGCCGCGATTTGCGGCGCCATGGTGCCAAAAAATCACCTGGCAAAAAAAAACAACCACCCGAGGGTGGTTGTTTTTTTCACAGCATCTGGCGGAGACGCAGGGATTCGAACCCTGGATGCAGTTTTTAGCCACATACTCCCTTAGCAGGGGAGCCCCTTCAGCCGCTCGGGCACGTCTCCAGAAGAGTTTGCGATTCTAGCACGGATTTTCGGGCTTTTGCTTCATTTGCATAAAAGCTTCCCACCCAATCTTCCATCCTGGAATTTCACGCTAGACGAATCAAGCCTTGGCGCCCGGCGCCTGGTCCAGGCCGAAGGCCTTGTGCAAGGCACGGACAGCCAATTCCATGTACTTGTCTTCGATGATCACCGACGTCTTGATTTCGCTGGTGCTGATCATCTGGATGTTGATGTTTTCCTGCGATAGGGTCTGGAACATCAGGCTGGCAACGCCGACGTGCGAACGCATGCCGATGCCGACGATGGAGACCTTGGCCACCTTCTCGTCAGTGACCAGTTCCTTGGCCTTCACCGCGGGGATCACGTCGCTCTTGAGCGTGTCAACGGCGCGCGCGAATTCATTGCGGTTGACCGTGAACGAGAAATCGGTGGTGCCAGCCACGGACTGGTTCTGCACGATCATGTCGACGTCGATGTTGGCGGCGGCAACCGGGCCCAGGATGGAGAAGGCGACGCCCGGGGTATCCGGCACGCCCAACAAGGTGATCTTGGCTTCGTCGCGGCTGAAGGCGATGCCGGAGACAACGGCGGCTTCCATTTTTTCGTCTTCCTCAAAAGTAATCAGCGTGCCCGAACGCATTTCCTCGTCGAGCGGAATCAGGGGGTCGGTCAGCGAAGACAACACGCGAGTCGGCACACGGTACTTGCCGGCGAACTCGACCGAACGGATCTGCAGGACCTTGGAGCCCAGCGATGCCATTTCCAGCATTTCCTCGAAGGAAACCACCGGCATGCGGCGCGCTTCAGGCACCACGCGCGGATCGGTCGTATACACGCCGTCCACGTCGGTATAGATCAGGCACTCGTCGGCCTTGATGGCGGCCGCCACGGCCACGGCCGAGGTGTCCGAACCACCACGCCCCAGCGTGGTGATGTGGCCTTCGTCATCGATGCCCTGGAAACCCGTCACGATGACCACGCGGCCCGCGTCCAGATCGCCACGGATACGCGCGTCGTCGATGGAGGAAATACGCGCCTTGGTATAGGCACTGTCGGTGCGCACGGGCACTTGCCAACCGGCATAGCTGCGCGCCTGCACGCCTTCGGCTTGCAGGGCAATCGCCAGCAGGCCGCTGGACGCCTGTTCGCCGGTGGCGGCGATCATGTCCAGCTCGCGGCCGTCAGGCTGCGGCGTAATCTCGCGCGCCAGGCCCAGCAGGCGATTGGTTTCGCCGGCCATGGCCGAAGGCACCACGACAACTTTGTGGCCGGCGGCGTGCCACTTCGCGACGCGGCGCGCCACGTTCTTGATGCGCTCGACCGAGCCCATCGAGGTACCGCCATATTTGTGAACGATCAGGGACATCTCGTACTCTGGCTGGAAAGTGCCGGAACTAGCTGGCAGGCAAAGCCTAGTATTCTAACGCGTTCGTGAAAAAGCGCTGGAAATCGGTCGAAAATGCGCAATCAAGGCGTCAAATGATGCCGGGATGAAGCATTTCGGGAATCGCGTCCCGGAGGATGACCTTCCGTGGTGACCTTCCGTGGTGACCTTCCGGGACGACATTCCGGGAGGACATTCCGGGGGTTACCCCGGGATGATTTCCGAGGCGACCTTCCGAAGTGGACTGTTCGGGTCAGCCTGCCGGCCACTCCCAGCTTCAGGCCGGAGGAGCCCCCGACGCCCGGGCTTCGATCCCCACTCGTCCGCGCACGCAGCGCACACGGTGAACGCCATGGTCCCAAAGCAGTTGCCTGTCATGTCCCATGGCGTGCAACTGACGCAACTGCCGCAGCAACTCCGCCAATCGCGCATCGCTGGGCATGCGCGCGCCATGCAGGCGCAGCCAATGACGCAGGACATGCGCCTGCCGCGCTGGTGACAGCAAGCGCCACGCAGCCAGGGAAAAGTCCTGCGTGCCAGACGATGGATCCAGGCCAGCAAGGTCAGCGGCGGCCACTTCTGCCAGGATTTCGGCGCTGTCGGCCGCCTGGCGGGCGTGACGGGCGACGATGGCCTGCCATCCCGGCCAACGCCGGTCCAGCACGGGGGTCAGCAGCGTACGCACCGCAGCGCGGGTATAACGCTCGTCCGCGTTGGAAGGATCCTGCACCGCGGTCCAGCCACTGGTGGCCGCATACGCCGCCGCAGCCTGCAGAATGCGGGCGCGCGGCACGTTCAGCCAGGGGCGCAAATACGTGATGCCGTCACGGTCGCTGGTGGCCGCCATGGCCGCCAGGCCCTCCGGGCCGGCGCCGCGCAACAAGCGCAGTAACACGGTTTCGGCTTGATCATCCTGATGATGGGCGAGCAGGATATGTCCAACCCCATCGGCACGCGCAGCATCCGCCAGCGCGGCATAACGCGCATCCCGCGCCGCGCCCTCGATGCCGGTGCCGCTGTCGCTCGCCACCTGGACACGCAGCACCCGAACGATCAGGGTCGTGGTCGGGGATGCTGATGGCGATGGCGATGGCGATGCAGGTGCAGGTGCAGGTGCAGGGGAGGATGCCACCGCGGGGGCGGATGCCGGTACAGCACCCGCCGCGGACACAGACAAACTCGGCGTCGCGCCGAGCGCCCGCACCTGTTGCGCCCAGGCATCCGCCTCGGCGAACAAGCCGTGATGTACGTGATAGATGAAAAGCGCCAGCCCGAGGGGCGCGGCTACAGCCGCTGCGTGCACCGCCAGCATTGCGGAATCGGCCCCGCCGCTGACGGCCAGTCCGGCACGGTCATGGCCCGCCGACCGCAACGCGGCCAAGGTCGATCGCAAGGGACCGATCAGGGCGGGGTCGGCCTCCCGGCCTTCGCCGCTGTCACCGCCGGTCATGGGCTAGCCTCCCGCGGCCCGTGCGCGCCGGCTCAGGCGCGCACTTCCTGCACGCGGCCGTAAGCGGCCACGCGCTGCAAACGCTGCTCGACCAGTTCATCGGCTGACAACGTCGACAACTGACGCAAGGTATCGCCCAGGGCACGGCGCAGCAGGCGCGCCATGACGCGGGGATCGCGATGCGCACCGCCGACCGGCTCATTGACCACGCGGTCGATCAGCCCCAGTTCCTTCAGTCGCGGCGCGGTGATACCCAAAGCCTCGGCCGCCTCGGGCGCCTTGTCAGCGCTGCGCCACAGAATCGACGCGCATCCTTCGGGCGAGATCACCGAATACGTGGCGAATTGCAGCATCAGCACCGCATTGCCCACGGCAATCGCCAGCGCGCCGCCCGAACCGCCCTCACCGATGACGGTGGCGATGATGGGTACGCGCAGCTCGGCCATGGCGTAAAGATTGTGGCCGATGGCCTCCGACTGCCCACGCTCTTCGGCGCCGATGCCGGGATACGCCCCCGGGGTATCGACGAAGGTGAACACCGGGATATCGAATTTCTCCGCCAGGCGCATCAAGCGCATGGCCTTGCGGTAGCCCTCCGGACGCGGCATGCCGAAGTTGCGCATGGCGCGCTCCTTGGTGTCGCGTCCTTTCTGATGGCCGATGACCATGCAGGGGGTGCCGTTGAAGCGGGCCAGCCCGCCGACGATGGACTGATCGTCCGCGTACATGCGGTCGCCGTGCAGTTCATGGAAATCGGTGAAGATTTCCCGCACGTAGTCCATTGTGTAGGGACGCTGCGGATGACGCGCGACGAGCGCGGTCTGCCAGGGCGTCAGCTTGCCGTAGATGTCCTTGGCCAGCGTCTGGCTCTTCTGCTGCAGCCGATTGATTTCGTCGGAGATATCCACCGCCGAATCGGCCTGCACGAAGCGCAGTTGCTCGATCTTGTTGTCAAGCTCAGCCAGCGGCTGTTCAAAGTCCAGGAAGGTATTGCGCATGAAGAAGGGGATCCTGTTGGTGAGCCCGGAGATACCCGCGGTCAGTATTGAACCGGAACCGGTTCAAGGCTGTGCCACAGGTACCAGGTTGCCACGGTACGCCAGGGTTGCCAGGCCAGCGAAACCTCACGCGCTTCGAAACGCGAGACGGGTTCGCCGCTGAAATAGTGTAGCGAGATTGCCTTGAGCAAGCCCGGATCGTCCAGCGGCAGGACGTCCGGCCGCTGGAGATTGAAAATGAGGAACATCTCGGCCGTCCAGCGGCTGATGCCGCGGATGGAGACCAGTTCATCGACGACAGCTTCGTCTTCCATCTTGGACCAGCGGTCCGGATGCACCTTGCGTTCGCTGAAATGCGTGGCCAGATCGTGCAGATAGTCCGCCTTGCGCTGGGCGATGCCGGCGGCGCGCAGGCCGTCCGCGCCCAGGCGCAGCACCGACACCGGCGACGGCCGCGCGCCCGCGGCTTCCAGCAAGCGCTGCCAAGCGGTATCCGCCGCGCGCGCCGACACCTGCTGGCCAATGATGGCGCGGGCAAGCGTAACGAAGGGCGTGCTGCGCGAGGTCAGCCAGACTTCGGGATGCTGGGGGATCAGCTTCTTGAGAATGCGGTCGCGCCGCAGCAAATGGCTGACGGCGTCTTCCCAATAATGGGGCTTGGCAATGAGAATATCGGCGCTGGACATGGCGTGCGGTTTTCCTTGGGCACGCCTCAAACGCGGCGCCAGTTGGTCTGGCCGCCCGGTTTGTCTTCCAGCTCGATACCCTGCTCGCGCAATTCCTTGCGGATACGGTCGGCTTCGGCGAAATTCTTGTTGAGTTTGGCGGCGGCGCGGGCCTCGATGCGCGCATCGATGGCGGCATCGTCCAGGACCTCGCCACCCGCCGCGCCCCCGCCAGCCACGGCGGCGCCGGCCTTGTAGCGTGTTGGCGCGCGCAGATAGGTTTGCGGGTCTTGCTGCAGCAGGCCCAACAGGCCAGCCAGTGCCTTCAATTGCCCGGCGGCGCGAGCGCTGCCGTCGCGATTGGCTTCATTGGCCAGCTGGAACAGCGCGGCCACCGCCCCGGACGTGTTGAAATCGTCGTCCATCGCGGCCTTGAAGGCCTGCGCCTGAGCGTCGTTCCAGTCCACGCCCGCGGCGTCGGCGGCCATGTCGGGCGGAACATTCGCCAGCGTCTGATAAAGACGATCGAGGGCGTTCTGCGCATCCAGCAGGTTGTCGGGCGCGTAGTTCTGCGGGCTGCGGTAGTGATTGCGCACGATGAAAAAGCGCAGCATCTCCGCTTCGCGGGGATTGACCGCGTAGTCCGACCGCGCCTCGTCCAGCTCGCCGCTGGCGATGGTCTGGCGGATCGTGCGGAAGTTGCCCAGCGACTTCGACATCTTGTCGGCATCCACCATCAACGGGCCGCAATGCATCCACACATTGGCCAGCACGCCACCGAAGGCGCCTTCGGTCTGGGCGATTTCGTTTTCGTGATGGGGAAATTTAAGGTCGGGACCGCCGCCATGGATATCCAGGGGCAGGCCCAGCAGGCTCTTGCTCATGGCCGAGCACTCGATGTGCCAGCCCGGGCGGCCCAGGCCATAGGACGACTCCCACTTGGTATCGTCCGGTTCGTCGGCCTTGGCGGACTTCCACAGCACGAAGTCCAGGGGATCGCGCTTGGACGAACCCACGGCCACACGCTCGCCGGCGCGCAGGTCGTCGAGCGACTTGCCGGACAGCTTGCCGTAGCCCTCGAAGCCGCGCACCGCATAGTTCACGTCGCCGTCGTCGGCCTGGTAAGCCAAGCCCTTGGCTTGCAGGCGGCCGATGATGTCCAGCATCTCGCCCACATATTGCGTGGCGCGCGGCTCGTGGTCCGGGGTCTGCACGCCCAGGGCGCGCTCGTCGGCGTGCATGGCGTCGATGTAGAACTCGGTGACCTCGCCGATGCGGCGGCCGGTCTCGACCGCGCGGCGAATGATCTTGTCGTCGATATCGGTGATATTGCGGACGTAATCGACCTCATAGCCGCTGACGCGCAACCAGCGCTGCACCACGTCGAAACCCACCAGCATGCGGGCATGGCCCAGATGGCAGTAGTCGTACACCGTCATGCCACAGACGTACATCCGCACCCGTCCCGCCTCGGTCGGCTTGAAAGGTGCTTTGGTACGCGATAACGTGTTGTAGATCTGCAGCATAGGTTCAGGAGTTAACGTCCGAGGATCATGACCGCGGCGGCTTTCGCCCCCGCCGGCATGGGACGAGAGGGAATCCGCGACAGCGCCGGACAGCCGGTCGGCAGACGGTCCAGAGCACTTGGAAACGTGGCCCGGGGGACTCGAAACGCAACCGAGGCTAAAATGGCGGTCGTCAAGTATAGCAAGCGGCCCGGTCCGCGCGCCTATCCCGCGCCAACCGGGCGCTTTCTTTCCGGAATCAATGTGAACAACATGCCGCGCCTCATCCCCGTCGCCCTGGCCGCGCTGCTCCTGTCGGCGCCGCTGCAGGCCGTCCACGCCCAGGCCATGCCGGGCGGCTCCACGCAGTCCCAGAATGCCAATATGACCACCCTGGACACCCTGCCGCCCGAAGGCGGTTGGCAGGCGCTGGCCAATCTGCTGGACCGCGCCAAGCCGTCGACCGACACCCGCCTGACGCCCACGCCGTCCCAGATCACCGACCGCATCGAAGCGCTGCTGAACCAGGGCAAGAACGATCAGGCCTTGAAGATGATCGAGGACCGCATGGCCGCGACGGCCAACCGCGGCCAGAACGACGGCACCGACGTCCAGCTGAAATTCCAGTACGGCCGCGCCCTGGCGGCCCTGGGCCGCATCGACGAGGCAATGGATGTTTACACTCAAATGACGCAGACGTATCCGGAACTGCCGGAGCCCTGGAATAACATGGCGGTTCTGTACGTCGGGCGTGGCGACATCGACCGTGCCCAGGATGCGTTGAAGAACGCGCTGCGGGCATGGTCCGACTACCCCGCCGCGAAGGCCAATATGGCTGACGTACAGTTGATGCTGGCTCGCCGTTCCTACTCCGAAGCGTCCAAGCTGGGCGTGACGGGGACGCAGAACAAGGCGCGTGCCGTCGACAACCTGCTGAATGAAAAGAAGGCCCAATGATTCCGTATCACCCGTTCTTGCGCCTGCTGCGCCACGCGGCCTGCGGTCTGGCGATTGCCGCGCTGACGCCGGCCGTGGCCAGTGCCGCGCCCTCCTCCAACCAAGCCAAATCATCCACCTCTGAAGGCAAGACATCCATGAGCTCGAACCCCCGCGTCAAAGTACAAACCAATCTGGGCGACTTCGTCATCACCCTGGACGCCGACAAGGCGCCCAAGACGGTAGCGAACTTCCTTGCCTACACCAAGGAAGGCTTCTACAACGGCACCATCTTCCATCGCGTGATCGACGGCTTCATGGTCCAGGGCGGCGGCTTCGAAGCCGGCATGAAGCAGAAGCCCACCAAGGCCCCCATCGAAAACGAGGCCAACAACGGCCTGAAGAACGACAAGTACACCCTGGCCATGGCCCGCACCAATGATCCGCAGTCGGCCACGGCGCAGTTCTTCATCAACGTCGCCAACAACGACTTCCTGAACTTCAGCGCGCCCACGGCCAACGGCTGGGGCTATGCCGTGTTCGGCAAGGTCACCGAAGGCACCGACGTGGTCGACAAGATCAAGGCCGTGAAGACCGGCAACAGCGGTTTCCACCAGAACGTGCCGACCGAAGACGTCGTCATCGAGAAGGCCGAAGTCCTTGAATAAGGTCGCTTTGCCGGGTAGCGTCTGGATCGCCTCGGACATCCATCTGGGGCCGGCCACGCCGGCCACCGCGGAAGCGTTCCTGGGTTTTCTGGAAGCCGCCGCGGCGGAAGCGTCGGCCTTGCTGTTGCCAGGCGACATTTTTGACGCCTGGATCGGCGACGATGTGATCCGCCAGGCGCCGCCCTGGCTGGTCAACGCCCTCAAGGGCCTGGAGCAGGCTGCCGCGGCCATTCCCCTGTGGCTGGGTCGCGGCAATCGCGACTTCCTCATGGGCCAGGAACTGGCCAGCGCCATCGGCGCGCAACTGCTGCCGGAACCGGCGCTACTGCGGACCGACTACGGCGACATCCTGCTGACGCACGGCGACGAGTTGTGCACCGACGACGAGGCGTACCAGAAGTTCCGCAGCATGGTGCGCGATCCGGCATGGCAGGCCGACTTCCTTGGCCGTACCATTCCGGAACGGCTGACCCTGGCGCAACAGGCGCGCGGGGAAAGCATGGCCGCCAACCAGGTCAAGACCGCCGAGATCATGGACGTCAACAGCGATGCCGTGCAGGCGCTGTTCCGCCAGACCGGTGTGGCCACGCTGGTACATGGCCACACGCATCGTCCGCAGCGCCATGTGCTGCAGATCGACGGCCGCAAACGCGAACGCTGGGTCCTGCCCGATTGGGATTGCGACCACGCGCAACCGCCCCGCGGCGGCTGGCTGGTCATCGACAGCGACGGCCTGCAGTTCTTCGACCTGGCTGAAGCCGAGGACTAGGCATAAGCAGGGCGACTTGCTCCTTGCCCATGCATCGGACAGGCTGGCACTGAAAAAAAAGCCGACTGATTTTCCATCAGTCGGCTTTTTTATTTCCTGCCTTTGCCGGCAGAGGCGGCGACGCCCCACCCGCTACGCGATGTCCCCGATCAGGCTGAGTTCTCAGGCTAAGGTCGACCACCGCGCGCCCCCAAGAACCCAATCGCTGGCCAGGGGGCTTTGGGGGGATCCCCCCAAAAAATAACAAGTCTCTCGCGGCAGCGGGTCCGCGCCCGCGCGCTTGGGCCTTACCGCAGGAACAGCACCAATCCCACCACGATACCCAAGGCGATCCGGTACCAGGCGAACACCCGGTACGTGTGGTTGGCGACGAACCGCAGCACCGCCCGCACCACCAGCATCGCGCTCAGGAAAGCCGCGATGAAACCCACGATGATGCCCGTGACATCGTGCTGGGTAAGGATGGCCATGTTCTTGTACGAGTCATAGACCGTCGCGCCCAGCATGGTCGGCATGGCCAGGAAGAAGGAAAACTCCGTGGCCGTCTTGCGCTGGATGCCGGCAATCATGCCGCCGATGATGGTCGAACCTGAACGCGACACGCCCGGCACCATCGCCAGGCACTGGGCAACACCAACGCCCAGGGCCTGTTTCCAGCTGACTTCCTCCAGGCGATGCGCACTGGCGCGCACATCCGAAGCACTGTCGTCCGCGGCGGAATGCGGCCCGGGCGTGGCGGCCTGCGTGCGGCGCTCCACATACAGCATCACCAGTCCGCCCAACACCAGCGTCGTGGCGACCACCGCCGGGTGGTAGAACAAGGCCTTGATGGCCTTGATGAAAATGGCGCCGATCACCGCCGCCGGCAGGAAGGCCACCAGCAGATTGCGCGTGAACATCATCTCGCTGCGCACGCCGGTGAACGTGCCGTGGATCAACTGCCACAAACGCGCGCGGAAGATCCACATGACAGCCAGAATGGAGCCGAACTGGATCACGACTTCGAACACTTTGCCCGAGCTGGACTGGAAATTGATCCAGTCCCCCACCAGGATCAGGTGTCCCGTGCTGGAGACGGGAATGAACTCGGTGAGTCCTTCGATAATGCCCAGGAACATTGCCTTGAGCAGATACAGTGTGTTTTCAGTCACGATGACAGGTCAGGATAGGGTCTCAGGAATTGGAACCGTCATCGGCCTGGGCCACGTCCAGCGACAGGCGTTGGACGCGGACCGAAGCAATGCGACGGCCGTCGAGTTGTAGCACCTCGAACGTGAAACGTACGTGAGGTGATACGAATTCGCAGGTATCGCCCGGCTGCGGCAAATGGCCGAAACGCGACAGCAGATAACCCGCCAGGGTCGAGTATTCCTGAGCTTCGTCCACCAGGCCATCGGTCTCCAGGACCTGCTCCACATGGTGGAGGTCGGCCGCGCCGTCGATTTTCCAGCGGCCCTCTTCTTCCGGGACGATGTCCGGCATTTCGTCTTCGTCGGGGAATTCGCCGGCAATGGCCTCGAACACGTCGATGGGCGTCACCAGACCTTCGATGGCGCCGAACTCATCGGCCACCAGTACCAGTTGGCCGCGTGCGCGTTTCAAGATGTCCATCAGGCGCAGGATGCCGATCGATTCGTGCACGATGATGGGTTCGCGCAAGCGATCGCGCTGCACCCGGCCTTCCGTGATGAGATCGCCCACCAGGTCCTTGGCGCGTGCGATGCCCAGCACCTCGTCCAGCGTGCCGCGGCACACCGGGAAGAAGCTGTGCGGCGCGGCCGTGATCTGGGCGCGGATGGTGTCGGCATCGTCGTCGATGTCGATCCAGGTCAGGTTGGTACGCGGCGTCATGATGGAGCGGATGGAACGTTCCGCCAGCGTCAGCACGCCGCTGACCATATTGCGTTCCTCGACGCCGAAGGCCGGCGGTTGCTGGGCCTGGGCATCACCATTCGATTCGACCTCTTCGTCGACCGGCATGGCCGGGCGCTTGCCCAGCATGCGCAGCACGCCTTCAGCCGTGCGCTCACGCATGGGCCGGCGCGCATCCAGCCGCAGCAGGTTGCGGCGCGCCAGCTGGTTCAAGGCCTCGATCAGGACCGAGAAGCCGATGGCCGCGTACAGATAGCCCTTGGGCACCTTGAAGCCGAAGCTTTCAGCAACCAGCGAAAAACCGATCATCAGCAGGAAGCCCAGGCACAACACCACCACGGTGGGATGCGCGTTGACGAAACGGGTCAGCGGCTTGGAGGCCAGCAGCATGATGCCGATGGCGATCACCACGGCGATCATCATGATGGCCAGGTGATCCACCATGCCGACCGCGGTAATCACGGAGTCCAGCGAGAACACGGCGTCCAGCACCACGATCTGCGTCACGATGACCCAGAAGCTGGCGTATACGCGGGGCCCGGTGCTGATGTGCTGCGCGCCTTCCAGGCGCTCGTGCAGCTCCATGGTCCCCTTGAACAGCAGGAAGAAACCACCCGCCATGAGGATCAGGTCGCGGCCGGAGGGATTGAGCGGTCCGATGGAAAACAAGGGCGTGGTCAGCGTGACCAGCCAGGACATGACCGACAGCAGCACCAGGCGCATGATCAAGGCCAGCGACAGGCCGAGTACGCGCGCGCGATCGCGCTGCTTGGGCGGCAGCTTGTCGGCGAGAATAGCGATGAAGATGAGGTTGTCTATCCCGAGAACGATTTCAAGGATGACGAGGGTAAGCAGGCCGACCCACGCAGCGGGGTCTAGCAGCCACTCCATGTGGAACTCCAACAGTTGAGGAACCGGTAATCGTACATGAAAACCCGCGCGGCGCCGGTCACAGTCCTGGCACGCGGGCGGACATGGCTGTCACGCTGGTGTCACGCAGGAGCACGTGGAGGTCCGACCCGGCAGGGGCGTTGATAGCCGCCCGGCGGGGGCGTGGATATCTACCAGAAAGATGGCGCGAAAGATGAGGGGTGTTTAGGCTTTGTGGAGGATGGCGTGCGTGGCATTGCCGAGGTGAAATACGCCTACAGATCCGATCGGTCCCCTGCCCCAATCGCCCGCGTTCCCCCTCTCCCCCCGGCCTACCCACAGCAGGCCCCGCGCGCGAGCAAGGCAGGCCCGACGGATCTGACCAGATCGCACGAAAAAGTCGCCCTGAGGGGCGACTTTTTTTCATTGGGCTCAAGGTCGCGCGCGGGCGGCCTTGCCTCATCAGGCCGGCGTCGCGCCGCCCTGCAAGGTGGCCAGCACCTGGGTGAAGATCTTGGGCGTGGCCGCCAGCACATTGCCCGAAACCAGCCACCCCTGTTCACCGGTGAAATCCGCCACCAGGCCACCGGCTTCCATCACCAGCAGGCTGCCGGCCGCCAGATCCCAGGGCTTCAGGCCCACGCCGCAGAAACCGTCCAGGCGGCCGCAGGCCACGTAGGCAAGGTCCAGCACGGTCGAACCCATGCGGCGCACACCGACCACGCTTTCCGCCACCTGGCGGAACTTGCCGTTGCCCTGGTCAGGCCCGGCCGAACCCGCCCAGTGCGCGCCCAGCAGCGCCTCGTGGTAGCGCGTGCGCCCCGACACCCGCACCCGGCGGTCGTTCAGGAACGCGCCGCTGCCACGGCTGGCGGTGAACAGTTCATTGCGCGAAGGATCGAAGATCACGGCCTGCGTCGGCACGCCCTTTTGCAGCAAGGCGATGGAGACGGCGAAATTGGGCAGGCCATGGATGAAATTGGTGGTGCCGTCCAGGGGATCGATGATCCACTGGTATTCGGCTTGCGCGGCACCCTGCAGTCCGAACTCCTCTCCCAGCATGGCGTGGTCGGGATAGGCCGCCTGCAGGGTCTCCACAATGGCGGTCTCCGAAGCCTGGTCGACTTCCGTGACATAATCCCGCGGCCCTTTCTTGGCTACGTTGAGTCTTTCCAGGTCGAGGCTGGCACGGTTGATAATAGTGCCGGCACGCCGGGCCGCCTTGATGGCGATGTTGAGCATCGGGTGCATAGATTTCCGTAGATTCGCACAAACGCGCAAGCTACCGCCGACGGCTGGCAATGGTCATTCCATTGCTGCCGTGGACCTCGGACGGGAACCCTTCCCGCGCCGCGCCGCCCTCTGAAACCAGGGGCTGGCGGCCCGAAACCAGGCCGGCCTGCTTGCGCCAAACGTGGGATTTTAAATGACTCAGGCATTTTCACGCGTTCGTTTCATCATGGTGCAGCCCAGCCACCCCGGCAATGTCGGTTCGGCGGCCCGTGCCATCAAGACGATGGGCTTCTCCGGGCTGTCCCTGGTCGAGCCTAAATTCAGCGATATGACAGCTCAGCCGGAGGCCATCGCCCTGGCCAGCGGCGCCGGTGACGTGCTGGCCAACGCCAGCATCCATGCGACGCTGGAAGAAGCCCTGGCTCCCGTCACGCTGGCCTTCGCCCTGACGGCGCGGGTGCGCGACCTGGGGCCACCGCCCTGCGACATCCGCCAGGCCGCCGATCTCGCGCGCGCGCATCTGGACGAACACGCCCAGGGCGAGGTCGCCATCGTGCTGGGGACCGAGCGGGCCGGGCTGACCAATGCCCACATCGCGGCCTGCCACCGGATCTGCCATATCCCCGCCAATCCCGAATACAGTTCGCTGAACGTGGCCCAGGCGCTACAGTTGGCCGCGTGGGAGCTGCGTTACGCCCTGCTGGCCCATGCCGGGGCGTCGATGCTGCCCCCCGCGCCCGCCGCCGCGCCCGATCCCGGCGCGGCACCGGCGTCCAGCGCGGCGGTACAGGCCTTCCTGGCCCATTGGGAAGAGGCGCTGGTGGCGGTCCAGTTTCTGGACCCGCAACATCCCAAAAAGCTGCTGCCGCGCATGCGCCACCTGTTCAGCCGCAGTGCCCTGACGCGCGACGAGGTCGACATGCTGCGCGGCGTCTGCACCGCCATGCTGGCAGTCGTACGCAAGTCCGGCGGAAAATAAAGGCCGCGCCGCACAGCCGACGCGATGCCATGGTCAGGCAGAAGGACCACGCCGGGCCGCCTTCTCCGGCTCATCCCGGCGGGCGGTCGGTACAGCCGGCACATACGGCGCGGCCCTCATCATGCAAAAAACCCTCTGTTTTACGAGAGGGTTTTTGCATATTGGGCGGCCAGCATGGCCACCCCTGTTCCAGGCTGGTCCGCGATCAGTCGACCGTGGCGCCGGAGGCCTTGACCACCACCGACCACTGTTCGACTTCAGACTTGATGAACTGGCCGAACTCGGCCGGCGTCGTCTTGACCGCTACCGCGCCCAATTGCTCGTAGCTGCGCTTGACCTCGGGCTTGTCCAGCGCCTTCTCCATGATGGCGTTGAGCTTTTCGATCACTTCCGGCGGCGTCTTGGCCGGCGCGATCAGGCCGAACCACGAGGACACGTCGAACTTCGGAAAACCGGACTCGGCCATGGTCGGCAGATCCGGCGCGCTGGCCGAACGTTCCTTGGTGGTCACCGCCAAAGCGCGCAGCTTGCCGCTCTGCACGTGCGGCCAGGACGACGGCATGTTGTCGAACATGAACTGCACCTGGCCACCGATCAGGTCGGTCAAGGCCGGACCGCTGCCCTTGTAAGGCACGTGCATCACGTCGACACCCGCTTCCTGCTTGAACAGCTCGCCGGCCAGGTGGATGGACGTGCCGCTGCCCGACGACGCGAAATTCAGCTTGCCGGGATGGGCCTTGGCGTAATCGACCAACTCCTTGACCGACTTGACCGGCACGCTGGGGTTGACCACCAGCACGTTAGGCACCTTGGCCGCCAGGGCGATCGGCGCGAAATCCTTGTTCAGGTCGAAGTTGACCTTCGGATACAGCGTCTGGTTGATGGCGCTGGTGACCGCGACGAAGTACAGGGTATAGCCGTCGGCCGGGGAGCGCGCCACGTACTCGGTGCCGATATTGCTGCCGGCGCCCGGTTTGTTCTCGACCACGAAGGACTGGCCGGTGGCCTCGGTCAACTCCTTGGCCATGATGCGCGCGATCACGTCAGTGGTGCCGCCCGCGGAAAAACCGACGACGATGCGCACCGGCTTGTCCGGGTAAGCAGCCTGGGCCGTCGCCCCGAAAGTCATCACGGCGCATGCACCGGCCAGGGTCGCGACCGTCCTGCGCAAAAGGGCAAGCTTTTGGCTCATTGCCTCACTCCAAATATTGTCCAGTCGATGGACGTTTAAAATAATTGCTGCCTGATTTTCGGAGATCAGGCAACATACGGCAACAAGATGTCCATGGCTTGGACGCCATTTCTGTACGTGCCCGGTAGGTCGCGCCAGATAGGCGCTCGGAATGGACACCCGATTCAACGAGACACCCGCGCCAGGCCGAGGCCGCGCGCGTTCGTCGCGGCCTGGCGCCGGCGGAAGACCTTACCGCTTCGGCCCCCATGGCGGCGGCAACGCGAACGCACCCGCCCGGCGCCCCTGGATTTCATGGAAGAAAGCCGCTCTACCTCCACCGGCCCCCGTACGCTTCGGCGCGGGCTGCAAGTGCTGGCTGCCCTGCGCGACCACGGCAGCGATGGACTTAGCGTGACCGACTTGGCACGCCATACGCAGATTCAACGCCCGACCATCTATCGCCTGCTGGCGGCGCTATTGGAAGCGGGCCTGGCCTTGCCGGTGCCCGGCACCAAGAAGTACCGCGCGATGCTGGCCCCCAACGCCGCCGTAAGCGAACCGGACCCGCGCCTGCGCCAGACCCTGCCGATTCTGCGGCGCCTGGCCGAACGCACCGGTGATGCCGTATTCCTGGTGGTACGCGAAGGGGATGAATCGGTGTCCCTGCATAGGGAGATCGGTGGTTATCCGGTACAGATCCTCGCGACCTACGCCGGCAAGCGCCAGCCGCTGGGCGTGGGGTCGGGCGGCATGGCCTTGCTGGCCGCCCTGCCCGATGAAGTGGCGCAAGGCATCGTCGCGCGCAATGCCGGGCAGTTGGACGAATATGGCGGCATGACCACCCACGAAATGCTGCGCTTGATCGACACCACGCGTGCGCGCGGCTACTCGGTGGTCGGCAATCACGCGGTGCGTGGCGCGCTGGGGGTGGGATGCGCGCTGCTGGACGCCCAGGGGGCGCCCTTGCTGGCCATCAGTGTGACGGCCATCATCGACCGCATGCCGGCACAGCGGCAACGCGAAATAGCGGGCTGGATCAAGGCGGAATTGGCGCGCTTGAAGACGGTCTAGGGCCGCCTGAAGCGGTGTCGTGTCGCTTGAAGACGTGGCAGGGTCTCAGGGAAGACGCGGCGCGCCTTCCTTGGCGGTGGCTTCCCCCGGCGTGGTGACCACGCGTACAGGAACGGGCGGCTGGTAGCCGTTCTGGTCCAGCAGCAGGCGCGCCTGGCGCAGCAGATCCCAACGGTATTCCCAATAGCGCGGCGACTCCACCCAGGAACGCACGTTCACGGTAATGACGTTGTCGAGATATTCGAACACGCGGACCTCGGGCGCCGGATCCTTCAAGGCCAGCGGATGCTCGTTGACCAGCTTGGTCAGCAAGGCGATGGCCTGTTCCAGATCGTCGCCATAGCGGACCCCCACCGGCAGATCGAAGCGGCGGGTGGGGTTGCGGCTGAAATTGGTGATGGTGGCATTCCACACCGTGCTGTTCGGCAGCGAGATGTGGATGCCGTCCGGCTGCACCAGGCGGGTCAGGAACATGCCCACTTCCTCCACCGTGCCGCTGCTGCCGGAACTCAGCGAAATGAACTCACCCGCCCGCACCGGCCGCAGCAGCAGCAACATGATGCCCGCGGCGATATTCTGCAGCGTGCCTTGCAGGGCTAGGCCGACCGCCAGGCCGGCGGCGCCCAGCACCGCGATGATGCTGGCCGTCTGCACGCCGAAGCGCGCCAGCACGGCCACCACGGTGAAGATGCGGATCGACCACACGACGGTCGAATGGAAAATCGGAATGATGGTGGGATCGACACGCGTCGAACGCCGTGCGATGCGCCGTACCCATTTGCCCAATAGCGCCGAAATCCACCAGCCCAGGACCAGGATCAGCAATGCGGTCAGCAGATTCAAACCCAGGTCGAATAGACGCGGGACGAGGTTGGTGATGTCTGACATCGCTAGAGTCATGTGCTGCGCTCCCGTAAAGCAGGGGCGTGTGGGCGCCCCGGAAAGGAGCGCACTTTAGCAGATGAATCCGGGCGAATGCGGGGTGGGACAGGGGTTATCCGAGGGTGTGATCAGGAGCATCGCGCGTACATCGCTCTCGGCCATCACCCGGCGTGAACGCCGGGGGGCCCCGCTCTTTTCACAGCATCACTTCATAGCCGGACAGCGCCGCCGCGCAGTCTTAGCAGATTACCCAAAGCCCGCAGCGGCGCGGGTGCCGGCGGCCGTGGCACGCCCGGATGCAGCCAGTTGTGCAGCACACGCGTCACCAGCGGAATCAGGACATAGGACAGCACGGGGGTCATCAGCGAACACGTCACCAGCACGCGCCAGAAGGTGGGCATGGCCGACAGCGTGTCCTTGAAGATCAGGCTGAAGGTCAGCAAGGCCGGGAAGTACACCACCCAGATGCTGAATGCCTGTTTCCAGCGCGGCGGCGCGCTTTTGTGCGGACCAAACCAGCTATCCATGCCCGTGGCACGGTGGACCTTGCTGGCGCGCACCAGTTGCGCGCCGCGCTCCAGCCACATGCGGCGCGGCAGCGACTGTTCATAGCGGTCCAGGCTGGCCGCGTCATGGAAGCGCAGCACGATCTGGTACTGGTCCCCGCCTTCCGGCGGTTGCAGCACGCCCGAACCCAGGAAGCCGGGGAAGCCGGCCGCCAGGATTTCGCCCTGCCGCAGCCAGGCGAGGAAATCGCTATAGCGTTCGGGGCTGATCTGGCGGGTGACCAGCATGGTCACGGGGGGACTGAGGGGGGTGGACATCTCGTACTCCTGCTGCGGCTGCTTCTGGGTGATTACCCTGAGTCAACCTAAGCAAAGTCCGTGCCAAATGCGGCGATGCAGCAATCACAGCTTGCCCGGGCACGCCGCTATATGAGACGCACAAATATCGCACCGCAGCATGCCTCATATTAGTGATATCCCTGAGCAAAGCACCAAAGTGGTGCAAGGCAGGGATGGCGTGATGAACCCGCGCCGCCCTGCGCCGAATCTGCGAAGGCGCCCCGACTGCCCGAAGCCATTGCGCCGTGCTAATGCACCGTGCCATTGCCCGGTCACGTCCGGCTCTCTACACTGGCCCCTCGAGATTTCCAACGACGAGGAGCGCTTCATGAACTACGACATCGCCGTATTGGTAGGTAGCCTGCGCAAGGACTCCATCAATCTTCAACTGGCCCACGCATTGGAAAAGCTGGTGCCGGAGAACGTCACCTTCAAGTACGCCAGCCTGGCCGATATCCCGCTCTTCAACCAGGACGATGAAAACGACATGCCCGCCCCGGCGGCCGCGTTCAAGGCGCTGATCGCGGGTGCGCATGGCGCGCTGTTTGTCACGCCGGAACATAACCGGTCGGTGCCGGCGGCGCTGAAGAACGCCATCGACTGGGGCACCCGTCCCTGGGGCCAGAATAATTGGAACAACAAGCCGGTAGGCATCGTGGGTGCCTCGCCCAGCGCCGCGGGCACGGCCTTGGCCCAGCAGCATCTGCGTAACATCCTGGCCGCCGAAGGTGCACCCGCGCTGACCACGCCCGAAGTTTTCCTGCAGATGAAGGAAGGCTTGATCGACAAGGACTTCAACATCACCAACGCCGACACCAAAGCCTTCCTGCAAGGTTGGGTGGATCGCTACGTCGCCTGGGTGGCGAAGTTCGCGTCCTGACATAGGCAAACGTAATAGCGGACTCCGACACGGAGTCCGCGTTTTTTTGCCGCATGTTGCGTGTTACTCGCCGGGTTCCTCGATCCGCATGCCGATCTTCAGGCCTACCTGCCAGTGCGCCACCTTGCCGTTCTCGATGTGGCCACGCACGGAGGTCACCTCGAACCATTCCACATTGCGCAGCGTTTTCGATGCGCGCTCGATCGCCCGTTGCACGGCGTCATCGCTGGATGTGGTGGACGAACCGACCAATTCGACTTGTTTGTAAACGTGGTTGGTCATGAGTCTTCTCCTGTTCCGCTGGACGGCGGTCGCGCTGCCGACGCGATCCGCCGGCGCGCCTGCGCCGCAAGCGCCGTGCTCAGCGGGGGATCCCTTCCAGGATCCGGGGCACAAGGTTTGCTGAAGTCGCCGCCGTAGTCACATTGCCGCGCTGACGCAACTCCCAAGGGTATCCAAAAGGCGTGGCCATAGGTGAACGTGCCGCGCCAAGGTTGCCCGGGCCGCGGCCATATTCCAGGAGATAGTCATCATGCCGGAGCAGAAAACCGTAGCTCGTGCCAATCGTGACAAGAAACAGGGCAAGTCGGCGTCCACCCAGGCCGGCGAATTCGTCAAGGAACAGGTCGATCGCGTGCGCGAAGGCAAGCATGGCGTACGCTCGGCCAAGCAGGCCATCGCCATCGGACTATCGGAAGCGCGCAGGGCGGGCGTAAAGGTCCCCACCAAGTCGACGGCTTCCGCTGCCACGAAGAAAAAGGCGCATCAGGACGAAGCCCATGCCAAGGAAACCAAGTCCGACGGGACCAAGGCTAGCAAGTCAGCCCGCCGCTCCGCTGCCAGCACCCGTGCATTGAAGCGTGAAGGCAGCGCCGGTGCGTCCAAGCGTGCGCTGTCGGCCCAGACCCGTTCGGCGGCGACCAAGCGCACCGCGGCCGACCGCTCGGCCGCGGCCCGCAAGGCGGCCGCCACCAAGGGTGCCGCCGGGCGCTCCGCCGCCGCCAAGAAAGCCGCGCGCACCCGCGCCGCCAACAAGAGTTCGCATACAGCCAGCCAGCGGTAGAAATTCGTCGAGGGAAGGGGGCGCCACGGAGCGCCTCCTGTTGCTTTCCTCTCGGCTCGAAGGCGCCGCGGCTGGCGCGTATCAGGCAGCCTTGGGCTTGTCGTGCCCGCTGATAGCCGCGCCGGCATCACCGCGTAAACGAACGCTGTCGAAAATCGCCAGAAAGGCCAGCGCCGCTGACGCCAGCAATGCCAGGCGAAATTCCGCCGGCCCCGGCGCTGTGCTCGTCAGGCCGGTCGACCATTCCGCCACGCGCAAGGCGATCGCGCCGAATGCAATCCCCATCCCCGCATTGAACTGCTGGCAAGCACTGAACAAGGTCGTCGCGCCCGTCATGGCATCGCGCGGCACGTCGGCGAAACCCAGCGTATTCAATGCAGTGAATTGCATGGACCGGCTCATTCCGCAGAGGAACAGCACGACGCACGTCAACCAGTAAGGCGTACTCGCGCCAAGCATCGCGCAGCCGACGAATCCCACCGCCACCAGCAAGCCATTCACCACCAGCACCCGCCGGAAGCCGAAAGCGCGCATCACCCACGCGGTGCCGGGCTTCATCACCAGGTTCCCGGCGAACAGCGCCAGCATCAGGCTGCCCGCCTGCACGGGCGTCAACCCAAAGCCCACCTGGAACATCAGCGGCAGCAGAAAGGGCGCGCTGCCGATGGCGATACGGAACAAGGACCCGCCATACATCGTCACCGCGAAGGTTGGATAACGCAGGGGCGACAGGTCCACCAATGGGTGCTCCACCCGCCGCAGATGCCGCACGGACAACAGCAAAGCCAGCAGCGCCACCGCCAGCAGTCCTGCCACAAGGGGCAAGCTGACTGTCAGCTCGCCGCACAAATCCATGGCGTACATGAACACGCTGCAGCCCACACCGGTCAGAATGAATCCCCATACATCAAACGGCCGGCGGCCACCCGCTTCGCCGTGCACCAGGCGCAGCGTCATCAGGATGGCGATCACACCCAAGGGCACATTGAGAAAGAAAATCCAGTGCCAGCCCAGATACGTCGTGATCACGCCGCCCACCAGCGGTCCGATGACCGGTGCAGCCAGCCCCGGCCAGGTGATGATGGCGATGGCCTTGATCAGTTCGGTCTTGGGCGTGGCGCGCAGGACGGCCAGGCGGCCGACGGGCACCATCATGGCACCGCCCAGCCCCTGCAATACCCGCGCGGCGGTGAATTGCGGCAGCGTCTGGGCCACGCCGCACAATATCGACGCCAGGGTAAACAAGGCCAGCGCGCCGCCGAACACCCTGCGTGAACCGTAGCGGTCGGCCACCCAGCCGCTGATGGGAATGAAAACCGCCAGCGCCAGCAGATACGCGCTCATGCCGATGGACATGTCCGCCGGCCGCACGCCGAAAGAACGGGCCATCTCCGGCAAGGCAGTGGTGATGATGGTGGAGTCCAGCATCTCCATGAAAAACGCGCCCGCCACCAGCCAGGCGACGCCTTTGCTGGTGGATCCATCGCCTGAATTGGCGCCACCGCCGGAGCCGGAGCCGGAGCCGGAGCCGGAGCCGGAGCCGGAGCCGGAGCCGGAGCCGGAGCCGGAGCCAAGACCAGCGCCGGAGCCGGCCGGGCCGGCACCCGCACTCCGGGAATTTCCTTGCGATGGGGTCGCCTGCACTGCCATTGCTACTGCCTCTCGGTATGTCGGATCGGGCCGCTGCCGCGTCGATGCCAGCACCGCGGCCAGCCACCGGGGCCAGGGCCGGCGCCCGCGGCCTGGCGGCGCGACCCGGCAATTGTAGGTAAATCGGACCCGCCCCGGGTGGGCTTGCGCCAAAAGCCCAAAATGGCCGGCAAGTGGGCCGCTGATCCGCTGTGCCCCGCGGCGCGCGCGGTGGCAACATGCCCATGACTCAGCAACCGGCCACGCCGTCCCCTCCGCCACTCCACGTGGCCAGACGGGGACGCATCAGGCCCCGAATACACCTTGCCCTTACCCCAGCCTCCCCTTTCCGCTTCCGTCGAGTCCCAGACTTCCCTGGATCCCGCCGACTGGTCCGCTCTGCGCGCCCAGGGGCACCGCATGCTGGACGACATGTTCGACTACCTGAGCACGCTGCGCGAACGGCCCGTCTGGCAGCCGGCGCCGCCCGCCGTGCGGGCAGGTTTCAGCACGCCGATGCCGCGCCAGCCCACCGAGCTGGCCGACGCCCATACCCGCTTCATGGAAGAAATCCTGCCGTACGCGGTGGGTAACGCGCATCCCGGCTTCATGGGGTGGGTGCACGGCGGCGGCAGTGCCGTCGGCATGCTGGCCGAAACCCTGGCCGCCGGATTGAACGCCAACCTGGGCGGACGCAACCAGATCCCCATCGAAGTGGAACGCCAGATCTCGCGCTGGATGGCCGAACTATTCGGCATGCCCGCGGGTGCCGGCGGCCTGTTCGTCACCGGCACGTCCATGGCCAATCTGATCGGCGTGCTGGTCGCCCGTACCGCGACGCTTGGCCGCGCGGTGCGCCAGGCCGGCGTGGCGGCGCAAGCGGATCGGCTGGTGGCATACACCTCGGTCTGCGCGCATGGCTGCATCGCGCAGGCCATGGATATCGCCGGACTGGGCATCGAGAATTTGCGCAAGATCCCGGTGGACGGCCAGTTCCGCATGGACCCGGCCGCCTTGCAGGCCGCCATCGATGCCGACCGCCGGGCTGGTCTGCGTCCTTTTCTCATCGCGGGCACGGCCGGCACGGTGGATGTCGGCGCCATCGATCCCCTGACGACGCTGGCGGATATCGCCGCCCGCGAGCAGCTCTGGTTTCACGTCGACGGTGCCTTCGGGGCGCTGGCCATGCTGGCGCCTTCGCTGGCGCCCTTGCTCAAGGGAATAGAACGAGCCGACTCCATCGCTTTCGATTTCCACAAGTGGGGCCAGGTGCCCTATGACGCCGGCTTCATCCTGGTGCGTGACAGCGCGGCCCAGCAGGCGGCTTTCGCGGCCAGCGCCGCTTACCTTAGGCGCGACGATCGCGGGCTGGCGGCGAATTCCCCTTGGCCTTGCGACCTTGGGCCGGATTTGTCGCGCGGCTTCCGCGCCTTGAAGACCTGGTTCACGCTGACTGTGTACGGCGCCGATCAGCTAGGCGCGGTCATCGCGCATACCTGCGCCGTGGCGCAAGGGCTCGCGCAACGGGTCCAGGCCGAGCCGCGCCTGGAGCTGCTGGCGCCAGTGGCCTTGAACATCGTCTGCTTCCGCTATCGCGCCGAAGACGCGGCGGCGGCCGACCGCCTGACCGCCGCCATCGTGCTGGAACTGCAGGAGTCCGGCGTGGCCGCCCCATCCACCACCCGTATCGGCGGCGCCCTGGCGATCCGGGCCGCTATCGTCAATCACCGCAGCACGCATGCGGATGCGCAACGCCTGTTCGACGCCGTGCTGGCTATCGGCGCGCAACTGACGGGGGCGGCGCCCTCGCCTGACATTGCCGCCGTTGAAGGCGGCGTTCTTGAAAGCAGCATCCTCGAATCAGGCGCCTCCGCATCCGCCGCCTTCGAATCCGGCGCCTTCGATGCGCGTGCCGCCGAACCTCAAGCATTACCATGACCGACGCAGCGATAACCGAAGCAATGACTGGCTCAACGATGATCGAAGCAGTCAGCAAGACGCCACCCAATGCCGCGACCGGCGCGGCTGCCCTCGCACGACGTCCCGACCTCATCGGCAAGGCGCGCTTGATTACCTATGCCTTCCAGCAAGGCGACCTCGACACTCTGCGCCAGCAATTGCTCGCACGAGCCCAGCAGGGCGAGGGCGAGGGCGACGCCAATGCCGCGCTGGACCTGTCCATGGTCCTGCTGCTGCTGGGCCAACACGACACCGCGATGGCCTTGCAGCGCCACGCGGTACAGGCGCAGCCGCTGTATCACATGCCGGCCGACCGCCAGCCCGCAACGCTGCGGCTGCTGGTGCTGGTCGCTTGCGGCGACTTTCTCGCCAATACGCCGTTCGAGTTCCTGGTCGCCGATTCCGCTATCGCGGTGGACATCCTTTTCGTGGGCGAAGGCATCCCGGCGCCCGCGCAGTTGCCCGAACATGACGCGCTACTTGTCGCCGTCGGCGAATCGGCGGCCAATCGGCCGCTCCTGGATACGCTGCGGACGCCGCTGGCGCAATGGCATCGCCCGGTGCTGAACCGGCCCGAACATGTGCTCAAGACCTCACGCGACGGCCTGAGCGCGGCACTGCAGGGCGCCGAGGGCATCATCGTGCCGGCGATCCGGCGCGTCACGCGGGCCGAACTAGACGCCTTGGCCAGCGGCCAGGCGCGGCCATCGGACCTGTTGCCCGGCGTGGACTATCCCGTCCTGGTGCGCCCGTTGGATTCGCACGCCGGCCACGGCCTGGAAAAAATCGACGAGGCCGCAGGGCTTGTCACTTACCTCACGGCTCACGATGCGGCGTCGGCCACGGCCTCCGATGACGGAACCGGCCACGCTGACAGCGCGGCCGCCGAAGTTGCAGCGCCCGCGACCTTCTACTTGTCGCAGTTCATCGACTACCGTAGTCCCGATGAACGCTATCGCAAGTACCGCGTCGTGATGGTGCAGGGGCGGCCCTTCCTGGGCCATCTGGGCATCTCGCCCCGCTGGATGGTGCATTACCTGAATGCCGACATGCTGGAGAACGCCGCCAACCGCGCCGAGGAAGGCGCGCAGATGCAGGGATTCGACAGCGGTTTCGCCGCGCGCCACGCTGCCGCTTTCGCGCGCATCCATCAACGCGTCGGCCTGGACTATTTCGTCATGGATTGCGCGGAAACGCCAGACGGCCAGTTGCTCATCTTCGAAGGCGATACCTGCGGCATCGTCCATGCCATGGACCCCGTGGATCTCTTTCCTTACAAGGCGCCCAATATGCGCCGCATCTTCACGGCGTTCCAGGAAATGCTGCTTAAATGCGCGGGCACGGACAGCTGAGTCGCGACAGGCTGTTCTGATACGAAACTTTTCGATGCGGTTCGCTACAATCGGGTTCGAATCAGCCAATGCGAGTCCCGGGGCACTCGGCCCCCGGCAGCGAGACTGAAACGGATCCCGATGTCGCCAACCGCAGAAGCCGCCCCGGAGCACGCGCAATCCGACCTGGACATATTGGCCAAGGCGGAGTTGGAACGCTCCGGTGCGCGGCTGGTATTTCCCAAGCTGCTGGAGGATCGCTACCAACGGGACATTGCGGCGGAGCGGGTCAAGGAACTGCGCTTCATCCTGCTGTGGGGCGCGACGCTTTATTTCAGCCTCGGCATCTTGCTGAACCTGACCATCGTCCCGCAGCCTGACTGGCGCGGTGTCGCCATCCAGCTGACCGTTCCCACCGTGGCCGGGCTCGCCATCAGGCATGCATGGCTGCGCGTCACGGTCGCCACGGCCATCCGCGAAACCGCGCTTCTGGCCGGCTGCCTGCTCTGCACCCTGGCCGCCATCCTGATCGTTGCGGTCAAGCCCAGCCCCGCCACGCTAAGGGATTTCCTGCTGGCCATCCCGCCGGCCAGCTTCGTGCTGATTTTCGTCCGCTTGCGTTTTCGCCAGGCGGCCGTTTTCTTTCTGGCCAATATCGGCGTGTATGCGCTGACCCTGTCCAGCCGCCCGGAGATGAGCCACGACGACGCCATGTTCCTGATCGGCTTCATGGCAACCCTGCTCTTCCCGGCATTGCTGGGGGCGCATGCTTTCGAACGCGCCTCACGCCGGATTTACCTGCACGGGCTGCTCGACCGGCTGCGCAACGAGAACCTGACAGCCACCAACGCCGCGCTTGCCGACCTGTCCTACACCGATCCCTTGACCAACATTCCCAATCGGCGGCAATTGGACAAGACGCTGGATGAGTTCCTGGGACAACCGGGAGCAGCCGGCGCGCTGCTGCTGGCCGATATCGATCTGTTCAAGGCTTTCAACGATCGCCACGGGCACCTGGCCGGCGATGCCTGCCTGCGGCAAGTCGCGCAATGCCTGCAATCACATCTGCGGCATGCGGACCTGCTTACCCGCTTCGGCGGCGAGGAGTTCGCGGTGCTGTTGCCGCAATCCATGCTGGGTGAAGCGATCGAGACCGCGGAGCGGCTACGCGCCGCGGTGCAGAACCTGCGGCTCGCCGTACCGGGTCAACTGACGAATGTCACGATCAGCATCGGCGTCACGGCGCGCACCGGCCTGGACACGGCCGACGCCTTGATCGGCGCCGCCGATGCGGCGCTCTATGCCGCCAAGCATGCCGGCCGCAATCGGGTAGAAGTCGCGCGCGGCCCCATGTCGTCCGCGGCCTGAGAGGCAGCCGGGACGATAGCGGGCGTTGAGTTTCTGTTTCTCAAATTAAACGCGCGGCCCGGAACGGGTGTGGATCGACCGGCGGCGTGTCTCCGTACATCAGCGCACCCAGCAGCGCCGCGGTTCCCGCGCTGGTGTTGAAGCCTATGTGCTGATGCCCGAACGCCAACCAGAGGCCACGGTGTCCGGGCGTTTCGCCGATGATCGGCTTGCTGTCGGGCAACGTCGGCCGCCGGCCCAGCCACGGGCTGCTGTCCAGCCTGTCGGCAAGGGGAAAAACCCCGCGCGCCGTACGCTCGCACAAATCCAGCTGCGTCAAGTCCGCCGCCGCATCGCGCTCATTCAGCTCGACACCCGACCCCAGGCGTATGCCCTGCTCCATCGGCGCAAGGACGTAGCCCCCCGCCACGTCGTAGACGGGCCGATTCAGCGTGGCACCGTCACGCGCGCCGAAATGCATGTGGTATCCGCGCTCGAATGCCATGGGAACGCGGATACCCACACTGGCCAGCACGTCGTTGGCCCATGGCCCCGTGGCGATCACCACCTTATCCGCTTCCCACTGGCCGCCTTCGGTCGTCGCGGCCTGCCATCTTCCAGTTGGCAACTGCCGCACGCGCGTCACCGACGCCCTGGCCAGCGTTCCGCCCTGCTCGGCAAAAAGCCGCGCATAGGCTTTCGTCACGGCGCCCGGGCTATCCACCGAAGACGTGCCGTCCATCCAGATTCCGTGCTGGAACGTGGCGGTAAGGCCAGGCTCCATATCGGCGATCTCGTGCTCGTTCACAAGTTTGTACGACACGCCGAAACGATCGTAGGTCTGCCGTGCCAGCGCACTGCCCGCGAAACTTTCGGCGGTTCGATACAGGAATACCCAGCCATTGGAACGCAGCCGGTGCGTGACGTTGGCTGCTCGCAGCAAGCGGCCATGCTCGATGGCGGACAGCGAGATCAAGCCATGCAGCGCGGCGGCGGTCTCGTCGAAACGGGAGCGCCTGGCATTGAGCAGGAACTGCGCGCCCCACCTTGCCATCGACATGAGATAAGCCGGGTTGTAGCGGAAACTGACGCTCTTGTTCTTGAGCAGCGTCGGGAGATTGCGAAAGAGATTGGGATTATTGAACGGGATCAGCGAACTGGTCGCCAGCACCCCTGCGTTGCCATAGGACGTCTCACTGCCGGGTTCCTGACGATCCACCAACGTGACGCGGGCGCCACGGCGCTGGAGCTCCAACGCGCAAGTGACACCGACCACGCCGCCGCCAATCACGAGCACTTCGTTTTTCTGATTCATTTACGCCTGCCGATGATGCGAACCCGGCCCCCGCCGGTCGCCGCAAAGCCACATTATCCAGGTCAGAGCGGCCTGGCGTGGACGGCATGGCCCCGGTTGCCGGGGCGCCACGTCCCGTGCCCCGGAAATGGACACCGCCGCGCCGCGCTGCCTCGGCGTCAACGGCCAGGGCTACGCTTGTCACTCACCGGCACGCCAGCGGCGGCGAATGCCTGTGGCCGAGGGCCTACAATGCGTCTCGCGAGCAAAAAACCGCTTGAAGAATCGCCTGAATTACAGACTACCAAGAGAACCGTGTCGCAAGCCATCGATCCCTCCCATACCCCCATGATGCAGCAATATCTCCGCCTCAAAGCCGAGGCGGGTCCCTTGTTGCTGTTCTACCGGATGGGCGATTTCTATGAAATGTTCTATGACGACGCCGAACGCGGGGCGCGGCTGCTGAACCTGACGCTGACCAAGCGCGGCAGCTCCGCCGGCCAGCCCATTCCCATGGCGGGCGTGCCGGTACATGCCATGGAGCAATACCTGGCGCGCCTGGTCGCCTTGGGCGAGTCGATCGCCATCTGCGAACAGATCGGCGATCCGGCCGCCAGCAAGGGGCCGGTGGAACGCCGCATCGTCCGTATCGTCACACCCGGCACGTTGACCGATGAAGCGCTGCTACCCGCCAAGGCGGACCGGTCGCTGGCCGCCGTACATGTCAGCGGCGGGCGCTCGCCGCGTGCCGGTATCGCCTGGCTGAACCTGGCCAGCGGCGAATTCCACGTCACCGAGTGCGCGCCGGCGCAGCTCGAATCCGAGCTGCATCGCATCGCGCCGGCTGAAGTCATCTACGCCGACTGCGCCGAGTTCGACTTCGGTTTCGACGGCGCCCACAGCCGCGTGCCCGACTGGCATTTCGAAAGCGATGGCGCGCGCCAGCATCTGCTGGCCCACTTCCGCACCGACAACCTGGCCGGCTTCGACGTCGAGGACATGCCGGCCGCCATTTGCGCCGCCGGCGCGCTGCTGCGCTACGCCGCCCGCACGCAATCCCAGGGCTTGTCCCATATCCAGAGCCTCAGCGCACAGCGCCCCGGCGAATTCGTGTTGCTCGACCCCGTCACGCGGCGCAATCTGGAGCTGACGCTGACGCTGTCCGGCGAGGACGCCCCCACCTTGTTCTCCGTCCTCGATGGCTGCCGCACGCCCATGGGCAGCCGACTGCTACGCCGCTGGCTGCACCATCCGCTGCGTGAAAATCCGCCCGTGCTGGCACGCCAGACGGCCATCGCCGAAATGCTGGCCGATCGCATGGACGACCGTATGGGTGAACATACGGACGACCAGAGCGGTTTCGGTGCGAGTTCGAGCATGGGCCTGGGCGCGGCCACGCCGCTGGAAACGCTGCGCGCCGCCCTGGAACGCTATCCGGATCTGGAACGCGTGGCCACCCGCGTGGCCTTGCGTTCGGTGCGCCCGCGCGAACTGGCCAGCCTGCGCGACGCCCTGCTGGCCCTGCCGGCGCTGCGCGTCGCCGTGCAGCCGCTGACACGATCGCCGCGCCTGGCTGAACTGGGCACCCGGCTGGATCTCGATCCGGCCATCGCCCACCTGCTGCAGGAAGCCATCGCCGCGGAACCCGCGGCGGCGGTACGTGACGGCGGCGTCATCGCCACCGGCTATGACGGCGACCTGGACGAACTGCGCACCCTGGCCACCGATAGCGGCGAATTCCTGGTCCAACTGGAAGCCCGCGAACGCGAGCGCAGCGGCATCGCCAATTTGCGCGTGGAATTCAATCGCGTGCACGGCTTCTACATCGAAGTCAGCCGCGGCCAGGCCGACAAGGTGCCGGAAGACTACCGCCGCCGTCAGACGCTGAAAAATGTCGAACGCTACATCACGCCTGAACTGAAGACGTGGGAAGACCGCGTCCTGTCGGCCCAGGACCGCTCGCTGGCGCGCGAAAAATGGCTCTATGAGCAGGTCATGGACGCGCTGGCCACGCATGTGCGCGCCTTGTCCGAATGCGCCGGCGCCCTGGCCGAACTCGACTGCCTGGCCGCGCTGGCCGACCACGCACGGCGCCACGACTGGTGCGCGCCCGAGCTGGCCGAGGAAGCCGACATTGACATCGACGCCGGCCGCCATCCGGTGGTCGAACGCAGCATCGAACGCTTCACGCCCAACAGCTGCCGGCTCGATGCGACTCGCCGCATGCTGCTGGTCACCGGTCCCAATATGGGCGGCAAGTCGACGTATATGCGCCAGATCGCGCTGATCGTCCTGCTGGCGCGCACGGGTAGCTACGTGCCGGCCGCGCGCGCGCGCATCGGCCGCATCGATCGCATCTTCACCCGCATCGGCGCCGCCGACGACCTGGCCGGTGGCCGCTCCACCTTCATGATGGAGATGACGGAGGCCGCGGCCATCCTCGCTGCCAGCACGCCCGCCAGCCTGGTCCTGATGGACGAGATCGGCCGTGGCACGTCGACCTACGACGGCCTGGCATTGGCCTGGGCCATTGCCCTGCGGCTGCTGACGCACAATCGCGCCCTGACGCTGTTCGCCACGCATTACTTCGAGATCACGCGCCTGCCGGCGGAACAGCCGACAGCGGCCAACATCCACCTGGCGGCAGCCGAATCCGCCAATGGCATCGTGTTCCTGCACGAAGTACGTGAAGGCCCCGCCAGCCGCAGCTACGGCATCCAGGTGGCGCAACGCGCGGGTGTGCCGCCGGCGGTGATCCGCCAAGCCTCACGTGAACTCGAACGGCTGGAGGCGCAAGGCGCGCCGACACCCCAGTTGGGCCTGTTTGCCGCCGCCGCGCAGGCCGATGCCGCGGCGTCCGCGCAGGCCGACGCGGATGCGGACCACGAAGCACTGGCCGCGCTGCGCGACGAACTGGCCGCCATCGATCCCGACAGCCTGACGCCGCGCGAAGCGTTGGATGCCCTTTATCGCCTGAAGGCCACGGTGCGCTAAGGCCAGCCACGGCGAAGCCGAAGCCGAAGCCGAGCCGAGCCGAAGCCGAAGACCAAGCCGAAGACCAATTTAGGACTCTCATGAATCCGGATACTCCCCTGCAACTCCTCGGCGGCCGTACCCCGGCGGAATTCATGCGCCGCTACTGGCAGCGCAAGCCGCTGTTGATCCGCCAGGCCATCCCCGCCTTCCGCCCGCCGCTGACCTTGGCCGGGATCAAGCGCCTGGCGCGCAACGACGACGTCGAAGCGCGCCTGATCTGGCGCGAGAACGGCGCCTGGCAGATGGAACAGGGCCCCTTCGCGCGACTGCCCAAGGCCAGCGAGCCAGGCTGGACGCTGCTGGTACAGGGGGTGGATCTGCATGACGACGCCGCCGCGGCGCTGATGCAGCAATTCCGCTTCATTCCCGACGCGCGCCTGGATGATCTGATGATCAGCATCGCGACCGACGGCGGCGGCGTGGGCCCGCATTTCGACAGCTACGACGTATTCCTGCTGCAAGCGGTCGGCCAACGCGATTGGCGTATAGGCCGCCAGCGCGATCTCAGCCTGCAGCCCGGCTTGCCGCTGAAGATCCTGCGCGACTTCCAGCCAGAGGAAAACCATGTGCTGGAGCCGGGTGACATGCTCTATCTGCCGCCGCAGGTGGCGCACGACGGTATCGCAGTGGGCGACTGCATGACCATCTCCATCGGTTTCCGTTCGCCCAGCCAGGCCGTGCTGGCGCGCGGCATGTTGGAAGCCGCGGCCGAGCAGGTGATGGCGCGCGCGGGCCAACCGGCAGGTCCTTACGCCGAACCGCCGCTGCCCGGCCCCGACCTGAAAGGTGTCTATCGCGACCCGGGCCAGCCCGCCGTGGCCCAGGCCGCCGCACTGCCGGACGCGTTGGTCGAGGCGGCGCTCGCTGCCGTCGGCAAGTTGCGTTTCGATGAAGCATTGGCGACGCGCTTCCTGGGTTGCTGGTTGACCGAACCCGCCGCCAGCGCGGTTTTCGATGGCCTGCCGCCGGAAGATGTGGATCTTGCCGTCGAGTGGCCCGCGCAAGGTCGCCTGGTGCTGGATCGGCGCAGCCGCATGCTTTATCGCCAGCGCCAGTTGTTCATCAACGGCGAGGTGGCGCCCGTGCCGCCGTCGGCCTTGATGCGCCGGCTGGCGGACGACCGCGCGCTGGCGTGCACGGTTGCCCGGCCCAGCGAGGCAGAGCAGAACGTGCTGGCGCAATGGCTGGATGATGGCTGGCTGCGCTATCAGGACGCGTGATCGAAGAGAAATCACTTCGCCGCGGGCGGGTACGCAGCGCCGACAAGCGACAGGCGACAGGCGACAGGCGACAGGCGACAGGCGACAGGCGAGGTTGGGGACGAGCGCAACACGTTTCCCAGGCTCGCGGATGGTGCAAGGGTCGGACGTTTCGAGAATGCACAAAGCGCCTGAATACCGCCTTCCTCGTCACATCAAGCAAAACACGACACACTGCGGCAAGGCCTGTTTCCTTTGGGACGAGGAAGCTTTAATTTTCATACTCAATCAGAGCAATCTTTCCTTTAGCCTGGATTAGTGATTTCCCGTAGTCCACCGGCTCGCGGCCCGGGAAACTACGAATTGGCTCACTAAAAGGAGAACTGCTCATGATGACCAAAACCCTGATCCTGGCTTCCGTCCTCGCCGTCTCGCTGACGGCATGCAATAAGAAGGAAGACGCGGCGCCCGCGGCTGGCAGCACCACGCCCTCAACCTCCGCCCCTGCCACGACGGCGCCCTCCACTACCGCACCGTCGACCACGGCCCCCTCCACCACGACTCCTGGCGGCGCCATGTCCCCGGCACCGTCGACCGGCGGCAGCACGACCACGCCGAAGTAAGCAAGACCTTAGCAGTACCGGCCCCGCCGGACCCGTCAGCCAGGTTGGATCCTTCCAACCTGGCTGACGGGTCCGGCGGGGCTTTGCCATTTGGGCGGGATGCACAAGCAAAAGGCCGGACCATCTTTTCATGGCCTAGCCATCTAGTCTTTTCTTGCACCTTTCATATAGGTCATGATCCTCCTAAAGTGACGTCATCGGCACCGAACCAACAACGCTCATCGGCGCCGCGACCAGGAAAAAATCATGCCCACGCTAGACCTTCGCCACCTCGAAACCGACGAGGATTACACCGCCAGCTTCGCCGTCATGCAGGCCCTGCGGCCCCATCTGGCCGACGCGCAGGCTTACGCCGCGCAAGCCCGTCGCCAGGCACAGCAAAGCTATCGCCTGCTGGCTGCCTGGCAGGACGACCAGGTCGTCGGCCTGGCGGGCTACCGCCTGCAGGAAAACCTGATATACGGCCGCTTCCTTTACCTCGATGACCTGGTCACCGCCGACCACGTCCGCAGCCAAGGCGTTGGCGCGAAACTCATCGAGGCCGTGCGCGAAGAGGCGCGCAAGCATGGCTGCGCGAAGTTCATCCTTGATACAGGACTAGGCAACGCCTTGGCCCAGAAGTTCTATTTCCGCCAGGGCCTGTTGTCGCAAGGCATGCATTTCGCCCAGGTTTTATAGACGCACCGACCACGCTGAACAATCACTTTCCCTACGGAGTCATTCCATGAGCATCCTGCGCCTGCCCTACAACACCCTGTCCCCCGAAGCCTACGCCGGCCTCATCGCCACCAAGAAAGCCTTGTCCAAGAGCAGCCTGGGCAAGCAGCTCATCGAACTGGTGAACCTGCGCATCTCGCAGATCAACGGCTGCGCCTTCTGCCTGGAAATGCATACCGCTTCCCTGCGTGAAGGCGGCATCCAGGTGGCCAAGCTCGACGGCCTGGCCGGCTGGCGCGTCAGCGCGCATTACGACGAGCGCGAACGCGCCGCCCTGGCCTGGACCGAATCGCTGGTGGATATCGCCCACACGCACGCCGCCGACGAGGACTTCGAACCCCTCAAAGCGCACTTCAGCGATGCGGAGATTTCCGACCTGACGTTCGCCATCGCCTTGATGAGTGCATTCAACCGTCTCGCCATCGGCATGCGCCAGTAAGTTGGGGGCAGCCTCTGCTCCGGCGGGGGGAACCGCCAGTATGCGAGGCTGGCCGCGCGCGTCCAGCGCGCGACTCAGGCATAAGGAAGAACGGGATGCCGGGCGAAACGCCGGGTGCTCTCGTTCTTCCCCAGTGTCAGGGGAATCATGAACACCTTGGGTGGCGACCACTTGACGGTGATCTGCACCGCGGAGCGCCGGGCGTACCACAGGGCGTCCAAATGCTCGTCGCCCGGATAGGCGATCCGGGTAGTGATGCGCGCCTCATCGATATCGCGCAGGATCAGATAGGTCCGGATCGCCTTGGTCTTGTGGCTCGTCAGCGTTTCCGTCCGCGCAAAAGCCCCAGCGGCGATTTCCACCTGGTCATAGGCGTTCTTGCGCAAGCGCGCGATGATGTCGTCCAGTTTGGCGCGCACCTTGGCATCGAATACGGCCATCGCGTGCGGGACGTACAGGATATCTTCCGCCGTGATGGTGCTCGCCTCGCGCCGGGACCGCGCCCATGGATCCGCCGGCCACGCTGATGGCGCTGCCGCCAGCCCGGCGGCCGGCACCACGCCCCCTAGGCCTTCTCCCACGCCATTCCCTGCGCTTTCCGCTACGCCTTCCCCTACGCCGCCACCTACGCCAGCCATCCCCTGGTCCGGCAGACCCGCGACCTCCCGTGAGTCCCCCAAGTGGCCATATTGCGACGGCGCTAAGCGAGCCGCCCACATCGCGGGCGAATCGCCCCATTGCACCGCCCTCTCCGCTCGCCCATGCATGGCGTCCCCCTCCTTTTTCTTATGACTTTGGACCGGCCAAAAGCCAAGGGCCGCCCTCCTGTCTCCAAAAGGGCGGCCCTTGGCCTTACGACCGGCTCCGGCGGCGATCCAGCGGTTCAAGACCGTCAGGGCCGCCAGGCCAACCGACCGCCCGCTTGACGCGGACGGGGTGTACTGCAAATTACATCTTGTCCCGCAACACGCCGAGCAGACGCTGGGCGGTCGGGCTGTTATCACGCTTGCCGTCGGCGTCGAGCACCGTGATTTGCGTGGTATCGCCCTGGCCCACCAGGTGGACACGGTATTGCGGCGCCTGTGCCTTCTTGTCGCTGCTGGAGAACAGGCGGCCGAAGAAGCCCGGCTGCTCATTCTGCACACCGGTGTCGGTGTCGAAGTAGCGTACGAAGTAGTCACCGGCCGAACGGTCGCGGTCATCCACCGTGAAGCCGCCCGAATCCAGCGCCACGCCAACCCGGCGCCACGTGCGATCGAAGGACTCATTCACGTTGAGCAAAGCGCCATCGGCACGGATGTCCTGCACCTGCGGGCGTTGCGGCGCCTGTTCGGCGTTGGCGACCAGCGTCTTGGCCTTGTCCGTATCGGTGCCCAGGAAGACCATCATGCGTGCCAGCATGGCGGCGTTCAGGCCCGGATCTTCCTTGCCGAAAGTCCACTGCGTGTTGGAGGCTTCGACGTTGGCGTTGCCCACCACTTTTTCCACCATGTGCTGGTGGCTGATGTAGACCTCGGTATGGCCGTTGACGCGTTCGACGCGAGTGCGGAATTTTTCGCGTTCGCCGCTATCGTAGGCTTGTTCGATCAGCAGGCCGAGCGCCTGGCGCAACCAGCTTTCCGGGATCTTGGCGCGGTTTTCCGCCCAGTTGGTCTCGATCAGGCCGGCGGCCGGATTATTGGTCTGGATGGTGAAACCGTTGCTGGTCCAGAAGTCGACGATCTTGGGGAAGACCTGGTCCGGCGGACCATCGATCACCAGCCAGCGCAGGTCGCCGTCACGTTCGACACGCATGTCGGTACGCGTGGGCAGCACACCGCTGGCGGGCGAGTTGACCTTGGTCTCGGTCGCCTGCGCCTGGGATTGCGCCTGGTATTGCGAGAACGTGGTCGAACCCGTCGCCGGCGCGCGGTAGCGCGGATCATTGGCGGCTTGGGTGAGATCAGGCGGGATACTCAGGGGATCGACACGCTGCGTGCTCGCGCTTTTGTAGTCGATGGATTCTTCTTTGCCCAGGAACTGATTAACTTCGCTGCAACCGGCCAGCAAGACCAGGGTAATCAATGCCGACAGGCCGGCATAGCGCTTGTTCATACGTATCCTCATAAATCCTTTAGAGCAGACCGGCGTCCTGAAGCGCGGCCTTTACCGTCGCGTGGTGCTGGTCGCCGAGTTCAACCAGCGGCAGGCGATAGCCAAGAGGCATACGCCCCATATGTGCCAGCGCCCACTTCACGGGAATGGGGTTTGCCTCGATGAAGAGCGCCTTGTTCAGGCGCGCAAGACGTGCATTGAGTTCACGCACCTTGGCCACGTCCATGGCCAAGGCCGCCGCACAGAGATCGCGCATCAGGCGCGGGGCGACGTTGGCGGTCACCGAGATGTTGCCGCGCGCGCCCAACAGGATCAGTGCGGCCGCGGTGGGATCATCACCGCTGAACACTTGAAAGCCGGCCGGCGCTTCGCGCAGGAGCAGCGCGCCGCGGCCGATATCGCCGGTGGCGTCCTTGATCCCGATGATGCCGGGCACCTGGGCCAGACGCAGCACGGTGTCGTTGCTCATGTCGGCCACGGTGCGGCCCGGCACGTTGTACAACACGGTGGGCAGATCGACCGCTTCGACGATCGCGCGGAAGTGGCGATACAGCCCTTCCTGGCTCGGCTTGTTGTAGTAAGGAACGACGGACAGGCCGGCTTGCGCGCCCACCGCCTTGGCGTGGCGCGTCAGGTGGATGGCCTCATCGGTTGAGTTGGCGCCCACGCCCGCGATGACGGGAATGCGGCCAGCCGCATGCTCGACCGCCACGCGGATCAGCTCGGCATGCTCGTCCATCGACACGGTCGGCGATTCGCCGGTGGTGCCGACCACGACCAACGCATCGGTGCCTTCGGCCACGTGCCAGTCGATCAGGTTGCGGTAGCTGGCGTAGTCCAGCGTTCCGTCCGGATGCATGGGAGTGACCAGGGCCACCATACTGCCCTGAAAATTTACGCCAGCGGCGTTTGCCGAGGATGCCATCGTGAAGGGGCTCCAGGGCCGGGGACGGGATTGCCCGCGGCCGTAATCCGTAAAACCCGGGAGTTTACCGGATACCGGCGAAATTCCTAGCGAGCAAGCCGCAATCGTGGAGAAAGCTGCCGAATTAGGACCGATTCCTAGGAAATTTCTTACAGGAACCAGCCCACGATGGCGCCACCCAGGGCCAGGAAGGGCTGCATGAAGAAGCCCAGCGAGCCGGTGAACAGCAGCAGCAGGACGATCATCGTGCCGTAGGGCTCGATGCGCGAGTATTGCCAGGCCAGCTTGTGGGGCAGCAGGCTGAAGACGATGCGCCCGCCGTCCAGCGGCAGCAGGGGCAGCAGATTCAAGGCCATCAGCACCAGGTTGACCGTCACGCCGGCATAGGCCATCTTCAGCCAGAACCCGTCCAGGCCGCCCGCCTGGGACAGCAGGCGCAGCAGCAAGGCCCACACGATGGCCATCAGCAGATTGGCGCCCGGCCCGGCCGCCGCCACCCACAGCATGTCCTTCTTGGGACGGCGCAGGCGCCCGAAGTCCACCGGCACCGGCTTGGCCCAGCCGAACAGCAGCCCGGGGCTGCCCAGCAGCTTGGACGCCAGCAGGATCAACAGCGGCACCAGCAGGGTGCCGACGGGATCGATATGGCGCGTCGGGTTCAGGCTGACCCGTCCCATCTGCCAGGCGGTGGGATCGCCCAGCGCGCGCGCGGCGTAGCCGTGCGCCGCCTCATGCAAGGTAATGGCGAAAATGACGGGGATCGCATAGATAGCGATCGACTGTATGAGATCGTTCATGAATCAGGCGATTCCTAACTGGGCGGGGTCGCCGCGGCCCAGGCGCAGCACTTGGGGGTCGGCGCCGGTCAAGTCGATCACCGTCGTCGATTGCGCGGGACAGGCGCCGGCGTCGACGATCGCCGCCAGCTCATGTTCATAACGTTCGCGGATGAGTTCGCCATCGTTCAGCGCCTCGGTCTCGCCTTCGGGAATCAGCGTGGTCGACAGCAACGGTTCGCCTACCAGCTCCAGCAGTCCCAGCGTAACGGGATGCTCGGGCACCCGGATACCTATGGTCTTGCGCGAGGGGTGGGACACCCGCCGCGGTACTTCACGCGTGGCTTCCAGGATAAAGGTATAGGGCCCGGGCGTCGCGGCCTTCAACAGACGGTATTGGCGGTTGTCGACCCTGGCGAATTGGCCGATCTGGGCCAGATCACGGCAGATCAGCGTAAGATGATGTCGCTCATCCAGACCTCGCAGGCGACGTAAACCGTCGGCCGCGGCTTTATCATCCAGCCGCGCGATGACCGCGTAGCTTGAATCGGTGGGAACGGCGGCCAGCCCGCCGTCGCGCAGCAACTGCGCGGCCTGCTTCAACAGGCGAGGCTGGGGGTTCGCGGGGTGTACGGAGAAAAATTGCGCCATGCGATTATCCTAACATTCTGCATTGCGGCATCCGCGCCTGCGTATGCCTGAAGGAGATGACTCATGCGCCTGGACGATTCCCGCGAAAGCGACAACGTGGAAGACCGCCGCGGCTCCGGCCCGATGATAGGCGGACGCGGCACCATAGGTATAGGCACCATCGTGCTGGCCCTGGTGGCCATGTACTTCGGTGTCGACCCTCGCATCGTCATGGAGCTGGCGGGCGGCGGCGCGCCGACCCAGCAACAGCAGCAGGCGCCGGCGCGTACGCCCCCGGCCGACGACAGCCGGGCGCGCTTCGTTGCCAAGGTGCTGGGGGAAACGGAGGATACCTGGACCCAGCTGTTCAAGCAGTTCGGCAACATGCCCTATACCGATCCCAAGCTGGTGTTGTACACCGGCGCCACGCCCACCGCCTGCGGTACCGGGCAGTCCGCCATGGGCCCCTTCTACTGCCCCGGCGACAGCAAGGTCTACCTGGACATGTCCTTCTTCGATGAAATGAAGCAGCGCTTCCAGGCGCCCGGCGAATTCGCCCAGGCTTACGTCATCGCGCATGAAGTCGGCCATCACGTCCAGCACCTGCTGGGCATTTCAGGCCGGGTCGATCAGTTGCGGCGGCAGAATCCCGCGCAGGCCAACGCGCTGTCGGTACGCCTTGAATTGCAGGCGGACTGCTTCGCCGGCCTCTGGGCCAATCGCGCCGACGCCGCGCGCCACATCCTGGAACAGGGCGACGTGGAACAGGCCCTGAACGCCGCCAGCGCCATCGGCGACGATCGCCTGCAGAAACGCAGCCAGGGATACGTGGTGCCGGACACCTTCACCCATGGCACGTCGGCGCAGCGGGTACGCTGGTTCAAGCGCGGGCTGGAATCGGGCGACATCAAGCAATGCGATACGTTCGGCGCCAGCCAGCTGTGACCGCCGGGCTTTGAGCGCCTGACGCTGACTGCCGGACCCTGGCTGCCAGGCCTTGACCGCTGGGCCCAGCCATTGAGCCCTGACTGGAGCAAAAGCGCCGTGGCGCGGCACTTAGCGCGTCGGGAAACCCGTCAAGGCATCGACGATCTCGCGACCATGCGATACCGCGGCATGCACGGCCTCGGCCGGGCTGTAGACGAAGCCGCCATCGACGAAGCAGGGAATGGGATACGTATCCGCATCCTCGTGCTGCAACGAGGCGGGAACGACCTCCACGACAGCCGTGAAGATAGGGGCGCCCGATGACTTGTCGATTTTGCCAGTGCTCTGCAAACCACGCGCGACCTTGGCGGTCAGGCGAAAACCTTTGTAGACGTGATGATTTTGGTGCACTAAAGACCCCTTCTCATTTACAAGGAGCATAGCCGTGACTCGTGACAATTCGCGGAATATTTTGTAACGCAGGGATGACTAAAAGTTAAATGGGAATAACCCTTAGGGGTTAAACAGGGTCTAAGCTAAATGGGGCCGGGGTGGGACAGCCTATGGAACCAGCCCAGGCATGAAAATTGCTGAGGAACTTGCCGATAAAAACAGGTACGTGGTTGGACACGACGGTCACGTTGTTCCATCGCCACTGCCGGCACGGAGAACCCATATGCTGACCCAGGAACAACTCAAAATTCTCAAAGCCATCCACGGTGGCGACTCGATCGTCGACAGCACGCACACCGAACTCTTGCTGGAGCGGGGGCTTTTGTCACGCCAGCCGGGCATGAAGGGCTTGGCGGTGACGCCGGCCGGCCGCCGCGCGATAGGCGTGGGCGAGGCCTTTGGGGACTCGATCCTCGACGCCATGCTGCCCGGCGTGGGTGCCGACCAGGCAGTCAAACCGCACTGACGAGGTCAATGCAATGGCCAGGGATCACGGCGCGTGCCGGCCTGGCCCCCTGACAGCGCTAGGCGCCCTGTTTCAAGGCCGCGGCAATCTGTTCGCTCATGCCCGCGAAGCCGGCCAGGTACTGCGGGCTTTCGGAACTGGCTTGCAGATTGGCGTGGTTCTGGGCCAGGCGAGCCTCGATGGCCTCGGTCAAGCCGGGCGTGCCGCGCGCGGCATGCAGCGTGCACAGTAAAGCGCTGGCCAGCGCGCTGATCTGACCACCCTGGTGAGCGATGGTCTGCGCGACCAAGGCCAGTTTTTCATCGGTATCCATGATTTCCTCGCTTATCGATGCGAATGCCGGCGGCAACGGCGAGCGTCGGAAGGCGCAAAACAGACGCAGCATCCTCCGGGAAACGCCCTGGGAATAACGCGCGGCCGGCGAGCCCGCGCATCCTAACATGGCGTTATCAGGCTTTCCCGGGCGCGGACCGCGGTGCAGCTGCATCGGATCGGGATGGTGGGGTCACCTGGATTGCGCCGCGCCGCATGGACTGCGACTTCCGACGGGCTTGGCGCGGGGCCATTGTCATGCCAAGCTGTGCGTAGCACGCGCCAGAGCGCGACAGAGCGTATGCATAAGGACAAGAAATCCATGAGCAAGCCCGTCAAGATTACTCTGCTCACTCTTGTAATCGTGGCCGCGCTGGTCGCGCTGGGCGCCGCCTTGGCGACCCATATGGTCGTGGGGCGTATCAATGCCCTGCTCGGTGACCAAGGCAGCGCCGAAAAAATCCACGTCGGGCTGGCCGAAATCGTCTTGGAAAATGTCGAGATCGGCGCGCCGCCGGATTGGCCCGCACGCCAGAGCCTGCGCGCTGCGCGCGTGGTGGTGATCCCGCAATGGCGTTCGCTGCTGTCCGATGAAATTTCGCTGGAACGCATCACCGTCAGCGATTACTACCTGACCCTGCTGCGGCCACGGGGCGGCGGCGCCATCCGCTATCTGCCCACCTTGCGCGAAAATCGCGATGCCGAATCGTCGGACACCGATAAAGACAAGGACGGCAGCGTCCGCCGCCGCCGCGCGGTCAATATAGACAAGCTGGAATTGCGCAACGGCCATCTGGATTTCTACGATGCGATCGTCGCCACCCCACCCTACCGGGTACCTCTGGACGAATTGAACGCCGACATCGGCCCGATCCGCCAGCCCGCCGCGGACATTCGCACGCAGCTGCATGCGCAGGGGCAGATGGTGGGCAAGAACCGGCGCGGCAAGATGGAATTGGAGGGTTGGGTGGCCTTGCCCAGCCACGACGCCGATATCCAGCTACGCCTGCGCAGTGTCGACGTGGCCCTGGTCGCGCCCTATCTGCAGCGCCGTTCCCCGGCCGCGCTGGCCGGCGGGCAGATGGATCTGGACATGCGCACCCAGGTGCAGAAAGATCAATTGCGCGCGCAGGGCCACATCACCCTGACCGATCTGAAATTCGCTGACGGCGATGCACCTTTGCTGGCCTTGCCGCGCAAGGCGGTGTTGGCCGCCATGGAGGACCACAAGGGTAAGGTGACCTTCGACTTCTCGATCAGCGGCAATCTGCATGATCCCAAATTCTCGATGGACGAAAGCCTGGCCATGCGCGTCACGGCTGGCTTCGCCAAGGTGTTGGGGGTCAGTGTCGAAGGCGTGGCGGGTGGTGTCGGCGATGCGGTGAAGGGCCTGGGCGACGCCTTGGACAGCCTGTTGCGCAAGTAGTTGTCGACGCGGGCAAGATCGGCTTGAAGCGTAGGCCGGCGCGGGCACGGGCAGGGACCGACGGGAGGTGCCCGCAGGCGGCACATGCCTTGCTTCGACTCATCCGTCTTCGCTACGGACGTCGAACATGACCTCACCGCGCCCTCCCTCTCCGCCTCAGGACATACCTACCGCGCCCGGGCAATCCCGGCGGCGGCCGCAACGCCAGGTACCGGCTTCGCGGCGGCGCAAGGGACTGCGCCCCGGCAATGCCTCCGGCGTGCATGCGCTATTCGAACGCTTCGCTGAAAAAACCACGACATGGACGGGTTCGCCACTGGCTTTCGGCATTGCCTTCGGCATGGTGGTGGTATGGGCGGTGACGGGCCCGGTCTTCGGCTACTCGGAAACGTGGCAGTTGGTAATCAACACCGGCACGACCATCGTCACATTCCTCATGGTCTTCCTGATCCAGCAAAGCCAGAACAAGGACAGCCACGCCGTTCATCTGAAACTGGACGAACTGCTGTGCGCGATCGCGGAAGCGGACAATCGCCTGGTCGATATCGAGGAACTCAACGACCAGGAGCTCGATGAGATGGCTGACCACTACCGGCAGCTGGCGCAACGCGCCCGCGAACATCGCCGCAAGATGCGGCAACGCGACGCGGGCGATGGTGAGGATGAATGAGCCGGGATGGAACACCCCGGACCGCTACATAAAGGCGCTTCTATCAAGGACCTGATGGCGAAGACTGAAGCGGCGCCGCTGCCTGTCAGGCTATCCAGCCCGCGTCGGGCACGGCGGGACGAGGCGTGGGCAATGGCGGAGATGCGGGTTTCTCGCCGGTGGGCGGCACGTCCGGCGGGATACCGACATCGGGCAATCCAGGCGGAGTGGAAGGATCCGGGGTGTGGGGAACGGGAATATCCGGATTCTCGGGCAGACCCGGTGTGCGGGTGTCGGCAGGTTTCATGGTGGATCTCCTTTGACGACTGCTGGAAAAATGCGCTCATGACGAATGAGCGCGGGAACCGCAACTTCCATGCCCCTGTTGCCCCGCTCGCTCAGACACTGGGAAGGGGTTCGATCTTGTCTTGCGCCGCCTGCCAGTTCGAACGGGTTCGCGATCGCGCAGGCAGTACTTCCACCGACAAGCCAGAACCCGCCTCAGGAGCACGGCGCACGTCGATGAAAACGACATGACCGCTACCCATGGCGGCGCCGCGCGCGCCATAGCGCAGTGATGCCCGATCCGATACCTTTACGGCATCGGCCGGAACGCCACGGCCAACCAGATACGCGCCAATCTCATGCGCCCGTGGCACGCCCATCTCTTCGAACATGAAAGCTTGCGAGTTGATGTGCACGCGCGTCATCTCGCAAGCGCGGATGCTCCTGGCCAGTTCATCGAGCGTGCGCACGAGGGCCGGGGGATAATTTTGCCGCGACAAGGGGACATCTTCCAGCCGCATGGTGAACGGCGGCGCCTTGCCGTTCCAGCGACGATCAGCATCGCAGTTCGCATAAGTAAGCGTCACGTCGACGCCTTGCCGCAAACCCAGCCTCATGCCGCGCTCGCGCAGCTTTCTTACTCGTTGGACCTGGACATTTACCTGCGCGCCGTCGATACCGGCGGTGAGCAGATACTCACGTATCGCCTGGACACCCGCCTGGGCCTTGGCCTGATCGGCGTCCAACAGGAAAAAACCCGTCAGGTCGACGCGATCCACAACCTTGCTTCTGCACCGCACCACGATGGCGTCCAACTGGTTGCGCAGGTCTACCTCGAACTGCGCGACCTTCCCGGGAACGCCAAGGACTTCAACGGACTCCTTCTCCGGACTTGTTGCGAGCGCCGCAGTGGACGCGCCTGGGACAGTGTCCTCTACCTTGATGCGTTCAGGGCGAAACTCAGCGTTGTCCGCGTTCGGGGCAGGCTCCCCGACCCACGTCTCGGCCAAGCGCTTCACGCAGCTGGGAAGCAGATCGGTGGGCGCGGAGAGGATCGCGTGCTGATAGACGTAGCATCCAGGCAAGCCGGAATCGCAGGTTGCTCGGGTATTCATACTTCATCCAGATAGCCAGTGTTCACCTGGCTGGTACGGGGCAGATAGTGGATCAGATAGCCCTCGAAGGACTGCCCCACGCCTTCCAGGTTTTCGGTGCTGCTCGTGCTTGCCGCGCTTCTCACACTTGCCTTGCCTGTCATGCTCGCCGTGCGTGCCTTACCTGCCGTGCTTTTCCTGCTTCCCGCGCTTCTCGTTTCCTCCTGGCGCTCCATCCCCGCGTCGTCGACTTCGACCATGGATTGCCTGCGCAACGCAGGCCTGCTGGATGGCAATGCGTCTTGCGCCAGGACATCGTTTTGCTGGATCGCGTCGGCCGGCGCCGTGCTGGCCACCGCCCCGGGTTGCGGGGCGATGCTCGCCTGTTCATCGAGCATTTCGCGGATTTTGATGCGTTGAGCTAGCCAGGACGCGGGATCCAATGAGTTTTCGACTAGCAACTTCGCCTCTACAGCACCGTCGTAGTACTTCAGGAACTCGAGTCCTTGATCCCGGTTCATGTCCTGCAAATCCAACGCCAGAAGGCAGACGTTATCGCACGTCAGAGGTTGCGCATGGCTGTGATCAGCAACCACCAACCAATCCAGCTCGCCTGTGTCGCTCTCCATCAAATAAGCCAGATAACCCGCCCCCTTGTAATCAGGAACGCTATTGTCCATGACTTCAATCTCCGCGCTGGTGGCTGCGGCGATGGACAGCTTGGGCGACGCGGGCCGGTCGGTCAACGACGCGGCCTCCCCGGGTGAGTCGTGCCGCAACGGCACGTCGGCCAGATGCTGGCCAACGCCGTCATGTTTTTCCACGCTTTCCGTCTGCGTGCCGGCGCCCGCGGCGATGGACGGCCTGCGCGACACAGGCGCGCTGGATTGCGGCGCGTCGGACTCGGGCAGGTAATACTGCTGGACCACCTCGGCCAGGTCGCGGCCGTACACGGCCTCCAACTGTGCGCGCATTCTCAGGTTTTTCGTCCGCACGCTGACGGCGGAAACCGTGGATTGCCTGCGGGATGCCGGCGCATTGGATTGCCGCTCGTCCAATGCCGGCGCGCAGCGACGCTGGATCACATCAGCCAAGTCCAGGCTGGACACGGCCAGGCATTGCCCGGTCGCTGGATCCATGACGGTGACGCCATTGGCCCCAAGCTCATGTCCGATACCGGCCAGGGAAATCATCAGCGCTTTCTGGTCGCCTTGCAGGACGATGCTCGCGTGCTCATAAAGCTTGTTGAGGATGGCGTCGAACTGAGCCGGCCAGGGTGCGGACTCCAATGAATCCGCCGGGAGCGGTTGCGCCCTCCCCATAAGGTCATGTTTTGCCAGGTACTCCAGTCCTCGATTCCGAGACTTGTTCTGCAACACCAACATCAGCTGGCAAAGATTATTGGGCGTCAGCGGGCACCCATGGCTGTCATCCTGGACCAGTAACCAATCCGGGGAGCCGATGTCGTTCTCCATGGAATAGGCCAGATAACCCGCCCCCTTGTAATCGGGAACGTAATCGCCGTCCAACACCGAATAGCACACCACTTCATCAAGGCCAGAGGAGCTGTTCAACAAGGAGATTGCATCCATCGCACGGTCTATGGAGCGCTGCTGCCCGGTGGCGTCGTAATCCCGCAGGCGCTTCATGATGGGATCCTTATCGGGGCAGTCCGCGTAGGGATCGACGTAGTACGTCGACCACTTGCGCTGTCCTTTCAGCAGGACCGCGGTGCCGGGGGCGGCCTCCTTGGCCGCTTCGTGCGCGGGGTGCACTACCGCGCGCGGGGTGCCGGCCTTGGAGAAGTTGATGGGGAACCGCAGTTCCGCGTCCAGGTCGCTGTCCACCGATGTACTGCTGGCGCTGTAGCGGGTGCCGGTGGGTGAGTAACTGGGGCCTGAATCGCCGAGCCGGCGCGAATTCCGGTCGGGGACGCGGGCGACGTAAGCGCCATAAGCGTCCTCGCCGGCTACGCTCACGGAAGGCGATCCCTGGCGGGTGACACAAGAAGAGCTGTTACCCATGGCCGGTTCCCGCCGCGGCCATGCCGCGTGAAACGCTCAAGCATGGATTTATGAAAAATTCCACAGACTCCTCCCCGACTGCTATAGCAAAAGATCTGTGTCGGTAGCGGATTTTTCCGCAAGGTTCCCTTTTGTTGCGAACGAGGGCAAAAAAAACGCGTCCCGTAGGACGCGATGTCACCGATCGGCCGGGACCGGAGTTCGCCGGCTTGGCGGCCAAGGCGCTGCTGATGGCCGAGACGCATTCAAACGCCCGCGGCGCTGCCACTGGCCGCCAGCGGCGCTCCTGGCTCGGCCCGCTGCGCGCCCTACTCGTACTTCTTGCCGTTCTCCAGCAGCTCGGGCGTGCCGATAAGCGCATTGAGCTGGTCGAAATCGAGCATCTCGTCGCGCCAGGGCGCGGTGCTGCCGTGCTCGCGCAGGCTGCCGTAGTAACGCTGCAGCATGAAGGAAACGGCGCGGGCCGTGCCGCCCGGGAAGATGACGATGGAAAAGCCCTTGGCGCCCAGTTCCTGCGCGCTCTTGACCGGGGTCAAGCCCCCTTCAACCATATTGGCCAACAAAGGCACCTTGCCCTTGAAACGGCTGCAGGCGGCTTCCATCTGTTCGTCCGTGCGCAAGGCTTCGACGAAGACGGCATCCACGCCGCACTCCCGATACTGCTCCGCCCGGTCCAGGGCCGCCTCCAACCCCTCCACGGCCACCGCGTCGGTGCGCGCCAGGATCAGCGTATCGGCGCTGTGGCGCGCATCCAGGGCTGCGTGCAGCTTGCCGCACATCTCCCGCACCGGCACCACGCTCTTGCCGGCCAGATGACCGCAGCGCTTGGGAAAGCCCTGGTCTTCCAGCTGGATCATGGCCGCGCCGGCCCGCTCGAAGCCACGCACCGTACGCTGGGTGTTCAGCGCATTGCCGAAACCCGTATCGCCATCGACGATGACGGGAACCTGGACCCGCTCGGTGATGCGCGCCAGCGTCTGCTCGACTTCGCTATAGGTCGTCAGGCCAACATCGGACCGGCCCAGACGGGTATAAGCGATGGACGCGCCCGACAGATACAGGGCATCGAAACCGGCCTGCTCGGCGATCAAGGCGGAAAAGGCATCGTAGATACCTGGAGCCAGAACGCACTGGCCACTGGTGATCTTCTGTTTGAGGGTATTCGGCATCATGACCTCGTATCGTGTCGGATGGAAGCCGCCGGCTGGGCAGCGGCGTGGGTAATCGGGCATCGCTATATCAACGCATGGGATTGGCCTTCAGGCTGCCGTCGGCCAGACGGCGCTTGAGCTGCGGCAGCAGCCCGCCGGCCTGCACCATGTCGCGTAAAAAATCGGGAATAGGGGCGCAAGGCAGGACCCCGCCGTCGGCGCGCAGCACGCGCCCGCCCTCCAGGTCCAGCGCGATGTGCTCACCTTCGGCCAGCGTCTCTGCTTCCGGGCAGGTCAACAGCATCAGGCCGACATTGAAGGCGTTGCGGAAATACAGGCCGCTGTAGCTGGGCGCGATCACCGCGCTGATGCCCAAGGTGACCAGCGCGGCCGCGGCCTGCTCACGCGACGAGCCGATGCCGAAGCCGGGTCCGGCCACCAGCACATCGCCCGGCCGCACCTGCCCGGCGAACTCGGGCCGCACGCGCTCCAGGCAATGCCTGGCGATTTCCTCGATGCTGAATTTCATGTAGGCGCCGGGCGCCAGTTGATCGGTATCGACGTCGGATCCCAAGCGCCATACTCTGTGTGGATAGTTGCCATTCATCGCGAGTCCTCCTTTCATGCCAGCATGTCGCGCGGATCCGCCAGGCGGCCGGCGACGGCGGCAGCGGCCACCGTATAAGGTGAAGCCAGATACACCTGCGCCGTGCGCGCGCCCATGCGGCCCTGGAAATTGCGCGCGGTCGATGCCACCACATTGGCCCCTTCCGGAATGGAACCGCCGTAGCCCGAACAGGCGCCACAGGAATTGGGCAATAGTTGCGCGCCGGCCTGCATCAGAATCTCCAGGGTGCCTTCCTGCGCCGCCTGCTGTTGCGCTTGCGCGCTGGCGGGCGCCACCATGAGCGTCACGCCCGCCGCCACGTGCCGGCCCTTGAGCACCTGCGCGGCAGCGCGCAGATCTTCCAGCTTGGCACCCGTACAGGCGCCGATATAGGCGACCTGCATGGGCACCGGTTCGTAGTCGCCGATCGGGCGCGAATTGGCCGGGCTGTGCGGTGCGGCCACATGGGGCGCCAGCGTGGCGGCGTCGAAGTCGTAGCGTTCCGCCGCCGCGTCCGCATCGGATTGCCAATGGGCGATATCCAGGCCGGCGGCATCCGCGACGCCAGCCTGCGCCAGATAAGCCACCGTCTTCTCATCGGGCGCCACCAGGCCGACCTGGGAGCCGATTTCCGCCGACATGTTCGACAGCGTCATGCGTTCCTGCATCGACAGTGCGCGCACGGCATCGCCGCAGAACTCCACTGCCTGATAATTGCCGCCGTTCATGCCGAAGCGGCCGATCATGTGCAGCATCATGTCCTTGGCGGTCACACCCGGCGTCAAGGCATTGTTCCAGCGCATCATCAGGGTGCGCGGCACCTGCACCCAGATTTCACCGGTGGCCACCACGCCCAGCATTTCAGTGCTGCCGACGCCGAACATATACGCACCGAACGCACCGCCCGTGGGGGAATGCGAGTCACCCCCCACGCACAGCATGCCAGGCCGGATATGGCCATGCTCGGGCACCACCACGTGGCAGATGCCGATGCTGTCGTAGACGTGCGGCAGGGATTGTTCGACCGCCCACTCGCGCGCGATGCGCACGATACGGCGCGACTCGTCGTCGGCTTCGGGCACGTAGTGGTCCATGACCAGGACGACTTTCTCGCGATCCCAGATCCCCGTACCCAACGCTTCGAGCATGGGCTTGAGGCGGCGGGGACCGCTGGAATCATGGAACATCGCCAGATCGACGCGGCAGGTCAGGATGTCGCCCGGAACGACGGCATCGCGTCCGCTGGCGGCCGCCAACAGTTTCTGGGCCAGAGTCTGTGCAGGCATGGTGAGCCTCTCGAAATCAGTGACGCCTGGACGTGGCGGGAGCCGCCGGCAGCCAGACGGGAGTGCCCGACGTTTCATGCGCCTGCATATCCAGGCGATATTCGAAACGATCGGGCCGGTAGCGGGCGTCCAGGTATTCGACCGGCTGCCCGCTGGTATCGCGCACCAGGCGGCGGATATTCAGCAAGGCGGACGCCACGGGAACTTGCAGGGCCTGCGCGCTGTCCGGATCGGCCATGACGGCGGTCACCGTCTGCTCCGCGCCCATGACGCGTATGCCCAGGTCGCCGAAGATCTGCAGCAGCGGCTTGCTGCCCAGCGCCTTGCGCGAGATCCGCTTGCCGATGGCGTCCGGCACATAAGTGTGCAGATAGGAAAACACCGCATCTTCATAGCTGCGCACGCGCACGGAATGGTGCACCGGCGCGCCTACGGCCACTTCCAGGCGGGCCGCCACCGCGGGAGACGCCGGTTCGACCGTCAACGCCAGCAGCTTGACCTGCGTATGCATGCCCATGCGCGACAGGTGCATCATCAAGGCATCGACGCTGGCGCCCTGCTGCGGCGTGGCCATCTCCGCCGGGGCCTGCGCGAAGGTGCCGCGCCCTTGCCGCCGCGACACCAGGCCGTCCGCCGCCAGCGTATCCATGGCGCGCCGGACCGTCAGGCGTGATACGCCATAGGTTTGCGCCAACGTATGTTCGCCGGGCAAGGCATCGTCGCCGAAGTCGCCGTCGAGCAGACGCTGGCGCAGCAGCAGATAGACCTTGTGATAAAGCGGAAGCGGACTGGCGCCATCACCCATCGTGTTACTCCGGTGTGGCGCCCGAGGCCTTGACCACTTCCGCGTAGCGGTCGATGTCATTGCTGACGAACGTCTTCAACTCTTCCGGCGTGCTGCTCACGGCCTGCGCCGATTCCTGTTCAAGCAGGCGTTGGAAGTCCGGCGCGGCCACGGCCTTGCGCGCGGCGGCGTTGAGCTTCTCCAGCGTTTCGGCCGGCAGTTTGGCCGGGCCGAACATGGCGAACCAGGCGTTGGATTCGAAGCCCTTGATGGTGTCGCCGATCGGCGGCACGCCGGGCAGCACGGCCAGCGATTTGTTGCTGGTCACGCCCAGCGCCTTCAGATTGCCGGCCTTGATATGCGGCAGCGCATTGAGCGTGCTGGCGAACATCATGTCGACCTGGCCGCCGAGCACGTCGGTAATGGCCGGGGTAGTGCCCTTGTAAGGCACGTTGACGATGTCCAGGCCGGACATCATTTTCATGCGTTCTCCCGCCATATGCAGGGAAGAGCCGATACCGCCAAGCGCCATGGTGAACTTGCCGGGATGGGCCTTGACCTGCTGGACCAGTTCCGCCATGTCCCTGGCGGGGAATTCCTTGCGCACCACCAGCACGCTGGGCACAGTGGCGAGCATGCTGATGGGCGTGAAGTCCTTGCGCGGATCGAAGGGCAGATTCTTGTACAGGCTGGCGTTGATCGAGAAGCTGGTGAAGCTGACCAGCAAGGTATTGCCGTCCGCGGCCGCCTTGGCGACGTAGTCGGCGGCGATATTGCCGCCGGCGCCAGGACGGTTCTCGACGATCACGTTGCGGCCGAGTTCCTTGGCCATCTTGGCGCCGATATTGCGGGCGACGGTATCCGTGGTGCCTCCAGGCGGCGCGCCGACGACGAGCCGGATCGGCTGGCCTTGGGCCTGGACATTGGACAGAGGGGAAAGCGTTGCCACTAAGGCCGAGGCGGCCGCGAGCATGAGGACACGGCGAGGGATGGCCATGATGTCTCCTGTATAGTTGTATTGATAAGCATACAACTTGAGGGGCACCTGTACAAGCAGGGGTTTCCAGGACCCAGCCGGTGTTGCGGTGTTGCGGTGTTGCGCATCCGTCGGACGCCAGCTTTCTTCAACGGTTGAGCGTCTTACCTCGGAAGGGACAGCGGGACCGCGAAGATGCGCGCCTGGCTGTCCAGCCAGCGGCTGAAAAGATGCGCTTCGCTACTGGCCGAGGGATGCACGCCGTAGTAGTAGCGGCCCATCGGCAAGCGCAGCTCGGGCAGCGGACAGGCCAGTCGGCTTTCGGCCAGATCGTTCGCAAGCAGGGACACCGGGGCGATGGTATAGCCCAGCCCATCGATGGCCGCCTGCAGCACGAAGTGGGAATGATCGAACAGAATCTGCGCCTTGGGGCGCAGGCGCCGGATGCCGAGGTGTTTCTTCCAGTCATCCCAATCCGTCCTGCGGGTCTTCGCCACCAATAGCGTGAGCGACGCCAGGGCTGCCGGCTCGGTAATGCCACGCATCAGACGGGGCGCGCCTACCAGCAGGGCTTCGTCTTCAAGAAAGGGATGCATGCTCAGCGTGTCGGGCCAATTTTCCAGGCCGCGGCGGATGGCGATGTCGTAAGAGGCGTCGGGCGCGGTGGGCTCGTTCGGCGGCGCGATGCTGGTGAGTATTCGCGGCTCGATGCCAGGATATTGCGCGACGAAATCCGACAGGCGCGGAATCAGCCAGCGCACCGCGAAAGTCGGCCGTACATTGATGCGCACCGTCCGGCCCGAGGCCTGCGCCATTACTTCGCGCGCCGCTGCGGCGACCTGGTCCAAGGCTGGGCCGGCCTCCGCCAGAAACTGCTGGCCGGCGGCCGTCAGGCGCACTTGCCGCACACGCCGCTCGAACAGCGCCACGCCCAGGAAGTCTTCCAGCGTCTTGACCTGGCGGCTGATGGCGCCATGCGTCACGTGCAGGTCGGCGGCGGCCAGGGTGAAACTTTGGCGACGCGCCGCGGCCAGGAAAGCCCGCACGGCGTTGAGAGGAAGTTGAGCGGCCATGGGATGAAAATTCCAATGCGTGAGATTTTATCACTCATGAGATGCGTGATTTTCGTTTGTCACCGTTATGAAATATGCCCACGATAGGGGCCATCATGACAAACCCCGCCGCACTGCCTGACGCGTCTTCCGACGCCCCGACCGCGTCTCCCGCGTCTCCTGCCTCTCCCGCGCCCGCCGCCGTCGACGCCAATTCGCGCCGTGCCGCGGCAACGCTGGCGCTGGCCTTGCCCGGCGACACCGTGCTGTACCTGCTGCTGCCGATGTACGCGGCGCAATTCGACGTGACGCTTGCGCAAGCCGGCATGCTGCTGGCGGCGAATCGCCTGGTGCGGATCGCCGGGTATGGCTGGGTGGCGCGCTTCTACGCGCGTCGCGGCGACCGTCCCACCTGCATGCTGGCGGCGGTGGCGGCGACCCTCAGCGCGCTGGGCTATGCAACGCTGTCCGGCTTCTGGGCGCTGCTGCCCCTGCGCCTGCTGTGGGGACTGGCTTTCGCGGCGTTGAATCTGTCCACACAAGCCATGGCCACGGCCGATCCACGTGGGTCGGCGCGGCGCAACGGCCGCTCGCGCGCCATCATCGCGATCGGGCCCGTGGTGGCGCTGCCCTTGGGCGCATGGTTCGCCGACATGTGGGGACCGCGGGTAATTTTCTTCGTCCTGACGTTGGCAGCGTTGGCTGGCGTGGCGGCCGCTCGCAATCTTCCCAGCCACCCTCATCCGGTGCCGGCCTCTCCGCGCCGCCTGCGCCTGCCCGGCAGCCTTGACACCTGGTCGTTCCTGGAGGGTTTCACCCTGGATGGCCTGTTCATCATCGGCCTGTCTTACCTGGGCAAGGATCTGATGCCCGCCGGTTCGGTCATCGTGGCCGGGGCGGTGCTGGCGCTGCGTTATCTGGGCGAGATCGTGCTCAGCCCAGTCGGCGGCCGCATGGCCGAGCGCTTCGGCGCCGAGCGCCTGCTGGTCAGCCTGTCGTTGCTGACGACGGTGGTGCTGATAGGTTTCGGCGCGGGTTGGATATGGAGTTGCGCCGCCGCCATCGTGGTGTTGCGCGCCTTGCAACTACCGCTGCTGCCGCCCATCGTTGCCATGCGCACCCCGGGGCCGGGCCGCGTACAGGCCTTGGCGGCGCGGTCCGTGTGGCGCGATATCGGCGCCGGCACCGGGCCATTGCTGGCCGGCCTGGTGCTGCCGCTCGTCTCGCCGCTCTGGATCTACACCGTGCCGGCCGTGCTGCTGGCCCTGGCCGCGCTAGCTTGCGTGCGGCGGCCGTCCGCGGATCGCTAACTCCGCAGTTGTTGCGCCATCGCCTGCAAGGCCAAGGTATAGCCCTGCACGCCCAGCCCTGCGATCACGCCCGTTGCCACGGTCGAAATGAGCGAATGGCGATAGAGTTCCTCGCGCTTGTGGATATTGGTGATGTGTACTTCGATCAAAGGCCGGCTCTGCAGCTTGGCGCCATCCAGCACCGGCACGGAGAAAAAGGAGAAGCCGGCGGGATTGAGGATGACGCCAGCTTTCGCCTCGAATGCCTCCTGCAGCCAGTCGACCATCACGGACTCGCTATTGGTCTGGCGGAATTGGCAACGCAGGCCCAGGGTTTCGGCCAGCGCCATGACGTCGGCCTCGATCTGGGCCAGGGTGGTATGGCCGTAGAGATGCGGCTCGCGCTTGCCCAACATGTTGAGGTTGGGGCCGTTGAGGACATAAACAAGTTCGGACATGGTGGTCTGCTTTTCGTGTTGCGATGGATATTCGTGAATGCGGCTCAGCGGCTGTCGGCCAGACGGGACGCGGAGTCGGTGCGATTCATGTCGATGCCCCTGGTCTCCGGTCCCCACAGGATGGCGATCAGCGAAATCAGGTTCAACGACGCGCACAGCGCCACCACGGCCCACGGCGAACCGTCGCTGATGGACAGCAGCCAGACCGCCACCATGGGCATCGGGCCACCCGTCAACAGGTTCGCGCCCGTGTAAGCCAGGGCTGACCCCGAGTAACGGACATTCGTCGGAAAGGCCTCGGCGAACGCCACGGGTTGAATGCCGCTTTGATACTGAGTGAAGCCAAGGAAGAGGCCCATGATCAGCAGCATGGGCACGAAACCTTTGGTGTCCAGCACGGAGAAATAGACCAGCGAGATCAGCAATGTCGCAATCGATCCGATGGCCAGGGCCTTCTTGCGTCCGATGCGGTCGCTGAGCGTACCGCCCAGCAAGGCCCCCCCGATGGCGAACACATTGGCGCCCATCAACAGCATGAAAGCGTCCTGCTTGGGCACGCCCAGGGTCTTGGTGATGTAGCTCAGCGAGAACACCACGATCAGATAGAACAAGGCTGCCGGGCCGCAAAAGAACAACATCCAGCGCAGCAGCGGCTTGTAGTGGAAGCGGACGGCATCGCGCAAGGGGTTGCTGACCTTGACGACATTGCTGGACCGCTTCATCTCGACAAAGGCCGGGGTCTCATGAACCTTGAGCCGGATGTAGACCCCTACGATCACCAGCAGGAAGCTGGCCAGGAATGGCACGCGCCAGCCCCAGGCCTCGAAGCTGTCGGCGGACATGGATGCGGATAGACCGAATAACACGGCATTGGCGACGATCTGGCTGATCGGCGAGCAGATGCCGAGCAAGCCGGAGTACTTGCCGCGCCGGTCGGCGCCGGCGTGCTCGATGGCCATCAACTGGCCGCCGGTGGATTCACCACCCAGCGCGAAGCCCTGCACGATGCGCAGCAACACCAGCAGGATGGGCGCCCATACGCCGATCTGCGCATAGGTGGGAAGCAAGCCCATCAGGAAGGAAGACACGCCCATCACCGAAACCGTCGCCAACATCAGGTTGCGGCGGCCGAACTTGTCGCCCAACGATCCGCAGACAATGGCGCCCAGGGGGCGCGCGGCCAGGCCGACGCCGAAGGTGGCCAGCGAGGCCAGCAAGGCCGACGTCGGATCCATGGCGGGGAAAAACAACTTGGGCAAGACCGTGGCGGCCAAGGCGCCATACAGCGCGAAATCGGTCCACTCCAGCGCCGTGCCTATGGTCGCGGCGGTCACGGCGCGAGTCTGCATGGCGCTGTCGCTGCCCTGCCCCGTTGCGTTCGATGAGGTCGAAGGGGTCGGTGGCGTTGAGGGCGCTGATGCTGATGCCGCTGACGTTGACGCTGATGCTGATGCCGGTGATATCGGTGGTGCCGCTGATGCGCTCGATGCTTGATTCATTCCTGTCTCCTGTCCCATTTATCGGTATGGCGTTGCCGGCTGTCGTGTCGCCGGCTACCGCCGCCGGCATCGCACCGTGGCGCGCGTCGAACCGGCGATGAGGATCTTAATGACGGAATTGGAACCCTGTTCCGAAGTGGAATCGCATGCCACAATGCGAAAAATCAGCAATCGGAGACAGCCATGAGCGGAGTCATGGAGCGCACCCTGGCCATACTCGAACTACTGGCCGGGCAGGTCGGCGGCACGCCGCTGGCCTTCATCGCCGACGAGCTGGACATTCCCCGCAGCGCCTGCCACCGCCTGCTGACCGACCTCAAGGCGCATGGCTACGTACGCCAGTTGCGCGAACATGGCGACTATGTCCTGACTACCAAACTGGTGGGCCTGGGCCTGAGCTTCCTGAGCACCTCGGGCATTGTCGACATGGCGCAAACCACCCTGGATCGCCTGGCGGAAGCCTCCGGCGAATTGGTGCGCATGGCGTTGGTCGACGGCGATCGCATCACCTGGGTAGCCAAGGCGCAAGGCGCGATCAAGGGACTCAAATACGATCCTGACATGGGGATGGACACCAGGCTGTCGTGCACGGCCACCGGCCATGCGTGGATGATGACCATGACCGATGAACGCGCCGTGGAGCTGGTGAGCCGGCAAGGCTTTGGCCTGCCCAAGGATTTTGGTCCGGCGGCGCCGACCACCATCAACGGCCTGCTGGCCTTCCTGCACGCCGCCCGCAAGCGCGGCTACGCGACCATCGTGGAAGTCTTCGCGCCGGGCATGACGGCCATGGCGGCGCCCATCATGCGCAAGGGCTATCCGGCCACAGGCGTGATCAGCGTCGCCGGGCCTTTGATCAGGCTGGATGAAAAACGGATGGCGGCGCTAGGCTCCGCCCTGTTGACGGCCGCGGCGGAACTGGCCGCCGCCAGCCATGCTTCGCCCTTGTTCGAACGGTTCAAATAGCGGCTGCGCGGCCACTGAGCGACTCAGGCAATCATCGCGCGCACCTCACGCGCAAAGGCTTCCGCCGCCGTGTTCAATGCGCGGTCAGCGCGACGCAACAGTCCTATCGGTTCTTCGGTACCCTGCGTCGCGATGGGCAGGACCGTCAGCGCCCCTTCCTCCGCCAAGCGCTTGATGGCCGACGTCGGCGCGGCCCAGACACTGTCCGTGGTCCGCGTCACCAGGCTGCCCAGATAGGCGTCGGCCGTTTCCAGACACCCGCTCGGCAGGGAAAGCCCGTGCCGCGCCAGCAGGCTTTCCAGGCTGTGCCGCGGGATGGAGCCCAGGGCCGGCACTACCAGCGGCCAGCTCAAGGCATCGGCCAGGCCGGCCTTGCGACTACTGCCGCTGTTGCCGCTGTTGCCACTGCCACTACTACTGCTACTGCCGCGCGCCAGTGGATGGCCGACGCGGACGGCGAACAATAGCGGTTCCGGTCCCAGCGATTCGAACCACAGGCCTTCCATGGCGCTTGGGTCGTCCATGCGGCCCAGGACCAGGTCGAAGACATCGGCTTTCAGGCTGTCGATCAGCATGCGGTTCATGTCCGTGCGCACGGTCAGGCCGACGTCCGGATGACGTTGCCGGAAACCATTGACGGCATCGAGCAACAGCGCCGGGACGATGCTGGGCAACGCACCGATACGCACGCACTCGACTGGATGAGCGGCGGCTCCTTCGAGACTTTCCGCGGCGGCGTCCAGGTCTTCCATGACGCGCAAGGCATGCCGCAGAAACCGCATGCCCTCGGCCGTCAGCGAGGTGCCCGCCCGCTGGCGCATCAACAGGCGGGTGCCAACCATGTCCTCCAGTTCCGTCAGCGTCTTGGATACCGCCGGCTGGGTCAGGCCCAGCTGGGCGCCAGCGCGGCCCAGATGGCCCGTTTGCGCCACGGTCACGAAGCATTGCAGATGGCGCAGGCGCACGCGCGAACGAAACGGAGAGCTGTTGACGATGTTGGCGGAGAAGCTCGCGGGCGTTCCGGTAAGAGGACTTCCAGGGCGGTCCGTGGCGGTCGTGGCTCTGGCGCTGCCAGCGGCAGTGCCGGTGCCGGTGCCGGTGTCGGTGCCTGTGCCCGTGCCCGTGCCGTTGCGTGAGTCCTGGGCTACGCCACCGGCGGTGCGCGTGGTCGTGCCCGCCTGGGACAAAGCGGTGCCGGCGGGATCACCAGCGGGATGCCCGCCCTGAGCACTTTTCATAATTAAATTTCATACAAAAAGCTGAAAAACTCAATTTACATGAATTATCCATCCCTCCATAGTCCTGGGAAATCAGCCATCCAAGACCAACAGACGGAGACAGATGCGATGACCCGCCCGGCCCAGTATCGCCGTCCCTATTGGGACACACAGCCTGAATACCGCTTCGACCCTTACGGTTCGACCCGCTTGCGGTCTCCCCAGCAACCCTTGATCGTCCTGCCGCAGTCCTTGTCGGAAGTGACCGGCCCTGGGCTGGACACCGGCCAGCGCCGCGCGTCTTTCGTGCAGCGCGACGGCAACGACCTGACCTCGGGCCACGGCGGCCAGCCTATCGGCGAACGCATCCTGGTCAGCGGCCGCGTGCTCGACGAGAACGGCCGTCCCGTACCCCACGCCCTGATCGAGATATGGCAAGCCAACGCCGCCGGCCGCTATGTCCACGCACGCGACCAGCACGACGCACCGCTGGATCCGCACTTTTCCGGCGCAGGCCAGGTGGTGACGGACGACCAGGGCCGCTATCAGTTCAAGACCATCAAGCCCGGCGCCTATCCCTGGCGCAATCATTACAACGGCTGGCGTCCGCAGCACATCCATTTCTCGCTGTTCGGCCGCGCGTACGCCACCCGCCTGGTGACACAGATGTATTTCCCCGGTGACCCGCTGCTGGCTTTCGACCCGATCTTCAACTGTGTGCCGGATGCCAAGGCGCGCGACCGCTTGATCGCCACCTTCGACTGGGAAACCACGCAGCCCGAATACGCCCTGGGCTACCGTTTCGATATCGTGCTGCGCGGCCGCGACGCCACGCCGATGGAGTGAGAACATGCTTTATGCCACCGCATCCCAAACCGTAGGACCCTATTTGCATATCGGTTTGGCGGACCGTTATTGCGACGACCTGACGCGCACCGCCCCCATCTTGCAGGATCGCCGCATCGTGATCGAGGGCCGTGTGATTGACGGGGAAGGCGCCCCCGTGCCGGACGGCATGGTGGAAATATGGCAAGCCAATCCGCATGGCCGCTACGATCATCCGGACGACACACGCGAAGCCCTGCCGCTGGTCGAAGGCTTCACGGGCTTCGGCCGCGTTCCCACGGGGGAAGACGGCTCGTTCCGCTTCGTCACGGTGAAGCCCGGCGCGGTGCCGGACGTGCATGGCGCATTGCAGGCGCCGCACATCCTGGTGTCGGTATTCACGCGCGGCTTGCTCAAGCATGTAGCCACCCGCATGTATTTTCCTGACGAGCAAGCGGCCAATGCCAACGACGATGTCCTGCGGCGGGTGCCCCCCGAACGGCGTGGAACGCTGGTCGCGCAACCGGGACTCAATCACGCCCTGCTGTGGGACATCGTGCTGCAAGGCGAAAGAGAGACGGTTTTCTTCGATATCTGAGTGAGGTTCGAGGCTCAGTGCTCTCCCGTCAGCCGCCCCGTGTTCCGCGTCGATTCGAAGGTCATGCAGGGAACGCAGACGTTGTCACCTCCACAGACGTTGTCGCTTCCACGGACGTCGCTTCCATCTGGAGGCCAAGACTCAAACCGGAAGTCGTCCCCCGGTCGCTCCTTGATGCAATGAAGAGAGAAGATTCATGCCTGGTTCCATAGGCTTCGGCCTCACCGCTCCCATGTTCAGCAGCCTGGAGGTGTTGGATATCTTTTCCGCCCCGGGCTTCATCGGCCGCATGCTTGACGTCGAAGCGGCACTGGCGCGCGCGCAAGCGCGTTGCGGCGTGATTCCCGCGCACGCGGCCGCGGCGATCACGCGGGTCTGCATGGCAGGCAATGGCGGCGTCATCGACGCGGACGCTTTGGCGCAGGCCGCGGTGGCGGCGGGCAATCTGGCGATTCCTTTCGTCAAGCAACTCACCGCCGCGGTGGCGGCTCAGGACCAGGAAGCGGCTCGCTACGTTCATTGGGGCGCGACCAGCCAGGACATCCTCGATACCGCGCTGGTGCTGCAACTGGTCGATGCCTTGCGCATCCAGGACGCCCAACTGCTGCGCCTGGCGGACGACTGCGCCGCCCTGGCTCGCCGGCATCGCGACACGGTGATGGTGGCGCGCACCTGGCAACAGCACGCGCTGCCCGCCACATTCGGTTTGAAAGCGGCGGGCTGGCTCGATGCCTTGCGCCGCGACCTGGCACGCCTGCAAGCCACCCGCCTGCGTGTGCGCGTACTGCAGTTCGGCGGCGCGGCTGGCACGCTGGCCAGCCTGGGCAAGCAGGCGCCCGACGTCGCCGCATGCCTGGCGGACGAACTCGCCCTGTCGCCGCCAGCCCTGCCCTGGCACACCCAGCGCGACCGCCTGGTCGAAGTCGCCGGCACCTTGGGCATGTTGTGCGGCACACTGGGCAAGATGGCGCGCGATATCTCCCTGATGATGCAGACCGAGGTGGCCGAAGTGGCGGAGCCGATGGCCGCCGGACGCGGCGGCTCCAGCACCATGCCGCACAAGCGCAATCCCGTCGGCTGTGCCGCCGTTCTTACCATCGCCGCGCGCGTGCCCGCGCTGGTCTCCACCATGTTCGCCGCGATGCCGCAGGAACATGAACGCGCGCTGGGCGGTTGGCAGGCGGAATGGGACACCCTGCCCACCATCGTCACCCTGGCGGCCGGCGCGCTGCGGCAGATGGGCGAAGTCATCGCGGGCCTGCAGGTGGATGAAGCCAGGATGCGCGCGAATCTCGACCTGACCGGCGGCCTGATCCTGGGCGAGGCCTATATGCTGGCCCTGGGCGACCGCCTGGGGCGCCTGCCCGCGCATCATCTGGTGGAACAGGCTTCGCGCGAAGCCGTGGCAAAGGGCGTAACGCTGCGCCAGGCACTGCAGGATCGCCTGGCCGCGGACCCGGCCCTGGCCGGCCTGCTGGACGCCGCCACGCTGGATCAACTCAGCGATCCCACCCGCTACACTGGCCAGTCCGGGCATTTCGTCGATGCGGCGCTGGCTGAATGGCAGGCGGCGCGCGCGGATCGCGCGGACGACGCCCCGCGATGAACCGCCTTAAGGAGACAATCTTGCCTTCCCCAGAAAATGACACCCAACGGTACGAAGCCGGCTTGCAAGTGCGCCGCGAAGTGCTCGGCACGGAACACGTGGACCGTTCGCTGCAAAACCTGACGCCGGTGAACGAAGAGTTCCAGAATCTGATCACGCGCTATGCCTGGGGCGAGATCTGGACCCGCGAAGGCTTGCCGCGTCACACGCGCAGCCTGCTGACGATAGGGCTGATGGTGGCGCTGAACCGCAACGAGGAATTGAAGCTGCACCTGCGCGCGGCTCGCAACAACGGCGTCACGCGCGACGAAATCAAGGAAGTGCTGCTGCAGACCGCGATCTATTGCGGCGTGCCGGCGGCCAACTCGGCTTTCCATGCGGCGCAAGAGATCTTCGCCAGCCAGGACGCCCAGGACGCGACCGCTCCTGAGGACAAGACCTGAGCCTGGGTCCGGGGCTGGGGCTGGGGCTGGGGCTGGGTCCGGGTCTGAACCCAGGCCCGATCCGGCCTGACCTGGGTTGACCTGCCCTGCCCCGTCCCTGGCCTGCCCCCGAACGTGATCCCAGGCCAGGAGTCCGGGTTTCCCGGCCCACCGGGCCAATGAATGCGATACTCGCCCTGAAATGGCCAGGCAGGCCTACCCGCCTCCCGTGCCGCGAGTATCCATTCATTCAAGGTGTCTATCGATGAAGCACTACGACTACATCGCCATTGGCGGCGGTAGCGGCGGCATCGCCTCGGTCAACCGGGCGGCCATGTACGGCAAGAAATGCGCGCTGATCGAGTCGAAAGAGCTTGGCGGTACGTGTGTCAACGTAGGCTGCGTGCCGAAGAAGGTGATGTGGCACGCGGCACAGATTGCCGAGGCCATCCACCACTACGGCCCCGACTACGGCTACGACACCAAGGTCGAACGCTTCGACTGGGGGCGCCTGATCGAGAACCGCAGCGCCTATATCCATCGCATCCACGCAGCCTATGAGTCCGGCCTGGACCGCAACAAGGTGGATGTCATACGCGGCTACGGCCGCTTCATCGATGCCCACACCATCGAAGTGGATGGCGAACGCATCACCGCCGATCACATCCTGATCGCCACGGGTACCCAGCCGGCATGGCCGGATATCCCGGGCGCCGACCTTGGCATCGATTCCGATGGCTTCTTCGACCTGCCCAGCCTGCCGGCCCGCACCGCCGTCGTCGGCGCCGGCTACATCGCCGTCGAACTGGCCGGTGTCATGCACGCATTGGGATCGAAGACCCATCTGTTCGTGCGCAACGATTCCGCTTTACGCAACTTCGATCCCATGCTGCGGGAAACCTTGATGCAGATCATGGATGCCGAGGGTCCCAAGGTTCATCGCCAGTCCGTGCCCAAGGCCGTGACGAAGAATGCCGACGGCAGCCTGACGCTGCAACTGGACAACGGCGAAATGTGCGTCGTCGACTGCATCGTGTGGGCCATCGGGCGGGTGCCCGATACCAGCGGCCTGGGCCTGGAAGCCGCCGGTGTTCGCGTCGATGCCCGCGGCTACATCGAATCCGACAAGTACGAACGCACCAACGTGCCGCACATCTACGCCGTGGGCGACGTCACCGGCAAGATCGAGCTGACGCCGGTCGCCGTGGCCGCCGGCCGGCGCCTGTCGGAGCGGCTGTTCAACAACAAGCCCGACGAACATCTGGATTACGAGAACGTCCCCACGGTGGTATTCAGCCACCCGCCAATCGGCACGGTAGGCCTGACCGAAACGCAGGCCCGCGCGCGCCATGGCGACGAGCACGTGAAGATCTACCAGTCGGGCTTCACGGCCATGTACACGGCCGTCACCAGGCATCGGCAACCAGCGCGCATGAAGCTGGTGTGCGTGGGACCGGAAGAACGCATCGTGGGCATCCATGGCATCGGCTATGGCATGGACGAGATCCTGCAGGGCTTCGCGGTGGCTTTGAAGATGGGCGCCACCAAGAAGGATTTCGACGACACCGTGGCGATCCATCCCACGGCGGCTGAAGAATTCGTCACGATGCGCTGAGGCGCGCGGGCGACCCGGCGCGCGGCTTGAGTGCCCCGCCCTGCCGCGCGACCGTAAGCCCGGCCGTAATGCTGGCCCGGGGGGCCCAATGGCCCCCAATGGTCCGGCCGGATCCCCGGCCGGCGCCGTCACCGGGCACTCGACCGGCAGCAGGATTTCCACACATTTGCGAATGCCGTTCAGAAATGATGGGTAACTTTGTAACCATTCCATGCCTATTTTCGGCAATTCAGTGTTGGAAATTGCAAATATCAAGCCGTAGATAACAATTAAAGTCACATCACAAGACATACCCTTACATATCACGAACATGTTCTTCGTCACCCTAGAGTCACTGCGTAGGCGGAAGGACTAGGCCTTAAGCACGACCTTCCCCGCGATCAAACGCAAGGTATCCGCAATCTAGGGCAGCCCGGACCAAGGGGCTGCCCCCAACACAGATGGCTGGGGGAAGACAATGAAATCCGTACATCGCGTTTCCATGTCCGTGCTGGCAGCCGCGTTCGCCACGGCGCCGATCCAGGGCTATGCGGCGGTCTACAGCAACGGCACCAACACCGCCACCTTCGCGGTCACGCTGACGATCGCGGCAAACTGCACCATTGCCGCCAATCCCCTGGCTTTTGGTTCCCAAGGCGTGCTGGCCACCGCCATCAATCAACAGACCACGCTGGCCGTCACCTGCACCAACACGACGCCCTACAACATCGGGCTGGACGCCGGCACTGTCACCGGTTCGACCGTCGCCGCGCGCCTGCTGGCGGGTACCGCCACGGGCAACACCGGCACCACGGTAGGCTACCAGCTGTACCAGGATGCCGGCCGCACCACCGTGTGGGGCAATACCCAGAGCACCAACACCGTGGCTGGCACTGGGACGGGAGCGGCCCAGACCTTGACCGTGTACGGCCAGGTCGCGCCGCAGAACACGCCGCGGCCGGACACTTACCAGAGCACGGTCACCGCCACGGTATTCTTCTGACGTGGGCCGCAACGCCTTGGCCGGCGTGAGATGCCGGCGCCCGGACGCATCCTTGCATGCCCAAGCGCGGGCGCGGGCGCTGTTCCACCGCCTGCTGCGCGCCCTGCTCTACGCCCTCGTCATGACGACGGGCGCGCAGGCCGCCAGCCTGCAGATCACGCCCGTCATGGTCAATCTGCGTCCCGACGAAACAGCCACCGCCATCACGCTGAGCAACGACGGCACCGAGCCCATTTATGGCCAGGTGCGGGTCTTCCGCTGGGACCAGGCCAACGGCGACGATGCCCTGACGCCTACGCAGGACATGGTCGCCAGTCCGCCCCTGATCGAAATGGGTCCGGGCGCGCGCCAGATCATCCGCCTGTTGCGTACGGGCCCCCAGGCGCCGCAGGCCGAACAGACTTTCCGCATCCTGATCGACGAAATCGCGCCGCCGGAGCTGGGCACGCAGTCCGGCGTCACCGTGCGTCTGCGCTATTCGGTGCCCATCTTCATCACGCCCGGCGCCGTGGCCGCGCCCGCGCTGAAATGGACCGTGCAACGGGTCGACGGACGATGGGTATTGGAAGCCCGCAACGACGGCGGGCGGCATGCCCAGGTCGCCGCCGCCCAACTGGTCGCCGGCGAGCACGTCTACGACATCAACAAAGGCTTGCTGGGTTATGCGCTGGCGGGCCGCACCCGGCGCTGGCAGTTGACGCTACCCGCCGATGCCACGCTGAAAGCACCGCTGAAATTACGCGCCCGCATCAACGCCAATCCTGCCGAAGCCGCCGTGACCTTGTCGCCGGCGCCGTAAAGGCGAGGTGGCATGGCGGGCCGGCTGCACGTAGGCGCATGGCAGGGACTGACGGCAACCTGCGCCTGCATCGCCACGCTGGTGGCGCAGGCCCAGCCCGCCGCCCCGCCGCAACGGCCAGGCAGCCCGACGGCGGCCACGCATGAGGTTTACCTGACTGTGAGTTTCAATGGGGAAGCGACCGCGCTGATCTCCCGCTTCCGCGAATCGGGCGGGCGGCTGTACGCGTCGCGCAAGGATCTGCTGGACCTGGGTCTGGCAGAGGCCGGCTTGCCCGCCGGCACGCCAGACACCGATGTGCCGCTGGATCGCGTCAATGGTCTCACCTACCGCTACGACGCCGCGCAACAATCGGTTGACCTGCGCATGCCTGATCGGCTGCGCCGGCCTTACGGTGTCGATACGCGTGGCTTGCAACCCACCCCGCCGGCGCGTTCCAGCCGCGGCCTGTTGATCAACTATGACGCCTACGCGCAGACGCAGGGCCGCGACAGCCTGGCGCTGTGGACCGAAGAACGCTATTTCTCGCCGTCGGGCGTCTTCTCCAATACGGGCATCGGTTACCTGTACGGCCCGCAACGCAAATACGTCCGCTACGACACGGCGTGGATCAAGTCCGACCCCACTGATCTGCGCACCACGCAGGTCGGCGACATGATCACGTCGTCGCTGGACTGGTCGCGTTCCATCCGTCTGGGCGGCCTGCAGTGGCGGCGCAACTTCGCCCTGCGGCCTGACCTGGTCACCTTTCCCTTACCCAGCCTGGGCGGCAGCGCGGTGGTGCCTTCCGCCGTCGACGTCTACATCAATAACGTGCGGCAGTTTTCCGGCAATGTTCCCAGCGGGCCCTTCGTCGTGAACAGCGTGCCCGGCATCACGGGCGCCGGCACCGCCAGCGTGGTGACGCGCGACGCCCTGGGCCGGCCGATTTCCACCACGCTGCCCATCTACATCGACTCGCGCATGTTGTCGGCGGGCTTGTCCAGCTATTCGGCCGAACTGGGTTTCCTGCGGCGCAACTACGGCCTGACTTCCTTCGACTACAACCGCGACCCGGCCGGCAGCGGCTCCGTGCGTTACGGCATCAGCGACGCGCTGACCCTCGAAGGCCATGCCGAAGCCAGCACGGGCATCTACAACGCCGGCGGCGGCGCCTTGTTGCGGCTGGGTTCGGCCGGCGTGCTGAACGGATCGCTGGCCGGCAGCAGCGGCCGCAACACCGGCGTGCAGGCCAGCGTGGGTTATCAATACATCCGGTCCGACTTTTCGCTGGACGCACGCACGACGCGCAAGTTCGGCAACTACGGCGACCTGGCCTCCGCCGCCGTCGACGGCACGCCGGTAGCCGATAGCGACGACCGCATCACCGTGGCGGTGCCGCTGGGCCAGCGCCAGACCGTGGCCTTGAGCCTGTTGAGCGTGGCTTACCCCGGCGTGGATAAATCCCGCGTGGGCTCGGTCGCCTGGTCGTACAACGCCGGCAGCCAGGTGACCTTCAACGTCAACGCCTTCAAGGATTTCGGCCAGGGCAACTCAAACGGCGTTTTCTTCTCTGTCAGCATCGGCCTGGGCGACGGCCGCTCCGGCAACGCCAGCGTGGGCCGGCAGAACGGCGAGTCCACCTACAACGTGGGCGCGGTGCAGACCCCGGACTATGGCGGCGGCTGGGGTTGGGGATTGCAGACCGGGCGCAACGGTCCCGTCGACTACCGCCAGGGCTGGGGCCAGTACCTGGGCCGCTACGGCCAGGTCACGGCCACCGCGCAAAGCTATGCCGGCGAAGACAGCCTGGGGCTGGATCTCAACGGCAGCGTGGTGCTGATGGACGGCCATGTGGAAGCCGCGCGGCAGATCTACGATGGCTTCACCCTGGTGTCGACCGACGGCGTCGGCGGCGTGCCCGTGCTGAGCCAGAACCGCGTGATCGGCAATACCAGCAGCAACGGCTACCTGCTGGTGCCCAACCTGAACTCGTACCAGCACAATCAGGTGGGCATAGACAGCCTGAAACTGCCGCCGGATGCGCGTATCGAAAGCACCGAACAGGATGTGGTGCCGCAAATGCTGTCGGGCGTGGTCACCCGCTTCGGCGTGACGCGCTATTCCGCCGCGTCCATCGTCCTGCATGGCGCCGACGGCAAACCCCTGCCTGTCGGCACCCGGGTCCATTACGTGGAAGGCAATAGCGACACCATCGTCGGCTATGACGGCATCACCTTCGTCGACGGCCTGGCCGCGCGCAATACGCTTACGGTCACCAACGACAAACTGCGCTGCGGCGTGACGTTCGATTATCAGCGTCCGCAAGACGGATCCTTGCCCACGCTCGGTCCCTATGCCTGCGTGGCCGACAGCGGGGGGTGGCAGTGAGAAGCCCATTGCTCGCGTCGGTCCATTCACTGCTCCATTCGCTGTTGCCGAAGCTGGGTGCGCCGCTGGGGCGCCCGCTGGCATTGCTGCTGGTGCTGCTCGCGCTGTTCGTGATGGCGCCCACCGTGCACGCGCAGACCTGCACCGCCGCCATGACGCCGCTGAACATTCCCTCCGTCAGCCCTGTGCGCGGTGTCAGCTATACCGGCAACGCCACGCTGACGGTCACCTGCACGTGGGGCCTGTTGAACCTGGCGCCCAACGCGCAAGTCTGCATCAACCTGGGCACGGGCAGCACCTCCACGGGCCAGAACCCCCGCACGCTGGGCAATGGCGGCAGCCGGCTGCAATACCGCATTGCCGGCAACGCCGGCTACAGCCCGCTATGGGGGTCGACCGCGACGTCGACCACGCCGATCTCCGTACTGCTACAGCAGCCGCTGCTGGGGACCGTGGCGTCCACCAACGTCACCATCAACGCGCAAACGCTGCCCAGCCAGGTCACGGTACCCACCGCCAACAATGCAGCCACGACCTATACCGAAAGCTTCGCCGGCGTGGCCACCATCGCGTACTCCTATTACCTGCTTGGCACGCCGCCCGCCTGCAGCACACTGACGCCGCAGGGTACCTTCACCCCGACCATCACGGCCTCCGTCATCAATGACTGCCTGATTTCCGCCACCGCCATGAACTTCGGATCGACGGGGCTGATCACGGCGGACCGCAGAACCACCAGTCAGTTGACGGTCCAGTGCACCAACAACGCCGCGTACCGCATCGCGCTCAACGGCGGTGCCAACGGCACGGTGAGCGCGCGCAATATGCAGTTGTCCGGCGGCTCGGCCAGCCAACGCGTGCCCTATCAGCTATACACGGATGCGGCGTATTCGATTCCCTGGGGCGACGGCACCAATGGCACTTCCATGGTGACCGGGCTGGGCACCGGCACGGCGCAGACCGTGACGGTCTATGGCCGAGTGGCCGCGCAAGCGGGCGGGCCGACGCCGGGTTCGTACAGCGACCAGGTCCAGGCCACGATTTATTTTTGATACGCGTGTGGAGGCGGCGGCGCAGCGCCCGTTGAGGGAGACGACGCGGGCCGGGCAGCGCCCTTAGAACGTCACGACCCAGGTGGTCGCGCCGATGGCGGCATTGGTGCCCGGCGCGGCATTTTCGTTTTCGGGCGCCGCGTCGTTCGCAAGCGTTGTATCCACCGCCGTGGCCGACGGCAGGGCGCTTTGCTGGGCGATATTGGCGACCTCGTCATGCAGGCAGGTCACATTGGGTCCCGTCGGCGGCACGCCTAGCAGATCCCTACTCTGCACACTGCAGGCACTTGGAATGGTGAAGCTGACTACCAAGGGGGCGGCGGATCCCGTCATCGCTGCGTCCGCCCGCGCGGGAATGAGCGCGAGCGCGAATGCGGACAGGGACGCGCAGGTGGCCACGGCCGCCATACGCGCTACGGAGAAAGAGGAAAAATTGGGCTTCATGCCGAACTGCCTTGCAGGGTGTATATCCGCCAACTCGCGATTTTCGCAGAAATAAGCAGTTACATACGATGCCGTGGCAAAAAAGCCGCAGCGGTCCCCAGCCCATAAGCCGGACTTTATGTCCTCATAGAACGGCCTCGTCTGGCGCCCTGGCGGTCGTCTCGGCCCGGCCCAGCTGTCGTCGCAGATGCGCACCGACTATGCCAAATGGAAGCATGTGGTGGAGATCTCGGGATTCGAGCCGCAGTAGGCGGGCGCGATAATCGGCCCGGTAACGGAGCGCGGCGCGGCAGCGATGCGTGGTGGCCAGGCATGGCGGCCACGCGCTTTGTCTGGCGTGATCGCTCAGCGATGCCCCTCGGCGCGCCGAATCCGCTCCTGCGGGTACAACTCACGCACCACGTCCAGGAACTGCCGCAGCACCTTGGTCTCCGGCCGCGCCTTGGGCGTGGCCAGCACCAGCCGGTTATAGATCACCGGCGGCCCCACCCGGGCCGCCTGCAACAGCGGCCGCGTGCTGTCATGCATGAGCATGCTGGCCGGCACCAGCGTATAGCCCAGGCCGTCCGCCACCAGGCGCAGCATGGTCAGCACGACGCCTGCCTCCGCAACCACATTTAGCTGGATGCCGCGCGGCGCCAGCGCGGCATCGACCTGGGACCGTATGGCATTGGCCCGTCCCGGCAGAATCATCGGATAGCCGGCCAATGCCCGCAGCGTCACGCGCTTGGGCAGCGCGGGCGCCTTGGCGGGTCCCACCAGCATGAACGCCTCGCGCGACAGCGCGCGGTACGCCAGCCGTGGTGAATGCGGCGGGTCATACAGCAGCGCCACATCCAGGCGCCCTTCGATCAGCAGCTCGCGCAGATGCAGGCTGATGCCTTCGGAAATCGCCACCAGCGCGCGTGGCAGACGGAGCCGCATCCGCGCCACCATTGCCCCGCCCATCGCCAATGCCACCTGGGAAGGCAGGCCCACCGCCAGCCTGCCGGAGGGATTGCTATGCAGGTCACGCAGGGCGCCCCGCGCCTTTTCCGCTGCGGCCAACAGGCCACGGGCGTGTTCCAGCAAGACCTCGCCGGCCTCGGTCAGGCTGGCGCCGTGACCCGTTCGCACCAGCAGGCGATGTCCGACGCTGGCTTCCAGCAAGCCCACCTGGCGGCTCAAGGTCGACTGGGACAGCCCCAGGGACACCGCGGCACGCGTGAAGCTGCCGCCGTCCGCAAGCGCGGCAAAGTACTCAAGCTGCTTGAGATCCATGGATTCACCCCATCGAGAATCGGCATACCTGATATCGACTTTATACCGCCCGCGCCCGGGAGCCGCGGCGACATAATGCCTGCGCCCATGGACGGATCCCGCGTGACGCGCTGCTGGACCGGCGTCAACGGCGGAACATAATCAAACCCGGCCACGACCTGGGTTCCTGGAGGAGTCCAACATGCGTTTCCTGTCCCGTTCAGCCGCGTCCCGCCTGCCGATGCCGGCCCTCCTGGTGACGGCGGTGCTCGTCTCGCCAACCGCGCCGGCCGCGGCGGCGGCTGACAGCTTTCCCGATCATCCCATCACCATCGTGGTGCCCTACTCCGCCGGCGGCGGCGTGGACACCCTCGTACGGATCATTTCGCCGCTCCTTGCCCAGAAGCTGGGGCAAGCCGTCCTGATCGAGAATCGTGCCGGCGTATCGGGCATGGTCGGCGCTGCCGTGGCGGCGCGCGCCAAGCCCGACGGCTACACCTTGCTCGCCGGCAATACGACGACCAATGTCACCAACCTCTTCGTCTACAAGCAACTGCCCTACGACCCGCGCAAGGACTTCATTCCGCTGGCCATGGTGTCGCGCGGCCCCTGTGTCCTGGTCGTCCCGCCCGACAGCAAATTCAATTCGGTGCAGGATGTCATCCAGGGCTTGAAGGCCGCGCCGCCCGACACCCTGACCTACGGCACCAGCGGCAACGGCAGCTTCCAGCACATGTCCGCCGTCCTTTTCAGCAGCCTGACGCAAACGCATATGCGCCAGATCGCCTACAAGGGCAGCCCGAATGTACTGACCGACGTCATCGGCAAGCGTCTCGACATGGCCTTCGAAGTCATCCCGGTGGCAGAGCCGCTGATCAAGGCCGGCAAGGTCAAGGCGCTGGCCGTCACCAGCAAGACGGCGATTCCCGCGCTGCCGGGGGTCAAGCCGGTTGCGGACCTGGGCCTGCCGAACTTTGAGATGGTGGCGTGGAAAGGCATATTCGCACCGGCCGGCACACCGGAGCCGGTTGCCCGCAAATTGGGCGAGGCGCTGTCCGCCGTCATCCAGTTGCCGGAAATCCGCCAACGCATCGAAAACCTGGGCGAGATCGCCGACGGCCGCGGCAACGCTGAATTCGGCCAGGCCGTGCAGGCGGATATCGCCTACTGGGGTCCAATCCTGCACAACGCCGGCGTCCAGCCCGAATAACCATCGCATCGTCCGGCCCGATACCCATCGAAGAAACGCCAGATCGCTTTGCCGGATTTCCCATCGAATAACCGTTCCAGGCCCCGCCCGCCATGAAAATCACCGAACTCGACCTGCGGGTCGTCAGCATTCCGCTGCCCAAGCCCATTCCCAGCGCGCGTATCGTCATCAAGTCGGCCGACTGCATTCTGGTGGGGCTGAAAACGGACGAAGGCCTTACAGGCGAAGGCATGGTCTTCACCCTCAACGGCCATCGCCTGGCGATGCTGCACGCCATGCTGCGCAGCCTGGAACCGCTGGTGCTTGGGCTGGATCCGCGCATGAGCGGCGCCTTCTGGAGCCGCGCCTGGGCCGATATGGGTTTTCTCGGCCATCGCGGCGCCAGCGTCGTCGGCCTGTCGGGCATCGACATGGCCTTGTGGGACCTGCGTGGCAAGCAGGCCGGCCTGAACGTCAGCCATCTGATCGGCGCCTGCCATGAATCGCTGCCCATCTACCGCAGCGGCGGACTGCGCCTGTCGGCGTCCGTCGATCAGCTGCAGGACGAGGCCCAGGCCTTCCTGGCGCAAGGCTATCGAGCCATGAAAATGTCCTTGGGCAAGGCCTTGCTGCAAGAAGATGTGGAGCGCGTGCGCGCGGTGCGCCAGGTCATTGGCGCGGACGTGAAGCTGATGGCCGACTGCAACCAACAATTCACCGCCGACCACGCAATCCGGTTGGGACGGCGGTTGGAGGAATTCGAGCTGGCGTGGATCGAAGAGCCGGTGCCCTATCACGACCATGCCGCGGAGGCGGCCGTGGCCGCGGTGCTGGATACGCCCATAGCCAGCGGTGAAAGCGAGTACACGCGGCATGGCATGCTGGACATGCTGCGGCAGAAGTCCGCCGACATCCTGATGCCCGACCTGCAGCGCATGGGCGGTCCCACGGAATTCCTCAAGGTGGCGCATCTGGCCGAGGTCCACGACGTGCGGATCTCGCCCCACTTGTTCACGGAAATGAGCATCGCCCTGGCGGCGGCGTTGCCCAACGCGCTGATCGTCGAGCACATGCCATGGTTCGCGCCCCTCTACGGTGCCGCCCCCACGCCCGACGCCGAAGGCCGCGTAGCGGTTCCCACGGCGCCGGGCTGGGGCTACAGCTTCGACGAAGCCGCGGTGAAGCGCTACGCGGTCTAGACGGCACGTCGCACCGCGAGTCCGCGCAGCACCGCGCCTAAGCATCCCGCCGGTATCAGGCTGAGCCCGCGCCGGCCGTGGCTACGCGCGAGCCACGCTTGGCCGCCGCCTCCATCAGCAGGACGCTCACCAGCATGGCCGCGGCAACGAGGAACAGCACACGGTGATGGCCGCCCACGGCATTGAACAAGGCGGAGAACCCATAGGCGGAGATGGCCAGGCCGGAAGCGGACATGACGCTGAGACGTGTCCACACCAGGCTTTGCCGCGCTGCGTCATGGGGCACCAACTCGTGGGCCCGGGCAAGTACCAAGGGCACGATGCCTGGGGCAAAGGTCCCCGCGATCACGGTGAGCACACCCAATGTGACCAGATTGTCGACGGTATAGAAACCAAGCAGGTCCAGGGCAATTGCCACTGTCACGATGCGTATCGTGAAACGAGAGCCCAGGCGGTCGGCCAGATAACCATAAAGCGGCGGCCCGGCCATGGCGCCCAGGCCGTAGATCGCCCAGAACACCGATCCCACGTACGCGCCCTGCGCCAGCCCCCGCGAAATGAAATCAACCAGGAAGACCATGTGCGGCAACGCCGCGCCCGCCAACAGGATGTATTGCGCGTAGAGCAGGCGCACGTCGGGGCCAAATGGTGCTGGTGCCGGTGCTGGTGCTGGTGCTGGCGATGGCGATGGCGATGGCGCTGCTGCCGGCGCCTTTGCCAGGATCGGTGTCAGGATCCTTGGCGTCGATGCCGCCGGCTTGGGGGCCTGCCGCGCGTTCTGATCCGGCTGGCGCGCCAGGGCGCTGGCCGGCCAGGCGAACCAGCTGACCGCCGTCAAGAGTATCGACAGCACGCCCAACCCGATCCAGGTCTGCGCCAGGCCCAGCTCGAGCAACAAGGGAATGATCGTCCCGGAGCCCGCGATCCCCAGCCCCAAACCCAGGAAGATCGCCCCGCCCGCGGCACCTTTGCGCGCGGCGGGCACGTGCGGAAGGATGGTGCCCGCCACCAGCACCATGACGACGCCGCCCGCGACGCCCGACAGGAAACGCCAGGCGAAATACCAGGCGAACGACACGGGCACCGCACAGCCGAAGAAGGCCGCGGCTATCAACAGCATCATCAGCCGTAGTACATGCTCATTGGCCATACGCGCGGCGAGTGGCCTGCCTACGAGCGCGCCGACCACATAGCCTGCAAGATTGGCCGCTCCCAGATACACCACGGCGGCCTGGGTAAACCATCCCGCATGGATCAGCTCGGGAATCAAGGGGGTGAAAGCAAAGCGCGCCAGGCCGACGCTTTCCAGGCTGGCGCACAAACCGGCAAAGATGTAGCGCCACACGAGCAGGCGGTCCACCTTCGCCAAGGAAAGAGGAGGTGTTGAAGAGGTCATCGAGGTCTGCCAAATTAAAACGTCATGGGCTTAAGGGCGTCACCAGGTGCGCCGTGTGCCCCGCCGAGGGCCGGCGGAAACCGGACGCCTAAACGCGGGAGGCGAGTGCAAGAGCGCAGGGGCAAGGGTCGTGGGTACACGCCGAAGAAAAACAATTGTTCTTTGACATCAATGTCAAGATTGACACACTAGTCAAACTTGACGGTAGTGTCAAGGATATGTTTGAATGCCCTCACACCAGGTATGGCCGTCAATCCCCTACGGCGGGCACCTGACCGTCAGCCGCAATGGAGCAATGAATGGCCGGAGTCCGCCAATTCGACGAGCAAGCCGCATTGGACAAAGCGTTGTCCCTGTTCTGGAAACAGGGCTATTCCAGTACGACCATGCAGGAACTGGCCGCCGCGACGGGCGTGCAGCGCGGCTCCCTCTACAACGCCTATGGCGACAAGGAGACCCTGTTCCTCCGCGTGTTCGGGGTATATCGGCAGCGCTATATCGGGCAGATGCGGGAAGCCCTGGACCTGCCCGACCTGCGCGCCGCGCTACGCAGCTTCTTTACCTTCGCCATCCAGTCGATGACGACGGGGTTGCCGACACGCGGTTGCCTGAGCACCAAGACCGCCGTCGGTACCGAAGACCTGGACGAGACCTTGCGTGGCGCGATACGCGAACTCATCGATGACATCGAAAGCGCGCTGTACGACAGGCTCACCCGTCCGGATGCGAAAGACCAATTGCGCATGGATCCGCGTCAGGCGGCGCAGTTGTTCGTAACGATGACCCGTGGGCTGGTGGTGATCGAGCGTGTCTACCAAGATGAAAACCGCCTGCGCACGATGGCCGATCTGCTGATCGAACAGTTGCTGCTTCCAGCATGATCGACGGTGGCAATTAGAAGCAGGCTGGAGGCAGGACGTTCGTACACAGGCGTGGAGGCGGCCCCCCTGCCGCGGCATTGTTGCAGCCCCTGGAAGAATCAATTTCCGAATATTCAGTTCCCCTGGCGCACGGCCGCCATTAGGATGGCGAACTTACCGCTCGCCGAACCGCCACTGGTACCGCCATGGCCGGCGCGGATCCCTCCAGGACCTATCCATGAATACACAGACCTCCACCATCAACACTCCCCTCGCCCTGTTCGCACGCGTCCTGATCGGCGCCCTGTTCTTCATCGCCGGGGTGCGCAAGCTGTTCGCTTTTGCCGGTACGGCAGGCTACTTCGGCAGCCTCGGCTTTCCCTTGCCGGAAGTCGTGACCGCGCTGGTGATCCTGCTTGAAATCGTCGGCCCCATCCTGTTCGTATTGGGCTGGCGCCTGCGCGCCTTGAGCATCGTCATGGCCATCTACACCCTGCTCACCGCGCTGATCGCGCATCGCTTCTGGTCCGCCGATGCCGCTGCGTTCAGCGGCCAATTGAATAACTTCTTCAAGAACGTGTCGATCTGCGGCGCGTTTCTGTACGTCGCCGCCGTCACGCCTTTCACGCGGAAGAACTGATCGGGGCGAGTCATCCGGTGCCACCAGAAAAGATGCGTCGGGTCCTGCCCGCGCATCTTTTTTTGCGACCATGCGGCCAGGATGGATGGATTCTTTGTTTGTCCTGAAAGGGCAAAGGCGCGCAACCGGGCGCTAAGACCATCGTGTTAAGGCGTCGGCCCATGCATGCACCGCATAAGCATCACCTAAGCACCACCTAAGCACCACCTAAGCACCACAGAAACACCGCGCATGGGCGTCGCCAACGCGGCGACCGCTTTCCGTATGCGGCGGCCACCTACCGTCCGGGTCATACCATCGTGCAATAGGCCGGCACGAAGCGCGCCACCTATCCTCACGGCTCGCTTATCTCCGCCGTACCGCCATGCCCCGTATCACCCCGACGCGCAGCGCCCTGATCGGCGCCGCCTGCGTCCCGCTCGTTCTCCTTGCCACCGCCAGCACACCCGCCGCCGCCCAAAGCTCCCTCACCCTGTATGGCCGCCTGAATACCGCTGTCGAATACAGCTGGGTCAGCGGCGCCTCCGCGGACCGCGGTTGGGCCCGCATGACCAATAACCGTTCCGTGTTCGGCTTGCGGGGAACGGAGTGGCTGGGCAATGGCTGGTCGACGATATTCCAGATCGAAAGCGGCATCTCGCCCAATAACGGCGAGGGGCAGATCGCCAGCCGCAATACTCGCCTGGGCTTCGACTCACCGTACGGCACGTTCTTCCTGGGTCAGTGGCACACGGCCTATACCGAAGCGACCATGGGCTTCGATCCCTACTATCCCACCACCGCCGGATACATGGCGCTGATCGGCAACGGGTCCGCGGCACAAACGGACAATGTCCAGAACACCAGCTCCTTCGATCGGCGCCAGAAGAATTCCCTGCACTATCGGTCGCCCACCTGGAACGGCTTCAGCGGTGGTTTCTCCTGGGGCACGCCGGAAGAGCGCACGAGTACCCCACGCGATCCGCAATTGTTCTCCTGGTCAGGCGGATACACCAACGGCGGTCTCAGCCTGGTGCTGGCTTATGAACTGCATCGCAACTACCAGGCCGCCAATACACGCGACGATGCCATCAAGACGGGCCTGTCGTATCAGTTCCCGACGACGCGCATCAACCTGCTGTATGAACAACTGCGCTATGAAACAGCAACGGGCACCTTGGCCCGCAAGGGCTACTACGTATCCGTGGTGCAGCAGCTGGGGGGCGGCACGTTGACCGGCGCCGTCGGTGTGGCGGCCAACGGTACGGGCAGCGCGGACGAAACCGTCGGCTTCATCAAGAGCGGATCCGGCACGGGCGCCGTGCAATACACCATCGGATATGACTACCCCTTGTCGAAGCGAACGTCGCTGTATGGCTACTACTCGCGCATCCGCAACCGCGCCAATGCCGCGTACGACTTCGCCATCAACGATCTGTCCGTGCCCGCCGGCGCCAGCCCGCAGACTGTCGCGCTGGGGCTGAAGGTCTATTTCTAGGTCCAGGCCGCGGTACCGGCAAGCATCGGGCGTCATGCGCATGCTCTGCGCTTGTGGCAAAAGTCGTTACGGCGCGGCAGGTCACGTTCTGTTCGTCACCATGGAATAGTGTTTTTCCGCCAGGCCGCTTACTTGAAATGCGGAAACCGGGCAGCATGTATGGTCATCATCTTGCTTACGCTAGGAAAGTCCCGGCATGTCGACCACCTGCAAACTGAGCGCGTGCTGGAAAGAACGCCGTCCCCTGATACCCGCCGCCGTCCGGCGCTGGCTGGGCCTGGATGCGATCGCGCGCTCGCGGCTGGTCGAAGGATCGCTGCAGCATGACGGCGAACGCTTCCGCAATGTCGCGCCCGCGCCCGTCGAAGGCCTGGGCAAGATGCTGCGCATCGCCTGGAACATGCTGCTGCACAAGCCCAAGGGCACGATGCCGGCCGGCCCCATCCCGGTGGATGCGCTGACGCGCGAAGCACTGATCGCGGCGCCCGACCAGAGCATGTATCGCCTGGGGCATTCCACGCTGCTGTTCAAGCTGCGCGGGCAGTTCTGGCTGACCGACCCGGTGTTCGGCGAGCGCGCGTCACCTTTCAAATCGATGGGCCCGCGCCGTTTCCATGCGCCGCCGATCGCGCTGGATGAGCTGCCGCCGTTGCGGGCCGTGATCCTTTCCCACGACCATTACGATCACCTGGATCGGGAAACCGTCCTGGCCCTGGCCGCGAAGACCGAGGTCTTCCTGACGACCTTGGGCGTCGGCGACCGCCTGATCGAATGGGGCATCCCCACGCACCAGGTCTGGCAGTTCGATTGGTGGAACGGCGTCACCCTGGACGGGGTCAAGCTGACCGCCACGCCGGCACAGCACTTTTCCGGCCGCGGCCTGCTGGACCGTGACCGCACGCTGTGGGCGTCATGGGTGATCGACGACGGCGCGGTGCGTGTGTTCTTCAGCGGCGATACCGGCTACTTCGACGGTTTCCGTGAGATCGGCGCCAAGCTGGGCCCCTTCGACGTCACATTCGTGGAGACGGGCGCCTATGACGCGCAGTGGCCCTATGTCCACATGCGACCGGAGGAGACCGTGCAGGCGCATATGGATCTGCGCGGCCGCTGCCTGGTGCCTATCCACAATGGCACGTTCGATCTGGCCATGCACCGTTGGCAGGATCCGTTCGAGCGGGTGACGGCGATCGCGCGGCCACGCGGGGTGGTGCTGTCGACGCCGCGCATGGGCGAACGCCTGGATCTGGCCGCGCCGCAACGGGGTAGCGCTTGGTGGCGGGACGTGCCGGAACGGGCTTAGCGGGGTCGGTTTGCCGCGCGCCGCCGCTGTAATGGCAGCTCGATGGCCAGCACGGCGAGTCCACCCAGGGCATACGCCGCGACATCCCACCAGTCGGCCGTGCTGCCCAGTACCACACGCACAACACGATTTGGGATATACCAGCCCATATGGGCCACCAGGTATTGTCCCAACTCCACCAAGGCCCCCACGCCGAAAGCCAGGCTGGCAAGCGGCAGTACCGGCGCGCGCAGCACCGCCTTGAACAAGTAGTACACCCAGATCACCGCCAGCGTGTCGCCCAGGAAGCTGCGCACCCAGCCCCAGCGCGCACCGATGGTGGCGAGTACGGCCAGGACGATGAACAGCGGAATGGCGGCGACCAGCGCACGCGGGTTGAACCGGATTTTCATGGGCGCGATCGTAACCCGGCGCGGGGCACGACCGTGTGGCACGATCGCGTGGCACCGCTTGGCCCTGGATACTGCGGAAAACCGTTCGCACTTCGGCGATACACGCCCGCGTACCACCGGGCTTATGCGCTCGCCTCGCGTTGCCGCATCAATTCGATGTAGCGTTTCGCGCCCAGTCCCAGCGGCCGTTCCCTCGACCAGACCACGTCCACCCACAGCGGGCGCTCGTTGGTGATGTTGTCGAAGGGGATCTCGACCAGGCTGCCCGCGCTCACCAGCGGGCGCACCAGGCTTTGCGGAAGATAGGCCCAGCCCAGGCCACCCTGCACCAGCCGCAAGGTGGCCAGGTGATTGTCCGTGCGCCAGATGTGGCGCGACAAGGCGAAGCGTGGATCCAGTTGTTCCGAGCTGCGGCTGGCGACCACGATCTGGCGCAGAGCGATCAGGTCCTCCATCTGCAGCGGACGTTGCAGCGACCACGCACGGTGGCTGGCGGGATCGGCCACGGCGACCAGGATTTCCTCGCCCAGTTCCTGGAAAGCCTCGCGCTCGTCCATGTTGGCCCGTTCGAATACCAGGGCCAATTGCACCTTGCCCTCGTGCATCATGCGCAGCGCGTCTTCCTGCGGGGCGGTGATGACCTCGACTTCAAGCGACGGATATTCCGCCGCCAATACGGTCAGGGGCAGGCTCCACGGCGTCGACATCAACTCCGGCGCAATGGCCAGGGTCAGGCGTTGCTCCAGGCCCTGGTGCAGCGCCAGGGCATGCGTATCGAGCTGGCGCAGCTGGGCGGCGATCTGCCGAGCCAGCGGCTCGAGCGAGCGCGCCGCATCCGTGGGGCGGGGTTCGCGGCCGACCCGGTCGAACAGCTGAAGGTCCAGTTCGGCTTCGAGCTGCGCGATGGCCATGCTGACCGCGGATGGCACGCGGCCCAGCGCGCGAGCAGCGGCGGAGAAGGAGCCGGTGTCCAGCACCGCCAGGAAGATGCGGATGTTGTCAGACGAGAAAGCCATGCCATCTATCAGATTTATTGAAAGATTCTGACTTTATACATCAAGTAATCAGGCATACAGTGCTTCACATCAGCCCTGGAGCACAAAATGCAAGGTATCAAACGGCGGATCGTCTACGTCACGATCTATGAGGCCATCGCAATCGCAATCACCACGGTGGGCCTGTCGGTGTTCTCCGACAAGAGCGCGGCGCATGCCAGCATTGCGGCGGTTGCCGCCACCACCGTGGCGATCGTCTGGAATCTGGTTTTCAACTACCTGTTCGAGCGGTGGGAAGCACGCCAGGCCGTCAAAGGCCGCAGTGTTGCCCGCCGCATCGCGCACGCCGTCGGCTTTGAAGGCGGCCTGGTGGTCGTATTGGTTCCCCTGTTCGCCTGGTGGATGGGCATCTCGCTGCTCAGCGCCTTCATGCTGGACCTGGGCCTGATCGTCTTCTTCCTGGTCTATACCTTCGTCTACAACCTGTGTTTCGACAAGGTATTCGGCTTGCCGGATAGCGCGCGCTCCACGCAATCGTGATTGACGCCGTGGCCCGGCGTTACGATGGTCATCGTTAACGCGGACGCGCGGACGCACACTGACCATCGAATGACGCCAAGCGGGGGCGCACGCCAGCCAGCACGGCGCCGAAGCCTGTATCAGGCAGCGCGTCTGTCCCCGCCATCCGGCATCATCGTGCCAAGGTGCACGCCCGGCGGGATGGGTTTGCTGCGCATGGTGTCGCAGAGGAAATGCAGGAAATGCTCCGAGCCGCTGGACAGCGCGCGCAATTGCCGGGTGATCAGGCAGATTTCGCGCTTCAGGTTGGGCGAACGCAATTCGCGGAACACGAATTTCGATGCGTCGCGCTCGCTGGCGGCCAGCGCGGGCAGCACGCTGTAGCGATTGCCGATGCTCAGCATCGAATACAAAGCGCTGGTGTTGGAGATCTCGTCATGCGGCGCGTCGAATAACGCCGGCTTGCCTGCATGCGCGCGCAGATACGCACCGATGCCGGTGTCGGACGAAAAACCGATATAGCTGGCTGGATCCAGCGCTTCCCACTCGATCGGCCCCCGCTCCCGCGCCAAGGGATGATCGCGCCGGCACACGATGCCGTAGCGATCCTCGAACAGCGGCGTGTAGCTGAGTTCCTCGTAGCCGCGATACCGGCTCTCCACCGCGAAATCGATTTCGCCGTTGACCACCATCTGCTCGACCACCGCCGCGCTGGCGCCGCGCAGCGAAATGGTGATGCCCGGATACGCGACACGGAATCCCTCGATGGCATCGACTAGAAAATAATTCACCACCGACGTGATGGCCGCGATGCGGACGTGTCCCTGCCGGCCATCGGAAAACGCCTGCAGGTCGCTGATGGCGCCATCGAACTGCCCGAGCACGCGCATGGCCTCGGCCTTGAAGCTGGCACCAGCCTGCGTCAAGGTGACGCGCCGCGTGCTGCGATCGAACAGGCGCACGCCCACCGCTTCCTCGAATTGCTGAATGGTCGACGTCAGTGAAGACTGCGTCAGCGACATGCGCGACGCCGCCTGCGTGAAGGATCCCGTCTCGGCGACCGCCACGAAACAGCGCAGATGACGCAAGGAGACATGGCGAGACATGGCGCGAGTCGGCTCGGTCCTGGAGGAACACGAAAGAACAAGGTGAACCGAGCATATATTTGAAAAAACGAATAATCAATAGATGTAAACCATTTGTTTTGATCAACCTACCTGCCTAGAATCTGGCGACATCTGGCGGTCATCCACACCGCAACGAACGGCGTGCCGCCTTCCGACCCATGGAGCGTTTCGACCCGATGTCCCCTACCCAGATCCAACCCTTGGCGCCGGACGGCTACCGTCTGCGCCTGCCCGGCCCCACCTTCGTCCCCGAACGCGTGCTACAGGCCGGCGCCCAGCTGGTGGTCAATCATCGAGGCCCTGAATTCCGCGCCGCCCTGGTGCGCGCCGAAGCCGGCCTGCAACCCATACTGGGCACGAAGAACCGCATCCTGTTCTACGCGGCGTCCGGCAGCGGCATGATGGAAGCGGCCATCACCAATGTGGCGGGTCCCGGCGAAGAATTATTGATCGTCACGCATGGCCAGTTCGGCGAACGCTTCGCCACCATCGCGCAAGCCGTCGGCGCCAAGGCCGATGTGATTGCCACGCCCTGGGGCGAAGACATCGACATCGATGCCGTGCAAGCGCGCCTGGGCGAGAAGGACTATCGCGCCATGGTGGTAGTGCACAACGAAAGCTCCACGGGCATCGTGGCCGACCTGGCCAGGCTGGGCGCGCTGCTGCGCGACCGCCGCACGCTGCTGGTGGTGGATTCCGTCAGCGGACTGGGCGGCATCGAGATGAAGCAGGACGAATGGGGCGTGGACATCCTGGTGTCGGCATCGCAAAAGGCCTTGATGTGCCCGCCTGGATTGGGCCTGGCCAGCATCAGTCCCAAAGCCTGGGACGTGATCAACGGCGGCGGCCGCCTGCCTTCGTTCTATTGGGACTTCCGCCGCGCGCAGGCTTCCGCCGAGAAAGGCGAAACGCCCTTCACGCCGGCGGTGAGCCTGGTCGCAGGCTTGCTTGAAGCCCTGGACATGATCCACGCCGAAGGCCTGCCCCAGGTGCTGGCGCGCCATACGCGACTGGCCAACGCCCTGCGGGCGGGCGGCGCCGCCATCGGCTTGCATGACTTCGGTAAGGGTACGCGCAAGTCCGCCACGGTAGTGGTGTTCGACGTGCCCGCCCCCCTGGATGGCGCGGTGATCGTGCGCGAGCTGTATCAGCGCCACCGCACCGTGATCGCCGGTGCGCGCAACCGGCTGTCGGGCAAGGTCATACGCATCGGCACCATGGGCGCCATCGACGCGGACACCATCTACACCGACCTGGCGCATCTGGAAAGCGTGTTGCCTGGCTTGGGACATGCGTTGACGCCGGGCGCTGGGGTCGCCGCCGCGCGGGCCTACCTGGCTTGAATATCCAATCTTGAATATCGAATTTTGAATCTTTAGTCCTGAATTTCACGCACAGACCTTGCGGCCTGGACCATGGAATCGGATCGTAGCTTGACCATACCGCGCCGCGAGCAACACAAGTGGCGCACACAACAAGGGGAAGTCATGCAATACAAGAACGGATTGACAGGTGCATTGATATGGGCTGGAGTCGTTGCGGCCGCCACCGTGGCCGCGCCTTCCGCCTGGGCCGCCGACGGCCACGTCGTGCTGTATTCGGCCAACGATGACACCGTCAACAAACTGATCGCCGAGGCGTTCAAGAAAGAAACGGGCATCACGGTGGATGTGGTGTCGACCGGCTCCGGCGTACTGTTCCGGCGCATCATCTCCGAGCAGGGCAATCCGCAAGGCGACGTGGTGTGGGGCGTCAGCGCCGCGCTGCTCAAGCAGAACAGCAAGTTCTTCGACGCCCATGCCACCAAGGGCGCGGATCAGGTGCCTGCGCAATACCGCGATCCCAACAATCTGTGGATCGGCACCAATCTGCAAGTGGCTGTCATCAACCAGAACACCAAGTCCATTGCGGCGGACAAAGGTCCCAAGACTTGGGAAGACCTGATGAATCCGGATTGGAAAGGCAAGCTGGTCTACACCGACCCCGCGAACTCCGGGTTCTCGTATGCCACCGCCAGCGGCCTGTTGGGCGCCTGGGGCGACAACGACGCGGCCTGGGCCAAGGTGAAGAAGCTGATCGCCAACACCAAGGTCCTCAACCGCTCGACGCTGGTATTCGACGGCAACGGCAGCGGCGAATATCCGTTAGGCATTTCGCTGGAGTACGCCGGTTATCTGTGGGCGCATAACGGCGCGCCGGTCAAGGTGATCTATCCGGCCGACGGCACGGTGGCCTTGGCCGAGGGTGCGGCCGTCATCAAGGGCGGCCCCAACAATGCCAACGCGCGGACCCTGGTGGACTTCCTGGCCAGCAAGCCCACGGAAGAAATGCTGCTGAAAGCGACCTTCCGCCGCCCCGCCCGCCAGGATGTTCCGCTGACCGAGTCGGGCGGCATGCCGCCCTTGGCGCAGGTCAAGCTGCTGCCCTACGACGACGCGAAGTGGGAAGCGGCGCGCACCGACACGCTGCGCAAGCTGAAGGACATCATTCAGGAAACGCGTTGATCGTATGACCGCCATACGTATCGACAACCTCACCTGCACCTTCGGCGAACTGCGTGCCGTCGACGGTATTTCCGCAACGATAGAGCATGGCGAGTTGTTCACCCTGCTGGGGCCATCCGGCTGTGGCAAGACCACCCTGCTGCGTTCGATCGCCGGTTTCAACGATGTGAATGCCGGCAGTATCTGGCTGGGGGACAAGCGCATCGACAGCCTGCCGGCGCATCAGCGCAATATCGGCATGGTGTTCCAGAACTATGCCATCTTCCCCAATCTGAACGTGGCGGACAACGTCGCGTATGGACTGCGGGCGCGCCGGGTGCCCGCGGCGGACATCGCCACGCGCGTCGAGCAAGCCTTGCGACGCGTACGGCTGGAAGGCTACGGCGCGCGCTGGCCGCATCAGATGTCCGGCGGGCAGTTGCAGCGCGTGGCCATCGCGCGCGCGCTGGTCATCGAGCCGGCGGTGCTGCTGTTCGACGAACCGCTGTCTAACCTGGACGCGCAATTGCGCACGGAAATGCGGGTGGAGATCCGGCGGCTGCAGCAGTCGCTGGGCCTGACCGCGGTATACGTCACGCACGACCAGGAGGAGGCCCTGGCCATCTCCGACCGCGTCGCCGTGCTGCGCGGCGGCCGCATCGAGCAGGTGGGATCGCCGGAGGAAATCTACCGGCAACCGAAAACGCCGTTCGTGGCGAGCTTCCTGGGCGGCACCAATATGCTGTCCGGCGTGGCGGGTGCCTTCGATGGCACGACGACGCCGGTCGAGGCTTGCGGCGTGACGATCGCCGTGCCGGGCCGGGTCGCCGGCGTCGGCGCCGGCGGCAAGGTGCTGCTGTCGATCCGGCCGGAGGCACTGCGCGTGGCCGACGCCGGCGGCGGCAACGGCAACGGCATGATCCTGCAAGCCAGACTGGTGCTGCGCGAATTTCTGGGTCAAATCCAGCGCCTGCACGCCGAATTACCCGATGGCACACCGTTGCGCGTATCGGCCTTGGGCGCGGCGACAGTAGGCGTCCGTGAAGGCTCGACCTTCAATCTGGCCTACGATCCCGCGCAAATCGTGGCGTTTCCCGCGCCATGAAGGGATTCCGCCTATCCATCACCGCCATCGCCCTGGTACTGCTGGCGATCTTCCTGCTGTATCCGCTGGCCCTGGTCCTGGACACCAGCCTGCGGGTGGAGGGCAGCGGCACGCTCACACTGGCGAATTACGCCAAGGTTTTCTCCAGCGCGTATTACACCAACAGCGTCATCAACAGCCTGACCGCCGGCGTGCTGGCCACGCTATGCGCCACCGCCCTGGCGGTGCCGCTGGCGTTCTGCCTGGCGCGCGTCAATCTGCCTGGACGCACGGTGCTACTGACGCTGGCCTCGTTGCCTTTGGGCCTGCCGTCCTTCGTGGCGGCGTATGCACTGGTGCTGCTGTTCGGCCATGCCGGGGTGGTGACCACGGCACTGCGGGGTATCGGCCTGCCCATCGGGTCGATCTACGGCATGCCCGGCATCGTCACCGTGTTCACCCTGACGCTCTACCCCTATGTGCTGATGCCCACCATCGCGGGGTTCAAGGCCATCGATATCTCGGTGGAGGAAGCCGCGCGCAATCTGGGGGGATCACGCTTCCACGTGTTCCGCACGGTGCTGCTGCCGGTGGTGATGCCCGCCGTATTGGCCGGCGCGCTGCTGGTGTTCATCGAGACCCTGGAAAACTTCGGCGTGCCGGCCGTGCTGGCCGAGGACAAGCCTTTCCTGGCCGTGGACATCTTCAAGTTGTTCGCGGGCGAGGCCGACAGCAATCCGGCCGCCGCGGGTGCCCTGAGCGTGCTGCTGATCGCGGGGACCTCCGTGGTGCTGCTGATCCAGCGCCGCTACCTGGGCAAACGCCGCTTCACCACCAATGCACGGTCGGCGCCGCCGCCGCTGCCCTTGTCACGCGGCTGGCGATACGCGGCGGCGGCGTATTGCTGGGGCATGGTGTCGATTTCACTGCTGCCCTTCGCGGCGGTATTGATGATCTCCTTCCTGAAGTTTCGCGGGCCGGTTCTGCATTGGCAGGCCAGCCTGGGCAACTACGTCGAGCTGATCGCGGGTTCGTATCAACCGCTGTACAACACGCTGATCCTGGCCAGCGTGACGGCCGTTGTCGCCACTTTGATCGGCGCGCCGATCGGCTACGTGGTCGCGCGCCATCGCAGCCGGTTGACTGGGGTTTTGGACATGGTGGGCATGGTGCCCTTCGCGGTGTCGGGCACGGTATTGGGCATCGGCCTGATCCTGGCCTTCAACGAACGGCCATTGATGCTGACCGGCGGCTGGTTGATTCTGGTCATTGCCTACGTGGTGCGCAAACTCCCTTTTGCGATCCGGTCCGCGTCGGCCATCGTGCATCAGATCGAACCCAGCCTGGAGGAGGCGTCCATCAATCTGGGCGTGTCGCCCATGCGGACGTTCGCCACCCTGACGGTGCCCCTGATGATGAGCGGTCTGGTCGGCAGCGTCATCCTGGTGTGGATCACGGTGGCGTCGGAGCTGAGTTCGACCATCGTGCTTTACACCAGCAAATGGTCGACCATGACCGTGCGCATGTACCAGTTCCTGGAAGGCACCGCGCCTGGCACCGCTACGGCGGCGGCGGCCGTGCTGATCCTGTTCACCGCCGTGCCGCTGCTGCTGGTGAATCGCCGCCTGCGGCGTCAGGATGGGACTTTGCTTTAGGAAGACGCTCGTGATTCCGACATTTCGCAGTGACAACATCGCCACCGCCCATCCGGCCATCCTGCGTGCCGTTGCCGAGGTGAACCAGGGTCCCGCCGCGGCCTATGGCGACGACGACTACAGCGCCTTGATGAACCGCAAGTTCTCCGATTACTTCGGCACGGACGTGGTGGTGTTTCCGGTATCGACCGGGACGGCGGCCAATGCCTTGTCACTGGCCAGCTGCGTGCGGCCATATGGCGGGATCTACTGCCATCAGGAAGCGCACATCCACACGGCGGAAGGCGGCGCCACCGAGGCCTATACAGGGGGCGCCAAGCTGATCCCCCTGCCCGGGGCCGACTACAGGATGTCGCCCGACGCTTTAGCGGATGCCCTGCGGCATGCCGAACGCGGCGTGCGCAATCGTCCGCAACCCGATGCCGTATCGATCACCCAGGCCAGTGAATACGGCACGGTGTACAGCCTGGACGATATCGGCGCCATCGGTGCCGCCGCGCGCGCGGTGGGCATCGTGTTCCACATGGACGGCGCCCGCTTTGCCAATGCCTTGTTCACCCTGGCTTGCGAGCCGGCGGAGATGACGTGGCGGCGCGGAGTGGACATCCTGTCCTTCGGCTGCACCAAGAACGGCGGCATGAACACGGAGGCCATCGTGGTGTTCAAGCCTGCACTGGTCGAACCCTTGTCGTATCACTTGCGGCGCGCTGGCCAGACCTGGTCCAAGATGCGTTTTGCCGCCGCGCAGTTGATGGCGTACATCGACAAGGGGCTGCTGCTGGAGCTGGCTGGACAGTCCAATGCCTTGGCGGCGCGATTGGGGCGGGAATTGGGCGCCCTGCCCGGTGTCGAATTGGTGGCGCCGGTGCAGGCCAACCTGGTATTCCTGCGCTTGCCGCAGACTGCAATCGACAAGCTGGCCGAGGCTGGGGTGCGCTTTGCCCGCCGGCGCGGGGGCATCATCCGGCTGGTAACGCGGTTCGATGGCAGCCAGGAAGAGGTCGACGCGATGGTGAAGTTGACGCGGGCGGCCTTGGGCTGATTTTGATCCCGTGTTCGTGACATATCTTCGCGTCGGCTCTTTTGCCGAATGCGCGTGAAGCGCGGTCACAGGCCTGCCAGCCTGCCACGTGGCCAGGCCGGGGATAACTCTCCTATTTACTTTGCCTCCACTTCTTATAAAAATCGATACGACACGCCGAGTCGGTTTCTCTTGGGACTGACCGGCTTCTTCCATTTATGCCGCCACCGCGCCCGATACGCGGGCCTGGGGTGGCAAGAATCCAAAAGGAGCGTATCGCATGACCACGGAAAAAGTAGCGCTGATCACGGCGGGCGGCAGCGGCATGGGTGCCGCGGCAGCGCGGCGCCTGGCCGCTGATGGCTTTCACGTTGCAATCCTGTCTTCGTCCGGCAAGGGCGCGGCACTGGCGGCCGAATTGAACGGCATCGGCGTGACGGGTTCGAACCAGTCCAAGGACGACCTGGCCAAGCTGGTCGATCAGGCGGTGTCCAAGTGGGGCCGGGTCGACGTGTTGGTGAACAGCGCGGGCCATGGCCCCAAGGGTCCACTGCTGGATTTGACCGACGAAGACTGGCACAAGGGCATGGACACCTACTTTTTGAATGTCGTGCGCCCTACCCGGCTGGTCACGCCCATCATGCGCCAGCAGAAATCCGGCGTGATTCTGAACATCTCGTCCGCATGGGTGTTCGAGCCATCGGAGATGTTCCCCACGTCCGCCGCCTTCCGCGCCGCGCTGGCGTCATTCACCAAGATATTCACGGACAACGAAGCCAAGAACAATATCCGCATGAACAACGTGCTGCCGGGCTGGATAGACAGCCTGCCGAAGACCGAAGAGCGGCGCTCGGCGGTACCCATGCAGCGCTACGGCACCAGCGAGGAAATCGCCGCCACCATCGCATTCCTGGCCTCCGACGGCGCCGCGTACATCACCGGCCAGAACATCCGGGTCGATGGCGGCTTGATGCGCAGCGTTTGAGGGACGGTCTGTACGCCGGCGGCGGCATTGAAGGTGTATCGATCCGCGTCGCGCTCGCCTGCCCTCAGTGCGCGGAGACACATCGATCTGTCCCGTCCGCAAATCCAGCGGTTCGACGTCTGACGACGACGTCGAACCGATAATATCAAGCCGCCTTTCGCAAATTGCTCGATAGATGGACATCGACATGGATGTCGGCGTAGGGGCACAATACCGCGCCGGTCTCGTCTCGTTCCAGCAGCCCCAACTCGACCAAGGCTTGTGCGTCCTGATGTACACGGCGGACGTCTCTACCAAGGCGTCTCGCGAGTTCCCGGATGCCCACGACGCCGGCCCCCATCAGTTCGCGGGTCATATCCCAACGCAATTCGGTCAACTGCCCAAAGAACGCACCCGGTGACTCGAAGTTGAGCGTTTCCCCTTGGTACTCGCCCGACTCTACCGCCGCGGATGCGCGCTTCCCGGCCTCCGTCAGAAAACGGCGCCAGTCCTTATTCATCGTAATCGTGAGTGTGCGTTCCATGATCATTCCCTCCGCTTATCCACTTCCGCGGCGAAGTCTTCAAGCAGTCGCGCTACGCCTTTGAATTGGTAAGGTCTCTCTTCCCTACCCAAATGCATGTGATCGCCTTTACCGCGTTCGTTATCAAATCCCACAACCCTTAGCCCATCTCGGGCATACACAAGCCGATACTTGTAACCGTGGCAAGTGGGAGGCACGGGTTCTGGAACTTGCCAGATAACAATTTGCAGAATGCTGCCATCAGCATCCACGCTTTTTTCGTTGACGAGAAGTTTAGCGCGCATGTTGTCAAAAATGCCAACAAATTGAGCGCCACTTTTTTGCTCGGGCGCCGTGGGCAAACGCGTCGCCCACGGCAGCATAGTCAGGTGCCAGACGGACGGTACGCGTGCGTTAGCATCGGAACAGGGGCAGTGTGTTCCCTGACTAGCAGATCAATTCGTCCCGCTTTTTTACGATAAGTCTGGCGTCCGCGTCCGTGCGACGCAAAGCACGCGCACTCTGGCGTTTTACAGATACGGCGTGGCCAGCCAGATGATTTTGTTGCGCAGGCGTTTGCCGAAAGGCAGGGCTTTCAGGGCTTCCAGGGTTTGGGGCTTGGCGGTGGCGATGGCGGCGTCGATACGGGCGCTGATCCAGCTGGCGATTTCGCGGTCGTAGATTTCCGTGTCCAGCTCGAAATTCAAACGCAGGCTGCGCGGATCCAGATTCGAGGAACCGGTGTAGGCCCAGGCGTCGTCCACGGTCAACAGCTTGGAATGGTCGAAGGCGCCGCTGGTGCGCCAGACCAGGCAGCCATACCGTATCAGCTGGTCGATCTGCGCCATCATGGCGTAGTCGACCAGACGCAGGTTGTTCTTGCCGGGAATCACGATATCGACCCGCACCCCGCGGCGCGCGGCCGTGGCCATGGCGCCGATCAGCGTCTGGTCGGGCAGGAAGTATGGCGACTGGATGCGCACATGTCGTTGCGCGACCGCCAGCGCGCCCAGCAGGACGTCGTGGGTGCTGTTGATCGACCGGTCGGGACCGGACGGCACGCAGCGCACGGCGGTGTTGCCGCGCGGCGCCAGGTCGTCATGGAACCATTCGGGGCCGGTCAAGGATTCCTGTGTAGTGAAGTCCCAGTCATGCGCGAAGACCGATTGCAGCTGGGCCACCACCGGCCCTTCGTAGCGGAAGTGGGTGTCGCGGTTGGTGTCGTCCAGCGACAGCGCGCGCACGAAAGCCGCGCGGATATTCATGCCGCCGGAAAAGCCGATGCGGCCATCGATCACCAGTATCTTGCGGTGGCTGCGCAGATTCGCATAAGGCATGCGCAGCACGCCCATGGGATTGGTCATGAAGCGCGCGGTCGGCACGCCGTTCTTTTTCAACAGCCGCACGATGGGCGGATGCGAGTAGCGGGCGCCAACGGCGTCGATCAGCACGCGGACCTTTACACCACGGCGATGCGCCTCGATCAAGGCTTCGGCGATCTCGCAGCCGATCGGATCGTGGTCGAAGATATAGCTTTGCAGCGCGACGGTCCGTTCCGCTCCGCGTATCGCTTGCAGCATGGCGGGATACGCTTCATCGCCGCCATCCAGAGGCCGCACCAGATTGCCGCCCAGCAGCTGGAAGCGGCTGATGCAGTCGGTCAGCCTCGCCAGGGAGCCGAACTGCGGCCCGGCCAAAGGCACCACATCCACGGGTTCGGCCTGTGGTTCCCGCGCGTAATAGACCATGGCCTCGTCGCGTTGCTGCGACACCCGCGTGAAGCGGATGCGGTTGATCCCGGCGACGAAATAGGCGGCCGCGCCGAACAGCGGCGAGAACAGCAGCAGGCCCACCCAGCCGATGGCGGCACGCACATCGCGCTTGGTCATTGCGGCGTGAATGGCAGCGCCGAAGCCCGCCACGGTGCTGACCGTGAAGACGATGTGGGGCCAATAGGTGGTCAGCAAATCGTGCAGGTCGGTCATGCGCTGGTGGTGGGCAGGAGGGACGAAGTGGGAGAGCGGCCGGCACCGCCCGCTCATGCAGCCAGAAGGATAGCAAGCCTGGCACGACCGCGGCGTGCAACAGCGGCGTACAACAGCGGCGTACAACAGCGGCGAAGGGGCGCGCGACAGCGGGCGCAGGCCTTACATCGAGAAGGATGCGTCGTCGGAAACGGAGGACTGGATACTTTTTAAAAAACCGTGCTAGAATCTCTTCTCTTTGCAGCGGTGGCTGTAGCTCAGTTGGTAGAGTCCTGGATTGTGATTCCAGTTGTCGTGGGTTCGAGCCCCATCAGCCACCCCACCGAATACGTTAAGAATCAGGCACTTGGAGAAATCCAAGTGCCTTTTTCTTTGTCTGAGGCATTTGGCAGAATCCAAGAGGCACGGATCTTCCCTTGCATTCCGGTGTCTTCGCCTGGTCCACGGACTGGGCACGTCATATCGAAACCGGGAATGGCCAAGCGTAAGAGTTGCCCACGAAAACAAGCCAGGGCGCACATTCGTGGCACACTCCGCCCTTCTCATGTTCGAGTGTGGCGGTTTAGATCACGAGCCATTGCGCTTGCGCGAGCAGTACTGCCGGAGTGCAATTTGGAATTGAATATCACCGAGATCATGGCGAAGCTGCCGCATCGCTATCCCATGCTCCTCATCGACCGGGTTCTTGAGCTGGTTCCCCAAGAGCGGATCGTGGCTATCAAGAACGTATCCGCGGGCGACAGTTTTACGCACGGCATCGAGGGTGGTGCCGCGCCCATGCCAGGCACCTTGATCCTGGAAGCCATGGCCCAAGGCGCGGCCCTCTTCTCCTTCGCGGAAGAAGGCATGGGCAAGGACGAACACGAACGCCCCGAAGATTCCGGTACCGTCTATTACTTTCTCGGCGTGGACGATGCTCGCTTCCTGCAGCCGGTGATCGCTGGCGATTGCCTGCGCCTGGACGTGCGGGCACTACGCCTGAGCCGCTCCATCTGCAAATACAAAGGGCAGGCGTACGTCGGCGACACCCTGGTCGCCGAAGCCACGCTGCTGTGCGCCATCCGCTCGAAATAGCGTGGGACCTCAGCGGTTCACCAGATGCTTGGGTAAACGATAGGCCAGCACGGCCCCCACCACGGCAATGCCGGCGATGAAGTAGATGCCGCCCGCCGTGGACTGGGTCGCGTCTTTGACGATTCCCATCATGTAAGGGCTGACGAAGCCACCCAACCCGCCAAGCGAGTTGATGACGCCGATCGCCGCCGCCATGCCCACGCCACCCAAGAACAAACTCGGCAACATCCACATCATGGTCGTCGCCATATAGACACCCGCGGTGCCCACCGTCAACGCGGCAAGCGCGGCTACCGGATTCGCGTGCAGCAGGGCGCTCCCCGCCAAACCTGTCGCGGACACGATGAACCCGAAGATCAAGTGCCAACGCCGCTCCAGCCGACGGTCCGATGACCGTGCGATCAGGTTCAGCGCAATGGCACCCGCAAGAAATGGGATGGCCGACAGCAGGCCGATGATCAGAGGATCCTGATATCCAAGATCCTTTACCAAGGTTGGCAGCCAGAAGCTGACCCCGTAGTTGCCTATCGCCTGGCAAATACATAGCGCGACCATGGCCCACACCCGGGCATCCTTGAGCATGACCAGAATGGTGGGATGAAAGCCGCCCATCTTGTCCTTGGCTTTCGCATCAGCCTCCAGATCCGCATGCACGCTGCTTTTTTCTTCTTCCGTCAGCCACCTGGCCTGCGCCGGCGTATCGGTCAGCAGCCAGGGCACCAGCAAGGCCATCAGGACCGACGGGCAACCTTCCATGAGGAACAGCCACTGCCATCCCGCCAGCCCCGAGGAATCGTGCATGCTGTGCATGATCCAGCCCGACAACGGCGCGCCTATGACCCCGGACAAGGGAATCGCCGCCATGAAAAGTCCCAGCATCCGCCCCCGCACCCGGGACGGAAACCAGAACGTCAGGTACAGCACGATGCCCGGAAAGAAACCGGCCTCGGCCGCGCCCAGCAGGAAGCGCAACACATAGAACTGCGTGGGCGTCTGCACGAAGGCGAAGCCCATCGACAGCAATCCCCACAGCAGCATGATGCGCATGATGGTCTTGCGCGCGCCCACCTTCATCATCCAGACATTGCTGGGTGCCTCGAAGATCAGGTAGCCGATGAAGAACAGGCCCGCGCCAAAGCCATATGCCGTTTCCGAGAAGCCCAGATCTTCCAGCATCCGCAGCTTGGCAAAGCCGACGTTCACGCGGTCGAGATACGCGAACAAATAGCAAATAATGAGAAAAGGCAGGATCTTCCAGGCGATCTTGCGATACACCGCCTGGGATGCGGGTTGCAAGGCATTGCTGCGCGATGCGCTGGACGGTTGTGCAAGCGTCGCGGCATCTGGAGACAAGGCAGAATTTCTCATTGCGCGTCTCCAAGGCGTCGATGGCCGGCTCGGACGGATGCGCACATGGACGCGTAAGTGCACGTACATAGGGACGCGCGCACGGAACGCAGGTTCAGATCAGGCATGTCATTCCCCTTGTGATGATCCGTAGTTCCTGGCGGCACGCCCATGGCGGGACGCCGCATGACTCGGACGTTGATCCAACGCCGCCGCCGCGTGCTTCATGGCGGGGCGCATAGCTGACGATGCGTGTTTGATTATGCCGTGCAAGGGGACACGGCACCGACTGTCATTTTTTATCGGCAGGATCAAAAACCTGGATCGCCCCGCCGCAATGGCGAGCCGCGGCGTCCTGGGCCAGGGCACAAATGGCCCGCTTCAAAGCGTTATTGGACGTGCCCTCCAGGTAGACGGCGTAATAGTCGAGTTGCGGCAGGACCACCGACGTATTCAACGCCCGCAAAGCACCGGAATCGATCGCATCTTTCACCAGCACCGACGACAAGGCCCCTATGCCACGGCCCGCATGCACCATATCGATGATGGTTTGCACGGAAGAAACACCCCAGATCCGCACATCGGCCAGGTCTAGCGCCTCTCGTATGCAGGCAAGGACATTGGTACTGAGCAGCGTATACGCCGGCCAGGTGATGATGGGATAACGCGTGAACAACTCATCGTCCGCGCCGCCCGTGACATCGGCGGGATCATGCCCGCCGCTGGCCAGCCCCTGCGCCACGACGAAGCACACCTCATAACTGCACAGCTTGGTCCCGTGCACGCCATCGTTGCAAATGGCCTCCGTCATCAAGGCCAGATCGATATCCTGCGCGAGCAAGCGCTGGCGCAGTTCCGGCGAATTGTCGACGGCGATGTCGATGATGAGGTTGGGATAGCGCCCGCTGATATCCTCGATCAGGCTGGACAGCCAGGTTCGCACCAGTGTTTCGGACGTCCCTATCGTGAACTTGCCGCGCAGGGCGGCGGGTTGAGCGACCGCCGCCAGCAATTCGTCACGCACTTTGAGCAGCCGCTCGGCGTACTCGACCAATAGCGCGCCGCGCGCCGTCAGCGTGGCGCGCCGGCGATTGGCGTCGAACAGCTCCACGCCCAACTCCTGCTCCAGCTGGGCAATGCGGGCCGATATGGCGGGCTGGGTCGTATGCAGCTTGGTCGCCGCCGCACGGAAGCCACCCAGTTTCGCGACCCAATAGAACGTTTCGAAAGTCCGCAAGTCCCGCATATTGCCCGCCATCCTCCAAAAGTTGACGCCGCCTGCACGCACAAGCGTACGGCGGCGCCGACTCATTCTAGGAGCAATGCGCGCGAGCCTACAACACGGCGAAATCCGAATTGCGTAAATCGGTAACCAGCATGTGGGCAGGTGCATGCGTGATGCAGAAATCCAGCCCGGCGGCTTCGACGACCGCTTGCGGCGTCACCCCGCACGCCCAGAACACGGGCAGTTCCCCCGCTTCCATCGGCACGGCAGTGCCGTAATCCGGCTTGTCGATGTCCGCGATGCCGATGGATTCCGGCAGGCCGATATGCACCGGCGCGCCGTGCACCGCCGGCATGCGCGAGGTGATCTGGATCGCGCGGATGGCTTCGGCCGGCTTGAACGAACGCATGGAGACGACCAGGGGCCCGGCAAAGGGACCCGCCGGTGTCGTCGGAATCGAAGTGCGGTACACGGGCACATCGCAGCCGCGCTCGTGATGATGCAGCGTCAAGCCCGCCCGCAGCAATTCATCCTCGAAGGAAAAGGAGCAACCCAGCAGAAAGGCGACGAGGTCGTCACGCCAGTAATCCTTGATATCCGGGACTTCCCGCTCCAGCGCGCCGTTGCGCCAGATCCTGTATTTAGGCAGGTCTGTACGAATATCTATGTCCTTGCCCAATTGCGGCAAGCGCCAATCGCCAGCGTCGGAACTGCCCAACAGCGGGCACGGCTTGGGATTCAAGGAGCAGAACCGCAGGAAGTCCGCCGCTTGCGCGGACGGCAGGATTGCCAGATTGGCTTGCACATACCCTGGCGCCAGATTCGAAGTCTGGGTGGTGTGCTTGCGGGCACGTATCAATTGGCGCGCTTCATATCCTGTATTTGCAGCGGTGGTCACCGTGTTTCCCCTTGCTGTTGATCGAAGAGGCCATTATCGGCAGGCTGCCCGCTCGCCCGCCAACTCTGGTTTTGGATCGCGGCAATTGGAAAAAGTGATCAAGCGCGCGCTGAAGAGATGCCGGCCTCTCTATACTGTGGCGTCCAGCCCAGCCATGGAACCCGTCATGAATCACGCCCTGATTGCTGTCGGCATCTTCGCTTTGGTAACCGCTAGTGCATGCGCCGGGCTGTATTTGCGCAGGGTGCTGCCCGAGCATCACGTCAGCACCGCATCGACCGATGCCATCAAACTGGCCACCGGCCTGGTGGCGACATTGGCGGCGCTGGTGCTCGGCTTGCTGGTGTCGTCAGCCAAGCACACGCTGGATGAAGTCAATGGCGAACTGGTCCGCAATGCCGCCCACATCATGCAGCTGGACCAGTTGCTGGACTCCTACGGCGAGCCGGCCAAGCAAGTGCGGCGGGAACTGGTCGGCGACTACGCCGAGGCGGTGAACCTGCTATCCGCCAACAACAGCGCCGATACCGATCAACTCGCCGGCCAGATCCGTCTGCGGCGCCTGGCTGACTATCAGACCCGGCTGATGGCGCTGCCCGCCGCCGACGACACCCAACGGCAGATCCGCGCGCAGGCCGTGCAGTTGCAGGGACAGATCGTCGCCACGCGCTGGCTGGTGCTGCTACAGCGTGAAGGCGCCGTTTCCGTGCCGCTCATCGTCGTGCTGGTCGTGTGGCTGGTCGTCATCTTCACCGCCTTCGGCTTGCTGTCGCCCCCCAATGGGGCCGTCATCTGCGGACTGATTCTCTGCGCGCTATCGGCCGCCGGCGCCATCTTCCTGATCCTGGAAATGGATCGCCCCCTGGATGGCCTGATCCACATTTCCATCACGCCCCTGCGCGACGCGATCACGCACCTGCAGAACTAGGGGGCGCCCTCCGAAGCGGCTCCGCCATGGCCGCAGCCGGGTCTGCCTGAGGTCTGCAACGACGCCGTGTCGCGGCGACGGTTTCGCCACGCCCGTTTGTTGCAACGCACCAGCGTGGCGCAGGAGCGCGGGCATGGCCGCACCATCGTGTGGCGCATCTCCGGCCGGACGCCGGATACGCAGTATCCACAGATCAAATAAACCAATAAAAACATCGTGTTATAGCAAGCCCGCACACTTCCGAAAAGTTGGCATATCGATTGCTTTAACCAGGATGATGGCCCCGTACCGGCCATCGCCGCGACCAGCACGCGGCACATGGAACAACGGCGTTCCGCAGCTCCACGGCATAGCCCCGGAGCGCGGGACGCTTTTTTTTCGCCTGCTCACTGATACACCCTGGAGCCCTGGAATGAAGCCCGTAGACGCGAAGACGCCCCTGACCTCTGCCGCCCCTCCGGCCGCAGCCGCCATCGATGCAGGCCGCCGCGACTGGCTGGGCAAGAGCGCCCGCGGCCTGGCCGGCGCCAGCTTGCTGACGCTGGTCGACCCGCTGGTGCGCGCGGGCGCCTGGGCCGCCGGCTCCGACGCTCCCGAAAAAACCGAGGTCAAGATCGGCTTCATTCCCCTCACCGACTGTGCCTCGGTCGTCATGGCCTCGGTACTGGGCATAGACAAGAAATATGGCATCAAGATCACCCCGTCCAAGGAAGCCTCCTGGGCCGGGGTGCGCGACAAGCTGATCAACGGTGAACTCGACTTCTCCCACGTGCTCTACGGCCTGATCTACGGCGTGCACCTGGGCATCGGCGGTCCGAAGAAAGACATGGCCGTCCTGATGGGCCTGAACCGCAACGGCCAGGCAATCACGCTTTCCGAGAAGCTCAGGCAAGCCGGCGCCACCGACGGCGCATCCCTGGCCAAGGTGATGCAGGCCCAGAAGCGCGAATACACCTTCGCCCAGACTTTTCCCACCGGCACGCACGCCATGTGGCTCTATTACTGGTTGGCCGCCGCCGGCATCAATCCCATGCGCGACGCCAAGGTCATCACCGTGCCGCCGCCCCAAATGGTCGCCAACATGCGCGTCGGCAATATGGACGGCTTCTGCGTGGGCGAACCATGGGGTGCCCGCGCCATCGCCGACAAGATCGGCTTCACCGCCGTCACCACCCAGCAGATCTGGACCGATCACCCCGAAAAGGTATTGGGCACCAGCGCCGACTTCGTCAAGGCCAATCCCAACACGACCCGCGCCGTCACGGCGGCCATCATCGAGGCGGGCAAATGGATAGATGCTTCCGTCTCCAACCGCCGCCAGACCGCTGAAACCATCGCCGCCAAGTCCTATGTCAACACCGACATGAACATCATTGTGGACCGCATGCTGGGCCGCTACAGCGACGGCCTGGGCAAGACTTGGGACGATCCCAACGCCATGCACTTCTACCAGGACGGCGAGGTCAACTTCCCCTACCTCAGCGACGGCATGTGGTTCCTGACTCAGCACAAGCGCTGGGGCCTGGTGAAAGAGCATCCCGACTATCTCGTCGCCGCCAAGCAAATCAACCGCATCGACATCTACAAGCAGGCCGCCGCGGCCGCGGGCGCCAGCCTGCCCAAGTCCGAGAGCCGTTCTTCCAAACTGATCGACGGCGTGGTCTGGGACGGCAGCAACCCGGCCGCCTATGCGGACAGTTTCACCGTCAAAGCCTGAATCCGGAGCACACGCATGAACACGCCCGCCACTACCATCGAGCCCAGCGCCGCGCTGCTTGCGCGCTTGCGTGAACGCCTGGACACATACACGACCGCCCTGCTGCGCGCGGCGGTCGGCCCAGCCGCCGGCTTCGCCATCTTCGTCCTGATCTGGCAGGGCGTCGCCCTGCTGGTGCCGGAAATCCCCACGCCTGGCAAGACCTGGGATGCGGCGCGCGAACTGTTCGCCCATCCCTTCTACGACAACGGCCCCAACGACAAAGGCATAGGCTGGAACGTGCTGTCGTCCCTGCAACGCGTGGCCACCGGCTTCGGCCTGGCCGCGCTGATCGGCATCCCCGTGGGTTTCGCCATCGGCCGATTCAAGGCCCTCAATGCGATGCTGACGCCCATCATCAACCTGCTGCGTCCGGTCTCGCCGCTGGCCTGGCTGCCGCTGGGTCTGTTGCTGTTCAAGGCGGCCAACCCGGCCGCCATCTGGGCCATCTTCATCTGTTCGATCTGGCCCATGATCATCAACACCGCCGTAGGCGTGGCGCGGGTGCCGCAGGACTATCTGAACGTCGCGCGGGTGCTGGACCTGTCGGAATGGAAGGTCCTGACGCGCGTGCTGCTGCCGGCCGTGCTGCCTTATGTCCTGACCGGCGTGCGCCTGTCCATCGGCACCGCCTGGCTAGTCATCGTTGCCGCGGAAATGCTGACGGGCGGGTCCGGCATCGGCTTCTGGTTGTGGGACGAATGGAACAACCTCAAGGTCGAGCACATCATCATCGCCATCTTCATCATCGGCATCGTCGGGCTGCTGCTTGAAACCATGCTGGTGCAGATCGCGCGCCGCTTCACCTACACCGAGGAATGAGACCATGCAGAAATTCGTACGCATCGAAAGCGTGGGCCAGGTCTTCCCGACCCGCAAAGGTCCCTTCGTGGCGCTGCGCGACATCGACTTGACCGTGGCGCAGGGCGAATTCATCAGCCTGATCGGCCATTCCGGTTGCGGCAAATCCACGCTGCTGAACCTGGTGGCCGGCCTGACGCGCCCCACGTCCGGCGTGCTGATCTGCGCGGAAAAGGAGATCACCGGCCCCGGCCCGGACCGCGCGGTGGTGTTCCAGAACCACTCGCTGCTGCCCTGGATGACCTGCTACCAGAACGTTTACCTGGGCGTGGAGCGTGTCTTCGCCAAGACGGAAAGCAAGGCCCGGTTGCAAGCCCGCACTCACGCTGCCCTGGAACTGGTCGGCCTGGCCCATGCCCAGGCAAAACTGCCGCGGGAGATTTCCGGCGGCATGAAGCAGCGCGTAGGCATCGCCCGCGCCCTGGCCATGGAGCCCAAGGTACTGTTGATGGACGAGCCCTTCGGGGCCCTGGACGCCCTGACGCGCGCGCATCTGCAGGATGAATTGCTGAAGATCGTCGCCAAGACCCACAGCACCACCATCATGGTCACGCACGATGTCGACGAAGCGGTGCTGCTGTCGGACCGCATCGTCATGCTCAGCAACGGCCCGGCCGCCACCATCGGCGAGGTGCTGGACGTGCCGCTGGCACGCCCGCGCGACCGCGTCGAACTGGCCAACGATGCGCAATACCTGGCCTGCCGCGCCGCCGTCGTCGACTTCCTTCATCGGCGGCATGGCAATCCGGCGGCGCGGATCCCGGACACCGCGGCCGCCCCAGCCACCGTAGCTACCGTAGCGACCAAGGCCGCGATGGCTACGGTCGACGCCGCCGCGGCCACACCTGCCCCCTCGCGTGAAACCACGCCTGCCGTCGGCCTGCACGTGGTCAGCGGCACGCCCTCCCCCGAACCCATGCGCCGCGTGGGCTAGGCCTGCCCCACGCCAACGGAGACAGCGATATGGACAAGCCGAAACTGGTACTCGTCGGCAATGGCATGGCCGGTGTGCGAGCCCTGGAGGAACTGCTGAAGATCGCGCCGGATCTGTACGACATCACGGTATTCGGCGCCGAGCCGCACCCTAACTACAACCGCATCATGCTGTCGCCTGTGCTGATGGGCGAGCAGACGCTGGACGACATCGTGCTCAACGACGTCGACTGGTATGCGGCCCACGGCATCCGCCTGCTGTTGAACCGGACGGTGACGCGCATCGACCGGGCACGCCGTCTGGTTCACGCCGATGATGGCACCGCCGTGCCCTACGATCGCCTGCTCCTGGCGACGGGCTCCAGCCCTTTCGTGTTGCCGGTCCCGGGCCATGACCTGCACGGGGTCATCAGCTTCCGCGATATCCAGGACGTGCAGCGCATGATCGCGGCATCGGCCAAGGGCGGCCACGCCGTGGTCATCGGCGGCGGCCTGCTGGGCCTGGAGGCCGCCAGCGGCCTGGCCGCGCGCGGCATGCAGGCCAGCGTGGTGCATCTGGGCGCGACCCTGCTGGACCGTCAGCTCGACGTCACCGCCGCTGGTCTGCTGCGCGCCACCCTGGAAACGCGTGGCCTGGAATTCCTGATGGCGCGGCAGACCGACGCCATGCTGGGCGACGAGCAGGGCCATGTCCGCGCCGTGCGCTTCAAGGATGGCACCGAAGTCCCCGCCGACCTGGTGGTGATGGCAGTCGGCATCCGCCCGAACGTGGCGCTGGCCACGTCCTGTGGCCTGCACGTCGACCGCGGCATCGTGGTCAGCGACACGCTGCAGACCTACGATCCCTGCATCTATGCCGTCGGCGAATGCGTCAGCCATCGCGGGGTGGCCTATGGGCTGGTGGCGCCGCTGTACGAGCAGGCACGGGTGGCCGCGAACCATCTGGCGCAGGTGGGCAGCGGCCGCTACCCCGGCAGCGTGCTGTCGACCAAACTCAAGGTCACCGGGATCGATGTGTTCTCGGCTGGGGATTTCGTTGGCGGAGCCGATACCGAAACCATCACCCTGGCGGATCCCTTGGCCGGCGTCTACAAGAAGCTGGTCCTCAAGGGCGACCGGCTGGTGGGCGCCTGCCTGTACGGCGACACCGCCGACGGTCCCTGGTATTTCCGCCTGATCCGCGAAGGCCGCGACGTGGGGGACCTGCGCGACCAGTTGATGGGGGGTGAGGACGCGGCGAATGATGCGGCTGCCGCGGTTGCCTCGGCGGATGCGGTTGTCTTGGCGGACGCCGTTGTCTCGGCGGACGCCGTTGCCGCGACGGTGGCGACGGCCGGAGCCGTGGCCTGGCCATCGAATTCCACCCTGCGCGCCGCGTGACCATCGTGGACAATCCTCTGATCCTTCATGCGGCAATGCCGGGAGTCGTGCAGGCAGCGCCGGCCCAGGCAGCCAAGACGGCCGGGGCGGCCGAAGCGGCCCACGCAGCCCGCGCGACCAACGCGGGCCAAGCGGCCACCACCGCCTCGATCTGCTGCTACTGCGGCACCGGCTGCGGCGTGCGGGTGCATACCGAGGCAGGCCGCGTCACCGGCGTAAGCGGCGACGACAGCCATCCATCCAGCCACGGCAAGCTATGCAGCAAGGGGCGCACGCTGGCCGACACCGTGCGGAACGATGGCGCCCGCGTGCTGCGCGCTGAATGGCGTGATCCGGATGAGCAGCGTAATGGGGGCGATGGACACGATGGGCGAAGTGGGCAAGGTCGCCGCCATGCGCCGCGCCGCGAGATCCCCCTGGACGCGGCCCTGGACATCGCCGCCGACCGCCTGGCGGACATCATCCACCGCCACGGGCCGGACGCCGTCGCCTTCTATCTATCCGGCCAATTGCTGACGGAAGACTATGCTGTCTTCAACAAGCTGGCGCGGGCCTTGGTCGGCACCAATAACGTCGACACCAATTCGCGCTTGTGCATGTCCAGCGCCGTGGCCGGCTACAAGCAGACCCTGGGTGCCGATGCCCCGCCCGCCTGCTACGACGACCTGGGCCTGGCCGACACGGTGCTGATCGCGGGTTCCAATGCGGCGCATGCCCATCCCATCCTGTTCCGCCGGCTGGAAGCCGCGAAACAGGCCAGGCCGGATATGAAAATCATCCTGGTCGACCCGCGCCGCACCGATACCGCCGAACTGGCCGATCTGCACCTGCCCATCCTGCCGGGTAGCGACGTGGCGCTGTTCCACGCCATGCTGCACGTCATGCAGGACGAGGGCCTGCTGGACCACGGCTATATCGAGCGGCACACGACGGGTTATGCGGCGTTGCGCGAACGCATCGCCGCCTATTCGCCGATGGTGGCGCAAGCGTTATGCGGCATACCGGCCGCCGACATTGTCCAGGCCGCGCGCTGGTTCGGCCGCGCCGGCGCGGCCTTGTCGCTCTACACGATGGGGCTGAACCAATCCAGCAGCGGCACGGCCAAGAATGCCGCCTTGATTCATCTGCACCTGGCGACCGGGCAGATCGGCAAACCCGGCGCCGGGCCCTTCTCCCTGACGGGTCAACCGAATGCGATGGGCGGCCGCGAAGCAGGCGGCATGGCCACGCTGCTGCCCGGCCATCGTGATCCGGCCAACGCCAGCCATCGCGCCGAAGTGGCCGCGCTGTGGGGCGTGCCCCTGTTGCCGGAACAGCCGGGCCTGCCCGCTCTGGAAATGTTCGACGCCCTGCTCGACGGACGCATCAAGGCGATCTGGATAGCGGCCACCAATCCGGCACAGTCGCTGCCTGACCAGGCTCGGGTGCGCGCCGCGCTGGCCCAGGCGGAACTCGTGATCGTGCAGGAAGCCTACACGGGCGGCGAGACGCTGGACTATGCGGACCTGGTACTGCCCGCCGCGACCTGGCCGGAAAAGGAAGGCACGGTCACCAACTCCGAACGTCGTATCAGCCGCGTGCGCGCCGCCATTGCCGCGCCGGGCGATGCCCAACCCGACTGGCGCCTGGCCACCGGCGTGGCGCAACGCCTGGCCGCGCGTATCGCGCCGGCACGCGCGGCCTTGTTCGATTATGCCGATGAGGGCGCGGTCTTCGCCGAGCACGCCGCCACCACGGCGGGCCGCGACCTGGACTACAGCGCCTTGACCTATCGCATCCTGGAGGAACAGGGTCCGCAGCAATGGCCCTACCGCCCCGGCCTGCCGCCGTCGCAGCGGCTTTATACCGACGGCGTATTCGCCACGGCCGACGGGCGCGCCCGTTTCATCGACGTGGATTACGTGCCGGTGGCCGAACCGGTGACGGCGGATTTTCCCTTGCGCCTGACCACCGGCCGCCTGCGCGACCATTGGCACACGATGGCGCGCACGGCCCTGTCGCCTACCCTGGTGCGTCACGTGGAAGCGCCTTGGCTGTCCCTGCATCCGGACGATATGCACGCACTGGGCGTGGCGAAGGACGGCGCGGCCGGCTCAGGCGCGGTCGGCTTGGGTGCGGCCGGTACAGGCCTGGTAACGGTGCGCTCGATCCGTGGAGAGATCATCCTGCCGGTCCGCGCGGACACTGCCCTGCGTCGGGGACACGCCTGGCTGCCGATGCATTGGGGCAGTGCCTTCATGGCTGGCGACGGCATCAATGCGCTGACCAATCCGGCGCGTGATCCGATCTCGCGCCAACCTGAATTGAAGCACTGCGCCATCGCGGTGGCGCCCGCCGCCCTGCCCTGGCAAGCCGCCGGCTGGGTCCGTGGCGACGCCGCGGCATGGCGCCGCGCGCTCGCGCCCTGGTTGCGGCGCTTTCCCTACGCGGTGCTGCTGCCCAGCGCCAGCGGCGGCGGTGGACTGTGTGTGGCCGTCGCAGCCCCGCAAGCGCCTGCCGTGGACGTCTTGAGAGCCTTGTTCGATGAGCTTGGGCTGGGACTCGGCGCGGGACTTGAACCCGCGCGGGGACATGAGACTGACCCGACACTTGAGTCACGACCACGACCTCGGCTCGATTCCGCCCCTGGCCGCGCCGACGCTGTCTACGATGATCCGTCGCGCGGCAAGCTGCGCCGGGTGGCGCTGGACCAGGGGCGGCCCAGCGCCTTCTTCCTGGCCGGTGACCTGCAGGCCTACGACGCACTGGCCGCCTGGGCGGACGGCGGCGACCCGCCGGCCAGCCTGGCACGCCTGCTGATGGGCGGGCACCATGCCGCCACGCCGCGGGCGCGGACCATCTGTGTATGCGTAGGCGTCACCGATCGTGCCATCGAGGCCGGCATCGCCGACGGCCTGGACCTGGACGGCTTGAAACAAACCCTGGGCTGCGCCACCGGCTGCGGCTCCTGCGCTCCCGAAATCTCGCGCATGATCACTTGCGCACGAACCATCGAGGCTGTTCATCATGATCCGGCAACCATCGGCTGAACCCTTCGCATCCGGTAAATTTCCCGCATCGGCCGGCTCCCTTGCAGGGGCTGAATCCTGTGCACCGGCGGCATCCTCGGCATCCTCGGCATCCGCTCAGTCGCATGCAGCGGCGCCATCCCCCGCATCAACAACTCCGCGGCGACACCAGCCGTGCGTCCCCGGCAAAATCTGGCTGGTCGGCGCCGGCCCCGGCGATCCCGACCTGCTGACGATCAAGGCCGCGCGCATTCTGGCCCAGGCCGATGTCTGGCTGATCGACGACCTGGTGGGCGCCGGCATCCTGGCACTGGCCGCGCCGGGCACTCGCATGATCAAGGTAGGCAAACGCGGTGGCTGCCGTTCGACACCGCAGGATTTCATCCTGCGCTTGATGGCGCGCTATGCCCGCCAAGGCCGCAACGTGGCCCGCGTCAAAGGCGGCGACCCCTTCATTTTCGGGCGCGGCGGCGAGGAAATGGCCTGGCTGGCGGCGCGCGGCATCGCCGCCGAAGCCGTGGGCGGGCAGACCGCGGGGCTGGCGGCCGGCGCCGCGCTGGGCCTGCCGCTCACCCATCGCGGCGTCAGCCGTGGCGTGGCGCTGGTCACCGCGCACACCATGGACGGCTCGCGTCCCGATTGGCGCGGGCTGGCCGCCAGCGGCCTGACCGTCGTGTGCTACATGGGCATGAACGACGCGGGGAGCCTGGCGCGCGAGTGCATGGCAGCGGGTTTCGCCGCGAATCTGCCGGTGGCGGTGGTGCATCGCGTCTCCTGTCCCGACCAGCGCCACATCGTCACCACCTTGAGCGAAATGGCAGCGGCGATCGCGCGCGCGGGTCTGGAAAGCCCCGCCGTCATCGTGTTGGGCGAAGTCGTGGCCTTGATGGCGACAACGTGTCTGCACGCATCGGCAGCAGGCCCGCAGGCCGAAACGCGCGCCGCGGCATGAGTGCGCATCGGCCTTCGCGAAGGTCCACGACGAATTCACATTCGACCGAAATTGAAACGCGACGCATCGAATAGTCCTTGAAAACAGGCCTCCGCGCACGCGACCCAAGGTACGCGAGCGTCGCGGCACGCGGTGTGCTACTTGCCGCGGCGTCTTCACCGCATTGCCACGCAATCGGCAAAAAACCCTTCCATACAGGCTTTTCCGTGCATATACCGGGATTTACAGCACGCTCATTCCGGACATGATCAAGGCCGATCGAGACGCGAATAGAAGCAAAATCACCCCAGGCAAAAATTCGGCGTGAAGCATCACTCAGCGTAAAAATGCCGTATTTTCAGGCCTCGCGGGATCCAGAACCGTTGTTCTTGCGCCTCTCCGCGTGATTTATGGCGCGAACGCCCGCAAATAATGTACATAGTCGCGTGGCATCCGCTATCATCGCGTTCAGCCGGCACATGGCGTGCGGCACGTACATTTCAACCCTCACTTTCATCGACCATGGCCACTAAAAAAGCTCCTGCTAAGAAAGTTTCCACCGTTGCCAAGAAGGCTCCGGCCAAGGCGCCCGCCAAGGCTCCCGTGAAGGCCCCGGCCAAGAAGGCCGTTGCCACCAAGGCAGCTCCCGCCAAGAAAGCGGCTGCTCCCGTGTCCGTGATCAAGACCGCTCTGAACAAGAGCCAACTGGTGACCCACCTGGTCGAACAGACCGGCGTCGAAGCCAAGTCGGTCAAGCTGATCCTGGCCAGCCTGGAAGGTGCCGTGTTGGCGTCCGTGAACAAGAAGGGCGCTGGCGAATTCGCTCTGCCCGGCCTGTTCAAGGTGTCGGTCCAGAAGGTTGCCGCCAAGCCGAAGCGTTTCGGCAAGGATCCGTTCTCGGGCGAAGAGCGCTGGTTCCCGGCCAAGCCCGCCTCGGTCAAGGTCAAGGTCCGTCCGCTGAAGAAGCTGAAGGACGCCGCTCAGTAAAACTGCAGCGGTCAGGCCACCGGCGCGCTCCGCTCGCGGACGCGCCGCGCTGTCCGTCCTGGCAGAAGCTCACCCTCGGGTGAGCTTTTTTGCATTCCGGCTCGCCCCCGTCGCCGCGATCGAACCGGATCACCCTTCCGAATTGCCGCGCGGCCGCGGAATCTCCATATAAATCCAGGCCTTAAGCAAATAACCAGATCAGGGGGTTACCCGACACGAAGGCGCAAGATTCGCTACGATTGCTGTTTTGGCCTTTTTGCGGCCGCTGTCCGGCCCAGCCATGCGTATCGAGGCGCAGCACCATGTACGTGTATGACCCTATAGACCAGCGCTTGGTCGAAGAGCGCGTCGCCCAATTCCGCGACCAGACGCAACGCTTCCTGGCCGGCCATTTGTCGGAGGACGACTTCCGCGTCCTGCGCCTGCAGAACGGCCTGTACATACAGCGCCATGCGCCCATGCTGCGCGTGGCCATCCCCTACGGCATGCTGGCCTCGCGCCAATTGCGCATGCTGGCCCACATTGCCCGCAAGTACGACCGCGGCTACGGCCACTTCAGCACCCGCCAGAACATGCAGTTCAACTGGCCCAAGCTGGAAGAAGTGCCCGATATCCTGGCCGACCTGGCGACCGTGCAGATGCACGCCATCCAGACCAGCGGCAACTGCATCCGCAATACCACCACCGACCATTTCGCCGGCGTGGCCGCCGATGAAGTGACCAATCCGCTGGTGTGGTGCGAAATCATCCGCCAGTGGTCCATGCTGCACCCCGAATTCGCCTTCCTGCCACGCAAGTTCAAGATCGCCGTCAGCGGCGCCCTGGAAGACCGCGCGGCCGTCGGCGTGCACGACATCGGCCTGCAGGCGGTGGAACAGGACGGCGTCACCGGCTTCCGCGTGTGGGTCGGGGGCGGCATGGGCCGCACTCCCATCGTCGGCAAGCTGATCCGCCCCTTCGTCGCCTGGTACGACCTGCTGACCTATCTGCAAGCCGCGCTGCGGGTCTACAACCTGCATGGCCGCCGCGACAACAAGTACAAGGCGCGCATCAAGATCCTGGTCAAGGACCTGACGCCCGAAGTGTATGCCCGGCAGGTCGAAGAGGAATGGGCTTTCATCAAGGACGGCCCCAACCGCCTGAAGCAGGAAGACCTTGACCGCATCGCCGGCCGCTTCACCTGGCCGGAATACGACGCCGACGCCGCCACGGCGGTCGATCCGACCGCCGAGCAGGCCGCCGCCGACCCGGCCTTCGCGCGCTGGCTGCGCAAGAACACGCATGCGCACCGCGTGGCGGGCTATGCGTCGGTCAGCCTGTCATTGAAAGCCACCGGCACGCCACCCGGCGACGTCACCGATGCCCAGATGGACGCCATCGCCGACTTGGCCGACGATTATTCGCATGGCGAGCTGCGCGTGTCGCACGAACAGAACCTGATCCTGCCCGACGTGCGCCTGGACCGCCTGCATGCCCTGTGGGAAGCGCTCAAGCCGCTGCGGCTGGCCACCCCGAACATCGGCCTGCTGACCAACATCATCGCCTGTCCGGGGGGCGACTTCTGCGCCCTGGCCAATGCCGTGTCCATCCCGGTGGCGCAAGCCATCCAGGCCCGCTTCGACGATCTCGACTACCTGTTCGAGATCGGCGAGCTGGATCTCAACATCTCCGGCTGCATCAATGCCTGCGGCCACCATCACGTCGGCCACATCGGCATCCTTGGCGTGGATAAAGCCGGCGAGGAGTGGTACCAGGTCACCATCGGCGGCCGCCAGCATGGCGGCGAGAACGATCTGAACGTGGTCGACCCGGCACGCGCCGGCGGCGCCGCCATCGGCCGCATCATCGGGCCGTCCTTTGCCCGTGACGAAGTGCCGGACGTGGTCGAGAAACTGATCCAGACCTACCTGCGCCTGCGCGACAGTGAAGTGGACCGCTTCGTCGATGTGGTCACCCGCGTCGGCATCGACCCGTTCAAGGCCGATGTTTACAACGAGCCCGCCAAAGACAAAGCCGGTGAACCGGCACACGCCTGATACCCCGACATCATGAAAAACCTGATCCGCCACGGCGCGCTCATCGACAACACCAGCCAGCGCTTCGTCCCGCCCGAAGACGACGCCACCGCACTGCCACCCGACGAGCCGGGCTGGGAGGTTCCCCTGGCCACCTGGCTGGCCGCCCGCGACACTTTGCGCGCGCGCCAGCATCCGGTGGCCGTGCTGCTGGATCCGGCAGCCGATGCCGCTGACCTGGCGGAAGATGGCGCGCGCGAGATCGATCCCACGGGACTCGCCTACATCGCCGTCGAGTTTCCTGCCTATACGGACGGCCGCGGCTATTCCATCGCGCAGCAACTGCGTTCCCGCTACGGTTGGAAAGGCGAGCTGCGCGCGGTGGGCGATATCCTGATCGACACCATCCACTATCAGGCCCGCTGCGGCTTCGATAGCTTCGTCGTCAAGGAAGGCCACGATCCGCAGAAGGCCCTGCAGGCCCTGGGGACCTTCACGGTGCATTACCAACGCGAGTATCCGCGGCCGATGGCAGCGTAAAGCGCCGGCGCTGCTGTCACCGGCAGCGCGGCTTGCACAAGTGCCCATGCCGCGATTACCGGCGCACTCCGCCTGCCACACCACAGTCTTCGCAACGCCACCCGATCCGGGTGGCGTTTTGCTTTGGTATCCTTGATCTCTTGCTTGCCTCCCCCCCGTCTGATCCTATGTCTTTGCTCAAGCAAGAAAAGTTCTTGGTGCTGGCCCTGCTGATAGCGTTTGCCGCCCACTCCGGCATCATGGAGCGCGCCGTCGACGGCGGCTGGCCCGCCGCACTGGCGCTATCCGTGGTCGTGGTCGTCGCCATCCTGGCCGCGTCGATGAGCGTGGCGCACCATGCGGAACTGCTTGCCCACAAAGTGGGCGACCCTTACGGCAGCATGCTGCTGACGCTGTCAGCGGTGGCCGTCGAGGTCATCGTGCTGGGCATCATCCTGTTCAACCATGGCACACCCACCCTGGCGCGCGACAGCATCTACGCCGCCGTCATGCTGGACATCAACGGCACGCTGGGCCTGGCCGCGCTGATCGGCGGCTTCAAGCATGGCGAGCAGTCTTATAACGACGACTCCGGCCGTACCTATACGGTCATGATTCTTACCGCCATGGGCATTGCCATGGTGGTGCCGGAATTCGTGCCGGCGCATTCCTGGGCCATCTACAACATTTTCACGATGGTCGCCCTGGTGCTGCTGTACGGCGTCTTCCTGCGCATGCAGGTCGGGCCGCACAGCTATTTCTTCAGCTACAGCTACCCCGACAAGAAACGCCGTCCCCCACCGCCGCTGGACACCGAGGAGCAGCCCGATGGGGGTACCACCTCGTCCATCGTCATCATGCTGGCCGGCGTGGCGGTCGTGGGCACGTTGGCCGAGGCACTGTCGATATCGATGCCCGCGGCGTTGGAAGGCACCCATGCGCCTATCGCCCTGCTGGCCCTGGTGGTGGCCATCATCTCGGCGGGTCCCGAGATCATCACCGCCCTGCGCGCCGCGCTGCGTAATCGCATGCAGTCCACGGTCAACATCGCCATGGGTGCGTCGCTATCGACCGTCACGCTGACCATCCCCGTCATTACCCTGCTGGCCATGTGCCTGGGACAACCGCTGCAGATGGCCATGACGCCGGTGCAAGCGGTGATGACGGTGATCACGCTGGTGGTGGCGGCGATCAACCTGAACGATGGACAGACCAATGCCATCGAGGGAATGACGCACCTGGTGCTGTTCCTGACCTTCTTGATGCTGACGGCGATCGGCTTGTGATCTGCCCGTCCCGCTTGCTGCCCTACGGTCCTGCGGTGCCACAGACGACCGGTTGGCAGCGCAGCGCAGGCTGTTCCTGACAATACCCTTTACAAAACAAGCGCTTGGGTCAGGCACGCCGATTGCTAATGCAGGCGCATTGCTGCAATGCACAGCGCTGCCGGGTAAACAGAACCCGGATCCAAGGAGCAAGCATGGAAAGGATTGCGGATATATCCATCGATGGTTACCGAGTTCAATGCCAGATCCTGGCGCGCGACGGCGACTATCGGGTACGCGTGACTACCCGACGCAAGCAGGCGAGCGGATCGCCGGAAGATGTCGTGCACGTACCGTCGCCGTTGATCTTCGAAAGCGAAGAAGAGGCCGAGCGCCATGCCCGCAATCTGATGTTGTCGGTACGGGGCGTGCGCGCTTCCGGTAAGCCGGTCTACACCATTCTCTAAGCCCTGGCCCTGGCCCTGGCCCTGGCCCTGGCCTGGGCCTTCAACTTCAGAACGAAAGGGTCCCGCGCCTGCACTGCAATCACAAGCAGTGCGGGCGCGGGACCTTTTCCTTCGCGGAATTGGTACCGATGCGGGCGGTCGGCCGAGTGGCAACAATGAAAATCGGAGCTGTGCGTCCAGCCCACCCACCGCGAATAAACACGACGTCCATGCCCTGCGCGAACCGCAGCGCCTGTCCCCCTACCTGGGCGCGATGGTGGAGGCCGGCACTGCGGGAGGAGCTGAAGGCGAAACAGGCGGCGAAGCAGACGGCATGACGGACGGCGAACCAGAACCCGAAACAGCAGACGGACTCCCCATCGACTCCGGTTCACGCTGTGGCGGTTGCAGGGGGTCGAAGTCGACCCAGTGTCCGTCCTGCCAACGGCCATTGGCGCGCTCGACGTCGACGCCGCCGGCAGCGCGCAGGAGACGACAGGCATCGCCTTCGCGACCAAGGTCTATATGCAGCGCCAGCAATACCCCCGCATGGCGCGCTTCCGGATGGTCCGGTTGGCCACTGGCGCGGGGCGCCGTACCCGGCTTGCGCTTGCCCACCACGAACAAGGCGCCCATCAGCGACCCGATATAAGCACCGACGCCAGCCACGGCCAGGACGGCCAAGGGCGTCAGCGTCATTGCGGAAGCGATCAGGCCGCCCGCGACCGCGCCGATCAAGCCCAGGCCGGCGCCGCCCAGCAGGGCCCCGTACTGCGCGGGCCCCGCGTCAGGATCCGCCGGACGGTCGCCGCCTATCGGATACGCGCCGTGAGCCCCGGCCATATTGACGTAGAAGATATGCACGTCATCTTCGGCGAAGCCATTGGCGAACAGGGCGCGGGCGGCCAACTGCGCCTGGTCGAAAGTCGTAAAGCGTGCCGCAACGATCAAAGCCATGATTTATCTCCTCGTCGTGATGCTTCAGCGCCGCGGCGTCCATGCGCCGGCATGGCGTGTATCAAACCGCGCTGGGCGTCAGCCGCACGCGTATTGCCGGCACCGACACTGAATGCAGGCTGGCCTCGTCCGCGACATCGATCTGGCTACGGAACAGGTTGTCGAGATAAGCGAAGGTGATATGTTGGGACAGGTCGCGCAAGGCTGAGCCAAGGTCGGGAAAACCGTCGCCGCTGATTCCCCCTTCATCCAGTTCGTAGCGGTAGATGTGCGCGCTCTCCAGCAGATCGCCCAGGGCGATGACCTTGCCCATGGCGTCCTGGATATAGATGCGGCCGGCGGAAGTGTAGATCGCGTATTCGTGCTCGGCGGAAGGGGACGACTGAGCGGTGGCCGCATCAGCAGGGCCGGGGGAGCCAACAGCTTGTGCGCCCACTGCCCGGGCCTCGGAGGCCGTGACGGTGCCAGTCTCGGTGCGTATCCCGGGGTCAGTACCAATCCCAGCCCGAGCGTGCACGGTGCTCTCTTCCAAGGGCGACTCCGCCCCTAGCTCCACGGCCAGGCCACGTAAAGTATCGCTTAGCTTGCTCATACCAGATCTCCCGGAAAACAACATCTGGCGGAGCAATTGCCATTCCTATTGCGGCGTTCTCAGCAACATGCACGGAAAAGTGACATGATTGCGCTCTTTGTCTCAAAATTTAATTTAGTGAGCGAGATTGTCGATGCTATCCGGTAGCTACAACACACCGCTGGTGTTGTGCTCGGTCCTGGTTGCACTGCTGGCGTCATACACGGCCCTGGACCTGGTCGGCCGCATTCACAGTACGAGCCGGACGGCGGCCCGATGGTGGCTGCTGGGAGGCGGAACCGCGCTGGGGATAGGCATCTGGTCCATGCACTTCATCGGCATGATCGCGTTCAGCCTGCCCATCGAGCTGGCCTACGACGTGCCCCTGACCTTGCTGTCGCTGCTGGTCGCCATCGGCGCGTCCATGCTGGCCTTGTGGCTGGCCAGCCGCGAGCGCCTGCCCTGGCCGCACCTGGCCGCCGGCGCGCTCATGATGGGCGCGGGCATCGCCGTCATGCATTACACCGGCATGGCATCGATGAAGATGCAGCCCGGTATCGTCTACACCCCTGAACTGGTGGCCGCCTCGGTCATCATCGCCGTGCTGGCCGCCGGCGCGGCCCTGTGGATCGCCCACCAGTTGCGCCAGTACAGCAAGCGGGTGCGCCATCTGCGCATGGGCGCGGCCGTGTTGATGGCCTTGGCCATCGTCGCCATGCACTACACGGGCATGGCCGCCGCCAGCTTTCCATTGGGCGCCATCTGTGGCGCCGCCGCGGGCGGCGGGCTGAACACGACCGGCCTGTCCTTCCCCATCATCGTGGCCACCGTGGCGGTGCTTAGCGTGGCCCTGATCACCTCCGTGCTGGATCTGCGCATGGAAATCAGCACGGCCCAGTTGTCGCGCTCGCTGGCGGCCGCCAACCAGGAGCTGTCGCACCTGGTGCTGCATGACAACCTGACCAAGCTGCCCAACCGGCTGTTGCTGGGCGATCGCCTGAAGCAGGCGGTGGAGCATGCCGAGGCCTCCAAGAACCAGGTCGCGGTGATGTTCCTCGACCTGGACGGCTTCAAAGGGGTCAACGATTCCTTCGGCCACCAGACAGGCGACCAGTTACTGGTGCAGGTGGCGGGACGCATCCGGCAGAGCGTGCGGGCGCAGGACACGGTCGCCCGGGTGGGTGGCGACGAATTCGTGCTGGTCGCCACGGTCGATGCGCCACAGGACGCCGCGGCCATTGCGGACGAACTGGTGCGGATGATCGACGAGCCGCTGACCATCAACGGGCAGGAACTGCTGGTGACGGCCAGCCTGGGTATCGCGATCTATCCCAGCGACGCGCGCACGCCGGACGATCTGCTCAAGTCCGCCGACACGGCGATGTACCACGCCAAATCCCTGGGCCGCAATCAATACTGCTTCTTCGAAAGTTCGATGAAGACCAACGGCGCCAGCCATCTGGCGCTATTGCAGGATCTGCGGCTGGCGCTCAAGCGCCAGGAATTCGAGCTGCATTACCAGCCCAAGTTCCGCGCGCCGGACGGCCCCCTTACCGGCGTCGAAGCGCTGCTGCGCTGGCGCCATCCGACTCGCGGCATGGTCATGCCGGATGATTTCATTCCGCTGGCCGAGCGCACCGGCCAGATCGTCACGATAGGCGAATGGGTCATCGACGAGGCCTGCCGGCAATTGGCGGATTGGCGCGCGCGCGGCCGCGAGGATCTGTCGATGGCGGTGAATATTTCACCGGTGCAGTTCTCCCATGCCAATTTCGTCCCCGCCGTGCGCGGTGCCATGGAACGCCATCGGATCGGCGCCGACCAGTTGGTCCTGGAGATAACCGAAACCACCGCCATGCGCGACGTCGACGCCAGTCTCGTCACGCTGCACGACCTGCGCGAGCTGGGCGTGCGCATTTCCATCGATGACTTCGGCACCGGCTATTCGAGCCTGCTGTACCTGAAGCGCCTGCCCGCCAGCGAATTGAAGATCGACCGCGGCTTCATCAGCGAATTGAAGGCCGGCAGCGAGGACGCCGCCATCGTCTCATCCATCATCGCGCTGGGCGAGACCCTGAATTTGAACATCGTCGCCGAAGGGGTCGAAACCAACGACCAGCAGGCGCTGCTGACGCAACTGGGCTGCGATTCGCTGCAGGGCTATCTGCTCGGCCGCCCGGTATCGGCGGACGATCTGGAAAAGGTGTTGTTGGACGGAGCCGTACCGCCAGCGCCCGCATCAAAACAATAAAGGCGGGTAATAAAGGCATTCAGGGCTATAAGGCCTGTGCTGGGCTGGGCACGTTACTTGCTTCCCGACAGGCCCACGCCTGGTTCCAGGCGCGTCTGTCACGGATTCCCGCCCATGCCTACACATCCTCGAATCACTGAAGGTTCGCCCTTCCCCCTGGGCGCGACATTGACCGAAGACGGCGTGAATTTCGCGCTGTTCTCGGCTCATGCCACCAGAGTCGACCTCTGCCTGTTCGATGAACTCGGCGAAGAGCAGATCGAATGCATCACCCTGCCGGAATTTACCGATGAGATCTGGCACGTCCATGTCACCGGCCTGAAGGCCGGCACGGTTTACGGCTACCGTGTCCACGGTCCTTACGAACCGGAAAACGGCCACCGCTTCAACCCGAACAAATTGCTGCTCGATCCCTACGCCAAGAGCTACGTCGGTGAGCTCAAGTGGGATCCGGCCGTCTTTGGCTACACGCTGGGTGACGAACAGGGCGACCTGGTGTTCGACGAGCGCGACAGCGCCCCCTTCATGCCCAAGTGCCGCGTGGTGGACCAGACCTTCACGTGGACCCATCCCACACGCGTACGCGTCCCCTGGGAACGCACCATCTTCTACGAGACCCATGTGCGCGGCTACACCATGCGCCATCCCGCCGTGCCCGAGGCACTGCGCGGCAGCTTCGCCGGCATGGCACGCGACACCGTCATCGACCACATCAAGAGCCTGGGCGTCACGTCGGTGGAATTGCTGCCCATCCACGCCTTCGTCAACGACAGCCACCTGCTGGACCAGGGCCTGACCAATTACTGGGGCTACAACACGATCGGCTTTTTCGCACCCGATCCCCGCTATTTTTCCCAGGCGCCCGGGGCCATCACCGAACTGAAGGGAATGATCGACCGCTTCCACGAAGCCGGCCTGGAGGTCATCCTGGACGTGGTCTACAACCATACGGCCGAAGGCAGCGAACTGGGGCCGACGCTGTCATTCCGCGGCATCGACAATGCCTCGTACTACCGCCTGCTGCCCGACCAGAAGCGCTATTACATCAACGACACCGGCACCGGTAATACCCTGAACCTGTCGCACCCCCGTGTCCTGCAGATGGTGATGGACAGCCTGCGCTACTGGGTGACCGAGATGAATGTCGATGGCTTCCGCTTCGACCTTGCCACCATTCTGGCGCGCGAGCCGGACGGCTTCGATTACAACAGCGGCTTTCTCAAAGCCTGCCGCCAGGATCCCATTCTTTCCAGCGTCAAGCTGATCGCCGAACCCTGGGACTGCGGTCCCGGCGGTTATCAAGTGGGTAACTTCCCGCCCGGCTGGGCCGAATGGAACGACCGTTACCGTGACACCACGCGTGCCTTCTGGAAGGGCGACGAGGGCATGGCGCCGGAACTGGCCGCCCGCATCACGGCGTCCGGCGGCGATTTCAACCACGGTGGCCGGCGCCCCTGGGCCAGCGTCAACTTCCTGACCGCGCACGACGGCTTCACGCTGAACGACCTGGTGTCGTACAACGACAAGCACAACGACGCCAACGGCGAAGGCAACCGCGACGGCCATTCCGACAATCGTTCCTGGAATTGCGGTGCCGAAGGCCCGACCGACGACGTTGAGATCCGCGCCCTGCGCGAGCGGCAGAAGCGCAATATGCTGGCCACGCTGCTGTTTTCCCAGGGCACGCCGATGATCGTCGCCGGCGATGAATTCGGCCGCACCCAGCAAGGCAACAACAATGCCTATTGCCAGGACAACGACATCAGCTGGGTCGACTGGGACATTGGCGAAGACGGCCAGGCCTTGATCGATTTCGTACGCAAGCTGACGACGCTGCGCCACACCTTGCCTGTCCTGCGGCGCGGGCGTTTCCTGACCGGGGATTACGACGAAGGCATGGACGTGGCCGACGTCAAATGGCTGGACTCGGCGGGCCAGGTGTTGACGGACGATCAGTGGGCGGACGGCAATATGCGCTGCTTCGGCCTGGTCATCGACGGCCGCGCGCGCGCCACCGGCATCCGCCGGCCGGCCTCCGATGCCACGCTGCTGCTCATCTTCAATGCCTATCACGACGTGGTGGACTTCACCTTGCCAGAGATTCCCGGCAATGACCGCTGGACCTGCCTGATAGATACCAACATGCCAGTTCGCGCCGAATTGCAGGAATATAGTTCAGGCGACGTCTATCAGGTCACGGGGCGGTCGCTGCTGCTGTTTTCGCTGCTGGCCAAGGGTGCGACACAGCGGGTCTTCGACAAACTGGAAGAAGCATTGACCGATGAGGAGCTGCCGCCACCCGCCCGCGAAGCCGCGGCGAAGGTGAAGGAAACCGTGCAAAAAGAGGTGGCCAAGAAGAAGTAATTGCCAAGGGGACGGCCGTCGACAGGACGGCCGTCAACAATATGGCTGCAGCAAGACGTCCACGGTGATACTGCCACAACAAAAAAGGGCACGCGCCCCGCGAACTTCAATCGCGGGGCGCGTGCCCTATTCACCCTGGTTCAAGATGGGCAGGGATCAGTGCGGCTTGCGTGCGTTGTCCTTGGCATCTTCCTTGGCATCGCCCCAAGCCTTCTGGGCCTTGCCCGCGGCCTGCTGAACGTCACCCTTCACTTCCTGGGACGTGTTACCGGTGACCTTGCCGACGGTCTCGTTAACCTTGCCCTTGACCTGTTCGCCAACACCCTTCACTTGGTCCTTGTTCATGATGAACGCTCCTTTCGTTACCGTCGGAGATCGACGGCTTCGACAGGAGGATCGCAAGAGGCATGCCTGGGGTAGCTGGAGCTATCTCCTGCCTTGGCCGCGGCACTACCCGCTACCGACTACCCAGCGTATCGAAACGGCCGATGCCCAACGGTCCGATGGGGAAATCCGTGCTGCCCTTGCTGATCAATTCGGCCATGATCTGTCCCACGATCGGGCCCAATTCGAATCCGTGTGCGGAAAAGCCGAAGGCGTGGAACGCGTCCGCGTGACGGCCGCTGGGGCCAATTACCGGCAGCTCGTCCGGCATGGCCGCCTCGATGCCGGCCCAGCCACGGTTGACGATGGCCGCGCGCATATGGGGAAAAAGTTCACAGACCGTACGCGCGCCCTCGGCCAGCGAACGGAAATCCAGCTCTGTCCATTCTTCGTCGCGATCCACCCAGGCCCGGCGTCCGCCGCCGATTAGCACCGTGCCGTTGGCGCGCTGCTTGAACGACAACGGGCGGCCCTGGCACAGCACCACCGGCGTCAGGAAATGATCCATCGGCGTGGTCACCAGCATCATCGGTGCGATCGGCAGCAAGGGGACAGGCTCGCCTAACTGCGCGGCGATGCGATCAGCCCAGGCACCGGCGCAATTCACCAGAACGCGCGCGCGATGGACACCGTCACCGGCTTGCACACGCCAGCCCGCGGCATCGCGGCTCACGCCGTGCACGGGCACGCCTTCCAGGAAGCGTGCCTTCAACGCGGCCGCCTTGCGCTGGAATGCGAACGTTGTGCGATAGGGATCGGCGGCGCCGTCGCCACGCGCGATCACGCCCCCGCGCACGCTCGGCGCGATGCTGGGTATCATGGCGCGCAATTCCGCTGCATCGATCCAGGTTTCATGGCGATGGCCCAATTCCGCCATCAAGGCCAGACGCTTGCGGGCCAATTCCACATCGGCGTCGGTTTCCGACACGCACACCTGGCCATGCTGTTCAAAGCCGCAATCGTCATCGACCAATTCGCCGATGCGGTACCACAGCTCGCGCGAGGCCAGGGCCAGCGGGATCTCGGCCGGATGCCGCCGTAACGTACGTACGCCGCCGGCATTCACACCGGACGCATGGCGGCCGGCATAGTTCTTTTCCAGCACCAGCACGTCGGCGCCGGCACGCGCCAGATGCAGCGCCGTCGAACTGCCATGCAGGCCGCCGCCGATCACGATGATGTCCGCATCCACGCGCGCGCCGCCTATTTCTTGAAGCGGATCACGGCCTTGCGGCCGTCATCGGTCTGTGGCAACGACGCCAGCTCGCCCAGCGTCAAGGGCTTGGTGGGAAAGCGCAGGCGGTAATACCCCACCTCTTGCACCGGCACGCCCCGCTCCTCGGCGATCAGCTCCGCCACCGTCAGCCCGCAGAAACGGCCCTGGCAAGGCCCCATTCCGCAGCGCAGGAATGACTTCATCTGATTAGGACCCTGCACGCCCAGCTTGACGGTCTCGCGCACCTGGGCCGCCGTGACTTCCTCGCAGCGGCAGACGATGGTGTCGCCGCCAGGCCGGCGGAAAGTCTCGGCAGGCTGATAGAGGGCGTCGAAAAAATCGCGTCCCCGCACGGCCCGAGCCAGCGCCGCGCGCGGCGCCGCGGCGGCCTCATCGCGGCGGGCAGCATCCACATGGCCCAGCCGATACGCGGCCTGCAAACCGGCGAGACGGCCCCGATGCTCGGCCGCCATGGCACCGGCGATGCCCGCGCCATCGCCTGCCATCCCCAGGTCGGACACGTTGGTATCGCCCCAGGCATCGACCTTGGGCTGCCAGCAGGCCAGAGCCTGGTTCCACTCGTGATCGACACCAGCGGCCTTGGACAGATTGATGTTGGGCACCACGCCCTGATGCAGCAGCAGGTGCTCCGCCGGCAGCGTATGCGTGGTGCCGCCCGCCGCATAGCGGACCGCGGTCAGCCGGCCCTGCTCGCCCAGCGCCGCGATGCTATCCACATGGCGCACGATCGGCACCCTGGCCTTCACCGCGCGCATCAGCTTCAAACCCTTGCGCAAATAGGGCGAGCGCAGGAAATCCCAAGCGTAGGGCAAGGCGCGGCCCAGGCGTCCGCGCGGCACGGTCTCCAGCAAAGTGTCTATCCGCACACCCGCGTTCAGGTACTGCCACGCGATCAGATAAAGCAGCGGTCCACAGCCCGCCAGCACGGTCTTGCCGGTGGCCACGATGCCGGCCTGCTTGAGCAGAATCTGCGCCGCCCCCGCCGTCACCACGCCGGGCAGCGTCCAGCCCGGGATGGGAAAGGGCCGCTCCTGCGCGCCGGTGGCCAGCAGCACGCGCCGCGCATGTACCAGGCCGGCGACACCGCCGACCGAATATGCCACCTCGAAGCCCGCGGCCTGCACCGGTGCGGTGTGCCTGCCGACCGCCCACACGGTTGCGCCAGGCAGGTATTCGGCGCCTGACGCGAAGAAAGGCGCGACCAGGCTGGCGCCATGCCAATAGTCCTCGCCCAGGATGCCGCGATTGCCCAATGGCGTATTGGTGATGGCGCGATAGATCTGTCCGCCCGGCGCGGGCTGTTCGTCCAGCAGCACGGTGCGCACGCCCAGCTGCGCGGCCTGGGTCGCGGCGGCCAGACCGGCAGGCCCGGCGCCGATGACCAGCAACTCGCATTGCCGGATGCTGATGGGCTGCCCTGCATCGCTGTCCTGTACCGTGGGGATGGCCTGCCCTGCGCCGCTGGCCTGCGCCGTCATTCCTTGTTCCATCATGCCGTCACCTTGCGCGCGCCGCGCTGGCGCTCAACGTCCATGCCGGCGCGCGCCAGCGTCATGCAAGCCTGTTGGTTGGGCCTGCCATCGATGGTGACCAGGCAGTCGTAGCAAACACCCATCATGCAGTAGGGTCCACGCGGAACGTCATTGACAACGGTGTCGCGGCAGGCTTCCACGCCCGCCGCGAACAAAGCCGCGGCCACGGTATCGCCTTCGCGGCAGTGCACGTCGGCACCATCCACGCGCAAGATCACCGGCGTGCGCGTCAACGCCGCGGCAGCGTCATCCAGCCTTTTGAACATGGAACCTCCGAGTGGAAAAACTGGCCATCTCGTCCTCGATGCGGCCGGCCGCGACCATGGGCGCATAGGCCAGCGCATGCGCCGCGGCCAGCGTGACGCCGCTATGACAGGTGGCGACGAATGCGCCGGGATGGCTGCTTGATTGTTCGTAGATGGGAAAACCGTCCTGCGACATGACACGCAGGGCCGCCCAGGCGCGCACCGCACGCACATCGCGCAAGGCCGGCAAGGTACGCACGGCCCGGTCGGCCAGCGTGGCCAGCACCGGCAGGCCGGTCATCTTGTCGTCGTAGCCCATTTCTTCCTGGGAATCGCCGATCAGCCAGGTGCCTTCGTCCATCTGCCGCAAGCTGACCAGCGGCGTCTCCAGGATGCGCCGTGTACGTTCCAGCACGATGATCTGCCCCCGCTGGGGCCGCACGGGAATATCCAGGCCGACCTGTGCGCCCAGTACCTTGTTCGACAGGCCCGAGGCCAGCAGCAGCTGCCTGCCCCGCACGCTGCCATGCGGCGTCGCCATTTCGAAGATGCCATCCTTGCGCACGATGGACTGCACGCCATGATGCGGCAGGTAGTCGACACCGCGGCGGTCGAATGCCGTGTGCAGCGCGCGTAGCAGCTTGAGCGGATTGGCGATGCCATCCACCGGCGTCCACGACGCGCCCAGCACCTCCGGACCCAGGCCCGGCACCAATTCCGCCGTTTCCTTGTGATCCAGCATGCGCCAGGGATATTGCGCCATGCCGGGCTGCCCTTGCAGCCGCGTCATATAGGACACGCGCGCGTCGTATTCCTCTTCGCTCAGTACCACATGCAGGCCGCCGCGCTGTTCCAGCTTGACGTCCACACCCGTCAATTCGAGCAGTTCCTCGGCCAGTTGCGGCCACAGCCGCTGCGAGCGCATGGTCCATTGCCCGTACTGCGGCATGCCCATGCCCTTGCTCTGCACCCAGACCAGGCCGAAATTGCCGCGCGATGCCCGATAGGCCACATCGCCTTCGTCCAGCACGGCGACGTGGTCCAGATGCTGGCGCAGTCCGTACGCGACGGCGGAGCCGACCAAGCCGCCGCCCACGACCACGGCGTCATAGACGCCCTGATGGCGGCGCGGCCGCGGCGGGCCGGAAACGGAAATGCTTGTTTGCTCCGACATAGGAATCCGTAGAAATTTGAACAGGCCCGGGGACCGTCCCCGGTGCCGCTTATGTTGCTTAGCGCCCCTTGCCCACGAACAGCTTCTCCAGGCCCACGACGCGATCCAGGATGAACACGCCGATGATGGTCAGATAGATCAGCACCGCGGAGACCGCCGTCACGAGCGGGTCGATGGTGTCCTCGATATGCAGGAAGATGCGTACGGGCAGCGTGGTGGTGGACGGGGCGGCGATGAAGATGGACATGGTCAGCTCGTCGAAGCTGGTGATGAAGGCGATGACCCAGCCGCTGACCACACCCGGCAGGATGAGCGGCAGCACCACGCGCCGAAACGCCGTCAGCGGCGACGCGCCCAGCGACAGCGCGGCACGCTCCATGGACGGGTCCATCCCGGTCGCGGAAGACAGCACCAGCCGCAAGGCGTAGGGCATGATCAGGATCACGTGGGCGATGACCAGGCCCACATAAGTGCCGGCCAGGCCGACGGAAGTGAAGAACTTGAGGAAGGCCAGGCCCAGCACGACGTGGGGAATCATCAGCGGCGACAGGAAGAACGCCATCAAGGCCTCGCGCCCACGGAAGCGGTAGCGCGCCAGCGCCAGGGCGCCCGGCACCGCCAGCACGATGGCGATGGAAGCGGACAAGGCCCCCAGCCCCAGGCTGAAGAAGAAGCCTTCGACGAAGCGCGGATTGTCGAGGATGGCCTTGAACCAGCGCAACGACAGGCCGTGCGAGGGTAGCGAGATGAAACCCTCGGACGTGAAGGCCACCGCGCACACCATCACCAGCGGCGCCAGAATGAAGAGGATGAACAGCGTGTGGAAGATCAGCCCGAAATATCCATTGTGGCGTTGCATGGCGTCTCCCCTTCAGGTGTTGAAAACCGCGCCGTAGCGCCGTTCGATGAGACGATTCGCGGCGATCAGCGCCACCACCGTGACCACCAGCAGGACCGCGGCCAAAGCGGATCCCAGCGGCCAGTCCAGGGTATTGAGGAATTCATCATAGGCGGCCGTCGCCACCGTCTTCAGCCGGCGTCCGCCGATGATGGCAGGCGTGGCGAACGCGCTGACCGACAAGGCGAACACCATGATGCTGCCGGACAGCACGCCGGGCATGGCCTGCGGCAGGATGACGCGGCGCATGACGGTAAATGGATGCGCGCCCAGCGACAGCGCCGCCGCTTCGGTGGCGGGATTGATGCGTTGCAGTGACGCCCACACGGAGATCACCAGGAACGGCACCAGCACGTGCGTCAACGCGATGCCCACGCCCAGGTTGGTGTACATCAGGCTGACCGGTTTCGCCGTCAATCCCAACGCCAGCAGGCTCTTGCTGATCAGCCCTGTGGACCCGAACAGCAAGGCCCAGCCCAAGGTGCGCACCACCACGGACACCAGCAAGGGTCCCAGCACCACCATCAGGAACAGGCCCTTCCAGGGATTGCGCATGCGCGACAGCACGTACGCTTCGGCGGTGCCCAGGATCACACAGGCCACCGTCACCAGCAGCGACACGCCGAAGGTACGGGCGTAGATCTCGTAGTAATAGCCGTCGGTGAAGATGGCGATATAGTTCTTGGCGGTGAAGGAATCCTGGATACCGCCGTAGAACTCGAAGTTGTAGAAGCTGATGAGGAGCACCAGCACCAGGGGCGTCACCAGGAACAAGGCATAGAGCAACAGCGCGGGCGAGCTGAGCAGCCAGGGTGCGGCGCGGCGGGCAGGCATGGCGGCCTCACTGCCCCGCGCCGGCGGGACCCGGACGCATATCGGCGGAGACCGGGCGCATGTCGGCGGCACGCCAGCCCAAGTGCACGGCCGCGCCCTCGGCCGGCACGGACTCGCCGTCGTTCTGGCGTATCACCAGGACGTCGCCCACCTCGGTCTGGACCTGGCACAGCCAGTGATTGCCCTGGAAGATGCGCGCCTTGACCCGGCCGGGCAAGGCGGCCGGACCCGCGGGCAGAAATTGCACTTTCTCCGGCCGTACGATGACCTTGGCGGTGGGCGCCGCCGCGCCGTCCAGCGGCATACAGGCCGCGCCGATGCGCGCGTGAGGCCGGCCATCGACCTCGCACACCAGCGGCTCGAACAGGTTCGCCTTGCCCAGGAAGCCGCCGACGAAAGGCGTATGCGGATGTTCATACGCCGCGTAAGGTTCGGCCACCTGTTCGGCCCGCCCCTGGTTCATCACCACCACGCGATCCGACAGCGCCAGCGCTTCGGACTGATCATGCGTGACCATGATGGTGGTAGTCCCCACCGTACGCTGGATGCCGCGCAGTTCGATCTGCATGTCCTCGCGCAGCTTGGCGTCCAGGTTGGACAGCGGCTCGTCCAGCAACAGCAGGCTGGGGCGTATCACCAGCGCCCGCGCCAGGGCCACGCGCTGCTGCTGTCCGCCGGACATGCGCGCCGGATGGCGGTCAGCCAGGTGTCCCAGGCCGACCAGCGCCAGGGCCTCGCCCACCCGGGTGATGCGCTCGCGCTTGTCGACGCCGCGCATCTCCAGGCCGAAGGCGACGTTCTGCGCGGCCGTCATGTGCGGGAACAGCGCATAGTTCTGGAACACGATGCCCATGGCGCGTTTCTGCGGCGGCGTGCGGCCCAGGTCATGGCCGTCCAGGACCACCGCGCCCGATGTCGGTTCGATGAAGCCGGCGATCATCTGCAAGGTCGTCGTCTTGCCGCAGCCCGACGGCCCCAGCAGCGAAACGAATTCCCCGCGCGCGATCTCCAGGCTCAACGCGTCGACCGCGGTGCTGTCGCCGTAGACCTTGGTCAACTGCTTGAGAACGAGAAACCCCATGGGCCGCCTCAGCGCTCGATCTCGCGCGTCCAGCGCTTGTTCCAGTCGTCGCGATTCTGGTTGACGGTGTCCCAATCGACCACGATCAGATCCTGCGCCACCTTGCCGGCCGGCAACTGGACGGCGGCGTTGGGATCTTCCTTGTAGGTGGCTTTCTTGTTGACGGGGCCGTAGCCGTAGGCATCGCCCAGCTTGGTCTGCACTTCGGGCGTCATCATGTACGTGACGAAGGCCTGGGCCAGCGGATTGGTCTTGGGCTTGGCGATGGGACAGATGGACGACAGCAGGGCGTAGGCCCCTTCCCGCGGATAGGCAAAGCCGACGGGGAAGCCGGTGTCGGCGAAAGACTTCGCGCGCCCGCTGCCCCATACGGCGATCAAGGCCTGTCCGCTGGAGAACAGCTCGGTCATCTTGCCCGGCGACGGCTCATAGACCAGCACGTTGGGACCGACCTGATCCTTGAAGACCTTGAAACCAGGATCGATCTTCTTTTCGCCGCCGCCGTTGGCGCGCGCGTATTGCACCAAGGCATGCAGGCCGTAGGTGTTGTTCAAGGGCGGAATGACCAGCACGCCCTTGTATTTGGGATCTTTCAGGTCATCCCACGAGGTGGGCGCGGCCCATTTCTTCTCCGCGAACACCTTCTTGTTGTACATGATGCCGGTGGCGACGATGCCGATGGCCACGGCTTTGTCGTCCTTGTAGCGCGCGGCCGGATACAGGTCGTCCTTGGGCAGGTTGGCGATGGGCGCACAGAAGCCCAGGGCGATGGCCTGGTACATCGGCCCGTCGTCGATGATGGCGACATCGATTTCCTGATTGCTTTTCTGCGCCTGCAAGCGCGCCAGGGTATTGGTCGAGTTGCCCGCGACATAGTCGATCTTGACGTTGTGCTGCTTCTCGAAAACCGGGAACAGGTCCTTGCGCAGGATGTCCTCGAAGGAGCCGCCATAGCCGGCGATGACCAGCCGGTCTTCGGCATGGGCGGTGCTTGCCACAGCCGCGCCGGCGAGGGCGACAGACAGGGCCAGGTACAACGGATGCTTCTTCATGATCCCTCCGGTATACGGAAACCACTACAAAGAAGAACGCCCGTGCAACGGTGCGGCGGACGTCGGCGCCATGCATGCAAGGACGCTGTCTCGGACCCGGACCTGGCTCGATCTCCCGCATCGGCCTGCCCCGTTTTTTTGAGGATTATGGGAATGGCCCCGCAGGCCGTCAAATACCAATAATCCCCATCCCTATGCGGATTTGATATGTTCCGGGGTTAGTACTCAGGGGGTTTCTACCTAGGCGTCAAGCCGTGCATCGGGTCTTCATCGCCTGTTCATCGCGCCCGCGCCGCGTCCTCATCGTTCCCGCACCGCCTCTTGCAGGCAGCGCATGAACACCTGCGCCAGATTCGATTCCACATGCTGCTGCGCATGCAGCACGTAGCTGCGAAAAGCAATGGCCGGCTCGAACGGAATCGCCTTCACTCCGGCCGGCTGCAGATTGCGCACCACCAGTGGATTGACCACGCTGACACCCAAGCCCATGCCGACCATGCTGCATATCGTCGCCGCATAAGGCGTTTCCAGCGTCAGGCGGCGCGATCCCGGTTCGAACGCCGCGTCGATGGCCGTGCGGGTGCCATCGCCAAGTGTCAGGGAAATGAAGTCTTCCCCGTGCAGATCGGCGGCGACGATACGCCGTTTGCGCGCCAGCCTGTGCGACTCAGGCACGATGCACACGCCCTTCTCGTCACGCCACACGGCGCTGGTCACGCCCGGCACGCCGACCAGGTAAGCCACCAGGCCCAGGTCGCAATAGCGCGTCGCCGTCCATTTGGCCACGGTGGGCGAATCACTGGTGTAGACGGAGATCGGCACTTCGGCGTAGTAGCGGCGGAACTTGGCGATGGCCGGCGCCATCAGAGTCATGGCGATGGACGGCACCACGCCGATGCGCAATGCGCCCGCACCGAGCTGCAGGATGGAGCGGGCCGAGTCCTGCAGGCTGTCCAGCCCGACGAAAGCCCGTTCGACGTCCTTGAACAAGGCTTCCGCTTCGTCCGTCGGCAACAGCCGGCCGCCGACGCGCTGGAACAACTTGAAGCCGGTGTCCCGTTCCAGCTGCCCGATGACGCGGCTGATGTTGGGCTGCGAGGTATGCAGCTGGATCGCCGCCTGGGTCATGGAGCGTGTCAGCATGACGGCACGAAACGTCTCCACCTGCTTGAAATTCATTCGAGGACTCCATGTGGGGGTATATCAAAAGTGCATGATGCGCTTTGGCAGTGCCACTCTGGCGTCCGGACGAGCAACTGCCCATCCTGATTTACCCGGCCGGCCCCGCTGCCACAGGCCATCCGGGACAAGCAATACAATCCAGGTTCCCGGATTTCCTACCCCCGCCCGTGCCGGTGACGGCCATGGGCGGCAGCCTTACTTGCATCGAGCGCAGGACACCATGAGCCAGATATTCCACTTCGAACGCGGCACCGCCCCGCTGCTGATTTCCATCCCCCACCTGGGCAGCCTGATCGCCGACGAGCAAAAGCCCCATATGACCGAAACCGGTCTGCGTTCGGGCGATACGGACTGGCACCTGGACACCCTGTATTCCTTCGCTCGCAGCATCGGCGCATCTTTCCTGTGGGCGCGCTATTCGCGCTACGTGGTCGACTTGAACCGCTCGCCCGACGACGGCAACCTCTACCCTGGCCAGACCAAGACCGGCCTGTGCCCCACCCTCACCTTCGACGGCATTCCCTTGTACAAGGACGAGTCGGTGCTGACGGATGCCGAGCGCGCGCGCCGGGTGCAGACCTACTGGCAGCCTTATCACGACCAGTTGCGCGCCGAGATCGACCACCTGCGCGCCCAGCACGGCAAGGTCATGCTGTGGGAAGGCCACTCCATCGCCAGCGTGCTGCCGCGCCTGTTCGATGGCAAGCTGCCGGACCTGAACATCGGCACCGCCGCCGGCGCCAGCTGCGCGCCCGCCATGGAACAGGCCATCCGCGCGCGCCTGGAACAGGACTGCCCGTACACCTGGGCCATCAACGGGCGCTTCAAGGGCGGCTACATCACGCGGCAATACGGCAATCCCGAACAGAATGTGCACGCCATCCAGCTGGAGATGTGCCAGTCGACCTATATGGACGAGACCTATCCCTACGCCCTGCGCAATGACCTGGCCAGCGGTGTGACGCCGGTGGTGGAAAGCCTGGTGCGCGCGGCCTACGACTGCCTGTGAAGCCGCTCTCCGGTAGTGCCCCGGCAGGTAGCCCCCTGGCCCGCCGGTTGCCCGAGCTGTCGCTGGTCGGCGTCACCATGATCTGGGGCCTGACCTTCCTGACGGTCCAGCATGCCCTGGCCTACAGTTCGCCGCTATTCTTCGTCGGCTGCCGCTTCGCGGCGGCGGCGCTGGCGGTGGGCGTGGTGTCGCGCGGCGCGCTGCGCCACATCAGCTGGCGTGATGTTCGCGCCGGCGCCGTCATCGGCGCCTGCATCGTCATGGGCTACGGTTTGCAGACGATAGGGCTGCAGCATGTGGCGAGCAGCGAGTCGGGATTTCTCACGGCGTTGTATGTGCCGTTGGTACCGCTGCTGCAGTGGGTGTTCTGGCGCCGCCGCCCGCATGCCATGTGCTTGTTGGGCGTGCTGTGCGCCTTCGCCGGCATGCTGTGCTTCGGGATGCCCCACGCCGCCGACGGCGGTCATGGGCTGCCACTGTCCTTCACGCTGGGACAGACGTTGACGCTGATCGCGGCGGTGGCCTTCGCGCTGGAAATCAGCGCCATCAGCCATTACGCCTCGCGCGTGAACGTGCGCTGCGTGACGGTGGCGCAGCTGGCATTCACCGCCCTCTTCGCCTTCGCGTTGCGGCCCCTGATGGGCGAACACGAGACGCCCGCGCTGTCATGGCAGCTGCTGGCCTTCGCCGGCGGGCTGGGCTGCGCCAGCGCGCTGATCCAGATGGCGATGAACTGGGCGCAGAAAACGGTCGATGCTTCGCGCGCCGCCATCATCTACGCGGGCGAACCCATCTGGGCAGGGCTGTTCGGCCGTCTGGCCGGCGAGCGCCTGCCGGGGCTTGCCCTGGCCGGCGGCGCCTTGATCGTGCTGGCCATCATCGTCAGCGAATGGCGCCCGCGGTGGTTGCGGGCGCGCGGAACCGCCTGAAGCAGTGCTCAGGCGTTGTCCCGCGCCAACTGGGGCGACGGCGATTCCCGTTTCTCTCCCCGCTTTTCTTCCCAATCAGCGATGACGGCCGTGGCGATGCTATTGCCGATCACGTTGGTCATCGTGCGGCCCATGTCGAGCAGCTGATCGATGGCCAGGACCAATGCCACACCGGCGGCGGGCAGACCGAACATCGGCGCGATGGCGGCGACCACCACCACCGAACCGCGCGGTACGCTGGCCATGCCCTTGCTGCTCAGCATGAGGATCAGCAGCATGATGATCTGCTGGGAAACCGGCATATCGATGCCATAAGCCTGGGCGATGAAGATCGCGGCGAAGGCCTGGTACACCATCGAACCGTCGAGGTTGAAGGCATAGCCCAGCGGCAGCGTGAAGCCGACCACCTTCTTGTCGACGCCGAACGCTTCCAGCTTTTCCGTCAGGCGCGGGAAGGCAGCCTCGCTGCTGGCGGTGGAAAAGGCGATCATCGCCGGCTCGCGTACCGCCTTGAGCAGCGTGACGATGCGTCGACCCAGGAAGGCATAGCCCACCGCGATAAGCACGATCCACAGGATCACCAAGGCGAGATAGAAGGAACCCAGCAACTTGCCGTAGGTGAACAGTACGTCCAGACCGCGCAGAGTGACGACGGACGCGATCGCGCCGAACACGCCCAGGGGGGCGAAGCGCATCACATAGTCCGTGAGACGCAGCATCACGGGCACCAGGCCGTCGACCGCCTGGATCACGAAAGCGACCTTGGGGTCGCGCTTGAGCGCGCTCAAGGCCAGGCCGAAGAACACCGAGAACACGAGGATCTGCAGGATGTCGTTGCGCGCCATCGCGTCCAGCACGCTGGTGGGAAAGGCGTGGGTGATGACGTCGCGCACATTCAATCCGGCGGTGTTCAGGCCGGTATTCACTTCACCGGTACCGGCTGTCAGATGCAGCGAGGAACCCGGATCCGTCAGATTGGCCATCACCAGGCCGATGGCCAGGGAGATGAGCGACGCGCAAAGAAACCAACCCACCGAACGCAGACCGATGCGCCCGACATCGTTGCCGTTATCCAGGCCCGACAAGCCGGAGACCAGCGTGGCGAATACAAGCGGCGCCAGCACCATCTTGATCAATCGCAGGAAGATGTCCGTGACGATGGAGAAATACCCCGCCACTTCCTTCAGTTCCGTGGCGTCCGCAATGTTCGCGTGGCAGGCATAGCCTACGACGACCCCGAGGAGCATGGCGATCGCGATGCTCAGGGTTAACCGATTCTTCATATCTGTCCTTCTTTCTTGCCCATCCAGCTGACTGAACGCTGAACAAAAGTGGCGTGCTGCTGCGTTGAAAATGCAGCGGGGAGATTCGCTTTCCGAGGGAAAACTGGAAGCGAAAGGGCATGCGTTGCCCGCGCGAAAAGACCATCCAGGACTTTACGCAGGCAGCATCATACGGGAAAACCCGAAAATTCTTACTCGGCCGCATCGCGCCCCCTGGGCCAAGAGTTCGTCCCCTATTTTGAACGTTTATGATGCCACCCACGTCGCTCCCGCTTCGCATCCCTGGCGACGAAACACCGGTCGTCCCGTCAGAAACCCGACGACGCTTAGGAACCTTGTGGCATGAAAGTCATAGAAAAATCTTCCAAACTCAACGCTGTCGCCTACGATATCCGGGGCCCGGTCCTGGACCGCGCCCGTGAGATGGAAGAGGCGGGCCAGCGCATCATCAAGCTGAACATCGGCAACGTCGCGGCCTTCGGCATCCAGCCGCCCGACGAGATCATCCAGGACATCATCCGCAATGTGGCCGACGTGGCGGGGTATACCGACAGCAAAGGGCTCTTCGCGCCGCGCAAGGCGGTGGTGCATTACATGCAGAGCAAGGGTGTGCACGGTGTCGATGTCAATGACGTCTATCTGGGCAATGGCGCGTCCGAACTGATTTCGATGAGCATCAACGCGTTGTTGAATGATGGCGATGAGCTGCTCATTCCGTCGCCCGACTTTCCTCTGTACACCGCCGTCACCGGCCTGTCGGGTGGACGTCCGGTGCACTATATGTGCGACGAGGGTTCGGAGTGGATGCCGGACATCGCCGACATCCGCGCCAAGATCACGCCCCGCACGCGCGGCATCGTGGTGATCAATCCCAACAATCCGACGGGTGCCTTGTACTCGCGCGAAGTGCTGCTGGAGATCCTGCAGGTCGCCCGCGAGCATGGCCTGGTGGTGCTGGCCGACGAGATCTACGACAAGACGCTGTTCGAGGAGCATACCCACGTCAGCATGGCGTCGCTGGCCGACGACGTGCTCATCCTGACCTTCAACGGTCTGTCGAAGAACTATCGTTCCTGCGGCTATCGCGCCGGCTGGATGGTGGTGTCGGGCGACAAGCGCTATGCGCAGGGTTATATCGAAGGCCTGAACATGCTGGCGTCCTTGCGCCTGTGTTCGAACACGCCGGGGCAGTTGGCGATCCAGACCGCGCTGGGCGGCTACCAGAGCATCAACGAGCTGGTTGGGCCCGCTGGCAGGCTGCGCAAGCAGCGCGACGTGGCCTACGACCTGCTCACGCAGATTCCTGGTGTCCACGTCATGAAGCCCAAGGGCGCGCTGTACTTGTTCCCCAGGCTGGATCCGAAGATCTATCCCATCGAGGACGACCAGCAATTCGCCTACGACCTGCTGGACCAGGAGCGCGTGCTGATCGTCCAGGGCACCGGCTTCAACTATCCGACCCATGATCACTTCCGCATGGTGTTCCTGCCGCATGTCGACGACCTGACCGAAGCCATCGGCCGCATCGATCGCTTCCTGGCGGGGATGCGTAAAGGCTGATCGCACGCCTCGGTACGCTTTTCGGGAGTCCAAGCCAGATCATGTCTTCGACCGCTTTCCTGTCCACGCCCTGCTCGACGGCCCGACGCCCATCCAACGGCTGGATCGTCTGAGTGACCGCCTGGGCGTCAATCTATTCGTCAAGCGTGACGACGTAGGCGGACTGGGATTGGGCGGCAACAAGCTGCGCAAGTTGGAATTCCTGTTCGGCGAGGCACTCGCGGCGCGGGCGGACACCATCATCACGGTGGGCGCCTGGCAGTCGAACCACGCGCGGCTGACAGCGGCCGCCGCAGCGAAGGCTGGTCTGCATTGCGAACTGGTTTTGAACCACGCGGTCGCGCGCGACGACGATGCCTACGCCCACAATGGCAATCCCTTGCTCAATGAACTGCTCGGCGCGCTGGTGCACGATCTGCCCGGTGCCGCCGACACGTTGGCATACGCCGAAGCCAGGGCCGCTGATTTGCGGGCTGAAGGACGCAAGGTCTATCTCTGCCCGCTGGGCGGCTCCAGTGCGGTGGGTTGCCTGGGATATGCCAGGGCGGCGCTGGAGATACGGGAGCAGGAAGCCGCTCTGGGCATTACTTTCGACGAGGTTGTCGTTCCCAATGGCAGCGGCGGCACGCATGCCGGCCTGGCCGCCGGCGAGATGCTGTTCGACGGCAATCCCGCCCGCGTGCGCGCCCACGCCGTGTTACGCGGCGCCGATGCTACCCGGGAGATCACGTCAGGGAAGATTGCCGAAACGCTGCGCCTGCTGCAGGTGAATGAAGACTTGCCTGAGTCGTCGCTGAATCTTTCCGATCGGCAGCTGGGCCCAGGCTATGGGCAGCCTACGGACGCGATGCGCGCCGCGGTTATTACCTTGGCACGGGCTGAAGGACTATTTCTTGACCCGGTGTACAGCGGCAAGGCCTTCGCAGGACTGCTGGCCGATATCGAAATGGGCTATTACCGCCGCGGCCAGAACGTCCTCTTCGTGATGACCGGCGGCGTGCCGGGGCTCTTCGCGTATCGCAGCGCGTTCTGATTGCGGCACATACGCCTTTTGGCGATCGCGTCTGCTGCGCCCGCACGACCGCCTTCGCTCCTGGGCATTGCGCCCATATCCCGCCGTTCGATCATCCGTGTTTTAACCGCGCAGACCGCTCACCATCAACGCCCGAGCAAGGCGCACAGGGTCAGCAGGCAGCTGACGGTCAGGTGCGTGCCGGGGCGCGGGGGCATGCGGATGCCATCGGCGCCGTGCTGACGTACCAACCACGCGGCCTGCAGGCCGGCGTTGGTGGCGCCGACGACGTCGAGATCGAAATCGTCGCCGACGTGGAGCATCTCGGCGTGTTTGGCCGAGGCCATCTTGGCGGCGGCGTGGAAGATGGCGGCTTGCGGTTTCGCCACGCCGAACTGCTTGGCGGACAAGGCACCCACGAAGTACTCCTGCCCTCCCGTCAGCGCCAGGTTGGCGTTGCCGTTCGATACGGCGACCAAGGGGAAGCGGCCGCTGAGCCATTCGAGCGCGGGCAATACGTCTTCGAAAAACTCGACGTTGTTGCGCGCGGCGTAGAACACCTCGTAGGCCGGCATGGTGAGCGACGCGTCTTCATTCACCGCCTCCAAGACGGCGGTGAGGGAACCCAGGCGCAGCGCCCTATAGTCACCGGCCATCTCCGGATGATCCACTTCGTATTTGTCACGCATGCGGGCCAGTGCATCGGGTGTCGTCAGCAGGGTCGCGGTACGGGGCGCGTGTTCGATGAGCCAGGCTTGGAGCAGCGTTTCGGCCCGCGCCACGGAAGGCGCGAACGGCCAGAGGGTGTCGTCCAGATCGAGCGAAATGGCCGAGACGGCATTGAGTGACATACGTAAGGAGTCAGGCTTGGTGCTAGGGCCGGTGGAGTGGCATCGGCCAGGACTGCCATCCGGGGGCCGGTCGCCGCGGCCGGCGCCGCGGCAATTACCCGGGGATAGTAACAGCAGCGGGTGGGTTCGCTGACCGGCCACGCGCGCTTTGCCCACTAGCGGCCGGCCCTGCCGAGGCCAGGGTCCAGAAGCTGAGGCCTTTAAAGCGAAGGTCAGGTCTTTCGTCTAATATATATATAACTTATAGATGTTTGACATCTATAAGTCTCACCCTGTCTCTCGTCATTTCGCCGTACGCTGCGCCCGTATCATGTCTACGCCATCAGGCACACTCGCATCATCCCCCTCTAGTCCCTCCCAGGTTTCATCCCCCCCAGCCGCCCTGAGTCACCGCGAAATCATGCGGGTGATAGGCGGCATCGTGCTTTGCATCCTGCTGGCGTCGCTGGATCAGACGGTGGTGATTCCGGCGGTGCCAGCCATCGCTTCCGACCTGAACGGCTTTGGCCACCTGTCCTGGATCGTGGCGGCCTACCTGATCGCGGCCACCGTGACGACGCCGATCTACGGCAAGTTGTCCGACATTTACGGTCGGCGCGGCATGCTGACGGTGTCGATCGGCTTGTTCATCGTGACCTCGGTGATGTGCGCCATGGCGCAGACCCTGGACCAGCTGATCTGGTTCCGGGCGCTACAGGGCCTGGGTGGCGGCGGCCTGATGTCCCTGGCGCAGGCGGCCATTGCCGATGTGGTGGCGCCGCGCCAGCGCGGCCGCTATCAGGGATATCTGGCGGCGGTCTGGGGTGTGGCGTCGATCGCGGGTCCCCTGGTCGGCGGCTATGTGTCGGAGCACCTGTCCTGGCGCTGGTTGTTCTGGATGAACCTGCCGCTGGGCCTGGTCGCGATGTATTCCTGCAACCGCGGCCTGCGCACGCTCAAGGCCAAGGGCGGCAAGGCGCGCCTGGATCTGCTGGGGTCGCTGCTGCTGGCCTTGACCATCGTCAGTTGCCTGCTGGCCTTGAGCTGGGGCGGCGCCGCTTATCCCTGGCTGTCGCCGGAAATCATGGGCCTGGTGCTGTTGACCGTGTTAGCGCTTATCGCGCTGGTGTGGCAAGAGAAGCGTGCGCGCGATCCCTTGTTGCCGCCGCGCATGTTCGCCAACAGGACCTTCACCTGCGGCGTGGCGGTATCGTCGACCGGCGCCCTGGCGATCTTTCTATGCATCTTCTCGCTGCCGCTGTACTTCCAGCTGGTACGGGGTACCAGCGCGTCGGAATCGGGCTTGTTCGTCGTGCCCTTCCTGTTGTCCAACGTGGCGGGCAATATGGTGGCAAGCAATCTGGCCCGGCGCGTCGGCAAGTTGCGCGGCATCCTGTCCGTCGGCCTGACGGTGGCGGCCATCGGCATGTGCGCGCTGGCCTTCATGGGACCGTCGACGCCTCTGGCGCTGGTACTGGCCGTGACACTGCTGGCCGGCGTCGGCTTGGGACAGTGCATGGTGGGCATGATCATGTCGGTGCAGAACGCCCTGGATTCGCGTGATATCGGCGCGGGCACGGGGGCCGTGCTGGTGTTGCGTTCGGTGGGCAGCGCTTTCGGCAGCGCGCTGGCGGGCAGCCTGCTGGCCTTGGGTTTCGCCGCATCGTTGTCGAAAGCCGGCATCGTCGAGCAGATCGACCTGGGCGCTTTGCGCCATGGCAGCGATGTGCTGTCGAACCTGGCACCGGCCGCCAGGCTGGCCTTGATGGACGGCGTGGCGTCCACCTTCCGCATGATCTTCGCGTTCGGTGCGGTGATGACGCTGGTTTCCCTGATCATCGTCCGCCGCATGCCCGATCTGGAACTACGCGGCTCGACGGCGCATCAGCATGTGCCGCTAGGCGAATAGAAGGTCTGCTTTCCGAGCTTTACAAAAGCGGCGCTTCGGCGTCGTTTTTTGCAAGTTTCACTAGAAAACTCTATTTCAGCAAACGCTGAAAACATCGATTTTGGTGAAAAACTTGTCAAGTTTCACCGGAAATGCTATTTTCAACGAATGTTGAAAATTGGGTTTTGAGTGAAATTCATGAAAAGCCAAGCAGCGCAAATGCTTCGTCTGTTGCTCGCGCGAGTACCCGCGATCAGAGTGGAGAACCTCGAATCCGATGTTCCTGAATCGGATCGAGGAGCTGATTTTTTGGTTTCTATCGTCGTGTCAGGCCGACGCCATACCTTGGTGTGCAGAGTAAAAGCGGCGGGTCAGCCGCGCCAAGTCCGCATGGAGTTGCTTCAACTGCGCTTTGACATGGCTCAGCAGGCGCGCGACACAACCCCCGTTTTGATCGTCCCTTATCTGTCTCCGGAAGCTCAAACGCTATGCCGCGATCAGAATGTCGGATACCTCGACATGGAGGGCAACGCGCACTTGGTGTTCGACAGCGTCTTCATTGAACGTCAAGTCGCGAGCAGACCCGCGCCGGACCGGCGCGAACTCAAATCCTTGTTCAAGCCGAAGTCCGCACAGGTGTTGCGTGTAATGCTTCGTGATCCTGGTCGGTCGTGGCGGGTCGTAGACCTCGCGCAAGCTGCCGGCGTCAGTCTGGGTCACGTCAGCAATGTTCGGGTCGGGTTGCAGGATCGTGAGTGGGCCCAGGTGTCGAAACAGGGCCTGTTCCTATCCAATCCTGATGCGTTACTGGATGAATGGCGCGACGCCTACGAGCCGCCAGTGGCAGAACGAATCACTTTCTATACCCCCTTGCATGGATCGGCCTTTGAGCAAGCTGCGCGCCGAGCGCTGCGCCCGAATGGGAAAGCCACCGCAGCGTTTGCGTCTTTCTCCGCGGCGCATTGGCTCGCACCGTATGCCCGCACGGGCACGCACTACTTCTACGCAAACGGCGAAGGACTTGAAGAACTGCGGTCCGCATTGAAACTTTCGGGAATATCCAAGGGCCAAAACGTCGTGGTGATGGTACCCAGGAACTCAAATGTGTTGGATGACACAGAGGAGCCTGCTCCTGGTGCTATCTGCACAAGCCGAATACAGACCTACCTCGATATCGCGCACGCTGGCGAACGTGGACGGGAAGCGGCGGAACATCTCCGACGAGAAATGCTGACATGGCCGAAACACTCCCTGGCGACCCACAATCCGCCACCGACTACGACACCCGCACAACAGCTGCCGTAAAGACAGTCCTGATCGAGATCGGCCAGATTCTAGGGAGCTTCAAGGGCAAGTTTGCGATTATCGGCGGCGCGGTGCCATGGCTGTTGCTTGGCAACGAAGATATGCCACACGTTGGTACGCTTGATGTTGACCTCAGTCTGGATGCAGAGGCTTTGGGCGATGGTGAATACGTGACCCTGATCGAAGCGTTGCAAGAGCACGGCTACCGGCAGCGCCACGGACTTCGCCGCTTTCAGCTCGCTCGTCAGATCGCAACCGGTGATGGCGGCGCATCGATTGACATCATCGTTGATTTCCTGATGCCTAGAGATGCGGAAATCGTCAAGAACGTACCTCCGTTGATCAGTGACTTTGCAGTCCAGCGAGCGGATGGTGCCGATCTGGCCGTGCGGTTCTACCAATTGGTGGCGATCAGTGGTCCGATGCCCTCGGGTGGGACGAACCGCGTCGAGATCGCGGTTTGTTCAATCCCTGCCCTGTTGGCGATGAAAGGACACGCGATCGAAGGACGCTATAAGCAGAAGGATGCCTACGACATCTACTACTGCATCCGCAACTATCCGGGTGGTTCCGAGGCGCTGGCAGAAGAGTGCCGGCCGCTGCTCGAATATGCCAGTGGCGCGGCGGGCTATGGCTTCATTGCAGGAAAGTTCGATACCGCTGACGGCTTCGGGCCGCTATGCGTGCGCCGTTTCGTCGAGGAGACGAACGTGCTTGGTGACCGAGAGCCGGAGCAGTGGCAGCAGGATGCGTTCGGTCAGGTCGACGCGTGGCTGCGCGCACTCGGTCTAAGGGACTGAGCGCGGCGACCGTCAGGCCACACTGCAAGGCGTTGGCTTATTGCACCAGCGAGAACCCGATGCCGATCTGCGAGCGGTGCCGTTGGTCGTAGCCGAGCAGGGTTTCGCCGTAGCCGTTGAAGTACTGCAGGTGCAAGTAGCCGTTCATGTTCAGCCACGTGCGCTTCAGGGGCCAGGCCAGGTCCAGCTGTGTGGTGCGGCGCGAGCTGGCGCCCTGGCGGTACATGGCCGACGCGATCAGGCCATTGTCTTGCGCCCAGCGCAGGTTCCAGTCCACATGGCCCGCATAGTCCGAGTAATCGGCGTTTTCATCAGCAACGCCGAAGTAACCCTTGATGCGGGGCGAGAAGGTAAGCGTGCTGCCGCCATCGAAACGATAGTTCACCGCCGGCTGCAGGAAGGCATCGTTGACCGAACGCGAATCAACGCCCCCCTTGCCATTGGACGCATGCTCGACACCCGTCTGCAGGCCCACACGCCAGTTCTGGCTGTTCGAGGTCCACATATTGTCGTTCAGCCAGAACAGGCTGGGATTGAACGTCGTGTCGATGAAGGGCCGCGATTCGCCCTGCAGGTCCCACAGCGAAGTCTGTGTATATCCCAGATAGAGCTTGTCCCACCATTTGGGATCCGAGGAATCGGGAGTGAACAGGCGGTACTTGAAGCTGACCTGGAAACGCGCAGTGGTGCGGTCCCGCGTACGGATGTCGAAGTACATGGGTTGGTATTCCGACAAGCCGGAAAGCACGCCGCTCAAGCGGTCCGGGTCCGCCGGCGTGACGTTGGATGCCACCTGGGTGGGCGCCGGCCCCGCCGCTGGCGAGGCGCCGGCTGCCGCCACTTCCGGTGCCGGCAGGGGCTGACCAGTGGTCGGATCGACAACGGGCACGACGGCGGGACGGGAAGCAAGCGCGGAGCCGCCGCCGGCGCCGGTGTCCAAGGCCATCAGCGCGGGCTCACCCTCGATGGAAACAGCTTGCAGCCCCTTCGCCTGCGCCGGGACGACGGCGCTCCACGACATGCGGGCGAAATTGTTGACCGGGATATTGAGGTCCAGCGCGTCGGACTCCGCTTGCGCAGGCGTGCGGATGATTTGCCCATTGGGGGCGCGCCACTGCAGTATCAGTTGGCGCGGCGGCTGCCAACGGGCGCCGGCGTTACCGTCATTGAAGTAGACCGCCTGTACGCGGACAGTCGTGCCAGGCGCGGCGGCGGCCCGATCCAGGGTATAGCTGATGCCGGCATGGGCCGGCGCGGCGATCGCCATCAGGGCGGACAGACCGCCAAGCCCGAGGGCTGCACGCATGCAAGACAGACGATTCATGACAAGGATGGGGCTGGTAAGGGACGGGGCACTGTATCACCGGGAGTTACGGTGACTGATACCGTCTGTAAAGCCAATTTGGGGCGACGATGCCTCGTAATGCCCGCACTGCGGCCGCAGCGTCAGAAATCACGAAAAGGCCGGAAGAACAAGTCGTTACGCAGCCTGGAGAATGCCTTACAACACCACTCGGACCAAACCACTTCGAAATTCGCGCACCCGGCGGAATTCGAACCACGCCCCCCATGGTTCGTAGCCAAGTCGTTGCCGCAAAAGCCTGGTTTTACGCAGGGCCGGCGACCATTCCATAAGCCATGTAAAATGCCGCTCGGCGTTCAGCCTCCGCGCGCCGCCCTTAGCTCAGTTGGATAGAGCACTCGCCTTCTAAGCGAGCGGTCACACGTTCGAATCGTGTAGGGCGGGCCAATTGCTTGTTCGAGAAAACTTTCGCGAGACAAACGGCCGCTTCCCCAGTTCAGGCGCCATCCGTGCTCTTCGATTTACCGCTCCCTATCGCTTAAAGCACCGGCCATACAAAGTCCCGAGTATTCCCGATCCGAATCGGAAAACGCGATCTTTCGGCAAAGGCGTTCCGAGGGCAATGCCGCCAAGTATCATCACCATCGAGATTACCAGTGTTGCACTGATGGTCTCGCCCAATCCCATGGTCGAGGACACGATACCTACGACAGGCGTTGCCAGCAAACCTAACGATGTGGTCACGGCGGGCAGGCTGCGGTTGACCATCGTCATGGCCCAGTAGGCCAACGCTGTGCCGCATAATCCTGCAAACAGGAAAGCGCCTGCGAGTTGAGGCGACCACGCGATTCGCGGCGCACCATCCATGCAAAACGCTAGCATCGACAAGACGCAGCTCGCCAGCGACGTTTGCCAGAAGACCAATTGAAATGGCGTCGAAACCCATTTATGCGCACGCACATAGAGAATGTTTGCCGCCCAGAAAAAAGCGGCGAGGAGGATCACGCCGTTGCCGAACAACGCGTCTGTATCCCTCCAATCAAGCGCCCATGGGTTGAACATAAGTGCCAGGCCGACCAAACCAAAGGCAACGCCGACAAGCTGGCGGGGCGACGGCTTTTCTCGAAGAAGCAGCCACGCGCCCGGCGTAACCCATAGCGGCGTCGTGTAGCCGAGTACGATCGACCGGCCCACCGGTACAAACTTCAGTCCCAGTGCGACCAAAGTCGAGAAGGCGACCATATGGAGCATGGCGATTGCCAGCACGACAGGCAGATCGCCGCGCTTGGGGATGATTAGTTGGCCACGTGCCACGAGAATCACGAACAACGCCGTACTCGCAATCGCGCACCGAATCGCCGTGGTCCACAATGGCGTGACTTGATAGACAATGATTTTTGTTGCAGTCCAGTTCAAGCCCCAACATAAAATCACCAACCCGAACAGAAGGCCGGCGGAGCGGCGGGAAAGAGAAGGAGTGGCGGTTTGGTCCATTGCTACACGATGTGGGACAAGGTGACGCGATCATAGGTTTGACTGGCACTTCCTCAAAGGGTATGTTTTCACAAAAACATAGGTCCAGTTTCATGAGCGATGTACTCGCCGGTCTAATTGATCTCAGGCTGGAACCGCAAAATGGTATAGCCCTTACCCGGCAACTCTCTGATCAGCTGAGACAGGCCATCGCGGCAGGAAGGCTGGCCAGCGGCCGACGTCTGCCATCCAGCCGGGAACTTGCGCAGCACCTGAGGGTGTCGAGAAATACCATCTCCGCTGCGATCGACCAGTTGGCGATGGAGGGGTATCTCGACGTTTCGAAAGGACGGCGTCCGGTCGTGGCAGCCATGCCGTCAGCAAACCTGATCTCGCTTGAAGCGGATAGACAGCGGCGCGCAAACATCACTGGCATGTCGAGGTGGGCGCAACAAATCGGCCGCGGCGATTGGCCGTTCACGGAGCAAGGTCGCCCCAGACCCTTCGTGCCGGGCCTGGCCGACGCTCGCGAGTTTCCTCACGCGATCTGGGGGCGATGCCTGAGGACCGCGACGCGCTATGCGCTCCCTCGAAGAAACATGGCATGCAACCGGCTCGAGTTGCAAAAGGTACTGTTGCATCACCTGGTCGAGTATCGCGGCGTCAACGCGGATGCAGAGCAGGTGTTCCTGATGCCGACAGCTCAAGCAGCCATTGCACTGATCGCCCGCGTGGTATTGGACCCCGGCGAGGTCGCATGGGTCGAAAGCCCGGGCTACGGCGGCGCACGCGCGGCGTTCGAGGCTGCCGGCGCGACCGTGCAGGGAGTTGCACTCGATCAATGCGGCCTGGCATTCGAAACGTCGGCGGACACCCCGCGTTTGATATTCGTCACGCCCGCGCATCAGCATCCAACCGGGGTGCTGATGCCCGCTACCCGTCGGCAGGCGCTGCTGCGGTTTGCCGACCGAGTTGGTGCCCATATCATCGAGGACGACTACGACAGTGAATTCCACTACGAAGGGCGACCAGTGGCTGCGCTGCAGGGCTCCGATGAAGGCGGCAGCGTGTTTTACGTCGGCACCTTCTCGAAATCTCTGCATGCGGATATTCGAGTGGGTTACGTCATCGTTCCCAAACGTTTCGTGGAGATATTTGCCAAAGCGCAAAGACACACCGGCCAAATCGTCGGCATGACGTTGCAAGATGCCTTGTCCGATTTCATCGGCGAGGGACATTACGCCGCTCACATTCGCAAGATGACGCGTATCTATCGTGCACGGCGTGATCACCTGTGTCATGCGCTGGCAGCTATCGAAACTGACCTCAGCCTGTCACCTCCAGATGGCGGGATGCAAGTAATAGCCCAATTAAGGCCACCGCGAAAAGATCATGACGTGTGCCTGCGCTTGGCAGAGGCCGGAGTAATAGCGCGAGCGCTATCGCCTCATTATTTCGCTGAAGCTCAGGCTCAGGGGTTGTTTCTCGGCTTTGCGGCGTGGAATGAAACCGAGATCGACACGGGTGTGGGCATCATTGCGCGCGTGATACATGGACGATCGGCGAATGATGTCGACGTGGGATGAGCACCGACGTGAACGTCCCGCTTCAGACTTGCAGACCATCAGGCATCGCCTGAATCACGGCCTTCACGGCAGTGCTCAGACGATAAGCAATGCAAATGACGTCACTCTCGAAAGTTACGCGACAAAATAAAGCGGACCTTGGCGATGAATTGCATCTACAATCGTCGCCGCTGTAACCGAAAACTGGCATCGCTGCTTGTATTCCGGAACGGTGCCGTGTGCGCGAAATCTCCAAGTCGACCCGTTCCAAGCTTTCAGGAGCTTCATCTCATGAACACCTCGATCGGATTCATTGGCCTTGGCGTGATGGGAACGCCAATGGCCCTCAACCTGGCCCGCAGCGGCGTGCCGCTCGTCGTCTGGAGCCGCTCCAACACCAGCTACGACAAGCTGCGCGACGCCGGGGCCACGGTGGCCGACAACCCCGACACGTTGTTCTCCATTTGCGAGACCGTCGTCCTGATGTTGGCGCACGAGGCGGCGATCGACGAGGTACTGGGTCGGGGCACGCCTCTGTTCGACGGTCGGATCAGGGGCCGGTTGATCGTGAATATGAGCACCACTTCCCCCGAGTATTCACGGGCGCTGGCTGATGCCATCGAAGCCAGCAGGGGCCAGTATGTCGAAGCGCCGGTTTCAGGATCGCGTAAGCCGGCTGAAGCGGGCCAGCTTGTCGCCATGCTGGCGGGTGCGCCTGATCAGGTCGAAGCGGTCCGCGAGTTGATCAAACCCATGTGCCGTGACAGCCTCGTCTGCGGCGAGGTTCCGGCCGCGCTGACGATGAAGCTCGCCGTAAACCTGTTCCTCATCACCATGGTCACCGGTTTGGCCGAGGCGACGTACTTCGCCCAGTGCCATGGCATCGACATGGCGCAATTCGCGCGGGCCTTGAATTCAGGACCGATGGCCAGCGACGTGTCGCGCGTCAAGATCGACAAGCTGGTGAAGCAGGATTTCTCCGTGCAGGCATCCATCACGGACGTCTTGAAAAACAGTCGGCTGGTGGCGCAAGCCGCGCGCGGGATAGGCATCGCGTCGCCATTACTGGACGTGAGCCACGCCCTCTACGGCGAAACTGAAACGCTGGGACATGGACCACTGGATATGGTGGCGGTGATCCACGCGATAGCGCAGCGGACTGACCAAGCTGCCACAAAAGTGCCGCCTGCTCCTTGACTTGGCGTGACATCATCTGTCCGTTGCTTCTGGCGCGACAGCCGCGCTGCGATACCACGCTTTTACCGGAGCCCCCCAATGTCCGCAGACCGACGTTTCGAAGACCAGGCCCGTACCCTGGGTTTTTCCCTGACCGCGCCGATCAAGATCGGCGGCGATTACACGCCTGCGCTACGCGACGGCGACCTCGTCTACGTCAGCGGCCAGATCCCGCGCATCGGCGACGCCATCGCGGTCGTCGGTGCCGCCGGCGCGGAGGTGCCGCTGGATCGTGCCTGCTTCGCGGCGCGCATCAGCACCATTCGTGCACTCGCGCTGGTCAGGCAGATCTGTGGATCGCTGGACTCGGTGATCAGCGTTCCTCGCCTGGGTGCCTTCATCCGATCGGCACCCGATTTCACTCAGCAAAGTGAAGTGGCAGACGCGGCATCGCAGCTCCTGCGCGCCGTCTTGGGTCCGCACGGTGCACACACACGTACTTCCGTGGGTGTCGCGCAGCTACCCAAGGGGGCGACCGTGGAACTGGATTTCATCTTCAGGGTTACGCCTGCCACGGATTGATGCCAGGCGCGGACGCAGGTCGGTGGCCACGCTGATAAGAAATACCGCATAGATCGCTGCATACGCGGCTCCTGCGCTACTCAAACAGAGCGGGTAGTGAAGATACCAGTATTGCCAATGGTCTTGATGTGACATCGGGACAATGGAAGTATCCACGTTGAACCTTACTTCGACAGGATTGGCCACGTGAAAATATCTTTCTTGCACACGATGGAAATTAACGCCGCATACAGGACATCGATTTCTCCAATATTGACCAGCAATCCAGTCCAACCCACCCGGCCGTCGTGACCGGACTGTACTGGATCAGAATCTCGATTGATCAACGGCCGAGGAGAGCCAGGAACGGAACGTCGCGATCTTGGGTTCCGTATGGCGCGCGAGGGGACAGACAAAGAAATAACCGTAGCGGGTCGGGCACGCCTTGTCGAACAACGCCACGAGCGTGCCGGCCGCCAGGGCGTCGGCGACCAGCGTCTCCCGTACCAGCCCCACTCCCGCCTGCTTGTTCGTGGCGATCGCGACAAACGCCGGATCATCCGCCACGATTTCTTCCATCTCCGGAACCTCAAGACCGAAATGCGCAAACCAGTCCAGCAGCGAATCATGGCTGTCGCGTACCAGGCGCAGGCCCGCAAGATCAGCCGGCGTGGACGGAAGATGCCCGCCCCTGAACGCCGGGCTGCAAGCCAGGATCAAGCGATCATCCAGCAGCGGCGTGGCGTGCAGACCCGGCCAGCCACCTGCGCCATAACGAATCGCCGCGTCGACGCCATCGTCCGTACCAAAGTGGGTAAGCGCCGGCGTCAGCCGCACGTCGATCAGCAAATCGGGATGGAGTTCGAAAAACTGTCCCAGGCGCGGCGCCAGCCAGCATGCGCCGAATGAAGGATGAACGCTGATGGTCATCCTATGCTGAGGCAGGCTGGGCGTGGCGGCACGCAATACGGTTTCGAGACGATTGAATAGCCCGCTCAGGTTGATCGCCAGACTGCGTCCGGCCTCGGTCAGCGTGAGGCGCTGACGACCGCCATTGAACAGCGGCACGCCCAGATGCTGCTCAAGATCCTTCACCCTATGGCTTACCGCGCTTGGCGTGACGTTGAGCTCTTGGGCCGCGCGCGCCACCTGCCCTAGTCGCGCGACCGCCTCGAACGCCCTGAGCGAAGCAAACGAAGGAAACGAGCGGGACGGCGTTTGCATGATTTTTTGTCTCGATCCTTGATATCTAGTCCATTTACGCAGCAGTGCCCATGTCCCGACTATAGCGATCCTGCAAGGAGAGACTGCATGAAATCGCGCGACGTGTTGTTGGCGGTCATCGTTACCGCCGTATGGGGCATCAATTTTTCCATCATCAAGATCGGTTTGGGTGCCTTCGATCCTTTCCTGCTCGCCAGCCTGCGCTTCGTGTTCTGCGCGCTGCCATGGGTATTCGTCTTCAAGCGCCCCCAGGTGCCGTTCAGCTTCGTCGTCTGGTACGGACTTGTATTAGGCGTCATGCAGTTCGGCATGCTGTTTCTCGCGATACGGCTCGGGCTTTCCGCAGGCCTGGCTTCCGTGGTGCTGCAATTGCAGGTGTTCTTCACCATCGGTTTCAGCGCCCTGAACTTGGGTGAAGGCATCACGCCGCGCCAGCTCTCGGGAATGCTGTTGGCGTTCGCCGGCGTCCTGGTCGTGACCCGGACCACAGATTCAAGCAATGTCCTGGCAATTGCATTTGTCGTCGGGGCGGCTGCATCATGGGGCATCGCGAACATCATCGTCAAGCGCTCGGGCGCGTCCGATATGCTGGGATTTACGGTCTGGTCCAGCCTGATCCCGCCAATTCCCTTGCTGGGATTTGCGCTCCTGATCAACGGACCGGCGCACGTCGCAGCCGATCTGACACGAATACATTGGAGTGGACTGGCCGCCGTTCTCTACCTGGTATATCCCACCACGCTATTCGGATACTCCGCCTGGAATTACCTGCTGCGCAAGTACCGGACGTCACTGGTGGCGCCGTTGACTTTGCTGGTCCCCATCTTCGGCATGTTCGGATCGATGGTGATCTTCGATGAAGAACTGACCGCGCGCAAAGTGTTGGCGGCCGGCCTGGTGCTAGGTGGTCTTCTGATAAATATGCTGGGCGGGTCGGTGCGCCTGGGAAGCAGCGCTTCACGTCAACGACAGCCTGTCGAGCCATCCTGACTTTCCCGCCCCTTCCCTGCACACAGGCTTTCGTCCCACTTCCAAAGCGACGATCAGGCCGCGGACGACCCGGCGCGAAGCGACCGGGCCACCGCGGCCGCCCGGTCCAGCCCTTCGGCGAAACTGGACTGTTGCTCAGGGCTGAACTGGCTCAGGAATACCTCGGCGATCGTGGACTCATAGACTTTCCACATTTTCTTGCGCAAGGCGCGCCCTTCCTTGGTGATGGCGACATACGCGGCCCGGCCATCGTCGGCGGAACGGGTGCGCTTGACCAAGCCCTCCTGCTCCAGCCTGTCCACCAGCCGCGTGAGGTTGTAGCGTTCGATCGCCAGCGCATCGGCCAATTCGTGCATCCGCCGGGCGCCTCCGGGTCCGCTTTCCAGCCCCCAAAGCGCGTCGTACCAGGCATAGACCGGCAAATTGGCCGCCGACAAGCGATTCTCCACCTCGCGGATGAGCAGGCGGTGGGTGCGCACGAAAGAAAACCAAAGATCGGTCCCGGCGGTCGTCATGGAAAGATTCCCCTCTTTTTAAGTTGCGTTTGCAATTCTAGAACACAACACTACAATTGCCATTGCAACGATTGCAATTGCAATCAGAAAACAGAAGCATGCGTGACTGCGGCGCACCTGCCTGTCAGGGCCAGCCGCCGGCAGCCAGGCATCTACACCCGATTTCACCTGGAGAGCCGCTGTGAATCACCCCTTTGAGCTGGTCGACGTCGATCCGCAGGAAACCCAAGAATGGCTGGAAGCGCTGCAGGCCGTCGAAACCGTGGAAGGCCGCCCGCGCGCGCACTACCTGATCGATCAGCTCACCGAGTCCGACGCCGCCCGACACGGCGACCTGCATGGCCGCGTCACCAGCGCCTACGTCAACACCATCCACACGCAACGCCAGCCCGCCTACCCCGGTGATCTCGATATCGAGCAGCGCCTGAACGCCTACATCCGCTGGAATGCGATGGTCATGGTGCTACGCGCGGGCAAGCATTCCAATGTCGGCGGCCACATCGCTACGTACCAGTCGGCGGCCGTTCTCTACGACGTCGGTTTCAACCATTTCTTCCGTGGCCGCACCGAGACCTTCGGCGGCGACATGGTCTACGTCCAGGGCCACTCCGCCCCCGGCATCTATGCCCGCGCCTACCTGGAAGGACGCATCAGCGAAGCACAACTGGACAATTTCCGCCGGGAAGCGGGACGCGACGGCCTGTCGTCCTATCCGCACCCGCGCCTGATGCCGGACTTCTGGCAGTTCCCCACCGTATCGATGGGCCTGGGCCCGCTGACAGCCGCCTACCAGGCGCGCTTCATGCGCTATCTGGAATATCGGGGGTTGTTGCAACACCAGGGCCGCAAAGTGTGGGCTTTCCTGGGCGACGGTGAAATGGACCAGCCCGAGTCCCTGGCGGCGATTTCCGTGGCCGGGCGCGAGCGCCTGGACAATCTGATTTTCGTCGTCAACTGCAATCTGCAGCGGCTGGACGGACCCGTGCGGGGCAACAGCAAGATCGTCCAGGAGCTTGAAGGCACGTTCCGCGCGGCGGGCTGGAATGTCATCAAGGTGCTTTGGGCTAGCAGTTGGGACGACCTGTTGAAACGCGATACCAGCGGCCTCCTGCGCCAGCGCATGATGGAATGCGTGGATGGCGAATACCAAACATTCAAGTCGCAGAGCGGCGCTTACGTGCGAGAGCACTTCTTCGGCAAGTATCCCGAGCTGCTGGACCTGGTGGCACACCTGTCGGACGATGAGATCTGGGCATTGACGCGGGGCGGTCATGATCCGGAGAAAGTGTATGCGGCCTACGCTCAAGCGGTCCGCAACGAAGGCCGTCCCACAGTCATCCTGGCCAAGACGGTCAAAGGGTTCGGCATGGGTGAAGCCGGCGAAGGGCAGAATATCAATCACCAGCTGAAGAAAATGAGCGTGGACGCGGTACGCGCCTTCCGTGACCGCTTCTCGCTACCTGTCGCCGACGACCAGCTCGAGGAGATGCCTTATCTGAAACCTGCGCCAGACAGCGACGAGGGACGGTACTTCGCGCGGCGCCGCGCCGAACTTGGCGGTTATATCCCGGCCCGTACAAGCACCATCGCACCTCTTGCCATTCCCCCGCTGAGTGCATTCGCCACGCAATTGAAAGACAGCGGCGAGCGCGGCGTCTCCACCACCATGTCCTTCGTGCGCATTCTCACCACCCTGCTCAAGGACCCTGCCCTGGGAAAACTAATCATTCCCATCGTGCCTGACGAATCGCGCACTTTCGGCATGGAAGGATTGTTTCGCCAGATCGGCATTCATTCCTATCTAGGCCAGCTCTACACCCCTCAGGATGCCGGCCAGCTGAGCTATTACAAGGAGGCCAAGGATGGCCAGATCCTGCAGGAGGGGATCAACGAATCTGGCGCGATCGCGTCATGGATCGCGGCCGGTACGGCTTACAGCAACCATGGCGTGGCTGCCATCCCCTTCTATATCTTCTACTCCATGTTCGGCCTGCAACGGGTCGGCGACCTGGCCTGGGCCGCCGGCGATGCCCGCACCCGCGGTTTCCTGCTGGGCGCTACGTCGGGCCGCACCACGCTAATGGGAGAAGGCTTGCAGCATGATGATGGCCACAGCCATGTGCTGTCTTCCGTCATCCCAAATTGCGTCTCTTACGATCCCACCTTCGCCTATGAGCTGGCCGTCATCATTCAGGACGGCTTGCGCCGCATGTACGCAGAGCAGGAGGACGTCTATTACTACATCACCCTGCTCAATGAGAACTACCCGAATCCGGGCCTGCCGGAAGGAAGCGAAGCCGGCATCCTCAAGGGCATGTATCTGCTGCGTGACGGCCTGGCGGGCAGCGCGCAGGAGCAGGCCACCTCATCGGAATCCCCAATCAGGCCGCACGTCCAGCTGATGGGCAGTGGGTCCATCCTCCGTGAAGTCATCGCCGCGAGCGACCTGCTGCTACAGGACTTTGGCATCCCTAGCGATGTGTGGAGCGCAACCAGCCTGACCGAATTGCGCCGCGAAGGGCTGGCCGCGGAGCGCTGGAGCATGCTCCATCCCGAAAGCGAACCGCGCGTACCTTACATCAAGCAGTGCCTGCAGGACCGGTTCGGGCCGGTGGTGGTCGCGACGGACTATATGAAGATCATCGGTGACCAGATCCGGCAATTCGTTGACGATCGTCGCTTTGTGAGCCTGGGCACGGATGGTTTCGGCCGTTCCGACACGCGTGAATCGCTGCGGACATTCTTTGAGGTGGATCGCTACTTCATCGTTCTCGCCGCGCTCAGCGCGCTTTCCCGCGATGGCAAGGTTCCGCGTTCAATCGTCAGCGAGGCGATCCAGCGCTATGGCATCGACGTGGAGAAACTCGACCCCGCCACCGTCTAGCCCGAACCGGAAACGAGCGAACTGCCGCACAGTAATGCCGACCGGATTTTTCTGTATGGAGGCAGTGCGCACGGGCTATGCCATCCAAACACTCACCGGCCGCATCGCCCCAAGATGCGGCCAGTGAGCTTCAATTCACACGGCGCCAGATCGAAATCGGCACGTCGCCGTTAGGGCGTGCCGTCACCTTGTAGCTCAGGACGCCGTCCTTCAGTTCATAGGTCCGCTGTTGCTCCTGCCCTTCCCAATTCGGGAAGGACGCATTCTGGATGTGGAAGACCAGCGTGCCCTTGGCGGGGTCGACACTAAGGGTGCCGAAGTGCGTGCTCGATCCCATCACCGCATCCTTGTACTCAGCCGGTGTGGCGGCGGACTTGTCCGGCGATGCAAAGCGCTGGCGCTCCGATTTGAAAATCTGCAAGGAATAGCGTCCTTGCTTATCGACGATCAATAATCCCTTCGGCGCGGCGCCGTAGTCACGGCCTCTTGATCCGTCGGGATGCTGGACATCGGCTGCGACGAGCGTCCAGGTACCCGCTATGGACGAGGTGGCCGTGGGAGTCTTTGCCAACGCGACCGTGGACGACAACGACGCCGTCACGAACAAAGCCGCGACGGCGCCAAACTTGAATGAGGAACGATGATGCATTTTTTCTCCAGACTGCGAATATGGACTGCCGCGAGTCGCCCCCTTGTGTCGAGGGCTGACGACTCGAGCAACGAGCGTAGCGTTGGATCACGCTGCACCTCTGAATGATAGGTATGCGATGCCGACGTGGATGCGATAATTCGACACCCTCGATTCAGAAAAACCGCATCATGCTTCTACCGAATCTTGATATGGATGCGTTACGCACTCTCCTCACCGTGCAACAGGTGGGAAGCCTGGTCCGTGCCGCCGAGCGGATCGGCCGTTCTCAGTCGGCCGTCAGCCAGCAGATGCGTAAACTGGAAGCGCAGGTCGGACAAGCGCTGTTTCGCCGGCAGGGCCGGGGCTTGATGCTGACGGACGCCGGCGAACAGGTTCTTTCGTACGCACGCCGCATTCTTGAGCTCAATGATCAAGCGATCGTCGCATTGCGGGGGGCGTCCCTGGAAGGCAGCGTCCGCTTTGGCTTGCCCGGTGACTTCGCCGAAACCTGGCTGCCGACAGCGCTGGGGCAATTCAAGAAGGCACACGCAGCGGTGCGCGTGGAGGTTTCCGTCGAGCGCAACGGCGCCCTGCTCGAACGGCTGGATCGTGGGGAGCTGGACCTCGTGCTGGCGATGGGCTACGAACGCCGCGAGGATGCCGAAACCATTGCCACCCTGCCTATGACCTGGATAGGGCCGGCGGCCGACGCGGTAGTACTGCGCCCGAGCCATCCCCTGGACCTCGCGTTGTACAACCCGCCATGCTTTTTTCGCCGTGCCGGGCTCGAGGCCTTGGATGGCGCGAACATCGCATGGAGGCTGGCATACACCACTTCCAGTTTGAACAGTCTCTGGTCAGGTGTCGCGGCGGGCCTGGGCATCACATTGAGAACGGGCAGCGGTTTGCCTGCCACGTTGAGGCAACTTGGCGAACAAGAAGGCCTGCCTCCTCTGCCCGTCGTGAAGCTCTGCCTGCACGCAGGCGGGAGGGAAATCACCCCCGCCTTGGCGCGCCTGCGAGAAGCAGTGATCGAGAGCGCCTTGGGGAATCTGAGGCCAGCGCAGGACTAGTCAGCGTTGGGCAGACCGAAACAGTCGAGCAGCCGTAATGGGGCGGTAGAGAAAAAGCCGGAGTCCTGGGTATCAAAACGCCGAAGCCATGGAGATCGCATCAGTTTTTCCCCGTTCGATGGTCTCCTGTGCTCTACCGTCCCAGGTATGTTCGATCGTGAGTGTCTTGACATCGCTCACGCCGATCAGCTTCAACCAGAACTCGATGTAGTCCGCCTGGAATGCGAAGCCCGGCGCACCAGTAGCCGTGCCGGCGTGTTCGCTTTGGCCTCGCACATGAATGACCAGTGCTCGAGCAATCTTGAGCATCGGGCCGTACCCCTTACCGTCGAAGGTAAACAGCATATTCCGCTGGCTGACGAGATCGATCAGCTGCTTGAGTTTGTACGGGTAATCGAAGTTCCACATCGGCACACCGACGACGATGCGATCCGCTTCCTGAAAGCGTGTGACCAGCGACTTTATCCGTAGCCAGACCGCCTGCTCCTTGTGGTTCAACGGCGCGTTCGCCACGCCCTTGTATTTTGCCCCTATAGCCTCATGGTCGAAATCTGGAAGATCTTCTTCCCAGACATTCAGCGTGTCTACCTGGATAGATGGATCATCCCTGCAATACGCTTTGATAAAAGCGTTTGCGATAGCAATCGATGCCGACTTCTCGCGGCGAGGAGAAGATACGATGTTTAGCAGGCGCATCGGGGCGCTCCAGATAAGGGACTGCGTTCGTTTGTCATGAGCTTGTTCATCCATGATTGCCCAACATCATACAATTGCATATACAATCATTGCAATTGCAATCCTATAGCAAGAGGGTTGCACAATCGATCTTCAACAGGAAGGCCTGATCATGAGTGGCCATCACCACCTTTCGTCTCCATCAGAGCGACCTGGCCAGCACGTTGCACGCGCCTGCATCGAATGCCTCGATTCGGCAGAAATGGCGCGCATATGCGAGCGTGTTTCGCCCTACGAGGCATTCCAGGCCATCGCCAAGCGCCTGAAGCGGGATGAAGCGTTCGGAAGTAACGTTTTGCTCGTCAAGGCGACCGGGACGCGGACCGCCACCCAGCTGCGGGCTTCGAGCGACGCAGCACCGGATGATGGCCACATCAGCGCCTGGCCGCTCTGGTTTCACCACGCCGAGGACGATTTCGATATGCCTCTGCTCTACCTGCTGCGATCAGATTCCGTCGCGCAGCTGCGTGCTGCGATGGGCGAATCAGTCGATCGCGCAATCCTGTTCAACGACGCTGAAACAGTGAAATCCCGGTGGCCCAAAGGCGTTCAACCGGGCGTGCCGCTCTGGCTCGCTGGCAGCCCGGACAGCTTTCCCTACGATCCCGCGTCCGGCGCCGAAGCCTTGTCCATACTACGATCGGCCATGCAGGCCTTGTACGTCGACGACAGGCCAGGCTATTTCTACTTCACCCTGCACAACGACACGAGTGACGGCCCGGCCGTGCCCCTGGCCAATCTTGAGCACGCATCCAAGGGCATGTATCGGGTGGTCCATGCACCGCCATCCAATCGCGGATTCATAAGGCTGCTGGGAGCAGGCCAGGCCTTGTCGCGGGTCATGCTCGCCGCCGATGTCCTCAGAAATCATTGGGGCGTCGACAGCGAAATATGGAGTTGTCCAAGCTATACCTGCCTGGCACGGGAGGGCTACGCCGCGGAACGTTGGAATACGCTGCATCCTGCTGCAATGAAGAGGACTTCGCATATCGAGGCCTGTCTCGGCGCCAACCGCAATCCCGTGCTGGCGATTACAGGATATGCACAACATATTGCCGGTCAGATCGGCGGCTTCGTCGCCTCCCGATTCGTCGCGATGGGATCGGACTCACACCCTGGTCCGCCGGGATGCCCCGACGTGGACTGGATTGTTGCTGTCGCGTTAAGCGTCCTCGGCGGCGAGGGCATGGTGCCCCCGCACTGGGCTTACCAGGCGCTGCAGCGGCGCGACGCCGGCAGCCGCGCGTAGCCCTGTTAACCCCGCACCGCGCTGCGAAAGGCCGCCGCCAGTGCGCCGAGCGCATCCCGTCCTCGCCCATCCTTGACTCTTGAATGAAGCAGAACGGGAAGCCGCGGCAGCTCGGGCAGTCCCAACTTGGGACCGACGTCAATAGCGCCGAAGGGAACCATGCGTGGCGACAAGGCGGCGACGCCCAGCCCGGCCATGACCGCAGCGGCCACGGCCATTACCCCGCCACCAACAAAGACTTCCGTCCAGGGAACCCCTGCCTCGTCGAGCAGTTCCTCGGCCATCGCGCGCACACCGCAGGGCGCTGCCATCGTGGCAAGCGGTAGCGGCTCGCCAACGTGGTGCTCCCAGCCTGGAACCGCGAACCAGCCGAATTTCTCTTCGGCGATCAGCTCGCCATCGCCGCGGCCAACGTGCTGACGAACCAACACTGTATCCAGCTCCCGCCTGTCGAAGTCGTGCAGGAGGTCACCCGACGACCCGATCCGGATTTCGATCAGCAGCTGGGGATTCTGGCTATTCATGCGGGCGATAAGCGCGGGAAGCTCCGGCCCTGCCACATGATCGCTGATGCCGATGGCCAGGCGTTGCCGCGCGCTACCCGCGACAGACAGCGCGCGTTCATGCGCCTCCAGGAGCGCTCGCGCGTGGACAAGGAAAGCGGCGCCCTGCCCAGAAAGCTCGACATGCCTGGGGGTACGTTCGACGAGCCGCGCTCCCAGCCTTTCCTCCAGACGCTTCAGTTTCAGACTGACCGCGGCCTGCGTGGTCCGCAGCGCTTCGGCCGCACGCGTAAAGCTGCCCAATTCCGCAATGCGGACAAATGCCCTGACGGCGTCGAGATCGAGGGTACGCTCAGCCATTTCCAATGCTTATCACTGAAATAAACACTCATAGCTTATCAGAATAGATAATAGCCAGACGGCAATCAACCGAAAAAGGAATCCACCATGCCCCTCGTCCATATCTCACTGCGTTCTGGAAAGCCGGAAGCCTATCGGCAAGCCATCTTCGACGGCGTTTACCAGGCATTGCAGGACACCTTCAATGTGCCTGAAGACGACCAATTCATGGCGATGACCGAGCACGACGCCGCGAACTTCCGCTATGGCAAGTCATATCTCGATGTCGCGCGCAGTGATGATGTCGTCTACATCCAGATCACCGCGAACAACACGCGCAGCATCGAACAGAAGAAAGCGTTGTTTCGACGGATTGCGCAACTGCTCGGTGAGCAGCCAGGCATTCGTCGGGAAGATGTCTTCATCAACATCGTGGAGGTGGCAAAGGAGAATTGGTCGCTGGGGAACGGCCTCGCGCAATACGCCTGAGCACAACGCCGTCCCTGGATGCCCCCCCAACTTCAAGCACGTACCTCGAAAGTGACTGCATAAGCTCCAAGGCGTTGGGGATGGCCGCGGCGCCCGCGGTGTTATCGAAGATGCACCACACCGCCCTGTTCTCGTCCCGCGCCTCGCGTATGCGCGCCGCCACCGCTGCGATGAATGCTTCATCGTAAGCCGAGTAATACATGTGAGGCGCACCGTGCAGACGTACATAGAGCATTGCCGGGTCGCCCAAGGGTTCCGCCCCGGCCAAGGGCGACGGATGCGCGCGCACGCAGGCCACGCCGGCGTCGCGCAACAAGGCCGCGCCCTGCGGCGTGAACCAGCTGGAATGGCGCGGCTCGCAGGCGGCCGGCACGGATGTACATCGACGCAGCACGGAAAAAAAGCGCCTGGCCTGCCGCGCGTCCAGCGCGAGACTCGGAGGCAACTGGATCAGGATGCAGCCCAGCTTGTGCTCCAGGGCCGCGACCTCGTCCAGGAACGCACGCAGAGCCTCCTCAGGCTGTCGCAAGCGTGACTCGTGCGTAATGGTTCGAGGCAGCTTGACGCAGAAGCGGAAAGTATCCGGCACGCTCGCCGCCCAACGGGCGTAGGTCTTCGCCTGATGCGAACGATAGAAAGAAGAGTTGATCTCGACGCAGGGAAACACCCGCGCGTAGCGCTCCAGATGGCTGCCTGCGGAAGCGAAGGAACTGCTGTCCTGCGACGACAGCGACCAACCGGCGCAGCCCACCAGCGTAGACGGCAATGCGGGCGGGACGCGCTTCGGATCTTTCGAGTCAGGACCCACGCTAAGCGGGCTTGATATCGCGGTCACGGATAACGCGGCCCCACATCGCCGACTCACGGGCGATCTCGTCGGCGAGCTCCTGCCGGCTACCCGGGGCGGGCGGCAGGCCGTGCTTGTCCAGCGAGGCCACCACGTCCGGTGATTTCAGCACCTTGACGAGCGCCGCGTTCCAGCCGTCGAGCACCCCGGCGGGCACTTTGGAAGATGCCACGAAGGCGTACCAATTCGTCGCGTTGTATCCAGGATAAGTCTCGGCGATAGTCGGCAGGTTGGGCAGGGCCGCCATACGCTTCAGGCCGGTGGTCGCCAGCGGCACCAGCTTGCCGGCATCGATGCCCGGCTGGGCCGTTGCCAACGTGGAGAAATACGCAGCCACGCGTCCGCCCATCAGGTCCTGGAAGGCCGGCGCACCGCCCTTGTAGGGAATATGCACGATATCCACCTTCGCCATGTCGATCAGCAGCTCGCCCGCCATATGCGAAGCCGACCCGTGGCCGGTGGAAGCAAAATCGATCTTGCCCGGATTGGCCTTGGCATAGGCCATGAACTCGGCGAACGTCTTCACCGGCAAGCTGCTATTGACGACCAGCACATTGGGAAAGTTGACGCCCATGGTGATGGGCGCCAGATCCTTCACCGGGTCATACTGCAGGGGCATGAAGTGGGGCGCGATCGCCAAAGGACCGACCGAGCCGAACAGAATGCTGCTGCCATCGGTAGGGCCTTGATGGGCGGCGTACTGGTGGGCGATGTTACCGCCCGCGCCGGGCTTGTTGTCGACCACCACGGATATGCCGAGGTCGTCGGAAAGCTTCTTGGCGATGATGCGCGCCGCGGCATCCGACGCGCCCCCGGCAGCGAAGCCGACCACGATGGTGGCGGTCTTGAACGACGGGAAAGCCGGTGGCTGGGTCGGGTTCCGGGCTTGGGATTGATTCTGGCTTTGAGCCGAGGCTTGCGCCCGGGCCAGGACAGGGGTCATGGCCATCGCGAGCATCCCCAGGCCAGAGGACAGGAATTGGCGTTTTTTCATTTTTTATCTCCTCCACGAGAGCAGTGAGTAAACCACGTTTGTGATCTCGTCGGAATGCCTCCTGCAGCGGTGAACTAACGATGAGCTCGTCAGCCGCCTCCGCCGGTCAAACCCGTAATTTCCCGGCAACGCAGGCCGCCGCTAGCCGGCACCGGCCAGCGCTTTCGCCAACTCGTGCCTTGCCTGGTCCCAGCCCGAGGCCGGACTCATCTGGCCTACCTGATCCTGCACTTCCGCCAACCTTGCCGGCAGCGTAGTGGCGGGATCTTTTCCATCGGCGATATGGATGCCTTGCGTCATGGTGATCCGGGCGCTTTCGAAACTGCCTCCGCCAGCCAGAAGGATCATGCGCGTGGGAGCGTCCTCGCCCACCAGGGCCAACAGCGCGGTACTGACACGTTCTGGTGTCAGCACCGATTGCGCCTCGGGCGGCAGCAGCCCTTCCGTCATCGCCGTGATCGCGCTGGGAGCGAGGCAATTCACCCGTACATTCCTGCTGGCTCCCTCCAGTGCCAGCGTTTGCATCAGCCCCACCAGCGCCATCTTGGCGGCACCGTAGTTGGATTGGCCGAAATTCCCATATAGGCCTGATGAAGATGTCGTCAGGACGATGCGGCCATAATGCTGTTCGCGCATCCTCGTCCAGACTGCCTTGGTGGCATGAACGGCCCCCATGACATGAACATCGAATACCAAACGGAAATCATCCAGCGACAGCTTGGCAAAACTGCGATCGCGTAGAACTCCGGCATTGTTCACCAAGATGTCCACGCCTCCGAACGCCGCAACGGCATGTGCCGCCATGGCTTCCATATCTTCGGAACAGGTGACATCGCCCTCATGCGCAATCGCCTGGCCGCCGGCGTCCCGAATTTCCTCGGCGACGGCACGTGCGGATTCGCCCAAGTCATTGACGACGACCCGGGCGCCGTGACGCGCCAGCTCCAGCGCATGAGTGCGTCCGAGTCCGCCGCCCGCGCCGGTGATTATCGCCACCCGATTCCTCAATGCATCCGACATTGCTTCCCCTTGCGTTTCTGGACGGCCATCTCGATCAAACTCGCTCGAAGATGGCGGCAATGCCCTGCCCGCCGCCTATACACATCGTGACCAGCGCGTAGCGTCCGCGTATCCGTTGCAGTTCGTGCAGCGCCTTGGTGGCGATAACCGCGCCGGTAGCGCCTATCGGATGACCCAAGGAGATGCCGGACCCGTTCGGATTGACCTTGGCCGGATCGAAATCCAACTCGCGCATGACCGCGCAGGCTTGGGCGGCGAAAGCCTCGTTCGATTCGATGACGTCCATGTCGGCGACTTTCAAGCCAGTGCGCGCCAGTACCGCGCGGGTCGCGGGGATGGGTCCCGTCCCCATGAGAGTTGGCTCGACGCCCGCGTAGGCATAACCGACCAGCCGTCCGATGGGCGACAGGTTCTGTGCTCTCACGGCATCGGCGTTGGCCAGCACCAGCGCAGCGGCCCCGTCGTTGATGCCGGATGAATTGCCGGCGGTCACGGTGCCGCCATCGCGTTTGAACACCGGTTTCTTGGCGGACAGTACCTCCAGCGTCGTGTCCGCTTTGACGTGCTCGTCCGTATCGAACACGATATCGCCCCGGCGCGAGGTGACTTTCACCGGGACGATCTGGCCCGCGAACCGCCCCTCGCGGATGGCGACGGCCGCGCGTTGATGGCTGCTCATCGCTATTTCGTCCATCATGCGACGTGTGATGCCATAGCGTTCGGCTACGTTTTCGGCGGTGATTCCCATGTGTATGCCGTGGAACGGGTCGTGCAGCGCGTTCAGCATCAGGTCCAGCATCGCGGTATCACCCATGCGCGCGCCCCAGCGGTTCGACAACGAGAGGTAGCCGGCGCGCGACATGCATTCCGCACCGGCCCCCACCGCCAGGTCGCAATCGCCCGCGGCCACCGCTTGTGCCGATGAAATAATGGCCTGGAGACCCGATCCGCAGAGGCGGTTGATGTTGAATGCCGACACCGACTGCGGCAGCCCGGAATCCAGCGCGGCGATGCGGCTCATATAGATATCACGCGGCTCGGTGACAATGACAGTGCCCATCGACACATGGCCGACACTTTCAACAGCGGCGCCGCTGCGCGCCAGGGCCTCGCGCACTGCGATGGTCGCCAGTTCGGCGGGCGGCGTATTCTTCAGCGTCCCGCCAAACGCACCGATGGCGGTGCGCACCGCGGAGATGACATAGACCTCTTTCAGCATGGATTTTCTTCCTTCACGCCGTGCGCCGTACTGGCGGATAAGCAAACGTCCCTTCCAGGTGCGCGCGTGCGGGCGTGTAGAGGCGCAATGTCAGGTAGAAGCCCTCGTCCCGGGGCGAGGGCAGCCAGTTGTGCCCCACTCCTGGATCGTCAGGCTGGATGCATATGCTTAGTCCACCATCCGCGTCTTGCCGTAAACCCTGAGTGCGATCGCCGATGGAGTGACGGCCGATGGGATTGGCCACCAGCAGGCAGTCGCTGCGTCGATACAAGGTAATGGACCAGAAGGACGCCACCTGCGGAAGACCGGAGGGCGGAAAGTGCAAGACATAACGATGCGCCCCGCTCAAGGCGAGTCCCTGTTCATCCACTTCCGCCATGATGTACATGGCTTCGTCGATGCCCAACGTGCCGATCCAGTTCCGCGCGATGCGGGCACGGGTGACGAAGTCGTCGCCAAAGTTGTCGCGCACGGTGACAGCGGTCGTCCAGCCGCCGCCCAGTTCGGAAGGCTGCGCGACGTCACGCAGTTCCATATAGACCTGAGCCAAGGCTTGCTGAAGCAGCTCTGTTTCGATCGGCCAGGCGGGCAATGGATGGACGGACGCATTACGCGCCAGCATCGCGTCCACCACGCGCGCGTATTCCTGCGCCTGGGGCACGCCGGCGCCGCGCTCGTCGATCAGCGTATCGACGCGCGAAAGCGCCGGCGTACCGTCCAGGCGACAGAGCGTAAAACGGTCCTGCAACGCATGGACTTCCGCCAGGTCCTGCGTCGTCGCATCGACCAGGATGCGGCCGATGACCCAGACGTCATCGCTGGGCGCACTGATTTCATGCATACCGGCAGGCACTTCCCCACGCCAGGCCGGGCCGTGCACGAAGAGTTGTTGCGCCTCGCCCCCGGTCATGCGGCGACCGGCGTAGGCCCACGGGTTCGTCCAGGCATCAAGGAAACCCAGAACCCAATAGCGCTGGCCCATCGCGGGGACATTGATCACCACAGGCCCAGCAGAGAGATCCAGCCAGGCATTGGTGAACAAGGTGTCATTGTTCGGCGTGACGACCTCTTTATCTTCAGGGCCGCGCAGCCGCCGCGTATGCGTGAACTGATTCAGCCAGCGCACGCGCGAGGCGGGACTGTCGCCGGCAAAGCCCCGCAGGGGATGCTTGCGTGCCGTGTTGGCGGCGCGCATACGCGCCATCTCGAACAAAGGCAGGGTGATCATGACGGCTTGGCGCGCGGCCTGCTGTACATTGGATGCTTGGATATCGATGCTCATGATTAGGACGCTCAGACAGAAGTGGAAAGCACCGGGACCGGCAGAGTTACGTCCGGCGCCACCGGCGCGGCCGGCGGCGCGGTCAGCAATACGGCGTCCAGCGCCAGCGCGCCCTGGCCCGCGGGCAGCACGACGAAGGGGTTCAGTTCCACCGATTCAAGGGAATCGCCCGCGGCCAGCGCAAAATGGGACAGTCGGACGATGGCTTCGGCCAAAGCCTCGACGTCGCAGGGCGGCGCGCCTCGAAAGCCTTGCAGCAACCGCGCGGCTTTGAGTTCGCCCACCATCGCGCGGGCCTGACCAATATCGACAGGCGCCAGGCGGAAAGTGACGTCGCCCAGCAATTCCACAGTCACGCCGCCTGAACCCAGCATGACGACGACGCCCAAGGCCGGGTCTCGCCGAGCACCCAGAATGCATTCGACGCCGCCGCGCACCATGCGCGCGATGAGCACCCCATCTATGCGGGCGTCCGGTGCCGATGCCCGCGCGGCGTCCAGGATGCGGGCGTATGCCGCGGCGGCTTCCCCGGCGTCACGGATGTTCAATACCACGCCGCCCATATCGCTCTTGTGCGTGATATCGGCGGAAAGAACCTTCATCGCCACCGGAAAACCCAGCGACCGCGCGCCAGCGATGGCGTCGTCAGGGCTGGTCGCGCGACAGAACGGGGCTGCAGGGATACCGTATGCCACAAGCGCTTCCAGGGCATCCGCTTCGTTGTGGCTGGCGCGCCGCAATAGGGCAGGCATGGCGCCGACGCCCCTCGGCGCCGATACACCCGGTTCCTGTGGCATCGCACGGATATCGGCAGGCGACGACGTGTCCGCATCGGCGCGCTGCGGGCGTTCGCCTTGGAGCAGGAAGAATCGCATGGCGGCCATCACCCGCACCGCGCGGGCCGGATCGGTAAAGGACAGGCACCCCGCTGCTTCCAGCGCGCGTTGCTGCACGGTATCCGCCAGCGTGCTGAAAATGATCAATCGTCCGGGAAAGTCGTTGCGCAGCGATTGCGCCAACCGCTGCTGCAATGTCTGCATGGCCGGCGTGGCCCCGAACGCCGCGAGGAATATCAGCAGGCTGCCGTGGCCACCTTGACCCAGCATGATGCGCGCCGTGGCCTCAAGCAAATCCGGTTCGGCAGTGACCTGGCCGGTAATGTCCACGGGATTATGGGTAGCGGCCAACGGTACCCGGGATCGGATCAGCGCTTGCGCGGCGGCCGGCAGCACCGCGACATCCAGCCCCGCGTCCGCGGCCTCGTCGGCCATCATGACGCCCACGCCGCCGGACACCGTCAACAGGCCCACCTGCTGGTTGTGGGGCAACCCTGCCACCGCGAGTCCATGGGCGACATCGAAAAACTCTTCGATGGTGCGAGCGCGATATGCGCCATGCTGCCGGAAAAGAGCATCGAACACAGCGTCGTCACCCGCCAGTGCAGCAGTGTGGGACGCCGCTGTGAGGGCGCCCAATTCAGTACGGCCCACTTTGACGACCACCACGGGTTTGCCAGCCGCGCGCGCCAAGTCCAGGGCGTCCCGTAGCTTGCGGCCATCATTGCAGCCTTCCAGGTAGGCCATGATTACCCGCGTGGCCGAATCGCGTGCCATCCACGCAATGCAGTCGGCAACGTCGATATCCGCTTCGTTGCCGGTGGTGATCCACGCCGACAGGCCCAGCCCGCGTTCCCGTGCCATGGCGTAGGCGTAGGCACCAAAAGCACCGCTTTGACTGACGATCCCAACGCTGCCCGGTTCGTTCGCTCCGGTGGCGACCACGGGGGAAAAGGTGGCGTAAACCGCCCGGGCCACGTTCATGAAGCCAAGGCAGTTCGGCCCCAGCACGCGGATGCCGGCCGCATTGGCCCTGGCAACGAACTCCGTCTGAGCCCGCTCGCCTTCTTTACTCATTTCGGCAAAGCCAGCCGAGAACATGACGATGTTTTTCACGCCGGCGGCAATGGCATCATCCAGGGCAGCGTCCACGCTTGCAGCCGGGATAGCGAAGATGGCCAGATCAATGGAGGCGCCGACCGCACGCAGCGATGGATACGCCCGCAGGCCCTCAATCTGGTCCGCGCGGGCGTTGATGGGATAGATACCGCCGTCATAACCGCGCTCCACCAGATAGCGGACTGGCACGGCGCCTATCTTGCCGGGAGTGCCGGAAGCGCCGACGATCGCGATCGAACGGGGCGAGAGGAAAGAGTCGAGATCGGGGAGCATCATGGGAATCTGAAGGCGAAGGACGGCGACCGCCCTGCGCGCCATGACGTCATGGATCAGCGCGTGACATGTCTCCGAGGAATGGCCAAGATACCCGCAGCTTTCTTATCAGACAAACTGTGATTTCTGAATTTTCTATAAGCTGATCTTATTTATCGGCACCTCGATTTCCGAAACGCAGGGCGAAGTCCAGGAATCGCTCCACCGCCGGGGAAATTGCACTGCGGGGCCGCACGAACATGCCGATCTGCCAGGTTACAACGGGGTGCAGGATGGCACGGAACGCAAGTCCGAAGCCTTCGACCAGCGGACGCGCCATGGACGGGCATATCACGTAACCGGACCGCACCCGCAACAGCGATAAGGCCGTATTTACCCGATGGACCGCGACGATTTCCTGGGGATGACGGCGCGACGGCACATTGGCCAGGACATTGAGCGCCAGGTTCGGCATGTAGTTGATCAAAGGCCGGTCACGCAAATCTTTCCAGCTCACCGACTCTCCCCTGGCCAGAGGGTCGTCCGAGCGCAGCGCCGCCCATAGCGGATCCGCCCGCACCACGTGGACATCAAGCGCGTCACCCGCCAGCACGCCGGCGGGTCCGAAGCCGATATCCGCGCTGCCATTGTGCAGATTGGTCAGCACCTGCTCGATGGGAACGTCGTCGAAACGCACTTCTATCCCCGGATAGGCCTGGCCGTAGCCGGCGATCAGCTCGGGCAGCAAGGTGCAGGACAAGGGCTCGGGTGCGGCGACCCGCACCAGCCCGCGCCGCAACTCCTTCAGATTACTGACACTCTCCAACGCCTCATCCAGATCCGCGAGCACGCGCCGCACCATAGGCTCGAACGCATCGCCCACCGCCGACGGGGTGACGCTGCGCGTATTGCGATCCAGCAGGCGTACACCCAACCGGCTCTCCAGTTCCTTGACCAATCCACTTAGCGCCGCCTGGGATAGATGCAGGGCTTGCGCCGCCTCGGAAAAGCTGCCGCATTCGCGGACGGCCAGGAATGCACGCAACTGCCTGAGCGTCACTTCGATTGCCATGAGGACTCCTTCATCTTGCCGATCCCGGCTGTGGCGAATCTATAACTTTACCCTTTGAATTATCAAGAAAATGAAGTTTGTCCTGATAGATTTGTGCCTCTAACATTCCAAGCTCGCCGTTTCTCGCCATCGGCATGGGTGACAGGCCGGCCATCCCTATACCAATAATCAGGAGACTCTTATGAACATGACCAGGCGCGGTTTTCTGGGCACTGCCGCCGCGGGGCTGTGCAGCGGCATCGCGACGCGCGCTTTCGCGGAAGGCGATTGGCCCGCACGCCCCGTCCGCATCATTTCCCCGTATGGCGTCGGCGGCCCCAACGACTTATCCGCCCGCCTGTTCGCGGAATACCTGGGCCGCCGCCTGCACCAGTCGTTCATCGTCGAAAACAAAGCGGGCGCTGGCACCCGGCTGGGCAATGACTTCGTTGCCCACGCGCCGGCCGACGGCTACACGCTGCTGTATGGCGCGGCGCCTTACGCCACGCTGGAGGCCCTATACGGCAAGCTCGGCTATGACCCACGGAAAGATTTGCAGGCCGTTGCCATGGCGGCGACAGTGCCGTTGTTCCTCATCGTCAATGCGCAGTCGCCGGCCAGAACGGCGCAGGAGTTGATTGCCTACGGCAAATCGCAAGCCAATGGACTGACGTTCGGTACGCCGGGCACCGGTTCGCTACCCCACCTTGCCGCCGAACTATTTCTGCGCGATGCCGCCGTCAAGGGTCTGAGCGTGCAATATCGCGGTGACGTACCAGCCTATACGGATTTGCTGGCGGGCCGGCTCGACGCGACGCTGACCGCCATCACCGCCGCACTCCCGCATATCCAGGCTGGCAAGCTGCGCGTGTTAGGCGTGGCATCGGCGGTACGCAGCAAGATCTATCCGGACGCGCCGACTTTACGCGAGCAAGGCCTGGTCAACGTGGTTGCCTCCGGCTGGTACGGCTTCATGGCTCCCAGAGGCACGCCGGCTCCCATCGTCAGCCGCCTCGACACGGAGATCAACGGCGCGCTCAAGGACGCGGATGTACAGCGCAAATTGCTGGCGCAGGGCATGGAACCCTACCCCGGCAACGCCGCGGATTTTGCCCGGTTCATCGATGCGGAAATGAAAAAGTGGAGCGGAGTGATCCAAAAGGCGGGCATCAAGGGGGAGTGACCTCAAGCCCTGGCTATAGGTTTTTACGCCGCTTCATTCGTGTTTCCCCAGAAACAGATCGGCCGCGCGCGGGTCGGCCAGCAATTCGGCCGCGTCGCCGGCCATCGCCACCACGCCTTGGTCGATGATGTAGCCGCGCTGGCTTACCGCCAACGACTGGCGCGCACGTTGCTCCACCATCAGCACGGTGGTGCCGCCGGCAGGCAGCCCGCGTACATAATCGAAAATCTCGTCCACCCTTGCCGGCGACAACGCCGCGGTGGGCTCGTCCAGCAACAGGATGTCCGGCTCACGCATCAACGCCCGTGCGAATGCCAACTGCTGGCGTTCGCCGCCGGACAAGGTGCCCGCCGCCCGGCGCCGATGGCGCGCCAGCGCCGGAAACATCTGGTACATGGCATCGGCCCGCTGGCGCTGCCGCTTCACGCCCTGCACCACCAGCAGGTTCTCATGCACCGACAGCGACGCGAAGACGTTCGCCACTTGCGGTACATAGCCGATGCCGCGATCCAGCCGCGACTCGACACTACTGCGGGCCACGTCTTCACCACGCAGCAGCAGCCGCCCCGACGTACGCGGCAACAAGCCCATCACCGCCTTGATGATGGTCGATTTGCCCGCGCCATTGGTACCGGCAATGGTGACGATCTCGCCCGCGCACACCTCCAGCGAGATGCCCTTGAGTATGTCGGCATCACCATAGCCGCCGCGCACATCGTCCAGTTGCAGGACCGTGGCATTCATGATCCTGTCCTCCCTCGTGCCGGCCGCCATGCCATCCAGGCATCGCTCATGCTTGCTCCCCTTCCGTCATCGCGCCCATATACGCGGCCCGCACCCGCGGGTCAGCCAGCACGTCATCAGGCTGGCCATGTGCCAGCAGACGGCCGCTGTCCAGCACATACAGATCCTCGACCAGGCGATTCAAGGCCATCAGGTTGTGCTCGATGATAAGAAACCCGATACCGCGTTCGGCATTGATCTCGCGGATACGTTGCGAGATCTCCTCGATCAACACCGGGTTCACGCCCGCATAAGGCTCGTCCAGCAGGATGAAACGGGGATCGGACATCAAGGCGCGGCCAAGCTCCAGCAACTTCTTCTGCCCGCCCGACAAACCGCCCGCCGGCTTATCGGCCACGGCCGCCAAACGCAGGAAGTCCAGCACCTGCGCGGCCTTGTCGGCGATCTCCGCTTCCGCGCGCCGCACTCGCGCGGGTGACAGGAACAGGCCCAGCAAGGACTCACCCGGCTGCTCACGCGGCCCCACCATGAGATTCTCGCGCACGGTCAGATGGCGGAACTCGCGCGGAATCTGGAAAGTGCGTCCCAAGCCTTGGCGCGCACGCGCTGCCGGGCCCGCCGCGCGCAGCAGGCTGCCGTCGAAGCTGACGCTGCCCCGCGACGGCGGTAGCAGGCCGCTCAACACCGCGAAGAACGTGCTTTTGCCCGCGCCATTGGGGCCTATCATTCCATGCAGGCCGCTCAGGCTCATGGACAGCGTCACCTGGTCCAGGACCAGGAAGTCGCCGTAAGACAGCGAGACGTCTGTAGTAGCCAACTGGCTCATCGCGCCCCCCGCGCGCCGAACAGGCCTTGTGGCCGCCAGCGCATGAACAGGATCAGGATCAGCCCCACCACGCCCAACTGCACGCTGCCCATGTCGGCATCTGAGATGCCGGGTATGACCCCGCGCAGGAACCGCACGCCTTCCAGAAACACCACCAGCAGCACCGCGCCGACCACGCTACCCGACAGGCGCGCCACGCCCCCCATGATCACCGCCATCCATATATAGAAGGTAAGCAGCGGCACGAACTGATCCGGCACGATATAGGTCATGTAATGCGCGTAGAACGCACCCGCCAAACCTGCGATGCCGGCGCCCAGCATCAACACCTGGGTCTTGAAGCGCGCCGGCTCCTTGCCCAGCACGCGCACGGCGATCTCGTCGTCGCGGATGGCCTGGATAGTGCGGCCATAAGGACTGTGCGTCACCCGGCGCAGCAGCGCCACGGTAACGATCAAGGCCAGCACCAGCAGCGCCAGCAGCAGTCCGGTGCTGAACCCGGTATCGCCCCAGCTCGCGCCCAGCCGCGGCACGCCGGGAATACCTTGCACGCCATTGGTCAGCCATTGCTCTTGCACCAGTACCAAACGCACCACCTCGGAAAAACCCAGGGTGACGATGGCCAGGTAGTCGTCGCGCAGCCGCAAGGCCACACGTCCCAACGGCCAGGCCAGCAAGGCAGCCAGCGCCACCGCCGCGGGGAAGGACGCCAGCGGCGACCACCCCGCCTTCAGCGTCAGCAGCGCCGATGCATAGGCGCCGACGCCGAAGAAGCCGGCCAGGCCGAAATTGATCAGGCCTGTGAAACCGTATTGCAGGTCCAGCGCCAGCGCCAACAACATATAGATGCCCATGACCACCAGGATGGTCAGCAGATAAGCCGTCATCAACGCACCCCTTGTGGACGATTGAACAAGCCCTGCGGACGCCACAGCAACACCAGCATCATGAACACATAGCCCAGCGCGATCTTGTAGACGAAGCCCACATACGGCGTGGACAGTTCCTGCAGAATGCCCAGTAGCAACGCCCCCGCCACGGCCCCGACAGGATTGCCCAGCCCGCCCACCACCGCTGCCGCGAATGCCGGCAGCAGCATGTTCCATCCCGCGTCCGGATAAACGACGGTACGCATGCCCACCACCGTGCCGGCGATGCCGCAGACCAGGCCCGCGATGGTCCACATGGCCAGCATGGCGCGTTCGCGCCGGATGCCGCTGACGCGAGCCAGGTCGGGGTCGTCCGCGATGGCGCGCAGCGATCGGCCCAGCGGCGTGGCGTAGAGCATGCCGAAGACCAGCGCCAGGGTCAGCACGGTCAGCCCGGCCAGGTTCAGATCCGCCGGCGCAAGCGAGATATCGCCAAAACGCCAGGCCCGTTCCAGCGGCAGCTCGAAGGGCTTCGGGTCATGCCCGAACACCACGCCCAGAATCGCCCGTATGACGAATCCCACGCCTATCGAAGTCAGCAGCAAGGTGATTACCGAGCGGCGAATGACGGGACGGAAAGCCAGCAGATAAGCCAGCACCGATGCCGCCGCGCCACCCAGCGCACCCGCCAGGCCGGCGGCCAGCACCGACCCGCTCAGGTGATGCGCGGCCAGGCCCGCATAGCCGCCCACCGCGACGAAGTCGCCGGTGGCGGCATTGGGGAACCGCGCCAGGCCGAACACCAGCGTCAGGGCCAGCGCCGGCAGCGCGATGATCAGCCCTTCGACCAGTCCATTGATGACCAGGTTGATGTAGTCGGCGTAGTTCACGCGTGCATCCGGCCGGTCAGAGCTTGACCACGTACTTGCGGACCAGCTTGCCGTTCTCCGCGAAGGACGCCGAAAAATCCGGCGTGACATCGTTGAACTCGTCGAAGTTCAGCGCGCTGGACGCACCCACATAGGTCACGCGCTTGCCCGCTTCCAGCAGTTTCTTGCCGTCGGCGAAGGTGTAGACGATCTCGCCCCCTTTATTGCCCAGCTCATGCATCTTGGCGGCCAGTTCCGGACCAGTGGCCTTCGGCCCCAGGGCTTGCACCGCCAGCGCCAGCACGATGGCCTGGTCATAGGCCATTGGCGCATATACATTGCCCGCCACGTCCACGCCCTGCTTGCCGAGCGCCTGGACGACGTGCTTGTAGTTCGGCGCGTCTTCGTTGCTGACGGACTCGACCGAGATGATGCCGTCGGTGACCTTGGGTCCCAGCGCCTTGAGCAGATCGCTATTGGCCGCCCAGCCGGGGATGATCCAATGCGTGTCCACGCCGGTCTGGTACCACTCGCGCAGGATGATGGTAGTGTCGGCCAGATACGAACCGGTCACGATGACATCCGGCTTCACGCGCAGCACCGATTGCAGTTCGGATCGATACGACGGGCGATTCGGTTCATACACCACGCTGGCCGCGACGCTGTGGCCCATGCTCTTCCAGGCCTGGGCGAAGCCTTCGGTGTTACCGACGCCGGAGGCATTGTTGAAGGCCATGGTGGCCGCGTTCTTGTAGCCTTCGCGCTTGGCGATCTGGGCGAAGGCCTGGCCGAAGCGGCCGTTGGTGGCCTGGAACCGGAAGCCCAGCTTCTTGGCGTTGACGGGGGCGCCGCTGAGCGCGGGCGCGCCGGACGCATGCATCAAGGGAATATTGGCGTCGTTGGTCAGCGGGATGACCGCCAGCGACTCGCCCGAACTCCAGCAGCCGAGGATGGCGTGCACCTTGTCGACTTCTATCATTTTCTTGGCGCCCAGCACGGCGGCTTGCGGGGACGTCTGGCTGTCCTCGACCGCGCCGCGGAACTTGGCGCCCTGGGCGCCGCCCGCCGCGTTGATTTCCTCGATGGCCAGTTGCACGCCCTTGACCATGCCCGGCCCATAAGGCGCGCCGGCGCCGGTGACCGGGCTGAGTATGCCCACCACATAATCGGAAGATTGCGCCAGGGCCGGCGCCTGCAGGCAGGAGGCGACGGCGGCGACCAGGGTCGCGGCGATGAAATGACGGCGGTTCATAGGAAGTGCTCGCTGAAGACTCGATGGGACCGCGCGACTGTCGGCGCGCCGGCAGGAAAATCAATGCGCTACTAATTGGATCCAATATCCTGGATATGCAAAGATGCTAAGCTTCCGTCCTGATGATGGTCAAGCTCAAGATACCTAGGGTTTTCGAGAAACAAGCATGAACTCCCCCGCCCGCTCCGCGCCTGGCGGCGACCGCAAGCTGGTGCGCCGCACGACTGTCGACCTGGTGCTCGACGAACTGCGGCAGCAGGTCCTGTCCGGCCGTCTGCGCCCCGGCGAGCCGCTGCGCCAGGAAGCCCTGGCCGATGAATTGGGGGTCAGCCGCATCCCCGTGCGCGAAGCCATCCGCCGCCTGGAAGCGGAGGGACTGGTTTCCATCCACGCCCACCGCGGGGCGTATGTCATCCCCTTGTCCACCAGTGAAGTGGTGCAGACCTTCGAGTTGCGCATGCAGGTGGAACCCTGGTTGTTCGGCGTGGCTATCGAAGCACGCGGCACGGGCCGCTTCGAAGAAGCGCGTGCCGCCCTGGCCGGCATGCTGCACGTCGATGCCGCCAGCTGGGGCGAGGTGAACTGGCAGTTGCATGAGATCCTGTACCGGCCGGCCGAGCGCGAACTGGCCATGAACATGCTCAAGCAGTTACACGACCGCGGCGACCGTTATCTGCGCTTCCAGGTCGTCAACGTGCCTTTGCGCCAGCAGGCGCATGCCGAACATCTGGCCCTGATCGAATACGCGGAGCAGGGTCGGGTCGAAGAGGCCGTGCGCGCCTTGCGCGAGCATATCGGCGTGGCCCTGGAACAAGTCTTGCATGTCGTCGCCGACCTGACGCAGACGGACCCGACACCCGCGGCCTGATTGCCTGCGTCATGGACTGACGGAGGCAGGCATGACTGAGCGATTCAAGATTGGCGACCATGTCCATTGGAATTCCGAAGCGGGCTGGGTCAGCGGCACCATCACGGCAGTCCACCACCGCGATTTCCAATTCCTGGGACACCAGCGGCGCGCCAGCGCGGACGAGCCGCAGTATGAAGTGAAGAGCGACAAGACGGATCATGTGGCGGCGCACAAGGGATCCGCGCTGCACCACCGCGCGCCCCATAAAAGTTAGACTGGCCCAGGATACGGAAGTGGGCGTCCGCGGCTTCGGCGAATAAATTTTCACCGGTCATGGAATAAATCCGCGTACCTCCGTGTTCACTGCTATGCAACCCACCTCAGGAGGTCACATGGTTCGCACTCTCTCGTTTTCCGCACTCGGCCTGGCCGCGCTTCTCGCCGCCGGTACCGCCTTTGCCGCCCCGCCCGCCAAAACCGCCAACGGCGTGCTGGTTGGCGACAAAGGCATGACGCTTTACACCTTCGACAAGGACAGCGGCGGCAAGAGCGCCTGCAATGGCGGCTGCGCCACCAATTGGCCGCCCTTCATGGCGCCCGCCAACGCCAAGGCCGAAGGCGACTGGACCGTGATCACGCGCGATGACGGCTCCAAGCAATGGGCCGTCAAGGGCAAGCCGTTGTACTACTGGACCAAGGACAAGGCCGCCGGTGACAAGACCGGTGACGGCTTCAACAACGTCTGGCACGCCGCCAAGCCGTGATCGATGGCGCGGCCCAGGATGTGGCCCAGATCCTGGGCCACATTCCGGCTCTGCGCCGTTATGCCCGCCTGCTGGCGGGCGACGCGGCCGCCGCCGACGACCTGGTGCAAGACACGCTGGAGCGTGCCTGCGCCAAATGGTCCTTGTGGCGGCCGGGTACCGATCTGCGCGCCTGGTTGATGACCTTGATGCACAACATCTTCCTCAATCGCGTGCGCGACTGGCGTCACGATGACGGCCATGCGGTGCTGGAAGATGGTCCCGAGCCGGCCCACGAACCCATGGCGCATGCGCCGGAAATGCTGGATCTGCACCGGGCGCTCGATCGTCTGACGCCTGCGTTGCGGTCTGCCCTGTTGCTGGTCACGGTGGAGGAATACACCTACGCCGAGGCCGCCGAAATATTGCAAGTACCGATCGGCACCATCATGTCGCGCCTGCACCGCGCCCGCGAAACCGTGCGTGTATTGATGGAAGGGCCGACCGATGCACGAAGAACCCACCCTCTGCACCTGGTGAAGCGATGATGGAAAAGGACGCCGCGGTCACTGACGACGACCTGCACGCCTTTGTCGATGGACAACTGGACGCCGAGCGCGTGCCGGCGGTATTGCGCCACCTGCAGGCGCACCCCGACGCCGCGGTGCTGGCGGCGTCATGGCAGGCGCAAAGGCTGCGGATGCGCCGCCTGTATCGCGAGACCGAACCCGGGCCGGTGCCGGCGGCCCTGGCGGCCGTCGTGCAGCGCCGCGTCCGCCGCGAACGCTGGCGCCCTTGGGGCCAGGCCTTGGCCGCCGTGCTGCTGGTGGCCGTCGGCGCGGCGGGTGCACGCTTATGGCCGACGAGCGGCCCAGGCCCGATGACCGTGGGATCGGGATACGGGGTGAATGCTGGCGCTGGGACAGGCGCTGGGACAGGCGTTGGGACAGGCGTTGGGACAGACGCTGGGAAAGGCGCTGGGAAAGGCGCTGGAACAGGCGTTGGGACGCGCGCGGATGCGATAGGCGGCCAGACTCCGGATGGCAGCGCCCCACCTCAATTCGTCCGCGACGCCGCCACGGCTTATACCGTCTTCGCTCCCGAGGTGCGCCACGCGGTGGAAGTTCCCGCGCAGGAGGAAGCCCACCTGGTGCAGTGGCTCAGCCGCCGCCTGGGCCGTCCCCTGACCGCCCCGGCCCTGCAAGCGCAAGGTTATCGCCTGCTCGGCGGCCGTCTGCTGACGGGCGACGGCAACGACGCCACCGCGCCGCGCGCGCAATTCATGTATGAAGATGCCCAGGGCCGGCGGGTGACCTTGTACGTGGCGGTCTTCCCGCCCCAATCGCAACCGCGCGAAACCGCATTTCGGTCGGTGCGCAATGGTGATGCGGAGTCGTTCTACTGGATCGAGAACGGCTATGGCTACGCGCTCAGCGCCGCCCTTTCGCCGTCCGAGGTACAGGCACTGGCCAGTGTGATCTACGATCAGCTGTATCCACGTTGAACGCAGACGCGACATTGAAACAATGGGAGCGTGCCCCGCGCCCCTGCGTTGACACCGCCAGCGCCTACGCCGATTACGGACGGCCCTCCAGCCGCCGACACCATAGTCCCGCCGCTGACCCAGCGTCATCCCACGTTCGGAGCCACTTCGCGCGCACTGCGGGAGCCAATGCACGGCGCGTTGCAATAAGCCCCCTCGGCCCGTACTTCTTTGGTTAAGATGCCCGGACCCCCCTCCTTCCAGACATCGAGCCGAGGTTCCGCATGACCGTTACTGTCCGCCCCATCGCCAGCGCCGACCGCGCGCGTTGGCAGGAATTGTTCGATGCCTACATGGTTTTCTACAAGCGCGAGCCCAGCGACGAAGTCAATGAACGCGCCTGGACCCGCATCATGGACCCGGCTTCGCCCGTCCATGCGATCGTCGCCGAGTCCGACGAGAACGGCGTGAAGCAGGTCATCGGGATCGCCAACTACATCCTGCACGACAACACCTGGACCGCGACGCAGGTGTGCTATCTGCAGGATCTATTCGTCGACCCGACGATACGCGCGCAAGGCGTGGGAGAGCAGTTGATCGACTGGCTGGTGGCGAAGATGAAGTCGGAAAATTGGGCTCGTCTGTACTGGAACACCGCCGAAAACAATTACCGTGCGCGCGGGCTGTACGACAAGTACACGCCCCATAGCGGGTTCCTGCGTTACGTGATCAACAACGGGTAAAGGCGGAATGGCTGGACCGCTGGCCGCCGGATTGCCGGCCACCGGATCGCCGGCCGCCGGATCGCCGGCCACCGGACCCTCAGCGCAAATCCGGCGGATTGATGCTGGCGTCGCGTATGTAGGGGTCACCAACCGCCACGGTCAACGTAGCCGCCACCTCGACGGGCCATCGCGGGATGCGGCTGGTGCGCATCACCAGCATGCGGGCCCACGCATGCAGCAGGTTGAACGGGTACATGAGCAAGCGCATGATCCCCGGCGCCTGGGCATCGTTGGCGAAGATCCTCTCGCTGGAAACACCAACCGGTTCGCGCCGGCCATCGACCGGCATGCAGAACCTCACGGTATCGATCACCGCCGCCGGCCCTTCTTCCATATACCGCCGCAGGAATTCCCAATGTCCGACAGCATTGACCTCGCGGCCCGTGACGATGCTGAAGGCGAAGGTTTCGCGCACAGTCTCGCCATCGGCGTCCAGGACCAGGCCACGCACATCCCAACTGGCAGCGCTCAAGCCCTTGCCACGCCCCAAGGTGAAAAACACCTTGTCCCACGGCACGCTCAGGACCGTGCCGTCCAGACGAAAGACGTGCACCATGCGCCGCTGCCGATCCAGCGCGATCGGGTAATACGTCCAGCGGAACAGCTCCTTGCACGCCATCCACAAACCAAGCAGTCCCAACAGCAACAGCACCGCGCTGCCTGCAAAGGTAACCGGCCACAAGCTGTTTTCATTGGGAATGGCGCCTGACGCCACCAACCACAGGAAGTCCCCGGCGAAATACAGGCAAAGCGCCGCGATGGCCAGGCCCAGCAGTGCCAGGAAACCCCGCGTCCCGTACCATCGGTCCACCGACAACAGGAAGGTGGAATTCATCTTCACCACCGCCAGCTGCGACTGCAGTGCCACATCCACCCGTTGCTTCTGCTTCAGGTGCTTCTCGCGCTCCCATGGCGTCACGAGGCGGTTGTTGGGAAATCGCGGCAGCAGTCCGGTATTGTCCATGGTCGATAAAATTTGGTGTCAGCCAGGCGGAGGCCTGAAGCATCGATGTCCCAAAGTCAGGGCCCCACCGTCATTGTCCCAGGGCCAGATTGAGGTTCTTCATTTCCTGGTCCAGGCCGTAGTAATAGTCGGTGCCCGACTGCCCTTGGAACTTGCCCCAATAGCAGCGCTTGAGCCACTCCTGGATCTTGTTGTCCTGGAAGACGGCGATCAGTATCGTCACCAATACCAGCGCCACGGTCAGAATGATTCCGACGACGGTCGCCGCCGCCGCGAAGGCCCACAGCACCGCGATACTCAGCGCCGCGGAAGCGATATACAGCCCCCCCATCAAGCCGTTGCGTTCGGTCGTCAACTGATCCTTGGCCGCCTTCAGGTCGAAGAACGCCAGGATCACGCCGATGACAATGCCCGCCCGGCCGCCGAACCTTGCCACCACCTCGCCCGTGGTTTCCACCGCCAGCCCCGAACCCAAACGCATCCCCAACATGGACCGGCCGGCCATGGCATTACCCAGCACCTCGGCCATCGAGCCGCCCGCGCCGGCGATGCCGACCACGAACTTCCATTCAGCGGTGCCTTTCTCGTGGTCCATGCTGGCCTGCATGTCGCTCCACAGCTTCCACAGGAATACCCCCTGGAACACGCAGCTGACGGCACCCACGCGCACATCGGAATTGATCACCGTGCGCCAGCGCGTCAACTCGCGCGTCTCATACTGTTCGATGGACATGGATGCCTCGGCCAGGGCCGTCGCGCGGTCCATGGCATTGCCGGTCTTGGGCACATTCGCCGCGGCCTCACTGTCGACCATGCGGAACCAGCGCTTCTTGTCCGGTACATCCGTGTTTTCGCCCGCCACCTCCAGGCGCCGCAACTCCTCGGACACCGCTTTTTCCATCTTGCGCTGATCGACCTGGCCACCGTGCTGGCGCAGCGTCTCGCGTATCAGGGCAGCGCGGAACTTCTTCTTGCTGCCCACCACTTCGACGATCTCCACCGGGGACTTGGATATGACGCCCAGGCGCACCGCCATCGCGCGCGCCACCTGGCTATCGACGCCATCCTTGAGGATCCGCGTCATGGGTCCCAGGACCTGGGTGACCAGCCGTGCCGCACGGTCATTCGCCCCCGCGCCCAGCCGCTTGAGCGCATTGCCATAGATGCCCGTCAACGTGTACCAGGGCATGCCCCGCCAATCGATGGTGTTCTCGGAAGCGCTCTGCACCTTTTCGGTGATCAGCTTGTTGTTGTGGAACATGGCGCGCAGCAGCAGGTTGGAGGTATCCGTCGCCCTGCCGATAAGCCATTCCAGCAGCAGCTCGAAGCAGATGCGCTTGTCCTGCACGCCATCTATGCACAGCGTGAAGACCGCCAGGTAGACGTCGCCGCTTTCGACATCCTCCACATCGTAGTTGCACTCGAAATTGCAGACCATCTCCGGGCTCTTCATCCACGCCACGTGCGCGGTGGCCAAGGGCACGATGGTGGCCAGATCGAAATCCTTGAGCCGCTTGTCGAAAGCCTGCTGCCAAGCCACACGCTTTGGCTCGCTATAGTCTTCCAGGTACTTCTTCCAACTATCGTTACGCGCGGTCTGGCGCGCCTGCGCGCTTGGGTGGCGAGCGGCCTCGGCGCGCGCTTCGCGCGCCTTCTTCTGTTCGGGATAAAGCTTGTCCGCCAGGATCATGCCCAGGGACGTATTGCCCATGCCGCCCGGACCGGCGAAGATCGGCGTGTCATCGCCGTAGACGGAGATATTGGTCGCCTTGCGGTCAGCCTCGCCCAGAAACTCCGTCTCGGCCTTGTCCTGGACGATCTCGCGCAAGGACTCGATGGACTTGGACACCGTCAACTGGCGGATGTCGTCCGGATTATTGGTGAAGGCATCGAAGCTCTGGCGCATCAGGCGAGCGATGTCCTGCGCGATGCCGGTCGGATCCGGCAGGGCCAGCATCACGCCATTGCCGGGCGAAAACCAGTTGGACGCCTTCTCCACCATCTCGTACATCCAGGACTGGCGGCTCATCCAATTCACCGTGGTCCAGTCGAACTGTTGCTTCAAGCCGGGGAAATCCAGGTTCTTGCTCGATTCGCAGAAATACTCCGCCACTACATTCCTGGTATTGACCATCGCGTGGGCTTGCGGATGCTTCTTCGCTCCCATCCAGGCCTGCACGTCGAACTCGACCATATGCTTGCGGCGCTCGGCAGCGCCGTCAGCACCGCGATGCGCATCGCAGACCTCCTTGGTCCACTGCACGTCTGACAGCGTCAGCCAGACCTTGGTGGCTTTCCTGGCGTTCGGGATGGTGATCATCGACGCCATGGCCTGGTGCTCCATCGAATGGCAGGGGAAGTTATTCTCGCCATCCTTCAAGGGCTTGTCCGGATTGAAGCGGTACAGCGTGTTATCACCGTTGACGAAATAGCCATCCAGTTTCTTGCCGGCTTCGTCATAGACGTACAGATAACCCGGCCGCAGCAGACGTACGCCATAGCGGGCGGTGTTGCCCAACTGGCGCTCCTTCTCCGCCAGGCCCGGATGGGCCAGGTCGCCGCTCAATGCCGCCGGCGAATTGGCGTTGTTGCGCAATACCGCGTAACGCACCGGAAAAATAGGCAGGCCGACCCGATGATACGGGCAGTCCTCACCGCATTTCACGTACGGGCCTTTGTCTTTGGTGGGATCGGTGGAAGGTGCGTTCATGATGGTATTTATCGTAGGTCGGCCGGATTGAGGCTTGCGTCGCGCACATAGGGATCGCCATCGGCCACCGTCAAGGTGGCGGCGATATCCGCGGGCCATCGCGGGATGCGGCTGCTGCGCATCACCAGGTGACGCACCCATGCATGCAGCATATTGAACGGCCACGCGATCAACCACATCGCGCCCGGCGTGCCGATATCGTTGACGAATATCCGCTCCCGGCCCGCGGCCGCCGGCTCGCGCTGACCGTCCACCGGCATGCAGAACTTGATCACATCGATGACCGCGGCGGGGCCTTCTTCCATATACCGGCGTAGAAACTCCCAGTGCGCAACGACGGCCGCCTCCTGATCGATGACGGCACTGAAGGCGAAGGTCTCCCGCACAGTGGTGCGATCCTTGTCGAGTACGAGACCGCGCAAATCCCAGTTCATGGCGCCGAATATGCCCTTGCCTCGACCTAGGGTGAAAAAAACCTCGTCCCACGGAACGCTGAGCACGGTCCCGTTCAAGCGGAATACGTGCACCATGCGGCTTCTGCGATCGAGGGCGATCGGGTAATACGTCCAGCGGAATAACTCCTTGCGCGCCATCGACCACCCCAGCCCCGTAATGACCAGGAACACCGCAGCGGCCCCGAAGCACACCGGCCACAAGCCGTTCTCGTTGGGAACTTGACCGGATATCACGATCCAGAGAAAGGAGCAGGCGCCATACAAGGCCACGCCGGCGATAGCCAGCCCGATCAGGGCAAGCATTCCCCGCGTGCCATACCAGCGATCCACCGACAACAGATACGTCGAATTCAGCTTGACCACCGCCAGCTCGGACCTCGGCGCCACGTCCAGCCGCTGCTTCTGCTTGAGCTGCTTATCGCGTTCCCACTGCGTCAGCGGGCGATTGTCGGGAAACTTGGGATAGATGCCGGTGTTGTCCATTGCTACTGCTGACTCCGTAACACGCTTGCGGGCGCAGACCACGCCGCCACGCCATGCCTTGATGATCAACCGCCCAGGGCCGTATTGAGATTGTTGATTTCCTGTTGCAGCATGGTGTAGTAGTCGACCCCAGGTGTGCCTTTGCCCTGGGCCTTGCCCCAGCGGCAGCGTTTCAGCCACTCCTGGATCTTGTCGTCCTGGTAATGCGAAATGAGTATCGCCACCACCACCAGAAGGAACGACAGGAAGATACCCCAGCCGGTGCTCGCCGTATAGAAAGCGTACAAGACGAGAACGTTCAACGCGGCTGAGGCGGCGTATAGCCCTCCCATCAAGCCGTTATGTTCCACGGTTATCTGGTCCTTCGCGCTTTTCAAGTCGAAGCACGCCATGATGACGCCCGTGATCACGCCAGCCCTGCCACCGTACACGATCAGCCTCTTGGTGGTGGCGCTGATGGTAGGCTCGACACCGTAGCGCATCGCTACCGCGGTGGCCCGTCCCTTGAGGACGTTGCCCAGCACATCCGCCATGGACCCCGCGGCACTGGTGACGCCTACGACGAATTTGAACGAAGCGTCAGTGCGCTCATGATCCATCCCGCCCTGCAGATCCTTCCACAATTTGTAGAGCGCCACGCCCTGGAACACGCACGCGACGGCACCTATACGCACATCGGTGTTGATCACGGTGCGCCAACGGGACAATTCGCGTGCCTCGTACTGCTCCATGCTCATGGACGTCTGCGCCAAGGCCGCCGCGCGCTCCGTGGCCGAGCCCGTCTTCGGCACTGCCGCCGCCGCTTCGCTGTCGACCACACGGAACCAATATTTCTTTTCAGAACCCTCGATGTTTTCGCCGGTGATGTTCAGGCGCCGCATTTCGTCGGCGACGGCTTTTTCCATCTTGCGTTGGTCGACGTTGCCGTCATGCTGGCGCAGCGTTTCCCGTATCAGCGCGGCCCGGAAATCCTTCTTGCTGCCCGTCACTTCGACGATTTCAACGCGGCTGCGCGCGATCACGCCCAGGCGAACCGCCATGCGTTGCGCCACATTACTGTCCACGCCCGCATTGAGTACGCGGGTGATGGGGCCCAAGGTCTGCTCCACCAGCCGCGCAGCTTTCGCCGCGCCGCCGGTTTTCTCCAATTGTTTGAGCGCGCTTTTGTAGATCTCGCTCAGATTGCCCCAGGGCAAGCCTTTCCAGTCCAATGTATTCTGCGCGGCGTCCTGCACCTTCTGCGCGACCAGCTCCTGATTGTGGAACATGGCGCGCAGCAACAGGTTCGCATGGTCCGTCTCCCAGCCGACCAGCCAGTTCAACAGCATGTCGAAGCAGATCTTCTTGTTTTGCACCCCGTCGATGCAGAGCGTGAAAACAGTGAGATAAACCTCACCGCTGTAAGCGTCCGCGTCGTCGTAATTGCACTGGAAGCTGGCGAGCATCTCCGGCGATTTCATCCAGCCCACATGCGCCGTGGCCAATGGCACCAGCGTACCGACATCGAACGCCTTGATCTTCTTGTCGAAGCCCTCCTGCCAGGTCGAACGCTCCGGCTCGCTATAGTCAGCCATGTACTTCGTCCAGCTTTCGCTGCGGGCGGCCTTGCGCGCGTCGCTGCCTGGCTCGCGCGCTTTCTCGGCGCGCGCCATCCTTTCCTTCTTCATCTCCGGATTCATTTTGTCGGCGAGGATCATGCCGACGGCCGAATTCCCCATCCCCCCCGGTCCCATGAAGATGGGCTGCTCATTGCCGTAGACGGCGATATTGGCCGCCTTGCGGTCGGCCTCGGCCAGGAGATCGGTCTCTGCCTTGTCGGCAACCAGTTCCCGGATCGACTCGATGTACTTGGATACCGTGAGTTCGCGAATATCGGCAGGATTCTTGGTGAACTCATCGAAGCTGTGCCGCATCAACCGCGCCAGGTCCTGCGCGATGCCGGTGGGATCCGGCAAGGCCAGCATCACGCCCTTGCCCGGCGAGAACCAGTTGGACGCCTTCTCCACCATCTCGTACATCCACGACTGGCGGCTCATCCAGCTTACCGTGGTCCAGTCGAACTGTTGTTCCAGGCCGGGGAAATCCAGGTTGTTGCGCGACTGGCAGAAATACTCCGCTACCACGTCCTTGGTGTTGACCATCGCATGGGCCTGCGGGTGCTTCTTCGATCCCAGCCAGGCCTGCACGTCGAACTCGACCATATGCTTGCGGCGTTCGGCCGCGCCGTCATCGCCGCGATGCTTGTCGCAGACGTCCTTGGTCCATTGCACGTCGGACAAGGTCAACCAGACCTTGGTGGCTTTCCTGGCGTTGGGAATGGTGACCATCGACGCCATGGCCTGGTGCTCCATCGAATGGCAGGGGAAGTTATTCTCGCCATCCTTCAAGGGCTTGTCCGGATTGAAACGGTAAAGCGTGTTGTCGGTGTTGATGAAGTAGCCATCGAGTTTCTTGCCGGCTTCGTCATAGACGTACAGATAACCCGGCCGCAGCAGGCGCACGCCATAGCGGGCGACGTCGCCCAATTGGCGCTCCTGCGCCGCCAGGCCGGGATACGCCAGGTCGCCGCTCAAAGGCGCCGGCGAATTAGCGTTGTTGCGCAATACCGCGTAGCGCACTGGGAATATAGGCAGGCCGACCCGGTGATACGGGCAGTCCTCACCGCACTTCACGTACGGGCCTTTGTCCTTGGTGGGATCACTCGGGGGAGCGTTCATGCGGATGTCCGGCTGGAAGCGTTCAAGTCGTCACGGATGCGATCGAAATCCGCGGGCAGTAGCTCGGCCGTCGCCACGCGATACGGGAAGTCGGCGTCCGCGGGCAGGTGGGCCAGCCTCGCCTGCATCAGCGGATGACGGTCGAAGTCAGGATGCACGGTCATGCCATGCCAAGCGTATTCTTCCTGGTCCTGCAAGCGTTGCAGCCCATGGTCGCGGGCTTTCTCAAGCTGGCGCAGAATGTCCCGGCCGGTACCGCGGCAGGCCGCCACCGACGGCGGTTGCAGGCGTTCCAGAAGGGTATTGATCACGTTCATGCGCTGCAGGGCAAAGGCCTGATACGCGGTAATGCCGGGCGACTCCGGGGCGAACACCTCAGGCCGCCGCATTTCTTCCCATGCCCCCGCAATGCTGTACTTCCAGCGGCGCACCGGCCCCATCAACCAGGCCATTTGCGCCGGCGTGAACAGCCATTGCAGCTGCACCAGCACACGCGGATCGAAATAGCGGAAGAAACACTGCCCGATGCCCGGCAGGGGCAGGACCAGACGCGCCGTCAGTGCCTGCGCCAGCGCAGCCTGGGTGACGTTCTCGTCGACATCGAGCAGACCACAGAACCACACGGCATCGCCTTCGGCCTCCTGCGCCAGGGCCAGCACCAGCGCGGCCTCGCGCGTCAGCGGGGTGGCGCCGGCGATGTCGTAGAGCCGCGGCATGACGCCGGCGCTGCGCGTCAGCTGCGCCGGCACCAGGGTCTGGCTGGCCATGCGCGTCGGGCCGGCGTGCGTCAACACGCCATCGGCGATGGCGTAGGCATATTCACGCAGGTCGGCGTAAACCAGCGACATCGCTCGTCCGCCTAGATCGGCACGACGGCGCCGCCCTGCTGGGCAGCAGCACGCACACGCGCGTCGCACAGGGGGCCGCCGCCGAAGCCGGCGCTGGCTTGCGCCGATTGCGGCCCTTGCCAGGCGTGAGCGCCGGCGTGGAACGTCACCTTGCCGGGCGCGTGCAGCTGCACCTGGCCGTTTTCCACGCGCAGGTATGCGCCGCCGGCGGTCGCCAGGATGTGGGTGCTGGCGTCGATCTGCACGGTGGCGTGGGTGGAGCTGAGCGTGACCGTGTCGCGGGCGTTGAGGGTGGCGGTGTCCTGCTGCGCCTGCAGGCTGAACTTGCCGGCGGCCGCGTGCAGCAGCAGGCCTTTCTGGTTCGCCGGACGCGTGCCGCCGCCGTCGCCGTCGTCACCCTTGCCCTTGCCCTCGGTGTACAGCACCACGCCGCCGGCGACATCGGTCACCACGTCGCCGATGGCGCTCCAATTGACGTCGGGCGCCACGTGGGCCAACGTGGCACCCGCGGCCATGAAGGCGTTGGCTGGCGTGTACAGGCCGATGCCGGCCGGGGCGCTGAATTGGAAATGCGCTTCGCCATAGGCAGTGGCGGTATCGCCGCCGGCGGCTGCCGAACCTGCCGTACCACCGTTGCCAGCCGAAACGCTGCCGCTACCACTGCTGGCCCGCGGGCGGGTCTGGGTCTGCCGCAGCACTTCGCCGACGTGGGTCAGGCCCTTGAGCGCCGGCAGTTCGGCGGGGTCGCTTTCGCCGTCCAGCTTGGCCTGTTGCGCCACGGCTGATTTGGCCAGGCTTTGGGCCGATTCCCCGGCCATATCCAGGCGAGCCGCCGCTTCGCTGCTGTCCAGTGCCGCACCGGCGGCATTGGGCCTGGCATCGGCGCTCACCAACAGGCCTTGGCCGCCGCGCACGGCCAGCGCTGCCTTGCTCGCCAGTTCGGCGCCATGGCCCAGATCGTCCAGGCGCTCGTTATCGTTCTGCTGCTTGAGGCGGCCCAGATTCAGGCGGCTGTCTTGCTGGGTGGTGGATACCGTCAGGCGCGACTGGCCCGGTGTATCGTCCATCACCAACTGGTTATAGCCGCCGGAACCGCCGGCGCTGGCGGATAGCTCCTGCGATTTGAAGCCGGACATCACCACGTTGTGCGCATGCGCGCCATCCGTGCCGGCGAACCAGGCAGGCGCGTTGCCGGTGCTGCGCGCGGCGCCGGACTGCACCTGGTTGTAGGCGGCGTTTTCTCCGCCCGCGCCGTTGTACACCGCCCCGACCACCACTGGACGGTCGACGTCGCCATGCAGGAATTGCACCAGCACTTCCTGGCCGACGCGCGGGACGAAATGGCCGCCCCAATCGCCACCCGCCACGGGTTCGGCCACGCGCACCCAGGCGCCAAGATCGCTCTTGGCCGGGGCGTTATCAGTCCCGGCCGGATGGGCCAGCCGGCTGCTGGAGGTCGCGCCACGCTGCCAATGGAATTGCACGCGGATACGGTGATCGCGGTCTGTATGCACGGGGTCGTCGGCGCCCACCACCAGGGCTGTTTGCGTACCGAGCATGGTCGGACGCGGGTGGATGCGCTGGCCATGGCCGTCCACCGTCGCGTTGCGATACTCCACGGTCGCGGGGATCGCGGTCACACGGTTTTGATAGAAATCGGTGTCGGCAGCCGCAGCGGCGTCCGCCATCCCGCCGTCCAGATCCTCGAACGCCTGTCCCAGGCCCGCCTGCAGGTTGCTGCGCGCCTCATGCTCCACTCGCAGCACCAGGAACGCATTGCCCGCGTCGTCAGCGCCGGCGTAATGGTCCGTCAAGGTGAAGCGCTGTCCGGCCGTCAGCATGCGCACGGTCCCCGCGCCTTCGTAGGTGGATGCCGGCACCCGTAGCGCCGCCAGCGTGTTGTGCGCCAGCCGATCGCCCTGGGCGTCGTCCTCGAAGGCATACTGGCCGGGATAGTCCGCGTCCAGCAAGGCCATCTTGTTGTTCAAGCCATCGACGGGTGCCTGCACCGACACCACCCGGTTGCTGGCGCCGCGATAGTCCCAACTGGCCAGGCGCACACCATTGGTCAGCCAGCGGCGCGCGCGCCCCCAGCGTTGCATGGTGTCCTCGGTCTCGGTCACGTCCGCGCGGTGAAAGCGCACGCTTTCCTGCGGACCGGGTTTGAATGCATCGTTGTCGTCCGCGATCACCACCGTATGGCTGCCCGCGCTGTCCCCTTGCCCGGCCTGATGCTCGATCCAATAGTACAGGCCCTCTTCCGCCAACAACCGTTCGACGAAGTCGAAATCGGATTCGCGGTACTGGATGGTCAGGCTGCGTTTGGCATAGACCGACCGGTCTTTCAAGGTCCAGCGCCATGCAGGCGTCAGCGTGCCCTGGTTGCGGTAGTCGCCGAAGATGCTCTCGACGATGTCGCAGACAGTCATGTCCTGGAAAACATAGCTGTCACGGCGCTGCCGCAGGAAGGCCAGCCACGGCTCCAGGCGCAGTTGGTAGCGCGCCAGCCCGCCGTTGGCGCCGTCGAACCGGGCCTCGGTGACATGCCCGTGCCAGACCCGCGGCGCATCCCGTCCCAGCGCGCTTTGCAAGGACAACCGCGCCGGCTGGCCCAGCAAATCCTTCAAGGGGATATGGGCGTCGTCCGACAGTGCCGTGATCTCCAGCCGATAACCACCATCGCTGATATGGTCGCTGCCGCGCATGGCCTGCGCCAGCAGGCGGTTGGCACCCAGCGGCGTGGACAGGTCGAGCAGGCGGTTGCCCTGCTCGAAAGCCGCGGTCAACAGGCGCGTGAGGTCGGCGGTTACGCTGGACATGATGATTGATCTCCTGGACGCAAGCGGGACGCGCCTCTCACTTCACCTGGAAACTGAAGTTGCCGCTTTCACCCGCGCTGGCGCGGATGCGGCTGATGGCTTCCCCCGCGGCCATGCGCGCCAGCACCTGTTCGGCGATCTCCGGCAACAGCGTGCCGTTGAGGATATGGTCGACGTTGCGCGCGCCGGTGTCGACTTCGGTGCAGCGGGCCAGTACCGCCTCCACCAATGCATCGTCCCACTCGAACACGGCGCGATGGTTGCCCAGCACGCGCGTGGCAATGCGCTGCAGCTTAAGGGTGATGATGCGCGCCAACGCATCGTCGTCCACCGGATAATAGGCCACCGTCTTCATGCGGCCGAGGAAGGCCGGCTTGAACGCCTTGTACAGTTGCGGCAGCAACGCTTCGTGCAGCGCGTCGGGATCCGGCTTTTCCTCCGCATCCTTGTTCAGGCAGGCCTGCATGATGGTCGACGAACCCACATTGGACGTCAGGATGATCAGGGTGTTGCGGAAGTCGATCTCGCGCCCTTCGGCATCGTCCATGAAGCCTTTGTCGAACACCTGGAAGAACAGCTCCAGCACATCGGGATGGGCTTTCTCGATTTCATCCAGCAGCACCACGCTATAGGGTTGGCGCCGCACCGCCTCGGTGAGCACACCGCCCTCGCCGTAGCCCACATAGCCCGGCGGTGAGCCTTTCAGGCCCGACACGCTGTGGGCCTCCTGATACTCGCTCATATTGATGGTGATGAGCTTGCGCTCGCCGCCATAGAGAATGTCGGCCACCGCCAACGCCGTCTCGGTCTTGCCCACGCCGGACGGCCCCACGAACAGGAACACGCCCTTGGGCTTGTCCGGATCCTCCAATCCCGCGCGCGATGTGCGTACACGCTGGGCGATGGCGTCCAAGGCATGGTCCTGGCCGATCACGCGCTGCGCCAGTGTTTCCTTCAGGTCCAGCACGGTGCGCACTTCGTCGCTGACCATGCGGCCCAGCGGGATGCCGGTCCAGGCGGCGACGATCTCGGCCACCACTTGAGCGTCGACACATACGGGCACCAGGGGTGACTCGCCTTGCAGGGCGCGCAGCTTGGCCTGCAGATCGACCAGCTCCTGCTGGCGCGGACTCAAGGGCGCGGCCTTGCCGGCGTTGCGCCTGGCGCTGGGCAGCGCGGCGGGCTGTCCCTGCGCCAAGGCGGCCTCGGCGTCGGCCTTGTTCGCTTCCCGCGGCGCGCCTTGCGCACTCTCCTCTTCCAGCCCGTGGCGCAGCAGCTGGATCTCGCGTGTCAGCTCGCGTTCCTGTTCCAGCCTGTGCTCTGCCTGCTGTAGCAGCGTGCGGTCCGCGCCGATCTCCACATCCAATTCATCCAGCCGGCTGTCGTGTCCCCCCGCGGCGGCGGCGTCGCGCTTCAATGCACCCTGCTCGGTTTCCAGACGGATCAACCGTTGGCGCGTATCGTCGATCAGCGCCGGCGTGGTGCTCTGGCCCAAGGCAACCCGCGCGCAGGCGGTGTCCAACACGCTGACCGCCTTGTCCGGCAGTTGGCGGCCACTGATATAGCGATGCGACAGCCGCACGGCCGCGGTGATCGCTTCGTCCAGCACGCGCACGGAAAAGTGCTTTTCCATCAGTGCGGCGATGCCACGCAACATGCTGGCTGCCAGCGCTTCGTCGGGCTCTTCCACCTTGACCACCTGGAAGCGGCGGGCCAGGGCGGCATCCTTCTCGAAGTACTTCTTGTATTCGCTCCACGTGGTGGCGGCGATGGTACGCAACTCTCCGCGCGCCAGGGCGGGCTTGAGCAGATTGGCGGCGTCGTTCTGCCCGGCCTGTCCACCCGCGCCTATCATGGTGTGCGCTTCGTCGATGAACAGAATGATGGGCGACGGGCTGCGCTTGACCTCGTCGATGACATTCTTCAAGCGGTTTTCGAATTCCCCCTTGACGCTGGCGCCAGCCTGCAGCAGGCCCATGTCCAGCACGCGCAACGTCACGTTCGCCAAGGACGGCGGCACGTCGCCCGCGACGATACGCAGGGCCAGGCCTTCGACCACCGCGGTCTTGCCCACGCCCGCCTCGCCGGTCAGGATGGGATTGTTCTGCCGCCGCCGCGTCAGGATGTCTATCATCTGGCGGATCTCGCCGTCGCGGCCGATGACCGGGTCGACATGGCCCTCACGCGCACGCTCGGTGAGATTGGTGGTGTACTGGTCCAGCGCCGGCGTCTGCGACAGCGCCCCTGCGCGCTTGCCGTCGGCGGCCGGCGCCGCACTGTCGCCGAAGCCGACCGACTGCGCCGCCTCGCTGGAACCGGCGGTGATGCCGTCGAAATCGTGTTTCAAGGCGTCCAGCTGCACTTGTTCGAAACGGGTCGAACCGCGCCGCGCCAATTGCGCCAGGTCCGGCTCGGTCAACAGCGCCAGCAGCAGATGGCCGGACCGTATGCGGGTGGTCTGGGTATCCAGGGACGCGATCAGCCAGGCGTGTTCGAACAGGCTGCTCAGATGCGGAGAAAACACCGGCGTGCGGCTATTGCCGTTCTTGAAGCCGGCCAGTTCGGCGTTGAGGTCCGCCTCCAGCGCCATCGGGTCGATATCGCTGTGGCGCAGTACCACGCTCACGTCGCAATTGGCCTGTTCCAGCAGCGCCAGGAACAGGTGCTCCAGGTCCACCTCGTAATGGCCGCGCGACATGCACAGGTTGGCGGCACGTTCCGCCGCCTGACGGCAGGTGTTGTTCAGTTTGGCGATCAGCGTCTTCAGGGGTATGGCCATATGCGAGGTGCCGGCAAGCGGCATTTCCGGGATTTAGAAGGTCGGTTCAGTGGATGGTGTGCAATTCATAACAGGCGTCATCGCGGTCTTCGGTCGCCGGCTCGCTGCACAGGAAGGTATTCCAGCCCAGGCGCGCACCGCCGCCTGCGGCCTCGTCGCCGCCCAGTTCGCTGCCGCTGACCGATTCCTTGGCAAGGATCAGCCGTACTTCGTATTCGAAGCTGACGCCGGCCAGCATGGTCAGCATCTTTTCCAGCGCACGGGCCCGTTCGCCACCCGGCAGGAAATCCGTGAACACGGCGCCTGATAGCGGCCCGATCCAGATGCGCATGCGCAGGTCGCGCTGCCAGATGCGGTCGCCGGCGAACGCCGACACGCCCAGGATGGCGCCCGGGCTGCCCAGCGACGTGCGCCGTTCGGGCGGCACCGTATACCACTTGCCGACGAACTGCTCGACCCGCAGCGACTGGCGGAAGTAATCGCAAAGCACTTGCTGCAGATAGGTGCCGGACACCGGGCGCTGGCGCATCGCCGCGGCGTAGTGCGCCATGGTCTCGTCGTATACCGCGCCGCCGCCCGTGCGCAGGCGGTCGCGCAGGGAGGCATGGCCCAGGCCGCCCAGGGCCAGCAGCAAAGGCAGATAGTGATGGTCGCGATCGGACTCGTGCCGTAACGGCAGGCGGTATTTCTTCCACGCGCCGTAGAACAGCGCGGCGGCGCGGTTGGCGAAGATGTCGAAGAAGGCGCGCGCGCCGCGGTCGCGGCTCACGCTTTCGCGCAGCGCCAGGGTTTCCGAATAGTGCAGCGGCAATGCGCCCTGCCCGCCCAGCAGGCCGAAGAACGCCGGCGTCAACGCCACTCGCGCCACATCGCCATTGGCCACCGCGGTCTTGATGGCTTGGGCATCCGCCAGCGGATTGCCGTCGCGGCCATAGGCCTGGGCATCGGCGATCTCGCTGGCTGGAAAGCCCAGGGACGGGGAATTGAGGAACTGCATATTCGCCGCCACGACATCGCGCGAACGGCCCAGGCCCGGGCCCTGGCCAAGGCCGGCCCCCTGTTCCTGGTTCTGCTGGCGGCGCAGGAACCAGCGCTCCAGCAGGCGCACCGCCTGGAAGAACTTGTAGCGCTGCGGCTCGGCCAGCAGCGATTCGATTACGCCAGTATCGCGTCGCCGTTGCATGGAGGGCACCGTAGGAGTTCATCGGAGTTGCGCCGCGACAGCACCACCAACTGCACGAAGCTGTTGGCGTGCACGTACAGGCCGAAGAAGCGGTTCATCACCGCCACGAAAGCATGCAGGCTGGTGCCGACGAAGTTGTCCTCGTTCAGCGTCAGGCGGATCTCGATACCGCGCACGAACGTGGCGAAAGGCTCGCCCGCCATCCAGTGGGTGGCCGGACGATAATCCAGGCCGACCAGGCCTTCGATCTGACGCGCCGACACCGCGGAATGGGCCAGGTCGTACAGGCGCAAGGTTTCCTTCAAGGCCGGCAACCCGCTTTGCACCAGGGACAGGTGATTCAAGGCCAGATGCGAAATCAGCCGCCAGTGCGCCGCGTGGCCCTGGGCGAAGCGGTGGCTGTGGGTAGGCCGGCGCAACATGCGGATGGCGCGCGCCACCGTGCCGCCTTCCAGGAACAGGTCGCCGCCCGGCTGGCCGGCAGCCAATTGCGCCGGCAGATCGCGGTTGGTGCAGGTCAGGTCTATGCTCAAGGTCTCGACTTGCGACACCGCAGGATCGAAGTCGATATCGACCAGCGATATCTCGGTTTCGTAGCCCGGGCTGCGCTGCGCCACCAACTCGTCACGGCGCGCCGTCCAGTAATGGCCGGCACCTTCGGGCGTATCGCCATGCTGCAGTGAATAGAAGGGGCGGAACTCGACCACCGACTCGCCCTGCGCGCTCTGGCGCACCTGGCGCACGCGTTCGATGGCGTAGATGTCGTAGCCATACGCGCGCCGGGCGTCGGCAACCACCGGATACGATGCCGCCATATGGGTCACACGGATCGGATCGGCGCGCTGGTTGAACAGGTTGACCACCGGCGTGCAACCCAGCCGCAGATTGTCCGTGCCCACGCTTTCCAGCAGCCTTGCGGTATTGGAGTCGGCGCGCACGCCCCGCACCGGCAGATGCAGGGTGAAGGCCCGCGCGCTGCCCACGGCGCCACGCAAGGACTGCAGATCGATATCGAAGAAGTTGAACTTCTCGGCGAACACGAAGTGTTCGGCCAGCAGGCGGTAAGCCGGGTGCGAGCGCGCCGGATAATCGATCAGCGCTTCATCGTCGGCCAGGCCCACCTCGCCGATGGGGATCCCCGTCACCGCATCCCAACGGCCCGGACGCGACTCCACGTACGCGGCGGCCGTGCGCAGGAACAGGCAGTCGCGCAAGGCGGCGACGAAAGACGGTTCACCGTGCAGATACACACGCAGCTTGCCCGCCGGCAGGGTGGCGAAGTTCATTGCCTCGCCCAGGCACTCCAGGCGTATCGACAGGCGCCCGGTCACACCGGCGGGTAGATTGCCGACCGGCGCGTTGGCGCTGCTGACGTAGCTGACTTCGCCGATAGCCAAAGGCAAGAGCGTGACATCGTAGACCGTGCGGAAGCGGCAGGCCACGCCGCGCACCGGATGGGACTTCAGTTCGGTGCCACGCGCGATGCGCGCGGGCGCGCTGAGTTGCGCCGCCACCTGGCCCACGTCGAAATACGCCACCGAGCAGGAAGGAAACGGCCGCAGGTAGTGGGGGTACAAGACCTCGAACAGCGCTTCGGTGAATTCGGGGTAGTCGTCGTCCAGCTTCTTGTTGATGCGCGCGCCCAACAGGGCAAAAGACTCGATCATGCGTTCGACATGCGGGTCTTCGCTGTTCTCGGCCGACAAGCCCAGGCGCGATGCGATCTTGGGATAGCGTTGGGCGAAATCGCGCGACGAGCTGCGCAGGAAATTCAGCTCGCGCTCGTAATACGGCAACAGGTCTTCCATACTCCTCTCCCCCCGGGCCGTGACAGCCGCTGGCGTACGTCAGGCGGCGACCGCGGTTTTGGCCCAGCCCTTGCTGACCGAATACTGCAGCGTGGACGGCTGCAACGTGGCGTCGAACGTCACCGGCTCGTGCGCTGGCCCCACCTCCAGCATGGCGTTGATGGCGAAATAGAGCACCGACGTGGCGCGGCTGTCCACCAGCAACATGGCGCGCACTTGCGACAGGCGCGGTTCGTGACGCGCGATGGCCTGCTCCAGCGAACGGCAGATCAGCTCACGGTCGTAATGGCTGGCCAGGCTCAAGCCGGAAAAGTCCGCCAGCCCGTAGGTCAGCACGGAACGCTGGCATTCCGGCAGGCGCTTGAGGGTCTCTTCCGAAAACACCATGCGGGTGTTCAGCAACGCCTCCATGTCGCGTGCCACCGTGTCCTTCATCTCCTCCACCGACAAGCGGCGCAGGGCATGCGGTGTTTCGCCTTCGACGCCGAAGAGCTTGTCGAACAGGCTGGGCTCGAATCCCTTCATACCGTTCCCGTGAAATCAAAAGAGACTGCAGCCCCGCGGGGCCACAGTCTCCCTCGGTACCCGTGCTATTGCTTAGGCCGAGTAAGTCTTGTCGTTCTTGGTCAGGCTCCAGGCGCCCTGCGAGTTGCCGCCCTGGTTGCCGCCGATCTTCTGCTGGGTGTACTTCCACTGCACCGCGGCGTACTTCAGCGAGAGGGATTCGGTGGGCACGCCTTCGCCGACGATCTGCGGCGCGACACGGGCGATGATGACGTACTTCATCTTGATTTCCAGGTACTTGACCCGGTTGCCTTCGCCATCGGCGCGCATGAAGTCGACCGTGACCTCATCGAAGGTGGTGCCGCCCGACGCGTGCTGATACAGCAGCGGGCTGACCACGTCCAGGTCCTTGCCGAACACCATTTCGCCGTGATCGCAACGCTCGGCGGTATGGCCGCCCGAGGTCGACGCGGTGGCCGAACGGGGCTGGATGATTTCGTGGCGCCAGGAGCTGGCTTCGATCCAGTCCGCGTGGTCCTTGTCCTGCGACTCGCCTTTCAGGGCGGGATTGCCGAACTTGATGTAGATGTCCTTCATCGCTTTCCTCTAAGTGTGAACGGGCATGGTCGGACGGTGACGGTGTCCAAGCTCAGGATTTCTGGGCTTGCGACGGCAGCTCGGCCACCAGCCGCAGAGAAATGGACAGTTCGTCCAATTGGAAGTGCGGGCGCAGGAACGCCACGGCACGGAACACACCCGGGCGGCCTGGAACTTCGGCGACCTGGATGGATGCCTCGCGCAGTGGGAACTGCGCTTTCTGTTCCTGGGTGGCGTTGTCGTCGAGCAAGACGTACTGCGACACCCAGCGGTTCAGAAAACTTTCGACCGATTGCGGCGACGCGAAACTGCCGATCTTGTCGCGCATCATGGCCTTCAGGTAATGCGCGACGCGCGATACCGAGAAGATGTATTGCAGTTGCGCCGACAATACCGCGTTGGCGTTGGCGCTGTCGGTGTTGTATTTCTTCGGCTTCTGCACCGACTGCGCGCCGAAGAAGGCGGCGTAGTCGGAATTCTTGCAATGCACCAGCGGGATCAGGCCCAGGTCGCTCAATTCCTTTTCGCGACGGTCGGTGATGGCGATCTCGGTCGGGCACTTCAGCGCCACCTCGCCGTCGTCGGTCTTGAAGGTATGGGTCGGCAGGTTTTCCACCAGGCCGCCGCCTTCCACGCCGCGGATGGCGGCGCACCAGCCAAAGTCGGAGAAAGCCGAGGTCAGGCGCGCGCCGAAAGCCCACACGGCGTTGCACCACAGATACTTGGAGTGGTCGGTACCGTCCACTTCCTCGACGAAATTGAATCCTTCGACGGACGTGCCTTCCTTGGGATCGTAAGGCAGGCGGCCCAGGAAGCGCGGCATGGTCAGGCCCACGTAGCGCGAATCTTCCGAGTCGCGGAAGCTGCGCCACTTGGTGTATTCGACCGTGTCGAACACCTTGGCCAGGTCACGCGGCTTGCCCAGGTCGGCGAAGCTGTCCAGGCCCAGCAGTTCGGGCGAGGCCGACGCGATGAAAGGCGCATGCGCGGCGGCGGCCACGTGCGACATCTGCTCGATGAAGTACATGTCCTCGGGCTGGCGCGTCATTTCGAAGTTGCCCAGCAGCGCGCCGAAAGGCGAACCGCCGAAGGTGCCGAATTCTTCTTCGTACACCTTCTTGAACATCAGGCTCTGGTCGAAATCGATGGCGGTCTGGAAGTCGCGCACCAGGTCGCGCTTGGTGACGTTGAGCACCTTGATCTTGAGCATGGTGCCGGTCTGGCTTTCCGTGCACAGGTAGTGCAGGCCGCGCCAGGTGCTTTCCAGCTTCTGGAACTCGGGCGCATGCATCACTTCGCTGAGCTGGGCCGAGATCAGGCGATCCAGTTCGGCCACGCGGGCGTCGAGCATGGCCGAGAGATTATCGGACACCACCACGGTGCCTTTCATCACTTCCCGGGCCAGCTCGCCGATCAGGTCCTTGGCGCGGTCGTGCTCGGCCGATGACTTGGCGACGCGGCTTTGCTCGACGATCTGGTCGAGCAGGCCCGCATCTTCGCCGGCGTGCCGCGCGGCGGCGTTGGCTTGGACGGCGGCGGCATTACTCATGCTTGTCCCCTTCGATCTTGTCCGTCCGGCTGCCGGGTTCACCACCCTTCGCGGCGGCTTCATTCGTCAGCTGGCTCAGCTTTTCCGTATTGGTCAGCACTTCACCCAGCAGGTCTTCCAGCTTGTCGTTGCCGGCCAGCTTGTTGCGCAGATCGGCCAGCTTGGTGCGGATCTCCAGCAGCTTCTGCAGCGGCTCGACCTGTTGCACCACCGCTTCCGGACGGAAGTCCTCGATGGAACGGAACTTGAGATCGACACCGAAGGTACCGCCCTCTTCCGTCAACTCGTTCTTGACGCGGTAAGCGGCGCGCGGCTCCAGGCCACGCATGACATCGTCGAAATTGTCGACGTCGACGTTGACGAACTTGCGGTCCTTCAGGCGCGGCAGTTCGGCTTCGGACTGCGCGCTGAAATCGCCGACGACACCGACCACGAAGGGCAATTCCTTCTTCTCGATGGCATCGCCTTTCTCGACGTCGTAAGTCAATTGGACGCGGGGCGGACGCACTTTCTGCAACCGCTTCTGCATGCTTTCTTTCTTGGCCATGATCGCGGCTCCGGGAAACTTTACTTCAGCAGATTGCCGAAGGGGTTGGGCGCGGGCGAGGCGCCATTGGTCGACGGCGTGGACGGTACGCTGGGCGTGGCGGGCCGGGCCGGCACGCCGCCCCTGGCCGCGTTCGCGGCGTTTGAAGCATTGGTTGCTGTGTTTGAAGCATTCGTTGCTGCATTTGAAGCATTCGTTGCGGCGTTCGAAGCATTCGTGCCCGCGTCCGTCGCCTGCCCCGCGCTGGGGGTCGCAGCGGCGCCAGGCGCGGCACCGGTCGTCGCGTCAGCCGGCTTGGCCGCCGGACGGCGCACGGGTGCGCGCTTGGGCTTCTGGCCGTCGGGGAACAGCACATCCTGGCCCAGCGTGTCGCGCAGTGATTGCGCCAGCGCGACGGCGTCGGTACGGGCATTGCCCGCCAGCAAGGCGTCGGCACGCAGGTCGGACAGCGACTGCAAGGCCACCCGCAGACCGCCCACGGCACGCACGGACTTCGCCACGAAATCGCTGGGATCGCGGTTCAGGGCTTCGTCGGCGGCCACGATGGCTTCACCGTATTTGTGCTCATCAAAGCGGATCTTGGCGATGTAGGACCACGGCTGGCCCCGCGTCGGATTGCGCTGCGCAATGGATTCGAACTGCGCCACCGCGGCATCCGAACCCCGCGTTTCAAACGTCTTCTCGGCTTCAGTGATCGATTGCCTGAAGTCCGCATCGGACTGAGGCTCCTGCATCTTCTGCGTTGTCGTGCAACCTGCGAGAACTGCTACGAGTCCCGCGATCAAGGCCAGGCGGCGGATTTGCATAGGAAAGGTGAAGAAGAGGTAAAAAAAACTGGTTGAAGGGCAGCCGCTTGTGAAGGGGCGTATTTCATCAACCCAGTGTAAAAACGATCCTACATAAGATTTCTCGATGTTACTCAGACGCACAATCTTTGAAATAGAAGGCTTCTGTATTGTTTTTTATGCTTCCGGTATAAAGAACCATGCATAAACGTATCCATTTCTCGCGTGCTTTCGCTTGGTTGTGTATCGCGCTGGGAACCCCTGTTCTAGCGGGTTGCGCGGCTGCTGGCGTGGTCAGTGCGATGGCCAGCGCGACGGGGTCGGTGCTGGAAGCGACCGGCTTGAAAAAGCCCAGTGACGCGCCCACGGATGTGAAGTTTTCCATCCAGGCCGGACAAAATTTAAATATAAGTAACGGACAGGCCATGGCAGTCGTTACGAAGATTTACTACCTGAAGAATTCCGACTCTTTCAAGCAAGCGCCCATGTCATCCCTTATCGATGAGAAACAGGAAAAAGACCGTTTAGGTGACAGCGTGATTGCAAAGCGCGAAGTCACGCTGATGCCAGGGCAGGTGTATCAAACCACCGAGAAAGTACCCAAGGACGCCGTGGCCATCGGCGTGGCGGCCTTGTTCTTCGCGCCCGCGCCGTATCGCTGGAAATACGTGTTCGATATCAAGGACGCCAAGGACACCGGCATCGTGCTGGGCGCGCACGCCTGCGCCTTGACGGTCGCCACCGGCAAGGTATCGGCGCCGCTGGGCGCGCCGCAGTTCGACGCCGCGCGGCTGGGGTCGCTGCAATGCCCCGCGTGATGGCAAGCCATCCGTCTCCCTTCAGCCTTACCTATATATAAGAGAAGAGCCCAGTCGTGAGTCAGTCAGCCAAGATACTCTGGGGCGAAGGCCTGTTCCTTCGACCGCAGCACTTCCAGCGCCAGGATGCGTACCATGAGGCCCGCCTCGCGCAGACCGCGCGCGCCCTGCATCCTTATTCATGGGGACTGCGCCACGTCCAGTTCGATGCCGCCGCCCTGGCCAATGGCATGTTGCACGCCACCGAACTGTCCGCCATCTTTCCCGATGGCGAGATCTATTCGGCGCCCGACGACGATGCACTGCCGCCACCGGTGTCGATGAACAGCCTGGACGGCGCGTCCGAGGCCATCTTCTACCTGGCCATGCATCCCTTGAAGGCCGTGGGCGGGAACTGTGCCGCGCCGCAGGACAGCAACGATTTCGATGCGCGCTACCAGCGCGGCGAACGCGCGGCACCCGATCTCTATACCAATGCCGCCACGGCCGACCTTACCTATCTGCGCAAGAACGTGCGCCTGGTATCGGAGTTCGACTCGCGCGATCAGTTGCTGGCGATACCGGTGGCGCGCGTGCGCCGCAATGCCAGCTCGGGTTATGAACTGGACCACGAATTCATCGCCCCCTGCGTGGCGATCGACGCGTGCGCCGCGCTGCATGACCGCTTGCGCCGCCTGCTCGACGCCCTCGAGGCCAAGGTCAGCACCCTGTATGGCCTGCACCGCGAACCGTCCAAGAACGTCATCGAATTCCGCTCCGGCGATGTCGCGTCGTTCTGGCTGCTGCACACCGCCAACGAAGCCCATGCGGCGCTGGCGCACCTGTATCACCATCCCGGCCTGCATCCGGAACGCCTGTTCCAGGAACTGCTGCGCCTGGCCGGCGCGCTGATGACCTTCTCCAAGGAATTCGCGCTGGCCGACCTGCCGCAGTATCGGCACGACATGCCGGGGCCGGCCTTCGCCCGCCTGGACGACATCCTGCGCGACCTGCTCGATACCGTCATCTCCACGCGCTACTTCTCCATCGTGCTGGAGGAAGTGCGTCCATCCTTCCACACCGGCCGCCTGGATTCGGGCAAGGTCGACGACAAGACCAGCTTCTACCTGGCTGTGTCGGCCGCCACGCCGGCCGCCGAACTGGCCGATATGGTGCCGCTGCGCTTCAAGGTGGGTGCCCCCGACGACGCCGAAAAGCTGGTGCTGTCGGCCATGCCGGGCGTGCAGCTGGTATATACGCCGCAGGTGCCGGCCGCCATCCCCGTCAAGCCGGGTGCCTGCTATTTCGCCTTGCAGACGCGCGGCGCGCTGTACGAACGCATGTTGCAAGCACAAAGCATCGCCATCTACGCGCCATCCGGCATTCCTGAATTGAAGCTGGACCTGATTGCCGTCGCCCACTGACCCCAGCGCTCCCTGATCCGCCATGACCGAAACCACGCCCTCCCTGATGTCCGGCAACCCGCAGCAACAGCTGCCGCCGCGCGCCGCCGAATTCATGGCCACCTCGACCAACAAGTCCTTGATGGACATGTTGTACGACGGTTTCCTGATGCTGTTCCTGCTCAAGAGCGGGCAGGAACCCAAGGATGCCGCCTCGTTTTCCGCGCGTGTGCAGCAGTTCCTGGCGGAATTCGAACGCAGCGCCAAGAAGCAGGATCTGCCCGCCGAGGACATCTACGCGACCAAGTATGCATTTTGCGCGGCGGTGGATGAAACGGTGTTGAACTCGAAGTTCACCATTCGGGACAGCTGGATGCTGCAGCCGCTGCAACTGACCTTGTTCGGCGAGCAGCTGGCCGGCGAGAACTTCTTCGCCCGCCTGGAGGACCTGCGCGCGCAGGGCGGCCGCCGCCTGCAATCGCTGGAGGTCTATTACATGTGCCTGCTGCTGGGCTTCCAGGGCAAGTATCTGATCGAAGGCCAGGAGAAGCTGGGTTATCTCACCGCCCGCCTGGGCGATGAAATCGCCTTGCTGCGCGGCAAGCGCTCCGGCTTCGCACCGCATTGGGCCATTCCCGACAAGATCGCGCACGCCATCAAGCGCGACGTGCCTTTGTGGACGGTGGGCGCCACATTCTCCCTGCTGGCGCTGCTGGCGTATTTCGGCTTGAACCACCAATTGGCCAACGATATGCAGACCGCCATGGCGCCGTACCACGACGTGGTCAAGCTGGGCCCGCGTGTGGCGCACCTGACGATTTCATTGCCCTGAACCATGGACACCGCCCTCGCCTACGCCACCTTGAATACGGCCCTGTTGACGCAGGACACCCGCCTGCTGCGCGCCAGCACGCCGCTGGGCGACGCGCTCGTCGCCGAACGCTGCATCCTGGATGAAGGCGTGTCGCGCCTGTTCGCAGTTACGCTCGATTGCCTATCGACGTCGACGCAATTGGACGTGATGCCCATGCTGGGACGCGAGATCAGCATCGACCTGTTGCTGGCCGACCGCTCGACCCGGCGCTGGCACATGATGGTCACCGGCATCGACAACCTGGGCGCGGACGGTGGCTTGGCGCGCTACCGCATTCATGCCGGGCCGTGGCTGCAAGCCCTGGCCTTGCGGCGCGACAGTTTCATTTTCCAGGACAAGACCTCGATCGACATCCTGACGGAAATCTTCGCGGACTATCCGCTGTCGTCCTACGCCTTCGAGGTGAGTACCCCCGCGCCCAAGCGCGCGGTGCGCACCCAGTATCGCGAATCAGACCTGGAATTCGTCCAACGCATCCTGGCCGAAGACGGCCTGTCATTCCGCTTCGTGCATCAGCAAGGCGATAGCGATGGCGGGGGCGATGGCGGGGACGCCGCCGCCGCGCGCCATCAGCTGGTGGTGTTCGATGCCGCTGCCACGCTGCCCGCCAGCGCGGCCTCGCCTATCCGTTTCCATCGCAGCGACGCCACGGAAACCAGCGACACCATCACCCGTTTCCATTCCGCCCTGACGGTGCAGTCCAATACCGTGACGCGCAGTGCATGGGACGATAAGACCCTGCAGGCCCACGCGGCGCAGCTGGTTTCCGGCGAAGACGCCGGCAAGCTGCCCAGCCTGGAGGATTACGACTACGACGGCCACGGCCGCTATGCCCATGGCGACGACGCCAACCGCGTGGCCGCCCTGCGCCTGCGTGCGCTGGAAGCGCGTCAGGTGCGTTATGAGGGCGGCGGCACGGTGCGGCAGCTGAATCCCGGCGATACCTTCGAGATGACCGGCCACGACCGCTACGACGCACAGGGCGGCGGCCAGGCCATCGACGAGCTGGGCCACGAATACACCGTATTGCGCGTCACCCATGAAGTGGCGAATAACCTGGGCAGCCAGGCCGCCAGCCTGGCGGGTTCGACCGATCTGGAACGTGGCCGCTACCTGAACCGCTTCGAGGCACAACCGCGCGCGGCCGCCGTGCTGCCCGCCTGGCGCGCGCGCCCCACCGCGCCGGAAGCCGCCATTGCGCAGGTCGTGGCCAGTGATGCGGCGCCGATTTCTTCCGGCCGCGACCTGCGGGTGAAGGTGCAGTTCCCCTGGCAGCGTGGCGAAAAGCCGCTGGCCGGCGGACTGATGCATCGCAGCCACGGCGACACCCGCGGCAATGCGCCGGGCAGCGACGCCAGCGGCACCTGGCTGCGCGTCGCGACAGGCCAGGCCGGCCCCAACTGGGGCGGCCATCACATACCGCGTGCGGGCACCGAAGTCATCGTCGAATTTCTCGATGGCGACATCGACCAGCCGGTCATCGCGGCACAGCTGTACAACGACAGCGACCTGCCGCCCTACTCGGCCGGCATCGACGGTAATGCCAACCATGGCGGCGTTCTCAGCGGTTGGCACAGCCAGGCCCTGGACGGATCCGGCCATAACCAGTGGCTATTCGACGACACCAGCGGCCAGTTGCGCATGCAGATGGCGACATCGACCGCGGCCAGCCAGCTGAACCTGGGTCACCTGGTGGCGCAAGCGCCCGCCGACGGCACGCGTGGCGCGTGGCGCGGCAGCGGTTTTGAATTGCGCAGTGATGCCTGGACCGTATTGCGTTCCGGCCAGGGCATGTTGCTGTCCTCCGCGGCGGATGCGCAGGCCACCGCCACGCTGGCCACGCCCAACACCTTGCAGCGCCTGCGCCAGGCGCAGAACATCGCGCAGCGGCTGGATGCCACGGCGGTCCAACGCAAGGCTCAGGCCTTGCGGGCCAACGAAGGCTTCGACGAAGCCATCAAGGCGGTGGACCCGGAACAGGAAGGCAAGCTGCCTTCGACGGTGAATGGTCAGGGTGCCAACAAGGCCAGCCTGGAGAGCCGCGACGGCACCGACCCGGTGGATGGCATCGCCGGCGCGCGCGTGGTGGTCGATGCGCCGATGTCGCTGAACTTGTCCACACCCGCTTCCGCGGTACTGCATGCGACCGGCGACGTGCATGCGTCGGCACAAGAGGATGTGCATGTATCGGCGGACAAGACCTTTGCCATGGTGGCGGGGCAGGCAGCGGGCTTCTATGCCGACCAGGAAGGCGTACGCGCCATCGCGGCGCAATCCCCGGTGTCCCTGCGGGCCCACACCGACGCCTTGGAGCTGCTGGCCGACCAAGGCGTGACGGTCACCTCGACCGAGGCGGGCATCGATGTGCTGGCGAAAGACAGCGTGACGCTGGTGGCCGGCGGCGCCAGCGTGACCCTGCAGGGCGGCGATATCGTCTTCAAGATGCCGGGGCTGTTCTCCGTGAAGGGCGCCAGCCACAACTTCGAGGGCCCGGCGTCCGACAATGCGCGGTTGCCGCAGCTTCCCTCGGCGCGCACCGGCACCTTTACCCAGCAAGTGGTCTACAACGATGCTCTGGGAGAAAAGTTCGAGGACATGCCTTTCACCGTCCAGCACAAGCCGGAAGCGGACACATGGGCGGGCGACACGCCGCTGGCGGGATCGACTGAACGGGTCCACACGGAAGAATCGCAGCCTCTGGAGTATTCGCTGCGCTACGCCAAGTTCAAGTTCGACGACGAAGCTGCGTGAGCCGGGGCAGCGCGCCAAGACGCGCCAAACCGCGGCAACACGCGCTGACACCGGGAAGCACCGCTACCGCGCCCGGATTGCCAGCGTCGAGATGGCCTGTTCTATCTTGGCCGCTTCTTCCTTGAGCGACGCGGCCATCTCCTGCTCGCGCGCGGTTATGCGCGACACCAGGCTGGGCATGCTCAGCGCGCCCACCGGCCAACCCAGGGCATCACGAACCACCACGGCGATCCCGCCCATCTCCGGCACCACCGCGTGCAGCAAAGTGGCATAGCCATGGGTCTGGGCGAACCGGACCCGCTCATCCAGCACGGCCGGCGTAATCTCGGGAAACTGCGCCAGCGGACCGGCGATACGCTGGAAGGCCGTGCGGCGGGCCTCGTCGGGCAGGGCCGACAGCACCGCGATGCCGCTGGAACCCGCGCCCAGGCTGCGGCGGCTACCGACCTGCTGATAATTCGCCTGGATGGGATAGGCGCCGGTCTGCAAATCCACACAGACCAGCTCGACGTTGGACAAGACCGAGAAGATCGACGTGTCGCCCCAGCGGCTGGACAGGCGCATCAGGGCCGGACGCACCACGCCGCGCCAATCGACAAGCTCGCGCGCCGCCAGGCCCAGGCGGGCGACTTCGGCGCCCAGGGCGTACTGCCGGGTATCGGGATCCCGGCGCAGCAGCCCCTCTTTTTCCAGGATGCCGATCAGGCGCAGCGCGGTCGTCTTGTGCAGGCCGCAATGGCGCGCGATATCTGTCAGCCGCCGCTCTTCCAGGCCCGCGACGGCCTTGAGAATCCAAATGGCGCGCTCGACGGGACCGACCGCGCCGCCGTCGTCTTGCGTTGCCGTGGAAGATGCGGGTGACGTCATGGAGTGGCACTCAATCCAGCTTTGCGCCGGATTGTCGCACGATGTCGCCGAACTTGCGCTCCTCGTCCACCTGGAACTTGGCGAAGGCTTCAGGCGTGCTTCCCACCGGTTCGGCGCCCAAGGTGTCGAGACGCTCACGATACTTGGGATCCTTCACCATCTCGGCCATCATCTTCGAGACCTGATTCGCCAGGTCGGCAGGCAAGCCCTTGGGACCCCAGATGCCGTACCACGTGGTGATCTCATACCCTTTGACGCCCCCTTCGGCCACCGTGGGCACGTCAGGCAGGGACGGAATGCGCTTGCCGGTGGTGACCGCCAGCGCCTTGAGCGAACCGTTCTTGATGTGCGGCATGCTGGACGGCAGGGAGTCGAACATCAAATCGACGTGACCGCCGATCAGGTCGGTCAGGGCCGGCGCGCTGCCCTTGTAGGGAATGTGCTGCATCTTCACGTCGGCCAACAGGTCGAACGCCTCGCCAGCCAGATGAGGCGCGGCGCCGTTGCCGGAAGAGGCAAAGCGGAAACGGCCCGGGCTGGCCTTGGCGGCGTCCACCAGCATCGGCACCGACTGCACCGGCTGCTTCGGACTCATCACCAGCACCAGCGGCACCAGCGCGATCTGGCTGATGGGCGTGAAGTCCTTGATCGGATCGATGGGCACTTGTTTGTACAGGCTGGGATAGATCACGTGGATGGAGGCGTTCACCAGCAAGGTATAGCCGTCGGCCGATGCGCGCGCCACGGTCTCCGCGCCTATCATGCCGCTGGCCCCGGCGCGGTTCTCCACGATGAAGGTCTGGCCCGTCTTCTCCGTCATGTATTGCGCGGCCATGCGGCCCAGGATGTCGGTCGGGCCGCCGGGCGGATACGGCACGATCAAACGTACCGGCTTGTCCGGGTAGGCGCTGTGCGCGGGGGCAACCGCGACCGATAAGGCCAACGCCGCCAGGGCGGTGGACAGGACGTGTCTCCAAGCGTTTCTCATTTTTTATTTCCTATTTCCTGAAATGATGGAAGTGGATGTACAGCAAGGCTTACGGCAGAACCGATTGCAAGTTTCCCTGCAAGTTTCAATACAAGCGTCAATGCAAAAAATCACAGCGGACGCAGCGGGTTGGCCCCCGTATGCGTGACGTGCCCGGCCAGCTTGCGTTCCAGGACGGTTTCGCAATGGCGGCCGGTTTCGAGCAGCGCTGGCAGATCGATGCCGGTGCGCACGCCCATGGCTTCGAACAGATCCACCAGGTCTTCGGTGCAGGCATTGCCGGTATAGCCGCCACCGTATTGCACTTTGGCGGGATGACCGCCGACGCCGCCGATGGCCGCGTCGAAATAGCGGACGTCCGCCTCCAGCGCCGCCACGCAATTGGCCAATGCCGTGCCGCGCGAGTCATGGAAATGGGCGATCAGGTTGGCGTCGGGCAGTTCTGTGCGCAGTGCCCGGAACAGGCTGCGCACGGTGTGGGGCGTCGCCATGCCCGTCGTATCGCCCAAGGTGATGTACTGGACGCCATACTTCCGGAAGCGAATGGCGTCCTCGATCACCCGTCCGGCATCGACCGCTTGTTCGAAGGGGCAGCCGAACGCCACTGAAATCGTGCCGACCAGGCGAAAGCGGCCGGCGGCCAGCTCCGCCATCTCGCGCACGTTTTCCCACTGGTCCGCGCGCGAGCGCTTCAAATTACGCTGGGAATGCGATTCGCTGGCCGACACCAGCATGCTGATCTCGGTGGCACCGCGCCCGGCTTGCAGGTCGGCCAAGGCGCGCTGGACCGCGCGCGGATTGGGACAGGTCGCTTTGTAGTGCACATCCTGGAGCCGCTCGATGCCGGCCAGCACTTCGCTGGCATCGCCAAATTGCGGAATCACCGCGGGATTCGAATAGGACGTGGCCTCGATGCGCTGGAACCCAAGCGCGGAGAAGCGATCGACCAGATCTATCTTGACCTCGGCGGGCAGCATGATGGTCTCGTGCTGCAAGCCGTCGCGGCAGAAGCACTCGCAGATCACGGCATCGGTGTTGGCGGCGGCGTCTTGCATGGTGGCATCCCTGTTGGATAGCGCGGTCGATTGCGCGGTCGATCGCGGGTTCGATTGCTGATTCGATTGCGTGTTCACGTCCTCACGCGCTCACGGCTTCGCATGCGCATGGCGGCGCATCACGATATTCAATTCGCGGCCGGCCGCCAGGCCCTCCGGAAACGTCAGGTCGAGCGTGCGGTAGAACAATTTCCTGGTCGACGACAAGGCATAAGGCGCATACGTGGCCCAGCGCCGGCCGATATCCAAAGCGGCTGACAGGGTCGCCTCGGGCGTGTCCGCCGACGCATTGGCCAGCCCCCACTGGTACAGCTCCGCGCCATTGAGCACGCGGCCAGTGGATACCAGCTCGAAGGCTCGCTTGGGGCCAAGATTGCGGGTCAGGTTGGCCATGACGATTGCCGGGCAGATCCCATGCGTGATTTCGGGATAACCCAAACGAGTCGCCTGCGCCGCCACCACCATGTCGCAGGCCAGGGCCAGGCCGGCACCGCCGCCCAGGGCATTACCCCACACGGCGGCCACCACGGGCTTGCTCAAGGATGCAAACACGGCATGCAGTTCGGCGGTCAAGGCCCCGCGCGCCTGCGCCTGATCGGCGTCCTGGCCGAAACCCGCGAATTCCGTCGTATCGGCCCCCGCGCAAAAGGACTTGCCCGATCCGGACAGGACGATCGCCCGGCAGTACTGATCACTGTCTGCGTCACGCAAGGCTTGCAGAAGCCCGCTCGTCAGCGCCGTGTTCAAGGCGTTATGCCGCTCCGGCCGTTGCAGGGTCAGGATGCGTACCGCATCCTGGGTCTCGATCTTCAGAACATCCATGCCTGTTCCGGCCTTGTTGTCTTGATTCATGTCTCGCCTTCTCCGTGGCTTTGTCCAGGGGCTCCAGAGTGTCCCGGGCCGATTGCCCTGGTGCCCTAGGGGCGTGCCTGCCTTGCGGCAATGTCGTCGTGGTTGTAGATCACCCCTGCCGCTCGCAACTCAGCCACACGCGCGGGCAGGATCCCTGCACCCACGAGTACTTGCTCGGTGTGCTCACCCAACAAGGGCGCGGACGGCACGGTCGCGCACGCCGGGCCGGGCAGGCGCGCATAAGGCAGCTGGCCGTAGGGTCCCTGCTCGATTTGCGCGAAGACACCCTGCGCACGCGCCTGCGGATCCGCCATGAAGCCGGCGTAGTCCAGGACCGGGGCACACAGCACATCCTCCGCGCGGAATCGCGCCACCCAATTGGCGGAGCCGTCTTCCAGCAGCAAGGCCTGGATGCCCGCGTTGATTTCGTCGGCGTGCGCCAGGCGATCGGCGTTGGTCCGATAACGGGGATCATCGATCCACGCCGGCTGCCCTAGCGCGCGCGCCAGGCCGTGGAACATCTTGTCGCGCAGCGCCGTCAGGTTGACCAGCCCATCGCGCGTGCGGAAGGTGCCTGATGGAACGGTGATCGGCGGCTTGCGGGCGGCGCCGGCATGCATGGCCGCATCCAGGATGGGAATGCCTTGCAGCGCGGCGGCGCTCTGCATCAGGGTGATGGGCAGGAACCCACCCTTGCCCGTACGCGCCTGCCGCAGCAAACCGGCCGTCATGGCTTGAGCGGCGTACAAGCCCGCCGTCATGTCCACCGCCATCATGCCTATGCGGCGCGGTTGGTCCGCGGCATCCCGGTTCATCACCATCATGCCGGTCAGCGCCTGTACGACCGAGTCGGCGCAAGGCAAATCGCGATACGGCCCGCTGTCGCCGAAACCCGTCAGGGATACGTAAAGCAAGCGGGGATGGCGCTTGGCCAATGTCGCGTAATCCAGCCCCAGGCGTCCGATCACGCCAGGCCGGAAACTTTCTATCATCACGTCGGCGCCCTCGACCAGGCTGGCCAGCAGATCGGCCCCCTGCGGCTTGCGCGCATCGATGCAGACCGAATGCTTGCCCGGATTGCAGGCAATGCTCAGCGCCGTCAGGCCCTGCTTGCCGCCTCCCATCAGGCGCGACCAATCGCCTTCCGGCGGCTCGACCTTGATCACGTGCGCGCCTTGCATGCTCAGCATAGCCGCCGCATATGGCCCGGCGATCCCCTGGCTCAAGTCGAGCACCTTGATCCCTGCCAGGGGTCCGGGCTCAGCCATATCGTCGCGATGCTGGCTGGTCATCGATCGACCTCCGCGGCAGCATCCACGGCAGCGCCGAGGATTTCCTCGTTATGCTCGCCCAATCGCGGCGGCCGCCGCGACGGCCGCCCAGGCGTACGGGACAGCTTCACGGGCAGGCCTGTGCCCCGATAGCCGTCGAGTTCGACCACCATCTCGCGATGCCGGGTGTGCGCGTGGGACAGTGCCTGCCCCACGTCGTTGATCGGCCCCGCCGGCACGCCGGCCCGTGCCAGCCGGTCGCACAAGGCCACGCCGTCCAGCAGCAACAATTCCTGCTGCAGGATCAACGTCAACTCCTGGCGATTGCGCACACGCTGCGGATTGGTGCTGTAGCGTTCGTTCTGCGCCAGGTCGGCGCGGCCCAGCGCCGCGGCGAACTTGCGGAATTGGCCGTCGTTGCCCACGCCGATGAACACATCGCTGGTCGCGGTCTGGAACTTGTCATACGGGACGATGTTCGGATGGCCATTGCCCAGCAACGGTTGCGGCACACCCGACAACAACCAGTTGGCGGCGGGTGGATGCAGCAGGCTGAGCGCCACATCGTATAGCGCCACCTCGACCAGTTGGCCGCGTTGCGACGTGTGCCGTTCGTGCAAGGCCATGGCGACGCCCAGGGCGGCCTGGGTGCCGGTGGAGATATCCACCAGCGGAATGCCGATACGCGTGGGACCGGAGGCCGGCGTGCCGTTGATGCTCATCAAGCCGGCCATGCCCTGAATGACGGCGTCATAGCCGGGCAAGGCGCCCAACGGGCCGTCCGTGCCGAAGCCCGTGATGCGGCAATAGACCAGCCGGGGAAAGCGCCTGGCCAGGATCTCGTCGTAGCCCAGCCCCCACTTCTCCATGGTGCCCGCCTTGAAATTCTCGATGAAGACGTCCGCGTCCTCCAGCAAGGCCAGCAGGCGTTCGCGCGCGTCGTCCTGCGTCAGATCCAGCGTGATGCCGCGCTTGTTGCGGTTGACGCCCGTGTAATACGACGCGGCGTCTTCCGTGAACGGCGGCCCCCAGCGGCGGGTATCGTCACCGCCCGGCGGTTCGATCTTGATGACATCGGCGCCATGATCGGCCAGCAGTTGGCCGCAATACGGCCCGGCGAGCACGCGGGAAGCGTCGATGATGCGGACGCCACGCAGCGCGCCAAAGGGAGAGGAAACCGGCATGGATAACGTTCCGCGATAGTTCAGGCTGGCGCCTGTTCGGATTGGGTCAGGGGATCGAGTACGACGAGCAGCGAACGTGCATTGGCCTGGTCGCCCGCGCTTACCAGCACGCGTTGGACGATCCCATCGAAGGGAGCGACGTGCTGTGTCTGCATCTTCATGGCTTCGGTAATGGCGACGATATCGCCGCGCGTGACGCGTTCGCCCTCCGCGGCACGCACCTCGATGACACGGCTGCTGGTGGCGGCGCGCAATTCACCGCTGGCAGCGTCATCGGCGTCAGCGCTGCGGGCGTGCAGGCTGACGTCCTGGAAGCGGCGCGACACGCCGTCGCGGTGCAGAAGCAGCACATCGCCGTCCTGCAAGTAGGCGGCGCGCGCCGACACGCCGTTCAGCGTGTAGATGACCTGCTCGGTGGAGGCCGCGACGATGGTGACTTCGTGGACTTCATCGGCGGCATCGATAGCCTCACGTTCCCGTACCGCCGCTTCGGCTTCAGGAAGCATCGCCTCCCCCTGGGGGGCCGCCGCCGCGCCCAGCGTCACGCGATACGTATCGCCCTCGCGCAGAACCCTGATGTCGATGGCAGCGGCATCGTCGCGTTCACGCAGGGACAGCAGCGACGGCAGGCGGCGAGCAACGGTTGTGCGCGCGGATGCACGATGCGCGGATGCACGATGCGCGGATCCGGCGTCGGCTGCGGAACAGCCCTGGCCTTGGCCCCGGCTCAGCAAGGCCGCGGCCAGCGCCATGTCCTGGCGCAAGCGGGCGGGCTGCGCCGCGGTCAGCGTGGCATAGTGGCGCGCGATGAAACCGGTGTCCGCGCCGCCCGCCGCGAAAGCAGGATGCGCCAGGCAACGGCCGAGGAATTCCAGATTGGTCCGCACGCCCAGCACCACCGTCTCGCGCAGGGCGGCCCGCATGCGCCGGATCGCGGCGTCACGGTCCGCGGCGTGCACCACCAGCTTGGCGAACATCGAGTCGTAGTAAGGCGAGATCTCGTCGCCGGAGCGGATGCCGGACTCGACACGGATATCCGCGGGCGCGCGCCACAGCGCCACGCCGCCGCTCTGGGGCATGAAGTCCTGTTCGCCATCTTCCGCGCACAGGCGCACTTCGATCGCATGCCCCTGCAGGCGTACGTCTTCCTGGCGCAACGCCAAAGGCTGGCCCATGGCGATGTTGAACTGCAACTCCACCAGATCCAGGCCCGTAATCGCTTCGGTGACGGGATGCTCCACTTGCAGCCGCGTGTTCATCTCCATGAAATAGAACGCGCCGCTGTCGTCCAGCAGAAACTCCAGGGTGCCGACGCCTTCATAGCCTATGGCCTTGGCGGCGGCCACGGCGGCCTGGCCCATGGCCTGCCGCGTCTGCGCGCCGATGCCGAAACCCGGTGCTTCTTCGATGACCTTCTGGTGGCGGCGTTGGATCGAGCAGTCCCGCTCGCCCAGATGGATGGCGTTGCCATAGCGGTCGGCCAGCACCTGGATCTCGATATGGCGCGGCTGCTGCACGGCTCTTTCGATGATCACGTCGGCGCTGCCGAAGGCGCTTTGCGCTTCCGACTGGGCGGCATGCAGGGCCTCCGCGAAAGCCTGGCGCTCGAACACGATGCGCATGCCACGGCCGCCACCGCCCGCGGTGGCCTTGATCATGACCGGATAGCCGATACGGTCGGCCTGCGCCTGCAGCGCCGGCAAGGACTGGTCCTCGCCTTCATAGCCAGGCACGCAGGGCACGTCGGCGGCGCGCATCAGGCGCTTGGCGTTGGCCTTGTCGCCCATGTCCAGGATGGCCTTGGGCGACGGGCCGATGAAGATCAGGCCGGCCTCGGCGCACGCGGTGGCAAAGGCGGCGTTTTCCGCCAGGAAGCCATAGCCGGGGTGGATGGCATCGGCACCGCTGCGGCGGGCGGCGTCGATGATCGCGGGAATGTTCAGATAGGACGCCGCGGGAGCAGGTTCGCCTATGCAGACAGACTGATCCGCGGCCTGGACATGCGCGGCGCCTTTATCGGCATGGGAATACACGGCAACCGTGGCGATGCCCAGACGGCGCGCCGTGCGCATGATGCGCAGCGCAATCTCGCCACGGTTGGCGATGAGCACTTTCTGGATGGGGGAATGTTCGGTCATGATGGCAGCGAAGACGGTTCAGGGACGGGCCACGGAGAACTGCATGGACTGGACCTCGCGCCGCTGCGCATCACGGCACAGGCGCAAGCTCAGTGCGAGCACCGCGCGCGTATCGCGCGGATCGATGACACCGTCGTCGAGCAGGCGCGCGCTGGTGGCGAACACGTCCATCTGGCTTTCGAAATTGCTGACGATGCTGTCGCGCAGGCTGTCCATGCGTTTTTCGTCCACCGGCTTGCCTTCGCGCTCCAGCTTGGCGCGCGCGACGCTGGTCATGGTCAGGGCCGCTTGTTCGGCTCCCATGATGGCGCAGCGTGCGTTGGGCCAGGAGAAGCAGAAGCGCGGATCGAAGGCACGTCCGCACATGGCGTAATGCCCGGCACCGAACGACGCCCCGCAGAACAGCGTGATCTGCGGCACGGTGGCGTTGGTGATGGCCTGGATCATCTTCGAACCGTGCTTGATGCTGCCCGCTTCCTCGTAGGACCGTCCCACCATGAAACCGGTGGTGTTGTTCAGGTACAGCAACGGCGTGCGGGACTGGCAGCACACCTGGATGAAGTGGGTTGCCTTGGCGGCGCCGTCCGGATCGATCGGGCCGTTATTGGTGATGATGCCTACCGGCATGCCGTCGATGCGGGCCAACCCGCAGACGGTGGCTTCGCCGTACCGTTCCCCGAAGGCCTGGAACTCCGAGTCGTCGACCAGGCGCGCAATGACTTCGCGCATGTCCACCGGCGTCTTGTCGTCCATGGGCATGATGCCCAGCAAGTCCTCGGCGTCGTAGCGCGGGGGGCGTGGCGTGACAACTGCCGGCGCCGGGGCCGGCATATCCCGATTCCAATCCAGCGCTGCAACGATCTCGCGGGCGATCCGTATCGCGTCGTGGTCATCGCGTGCCAGGTAGTCGCCCAGCCCCGAAACGGAGCAGTGCATGGCCGCACCGCCCAGCTCTTCGTCGGTCGCGGTCTCGCCCGTGGCCGCTTTCAGCAAGGCCGGTCCCGCCAGATAGGCGCGCGAACGGCCTTCCACCAGGATGATGTAGTCCGACAGGCCGGTCTGGTAGGCGCCACCTGCCGTGGATGGACCGTGGGTGACGGTGATGACGGGAATGCCCGCGGCCGAGAGCCTGGCCAGGTTGCGGTATTTCTCGCCGCCCCAGACGAAGTTTTCGACGTTGTAGTTCATCAGGTTGCCGCCCGCGCTTTCGAGCAACTGCACATAGGGCAGCCGGTTCTTCAAGGCGATTTCCTGGATCCGCAGCATCTTTTCCAGGCCCTTGGGCTGGAAGGCGCCCGCCTCGATGCCGGAATCGGACGCGCAGATCATGCAGGACACGCCGTGGATTTCGCCTATCCCGGCGATCAGCCCGCCGCCCGCGATCAGACGGCCCTGGGCATCGGCCGGTTTCATGCCGTACCCCGCCAGCGTGGCCAGTTCAAGGAAAGCGCCGTCACGGTCCAGCAACAGGCCTACGCGATCCACCGGCAGCAACTGCCCGCGCGCTTCGAAGCGCGGCTTGGCGGCCATGGACTTGTCACGGGTGTCCGCTTCGGCGCGGCGGACGCGCTGCAGGAGCGCGAGCATGCTTTCACGATTTCGACGGAAAGGCTCCGCCGATACCGCGAGACGCGATTCAAGAATGGTCATGGAAAACCTTGCACGACGGGCAGCGCCGCCCAGGCGGGGCCGCCTTGATTGACGTAGTCTCACCGGTTCCGCTTGGCGAAACCTTTATTTGTCTTGGTGTGCAAAGTCTATTTGAAATGCCGAAGCTATCGCAACGGTCAACCAACACAAAGTTTCATTGAACGAAACTACGCGTCGACACGAAGGCGCCAGTGGAAAAAGGACGCGGGTCCGCCCGGACGCCCTGCGGGCAGCCGTCAGCCGACGCCGGCCGCGCCGTGCTTCTCTGTGCGCCAGTAGTGCAGCACGATCTGCAGAATCGCCAGCACGACGGTGGGGACCATGTACAGGCCTATCTCGATGACGCCGTAGAAGTACTGCCGGTCGTAGGCCTGCGATTCATAGAAGCACAGGACTTCCCACGCCACGGCGAACAGGATCAGGACGATGGATAACGCGGTGAAGAAGCCACGGAACCCGGTGGAGCCCAGAGCGTTCTTCCCCCGTGAAAATTCGGCGGCGATGCCGATGACGATCAGGACGGGATAGACGAACCACGTCGCCCGTATACCCACCGCGCTGGCGTCCAGAAAGCCTTCGAGCAAAGCCCGCGTATCCAAATCGTTCTCCTTGATGTGCGACGCGTCAGGTTACCGCTTCTTCGCGTTCATCAGCGTTGAACGGATCCCGCCTGCGGTCCTGCTTGGGCTGCTCGGCGATCATGGAATCGCTGCGCAGGGGCGGCGGCGGCGTCTTGGTTTCGCCACTGCCCCAATCCAGCGGCATTTCCACGAAGAAGCCCTTGACGTGCGCGCGCAGGTACGCCACGGCCTTGCCGATGTCGTGCGCCTGTCCGTTCATATAGCCGGCTTGCAAGGCGGGCGCCTTGGTGAAGTCGTATTTGCCGGTAGGTTCGTCGACCATCCTGCGGCTGGGCACCGGCACACCCGCGGTCCCCGTCATGACGGGCAGGCTGGGATCGACACGGCTGACTTTGTGCATGATGGGCGGATACTGCTTGCGCCCTTGCAGCAGGTCCGTGAAGCCGTTGCGCGGCGTATGCTTGAACACCGTGCTGTAGGCTTCCCGGTTGGCATGCGCGCGGGCCTGTATGGCCCTGATGGTCGCGCTGGCCAGCGGCTTGGCGATATCGACACCGGCGGGCGGGCCGCCCTCCTTCTGCACGCCCGTGGTGCCGGCCTCCACCAGCAAGCCGAAGTGCTTGCGCCAGATATGCATGCGCAAGTCGCGCGCGAACTTGCGGGTGACGGTGCGTACGCCATCGCCCACGTCGGTCATGCCTGCTTCGGCGTCGTCGACCACCACGGCAGCCAATTCGGTGTCGCCATTGCCGTTCAAGCTGCGATCGTTGATGTTGGCGCTGCCGATGATGGCCACCGCGTCATCGACGATGGTCAGCTTGCTGTGCACGTAGATCATTTCGGTCAGCACATTGCTGCGCGTGCTGCCGTAGTTGCGCAAGTTCAAGGGGGTCAGGTATTTCTTCCACTCGTCGGCCATGCCCCAGCCCGCCAGCGCGGCACGGACGGCGCTGTTGGTAGGCGCCCGGTCCGTGATCTTGCGCACGCGGACCTGCTTGGCGTAAAGCGTGGAGTTGATCCGGTTGATCAGGCTGTTGCGGGCCCGCTTGACGCCCTGCAAGGCCCACCAGGCCTGCGCGGCCACGGCCTTGTCTTCCAGCATGCCCTCGGCGTGCTCCGGCAAGACCAGGTAGATATGAAACGGCCGGTCCGCGTAGATGGCCCGGCCCACCGCATTGGCCAGTTCGGCCACGATGGGATTGGTCGACGGCGGCGCCGTGCCCAGCTGATCGACGCCGCAGTCAGACATGAAGAACTGGTTCTCGATGTAGATGAAGGCTTGCGCCGAGCGGATGCTGTTGACCATGGCGTCGCGGATGCTGGTCTGCTGGTACAGCGACCAGGCCGACCGGGCATTCTGGACGATCTTGCGCCGTTGGGCATTGGGCGACTTCCAGTCGTCGTTGACATAGCGGTGGTTGTCGTCCCACAAGGCCAACTCGTCGCGCAGTTGCGCCGACGACGCGGAACGGCAGATCTGCACAGTGGCCGTGCCGCTACCCTTCTGCAGGGGATCGACCAGAAACTGTGCCCCCCGCGCCCGGTCGAACCAGCTGGTATCCATCGCGCCGTCGAACGAATTGGTGCCGGTGCCCGCGAAGCTGTTCCAGCGCAAGACGAAGTTGACGAACACGTCGAACGCGGCCGGACCTTTGACGCGCAGGGCCACGTCTTCCCACGGTTCGCGCGGCTGGGTCTGCGGATTCAGCACGGTCTTGTCCAGCGGCCCGCGGAAGCCCGGCCGCCCGCCGCGCGCCTGCGTCAATGCGGTCTCGGTGGCGTTGAGCGCGCGCGACGTTGCCAGCTGCATGTTGTAGGCATCGTTGATGACGTGGATCGCGGGGTCGATGATGACGTCGAAGGACGGCGTCTCCCAACGGCCATAGGCCAGATCGATACCTCCCAGGAAGGCCATCTGCCCGTCCACCACGACGAACTTCTGGTGATGGGAGAAATTCTGGTTGCTGGTGACACGGCCCGTATTGGGGTTCTGCAGCATCACCTTGATAGAGCCGGGCCCTTTGGGCAGGCCCAGCAGCATCGACTGCGTCGTGTCGTCGTGCGTGTCCAGTGCGTAGCGGATCGAATCGTAAAGCAGAATGCGCACGTGGACGCCGCGGCCGATGGCGTCGCCCAGCAGTTCCGACAGGCGGCCAGGATGTCCCGCCACGCCGCGGTTGTCCAGCTCGACGTCATAGTCCATCTGCCAGTCCGCCAGCATGATGAAGCTCTTGGCGCCGCGTATCGCATCGGCCACGGCCTTCATGTAGTCACGCCCGGTGATGTAGTGCGTGCACTCATTACCGTAGCGCGGCATGGCGAAGGGCTGGTTCAGATCGAAATACTGGCCCGACACCGTGGTCATGGTGTCCGGCACGATCTGCGCGGTGTACTTGTCGATGTCGTTATCGGCCATGGTTTCAGGAAAGATCAGGCATCAGATCGATTGGGCATCAAATCGTTGGGGGCGTAGGCACGTGGAGCATCGAATGGGTCAGGCATCCGTCTTCGGCTTCAGTTGTCCCACGCCCTGGACGTCGCCGTCGGCTACCGCGTGTTCACTCAGCCAGTCGGCGTAAGTGCCGTCCAGCCGCGTGCCGTTGCGGGCGAAGTTCAGGGCATCCAGCACCTTGTTGGAAGAAGCCTGTGACGCGTCGGTGCTGTAGCGGGCCGGCGTCATGGCCTGCGCGTGCAGGCCACGCACCAGCCACACGCGGCCGGGATACTGCGTGACCTTGGCGTTGAGGGCGCGTTGCTGGGCCTCGTCCAGCGCCAGGGTGCCGTCGGCGGGGGTGGTGCCCTCGTACAGGACTTCGTCCCATAGACTTGCGTCGAAGATCGCGGGATCCAGGCGCCCGCCCTCGTCGACCGCGGCCAGGTCGGACGGCACCTTGACGATGCGCCAGGCTTCGCCCTCGGGCGCCACGCCGTGCGCACCCGGCATGTCCTGCAGGCGCAGGCCCAGTTTGAAGGGTTCGTCCTCGCCCTGGGCAAAGGCCGGCAGCGAATACGACATGGAGTCGGGGCCGGTGAATTTCTTGTCGGCACTGTGGACGTCGATGCGGCCCGGGGCGTTGACGGTGATATTGCCGCCTTCCAGCACGATGCTGGCGCCTTCAGAGGTAGCGATGCGGATGCGCTTGGGGGCGGCCAACTCCACCTGCGCCGATGCGCTGGCCACGTGCACGGCCTCACGCGCGGTGACGGTCATTGCGTCCTTCTGCGCCTGCACCAGCAGCGGCCCTTGGCCGGCGATCACGCTCAGCGCCGGCTCGCCGCCGCGCTGCACGCCGGCTACGACACCCAGCGCCTGGCCGGTATGCACGCGCAGGTTGCCCATGGACGCCAGGTTCTGATGGCGCCCGGCCGACCAATGCACGGTTTCACCGGCGGTGACCTGCATGTGCGCGCCGGCCGTCTGCACCAGGCCCGCACGCGCGGCGACGAAGATTGCCGCGTCGCCGAGATGAGGCACCTTGCCGTCGCCGGCTTGGGGATCCCGTTCGGCGGCATCGCGCCTCGCGGCAGGCAGGTCTTCACCTGACACGCCGGCAGCCACTGCTGCCTGCATGGCGGCCAGCGGCGCTCTTTTCGCATCGAGCACGCTGCTGTCCGGCTTGTCGGTGCCGGCCGCGGCGGCCAGGCGCACGCCTTCGTGGTCGACGGCGCCTTTGTCCAAGGTACGGGACAGCTTGTCGGCCTGCTTGGCCAGCGCCTGCACGCCGTTCGCTTCGCCGGCGGGTTCGGTGTCATCGCCGTGGTAAGACGTGATGAGGACGCCGGCGCCGCCACGCACCGCGCCATAGGCATCGGAACGCAGCTCGGCACCGGTGCCGCGTACGCCGCCACGATAGTTGCCGGCTTGATGGATGATGTGGCCCAGGTTCAGTTCGGTGGCGGACTGCGTGCTTTTCAACTGCAGGCGCTGTTGGCCATCGCTGTCGTCGAACACCATCTGGTTGTAGCCCGCGCCGCCGAATTCCTTGCTCTTGAAGCCGCTGAGCGCCGCCGCGTTGCGGTGGGCATCGTCGGCGGCCGCCGCGCCGTGCCAGGCCGGGGCATTGCCGCCAGCCAGGTTGGCCTGGCCGCTGGGAATCATGTCGCGCGCCGCCGCGAAGGCAGAGGTATCGGCTTCCTGCACCGTGCGGCCGCCCGGTGTCGCCGGCGTACCGCCCTCGCCCCGGCCGTTGTACACGGCGCCCACGATCACCGGCTGATCGATGTCATCGTCGAGGAAGCGCACCAGCACTTCCTGCCCGATGCGCGGGACGAAGGTCATGCCCATGCCCGCGCCGGATTGGCGTTGCGCCACGCGCGCCCAGCGGCTATGCGCCTCGCCGTCGCTTTGCGCTTCCTGCCAATGGAAGCGTACCCGCACGTCGCCGCGCCGGTTGCGGTGGATTTCTTCGTTGTCGCCGGCCTGTGTCGTGCTGCCTGAGCTACCCGCGCTGCCTGTCCCACCCGCGCCGTCCGCGCCCACCACCAGCGCTGTGTGCACGCCGTGCGCGGAAGGTGCGCCACTGAAACGCGCGCCACGACCGCCGGCCAATACGGCGCGCCAGGGACGATCGCAGCGCACTGCCTCGAAAGCGTTGGCGTAGCCGACGCCGCGGGCTTTTGCCAGGACGGCAGGGTCGGGCGTGTCAGGCGCGTCGTCCCGTCCCGCCGCGAACTCCAACCCGTCAACCGGCGACGCGGGTGGCGTGTCGAAACACAGCCATTGCGCCATGCCACCCAACTGCGTTTCCAACGCCGCCTGCGCGGCGACCGGCAAATTGTTCACGCCGACGTGTTCCACACGGTCCAGCGCGAATACGGGTTCGAAGGCTTCTTCGCTGCTTGGCCCCAGCGGCGACATGTCATCCAGGCGGAAGCGTGTACCCGACCGGAACGTACGCACGCCGCCTCGGCCCGCGAAGATTTCATTGCGAGCCTGGACGCTTTCCAATGCGATGCTCGCCTGGCGTTGCGCGTGCGCTTCGTTCTCGAAGGAACCGTGGCCTGTCGCCTCGTACCATTCAGGCACCAGGGCATCGTCGGCCCCCGCATCGCTGGCGCTGGCATCGCCGGTCACCGCGTACTTGCCCGACGCGTGCCATCCAAGCACGGTGACGCGGCCCACACCCTGACGAAAACGACGCGCCAGTTCCTGCACCGTGTCGCGCGACTCCGTTGCATCGGCGCGATGAAAACGTACGCCCTGTTGCGAAGATTCAGGATCCTCCGGCAGGCCACGGCTGTCGGCGAAGATGCGCACGGCATGCTTCAGCGGTGCATCTTCATCTTCCACCGACGTCCAACCCAGGCCCGCCTCGGCCAGCAGGCGCGACAGGAAGTCGTAATCGGATTCGCGGTATTGCGTGGTGTAGGGGCGTATCGGCAGATCGGCCAGATACTCCCGCACATCGTCGGCGATCTGGCTGGTGCAGCCGTCATAGCCGTCCAGGACGTGTTGCACGATGTCCAGCAATGCACGCTGCTCGAACACCCGGCTGCGGCGCTGCTGCGTCGCCAGCCACAGCCACGGCACGACGGTCAGGCGGTAGCGCGCCATGCCCGCATCGCCGGCCAACAGTTCAGCCTGACGCAGCACACCGCTGCGGCCGTAACGGCTGCCATCGGCGCGCGTAGTCCACAACGTCACCGGACGCGACACCATGTCGTCGAGATCCAGCGCCGCATCGTCGGCCAGCGCCAGGATGCGCGTTTCGGCCAGCCCCGATAAGGCCTCGCGCGCTATCCACGCTTCGACGTGCAGGCGCGCCAGCGCACCCTCGCCCTCCAGGCTATAGAGTCGGGCGTTGGAACTGAGCAAGTCGGCCAGGGCATTCGTCGTCATGGTCGGCACATCTGGGATGGATTGGACAACTCGCGGCGCCGGCTTCTGCATCTTCCGCCGCGACCCTCGGCGGAAATATCGGTGCCTTGAGTCGCGGCCCTAATCCTGCCCATCAGTCGCGACTCTGCCCTGCCCACTGGGCATTTGCACCTTGTTACGGATTCAGGAACGCTGCCCGGAGTTTGCGTGGTTGTCCGAGCGCCGACAACCATGGGTAAGACAAATAATTACGGCAGCAACTGGCGGTGTTCTCTATGTTCTCCGTGAATCATTTTCTTCCAGGCACACAATCACACATCCAATTACCAGTACATGTCACTGGATGCAGGCTGATCAGTACATCAGCGTCGCTTATCCCTTCCTGCGGTGTTTACCCAATCGCGCACCGGCGCAAGCTTTACCCCAGGTCCGTGACCAATTACCTCACAGTCAGCTTTCCCGTCAGCGAATGACAGGTCCGGTGCCAGCGGCAATCGGACGTTGACCGGTTTGTGGAGGGAGAATCCGAGCCTGGCGCGCGGCCGCCTCGTCGACACGGTCGGCGGACTGCATATCCGTGCCGCGTTGCTTCATTTCCGCCTTGAAGTCAGTCTTGCCGAACACGTCCTTGTCGCGCACACGGAAATACAGCGTCGTGCTGGCCAATAGATGGTCGGGCCAGCTGCTTAGCATGGCGTCGTGGACCAGCCAGTCGAACAGGGTCATGACCTTGGGCGGAAGCGGATTCTTACCGGCGGCGGCATCCCGCCAGGCGTTCAGCAAGCGCTTCTCGGTGCCACGCTTGGCTTTCATGTCGGCGAAGGGATCGTCCAGCTTTGGTTCCTCGTTGCCCTTGCCGATGGCGTGGTTGTGGATGCGTACATTCTCGAGATCCTGCTTCTCCTGCTCCTTGAGCCTGCGCACCGCCTCCGGACGGTTAGCCTCCATCCACTTCTTGTGTTCCTCCAACTTGGTGTCAGCCTCATCGGCTTCTCCCAACGTCTTGATCTCGTCCTCGAGACGTTGCCAGAGTGGCTTGAAACGTTGCGGTGGAAGCTCGCCCCGGCTTGCCTCCGCATTTTTTCGACGTTCGTCCTTCAGAGCTTCCAGTTCACGTAGTTTTGCAGTGCTCTCCGGCTTTGCGCGTTCTTCGGGCGACATCTTGCTGACGCGCCGAAATTCCTCGTTGTAATCCTGCTCGGGGTGAAAATAATCTCGATCCTCGATCCACTTCTCCGCCGGATCGGACAGATCTCCTTTGAAGACTGGGTCTTGGTAGCGGACTGCGAGCCAGCGCAGGAACACTTCCATGTGAGGAACAAAGTCGATGTCTGGCTTGTATGGCACCACTTGGCGATATGCGTCCACGAGCTCCTTGATGTTGAAGCTCTGACCGTCAGCATCAATCTGCTGGCCCATCGAAAATTTCGCGAACGTAGCTCTACGCTCTCGCTGCAAACCCTCGATGCTGTAGATAGCGGCACCGTTGCTCAGAGCGAGGTTGAGCATATCGCGCAGCGGGACCCGGGCGAGTTCTGCCCGCACCCCCAATGCACCCTCTGGGCTGACTCCAGTCACATCCCCGCTTGACCCCGGATAAAGATATTGCTCACCGCGCGTCTTTTCCAAGCTATCAAGACGCTGGTTGCGGCGCAGCTCATGCGCAGCCGCAAAATGCACGCAACGTCCAGCCGCGGCCGGAATAGTGAGGGTTCTATCCTTGAAAGTCTGCTTCACCAAGTCAGTAAAAGGCAGGAATCCCAAGAACGTGCTCTCGTCCATGATCGAGGCGACTGAATCGAACAGGCCAACAAAGCGGATAGCGATCGGCGTGTCCGGGCGATTGGCAACCTTGTCCCCAAGAACAGCCAGATCAACCTCGCTGCGTCGTTTGTACTTCTTGACCAGGTCATTGAGGAACTGCTTGGCGACCACACCGCCGCGATCACCGCCGAAAACGGTGATCTCGATGCGAGAAACGTGTGTTAGCGCGTTCACCTTTTCATATGCGCTCTTGAACTGGCGTAATGCGGCATCTACACGCACATCGACGCCAGTCCCCATCCAGTACGCCACTGTTTTATTGTCGCGAACGACCGGCACACCCTCCAGCAAGACAGCCTTCGCGGCCTCTTTCCCAACGGTCCAGGCGACCTTGAGCGGATTTTTCTTGAACCCGGACCAAGCGCCGCGCAGGGTGCCTTCGACACGATTTTTGAGCCGCTCGGCATCGAGGACATTCCAAATGCGCACCACTTTGTCGGGCAAGGTCTTTACATCTTTCACCACATCTCTATAAGCCTTTACGAGTGGCTGATAGGAGCCATCTTTTATGGTGTTTTGGACCGCCTTCTGGGCACGTTTGAGTGGGTCGATTTCAGGCACTTCGTCAAGGCGCGTCGTGTTCTTGGCTGCGTCCTTGAGCCGCTTGGCGGCCTCGTCGCCAAGCTTTTTCCCGGCGGTAGTAGCCGCGAAGATCAGCCCGTCGCTCTTGGCATCTTCATTGAGATCGGTACCGAGTCCTGAATAGTAAAACCGATACCAGTGCTGATGCTCAGGACGATAGAAATCTTCTTCCGTGCAATGCGCTTCCCAGAGTCGACTGACGTTTGAATAGAACGTCGGCTGCTCCTTATCGACATCGCGGTGCCTGCCAAAGCCATCAAAAAAAAACCCCATGCGAATGACGGCGCCGCATTCGCGGCAGTCATCCTTGGGATAGGCCGCCTCGTTTTGCGCCATCGCCTTCAGTACCGACGCAGGCGTACGATCCAATGCGGCGTTTTGGCCGGAATGGTTGTCAGTCATTCTTGCCTCTCGGCACGCTGCCGGCTTGTTTCAAGGAAGCCACACGCGCGGCGGGAAGCGAGTCGAGCATGCGTGCGACCTCGCCCGGTTGACGCCCTTTCTTTTCCAAAACGGTTTTAATGGCGGGATCCTGATCGAAATTCGAAGCGACCGTAAAGTACATTTTCATGTACGCACGCATATCAGCCGTATCTTCGATGTGATACTTGCCCCAGGAAGTCTTCGTTACGCGAGCGAGCCGATATAAGAACTCGATCCCGTCGCTAAATTCACCTAGTTCGTCCCTGTGTTCGCGCCACAACCAGCGTGCCGTCGGCACGATAGGCAAGCGACCGTTGGTCATATTCCGGCTGAGCGCCATCTCCGCGTGCTCATCGGGGTAGATGTGCAGCTCAAGAATGAGCGGCCCGTCGCCAGGCGGAATCTCGGCAGCTGGAAAATTCACCAGCTTCTCTCGAGTAAAGAAATACTTGTCGAAGTCCTTATCGTAAAGGTGCTCGCCCAGGACCTCGGGATCGGCGCCGCGCCACTTAGCCGTGAATTCGGTACCTCTAAGCGTATAGCAACACGACACCGATCCCCCACCCGCGCCCACGCTCACTTGCATGGTGACCGCGCTCTTGCCGGTCTTGTCGGTGACTGAAACACTATCCATATCGAACTGTGTGTAGTTGTAGGCGATGAAGCTGACGCCTTTGTAGACAGGCTCGCCGTCGCAACCTGCCAACAATCCGAACGACAACAAAACCGCCACCAATATCTTGCGCATGACTTGCTCCAAAATCCATAGTGTTCCGCGGTCACCGCGAAGCCCCTCCAACCGCCACTCACGTCGCGCTAGTCTTCATCCATGCGAGTACGCATGCTCCACGCGCTGAAGATCGTCCCACACGGCTTCGGGAATACCCGCCAACGCTCCAGACAGCCCCCCTTCAGCGTCCGGACGATAAGCGGCAAGGCCGGCACTGATCAAGGGGTGCTCGTCGAATCGTGGGGAGATCGAGATACCCCACGCGACATAGTCGAAAGTATCCTTATCGCCCGCCACGCCATGCGCACGGGCCCGGTCGAGTTGTTCCTGCACTCGCGGCACCAGGGCATCCTGGTCCGGGTCGCCGGGTAGCAGTCCAACGTACAAACGCCGCAATTGCACGGCGAGCTTGTCAGGATAGTCCAGGTCGAAGAAAAGTTGATGCTGCGCGGGCGTCAACTGCGGGATTTCCGAGTGCGTTTCGGTCGTCGCACGGGCGCCGCCCTGCAGATGTACAAAATCGCCATCGCGCCGCGCATACGTCAACGTGATCACCGGCGCCAGGAATTCGGCGCGTTGCGCCTCGTTCCAGACCTGGAGGGCACGCACCAGGATGCGGCTGTCGTACCAATGAACAAAGAATTCCCGCCCGTCCGGCAGCGCGTAATCGCAAAAATAGCCGAAGTGAGCGATCAGCACGTCCAGCGGCGCGGTCGACGAAAAACCGATCATGGCGTAACGGCCGCCATCGCGTTGATGCAGCGCGTGCAGCACTCGCGTCAGCACTGTGCTGGCGTCGCCGTGCTGCCGCTCCCGCATTACATCCTGCGACGCACTGTCGACCTCGATGATCATCGGCGCTACGTCTTCGTAGACATCCAGGCCGGTCTTCGCCCAGACGGAACCCAAACGGACCCCGCCCGCCCCGACCGTCACGTGAGCGTCCCGGGCCGCAAGCCGCAACTGCTCAAGCAAATCAGGATGTCCGCGAAAGTCCACTACCACGTAGGCACGCGCCCGCTCGCCATCAGGGCCGCTATGCCGCGGTAGACCATCGATCAAGCCGGCCACGGTTGCTTGCCAGGATGTACTCATATTCATGATCCCCGCTCACGCCTTGTCCGTGATGGACTGCACCGATTCTTGCGCATCCAGCACGCAGCTCTTGCACACGCGGAACTCCGGCAAGGCGTAGGGCAACCGGGTAGGACCGGTGAATTTCTTGTCGGCACTGTGGACGTCGATGCGGCCCGGGGCGTTGACGGTGATATTGCCGCCTTCCAGCACGATGCTGGCGCCTTCAGAGGTAGCGATGCGGATGCGCTTGGGGGCGGCCAACTCCACCTGCGCCGATGCGCTGGCCACGTGCACGGCCTCACGCGCGGTGACGGTCATTGCGTCCTTCTGCGCCTGCACCAGCAGCGGCCCTTGGCCGGCGATCACGCTCAGCGCCGGCTCGCCGCCGCGCTGCACGCCGGCTACGACACCCAGCGCCTGGCCGGTATGCACGCGCAGGTTGCCCATGGACGCCAGGTTCTGATGGCGCCCGGCCGACCAATGCACGGTTTCACCGGCGGTGACCTGCATGTGCGCGCCGGCCGTCTGCACCAGGCCCGCACGCGCGGCGACGAAGATTGCCGCGTCGCCGAGATGAGGCACCTTGCCGTCGCCGGCTTGGGGATCCCGTTCGGCGGCATCGCGCCTCGCGGCAGGCAGGTCTTCACCTGACACGCCGGCAGCCACTGCTGCCTGCATGGCGGCCAGCGGCGCTCTTTTCGCATCGAGCACGCTGCTGTCCGGCTTGTCGGTGCCGGCCGCGGCGGCCAGGCGCACGCCTTCGTGGTCGACGGCGCCTTTGTCCAAGGTACGGGACAGCTTGTCGGCCTGCTTGGCCAGCGCCTGCACGCCGTTCGCTTCGCCGGCGGGTTCGGTGTCATCGCCGTGGTAAGACGTGATGAGGACGCCGGCGCCGCCACGCACCGCGCCATAGGCATCGGAACGCAGCTCGGCACCGGTGCCGCGTACGCCGCCACGATAGTTGCCGGCTTGATGGATGATGTGGCCCAGGTTCAGTTCGGTGGCGGACTGCGTGCTTTTCAACTGCAGGCGCTGTTGGCCATCGCTGTCGTCGAACACCATCTGGTTGTAGCCCGCGCCGCCGAATTCCTTGCTCTTGAAGCCGCTGAGCGCCGCCGCGTTGCGGTGGGCATCGTCGGCGGCCGCCGCGCCGTGCCAGGCCGGGGCATTGCCGCCAGCCAGGTTGGCCTGGCCGCTGGGAATCATGTCGCGCGCCGCCGCGAAGGCAGAGGTATCGGCTTCCTGCACCGTGCGGCCGCCCGGTGTCGCCGGCGTACCGCCCTCGCCCCGGCCGTTGTACACGGCGCCCACGATCACCGGTTGATCGATGTCGTCGTCGAGGAAACGCACCAGCACTTCCTGCCCGATGCGCGGGACGAAGGTCATGCCCATGCCCGCGCCGGATTGACGTTGCGCCACGCGGGCCCAGCGGCTATGCGCTTCGCCGTCGCTCTGCGCTTCCTGCCAATGGAAACGCACCCGCACGTCGCCGCGCCGGTTGCGGTGGATTTCTTCATTGTCGCCAGACTGTCCCGCGCCGCCTGCACCGTCTGAGCCGCTGCCACCGTCGGCGCCGACCACCAGCGCCGTGTGCACACCGTGCGCGGAGGGTGCGCCACTGAGGCGAGCACCACGACCGCCGGCCAACACGGCACGCCAGGGACGATCGCAGCGCACCGCATCGAAGGCGTTGGCGTAACCGACGCTGCGGGCTTTTGCCAACACGGCGGAATCAGGCGTCGGCGAACCATGGTCCAGCCCGGTCGCGAACATCATTCCGGCATCCGGTGACGTCGGCGGCGTGTCGTACTGTAGCCATTGCGCCATGCCGCCCAACCGCATTTGCAACGCCGCCTGTGCGGCGACCGGTAGGTTGTTCACGCCGACGTGCTCGATGCGGTCTAGCGCGAACAAAGGATCGAAGCCTTCCTCTTTGGATGGTCCCAGGGGCGACATATCGTCCAGGCGGAAACGCGTGCCGGACCGGAATGTGCGCACACCGCCCCGCCCCGCGAAGGTTTCATTGCGAGCCTGGACGCTTTCCAACGCGATGCCCGCCTGGCGTTGCGCGTGGGCTTCGTTCTCGAAGGCGCCGTGGCCCGCCGCTTCATACCATTCAGGCACCAGGGCGTCGTCGCCCCCCGCATCGCTGGCGCTGGCTTCGCCGGCCACCGCGTACTTGCCCGACGCATGCCAGCCAAGCACGGTGACCCGGCCCACGCCCTGGCGAAAGCGGCGCGCCAGTTCCTGCACCGTATCGCGCGACTCCGTGGCGTCGGCGCGATGAAAACGCACGCCCTGCTGCGAGGATTCCGGATCCTCCGGCAGGCCGCGACTGTCGGCGAAGATACGCACCGCATGCTTGAGCGGCACATCCTCGGCTTCGACCGTAGTCCAGCCCAGGCCCGCCTCCGCCAGTAGACGCGACAAAAAGTCGTAATCGGATTCGCGATACTGCGTGGTGTAAGGTCGTATTGGCAGATCGGCCAGATAGGCCTCGACGTCATCGGCGATCTGGCTGGTACAGCCCTCATATCCGTCCAGGACGTGTTGCACGATGTCAAGCAATGCACGCTGCTCAAACACGCGGCTGCGCCGCTGCTGCGTCGCCAGCCACAACCACGGCACGACCGTAAGGCGATAGCGCGCCATGCCCGCATCGCCGGCCAGCAGTTCAGCCTGGCGCAGGACGCCACTGCGACCATAGCGGCTGCCATCGGCGCGCGTGGTCCACAGCGTCACCGGACGCGACACCATGTCGTCGAGATCCAGCGCCGCATCATCGGCCAACACCAGGATGCGCATCTCGGCCAGTCCGGACAAAGCTTCGCGCGCAATCCAGGCTTCGACGTGCAGGCGCATCAGGGCACCGTCGCCCTCCAGGCTGTACAGCCGCGCGTTGGAACTGAGCAGATCGGCCAGTGCATTCGTCGTCATGGCCGGCACATCGGCGAAGGATCGGACACTTTGAGGGCGTTGCGAAGATGGATACGGCACGTCAGGGGCACTGCGGAGTCAAGTACGGCACTTTAGGCACGCCGCGAAAACCAATGCGGTGCCTGAGACGTGCCTCGAAGATAAAATACGGTACATCAAGGGCGTTTCGGCATTTGCGTCTGCGCTTGCGGGTTGGGGCACTCGGGTGCCAGGCCCCATTGACCGGCGCATACCTGCAAGCGGCATTGCTCGCTTTCCAGGAAAGGTTTGCGGCGGCACTGTTGCAGGCGTTCGGCCAGCGGTGTGCCGGGCAGCGCCGCGGCGGTCGCTGAGGTCGGTGGCGGCAAGCCGTAGGACATCAGCGCGGACAATAACGCGGCGTCGCCGTCGGCCTTCTTCCTGGCTTTGGTGTTGTGGCTGTTGCGAGCGGCGGACTTGCCGTCGCCCTTGGCCGCGGTGCCCTTGCCATCCCCGGGCTTGCCATCTCCGGACTTGCCATCGGTCGCCTTGCCTTTGTCCGCCAACGCGACCTGTTGCGGCGGAATGCCCGCGGTGGTGGCGGTCAATGCCGACAGGGGATTGGAAGGCGGCTTGTCTTCCTCGGCGCGGCGTGCATCCGCGATTGCAAGCGCGCTCGCATCGCGGTTCGAACCGGGTGCATCGACGATGGACGCTGCCGCGGGCGAAGTAGCTTCGCCCGCGGACGTGCTTGCATTGCCCTGGCCTGAGGCGCCGGAAGCCGAGGCGAGCACCGCCGCACCGGAAGACGAAGCCGCCGATCCAGCTGCGGACTGGCCGGATGCCGTCGTGCTGCCGGCCGACCCCGTGCTACTGCCGGCCGCGCCATTGCCTGCGCCGCTTGTGCCACTTGCGCCAGTCGGCCCGCTTGCGCCATTGGCCGCGCCGTTCTGCCCACCGCCATTGCCATTCGCCATGATGGAACCCGCCGGCATTTCGGTGGCGCTCCCCTTCTGCTGGATACGCCACCACGCAGCGCCACCGCCGGTACCTGCCAACAGCAGTAGCAGCAGTAACAACCACCATCCGCGCGAAGAACGCTTGCGCGCGGGCGGCATATGTTGCCGCTCCGCTTGCGGCGCGCGCCCTTCCAGCGATGCCAGGATTCGTGACGATTGGGAATCGCGCGCGCCCGCATCCGAACGTCCCGCCAACAGGCTGGGCGTCCGGCCGGGTGCGGCCGATGTCGCGTCGTCTAGTGCCATGCGTCTACCCGTGTTGCGAGGGCCCATGCCCTCCGTTTATCCAGGTCGTCGATCGCGATGCGGTCATGCCCATCAGGCATTGCACCTTGTTACGATTTCAGGAACTCAGACGCGAGTTTGAGGCGTTGACGCTATTGCTTCAACCGCAGTTAAGACAAAAGATTACGCCTTCGCTCTGGTGACCTCTTTTGCTCATCCTTCTGCCCGTCTACTTTCTCGCCGCCGTCTGCATCTCGGCTTGGCTCTTCTTCCCCGCGTTGCGCACCACGACGCTGCGGGGAATACGCGCCTGCCTGCACGGCCTGCGCCGAGGCGTTGCTCGCTCGAAACAACGGGCTGGCGGCCACGTCGGCGGGTTGGCGCAAGGTGTCGCGGGAGGCATCGGCGGCGCCGCGAACCACGTCGCGGGATATGTAAAACGCCACCGTTGGCAAACGGCCGCGGTGGTGCTGGTGGTGTCTCTTCCTACCCTTTTTGCTTTCCTCATGAGACACAATCACACATTTGTTTACGAGACGGATTTACGAAATCCTAACGTACAAATTGAAGCGCTTTTGGCGGGAGAAAGGCTGGTTCCGCCTCCCCCGCTGCCTCCCGAAGCGTTCACTACAGCGGAAGTGGTGATGGTGCGTCCGAACATCGTCACCGCCAGCCGCAAGTGGGAGCTGCTGGATCCGGACTTCACTCAGCGTCTGCTGCTGGTCTACCAGATCATGCGCGACCAATACGGCTACGAGATGGTCTTGATCGAGGGCTATCGCAGCCCCGAACGCCAGCAGGAGCTGCTCGACAAGGATGGTCCGGTCGTGACCAACGCCGGCGCCTGGCAGAGCTATCACCAATACGGCCTGGCCGCGGATAACGCGTTCCTGCGCGATGGCAAGATCGTCATATCGGAAAAGGATCCTTGGGCGCTGCGCGGCTACCAGCTCTATGGCGAGGTGGCGCAGCGTGTCGGCCTTACCTGGGGCGGCCACTGGAAGTTCGCGGACTACGGCCATGTCGAGTACCGCAAGCCCGGGGTCAAGCTGGGCGCGCCGCCGCCGCCTGAATGATGGCCGAACCCTGCACACCCGAACCGCCCTGCCCTCGAATCAAAAACATAACGCTGTCCTCGTCATCCAAACATGTCCCGTTTCCTCAAGTCCGGTTTGATCATTGCGCTGGTATTCGGCGTGGTGTGGCTGGCCGTCATCATCTGGTGGCAGGAGACGCGCGCGCTGCCTACCGCGGTGGATATCGGCATCTTCCTGTTCGCCCTGCCGCTGGCCCTGCTGGGCCTGGGCTGGCTGGGCCTGCGTGCGGCCCGCGCCGCGGGCGCGCCCAAGCCGCAAGCGGATGCGGATGCGGCCACCGCGCCTGCCATGACGGCCACGGCGGCACGTCCACTCGCCGCAAGGCTGGCGCTGCTCGGCGTGGCCGCGCACACGGCGGCTGGCGCCAGCATCACCAGCACGCGCAAGGCACTGGCCGAACAGGGCCGGCCCCAGCTGGATCCGCAATTGAAGGACGCACGCGGCTTCCCCGTGTTCGGTGCGCGCGTCGCCACGCTGGACACCAATGCGCTGCGCTTGCGCGCGCAGGCCGCCGACGCGCCGTCCGAGGCCCAGCAAGACGAACCCTTGCGCGCCACCGCGCTGCTGCGCGCGGTGCTGGAAGACACCCGCAACCAGGCCATGGATCGGGTCCTGTTCAAGCACATGCCCGATGGCCCCAGTGAACAGGACACGGACTGGCCCATGCTGCACGTCGACCTGATGCTGCCCGGTGCGTGGGAAGCCGGTGCGCGCGAGCGCGCGGCCCAGGTCGCGGCGACGGCCTTGCACGACGTGACGGCGGCCGGTGCGATCTGGCCCGCCAGCCGCATTGCGCTGGTCACGCACGAAGTGACCGATGACAGCACCGTGGCGGCGCATCTGTACACCGTGGCCATGCGCACGGCCGAAGCACACGCTGAAGCGCAGGCCGAAGCGCAAGATGAAACCCAGCGCATACGGGCCGCGCAAGCCGCCGCCAACGATGCCAACAGTGCCGGCGCCGCGCAACCGTCCTATTTCAGCAAGAATGGCCAGCGCAAGACCACGCCGGCCGCGCAACCCGCGCCCCTGCGCATCATCGCCGCCGCCGACTCCTACATCAGCCAGAGCCGCGTCAGCACCTGGCAAAGCCAACGCCGCCTGATGACGGCCGAGCAAGCGCAAGGCCTGGTGCCGGGCGAAGCAGCTGCCGCCTTGCTGCTCGCGGCCACGCCGGCGCCCGGCCAGGAACAGCATGTCGCGGTGCTGGCGCCTTACGCGCGCCGTGCCGTTTCCGCCGATGCGCGCGGCGCTGCCGCCGATGCCGCCCTGCCCGGCCTGGCGCAAGCGCTGCTGCAGGAACATGGCCTGGCCGCCGACAGCCTGGCGGCGCTGGTCAGCGATGCCGATCACCGTGGCAGCCGGCCGGTCGAGACCCTGCAACTGGCCGCTGCCGTGACGCCGCACCTGGATCCGAATCAGGACTGCCTGGCGGCAGGCAATCTGTGCGGCCATGTCGGCGCCCCCGCCCCCCTGCTGGCCCTGGCGCTCGCCGTCGACGCCAGCCAGGAACACGGCGCGCCGGTGCTTGCCGCGCTGACCCAGGATCCCTTGCTGCGCGGCATCGCCGTCGTGGCCAGCTTTGAATCGTATCCTCCGACGAATCCTTCCCCTCCGTCTCCAACATGACCAGCCCATCCGGACTGTTTTCCAGCTTCACCAGTTTCCTGAGCGATACGCGCTCCTGGATATCCCGCATCGCCTCCAGCCCGAAGACGTTCATCTTCTTCGGGCTCATCGCCTTGCTGGTCTTCCTGTTCCTCCTGGCCGATACGCCGGAGACGGGACTGGTGTGGGCCGGCACCGCGCTGGGCGTCTTCCTGGTGCTGTGGCTGCTGGTTTTCGTGATCCGCCGCGCGCGGTCGCGCAAGGCCAATGACCAGCTCGGCGACGTCCTGGAGAAGCAGGCGCAAACTGGCAAGAGCACCTCGCGCGGCGACGTGCAGGCCCTGCGCGAACGCATGTCGCAGGCGGTACGCACCATCAAGACGTCCAAGATCGGCCAGTTGTCCGGCAACCAGGCCTTGTACGAACTGCCCTGGTACATCGTCATCGGCAACCCCGCCGCCGGCAAGAGCAGCGCGGTGATCAACTCCGGCCTGCAATTCCCCTTCGCCGACAAGAACGGCGCGGCGGTGCGGGGGGTGGGCGGCACGCGCAACTGCGACTGGTTCTTTACCACCGAAGGTATCCTGCTCGACACCGCGGGCCGCTACTCGGTACACGAGGAAGACCGCGATGAATGGCTGGGCTTCCTGGACCTGCTGAAAAAACACCGCTCGCGCGCGCCCATCAACGGCATCATCGTGGCCGCCAGCATCGACGAACTGTCGGCGTCCGGACCGGAGTTCGCCATCGAGCTGGCCAAGAACCTGCGCCAACGCGTACAGGAACTGATCGACCGGCTGGAAGTCTTCGCGCCGGTATACATCATCTTCACCAAGGCCGACCTGATTGCCGGTTTCGACGAGTTCTTCGCCGACAGCGACGAACGCGAACGCAACCGCGTCTGGGGTGCCACCCTGCCCTACGGCGCCGAGGAAAGCCGCGACGTGCTGTCGTTGTTCGACGCGCGTTTCGACGAACTGTATGAAGGCCTGAAGGAGATGGGCACGGCGCAAATTTCCTTGCGGCGTTCCGGTGACCTGCCCCCTGGCCTGCTGACCTTCCCGCTGGAATTCGCGTCGATCAAGCCCGCGTTGCGCACGTTCCTGTCGACCCTGTTCGAGACCAATCCCTTCCAGTACAAGCCCATCTTCCGCGGCTTCTACTTCACCAGCGCCCTGCAGGAAGGCGTGGCGCGCAGCACGTCCACCGACAAGCTGGCCGAACGTTTCGCCCTGGCGCCGTCGCGGCGCGCAGCCACGCAGCACGTGTCCTCGCACAACGGCTACTTCCTGCGCGACCTGTTCTCCAACGTCATCTTCTCCGACAAGAAACTGGTGCGCCAGCACGCCAGCCCGGGCAAGGTGCGCATGCGCTACCTGGGCTTCTTCGGCCTGGTGCTGGTGCTGGGCCTGGTGTTGGGCGGCTGGACCTGGTCCTATATGGGCAACCGCCAGTTGGCTTCGAACGTGCAGGCCGACCTGGACAAGGTCGTGCGCATGCAGCAGGAAGGCTCCGACCTGCAGAGCCGTCTGGAAGCCATGCAGATCCTGCAGGACCGCATCGAACAACTGGACCGCTACGCCACCAGCCGGCCAGTCTCGCTGGGCCTGGGGCTGTACCAGGGCGACGAACTGCGCCATCGCCTGCTGCAGGAGTACTACGCCGGCCTGAACCAGATCATGCTGATGCCGGTCAAGGGCAGCCTGGAAGACTACCTGGCGCGGGTCGGTAATTTCAGCACCTCCGGCAACGGCAATGGCAGCGGCACTGCCAGCACCAATGGCCAGCCCGCGGTCCGCCCCGTCCCCGTGACGGCCGCGGCGCCCGACACGCTGTTCCAGGATTCCTCGCCGACCAATCCGCAGGACGCCTACAACGCGCTGAAGACCTACCTGATGATGTCGAGCCGGGAACACGTCGACCCGACCCATCTGTCGGACCAGATCACGCGCTTCTGGCGCGGCTGGCTGGAGACCAACCGCGGCACCATGCCGCGCGACGCGCTGATCCGCAACGCGGAACGCATGATCTCCTTCTACTCGGCGCGCTCCTCCGACACTGAATGGCCACGCATCAATATGAACCTGGCGCTGGTCGAACGCACCCGCGGCAATCTGCGCACCGTGATGCAAGGCATGCCGGCGCGCGAGCGTGCCTACGCCACCATCAAGGCGCGCGCCGCCACCCGCTTCCAGACGATGACGGTGGCCCGCATCGTCGGCAACCAGGACAGCGTGGTGATGGCCGGCAGCTACGCCATCCCGGGCACGTTCACGCGCGAGGCCTGGGAGCAGTACGTGCAGCCCGCCATCCGCGAAGCGTCCAGCAAGGAACTGCAGACCACCGACTGGGTGCTGGGCGTGAATGCCCGCGACGACCTGACGCTGGAAGGCAGCCCGGAGCAGATCCAGAAGAGCCTGGACACGATGTACAAGACGGAATACGCGGAGGAATGGAAGAAGTTCCTGGGCGGCGTCAGCATCCAGCCTTTCACCAGCTTCAGCCAGGCCGTGGACGCGATGAACCGCCTGGGCGACCCGCAGACCTCGCCCATCGCCAAGCTGATCAACACGGCCTATGACCAGACTTCCTGGGACAACCCATCGCTGATCAGCACCGGCCTGCAGCAGACGCAGACCGGCGTGGTGGCCTGGTTCAAGCGCGAAGTGCTGCGCCAGAGCACGGCCCCGCAGGTCAAGGAGAACCCCAACAACACGCTGCCCATGGGGCCGGTGGGCCGCGAGTTCTCGGATGTGGCGCGCCTGGTGGTGGCGCATGAGAACCAGTCGCTGCTGGGCAACTACATGACTGCCCTGTCGAAGATCCGCACGCGCTTCAACACGCTGAACAACCAGGGCGATCCCGGCCCCGGTGCGCTGGTGTTGATGCGCCAGACGCTGGAAGGCAAGGAATCGGAACTGGCCGACGCGTTGAAGCTGGTCGACGAGCAGATGCTGGCGGGCTTGACCGATACCCAACGCGAAACGCTGCGCCCGCTGCTGGTGCGTCCGCTGGTGCAGGCCTACGCGGTGACGCTGCAACCCGCCGAGCGCGAGCTGAACAAGGTGTGGACGGCGCAGATATACCAGCCCTTCAACCAGGACTTGGCCGAAAAATATCCCTTCTCGCCCAATGCCACCGTGGAAGCCAGTGCGCAGGAGATCGGCCAGATCTTCGGCCCGCAAGGCGCCATCGCCAAGTTCGTGTCCGATACGCTGAGCCCGCTTACCGTGCGCCGTGGCGATGTGTTGACGGCACGCACGTGGGGAGATCTGGGCGTCAATCTGCTGCCCACCTTCACCGCCAATTTCTCGCAGTGGGTGGCGCCGCTGTCGGGCGCGGCGGCTGGCGGCGGCGCGGCGGCGCAACCGCAGACGCTGTTCCAGATCCAGCCCAAGCCTGCCCAAGGCGTGACCGAGTACACCATCGAGATCGACGGCCAGCAATTGCGCTATCGCAATACGCCGCCGCAGTGGGTCAACTTCGTGTGGCCCAACGCCCAGGGGGCGCCCGGCGCGCGCATCACCGCCACGGCCTTCGACGGCAGCGTGGTCGAGGTGGTGAACGAGCCGGGCCGCTACGGCCTGGAAAAGCTCATTGGTTCAGCGCAACGCACTTCCAATCCCGACGGTAGTTTCAATATGACCTGGTCCAAAGCCGGCGTTTCGGTCCCCGTCACGCTACGCATCATCAGCAACGCCCAGGCGGCCGGCTCCGGCGCCAGTGAGCCTTCCAGCGGCCAGGGCCTGCGCAATCTGCGCCTGCCCCAGGCGGTGGTGGCGCCCACGCCGGCCAATCTGGCGGACAATCGCACGGCCCTGGCGCCAGCCCAGGCCCAAACCCGCGCAGGAGGCAAATGATGAACGCGCCCCTGCAATCCCCCGCCTATCGCGCCGCGTACTTCGGCAAGATTCCTTCGCGTGGCGACTTCGTGCGCAGCACCACGCATCCGCAGCTGATGGCCAGCCTGGACGCCTGGGCCGCCAATACGATGGAGCTGCTGGCGCAGGACCCGCATTGGAAGACACTCTACGACGACGCGGCGGGTTTCAATTTCGCGTTCCTGGGGCCGCGCAGCAAGATCGCGGTGGCGGGACATCTGCGCCCCAGCCAGGATCAATCCGGCCGGCGTTTTCCTTTCCTCAGCGCGACGTCGCTGGAGGTCTCGCGGCCACTGGAATTCATGGCCCGCAGTCCGGTATCGTTCAGCCGCTTGTGGAACCGGCTCGACGCGGTGACGACGACGCTGATCACCGATGCGGATTCCAGCTCCGGGCTGCAGTCCTTGAACAGCCTGGAGGGCGCCATCCACATCGCGCCGGATGACGGTTTCGATACCTTCGTCGATGTGCAGACGCTGGAACGCGTGGAGCAGATGCTGCGCGGCGATGGCCATGAGCTGCGGCTGCATGACGTCATCCTGGCCTTGGGCATCCTGCTGGAACCGGTCATGAACAGCGGCGCCTCGCATCTTGACCAGGGGCTGGCGCTGCCGCTGCCCAGCGATCCGATGTACGCGAACCTGGTGGCGGCCTACTGGATGACGCTGGTGACGCCGTTCCTGGCGCTGGCGGATTTCGAAGTCGCGACCTTCATCGGCCGCATCGGCGGCAAGCCCCGCCTGGTGATCGGCTTTCGCGGCGCATCGCCGCACACCCTGGCCAGCCTGCTGTCGACGCCGCAGGTGCTGGCGGCACAGAACATCGTGCTGGACCAGGCCCCATGGGTGAGCGAGCACGTCAACGCCAGCCATGGCCTGGCCAAGCTGGCCAGCTATCTTGATCAACCGAAATTGTCGCTGCGCACCGCGCTGGACACTTTCCGCGAAGTTTTTATCGGAGCATGACTATGCGCCTGGCTTTCTTTGCCGCCGCCTTCGCGCTGTCCGGCGCCTGCGCCGCCCAGGACGCCGCCACGGTGGTCCCTGCCAATGTCGTGCCGCAACCGGGTCAGGTGGTGGCCAGTGGCGCCGTTCCCGACCAGGCGACCAAGGCCGATGTGCTGGCCAAGCTGCAGCAGTTGTATGGCGTGGGCAATGTGATCGACCGCATCGACGTGGGTGGCGTGGTGGCGCCGCCCAATTGGAGCACGCACGTCGGCAAGATGATTTCACCGCCCTTGAAGCAGATCAATCGAGGACAGCTGGATATCGACGGGACGCAGATCAGTCTGCGCGGCGAGGTGCAGAACGAGGCATCGCGCCAGCAGATCGCCAGCAGCCTGGCGACGGCGCTGAATCCGACCTACAAGATCGTCAACGGCCTGCGGGTGGCGGCGGCCAAAGACGAACAGGGGATGCTCGACAATCTGCTCGCCAATCGTACGGTGGAATTCGAGACGGGCAGCGCGACGTTGACGACGCGCGGGCGCGAGTTGCTGGACGAGGTGGCGAATGTGTTGCCGCGCATCCGTGCCGACAAGGTGCAGATCATCGGCCACACGGACAGTTCCGGCAGCCGGGCCACGAATCTGGCGCTGAGCCAGGCGCGCGCGGATGCGGTGAAGGCCTATATGGTGGAAAAAGGCCTGCCCGCGGCGCGCTTCGACGCGGTGGGCGTTGGACCAGACCAACCCTTGATGACCAATGCCACGGCCGAAGGACGAGCCAAGAACCGGCGTATCGAGTTCCGCGCCGGCAGTTGATCGGCCCCACCTCTGCCGCCCTGTGCCACCGGCGTCGGCGCCGTCACGGCCAGGGCATGGGCCGTCTTTCTATCCCTCATTCCCTGTTTTCGGTACACCGAGCAGTTCTTCCAGGTCTGCAAGACCCTGGTCGTTCTTGAGAACGGTGCGCAACCACAGGTGCAAGGACATTTCGCCCCAACTGGCGGCTTTGTCGGCCAGGTAGGCGACCGGGCTGTGCGGTTCGGTGCGGCGGAAGAAGTCGGCCACTTCGCGGAGCTGATGCAGGGCCTGATCGCGCGTCTGGATGGGGCCACGGGCGGCCGGCGCGGCATGGTTCGCCTGGTGGCCCGCCGGATGGCTTCCGATGGCCGCGGATTGCTGCGGGAGAGTCATGATGGGTTCCAGACGGTCTGCTTGATCGCGCGTGGCGGTGTCAGGGTATGCGGTGCCGGTAGCGAATCCGGATGCTCCCCCCGTGGATGAACTCAAGGATCCGCTGCTGTTGCCGGATACCGATGCCGCGCTATCGCTGCGTACCAGCAGCCCTGCTTCACGGGCGAATCGTGTGGCCAGGCCAGACGCGTTGCGCAAGGCTTCGCGCAAGGCAGAGAACGAGGGCCCTTCGTCGCCCAGGCGGTCCTGCAGCAATCGATCCAGGCTATCCAGGGCCTGCATGCAGCCATCGAGATCGATCAGCAATTCGGAATAGAAGGCCGGCGGTGTGTCGCGGCGCGCGGCATCGAACTGGTCCTGCGTGACCTTGCCGCGGGTCAGTTCCGACGCATCCTGGGGTGCGCGCTTGATGGCGTTGGCCAACTGGACAGCGCTGTCCCAGACGGCCAGGCCGTAGCGGCCCGCTTCACTGCGCGTCAGCGGAATCTCGACGACCAACTGGCGCGACTGGCTGATCAACCAACCCAGATTGCCGATGCGTTGCGCCGCATCGCCATCCTCGGCGCGCGGGTGCAAGCCTTCCCAATAATCCCGGCACAAGGCTTCAACCAGGCGATAGCCATCCCGCAAGCCGCCAAAACCTTCACGACGCGCCCACGCTTCGGTCAACCAGGCCGCGACGCGGATGTCCTTGCTGCGTTCGCGCAGGACGACGCCGCACAGACGCACCACCTGTGGCCAGTCGGCTTCCTTCAGATCGATGACCCAATCGCCCTGCTCCAGACCCGGCTCATCAAAGCGGCGCGCTTCACGGATCTGGTCGAATTCGGCCGAGAACACCATGTCTTCGCCGCACGGGTCATCACCCGGTATCGGCTGCAATAACGTATCGAGGTCTGTCATCGTTGTTGGCTGAAGGCTCAGCGGCGCGGCGCCCGCGCAACGGCCGTCTTGTAAGCGGAAAGAGGGATACGGGATGATCCCATAGCGTCGCGGCAAGTAGAAGGCTGACGAAACGCTCTCTTACAAAATGAGTAACGAATAATGATGAAGGCGTAAGGGATCGCCAATATCATTTCCGCTGCCCTTAATCCCAAGGTCTGTCCGCCATGAGCAATGAATTCCGCTTGGCCTTCGATGGCCGCTATTACCGCGGTACGCCTCGCCGTGCCCCCGATGGTACGTACGTCAGCGGCGAGGGCGCGATCACGCGCGCGCCGGACGGCACTTACGTGGCCGGTAAGCCGCAGCGCACGCCTGATGGCCACTACATCGGCGGTTTGGCCCCGGTGCGCCAGGCAGCGGACGGCTCGTTCGTCTCGGGCGACGCACGCGTGGCGCCGGATGGCACCCTGGGCTAGTCGGCCCCCGCATCAACTTCTCTACGCGATCACCGCTCACAACATCATGGCGCGTCCAGTCATACGCAAAGGCGACCGCACGTCACATGGCGGCGTGGTGGTCGAGGGCGACGAAACTGTCGTCGTGTTCGGCCAGCCCATGGCGCGTGTCGGCGACCGCGTGACCTGCCCCAAGTGCAGCGGCACGCACACGATCGTCGAAGGCACACCGGACGTCGGCTCCGACCGCAAGACCGCGGTCGAAGGCATGAAAACATCCTGCGGCGCCGCCCTCATCGCCAGCCAGCAGTTCTATACCCTGGGCAGTTGATCCGCCTTGCACCACCGCGCGACGCGTGGCAGTGAGACCCAGATCGGTGACGATCAGCCATGCCGCATGGCTGCGGCAAGATCCGGATGCCGCGCTTTCCCCCCATGCACTAATCCCGCAGCGGTACCGACGCCCATTCTGCCGTGGCCCTGCCCAGCGGGCCGGCAGGATAGTCCCAGCGCATGGGCGCGCCTTCTAGTGCCAGGGGCGGCCGGGCGCGTTGCGCGGGCCCCCAAGGGGTGATTTCGTGATCGGCCGCATAATCGTCGTCACGCGTTGCCAGGCCCGGCTGCTCCCGCGAACCTTCAGCGGTCGACTCGGCCAGTTCGAACAGCGCCTCGGCTGTACGCGCCAATGACAATCGCGCGTTGACGGCAACGCCCTCCTCCAGCCGCAGCTTCAGGCCGCGCAGCACGGCGGCGGCAATCAAGTAGCCGGTGCCTTGGTCCAAGGCTTGTGCGGGCATCGGCACAGGCTTGTCCGTGCCGCGCCAGGCCATGCCGGCATGCGCGATGCCACTGCTCATTTGCACCAGGCTGTCGAAGCCCCGCCGGCCTTGCCACGGGCCGCTCCATGCATACGCGTCCAGCGTGACGTCGATCAAGGCGGGGTTGATATTGCGTCGCGCCGCGGCGTCGTAGCCCAAACCGTCGAGCGCGCCGGGCCGGTACCCGTGCACCAGGACGTCCGCTTGCGCGAGCAAGGCTTCGAAACGCGCGCGCTCGCTCGGGTCACGCAGATCCAGGCGCGCGCAGCGTTTGCCCAGCGTAACGTCCGGTGCCAGCACAGGCTCGTCCCACTCCGGTGGATCGATGCGCAGGACATCCGCGCCGTAGCCCGCCAGGAAGCGCGTGGAGACGGGACCGGCCAGGATGCGAGTCAGGTCGAGAACCTTCAGGCCCGCCAACGGACGGCCCGGTGTCGGACGCCATGACGGCGCAACGGCGAGCGAATGCCTGGTCCACGCGATGAGTGGCTCGGCCGCGATCGCCTTGCCTTGTGGATGCGTGCGCCATTGCGCCCGCGTATGCATGACCGCGGCGCAACCGCCGGCGGCGACCACAGCCTGTTCCAGATCCTGGCCCTGCCACTGGCCCACGGTCGCGGCCACGGCGGCGCGGTCTTCGGCACAACGCAGGACAGCCAGGGCGGCGGCCCGATGTCGGGGGGCGTTGGTGTGCAGGCGTATCCATCCATCCGCGCTGCGATAGTCCCCGGCGATGCTGTCCCAGGTGGGCGGCAAGGCCCAACCCAGCGGCCGCAAGGAGGTACCGAACCAAAGGCCGGTAAGCCGGTGGTCGACCATCAAACGCGGCAAGAGGGTGCCATGAGTGCAGGCATCCGCATCGGACTCGGCGCCGCTGGCGTAAGTCGCCGCGGCACCCGCGAGGGATGCAGCGGTGGCGCGCATCAATGCGCGCAATGCGGCCCCGGCCGCCGCCACGGTGCCGGCGGCGAAATCGTCGACGGGCAAGACATAGGGCAGCACGCCCTTGCCCTGGAAGTCGATATTGTCCAGGTCTTCCCGCGCCAATCCCAAGGCGTCCGCCGCGACGCGCAAGAATGCTCGGCTCACAGGCGAATTCCGGGTTTCGGGATACTCCGTTGTTGCTCTGTCCATCTGCTTGGCCTCCAACATCGGCCGCTTGTCACGGCCAGTTCGATGATGGACGCCACCCGCTGCGCTCGACAGCCGATGCGTCCAAGCGCCAGCATAAGCGCTACGATATTGACGTCAATCTTGATGTTATTCATCAATATCAACGTGCGGCGGCAGCGATGGTCAGCAATCGGCGCGCGCGAGACATGCACCCACTGGAGAACGAGCAATGGCATGGATAAGCGCTCAAGACGCGCTGCGCATCCTGGGCGTGCGGCCGCAGACGCTGTACGCCAACGTCAGCCGCGGCCGCATTCGTGCGCGGCCGGATCCGCGAGACAGCCGCCGCAGCGAGTATCGCGAAGAAGATGTCTTGCGCGCGGCGCGGCAGGCGCGCGGCCGGCGCAAGGTCGCGACCATAGCGGCCCAGGCCATCGAATGGGGCGACCCCGTGCTGCCTTCAGCGATTTCCACGGTGGTCGATGGCCGTCACTGGTATCGCGGCCAGGACGCTATCGCGCTGGCCGCGCGCGCGCCACTGGAAGACATCGCCGCCCTGCTGTGGCAGACGGAACCCCTGACCTTCGCGCCCGCGGACACACCGAGAGTCCGCGCGCGGACCCTGGCATCACGCCCGCCCATATCGCCCGGCCCTGCTCTCGCGGCGGGATTCGCCACCGTCGCGCAGCGCGCCGGGCTGGACTTTCCTACCCTCGGCCGCACGCCAGCTGCCCTGCGCGCGGAGGCCCGCGATGTCATGGCCAGTCTTTGCGCCGCGATGCTTGGCGCGGCCGTGCCGCGGCATGTCGCCTTGCACGCGCACATCTGCGCGCAATGGCGTAGCCCTGCCGCCGCGAACTTCGTCCGGCGCGCCCTGGTACTGATGGCGGATCACGAGCTGAATGCCTCGGCGTTCTCGGTACGGGTCACGATATCCACCGGCGCGTCGCTGGCCGCCGGGATTCTGGCCGGCCTGGCCACCCTGTCCGGCCCTCTGCACGCCGGCGCCACGCAAGCCGTTGCCGCGCTTGCCGAAGAGGCCCGTATACACGGCCCGGAAAGCGCGGTGCGCGCCTGCCTGGCGCAAGGCCGCCCCCTGCCCGGTTTCGGCCATCCGCTTTATCCGGATGGCGATCCCCGCGCCGCGATGCTGCTGGCGACAAGCAAGCCGCCCGTGCATTACCGCCGGCTGGCTGAATACGTCGAAGCCAACGTCGGCGAAATCGCCAGCGTCGACTTCGCACTGGCCGCCGGCTGCGCGCGTCACGAGTTACCGGCCGATGCGCCCTTCGTCCTGTTCGCGCTGGGGCGCTGCGTCGGCTGGTTGGCACACGCTTTGGAACAGGCGCAGGCACAACGGCTCATCCGCCCGCGCGCCCGCTACGTCGGCATCGCGCCCGGCGCCTCGCCACAATCATTGCCACGGGAATGAGTTGCGGCTGAACGCCCGCTGAGTCGTAGCCGTAGACGCCCGCTGCCCGCTGCCGGCTGCCGGCAGCGTGAGGCTGGCGCGACCTGCACGCAACACAATGCAGGGATGTGCGTCCATGGCACACCAAATGCCACCAGAACGTGGCTCAGGCGAGGCTCACCGTCACGTTGATATTGCCGCGCGACAACTTCGAGTACGGGCAAAGCTGATGCGCCGCGTCGATAACGGCTTGTGCCTTATCGCGTTCCAGACCCGGCAGGCTCACGTTCAGGCGCGCCTGCAGGAAGAAGCCGCCCTCGCCCGTGCAAAGATCGACCTCGGCATCCACGGCCACATCAGCCGGCACGGTCACATTCAGCTCCTTGGCCGCCCGGCCCATGGCGCCGATGAAGCAAGCCGACCAACCAGCCGCGAACAGCTGTTCGGGATTGGTGCCCGCACCTTGGCTGCCCGGAGGCGAAAGCTTGGTGTCCAGACGACCGTCGTCGCTCTTCGCGTAGCCTTCACGGCCGCCGGTGGTGTGGGTCTTGCCCGTGTAGATGACCTTCTCGACCTTGTTCATGGCTTTACCTTCCTGTTCAGATAAGTGGGTGGGTTGCTACGAAACGACCATCGGATAAATTTCCTGACGTGGCGTGCTGGCCAAATTATTTATCGCGATAATCATTATGAAGCGAACTATATCCGGATTCCCGAGGATTAGCAACTACAATAATCATTATCTCGATAACTATTTGCCAGGGCACCATGACCAAGAAATCCGCGACCGACCGCGACACGGCCAAGCTGAGCGATTTCATGTGCTTCGCCATCTACTCCACCAATCTGGCGTATTCGCGCGTCTACAGGCCTGTGCTGGAAAAGCTGGGACTGACCTACCCGCAATACGTCACCATCATCTGCTTGTGGGAAGAAGACCACCAGACCGTCAAAGGCTTGAGCGACAAGCTGTTTCTGGAACCCAGCACGATGACCCCCATGCTCAAGCGTTTGGAGGCCATGGGCTTGGTCCGGCGCGAACGGGACATCAACGACGAACGCAGCGTACGCGTTTCCCTCACCGACGCCGGTCGCGACTTGCGTGAAAAAGGCCTGCCGTATCGGGCAGTGACCGGCAAGGCGGCCGGCCTGTCGGCGGAGGAGTTCCGCGTGCTGCAGAAAGCCATCGTCAATCTGCGCGGCAATCTCATCAAGGCATCGGAGGAAGCGGTTCAGCTCGACGCGTGACGCTTGCAGGACGCCGCGGCGCCGACACGCCGTGGCGGTTCAGGAGCTTCGAGGCAAAACAGCTCGCCCCTTTGCGGCCCCGCGCTATCATGGCGGCTTACCCTCGAACAAGGACGATGCCGCGCATGGCCGACAAACTGCGCCTGGACAAATGGCTGTGGGCCGCCCGTTTCTACAAGACGCGCAGCCTGGCTGTCGACGAGATCGGCAAGGGCCGGGGGCTGGTCAACGACCAGCCCGCCAAGCCGGCGCGCGAAGTCGGGCCTGGCGATACCATCACGCTGCGCAAGGAAACACCCGCCATGCACGTCCGCGTGGTGGCGGTCAGCGCTGTACGCGGGCCTGCGCCCGTGGCGCGCACGCTGTACGAAGAAACGCCGGAAAGCGCGGCGGCCCGTGCCCACGCCGCTGAAATGCGCCGCCTGGCGCCCGAGCCGGCGCAAAGCATCAGCGAAGGCCGGCCCACCAAGCGCGACCGCCGGCTGATAGACATGGTGCGCGGGAAGTAAGCTGCCTTACCGCTCCCGCACGAAGCGATTGCGCAGCGTTCCCAGTCCCGTCAAGGACACCTCCACCACATCGCCGTCGACCAGGTCGGGGGAATGCCCGTCGGTGCCCATCCACAGGATGTCGCCGGGATAGAGCGTCAGATACCGGCTCATCGTGCTGATGAAGGTATCGATGCCGAACAGCATGTCGTTGGTATGAAACCGCGTGCTCTCCTTGCCGTTGAGCTTGACCACGGTTTCCATGTTCTCCACGTCCGCCTCCGTCTCTATCCAAGGCCCCATGGGCTTGAATGTGTCGGAATTCTTGGCGCGCCAGAAAGTACGGTCGGACTTCTGCCAGTTGCGCTCGCTGACATCATTGCCCATGGTGTAGCCCAGCACGCAAGACCGCGCATCCGCGGGGCTGAGATTGCGTGCCCGCTTGCCGATCACCACGACCAACTCGCCTTCATAATGCACCTTCGTCGCATCCGCCGGGATGACCACATCCTGGCCATGAGCGATCAGCGCATTGTTGGCCCGATAGCCCACATCGGGTTTGTCGGGTATCTTCAGGCCTTCCGTGGCGATGTGCTTGGTGTAGTTCAATCCCACACAGTAGAACGTGGGCGGCACCACCGGCACGTCCAGGCGCACATCGTCCAGGCGCAGGATATCTCCCGTTTTCTCATGGCCATTGAAGGGGTCGCCGCGTACCGGCAGCACCCGATCATCTTCCAACAGCGCGTAGAACGCGCCCGGGCGCTGCCCGTCCTGTCTGTCATCCCCGCCCCCGAGATGGGCACGTATCCATTTCATCCTTGTCTCCTGAAATCGTAGCGAAGCTTAGTGGTGCTTAGTGGCTGCTTGCTGGCCTTCGAGCAAGGCAAGCAGGCCGCCAATCGTGCAAAACAGCATTTGGGATCAAGAACGCGGTTCCGGCATGGCGAAGGTAGGCTCGTCGCCGCGCATTTCCTTGATCAGCCACGCGCCGGCAACGCGCACCAACTCGATATGGATGCCGCGGATGTTCTCGATACCGTTCAAGGGTGAGGGACCTTGCGGCGTGCCGCCACTGTCATGGCGCACCACCAGCATATACGCACGCATGCGGCAACGCTCCGCGTCCTGACTGTCGGCGACCAGATTGACGATCAGGTGGTGGATCCGCTGCGTCTTCGAGCGGGGCGCCAGTGCATCCAATACGGCCTGGCGGTTGGTCAGCACCTTGCCCTGCCGGTGCCAGGCGCTGCCAGGCGCCAGCCGGTCGGCCAGATCCTCATAGCGAAACTCATCCAGGTCGCGATAGAAAGCCATCACCTGGTTGTGGCACAAGGCCAGCGTGGTGGCCTTCGGTACATCGCCAGTGGCCTCGGCGGATTTCTGTGTATCGGTCATGGTCAATTCTTCTCCTGCGGTTCAGCCTGCACGGCATCGGCCCAGGCACGCGCAACGGGGTGCGCGCCCGGAGCTAGAGGCGCAAAAGGCACAAAGGGCGCTAAAGGGGCCATGGGGGCCATGGGAGCAAAGGGCGGAAAGGGATGCGGCACCCGCAGCACATCGGGGCCGATGTCCGCCAACGCCGGCGTGCCGCACAATTGCATGGTGCGCGCCAGCTCATCGCGCAGGATGGCCAAAGCCTTGGCCGCACCGGGCTCGCCAGCGGCCAGCACGCCATATAGCGTCGCGCGTCCCGTCAACACGCCGGCCGCGCCCAGCGCCAGGGCCTTGTAGACATCGCTGCCGCGCCGCACGCCGCCATCCAGCAGCACCGGTACGCGGCCGGCCGCCGCCGCCACCACTTCGGGCAGCGCCCACAAGGTGGCGATCCCGCCATCGAGCTGGCGCCCGCCGTGGTTGGACACCACCAGCGCATCGGCGCCCAACCGCACGATGGCGTCGACGTCGGCGCCGTTCACCACGCCCTTGACGATCAGCTTGCCCGGCCAGCGGTCACGCAGGCGGGCCAAGGCGCTCAGGTCGAAGGCCGGATCGTAGTTGCGGCCCGCCACCGACCGCATCGCCTTGCGGTCCGAGGCCACCTGGTTCAACCCCACCAGGCTGGGCATGAGCGGGGGCCGCCGCCACAGCATGTCGAGCGACCAGGCCGGCTTACGGGCGAAGTGAAAGAAGTTGCGCGGCCCGATCTTCATCGGAAACGCCAGGCCATGGGCAAGGTCGCGTTCGCGCTTGCCGCCCACGGGCAGGTCCACCGTGATGACCAGCGCCTCATAAGCGGCGGCGCCGGCCCGCGCGATCAAGTCATGCAGACGGTCCTTGTCCTGCAGGATGTAGGCCTGGAACCAGAGACGTCCGGGCGCCTTGTCGGCGATTTCCTCGATGGAGGCGGTGGCCGATGTCGACAACGCGTAGGGAATGCCGGCCGCCGCGGCCGCGCGCGCCAGCATGACATCGCCGCCGCGCCAGCCGAAACCCACCGCCCCGGTGGGACCGATGGCCATCGGCATGCCGACCGGGCGGTCCAGCAGCGTCCCGGCCAGATCGACCCGAGAGACATCGCGCAGCACGTGCGGCGACAAATGCACGTCGGCGAATGCCGCGGCATTGGCCCGCAACGTCAACTCGTCTTCCGCCCCGCCATCGAAGAAGTCGAAGATGGGACGCGGCAAACGGGCGCGCGCCTGCTGGCGCAAACGCTCGATGCTATAGCAATCGTCAAGAATACTGGTCATGAAGCTCACGGGAATGCACAACGTCCCTAAGGACGAATCCCCAACGGGGGCACAGCGGAGCCGCCCGCCGGGGGCCGCGCTCCGCGCGTCTGGGGGCAGTCAATCCTCGCCCTTCACATTGCCGCGCTTGATCACTTCGGCCCAGCGCGCCTTGTCCTGCACCAGGAAATCGCGGAACTGTTCCGGAGAACCGCCCACCGCCTGCGCGCCCAAGGCGGCGAACTGCTGTTGCACCTGCGGCCGGGCCAGCGCTTCGTTCACCGCCTTGTTCAGCTTGTCCACGATGGGACGCGGCGTCGCGGGCGGCACCAGCAGGCCGACCCAAGGCGAGCCTTCGTCGAAGTTGTGATACCCCAGCGACTCCATGGTGGGCACGCCGGGGAAGTCCGCCAGCGGCTCCTTGGTGCCCACGCCCAGGACGCGCAGCTGCTTCTGCTGCACATAATTGGCGATACCGATACTGGGATAGAACATGAAGGAAATCCGCCCCGCCAGCATTTCCTGCAAAGCGGGCCCGTTGCCCTTGAACGGCACGTGCGTCATGCTCAGATTGTCCGAGGTGGCCATCATCTCGGCGGCCAGATGGGCTGAACCGCCCACGCCCGATGAACCGTAGGTCAGCTTGCCGGGATGCGCCTTGGCATCGGCCACCAGGCTCTTGGCGTCCTTGTACTGCGAGTTGTAGCTGGTCACCAGCACCATGGGCAGCTTGCAGATATTGCTGACCGGCGTCAGGTCCTTGACCGGATCGTAGTTATAGCGGCCCGGATACAGCAGCGGATTGACGCTCCACGTCAACGAGGTCACCAGCACCTTGTACCCATCCGGCTCCGATCGCATCACGTCGGCGGCGGCGATGGACGCGCTGGCGCCCGGCTTGTTCTCCACGACGATGGAGGTCTTCAGGATCTCGCCCATCTCCTTGGCCAGGATGCGGGCCAGCACGTCGGTGGGGCCGCCGGCGGCATAGCCGATTTCCATGCGGATGGGGCGCGAGGGATAGTCGTCGGCGGCGCGGACCGTACCGGCCAGCGTACATGCCGCCAGCGCGGCCATGGCCAGCGCGGCCCGGGGTTTATGAATATTCATGTGTTGTCTCCATGTGTTTTTTCAGTCTCGACGGCATCGGGGGCCGTCTTGGCGACCAGATTCATACGACGGAAGCGCGCCCGCGTCGCTGCGGGCGTCGCCCGGAACCTTCTTGCAGCCACATCAATACAGCTCGGGAAAGTATTTATCCGCCATGACCTGGCAACGCTTGATCAAGCGGGGCTCATCAGGCCGATAGTCGGCCACCGCATTGTGAATGGTCCCCATGTTGTCCCACATCAGCACATCGCCTTCGGTCCAGCTGTGGCGATGCCGGTATTGCTCCTGCAATTGATGGCGGAACAGGAAATCCAGCACTTCGGCACTGCGCGCTTCCGGCAGTTCGTTGATGCGCATCGAATAGCCGGGATTGGCGTACAAGACCTTGCGGCCAGTGATCGGATGCGTCAGGAACACCGGGTGCGACACGGGCGGCTTGCGGCGGCGCTGCTCCTCGGTCAAGGGCGGCCGGGTGCTGCCTTTCTCGCGCCGCATCATTTCCCAGAACTTGTTGAAGTCATGGGTGATGGTCATGCCGTCGAGTTCGCGCTTGAGCGCATCCGGCAGCCCTTCGTAAGCAGCGTGCATATTGCAGAACTCGGTATTGCCCAGCGGCTTGCCGTCGCGCATGGGAATGCGGATGCCGAACAGTACGTTGGCGAACGCGATGGTGCGGCTATAGGACATGTCCGTATGCCAGTCCTGGCCCGCATCGCTCAGGCCGATCGGCTTGCCGTTTTCCACGAGGTTCGACAGGATCATCACTTCCGGCAGATCGGCTTCGTGATACATGTTGGCGACGTTGACCTCCAGCTTGCCGAAGTTCTCCGAAAAGCCCTTGAGCTGCGCGGCGCTCAACTGCTGCCGGGGAAAGCTGACGACGCCATATTGGCCCAACGCCGCTTCGATGGCGCGGTAGTCGGCGGTCGCCAGCGGCTGGCCCAGGTCTATGCCCTCGATGCGCGCGCCCAGCGGCGTGCCCAGGGGGATGATGTCCATGATGTCTCCTTCCAGATAGATTCAGAATGCGGCGTGCAGGATGGCCAGTACATCGGCCGGATGGCCGACGGGGCGGGGATTCAGGGCCAGCCCGCGCTCCGTCATGACGCGCTCGGCCAGGGCCGGCAGGTCATCGGCCGGGATGCCCAGGTCGCGCAGATGCATGGGCAGCGCAAGGCGCCGCTGCAGGGTTAGCAGCCATGCGGACAAGGATGCATAGGGCGGCGTGGCGCGATTGACGGTGTCCAACGCCGGCGCAAGGCGGGCAGCCACGGCGGGATCCGCTTCGTTGTAGGCAATGGCATGAGGCAAGACCACGCTGTTGACCGCCCCATGCCCCAAGCGGTACCGCGTTGCCACCACATGGCAGATGGCGTGGTGAAGGCAACTGCGCGCCATGGCCAATACCATGCCGCCCAGATGCGCGGCGGCGAGAATGGTGCGACGTTGCGGGGCGGCTTCGCAGGCGTCACCATCCAAGGCCTGCTGGAACAACCCCAGGGCCTGCAACGCCAGCGCATCCGACACCGGCGAACGGCCTGTCGAATACAGTCCTTCCAGGCAATGCGCGATGCCGTTCATGGCGCTCTGGTGCAATAAAGCCAGCGGCACATCTTGCGCCAGCTCAGGATCGATGAGCAGCGTGGACGCCGACACCCGCCGGTTCCAGAACATCAGCTTGTGCCCATGCCCATCGGCCACGCCGAAGGAACAGGTGGCTTCCGCGCCGGAGGCCGTCGTCGGCAAGGCGATGATGGGCAGTTGCGGATTTACCCGGCGCGGGATGTGCATGCCGCGCGGCGGCTCGTAGCGGGTGACGTGATCGGCCAGTTCGCCGCCCTCGGCCAACAGCAGTACCAAGGCCTTGGCGCTGTCGGCCACGCTGCCGCCGCCTATCCCCACTACACAGTCCGGACCGAATTCGCGCGCCCGATTGGCCAGCTCCGCCACCAGGCCGGCATTGGAATGGGGCGGCACGCCGGCCAGTTCCAGATGCGGCAGGTCACGCCATTGCGCCGCCAACGCGTGATAACGCGGCGTCGCCGCGATGCGGTCCTGGGTCAGGATCAGCGGGCGCCGGCAATCCAGCGCATCGAGTTCGGCGCGCAAGCTCGCCGCGACACCGTCGCCAAAGCGCACGTGGGTACCGTACAGGTGATAGTCAAACGTATCGTCGTCGCGTAGCTGGCCGCTCATCGTCTCTCGCGGTCTTGTGGAACAAGAAGAATCGTTACGCCGTGGTCTGCGCCACGGTCACCGCACTGGCCCCGAACGGGCTCCGGACCAGCTCCAGGCACTGAAGAAGAAACAGTGTATGCAGCGGGCGGAATCGGCGACACTAGCGCAAAACAAAATGATTTTTTCCAATTTGGAAAAAGTGGAGACCACATGAACCTGATCGACTGCCTGGACGTCTTCGTCGAAGTCGGCAAGAGCCTGAACTTCTCCAAGGCGGCCGAGAGCCTGGGCGTGAGCAATTCGTCCGTGACCAAGAAGATCGCCTGGCTGGAAGCGCATTTCGAAGTCCAACTGCTCAACCGCAACACCAAGCACGTCAGCCTGACCGAAAGCGGCCGCCTGTTGCTGGAGAACGCCGACATGCTGGCGCAGAGCGTGCGCGGCCTGAAGGAACTGGTGCAAGGCCCCGTGCGCACCGCCAGTGGCCGCATCCGCCTGGGCACCCCGCCCTTCTTCGGCGCGGTGCATCTGGTGCCGGCGATCGAGGACTTCCTGCGCCGCTACCCGTCCATCAAGGTGTCGCTGCTGCTGGACGACGGCCGCAGCGACCTGATCGCGGAGAATCTGGATCTATCGGTGCGCATCGCGCCCCGCCTGAAAGACACCAACCAGATCGCCTATCGCATCACCGTGGTGCCGCAAGTGCTGGTGGCCACGCCGGCTTACCTGCGGGCCCATGGCACGCCGCGCATACCGGGCGATCTGGAACAGCACAATTGCCTGGTCCACAATCTGAAGGCGCCCACCAGCCATTGGACCTTCACCGACAGCCAGCGCGCCACCCACGTGGTACGCGTCAACGGCAGCTTCAGTTCGAATCTTGGGGAATCCATCCAGAACCTGGTCAAGCTGGACCATGGCATCTCCATGCATCCGCGCTACATGGTGGAGAACGATATCGCCGACGGTACCCTGCAAGTCCTGCTACCGGGCTATGAAGCCGAAGGACTGGACATTTACGCCATCGTGCAGACCCGGCGCAACCTGCCCAACAAGGTACGGCTGTTCGTCGAGCACCTGCGCGCGTGGTTCCGCGACGCGGACTGGAAGCGTTAGGGCGTCCCCGCTCAAGCCATGACCATGTCCAGCTCGCGCCCCGCGCGCTGCAGATGCACCACGCAATCGCGCACGATGCGCGAAGGCCGCCGGCTGGTGGGAAACAGGATCAGCGTACGAAAGTGCACCGCCGGCACGAAAGGCCGCAGTATCAAGCCCTGCTGCACGAAGCCGCGCGCGGTCAGCGGGTTGACCAGGCCGCATCCCAGACCGGCCAGCGCCATGGCGCAGACCGTGATCGAAAACGGCGTCTCCAGCACCAGCCGCGGCTGCACGCCTTGTGCTCTAAGGATGTCGTCGGTCTCGCGCCGCGTGGTGTCTTCCGGCGCCAGCGCGATGAAGGGAACTTCATGCAGATCCTTGGGCCGTACTTCGCGCTTGTCCGCCAAGGGATGGCCCGGCGGCACCGCCAGCATGGCGCGCACCTTGCCGAAAGGCTTGGCATCCACTGCCGTCGTATCGACCTCGTCAGCCGCCAGCCCCAGATCGAACTGCCCCGTCGCCATCAACTCACGCACTTCCGACGACATGCGCGCCTGATAAGTGATAGCGACATCCGGATGCTGCAATTGAAAGCCGCGCAAGGCCATCGGCAACAGGGTGGTGCTCAAGGCGGACAGCGACGCGATGCGCAGCTCGCCCGTGCCGAAATCACGGATGCGCGCGGCGGCATTGCGCATCTGCACCATGCCGATGAAGGACTGCGCCACCTCGCGGAACAACAGCTGTCCTTCCGGCGTCGGCACCATGCGCCCCTTGATGCGGTCGAACAAGGCGAATCCCACCGAGCGTTCCAGCTCCTGGATGGCCTTGCTGACCGCCGGCTGCGAGATGCGCAGCACCTCCGCGGCACGCGATGCGGTCTGATTGAGCATGACGGCATGGAAGACTTCAATCTGGCGCTGGTTCATCCCGCTTTTTCGCCTATAACCTACGTGAATAGATCGACCGATTTTTAATATTAGACGGAATAAAACACCGATGCTGTAATGCCTTCCATTCCTTCTTGAAATGACCTGGGAGTAGCCCTATGAACGAATGGACGCAGTGCGTGATCACTCCGGTAGTCAGCCACGAAGGATTCGCCAGTCTGGCCGTGCCGGTTTACCGGGCCTCGACCATCCCGTTCGCCGATGCCCAGGCCTACGCCACGCGGCGCGAACGGGGCGAGGAGGGCTACAGCTACGGCCTCTACGGCACGCCCACTTCGCGCACCCTGGAACAGAAGATCACCCAACTGCATGGCGGCGTGCGCACGCTGCTGGCGCCCTCGGGCCAGGCCGCCATTGCCTTGATCATGCTGCAGCTGCTGAACCAGGGCGACCGCGTGCTGATACCGGACACGGTCTACCCGCCGGTGCGCGATTTCGCGGACAAGGATCTGGCCCGCCTGGGCATAGCCGTGCGCTTTTACGACCCCACCGATCTCGCCGCGCTGGCCAACCTGATCGACGACCGCACGCGCCTGGTCTGGCTGGAGTCGCCCGGCTCCACCACCATGGAGGTGCAGGACATGTCGGCCATCGCCGATCTGGCGCATCAGCGCGGCGCGCTGGTCGGCTGCGACAACACCTGGGCATCGCCGCTGTATTTCAAGCCCCTGCGCCATGGCGCGGACATCGTCGTCGAGGCGCTGACCAAATTCTTCGGCGGCCACTCGGACGTGCTGATGGGATCCGTGACCGTCAAGGATCCCGCCCTGGCAACCCAGATCCGCGCCGGCCTGGGGCGGATGGGCGTGGGCATATCACCGGATGACTGCGCGCTGGTGCTGCGCGGCATGGAAACCATGGCCCTGCGCATGGACCACGGTGCGCGGGTCGCCCGCCGTTTGATCGAGCGCCTGCAGGGGCACCGCCTCGTGCGCAACATTCTTTATCCGGCCCTGCCCGGTTCGCCCGGCCATGATCTGTGGAAGCGCGACTTCAACGGCGCCAGCGGCGTCTTCAGCGTGGTCTTCACGGAAGCCGCGGCGCCGCACGTCGGCGCCGCCCTGGACGCCTTGAAGACTTTCGCCATCGGCGCTTCCTGGGGCGGCACGCGCAGCCTGGCCGCTCCCATGCCGGTGCGCGCCGTGCGCAGCGTGCGTGAATGGACCGAGCCGGACACCGTTCTGCGCCTTAGCGTGGGACTGGAAGACGAAGACGACCTGGCCACCGATATCGACCTGTTCCTGGATTATCTGGAGCAGCGCTGCAACATGTAATGCCACACCGCGCAATCAGCGCGGCTATCAAGGGGAAATACAAATGCAGAAGTCCAAGCAAGCATCTTCCATTCATCGCATGTACCGCGCCGCCGCCGTGCTGGCCCTGGCCTGCGCCGCCTGGTCCAGCGCACCGGCGGTGGCCGCCACCGACGCCGGCAAGGCCCAGGAAGCCCTGGCGCAGAAAGGCAGCGTGACCATAGGCATCCACAACCGGGCGCCCTGGGGCTATCGCGACGACCAGGGCGAGGCCGTGGGTTTCCATCCCGACCTGGTGCGTGCCGCCCTGGCGCCGCTGGGCGTGAAGAAAATCGAATTCGTGGTCAGCGAATTCGGCGCGCTGATCCCCGGCATGATGGCCAAGCGTACCGACATGATCGCTTCCGGCATCGCCATCACCCCGCAACGCTGCAAGGCGGTGATCTTCAGTGAACCCGACCTGGCCGTGGGCGACAGCCTGATCGTCGCCACCGGCAATCCCTACAAGATCCACAGCTACGCCGACATCAAGGCCAACCCCAAGATCCGCCTGGGCGGCGGCCGTGGCACCCTGAACACCAAGAACGCCATCGATGCCGGCGTGCCGCAGGAACAGATCACCCAGTTCCAGGATACCGAGGCGCTGGTCTCCGCCGTCATCGCCGGCCGCATCGACGCGGCGACCTTGTCCGCGCCCAGTGTGGTGTCGGTGCTGCAAGATCCCAAGGTCAAGGGCACCGAACGCGCGCTGCCTTTCACGGGCCTGATCCGCAACGGCGTGCCGGCCGCCATGTACACGGCCATCGCCTTCCGTCCCGAAGACACCGCCCTGCGCGACCTGTACAACCAGCGCCTGGCCCAGCTCAAGGCCGACGGCACGGTGCGCAAGATCATGGCGAAGTACGGCTTCACGGATGACGACGTCGCCCCGGCGGCGGTGACCACCGAAGCTGTCTGCGACGGCAAGTACTGAGTGCGGAAACGCTGAGTGCGGACAGCGTTCAGCGTAGAAAGACTGAGCAACGAATCGGCGGGAGAAGCTGCCATGGAGTTTCTGGCAACGTTGGGCACGATTTTCGAGGGCTTGCGCATCACCGCCCTGGTCACTGCCTACGGCATGCTTTACGCGGTCCCCTTTGCATTGGTGTTCGGGGTGCTGCAGTACTTCAGCCGCGGCGCCGCGCACGCGGTGGTGACCGCGATCATCGAGTTCTGGCGCAGCTCGCCGGTCATCATCCTGCTGTTCATGCTGTATTACACGCTGCCCAATTTCGGCATCGTGCTGTCCAGCGTGGCGGTCGGCGCGATGGCCCTGGGTTTGAACATCGGCGGCTACGGCAGCCAGGCGGTGCGCGCCGCGCTGCAATCGCTGAACCGCGGCCAGGTCGAAGCCGGCCGCGCGCTGGGGATGAAGCGCCTGCAGATCCTGGTGGCCATCGAGCTGCCGCAGGCGTTCGCGGCCATGATGCCGACTTTCGTCAACCAGTTCATCCAGCTGGTCAAGGGTACCGCCCTGGTCTCCCTGATCGCGCTCACCGACATGACTTTCCGCGCCAAGCAGATCTCGCAGCTGGAATACGCGCCGGCGCGCATCTACACGGCGCTGCTGCTGGCGTACTTCATCGTGTGCTATCCGGCCACCATCTTCGGCCGGTGGCTGGAACGCCGCGTCAGTGCCGGGCAAAGGGGCAATCGTGAATTTTGATCTGTCCTTCGCGCTGTCGGTCATGCCCACCATCCTGCGCGGACTGTGGACAACGATCTGGGTGGCCGCGGCCGCCAGCCTGGGGTCGGCCTTGCTGGGCTTCACCCTGGAAATGCTGCGCCGGTCCAATCGCTGGCTCGGCTACGTGATGCGCTTCATCATCGACTTCATCCGGTCGACGCCGGTGCTGGTGCAACTGTATTTCCTCTACTTCGTGCTGCCCCAGTACGGCATCACCCTGCCGGCGCTGGTGGTCGGCGTGCTGGGCCTGAGCATCTACTACAGCGGCTACCTGGCGGAAGTGTTCAAGGGCGGCATCGAGTCCATTCCGGCCGGCCAGTTCGCCGCCGCGAAGGCCTTGGGCTTGAGCCGGCTGAACGCCATGCTGTATGTCATCGCCCCGCAGATGCTGCGCAACATCGCGGCGCCCATGGCCAATTACTTTGTCTCGGCCTTGAAGGCCACGCCTTATCTGGCCGTGATTTCCGTGCCGGAGATGCTGGGCCTGGCCTTGGAAGTGGGTTCGGATACGTTCCGCTATCCGGAGCCCATGGTTTCGGTGGGCGTGATTTTCCTGATTCTGGCGGTAGCCATCGCCCAGGCGGTGCGGGTGTTGGAAACCCGGCTGCTGGCGCCCAGCCGGCGCTGATCATCCCGATTCCGATTACTTGAATACCGATTACGCGGATTCCGATCATCGACATGCCGACCATGCACGCGCTGATCATTTACATGACTACCCGGCCGCTTTGAACACGGTCCGTGAAGGAGAGCCTTTTCATGTCTCAAGCCAGCAGGGTCTGGACCGCCGTCGACTTCAATGCCGACGGCAAGCAATCCGATTACCTACGCGTGCCCTATTCCTCGGACAAGTCCGCCTATGGCTGGATACCCGTGCCCTTGGTATGCGTGCGCAACGGCGACGGGCCGACGATACTGCTGACCGCCGGCAACCATGGCGATGAGTACGAGGGCCAGGTTGCCCTGCTGCGCCTGGCGCGCGAACTTGATCCCGCGAAGGTGAGCGGCCGCATCATCATTGCGCCGGCCTTGAATTTCCCCGCGGTGGCGGCGGGACGGCGCACGTCGCCCATCGATGAAGGCAATCTGAACCGATTGTTCCCGGGTGATGCCAACGGCTCGCCCACGGCCATGATCGCCCACTATGTGCAGACGGTGCTGTTCCCCTTGAGCGATCTGGTGATCGACCTGCACTCGGGTGGCAAGTCCCTGGAATACACGCCTTGCGCGTTGGCGCGCCATGGCCGCGACGCCGCGGCGCAAGCGGAGATATTGCGCTTATTGGAAGTTTTCGGTGCGCCGCTAAGCATCCAGACCACCGGCGAAGGCGGCGGCGCGTCGACCACGCTATATGCGGCGGCCACTCAGTTGGGGATACCGGCGCTGACCACCGAGCTCGGCGGCGGTGGCACCTTGATCCCGCTGGGCTTGCAGGTGGCGGAACAAGGCGTGCGGCGCGTGCTCAAGCACTATGGCTATGTGGCCGGACTCGAGGTCGAACCGGCCCCACCCCTGCGGGTGAAGCAGTCGCAGGGCCGCAACCATTTCCTCTATGCCGCGGAAGATGGCTTGTTCGAACCGTTCGTCGCGGTGGGCAGCGAGGTCAGCGCCGGCCAACTGGCCGGCTATCTGCATCCTCACCACACCCCCCTACGCGAGCCGGTCGCGCTGCACTTCCCCGCCAGCGGCATCGTGTCCTGCCGGCGCTTTCCCACGCTGACCGAGCGCGGGGATTGCTTGTACAACCTGGTGGCCTGACGGTGGTTCTAAAAGCGGCAGGCAGGACGGTCCCTGCGCGAGCAAGCGGGGCTATGACTTCGAGGCTATGACTTCGGGGCTATGACTTCGTGACCCGGGCCATGGACCGGCCTTGCTTCGACGTACGAGTCCCGCATGGCCCGACCGCCGCTTAGAAGCGATACCCGAGGTTCAAACTCACCGTGTTGTTGCGCTGGCCCCCGCCGAACTGACCAGCGTAGTTGACCCCCAAGGCGGTGTTCTTGTTCAGGTTGAACTTGGCACCCGTCTCCACCAGGGCAACATTACGCGCGACAGGCGCGCCGGTGACAGTGAAACCGTCACCCATGGCGAAGGACATATGCGTGCGGCTATGCACATCGCCAGTGTTACGCCGCCAGCCCAGTCCCGCGGTCCACTGTCCTTCGACGGCGCCCAGCTTGATGTCCTGCCTGGCGCGCAGACCCAGGGTCGACGTCGTCGTATCGCTACGCTGATGACGCCCGGACAATGCCGCGCTGCCGCCGTGTTCCTTGAAGCCGCGCCGGCGGTTGTCCCCATAAGCAAGGCCCGCATAGGGCTGCAGGATCAGTCCTTCCGCCACGGGCAGCGAATAGCCCAGTTCAGCGAACCATTGAACCGTGCTGACACCGTATTTGGCGCGCAAGGTCTGGTCCAGGCTGCCCACGTTGGCCTGGCGCTTGGTCTTCACGTCGTTCCAGGTGTAGCCGGACCCGACGATGGCGTGCAGGGCGCCAGGCCCCATGGGCAGGACCTTGCCGCCATACAGCAGCGCGCTGTAGCTGGAAGTGTTGGCCTTGGAACTCAGGCTGCCCACCTTCAGGTGACTGTCGGTGAAGCCCAGGGCACCGCCCAGGCGCCAGCCATTACCCATGTCATGATCCGTGCCCAGGAACAGGCCTACGCTGTTCTGGTCGCCGCGCGCGGAATGGTCGCGGCCGCCGACACGTTGCCAATTGCCGCCCACCTGTGCCCAGACGGGCTTGGCTGACGAATACGGCGCCGCGCCGGCAGGGGCGTCGCCCCAGGCCGCAGTGGGTGCGCCGGGGATCATCTTCGCGGTCAGGTTGTCGCGCAGTTGCGCCATGGGGACTTCGCGCGCGAGCGAGGAGACGGCCAGGATGGTGGTCGCCACCGTGGCGTGGACTTCGCCGGAAAGGCTGTCGAAGTAACGTTCGAGATTGTCGTTATCGAGCGCGTCCAGGGCGCCGTCGTACAGCGGATGCGTCTCGGGCAAGCTATCCACCGCGCGGGCGACGGATTTCTGGTTGGGGGCCTTGACCAGATCCGCGAAACGCAGACGTGGCGGCTCTTCCACGACCGGCGCGGGCACCTGCGCGAGCAGGGCGGCGGCCAACGCGAGTTCGGCGGCGGCCTTGGCGGCGGCTTCCTCTTCGGCCTTGGCTTGCGCGTCCGCCTCGGCCTTGGCCTTGGCTTCCTCTTCGGCCTTGGCTTTTGCTTCCGCGTCGGCTTCGGCTTCGGCTTCGGCGTCGGCTTCCGGCTTGGCACTGTCTTCCGCTTTGGCCTTGGCTTCGGCCTCCGCCGTGGCCTTGCGTTCCTCATCGGCGGCCAGGGCTTCCACTACGAGCTCCGCGGCCTTGTTTGTTGACGCTACTGCAAGAGCGGGCCGGCCCGTCGCTTCGTCGGGAGTCTCTGTCTGCGCCGGCGCGGCATTTTCGGCTTCGTTCTTCGCCCGTCTTTCCGCATCGGCGTGCAGAGCCTCCACCACGAGCTCCGCGGCCCTGTCCGTGGACGCTATCGCTTGCACGGGCCGGCCCGTCGCTTCGGCGCCAGTGCCTGCCTGCGCGGACGCGGCCTCCACGCCGCGTTTGTTGATCGCGTCGGTGGCGGCGTCGCTGCCCTCGCCGGCAACTTCGCCAACCTGCGGCGAAGTCGTCGCAGGCAGCTGAGCGGGCGCCGCGCCCGTAGCGGGGGTTGCCGCGCCGGCGCCGTAGACCAGGCCGTAGACCAGACCGGCAACGTTTTCATGCACGCGCTTGGTGCTATCGGCCACGGCCTGGGCATTTTCGAAGGCGCCGATGCCGTACTTGGTCATCTGGTCGCGTTTTGCGGTCGCCCCATCCGCGGTGATCTTCGGCACATTCGCAGGCTCACTACCCGCCGAATTAATTTTTGGCGCATCAACAGCCTCGCTTCCCAAGCTGGACGAAGCGCTCTCTGACCTATCGCCCGCGGCAGTGCCTCTCTTCACCGTTTGCTTGTCGTCGTCCTGCAATGCCTGCGGCGGGATCGGCTGGCCACCGCCGGCGGTGCGTAATCCCGGGGGCAAATCCGCGCGGCGCTCGCCAGCGCCTTGCTGCGTCTTTGGTCGGCCGGATTTCTTGTCGCCGATGAAATAGTCCAATAATCCATTCACCCCTCTGGGGTCATGGCTACCCTCACCGAATTCTTTCGACCCCCCCCATGTGGATGTTGCCGCGTGCATCGGCGCGGCGCACGCGTCGCCCATGGCCGCCATGACGCACAATCCGCTCGACAGCCCCCACGTCAGCGCCAGGCGCATATTCAACCGAGATCGACGCGGCGCACCGATCAAGGGTGTTTGCGAAACCCCCGCAGCGGCGCGGGGCGATATGGAACAACGTTTGACTCGATTCGACGGCATGGTTGTATCGACTCCATAGAGGACCATCCGAGGCACAGGACGCACCCCGTAATCGAGCCGGTCAGTAACTGCCCTCGCCGAATAGTTTCAGGCGGCAGTAAGCAGAAGGCCGGATCCAAGATCCGGCCCCCGGGCACGCCATCTACACTTAAGCCACTCAACGAAAAATCAGCTTGGAACAGCTAATTCCAATTGATTAACCATCGCGACGCGCAACAACAGAACACAACAATAGATACGCAAAAGGCGCGTCAAAAACGCCAGTTAACGTTAAGACTTGCCGAATGATCACGCGTGCCGCCGCCGAACTGGCCCGCGTAATTGATGCCGACCGCGGCGGACTTGCCGACGTGGACCTTGAAGCCGGTTTCGACGAGCAAACTGTCGCGCGTGACAGGCGCGCCGGTGACGGTAAAACTATCGCCTGCATCGAAAGACATGCTGGCCTTGGTCCGTAAATCACCGGAATTGCGCCGCCAACCAAGCGCACCACTGACCTGCCCCTTATGCCTGCCCAGATTGATGTCTTGAGTCCCGCGCACGCCCACCGTCACAGTCGTCGTATCGCTGCTCTGGCGCTTGCTGGACAGCGCGGCGCTGCCCCCTCGTTCGTTGATCGACCGGCGCCGGTTATTCGCTTGCGATAATCCGACATAAGGCTGCACCGTCAGGTCAGGCGTCACAGGCAGCGCATAGCCCAGTTCCGCGAAAAGCTGCGTCGTGTTGGCGCCGTAGTCCGCGCGCAGGTGCTGGTCCAGCCCTCCGCCCGTCACGCGGCGCTTGGTCCGCACATCGTGCCAGGTATATGCGCCGCCCAGCATCATATGGATAGCGCCTGGCCCCGCGGGCAGGACCTTGCCGCCATAGAGGATCGCGCTATAGCTGGAGATATTGGCGGAAGAACCCAGGCTGGCCACGTTCAGGCGACTGTCCGTGTAGCCAAGGGCGCCCCCTATGCGCCACCCCCTGCCGATTTCCTCGTCCATGCCGATGAAGATGCCGCCGCTGCGTTGGCGCCCCTTGGCACTGTGATCCTTGCCACCAAAATTCTGCCAATTGCCGGTGACCTGCGCCCAAGCCGGATAAATCGTGGAAGACGGCAAGACACCCGACGGTGCTGGCGCATCGCTGACGCCTGCATCCGCGGTGAGCGCGCCCGGCTGGCGTCCGCCGAACAAGCCGGCGCGCAACTGCGCCATGGACACGTCGCGCACCGGCTCGACAGCGGTTCGCATGGAGCCGTCCACCGTGGGATGCACCTCGCCGGAAATGGCGTTGCTGAAGGCTGCCAACTCGCCCGGATTGGTGGCCAGGAGCGTATAGGCAGCCTGACTGACCGGGTGGGAGTAAGGCAGGGAATCGACCGCCAACGCCACGGACTTCTGATTCGGTGTCGTGACGAAGTCGGCCAGTTGTACGACCGGCGCAACTTCTTCAGCAGGAGCGTCGTCCGGAATGGATGGCAGCGTGATTTCCAGGATTACCGCTGACTCTCCCTCCTTTGACTCTCCTTCCTTTGACTCGTCTGTCGTTGAATCGCCTTCCTTTGATGTTGAATCGCCTTCCTTTGATTCGTCGTCCTTTGATTCGTCCTCCTTTGACTCGCCTTCCTTTGACTCGTCGTCCTTCGCAGCCTCGGCTTGCTGGGCATTTTTCGACACCGTCTTGCCGTCTTCCGCTGCATCTCCGGTAGCGATGTCCGTTTTCCCGGCCTTGCCTTCATCCTCGGCAATGGTGTCTGCTTTCCCCGCCTTGCCTTCATCCTCGGTGATGGTGACCGCTTTCCCGACCGTCCCTTTGTCCCCAGCGGCGGTGTTTGTGTCTTTACCTCCGGTTGGAGATTCAACAACTACGACCAACTCGGGCCTGAATGGATTCCCGGTGGCGCCGTCCGCCTCATCCACTTTCACATTCACAAGGGTTGCAGGCTCCGTTTGAAGAACGAAGACCTTCGTGCGCCTGTCGGGATGGATTTCATCCTTGCCGAGATTGACTTCCGACACCGTCGGCACGACCGGCACGGGTGCGACCGTCGGCGCAGGCGACGGTGTGACGGTCGGTGGCGTAACCGATGGCGACGTGGCCGATGGTGGCGTGATCGTCGGTGGCGTGACCGATGGCGGCGTGATCGTCGGAGGCATGACCGACGGCGGCGTGGCCGATGGCGGCGTGATCGTCGGAGGCGTGACCGACGGCGGCGTAACCGATGGCGGCGTGATCATCGGAGGCGTGACCGATGGCGGCGTGACCGACGGTGGCGTGACGGGCTTGGGCACAACGGAAGGCGGCGTGGGTGGCGCTTCTGGTGGCGCTTTCGGACCACCATCTGATTGCACGATCTTCGGGGCCTGCCCTTCCGACTGCGTCGTCACAAACGGACTGACGAAGGACGACGCAGGGATAGGAGCCAAAATTCGGGAAGCATCGAGGCTTTGATCCGCCGGCGGCCCTGCGCGCTCCGGCTCCACGTGCTTCACATCGTATTGCGCCCCACCCTTGCCATCGCCGCCCGTTCCTACCCGATCGCCATCAAGATCACCCCCCTCTTTCTTGCGCAGCTTGAAGACATAACTGGTTCCATCTGGCCCCGGGACCTTTTCCGTTTGAACTCCGAATCGCTCCTTCAGCTCGCCCCTGTAGTCATCGACTTCGCTGTGAGCGAGCCAACCGCTGTCGTGGGCCTTGCCCTGAATGAAGATGGTGGCGAGCTCTTGTCCATCAACCGCCTGATCGCGAGCTTCGCCGGAAAGGAGAAAGCTGAACTTCAGCTTCTTGAGCGTCGCGTCTTTGTTCACATTGACCCGAAGCGCGGATTCGCCCAGTTGGAAGGTCACGCGGGTATCGATCAGTCGTACCGGACCCTCCAATTCATAGTAGCTTGGGTAGCTGGTGAAAATCAGCGAATTATCTTCCCCTTGGGATGTCAGCTTCCCCACTTTGCGGTAGTGGTTGAATCGACTCGCGTAGTTGTTGTCGCCCGGACCGCTGAGAAAAAGCCACCCGCCGTTCTGGATATCCATATGTTCCGTTGGAACATCCTGGCCCCCCGTGGGATTCGCACACTTGTACCCCCCCGCTTCACGGCAATTGAACAGGGTCTCGCCCGGCTTGATTTCGTGAAAACTCCTGCGCGACCTTCCGGCCGCACCGTCCACACTGAAACGCTCCGAAGGCGTGGCGAACGACGAGGCATTGCGCTGTTTCCCGCGCGTAGACGCATATTCGTTGGCCTGCGCCTCAGCCACACCCTCGACACCGGACAAGCCAAGCGCGACGCCCCACGCCATGGCCAACCGCACGCGATGCTGTCGAAATTGTGGTGTTGATCGTTTGATTTTTTTTTCTCTACGCACCACACCCGAGACGAAAGATCGCGAGAAGTTTGACATCATGACCGCCTGCTCCAACATTGATTAAATTGAATCGAATAACAAACGAACCTACGCATTCGAGGCGATCAGTAACTCACTTTCGAAGATAGTTTCATGATGATCCGCACTGCCATCGACTTCTTTCAATAGATATCAACCGCCCACAGAGGGAGCACATGAATCGCTTAGCACCCTTAAGCAGAAGTCGTCATGAAATCCACTACCGTGCAAGTAGCGTTGCTACAGAGCCAGGCATGGCGGGGGCGATCTGATCATCGACACGGGTACGCACACGAAATGCGAAAAGCCCTCCATCGAAAGATGGAGGGCTTTCGTTGCTGCTGTCTGATTAAAGGAATCTGATCAAAAGGTCTTGCGGCGCACGCCTGGCATCGATGCCTGCTTAGAAGCGCGTGTTCAGATTCACCTGCGCGCCATGATCACTGCTGCCGCCGCCGTATTGCCCGGTGTATGCGAGACCCAGCGTGGTCCAACGCCCCACGGTCACCTTGATGCCGGTCTCCACCAGCAGGTTATCGCGCGCCACCGGCGCCCCGTTCACGGAGAAGCCGTCGCCCGCATCGAAGAACAGCTGTGCCCGCGTACGCAAATCACCGTCGTTGTGGCGCCAGCCCAAACCCATGGTCAGCAGCACAGGGGCATGTGCCACGGTCGCCTCATGGCTGGCGCGCAGACCCAGCGTTGTCGTGGTGGTGGCGTTGCGCGCGCTCTTGCCCGACAGCGCCGCGCTGCCGCCGCGCTCGTCGAAGGCACGACGCCGCTGGTCCGCATAGGCAAGATCGACATAGGGCTGCATCGTCAAGCCGGATGCCACCGGAACCGCATAGCCCAGTTCCGAGAACCACTGCGCGGTGCTTGCGCCATAATCGGCCCGCAGCTTCTGATCCAGGGACGCGGCGCTGACCTGGCGCTTGCCGCGCACGTCGTGCCACGTATAGGCGCCACCCACGATCCAACGCAGCGCACCCGGCCCCAACGGCAAGGACTTCGCGCCATAAGCCACCGCGCTGTAACTGGAAACGCCTGCCGACGAGTTCAAGCTCGACTGGCGCAAGCGGCTATCGATGTAGCCCAATGCGCCTCCTGCACGCCAGCCGCTGCCGACGTCATGGTCCGCGCCGATGAAGATCCCTTCGCTATGTTGACGGGCAGATGCACTGCCATCCCGGCCGCGATAGTGCTGCCAGTTCCCGAGCACTTGTGCCCACGCCGGCGCCGCGCCGGATCGAGGCAGCGTCCCGGGCAAGGGCGGCGTATCGGCCATGCCCGCTGCCGCCGTGGGCGCGCCGGCAAGTTGTGACGCTCCCAGGTTGCCGCGCAATTGTGCCAAAGGCAGCTCACGCACTGTCGTACCGACCGAATGCAGGCCCGTCGCCACGGTGGCGTGCACTTCACCCGATAGCGAATCGAAAAATGCCCCGGGCTGGCCTTCGGTAAGAGACAAGGCCGCGGCGCTGAGCGCGTGCGTGCGCGGCAGGCTGGCAATCGAGCTGGCGACCGCTCGTTGGCTGGACGTCTCGGCCAGTTCGAGCAGGCGCCGTTCCAGCGCACCATGCGCCGAAACGCGCTGGGGTGTTGCGGACGCTGTCGACTCGATGGCAGCCAGTTCGAGGGATGCCGATTCAAGGGTTATCGACTCAAGATATCGCGATTCAAGCAATATCGATTCAGGAGAGCTCGGCTCATGCGTCCTCGATTGAAGGGCTGCCGCTTCAGCGCTTACTGTTTCGGACTCGGCAGGCAAGGCATCGACGGCGGGATCATCCGGGTGCGACAACTTCAGCAGCACGCGCGCGGCCTCATTGTCCTGGTCGTAGATCAACTCCGCCCGCATGACGACATAGGCACGCCCGGCCTCGTCCACCGCCGTGACGCCGCGGAAGCGACCCGCATCGCCGGCCTTCGCGGATTCCATGGCGCGCCGCATGCGCAGGATTTCATGGCTGCTGGCGGCAACGCCACCGGGCAGGACGACCGCCCGCACTTCACTGTCCCGCACGGAAGCATGGCCATCCACTACCAAACGGCCTGCTCGATCACCCTTGACGTACACGACCATCGCGCCGTCCTGGCCCAGCCGCAGGTTACCCGTAACGTCCACCCTCTCCAGCGGGCTGGCGCGCGTCCCCACATGCAGCACATTGCGACGCCCCCGGAAGTCGATGTCGCCGAGTGTCCTGGACCCTTGTCTCATCACAACGGTATTGGCATCGCCAAGCGCCACGAGCGCGGCACCCTGGCCCCGTTGCAGCCGGTTTGCCGGGCTGGGCGATTGCCGCGATCCGCGCAGATCTCCTTGATTCTCGAACCAGGTATGCGAGTGCAAGACCACGGCGGCGCCATTGCGCCCTGGCAGGCCCTTCGGGGCATTGCCACCCAGGCCACCCTCGATGGTCCCCCGATTGAGCATGGAACGATGATCATGCAGGATCGCGCCTGGCCCGCCCGTCCCCCCCCGTCCGCGCCTGCCCTCGCCTTCACCACCGTCACCACCGCGAATCCAGCCGGAAGGAGCCACCGCCACATCGGTATGACGATGGCTACCAGGCAGGTCGACCGACGCATAGGGTGATGGACCGTCGACCAACAGGCCGGCGCCACCGCCGCCGCCTTGCGCGGTCTTTGAACTGCCGCCCTGGCCACCGTGGGCCTTGGTCTCCAACGTCAAGCCGCCGAAGTCCTGATACACGGCAAGGCCGGTCCCGCCGCCGCCACCGCCACCGCCGCCGAAAATGAAAGCGAGATTCAGGTGTTCCGGCTTTCCATTGCCGCCGCTTCCCCCCAGCGCCTCTTCTTTCACGACGATATGCAGCATTGCCGGATCGCCGCCATACCTGGGTAACGCATCACGGAAGCCGTTCAGCCTCAGGCCCGTCGAGCCTCCACCGCCACCCAGGGCAGCGCTATGGCCGGCAACGCCCCTGAAATCCCTGGACATGTACGGCTCTTCGACATGCCGCCATTCCGGCGTCAGGATCACGGTCACAGGTCCTGGCTCGCCGGCATGGTGCGCGGGCTTGGCGGCCTTGAGCCCGGCGCCCCGGTCAGGATAAAGACCGGCGTGGCCTCCCCACACTCCAAGCGCGCCTTTGCCCCCATGGGACGCCTCTTCGTGGAGACGACCGCCATTGCCGCCATCCGTATCGCGCTTCAGGCCCCTGCCGCCGACGCCACCAAGATAGGATGCCTGCTCCGTGGACAAGCGGCGCATATCGTTCTCCAGCGTTGCCGCGGCCCAGGATGCAGAAGCCGGTCCCACCGATATGCCGCAGGCCAGCGCCAGCCGCGCGCCCAGCCGCGACTGCCTGCGCGCTTGGCGTTTATCTTTCTTCATATTGAAAGACAGCCTCGCCCGCCGGGAAGCCGAAATATTTTTATCTTTTGACATGTTTCCACCCTCACCTGATCGCAACCATTCACCGATCTGCAATCTCAATTCACAATCGTGAGCAGGTCAGTAACGAGTACGTGATAAAGGTTTCGATTGCGGCCCTTCTATTTCAAGTTGCTATCCTTATTTCGAGTGCGGGCGATCTCTTTCAGCTTGCTATCCTTCTATATCGATTCGTAGCACTGCCAACTGGAGACATCATGATCAGACTGCGGCGCGCGCCCAATCTGCTGATCGCCCAGCACTGGGTCAACCTGCTGGAGCAGGCTCGCATTTCTTGTGAGTTGCATAACCAATATATGCAAGGCGCCATGGGCGACATCCCTGTCGACCAATGCGGACCCGAAGTATGGTTGGAACACGAAGCCGATCTGCCTGCCGCGCAGCGCCTCATCGACGGCATCGCGTCGACGCCCGGCGCGCCGCTGCTACGCTGGCGCTGCGGATCGTGCAATGAATGGCTGGAGCCGCAGTTCACGACATGCTGGAACTGCGGATCATCCCCGGCGCTTGGATAAAAATGAGAATTATTGTTAAACCGCGACCGCCGGCGCTTCCTTGATCACCTGCCGCAAGGCAGCGGCGAAGCGCCGCGCGGTGGTCGACAGCGGGCTGTTCGCCGCGTGCAGCAGCTGGATCTTGTGCGGCAGCACGGGATCCGTGGGCCGCAGGACGAAATCGCGCTGGAAATCGGGGTGATAGCCGAAGGATTCGATCAGCGCCACGCCAACGCCCTGCCGTACCAAGGCCAGCGCTTCAGGCGTGGCACGGATTTCGATGTCCGGCTGCAAAGGGCTCTCGCCCGAATTCAGGAAACGCGCGGCCAGGCGACCGAACGGTGTTTCCGCTTCATATCCGATCAATAAATGCCCGCGCAGATCCTCCGCCTGGATGCGCGAGCGCGCGGCCAGGGGATGGCCACGCGGGATCGCACAACCCAGCCAGCCTGCGCCTATCTCTTCGGCGGCCACGTTCGCATTGGCGGGCGGCGACATTGACGCGATGCCGAAGTCCGCATGGCCCATCAGGATGTGCGGCAACAGCATGTCGAAGGCCAGCGGACGATAGCGTATGGCCGTGCCGGGATGCTTCTCGCGAAAACGCTGGATGGTGCGGGGAATCAGCCACTCGCTGAAGCTGGGACTCGACACCAGGCTCAAGGTCCCCGTCGCCCCCGACCCCAGGCCGGTCGCCAAAGTGTTGAAGCGGCTGACGTGATCGAAGATCTGCTCGGATTCCGCGAACAGCCGGCGTGCTTCTGGCGTAGGTTGCAGGCGCCCCTTGATCCGCTCGAACAGCGGATAGCGCAGGCGATTCTCGGCCGACGCCAGGATGCGGCTGATGGCGGGCTGCGTGACGAACAGCATGCGGCCCGCTTCGCTTAGCGAACCGGTCAGCATCACTGCATGAAAGACTTCGATCTGCCGCAGGCTGAGCGCGGCGCCTTGGGAATTCATGCCGGCCATGGTCTGGTCCAGGTGGATGCGGAAACAAGCTTGGGATTGTAGGCGGCGAAGCCACGCGCCGCGGATAACCGTCGCGGACAGCCGCGGGTGTGCGCACAGTCGGGGAGTACGGGGAGACCAGGAGGCGAGCAGCGCGGGGGCGTGCGGCGGAGGCGACGACCCGCATGATGAATTGCTCATGCCCTATAACAAAAAACGCACCCGGGTTTTCCCCAGATCGGTATAGCACCTGAAAAAACCTGATTCATATCAATCGCTTGCCCCACAGCCACACGCCCCATGCTGCACCGCACCAGGGTCTACCCTTGGATTTACAGTCCCTCGGCGACAGTCCATTCTTTGCTGCAACAACGCCCCCAATAGCCATCAGGAACTGTCCCCCATGTCCCGCACCATTACCGTCGCCGCCGCCCAACTAGGTCCCATCCAGAAGGCAGAGGGCCGCGCGGTGGCCGTGGGCCGCATGCTGCGCCTGCTGGACCGCGCCCATCAGCGGGGCGCCGAAGTGGTCGTGTTTCCTGAATTGGCATTGACCACATTCTTCCCCCGCTGGTACACGGAAGACCTGGACGAAGCCGATCACTGGTATGAGCAGACCCTGCCGTCAGCGGAAACCCAGCCGCTGTTCGACGCCATCCGCCGCTACGGCATCACCATCTACCTGGGCTACGCGGAAATCGCCCATGAAGCCGATGAACAGGGCGTGACGCGCAAGCGCCGTTTCAACACGGCCGTCATCATCGCGCCCAACGGCGAGGTGATCCTGAAGTACCGCAAGGTCCACCTGCCCGGCCATGCCGAATTCGCCGAGCATCGCAAAGTGCAGCATCTGGAGAAGCGCTATTTCGAGGTGGGCAATCTGGGGTTCCCCGTCGTGCGCGCCCCCGTCGGCAAGGCAGGCCTGGAAGTCAATCTGGGCATGCTGATCTGCAACGACCGCCGCTGGCCCGAAGCGTGGCGCGTGCTGGGCCTGCAACAGGTGGAACTGGTCCTGCTGGGGTACAACACGCCCGCGGTGAACCAGGATAACCGCGGCTTCGAAGCGCATCACCTGCGCGTGGCGCATTCGCAGCTCGCCATCCAGTCCGGCTGCTACCAGAACGCCTGCTTCGGCGTGGCCGTGGCCAAGGCCGGCAAGGAAGACGGCTTCGAATTGTTCGGCCATTCCATCATCGTCAATCCGCAGGGCGAGATCATCGCCATGGCAACGACGTGGGACGACGAGCTGATCGTGGCGGACTGCAATCTGGACATGTGCGAGTTGGGCCGCACCACCGTATTCAATTTCGAGAAGCACCGCCGGCCCGAAGCCTACGGCCGCATCACGGAGCAGGTCGGCAGCGTGGCGCCGCCACTGTGGACGCCGAAGAACTGAAGCCACATCCTGAAGCCACGCCCTGGCCCCTGCGGCTGTCCGGTTTGATCGGTTCATCGTCCCCCCCCCACGCGCCGTGCCCGGCACTCCCAAAGCGGCGCGGTAAACAACGAGCAACGCTTTCCACCCTCATGAATCTGACGACTCTTCCCGCCACCATCGAGCACGAAATGCTGGGCACCCTGCGCGTGCCCGGCTATGAAGATGTGCTGGCCGCCGCCGGCCGCATCGCGCCGTATGTGCGGCGTACCGCATTGCTGCGTTCGCCGAAGCTGGACGACCGCGCTGGCGCGCCGGTCTGGTTGAAGCTGGAAAACCTGCAAATCACCGGTTCCTTCAAGGCGCGCGGCGCCTTCAACGCCTTGCTGAATCTGGATGCTGCCCAACGCGCTCGCGGCGTGGTGGCCTATTCGACGGGCAATCATGGCCAGGCCGTGGCCTGGGCCGCGAGCACGCTAGGCATTCCCGCCACCATCGTCATGCCGGTCGATGCGCCCGCCAACAAGGTCGAAAAAGCCCGCCGCCACGGCGCCCAGGTGGTGCAGTACGACCGTACCCGCGAAAGCCGCGAGACCATAGGCATGCGCCTGCTGCAAGAAACCGGCGCCACGCTGGTGCCGCCGGGCGATCATCCCGACGTGCTGGCGGCACAAGGCACCCTGGCATTGGAAGCCCTGCGCGACCTGCCGGCTGAGGCATTGGCGAACCTCGGCTTGTTCGCCACGCCCTGCGGCGGGGGTGGCATGGCGGCCGGCTGCGCCTTGGCACTGCAAGCCCTGGCGCCGCACGCCCGCCTGGTGGCAGCCGAGCCGGCCGGCTACGACGACACCGTGCGCTCGCTGGCCGAAGGCAAACGAGTACCGAACACGCCCGGCGCGCAGACGCTGTGCGATGCGCTGATGGCCGCCATTCCGGCGGAACTGCCCTACGCGATCAACGGCCATCGCCTGGACGCCGCGGTGGCTGTCACCGATGCAGAGGTCGAGACGGCAATCCGTTTTGCGCTGGATGAGTTGCGCCTGGTGGTCGAGCCCGGCGGCGCGGTGGCCCTGGCCGCCTTGCTGGCCGGCCATATCTCCACGCAAGGCAAGGACAGCGTCATTGTCCTGTCGGGCGGCAACATCGATCTGCCCTTGCTCGCCCGAATCGCCGGGGCGGGTCACTGAAACCCCACTGGAACCTCACTGGAACCTCACTGAACCTTCACCGAAATCCTCACTGAACCGCTATCCGCAAACCTATTACCAAGCACGCAGTTCCCCTGTTTTCCGTAGCACATTGCCTTGTTTCAAGCGCGCCACTCGTAGGGGGCGCGCCACCCAAGAATTTCTATAACAGTCCAAGGAAGGAATCCATCATGTCGTCATCGTTCATACGCGGCGCCGCGCGCCTGCTCACCGCCGGAAGCGTCATCGCCGCTGCCGCCCTGCCCGTCGCGGCGCACGCCGAATACCCCGATCGTCCGGTCACCATCGTCGTTCCCTTCAACACGGGCACCACGCCGGACATCGTCACTCGCCTGCTGGCATCGGTCATCAGCAAGGACACCGGCGGCAATTTCGTCGTGCAGAACAAGGTAGGCGCCTCCGGCATCATCGGTACCCAGTACGTCGCCAACCAACCCGCCGACGGCTATACGCTGGCCTTCGCCAACGTGGCCACGCTGGCGATCAACCAGTCGCTGTATTCCAAGCTGCCTTATGACGCCGACAAGCAACTGGCGCCCGTGGCCCTGACCGGTTCCGTGCAGAACGTGCTGGCGGTGCGCCCCAGCCTGGGGGTGAAAACGGTGGACGAACTGATCGCGCTGGGCAAGAAAGAACCGGGCAAGCTGGTCTTTTCTTCCGGCGGCAACGGCACCACGGGCCACCTGAGCGCCGCGATGTTCGGCACCATGGCCGGCCTGCAGATGATGCACGTCCCCTACAAGGGCGGCGTCGAAGCCGATCTGGCCGTGTTGCGTGGCGAAGCCGACATGGTGTTCGACAACATTTCCTCGATCTCGACCTTCATGGATCAAGGCAAGGTCATCCCGCTGGCCGTCACGGGCGCGACGCGTGATCCCCTGCTGCCCAATCTGCCGACCCTGGACGAGCTGGGCCTGAAGGGCTACAAGGCCGTCGCCTGGACCGGCTACGTGGCGCCCGCCGGTACCGATCCCAAGATCCTGGACTGGTTGAACGCCGCCATCAACAAGGCGCTGGCCGAGCCGGAGGTACAGGCGAAGTTGAAGACGCTGGCCTATGTGCCCGTCATCAAGCCGCGCCAGGCCTTGTTCGATATCGCTCATGAAGAACGTCCGGTCTGGGCCAAGGTGATCAAGGACGCCGACGTACACATCGACTGATCCCCGTCGGTCTGCCTGCCGATTCCATGCCGCCCGCGCCGTCGACGACTTCAGGAACTGTTCACAGTCCCCGTCCCGACGGCGCTTTTTTCCTGGATAGCCATATGCCCAGTCCCACTCAACCCCAGCCTCACTATGACATTCTCATTCGCGGCGGCACGCTGGTCGACGGCTCCGGCGCGCCGCGCCATGCCGCGGATATCGCCATCGTTGGCCAGCGCATCGCCGCCATCGGCGATCTGGCGGCGGGCAGCGCGGACCTGGTGATCGACGCCGCCGGCAAAGTCGTGGCGCCGGGCTTCATCGACTCCCACACCCATGACGACCGCTACCTGGTGATCGATCCCGCAATGCCGGCCAAGCTCAGCCAGGGCGTCACGACGGTTGTGACCGGCAACTGCGGTTTGAGCCAGGCGCCCTGGCTGCCCGGCAAGCGTCGGGAAGTGCCGGCGCCTATCAACCTGCTGAGTACGGACCCCGCGGACTTTCCGTTCGCCACGTTTGCCGCCTATCTGGAGAACCTGGAACGGCACCCCCCTGCCGTCAACGCCGCCTGCCTGGTAGGCCACACCTCGCTGCGCGCGGCCGCCATGGACGATCTGGACCGCCCGGCCAACGATGCGGAAATCGCCCACATGCAGGACCTGCTGCGAGAAGCCATGCAGGCCGGCGCCATCGGCCTGTCCACGGGAACGGCCTATCCCACCGCCATGCCGGCCACGACGGAAGAATTGATGGGCGTGGCGCAGGTACTGCGCGAGCATGGCGGCATCTATGCCAGCCATATCCGCGACGAGGCCGACCAGATTTTCGCGGCGCTGGACGAAGCGTTCGCCGTCGGCGCCGCCGGCCAGGCGCCGGTACTGGTGTCGCATCACAAACTGATAGGACCGAAGAACCACGGCCGTTCGGTGCAGACCCTGGCCCACATCGCCGCCGCCGCGCAACGCCAGCCCGTGCGGCTGGACGCCTATCCGTATGTCGCCGGATCGACCATCCTGCGCAAGGACCGCCTGGCCGTGTCCAGCCGCGTCATCGTCACCAAGTCGCAGCCCTTGCCGCAATATGCCGGTTGGGATCTGGACAAGATCGCCGAGGACATGGGCGTGGCGGCCGAGGACGCGGTCGACGCTTTGCAACCGGCCGGTGCCATCTACTTCATCATGGACGAACAGGATGTGGAACGGATCCTGGCCTATCCCGGCACGATGATCGGTTCCGACGGCATGCCGCACGACCCGGCACCGCACCCGCGCCTGTGGGGCACCTTCCCCCGCGTGCTGGGCTACTACTGCCGTGAGATGCAGCTATTCACCCTGGAAGAGGCCGTACACAAGATGACCGGCATGACGGCCGGCTACTTCCGCCTGCCTGAACGGGGCCTGCTCAAGGCCGGCAACTACGCCGACATTGTCGTCTTCGACCCGGACACCATCGCCGACACCGCCACGTGGTCATCGCCCACGCGCCAGGCCAAGGGTATAGATTGCGTACTGGTCAACGGCGTGCTGGCCTGGCGGGATGGGGCCAGCACCGGGTCACGCACGGGAGCGGTGGTGCGGCCCGGGAAATAAGTATTGATCATCCACTCTTGCGCGAGCAACAGAACGCCTGTATTCAGATATCACTTGGCAGCGGGAACCTGATCCTCTCTTTTCTTACTACTACCGGGTTCGACGGATCGTGAAGGCGGGGGCGGCAGCGTAAAAGCGCCCGCTGGTACACTTCCTGACCACCCTCCGGGCGCGGATACGCACGCGGTTGCACGATCTGGCGCGGCCGCAAGAATCACCAATAGTAGAAAAGGAAATCTCCGAGTGCCGACGATGAACTACATCGCGGCCGCGCTGTTCGCGGTCGCGCTGCTTCACACTTTCTGCGCACCCTTGTTTCTCAAGGCCGCGCACAAGAACGGCCGCCATAGCGGGCTGTTGCATCTGCTGGGCGAAGTGGAAGTGGTGTTCGGCTTCTGGGCCGGTGTCCTGCTGATATTCATGGCCATCGTAGGCGGTGGCGCGGACGCCTTGCGTTACGCGGAAACACGCAACTACACCGAACCGGCTTTCGTCTTCGTGGTCATGGTCATCGCCGCTTCGCTGCCCGTGCTGACGGCGGTGATGCGCGGCGTGGAAACCATCGCGCGCTGGCTGCCCGTCCCCACCGCCACGGCCAAGGCCTGGCTGTGCCTGAGCGTGGTGCCGCTACTCGGCTCCCTGGTCACCGAACCGGCGGCCATGACGATCGCCGCGCTGATGCTGGCGCCCCAGGTCTTCCACAAGGAAATGCCGGAACGTCTCAAGTACATCGCACTGGGCGTGCTGTTCGTGAACATCTCCATCGGCGGCACGCTCACGTCCTACGCCGCACCGCCGGTGCTGATCGTCGCCCATACCTGGGGTTGGGACACGGCGTTCATGCTGCAGCATTTCGGCTGGAAAGCCGCACTGGCCGTGGTGATCAACGGCACCCTGGCGACCCTGGTGCTGCGCGCTCATCTACGTTCGACCGACACCCTGGGTCACAGCCCCCAGGTCGGCCGGGTGTCAGTCACCGCCATCATCGTGCACCTGGTGTTCCTGGCCGCGGTCGTGGTCATGGCGCACCATCCCATCATCTTCATGGGCTTGTTCCTGTTCTTCATCGGCTACACCCAGGCATATCAGAAAAGCCAGGACCGCCTGATCATCCGCGAGGCCCTGCTGGTGGGCTTCTTCCTGGCGGGCCTGGTGGTGCTGGGCGGCATGCAGCAGTGGTGGCTGCAGCCCATCGTCAGCGCGCTGGAGCCCAAGGTGCTGTTCTTCAGCGCCACTGCCTTGACGGCCATCACCGACAACGCGGCGCTGACTTACCTGGGTTCGCTGATCGAGGGCATCTCCGACCAAGCCAAGTACATGCTGGTCGCCGGTGCCGTGGCCGGCGGCGGTCTCACCGTCATCGCCAACGCGCCCAACCCCGCCGGCGTGTCCCTGCTGCGCGGCAATTTCCGCGACGAGTCAGTCAGCATGGGGGGCCTGTTCCTGGGCGCGCTGGTGCCAACCTGCATCGCCATGGCCGCGTTTTTCATGCTCTGATCCCACCGAGACAGCATCAGGGGATGGCGCTACATTGAGCGCCGGGACTCATTGTTGTACGATGACATACGAGACGGCCTGCCCTCAGGTCCTGACCTCGTAGGTGCAAGCCCGGTAGCCGCCGGGCCTCGTCCTTCCCCATTCCCCCACTCGCGCCGGCCCGACGCCGGCGCGCGCTTATCTCGGAGATATGCATGAACCTCACCGGATCCATGTTGATCGGCGCTTCGGCCGTGCGCGGCACTGGCCGCGATCTGCACGCCATCGACCCGGCCCGCGGCGTCAAGCTGGACCCCGCTTTCCCCGCGGGCACCCGTGACGATGTCGAGCGCGCCGCCGCCCTGGCCCAAGCCGCCTTCGACGTCTATCGCAATGTGCCCCTGCAAACCCGGGCGCAATTCCTCGAAACCATCGCCGAAAACATCCTGGCGCTGGGCGATGCGCTGATCGAGCGCACCCACCTGGAAACCGGCCTGCCCCTGGCCCGCCTGCAGGGCGAACGCGGCCGCACCGTCGGCCAGTTGCGCCTGTTCGCCCGCGTCGTGCGCGATGGCTACTTCCTCGACGCCACCATCGACCCCGCCCAACCGGAACGCCAGCCCCTGCCGCGCGTGGACCTGCGTCTGGCCAATGTGCCGCTGGGCCCGGTGGTGGTCTTCGGCGCCAGCAACTTCCCGCTGGCCTTCTCCGTGGCCGGTGGCGATACCGCATCGGCCCTGGCCGCCGGTTGCCCCGTCATCGTCAAGGCCCACAACGCCCATCCCGGCACCGCCGAAATGGTCGGCCGCGCCATCCAGCAGGCCGTCGCCAAGCATGGCCTGCCGGAAGGCACATTCTCGTTGCTGTTCGGCGCCGGCAGCGAAATCGGCACGGCCCTGGCCGAACACCCCGCCGTCAAGGCCATAGGCTTCACCGGCTCGCGCCGTGGTGGCCTGGCCCTGCTGGCCGCGGCCAATGCGCGCCCCGAACCCATCCCGGTCTACGCCGAGATGTCCAGCATCAACCCGGTCTTCCTGCTGCCCGCCGCGCTGTCGGCCCGCGCTGAAACCATCGCCCAGGGCTTCGTCGATTCCCTGGTGATGGGTGTCGGCCAGTTCTGCACCAATCCTGGCCTGGTGATCGGTGTCGAAGGCCCCGACCTGGAGCGCTTCCGCCAGGCCGCCGCCAAGGCAGTCGAAGCCAAGGGTGCGGCCACCATGCTCACACCGGGCATCTTCTCGGCCTACGCCGAAGGCGAGGCCGCGCTTGCCGGCAACGCTTGCGTGAAGACGCTGGGCCGCGGCGCCGCCTCGAATCCCGCCGCCAGCGCCGCGGGTCCCGTGGTATTCGGCACCGATGCCGAACGCTTCCTGGGCCATCGCGAACTGGAAGCGGAAGTCTTCGGTCCCGCCTCCCTGGTCGTGGCGTGCAAGGATCTGGCGGAAGTCCGCAAGGTCGCGGAACACCTGGAAGGCCAGTTGACGGCCACCCTGTTCCTGGACGCCGCCGACGAAACCGATGCCCGCGCGCTGCTGCCGGTGCTGGAACGCAAGGCCGGCCGCATTCTGGCCAACGGCTACCCCACCGGGGTGGAAGTCAGCCATGCCATGGTGCACGGCGGCCCCTTCCCCGCCACGTCCAACGCGGCCACCACGTCGGTCGGCGCCACCGCCATCCGCCGCTTCCTGCGCCCCGTCAGCTATCAGAACCTGCCGGACGCGCTGTTGCCTGACTGGATCAAGCAAGCCAATCCGCTGGGCCTGACCCGCCTGGTCGACGGCAAGTTGACGCCGGCAGCGTAACGTCGACCCGCCGCGGTGCCGACACGGCACCGACCGCAAGCCTCGACCGGACGTCCTATTCCCGCAACGGAAACGGACGTCCGGACAGCACAAGTGATTTAACGGTTTCTTTCCGCCCAGGTATGTTGTACGATGACATACATCAGTGATCGACTACGACATTGATCGGCTCCCACCTTTACTCCAGACGGACTCCATCATGACCACGCCGCAGGAACTCAAAACCATCGTCTCGGACGGCCTGCTGTCCTTCCCGGTTACCGACTTCGACAAGAACGGTGACTTCAACGCCAAGTCTTACGCTGCCCGCCTGGAGTGGCTGGCCCCCTACGGCGCGACCGCCCTGTTCGCCGCCGGCGGCACGGGCGAGTTCTTCTCGCTGGCACCGCAGGAATACTCGGACGTCGTCCGTACCGCCGTGCAAACCTGCCAAGGCAAGGTACCCATCCTGGCCGGCGCCGGTGGCCCCACCCGCACCGCCATCCAGTACGCGCAAGAAGCCGAGCGCCAAGGCGCCAAGGGCATTCTGCTGCTGCCGCACTACCTGACCGAAGCTTCGCAGGACGGTATCGCCGCCCACGTCGAACAGGTTTGCAAATCGGTCAAGATCGGCGTGATCGTCTACAACCGCGCCAACTCGCGCCTGGGCGCCACGCAACTGCAACGCCTGGCTGACAGCTGCCCCAACCTGATCGGTTTCAAGGACGGCGTCGGTGACATCGAAGCCATGGTGAGCATCCGCCGCAAGATGGGCGACCGCTTCTCCTACCTGGGCGGCCTGCCCACCGCTGAAGTCTACGCCGCCGCTTACCGCGCGCTGGGCGTGCCGGTCTACTCGTCGGCCGTCTTCAACTTCATCCCGAAGACCGCGATGGATTTCTACCGCGCGCTGTCCAGCGGTGATGACGCGACCTGCAACAAGCTGATCGACGATTTCTTCCTGCCCTACCTGGACATCCGCAACCGCAAGGCCGGCTACGCCGTCAGCATCGTCAAGGCCGGCGCCAAGCTGGTTGGCCACGACGCGGGCCCGGTGCGCGCGCCGCTGACCGACCTGACGGGCGAAGAAGAAGAGATGCTGAGCGCCTTGATCAAGAAACTGGGCGCCCAGTAATAGGCCCCCCCGTACCGCGCGGAGCGCGGCCCCCCAGGGGGCGACACCGGCGGACCGGGAGACCCGGATCCGCGGTGTCCCCGATGGGCCCGGGTTCTTCGGATGGGCCCGGGTTCTTCCGATAGGCCCAGGCTCTTCGATAGCTCTGGCTCTTCGATGGCGCCGATCCTGATCGGGCTGGATCACGGGGTATGTTCGGGCACAGACAAAGGCCGTCCCTCGGGGGCGGCCTTTGTCGTTACGCGCGCCGGGCCGAGCATGGCGTCGATCTCATGTGCGGGTAGACCTGTATGTTGTCATACAGTACCTGGCGTTATCATTCTGGCTGTATGCCGCCCGGCCGGCCTCCCACTCCGTCCGCAACACCCACGCTTCCCCCGCGCCGCTGCCTGCGGCGCTAGAACCACCGCCCATGGAAAATCCCTCCCGCCCGCGCTCGCGCCTGACGGATGTCGTCATCGAAGCGCTGTCCAAGCGACTGGATGACCGCACCTACCGGTCGGGCGACAAGCTGCCTTCCGAACACGCGCTGTGCCAGGAATTCCAGGTCAGCCGCACCGTCGTGCGCGAAGCCGTGGCGTCGATGCGTCTGAGCGGCCAACTGGTCAGCAAGCCGGGCATCGGCGTGTTCGTCACGGAAGACCGCGAAAAGCCCATCGACTTCGTGGTGGAGCCCACCACCACCGACGCGCGCTGGGCCCTGCACATCATGGAACTGCGCGCCGGCCTGGAAATCGAGGCCTGTGGCCTGGCGGCGGAGCGCCGTTCCGCCGCCGAACTGAGCGCCATCGTCGAGGCCTTCGACGCCTTCAACCGCGCGTCGCGCGACATGGTCGCCGCCGTCAAGGCCGATTACGAATTCCACATCGCCATCGCGCGCGCGTCCAACAACCCCCACTTCGCCGCGCTGCTGCAGGCGGCGGTGCGCGACGTCATGCTGGACCTGAACATCAAGCACGGCGGCAAGACGCCAGAGGAACTGGAAGCCTACGAGGCCCGCAACGCGGTGGAGCACGAAGCCATCCTGACCGCCATCATGCGGCGCGACCCGGGTGCCGCCCGCGCAGCCATGTCGCGCCATCTGGGCGACAGCATCGCCCGCTACCGCAAGCTGCTGTCGCAGCCGGCGGATCAGCGCAGCTGACCCGTTCAGGCGGAATTCGGGTAATTCCTGATTACAAACCTGTATGATGGCTGCCATCATATAAATGATGAGCGAGCAAGACCAGGGGAGTGCCCGCAACGCCGGCATCCCCTTTTTTGTGCCTCTTCGTCCCGTCGTACGGGGCATGGCGGGCGCGCGGGGCAAGCTAGACCCTGACGCCTCCCCAAGCCGCTGCGACCACCTGTCATACAACTCAGCCGTATCTATTCCTCCTCGGGAGATCAGTTCCATGCGTAAGTTTCTGAGCACCGCCCTGGCGGCAGGTTTGCTGTGCGTCGCGGGCGCCGCCCATGCCGGCACGACCTTCGACAGCGTCAAGAAAAAAGGCTTCGTGCAGTGCGGTTTCGCCGGCATCCCCGGCTTCTCGGTGCTCGACAGCAAGGGCGAATGGACTGGTATCGACGTGGACATGTGCCGCGCCGTGGCCGCCGCCATGTTCGGCGACGCTTCCAAGGTCAAGGGCAATGTGCTGACCGCCCAGGCCAAGTTCACCGCGCTGCAATCCGGTGAAATCGACATGCTGTCGCGCAACACCACCCTGACCCTGGCACGCGACACCACGCTGGGCCTGATCGGCGTGGGCGTGAACTTCTATGACGCGCAAGGCGTGCTGGTGCGCAAGTCCCTGGGCGCCAAGAGCGTCAAGGACCTGGACGGCGCCACCATCTGCGTGCAGCCCGGCACCACCACCGAACTGAACCTGGCCGACTACTTCCGCGGCAACAAGATCAGCTTCAAGCCGGTCCTGGTCGAGAACTACGACGAAAACTTCCGTCTGCTGGAAACCGGCCGTTGCGACGCCTACACCAACGACAAGTCCAACACCGCCGCCAATATGCGCACCCGTCTGGCCAAGCCGGAAGAGTGGGAAATCCTGCCGGAAAACCTGTCCAAGGAGCCGCTTGGCCCCATGGTCCGCCAAGGCGACGAGCAGTGGTTCAACCTGCTGCGCTGGACGCTGAACGTCATGCTGGAAGCCGAGGAATACGGCATCACCTCGAAGAACGTCGACGAGATGCTCAAGAGCAGCAACCCCAACATCCAGCGCATCCTGGGCGTGACGCCGGGCATGGGCAAGAACCTGGGCGTGGACGACAAGTGGGCCTACAACATCATCAAGCAGGTCGGTAACTATGGCGAAAGCTATGACCGCGCCATGGGCAAGGACAGCCCGCTGAAGCTGGAGCGCGGCTTGAACCGCCTGTGGACCCAGGGCGGCCTGATGTACGGCTGGCCCGTGCGTTAAGTTTTCCCCTCATGGCCGCCCGCCTCAAAGCCGGGCGGCCATTGCCGTTTTACCGTCGAGTTTTACCGCCGCGTTTTACCGCCGCGTTTTACCGCCGCGTTTTACCGCCGAATTCGCTACACCGTTTCACCGCATCGTTTTTCCGCCGCCTCGCCTGATTGCCTCGCCTCACTGCCTCATCTCCTCGCCTCACCATGAACAGCATCGTCAACGCCCGCCTCAAACAGATCAAACCCTCCCCCAGCATGGCCGCCAAGATCGTCGTCGACGAACTCCGCCGCGAAGGCCGCGAGATCGCCGACTTCACGCTGGGCGAGCCGGACATGAACACGCCCGAACACATCGCGCGGGCGGGCCAGGAGGCCATCGCGCGCGGCGACATCCGCTACACCAGCCCGAACGGCACGCTGGGCCTGCGCAAAGCCATCGTCAAGTACCTGTCCGACAGCCTGGGCGTGCAATACGGCCTGGATGAAATCACCGTCGGCGCGGGCGCCAAGCAGATCATCGGCGCCGCCTTGACCGCCAGCCTGGAAGCCGGCGACGAGGTGATCGTGCCCGCGCCCTTCTGGGTCTCGTACCCCGACATGGTGCTGCTGGCCGAAGGCAAGCCGGTCGTCGTGCAATGCCCTGAAGCGCAGCAATTCAAGCTGACGCCCGCCAGCCTGGAAGCCGCCATCACGCCGCGCACGCGTTGGCTGATCCTGAATTCGCCCAGCAATCCCAGCGGCGCGGTCTACAGCCAGGCCGAAATGCGCGGCCTGACCGAAGTCTTGCTGCGCCACCCGCAGGTCTGGATCCTTAGCGACGAGATCTACGCGCCCTTCTGCTACAGCGGCGAACCGTTCGCGTCGCCCGTGCAGGTCGAACCCAAGCTGAAGTCACGCACCCTGGTGATCAATGGCATGTCCAAGGCCTATGCCATGACGGGCTGGCGCGTCGGCTACGGCGCCGGCCCCGCCGACCTGATCAAGGCCATGAGCACGGTGATTTCGCAAAGCACCAGCTGCGCCAGCGCCATCTCGCAAGCCGCCGCGCAGGCCGCGCTGGAAGGCGACCAGGCCAGCGTGGGCGAGATGGTGGCGATTTTCAAGCAACGGCGCGACCTGATCGTGCGCCGCTTGAACGACATCCCCGGCATCTCCTGCGCCACGCCCGACGGCGCGTTCTACGTCTACGCCAACGTCGGCGGCCTGCTCGGCCGCCAGGGTCCGGCCGGCGAATTGAAGACCGACCTCGACGTCAGCCTGTTCTTCTTGCGCGAAGCCGGCGTGGCCGTTATCGACGGCGGTTCGTATGGCCTGTCGCCCTATGTCCGCTTCTCGTTCGCCACCTCGACTGAAACCATCGAGCAAGGCATGGACCGTCTGGCCGTGGCCGTCGGCAAACTGATGGCGGGCTGAACCGTGAGCCAGCCATCCACGCAAACTCTTGCGGCGTCGTCGCCGCAGCGGCCCCAGCGCCGGCTGTCCTGGAATGACCCCGGCGTGCGCGCCGTGGTCTACCAGGTCCTGGCCGTTGCCGCGGTCGGTCTGGTCATCTGGTTCCTGGTCAGCAACACGCTGCACAACCTGGCGGCCCGCAACATCGCCACGGGCTTCGGCTTTCTGTGGCGCGAAGCCGGCTTCGCCATCGGCGAAAGCCTGATCGACTACGGCCCGGCCAACAGCTATGGCCGCGCCATCGTCGTCGGGCTGGTCAACACCTTGCGCGTCGCCCTGATCGCCCTGGTGCTGTCCACCGCGCTGGGCATCCTGATCGGTATCGCGCGCCTGTCGAAGAACTGGCTGATCAACCGCCTGGCCTCGGTCTATGTCGAAGTCATGCGCAACGTGCCGCTGCTGATCCAGCTGTTCTTCTGGTACGCGGTGATCACGGAAAACATGCCCGGCCCACGCCAGGCCCTGAATCCCCTGCCCGGCTTCTTCATCTCCAATCGCGGCCTGAAACTGCCGGCGCTGCAAGGCAACGCGCTGGACTGGATGCTGTGGGGACTGGGACTGGCCATCGTCGCCATCATCGGCCTGCACCGTTGGGGCAGCAAGCGCCAGGAAGCCACCGGCAAGGTCTTTCCGCTGTTCCGCGCTGCCTTGGCACTGGTCATCGGCCTGCCCATCATCGGCTGGCTGGCCAGCGGTGCGTCGCTGACGCTGGACATGCCCGTGCTCAAGGGCTTCAACTTCCAGGGCGGCCTGACGCTGACGCCGGAATTCGCCGCCCTGCTGGCGGGCCTGACGATCTACACCTCGGCCTTCATCGCCGAAGTCGTGCGTTCCGGCATCCAGGCGGTCAACCACGGCCAGACCGAAGCCGCCAGCTCGCTGGGCTTGCGGCGCGGCCTGGTACTGCGCCTGGTGGTACTGCCGCAAGCCTTGCGCGTGATCATTCCACCGATGACCAGCCAATACTTGAACCTGACCAAGAACAGCTCGCTGGCGGTGGCCATCGGCTATCCGGACATCGTCTCGGTGGTCAACACCACGTTGAACCAGACCGGCCAGGCCATCGAAGGCATCCTCATCATCATGGGCGCGTACCTGACGGTCAGCCTGTCCATCTCGATCTTCATGAACTGGTACAACAAGCGCATCGCGCTGGTGGAGCGTTGATATGAATTCCTCGATATCATCCCGCGCCGCCGACCTGCCGCCGCCTTCGCCGCAGTCCGGCGCCTGGGTCTGGCTGCGCACGCGCCTTTTCTCGTCACCCGGCAATATCCTGCTGACAGTCCTGCTGGCCTGGCTGGTACTGATGGCGCTGCCGGCGCTGGTGGAATGGGCCTTCGTGAAGTCCAGCCTGCACGCGGCCAACGCGCAGGAATGCCGGGCGGCCGGCGGCGCCTGCTGGGCCTTCATCGTTGAGAAGCACAGGCTGATCCTGTTCGGCACCTATCCCTTCGACGAACAATGGCGTCCGCTGCTGGCCACGGTCATCCTGATCGCGGTCATCATCGCCAGCGGCATGCGCCGCTTCTGGAACCGCAGCCTGCTCGCCATCTGGGTAGCCGGCCTGACGGCCGTGGCCGTGCTGATGTGGGGCGGCGTGCTGGGCCTGACGCCCGTGGAGGATGGCCGTTGGGGCGGCCTCCCGCTGACGTTGATCCTGGCCACCTTCGGCATCGCTTTCGCCTTTCCCATCGGCGTGCTGCTGGCATTGGGGCGGCGCTCGAAAATGCCGGCGATCAAGGCGCTGTGCGTGGTGTACATCGAATTGATCCGCGGCGTGCCCCTGATCAGCCTGCTGTTCATGTCGTCGGTGATGCTGCCGCTGTTCCTGCCGGAAGGGTTCACGATCGACAAGCTGCTGCGCGCGCAGATCGCCATCATCCTGTTCGCCGCGGCCTACATCGCGGAAACGGTGCGCGGCGGCCTGCAGGCCATTCCTAAAGGCCAGTATGAAGGCGCCGATTCGCTGGGCCTGACCTACTGGCAGCAGATGCGCAAGATCATCCTGCCGCAGGCGCTGAAGATCGTCATCCCGCCGCTGGTCAGCATCTTCATCTCGCTGTTCAAGGACACGTCGCTGGTGGTGATCATCGGTATCTTCGACCTGACGCTGGCCGCCAAGGCCGCCTTGTCGGATGCCGCGTGGCGCGGCTTCGGTGTCGAAGCCTACCTGTTCATCTCGCTGATCTACTTCATCTTCTGCTACGCGATGTCCAAGTACAGCCAGGCGTTGGAAAAACGCCTCGCCACCGGCCACGCACGTTAATCAGAATCCCGCCGGGCGCGCCATGCGCGCCGGCTCAAAATACAGGAGTACCGGCATGTCCGATGCCATCATCCGCCTGCAGAACGTCAACAAGTGGTACGGCCAGTTCCACGTGCTGCGCAACGTCAACCTGGATGTCGCGCAAGGCGAACGCATCGTCATCTGCGGCCCGTCCGGTTCGGGCAAGTCGACCATGATCCGCTGCATCAACCGGCTGGAAGAACACCAGCAAGGCCAGATCGTGGTCGACGGCACAGAATTGACCAACGACCTCAAGAACATCGAAATCATCCGCCGCGACGTCGGCATGGTGTTCCAGCACTTCAACCTGTTCCCCCACCTGACGGTGCTGGAGAACCTGACCTTGGGCCCGACCTGGGTATTGAAGCAGTCCAAGGCCGAAGCCGAGGCGACCGCCATGAAGTACCTGGAACGCGTACGCATCCCGGACCAGGCCAAGAAGTTTCCCGGCCAGTTGTCGGGCGGCCAGCAGCAGCGCGTGGCCATCGCCCGTTCGCTGTGCATGAATCCCAAGGTCATGCTGTTCGACGAGCCGACTTCGGCGCTGGATCCGGAAATGGTCAAGGAAGTGCTGGACGTGATGGTGACGCTGGCGCAGGAAAGCGGCATGACCATGCTGTGCGTGACCCACGAAATGGGCTTCGCCCGCAAAGTGGCCAATCGCGTGATCTTCATGGACCGTGGCGAGATCATCGAACAGAACTCGCCCGACGCGTTCTTCGACAACCCCCAGAACGAGCGCACCAAGCTGTTCCTGAGCCAGATCCTGCACTGAACGGCCAGTGCCGGCCGGGAGCCTGATGGCGCCTTGATCGCGCCGTGCAGCGCATGTGATCGCTAGAGCACCCGGCCGTACCACCACAGCGACAACAGCGCCGCGCATGCCGCCAATAGCGCGCCCAATGCGGCGAAGAGGGCCGAAATCTCGACCAGATCGGTCTTGTCGAAAGAAAGGCGCGCGCTGAGCGTCTGGTACACGCGCTTCATGCCTTCGGCATCCTGGGCGCGGAAGTACTCGGCATTGGTCATGTCGGCCACCTGCTTCAAGGCCTGCTCTTCCAGCCGCACCCGTGCGGACCAGCCTTCGACAGAAATCACGACACCGTCGGGCGTGCCGATGCCGACCGTGTAGACGCGCACACCATGGTCGGCCGCGACCCGCGCCGCGTCCAGCACTTGCGGTCCCGTATTGCTGTCGCCGTCGGACAGCAGCACGATGGCAACGGAACGGTCCGATCCCGGGGCGACCGCCTTGGCATCGGCATTCGATCCGGGCGTCCCATTGGCGCCCGCCCTGCCGGCGCCAGGATTGCCGCCTTCCCGGCCACCGCCGGCGCCGGCCTGCGGCTTGGCGTTGCCCGACTTGGCATCCTTGGCCTTGGCTTCCTTGGCTTTGGCTTCCTTCTGCGCCGATTCCCGGATGAAGCCGTCGACATCGATCTCGCCTTTGGGCAACAGGGTGGCCAGGGCAATGATCAGCCCGTTGCCCAGCGCCGTCCCGCGCTGCGGCTGCAAACGATCCAACGCCGCGATCATGTCCTCTTTTCTGCGGGTGGGCCGCTGCGCGACAGACGCCGTACCGGCCACCGATACCAGGCCCACGCTCACGCCCACGGGCTGATCCGCCAGGAACAACTTGGCCGCCTCGCGCGCGGCGTGCATGCGGTCGGGCTTGATGTCCTGCGCGCGCATGCTGCCGGAGGTATCCATGGCCAGCACCACGGTCTGGATCCGGGACGGCAGCTTCATCATGGCCTGGGGCCGCGCGACGGCGAACAGGAAGGCCGCCAGCGCCAGCAGCATCAGCACGGGGGGCGTATGGCGGCGCCAACCGGACACGCCCTGCACGGTCAGTCCCGCGATCTTGAGCGTCGACTGCCGCGCGGCCGCACGCCGCCGGCGGCGGCGCTCGTGCAGGACGAATATCAAGGCCACCAGAGGTATGAGCAACTGCAGCCACAGCATTCTGGGCCACAGAAAGCTGATCGATGGCAGATGGTTCAGCAAGGCCTGCATAGTTGACACCGTTATTCTCAGCGTGTTCTCGGTACCACTGCTCAGGTACCGCCCCTTCGTTCCTTACGACCTCACCTCCGCTTGCGGCGCCGCGCGAAATCCAGCAACGCCAGGTCCATCCGGTCCGCCGTGGTCAGTGTCAGGCAATCCACGCCACTGCGCGCAAAGGCCTGTTTCAGTTCTGCCTCGCGCGCCGCGGCCGCCGCGCCGAACCGTTCACGAAAGCCGGCGTCATGCGTATCGACCAGTAGTTGATCACCCGTCTCCGCATCCTCCAGCACCACCATGCCGAAATCCGGCCAGGCCATTTCCAGCGGATCCGACAAGCGCACGGCGATCACCTCATGGCGGCGGCTGAGCATGCCCAAAGACAGCTCCCAGCCCGGTTCGCTGATGAAGTCCGACACCACGAACACCACCGAGCGCCGTTTCAACATCCCGCGCGCGTGCTCCAGCAAATCACGCAGGCGCGTTTCGCCCTGGGTGGCAGCCGCCGTGCCGCGCATGCTGTCGAGCAGATGCAGCAGATGCCGGCGCCCCGCCCGCGCCGGCAGCACGGCCGGACGCGTATCGCCACCGCTGTACAGCATGCCGCCGATCCGATTGCCATGGCCCGTCAGCAGGCGTCCCATCACCCCGGTGAAATCGCTCAGCAAGCCGCGCTTGCGGATGTCGCCCGAGCCGAAATCCACCGACCCGCTCAGATCCAGCAGAAACCAGGCGGCGATCTCCCTGTCTTCCTGGAACTCGCGCACGTGCGGTACCTGGAGCCTGGCGGTGACGTTCCAATCCATGTAGCGCACGTCGTCGCCTGGCAGGTATTCCCGCAGGTCGGCGAAGTCCAGGCCGAAGCCGCGGAACAAGGTACGGTAGTCCCCCTGCAACATACCGTCCAGGCGCCGGATGACAGTCCATTCGAGCCGACGCAGCAAGGCATCGGCCGACCCTGGCGCGCCGTTGACCTCGCCGTTGGCCCTCCCATTGGTCTTGTCATCGGCCGCCGCGTCGCCCGCCCCCCCGCCGCCACCGGACCTGGACCAAGCCCGGGCCGCTCGCGCCTGCGCGGCGAGAGCACCCTGATCGGGGGGCGCCGCGCGCCGCTCAGCCCGCCGCCACCCGAACATGGCTTTCCAGTGGGCGCTCGGGCGCCGGCAGGGCCTGCAGGATGCGGCCGATGAGTTGATCCGCCGTGGCGCCGTCGCTCAAGGCTTCGTACGACAGCACCAGGCGATGCCGCAATACATCCGGCACCAGGTCCACGACGTCCTCCGGCAAGGCATAGTCACGGCCGCGCAGATAGGCCAGGGCCCGCGCGCCTTCGATCAGCGCGATGCTGGCGCGTGGGCTGGCGCCGTAGGTGACATAGCGCTGCATGTCCGCCAGCCCGCAGCTGGCGGGCGCGCGCGTCGCGCCGACCACGCGCACGGCGTACTGGATCAGTTGCGGATCGACGTAGACCCGCCTGCACTCCTCCTGCAGCAGCGCCAACTGCTCGGGCAGTGCCACGGGATTCACATCGATGCGGGGACCCGTCACGCGATTGACGATGACCACCTCTTCTTCGTCGCTGGGATAGCCGACCAGCACTTTCATCATGAAGCGGTCGATCTGCGCCTCGGGCAAAGGATAGGTGCCCTCGGTTTCGATGGGGTTCTGCGTGGCCATCACCAGAAAAGGGTTCGGTACGGCATGCGTCTCGCCGGCGATGGTTACCTGGCGCTCCTGCATCACCTCCAGCAAGGCGCTTTGCACCTTGGCCGGCGCACGGTTGATCTCGTCAGCCAGCAGCAGGTTGGCGAATACCGGTCCCAGCACGGTGGAGAACTCGCCCGTCCGCTGGTTGTACATGCGCGTGCCCACCAGGTCGGCGGGCAGCAGGTCCGGCGTGAACTGGATGCGCTTGAACGAGCCCCGCATGGTCTTGGCCAGCGTGTTCACGGTCAGCGTCTTGGCCAGGCCAGGCACGCCTTCCACCAGCAGATGGCCGCGCGCCAGGATGGCGACCAGCACCCGCTCCAGGAAATGATCCTGGCCGACGACGATGCGCTTCACCTCGTACAGCAGGCGCTCCATCAGATTGGCGCTGTCCACGGCGCCCATGATAGGTTGGTTCATAGTCCTCCGCCTTCAGAAAGGTGAAATACCCACGGCATTGCCCGCGCTTTCGATGGTCGTGGCAAAGCCGATACCGACAAACGTCTTGGCGTCCGTGGGATTGAGGATCGCCGTCACGATGCCCACCACTTCGCCATTCATATTGACCAGCGGACCGCCCGAATTACCGGGGTTGGCCGCCGCGTCGAACTGGATCAGATGATCGAGGTCCTGCTGGTTTTCCGCGGAGGCGAATTCCCGGTCCAGGCCGGACACCACGCCGGACGACACCGAGGGGCCGATGCCGAAGGGAAAGCCGACCGCCACCACCTCGTCGCCCGGCGCCAGGTTGCGGCTGGAACCCAGGGTGGCGGCCGGCAGGTCGTCGGGCAACGATGAGGCCTTGATCACGGCGAGGTCCTTTTCCGGTTGCGCACCGATGACGATGGCGTCCGATTGATGGCCGTCGTAGAACCTGATTCTCAGCCGGCTTGCGCCGGCGATGACGTGATAATTGGTAAGGATGACGCCTTGGTCGGTGACAACGACGCCCGAACCGATGTTGACGCGCTCGTCGTCCTTATCTTCGCCCTTGTCGCCCTTGCCCCCTTTATCGCCTCTTTCCTTGTTGCCCTTGTCATCCTTGCCGCTGCCGGCGCCTTTGTCGGCCTGGTCCCCTTTCCTGGCCAGTTCCCTGGCCTTGTCGTTATCGGCCCGCTTGCTGTCTGGCTGAGGATTGTCCGCCGTCGCCGGCTCATCCTTTTGGACATCACCTTTCGGATTGGCCGGGTTTTGATTTTCGGCGTTCGGCTTGGGGTTGTCCTGCTGGTCCGCCCCCGGCTTATCGCCAGGACCCGCCGGCGCCTGTCCGGCCGGCCCTTGCCCATCCGGCGTGGGCTTCTTGTCGCCATCCGGCGCCGCCGCGGCGGGCTTTTCAGCGGCCTTGGGGTAAGCGATGATCTCGACGACGGAAGCGCGCACGGCTTCGGCCGCGCGCGCCGGACGCGAAGGCAGGCGTTTGGTCTGCAAGGTATTAAGTACGGCGGAATCGATGTCGTCTTGCGTGAGGGTGCGCAGACGCGGTTGCATCAGCCAGGCAGAGCCCAGGCCTGCAACGAAAACCAGGGCGACTGCCGCCGCCACCCATCCGTAACGCGCAACTCGTTTCATGGTTGCCACCGGAGTTCCGTCCCGTCGTGGATCTAAAGTACCATCGTCCTACCGACCCGCCAAGGAGAACGACATGCGGTTTCTCTGGCCGGAATTACTCTGGCTGCTGCTCGCACTTCCCCTGCTGGCGGCGGCATATCTTTATGCCCTGAAGCGGCGCAAGCGCGCCGTCGTGGTTTACCCCAACCTGGCGCTCGCGCGCTCCGCCGTGGGGCCTACGCAAAAAATACGCCGCCATATCCCGCCGCTGCTGTGCTGGCTGGCCTTGGGCGCCGCCTTGTTTGCCTGCGCGCGGCCCAGCGCCACCGTCACGCTGCCCGCCGATACCTTGACGCTGGTGCTGGCGATGGATGTCTCGCGCAGCATGGAAGCCAGCGACGTGAAGCCGACCCGCCTGACCGCGGCGCAACAAGCCGCGCGGCAGTTCGTCGACGGCCTGCCTTCCAGCGTGCGGCTGGGCATCGTTTCCTTCGCGGCGTCGGCCACCGTGGTGCAACCCCCGACGGAAGATCACCGGGACATGCTCGATGCCATCGATCGTTTTGAATTGCAGACGGGTACCGCCACCGGTAGCGGGCTGATCCTGGCGCTATCGACCTTGCTGCCCGCGGACCGCGCGGATCTCGAAGCGTTGTTGTTGAACGACCCGTTTTCCAGTTTCGGCCTGGGCGCCAGCGCGGCGCCCTTGGGCAAGGCCGGGCCGGTCGAGGCGGCGCGCAAGCGCGAAGAAGAGCGGCCGCCCGCCGAACCGGGTTCCTATCGCAATGGCGCGATCATTCTGCTCAGCGACGGCCGCCGCACCACGGGTCCCGATCCCATGGCCATCGCGCGCATGGCCGCCAAGCGCGGCGTGCGCGTTTATACAGTGGGCTTCGGCACGCCCCAAGGGGGCAGCGGCGGCGGCACCGCGAGTAGCGCGGGTCCCGACGGCTGGTCGTATTTCATGCAGCTGGACGAAACCACGCTGCGCGCCATCGCCAAGCTGACGGGCGGCGAGTACTACCAGGCCGGATCGGCGGGCGATCTGACCAAGGTCTACAGCAATCTCACCACCCGCTTCTCGCTGGAACGCCGCGACACGGAGATCAGCGCCCTGCTCGCGGGGGTGGCGGGCATCCTGCTGCTGCTGGCGTGCCTGTTGTCGATCAAGTGGTTCAGGCGCTGACTCAATCGGCCAATGATGGCGGCGCGTCACGGCGCAAGGACTGCGGCGGCACGCCGAAGCCGCGCATGAACACCTCGCGCATGTGACGCCGGTCACGGAAGCCGGTCTCGCGGGCGATCACTTCCATGGGGTGCAGGCTGCGTTCCACCATCAGGCGTGCAGCCTCCAGCCGCAGGCCTTCTATCGCCTTGGCCGGCGACTGTCCGGTTTCCGTGGTGAAGATGCGGCTGAACTGGCGTGGGCTCAGGTGAGCCTGCTCCGCCAGCACTTCCACGGTCAGGGGTTTGGCCAGGTTTTTGCGCGCGTAATTCAGCGCGTTCTGGATGCGGTCGGACTTCGGTGCCAGATCGAGCATTTCCGAATGCTGCGACTGGCCGCCGGACCGATGCTGATGCATGACCAGCTTGTGCGCCACGCCGCGCGCGATGTCCGGCCCCAGGTCCTTTTCCACCATCGCCAGCGCCAGATCCAATCCGGCTGTCATACCCGCGGACGTCCACAGCGGGCCGTCGATGATGTAGATGCGATCGCTCTCCATCTGGATGTCCGGAAAACGGATCTGCAAGGCGTCGGCGAATATCCAGTGCGTGGTGGCCCTGCGCCCTGATAGCAGGCCCGCCTCCGCCAGCGTATAGGCCCCCGTGCAAATGGCGGCCACCCGGCGCGAGGTCTGCACCGCCTTTTGCACGAAAGCACGCTCTCTCGGCAATGACGGCTGGGCGATTGGATCGAGAACGCCCCCCAGGATCCACGTATCCGCATAGGTCGAGGGCGTCACCTTGGTGCTGCCCACGGGGACGCCGGACGAAGCGCGCACATTGCCGCCTGGCAGGGAATAGTGCGCGATTTCATAAAACGGGTCTTCGGCGACGAGGTTGGCGAACTCGAAGACCGATTGGGTAGCCAGCGACATCAGCTGGAAACCGTCCTTCAGCAGATAACCGATCTTGTGCATGTCTGTGTTCGTCCCGCCGTGTCCTAAAACATGACCATATACGTCATTTCGGAAAGCAGCAAGCGTCTCTAAGATTCATCCATCGCCAGCAGCAACGCGAACCAACCCGAAGGCACGGCGCCGATCACGCGCTTACATGCTCACCCGATCCAACACCAACAGGACTATCGACCATGACCCAATCGCATCCCGGCACTGCCCTCATCACCGGCGCTTCCTCTGGTATCGGCGCCGTCTATGCCGACCGCCTGGCCCGCCGTGGCTACAACCTGATCCTGGTGGCGCGCAACCGTGCTCGCCTGAATGCCCTGGCCGAGCGCATCAGCACCCAGACGCGCCAGGCGGTCGAAGTGCTGGAAGCCGATCTGGGCGACGCCGCATCCCTGGCGCAGGTAGAGGCCAAGCTGCGCGAAGACGCCAGCATCACCTTGTTGGTGAACAACGCCGGCGTCGGCACCCATACCCCTTTGCTCGAAAGCGACATCGGCGCGATGACGGCCATGATAGATCTCAACGTCACCGCCCCCACCCGCCTGACCTACGCCGCCGCGCCCGGCTTCGTGGCGCGTGGCCGCGGCGCGATCATCAACATCGCGTCCATCGTCAGCATCGCGCCGGAGCTGCTCAATGGCGTGTACGGCGGCAGCAAGGCGTACGTGCTGGCGTTCAGCCAGTCGCTGCACCATGAACTGGGCGACAAGGGTGTGCAGGTGCAAGCCGTATTGCCGGGCGCCACTGCCACGGACTTCTGGGCAACGGGCGGCTTGCCGGTGGAACAGCTGGACCAGGCCATCGTCATGTCGGCCGAACAACTGGTGGATGCCGCCCTGGTTGGCTTCGACCGCCGCGAGCTGATCACCATCCCCTCGCTGCATGCGGGAGAAGACTGGGAAGCCTATGAAGCCGCCCGGCAGAAGATGCTCCCGCATCTTTCCAGCAACACGCCGGCACCGCGTTATCTCGCCGCCCGTTGATTCGATCCGCGCCGATCGCAGCCACGCTTTCCCCAATCCTGCCCTACTTTGCATCCTGCATTATCAAGGACTGATCATGAAACTGACCGACAACACCATCTTCATCACCGGCGGCACCTCGGGCATCGGCCGTGCCTTGGCCGAGGCGCTTTACAAGCTCGGCAACACCGTCATCATCGGCGGCCGCCGCAAGGCCTTGCTGGATGAGGTAACCGCCGCCAACCCCGGCATGGGCGCGATCGAAATGGACGTGGCGGATCCGGCCGGCATCGAAGCCGCGGCTGCCACGCTGATCACGCGCTATCCGTCCTTGAATGTCCTGATCAACAATGCCGGCATCATGCCCTTCGATGACGCCGGCGGGAAGATAGACGATGCCGTCGCACGCGGCATCCTGGAAACCAACCTGCTTGGCCCCATCCGCCTGACCTCGGCGCTGATCGAGCACCTGAAGCAACAGCCTGCCGCCACCATCATCCACAACACCTCCGTGCTGGCGTATGTCCCGCTGGCGTCGACCGCCGTGTATTCGGCGTCCAAGGCCGCGCTGCACTCCTACGCCATGTCGCAGCGCTTCATGCTGCGCGACACCAATGTGCGTGTGCAGGAAATCGCCCCGCCCTGGGTGGATACCGATCTGGTCAAGAAGAGCGGCGACCCGCGCGCCATGCCCCTGGATGCCTTCATCGAACAGACCATGGCGAAGCTGGGCGGCGACGACGAGGAAGTGATAGTCGAGGCGGTGCAGCCCTTCCGCGCCAACCCTGGCCCGAATGAGCATGCGTTCGTCAACGGCTTCAACGCCGCAGTGGTGGCGGAGCCGATTCCTGTGTGAGACGTACACAGGGCCGCGCCATACAGCCCCGGGCTACGCGGCCCTATAAAAACGCCACTCTCTGCGCGGTTTTTCAGACATAGAGTTGGTCTTCCTGAACAAACGGACGCAGGCGCGGCAAGAGTGCCTTCTCCGTGACAAGATCGACATTGCAACCCAACAAATCTTCCAGATAAAACTGGACGCCGAAGAAGCGCTCGGCCGTAGCGGGGCCATCAAAAGCAACCAGGATGTCGACATCGCTGTCGGACCTTGCCGTGTCTCTCGCAGTCGAGCCGAACAACGCCAGGCGAGTCACGCCGAAACGGGTCGCGAGTACAGGCTTGCTACGAGTCAGGATTTCGAGTGCTTGCTGCTTGTTCATTGGCTACCTCCCAGCGAAACTGACAGCAAAACACCAAAAAGCAGTCTGCCATCAACAGGATATTGACCATTCTATGACGAAAGCTTGTTCGTCCTAGAAACGATGGGCGATGTTTTTCAATGCGAATGACGGTGGCCGCTGAGGGTCAGAGAATCGCCTGCAGGCCTTTGTCCGCGACGATATTGAGCAGTTTCAATGCGGGCCCCGTTGGCTGGGTCTCGCCCTGCTCCCACTTGCGGATCGTCGAAGCGGTAGTGTGCAGGAAAATGGACAAAACGAAAAAAGCCGCTCGCGCGGCTTATGTTGACCCGCATCGTTGAACCGATTTAAACCTTCACCCCATTGCGCAAATCCAGCACCACGCGGGATGCCACCTGGCCGTGTTCCAGGCGGTCCAGCACCGTGTTGATCTCAGGCAGGCCAGCCAGTTCGATATCGGCCTTGACCGAACCCTCCGCGGCGAAGGACAAGGCTTCCACCATATCCTGCCGCGTGCCGACCAGCGAACCGCGTATGGTGATGCGATTGAGCACGACGTCGAACAAGGGCGTGGGGAAATCCCCGGGCGGCAGGCCGACCAGGACGCAGGTGCCCAGCTTGCGGGTCATCGCAACGCCTTGATGGAAAGCGGGAATGGACGGCGCCGTAATCAGCACGCCATGTGCGCCGCCGCCGATTTCCTTCTTCAACGCCGCGGCGGGATCGCCACTCTTCGCATTGAATACCAGGTCCGCGCCCAGCTGCTTCGCATGGTCGAGCTTGCCATCGTCGACATCAATGGCTGCCACATGCAGGCCCATGGCCTTGGCATATTGCACGGCCAGGTGACCCAGCCCGCCGATGCCGGAAATGGCGATCCATTCGCCCGGTCGCGCCTCGGTTTCCTTCACGCCCTTGTATGTGGTGATGCCGGCGCACACGATGGGCGCCGCTTGCAGCGGATCGATACGATCCGGGATGCGCGCGACGTAATCCGCCGCCGCGAGTATGTATTCGGCGAAACCGCCGTTGCGCGTGTAGCCGCCATATTCGGCGCTATCGCACTGCGTCTCCCACCCCTTGCGGCAGAACTCGCAATGGCCGCAAGCGGAGTACAGCCAGGGCACCCCCACCCGATCGCCTTCCTTGACCGTGGTCACGCCTTCGCCCACGGCGGCGACGCGACCGATGCCTTCATGGCCAGGGACGAATGGAGCGTGGGGCTTGACGGGCCAATCACCCTTGGCGGCGTGCAGATCCGTATGGCAGACGCCGCAGGCTTCGGTCTTCACCAGAATCTCGCCACGGCGCGGGGCGGGAATCGGCAGCTCTCGCAGGACCAGCGGTTGGCCCAACTTCTCGACGACCGCTGCAATCATGGTACTAGGCATGGCATTACCTCCAGGGAAAGTAAGCAACTGACCGCAAAGCACTGTACGCAATCTTAAGACTATTGCACTGATTTGCATCAAATCCCGGTGCACCTTCCACGATGCGGAATGGCCACGCGCGCGCGCACGGCATATTGCACAAGCCGCCAAAGCCAGGTTATAAACGATAACCATTCTTATTTCTAAATCCAGACCGCAAGACCGCGGTTGACCGATGCCAACCGCCGATATCTCCGCGCAGCACGACCTGCACACGCTATACAGCGACCATCACGGATGGCTATTCAGTTGGCTGCGCAGAAAACTGGGCAATAGCTTCGACGCCGCCGATGTTGCGCAGGACACCTTCGTCAGCGTCATGACCTCGGGCGCGGCGCCGGCCATACGCGAGCCGCGTCCCTTTCTGGTGACCATAGCGCGCCGCCTGGTCGCGCATCGCCACCGCCGCCATCTATTGGAAACCAGCTATCTGGAAATGCTGGCGACGCTGCCGGAGGAGATGGCACCTTCGCCGGAGGCCAGGCTGCTGGCGCTGGAAGCCTTGCAGCAAATCGACCGGGTCCTCGATGGTCTGCCGCCCAAGGTGAAGGAGGCCTTCCTGCTGGCTCACCTGGAAGAACTGAGCTACGCCCAGATTGCCGAGCGCCTGAGCGTGTCCGCCAGCTCCGTCAAGCAGTACCTGACACGCGCGAACCGGCAATGCCTGTTCGCCCTGGCCTTCTGATAAGGCCGCCCATCATGTCGACCGACCGTCGGGCCGCGCCGTTTTCCGTTGCTGAGGCCATTACCGGGTCTGGGGTAAGCGACTTCGCGGCGACACCTGCGTCGCAGCCACCCATGGCCTGCGGCCAGCCTATCAGCGAGGCCACCGCCGACGCCGCCGCCGAATGGCTGACGATCATGATGTCCGGCGCGGCTACCGACAGCGAACGCCAGCGCTGGCAGCAATGGCGCGCGGCCGATGCCGAACATGAACTGGCCTGGCGGCACATCGAGACGGTCACCCGCCGGCTGTCTTCCTTGCAGCCCCGCGCCGCATACCAGGCACTCTCGCCTTATGGGGCGCGCACGGCGACCGCGTCGGGAAAAGCCCCAGCCACCAATGCCGCCGGGCGCCGCAAAGCCATGCGCCTGCTGCTGTGGGGCGGCGCCATCGGCACCGCCGCGCTGCTCGGCTCGCGCACGAAAACCTGGCAGCAGGTGGTGGCGGACTACCGCACGGGGGTAGGCCAGCAGCGCGCGGTGGCCTTGAGCGACGGCACCCGCATCCTGCTCAATACGGATAGCGCCATCGACGTGAAATTCGACGGCCAGCGCCGCCTGGTGCGCCTGGTGGCGGGCGAAGCCATGATCATCACCGGCCACGCGCTGGTCGACGGCAAACCCGACCCGCGGCCTTTCGTGCTGCAAACCGGCGAAGGCCTCGTCCGGGCACTCGGCACCCGTTTCATGGTGCGCCAGGATGACGGCTACAGCACCGTCGCCGTGGTGGAGAGCGCGGTGGAGATCACGCCCGCGGACGCCTCCGCGCAAGCTCGCATCCTGCGCGCGGGCGAACGCACCGCGTTCACCCGGCACGCCATCGACGGCGCGGTGCCTGTCGCCGACCGCGACCTGGCATGGACACGGGGCCAGATCGTTGCCGAGGACCTGCGGCTGACCGATTTCCTGGCGGAGCTGGGCCGCTATCGGCCAGGCTTGCTGCGCTGCGACCCGGCCGCCGCCAATCTGCGTGTGTCGGGTGTGTTCCCGTTGGAGAACACCGACCGCATCCTCGACATGCTGGCCAAGGTCCTGCCGGTACGCATCCACCAGCGCACGCGCTACTGGGTGACGGTCGAGGCTTTGGCCTGAGCCTTCGGCTGGCCTCCCCACCGTTACAAATTAATCCGGCGAAATCGCTGCCATCGACTGCCCGATTCCGTTTCTCACGGCACATATCCCATGAGCACTTCATTTTCACGCCATCTTGTGGGGAATTCATGCCGATCGTCGGTCGCCGCCGCGCGCCTATCCGTAGCCAACACCAGCCAGCCATGCCGGTGACCCAGCGGGCAATGCAGCCGCGCGCCCTTGTCCAGGCCATCGCCGCCGCCACCTGCGGGGTGGCGCTCTATGCAGGCCTGCCGGCCAGCGCCCAGGCCCAGACCGCCACGCCACAGGCGCAGGCAGGCGCGGGCGCCACTGCCCAAGCCAACCCCCAGGCCACCCTTCGGGCCTACACCATTCCCGCCGGTCCGCTGGCTCCGGCGTTGCGTAATCTCGCCAGCTCGGCCAACGTGCTGCTGACCTTCACTGAAGACCAGGCCAGCGGCAAGACCACTCGCGGCATCAATGGCCGCTATACGCCGGCCGCGGCACTGGCCGCACTATTGGCCGGCACCGGCTTGGAAGCCGCAAGGCAAGACAACGGCGGCTATCTGCTGCGCCCGGCGCCGGCATCCGGCAGTACGCTGCCCGACGTAAAAGTGACCGGCACGGCCCTGGACGGAACCACTGAAGGCAGCGGCTCCTACGCCGCCACCACCGCCACGGTCGGCAAGATTCCCGTGCCTATCAAGGAAATCCCCGGCTCCGTATCGGTACTGACGCGCGAACGGATGGACGACCAGAATATCGCCACCATTCAGCAGGGCCTGCGCTACGTCACGGGCGTGGGTTCGGTCGACTATGGCGACGGCACCGGCTACTACCGCGCGCGCGGCAACCAGATGGGCATCCAGTTCGACGGCGTGTCGATCATGAACGGTCTGCAATACCAGCAGCAATTCGACATGTCGATGTACGACCGCGTCGAAGTGCTGCGCGGCCCGGCGGGCGTGACCGATGACGCCCTGGGCCAGCCCGGCGGCACGGTCAACCTTGTGCGCAAGCGGCCCCAGGACCAATTCCACTTTTCCAGCGAAACGCAGGTCAGCACCTTCGGCGGTGTGCGCCAGGTGTTCGACGTGGGCGGCCCGCTGAACCAGGACGGCACGCTGCGCGGCCGCGCGGTGGTCGCCGGCAACAACTCCCAGCAGTCGGTCGATGTCACGCGCAACAAGAACGGCATGGGCTATGTGGCGCTGGACTATGATTTTTCGCCGCGCACCACGGCATCCCTGTCGGCGGGGTATCAAGTAACGAAGATCACGGGTCTGGACTACGGCGCGGGCGGCGTCATCAACGACACCCAGACGGCGTTGATCGGCCGCGTGCCGGGTTCCTACCGCGACAACTACAGCCCCGACTGGAACAACTCCTATCTGCGGATGGAGGAAGCCAACCTCAACCTGACGCACCGCTTCGACAATGGCTGGACCTGGGATACGACGGCCTTCTACCGCCAGTCGCGGTCCAGCGCCAAGTATGCCTATTCCGGTCCCGCGGCCACCGCGGATGGCCTGGCTTATTTCGGCGATCAACGGCAACTGACGACCACCAACTGGGCGGGCTTCGACTCGCACGTGTCCGGCCCCATCGATGCCTTCGGACTGACCCACACCCTGACCGCCGGCTTCAACTACGCCCAGGTGAACCAGCGTAGCAAGTCGGGGTTCGTGTCCGTGGACGGTCCTTATCCAGGTGGTCTGTTCAGTCTCTACGATCCGAATGAAGTTCCGGAAGTCAGCGTGCCGTTCACCTACGACGCCAAGAACCGGATGGAGCAGTACAGCTTCTACACGCAAGGCCGCATCAAGCTCGCTGAGCCGCTCACGCTGGTGTTGGGCGCGCGTGAAGCCTTCCTGCGCGAACGTTCCAAGAGCCTGCTGTCCGATGATCCGAGCTGGAACACGATCGCCAACGTCAATCACAAGTTCCTGCCGTCCGCCGGGCTGGTGTGGGACATTACGCCGGCGACCACGGTTTACGCCAATTTCTCGCGCTTCATGACCGCGCAGACCGCCACCGACTATACCGGCGCCGTGCTGCCGCCTCGTACGGGCGAGCAATATGAGGTCGGCGTGAAGAACTCGTTCTTCGATGACCGCCTCAGCACCACCGTGGCACTGTTTCGCATCAAGGACAAGAACCGCGCGATCGGTGATCCGGATCACGCCATCGGCAGCATCCCCGGCGGCAAGGCCCGCAACCAGGGTATCGAGTTCGAAGTCAATGGCCAACCGACGCCGAACTGGAACGTCTATGCCGGCTATACCTACCTGAACACCAAGTTCGACAACGACGAACCCGACCTGACCGACGGCACCGATCCCAAGCACCTGTTCAAGCTGTGGACCAAGTACAAGTTCACCGACGGGCCCTTGCAGAATGTCAGCGTGGGCGGAGGCATGCTGGCGCAAAGCGCCATCACGCGCGGCGTGACGCAAGGCGGCTATGCCATCTTCAACGCCACGGTCGGATACCAGGTCAACAAGAACGTCGACATATCGGTCGCCCTGAACAACATCTTCGACCGCGACTACTACATCCGGCCGCCCGGCAACTTCTACAGTGTCTACGGCGATGGCCGCAACGCGATGCTGACGCTGCGATATCACATGTGAACACAGGCCCTGATGGCAAGCGTCAGAACAGTAATTCGATCAACATCGATTATTGCTTCTGACGCGAGCGAGCCAGCCGGAGTTCGACTTGCAAGCCGCCGCCCTGGCGATTCGCCAGGCTCAATTGGCCTCCCAACGCGGAGGCCAATTGCTTGGCGATGGCCAGGCCCAGGCCCGTGCCGCCGGTTTCCCGGTTGCGCGAGGCCTCGACGCGGTAGAAGGGCTCGCATACGGCATCCAGCTCGTCGGCGGGGATGCCGGGACCACGGTCCATGACGAGCAGGGAAACGCTGTCGTCCTCGTTATGGCGCATTTCCACCTCGGCCGCGCCGGAGAACTTGATGGCATTGTCGATCAGGTTGCTCAGCACGCGCCGCAAAGCCTGCGGGCGGGTCGACCAGGGCAGGTTCTGCTGTCCGGCCAAGGCCACCTGGCGGCCCGTGTCTTCATAGTCATAGACCAGGCTTTCCACGAAAGCCCCCAGGTCCACGCGCACCTCCTGCTCCTGGCTGCCGTGCGCGCTACGGGCATAATCGATGCCTTCGCGGATCAGGCGGCCGACTTCGTCGAGATCGCGCTCCAGCTTGTCGCGGTCGCTGCTCTCATCCATGCTCTCCACGCGCAGCTTCATGCGGGTGATGGGTGTCTGCAGGTCATGCGAGATCGCGCCCAGCATCTGCATGCGCTCGGCCATGTGCGACGCGATACGGCGCTGCATGGCATTGAAGGCCGTGGCGGCACGCGCCACTTCGCGCGGGCCGTTTTCCGGCACGGGGGGCGGCTTGTGATTCGGATCGATGGCATCGGCGGCCTGGGCCAGGCGCGTCAGCGGCCGTACCGCCAGCCGCACCGCCAGCCAGGCGCAGGCGACCAGCAGCAGCAATTGCAGGCACAGCACCACGGGCAGCCACAGGGCAAGGGCCGGCATCTGCAAGTGGATATCCAGAACGGCGGTGCTGCCATCGCCCAGCGTGACCTGCGCCTGGATGTGGCGTGGATCCTGCGGATCGGCGGTGATGGAGAGGGGACGCCGATCGCCCAGCGCATCTTCGATCGCTCGCGCGGCGGTCTGCTGCGCTGCTGACGCCAGAGGCTGATGCACGGTCGCCGGGCCAGGCAGGTATTGCTTGTTGGCGTTGGTCAGGCGCGGGTACCAGGCGGCCCGTTCCTGCGCGGGAAGCCGGTCCAGGATGTCCATGGCGATGCCGACATCCCGTTCCAGGTCGCCCAGCATCATCATCTTTGTGGTGGTGTAGCGTTCGTAGAACAGCAGCGAGAACGACAAGGCATGGGCGGCCACCAGTCCCACGACAAAAAGCAAAAACAGGCGGACGACCAGCGTGCGCGGCCAGACCCGCGGCGACAGCAGGGAATGGGACATGGCGCGCTAGGCTTCCAGGACTTCCACCGCCGACGCGAAGACGTAGCCTTCGCTGCGCACGGTCTTGATGAAGGCGGGTTCGCGCGCATCTTCGCGCAGGCGCTGGCGCACGCGGCTGACCAGCAGGTCGATGGAGCGGCCGAACATATCCGCCTCGCGGCCATGGGTGAGATTGAGCAGTTGGTCGCGGGTCAGCACACGCTGGGGATGGTCCAGGAATACGCGCAGCAGGCGGTATTCCGCCCCGCTAAGGGAAACGATGGTGCCATCCTTGTCCAGCAGATGGCGCGCCGTGGTGTCCAGGCACCACTCGCCGAAGCGCAGCTGGTGGCCCGATTCCGTGACCTGGAAATTGGGCGGCAACATGCGCGTGCGGCGCAACACCGCCTTGATGCGGGCCAGCAGCTCTCGCGCCACGAAGGGCTTGGTCAGGTAGTCGTCCGCACCCATTTCCAGGCCCAGCACACGATCCATGTCGTCGCTGCGGGCGGTCAGCAGCAGGATGGGAGTGCGGCGGTGCTTGCCGCTGCGCAGCTCCCGGCACAGGACCAGGCCGTCGTCGCCGGGCATCATGATGTCCAGCACGATGAGGTCGAAGGTGCCCCGTTCCAACTGCGTCCACATCTGCCTGCCGTCGGCGGCGAAGGTCACGTCCAGGCCGTTCTTGCGCAGGAAGTTACCGGCGAGTTCGCGGATTTCGCGGTCGTCGTCGACGATGAGGATGTGGTCGGTGTGCTCCATGCCTTGGGGTCCTTGTAGTGCTTGCCTTCGTATGCTGGCCTGCGTGTGGCTGCGGTGTGGCTGCTGTGTGGTTGCCGTATGGCGCCACTGTCCTGTCCGACGCAAATGTACGGCAAGCGGATGGCGGGCGGGAAGAGGCTTTTGTACGCCTATGTATCAGGACCGGCTGCCGATACATAAGGCGGCAAATCTGGGGGGCTAAGGACACAGACCGGACAAATGGCCAGGGTCTAGTACGGATTCTTCGTTCTCAAACCCACCAGGAGTCATCATGCAAGCGTCCCGCCACCCGTTCCATCTTGCCGCCATCGCCCTTGCCGCCGCGCTGGCAGGCAGCGCCGCCCACGCCGGCACGTCGTCAGCCGCCGAGACGCAGGCGCGGCCAGCGCCTGCGGCCACTGCCGCCACGGTCACCGCGGTGTTGGTCCATGGCGCATTCGCCGACGGTTCCAGCTGGAATAAAGTCATTGCCCGCCTGCAGCGCGACGGCATTCCGGTCGTTGCCGTGCAGAATCCGCTGACCTCGCTGGCCGACGACGTCGCGGTGACGCGGCGGGCCATCGACCAGGTCAAGGGCGACGTGATCCTGGTGGGGCACTCCTGGGCCGGTACGGTCATTACCGAAGCCGGGGTCGATCCCAAGGTGAAGGGGCTGGTCTACGTCGCCGCCTTCGCGCCGGAGACCGGTCAGAGTACGGGAGAACAGGGTAAGAACTACGCCACGCCGCCGGGACTGGGCAAGCTGGCGGCGACCAGCGACGGCTATCTGTACTTGCCAGCCGCCGCGGTCAAGGCCGACTTCGCGCCGGATGTCCCCGCCGCGGAAGCCGCCCAGGTGGCAGCCACCCAGGGCTTGATCCGCGCCGCCGCCTTCGATGACAGGGTGAGCCAGGCAGCGTGGCAGAGCCGGCCGAGCTGGTTCGTGGTCAGCGGCCAGGATCACATGATCAACCCGCAGCTTCAGCGCGATACGGCGAAGCGTATCCACGCGCGGACCACGGAGATCGCGTCCAGCCATACGTCCATGCTGTCGCACCCTGAGGCGGTGGCGAAGGTGATCGAACAGGCGGTACGGGACGCTGGACAGCCGTAAGCGCTTGGGGCGGTTAGCGGTGCCTATGCGACGCCGCGCGCTCTGCTTCGTATCAACACCAGTAAGGGGAATCCAAAAAAAAGGGGCTAGACGCCCCTTTTTCTTTTATCCATCGATATCAACTGACCGCGCCCCACCCCGGCGCCGCATCTGCGTATTGGTGATCAATTCACATTGGACCGGCTTGACGGCTTCCGTCGCCAGGCCACCGAACAACAGCGCGAGTACGGCCAGCAGGCGTCTCATGACCACACCACGTAGGTATCGCCACGGGGACCGCGCGGCGCGGGGACGGGGCTGCCGCCGCAGGCCAGGTCGAAAGGCAAGGCCCATGCATCGACTTCGCTAAGCCAGCCCTGGCTGGCGGGCCGCAGGGGCGTTTCCCGCCGGGGCGTTTCCTTACGGGCGGCGCCGGAGGTCCTGGTTTCGGACCGGGCGGCGATGGCAGCGCTGGAGGTCCTGACATCGGATCGAGCGGGATTGCGGGTGCCGCGCAGGCGGGTTCCGGTGAGCGTCTGGATAGCCATGGCAAAGCTCCTTGCAGGTCTGGAATTCGGGCGAAAAGCACGTATGCCTGCTTTATATCCACCGCCTGCAAGGCTTGTGTACCGCACTGTATCTACCCCCGAGCCCCGATACACAAGCTTGAAAAAAGCCCTGTTTCCGGCACAGGCCAGATACCTCGCACGGTTGAAATAGCGTCAATCCGAAAGCACGCCCCACTGCCACCGGGACGTACAGGATCAGCGAAATTTCCTACCACCGCCAAGGAGTCCACCATGCCCAAGCTACTCAACACACTGAAAAAACTGGCCCTCGCCACCGTCTTCCTCACCTCCGTCGGCCACGCCGCCGCCATGCCCAACGACCCGGCCCCCGAATTCACCGGCATCGAGAAATGGCTCAACAGCGAACCATTGACGCTGGAACAGTTGCGCGGCAAGGTCGTGCTGGTGGACTTCTGGACCTACACCTGCATCAATTGCATCCACACCATCCCCTACGTCAAGGAATGGAACGAGAAATACAAGGACAAAGGGCTGGTGGTCGTCGGGGTCCACACGCCCGAGTTCCCCTTCGAACGCCTGACCTCCAACGTCGAACAGGCCATCAAGCGCTTCGGCATCACCTACCCCGTTGCCCAGGACAACCGCTACGCGACCTGGAAGGCCTACAACAACCTCTATTGGCCCGCCTTCTACCTCATCGGCAAGGACGGCCGCATCACCTACACCCATTTCGGTGAAGGACGCTACAAGGAAACCGAAGCGGAAATCCAGCGCCTGCTGGCGCAATGAGCGCATAGCGCGCGGCCCTGCAAGCGAGAGGCCCATATGCAGGAGGCCCATATCCAAGAGGCCAATGTGCAAGAGGCCTGCATCCCAAAGGACGCAGGCCTCTTGCATGCCACGCGGGCGACGCCGCGCGGCGCTTCAGGAAATCGGGTTCCCGCTTACTTCGCCTCGCCTTCGCCCGCGGGTTGCAGCTGGTTGATCAAGGCCGGCCAGGTGTTGATCGACAGCAAGTGGCAGTAGACCAGCGGCAACCAACCGTTCGCGCGCCAGCGCAGGAACGTTTCGTCGGGCAGCTTGTTGAACTTGGCTTCGTCCACGACCTTGAAGCCGGACAGCGCCAGGCGCTGGCCATCGGCCAAGGTGATGTCGGCACGGTTCTCGACCAGCAGGTCAGCCTCGGCCAAGGCGGTGGCGAACTCGGTGGTGAACGCGTGCTGGTTCTGGTAATCGCGGCAGAAATCCAGGGCGCTGCGCGCCAGGGCGGTAGGCTCGCCCGCTTCGTCGAAGAAAGGATTGTCGCGGCCTTCGACCACGGCATCGGCGGCCTCATCCACGCACAGCGTGAACTGGCTGCGGTCCGCGTTCTCCGTGAAGATGAAGGGATAACGGCGAATGTAAGCGGGAATATACGTGCCCTCGCGCCACTTGCCATCGGCACCCACGAACAGGTTCTCACCCGCCCGCACGCCCAGCACCGCTACCGGCGCCGGCTGCGGGCCATCGGTGAAGACGATGGGAAAGTGGCGGCAAGCCGTCGGCAATTCCGTGGCCACCAGCGGCACGGCATTGGTCTTGGCCGCGTAGGCAAAACCCTGGCCGCTGGACAGCGACAGATTGCCATGCAGGTTGGCGTTCAGCGGACGCGGTTCAACATAAAACAGCGGAAGCGAATTCGTAGTCATTACTCAAAATCCAAAAATCTGGTTAAGCGCCCTTTTGGCCGGATCCGGCCGGTTCAGGCCAGGTCAGGAAGAAGACTTTTCATCATCCTGGTCCTGGGGGGACGTCGAGCCGGGCGTCTGCAGCACCGCCGGATCCCCAGCGGGCGCATTCAACCCATTATTCAAACCGCTGGGCATTTGCCCGGGGGTAATTTCAGCGAACGACACCCTCAGGACCTGCGGGTCGGCATAGGCGCCAAGAGGATCCGGTCCGTAGGCGTTATTCGACACCGTACCACGGAACAGCGAATCCACGCCCGGCTTGCTGGGCTCGACCCAGATCGGCGCCGTGCTGGCGGTGACACGCTGCACGATGTCGTTGGGACCCCACGGAGTGTCGTTCATGAACCAGGGCGAGCCTGCCAGCGGGCTGGTCACGAAGGCCGCGGCCACGGCGCCGGTACGGCTACCGATAGAACCGTAGACCTGGGCCGAACCCGCCGTGGGCACGGCCAGCACGCCCACGTTCAGCTTGTGGGTCGCATCGGCATCGTTCAGGCCTATCGTCAGCTTGCCGCCGGCCGGGTTGGCCAGGCTGGGCGAGGCGAGCGTCAGCGTGGCCCTGGCTTGCGGACCATACAGACCCAGCGCGGTGATGTCGCCCTGCGTCGTGATGGCCAGGCTGTTGCCCTGGATCTGGCCCACCGTGCCCAGCGTGACCCCATCCCTGGCAATCAGACTGGCCGGCAGCAGCATGGTGGCAGCGCCGCCTTGCGTGAAGCTGGTGGCCGCTCGCACCGTCGAACCCGCCGCGAAGTTGACCGAGCCAGCCGTGTTGGCCGGACTGGTGCCGGCAATCCTGATGGCGCCCGCATCGGCGCTGACATCGCCACCGAAGGTGAAGCTGCCGCCCGCCAGATCGATACCGTCCGCCCCCGTGGCCGTCAGCTTGCCGCGGTAGGTGGCCGATTGGGCCTCCAGCTGCTGCACACGATAAGCGCTGACCGCACCGTTGAACACAACAGTATCGACGGCGCGCAGCGTCAGGCCGGCCACGCCGGTGACATCGCCCGCGGCGGAGATGTTGTGCGCGGCGTTGATCGCCAGGTTGCTGCTACCCGCGCCATCGAGCGTGCTGCCGAAGACCACCGAGCCCGTGCTGCTGGCCAGCGTGCGATCGCCATTGAGTGCCACCGCGCCGCCGTAGGTCTGGTCGCCCACGGTCTGCACCGCGCCCGCATTCATCGCGGTGGTACCGTCGATGCTCAGGTTGCGCAGCGCGGCCGCACCGCCCACATTGCCCGTGATGGCGGCATTGCCGGCGATGTGCAAAGCTTGCGTACCGGCCTGGGCCGCATCGACCCCCGCCAGCAACGCCACATTGGCGCCGGTCAGCGTGGTGTCCGTGCTCAGGACCAGATGCTGGCCGTAGCGTTGGTTGCCCGTCGTATCGACCGAGCCCGCATCGAGCGCCAGCGTACCGGACGCGCCGGTCGTCAGCGACGCGGCGCGGATGGCGCCGACGAAATGCGTGGCGTCACCAGCGGTCACCGCCAGATTGCCGGCGCGCGTCGTTGCGCCAATGGCTCCGGAGAACGTAACGTCGCCGCCCGCCTGCACCGTCAGGCCACCGCTACCGGCGGTCGCGCCGTCGACAGCGCCGTCGAACAGGACATCGCCCGCACGGCTGGCCAAGGCCTGATTCCCCACCATGGCGGCCGCGCCGACGTAATGCTGGTCGCCCGTGGTGGTGATGCTGCCGTCGTTGAAGGCCGTCGTGCCCTTGACTGTCAACGCACTCAAGGCCTGGCTGGCACCGAGGTTGCCGCCCAGGGTTGCGTTGCCCTCGATGGTCAAGGCATGCGCCCCATCGCCACCATCGAGCAGCGCTACCTGCGTGCCCTTGAGCACCGTGTCCTGACCCAATACGACACGGCTGTCATAGCTCTGCGCGCCGGTGGTGACCACGTCGCCGATATCCAGCTGGACGGTGCCCTTGCCCAGCGTCGTCACCGAAGCGGCGCGCACCTTATCACCGAAGTGCGTCGTGCCGGACGTATCGACCGTCAAGGCCTTGATCGGATCGACGTCGCCGCCGACCCCCACGCCAGCCGCGAAATCGACATCGCCACCGTGAGCCGCGATGCTCAGGTTGGATTTGCCGCTGACCGAGCTGGTGAACGACACATCGCCGCCTTGCGTGGACAGCTGCTGGTCGCCACGCAGCAGGAACTTGCCCTGATACGTCTGGTCGCCGGTGGTGGCGATACTGCCCTGGTACAGGATGGTGCCGCCGGTGACCGCCAGGCTGGCCAAGGCCTGCTGTGCGCCCACGGCGCCGGTGATGATGCCGCGGCCGACGATGGTCAGCGCCTGGGCGCCATCCGCGCCGTTGTTCAAGTGAACTTCATCGCCCGTCAGGACGGTGTTCGCACCCAGCGTCACATGGCCGTTGTAGTTCTGCTCGTCGGTGGTGCGCACGGACCCACCGTTCAACGCGACCGCGCCCGAGGTATTCACCGTGAGCGATGCCAGCGCGGCGTTGCCGCCGACCGCGCCGCCAAAGCTGACGTTGCCGCCCTGCGCCGCGATGGTCAGGTCATGCGCGCCGTCGACCTTGCCGCCGAAGCTCACGCCACCGCCGGTGGTCGTCAGATCCACATCCGCGCCCAGGGTGGCATCACCCTGGTACGACTGCGCGCCGGTGGTGTTGATGGTCGACGTGTAGATACCGGCAGGTCCCGTGACCGTCAGCGCGGCCAAGGCCTTGCCCGCGCCCACGGCGTCGAGCAATTGCGCCGCGCCGTCTATCTTCAAGGACTGCCCGCCCGCCGTGCTGGCGTCAGCGCCCTGGTTCAGGGTCACCACCCCACCCTTCAGCGTGACGTTGGTGCCCAGCACCGCCAGTTCACCGAAGTACTGGTTGCCGGTGGTGTCGACCAGGCTGCCGTTCAAGGCCAGCGTGCCCGGATCATCGGTATACACCGAGCTGGCATACACCTTGTCGTTGAAGGCCGTGGCGCCGGCGGTATTCACCGTCAACGCGCCCAGACGGGCACCCGTGTCACCCGGCACAGGCAAGCTGAAGAGCGATACGGCTTGCTGGCCGACGACACCAGCGAAGGTCACGTCCGCCTGGCCCGCATCGACTTGCAACCCATACGACATGCCGTCGGTGCTGGTGAGCCTGCCGCCGAACAGCACGGCACCGCCGACGGTACCGCCGTTGGCGACGGTGTTCACCGACACGTTCCTGCCGAGGGTGGCATCACCATTGACCGTGAAGGCCGCATCCGTCGTCTGGTACGTCCCTGCCAGCGTGGTCGCGCCGTTGTAGGTCTGCGTACCCGAGGTCGTGACGCTGGCAATATAGTTGCCTTCGCCGGTGACCGTCAGGCTGTCCAGATCGGACGAAGCGCCGTACACCGAAACCGCGCCCGCGCCGGCGTCGAGCGTGGCCGCCAGGCCACCGCCGGCAAGCGTCCCGCTCACACGGATATCGCCATCGGTAGCGGTCAACGTGCGCAGGCCTCCAGGCATGCCGGCGCCGTTCAGGTCGATATCGCCCTGAACTTCTATGGAGCCGCCCTTCAGGTTGCCCACGAGCGTCAAGTTGCCGTTGTAGACCTGCGCGCCGTCTGTCGTGACATTCTGCGCGGTGATCTGGCTGCCGGTCACCGAGAGGCTGCCCATGTCGGCCGCCGCGATATCCTTGTTGATCCACACACCACCGCCCGTCGATGTCAGGTCGACGTGGCCGCCGTTACCGGCGATCAGGTCCTTGCCGCTGTTGACGACCAGGTCGCCCATCGTCGTGATGCCGATGTCGCCGTCGTGGGTGGTGAGATCGTTCAAGGTCAGGGCATTGCCGCCGGACAGGTAAAGCCCGCCCGTGCCGGTGACCGATCCCGTGACTTCGGTGACCGCGATGTTCAACGGCGAGTTGACACTGCCGACGCCATCGCGCGCCGTCAGGGTCAGGCCATAGGCGGTCAGGCTGTTGCCGCTGCCCAGGTTGGCGATCTTGCCGGTAGTGGCGGTCAGTTCGATCTGGCCGTCGGTGCTGCCGGCGTTGATGGTGCCGATACCGATGTCGCCGGTATCCGACGTGATCGCGATCGTGCGGCCGGCGCCGGTGGCTGTCACGGATACGGCGTCGACCTTGCGGGAGGACGACAAGTCGATGTTGCCCGCGGCCAATACGCCGGTGGCGATCAGGTCGCCCGTGTTGGTGACGCTGATGTCGCCGTTGCTCGTGCGCAGGGTCGCATCCAGATCACCGGTGTTCACAACCGTCAGGTTGGCCGCGTTGCTGGTGTTGGTCAGCTTGGCGTTCAACATAGCGACTTGCGTATTCAAGGTGGTGTCGCCACCCGCCGCCCCGCTTATGAAAGTCAGGCTGTCGGCCGTGACATCCAGTGAGCGTGACGTAGCGCCGTCAGCCACGACATCGGCCGTACCCTGCAACGTGGCGCTGCCGACGACGTTCAAGCCAGCTTCGGGCAGCGTCAACGTGCCGCCCGAAGACAACAGCAGCGTCTGCAAGCCGCTGACGATGCCGGAGCTGGCATCCATGTCGCCCAGGGTCTTGATGCTGAGCGTGCCGCCCGCGCCGGGATTGGTGTTGGTGCCGACCGACAACGCGCTGGTGGCGCGGTTGTCGATGGCGATCACGCCACCGGCCTGGGTGATCAGATCGCCCAGATGTGCCACCTGGGTAATCAATCCTCCGCCGTTGATCTGGGTGCCATCACCCACGCGGCCGATGTCGCCACCCGCCGTCGCATTGAGCGTATCGCCGATGATCAGGGTGCTGTTCGTACCGTAGATATCGCCGGCGGCCTTCAGTGTGACCGCGCCGGCACCGACGGCACCGATGCCGCCGTTGGCGCCGGCCGAAATGGCAACGACCTTCAGGTCACCACCCGCGTCGATGGTGATCGTATTGCCGGCGTTCGCGGTGTTCGCGATCACGCTCGCCGCAACCGTGTTGCCGGCCGTGGTGATGTCGACAGCACCGTTGCCCGCGACGATCGTTTGCAGCGTAATGCCCGCCGCATTGTTGTCATCGATATAGACATTGCCCGAGGCGCTGGTCGCGGTCAGGTTGGACGTTGTCGTTTGCACCGTCTTGGCGTCGCCGGGCACGGCGCCGCCGATGCCGGCGGAAGCCTGCATCGAGACCGTGCTACCGATGATGCGGGTCTCAGCGTTGCTGTCATCAACGATGCTGCTGCCGAGGGTATTGAAGTTCAAGCTGACAGCGCCGGCGCCTGCATCGATATTGCCGGCAACCAGAACGCTGTTCGCGCCGGTGCTCGTGACGGTGATGTTGTTATTCGCCACCGCATTGGCGATCTGCAGATTGCCTTGCGCTGTGACGTTGATCGTATTGCCCGTCACGAAGGACAGGATGGTTCCGGCCTCCGCTTCCAGATAGACCGAGCCGTTGCTGCTGTTTGCTTCGACGCGCGGGCTGCCGACAACCATGCGCCCCGAGGATGAACCGATATCGCCGGAGGCGTTCAGCGTGATCCGGTAGCCTTCCATGGAAGACGCGCCGGTGCTGGCGATTGCGCCGTTCTGCGCGGTCAACGCGACTTCGGTGTTCTCCGTTCCCGCATGGATGGTGCCGACGGTGACGTTGCCCGAAGCGGCATTGACCTTGATGTCGTTGCCCACGGCATCGGTGAGCGAATTCACGCTGGTCAGCTTGATCGCACCGGCCGACGTGACGTTGGTCGAGCCATTGCTGACGCTGGACGTCAAGCCACCCGTCAGCGAATCCAGGACATCGAGGTAGAGCGATCCCGTACCGGTGACGCTCGCCGACACCGTCTTCGACGCGGCGGACAGTTGCAGCGCCGCCGTGTCCGAGCCGATGCCATTGGCCGCCGTCAGGTTGATCGCGCCCGTGCCGGACGTGGTGATCGAACCGCCATTGGACAGGATGCTGCCATCACTGGCCGACAACGTCAGGTTCGCATTGCCGCCGTTCTTGACCTGGCCGACCAGGATGTCGCCGCCCGTAGCCACGACCGACAGCGCACCGCCCGCGTTGACGTTGTCCAGATTGATCTTCCCGGTCTGGGCAACCCAGGTGCCGCCACCGGAGGTGGACGTCAGATCGCTGACCTGCGTGTTCAGCGCCTGGACATTCGTACCGATCGTGCTGCCGGCGCTGGCGTTCGTGGTGAGCGTCAGGTCATGCGCGGTAATGAGTGAGGGTCCGCCGGACGCCACGATGCTGGCGGAGCCGCTGTTGCCCTGGCCAGCGGTCAGCGCAACCGCGCCGTCGCCCGCATTGATCGTGCCGACGCTGATGCCGCCGCGAGTCGTGTAGCTGAAGTCCAGGTCCGAGGAATTCGAGACGTTGGTCAGCGTGCTCGTGCCGTTGTCCGAGGCCACGAACGTCAGGCCGGTGGCGGCCAGGGACATCGTCCCGGCGCTGCCGGTGGTGGCGCCCGCCGTACGGTCTATCGACAGCTTGGCCAGGCCCATGCTGTCGACAACGTTGAAGCTGCCCGAGTTATTGATCGCCAGAGTATCGGTAGCGACATTCAGCGCCGTGCCGCCTGCACCGATGGATGCGCCCGTACCGGCGGCGGTCAGCGTAATGCTGTCGCCGCTGATGGTGTTCGCGCCGCTGGTACCCACTACGCTCCCGCGCTGCGCCGTCAGCGTCACATCGCCGTTGGCCGACGCGATGCTGCCCACGGCCAGGTCGGAGCTGCCCGAACCGCCATTGCCCGAGGTCAGCGTGATGTCGCCGTCCGCGCTTACCGTGGTGGCGATCAAGCCGTAATTACCGGTCAGGGCGATGCTGCCGTCCGCGCCATTGGCATTGGCAGCGGCGTGCAGGGTGACGGTGGTCGTCGCCTGCGAATTGGACGTGACCAGGATGGCGCTCACGTTGCCGATGGAACCGGCGGCGGTCAGGTCGATGGCCGTGGCGTTGTTGATGGTGCCGCTCAGGATCGAACCGCCCTGGTTGTCCATCGTGAACGTGTGGTTGTCCACATCGATGGACCCCAGCGAAATGTCGCCCGAGTTGTTGGTCAGCGAGCTGTCGCCGTGGGCGCTGAAGCTGGTGATCGTGGTATTGCTGTTCAACCCCACCGACACGCCGCCATCACGCGAGTAGGCGCTGAGGGTATTGACGTTGGTATCGATGTCGTTGCCGATGGCGCCGACCGACGTGTCGCCGGACAGCGTCAGGCCAGCCGCGTCGATCTTCGTGCTGGAGTCGCCGTCGCCCGTCAACGCGCTGTTGAGCGCCGACAGGCTGACATTATCCAGGCCCACATTGATGGTACCGACTTGAATGCCACGGTCGCTGGACAGGCGCAGGTCCAGACCGCCCGCGTCGGTGATGTTGTTCACCACCATCTTCGAGCCGTCATCCGTGACGCCGAAGTTCACCGGATGGCCGCCGTCGCGGGCGGCCCAATCGATCTCGTAGACGCGGGCGGACGTACCGCGCGCATCGATGCTCAGGGCGTCCAGATGCTTCGTATCGGTGACGTAGACGTCGCCCGAGTTATCCACATTGAGCTGCGGCGTCGACAGCGTCAGCGCATTGCCGGCGGCGCCGATATTGCCGTTCGCGCCAAAGGTATAAAGCGTCACCTCGCCGGCAACGATATTCGCGCCCCCGCCTGCGTTACCCGCGGTGATGTCGCCGGCGGTGCTCAGGCTGACGGTCCCCGTTGGCAGCACATCGATGCTGCCGACTTCCTGGCTGCGCTGCGACTTGAACGAGAAGTTCAGGCCGGTACTGTCAGCCACCTGCTCCAGCACGTAGCTATCGAGGTTGTCCCATACGTTGAACGTCAGTTCCGGCGCGATGATGCTGAGCATCGTGGGCGGCGGACCCATCGTAGAGGTGCTCGTCACCGACAGCGAGGACAGATCGACGTCATTGGCAACGTTGATATCCCCCCAAGAGATCAAGCTGAGATCCTTGGTCGTGGTATTGATGGCGCTGGCGGCGTCGGTGCCGCCCAGGTTCAAACCGGCGGACAAGGTGATCTGTCCGGCGGTGAGATGCGCATCGGCGGTGGCGTTGCGGATGGAACGGGAGCTATACAGTTGGATCGACTGCGCGGGTCCGGTATCCAGCGTGCCGACCAGGATTTCCTTGTCGCCGCTGAAACGGAAATCCAGTCCGCTGGAATCCGTCACGGTCGTCATGACGTAGCTGGTGCCGTTGTCCACCACGTCGAGGGCCAGGCCCTTGGCCGTGACCTGCACGAGGTTCGTGCCTTGGCCGGCTGCATGCGTGTTGGTCAGGTCCAGCCTGTACAGGTCGGAAGCATTGTCCAGGACGAGATTGCCGCCACTGCTGGCGTTCAACTGGCGCGTATCGGTCAGGACCGCATTGCCGTTGGCGCCGATCGAGCCTTGCGTCGCGCTGAGCGCCAGGACAGGCGTGACGAAGCGGCCCGTGCCGGACTGCAGGATGTCGCCGCCGGTGACCGTGACGTTCGCCGACGTGCCCGCGCTGTTGTTCAGCAGGGTCAGCGTCTTGTCATTGGACACCCACAAGGTCTGGTCGACATCCGAGGACAACGTATTGGCGCTGATGTACAGCGGCTGGCCCGGATTCTCGTTGTAGCGCCCCTGCACGGACTGCGCGTTCAGCGTCAGGTCGCCCGTGATGATGTCCGCGGCGCCCGGCGTGCTGCCGCCGGTACCCGTGTGCGTGCCGTAGATCGTCGACGGGGTCGTCAGCGCGACTGAACCGTTGGCACCCGTTTGGATATGGCCCAGCGTCAGCGTACGGTCGGTGCTCAGCGCCAGGTGCAGGTTATTGGCCGCCGAGATGTTGTTGACCGACATGCCCGCGATGGCGTTCGGGCCGTTGTCCGTGAAGGAGAAGGTCAGCCCGGTAGACGAAATGGCATAGGAATTGGTCTGGCTGGTGACCGAACTGTCGTGCAGCGCCGTCAACGACAGCGAGTCCAGCGTGGTCGCGTTGGATACGGAGACCGATCCGGACGACGCCAGATTCAAATTGCCGGTATTGGTGGACAGCGTGGCACTGCTGCCGATGCCGCCGCCCTTGCCGGTCGCGGACAGATTGATGGTTCCGGCGGTCATGCTTCCGGACGACCGGTTGATGGCACCGTTGATACCCAGGGCCGTGTCGCCCAGCGCCGTCAGCGAAATCGATCCCGCGCCGATGCCGGTATTGATCGTGCCGGTCGCGATGCTGCCCAGCGACACCAGCGAGAAATCCGTACCCGCCAGGGCGCCCGCCACGTTGAGCGTGGTGCCGCTGTATGCCAGCGTCAAGCTGTTGCCCGAACCCAATCCACCGAAGGTGTAGGTGGGAGCCACCACGCTGCCGTTGACCTTGCGGTCCGAGAAGTCCAGCGCCAGGCTATCCAGCGCGCGACCGCCGTTATTGATGTTGATCCCGCCATTGGTCGCGATGCTGAGATCGCTGGTCGACACCGCCAGCGCGCTGCCGCTGTCACCGATGTAGGCGGCGCCGTTCTGGCCGAAGACGGTCAACGTCAGCTTGGGCGCCACGATGGAGCCGGTGGACTGCACGATCGTCGACAGCATATTGGCGGCGGCGTCCACTTCCAGCGAAATGGAATCATTGGCCGACAGCGCGTTGACCCGCAAGCCCTTCTTGGCGGACAGACTGAAATCGTTCAGTGCGCCGGCGCCGTTGATGGTCATCAACGACAGATACGTGCCGAAATCGTGGATGGCGTAGCTTTGGGCGCTCGCCCCCGCACCCGCCGTGACGGCCAGGTCATGCTGTGTCGTGCTGGCGTTGGTGTTGATGATGGACAGGCTGGCCAGGGCCGTATCGCTGTCCACATACATATCGCCGGAACCACTCAAGGTGAGCGCGCTCGTGCCCTTCAACTTCAGCGGCTGCAGGACGACCTGATCATCCTCGTCCAGGGTGCTCGAGCCTATGGCGCCCGACCCCGCCGTCAGCGCCACGGTCGAGGCGGTGATGGAACCCGGATTCGCTTCGTCATCGTTGACGATGTCGCCATTGGTCGTCAAACGCACCGTGCCGGTGGCACCGGCATCGATCGTACCCACGCGCACGGACTTGTTGTAGCCCGTGAAGTTGAATTCGAAAGGCGTGCTGCTGGCGATATTGCTCAGGTAATACGCGCCGTAATCTTCAGTCAGTGCGAAGGACGTCAGGTTGAGGCCGGAGATGTCGTATGCAGCCACCGCGCCATTGTTGCGGGTGATGTCCAGACGGCTGAAGCTGCCGGTGTTGTGGACAGCTATGTCGCCACCGCTGCTCAACGTGACGTCGGGCGCTGTCAGCGTCAATGCCCGGCCGACGGCACCGATAGCGCCATTTGCCGTCAGAGCCAGCGCGGGAGCCGTGATCGCCGTATCGGTATCGCCATCATCGACGATGGAGCCGCCGGCGTTGGCCAGGTTCACCTGCGTGCCGGCCTGGATGGTGCCGACGACGGTATCGCCTGCAGCCTGCTGGTATTGCACCTGCTTGCCCGCGGTAACCGAGGCCAGCGTGACAGCGTCGCTGGTGCCGATGGCCGACAGCCAGACATCGCCGCTCGCCGCATGCGCGGTGATCGTCACCGGCTTGCTGCCGTCGAACAGGATGGCGCGGCGGCCCTGCTCGGGGGCTTGCCAGGATTCGACCGCGACATCGGCGCCGCCGATCGAACCCGCGGCCGACAACGTCACGTCGTTGTCGAAGGCGGTGATCATCCCATAGCCGTTGCTGTTCAGGATGGAACCGTGTTGAGCAGTCAACGTGATATTGCCGTTCGGGCTATATACCGTGCTGCTCAGCGCCAGGTCGCCCTGCACCGCGTCGATGGCGATATTGCCGTCGTAAGCGTAGATGCCGCTCAGCACGATGGTGCCGGTGTAATTGCTGGAACCGGTGGGGCTGGGCAGCTGGACGTAGATGCCGCCGTGATTGGCCTGCGCGCCCAGGTTGCCGGTGACGATGTCCAGGTGATCGGCGCCTTCCGCACCGATCGCGCCGTAGGCATTCAGGTTGACCGAATTGGCCACCAGAACCGTGCTCTTGTCGCCGTCGTCCTTGATCGATCCATTCTTCGACGTCAGGTTGACGCTGCCGCTGGAGCTGGTGTTCACGGATCCAACCGTGATGTCGCGGTCGCTGGTGAACGAGAAATTCAGTGAGCTGGTGTCGCTGACATCGCTCAAGGTATGGCCCGAGGTGCTGTCCAGCACCTTGAACAACAGGCTGGGCGCCTTGACCTGCAGGTCATAGACGTCATCGCTGTCCTTATGCAGCGCGGTCACGGACAGCGTGTTCAGATCGCTGATGCTGCCCACATAAAGATTGCCGCGTGTGGCCAGCGTCAGGGAACTCGCGTTCGTGTCGATCACGTCGTCCGACGTACCGATATAGCCCTGGTTCGCGGCCAGCGTCAGGTAGTAGGCGGTGACACGCGTATTGGCGTCGCCATCGTCGGTGATATTGCCCCGCGTGGCGGTGAACGACGCCTGGGTGCCGACGCGGATATTGCCCAGCACCATGCCTTGATCGCCCTGGAAGGAGAAGGACGACAGGGCCGAACTATAGACGTCGTTGAAGTGGTAGACGCTGCCGTCATCCGTCACATTGAAGGACAGGTAAGGCGACGACGTGATTTGCAGGACGTTGGGCGTGCCCGGGGCCTGGTGCGTGTTGCTGATGCTGAGCGAGGTCAACGTCTTGCCGCTGTTGTCGACGTAGACATCCTTGCCGCTGGTCAGCGTCAGCGTATCGGTGTTGGTGTTCAGGTGGCCGGCGCTGGTACCGAGCGTCCCTTGCGGGGCATACAGCTCGATGCGCTCGCCCGCCAGCAGGTTGCCCGGCAGCGCGGCCAGGATGTCGCCGCCCGCATTGATGTACAGGCGGCCGCTACCCGCATCGACCTGATTGACGGTGACGCCGGAAGCCGCCTGGACGGTGATGTCCTGGTAGGCCTTGAGGCTGTCCAGCTTCAGCGCGCCGCTGACCTGGTTGATATAGATGGAACCGGCGGTGGCGGTCAACTCGCCCGCGGCCGTGCGCAGCTGGTTGGAGGCGGTACCGATGGTGTAGGTCGGTGGCGAGCCATTGCTCGGGTTCGCGGCGACGGGCGCCAGCAGGTAGACCCGGGCGCCGGTGATCAACGCGGTGTTGCTGGTATCCGCGTTCTCGATCACGCTGTCGCTGGACAGGGTGACACTGCCCGCGCCGGCGTTGATGCTGCCGCGCACCAGGATGGCCTGCCCTTTCAGGCTTACCGCGCCACCGCTGGAGCTGATGTTGTTGGCCAGCAGCACGCCGGCGCCGTTGATGGTGATGTCGCCACCAGCCTGGCTGGTGATGTTGTCGGCGGTCAGCGTGGCGGCGCTGGACTCGACATCCAGCTTGCCTGCCACGGCGCCACTGACCTTCGAAGCCGTCGTACGCAGGGCGCGGATGAAGCCCGCATTCGGACCATTCAGGTTCAGGCTGTCGGTGCGGATCAGCGTATTCGCGCTGGCGTCGATGTTGCCGGTCGCTGACGTAAGGACAGTCTGGGCTCCCGCGTTGAAAGCGCCTCCCAGGTACAGGTCGGAAGTCGCGAAGACCGTGACATTGCCGGCGGCGTTGATATCGCCCAGGTTGGTCTGGCCGAGGTTGAACAGATTGATGCCGCCGGCGGTCGCCGTCGCCGTCAGGGTGCCGGCCTGGGAGATCAAGGCCTGCGCGGCCGAGCCGATGGCGGTCGCGGCCTGCAAGGTCAGGTTGCCGGCGGAGATCTTGGTGCCCGACGTACCGGTGATGCCGCCGGTGGTCGAGGTCAGCGCCAGGTTGCCGGTACCGGTGCTGTTGCCCGGCGCACCGACGTCGACGATGCCGACGGTGATCGAGCGGTCGCCGGTGAACGACAGATTCAGGCCGGGTTGGTGGATGGAAGTCAGGGCATAGCTGCTGCCATCGGTGACATCGAAGGTCAGGCCGGAGGACGTGATGTCGTAGGTATTGACCTTGCCGGTCTGCGCGTGGCGGCTATTGATGGCCAGCGACGACAGCGTGCCGCTGTTGGCGACGACGATGTCCCCGCCGGAGGAAACGGCCAGGACGCTGGTGGCCGTGTTCAGCGCGGCGCCGGTGGCACCCACGTTGGCCGCTTCCGCGTCCAGCTTCACGGAAGCGCCGGCCAGGGACTGGTTGGCGCCGCCGGTGTTGTAGATCGAACCCGCGGTGCTGGCGACATTGACCGCCCCGCTGCCCGCGTTGATCGCATTGGCCAGATTGATGTTGCCGGAAGCCTGCAGGGTAATGCTGCCGCCGTTGGAGGTCAGCTTGCCGATGCTGTCCAGCGAGCTGCCCACGCCCAAGGCTTGCAGGTAGATGTTGCCGCCCTGCGTGGTGATCTCGGTGTTCGAATCCAGGAAGCGGATGCCGCCCGATGCCGTCGATTGCAAGGTGAAGGTCGAACCGGCCTCGGTCTGCAGATTGATCGCGCTCATCGCGTCGATGGTGATCTGTCCCGTCGCGCTCAACGTGAGATTGCCGTTACCCGCCTGCGCTTCCAGCCATCCGCGTGATACGGTGTTGCCGGTATTGCTCGATGCCGTATCGCTGGTGATCTCCAGGGTCGCCGGGTCGATCAGCAGCGTGCCCACTTTGCCCTTGGGCGCGCGCAAATCCGCCGAACCCGTCAGGCTGATGTTCTTTTCGGCCGACACTTCCGCGAAACCGCCGTCGCCGCCATTGGCGCCGCCGCGGGCCGAAATCGTGCCCGCGAACGCGGTGCTGTCGGTCGACCACAGGGTGACATTGCCGCCCTTGCCCTGGTCCAGAGCATCCGCCTTCAGCGCCGCACCGGCGGCCACGCTCAAAGTGGCCGACTTGGTGCTATAGGCCGCCGAGCCGTCCGCCGGCGCCACGCCCTGGCTGCCCAAGGCGATCTCGCCGCCGCCGGCCGCGCCGGAGGCATCGATGACGGCGCCGCTGGCAACCTTGACGTTCTGGCCGGTCACCACGACCTTGCCGCCCTGCTCGCCCGCGTTGGTACCGCTGGCGTCCACCGTGCCGGCCACGTTCACCGTACCGGCATCGCCGCCGGACAACACGATCTTGCCGTTCCTGGTGCCCACCGACTTGGCGCTGACGATGCCGTCCGTATTGATGACGTTGTCGACCACGTCCTTGACCGCGCGCGCGGTCATCAGCACCGTACCGCCGTCGGCGCGGATCACGCCCGTATTGGTGACCAGCGCGCCGACCGCCTTGCCGCTGGCGTCCTTGGGCGCATCCTTGACCACCGAGCTGGCGTCGAAGCTCAACAGGCCGTCGCCTTGGAAGTCCACCGTGAACGTGCGGGCGCCGGCCAGGGCGACCTTGCCCAGCTTGGCTTCGATCACGCCCGAGTTCTTCACCGCGGGCGCCACCAGCGCGGCCAGGCCGCTGTCCTTGATGCTGATCTGGCCTTCGTTGACCACCATCGCATTCAGATTGGTCGACGCCTGGTTGAACTTCAGGCGCCCCGCCATGAAGTCTTCGTCGCGGATGTTGGCCGTGGTGGCCACCAGGCCGCCCACGTCCACGCGTGCGCTCTTGCCGAACACCACCCCGTTCGGATTGACCAGCATCACCGTGCCGTTGGCGTTGAGCTTGCCGAAGATGGCGGACGGATCATTGCCCACCACGCGGTTCAGCGTCACGCTCTTGCTGCCCGGCTGGACGAAGTTGACCGTCTCGTTGGCGCCGATGCTGAAGCCCTTCCAGTTGATGATGGCTTTGCCGCTGCTCTGATTGATGTTCAGCGTGCCATTGCCCTGGTTGTTGATCGTGGCGGAACCCGCGACCACGTTGCCGCCGGTCGGGTTGGCCTGGGCGCCGCCGGAAACCACGGAGCCGATCACCACGGCCAAGGTGGTCAGGGCCGGCAGTGCGCCCGGCCTCGAGAGCTGGGCAAGTGGCGCGCGGCGCACGGGCAGGACGATGTTGCGTTGAGCGAAGGAACGGGGAAGGCGCTTCATGATCGGTATCGTCTCTGCTGCTTAGTACTGGGCCGAAATGCTGAAGAAAATGCGGGGGTTCTTGTTGCCTTGGGTCAGCACGTCGGTGCTGAGCGGCTTGGCGACTTCGAACGTGGCATATACGGTCTTGGTGATGTTGGCGCGCACACCGCCGCCGAAGGAGGCGAGCTTGCTGCGCGTCACGTCGGCGCTGGCCGAACGGGAATAGATACGGCCGCCATCGACGAAGGAGTAGACATGCGCGCCATGCGGCAGGAAGGTGGCCGAGGAAATGGCGTAGCGCAGTTCCAGCGAAGCGGCCATGCCGCTGTCAGCTGAAATTTCGCCGTCGTCGTAGCCGCGCGCGAAGTTGGGGCCGCCCAGGGCGAATTCCTCGCTGGCCAGCAAAGGACTGGCGCTGTACTGGCCGGCGAAGGTCGCCACCAGGCTGAAACGGTCGTTCAACTGCTGCAGGCGGGTCACTTCCGCCGTGGCCTTGAAGAAGTCGGGCTTGCCGTTCTCGCGCGAAGCCAGCGCCGCGCCTTCCTTGCTGGCGCCCATGGCGTTCAGGCCCTGGTGCAGGGTGCCGCGCACGGCGGTAATGCCGTTCCAGGTATCGGTACGGTCGTAGCTCAAGCCCATGCGCAGCACGCGCAGGCGGTCGCTGGTAAAGGGCGCGCCGGTGATGTCGGTGGTGACGTTGCGCGCCTCGAACAGGCCGACGGCGCGCAGGTTTTCCAGGCGCGAACGGATGATGGGATAGGTCGCCGTGGCCGCATAGGACTGCACGTCGCTGGCCACGTTGAGCTGGGACAGTTCACGGCCCGGTTCGCTCTTGGCGTAGTTGGCCGTCAGGCCGACGGTCATGCCCGTGTCGGTCACCAGCATGTCGTAGGCACCGCCCACGGACTTGCTGCGGTAAGCGGGAAAGCCCACGCTGCCGTACAAGGTGGCGTGGTCGGCACGCTCGCCGAAAGAATTCAGGCTGATCTGGGTCGTGGCTTCGCTCCAGCCCAGATAGGGTGAGCTGCGGTTGTCCATGCCCACCCGCGCGTCGACCGCCTTGCGCTCGCTGTGCACCACCAGTACCGAACCGCCCACTTCCTTGGGCGAGGGCTCCAGCGAAGCCCGCACGCTCATGCCGGCCAGGTCATTGGCCAACAGCAGTTGACGTTCGACTTCGGCGACATTGATCGGACGCGTGCCGCGCAGGCGCCGCACCAGCTTTTCCACCGCGGCTTTCGCCGGTCCGACATCGCCGTCATAGACGACATCGGAAATGAAGCCTTCCACCACCACAATGCGGAAATGGCCGGCGTCGATGGTCTGCTCCGGCACGATGACGCGCGTCGTGACATAGCCGGCATTGCGATAGCGCAGCTCGATCTCGTTGGCCACATTGAAGGCGTCCGCCACGGTGATCGTCTTGCCGATCAGGCCCTGGTACAGCGGCATCAGCTCGTCAGGGCGATAACGCGTCACGCCTTCGATGCGCATGTCCGTCAGCGTGAAGTTCAGCTTGTCGGCCCCCGCGGGCGCTTGCGACGCGCTGCCTTGCTGCACGGTGACCGCCGGCACGCCCGGCGAACTCAGCGGCATGGCCGGCTGCGGCAGCGGGCGGCCCGCTTCAGCCCCGGACGGCAGTTGTACGTTCTGTGCCGCCGCGGAACCGGCGGCCAAGGCCAGCGCCAGGGCGATGCCTGATCGTGACCCCCAGCGAGAACCCAGACGAGAAAGGGAAGAAAGGGAAAGCGAAGACCAACTGTTGCGATGCGACATGGATGACGGCTGCGACTTTACATTTTGAATAACTCTCCGCTATTTGACACATTCATGCCTATTTCGTAAACATTCGATTTGTGAAGATGACAGTTGTTTGCTGCTCATCCCTAAGACTTTCCCAGGGAGCCTTGCCTCAAACCAGCAAATAAGACTGGTATTTGGCGGTTTATCGGGGATATCAGCTTTTTGCTCGTTGTATGTCCACCACTAGGGCGCACGTCCAAAAAACAAATAATTGCTGATTATTTCGCTTCCCTTCCCTACCGTAAAAGGGCCGCGTCACAGAAGCGGCGGATCGCTCCCCGTTTTCATTCCCCGATGCGGCCGGATTCGCGGGCCGCCCTCCCCATTACAGTTTCACCACCTGCAGCACCGCATCGGCGAAAGCCTTGGGCGCTTCCTGCGGCAGGTTGTGGCCGATCCCGCCGGTGAGATCGCGATGCTGGTATTTGTTCGTGAATTGCTTGGCATAAGCGGCCGGCGCCGGGTGGGCGGCACCGTTGGCATCGCCCTCCATGGTGATGGCGGGAATGACGATCTTGGGCGCCGCGGCCAGACGGCGCTCGTAATCGTCGTACTGTGACTCCCCTTGCGCCAGGCCCAGGCGCCAGCGGTAGTTGTGGATCACCACCGCCACATGATCGGGATTGTCGAAGGACCGTGCCGAGCGTTCGTAGGTGGCATCATCGAACTGCCATTTCGGCGAAGCCTGTTGCCAGATCAATTTGTTGAAGGCGTGCACATTGGCGGCATAGCCTTGCGCGCCGCGCTCCGTGGCGAAGTAGAACTGATACCACCATTGCAGCTCGGCGGCCGGCGGCAGCGGCTTGGCGTTGGCTTGCTGGCTACCGATCAGATAGCCGCTCACCGACACCAGTCCGCGAAAGCGTTCCGGCCACAAGGCCGCCAGGATATCGGCCGTACGCGCGCCCCAGTCGAAACCGGCGATCACGGCCTTCTCGATCTTCAAGGCGTCCATCAGCGCGATGATGTCCAGCGCCACCACCGCCTGCTGGCCGTTGCGCGGGGTATCCGCCGACAGGAAGCGCGTCGAGCCATAGCCTCGCAGATAAGGCACGATCACCCGATAGCCCGCGGCCGCCAGCATCGGCGCAACGTCGATGAAGCTGTGGATATCATAGGGCCAGCCGTGCAGCAGAATGGCCACCGGACCATTGGCGGGTCCCACCTCCGCATAGCCGACATTCAGGGTGCCAGCATTGATCTGGCGTATCGTGCCGAAGGACGTGGTGCCGGCAGCGCGCGTGGATGCCTGGGCAGCTGCGCTCTGTTGCGTACTCTGCGCGCGGGCGGTACCGCCCAGGCCCAGGTTCAGCACGCCAAGGGCGGCCAGGGCTGAGGTCGAGCCGAGCAGACGGCGGCGCTGGGGATTCACGAGATTCGACATGATGCATGCTCCAAAGCAGATGTAGGGTGGGGGCGCCGCCACCCATCCGCGACCTGCGCGTTGATGGATGAATCTGGCGTTGGAGTCTTTTTAACGAAGCGTGCCACCCGCTTGGTTTGCGTATGTGTCGGCCCCAGGGAGCCATACAGTGCGATACAAAACTCTGTACAAAGCGCCCGCCCAGGGCTGCTGACGGCCGCCCCGCCCTTGCTGCGCGACCCTGCCGCGCTGGTGGCGGCGCCCCGGAGCCCGGGTAGAAATTCAACCCACTAAGGGAAGACCCGTTCCGAACTTTCCCTAGTAGGCGGTGAACGGCCTATACGATTATCGTATTTTCGACAGCGACGGATGGCCTGGACCCGCTCCGGATCGGCCGCCGCTCCAGGCAGTTATGGATGTATGGACGCTTCGGAACGATTTCCCTCATGCCGACATCGACTTCCCGCCCCTTGCTGAAGAAAGACGCGATCGCCCCTGTCCAGTCGGAACCCAATCTGACGGATCGCATCGCGGAAATGCTGCTGGACGAAATTACCAGTGGCGACTATCAAGTCGGCGAAGTCCTGCCTCCCGAACAAGCCATCGCCACCCGCCTCGGTGTCTCCCGCACCGTGTTGCGCGAAGCGGTTTCCCGCCTGAAAGTCCACGGCGTTGTCCAAAGCAAGCAAGGTCGCGGCCTGACGGTCATGCAGACCAACCGGCCGTCGGTACTGCGCATGCAGGCCGCCGACTTCGGCGACGCCGATCAGGTGCTGCGCATCGTCGAATTGCGCCGCGGCTTTGAAATCGAGGCCGCGGCCCTGGCCGCGCAACGGCGCGACGACGACGACCTGGCTGCCATGCGCCAGGCCCTGCGCAATATGCGCGAGGCCATCGCCACCGGCGACGTGGCCGAGGGCGTGGATGCCGACATGGAGTTCCACCGCTGCGTGGCCCGCTCCACCCGCAACGAACACTATCTGAATTTCTTCGACTTCCTGGCGGTATTGCTGAAGAAGAACCTGCGCGTCTCGCGTTCACGCTCAGCCAAGATCGCCGGCCGGGGCGCCCAGGCGCAGAAGGAACACGAAGCGCTGTTCGCCGCCATCGAACAACGCGACGCGGAGCTGGCGCGACAGCAAGCCCGCATGCACGTCGACAACACCGAATCAAGATTACGTACAGCGGTAGCCACAGCCGAAAAACCATGACGCGGCTACCGGCGGATCCAAGGGGAATGGATGATGAGTCGGAAATCGATAGACGAGTTGGTGCGGGCAGACGAGGGCTTGATCAGCCGGTCCATCTTCGTCGACGACGGAATTTTTCAGCAGGAGCTGGAGCGTATTTTCGCGCGCGCCTGGCTGTTCGTCGGGCATGAAAGCCTGGTGCCCAAGCCGGACGACTACTTTGTCTCGCGCATGGGCACGGAATCCGTCATCCTGACGCGTGACCGGCAAGGCCACATCCAGGTCATGCTGAACAGCTGTTCGCATCGCGGCATGAAGCTGTGCCGCTACGACCACGGCAATAGCCGTACCTTCACCTGTCCGTATCACGGCTGGAGTTTCTCCACCGACGGCAAGCTGGCGGGGCGCCCGGGCGAACTGGTGGGCGTGCCGGGCCACGCCACGCACTACAAGGGCGAGCTGGATAAAAGCCAATGGGGCCTGAAGACAGTCGCCAAGGTAGTCAATTACAAAGGCGCCATCTGGGCCACGTGGGATCCCGACGCGCCCGCTTTCCTCGACTACCTGGGCAATATGCGGCTCTACCTGGACGCGGCGCTGGACCACCGCGACGGCAGCCCCGGCGGGTCGGAAGTCATCGGCGGCGTGCAGAAATGGCGCATCAAGTGCAACTGGAAATTCGCGCCCGAAAATTTCATCGGGGACCTTTACCACGACATCAGCCACCGCTCCGTCGACATCGTCGGCATCGGCCCAGGCGGCGGCAAGGGCCGGCGCGATCCGTCGGCCACCCGCTCGGCCATCTGCTTTCCGGATCTGGGGCACGGCCTGCTGGGCCGCCTGCCTTTCCATGAGGAACCGCCCTACTCGCCCCAGTACGGCCGCTATCCGGAAGTGGAAGCCTACTACCGCGAGATCCATGAAAAACGCGTGAACACGCTGGGCTCGGCGATGCGCGTGCAGACCAGCGTCGGCACCATCTTCCCCAATATGTCCTTCCATGGCCGCCAGCCACGCACGCTGGCCGTATTTCATCCCATAAGCCCGACTGAAATGGAGATGTGGCGCATGTACCTGGTGGACAAGGACGCGCCCGAAGCGGTCAAGGAAGCGGCCCGCCATTACTTCCTGCGCTATTCCGGTCCGGGCGGCATGACCGAGTCCGACGACATGGAAAACTGGACCGGCGCCACCGAAGCCAGCATGGGCACGCTGTCGCGTGAACTGTATTTCAACTACCAGATGGGCGTGGGCCATGCGCAGGCAGTGCCCGAGATCCCGGGCTGTGCCGTCAACGGCGAATACTCCGAGGAAAACGCCCGCGCGTTCTATCGCCGCTGGGGGCAGTTCATGAACGGCCAGGGTTGGGACCAGTTGATGGCCCGCGCCGTCCGGATCGAGGAGAAGGCCGCATGAATACGCCTACTGCAAGCCTCGCGCAGCCCGGGACGGCTGCCGCGTCCAGCGCGGCGCCCGCGGCCGCCGCCGTTGCTGCACCCGCCGCTACTACACCTGCCGTCGATCCCAGCGTCGATGACATACACATATGGTGGCAGGCGCAACGCTTCCTGCACTATGAAGCCGACCTGCTCGATCACCGTGAATTCGAGACCTGGGTAAGTCTGCTGGACGAGGACATCGCCTACCGGATGCCGCTGACGCGCAACGTCCGGCGCGATGCCATGGACCAGGAATTCTCCGGCGTGCACGACGCCGCCTGGTTCGACGAAGGCATCGACACCTTGCGCCAACGGGTCGCGCAACTCAAGACCGGCATCCATTGGGCCGAAGAACCCGCGTCGCGCGTCTCGCGCCTGGTCACCAATATCCGCGTGCTCGATGTCAGCCCGGATGAAGGTGGCGGCGAACGCGTGCGTGTGCGTTCGCGCTTCCTGATTTATCAAAACCGTCTGCAAGCCGAGGTCAACCTCTTCGCCGGCAAGCGCGAGGATGTCCTGCGGCGGCGCGACGGCCACTGGAAGATTCTTGCGCGCGAAATTCATCTGGACCAGAACGTCCTGCTTTCCAAGGCGCTCACCGTCTTCTTCTAACGCCCTGCCGTACGGCGCCGGCCCGCCTGCCGGCACACGCTGCCTTTTCTTTCCACGAGGACTCGCCATCGGCGGCGGGTCAGGCTCGTCCGTACCTGGAGTCGATAGCATGCAAAGACGTTCCGTATTGAAACTGTTCGCCGCCGGCGCGGCGCTAGGCACCAGCGCTTGGTCGCAGGCAGCCGCTGCCGCCGGCACGCCTGGAGCCGGCGCGGCGGCTACGGCGTCGACGTCGCCATCCGCCCCCACGGCCACATCTGCATCTGCATCTGCATCCGCCGGCGGTTACGCCAGCAAGCCGATCCGCCTCATCGTGCCCTATCCGCCCGGCGGCGTAACGGACGTCGCCGGACGCCTGGCCAGTGAAATCCTCGGCAGCAGATTCGGCCAGCCCGTGGTGGTGGAGAACCGTCCGGGCGCCAACGGCATGATAGGGAACCAGCACGTGGCCGCCGCGCCGCCGGACGGCTACACCCTGCTGCTCAACGGCCTGGGCGGCATGGTCCTGCCGATGGCCACCGTCACCGGCCTGCCGCTGGACACGGCGCGCGCGTTCACGCCCATCGGTGAAATGGCGGAGTTCATCAACGTATTGATCGTGCGGGCCGACTCGCCCATCCGCAGCGTCAACGACCTGCTGGCGCTGGCCCGCCAGCGCAGCAAGGACGGCCTGAGCTACGGCTCCAACGGCATCGGCACGTCGGTCCACCTGACCACGGCGTTCTTCGCGCAACGCACCGGCGTCCATCTGTTGCATGTGCCCTATAAGGGCAGCAGTGAAATGCTGGTAGACGTGATCAACGGCAATCTGGATTTCAGCTTCAGCAACCTGCCGCCGGTGCAGGGTCTGCTGCGCAAGGGATCGCTGCGCGCCATCGCGGTGACCAGCAGTTATCGCAGCCAGCAGCTGCCGGACGTGCCGACCATGGCGGAACAGGGCCTGGCCGATTTCGATGTCACCAGCTGGTTGGGTTTATACGGTCCCGCCGGCATGGCCCCGTCCCTGGTGCAGACCTTGAGCAGCGCGCTGCAGGACGGCATGGCCACGCCCAAGGCGCGCGAAACCCTCAGCGCCGCCGGCTTCGAACCCAAGGGATCCACGGCAGCGGCCTTCGCCGAGCTGAATCGCGCCGAACTGGTGCGCTGGAAGCAGGTCGCCGAACGCGCCAGCATTTCCCTCAAATTCGGGACCTGAACCATGGCCCTCATTCAGCCCTTGGGATCTGCCGCGGCCAGCGCGGCGCCGCTATCCCTTGAAACCGCCCTGCCGGACCACACCGTCCACGTCGCCATCATCGGTGCCGGCCATGCGGGCGTGGAATGCGCCTGGGCCCTGCGGACAGCGGGCGTCGAAGGCGATGTCATGCTGCTGGGCGCCGAGCAGCATCCGCCCTACGAACGCCCCCCCCTGTCCAAAGGATTGCTGACCGGCACCACCACGGCCGACCGCATCGCCCTGCGCGCCGACGCTGCCTATGAAAAACAGCGAGTCAGCTACGCGGGCGACGATCCCGTGGTCCACATCGACACCACCGCACGCCTGATCCATACCCGCGGCGGCAGCCGCATCGCTTACGAACACTGCGTGCTGGCCACCGGCGCCAATGCGCGCGCCATCCCGGGCGTGACGGGAGAACGGGTACACACGGTGCGCGGCCTGCACGACGCGCACCGCCTGCGCGACGCCATCCGGCCGGGAATGCGGCTATTGGTGGTGGGCGCGGGCTATCTGGGTCTGGAGGCCGCCTGCTCGGCACGCAAGCTGGGCGCCGAGGTATGCGTGCTGGAGCAACAGCGCAGCCTCATGGGAGGCAGGGTCAGCACCGCCACCGTCCAACGCATGGGTGACTTGCATCGCGATGCCGGCATCGACATCCGCCACGGCGTCACCATTACCGGCTGGCAACGCACGCCGGACGGATGGCGCGCGTCGCTGGCGGACGGTTCAGTGGTGAACGCCGAGCTGGTGCTCGTCTCGATAGGCGCCATCGCGGAAACCGCCTTGGCCGAAGCTGCCGGACTGGCGTGCCGCGACGGCGTCGTTGTCGACGGACAATGCCGCGCCTCGGCGCCGGGCGTCTATGCCATTGGCGATTGCGCCAGCGCCTTTCGCGAGGAATTGCAACGCCATGCCCGCATCGAAAGCGTACAGAACGCCTTGATGCAGGCACGCACCGTGGCCGCGGCCATCGCCGGCAAAAGCCCTCCCGCGCCCAAGCCACCCACCTTCTGGTCCGAGCAGCATGGCCGGCGCCTGCAGATGGCAGGCCTGGTCAATCCAGCCTTGCCCAGCCAGGACGTCTTGCACGTCACCGCCAAGGGGTGGTGGGTGGAACGCTATCAGCAAGACCGCCTGGTTGCCGTGGAGGCAGTCGACAGTCCGGTGGAATTCATCAAGGGCGTGCCGCGCATCGGTACGCCGCAAGCCCACGTTTGAGGAAAAAGGGTCGCTCATGCCTGTAGCTGTATTCGAATTGCCCGATGGCACCGAACAGGTGCTGGATGTACCTGACGACTGGTCGCTGATGGAGGCGGCTCGCCGTGATGGCTTGGAAGGCATCGTCGCCGAATGCGGCGGCGGCGCCATCTGCGGCACCTGCCACGTGCAGATCGGCGCCGACTGGTACGCGCGTCTGGACGCGCCGGGCATGGCCGAGGAAGCCTTGCTGGAAGTCGTGCCGGAACGCTGTGCCACCAGCCGCTTGTCCTGTCAGGTCATCATGACGCCCGCGCTGGACGGCATCCGCGTGCGAGTGCCCGCGACTCAGTTGGAGCTGTAGGCGCGCGGTGGCTGTCTTGACCCTCCTGTTTGCTTTCAAGCGACGCCGCTTGGGCACGCGGTCATGCCGCCGACGCACCTCTCGCCCTTCGCCCTTCGTCCCTTCCTCCCTTCGCCCTTCGCCCTTCGCCCTTCGTCCCTTTGCCCTCTGAACCCTGAACCCTGAACCGTTGGAATCGCCATGAGTCAAAAACCCAAAGTCATCGTTTCCGTCACGCTGCCGCCGGATCTGCGCGACCGCCTCGCCGCCAGCTGCGACATCATCGACGTACCCGTCGGACAACGGCCCCAAGACGTGCTTTCCGCCGAAACGCGCGCGCAGGTCAGCGGCATGGTCTGCACCATGAAGACAAAGATAGACACCGCACTGCTCGAAGCCCTGCCCGCGCTGGCAGTGAGCTCCAACTTCGCGGTCGGTTTCGACAACGTCGACGTAGCCGCGGCCACCTCGCGCAAAGTGCTGATCTGCAATACCCCACGAGTCCTGGACGGCGCCGTCGCGGACGTGACCATCGGCCTGATGCTGTGCCTGGCCCGCAATCTGGTGGCGGGCGACGCCTTCGTCCGCAGCGGCGCCTGGACCAAGGGTGCCTTCCCGCTCACCCGCGATATCCGCGGCAAGACGCTGGGCTTGCTGGGCATGGGACGCATCGGCCGCGTGGTGGCACGTACCGCCCAGGCCTTCGACATGCCGGTGATCTATCACAATCGCCGCGAGGATCCGCAGGCCAAGGGCCTGGCCACCTATGTGGGGCGCGACGAATTGTTCAAGACATCGGATGTCCTCAGCGTTCATATTCCCCTGTCGGCGGAAACGCGCCATTCCGTCGGCAAGCGCGAACTATCGCTGATGAAGCCTACCGCCTATCTGATCAACACCGCGCGCGGCCCCGTCGTGGACGAGGCCGCGCTGATCGAGGCCCTGCGCGCGGGCACCATCGCCGGCGCCGGCCTGGATGTGATGGAGCAGGAGCCGCTGCCGGCCTCCAGCCCGCTGTGCGAACTGCCGAATGTGGTACTGCAAGCGCATGTCGGCAGCGCCACGCACGAAACGCGGCGCGCGATGATAGACCTGGCGGTCAGCAATCTGCTGGATGCGCTGGGCGGCAAACAACCCGTAGCCATGGTCAACCCGGAGGTCTGGCAGGCGCGCGCTTGAGCCAGATGCCCGGACGTCCCCCACTTAAGGGGGACGTCTTCTTTCCTGCTACCCCTTCGCGCCGCCGTACTCCACCACGATCCCCGCCTGCTTCGCCACCTCGCCCCAACGCGTCAGTTCCGCCGCTGAAAAAGCCTGGAACTGCGCGGCATTGCGCAGCTTCGGCTCGAAGCCCGCGCCGATGATGCGTTTCTGATATTCAGGCGTCGCCAGTCCCGCGACAATGGCGTCGGACAATTGCGTGATGATGGCCGGCTCCACCTTCGAAGGCGCATAGATGCCCATCCAGCTGGTCACGTCGAAGTCCTTGATCCCCTGTTCCTGCACCGTCGGCACATTGGGCAGTTGCCGCGCGCGGTAGGAACTCGTGATCGCCAGCGCCTTCAGATGCTTGCCCTCCACCATGGGCAGCGTGGGCGGCAGGTTCATGAAACAGAGGTCGAGGTCGCCGTTGGCCGTGCCCACCAGCGCCTCGGTCGCGCCTTTGTAGGGGACGTGATCAAACTTCAGCCCCACGCGCATGGCGAACAGTTCCGCGGTCATCTGCGACGAGCTGCCCACGCCATTGCTGCCATACAAAGGCTTGCGCTTGCTGGCGCGCAGATACGCCACCAATTCCGGCACCGAATTGGCCGGATGATCCACCCGCACCACCAGTGCGTTGACGAACTCGGCCACCTGCGCCACGGGCGTCAACGCCGCCGGAATATCCAGCGGCAAGCCGCGCAGCGTTACCGGGGGCAGCACGTTATTGCCCAGGCCGCCGGTCGCCAGGGTATAGCCATCCGGTTTGGACGACGCGGCGGCCTGCATGCCGATCACCCCGCCGGCGCCCGCGCGGTTTTCCACCACCACGCTCTGGCCGTACTTGACGTTCAACAGATCCGCGACCAATCGCCCTGCCAGGTCGGTGGCACTGCCTGGCGTGGACGACACGATGATTCTTATTGGCCGGGTCGGATAGCTGACGCCTTCCGCCCAACTCTTGGCTGCGTGGCCGATGCCGGCCATCAGCGTCATCATTTTCAAAGCGCTTCGACGCTTCATTGCTTTCCCCTTGCGATAGTTTGACTGCTACACGTTGCTGCTCCGAAGTGATGACCCGGCCCGCGCGCCGCGCTGCCGGACTTTGTACGATAAACATATTTGCCACAACGTAACGCCAATCATGCAAGGGTGCAGCTATGACTTACCCTAGCCGAATGGCCATGCTGGGCGTGCCATGAAAAAAGGCTTGTGGATGATTAATCCACAAGCCCTTCTGACTACCACGGCAATCTCATGCGCAGCGTTCCACGACCACGCCCGGCACAAGGCTGGCAAGCGCGCCGGCGGAATCAGTCATGCCGTTTTCGCCGCATGATTCAACCGCGATGCGTTTCAGCCATCTTCGCCAGGGCCACCGTCAGCGCGGTGCCGCCCAAGGTCTTGATGAGACTGGCGTGTTCGGCATAGAACGCGCTCATGTGCTCGATGATGTCGGGGTTCTGCTGTTCGGCATGGCTGGCGATCTGCGCCACCTGATCCGGCGTGACGGTGGCAGCCTGGTCGGGTGTGATTGTCGGCTTGCCGCCGTCCTGCGCCGTGGCCTGCCCCAGCAGGGATGCCAGGCCACCGCCCGCCGCGCCGCTCATGAGCGATGCCAATACCGAGGGACCGAGACCGCTCAGAAGATGATTGAGCATGCCGGCCTGCTGATTCGGATCGGCCTGGCCGAACATCTGCGCCGCGGCCTGCGCGAACGGCGGCGTCTGGCTGGACCGCAACATGGCGGCCAGGCCTTGGCTCAGCAGATCGGTCGGCGCATTCTGCGCGGCTTGATCGAAGTGGTCGGACACGTCGCCGGCCGGAGGGGAGGCATTGGCGTTATTGCCGCTATTGCTGGCGGCATTGGCCGCATTGGCCGCATTGGCCGCATTCGCGAACTGGGACAGCAGACTACCAAGATCGAAAGCCATGATGGGCCTCCTTGAAAGACCTGCACTCAGTGAAGATCAGTTTTTCAGATCGTCCGGCACCGTGCCGCCGTTGGCGGCGAGCTTGGTCATCACGGCTTTATGCAGCCAGATGTTCATGGCGGCCGAATCATCCGTGTTTCCGGTGTAGCCCAGCTCACCGGCCAGCGTCTTGCGCGCGGCCAGGCTGCTGTCCAGGCCCAGCAGTTTCATAAGATCCACAATGGAAGTCTTCCAATTGAGCGTCTGCCCACTGCTGGCCTGCTTGGCGGCGAGGATGGCCTCGACATCGACGGGCGGCAGGTTGGCCGCGGCGGGCGTCGCGCCGGCGGACGCTGCGGGCGCGGCGCCTGCCCCGGCTGCGGGTGCAGCCCCTGATGCGGCGGCGGCATCGGTGTTGGCGGGATGATCCGAAGGAAAGATCTTGGCGAGTATCGTGGAAAAGATTCCCATGGCGTGCTCCTTCATACGTTGAACGGTACGGCGAATGGTAGCGTTGCGGGCAGTCCATAATTCGTCGATATGCACATCGTTACGATTCTTGGACACTGCGGCGGCTGGAAGGCGTATAAGCGTTGCTGATCGTTTCAGTGGGCCGCGAGATAGGACTCGCCTACAATTTCGCCCTCAGTCGCGCGGCACTCCCGTGCGGCACTCGCCTGACAGCTCCTACTTCCCCCCCGGATTCCCTATGTCTCACCTCACTGATCGCCCTCGCGCGGGTTCTTTCGCATCAGGCGTCGCGGTTTTCGTTCTACTTGCCGTCGCCGGCCTGTTCTACGTGAAATGGTCGCCCTATTACCAGCGTGCCTTCGTAGCGGCCGAGAATCACTCGATAGGTACGTCCATCCTGATGGGAACGGAGGCCGCACCGCCGCCCGCTTCGCTGACGGCCGCGTTGAACTACGCCATGGCCTACGGCAAGGCGATCTGGCAGGCCATGGTCTTGGGCCTGCTGCTGGGCTCCGCGGTGCAGGCCTTGCTGCCACGCCGCTGGATCGTGCGCGCCCTGGGCGGCACCGGACTGGGTAGCGTCTTCGCGGGCGGGCTGCTGTCGGTACCCGGCATGATGTGCACCTGTTGCGCCGCGCCGGTGGTGGCGGGCTTGCGCCGTTGCCAGGCCGCGCCCGGCAGTACCGTGGCGTTCTGGCTGGGCAATACCATGCTCAATCCCGCCACGCTGGTCTTCATGGGCTTCGTACTGGGTTGGAAGTGGACAGGGTTGCGCCTGGCCTTGGGCATCGTCATGGTGTTCGGCCTGGGCTGGCTGATCAATCGCATGAGCCGTGGCGAAACGCGTGGCTTCGATGAAGCCCAGACCAAGGCCATGCAGGGCGCCGACGCTGAAATCCAGGCTGACGACGGCATGCATCCTTTCGCCCGCTGGCTGCGCCTGTTCGTCCGGATGGCGCTGCGCCTCATTCCGGAATACATCGTGTTGGTGCTGCTGCTGGGCGCCGCGCGTGCGTGGCTGTTCCCGCACATCGACGCCAGCATCGGCAATGAATTGCTGTGGATCGTCGGATTGGCCGTGGCCGGCCTGCTGTTCGTGATTCCCACGGCGGGCGAGGTGCCCATCGTGCAGGCCATGCTGTCCCTGGGCATGGCAGCCGGCCCAGCGGCCGCCCTGCTTGTGACGTTGCCTCCCGTCAGCCTGCCATCCCTGGCCATGGTCGCCCGTTCTTTCCGCCCTCGCGAACTGGCCACCCTGGTCGCCGGCATCCTGCTGCTAGCGCTGGCGGCCGCGGGATTGGCGATTGTGTTGGGGTTCTAGGTCTAGACCAAGCGGCTCCGCTTTGGTCTCAGAGCGGAGCCGCCCTAAATTTGGAGCCGCCCTCTCCTTTGGCCTTGGCGCCGCTGCGCTGCCGCATACACAGCAACGCTAGCGTTCAGCCTAGCTGTTGAACCAAGCGCGCCTCCACCGCCTGCTTCAACCTTGCCAAGGTTTCCGCGGAATTCGGATCGTCGACATCGATCAGAACCTCGGCCCAGCTTTCGATCGGCTTCGCGCCGATCTGCTCGAAGAACGGCGATTTCTCGTCGACGGTCCACACTGGCACGCTATTGCCATCGTCCACCCGATCCTTGGTTGCCCCCACGTACTTCACCTGGCGGAAATCACCGGTCGGGATCTGGTACTCGGTAATGATTTTCTGCATGGCGCTCTCCGATGGGTTCAAGCGCTCGATGGTACCTTAACGACAGCCCAAGCCCTGCCGTTTTCGCTGATCGCCCATATTCTCAATTCCCCGCCACAGCGGGGTGCCTACCGTAGGCACGGCGGGGCGCCTGAAACATTCAAAAAGAAAGGGGCCGAAGCCCCTGAACTGCCCCACTCTCACTACTTGCTGGCCGCCTTCGCCGCCACATTTATGTCCGCCTGGGCAAACTTCGTCAGTTTCTCGTCCGTGGCCTTCTCCTCCAGCAAGGTGTCGTGGAGAAGCTTTCCCGCGGTCTTCAGGCCCAAATGTTTCGCGAGGGCGCACAGTGTGCCGTAGGTAGCGATCTCATAGTGCTCCACCTTCTGCGCGGCAGCGATCAGGCCTGCATCTCGCACCGGGCCCTTTTCAAATTCCTCGATGACTTCGCCGCCTTCTTCAACCAGGCCTTCCATGGCTGCGCACTTTATACGCTTGAGTTTCAACCCTTCCGCTTCCACAGCTTGATCGATACGTTCGATCTGACCATGCGTTTCTTCCAGGTGGGTCTGGAAAGCGGCTGCCAATTCCGGATTAGTGGCACCTCTCGCCATCTTGGGCAAGGCTTTCGTCAGTTGCTTCTCCGCGCTATATACGTCGGACAGCGCATGAATGAACAAGTCTTCCAAAGTCTTTGCAGACATTTTTAATCTCCCGTTGTTGAAGCGCTCTACTGCGCAGGCCTGCAAGCGCAATACGTATGCCTACGTTGTGCATCAACCGGCCCCATTCGAGGAAAGCGTAATACGGCAGAGTAGCCAGAAGCGACAATACTCACCGCAATCGGATTCAGCTGATGTGGGGCATGGTGATTGCCTCAGCTTGCCCGCGTGCGCCTCCTGTTCAGGCGCGGATATAAAGGACGATCCCATGAAAGCACTACGATGGCACGGCAAGAAAGATATCCGTTGCGACAACGTCGAAGATCCAGGCATCGAAGAACCCCGCGACGCAATCGTGCGCGTGTCGGCCTGCGCCATCTGCGGCTCGGATCTCCACCTGTTCGATGGCTTCATGCCGGGGATGAAACACGGCGACATCATGGGCCATGAGTTCATGGGGGAAGTGGTCGAGACAGGCACGGCGGTGAAGGCGCTAAGGAAAGGGGATCGCGTCGTCGTCCCGTTCACCATTACCTGCGGCGAATGCGAACAGTGCCGCGCCGGCAATTTCTCGGTCTGCGAACGAACCAATCGCAATGCCAAGGAAGCAGCCAAGGTATTCGGCCACGCCACGGCCGGGCTATTCGGCTACACCCATCTGACCGGCGGCTATGCAGGCGGCCAAGCGGAATATGTCCGCGTTCCCTACGCCGATACAACGCACATCAAAGTCCCGGACGGGCTCAGCGATGAGCAGGTTCTGTTTCTCGGCGACATTTTTCCCACCGGATGGCAGGCGGCGGTGCAATGCGATATTCGGCCTACCGATACGGTAGCCATCTGGGGCGCGGGTCCGGTCGGCCAGATGGCTATACGCAGCGCGCTGATACTGGGCGCGCGTCAGGTCGTGGTGATCGATCGCGTGCCCGAACGCCTTGCCATGGCGCGCTCGGCCGGTGCCATTACCATCAACTTCGACGAAGAAAGCGTAGTGGATCGCCTGGGTGATCTGACGCAGGGCAAGGGCCCCGAGAAGTGCATCGACGCCGTTGGCATGGAATCGCATGCCAGCCGCTCCGTTGACTCGATGCTGGACCGCGCCAAGCAGGCTGTGATGCTGGAAAGCGATCGCCCCCATGTGCTGCGCGAGATGATCTATGTCTGCCGCCCGGCGGGCACGCTGTCCGTACCCGGCGTTTACGGGGGATTCATCGACAAGATTCCTTTCGGCGCTGCCATGAACAAGGGTTTGACCTGGCGCATGGGCCAGACCCATGTCCGCCGCTGGACCGACGATCTGCTCAAACGTATCTCCGACGGACAGATAGATCCGACCTTCGTGATCACCCATAGAGCCAAACTGGAAGATGGCCCGGATCTTTATAAAACCTTTCGCGACAAGGACGACGGCTGCATCAAAGTAGTATTGACGCCGTAACTGTTCAGCGCGTGTCCAGCGCGCGGATAGCACCGAGGGGCCTTCATCGAGGCCCCTCGGTCATTGGTGGGTACGATCGAGCTTGCCGTCTTCACGGCACCCACATATTTATTTCGTGTCGCCGGGATGATCCGCTGGACCCTGCGCCGCAGCCTCCTGCGGCGTCAACTCGGCCTGTTTTTGTTGAGCGGGATCACGGCCGTACTCATCCTTGTCGGGCTGCGTCCTGTCGCCACCGCCTGGATACCCGGAATTCGTGTACTTGTCCGGGTTGGCGTCGCGGGGGGGTTGAGTCTCCACGGGCTGGGCGCTACGTTCCGCATTCTTGTCCTCGATGTGTGCCATGCCGGTTTTGGACATATCGCTCTCCTTGATTGATTGCCCCCTAGCCGCACGCCTCATACCTGAAGTGTTCGGCCGCTGCTCGAAGGCACAGCACTTGCGAATTGCCGCGCAAACTTTCGACGGGGTCCGCCATGCATTTCAGACGCTTCTACGATATGGCGAAAAAAGCGGTCAACGCCTGGTTGGACGACTATGCGCCCAGCATGGGGGCGGCCATCGCCTTCTATACCGTTTTCTCCTTGGCGCCCTTGGTCATCATCGTGATCGCCGTGGCGGGTTTCTTCTGGGGGCGCGAGGCCGTTCAGGGCCAACTGTTCGAGCAGATCACCGCCATGGTCGGGGCAGATGGTGCGAAGGCCGTCGAGAGCGTGGTGCAGGGAGCACAAGCGCCCACACAGGGCATTATTGCCACCGTTATAAGCATCGTGGTACTGCTGGTCGGCTCGACGACAGTATTCGCGGAACTGCAGAGCGCCCTGGACCGCATATGGGAGGTCCCTGCCGCCGAGAAAAGTTCAGGCATCTGGAACACCATCCGTGCGCGCCTGTTGTCGTTCGGCCTGGTGCTGGCGCTGGCCTTTCTGCTGATCGTGTCCTTGATCATCAGCGCCATGCTCAGTGCGATGGGGAGTTGGGCCGCCAGCCTGCTACCCGCTTGGGAATTCCTGCTGCAGGCGATCAATATCGTCATCGGCCTGGGATTCACTACCGTGCTGTTCGCCATGATCTACCGCTTCATGCCCCGGGCCTCCGTGGCATGGCGCGATGTATGGACCGGCGCCATCGTCACCGCCGTGCTGTTTGAAATCGGCAAGTTCCTGATCGGGCTATACGTCGGAAAAGCATCCGTCGCTTCTTCGTACGCCGCGGCAGGCTCCCTGGTCGTCGTGCTCATCTGGGTGTATTACGCCGCTCAGGTATTTCTGCTGGGAGCCGAATTCACTTGGGTATACGCGAACGAACATGGTTCGCGCCGTGACGCGGCGAAGCAAACAAGGCAGACCGAAGTGCCGCAGCGGTAAGGGCCGCTCAGGCTAGCTTCGGTCTGCCATTCGAGATAATCGGCCGTCACTACTGGCTAAGCCGCCAGGCGGTGACGACCAAGTCCACTCTCACTTCTTGGTCACTTTCGCCTGCAGGGCTTTGGCCATTTCCAGGTGGCCTTGCAAGGCCGGCAGCGTCTTTTGCGCGAAGGCCTTGATGTCCGGATCCTTGGCATCCTTGGCAGCCTTCTCGAACAGCTTGACCGTGCTCTCGTGTGCGGCGACACCGATACGGCGTGCGTACATGCTGTCGAAACTGTCATCGGTGACATCCAGCGCCTTCAGCTCTCCCTTCTGCATGAGCGAAGGTTCGGTGGGCGGCGTGTAACCCTTGGACTTCGCCAGCGCCGCGAGTTCTTCACCCACTGCGGTGTGATCCTTGATCATCTGGCTGGCGAACGCCTTGACGTCGGCGTTCTTGGACTTTTCCAAGGCCATCTTGCTGCCTGCTATTTCAGTATTCCCCCCTTGGGCAGCGTCTTCTAAAAAACTTTTGTCGGCGCTGGCCAAATGGTCGGCGGCAGCCGCGCCCGGCCTGGTAGCAGGCGAACCCGACATGGTCTGGGCAGACACCGCGAACGGAGCAGTCAACGCACAAGAAACGGCCAATGCCAGGCCGGCAACGGGATAACGCATGATGGACTCCTCATCTCAGTTAGGCAGCGCATGCTTATGCAAGCGGCATGCCTTGCCATCTCTGCCGGGTACTGATCCCGCAGCGTTTATCCGCGCCAATGCCTGAATAGGGGAAAGACCTTCATGGCTCTACCGGCGCATAAAGCGCGGCCCTGCTTGCTCAGCGGGAATTCCTGCTGCGGATACCGGCCTAGCCACGTGGCTAGGCCACGCGGACTCGCGCCCAGACCGGCGCGTGGTCACTGGGATTTTCGCCCGCGCGCTCATCACGGTCGACGCCCGCGCCGCGGACTGTCAGCGCCGAGCTGGTCAGGATGTGATCGATACGCAGCCCAGCATTGCGCTCCCAACGATTGCGGCGGTAATCCCAGAATGTGTAGGCTGTATCGCCTGACCCGGTCTTCCGCAACGCATCTTTCCATCCTTGTTCCAGGATTTCGGCAAAAAGGCGCCGGGGCGTTGGCTGGAGCAGCGCGTTGTCGCGCCAGGTATCCGGCTTATAAATGTCGCGGTCCGTGGGTACGACATTCCAGTCCCCGAGCAGCACCACGGGCTGCCCGGTAGCCCATAGGGTCCCGGCACGGCGCTTCATCCGTTCCAACCAAGCCAGTTTGTAGTCGAACTTGGGACCGGGCTGAGGATTGCCATTCGGCGCATAGAGACAGGCGAACAGCACACCTTTGATCGCCGCTTCAATGTAGCGAGCTTCTTTGTCCAGCGGATCGCCAGGTAATGCGAGGCTGAGCGGCAAGGGCTCGCTATGCCGCGACAGCAAGGCCACGCCATTCCAGCTGCGTTGGCCAACGGCCAGGGACGAGTAACCCGCCGCTTCGAGTTGATGTGCCGGGAATGCGGCGGTGGTGGTTTTCAGTTCCTGCAGGGCGACCACATCAGGCTTTTTGCGGTCGAGCCAATCGAGCAAGGGATCAAGCCGCTTGAGGATGTTGTTGACATTCCAGGTAGCCACAAGCACGGCGCCTCTCCCCTCCCGCCTTTTGCATACTGCCCCGGTGCCAGCTGCAATCGTGGTTAATCCATTCCCGCCCGGTCCAGGGCGAGAACGGCCAGCGCATTATTTCTTTTCCAAATGCTGGCGCACGGCGTCGGCGGAGCTGCCAGCCGCTTTGACGGCGCGCTCCAGCTCTTCCCTGGATACGCCCAGCGCTTCGGTCCAATAACGGACCTCGTGATCTTCATGCAGATTGATGCGCGAGCAGTCTTGGGCACCGCGGTCTTTCAAGTTGTCTGCCATGGTGTTCTCCCCATCAAGTGGCGAACCCATCTAGCAACTTTCACACCTGGACGCTTGGACATCGCTGGACGATGGCGTCGTACTGTCATGCCTGGCCCAAGCAGGTTCGCTGACCCGGCCTCTTATTTTTTCCGATTTTCGTTCGTTTTATAAAGGAAAAAAGCAAGCACGAAGATAACCGCCGCGACCGCAACGCCGAAACTCAAGATGTCATGACCACCTTCCCAGGAGACGGCTTTTTGTAGAAAAAGTACCGACAGGACGGCGATTACCACGCTGATCAGATTTCCCTTCAAATCCTCGAGATTTTTGATCTCCAGCCATTTGGGAAGGACCAATCTATCATCGACGAACAAAGAATACAGCCCGATGCTGATGATGTAGACCGCGATGGCGATAAGAAAAACGTCGACAGCATCGATGATTCCCACGGCAATCATTTTTGCCGACCGTTGAGTAATCCCCTCACCGGAAAACACGATATCCCCAACGCTCAAAAACAATTCGATTGTCTTGAAAATGATGAGCGCAATGGATCCCAAGAATGTAGCGACCACCGGGATGACCATTACGTAGCGACCCGCTGTCAAAATTCTATGTAACATGCGTCCCCCGTTACCGGATCTGGCGATACAAAGAAAAGTCACTACCGCGAATCATCTTACCGCCGGTGGGAGCGTTCGCTCCGCGACTTGGCCGAGCACCATCACGCGCCGGCTACCAAGACGCATGCCGCCAGGCAGGCCGCGGCTAGGAGATTCGCTGATCCTGTTCTTTGCGCCCGTCAACATGGCTGGGGTAATTCACTCGAGAGCTGCTTCTAAATCACCAGCAGGCCCCCTTTTGTCTACCCCAGAAGTACAAAAACGGATGCTGCTAAGCAGGCATCCGTTCATAAGTACTTGATTTTATTGGTCGGGGCGGCGGGATTCGAACTCGCGACCCTCTGCTCCCAAAGCAGATGCGCTACCAGGCTGCGCTACGCCCCGAAGGTTGGCAAATATACCAGAACCCGGCCGTCCACGTTATCCACAGGCTGAAGGAAATTTCCGAAGATCAGCGTGACTTCACCTGCCCCAGCGGCATGGACCTGGTTTCAACCACCTGCTGGAACACCGGCGTGATCTGGTTCACATCATCATGCATGATGTCCAGGAACACGTAGACCGCCCCATCCGGCACGGCTTTTTTCGCCAGCAGAGCGTAATAATTGCCCCCAATCACGGCATCGCCCTCTCCGTGGATACGCACCTTGCCGCTATTGAGCACATAGTTCTGGAAGCCTTCACCGCACTGCTTGTCGTTCTTGCAGGTAAACAGCGTTTCGAACCCGCCCTCCTTCAAGGCCGCCTCGTAGTTGCGATAAACCTCCAGCGCCGATTTGATGCCATCTATGAAATAGCCGATGCGCGTGACCTTCCCTTCCAGGGCCAGGAAACGCGCTTTGTCCTCATCCTTGATGACCTGGTTGGGCATCCGCGCTTCGTCATAATCCTGCTGGCTGTAGCCATTGATGCGGGCGCCGGTAAAGCGCGTCAGCAGGGGATGGTCCCTCGCCCCCTTGATATCGTTCGCCCCCTGGTCTACGCGGGCCGCCGATCCAGCTTGCCCCGCTTGCCCCGCCTGCCCCGCTTGCCCCGCTTGCCCTGCTTGCGCAGCCTGCCCCGCCACCACCATCAACGCGCCCAGCGCGGCCCGTGTCCACATCTTCGTCCTCGTATCCATAACATCCATCTCCCGGTCGAATGAGACTGCCCCGCCAGGCACAGCTCCGGCGAAGCTGCAGGACATTATGCTGACGCGTCAGGCCCCGCCGGCCCGAGCGTGCCAAATTTGTCACCCTCAATCGATCAACTTGCCATTCTCATGGAAGGGATGCGGTCCGTCGAAACGACCGATAGGCGCGAGGTGGCTCACGAGATGTCCGTCAGGATCCAGAGCATGGACGCGGAACGCCGGCGGCTCCAATATCCAGGCGGAAGCGGCGTCTGGTCGCAGATCCAGGCAGACCTGATGCGCCGGCGACGGACTCACGCTGGCTATCGTCCCGCCGAAGCGCCGCTCTATAGCTCGATGAACATGGCCGCAGATAATGCGCTCGACATGACCATGCCGCGCGACGATGCGCTCCAATTCCGTTGCGCCCGCCAGCAGGCCGATCTTGTCCATGTGGCCTATCAGCGTGCCGAAGGGAGGATGATGCATGGCGATGACGGCCGGCCGCCCCACGCAGCGCACCAGTTCCCCATCTAGCCACCGCAGTTGCGCTCCGTCCAGTTCTCCATGGCTTTTGCCGGGCACGCTGGTGTCCAGCGCCAACAGGCGCACGCCGCCGATATCGACGGCGTAATGGATGGACCCTTGCGTGCCCAGGTAAGCATGGCCGGGAAACGCCGTGCGCAGGCCCTCGCGCGTGTCGTGATTCCCCGGCAGCAGATAAACCGGCATCGTCAAGGGCGCGATCAGCGACGCAAGATGCGCGTACTCCTCGGCGCGCCCGAAATCACTGAGATCACCTGTCATCACCACGGCTTGAGGCACCTGTGGCAGCCTGCCGATGGCAGCCACCGCGGCCCGCAGATAGGGCGCGGTATCCAGGCGCCCATAAGCAAGGCGGCCAGGTTCACGGATGTGCGGATCCGTGATCTGCACGAATAGCGCCGAAGGCGCGGGATTGGCGCCTGCAAGCGCATGCACCGCGCTCGAGTCAAAATCCTTGTGCGTATCCCCGACCATGCTCAAAGCCTCCCCGCCTCGATATCTTCGAGCTTCACGCCGCGCGTTTCCGGCGCCAACAGTACAGTGACAGTCAGGCCCAGCAAACCGATCAGTGCGAAGAACCACAAGGCGGCCGCGTTGCCCCACCAGGCAATGAAATTTGGAAATACCAGCACGCCCAGAATGGAGCCGATGCGGCTGACTGCTGTCGCCAGTCCCGTTGCACCCGCGCGAATAGCGGTGGGAAATAGTTCGGTCGGATAAACGAAATTCAGAATGCCTCCACCGGCATTGGCGAATAGCACCGCGCAGCTGAACAACACCACCAGGAACGTAAATCCGGGATGGGCGTTCAAGGCCAACACCACCAGCGCCACAGTCAGCCCGCTAAAGGACGTGATGAGGAGCGGACGGCGGCCCCAATGGTCGACCACTTGCATGCCAACGAAGGAACCAATCAGCCCCAGCAAGGCGACTATCCCCGAACCCACCAGCGTCGCCGCGTGCGACCCCTTGGCGAAAGGCGAGATAAGCGTTGGCGTATACATCGCGATACCATAATAGGCCGTTGCATAGCAGAACCAGAAGCCGAACACGAAAATGGTGCGACGCTTCAACCTGGGGGTAAACAGCTCGCCCAAGGTTACAGGCTTGGCCTGCGCGGGCGCCATCTCCAAGTCTTGTCCAGTGACCTGCTGCATGATGGCTTTAGCCTCGTCGACACGCCCGCGCGACATCAACCAGCGGGGCGACTCGGGCAGCGTGATGCGGAAGAAGAACACGACGAGCGCGAACAGGGCGCCCACCAGGAACATCACCCGCCAGGCATTGTCCCCAAGCGGCAGACACGCCAGACCCACGAGGTAGGCGGCGAATGCCCCCACGAACCACATGGCCGCCAGGAAGGTTCCATGGCGCCCACGGTGATGTCGGGAACTGAACTCGGCCACCAGCGTCGCCGAAATCGGATAGTCGGCGCCGATACCCACGCCCAGCAGGAAACGGAAAATGATCAATTGCCAGGCATTCTGCGCGCCGGCGGTCGCCACCGCGAACACCACGAAGGCCAACAAGTCGACGACGTACATGGCCTTACGCCCAAATCGATCCGTCAGCCGACCCAGCCACGCCGCGCCGATGAAAGATCCGATGATGGCGGAAGACACCAACAGGCTCTGCATGCCCCCATCCAGTCCCCACTGCTTGATCAACATCGGCAATGCCACTGCGATGATGGTCAGGTCGAAACCGTCGAGAAAGGTTCCTCCCGCGGAAAGCAGTGTCACCTTGCGCTGAAAACGTCTTACTTCCCGATTGTCGAAACCCTCGAAACTCATTTGCACCTCCTCCATGGACTCACTGCGGCGCATGCCGTTTTGCGGTCTAGCCAGCTAGAAATGTGACGTGTCAAAGAAGATAATGGAGTATCAAACAGTGAGAAATTGCGCTGGCCAGAATGACGAAGCCAGGGCGTTTCCTTTGCCGCCATCGCTGTGTCGTCAGATACACCCACTAAGAAGAAAGGGCACCCAAAAGCAAAGGGCCTTCTCTAAAGAAGGCCCCCATCCTCGCATTCCGCGCCGCGCTTACTGCTCCGTCGGCGCCTTCGGATCGATACGCATGATCAATTCCACCCGCCGATTCGCCGCCCGGCCGGCCGAGGTGTCGTTGGACTCCAAGGGCATGGTGTCGGCATACCCGATGGCGCGCAGGCGCATGGGATCGACGCCGTCGCGCACCAGCTCACGCAGCACCGACGTGGCACGGCTGGTCGACAGATCCCAGTTCGACGCGAACTGGCGCGTCAGGATGGGCACGTTGTCGCTATGCCCTTCCACCGACAGCGGATACTTGCTGTGGTTGATGACATCGGCCAGCTTCTTGATCAAGGGAATGCCTTCGGGACTCAAGGTCGCCTGCCCCGACGTGAACAGCAATTCATTGCTGATACGGAAGCTGACCGACTGGCGATTGATGGTGACGTTGACCGCCTTGCCCAAGTCCTTCAGGCCCAGTTCTTCCGCTGTCGGCATCTTCACCGGCGCGGCCTTGGCTGGTTCCAGCGGATCCGTCGGCGCAGTGGTCGGTGGCACGGCGGGTGTGGGATCGGGCAGCGTCGCCCATTCAGCCGGAATCACCGGCGGATTCTTCTCCCAGTCCTCCGCCGCCCGCGCCGGCAGTTTCGCCAGGCTGACACCGTTGGCCACTTCAGGCGGATGGGCCGCCATGCCCGGCCCCAGGCGCGTCAACGCCAGCATGACCACGAACAGGGCCAACAACAGCGTGATGAGGTCCAGATACGTCATCAGCCAGTTGTCCGGCTCGCGGTCCAGCGTTTCCTGCACGTGCCAGCGCTCATAGCGGTTGCGCCGCACGCTCTTGGTCCGTTCGCGCTGCTGGCGTTCGACCGCCGCCTTGTTGCGGGCGGCGATATCGATCCAGGACGCGCGGGATTGCGTAGTAGCCATGGGAATTAGCGAACCCGTTGCGCTCAGGACCGCGACGACACGCGGTTGCGCAGCGCGGCGTCGAAGGTGGCGGCAGCGCCGGGTGGCATGGGGGAGCTGCCCCGTGCCGCGCTACTCACGGAAGGTGCGGCGCCACGGGTAGGCGTCGGCGCGACGGCGGGCGTGGCACGCGGGCCAGCCGCGCCGCGTGCGGCTTTGCCGCCACGGCTGGCAGGCTGCTCGCGGATCTCGTCTTCCACATGCTCCATGAAGGAATTCAAGGTTTCGCGCACCATGGCCGGGCCGCGACGTTCGCACATCATGGATATGCCTTGCAGCACCATATTCATCAAGACCAGGCGTTGCTCGGTGCGGCGTTCCAGCTTGATGGCGATGGGCTTGCAGATCAGGTTGGCGATCAGGATGCCGTAGAACGTGGCGATCAGCGCGATCGCCATCTGCTTGCCGATGACATCCATGCCTTGGGATCCCAGGACCGTCATCAGGTTGACCAGCCCGATCAGCGTGGCCAGCATGCCGAAGGCCGGCGCGAAGCTGGCCACCGTGCGGAACATCTGGGCCTCGGCCTGCTCGCGCGCCCGCATGCGGGCGATACGCCATTGCAGCAGCTCGACGATCTGCTCTTCGGGCGTGTTGTCGATGATCAACTGGACGCCGGTGCGCAGGAAGGGATTGGTGACCTTCTGCAGTTCGCGTTCGACGTTATGGACATCCGAGCCAGCCCAGCTGTGCGCCAGGGTCACCAGTTCGTCGATGTCGCGCTGGGAATCGACTTTCTCATTGCGGAAAACCGTGCGCAGCAGTTGCGGAATCCGCCGAATTTCGCTGATCGGATAGCCGATAAACAGCGCGGCGATGGTGCCGCCCAGGACGATGCCCAGGCCGGGCAGATTGACGAAGGCCAGCGCGCTGGGCGCCGAGCCGAAGATCGCGGCAGCCAGCATCGCCAGGGCAACGCCGATACCGATCAGGGTCGAGGAATTCATGAATACGGGCCGGTAAAGAGGCGGCCGGACCAGGCCTCCGGGCCTGCCGGGTCGCGTGAGGAACACGCGACCCGGCCATTCTAGTCAGCCAACGCGCCGGCCAAAGGGCGCAAAAAAGGCCAGAAAACCCCGGACACCTGCGGCTTCACCGGCAAGTCAGGCTGTGGTGGGCCATTTCTGCCGAGGCTCTTAGTGGGCGAGTTTCACCGGCTCCCCTCCCCCGCCATTGACACACTTCCTGCCCGCGTCGGAGCCGTTCGACTTGAAGTGCGCCTTTCGAAACCGAATGCCAATCAACGCCTTTCCGGCGAACGCCCCTGAAAGCAGGTCGCGCCGCCCACCTTGACGCTCAACCGAATCGACCAGTGATGTAGTCTTCGGTTTCCTTGCGCTTGGGCTTGACGAAGATCTGGTCGGTTTCACCGAATTCCATCAACTCGCCCAGGTACATATAAGCCGTGTAGTCCGAGCAACGCGCCGCCTGCTGCATATTGTGCGTCACGATGACCACGGTGTAATCATTCTTCAGCTCGGCGATAAGTTCTTCCACCTTGGCAGTAGAGATGGGATCCAGCGCCGAGCAAGGCTCGTCAAGCAGCAGCACTTCCGGCTTGATCGCCACGCCGCGCGCGATGCACAGACGCTGTTGCTGACCACCCGACAGACTGCTGCCGCTCTGGTGGATCTTGTCCTTCACCTCGTTCCACAGCGCCGCCTTGGACAGCGCCCATTCCACGCGCTCGTCCATTTCGCCCTTGCTGAGCTTCTCGAACAGACGCACGCCGAAGGCGATGTTGTCATAGATGCTCATGGGGAACGGCGTCGGCTTCTGGAACACCATGCCCACCTTGGCGCGGATCAGCGAAATGTCCGTCTTGGTGGTCAGCAGGTTCTCGCCGTCGATCATGATCTCGCCCTCGGCGCGCTGGCCGGGGTACAGCTCGAACATGCGGTTGAAGGTACGCAGCAGCGTCGACTTGCCGCAGCCCGACGGGCCGATGAAGGCGGTGACCTTCTTCTCACGGATCGACATGTTCACATTGCGAATCGCGTGGAACTTGCCGTAGTAGAAGTTCAGGTTCTTCACCTCGATCTTCGAGGCCAGGGTAGCGTTTTTTTCCATTTCGTTTCCCGATCGCCGCGCACCAGGCGCGGCTATATGAGTTCAGTACACGCGGTTCAGGACTTGCGGAACATATTGCGGGCGATGATGTTGATGGCCAGCACCACCAGCGTGATCAGCGTCGCCCCGGCCCAGGCCAGGTTGTTCCATTCCTTGAACGGGCTGGCGGCGTATTGGTAGATCACCACCGGCAGATTCGACATCGGCGCATTCATATTCCAGGACATGAACTGGTTGGACAGCGCCGTGAACAGCAGCGGCGCGGTTTCGCCGGAGATACGGGCGATGGCCAGCAGAACGCCCGTCATGATGCCCGAGCGCGCCGCGCGGTAGCAGATCATGGTGACCATGCGCCACTTGGGGCAGCCCAGCGCGGCGGTTGCCTCGCGCAGGCCGTTGGGCACCAGCAGCAGCATGTTGTCCGTCGTGCGCACGACCACCGGCACCACCAGGATGGCCAGCGCGATGGCCCCGGCCCAACCGGAGTAATGGCCGACCTGCGCCACATACACGGCATAGATGAACAAACCGATGATGATGGACGGCGCCGACAGCAGCACGTCGTTGAGGAAGCGCGTCGCCGGCGCCAGCCAGCCACGCTGGCCGTACTCGGCCAGATACGTGCCCGCCAGGATCCCGATCGGCGTGCCGATCAGCGTGCCCGCGCCCACCATCATCAAGCTGCCGAAGATGGCGTTCGCCAGACCGCCCGCCTGTCCAGGCGGCGGCGTGATTTCAGTGAACAAGGTATAGGACAGAGCACTGCCGCCCTTGGTGAGCAGCGTGATGATGATCCAGAACAACCAGAACAGGCCGAATGCCAGCGCTGCCATGGACAAGGTCAGCATGACCTTGTTCACCACGTTGCGGCGGCGGTAGACCGAGTTCTGCATATTGAGTACGGAGGTGGCCATGGCTTTCCTATTCCTCAGCTCTTCTTGCCTTCACTCTGCGACAGGCGCAGCAGCAGCATCTTGGACAGCGCCAGCACGATGGTGGTGATGATGAACAGCACCAGGCCCAGTTCCAGCAAGGCGGACTTCTGCAAACCGGCCGCCTCGTTGAATTCGTTGGCCAGCGAAGAAGCGATGGAGTTACCCGGCGAGAACAGCGATCCGGACCAGCGGAAGGCATTACCGATGACGAAGGTTACCGCCATGGTTTCGCCCAAGGCGCGCCCCAGGCCCAGCATGACGCCGCCGATGACACCATTCTTGGTGAAGGGCAATACCACTTTCCACATCACTTCCCAGGTGGTGCTGCCCAGGCCGTAGGCCGATTCCTTGAGCATCGGGGGCACCAGCTCGAACACGTCGCGCATCACCGCGGTGATGAAGGGCGTGATCATGATGGACAGGATGAGGCCGGCGGTGAAGATACCGATACCGAAGGGAGGCCCGGCGAACCAGCTGCCGATCAGCGGCAGGCTGCCCAGCACTTCGATCAGGCCCGGCTGCACGTATTCCTGGAACACCGGCACGAAGACGAACAGGCCCCACATGCCGTAGATGATGGACGGAATCGCCGCCAGCATTTCCACCGCGGTGCCCAGCGGGCGACGCAGCCAGCGCGGCGACAATTCGGTCAGGAAGATGGCGATGCCGAAGGACACGGGCACCGCGATGATCAGCGCGATCGCCGACGTGGCCAGGGTGCCCAAAATGGGAACCACGGCGCCGAAAATCTGCTTGTTGGGATCCCAATCATTGGTCCACAGGAACGACAGGCCCCACTTGGCTATCGATTCCCGGCTACCGTAGATGAGCGAGATGAGCACCGCCGCCAACAGGCTGAAAACCAGAAAGGCGAACAGGCGCGTGAGATTTCGGAACAGCGCATCCATCAGCGCGTTTGAATTTTGCTTCATGGGGGAAGGTGTGCCTTGGGCCGTCAGACCCGGCTCTGCGGACGAAATCGGCACATTATTATCCATTACCGCGCTCATGGATGGGCTTTCCTTGCTTAAAGAGCGGGCTCGGACGAAGTGCCCGAGCCCGTGGTCCGAGAGGACGGAGCCCTCTCAAGCTGCTGGATCTGTGGCCGGATTCCGCAAAGTGTTACCGCGGAATCCGCTCAGCCCACGGATTTATTGCCACACAGCCTTGCCGTCGGCGCCCTTGATGTCCTTCCAGGAGGCGCGGATTTCGCTGGTCACAGCGTCAGGCAGCGGCACGTAGTCCAGGGCTTCGGCCGACTTCTGGCCGCTCTTGAAAGCCCAGTCGAAGAAAGCCAGAACGGCCTTGCCTTGCGCCGGCTTGTCCTGAACCTTATGGATCAGGATGAAGGTGGCCGACGTCACGGGCCACGAGGTGGCGCCCGGTTCGTTGGTCAGCACCACGCCCATGCCAGGCGCGCTCTTCCAGTCGGCGTTGGCGGCAGCGGCGGCAAAGGCCTTCTGCTCGGGCTGGACGAACTTGCCATCCTTGTTCTGCAGTTGGGTCCAGGCCAGCTTGTTCTGCTTGGCGTAGGCGTATTCGACGTAGCCGATCGAGTTCTTCAGCTGGCCGACGTAGGCGGCGACGCCTTCGTTACCCTTGCCGCCTTGACCGGTGGGCCACTTGACCGACTTGCCTTCGCCGATGTCGGCCTTCCAGGAAGCCGACACCTTCGACAGGTAGTTGGTCCAGCCGAAGGTCGTGCCCGAGCCGTCCGAACGGTAGACGACGATGATGTCGGCCGAGGGCAGCTTGACGTCGCTGTTCAGCGACTTGATGGCGGCGTCGTCCCACTTCTTGATCTTGCCCTGGAAGATGTCGGCCAGCACTTGGCCCGACAGCTTCAGTTGGCCGGGGGCCACGCCGCTGATGTTGACGACCGGCACCGTGCCGCCGATGACGGCGGGGAATTGCAGCAGGCCGTTCTTTTCCAGGTCCTCGCCCTTCATCGGGTCATCCGAGGCGCCGAAGTCGACGGTCTTGGCGATGATCTGTTGCTGGCCGCCGCCCGAACCGATCGACTGGTAGTTCACAGCGCTGTTCGAGGCAGCCTTGTATTCCGACGCCCACTTGGCGTAGACGGGATAGGGGAACGACGCACCGGCGCCGGTCACGTCAGCAGCCTGAACGGCGAAAACGGCGGCGCTCAGGGCGAAGCCGACGGAAATTTGCTTGAAGACACGCATCGTGGATTCCTTCTCGTGCTTGTTGGTGAAGTGCGGCGGACGTCAGCACGCCCGTCCTGTGTCACGGGAACGGATCTTACGGAGGCTATGTGACACGATAGTGACAGTCACATACTGGTCAAAAAGTGACGGGGACAGGTGATTTGCCCGGCACAGCCGGGCAACAGCAACAAAACGCAACGATCCTTACGCGACTTACACGCCCAGCCGATCGATCAAGTGCTGATGCAGCGAAAATGGCGCCCCACGGCTGCGCACGCGTGTGAAATTGCCGTCCGGCTGCTGCTGCCAGGACAGCTGGTTATCGCGCAAGGCGAAAGTGAACGCTTCATCGATCACCCGCTTCTTCAACACCTTGTCGTTGATCGGGAACGCGATCTCCACGCGCCGGAAGAAATTCCGGTCCATCCAGTCGGCGGACGACAGGTAGACGGTTTCCTTGCCCTCGGCATAGAAATAGAAAACCCGCGAATGCTCCAGAAAACGACCAATTAACGAACGCACGCGAATATTTTCGGACAGCCCGGGCACACCCGCACGCAGGGCGCACACCCCACGGATGATCAAGTCGATCTTCACCCCGGCCTGGCTGGCCTCGTAAAGCTCCTGGATGACGCCCGCTTCCAGCAGCGAATTCATCTTCGCCATGATGCGCGCCTTCTTGCCGTCGCGCGCGGCCTGTGCCTCGGCGCGGATCAGGGCCACCATGCCGTCGTGCATGGTAAAGGGCGATTGCAGCAAAGCCTTCAGGCTGCGCCGCGCGCCCAGCCCCGTCAGCTGGGAAAATACCTTGTCCATGTCTTCGCACAAGGCCGCATCGGCGGTCAGCAGGCCGAAATCGGTGTACAGCCGGGCCGTGCGGGGATGGTAATTGCCCGTACCCAAGTGGGCATAGCGGCGCAGCCGGCCCTTCTCGCGCCGCAGCACCAGCGCCATCTTGGCGTGCGTCTTGTGCCCCACCACGCCATACACGACGTGCGCGCCCACCTCTTCCAGCTTGGCGGCCCAGTTGATATTGGTCTGTTCATCGAAGCGGGCCATCAACTCCACCACCACCGTCACTTCCTTGCCGGCCCGCGCCGCCGCCAGCAGGATCTGCATCAGCTCGGAATCCTCGCCGGTGCGGTAGATGGTCTGCTTGATGGCCATCACTTCCGGATCCAGCGCGGCGGCGGTCAGGAAGTCGATGACGGGCTGGAAGGACTGGTAGGGATGATGCAGCAGATGGTCACGCGCCGCGATGGCATCGAACATCTCGCCCGGATCCAGTGCACGGTCGAACGGCGCCGGCACCGGCGCGCGATAGGTGGGGAACAGCAGCGACGGCCGGTCGGCGACGTTGCACAACTGCATCAGGCGCGACAGGTTCACCGGCCCATTGACGCGATATGTATCTGATTCCTTGAGCGAAAACTCACGCTGCAGGAAAGCCTCCAGGTCCGGCGGCGTCAGCTTGTCGATTTCCAGCCGCACGGCCAGGCCGAAATTGCGTTGCGACAGCTCGCCCTGCAAGGCAAGCCGCAGGTTGGTCACTTCTTCTTCATCGACGTACAGGTCGCTATTGCGTGTCACCCGCCACTGATAGCAGCCCGCCATCGTCATGCCGGGGAACAACTCGCCGACAAAGGCGCGCATCAGCGAAGTCAGCAGCACATAACTATCCGGGTGGCCCGACAGCTCGCTGGGCATGCGGATCAAGCGCGGCAAGGCGCGCGGCGCCTGCACGATGGCGATCGACGCCTTGCGTCCGAACGCGTCGGTGCCCGACAGCGGCACGATGAAGTTCAGGCTCTTGTTGTAGACACGCGGAAACGGATGCGCCGGGTCCAGTCCGATGGGCGTGAGCAGCGGCATGACATCGCGGTTGAACGTGGCGTGCGCCCATTGTTGCTGCGCTTCATTCCATTCCGAGGCATGATGCAGCGTAATGCCCTCGCGCTCCATGCAGGGCAGGATTTCGTCATTCAACAGGTCGTATTGGCGCGCCACCAGGGCGTGGGTGGCTTGCTGCACCTGGGCGTAGGCCTCGCCCGGCGTCAGGCCATCGCTGCCCACCAGGTTCGGCGTCTGCAGTTGCTGCGCCTTCAGGCTGGAAATCCGGATTTCGAAGAATTCATCCAGGTTGGAGCTGACGATGCAGACGTAGCGCAGGCGCTCCAACAGAGGCGTGGCGGGGTTCTCAGCCATCGCCAGAACACGTTCATTGAATTTGAGCAGCGACAGTTCGCGATTCAGGAACCAGGGCTCAACCGCTTTCTGAGTCATGCAGAGTCCGTTATGTTTATATCAGTCGGGCGTTTTACTTCAATTTCGTGACAGTTCCATGACGATCGAGATAAGCGTAACCGGAATTTCACGCTTATGCCCCGAGCCAGGGGTCCGTCACATTGGATCTCTATAATGGAGCGCATTAATGTCTTTATTGCAGCGCCGCATGGATCATCTTCTCGCCGCCGTCGACCTCGGTTCCAACAGTTTCCGCCTGTCCATAGGCCGGGTCACGCAGCAGGAGGGCTCTGAACAGATCTATCAGATCGATCGTCTGAAAGAGACCGTACGCCTGGCCGCAGGCCTGGATGCCGACAAACGGCTGTCCCCGGAAGCCATCGACCGCGCGGTTGCCGTGCTCGAACGTTTCGGCGAACGGCTGCGCAGCTTCCATCCCAACCGCGTGCGCGCCGTCGCCACCAACACCTTCCGCGTGGCCCGCAACACCGCCGACTTCCTGCCTCGCGCGGAAGCGGCCCTGGGCTTTCCCATAGAAGTCATCGCCGGCCGGGAAGAAGCGCGCCTGATTTTCTCCGGCGTGGTCCACACCCTGCCCCCTTCGGCCAACAAACGGCTGGTCATCGACATCGGCGGCGGGTCCACCGAAGTCATCATCGGCAAGGGCTTCGAGCCGGGCCTGATGTCTTCGCTGTACATGGGCTGTGTCAGCTACAGCCGCCAGTTCTTCCAGGACGGCGTGGTCGACGCGCACCAGATGAAACAGGCCGAATTGGCTGCCCGGCGCGAGATCGAAGTGATTTCCAAGCAATACCGCAAGATGGGCTGGAAGGAGGTCTACGGTTCATCGGGCACCGCCAAGGCCCTGTATGCCATCCTGACTGAATGTGGGTTTTCCACGACCGGCATTACCCGCGCAGGACTGAACAAGCTCAAGGACCGCATCATCCGTTCAGGCCGCGTCATTCCGTCGGAACTGCCCGGCATCAAGACGGAGCGTGCCGACGTGCTGCCAGGTGGCCTGGCCATCATGAGCGCGCTATTCGACGAGTTGAACATCGACGTCATGTACACGGGCGACGGCGCGCTGCGCCTGGGCGTGCTGTACGACCTGCTGGGCCGCGACGACGAACACGACAAGCGCCATGAATCGGTGCGCCAGTTCATGCGGCGTTATCACATCGACATGAACCAGGCCGCGCGCGTGCGGCGCGTGGCCCTGGCGCTGTTCTCCGGCCTGACGGCACCGGACAGCGAACGTGGGGAATTGACGCATCTGCTGGGCTGGGCCGCGGACCTGCACGAGGTCGGGCTCTCCATCGCCCACAACGATTACCACAAGCATTCGGCCTATGTGCTGGGCAACGCCGACATGCCGGGCTTTTCGCGGGCGGACCAGCAAGTGCTGGCCATGCTGGCGTTGGGTCATCAAGGCAAGCTGGCCAAGCTGGAACCCTTGGTGCGTACGCGCGATCAGTGGCTGGCGGTGTTGTCCCTGCGCCTGGCGGTGCTGCTGCTGCGCCGGCGGGAAGACCTGCCCACCCTGCCCCTGACGCTATCGGTACGCGAGAAGTCCATCGTGATACGCGTGGACAACGAATGGCTGGATACGCATCCGCTCAGCGACTTCACCCTTCACGCCGAAGAGTCAGAATGGCGCAAAGTAGGTTTCTCGTTCGAGCTGCTTGAGCTTTAAGCGAAAGCGGCGGGTGGCCCGCCGCAACAGCCGGATCTTCATTCTCTTGAGGGTTCGGCGCATGGTGTTATCCAGGTAAGAATGAATGTTGCCGAACCCCGGCGGTGAGTAGCCTGGGCTAGGCTACCTTGCGCGCCCGTGTCTCGGCCTGGGCGCCTGCCTCTGCCGGCATGGCCGGCAGGCCGAAGTGACGGCGATAGCGTTCGTCCATGGCGTCCATGTCCAGTAACACCGGAAAATCCGCCGCATTGAAATCGGGATCCCAGGCCGGCTCGCCGCAAATCTTGGCGCCCAGCTTCAGATAGCCCTTGATCAGCGGCGGTACGCGCGCCGGCAGCGTGGTGCTGTTCAGCTTTTCTACCGGATAACGATGCAGGGGCTCGACGCGTGGCAGCGTCTGGTCTTTCAGATGGGGGGCGATGGCACGCCAGACTTCAGCGGCGGTGACACCGTCATCGCGCAGGCTGACGCTGGCACAACCCAGCAGGTAGCGGTAGCCGCCGCGGCGCATGTATTCCGCCACGCCGGACCACAGCAGCATGATGACCGTGCCGCTACGATGATCGGGGTGGGTGCAGGAGCGCCCGGCCTCGACCAGTTGGTCGCGCAAGGGCCCCAGGCCGGTCAAGTCGAATTCGGAGGCGGAGTAATAGCCGCCCGCTTCACGCGCTCTCTCCGGCGTGAGCAAGCGATACGTACCGACCACGCGGCCCGTGTCCAGCTCTTGCACCATGAGATGTTCGCACCAGGGATCGAAGCGATCCTGGTCGATACCGTCTTGGGCATCCGGGAACACCGCGCCCATGTCTTCCGTGAAGACGCGATAACGCAGGCGCTGTATTTCCTCGATCTCCTCGGTCGTCCGAGCGAGGCCGACAACCAGTCCCGTGGTGACCGGACCGGACCAGGCTTCCGCCGTGGTGCGATCGGATTCGATACGAACTAGTTCGAGCATTTGGGCCAACTCCTAGGGTGTCCGCATAGTGTGGACGCCTTACATTTCAAGTAATTGACCGATATGTTACGTGACTGTGAACCTGATGGCTCTCAGACGGATCCTGCTTTTACGGCTTCTTACCTGAATAAAGTAAGTCTTCAGTATTGACTCTCGCAATGAGTCGTTCTAACAATTTTGGGAAAAAAACGTGTCACATAGTGCGTGAAAATCGGGCCGCATATGAACGTCGCCACAGACGTCGCCATACGTTGCGATGAACACCGCGGCCCTCTGCTTCAGCCGACCAGCGCCGCCGCCAGTTGCTCCGCGCTGGCACGGGCCAGGGCCGCGTCTTCGGCCTCGACCATCAAGCGCAGTTTCGGCTCTGTCCCCGACGCGCGTATCAAGACGCGGCCACGGCCTGCCAAACGGGTTTCCACATCCGTCCTGGCCTGCAGCAAACCGGCATGCGTCTGCCAGTCGACGCCCGGGGTCAAGGGCACATTGATCATCTCCTGCGGATACATACGCAGGTCGCCCAACCAGTCAGCCAGGGTCGTTTCATTGCGTCGCAGGGCCGTCAGCACTTGCAGCGCGGCGATGATGCCATCACCGGTGGTATGGCAATCCAGGCAGATCAGATGGCCGGAGCCCTCGCCGCCATACAGCCAGCCACGCGCCTGCATCTGTTCCAGCACATAGCGGTCGCCCACCGCGGCGCGCTCGAAACCGACGCCCAGCTTCTCCATTTCGCGCTCGAAACCATAGTTGGTCATCAGCGTGCCGACCACGCCGGCGACCGGCGCCTGCTGCATACGGGCGCGCAAGATCGCGTACAGCAACTCATCGCCGTTGTAGATGCGGCCATCGCCGTCGACCATCTGCAGGCGGTCCGCATCGCCATCCAGCGCGATACCCAGATGAGCGCCGCGGGCGCGCACCTCGGCGGCCAGCGAATCCGGATGCATGGCACCCACGCCCTTGTTGATGTTGAAGCCATCCGGCTGCACGCCGATGGCATGCACCTCGGCCCCCAGTTCGCGGAAGACATGGGGCGCGATGTGATACGCCGCGCCGTGCGCGGCGTCCACCACCAGCGTCAGACCCTTGAGATCCAGATCATTGGGGAAGGTGCTTTTGCAGAATTCGATATAACGGCCGGCGGCATCTTCGATACGCCGGGCGCGGCCCAGTGCCTCGGACCCGACGCAGCCCAGCGGCTCGTCGATGGCGGCTTCGATGGCGTTCTCGACTTCATCGGGCAGCTTCATGCCGCCGGACGAGAAGAACTTGATGCCATTGTCCTGATAAGGATTATGCGAGGCGCTGATCACGATGCCCGCGGACAAACGCAGGGCGCGGGTCAGATATGCCACCGCCGGTGTCGGTACCGGACCCGCCAACAGTACGTCGATGCCCGCGGCCGACAGGCCGGCTTCCAGCGCCGATTCCAGCATATAGCCGGAAATGCGGGTGTCCTTGCCGATAAGCACTTTGGGCCGCCCCGCCGCCGACGACTTGCCTGCCAGCACACGGCCGGCGGCATAGCCCAGGCGCAGAGCGAATTCCGCATTGATCACAGGGCCACCGACTTCGCCCCGGACGCCGTCGGTACCAAAATATTTACGTTGACTCACGCAGTAGCTCCCTGTTCAACAGACTGCCAAACCTTTAAGGCGTCGACGGTTTCCTGCACGTCGTGCACGCGTACGATCGCGGCCCCCCGCGCCACGCAGGCAAGCGCGCCGGCGATGCTGCCCGCGAGCCGATCGCCGACCTGGCGCCCTGTGACATTGCCTATCATGGACTTGCGGGAAAGGCCCACCAAAAGGGGATAACTGGACACGCGCAGGCTGGCCAGCCTGCGCAATAAAAGATAGTTCTGCTCAGTGGATTTGCCGAAACCGAAGCCCGGATCCAGCACGATGCGGCGCGGATCCACCCAGGCGGCGCGCAGCTTTTGCGCTCGCGCGCCCAGGAACAGCCCGACTTCACCCAGCAGGTCCGCATACGTCGTATCGTCCTGCATGGTGCGCGGCTCGCCTTTCATGTGCATGACACACAGGCCGCAACGCGTATTGGCAACGGCCTCGATGGCGCCCGGCATGCGAAAACCATAGATGTCGTTGATCATGTCCGCGCCGGCATCCAGCACCGCGCGCATCACCCCAGGCTTGTAGGTGTCGATGGACAGCGGCACGCCGCAATCGCGCAGTCCTTCCACCACCGGCAGCAGACGCGCGAGCTCGTCCTGTTCGGACACCTCGGGTGCGCCGGGACGGGTCGATTCACCACCGATATCGAGAATGCTGGCGCCATCGGCGATCAGCTTGTGTGCATGCGCGATGGCGGCAGCAGGATCGTCGTGCGCACCACCGTCGGAAAACGAATCTGGCGTGGTATTGACGATACCCATGACCAACGGGCGCTCGAGGTCGAACTCGAAGCGCCCGCACAAAAAGTTATTGGCCATCTACAGAAAAACCGACCTCAAGCCGCCGCGGCGGTGCTGCCGCCGGTTGCCAGGCCGCTAGGCGGTGTATCGGACGAATCCGACGGACCTTGCGGGACCTTGGGGGGACGGGGAGGACGGCCATTGATGATGTCGTCGATCTGGTCCGCGTCGATGGTTTCCCATTCGAGCAGCGCTGCCGTCATGGCCTCGACCTTGTCACGGTTGTCTTCCAGGATCTTGCGCGCGACGCCGTACTGCTCGTCGATGATGCGGCGGATCGAGGAATCAACCTTCTGCATGGTCGCTTCCGACACGTGCGTGGTCTTGGTGACGCTGCGGCCCAGGAACACTTCGCCTTCGTTTTCCGCATAGACCATCGGACCCAGTTCGTCGGTCATCCCGTAGCGGGTGACGATGTCGCGGGCGATGGCGGTAGCGCGTTCGAAGTCGTTCGAAGCACCGGTCGTCATCTGATCCATGAAGAGTTCTTCGGCGATACGGCCACCGAACAACACGGCGATGGTGCTGAGCAGACGCCCCTTGTCCATGCTGTAGCGGTCCGTTTCCGGCAACTGCATGGTCACACCCAGCGCGCGGCCGCGCGGGATGATGGTGACCTTGTGCACCGGATCCGTCTTGGGCAGCATGCGCGCGACGATGGCGTGGCCGGACTCGTGGTACGCGGTGTTCTTGCGCTCTTCCTCGGGCATCACGATGGAGCGGCGTTCCGCGCCCATGATGATCTTGTCCTTGGCCTTTTCGAAGTCCGACATATCGACCGTACGGCCATTGCGGCGGGCAGCGAACAGGGCGGCTTCGTTGACCAGGTTGGCCAGGTCGGCACCGGAAAAACCGGGGGTACCACGCGCCAGCACCGCGGCGTCGACGTTGGTCGACAACGGCACCTTGCGCATATGAACCTTGAGGATCTGGTCACGGCCACGGATATCGGGCAGCGGCACGACGACCTGACGGTCGAAGCGGCCCGGACGCAGCAACGCGGGGTCCAGCACGTCGGGACGGTTGGTGGCGGCGATGACGATGACGCCCTGGCCCGACTCGAAGCCGTCCATTTCCACCAGCATCTGGTTCAGGGTCTGTTCGCGTTCGTCGTTACCACCGCCCAGACCGGCGCCACGCTGACGGCCCACCGCATCGATTTCGTCGATGAAGATGATGCAGGGGGCGTGCTTCTTGGCGTTCTCGAACATGTCGCGCACGCGGGCCGCGCCCACGCCGACGAACATTTCAACGAAGTCCGAACCGGAAATGCTGAAGAACGGTACTTTGGCTTCGCCGGCGATGGCCTTGGCCAGCAGCGTCTTACCCGTACCCGGCGAACCGACCATCAGCACGCCACGCGGAATACGGCCGCCCAGCTTCTGGAACTTGCTCGGATCACGCAGGAAGTCGACCAGTTCCTGCACGTCTTCCTTCGCTTCGTCGCAACCGGCGACGTCCGCGAAAGTGACCTGGTTGGTGTTCTCATCCAGCATGCGCGCACGCGACTTGCCAAAGCTGAACGCACCGCCCCGGCCACCGCCCTGCATCTGACGCATGAAGAAGATCCAGACGCCGATCAACAACAGCATCGGGAACCAGGACACGAAGATGTTCATCAGCAGCGACTGCTCTTCGCGCGCCTTGCCGGAAACCTGCACACCGTACTTCAGCAGATCGGAGACCATCCAGATGTCGCCGGGGGAAGTCAGCGTATACGGGCGGCCGGCATCAGGCGTCACGTAGAGCACGTCGCCTTGCACGTCAACCTTGCGGATGCGTCCAGCCTTGGAGTCATCCATGAATTGCGTATAGCTGACGCCGTCCTGCGATTGGGTGCGTCCGTCGAACTGCTTAAATACCGTGAACAGCACAAGCGCGATCACCATCCAGACCGCGACTTTCGAAAATGAATTGTTCAAGGCGAATCTCCTGCTTTCGATTCTGACCGGTGGCTGCGGCAAGGAATGCCATAGGGCACATCCACTGGTATGTCAATAGCCATTCTACCCCGTGGAGGGCATGCGTGGGATGATCACTTAGGATCGTCGATTAATTCGTGTGAATCATAAAAAGGGGCATATGGCTGAAATGAGGAGTGACCTCGCTAAGCTTTAAGGGACCGTCCAACCAGAAAAGTCTCCGAAGAGTTTGACCGCGATGCTTTGGGCTTGCGCTCGACCACACGTTTGAAGCGTTTCTTGAACGATTCGACGATCTGCGAAAACCCGCTGCCATGGAAGGCCTTGACGATAAGCGCACCGTCCGGCTTCAGATGGGCGCAGGAAAACTCAAGGGCGAGATCGCAAACGTGCTCGATGCGCGCGGCGTCGGCGGACTCGACTCCCGACAGGTTGGGGGCCATATCCGAAATTACAAGATCTACCGCACGCCCATCCAAAAGATTTTCCAATTGTTTCAAAACGCTGTCTTCGCGGAAATCCCCCTGGATGAACTCAACGCCGGCGATAGCCTCCATCGGAAGAATATCCAGCGCGATGATACGGCCATCGATGACGCCGCCGGCTCCCACCAGGCGCTCGCGCGCCACTTGCGACCAGCTGCCCGGCGCCGAACCCAGGTCGACCACGATATCGCCGCGACGCAGGAGCTTTTCGGTCTCGACGATCTCGAGCAGCTTGAAGGCTGCACGGGCGCGATAACCCTTTTGTTGCGCCATCTTCACATAAGGATCGTTGATGTGCTGGTGCAACCAGTCTTTGGAGAATTTATTCTTGGCCATTCCCGTACAATTCCGCCATGCCTATATTAGAAATTACATCCCGCGAACGTAGCGCCCTGCGCTCGGCTGCCCATCCGCTGCGTCCTGTCGTCCTGGTCGGCGACAAGGGCCTTTCCGACGCAGTGCTCAAGGAAATCGATCTGAACCTGACTTCGCACGGCCTGATCAAGGTCCGCGTTGCGGGTGACGACCGCGAAGCCCGCGTGGAGATGCTGGCGCGGATCTGCGACGTATTATCCTGCGCGCCGGTGCATCACCTGGGCAAAATGCTCATTCTCTACCGTCCGCTGGCCAACGGCGTGTCGGTATTGCCACAAGCCGTCTCCGCCGATGCCCGCCCGAAGCGCAAGGCGTCCGAGCCGCACGTACCGAAGAAACTGGCCGCCGCCGGCAAGACCCTGGCGAAACCCTCACGCGCGCCCCGCCGCGATGAAGAGGAAGCACCCCGCAATCGCGTTTGGCACGATGCGGCCGACCTGAACAAGGCCGGCAAGCCCATGCGTCCCAGCACCCGCAAGGCCGCCGCGCCCGCGCACGGCATTCCGCGCCGTACCGGCAGCGCAATGAGCTTGCGTGCCGGCGCGCGTTCCGGCGGCATTCAACGCGGCACCGCCGCGCGCAAGACGGTCAAACGCTGAAACGGCTGCCGCCGGCGACTGCCGACCACGGGCAGTCGTTGCTACAAATTCCCAGGCCCTTACGTAAGGGCCTGTTTTTTTGCCTCGGCGCCCGTGAGCGGCAAGCAGTCCGGACGACATCCGCGGCCCGGCAGTCCTGGACAAGCCCCCGGTCCAGCGGGCACATGGTTCAGCCGCCCGGGGCAAAACCGCCTTGCCCTGCTGCCCGATTCACAGGCACCGGATCCCAATGCCAAATTACAAATACTGAACGCTGATCACTTCGAATTCGCGCGGGCCGGACGGGGCCTGCACTTCCACCACGTCGCCTTCGGACTTGCCGATCAGTGCACGGGCAACCGGGCTGGACACGGAAATCATATTGGCGCGGATGTCCGCTTCGACGTCGCCGACGATCTGGTAGACCACGCGGTCGCCCGAGTCCAGGTCTTCGATTTCCACCGTCGCGCCGAAAACGGCACGGCCGTCGGTATCCAACTCTTGCGGATTGATGATCTGCGCGTTCGACAAGGTGCCTTCGAGCTCGGCGATGCGGCCCTCGATGAAGCCCTGGCGTTCACGCGCGGCGTCATATTCGGCATTCTCGGACAGGTCGCCCTGCGCCCGAGCCTCGGCGATGGCATTGATCACCGCGGGACGTTCGATGGTTTTGAGCCGGTGCAACTCTTCGTGCAGGCGTTTGGCCCCGCGCACCGTCAACGGAATCGCAGACATAACTTTTCTCAACAAAGTAGAAAACGCCCCACCAGGGAGCGTTCGGACCAAGGTCGTATCGGACGGGTGGAGCGCCTACAGCGCGCCTTGCAGGACGCCACTGCGGGGGAATCTCGATTCACTCCTCGCTTCGCGCCCGCTCTTACTGAGCCGTTATGCAACCGGCAGCGGCAAGCTTCGACCAAAAAATAAACCGCCCCCAATCCAGCGCGTTCGCGCTGCGCCAACGACCCCGAGCGATGCGAACTCAAACCGGCATCAGGGCGCTTTTTGTCATGGGGCGGCCCGGCGACAAAAAACCCCGGCTCGGATCTGAACCGGGGCAAGCAGGTGACATTGTCGGCAACTTTCAGGTGAATTGCAAGCCGTCCCCATTAGTGGGAATTTCAGCTGTCAGCCCGCGTTATCCGCTCCAGGTATCTGCCTTGGCTGCCTGCCTTGGTTGCATGCCTTGGCTATCCTGCCTCCACTACCCTGCGCGTGCCGGGCGCAGCAGCGCATACAGAATGATGGCGCCGAAGGTGGCGGTGCCGATGCCGCCCAGCGCGAAGCCGCCCAAATTGACCGTGAAGTCGCCGGCACCCAGCACCAGGGTCACGGCGGCGGTGATCAGGTTGCGGTTATCGGTGAAATCGATCCGGTTGACGATCCAGATGCGCGCGCCGGCGATGGCTATCAGCCCGAAGACCACCACCGACATGCCGCCCAGCACGGGGGCCGGGATGGTCTGGATCAAGGCGCCGAACTTCGGGGAAAAGCCCAGAAGGACGGCGATCAGCGCGGCGACCACGAACACCAGCGTGGAATAGATGCGGGTCACCGCCATGACGCCGATGTTTTCGGCATAGGTGGTGACGCCCGTGCCGCCCACCGCCCCCGACAGCATGGTCGCCACGCCGTCGCCGACGAAAGCCCGGCCCAGGTAACGATCCAGGTCCTGGCCGGTCATGGCGCTGACCGCCTTGATGTGGCCAAGGTTTTCCGCCACCAGGATGATGGCCACCGGCACGATCAGGCCCAAGGCCGGAGCGGAAAACACCGGCGCGGCGAAATGCGGCAGGCCCAGCCAGGGCGCCGCCGCAACGGCCGCGAAGTCCATGGGCTTGCCCAGGCCCAGGACATTGGCGCACACCGCATAGATCACGCAAGCCGCGATCAGGCCCGCGAGGATAAGCAGCCGCTGCAGCATGCCCTTGGCGCGCACCGCGATGGCGCCCACGCAAAGTATCGTGACGATGGCCATGCTGGCGTCGAAGCCGGACGCGCCCATGGCGCCCTTGGCGGCGATGGGTGCCAGGTTCAGGCCGATGACGATCACGACGGCGCCGGTGACCACCGGCGGCATCAAGGCTTCGATCCAGCGGGCGCCACCGCCAGCCCGGGCATTCGCGGCCCACACCAGCACGCCGATCAGCGCATAGACGGCACCACAGGCGATGATGCCGCCCAGCGCCACCCCGATATTGGGATTGGGACCGGCGCCGCTATAGCCGGTCACCGCGATGACCCCACCGATGAAGGCGAAGCTGGACCCCAGATAGCTGGGCACGCGGCCGCCGACGAACAGGAAGAAAATCAGGGAACCCACGCCCGACATCAGGATCGCGACGTTGGGATCGAATCCCATCAACAGGGGCGCCAGCACGGTCGAGCCGAACATCGCGACGACGTGCTGCAAGCCCATCGCCGCGGTCTTGGGCCAGGGCAGGCGCTCGTCGGGCGCCATGACGGTGCCAGGCACCAGCTCGCGGACCAGACGCCAGCGCGGAAAATAGGAACCCGGCATGTACTCCCCCGATTCGATTCAGGCAGGTTTTAAGAAGATTTCAGGCGGCCGCAAGTTTAGAGGCGCTTAAGCTTTTGCGATAGCCTGCCGTTATTCGTTTTGTATAAATTCAGGACAACGGAGCCTTACCTGCCATGACGTCGATCTCGCCCCTGACCAGCTCGCTGGCGGCCTATACCCGGGTCAATTCCCAGGTTGATTCCAAGACCACGCAAACGTCCAGCCAGACCAGCAGCAGCGACGGCACCGATGCCGCCAGCGACGCGGCGGGGGCCGCGGGAGCGTCGGCGGCTGGCGGCAGCCAAAAGGCGGGCGCTGCCGGCGCGATGGGCGGCGCTGGTGCGTCATCGTCTTCCTCCAGCGAATCCAGCGCCAAACAACAGCAGCTGGAAAAGCTGCTGGAGCAACTGCGGCAGATCCAGCAACAGATTCAGCGCCTGCAATCCAGCAACGTGTCGGAGGAAGTGAAGGCCGCGCAATTGCAGTCCTTGAATGCCGAAGCCATGGAACTGCAAGGCCAGATCACGGAATTGCAACAGCAGATCGCGCAAGAAATGAAGGGCTCGGTCACGGCGTGAAGTAAGTGGCTTCGGCTTGTGCCGAGAGGCACTGCCGAAATACACCGCCGAGATGCGCTGCCGAGATGCCCTGCCGAATGCATAGCCGGGAGCCGTAGCCTAGGTCGTCGGCCTGGCTCCGCTGCCGAGGCTCACTCGCCGCCACGATCCGCTGCCGAACGAGGGCGCCAAGGCGCCTTCGTTCATTTCTGGGTACCATTCCGGGTTATTGCCAACCCTGACCGTTGCCGGGGTGCGCGCCCTGCCGCGTGCCCCGCCCTACCGACCCATGACTACAGAAATCTGGCTGATCCGCCACGGCGAAACCGCCTGGAACCGCGAACGCCGCCTGCAAGGCTGGAAGGACATCCCGCTCAATGACGAAGGCACGGACCAGGCCGCGAAGCTGGCGCGGCGCCTGAGGCACGATGCACAGAGCGGCCCTTTCGAGGCTATCTATAGCAGCGATCTACAGCGCGCCCACGATACTGCCCAGGCCGCCGCGGATTTGCTGGAGATACGCGTGCGCCCCGAACCCGGGCTGCGCGAGCGCTGCTACGGCGTGCTGGAAGGCCTGGCCATGAATGAATTGGCATTGCATCAGCCGGAAGCGGCGGCGGCGTGGCACAGCCGCGAACCCGATCGCCAGCTCGAAGGTGGCGAAAGCCTGCGCCAGTTCCGCGACCGCGTGGTGACGACCATGGAAGACGTGGTCGGCCGCCACCCCGACGCGCGGGTCCTGCTATTCGCCCATGGCGGCGTGCTCGATATCGCCTGGCGGCACGCGCAGAACATCCCCTTGACTCACCCGCGCGATGCCGTGCTGCTCAATACCGCCGTGAATCGCCTGAGTTTCAAGGACGGTCACTGGAGCGTCATGGGCTGGGGTGACATCAGCCACATCAAGGCCGCCGACGACGACATCGTCTAAGCCGCGGGCTGGCGCGACCCACGATCCGCCGTGCTCGAGCGGCGATCCACGGCGCGCGGCCGGAGCCACGGCAAGCGGCGGCGAGGCTATACGACACAGCCCGACACCACACCAATACGCCTTACGGGCCATCCCCGTCCTAACTACCGCTCGTCCCGCCCTACTCGCCCTTGCGCGGCTTGCGCGGGGCGTTGCGGGCCAGACGGTCGTAGATGGCATTCGGCAATACGCGCATCAGGCGCGCGACGATCCCCATCTGCCAGGGAATCACGGTATAGGAAACGCCACGCGTGATGGCATTCGCCGCGCGCCGCGCGAACTCGTCCGCCTCCATCAGGAAAGGCATCTTGTACGGATTGTGGGCGGTCATCTCCGTGCGGACATAGCCGGGCGCGATCGTGACCACGCTTATCCCATCGCCCGACAACTCGTTGCGCAGGCTCTCGCAATATGTGGTCACGGCGGCTTTAGACGCGCTGTAAGCGCCCCCTCCCGGCAGCCCGCGTACACCGGCGACGCTGGAGATCCCCACCAGACGCCCGCCGCCCACGTCGCGCATGGCGCCGACGAAAGGCTCGAAGGTCGCCACCATGGCCATCACATTGGTCTGCATGACCGCATCGAAGACGTCATGGTCTTCCGGATGATCGGTCAGCGTGCCCACGCTGATGCCCGCGCAGGCTATGACGATATCCACCCGCCCGCCGCTGCGGCCGATGAAATCATGCGCGGCCGCGTGCAGGGCGGCCCGGTCGCGCACATCCACGCCGTAGCATGCATGGACATCCGCATTGGGCAGGCTTGCGGCCAAGGCACGCAGGCGTTCACCGCGCCGGCCCACCAAGCCGAGCGTGGCCCCCAGCCTGCCGTAATGCTCGGCCAGCGCCTTGCCCAAGCCACTGCTGGCGCCAGTGATGAATACGTGTTGCGGCATATGGCCTCCTGAACCTGCGTTGGCAAAAACAAAAGAAAAGGCCAGGCAGCTTGGCCTGGCCTTCACGACGGCGACGTCTGCTTCACGTCAATGCGTCACGTCAATGCGTCACGTAAATGCTTCACGTCAATGCATTACATCGCCGCATTACGCCACTGCGTCACGTCACCGCAGCATGTCACCGTCACCGCTACCTTCGCCACCCCAGCTTACGCCGACTTGGCCAACGAAGCGTGCAGTTCCTGCAGCGGATACACCTGCAGCCCGTGCCCCTGGCGCAGATACTGCAGGCCTTCCACGGCAGCGCGCGCACCGGCGATGGTCGTGTAGAACGTCACCCGCGCCGCCAGCGACTGCGTACGGATCGTACGCGAATCGGCGATGGCGTTACGACGCTCTTCCACCGTATTGATCACCAGCGAGATTTCGCCGTTCTTCAACATGTCGACCACGTGGGGACGGCCTTCCGTCACCTTGGCCACCACCTGCACCGGAATGCCGGCGGCCTCGATTTCAGTGGCCGTGCCACGCGTGGCAACCAGCTTGAAGCCCAAGGCATGCAAGCCGCGTGCCACTTCGACCGCGCGGGGCTTGTCCTGGTTCTTCACGCTGATGAAGGCGGTGCCGGAGTCCGGCAAGCGCACACCGGCGGCCAGCTGCGACTTGACGAAGGCTTCGCCGAAGCTGGTGCCCACACCCATGACTTCACCGGTGGACTTCATTTCCGGGCCCAGGATGGTGTCGACGCCGGGGAACTTGACGAAGGGGAACACCGCTTCCTTCACGGAGAAGTACGGCGGTACCACTTCCTTCGTCACGCCCTGGTCGGCCAGGGTGCGGCCGGCCATGGCGCGCGCGGCGATCTTGGCCAGTTGCAGGCCGGTGGCCTTGGACACATACGGCACGGTACGCGAAGCGCGCGGATTCACTTCCAGCACGTAGACATCACCGCCCTGGATGGCGAACTGCACGTTCATCAGGCCGCTGACGTTCAAGGCCTTGGCCATCATGCCGGTCTGGCGCTTGATTTCCGCGATGACATCGGCCGACAGGGAGTAAGGCGGCAAGCTGCAGGCCGAATCGCCCGAGTGCACGCCCGCCTGCTCGATGTGCTCCATCACGCCACCGATGAAGACGGTCTGGCCATCGGCCAGGCAGTCCACGTCGACTTCCGTGGCGTTGTTCAGGAAGCGGTCCAGCAGCACCGGCGAATCATTGCTCACCTTCACCGCTTCGCGCATATAGCGTTCGAGGTCCTGCTGCTCATGGACGATTTCCATGGCGCGGCCGCCCAGCACGTAGCTGGGACGCACCACCAGCGGGTAGCCGATCTCGGTGGCATGGGCCAGGGCTTCGGCTTCCGTGCGCGCGGTGCGGTTGGGCGGCTGGCGCAGGCCCAGCTTGTTCAGCAGCTTCTGGAAGCGTTCGCGGTCTTCGGCGACGTCGATGGATTCCGGGCTGGTGCCGATGATGGGCACGCCATTGGCTTCCAGCGCGCGCGCCAGCTTCAAGGGGGTCTGGCCGCCGTACTGCACGATCATGCCGACCGGGTTTTCCTTGTGCACGATCTCCAGCACGTCTTCCAGCGTCAGCGGCTCGAAGTACAGGCGGTCGGAGGTGTCGTAGTCGGTCGATACGGTTTCCGGATTGCAGTTGACCATGATGGTCTCGAAACCATCTTCACGCAGCGCCAGCGCGGCGTGCACGCAGCAATAGTCGAACTCGATACCCTGGCCGATACGGTTGGGACCGCCACCCAGCACGATGATCTTCTTGCGGTCGGTCGGCGCGGCTTCGCACTCTTCCTCGTAGGTCGAGTACATATAGGCCGTGTTGGTGGCGAATTCCGCGGCGCAGGTATCCACGCGCTTGTACACCGGCCGCACGTTGAGCTGATGGCGCAGGCGGCGCACTTCCGTTTCCGACGTGTCCAGCAGGAAAGCCAGGCGGCGGTCGGAGAAGCCGCGGCGCTTGAGCTGCCACACCGTGTCGTAGTCGAGGTCGGCCAGGGTCTTCTGCTCCAGGGCCAGCTCGATGTCGACGATTTCCTTGATCTGCGACAGGAACCACGGGTCGATATGGGTCAGCGCGTGCACTTCATCCAGGGAGAAGCCCTGGGCAAAGGCATCGCCCACGTACCAGATGCGTTCCGGACCGGGCTCGCCCAATTCGGCTTGCAGCTTTTCGCGGTCGGTGGTCTTCTGGTTCAGGCCATCCACGCCCACTTCCAGGCCGCGCAGGGCTTTCTGGAAGGATTCCTGGAAGGTACGGCCGATGGCCATCACTTCGCCCACCGACTTCATCTGGGTGGTCAGGCGCGCATCGGCGGTGGGGAATTTCTCGAAGGCGAAACGGGGCACCTTGGTGACCACGTAATCGATGGTCGGCTCGAAGGACGCCGGCGTGGCGCCACCCGTGATTTCGTTCTTCAGTTCGTCCAGCGTGTAGCCGACCGCCAGGCGCGCCGCCACCTTGGCGATGGGGAAACCGGTGGCCTTGGATGCCAGCGCCGACGAGCGCGACACGCGCGGGTTCATTTCGATGACGATCATGCGGCCATTGGCCGGATTGACGGCGAACTGCACGTTCGAACCGCCCGTATCGACACCGATCTCACGCAACACCGCGATCGAGGCGTCGCGCATGATCTGGTATTCCTTGTCCGTCAGCGTCTGCGCCGGCGCCACCGTGATGGAGTCGCCCGTGTGCACGCCCATGGGATCGAGGTTTTCGATCGAGCAGACGATGATGCAGTTGTCGGCGCTGTCGCGCACGACTTCCATCTCGAACTCTTTCCAGCCCAGCAGCGACTCTTCGATCAGCAGCTCGCTGGTCGGCGAAGCTTCCAGGCCGCGCCGGCAGATGGTTTCGAATTCTTCGGCGTTGTACGCGATACCGCCGCCCGAACCGCCCATGGTGAAGCTGGGACGGATCACCGCCGGGAAGCCCGACGTGCCGACCTCGGCCGCGATGCGGCGCTGTACTTCCCAGGCCTCTTCCATCGAATGGGCGACGCCGGACTTGGCCGATTCCAGGCCGATGTCGGTCATGGCCAGCTTGAACTTCTGGCGGTCCTCGGCCTTCTCGATGGCCTGCTCATTGGCGCCGATCAGCTCGACCTTGAAGCGCTCCAGCACGCCATGATGAGCCAGGTCCAGGGCGCAGTTCAACGCGGTCTGGCCGCCCATGGTGGGCAGCAGCGCATCGGGACGCTCGCGTTCGATGATCTTCTCGACCGCCTGCCAGGTGATCGGCTCGATGTAGGTCACATCGGCCGTTTCCGGGTCGGTCATGATGGTGGCGGGGTTGCTGTTCACCAGGATGGTGCGGTAACCCTCGGCCTTCAAGGCTTTGCAAGCCTGCGCGCCGGAATAGTCGAATTCGCAAGCCTGGCCGATGATGATGGGGCCGGCCCCGATGATGAGGATGCTTTTAATGTCTGTACGCTTGGGCATGGTGCAATCTTTACGCGGTCTTAACTTGGCCGGCCATCTGGCTGATGAACTTGTCGAACAGCACGATGATGTCGTGCGGTCCCGGGCTGGCTTCCGGGTGGCCCTGGAAGCAGAAGGCGGGACGATCGGTCAGTTCGAAACCTTGCAAGGTGCCGTCGAACAGCGACACATGGGTGACGCGGGTGTTGCCGGGCAGGCTGGCCGCATCCACTTCGAAGCCATGGTTCTGGCTGGTGATGTAGACACGCTTGTTCTGCACGTCCTGCACGGGGTGGTTGGCGCCGTGGTGGCCGGTCTTCATCTTGAGCGTCTTGCCGCCCACCGCCAGGCCCAGGATCTGGTGACCCAGGCAGATGCCGAACACCGGCAGCTTGCGCTCCAGGAACACACGGGTGGCCTGGATGGCGTAGTCGCACGGCTCCGGGTCGCCGGGACCATTGGCCAGGAACAGGCCGTCAGGATTCAGCTTGAGCACGTCCTCGGCGGGCGTTTGCGCCGGCACCAGCGTGACGCGGCAGCCGCGGTCCGCCAGCAGGCGCAGGATGTTGGTCTTGACGCCGAAGTCGTAGGCCACGACGTGGAACTTGCTGGTGTCGGGCTGGGCAAAGCCACGGCCCAGCTCCCAGGTACCTTCGGTCCATTCGAGGGACTTCTCGATGCTGACCACCTTGGCCAGGTCCTGCCCCGACATGCCGGGGAAGCTGCGTGCCAGTTCGATGGCGCGGTCGGTATCTTCACCGGCCAGGATGCAGCCGCCCTGGGCGCCCTTCTCGCGCAGGATGCGGGTGAGCTTGCGGGTATCGATGCCGGCAATGGCGACGATGCCCTGGGCCTTGAGGTAATCAGGCAGCGAGCTGGTGGAGCGGAAATTGGATACGCGGGCCGGGCAATCGCGCACGATCAGGCCGGATGCGAACACTTTGCGAGCCTCGACGTCCTCACCATTCACGCCGGTATTGCCGATGTGAGGATAGGTGAGCGTGACCATCTGGCCGTTATAGCTGGGATCGGTAAGGATTTCCTGGTACCCGGTCATGGACGTGTTGAACACGACCTCGGCCACGGTATGGCCCGGCGCGCCAATTGAAATTCCACGAAAAACGGTACCGTCCGCCAGAGCCAAGATTGCGGGAGAAGAACGATGAGTTCCCTCGGGAAAAAGTTGCGGCAGCACAGTAAACCCCGGTTTCAGAATCAGTAATCAAACCTTGGAATTATACCCTCAAAGCCCCTTTTTCCCTGAAACCCGCACCAATCAAGGCTGAGCGGGCAGTTTGCGCGCGTCGCGCCGAGCATCCGGGAAGGTGCTGGCCGGTCTCTCTTGCAAGGTCGGCATGGCCTTTCCCTACACGGCTGGCACCCCGCTTTGCGCCGGGGTCAGCGTGGCGCTCCCGCCGAGGCCGGGGCGGTGCTACGCTAGACAGCTACTTCTTCCAACCGTTCGCCGAGACTCTCATGACCAGCCAACTCGATTCCTTGCGCCAGCACACCACCGTGGTGGCGGATACCGGTGACTTCGAGGCCATGCGCGCCTATCGCCCGACCGACGCGACGACCAATCCCTCGTTGATCCTGAAGGCCGTGCAGAAAGATGCCTACAAGCCGCTGCTGGAGCGCACCGTGCGCGAACACCGCGAGCTGCCCACGGAACAGGTCCTCGACCGTCTGCTGGTGGCCTTCGGCACCGAAATCCTGAAAATCGTCCCGGGGCGGGTCTCCACCGAGGTGGACGCCCGCCTGTCCTTCGACACGCGGGGAACCGTGGAACGGGCGCGCGGCCTGATCGCGCTGTACGAAGCCGCCGGCATCCCGCGCGAACGCATCCTGGTGAAGATCGCCTCGACCTGGGAAGGCATCCAGGCGGCGCGCGTCATGCAGGAAGAAGGCGTGAACTGCAATATGACCCTGCTGTTTTCACTGCCGCAGGCCGTGGCCTGCGCCGACGCGGGCGCCAAGCTGATCTCGCCCTTCGTCGGGCGTATCTACGACTGGTACAAGAAGGCCGAGGGCGCGAAGTGGAATGAGGCGGAGCGCGCCGGCGCCAACGACCCGGGCGTGCAGTCGGTCGCCCGCATCTACCAGTACTACAAGGCCCACGGCATCGAGACGGAAATCATGGGCGCCAGCTTCCGCAACGTCGGCCAGATCCTGGCCCTGGCCGGCTGCGACCTGCTGACCATCAGCCCGGACCTGCTGACGACGCTGGCGGAAACCCAGGGCGACGTGCCGGTGCAACTCAAGCCCGATGTGGGGGGCACGGCGCCGGAGCGCGTGGATGCCAGCGAGATTCCCTTCCGCACCCAGTTGAACGACGACGCCATGGCCACCGAAAAGCTGTCCGAAGGCATCCGCGCCTTCGCGGCGGACGCGGTCAAGCTGGACAAGCTGATCGAAGACTTGCGCTGAAAGCGGCGGGTACTGGCCGTCTCGCGCGGCACGGGGACGGGGGGGCTACCCCTCGTCGTGCGTATGGACCTGCAGCGCTTCCAGGAAACGCGAAACCATGTTGTACGCCGCCACCGTGGCGGTCAACTCGACCGTATGGCGTTGGCCCAATTCGGCCAGGACGGCGTCGAAGACGGCTTGCGGCACCTGCACCTGGCGGGTCATCGCGTCCGCATACGCCAGCACGGCACGCGCACGGGCATCGAACAGCGGTGAATCCTGCCAGCCGTCCAGCGCATCCAGCTGGGCCTGGCTGATGCCCTCTTGCAGCGCGATGGGCGCATGCTGATCCGCCTCATAGGGCGCGCCATTCAAACCGGCGACCCGCATGATGACCAGCTCGCGCAGGTCACCCGGCAGGGTGCTGAGCTGGCGTATCGCGGTCAGGTAGTTCAACCAGCCGCTGGCCACCGGCGGGCTGTGCAACAGCATCTGATACAGCAACAGCACGCTGCCGCGTTCGGCGACGATGCGTTCAACCAGGGGCTTGGCTTCTTCGGTGGTCAGATCGGCGTACGGCAGGCGGGCCATGCAGGCGTCCTATGAAGAGATCTCCGCGCGGCGTGCCCCTGGAATTGAAATATCCTGAGGCGCGCGTCGCGGGGACGGGCGATACGGGCGTGACGGATCAGAGCTTTTCAGTTTCGCCGGCGCGCGGCTGCCACTTCATCAGCCGCTTTTCCGCCAGGGTCACCAGGCCATCCAGCACCAGGGCGAAGACTGTCAGCACCACGATGCCGGCGAAGACGGTATTCACATCCAGCGTGCCTTCGGCCTGCAGGATCAGGTAGCCGACGCCGCTGGCCGAGCCCAGGTACTCACCCACCACGGCACCGACGAAGGCCAGGCCCACCGACGTATGCAGGCTGGAGAACACCCAGCTGGTGGCCGACGGCAGGTAGACGTGGCGCAGCAGTTGGCGGCGATCCGCGCCCAGCATGCGGGCGTTGTCCAGCAAGGTGGTGCTGACTTCGCGCACGCCTTGGTAAACGTTGAAGAACACGATGAAGAACACCAGCGTCACGGCCAGCGCCACCTTGGACCAGATGCCCAGGCCGAACCACATGCCGAAGATGGGCGCCAGGATGACGCGCGGCATGGAGTTGGCGGCCTTGATATAGGGATCCAGCACCAGGCTGGAGCCGCGCGACAGTCCCAGCCACAGGCCGCAGCCCAGGCCGGCGACGGTGCCGATGATGAAGGCCAGGACGGTTTCGGACAGGGTCACCCACAGATGCTGATAGACATCGGCATCCGTGACGAACCAGGCCCAGACCCGCTGGGCGACCTTGAGGGGCTCGCCGAAAAAGAAGGCGACGTTCTGGCTGCGCGAGGCAACGTGCCACGCCAGCAGCAGGATGACCAGCAGCGAAATCTGCCAGACGCGCAGTGTCTTGGAACCGGGTTTGATCATATTGGACATGTCTAGGACCTACACCCGCTTCTGCTGGGCGTAGCCCTTCAGGACCTCTTCACGCAGCACATCCCAGATGGCGGCGTGCAGCTCGACGAAGCGCGGATGGCTGCGCACTTCGGCGACGTCGCGCGGGCGCGGCAGGTCGATATGGAATTCACCGATAGGATGCGTGCCCGGCCCTGCCGACAGCACGATCACCCGATCGCTCATGGCGATGGCTTCATCAAGATCGTGCGTGATGAACAGCACGGCCTTGCGTTTGGCCATCCACAGGTCCAGCACCTCGTTTTCCATCAGCTGGCGCGTCTGGATGTCGAGAGCGGAGAACGGCTCGTCCATGAGGATGATATCGGGGTCGCGGATCAGCGTCTGCGCCAGCATGACGCGCTTGCGCATGCCGCCCGACATCTGGTGCGGATAGCGGTCCTCCGACCCGCCCAGGCCGACGCGGCGCAGCCATTCACGGCCGCGCTCATCGGCCTCGGCGGCCGGCACGTGCGCGAACTCCAGCCCGGCCTTGACGTTGTCCAGCGCATTGCGCCAGGGCAGCAAGGCTTCGCCCTGGAACATATAGCCGGCACGGCGGTTGATGCCCTTGAGGGGCTCGCCGAACACCTTGATCTGCCCGCTGGTGGGCGACAGCAAGCCCGCCCCCACATTCAGCAGGGTGGACTTGCCGCAACCCGTGGGGCCGACCACGGAGACGAATTCGCCGGCGGCGACCGTCAGCGTGGATTCCCGCACGGCGGTGTAGCGTTGTCCACCGCCTTCGCGGGAAATGAACGTGCAGGTGATGTTGTCCAGCGAAAGTGCTGCTTCAGCCATTCGGGTATTTCTCGTTGGCGCGCTTGGCGAATTCATTGGTCCAGATCTTGGACGGATCGACCTTGGCCGGATCGAAATCCGGCACGAAGGCGGCCAGTGCCTTGACCGCGGTGGCGGCGCCATCCTCGGGGATGAGGCCGTCCGGCGACAGGCCTTCCATGCTGGCCTTCAGGGCGGCCTTGTAGACCTCCGGCTCACCCAGCAGGTAGTTGGCCGGCACGGCCTTGGCGATTTCGTCGATGCTGGACTTGTGGATCCACTTGTCCGCGCGCACGATGGCATTGGCCAGGGCCTGCACCGTGTTGGGGTTGGCGTCGATATAGCTCTGCGCCGTGTACAGGGTACCGGCCGGCATGTTGCCGCCGAAGATGTCACGCGTGTCCTTCAGGGTGCGCGTGTCGGCGATGACCTTCATGTCGCCGGAGCTGACCAGCGCGGTGACCACGGGGTCCGTGTTGGACATGGCATCGACCTGGCCCGAGCGCAGCGCGGTGATGGCACCGGCACCGGCGCCCACGCCGATGATGGAAACGTCCGAAGGTTTCAGGCCATGCTTGGCCAGGAAGAAGTTGACCACCATGTTGGTGGACGAACCCGGCGCCGTGACGCCGATCTTCTTGCCCTTGAGGTCGGCCGGCGACTTGTAGTTCGCCATGGTCTTGGTGGACACGCCGAAACCGATCAAGGGGGCACGGCCCTGCAGCACGAAGTTGCGATAGAACTGGCCTTTGGACTGCAGGTTCAGCGAGTGCTCGAAAGCGCCCGACACCACGTCGGCGCTGCCACCCACCACGGCCTGCAGGGCCTTGGCGCCGCCGGCGAAGTCGGCGATGGTGACATCCAGGCCTTCATCCTTGAAGTAGCCGCGCACTTCGGCGATGGTCAGGGGCAGGTAGTAAACCAAAGCCTTGCCGCCGACGGCGATCGCCACCTTGGTCTTTTCGAGTTTCGCGGCCCGCGCGAAGGCGGGGGCCAGGCTCATGACGCCGGCCGAGCCGGCGAGCTTGAGCAGTTCACGGCGAGTGACTGTCATTTTTGTGTCTCCGATGATTGATCCGTGGCCTGCGGGCGGCGGATTCCGATCGCGCCGGATTGGGCCAGCTCTGCGATTGTCGCGGAATCATACCCCAGCGCCTGCAGGACTTCCTCCGTATGTTCCCCTAAGCCGGGGCCCAACCAGCGCGTGGCGCCCGGCGTGGCGGACAGCTTGGGGCTGACCGCCGGCAGTTTGACCGGCGTGCCGTCGGGGAAATGATGCTGTTCGATCATGGACCGCGCCAGGAATTGCGGGTCGGTGAACATGTCCGCCACGCTGTAGATCTTGCCCACCGGCACGTCAGCTTGCCGCAAGGTTTCCAGCGCGCCTTCGATCTGCTGGCCATCGCACCACTGCTGGATGGCGCCGTCGATCTCCTCGACGCGGCGCGCGCGGCCGTCGTTGCGCGCCAGGTCCGGGTCGGCGGCCAGGTCGGCGCGGCCGATGGCCTGCATCAGGCGCAGGAAGATGGCATCGCCATTGCCGGCGATGACGATGTTCTGGCCGTCGGCCGTGGTGTAGGTGTTGGACGGCACGATGCCCGGCAGCGCGCCGCCGGTGCGTTCGCGCACCACGCCGGCCACGTCGTACTCGGGCACCAGGCTTTCCATCATGTTGAAGACCGATTCATAGAGCGCCACATCGACCATCTGGCCCTGGCCGCCCTTCTGGCCGTCCCAGCGGCCGCCCGTGGCGTCGCGATGGCGCAAGGCCATCATGGCGCCGATGACACCATGCAAGGCGGCGATGGAATCGCCGATGGATATGCCGACCCGCACCGGCGGCCGGTCCGGATGGCCGGACACGTAGCGCAGCCCGCCCATCGATTCGCCGATCGCGCCGAAGCCGGGCATGTCGCGCATGGGGCCGGTCTGGCCGTAGCCCGAAAGCCGCACCATGATGGTGGAAGGATTGCGCGCGCGCAGCTGCTCGTAGCCCAGGCCCCACTTTTCCAGCACGCCGGGGCGGTAGTTTTCGACGACAACGTCCGCTTCGAGCGCCAGTTGCAAGGCGATCTCGCGGGCTCTTTCATCCTTCAGGTTCATGGCGATCGAGCGTTTGTTGCGCGCCTGCACCGTCCACCACAGTGAATTGCCTTCATGCAGATGGCGCCAGGTGCGGATCGGATCGCCACCGCCCTTGCCGTCCGGGCCGGCGGGGGTTTCCACTTTGATGACGTCGGCACCGAATTCGCCGAACAGGCGGGCAGCAAAAGGGCCCGCGATCAGCGTGCCCAGTTCGAGTACTTTCAATCCTGCCAAGGCTGACATCCTGGCGTCTCCTCAATGGTCCGGCCGGCCTTTTGCATGCCGTTTTGCAAGCCGTTTTGCAGGCCGTTTTGCAGGCCGGATTTTCTATGCCTATGCCTTTATGCCGGTGCTTTCATGCAGGTGCTTTCCTGCCTGCCGCGATGCCGATTCCATACTGGCTTTTCTAGGCGGACTTGCGCTCCATCAGCGCCCAGGCGATGGTGCCGGCGTCGACGTACTCCAGCTCGCTGCCGGCGGGCACGCCACGCGCCAGGCGCGTTACCGACAGGCCTCGTTCGCGCAGCGCCTCGCCAAGGAAATGGGCGGTCGTCTCGCCTTCGGCCGTGAAGTTGGTGGCCAGGATGACTTCCGTGACCACGCCATCGGCGGCACGCCGCAACACCCGCTCGAAATCCAGCTCGCGCGGCCCCACCCCTTCGAGCGGCGCCACCCTGCCCATCAACACGTAGTACAGGCCACGATAACCGTGGCTGGACTCGATCATGTTCTGGTCCGCCGGGGTTTCGACGATGCATAACTGCGAAGGATCGCGGCGCGGGTTGGCACACGTCGCGCAGACTTCATCTTCGGAGAAGCTGTTGCAGCGCGCACAATGGCGCAGGTTCGTGGTGGCACCGGCCAGTGCGCGGCCGAGCAACTCGGCGCCCTGCAGATCGTGCTGCAGAAGGTGGTAGGCCATGCGGCGCGCCGACCGCACGCCGACGCCGGGCAGGCGGCGCAGCGCCTCGATCAGCGCCAGCAGCGGCTCGGGTTCAGGCAGCAAGGGCTCCATGCGGCTCCATGAATCAGAAGGGGAATTTCATGCCGGGGGGCATGGGCATGCCGGCGGTCACACCGGCCATCTTTTCCTGGCTGGTGGCTTCGGCCTTGCGCAGCGCGTCGTTGAAGGCGGCCGCGACCAGGTCTTCCAGCATGTCCTTGTCATCGCCCAGCAGGCTGGGGTCGATGGCCACGCGCTTGACGTCGTGGCGGCAGGACATCGTCACCTTGACCAGGCCGCCGCCGGAGGCGCCTTCGACCAGGATGTCGGCCAGCGCTTCCTGGGCCTTCTTCATGTTTTCCTGCATTTGCTGCGCCTGGCGCATCAAACCGGCCAATTGTCCTTTCATCATGATGGGAACGTCCTTGTGGGAAATGGGATAAGGAGGGGTTGCTGGCCAGCGCGCGTCATGCCGCGGCTGCCAGTGGGGGTTCGATGGCGCGGATGGAACCGGGCACGATCTTGCCGCCGAAATTGTTGATCAGGTCTTGCACGAAGGGATCGACTACGGCCGCTTCCTCGGCGGCCTGCTGCCGTGCCGCGCGTTCGTGTTGGGCAACTGCGTGGGCGGTGCCGTCGCCGGTGGCGCCGAACTCGACTTCCAGGCGGATGGCTTGACCGAAATGTTCGCACAGGACGGTTTGCAGCCGTAGCTTGCTGGCGCTGTCGACCAGGGTGCGCACCGCCAGGCGCAGGCGCACGAGGTCGCCCTGCAGGCCGGCCCATTCGCTTTGGCGCGCCACTTCGGCGGCCAGGCCGGTGACCGGCAGCTTGGCGGCCAGGGCGGGCCAGGCGGCGGGGTCCATGTCGGCCAGGCGTGGGGCGCGGGCTGCGCGGGAGCCAGTACGGCCGGCCGGGGAGCGGTTGACCACCGGAGCGCGGCGTGGCGCATCGTCCGTGGGCATGCCGACGCTCAGCGTCTCGAAGCCGTCGTCATCATCGGAGTCGGCGCTGGCGGTGAATCCGTCGTCGTTGCCGAAGTAGTCGCCATCACCCACGTAGCCGCCCTGGGCGTCGTCCGGGATTACTTCGTCGACCCAGGATGGGGGTTCGTCGGCGGCGGGAGACTTGGGCGCGGCGGCTTGCTGGGCGGCGGATGCTTGCTGCACGGCGGGCTGCTGGGCAGCGATTGCTTGCGATGCGGCAGGTGCTTGCTGCGCGGCCGGTACTTGTTGGGAGGCAACTGCTTGCTGCGCGACGGGTACCTGCATCGCAGCGGGCGCCTGCTGCGATGCAGGTGCTTGTTGCGAAGGCGGCGCGGAGACAACAGCCGCGACGGATGCAGTGGCCGATGAAGCCCCCGCATCGTTTTGATCCCAAGGAGGCGGCGAGCCAACGTCGGCCGGCGCAGCCGAAACCGGCGCAGCCGAAACCGGCGCAGCCGAAACCGGCGCAGCCGAAACCGGCGCAGCCGAAACCGGCGCAGCCGAAACCGGCGCAGCCGAAACCGGCGCAGCCGAAACCGGCGCAGCCGAAGCCGGCGCAGCCAAAACCGGCGTAGCCGTGGCCGGCGCAGCCGAAGCCGGCGCGGCCAAAACCGGCGCGGCCAAAACCGGCGCGGCCAAAACCGGCGCGGCCGATGCCGGCGCAGCAGCCGGCGTTGCGGCTACCGGGGCGGCGGCAGCGGACTCCATGGGCGCCGCCGCAGCGGCATCCGCGTGGCCCGTGGACGCCTGGCTGCCGCGCGTCGGCGGCGGCATCGTCTGCGGGGGACCAGCCTCGCCGCTCAAGGACAACATGCGCAGGCAGGCCATGACGAAGCCGGCGTACTCGTCCGGCGCCAGCGCCAGTTCCTGCCGGCTATGCACCGCCACGGAGTAGAACAATTGCACCGCATCGCCGTGCAGCAGCCCGGCCAGGCGTGCCACATCGGCGGCCAGCGGATCGTCGGCCGGCGTGGCCCCGCGCACCCTTTGCTCGATGGCCACCCGAGACAGCAGCACGGCCAGATCCGCCAGCGCCCCGCCATACGACAGGCCCCGCGTGGCCAACTCGTCGGCCACCGCCAGCACCGCCAGCGCGTCGCCTGTCGCCAGGGCATCGAGCAGCCGCACCAGATGGCGCTGATCGATGGTGCCGAGCATGCCGCGCACGGCTTCCTCGGTCAGGTTGCCGGCGCTATAGGCAATGGCCTGATCGGTCAGCGACAGCGCATCGCGCATCGAACCGGACGCGGCCTGGGCAATCAGGCGCAAGGCCGGCACCTCGGCGGCGACCTGTTCGGCGCCCAGCACGTGGGTCAGATGCCCCACGATGGCGTCAGGCGGCATCTGCTTCAGATTGAATTGCAGGCAGCGCGACAGCACCGTCACCGGAATCTTTTGCGGATCGGTGGTCGCGATAATGAACTTGACGTGAGGCGGCGGCTCTTCCAGCGTCTTCAACATGGCGTTGAAGGCGTGCCCGGTCAGCATGTGCACTTCGTCGATCATGTAGACCTTGAAGCGCCCCGCGCCCGGCGCGTACACGGCCTGTTCCAGCAGTTGGGTCATTTCATCGACCCCGCGGTTGGACGCCGCGTCCAGCTCCAGGTAGTCGACGAAACGGCCGGCATCGATTTCCGTGCAGGCCCGGCATACGCCACAGGGCTTGGACGTGATGCCGGTTTCGCAGTTGAGCGATTTCGCCAGGATGCGCGACAGCGTGGTCTTGCCCACGCCCCGCGTCCCCGTGAAGAGCCAGGCGTGATGCAGGCGCTGCGTATCCAGTGCATGCGTCAACGCGCGCACCACGTGGTCCTGCCCCACCAGGGTGTCGAAGGATCGGGGCCGCCACTTGCGAGCCAGTACGAGATAGGTCATGGGCGGATTGTAGAGCCTACCGGTCTTGAAGACGGGCCTGAAAGACAAAAGGGACGGGCCACGACGACCACCGGCGCTTTGACACGCGGTTCCGTCATGGCCCGTCCCTTGGGGAATTAGTTGACGAGCCTTACTCCGGCACTGATCCTAAACGACTATGGCTGCTTCGTTCCCGACCTGACCAGGTTCACCGCCGAACCATGCGAAGGGGCCCGTCACCGCGAATTCTAACAGATCGGCGCGATGGCCCGCCGGGACGCCGTCGCGACCCGATAATGGCAGCAGCAGAGACATCGGAAGCCGGATCAGCATGGGCGATGGTCTGCACAGGCATAAGCCTTCACGCCCGCAAATCCGGCACGTAACCCTCGGCCCAGGCTAGCCGGGTTACGGAATCCGGCCGAGACGACCACGCTTCGACGAGCACCCCATAAGAGGATGAGGCCGGCTCCCTGCTCCGCACCATGCGCAGGTTAACGAGCGGCTTCACGAACACGGATGCGGGATCCTGGCCGCGGGCGATGATGGCGTCTTTCACCAGTTGCGCGGTCACCAGATAGGCCTTGCCCAGGTAGGCCAGCGAGGCACTGTCTTCTTCGATCATCGGGGAAACGATGCTCACCTCCACCCGGGAAACCTTGGAGTCGCGGAAATCGCGGACGGCGTGATCCAGGCGCCGGTTGATATCCTCGTCGAAGGCATCGGCTTCCTCGGGCATCGCTCTCAGCAAGATGGGCGGCAGGGACGATAAAGTGGGATCGCGACGTGGCGGCTGGGGCAGCATCCCGGCCACCCGCACTTCCACCGCGCTGGCACTGCCCTTATCGGGCGTGTCATGGGGGATGTGGAATGAATATTCGGCCATCACATGGATGCTGTCCTTGACGCCCCTGCTCGACAGGTACTGCTTCACCGCGTCCGCCCGTGCTGACTCCGCAGGAAAAAACACCCGCCCAACGCGGTGAACCACCTGGATTCGCCTGAGCACGAGCTTGTCCATGTGCGCGACCAGATCGTCAAGACTGGTTCGCAAGCGCTCATCGAAGGCGTCAACGCTAGCCGGTACGGATTTGAAATGATCAGAGGTGGCAAATAGCGGCGGCGGCGCCGCGAACTCTTCCCATTGGGCTGCCGCTTCCGCGGCGGCAAGCGCCTGCCCGGCGCAGTCCGCTGCGGCCAGGCGAGGAAGACGGGAATCCGTCGCCGATGCAGCCGTTGCGAATGCCTGATCCACAGCGTCGGATGCCGGATAAAAAGAAGGCGCCGCGTTGGTTGCGGACAGAGTCGAGCTGGAGGTCATTGCATTTCCGGGGCCGGGGCTGCTCAATCCAAACGCCGTTTTGCGTCAAAAGAATCGGCATTGGTGCCGCAGGAAATGGATGAGTTCCGTGTCCGACAGCTTGGGAAACGACAAACCGACGAACCAGGTCACGCACCAAGGAGCCGAGCCAAGCCATGCAACGCAACGCCGCACTTCGAGCCTAAGAGGTGAACATTCACGCGATATCCCGGCGAAAATTCTGAAATGGCGATACTGACTACCTGATCGCTTGCCCGATGTTAGAATCTTGATCCCTTCCGGTGCGGCCTTCGCCGTGCCTGCTGCTCAGCGACTCGCCGTAGTTAAACGGATATAACCGGCCCCTCCTAAGGGTCAATTGGTGGTTCGATTCCACCCGGCGAGGCCAGACTCCCTTCCGCGTGCTCTACCGCTTGGTCAACGCGATCAGATACGAACACGGTTTGTCGCTGGGATTGGCGAACGTGCAGGCCGCCGGACGGCCCAGTTCCAGGCAATCGCCGACCTGCAGGGTGTGGGTGTCCGGGCCTTCCTGGAAAACCAGGACGCCTTCAAGGACCCACATCAACTGATGCTGGAAGGTGAACGCATCGGGCGGATACGACACGCGCGCATTCGGGGGCAGGTCGATACGCAGTAGCTCGGTCACGCCGCCATTGGAGGGCGATACGGTGCGCCGCACATAGCCGGTTTCAGGATCCACCCATACCCGCTGGTCCTCGTGCCGCGACAGCCGGCCATTGACCTCCTCCGCCATGGCCAATAGCGCCGACAGCTGCAAGCCGAAGGCACCGGACAGGCGGCCAAGAATGGTGGCCGTGGGACTGGCCTCCCCCCGCTCGATCTTGCTGATCATGGCCTTGGACACGCCGGAACGCTCGGCCAGCTCCGCCAACGACCACTTGCGCGCATCACGCTCTTGTTTGACGTGCTGGGCTATGGCCGCGGAAGGATCGTGGAACGTGGGACTCATGATGGACGCGCCTTGGCGGCAGGGCTGAGTGGAGCCGGCCTGCACTACCTGGCTGTGGACTGGGGCCACGATTATACGTTTGGGACGGTCCGTGCCAGGACGGTGTGCGCCAGGGACGGCGCCCGTCCGCACGGAAAAGGCCAACTCCCCGCCCCGCCCGGCCCAGATCAGGACAAACCCGAAGCATAGCGAAAACGTCTTGTATCGGATTCATATCGTCCACTATATTGGACACACTATTTGATCCAGATCAAATCTGGTTCGAAAACAAGACCAACGACCTACCAAAACGGAATCGAGATGGCGCGCGAAATTCGGATCAATGCGTTCGACATGAATTGCATCGGGCATATTCAGCAAGGTCTGTGGACGCACCCGCGCGATCAGTCGACCCGCTATACGGATATCCATTACTGGACCCAGTTGGCGCAGAAGCTGGAAGCCGGCCTGTTCGACGGCATCTTCTTCGCCGACGTACTGGGCGCCTACGACGTCTACGGCGGCAATACCGACGCCACGCTCAAGGGCGCCGTGCAACTGCCGGTCAACGACCCCTCCCTGCTGATCCCCGCCATGGCCGCCGCCACCCGCCACCTGGGCTTCGGCGTAACGTGCAACCTTACCTACGAACCCCCCTTCTCCTTCGCCCGCCGCATGTCCACGCTGGATCACCTGAGCGGTGGCCGCATCGGCTGGAATATCGTCACCGGCTACCTCGACAGCGCCGCGCGGGCCACCGGCCTGACCGGGCAGATGGCGCACGACGACCGCTACGACCTGGCCGACGAATACATGTCCCTGGTCTACAAGCTATGGGAAGGCTGCTGGGAAGACGGCGCCGTGGTCAATGACCGCGCGCACCGTATCTATGCGGATCCGGCCAAGGTCCATCGCGTGCATCACGACGGCCGCCAGTACAAGGTGGATGCCCTGCACCTGGCCGAACCCTCGCCCCAGCGCACCCCCATCCTGTACCAGGCGGGCGCCTCCACGCGGGGCCGCCAATTCGCGGCGATGCACGCCGAATGCGTGTTCGTGAACGGCCAAAGCATGAGCGGCGTGCGCGCCATCGTCGACGACATCCGCGGGCTGGCGGTGAAACAGGGCCGCCAGGCCAGCGACCTCAGCGTGTTCCTGGGCGCCACCGTCATCACCGGCAAGACCGAAGCCGAAGCCCGCGAAAAGTTCGAGGACTACAAGCAATACGTGGACATCGAAGCCGCGCTGGCGCACGCTTCGGCATCCATGGGCATAGACTTCGCCAAGTACGAAATGGATGAGCCCATCCAGACCGGCCAAAGCCAAGCCATCGTCTCCAATGTCGAAGCCATGACGCGCACCGCCGGCCCCACCTGGACCAAGCGCAAGCTCATCGACCAATTGGTGCTGGGCAGCCGCCAGGCCCCGCTGGTAGGCTCCGCCGAACAGGTGGCCGACACCTTGATCGCGTGGACGGAACAGGCCGATGTGGACGGCTTCAACCTTTCGCGCACGGTCACGCCTGAATGCTTCGAGGATTTCATCGACCTGGTCGTGCCGATCCTGCAGGAACGCGGCGCCTACAAGACCGCCTATCGCGCAGGGGTCTATCGCGAAAAGCTCTTCGGCCGCGCCCACTTGCCGGATACGCACGAGGCCGCGCGCTATCGCGCACACGTGTAAGCCGCCCCGCGGACCCCGCCGTGTGACCGTACGGACGACACTGACATCGGACGACACTGAAATGATCGACAAGACTGCTTATCGCGATGCCATGGCCAGGTTGGGCGCGGCCGTCAATGTAATTACCAGCGACGGCCCCGCCGGGCGCTGCGGCTGCACCGCCTCCGCGGTGTGCGGTGTGACCGACCAGCCCCCCATGCTGTTGGTGTGCATCAACCGCAGCAGCCGCAACAACACGGCCTTCAAGGAAAACGCCCGCCTGTGCGTCAATGTGCTGGACGCCAGCCAGCAGGCCCTGGCCCTGCGTTTCGCGTCCAAGGACATGGAAGTGGACGAGCGCTTTTCCGCGGGCGACTGGGGCGTGCTGGAGACCGGCTCGCCGGTGCTGCGCGGCGCGGCGGTATCGATGGACTGCGACATCACCTTCACCGCCGAAGTCGGCACGCACACGGTGTTCTATTGCGCCGTGCGCAGCGCCACCAGCCTGGAAAACAGCGAAGCGCTGATCTATTTCGACCGCGGCTTCCACCGGGTCGGCCGTGTCACGCACGCCGTCGGCGCCTGAGTCCATGCCCAGCGCCAGCCATCCCGCGCAAGCGGCCCGCCAGCCGGGCACCGGCAAGGCCGCGTCGCTCGTGATCCTGCTGTTCTGCCAGGTCTGCGCCATGTCGGTCTGGTTCGCATCCGCCGCCGCGGTGGCGACGATCAAGCAGACGGTCACACTGACGTCCTGGCAGGAAGCACTGCTGACCAGTTCGGTGCAGGCGGGCTTCGTCGCGGGCACCATCGTCAGCGCGTTGCTGGGACTGGCGGACCGCTTCGATCCGCGGCGCCTGTTCATGATTTCGGCCTGGGTGGCCGCGGGGGCCACGCTGCTGCTGGTGGTGTGTCCGCCCGCGGGCGCGCCGGTATACGTACTGCGCTTCCTCACCGGCATGTGCATGGCCGGCGTCTATCCGGTAGGCATGCGCCTGGCGGCGACGTGGGCCAACCGCGACCTGGGCCTGTTGATCGGCCTGCTGGTGGGCGCGCTGACGCTGGGTTCGGCCAGCCCGCATCTGCTGGCGGCATTCGGCGGCATGCAATGGACGTCGGTGTACCTGGCCGCCGGCGCGCTGGCCGCCGTGGCCGGCCTGGCGATCAATTTCTGCGGCGTGGGTCCGGCCATGACACGCGCCGTCCGCCTGAACCCGGCGGCAGTGGCGCAGGCCTGGCGCCAGCGGCCGCTGCGCCTGGCCAACCTGGGCTATCTGGGACATATGTGGGAGCTGTACGCGATGTGGGCGTGGCTGGCGGTATTCCTGCAATTCAGTTTCGAGGCCAGCGGCGCGGCCCAGCCGCGCCTGGCCGCCGAGCGCATCACCTTCATCGCCATCGGCGCGGGCGCGGTCGGCGCCTGGGCGGGCGGCTGGTTCGCCGACCGTTACGGCCGCACGGCGGTAACCACCATCGCGATGCTGATCAGCGCATCGTGCGCCGCGACCATAGGCTGGACCGCCGGCGCGCCGATGGGCGTGGTGGCGACGATCGCCGTGGTGTGGGGAATTTCAGCGATCGCCGATTCGGCGCAATTCTCGGCAAGCATCGCCGAACTGGGCGCGCCGGACAGCATCGGCACCTTGCTCACCGCGCAGACCTGCGCGGGCTTTCTGCTTACCTTGGTCAGCATCCATCTGGTGCCGCCGGTGCAGGCCGCGCTTGGATGGCCCGGCGCGTTCGGGATGCTGGCCATCGGACCGGCCATCGGTTGCGTGATGATGCTGCGCCTGCGTGGCGATCCGGCATCGCTGCGCATGGCCAACGGACGTCGATGATCCCGGCCGCACGGGCCCCTGCAAGACAACAACGCAACAACGCAATCCAGGAAATCATGCACAGCTATCCTTCCATCCGGATGCTGATCGACGGCGCGTGGATAGAAGCGCCCGGCCAGCCTGTCATCAATCCGGCCTCCGGCTTGGCTATCGGCACGGTGCCCCATGCACAAGCCCATCATCTGGACGCCGCGCTGGCGGCCGCGGCAAAGGGCTTCGCGGCCTGGCGCCGTACCGCGCCCGCCGAACGCGCCCGCGTCATGCTGCGCGCCGTGGCGCTGGTGCGCGAACGCGTGGAGGCCATCGCCCATGACATCACGCTGGAACAGGGCAAGCCGCTGGCGCAGTCGCGCGCGGAAATCCTGCGCGGCTGCGACCTGATCGAATGGGACGCCACGGAAGCGCGCCGCATATACGGACGGGTGGTGCCCGCCGAACCCGGCATGCGCCACACGGTGATACGCGAACCCGTGGGCGTGGTAGCGGCGTTCACGCCGTGGAATTTCCCGCTCAGTTCCCCGGCCCGCAAAGTGGGCGGGGCCCTGGCGGCGGGTTGCGCCATCATCCTCAAAGCATCGGAGGAAACGCCCGCCGGGGCAATGCATCTGGCCCAGGCTTTCCTGGACGCCGGCTTGCCGGCAGGCGCGTTCAACCTGGTGTTCGGCGATCCTGCCTTCATTTCCAATCATCTGATCACCCACCCCGTCATCCGCCTGGTCACGTTCACCGGCTCGACGGCCGTGGGCAAGCATCTGGCCGCGTTGGCAGGCGCCCATATGAAACCGGTCATCATGGAGCTGGGCGGCCATGCGCCCGTCATCATTTGCGAAGATGCCGACCCGCGCGCCGCCGCGTTGGCCAGCGTCAAGGCCAAGCTCAACAATGCCGGCCAGGTCTGCGTGGCGCCCACGCGCTTCTTCGTGCATGCCGCCATCCATGACGAATTCGTGGCGGCCTTCGGCGAACTGGGAGCGAACGTAAAGCTGGGTGACGGCATGGCGGCCGACAGCGATATCGGTCCGGTCGCCAATGCGCGCCGCCTGCATAGCCTGAAACAGTTGGCCCACGATGCGCTGTCCAAGGGGGCGCGCCTGTTGTGTGGCGGCACGCCCCGCGACGGCCAAGGTTTCTACTTCCCCTTCACCATCCTGGCGGATGTGCCGGCGCATGCGCTGGCCATGCACGAGGAGCCTTTCGGCCCCCTGTGCCTGGTCACCCGCGTGGGATCGCTGGACGAGGCGATCGCCCAGGCCAACAGCCTGCCCTTCGGCCTGGCGGGTTACGCCTTCACCGAATCGGCCCGCAACGCGCGGCGCCTGACCGATGAACTGGAAGTCGGCAACCTGGCCATCAATCACTTCGTGTCCGCCGTATCGGAAACGCCATTCGGCGGCGTCAAGGACAGCGGCTATGGCCGGGAAGGCGGCACGGAAGGACTGGAGTGCTACACGCACGCAAAAAGCATATCCCACCTGACTGCGTAGCAATCCGGCCAAGGAACACGATGAACGAGCGTACACGCGCAGGATGGCCAGAACGAACGAAGGTGAAGCATACGAAGATAAGCGCGGAAGGTAAGAACGTACGACGGTAGGAACGTGAGAACAGCCGGCCGGCCTGCGCAAGACAGGCGCGGCGGAAATAATGCACATGGGGAAAGAATAATGATCGAGCTTCGCGCCATACAAAAGAGCTACCAGGTGGCTGGAGCGGCTGTCGTGGCACTGAAGGAAATCGACCTGACCATCGAGTCGGGCGAGATATTCGGCATCATCGGCCATTCCGGCGCCGGCAAGTCGACCTTGCTGCGCATGTTGAATCTGTTGGAACGCCCCACCGGCGGCAGCGTATCGGTGGGCGGTGTCGACCTGCTCGCCTTGAATGACGAAGGCCTGCGCCAGTTCCGCCAGGGCGTGGGCATGATTTTCCAGCACTTCAACCTGCTGGGATCCAAGACGGTGGGCGACAACGTGGCCTTCCCCTTGAAGATCGCCGGCAAAGCCGACAAGCAGCAGATCGACGCCCGTGTGGACGAACTGCTCGAACTGGTCGGGCTGCGGCGCCACAAGCACAAATATCCGCGCCAGCTCTCCGGGGGTGAAAAACAACGCGTGGGCATCGCGCGCGCGCTGGCGAACCATCCGCGCCTGCTGCTGTGCGACGAAGCGACCAGCGCGCTCGACCCGCAAACCACCCGGTCCATCCTGCAGCTGCTGCGCGAGATCAACGAGAAACTGGGCCTGACCATCGTGCTGATCACGCACGAGATGGACGTGATACGGACCGTCTGCGACAAGGTGGCCGTGATCGACTCAGGCCTGATCGTCGAGCGTGGCCCCGTCAGCAAGATCTTCCTGCACCCGCAGCACCAGACCACGCGGCGCTTCGTGCAGGAAGCGGAACACTGCCCCGGCGGCACGAATGGCGTGGCGCCGACACCGACCGACAGCCGCCACAAGACCATACGGCGCTTGACGTTCATGGAGGACACGGTGCACCAGCCCATTCTCTCGCGCACCGCCCGCGAGTTCGGCATCGACTTCTCGATACTCAGCGGCCGTATCGAGCAGATCAAATCCACCACCTGCGGCCAGATGACCATTGCGCTGGAAGGCGACGGCACCCGCATCCAGGAAGCCCTGGCCAGCCTGTGCGCCCTGGGCGTCACCGTCGAGGAGGCCGCGGCATGAGCGCGTACCTGAGCGGACTATTCATCAATGTGGACTGGCTGGATATCGGCTGGGCCACGGTCGATACGCTGTTGATGCTGGGCGGCTCTTTGCTGCTGACGCTGCTGCTGGGGCTGCCCCTGGGCGTGCTGCTGTTCCTTACCAGCCCAAGCCAATTGCGCGCCTCGCCGCGCACCTACGGTGCCGTGTCGTTGGTGGTGAACGTGCTGCGTTCGCTGCCTTTCGTGATCCTGCTGATCGCGATGATCCCGGTGACGGTGTTCCTGACCGGCACGTCGCTGGGCGTGATGGGTTCGATACCGGCGCTGGTAGTGGCGGGCATTCCCTTCTTCGGACGCCTGGTCGAATCCGCGCTGCGGGAAGTGGACCGCGGCATCATCGAAGCCTCCCTGGCCATGGGCTCGAACACGCGCCAGATCGTGCTCGGCGCCCTGCTGCCGGAAGCCTTGCCCGGCATTCTGGCGGCGGCCACGGTCACCGCCATCGCGCTGGTGTCGTACACCGCGCTGGCGGGCGTGGTGGGCGGCGGCGGCCTGGGCGACCTGGCGATCCGCTACGGCTACCAGCGCTTCCAGCTGGACGTGATGTTCATCACCATCATCTTCCTGCTGGCGCTGGTGCAGATCCTGCAAAGCGTGGGCAGCCGCCTGGTCCTGCATTTCAGCCGATAAGTATTTCAGCCTTTAAGCATTTCAGCCGCGAAGTCTTACCAACCGTTGGAACACACAACCGATAGCCGGAGAGAACGAAGTGAAGAAACTTATCGCACTGCTGGCCCTGACCTGCGCCTTTTCGGCGCAGGCGGCCGATCGCCTGGTCGTTGGTGCCAGCCCCACGCCGCACGCCGAGATCCTGGAAAACCTGAAGCCCATGCTGGCCAAGGAAGGCGTCGAACTGGATGTTCGCATCTACACCGACTACGTACAGCCCAATGTGCAATTGGCGGAAAAGCGCATCGACGCGAATTTCTTCCAGCACAAGCCGTACATGGATGAATTCAACCGCAGCCGTGGCACCCATCTGGTCGCCGTCAGCGATATCTTCGTCGCGCCCTTCGGTGCCTATTCCAGCAAGATCAAGAACATCAAGGACCTGAAGGACGGCGCCACCGTGGCGATTCCCAATGACGCGGTCAACGGCGGCCGCGCGCTGCAACTGCTGCACCAGGCCGGCGTCATCCAGTTGTCCGACCCGAACAACACCAAATCCACGGTGAAGGACATCGCCGCCAATCCCAAGAACGTCAAGATCAAGCAGTTGGAAGCGCCCATGCTGCCCCGCGTGCTGCCCGAGGTCGATCTGGCCATCATCAACACCACGTTCGCCCTGGAGGCCAAGCTGAACCCGACCACGGACGCGCTGTTCCTGGAAGGCGACAAGTCGTCCTTCGCCAATTTGCTGGCCGCGCGCGCCGACAACCAGGACAGCCCCGCCATGCGCAAGCTGGTCGCCGCCTTGCGCTCGCCGCAAGCCGCCAAATTCATGCAGGATCGTTTCAAGGGCAGCATCGTTCCGGTGTTCTGACCGCGGTCGGAATCACCCCGGCCGAGCGTGACTTCGGCCAGACATCATGCCGACGGGCCTGGGCGTTGCGACGACCAGGCCCTTTTGTCGTGCGCCGCGTCCATGCGGTCACGTCCATGCGGTCACGTCCATGCATGTCACCCATGCGCGTCATCCATGCAGACAACCCTACGCAAACCCGCGCGGCAATGAAACGGCCTTCCTGCCACGCAACGCTCGTTTTGGATTTTTTCTGAAATATTCCCCAGATTCCTCGAAATCGTTTCACGCCATCGACGCGCTGTTAGTAATATCAATTGCAACGCAATGTCGCCATTATTGACATCCCGCCCGACGACGGTCGTTGGGCGCGGACTGGCTGCCGGAGCGGGTCACATCCAGACGGCGTCAGTCCACTTGATTTCAGTGCATTCCAAACAACGCCTGTCACGTCGCCCCTCCCCCCCGGCCCGCCCTGGGAGCAGAGAAATCGCGTGCAGGCTCGGGGAAATTTTCGATGATGTCGCCCATGGCCAGATCAGATCAGATGCCCACGTCGCGGCGCGGGCGGCGGCTGGGAACACATCTCGCGTTGGTATTCGGCGCCACGGTACTGGTGGCGATTCTGGGATTGGTCTTTTATGTCCACCGCCAGGTAAGCGGCATGGTCGAGGACGCGTCCCAGACCTTGTTCGACCATATGGCGAACGAAAGCCGCAGCCAGATCAACCGCAGCATCAGCGCGGCCGACAGTGTGCTGCAAGCCTTCGCCGCCGATCCGCAGGCGGACGACTTCGCCAGCGCCAGGCAACCCGCCTTCATCGAGCGACTGAGCATCCTGCTGCGTTCGTCGCCTTTCCTGTCGGCGTTCTATGTCGGTTACGACGACGGCGGGTTCGTGCTGCTGCGGCGCCTGACCTCGCCCGCCGCCCGGCGGGCCCTGGCCGCGCCCGATTCGGCCAGTTATTTCCTGGAAACCGTCGAGGGTACGCGGATGACGCTGTCCTTCCTCGACCATGCGCTGAAGCCGGTGGGCGAGGCCCCTGCCCCGCATACTCCCTTTGATCCGCGCACACGCGACTGGTACCTGGCCGCGAAGAACGCCAGGGATCCGCAGGGTGCGGCGGACGCGATGGCTACGAGGGCCGGGACGAATGCAACGAGCGCGACTGCTACGACGGCCGGGACGACTGCAACGTCCACGACCGCCACGACGGCACCGGCAGCCGGAGCGTCCATCCTCACCGACCCGTACTGGTTCTTCGTCACTGACGAAAGAGGCGTCACGGTCGCACGCAGCCTGGACTCCGGCAGGGGTGTGGTGGGCGCGGACCTGGGGCTGGCCGACCTGTCGCAAGTGCTGCGGCAGATGAAGGATACGCAGTCCACGGCCCTGCTGCTGCTCAACGAGCACAACCAGGTCCTGGCCAGCAGCGTCCCACTGGAACTGGACGCTTCCGCCAAGGTCGATGCCCAACCGTCGTGGCCCGCCTCCTCCATCGCACCGGCCATGTTGGCCTTCGCCAGAAGCGCACAGGATGGCGAGACAGGACCGGCCGGGCAGGCCATGCCCAATGGGCAGCCCACCCAAACAGAACAGCCCCGCCCCACCGGATCTGCCGGATCTGCCGGATCTGCCGAACAGACCGGACAAATTGCGCCAGCAAAGGTCGGCACCATTACCCATGAGGACAGCAAGTGGGTCATACGCTCGGCCCCTTTGCAATCCGGCCCCTGGATGTTCCGCATCGTCAAAGCCACGCCTTCCAATGAAATGCTGGCCGGCGCGCGTGACCTGGTATCCGTGCTGATGTGGCTGGGCGTTGCCGTGGCCATCATCGCGATGATCGTGGTGCGGGTCGCCTCGCGCAGCATCAGCCAGCCACTGGCGCAACTGGCCCACGACGCCGAACGCATCCAGCGCTTCCAGTTCTCGCCTCCGCCGCAGGAAGTCCGCAGTTCCGTGCTGGAGGTCAAGAGCCTGTCGCGGTCCATGCGCATGGCCAGCAGCACCATCCAGCGCTTCATCGAGATCGGCCATGCGCTGGCTTCCGAACGCGACCCCGTGCGGCTGAAGCGCCGGCTGTTGCTGGAAACCATCAGCGTGGCGGACGCGGATGGCGGCGTCCTGTTGATGACCGGCGATGGTGACGACACCTGGTCCATCATCGATCGCGATGCGCCGCCCGACATCACCGAATCCCGCCCCATCGCCCGGCAGGACATCGACGCTCATGTCCTGCGCGCGCTGACCGGCAAGACGGTCACGTACTTCGACCATACGGAACACGCGCTGCCCCCTTTCCTGGCCAGCCTGGTCGATGCACGGCCACTGGCGCCCACCCAGGTGTTCCGCTTCTGGATCGTGCCGCTGCGCAACCATTCGGACGAAGTGATGGGCGCCTTGATCCTGGCGGCCCGGATCCAGACCGGCGCGGCGCCGGACGCCAGCCTGGACCTGGTGAGCGCGCTGGCAGGCACGGCGGCGATGACGATGGAAATGACCCGCCTGCTGCGCGACCGCAAGTCGCTGCTGGATGCGGTGATCCGCATGATCGCCAACTCCATCGACGCCAAGTCGCCCTACACCAGCGGCCACTGCCATCGCGTGCCCGTGCTGACCACGGCGTTGGTCGAGGCCGCCAGCCAGTCACGCAGCGCCCCCTTCGCGGACTTCAATCCCACCGAAGACGAATGGGAGGCCATCCGCGTCGCCAGTTGGCTGCACGACTGCGGCAAGCTGGTGACCGCCGAATACATCGTCGACAAGGCCACCAAGCTGGAGACCATCAACGACCGCATCCACGAAATCCGCATGCGCTTCGAACTGCTCAAGGCCGACGCCTGGACGGCCTACTGGCGCGGCATGGCCGAAGGCGGCACGGCGACGGCGCTGGCGCAGCAGCGCGACGCCGCATTGGCTGAACTCGACGCCGATTACGCTTTCGTGGCCGCGTGCAACGAAGGGGGCGAGGCCATGGCGCCGGAAGACGTCGAGCGGCTGCGTGTCATCGGCGACCGCGTGTGGACGCGCACGCTCGACGACCGCATCGGGATTTCGCGTGATGAACTGGCGCGCAAGGCGCTGACACCCGCGCCATCGTTGCCGGCCAGTGAAAAGCTGCTCGACGACCGCCCGGATCATCTGATCGCGCATCACGACAGCCTGCTCACCGAACAGGGCGCCAAGGCGGGCTTCACCCTGCAGCGTCCCGAGCACCGCCTGAACCTGGGCGAACGCTACAACCTGTCCATCGGCCGCGGCACGCTGACGGCCGAGGAACGCTTTCTGATCAACCAGCACATCAATCACACCATCGTCATGCTGGAAGACCTGCCCTTGACCGGCAAGCTGCGGCACGTGCCCGAATACGCGGGCGGCCACCACGAGAAAATGGACGGCACCGGCTACCCGCGCGGATTGCGGCGCGACGACATGAGCGTGGTGGCGCGCATCATGGCCATCGCCGACGTGTTCGAAGCGCTGACCGCCGCCGACCGCCCCTACAAGCCCGGCAAGAAATTGAGCGAGGCGATACGCATCATGGGCGCCATGAAACGTGACAGGCACCTCGATCCCGATCTGCTCGACCTGTTCCTGACGTCGGATGTGTGGCGCGACTATGCTCGCCAATACATGAAGCCGGACCTGGTCGACGAACCGGACATCGCCGCGGTACTGGCGATCACGCCAGCCACCAAGGAATAATCAACCCTGCGCCGTGTCCCGGCCATGCGCGGGGTTGCTGCCTCGGCCTCTCAGCGCACCCAGCATCCCAGCACACTCGGCGTCAGCGCTTGAGAGGGTTGGCGGCAGTGGCGCTCGCCAGGGCGTGCTGGACGGCCTCGCGCCACGCCTGCTGCGGGCGATCCTCGGCCTCGACTTGACGCGTGACGACACCCAGCTCGAAGACTGGACCGCCTTTGGGCAGCGGCCACGCATCGACAGGATAGATATCGGTCAGGCGCCGGTCGATCAACTGCAACACGGAAAAGCCCAGCCCGGCACTGACCATGGCGACGATGGCGGCGCCGCTGCCCAGCTCCACCAGGCTGCGCTTGCCGGGCACCAGTTGCTGCACGTAACGCGTGGCCAGGCCGCCGGTGGTGGTCGCCCTGTCATAGCGGATCCAATCCATCGCGCGCATGCGGTGGGTGAGTTCAGCGGTGCCCAGGGACCGATGTGACGTATCGCGCGCAGCGTTGCTGGTACTGGTGCTTCTGGCCGTTTTTGTGCTTGTGGGGCTTTTAGTGCCGTTGGCGCTCTTGGCCCCATTGCTGCCGGGCGGCGCGATGAAAACCAGGGATTGCGATGCCAGCGGCGCCCAATGCAAACCGGCCCGCAAGCCACGCTGGGGGCGCGCCACGATAGCGGCATCCAGCCCACCCGCCTTGACTTCGTCAGTCAGGGACGCGCTGGTGCCCCGCTGCGGCGCGATGGTCAGGCGCGGATGATATTCACGCAGGTAAAGCATCGCGGCCGGTAGCAGAATCGGCTGCAAAGCCTCTATGATGCCCACCCGCAGATGGCCTTCGACGACGATACCTGGCCGCCGCCGCATGGCCTCCAGCATGCTCAAGGCCGGTTCCATGGTGCCGACCAGTTCAAGCGCGGCGGCTCGCGGCCGCACATGCTGCCCCGAGCGATCGAACAGCGGCTTGCCGACATACTGTTCGAGCTGCTTCATCTGCATGCTGACGGCGCTGGGCGTCATGTGCCGCACGTGCGCCGCGGCCGCGAACGAACCTTCGGCGATGACCGCGGCCAGGGTCTGAAAGGCTTCGAGTTTCATCAGAAAATTTGATCTTCATCAGCAAATTAAGTCACTTTTTATGCTAGTCCACAAAACCTAGACTGCCCAGGAGGACACAAGAAAAAACCGTATTCCAGGAGACAACGATGAACCGCCGAGGATTTCTAGCCACCACCCTGCCCGCCGCATGGGCCTGTAGCGCATTGCCAGGCCTGGCGCGCGCGGCGGAACTGGCATCGACGCTGCGCCTGGAAGTCGGCGCGCCTCCCGGCGGCGGCACCGACTTCGTCGCGCGCTCACTGGCCATGGGCATGACGGCGGAACTCAAGCGCACACTGGTGGTGGAAAACAAGCCTGGCGCCGGCGGCAATATTGCCGCCAATACCGTCGCGCAGGCGGCTGGCGATGCCAACACGCTGCTGGTGGCGTATACCAGCTTCGCCATCAATCCCAGCATCCAGGACAACCTGCCTTACGATCCCGTACGCAGCTTCACACCCATCAGCCTGATCGCCACTTCGCCGCTGATCCTGGTCTGCCGTGCGGACCTGCCGGTGAAGAACACGGCCGAACTGCTGGACTACGCGCGCAAGCATCCGAAAGAACTGAGCATCGCTGGTGCCGGCCTGGGCAGCGCCAGCCAGATGTCCGGCGAGATGTTCAAGGCGCAGGCCAAGCTGGACATCGTCAGCGTGCCGTACAAGGGCGCCGCGCCGGCGGTGCAGGACATCCTGGGCGGGCAGGTCCACTTGCTGATGTCGGAAGTGGCAACGGTGCAGCCGCTGTTGCGCAGTGGCAAGCTCAAGGCGTTGGGCGTCAGCACGCCGGAACCCTTGGCCGACTATCCTGACGTTCAACCGATTGCCCAGGTGTTGCCGGATTTCAACTACCGGGTCTGGTTCGGGCTGTTCGCGCCCGGCGGCATCCCCGCGGACCAAGCCAGTGCGCTGGAGCAAGCGGCCACCGCCAGCATCAAGAACGCCCAGATCGCGGAGCGCCTGAAACAGCAGGGGCTGGACCCCGTGGGCAGCAATCGCGCGGATTTCACGGCTTTCATACAGGCCGACATCAAGCGCTGGCAAGCGGTGGCTAGCGCCACCGGCGTGCGCATGGGCTGATGCACGGTCAGCGCGGCGCGGACGCGCTGGCCACTACACGGCCAGCGCACGGCCAGTGCACGGCTGGTGCGCGAGCGGCACGCGGCCAGCTAGGTGTCAGCGCTGGCGTTACAACCCCGACTGAACCTATCCCCTTTTTCATGGACGAATACCGCCTCACCCGCCACGTTTCGCCAACGTCGGTCCGGCGGTAGTTCAGCTCGGGCAAAGGCCTCTGCCTTCCGTCCCCTTATTGACTTCCTCGGGATTACACCGACCGACAAGCGCGGCTCGGCATGACAGGATTACGTTTCCACACAGTCAGCTGTTAAAAGATTGTTTAAATTGTTCGCCTAACCCTATAATTCAAATCAATTTTTCGCCGCAGACAGTGCCGAAACATCTATTCACACCCTGACAAGTCAAGTTTTACTATGGCGCATCCCTGGAAACGATCGGTCTTTGCAGCAGCGGCACCGCTGTTGCTCGCGCTATCGACCCTGTACGCTTCAGCTGCGCACGCCGCCGCCGATCCCTGCAAAGTGAACGCGAAATCGGCCGCCTGCAAAGCCGAACAAGCCAAGTCGGCGAAAAAAGCGCCGGCTGCCAAAACCGCCGTCAAAGCTCCCCCCGCCAAGGCCTCGGCGAAGAGTGGCACGGACAAGTCGGCCGGCAAGTCAGCCCCCGCCGCAACCGCCAAGTCCAAAACCACGGCGGCCTCGGCCAAGAACAGCAAGACCACCGCCAAGAGCAGCGCGAAGAGCACCGCCAAGGCCGAACCGGCCAAGAAGACGGTCACCACCAGCAGGACCGTGGCCGGCCGCAAGGAAACCATCATCAGGACCGCGGCCGCCGGCAAGCCGGCAACGGTATCCACGCGTACCTTGACGCCGGTGCGCACCACCGCCACGGCCGATGCCGGCGATGCGGTGGCGCGTTTGACCACGCCGTCCTCGCAAGCAGCCGCACTGCGGTCCAGCGTCGCCTACGTGCAGGACCTGGCGACTTCGACGGTGCTGTTCTCCAAGAACGAGGACACGGTGCGTCCCATCGCTTCGATTTCCAAGCTGATGACGGCGCTGGTGGTGGTCGACGCCAACCTGCCCATGGACGAAATGCTGGAGGTCACCGACGACGATATCGACCGCCTGCGCCATGCGTCGTCACGCCTGCCGGTGGGTAGCCGCCTGAGCCGCGCCGACATGCTGCACATCGCGCTGATGTCCTCGGAAAACCGCGCCGCCCATGCGCTGGGCCGTTATTACCCCGGTGGCATGCCGGCTTTCGTGCGGGCCATGAATGAGAAGGCGCGCGCGCTGGGCATGCTGGACACGCATTTCGTCGAGCCTACCGGCCTGTCGAGCGAGAACGTTTCGTCGCCGCGTGATCTGGTGCGCATGCTGCGGGCCGCGTCGCAGCGGCCGCTGATCCACCGCTACACGACCGACACCGAGTACGACATAGAAATGCGCAAGGGCCGCACGCAGACCTTCCGCAACACCAACGCACTGGTGCGCAATGCCGACTGGGACATCAAGGTGTCGAAGACCGGCTACATCAACGAAGCCGGCGAATGCCTGGTGATGTTGGCGCGCATCAATGGCCGCGACTTGGCTATCGTGCTGCTGGACTCGCAAGGCAAGTATTCGCGCGTCGCCGACGCAGTGCGGATCCGCAAGTTCGTGCAGAACGAAGTGGCAATGCTGTAGGCGTATCGAATGCTGGAGACGTGACGCGAGCAGTTGGGATAAGGCCCCGCAAGTCACCCCCGAACTTGGAGCCACGCTCCGTTTGAATCAACCCCCTGGAAGTTAGAGATACCTCTAACTTCCAGGGGGTTTTTCAATGTGGGGGTGGCGTGCCTGTACTGCAAGCGCCGTGCGTTGTGCGCGGTGTGTCCTGCGCTGCGCTCAATCTTCCAATGCCGCGTTGACCGGCTTCGCGCCGAGCAGATCCACCAGCACTTGCGGCGCGATGCCGACCAGGTAGCCGCGCCGGCCGCCGTTGATGTAGACCTTCGGAATATCCAGCACACTTGCTTCGACCCACACCGGCATGCGTTTGCGCGTGCCGAAGGGCGAGGTGCCGCCGACCTGATAGCCCGAATGGCGTTGCGCCGTATCCGGATGGCAGGGCGCGATTTTCTTGGCGCCGGTCTGGCGCGCCAGGTTCTTGGTGGACACCTCGCGGTCGCCGTGCATCACGATGATCAGCGGGCGCGCGGCCTCGTCTTCCATGATCAGCGTCTTGACCACGATGTGCGGGTCGACGCCCAACTGCCGCGCCGACTCCTTCGCGCCGCCGTGATCGACGTAGTCGTAGGGATGCTCGGTGAAGGCGACCTTGTGCTGCCGCAGGAACTGCGTGGCAGGCGTTTCGGAAACATGACGGGCTTTGCTCATGGCCGGCATTTTATGCCCTTGCCGCGCCAAGAAAAAAGCCTGTGCTATGCACCGGCGCCCTATCCCACGCAACGCGGAGCCCGCCACTCCGCCCCTAAAAGGGCCGCGCCCCGCCCCTAAAGAAAAAAGGCCTGTGCATTGCACAGGCCTTCCTGATCGCAGGCACAGCGGAGCCGGCTAAGCCGGGTCCGCCAGTGCCGCCCCCCTGGGGGGGCCGCGCGTAGCGCGGTACGGGGGGATCCCTACTCCAGCTTGATGTTTTGTTGCTTCACCACATCTTTCGCCCAGTCGAACTGCTGCTGGATTTCCTTGGCGAATTCTTCCGGCGTGTTACCCGACGGCGACGAACCCTGCTCGTCCAGGGCCTTGATGACCTTGGGATCCTTCAGGGCGATCACGGCAGCGTCACGCAGCTTGTTGACGATCTCCTTGGGCGTGCCCTTGGGCGCCAGCAAGCCGTACCACACCGGCTGGTTCAGCACCGGGAAGCCCACTTCGGCGAACGTCGGCACATCCTTCATGTTCGGGATGCGCTGCGGCCACGCCACGGCCATGGCCTTGAGCTTGCCGGCCTGGATCTGCGGCATGGACGAAGGCAGGTTGTCGAACAGGATTTCGACCTGTCCACCCACCGCGTCGGCCAGCGCCGGACCCGAACCCTTGTAGGGCACGTGCACGATCTTCGTGCCGGTGGCCATCTTGAAGGACTCGCCCATCAGGTGCAGCACGCCGCAGGTGCCCGAGCTGCCGTAGGAATATTTGTCCGGGTTCTTCTTCAGGACCTCGACGAATTCCTTGAAATCCTTGGCCGGAAACTTGGGATTGATCGACACCACGTTGGCGGTGTTGGCGAAGTTCGTGACCGGCTGGAAATCCTTGATCGGATCGTACGGCAGGTCATTGGGACGGCAAGCCGGATTGACGGCCATCGTCGACACCGTGGCGATCGACAGCACATAGCCGTCCGGCGCGGCCTTGGCGCCTTCAGCGGCACCAATGGCGCCGCCCGCGCCGCCCTTGTTCTCGACGACCATAGGCTGGCCCAGTTCCTGGCTCATGCGCTGCGTGACGAGACGGGCGATGATGTCCGTCGAACCGCCAGGCGCGAAGGGAACGATCACGCGGATCGCGTGGTCGGGGTAGCCCGCGGCATGTGCGCCGGTAGCGGCAAACGAGAGTCCCAGGGCGATGGCCGCGGCCAACGTACGTTTGTTAGTCATTGTGGTAGATCCTCCTAAGTCTCCAACCCGCCCGTTTGCGGGCCGATCTGTTTCCGGATGCGGAAAAATAAAAATTGCTTTTGGCAGGCGCAGTCCTTCACAGATCGAAGGATAGCAGCATTCTTTTACATCAGATATGAAGGAAACCCCGGTCCGCGCATAACAGGGATGAGCACCTGGCAGAGGCGCCAAACAGGGCCGTTCATGAAAATGCCGCGCCCTTTTACGGGTGCGGCATTTTTCAAGAACCAGGCAGCAGACCAGGCCCGGCCACGGCGTGCGCCCGGCCGTGGCGGCACCGTCAGCGCTTGGCGTTGGTCATATCGGCGGGCACCACCCACTGATTGAATTGCTCTTCGGTCAGATGCCCCAGTTGCAGCGCCGACTCCTTCAGCGACAGGTTTTCCTTGTGCGCCTTCTTGGCGATCTGGGCAGCCTTGTCGTAGCCGATGTGCGGATTCAGCGCCGTCACCAGCATCAGCGAACGGTCGACCAGCTCGGCGATACGGGCGTGATTGGGCTCGATGCCCTTGGCGCAATGCTCATCGAAGCTGTGCATGCCATCGGTCAGCAAGCGCACCGATTGCAGGAAGTTGTGGATCACCAGCGGCTTGAACACGTTCAATTCGAAATTGCCGCTGGCGCCGCCGATGTTGATGGCCACATCATTGCCCAGCACCTGCGCACCCAGCATCGTGATGGCTTCGCACTGCGTCGGATTGACCTTGCCCGGCATGATGGAGCTGCCCGGCTCGTTTTCCGGGATGCTGATTTCGCCCAGGCCGGAGCGGGGGCCGCTGGACAGCCAGCGCACGTCGTTGGCCAGCTTGATCAGGCCCGCCGCCAGGGTCTTCAGCGCGCCATGCGCGAACAGCAAAGCTTCGTGCGACGCCAGCGCCTGGAACTTGTTGGGTGCGGAAACGAAAGCCGCGCCGGTATCGTGCGCCAGTTGCGCCGACACCTTGACGCTGAATTCCGGATGCGCATTCAAGCCGGTACCCACAGCGGTGCCGCCGATGGCCAGTTGATGCAGGCCCGGCAGCGTCGCGCGAATCTGCTGTTCGGACAGGTCCAGCTGGGCCACGTGGCCGGACAGCTCCTGGCCCAGGGTCAGCGGCGTGGCGTCCTGCAAGTGCGTGCGGCCGATCTTGACGATGTCGTAGAACTTGGCGCTCTTCTCCGCCAGCGTCGCGCGCAGCGCCTTCAGGGCCGGCAGCAGATGCTGTTCGACCTGCACGGCGGCGGCCACGTGCATGGCGGTGGGGAAGGTATCGTTGGACGACTGGCCGCGGTTGACGTGGTCGTTCGGGTGCACCTTGCGGCCCTCGCCACGCTCGCCACCTAGGATTTCCGAAGCGCGGTTGGCCAGCACCTCGTTCATATTCATATTGCTTTGCGTGCCCGAGCCGGTCTGCCAGACCGACAGCGGAAACTCATCGGGCCATTTGCCGGCAATGACTTCGTCCGCGGCGGCCACGATGCCCTTGGCGACACCGGCATCCAGCTCGCCCAGTTCGGCGTTGACCTGCGCGGCGGCACGCTTGAGCCGCGCCATCGCGTTGACCAGCGGGACGGGCATTTTCTCGGTCGAAATGGCGAAGAATTGCAGCGAGCGCTGAGTCTGAGCTCCCCACAGATGATCGTCGGGAACCTCGATCGGTCCGAAAGTATCTTTTTCGGTGCGCGTTTTCATGGCGGTACAGCTCCGTTCTGAAGCCACGGGCATGCCGCGGGCATGCAAGGGCGAGGGTTGGTACAGGGTTGGTAATATCCCCATGTTTTTACCACTCACCCCGCCACCATGTCCGCCCCCGCAAGCCTGACCGTCCATCTGCCCGACGAGCTCGCCACCGAAAACCTGGCGCGCCAGCTCGCGCCCTTGCTCGATGGCCGCGCGGGGGTCGCCCCGGCTGGCGGACGCATACACCTGTCCGGGGAGCTGGGCGCGGGTAAAACCGCATTTACTCGCGCGCTGTTGCGTGAATGCGGCATAAAGGGTCGGATCAAAAGTCCTAGCTATGCCCTGCTTGAAAGCTATAAAGTTTTTAACTTATACTTCTATCACTTTGATTTTTATAGATTTAGCGATCCGCGCGAGTGGCTGGACGCAGGTTTTCGCGATTTGTTGCGGGACGATGCGGTCGTTCTGATCGAATGGCCGGAGAAAGCGGAGGGTTTGCTGTCCCCTCCTGACCTGCAAATTTCCCTGGATTACGCCGGCCAGGGACGCGATGCCACGTTGACCGCTTACTCCGCTAAAGGGCAACTATGGCTGAACGCGATCGTCCTGAACCCGGCGCCCCCGCCTCCCGCGGTGCCATGACCCGGCGCCGCCTGATTGGGGCGGCCGCCACCTTGATCGTCCTACCGGTCATCCCCCGTCTTGCCCAAGCCGCCACACTGCTGGCGGTGCGCACCTGGCCGGCGGACGAGTACACCCGCGTCACGCTGGAACTGGACAGCGAGCTCAAGGCGGAACAGTTCACCCTGGAAAATCCGGACCGGCTGGTCGTGGATATCGAGGGCCTGTCCATGAGCCAGGCCTTGAACGATCTGGCCGGCCGCATCCGCAAGGATGATCCCTATATCCGCTCGCTGCGCATCGCGCAGAATCGTCCCAATGTGCTGCGCCTGGTGTTCGACCTGAAGCAGGCGGTGGCGCCGCAGGTGTTCACCCTCAAGCCGGTGGCTGACTATCAGTTCCGCCTGGTGCTGGATCTGTACCCCAAGGTGGCTCAGGATCCGCTGATGGCGATCCTGAAGAATCAGCCCGCCGGCCCGGACGTCGATGATCCGCTGGCGCGCATTCTGGAAGATATTTCGCGCAACCCGCCCGGCCCGAATACGCAGACCGCGTCCATTCCCAAGCCGACGCAGTTGCCCAATCCCACGCAGCCGCTGCCCCCGCCGGCGGTGGAAAAGCCCTCGGCCAAGCTGGCCGGCCGCAAGCGCATGCTGACCATTGCGCTGGATCCCGGCCATGGCGGCGAGGATCCGGGGGCCAGCGGCGCCTCCGGCCTGCGCGAAAAAGATGTGGTGCTGCGCATTGCGCATCGCCTGAAGGCGTTGATCGACGCCCAACCCAATATGCGCGCGTTCCTGACCCGGGACGATGATTACTTCGTGCCGCTGCATGTGCGCGTGCAGAAGGCGCGGCGGGTGCGCGCCGACCTTTTCGTGTCCATCCATGCGGATGCCTGGATCAAGCCCAGCGCGAGCGGTTCGTCGGTATTCGCGCTGTCGCAGCGCGGCGCCAGCAGTTCGGCCGCGCGCTGGATGGCGAACAAGGAGAACGCCGCTGACCTGATCGGTGGCGTCAACCTGGGCTCGCATGACGAGCAGGTGGCCAAGGTGCTGCTGGACTTGTCCACCACCGCGCAGATCAACGATTCGCTCAAGCTGGGTTCGGTGTTCCTGCAAGAGATCAAGAAGATCAACCATCTGCACAAGGACAGCGTGGAACAGGCCGGCTTCGCGGTGCTCAAGGCGCCTGATATCCCGTCCATCCTGGTTGAAACCGCCTTCATCAGCAATCCCAGCGAAGAGTCTCTGCTGAGGTCGTCCCAGCATCAGGACAAACTGGCATTGGCCATGTTCACGGGCATCCAGCGGTATCTGACGACGAATCCACCGCTGGCGCGCGTGGGTGACGCTTCGTAGGTTCAAGCGCATATCGGCAGTAACGACAAAGGGGCGCCCTGGGTAAACCAGGGCGCCCCTTTGTCGATGTGGAACAGGGCTGGCCCTAAGCCTGGTACGGCGGCGCCTTGCTCGCGGCTTTCTTCTTGCGGCGCAGGACCTTCCATATACCGGCGAGAATCAAGGGCGCGATGGCGGCGCCCAGCCCGATCAGCACGATCAGGTTCAGATGCTCCTTGACCATCGGGATGTTGCCGAAGAAATAGCCCGCGGCCACCAGGCTGACGACCCACAGCAGACCGCCGCTGATATTGAAAAGCTGGAAGCGCGTCACGCTCATTTCCGCTACGCCCGCGACGAAAGGCGCGAAGGTACGCACCAGCGGAATGAAACGCGACATGACGATGGTCTTGCCGCCATGCTTCTCGTAGAAAGCATGCGTGCGCATCAGCGCTTCACGATCCAGGAAACGCAGGTTGGTCGAAAACACCTTCGGGCCAATCGCACGGCCGATGACGTAATTCAAGGTATTGCCGGTCACCGCCGCGATAACCAGCAACACCGCCAGCAAGACGGGATCGATATGGCCGGATGCGCCGAACGCGCCCGCGATGAACAACAGCGAATCACCCGGCAGGAAGGGCATCACCACGAACCCGGTCTCGGCAAAAACGATCAGGAACAGAACGAGATACACCCATGCCCCATACTCCGCGACCCAGACCCCGAGGGTCTGGTCGATATGCAACACCATATTCAGTAAATCGAGCATGTGATCAGCTTCAGCAAAAACATTAAGGGTGACCCGGGAATATAGCCGACTGCGGCATCCAGCTAAAATCGATCGCAAACCCTGTGTTGCGGCAATACGCCGCAGCCCTTTTGTCTTACCTCTCACGGCTACCCGCCGCCCTGCCCCGCCCATGTCCGATCGCCGTCCCATCGCCGCGCTGCCCGACCTCCTGATCAGCCAGATTGCCGCTGGTGAGGTGATCGAGCGTCCCGCCTCGGTATTGAAGGAACTGCTGGAAAACGCCATCGATGCCGGCGCCCGTGCCATCGAGGTCCGGCTGGAAGGCGGCGGCATCCGCCGGATCGCGGTCACCGACGACGGCAGCGGCATTCCACCCGAAGAGCTGCCGTTGGCGCTGCGGCGCCACGCCACCAGCAAGATCGCCAATCTGCACGAGCTGGAATCGGTGGCATCGATGGGCTTCCGCGGGGAAGCCTTGGCTTCGATCGCTTCGGTGGCGCGCTTGACGATCACTTCGCGCACCCGTGACAGCCAGAATGCCTGGCAGATCGACGGCAGCGGCGGCGATGTGACGCCGGCGGCGGGACCGGCCGGCACCACCATGGACGTGCGGCAATTGTTCGACGCGGTCCCCGCGCGCCGTAAATTTCTGCGCGCCGAGGCCACGGAATTCGGCCATTGCCTGGATGCGATGGAACGTATCGCCCTGGCCTATCCGGGTATCGCCTTTCGGCTGTTCAATCAGGACCGCGCCCATCGCCAATGGTTGCCGACCGATCCCTTCCGCCGCATCCGCGACGTGCTGGGCGCGGAGTTTTCCGAGCACGGACTGCCGCTGTCGCACGAGGCCGGCCCGGTATCGCTGACAGGCATGATTACCCGGCCTACCGCCGCAAGGGCGCGCGCGGATCGGCAATATCTCTACGTCAACGGGCGTTTCGTGCGTGACCGCACGGTCAGCCATGCGCTGCGCGCCGCCTACGCGGACGTGCTGCATGGCGACCGCCAGCCGGCGTATGTGCTGTTCCTGGAGATCGATCCGGCCGCGGTGGATGTCAATGTGCATCCGGCCAAGAGCGAGGTGCGCTTCCGCGAAAGCGGCGCCGTCCATCGGTTTGTCACGCAGGCGGTGGGACAGGTGCTGGCGCAGACCGGAGGGCATAACGGTGTGGCGGGGGCTACGGCCCAGGCTGGGGCGGGCGCGGGTCACGCTGGTGCGCGGGACGGCGCTGGCAGCAGCGGCGAGAGCGGCGGGCTGGGCGGCGGTACGGGCGCCGGGGGCCACGCGGGCGCCACGGGCGGCACAGCGCCTTCCGGCGCGGCCGGCGGCGGCTTCCTGCGCCCTGCTCCCGGGACGGCCGGTGGCGGGAACATCCCCCGCCCCCATTCGCAAGTGCCTTTCCGCCTGCACACGCCGGCTGGCGGCGGTGACTGGCAGACCCTCTATCGTCCGCTGGGCGACGAGAACACCGCCGCGGCGAACGCGGGACGCGGCGCCACGCCCCCGGCCGAGGGCGCTGACGCGGCAAGCCCGGGACCAGGTGCCGGCGCATATGGACGTGACCTTTCCGCAAACCATCACAACTCGCCCGGCACCCAAGCCGAGGGCGGCGTGGATGGCGCGCATGGCTACCGGTCCGCTGGGACCGGATACGGCGCCCCAGGGGCTGGCCATCCCTTGAATGAAGGTGGCTATTCCCACCCGTCGGCCAATGATGGTTTCGACTCCGATGGACGTGGGCAGACGGACCCGCATCAGCAGCGATCACAGGATGGCGCCGCGGCGAGCGCCGCCACCGCCAGCGATGGCGCAACCGGCTTCCGCTATCCAACCCTGGACACTGTCACGGGAGCAGGCCAGTCCCAGCAGATCTCGGAGCCACCCGCCGGCTGGGTGGACACGGGTAGGGGCATTGGTGCTGGTGCTGGTGCTGGTGCTGGCGCTAGCGCGCGGACGGGTGCGGCCACGAATACGAGTACGGCCTGGGCCGAAGACGATGAGCAGCCCTTGGGCATGGCCCTGGGGCAGTTGCACGGCATCTACATCCTGGCGCAGAACCGGCGCGGCCTGGTGCTGGTGGACATGCACGCAGCGCACGAGCGAGTGGTGTATGAACAGCTCAAGCGCGCGCTCGACCAGCGCGAACTGCCGCGCCAGGATCTGCTGGTACCGGTAGTGTTCAATGCCCAGGAAAAAGACGTCGCCCTGGTCGAGGAATATCGCGACGAGCTGATCGAACTGGGCTTCGAGCTGCGCCCCGCGGGCCCCACCGCCATCGCGGTGCGTTCCGTGCCGGCGCTGCTGGCGCGCGGCGACGTCGAAACCCTGGCGCGGGCGATATTGCGCGATCTCGGCGCGGTGGGCGTATCGCGCCTGCTGACCGAACAGCGCAATGAATTGCTGTCCACCATGGCCTGCCACGGTTCGGTCCGCGCCAACCGCCGCCTGACGCTCGATGAAATGAACGCGCTGCTGCGCCAGATGGAAGCCACGGAACGCGCCGACCAGTGCAATCACGGACGGCCGACCTGGGTCCAGTGGTCGGTGTCCGACCTGGACAAGCTGTTCTTGCGGGGACAGTAGCAGTTAAATCGCATGGCTCATCTGCCCATCATCTGTCTCACCGGCCCCACCGCGGCCGGGAAAAGCGCCGCGACATTGGCGTTGGCGCAGCGCTGGCCGCTGGAAATCGTCAATGTGGATTCCGCGACCATCTACCGCGGTATGGATATCGGCACGGCCAAGCCGTCCCCTGAAGAGCAGCGGCAAGTCCCCCAGCATCTGCTCGACATCCGCGATCCGGCGCAGTCCTATTCCGCGGCGGAGTTCCGCGCCGATGCACTGGGACTGATCGCCGCGATCCACGCGCGCGGCCGGATTCCCCTGCTGGCGGGCGGCACGATGCTCTACTACAAGGCGCTACGCGACGGCCTGGACGATCTGCCGCAGGCCGATCCCGTGATACGCGCCGAGCTGGATGCGCGCGCCGCCCAGTCGGGCTGGCCGGCGCTGCATGCCGAACTGGCAACACTGGACCCCGTCACCGCAGCGCGACTGGCGCCCAATGACAGCCAGCGTATCCAGCGCGCGCTGGAAATCTGCCTGCTTAGCGGCCAACCGATGTCATCGCTGTTGGGCAAGGCGTCGAAGAACAAGACCGGAGGAGAGGCCGCGACTGGAGAAGAGGTCGAATCCGTCGCTGGTGTTAAAGCCGGCGCGTGGGACGGAGGCGAGCCTTCCGCAGCAGAAACCGGGATATCGGCAGACGCCAGCGCACAAAACGAACCATCCTATCGCTACGTCACGATCAGCCTGGAGCCGTCGGACCGTTTACGCCTGCACCAACGTATCGCCCAACGCTTCGACGCGATGCTGGCGGCAGGGCTGGTGGACGAGGTGCGTGCGTTGAAAGCCCGCAGCGATCTGCACCCGGGGCTGCCCTCGGTGCGCTGCGTCGGCTACCGGCAATTCTGGGACTATCTGGACGGCCAGACGGATCTGGCCGAGGCCCGCGAACGCGGTATCGCCGCCACGCGCCAATTGGCCAAGCGGCAGATCACCTGGCTGCGGGCGCAGCCGGATAGAACCATCATCGATTGTCTGGCGGGCGATGCCGTCGCGCAGGTCATCGATGCCTGCGCGGCGTTGCTGGATGTGGACGCCAAACCGTAAATAAGCCGCAAATCAGGCATAAAAACAGGTACGGAACAGGCCGTCGGATCAGCGGATCCAACGGCCGGGCTCGACCTGCGAGGCTTACACCACCACCGTCTGCGGCGCGTCACCCTGGCGGGCGACCACTTCGCCGATGCGGCTGACCGTTTCACCTTGCGCGCGCAAGGTGGCGGCGATAGCGTCGGCCTGCGCCGCGTCGACCACGATCACCATGCCGATGCCGCAGTTGAATACGCGGTGCATTTCCGTGTCAGCCACGCCGCCATGCTGCTGCAGCCAGCTGAACAGCGGGGGCATGGCCCACGCGTCGCGGTGCAGCGTCACGGCCAGCTCGGGCTGCAGGATGCGCGGCACGTTGTCGAGCAAGCCGCCGCCGGTGATGTGAGCCATGCCCTTGATCGCCGTGCCGTGCGCGGCCAAAGCGGCCAGCACCTGCTTGACGTAGATGCGGGTGGGCGCCATGACGACGTCAACCAGGGGCTGACCGTGGAAATCGTCGGTCGGCTTGGCGCCGGCACGGTCGATGATCTTGCGCAGCAGCGAAAAACCATTGGAATGCGCACCGCTGGAGGCCAGGCCCAGCACCACGTCGCCCGGCTGGATCGATTTGCCGTCGATGATGGCGGACTTCTCCACCGCGCCGACAGCGAAGCCGGCCAGGTCGTATTCGCCGTCGGGATACATGCCGGGCATTTCGGCGGTTTCGCCGCCGATCAAGGCGCAGCCGGCCAATTCGCAGCCGCGCGCGATACCGCCGACCACCGCGGCCGCGGTATCCACCGACAGCTTGCCGCAGGCGAAATAATCGAGGAAGAACAACGATTCCGCGCCTTGCACGAGAATGTCGTTTACGCTCATCGCCACCAGGTCGATACCGACGGTGTCGTGCCGGTTCCATTCGAAGGCCAGCTTGAGCTTGGTGCCGACGCCGTCGGTGCCAGACACCAAGACGGGCTCACGATATTTCTTCGGCACTTCAAACAGGGCGCCGAAGCCGCCGATGCCGGCCAGCACGCCCGCGCGCATGGTACGGGCAGCCAACGGCTTGATGCGGTCGACCAGGGCGTCGCCCGCGTCGATGTCGACGCCGGCGTCGCGATAGGTCAACGGAGCTTGGGGTTGATTTGTCATGAGAAAAACCGTCGGGTGTGTGACAATTGCAGGATTTTTTGGGTAAACCACCAGGATTTTACGTGAAGCCGCCAGCTTCGCCAGTCAGTCGTCATGAACCGCCAGTTGCTGCTATCCGTCCTGCCTGAGTCAGCGCCTACGCTGGCCAACTTCGTCCCCGGGCCAAACCACCCGGCGTTGGCGGCCGTGCGCGCGCTGGCACCGGGACGGGCGCTGTATCTTTGGGGCGCGGCCGGTTGCGGGCGCAGCCACCTGCTGCGCGCGCTGGCATCGGTGCCGGGCGCACGTTACATCACCGCGGGCATGGAAGCGCGTGCCGCCCTGCCCGCTTTGGCCCAAAGCGACGCCCAGGCCGCCATGCCACCCGTGATCGCGGTGGATGACATCCATCTCATGGACGACGCCGGGCAGGCCGCGCTGTTTGCCTTGTACAATCGCTGGCGCGAATCCGCCGCGACCGGGCGCGCCTTCGCGCTGGCCGTTGCGGGCGACCGCGCGCCGTTGGCCATGCCGCTGCGCGAGGACCTGCGGACCCGACTGGGTTGGGACCTGGTGTACGGGCTGGCCCAGTTGTCCGATGCGGACAAGCTGGAAGCGCTGGGCAGGCAGGCCGCTGAACGGGGGCTGCAATTGAGTCCGGAAGTGCTCAATTGGATGCTGACCCACTACGATCGCGACATGCGCCGCCTGGCCACCCTGCTGGACGCGCTCGATCGCTACTCGCTGGCTACCCGCCGGCCCATCAACATATCCCTGCTGCGTACCATGCTGGCAGATCCGGACACACATACGAAATGAGTTCTGCCCGTCGCCTGGCCCTGTTTGACCTGGACCACACCCTGCTGCCCTTGGACAGCGATTACCAATGGGCCGATTTCCTGGCGCGCACCGGCCGTGCCGGCGACCCCGACGAGGCGCGCGCCCGCAACGAAGACCTGATGGACCGCTACAACCGCGGCGAACTGACCGCCGAGCAATCGGCCGAGTTCATGCTGGGCCTGCTGGCGGCACACACGCCGTTCGACCTGGCGGCGTGGCATGAGGAATTCATGGCGGCGGTCATCCGGCCCGCCATTTCCCTGCCGGCCGTACGCCTGGTGCAAGCGCACCTGGAAGCCGGCGACCTGTGCGCGGTCGTCACCGCCACCAACCGCTTCGTCACCGCGCCGATCACGCGCGCCTTCGGCGTGCCTCACCTGATCGCCACGGAAGCTGAATACGTCGCGGGCCGCTACACCGGCCGCATCGAAGGCGTGCCCAGTTTCAAGGAAGGCAAGGTGTTGCGGGTCAACGACTGGCTGGCCGGCATGGGACTCGCGCTTGCGGATTTTTCCGAAACGTTTTTTTATAGCGACTCGGTCAACGACGTGCCCCTGCTCGAAGTCGTCAACCGCCCGATCGCAGCCAACCCCAGCCCGGCGCTGCGCGAGATCGCGCAAGCGCGCGGCTGGCAGGTGCTGGACCTGTTCGCGCACATGGAAGATGCCAAGTCCTGAAAATCGATGATCACTGAAACCATAAGAAAATTCGTCGGCCGGCTGTTCCCGGCACGCGGTCCCCTGCGGATATCGCAAGACAAGCACGGGATCGATCGCCGCAACGTTTCGCGGCACGCGATCAAAGTCTGCGAGGTGCTGCGCCAGCATGGCTTCGAAGCCTATATCGTCGGCGGCGCGGTACGCGACCTGATCGTCGGTATCGAACCCAAGGACTTCGACGTCGCCACCAACGCCACGCCTGAAGAAATCCGGCCGTTGTTCCGCCGCGCCCGCATCATCGGCCGGCGTTTCCAGCTGGTACACGTCGTGTTCGGCCAGGAGATCATCGAGACCTCCACTTTCCGCGCGCCCGCCACGGAAGACCAGGAAACGGATGAGCATGGCCGCATCCTGCGCGACAACGTGTTCGGCTCGCAGGCGGAGGATGCGGCACGCCGCGACTTCACCCTGAATGCGCTGTACTACGATCCGCTGTCAGAAGAAGTCATCGATTACCACAATGGCGTCGCCGACCTGAAGAAGCGCATCGTGCGCATGATCGGCGATCCCAACAAGCGCTATCGCGAAGATCCCGTGCGCATGCTGCGCGCGGTGCGTTTCGCCGCCAAGCTCAATGGCACCATCGATCCGGCCACGCGTGAACCCATCCGCACCATGGCCGAGCTGATCGAGAATGTGCCGGCGTCGCGCCTGTTCGACGAAATGCTCAAGCTGCTGACCTGCGGCCACGCCATGGATTGCCTGCGCCAACTGCGGGCCCAGGGCCTGCACCATGGCGTGCTGCCCCTGCTGGATGTGGTGCTGGAACAGCCCGGCGGCGAAAACTTCGTCGAGCTGGCGCTGGAACGCACCGATGCGCGCGTACGCGCGGGCAAGAGCATCAGCCCAAGCTTCCTGTTCGCCGCGCTGTTGTGGCAACAGGTGGAATTGCGCTGGCGCCAGCTTTCCAAGGGCGGCGAGCACACCATCCCGGCGCTGATCCAGGCGGCCGATTCGGTGCTGGAAGAACAGACGGAAAAGCTGGCCATCCAGCGTCGCTTCTCGTCGGACATGCGTGAGATCTGGTTCATGCAGCCGCGCTTCGAACGCCGCGTGGGCAAGACCGCGTACCGCATGCTGGAGCAGCCGCGCCTGCGCGCCGCCGTCGACTTCCTGCAGTTGCGCGCCGCCGCCGGTGAATTCGACAGCGTGCTGGCGCAATGGTGGATGGACCTGGCCAATGGCGATGACATCACCCGTGCACAAATGATCGATGAGGCTTCGCGCGCGCCCCGTGGCCGCGAGGAAGAGCCGGCGGCACGCCGACGCCGCCGTCCGCGCCGTAAACCCAACGGCGCGCCCCAGCAGGACAGCGGCGCATGAGCCGCGGCGCCACGGCCTATATCGGCTTGGGCGCCAACCTGGGCGATGCCGGTGCGACGCTACGCCTGGCGTTGCGCGAACTGGCCACCAGCGCCGGCATAGAGGATTGCGCGGCCTCGCCGTTCTACCGGACCGCCCCGGTCGATGCCGGTGGACCCGATTACGTCAACGCGGTGGCGCGGCTGCGCACCACGCTGGCGCCGGAGGCCCTGCTGGACCTCCTGCAAGCGCTGGAACAGCGCCACGGCCGCGAACGGCTCTACCACAATGCACCACGCACGCTGGACCTGGACCTGCTGTTGTATGGCGATCAGGTCCTGCAGAACGCGCGCCTGACGGTGCCGCACCCACGCATGCATGAGCGGGCATTCGTGCTGCGTCCGCTGGTGGACCTGGCGCCGGACCTGAGCCTGGCGCAAGGCCGCGCAGCGGACCTGCTGGCTGCCCTCACGGGGCAAGCCATAGAGCGGCTGCCCTAGAGCGGCCTCCCCTACAGCAGCCTTAGCCTCTTACCACTGATAGCGATAGCCGGCCAGAACGGCCACGGGCTGCTTGAAACCCTTGCCAGTCGAGTAGGTGTAGTCGGCGAACAGGCTGTGATTCTTGCCCAGATTGGCCGCTACGCCGCCACCCACTTCCACACGGGCACCGCCCAGGCCACGCTCCGATAGGGTTTTGTAGCCGTGATCGCCGCTGATCGCCCAGGCCTTGGCCACGCCCACACGGACGTAGGGCGTGATGGTGCCATTGCTCAACTCGACCTCGCGGCCCAGCTTCAGCGCCGCGCGCGCCTGTGTAACGGAGCCATCCGTGGCCCAGGCCGACGCATTATTGCCGCGCTCACGCTGTGTCTTGCTCTGATAGTAGTAGTCCAGGCCCGCGCGCGGCTCCAGGAACCAACCCTGCTCAAACCCGAAACGGCGCCCCGCATCCAAAGCCAGGCCCGCGACGTTGTTGTCGTAGGAAACATTGGCACCGCGGAAGTCGCTGTTCAACTTGACGGTGTTGCCCAGGCGGTTGTAGGTCAGCGCGGCCGTGCCGAACGCGCCGTTGTCCGCCAGATAGCCGCCGTACACACCTGCCTGGTAGCTATCGACAGTGGCCTTGTTGCCCAAGCCCAGATCGCGGTTGGCGCGCGAGTAGCCAGCCAGCACGCCCCAGACCCAACGGCCATCCTGCGCCGCGATGGTTTGGTCCCAACCCAGGCGGATGCCGCTCAAACGCTGGCGGAGCGTGGGCGTGTCATTGCTGAAGGACTGGTGCGCACCCAGGCCGCGCACCCATAAACCCGATCCCGCGGGACGCTGGCCCAGCTCACCCAGGCGTGATTCGAGAACGCCGCGTTCGATGTTCCACAGGTGGAAGGAGGGACCCATGCCGAGGTTGTTGAGGCCTCCTTGCACAGACGTCATCGCATCCTCGAAGGATGGGGACTGCGCATGCGCCGACGTGGTCGCGAACAACAGGCCGAGAGCGCCGGCGGTCAGGGTCAGGGAAAGGTAACGCGGACGCGCGGCGCCGCGGTTGCGGGAAGAATGCATAGCTACAAGCTCGTGGGGTTTAAGAGGCTTGTAAGCTTAGAAGGACGGCGCGCCAAAAATCGGCGCGCAGCCCTTATCTTCGCGTAGGAATGCCCTTCTTGTTGAAGGAATTATTCCCACAGCAAAATCAAAGATTGCTTGTTATTGAAGGACGCGAACGCATCCTTCGATAACATGAACGATCAGACGGTCGCGACCGGGATCTTGCCGATGCGCGCCTGCCATTCCTTCGGCCCGGTGTTGTGCACCGACGTGCCCTGCGCGTCCACGGCCACCGTCACGGGCATGTCCTTGACGTCGAACTCGTAGATCGCTTCCATGCCCAAATCGGCGAAGGCCAGGACCTTGGCCGAACGGATCGCCTTGGACACCAGGTAAGCCGCGCCGCCCACCGCCATCAGGTACGCCGAGCCATGCTTGCGGATGGCTTCGATCGCCACCGGACCGCGCTCGGACTTGCCGATCATGGCGATCAGGCCGGTCTTGTCCAGCATCATGTCGGTGAACTTGTCCATGCGCGTGGACGTGGTGGGGCCAGCCGGGCCGACCACTTCGTCGCGCACCGGATCGACCGGACCGACGTAGTAGATGACGCGGTTGGCGAAGTCCACCGGCAGGGACTCTCCCTTGGCCAGCATGTCCTGGATGCGCTTGTGCGCGGCATCGCGGCCGGTCAGCATCTTGCCCGACAGCAGCAGGGTCTGGCCCGGCTTCCAGCTGGCCACTTCCTCGCGCGTCAGCGTATCCAGGTTGACCTGCCTGGACTTGTTGTAGTCCGGCGCCCAATGCACTTCCGGCCATTCGGACAACGACGGCGCGGCCAGGTGGGCAGGGCCCGAGCCGTCCAGCTCGAAATGCGCGTGGCGCGTGGCCGCACAGTTGGGGATCATGGCCACGGGCAGCGATGCCGCGTGCGTCGGGAACGTGGCGATCTTGACGTCCAGCACCGTGGTCAGGCCGCCCAGGCCCTGGGCGCCTATGCCCAGCGCATTGACCTTCTCGTACAGCTCGATGCGCAGTTCTTCCAGCTTGTTGCTGGGGCCGCGGTCGAGCAGTTCGTACATGTCGATGTCTTCCATCAGCGACTGCTTGGCCAGCAGCGCCGCCTTCTCGGCCGTGCCGCCGACACCGATGCCCAGCATGCCCGGCGGACACCAGCCGGCGCCCATGGTCGGCACGGTCTTCAGCACCCAGTCGACCAGCGAATCGCTGGGATTGAGCATGACGAACTTGGATTTGTTTTCCGAACCGCCGCCCTTGGAGGCCAGCTGCACGTCGACCTTGTCCCCGGGGACGAGTTCGACGTTGACGATACAGGGCGTGTTGTCCTTGGTATTGCGGCGGGAGAACAGCGGATCTTCCAGCACCGAGGCACGCAAGGGATTGTCGGGATTCAGATAGCCGCGGCGCACGCCCTCGTCACAGAGTTCCTGCAGGCTGCGCTGGGTGTCGAAACGCACGTTCATGCCGACCTTGAGGAAGACATTGACGATGCCGGTGTCCTGGCACAGCGGGCGCTTGCCCTCGGCGCACATGCGCGAGTTGGTCAGGATCTGGGCAATGGCGTCGCGCGCGGCCGGGCTTTCCTCGCGCTCGTAGGCGCGCGCCAGGTGGCGGATGTAGTCGACGGGATGGTAGTAGCTGATGAACTGGATCCCATCGGCAATCGACTGGATGAAATCCTCTTCCTTGATGGTGACGGTCATGGCAACTCGGGGCAAAGTTGTTAGAAAAGAAAACCGGCGGGATTGTAATCCCCCCTGCCCGGCGCGCGCCCGCCACGCCGAGCGGGCCGCGTACTCCGCTACGCCGGAGGATATTGTTTTAAAAGCCCTGTGCAAAGCACAGGTCTTTCCTGGAAGAGGCAGAGCGGGCGGAGGGGACGCGGGGGCGGATCCGGAGCGGACCCGGGAGGTCCGGATACCGACCCGGGTCCTGGCTCAGCGAGGACCCCCGGATTACTTGCCCGTCCAGACCGGCTTGCGCTTCTCGGCGAAGGCGGTGGCGCCTTCCTTGGCGTCGGCCGAGGTGAAAATATGCGCGATCAGCGGCCGCTGGCGGTCGAACATGCCTTCCTGATCCCAATCGCCCGACTGCGCCACGATGCTCTTGGCGGTCTGCACGGCCAGCGGACCGTTCTCGACGATGGCGCGAGCCAAGGCCAGCGCGCCCTCCAGGGCCTGGCCCGGCTCGGCCAGGCGATTGACCAGCCCGTAGGCATGGGCGCGCTCGGCGGTCAGCATGTCGCCGGTCAGCACGATCTCCATGGCAATGTGATACGGCAGGCGGCGCGGCAGGCGCACCATGCCGCCGGACCCGGCCACCAGCCCGCGCTTGACCTCCGGCAGGCCGAAATTGGCGTTGCGCGCGGCCACGATCAGGTCGCAGGCCAGGGCCATTTCACAACCGCCGGCCAAGGCATAGCCTTCCACGGCGGCGATCAGGGGTTTCTTGGGGGGCGCTTCGTTAAGCCCGGCGAAACCGCGGCCCGGGATCAGCGGACGCTCGCCGCTCTGGGCGAAGGCCTTCAGATCCATGCCCGAGGAAAAGGTATTGCCGGCGCCGGTAAGGATGCCGATGCGCACGTCCGGGCGGCTGTCCAGCTCATCCAGGGCAGCGGCCATTTCCTTGGCGGCCGCCAGGTTGATGGCATTACGGGCGTCGGGACGGTTGATGGTGATGATCTGGATGCCGTCGGCGACTTCCACCTTGATCAGGTCGGACATGGTTAGCTCCTCGTTGTAGATGATTTTCGCGGGCAGGCCTGCCGCCCTGGATTCCGCATAATACGTCCCCCGGCCGCTCCAGTTAAAATGCCGGGTTTGTCATCGACAGCCGGCACCCAAACGCCACGCCCTATGCTCACTTTTCAGCAAATCATCCTCAAACTCCAGGAATACTGGGACAAGCAGGGCTGCGCGCTGCTGCAGCCCTACGATATGGAAGTGGGGGCGGGAACGTCGCACACCGCCACCTTCCTGCGCGCCATCGGCCCGGAACCCTGGCGGGCGGCCTATGTGCAGCCCTCGCGCCGTCCGAAGGATGGCCGCTATGGCGAAAACCCCAACCGGCTGCAGCATTACTACCAATACCAGGTCGTCCTGAAGCCGGCGCCGCCGGAAATCCTCGACCTGTACATCGGTTCGCTGGAAGCGCTGGGCATAGACCCGCGCCAGCACGACATCCGCTTCGTCGAGGACGATTGGGAAAACCCCACGCTGGGCGCATGGGGCCTGGGCTGGGAAGTCTGGCTCAACGGCATGGAAGTGACCCAGTTCACCTACTTCCAGCAGGTCGGCGGCCTGAACTGCACGCCCACCACCGGCGAGATCACCTACGGCCTGGAACGCCTGGCCATGTATCTGCAGGACGTGCAGAGCGTGTACGACCTGGTGTGGACCGAAGGGCATAACGGCCGCCCCGTGTACTACCGCGACGTGTTCCATCAGAACGAAGTGGAACAGTCCACCTATAACTTCGAGTACGCATCGGCCGATATGCTGTTCGCGCACTTCAACGACTACGAGTCCGAGGCCAAGCGCCTGATGGACGTGCCGCTGGCCCTGCCAGCCTACGAGGCGGTGCTCAAGGCGGCCCACACGTTCAACATGCTGGATGCGCGCGGCGCCATCAGCGTGACCGAACGCGCCGCCTACATCGGCCGCATCCGCAACCTGTCGCGTGCCATCGCGCAGGCCTATTACGAATCGCGTGAACGGCTGGGCTTCCCCATGCTGGCAACGGCCCCGAAGACGGAGGCCGTGGAATAAAGATGACGATGCAATCGACGCCAACCATGAACGCATCCACCCGCCCCCTGCTGGTCGAACTGCTGACCGAGGAACTGCCGCCCAAGGCCTTGCGCAAGCTGGGCGAGTCCTTCGCCGAAAGCGTGCGCGCCACGCTGGCCGCGCGCGGCCTGCTGGCGCAGGACTGCACCGTGCAGCCCTACGCCACCCCGCGCCGCCTGGCCGTGCGCCTGTCGGCCGTGCTGGCCCAGGCCCCCGACCAGGACTACGCCGAAAAACTGATGCCGGTGAAGATCGGCCTGGACGCCGACGGCAAGCCTACCGCCGCGCTGCTGAAGAAGCTGGCCGCCAAGGGCCTGGAGCACGTCGACCCCGCTACGCTGGCGCGTGAATCCGACGGCAAGCAGGACGTGCTGGTGGCGCGCGGCAAAGCCCCCGGCGCGGCCCTGGCCGCCGGCCTGCAGGAAGCCATCGATGCCGGTATCGCCGGCCTGCCCATTCCCAAGGTGATGAGCTACCAACTGGCTGACGGCCAGACCACGGTGAAGTTCGTGCGCCCCGCCCATGGCCTGGTGGCCCTGTTCGGCGCCGACATCGTGCCGGTAGCGGTACTGGGCCTGATCGCCGGCCGCAAGACCCTGGGCCACCGCTTCATGAGCAAAGGCGAGATCGCCATCAGCGACGCCGACAGCTATGTCGCGCAATTGCTGGAGCAAGGCAAGGTCATCGCTGCCTTCGACACCCGCCGTGCCGAGATCCAGCGCCAGCTCGACGTGCACGCCGGCCAATTGGGCGCCACGCTGGGCGATGACCCCGAAGTCGCCGCCTTGCTGGACGAGGTGACCGCGCTGGTCGAGCATCCCACGGTCTACGTGGGCGAGTTCGAAGCGCAATTCCTCGACGTGCCGCAGGAATGCCTGATCCTGACGATGCGCCTGAACCAGAAATACTTCCCGCTGTTCTCGCCCGCCACCGGCAAGCTGACGCATCGCTTCCTGATCGTCAGCAATATGCAGGTGGCCGATCCGGTCAACATCGTGGAAGGCAACCAGCGCGTGGTGCGGCCGCGCCTGGCCGATGCGCAGTTCTTCTTCGTCACCGATCGCAAGACGCCGCTGGCCGCCCGCGTGGAGCAATTGGGCAGCATCGTTTATCACAACAAGCTGGGCAGCCAGCTGCAGCGCGTCGAGCGCGTGCGCGCCATCGCGCGCGGCATCGCCGCCGCGCTGGGCGTGGCGCCGCAGAACGCCGATCGCGCCGCCCTGTTGGCCAAGGCCGACCTGGGCACCAATATGGTCGGTGAGTTTCCCGAGCTGCAAGGCATCATGGGCGCCTACTACGCCCAGGCCGATGGTGAACCGGAAGACGTGGTGGCCGCCCTGCGTGGGCAATACCGCAACCGCATGGACGCGCCCGTCGATGCCGCCAGCCTGACCGCTGCCATCCTGTTCATCGCCGAGCGCGCGGAAACGCTGGTGGGCATCTGGGGCATCGGCCTGGCGCCCACCGGTGAGCGTGATCCCTATGGCTTGCGCCGTGCCGCCCTGGGCGTGATCAGCGCCTTCGAGCAACTGGCCGCGGGCGGCTTGCTGAAGATCAGCGAAAACGGTCCCTTGACGCTGGACGGCGTGCTGGACCTGGCCGCGGCCACGTTCGATGCCGGCCAGATCGCGCCGGCCGATCTGCGCAACGCGCTGGCTGAAGTGCGGACCTTCATCTACGAACGCTATCGCAACCAGTTGGCCAGCGATTTCGACCGTATCGCGGTGGACGCCGTCATCGCCCTGGCGCCGCCGCTGCACCAGGTGTCGGCACGCGTGCGCGCGGTCACCGCCTTCAGCGCCTTGCCCGAAGCCGCCAGCCTGGCCGCCGCCAACAAGCGCGTCGGCAATCTGCTGAAGAAGGCCGAGGACGGCATCGGCGCGCTGGATCCGGCCCGCTTGTCGGAGCCGGCCGAGCAGGCCCTGGCCCAGGCCATTGCCGACCTCAGCCCGCGCGCCCAGGCGCAGTTCGACGCGGGTGATTTCGCCGCCAGCCTGAGCACCCTGGCGCAGGCACGCGAGCCGGTGGATGCCTTCTTCGCCGATGTCATGGTCATGGCCGACGACCCGGCCGTGCGCGCCAACCGGCTGGCCCTGTTGGGTCAGTTGCACGGCCTGATGAACAAAGTGGCGGACATTTCCAGGCTGGCCCAGTGAAACTGATCATCCTCGACCGCGACGGCGTCATCAATCAGGATAGTGACGCCTTCGTCAAATCGCCCGACGAGTGGATCGCCCTGCCCGGTTCGCTGCAGGCCATCGCGCGCCTGCGCCAGGCGGACTGGACCGTGGTGGTGGCGTCCAACCAGTCCGGCCTGGGCCGCGGCCTGTTCGACATGGCCACGCTCAACGCCATCCACGCCAAGATGCGGCGCGAGGTGACTGTGGCCGGCGGCGCCATCGACGCCATTTTCATCTGTCCGCATTTGCCGGAGGACGGCTGCGACTGCCGCAAGCCGCTACCCGGCATGTATCGGCAGATCGCCGATCGTTATGATGTCGACCTTGCCGGCGTCCCGGCAGTGGGCGACTCGCTGCGCGACCTGCAGGCCTGCGCCGCGATGGGCTGCGCGCCCTGGCTGGTGAAGACCGGCAACGGCATCAAGACCATGGCCAAGGGGGCGCTGCCGGAAGGCACACGCATGGCCGACGACCTGGCCGCCGTGGCCAACATCCTGCTCGGGGAGGCTTGACCCTTGGCCTTCCTGCGCTCTCTGCTTTACCTGCTGTTCCTGACCGTTACCGTTATCCCTTACGCCCTGGCCTGCATCCTGTGGGCACCGCTGCCGCAGCACTGGCGCTACCGCTTGACGGTGGGCTGGCCGGGCCTGGCCATCTGGGGCGCGCGCGTGATCTGTGGCATCCGCTGGCGCGTGCAAGGGGCGGAAAACCTGCCCGACGGACCGGCCATCCTGCTGTCCAAGCACCAGTCGGCTTGGGAAACCCTGTTTTTCCCCTCGCACATGCCGCGCGAGGTCTGCTTCGTCTACAAACGTTCCCTGCATTGGGTGCCCTGCTTCGGCTGGGGCCTGGCACTGCTGCGCATGATCGCGATCGACCGCAGCAAAGGGCGCGACGCGTTCGAGCAGGTGGTCCGCCAGGGTAAGCTGCGTCTGGAAGAAGGCCGTTGGCCCCTGCTGTTTCCCGAAGGCACGCGGGTCGCTCCGGGCAAGACCGCGCGCTTCAAGATGGGCGGCGCCCTGCTGGCGTCGCGCACGGGCGCACCGGTCATTCCCATCGCGCACAATGCCGGCGAATGCTGGCGGCGCAATGCCTTCATCAAGCGGCCGGGGCTGATCACGGTCAGCATCGGTCCCGCGATAGAATCGCAAGGCAAGACCCCTGAAGAACTGAACCGCGAGGTTCAGGCATGGATAGAAGGCGAGATGCGTCGCCTCAACCCTGAAAGGTATGGCGCGGAATAATCAGCTCGAATTGTTGTTCAGCGCGCCGGCACTCGATGCCGGCGACGTTGGCGAGCCGTTGCCGGTCGCAACGCCCACACTCCCTGCGCCCCCGCCGAGCGGCGGCCCGGGACCGGGATTCTCCCTGGCCCCATCCAGTCCACTGCTGCATATTCCTACCCCCTGCCCGCCCACGCTGCCTGATGGTGCGCGCTGGCGTGTGGTGCAGGCACCGCAACAGGCCATCGGCTTCGTCCTGCAACGTTCGCGCCGCCGCAGCATCGGTTTCGTGGTGACGGATGACGGCTTGCGGGTGACCGCGCCCAATTGGGTCACCTTGAAGCAGATCGACGAGGCGGTGCTGGAGAAAGCGCGCTGGATCCTGACCAAGCTGCGCGCCTGGCATGACCGCAAGGAGCAGTTGGCCCTGTCGCAGACGCGCTGGCAGCCCGGCGGCGCCCTGCCCTACCTGGGCAAGCGCATCGTCATCGCCCTGGGCTCGCATGATCGCCACGCCGCGCTGGCGGGCGATGCCGACGAGCCGCTTGACGGCGACCTGCTGCGCCTGGCGTTACCGGCCGATGCCGACGGCCCGCGCATCCGCGATGCCGCGCAGGCCTGGCTGCAGCAGCGGGCGGGGGTCTGGTTCGGCGCCCGCCTGGGCCACTTCCTGCAGATCAGCGGCCTGAAGATCAAGCGCTGGCGCCTGTCGTCGGCGGCCACACGCTGGGGTTCCTGCACGAGCGACGGCCATATCATGTTGAACTGGCGGCTGATCCACTTCGCGCCCGCCATCATCGATTACGTCATTGCCCACGAGCTGGCCCATCTGCGCGAGATGAATCACAGCAGCAACTTCTGGGCGGAAGTCGGCCACATCCTGCCCGAGTACGAACAAGCCCGCGACATCCTGCGCCGCCATGACCCGGCGTCGCTACCGACGTTTTGATCGGTTTATCATCGTCATCTACTTCAACGACGGAACAACGGAGCCCTCCCCCCATGCGTATCCTCCACACCATGCTGCGCGTCGGCAATCTGGAAAAATCGATCGAGTTCTACACCCACGTCCTGGGCATGCGCCTGCTGCGCAAGAAAGACTATCCGGACGGCAAGTTCACGCTCGCCTTCGTCGGCTACCAGGATGAGGCCGAAGGCGCCGTGCTGGAGCTGACCCATAACTGGGACACCCCCAGCTACGACATCGGCACCGGCTATGGCCACATCGCCCTGGAAGTCCCCAACGCCTATGAGGCCTGTGACAAGGTCCGCGAGCGCGGCGGCAAAGTGACGCGCGAGGCCGGCCCCATGAAGCATGGCAGCACCGTCATCGCCTTCGTCGAGGACCCCGACGGCTACAAGATCGAATTCATCCAACGCAGCGGCCGCGCCGACTGAAATGATTCATCAGATCCTCAAGATGGGTGACCCGCGCCTGCTGCGCGTGGCCGAGCCGGTACAGGCTTTCGACACCCCCGAGCTGCACGCCCTGATCGAAGACATGTTCGAGACCATGGCGGCGGCCGGCGGTGTCGGCCTGGCCGCGCCGCAGATCGGCATCGACCTGCAACTCGTCATTTTTGGCTTCGATAGCAGCGAACGCTATCCGGATGCGCCGGCCGTGCCCCGCATCATCCTGTGCAATCCCGTCATCACCCCCATCGGCGACGAGATGGAGGAAGGCTGGGAAGGCTGCCTGTCCGTGCCCGGCCTGCGTGGCGTGGTGCCGCGTTATCGGCACATCCGCTATACGGGTTTCGACCCCGCCGGCACGCCCATCGACCGCGAGGCCGACGGTTTCCATGCGCGCGTGGTGCAGCACGAGTGCGACCACCTGATCGGCCGCCTGTACCCGACCCGCATGGCGGACCTGACCAAGCTGGGCTATACCGAAGTCCTGTTTCCGCATCTCGATCCGAATAGCGACGACTGAACGCATGGCTACCGCACGGAGCCCGCACGCATGCTGAACCGGCTGTGGCTGGCGTTCTTCGTCGCGGGTGCATGCGCCGCCCTGGTACGCTGGGCGGGTGGCGAACCGCAAGTGTTCGCCGCCATGATCGCCGCGCTGTTCGACATGGCGCGCCTGTCGGTGGAAATCATGGTGCTGCTGTTCGGCACCTTGACGCTGTGGCTGGGCTTTTTGCGCATCGCCGAACAGGCTGGACTGGTCACCAGCCTGGCGCGGCTGCTGGGCCCCCTGTTCGCGCGCCTGATGCCGGACGTCCCGCGCGGCCACCCCGCCATCGGCCTGATCACCCTGAATTTCGCCGCCAACGGCCTGGGCTTGGACAATGCCGCCACCCCGATAGGCCTGCGCGCGATGCGCGAATTGCAATCGCTCAATCCCACGCCCGAACGCGCGAGCAATGCGCAGATCCTGTTTCTGGTGCTGAATGCCTCGTCACTGACGCTGTTGCCGGTGACGATCTTCATGTTCCGCGCCCAGCAGGGCGCCAGTGATCCCACCCTGGTATTCCTGCCCATCCTGCTCGCGACTTGCGCGTCCACCCTGGCCGGCCTGCTGGCCGTGGCGTTCTGCCAGCGCCTGCGCCTGCACGATCCCGTGGTGCTGGCCTGGCTGGGCGGCGCGGCGCTGCTGCTGGGCGGCTTTTGCGCCATCCTGGCCGGCCTGTCCGCCAGCGCCATCAACGCACTGTCCTCACTGTTGGGGAACCTGACGCTGTTCGGCATCATCATGGCCTTCCTGCTGGTGGGCGCATGGAAGAAAGTCGCGCTGTACGACAGCTTCATCGAAGGCGCGCGCCAGGGCTTCGACATCGCCCGCGATCTGCTGCCCTATCTGGTGGCCATGCTGTGTGCCGTCGGCGTGCTGCGCGCATCGGGCGCGTTGGAGTTCGCGCTCGACGGCGTACGCTGGCTGGCGCACACCGCGGGTTGGGACACACGCTTCGTCGACGCCTTGCCCACGGCCTTGGTCAAACCCTTCTCCGGCAGCGCCGCGCGCGCCATGATGCTGGACACCATGTCGCACTTCGGCGTGGACAGCTTCCCCGCCTTGCTGGCCGCGACCATGCAGGGCAGCACCGAAACCACCTTCTACGTCCTGGCCGTCTATTTCGGCGCCGTCGGCATCCGCCGGGCACGCCATGCCGTGGGATGCGCGCTGCTGGCGGATCTGGCCGGCGTGCTGGCGTCGATCGCGGTGTGCTACTGGTTCTTCGGTTAGCAGGATCCGGTTTGCAGGATCCAGTCTGCAAGATCGGGCTAGGAAAACTTCGGCCCCCGCCGCAGCCGGACCGGACCATGATCGACCTGGGCGGGCGGCACGACGGCGTCGCCTTGCGTAATGACAACGATGCCGGCGCGAGCCAGCCGCGCAGCCACCAGCCTGACGGAGGGCATGGCTGCGCGCCATGCGTCCTCGTCGCCGGCCAGCGTCCGCGCGACGTCGGAGGGGCAGATCGATGCTGTCTGGGCACGGCGGCGCAGCAGATCCAGCAAGCACTGCTCGATGTCGTGATCCGGAATGGCCATTGATCAAGCCCCTGCGCCAACGCGGGCGACGGCGCCCTACTCCACCGCCAACAGCTTCATTCCGTTGGTGCCGCCGCTGTCGCGGTAGAAATCGCCCTTGGTCAGGATGACCCAATCACCCGCCTCGACGCGGCCACGGCGCTTGAGTTCGCCGATGGCGGCATCGCTCAGGTCAGCGGGGTCGTAGGCCGACGGATCGAAGGGAATGGTCGACACGCCCCGGAACATCGCCACGCGATTCTGCGTGAAATTATGCGGGCTATAGCAATAGATGGGCACACCGGACCGGATGCGCGACATGATCAGCGGCGTATGGCCGCTTTCGGTCAAGGCGATGATGGCCTTGATGCCGGGAAAGTGATTGGCCGCGTACATCGCCGCCAGCGCGATGGTTTCATCGCAGCGGGAAAAGGTCTCGCCCAGACGGTGATGCGAATGCGTCGAGGTAGGGTGCTTCTCCGCGCCCAGGCACACGCGCGCCATGGCCTCCACCGCTTCCACCGGATACTCGCCGGACGCGCTTTCGGCCGACAGCATCACCGCGTCGGTGTAGTCCAGCACCGCGTTCGACACGTCCGACACTTCGGCCCGCGTGGGCACCGGGCTGGAGATCATCGACTCCATCATCTGCGTGGCGGTGATGACCACTTTATTGAGCGTGCGCGCGTGCTGGATGATGCGCTTCTGAATGCCCACCAGTTCCGCATCGCCCACCTCCACGCCCAGGTCGCCGCGCGCCACCATGACGCCATCGCTGGCGCGGATCAGCGCATCCAGCGCTTCGTCGTCGGCCACCGCTTCGGCCCGCTCGATCTTGGCGATGATCCAGGCCTCGCTACCCGCGGCACGCACCAGATCACGGGCTTCGTCGATGTCCGAGCCATAGCGCGGGAACGACACGGCGATGTAGTCCAGCTTCAATTCGGCCGCCACCTTGATGTCGGCACGATCCTTGTCGGTCAGGCTGGGCGCGGACAAGCCGCCGCCCCGCCGGTTGATCCCTTTGTTGTTCGACAACGGTCCGCCCACCATCACCGTGGTGTGCACCGAATCGATGTCGATGCTCTCCACCCGCAGCACCACGCGGCCGTCGTCCAGCAGCAGCTCATCGCCCGGCCGGCAGTCCTGCACCAGCTCCGGATAATCGATGCCGACGATATTCTCATCGCCCTCTTCCGAGGGATGGCTGTTCGATAGCGTGAACGTGGCGCCCACGCGCAGCGTCACCTTGCGGTCCTTGAAGCGCGCGATGCGTATCTTCGGGCCCTGCAGATCGCCCATCAGGGCAACGAAACGCCCCTGCTTTTCCGCGGCCTCGCGCACCAGTTGCGCGCGTTGGCGATGGTCATCCGCTTCGCCGTGCGAAAAGTTCAGCCGGGCCACATCCATGCCGGCACGCACCAGCGCTTCGATGCGTTCGGGACTGGACGTGGCGGGCCCAAGAGTGGCAACGATTTTGGTGCGACGCAGCACTGCCATGGTGGATCCTCGTGTGATTGGGCAAGCGTCATATGGTACGCCTACATGCCCGCGCGCTCTATGACGGCGCACGGGTATGATGACGCGGCAGAAAATTTTCTCCTCATCGCGCAACGAGACCTCACGTGAAAATCGTCATCGCTCCCGACTCCTTCAAGGAAAGCCTGTCCGCGCCCGACACGGCCGCCGCCATCGCCCGCGGTGTGCGTGAAGCCTGGCCCGCTGCCGAGATCGTCTGCGTACCCATGGCCGACGGCGGCGAAGGCACGGTCGCCGCGGTATTGCAGGCGACCAAGGGACAATGGCGCGGCACGCGCGTCAGCGACGCGCTGGGCGAGCCGGTCGACGCCGCGTGGGGCTGGATCGAGGGCAACGCTCATGCGCCGCATACCGCGGTCATTGAAATGGCGGTAGCGGCGGGCCTGGAGCAAGTACCGCCGGCCCGGCGTGATCCACTGCGCGCCACCAGCCATGGCGTGGGCGAACTGCTGCGTGCCGCGCTGGATGCCGGCGCGCAACGCATCATCCTGGGGCTGGGCGGATCGGCCACCAATGACGCCGGCGCCGGCCTGCTGACGGCCCTGGGCCTGCGCATCCTGGCCGCCGATGGCAGCCAGTTGGAAGCGGGCGGCGGTGCCTTGGCACGCGCCGCCAGCCTGGACGTCAGCGGCATGGACCCGCGTCTGGCGCATACCCTCATCGAGGTGGCTTGCGACGTCGACAATCCCTTGTGCGGCCCCAAGGGCGCGTCGGCGGTCTTCGGCCCGCAGAAAGGCGCCACGCCGCAACAGGTGGCCGAGCTGGATGCCGCCCTGGCGGTCTTCGCCGATCTCTGCGCACGCACCCTGGGCCGCGACGAACGCGATGCGCCGGGTGCCGGTGCCGCGGGCGGCCTGGGCTTTGCCGCGCACGCATTCCTGGGTGCGCGCTTCCGGCCCGGCGTGGAACTGGTAGCGGAATTGGGCGGTTTGGCGCAGGCCATGCAGGGTGCCGACCTGGCCTTCACCGGCGAAGGCCGGATGGACGAACAGACCCTGCACGGAAAAACGCCGGCCGGCGTGGCACGCATCGGCAAGGCAGCCGGCGTGCCGGTCGTGGCCCTGGCCGGATCGCTGGGCGCCGGCTATGAACGCTTGAACGAAATCGGCATCGTCGCTGCTTTCAGCCTGACGCCGGGGCCGATCACATTGGACCAGGCCTGCGCCCGCGCGGCGGAGCTGCTGGCGGACCGGGCCCGCGATGTGACGCGCTTGTTCCTGGCGGGACGGGCGCAGCGTTAGAACGACGCCCGGTGCTTGACCAACAGGGTAAACAAAAAGGGAATTTCTAAAGAAATTCCCTTTTTTGATTTTGCGAAAAAATCAAACCAGAAGCCATCGAATGCACTCTCCGGTTCAATCATCCAAATGTAATGTGCCTGTTCCTGGCGGGACGCGCGCAGCGTTAGGACGTTGCCCGATGCTTAGCCAGCAGGGTAAAAAGAATCTCTGAAGAAATTCTTTCCTGCTTTCGGAGAAATCAAACAGGAAACCGCGGGGAGACTCCAAGCAGCACGATCGAAAAAAAGGAATTCCTCCAGGAATTCCTTTTTTATCTTTCAGAGATATGAACCCAGCAATCGCTGGAGATACGCTGAAATTCAACCGTCCAGCTCGGCGCTATGGGGCCGTGACGGCCCCACCAGGCCGGCGGCCTGCAGCGCATCGGCCAACGCGATGAAACGCTCGACCGGTACTTCTTCGGCGCGCGCCGTCGGCGCGATACCCAGTTCGTCCCAAGGAATCACGGCGGCCCAGTCGCCCAAGGCGCGGCGCAGCATCTTGCGGCGCTGCGCGAATGCCTTGGCCACCACCTGTTCCAACGCCGCCTCGCTACGCGGACGCGGACGCTCGGCCGGCAGGGGCACCATGCGCACCACCGCCGACACCACGCGCGGCGGCGGATCGAACGCTTCGGGCGGGACATCGAACAGCTTGTCCATGCGATAGCGCGATTGCAGCATCACCGACAAGCGGCCGTAATCGGCCGACGACGGCGTCGCCACCATCCGGTCGATGACTTCGCGTTGCAGCATGAAATGCTGATCGCGCACGTGATCCGCGGCCGCCATCAGATGAAACAGCAAGGGACTGGAGATGTTGTAGGGCAGATTGCCCACCACCCGCAGCCCTTCACCGAAGGCGGCGAAGTCGACCGTCAACGCATCCGCCTCGACGACATCCAGACGCTCCGCCGGGTACTTGCCGCGCAGACGCTGCGCCAGGTCCCGGTCGATTTCGACGACCGTCAGCCTGGCCGTCTGCTGCAGCAAGGGCGCGGTCAGCGCGGACAGGCCGGGGCCTATCTCCACCAACCTGTCCTCGCGCGCGGGCGCGATGGCCCGCACGATCGCATCCACCACACTTTCATCGACCAGGAAATGCTGGCCGAACCGCTTGCGAGCCTGATGCCGCGTCATGAAGCGCTTCCTCGCCGGCTCAACGGTCAGCCTTTTCGCGCTGGACCTGCTTTTCCAGACGATTGTCGATGTAAGCCTGATCGCGCAGTTGGTCCAGCCAATCCTCGAACGCGGGCTCGGAACGACGCTCGAACAGAATGCGGCGCGCCTGCATGCGCTGCATTTCATCGGCCACGTCCTTCTCCCGGCGTTCCAGCACCTGGATCAGGTGCCAGCCGAAGGGCGACTGGATGGGTTCGCTGATCTCGTTGATTTTCAGGGCGTTCATCGCTGCCTCGAAAGGCGGCACGGTTTCGCCCGGGCTCAACCAGCCCAGATCGCCGCCCTGCGGCGCGGTGGCGTCTTGCGAGTTCTGCCGGGCCAAGGTGGCGAAGTCCTCGCCGCCCGTGGTGATGCGCTGGCGCAGCAGCTCCAGGCGCTGACGCGCCTGCGCGTCATTGACCACCGTCGAGGTCTTGATCAGGATATGGCGCGCGTGCGTCTGCGTCACCTGCATCGGACCTTGCGGCGCGCCGAGTCCCGGCTGCTGCTGCGGCATGGCCTGGGGCGCGGGCGCGGGTGCCGTTGCGGGCGCGGCGCCGCCGGCGCGATCCAGCACCTTCAGAATATGGAATCCGTTGCCGCTCTGGATGATGCCGGACACCTGCCCCTTGGGCAGGTTGGCCACGGCACGCACGAACAGGTCAGGCCAGCCGTCCAGGGGACGCACGCCCATGGCGCCGCCTTGCAGGGCCTCGGGGCCATCGGACGCCGCCGCCGCCACGCTGGCGAAGTCGCTGCCGCCCTTGACACGGGCCAGCAGGTCTTCGGCCTTCTTGCGCAGCACGGATACCTGCTCGGTGGTGGCGCCGTCCGGCACGCGCACCAGGATCTGCGCCAAGGCGATCCGGTCGGACGCCGCGGCGGCCTGCTGCTGCTCAGGCGCGGGGCTCTGCTGCACGGGTGCGCTTGCCGGCGCACCACCGCGGCGGCGCTGCTGTTCCTTCAGGTAGGCATCGACTTCCGCGTCGGAAATCACGATGTTGGCGTCGACCGTACGGGAACGCAGGCGATCGGACAAGACTTCATCGGCGATATTGCGCCGATACATTTCCCAGGTGGTGCCGCTCTTTTCGACTTCCTTGCGCAACTGATCCATCGTGATCTTGTTGCGCGAGGCAACCGAGTTGATGGCCTGGTCGACCGTGGCCTGGTCGACCTTGATGTTCATGCGCGCGGCTTCCTGGCGTTGCAGGCGCTGCATGATCAGGCGTTGCAGCACCTGGCGCTGCAGGACGTCCTGCGGCGGCAACTGGATCTTCTGGCGGGCCAGGTCACCAGCGGCGGCCTGGGTCGCGTCGCGCACTTCGCGCAGGGTGATCACGTCCTTGTTGACCACCGCGGCGATGCCGTCGGCGAACTGCTCGGGCGGCGGTGCCGGCGTAGCGTCTTGCGCCGGCGCGGCAGGCTTGGCGCGCGAAGCCGGAGTGCTGGCCGAGGATTTGGCCGCGCCCTTGGCAGGCGCGTCGGCGGACCAGGCCGGCGACGGCGCCGCGGCATAGAGCGCCACCAGGGCTACGGACAGGGCGCCGCGCCAGGCGGCACGGGGGGCAAACACACTACGCATCATTCGTACCTTTCAAAACTGGTCCCGGGCTGCACGGGCGGCGTCGTCGGCTCATAGCCGGGAATATTTTTCTTCATCATCTTCAGCGGATCGGTACCCAGGGAGCCCAGGCCCGTCAGTTCAAGCTGGAAGAAGAAAGCGTTGTTCACGTCGTTGTCGGACACAGCATAACGCTGGAACACGAAGCGGCTGGTCCAGCAGCAATCGCCTTTGTACTCCAGACCGGCGATGGCCTGGGTCACGCGGCGCCGGGCCGGTTCCTGGGTCAGCGGGTCAAGCACCCCATCTCCGCCGCGCATCGAATAGTCCACGCGTCCCACGCCGGACCAGCGGCTGGTGAACGGCCACTGGAAGGCCAGGCTGACCTGGTTCTGTCCTGCCGGCAGGTAATTGGCATAACCAGGGACCGTCTGCGGATCGCGCTGGTAGCGGTATGACAACGAGACCGAAGTAGCCCGCTGTGGCGACCAGCGCGCGCCGATCAAGCCACGTGCAAAGCGCGAATCATAGGGATTCCACTGTCCTTCCACGGTCGCCGACAAGGTGTCGGTCAAGGCCGCGCTGGCAGCGCCGAGATAGGCCGAACGCATGTCGTCGCGGGGCTTTTCACCGGGCAGGGTGACCTGCTGGTCTTCGAAGTAAAACTGCTGGCCCAGCGATAGGGAGGCGCGTTCGAAACCGCTATTCGCATCCAGCCAGCGCGTGGTCACGGCCGCGGTCAGCTGATTGGCATTGGCGATGCGATCCCAGCCTCCCGAATAAATATTTTCTTCGAAGGCCTGCGAGAAGCTGAAGTCCGCCAGCGAAGTATCGTAGACGGGCATCTTCGACTGATCCCGATACGGCACGCGTAGGTAGTACAAGCGCGGCTCCAAGGTCTGGGTCGCCGCGTTGCCGAACAGGGTAGTGTCGCGCTCGAACGTCATCCCAGCGTCGAGCGACATGATGGGCAAAGTGCGCGAAGCACTGCGGGGATAGTTGACGCCGCCCGCACCCGGGCCAATGTTGTTGTCCGGATACCACTTGGTATTCTGGTACTGCGTGAAGTTCAGTCCCACCTTGGGCGTGATGTACCACCCCGGCCGCACGATGGGGTAGGCAATCGTGGGATACATCTGCAAGCGGTCGCCGTCGGGACCGTAGTGCGTGTCCAGGTACAACGGGCGCGAGAACCGGGTGGCAGTGCTGGTGTACTCCAGATCGAAACCGTTCAAGTCATAGCGCTGCCCATTCAGCGTGAGTTCGGGCACCTTGTCATAGGGTGACACAATCGGAGTCGTGTCGGGATCCTGCAAGGTTTGGTACTTGTACACCTGCACGGACGACTGCCAATACTGATTACTCCAGCCGACTACGCCCTGACGGGGCAAATACGTCTGCGAGGCGTCATTCAACCCGATGGATGCGAAATCACGGAAATAATTGCCGTCCGACACGCCAGACACATTCCAGGCGGTGTAGAAACCGTTGCCTAGCGTCTGGAAGTGTTTGGTGCTGTACAGGTAGCGCTTGTCGCCGGTCTGGCTGTCGTTGGCCAGATAGGTCCCCATCAAGGTCCCGCTATAGGTCGGACCGAGGTAACGGAACTCACCCCCCAATTGCGGACCACGCTTGCTCAGATAGCGCGGCGTCAAGGTCAGATCGTAATTGGGCGCCAGGTTGAAGTAATACGGCACCTGCAGGTCGAAGCCGCTGCGGCTGGTCGACCCATAGGTCGGCGTCAGGAAGCCGGACTTGCGCTCTTTCTTGACGGGGAAGGTCATGTAAGGCCAGGCCAGGATAGGCGTGTCCTTGAAATACAGCACGCCATTGCGCGCCAGGCCTTCGTTCTCGTCGAAATCCAGGTCCATCGACGAGGCCTTGATGTACCACGCCGGATTCTCGCAACCGCAGCCCGTATACGTAACCTGCTGCAGGCGCATGGTGGAGCGGCTGAAGATATCCGCATGCTCGGCCTGCGCGCGGCCGCCGGATGCGCCGAGCCAGAAGTCCGGTTGGCTCAGGGCGCCCGTATTGGTGTCGACGTTGTAGCTCATGGCCGGGCCGATCGCCAGCGACCCATCGCGCAGCAGGCGGGCGTGGCCTTCACTGGTGGCCACCCCTTCCATGCGGCGGTACTTGATCGTGTCGCCCTTGATGATGGTGTCCATGCGGCGCACTTCCGCATTGCCCGTCATCGTCATATTGGAATCGGGATCACCATTGATCTGGTCGGCCTGCATGAAGCCGGGCAGGTTGTCGCCGTCGACCCGGTGCACCCGCAAGCCGGTGGAGCTGCGCAGGCCGGTAGCGCTGTCTTTCATGCCCATGACCCGCACCGAGTTCGACGCGGGAGCCGGGGGCGCGGCCTTGGCCTTCTTGCCCTTGCCATTGGCGGTCTGTTTGGACAGCGACTTGGACGTTGCCTTGCTCAAGTCGTTGACGGACGAGTCCGTGGGAACTTGCGCCTGGGCGGCCGCGGCCGCGCCAGCAAGGAATAGGATCAACCACCGGACCATGCGCACGTATGAAGAAACCTGAAAAAATGGGATGACAGTCGGGCACGGAACGACCATGCGTTCCCTCGCCCACCGCGGGGGCCGGCCATCCGGCGACCCGGTATTATAGAGAAGCCGCGCGGCGGTGCGACTCGCCCGTAAAATGGCGGGATACGCGATTAAAACAGCAATCTTCCTTCAGGTCGCCTCCCCTTGAACTTGATACCCGATCCCCGCCAGGACCAGATCCGTCTTTGGCTGCGCAGTCTGCCCGCCGAACTGGGCCTGGACATCGCCTCCCTGGCACCCGCCTCCAGCGATGCCAGTTTCCGCCGGTATTTCCGCCTGAACGCCGCCGCGGGCAGCCTGATCGTCATGGACGCTCCGCCCGAACAGGAAGACTGCCGCCCCTTCATCCATGTCGCCGGGCTGCTGGGCGACGCTGGCCTGAATGTCCCCCGGATCCTGGCCCAGGACCTGGCGCAAGGCCTGCTGCTGCTGACCGACCTGGGCCGCGACACCTACTACCAGCGCATCCAGGCCGGCTTGCCGGACGCCGAGCTGCAAACGCTGTATCGCCAGGCCCTGGCGGCCCTGGTCCGCGTGCAGCAGGCGGCCACCACCGGCCTGCCCGCCTATGACACCGCGCGCCTGGCGGCGGAGCTGGAGCTGTTTCCGGAATGGTACGTCGGACGCCACCATGGCATGCAGCTGGACGACCAGACGCGCCAGGCGCTGGACCGGATCTTCGCCCTGCTCTCGTCCAGCAACGGCGCGCAGCCGCCGGTGCTGGTGCATCGAGACTTCCACTCGCCCAATCTGATGGTCTGCGATGAAGACCGTTATGGCCCCAACCCAGGCGTCATCGACTTCCAGGATGCACTGGCTGGCCCCATCACCTATGACCTGGCGTCCCTGGTCACGGATGCCCGTACCACGTGGGAAGAACCGCAACAGTTGGACTGGGCCATCCGCTATTGGGAAATGGCGCGCGCCGCCCACCTGCCGGTCGATGCCGATTTCGCCGACTTCCACCGCGCCTACGAGTGGATGAGCCTGCAACGCAACCTGCGCATCCTGGGCGTCTTCGCCCGCCTCCACCATCGCGACGGCAAGGCGAGCTATCTGGCCCATATTCCGAGAGTAAACACTTACGTTCGCCAGGTGGCGGCGCGCTATGGCGTATTCACGCCCTTGCTGCGCCTGCTGGACAAGCTGGACGATCGCCAGCCCGTCGTGGGCTACACCTTTTAATCCGGGGGGCCACCGTGCGCGCCATGATCCTGGCGGCGGGGCGCGGCGAACGCATGCGCCCGCTTACCGACACCCTGCCGAAACCGCTGTTGTGCGTGGGGGGCGAACCCCTGATCGTCTGGCATATTCGCCGCCTGGTCGCAGCCGGCATCTGCGACATCGTGATCAACCATGCCTGGCTGGGCGATCGCATCGAGGCCGCCCTGGGTGACGGTGCCGACTTCGACGCGCGTTTGCGCTATTCGCCCGAAGCGCAGGCGCTGGAAACCGCCGGCGGCATCGCGCAGGCCTTGCCGCAATTGGGCGATGCCCCCTTCCTGGTCGTCAATGGCGACGTCTGGTGCGATTGGAATCCGGCCGCCGCGCGCGCGCAGGCCAGCCGCCTGGAGACGGCCGGTGGCCAGGCCTGGCTGCTGCTGGTGGACAACCCGGCCCATCATCCCGAGGGGGATTTCCACTTGCTGGAGGACGGCACCCTGGCCGCGACGGGTGGACCTCGTTTGACCTATGCCGGTATCGGCGTCTACCATCCCAGCCTGTTTGCGGGATTGCAGCCCGGCACGCCTGCCCGGCTTGCGCCTTTGCTGGTGGATGCCATTGGGCGGGGCACGGTGCACGGCGCGCGGCACGATGGCACCTGGGTCGACGTGGGCACGCCGCAAAGACTGGCCGAGCTGGACGCCATGCTGAGCGCGGCGCGATAGTCTGCCGGGGCCAAGGAGGCTAATGCGGCCGTGGTGCCTGAAGGGCCGGTCAGGTCTGAAAGGACCGCCGGGGCCGAAACCCGCCGCGCCAGCGAGCCGCGGAAGCAGATCGCAGGGCGAAATACTTGGGAACGCTGAGTATTTCACAATATCAATGAGCGCAACGATGCTTGTCGAAGTGCCTGGATTCAGGCCTTAGCAGGTATCCTGTAGCGCCTCAAGCGGGCGCGGCCGGAGCAGCCGGTATGCGCTCGTTGCACGAAACGCAGTATTTTTTGGACGGATGGGATGTTCGGACGGTCGCAGCGCTCGGTTTTCAAACCCTCGGTATATCAGCCCGGCAAACGCTCACGGCGCATGCCGCGTTGGCTCGTGCTGCTATTGGTGGGCATCGGCCTGGGCGCGGGTGGCGTGCTGTTCCTGCAGACCAACTACGGTCCGCAACGCCTGACCATCGAGCAGTCCGAACAACTGCATAGCGAACTGAGCGCCGCCAACCTGGACCGCCAGCGGCTGCAGGGGCAGCTCGATGAAGCCAGCCAGCAGCGTGACTCGGCGCGCAGCACGCACGGCAAGCTGACGACCGATCTGGCGCAGGCGCAGGCGCAGATCGCGACCTTGAACAAGGACCTGCAGCTGTTCGAGGAAGCCATTCCGCCCGATCCGCGCGGCAGCAATATCGGCGTGCGGTCGGCGCTGCTGACACGCGAACCCGGCCAGCTTGGCTACCAGGTCCTGATCATGCGTGACAACGCCAAGGCGGGCGCGCCCTTCAAGGGCACGGTGCAATTCGCCATCGAAGGCCGCTATCCGAACGGACGCATCGACACCATTGCGCCGGACGCCATCGCGCTGGACCTGGACCGCTACCAGCACATGAGCGGAACCCTGAAGCTGCCGGACGGCTTCGTAGCCCGGACCGTCACCATCAAAGTGCTGGACGGCGCGCAGCGGCAGCAGGCCATGCGCGTTTACTACGTGCGTTGATTTTTTTGCGTTGATTTCTTGCGTTGATTGCTCCGTGCGCTGATCGCGCGGCGCGCCGCAAATCCAATGGGACGCCCGTCTTCGCGACGGGCGTCCCATTTTTCATCTGCCGTCTTGTCTATACCGGAGTCAGAGCATCTTGCGCAAAGTACCATCGCGCCGGATGAATTGATGCCACAACGCGGCCAGCGCGTGCAGGCCGATCAGGTAGTAAAGCGCATTGCCGATGAAGCCGTGCGCGGCGCGGACATCAGGCCGCAGATCCGGATGCGCGCCGACCAGCGAGAAGGACCAATCGGTCCCCATCAACATTACCGGCCGTCCCGCCATATTGGTCATCAGGATGCCCAGCAGCGGCTGCGCGATCAGCACGATATAGAACAACCAATGCATCGCGCGGGCACAAAGGGCCAGGAAACCGCCGCCCGCCTCGGCCGCCGGCACGCCATGCACCAGACGCCAGACCAGGCGGGCCGCCATCACGACCAGCACCGTACAGCCGGCCCAGACATGGATACCGGTCCAAAGCGCACGCGAATCACTGCCGCGCGGACCGCGTATCTCGATCGCGGTCAAGGCCAGGGCAACCAGCAGGAATACGAGCCAATGCATGATGACAGCGGGACGGCTATAGCGGGCGATGGGTGGCGCGGCCCGGTGAAGCGTTTCGACCTGCATGGGAACTCCTTGACGAGGATGGGGGGTAAGAGAGCCTGCACTTACCTAGCTGAGAGCCTGAAATTTATATCAGGTTCTCCTGCGTCATGACGAATCACTGTGCCGATATTCGTGGCCACGACGAATCAGCGCGGCGCTTCAATGTTCCGGTCATGCAGCACGGCGGTCCACCTTTCGATTTCCTGGCCGATGAATGCCCGCACTTCCTCGGGCGTGTTGGCGGACTCCGGCAGCGTGAAAGCCAGATCCTCCATCACCCGCCTTAGCGTCGGGTCACGCAGCACCGTATTGACGGACTGGTTCAAGCGCGTGATCACCTCGGCGGGCGTACCGCGCGGCGCCACCAGCGCGTACCACGTACCGCCCTCCTTGCCGGGCAATTGGTACTCTTCGATGGCCGGAACATCCGGCAAGGCGGCGATGCGGCCGCTTGCCATGACAACGATGGGCCTGACAGCGCCGGACTTGATCTGGGCGATCACGCCAGGGACCAGCGTAATCTGGATGTCCGTGCGCCCTGCCATCAGGTCGACCAGCGCTGGCGCACTGCCCCGATAGGCGATGTGCACGATATCGACGCCGGCCGACTTGTTGAATACCTCACACAGCAAATGCTCCGTGGAGCCCACGCCGGCGGAGCCGCATACCAGCTTGCCCGGTTGCGCCTTGGCGGCCGCGATCAAGCCCGGTAGATCATGCACGGAAGATTGCCGAGGCGCGACCATGACCAGAGGCACGCTCGCCAACATGGCCACAGGCATGAGATCCCGGGCGAAGTCGTACTCGATGGCCGGGTACATGACCTTGTGCGTCGTGTTCGGCCGGGCGGCGAGATACAAGGTATAGCCATCGGGAGCGGCCTTGGCCACGTCGGCCGCGGCCAGGTTACCGGCGGCGCCCGTCCTGTTTTCGACGACGACCTTCTTGCCCAACTCCTCCGTCATATAGGCGGCCATGTGCCGCGCGATCAGGTCGGAGGCGCCGCCCGGCGGAAAGCCGACCACCACGGTTATGGGACGTTGGGGGTACACGGGCTCGGCGCCGGCGGTCACGGGAACAGCGGGCACCGAGCTTCCCGCCAACAGCAACGCCGCCAATTTCTTTATTCCAGCAATCATCTTCACCTTCCACAGTCAGGGAGATAGAACCGGGAATGGTCAACCGGAAACCGCTCCCTGCGCTTGGGTAAGACTAGCGGGGGCGCGGGTTCCTTCTACTTACGGCTTTTTTCAAGTCAGTGCAGGGAATTGATGTTCCTGTCCATCAGCACCGCCGTCCATTTTTCTGTTTCCTGCGCGAGGAGTGTACGCAAGCTCTCAGGCGTGTTTTCGGCAGGTTGGGCGGGGATATAGGACAGGCATTCCAGCCTTTCCTTCAGCGCTGGCCGTGACAGCGCCGTATTGAGGGCACGATTCAGCGTGGCGATGATGGCCCGCGGCGTTCTGGCGGGCGCCATCAAGGCATACCATCCTTCGGCGTCCGCGCCGGCCAAGCCGAATTCGTCGATGGCGGGGACGTTGGGCAGGGACGAAACCCGCTGATGCGCCATGACCACCAGGGCCTTGATGTTCCCCGTCCGTATCAGCGGCAGCGCCATGGGCAGCGGAAAAATCAAAAGGTCGGTGCGGCCCCCGATGACATCGGCCAGCGCTTCCACGACGCCCAGGTACGGCGCGTTCATCAAGCGGATGCCCACCGACTGTTGCAGAAAGCCGCCCAGCAGATGGGAAGTGGTTCCTATCTCGGAGTAGGCGCAGGTATATCCCCCGGGGGCGGGCCGGGTCGGAACGATGATGTCGTTCAAGCTGGCCAGCGGGGTGTTCTTGCCGGCCACCACCACGAAAGGCATCTTCGCGACCAGGCCGACCGGCGTCAGGTCGAAGGAGAAGTCGTAATCGACATCGTCGTACATGAGGCGATGGAAAATATTCGACCGCCCCGCCAGGAAGATGGTGTAGCCGTCGCGCTCGGCACGGGCCACCGACGCGGCGCCGACGTTGCCCGCCGCCCCTGGCCGATACTCGATACGGATCTCCTGTCCCAGGTCCTCGCCCATCTGCGCGGCGATCTCGCGTATGAGCATGTCGCCGCCGCCAGGCGGGAAACCCACGACGATGGTGATGGGCCGTTCGGGAAACGGCGCCGCCAGGCTGACCGCTCTTGCCCCGAAGGAAGCCCCGTCACCGGCCGAGATCAGCGCGGCCAACTCCTTTTTCCCCAGTTTCATCCTCATCCCCCAAAAAGCATCTCGAGCGTAGCGGAGCCAGCGATGGCTGGAATCAAGAACCGTGATTCACGTACGATTCCTCGCATGGGTAGAAGATTGTGGCGGCAAGTTCCAAGCCGGAATCATCGGTCACAAATCGCCAGCATGCGAATCACTGCAGCCCTTTGATTTGCCAGGCGGCCAGGATGGCGGTCCAACGCTTGGTATCTTCCGAGATCAGCGCGCCCAGCGCCGCCGGGTCCTGCGGCGACGTGGGCGCGACAAAGCCCAGGCGCGACAGTTGTTCCCGCTCGCCCTGGGCGGCCAAGGCGCGATTGACGGAGCGGTTCAAGCGTGTGACGACCTGGGACGGCGTCCTGGAGGGTGCCATGACGGCGAACCAGTCGTCCGCGCCTGCTTCGGCGAAGCCCAGTTCTTCTATGGTGGGAATATCCTGTACCTCGGTAACACGCTCCGTCGACATCACCGCCATGGCGCGGACGCTGCCCGCCTGGATATGGGCGAGCGCGGAGGACAGGGGCAGGCAGAGGAATTCGACCCGGCCGGCGATGACATCACGCAGGGCCACCGGTGCGCTTTGGTAGGGAACATGCACCCATTCGACGCCGGCCGTTTCCTGCAGGATCCTGGAAAGCAGGTAATTGGTCGTGCCCACGCCGATAGTCGCCAGGCTGAACTTGCCCGGATTCACCTTTGACAGGCTGATGGCTTCCCGGAGCGATGACGCCGAGACATGATTGCCCATGACGATGACCAAGGGCATCTTGGCGGCCAGCGCCACCGGCGCCAGGTCCTGCGCGTAGTCGTAGTTGATATGCGGATACATCGTCTTGTGCAGCGTGGCCGCGCGCGTGCTGAGGAAGATGGTGTAGCCGTCGGGTTCCGAGCGCGCTACCGCCAGCGCGGCGATATTTCCCGAGGCGCCGGGCCGGTAGTCGACGATGACTTTCTGGCCGAGGTCTTCCGTCATATGGGCGGCGATGCGGCGGGCGAGGATATCCGTGCCGCCGCCCGGGGCGGTGCCGACGATGAGGGTAATGGCTCGCTGCGGATAATCCGCGAGGTTTTCCGTAGCCATGACATGCGCGGGAAGAGCTCCCCCTACCATGATCAACGCGGCCAATTCACTCTTGCTAAAACTCATCTGCTGCCTCCAGTGCTACGAATAGGGCTTTGCCGGTCGCGGTGGGACTCAACAATAGAGGCATGGGTGTACAGAAGCATGAATCAGGTTCCGTCAGCGGATGACGCCGTTGGATTTCGCTGATGGACAGAGGAGGCTGCGGGCCGCGATGATCACTGAACCGCGCTGATGTTTCGTCTCTCGAGCACACCGGTCCATTTCACCGCTTCTTCAGCCATGAACCTTCCGAGAGCTTCCGGGCTGTTGTTGGAGAGAGGGATGATGAACCCTTGGGACGCCAGGGCCTCCCGCAAACTGTCTTGCGCCAACGCGTTGTTGAGGGAGCGGTTCAGGCGCAGGATTACGTGCGACGGCGTTCGTGCCGGCGCCACCAGGGCAAACCAGCCATTGCCCTCGGCCTGCATGAACCCGAATTCCTCAATGGAGGGAACATCCGGAAGCTCGGGCAACCTGGTCGAGGACATGGCGGCGACGCATCGAACCGCACCGGATTCCAGATAAGACTGGGCAGAGGCCAACGACGCGAACATGAAATCCGTTCGTCCGCCGACCATATCCGCTAGCGCGGGCGCCGCGCCTTTATAAGGAAGGTGCAGCAGTTCCACGCCCGCGGCTTCCTGCAGCGCCTCGCACAACAGATGGTTTGTCGTCCCGATTCCGATCGAAGCGCAAGTATGGCTTCCCGGGTGATCTCTGGCCAGATCCATCGCCTCCTGAACCGACGCCGCCTTGATGTGTTTTCCCATGAGAAGCAGGTAGGGAATTCTCACGATCAGCCCGACCGGCGCGAGGTCCTTGGCAAAGTCATAATTCATGTGCCCATAAATTTTCTTGTGCAGCGTCACCGAACGACCTGCCAAGTAAAGCGTGTGGCCATCCGCCGGAGAGCGTGCGACCGCCACGGCACCGATATTGCCCGAGGCGCCGATACGATAATCGATGACGACCGGTTGCCCCAGGTCTGCAGCCATATGCTTTGCGAGTTGTCTCACCAGCGAGTCAGCGCCACCGCCCGGGGGTAATCCGACGACCAATGTAATCGGTTTTCCTGGAAATTCCCCACTGTTTTCCGCCGCCGATGCCCCCAACGGCACCACGCCTCCCGCAACGACCGAGGCAATCAAACTTCCAGCTACTTTCAGTCCCATTACCAGCCTCCAGTAAACAGACTCTCAACGGAGAACCGCCGAGCGCCGCGACACGTTTGGGGTATGTAGGCCATTACTCAACATGAGTTCCCGAGACGATGATGCCTTGAAGAGCCGTCGAGACCTGTCGTCAGTGGACGCTGCTGACATTCAGTCTCTCAAGCGCTTTCGCCCACTTCTCCGCCTCTTCACCCATGAACATGCCTAGCGCCCCGGGGGTGTTATGCGAGAGCGGCACGATGAATCCTTGGGCGGCCATGGCTTCACGCATATCTTTCCGCGCCAACACGGTGATAAGAGAGCGGTTCAGGCGAAGGATCACGTGCGATGGTGTTCGGGCCGGCGCCACGATGGCGAACCAGCCATCCCCCTCGGTCAGCATCAGTCCGAGTTCCTCGATGGTTGGGACATCTGGAAGTTCGTGCAATCTGGTGGGAGACATGACGGCCACACATCGAACCGCGCCGAACTTCAAGTAAGGCATCGCGGAAGCCAGCGACGTGAACATGAGATCGACCTGCCCTCCAACCATGTCCGCCAGTGCCGGCGCCGCGCCTTTATAAGGAAGATGCAACAGCTCCACGCCCACGGCTTCCTGCAACGCTTCGCACAGCAGATGGGTCGTCGTCCCTATTCCTGTCGATGCGCAACTCAGGCCACCCGCACGGTCTCTGGCCAAATCCATCGCATCCAGAATCGAATTCGCGTTGACGTGATGCCCCATCAGGACGATGAAGGGCATCTTCGCGACCATGCCTACCGGCCTCAAGTCCTTGGCGAAGTCGTAATTCAAGTACCCATACACTTTTTTATGCAGGGTCACCGGGCGCGAGGCCATGTAGAGCGTATAACCATCGGCCGGAGCACGCGCGACCGCCACGGCGCCAATATTACCGGCGGCACCGGGGCAGTAATCGACGATGACCGGTTGCCCCAGGTCCTCGGCCATATGCCTTGCGAGCTGCCTTGCCAAGCTGTCAGCGCCTGCACCCGGAAGCGATCCAAGAATCAAAGTGATCGGCCGTCGCGGATACTCCCTGCTGCTCGCGGCCGGGAGCGCGTTCAGCGGCACGACGCGCTCTTCGATGTCCAAGGCGATCAAGTTCCTGGCTAGTTTCAGTCCCATGCCCTCCTCCAATCATTGAACGCCGGTGATATTCCGTCTCTCGAGCACTTCAGTCCACTTCAACGCCTCCTCAGCCATGAAGGTCCCGAGTGCTTCCTGAGTGTTGTTGGAAAGCGGGACGACAAACCCTTGGGAGGACAGAACCTCCCGCACGTTTTCCTGCGCTAGCACGTTATTGAGCGAACGATTCAAGCGGAAGATCACGTGCGATGGCGTTCGTGCCGGCGCAACAATGGCAAACCAGCCATTGCCCTCGGCCTTCATGAATCCGAACTCCTCGATGGAAGGTGTATCCGGAAGCTCAGGCAACCTGGCCGAGGACATGACCGCCACACATCGCACCACACCGGATTTCAAGTAAGGAATCGCGGAAGCCAGGGACGTAAACAGCAGATCTGCCCGGCCTCCAATCATATCCGCCAGCGCGGGCGCAACGCCTTTATAAGGAAGATGCAGCATCTGCACGTCGGCGTCTTCCTGCAGCGTCTCGCATAACATGTGATTCGTGGTCCCGATTCCATTTGACGCGCAAACCAGCTTCCCCGGCTGGTCCCGAGCCAGATCGACCGCATCTTGAATAGAGTTCGCTTTGACGTGATTTCCCATGAGAAGGACGAAAGGTAGCCGCGCGGCCATGCCGACCGGCACTAAGTCTCTGGCGAAGTCATAATCCATGTGCCCATACATTTTCTTGTGCAAGGTCACCGGTCGGCTCGCCAGGAAAAGCGTGTAGCCATCGGCTGAAGCGCGGGACACCGCAGCGGCGCCGATATTGCCCGAGGCGCCCGCACGAAAATCAATGATGATCGGTTGCCCCAAATCTTCAGCCATATGCTTCGCGAGCTGCCGGCCCAATACGTCCGCAGCCGCCCCTGGAGGCTCACCAATGACCAACGTGATTGGGCGTCCCGGATATTCCGTACTACTCTCCGCTGCCGACGCACTCATCGGCACGACATTTCCCGCGACGAGCGAGGCGATCAAACTTCTGGCTACTTTCAGTCCCATTTTCGGCCTCCGATTATTGAACACCGCTGACATCCAATCTCTCGAGTACTTCCATCCACTGCTCCGTATCCTCTCCAACGAAGGTTCCCAGTGCCTCCGGAGTGTTGTTGGATAGCGGAACGACGAAGCCTTGTGCGTTGAGAACTTCCCGCACACCTTCCTGCGCCAACATATTGTTGAGGGAGCGGTTCAGTCGAGAAATTACGTGAGAGGGTGTTCGTGTCGGCGCGACAATCCCAAACCAGGCATTGCCCACGGCCTTCATGAACCCGAACTCCTCGATAGAAGGCACATCCGGAAGCTCGGGCAACCTGGCCGTGGACATGACGGCCACGCATCGAACCGAGTCGGATTGCAGATAAGGCAAGGCGTAAGCCAGCGACGTGAACATAAGATCCGTCCGCCCTCCAACCATATCCGTGAGCGCAGCCGCCATGCCTTTATAGGGAAGATGCAGCATCTCGATGCCGACAGCCTCCTGCAACGCCTCGCACAACAGATGGTTAGTCGACCCCATTCCAGTCGACGCGCAACTCAAGCTTCCCGGACTTTCCCTGGCCAATCTAATCGCATCATGAATGGAAGCCGCGTTGACGTGCTTCCCCATGAGAAGTACGAAAGGCAACTTTACGACCATGCCAACCGGCATCAGGTCCTTGGCAAAGTCATAGTTCATATGCCCATACATTTTCTTGTGCAGGGTCATCGCGCGACTCGCCAGGAACAAGGTGTAGCCGTCGGCCGGGGAGCGTGCCACTGACATTGCACCGACATTACCTGCTGCACCAGGACGGTAGTCGACGATGATCGGTTGCCCCAGGTCTTCGGCCATATGCTTGGCGAGGTGCCTTGCAAGCGTGTCACCGGTGCCACCAGGAGGAAATCCAACGACCAACGTGATCGGACGTCCCGGATACTCCGCGCTGCTTTCGGCGGCCACCCCACTCATCGGTACTACGCTCCCCGCAACGACCGAGGCAATCAAACTTCTGGCTACTGACAGTCCCATTTCCCGCCTCCAGTAAGCTGGCCCTCAACGAGAACCGCTGAGCACCGCGACACGTTTGGGGTATGTAGGCCATTAGTCGCCACAGGTTCCCATGAGCACCTTGCTTCTTGCCCTTAGCCTGGATTAGCTGCGTTTAATCGGAGGCCAAGGTAAGCAAGGTGAGTCAGCCACGTTTGATCAGGCGCCGCATAGCCAAAACCAACCACGCTTTGATCAGGCGCGACATGGCCAAGGGACATCAGCCCGTCTGACCTTGCGCCGCATAGCCAAGACGAACCAGCCGCGTTCAACCTGGCGCCATATAGCCAAGGCGCGCGAGCCGCGAACGTACTTCCGCCCGGGCCAACACGGTATTCAGCGAACGGTTCAAGCGCCCGATGACGCGTGGCGGCGTTCCGGTGGGCACCATGACCGCGTACCAATCATCGGCACCCGCTTCAGAGAAACCCACTTCCTCGATAGTTGGAACGTCTGGAATCTCCGCGATCCGCAGTTGCGAAGTCACCGCCACGGCGCACACGCGCCCCGACTTGATGTGCGGCAAGGCCGCCGACAAAGGCGTGAAAAGAAAATCGACCAGCCCCGCGATCACGTCGTTCAACGCCGCCGCGGAGCTTTGATATGGAATGTGCTGAAAGCGCATGCCCGCCGACGCCTGCAGGATTTCAGACAACACATGATTGGTCGTTCCCACCCCCACCGACGCGCACACATAACGGCCCGGGCTGAAGCGCGCGAGTTCTATCGCATCCAGCAGATCGCCGGCAGCAACGTGATTGCCCATGATCACGACGATGGGCATCGTCGCCACCATCCCGACCGGCTTGAGATCACGCGCGAAGTCGTAATCCATATAGGGGTACATCGTCTTGTGCAAGGTGGCCGAGCGGGTGCTCAGCAACATCGTGTAGCCATCGGACCGCGCGCGCGCCACCCGCGCCGCGCCGATATTGCCCGACGCTCCAGGCTGATAATCGATATTCACCGGTTGTCCCAAATCTTCCGCGATATCGGCCACCAACTCACGGGCAAGAATATCGGCCCCGCCACCAGGCGCCGCGCCCAGCACCAAGGTAAGCGGCCGCATCGGATAGCAGGCCTCCACGGCACCAGCCCGCGGCTCGCACAAGGACATCACCGCGCCACCCGCCGCCACCTGGGTCAAATCTCGTGTTTCGTGATTCATTTCCATCTTCCTTCCTGAAATTTGAGCTCTTACTGAAGTGCCTTGATTTGCCTATCGTTCAAGAGCGCCGTCCACCTTTCGACATCTTCGGCAATGAATGCGTCAATCGCTTCCGGGGAGTTGTTCGACAGGGGCACGATGAAACCCAGGCTGGCTAGCGCGTCCTTGAGTTCCGTCTTTTCCAGTACGTTTATCAGCGCGCTATTGAGCCGGTTGACGATATCCTTGGGTGTCCCGGTCGGCGCCATGACGGCAAGCCACGCATTGCCCTTGGCTTCCATGAAGCCGAACTCCTCGATGGCGGGCACGTCTGGAATTTCGGCCAGCCGGGCGCTTGTCATCACCGCCATGCCGCGTACGGACCCGGCCTTCAAATGGGCCAGCGCCGAAGGCAGCGCGGTGAACATGAGGTCGGCGCGGCCGCCGATGACGTCGATGATGGCCGGCGCCGCTCCTTTATAGGGAATATGCGTCAGCTGCACCCCCGCCCCATCCTGAAAGGCTTCGCACAACAAGTGATTCGCCGTACCCATGCCGATCGAAGCGCATGTCAGCATGCCGGGCGACGCCTGGGCCAACTGCAATGCATCCTGCAGCGTCTCGGCCTGGACGTGTTTACCCATGACCAGCACATAGGGCATGCGCGCGGCCATGCCGACCGCCGTCAGATCGCGTGCGAAGTCGTAATCGATATGGCGATACATCGACTTGTGCAAGGACGCGGACCGCGAGGCAAGGTGCAGGGTATAGCCATCGGGCGCCGCTTTCGCGACGATCGCGGCGCCTATATTGCTGGAAGCCCCCGGCCGGTTTTCCACGATGACGGTCTGGCCCAGGTCTTCCGACATGTGCAAGGACAGTTGCCGCGCCAACACATCGGCGGCACCGCCTGGCGGATAGCCGACGACCAGTGTGATGGGGCGTTGCGGATAAGCGGCGACGCCACCGGCGGCCTGCCCCGCCAGCGGCGCCGCACTGCCCGCCATGATCAACGCGGCCAACTGCTTCTTTCCCAAGCTCATTAACGATCTCCCATGCTTCCAAGGTTGAATGGATCGCCGGCAATGCGCGATGCCTGTTGCATGGGTAGATCCGGTGCCGCGACTGGTTCCGCGCACGGACGGCCGGGACGAAAAAAAACCGAGCCGGAGGAATACGCCCGGCCCAGGTCCAGAACAAAAAAAACCTGAGCCGGGCATACGCCTGGCTCAGGTTTTTGTGGTCGCTCCCCCCCGATCTGCTCAGGGCGCGGTAGCGGGAAAGATCAGCTGAAGAATTCCTTCACGCGATCCGTCCAGGACTTGCTTTGCGGTGAATGGCGATCGCCACCGTCGTTGAGCGACGCCTCGAACTGACGCAGAATCGTCTTCTGTTCTTCGCTCAGGCGCACCGGCGTTTCCACCACGACGTGGCAATACAGATCGCCCGGATAGCTGCCACGCACGCCCCGTATGCCCTTGCCACGCAAACGGAAGGTCTTGCCGGACTGGGTACCTTCCGGAATGGAGATCTCGGCCTTGCCGCCCAAGGTCGGTACCTGCAGCTCCCCGCCCAAGGCGGCACTGGTGAAAGGTATGGTCAGCTCGCAGTGCAGATCGTCACCATCACGCTGGAAAATCTTGTGCGGCTTGATGTGGATTTCCACATACAGATCGCCCGATGGCCCGCCGTTGACACCCGGCTCACCATTGCCGCTGGAGCGGATGCGCATGCCTTCGTCGATACCGGCCGGGATCTTGACCTGCAGCGTCTTGTTGCGGCGAATACGGCCCACGCCATCGCAAGCCACGCAGGGATCCGTGATTTCCTTGCCGGTGCCATGGCAGGTCGGGCACGTCTGCTGAACGCTGAAGAAACCCTGCTGCATACGCACCGCGCCCGAGCCGCCGCAGGTGTGGCAGGTCTTGGGCGACGTACCCGGCTTGGCGCCCGAGCCGTGGCAGGTATCGCACTTTTCCCAGCTGGGCACGCGGATTTCGGTATCGAATCCATTGGCCGCCTGTTCCAGCGTGATTTCCAGCGAATACTTCAGGTCGGCACCGCGATACACCTGCGGACCGCCACGGCGGCCGCCCGCGGCGCCACCGAAGATCTCGCCGAAGATATCGCCAAAAGCATCGGCGAAACCGCCACCCATGCCGCCGCCCATGCCGCCAGCCGCATTGGGGTCCACGCCCGCGTGACCGTAGCGGTCATAGGCGGCGCGTTTCTGTTCGTCGGTCAGGATTTCATACGCTTCCTTGACCTCCTTGAACTTTTCTTCCGCCTCTTTATTGTCCGGGTTGCGGTCCGGGTGGTACTTCATGGCCAGTTTGCGGTAGGCCTTCTTTATCTCATCGTCCGTGGCGTTCTTGGCAACGCCCAGAGTCTCGTAATAGTCACGTTTTGCCATGATATTCCAGAGGCGGGATTCGACGGGCGCCGCCCCGGTTGGCCCGGCTACCTGCCGAGCGGCCCGCAAGCCCGCCGTTTATACGATCGCGCCCGGCACCGGAATTATCCGGGGCCGGGCGTATTTACTGATTTACAGAATCAGGAAAAGATCAACCATCACTGGTCGCGCTTCACTTCCTTGAAGTCGGCGTCGACGACGTTGTCGTCCACCGGCTTGGCGTTGTCGGCCGCCTGTTGCGCCTGCCCGGCTTGCTGCGCCTGCATGTCGGCATACATCTTTTCGCCGAGCTTCTGCGAAGCGGTGGCCAGTGCCTGCACCTTGGCTTCGATGGCTTCCTTGTCGCCGTCCTTCAGGATCGCTTCCAGATCCTTGATGGCGGCCTCGATGCTTTCCTTTTCGGCAGCTTCGAGCTTGTCGCCATACTCCGTCAGCGACTTGCGGGTCTGGTGCACCAGCGAATCGCCTTCGTTGCGGACCTTGGCCAGTTCAGCGATCCGATGATCCTCGGCCGCGTTGGTCTCGGCATCCTTCACCATGCGCTGGATCTCTTCTTCCGACAGACCCGAGTTGGCCTTGATGGTGATCTTGTTTTCCTTGCCCGTGCCCTTGTCCTTGGCCGACACGTGCAGGATACCGTTGGCGTCGATGTCGAAAGTCACTTCGATCTGGGGCGTGCCACGCGGCGACGGCGGGATACCTTCCAGATTGAACTCGCCCAGCGCCTTGTTGCCGGCGGCGATTTCGCGTTCGCCCTGGAAGACCTTGATCGTCACGGCCGGCTGGTTGTCGTCCGCGGTCGAGAAGGTCTGCGAGAACTTGGTCGGAATCGTCGTGTTCTTCGTGATCATCTTGGTCATCACGCCACCCAGGGTTTCGATACCCAGGGACAAAGGCGTCACATCCAGCAGCAGCACGTCCTTGCGGTCGCCCGACAACACCGAACCTTGAATCGCGGCACCGGCGGCCACGGCTTCATCGGGGTTCACGTCCTTGCGCGGATCGCGGCCGAAGAATTCCTTGACCTTCTCCTGCACCTTGGGCATGCGGGTCATGCCGCCGACCAGGATCACGTCGTCGATCTCCGACACCTTCACGCCGGCATCCTTGATGGCCACGCGGCAAGGCTCGATGGTGCGTTCGATCAGCTCTTCCACCAGCGCTTCCAGCTTGGCGCGGGTCAGCTTCAGGTTCAAGTGCTTGGGACCGGATGCATCTGCCGTGATGTAGGGCAGGTTGACTTCGGTCTGCTGCGCCGACGACAGTTCGATCTTGGCCTTTTCCGCCGCTTCCTTCAGGCGTTGCAGGGCCAGCACGTCCTTGGACAGATCGACGCCTTGTTCTTTCTTGAACTCGCCGATGATGTAGTCGATGATGCGCTGGTCGAAGTCTTCACCGCCCAGGAACGTATCGCCGTTGGTGGACAGCACTTCGAACTGCTTTTCACCGTCGACGTCGGCGATTTCGATGATCGAGACGTCGAACGTGCCGCCGCCCAAGTCATACACAGCGATCTTGCGGTCGCCCTTCTCCGTCTTGTCCAGGCCGAAAGCCAGGGCCGCGGCGGTGGGCTCGTTGATGATGCGCTTGACGTTCAAACCGGCGATACGGCCGGCGTCCTTGGTGGCTTGGCGCTGGCTGTCGTTGAAATAGGCCGGCACCGTGATCACGGCTTCGGTCACTTCTTCGCCCAGGAAGTCCTCGGCGGTCTTCTTCATCTTGCGCAGCACTTCGGCCGACACTTGCGGCGGGGCAATCTTCTTGCCTTGCGCTTCGACCCACGCGTCGCCGTTATCAGCCTTGCTGATCTTGTAAGGCATCAGGTTGATGTCTTTCTGCACGGCCTTTTCGTCGAACTTGCGGCCGATCAGGCGCTTGACGGCGTACAGCGTGTTGCGCGGGTTGGTGACGGCCTGGCGCTTGGCCGGGGCGCCCACCAGGGTTTCGCCATCGTCCATGTAGGCGATGATCGAGGGGGTGGTGCGGGCGCCTTCCGCGTTTTCGATGATGCGGACCGAGGCGCCATCCATCACAGCCACGCAGCTGTTGGTAGTGCCAAGGTCGATGCCGATGATCTTGCTCATGATGGATTACCTTGAAGAATTATGTTTTGAAAAATAAGAAAGGAAAAACTCGTTCCAAGACTAAGTGGTGACTACCGCGGACTTTTCAAGCCGGACTTTTCACGCCTTTCAGTGCTTCAAGTCGGCCGCGGGTCTCGCTTCGGGTCTCGCTTCGGCGTTTGCTCCGGCCAGCAATCGCCGCACCGCGTCGGTGAATTGCGGCAGGCCCGGCCAACCGGATATCCGTCCCAGGCGTTTGCCCTGGCGAAACATCATGAAAGCCGGTACGCCGTGCAGCGAAAATCGCTGCCCCAGCGCCACGTCGTCGTACACATTGCATTCGAACCAGCTCAGGCCCAGGTCCAGCAAGGCGTCCTTGTGCAATATGGCGGTCTGCTTGAACACGTTGCAGTTGTAGCAGTCCTGCCCCCAGAGAAAGACGCAACGCAGATCGTCTCCGGGCGCCTGCATGACCACGCGGTCGAAACTGGCGCTGTCGACGGCACGCATGCCGAAGATGCCGAAAACCTGCGCCGGATCGAAAGCCTGGGAGCTGGACATGGGCCGACCCGTTCAGCCCTGGCCGGCCGAGACCATCACCAGCGCCGGACGCAGCACGCGGTCGGAGATCAGATACCCCTTCTGCAGGGTCTGCACCACCGTGTTGGCGGGCTGGTCGGACGGCACGGAGGAAATCGCCTGGTGCTGATGCGGGTCGAACTTCTCACCGGCGGCGGGAGCGATTTCCATCAAACGGTTGCGTTCGAAGGCGCTGCTCAGCTGCTTCAGGGTGCTTTCGACGCCGGCACGCATGACATCCAGGGTCTGATCCTGCTGGGCCAGCGCGGCTTCCAGACTGTCTTTCACGGGCACCAGGCTCTCGGCGAAGGACTCGATGCCGAATTTGTGTGCCTTGGAGACGTCTTCCTGCGCACGGCGGCGGACATTTTCCGCTTCGGCACGGGTGCGCAGCATCTGGTCGTAGTGCTCGGTGGCCTTGGCCTGCGCCGCCGCCAACTGGGCCTGCAGGTCCAGCAGAGGATCGGCGGGGGCAGCGGTGTCACCGGCCGCGGGGGTCGCGTTGGCGGGGTCGATCTCGGGCCCTTTATCGGCAGGCTCGTTCTGTGCCGTCATAGGAAAGTTCCTCCGGAAACAATGGGTGTTCGCGAACCAGTATGGGGGCCAATGCCCGCGTTTCAAGCGGGGGAATAGTCGAAAGTGCGAAAAAAACCGACTATTGGGGGAAATGACCGGCCAAATGGAATAAAGGGCTGATTTTTTTGAGATTTCTGGACGGTGCCAGACGGATTTGGCAAGAAATCCGTGATCAGGACGTGGGGGCGACTGGCCCGGCGGCTGGACGCCCTCGGAACCGAACGCCCCCGTTCGGTTCCCCGCAGTCCGGCTTGGCTTGGCTTGGCTTGGCTTGGCTTGGCTTGGCTTGGCTTGGCTTGGCTTGGCTTGGCTTGGCTTGGCTTGGCTTGGCTTGGCTTGGCTTGGCTTGGCTTGGCTTGGCTTGGCT